>QFCE01001173.1_pt1 | contig 835383 bp, 562 predicted proteins | sample 5346091 | NCBI WGS metagenome assembly QFCE01 (sample SAMN09062252, study PRJNA434731) | Human gut metagenome, whole genome shotgun sequencing project. | isolation source: stool timepoint A chromium assembly | host: Homo sapiens | collected 2015
TTACGCAGTACCATCGGCGTGACGAGGCTTAACTTCTCTGTTCGGAATGGGAAGAGGTGGAACCCTCGTGCTATAACCACCTGAATAAGGTTATGACATGATGAAAAGTAAAATTTCAGTGTCTAGCAAGCTAAACGTATATACCCAACCGGTACATGTCCGAAAGAAAGTGAACGGGCAATTAGTAATGCTCGGCTTTGATGTTACCACCTTTACACCTGCATCCTATCAACGTCATCGTCTTTGACGACCCTAAGAAATCTAATCTTGTGGCTGGCTTCGTACTTAGATGCTTTCAGCACTTATCCAATCCCGACTTAGATACCCAGCAATGCACCTGGCGGCACAACTGGTAAACCAGCGGTCAGTCCAACACGGTCCTCTCGTACTAGTGTCAGAGCCACGCAAATTTCATACGCCCACGATAGATAGAGACCGAACTGTCTCACGACGTTCTGAACCCAGCTCGCGTGCCACTTTAATGGGCGAACAGCCCAACCCTTGGGACCTTCTCCAGCCCCAGGATGTGACGAGCCGACATCGAGGTGCCAAACCCCTCCGTCGATATGAGCTCTTGGGAGGGATCAGCCTGTTATCCCCGGAGTACCTTTTATCCTTTGAGCGATGTCCCTTCCATACGGAAACACCGGATCACTATGCTCTAGTTTCCTACCTGATCGACTTGTCTGTCTCCCAGTCAAGCGCCCTTATGCCATTACACTCTACGGACGGTTACCAATCGTCCTGAGGGCACCTTTAGAAGCCTCCGTTACACTTTTGGAGGCGACCACCCCAGTCAAACTACCCACCAAACAGTGTCCTCGTATCTACGAGTTAGAACTCAAATAATCAAAGGGCCGTATTTCAACAGCGACTCCACAAATACTGGCGTACCTGATTCAAAGTCTCCGGCCTATCCTACACATCAATTACCCAAATTCAATGTTAAGCTATAGTAAAGGTTCACGGGGTCTTTTCGTCCCATCGCGGGTAATCGGCATCTTCACCGATACTACAATTTCACTGAGCTCACGGTTGAGACAGTGTCCAGATCATTACACCATTCGTGCAGGTCGGAACTTACCCGACAAGGAATTTCGCTACCTTAGGACCGTTATAGTTACGGCCGCCGTTTACTGGGGCTTCAATTCAATGCTTCTCTTGCGATGACATCTCCTCTTAACCTTCCAGCACCGGGCAGGTGTCAGGCTGTATACGTAATCTTTCAATTTTGCACAGCCCTGTGTTTTTGTTAAACAGTTGCCTGGACCTATTCTCTGCGCCCAACTCTCGTTGGGACCCTTTATCCCGAAGTTACAGGGTCAATTTGCCTAGTTCCTTAACCGTGAATCACTCAAGCGCCTTAGTATATTCAACCCGACTACGTGTGTCCGTTTGCGGTACGGGTACCTTAAAGATTAAGTTTAGCGGATTTTCTTGGGAGTATGCTTACACGCACTATTACCTTATTCCGAAGAATTTGGTATACTATCAGGTTCGACTCTTATCCTGGATTTGCCTGGGATAATCAACATCTACACCCTTCAACGGACTATTCCGTCAGTCCGCGGCGCTGTCACTCCTCCGTCTCCACGTCACTCCTTAAGGTAGTACAGGAATATTAACCTGTTCTGCCATCGGCCTCACCGTTCGGCTGAGCCTTAGGACCCGACTAACCCTGATCCGATTAGCGTTGATCAGGAAACCTTAGTCTTTCGGCGAGGGGGTTTCTCACCCCCTTTATCGTTACTTATACCTACATTTGCTTTTCCACACGCTCCAGCAAAGCTCACGCTTCACCTTCGACGCAGAGTGGAATGCTCCCCTACCGATCCTTACGGATCCCATAGCTTCGGTAAATTGCTTAATGCCCGATTATTATCCACGCCAAACTCCTCGACTAGTGAGCTGTTACGCACTCTTTAAATGAATGGCTGCTTCCAAGCCAACATCCTAGCTGTCTTAGCAATCTGACTTCGTTAGTTCAACTTAGCAATTATTTCGGGACCTTAGCTGATGGTCTGGATTCTTCTCCTTTAGGACATGGACCTTAGCACCCATGCCCTCACTCCTGGGATCGAACTACTGCGCATTCGGAGTTTATCAAGACTTGATAGGCGGTGAAGCCCTCGCATCTTATCAGTCGCTCTACCTCACAGTAGTAATTCCCAAGGCTGCACCTAAATGCATTTCGGGGAGTACGAGCTATCTCCAAGTTTGATTAGCCTTTCACCCCCACCCTCAGTTCATCCGGAAGCTTTTCAACGCTTATCGGTTCGGTCCTCCAGTTAGTGTTACCTAACCTTCAACCTGACCAAGGGTAGATCACTTGGTTTCGCGTCTACTCCTTCCGACTAATCGCCCTGTTAAGACTCGCTTTCGCTTCGGCTGCGGATCTCAAGATCCTTAACCTTGCCGGAAAAAGTAACTCGTAGGTTCATTATGCAAAAGGCACGCCGTCACTGCTGAAGCAGCTCCGACCGCTTGTAGGCGCACGGTTTCAGGGACTATTTCACTCTTCTATTCGAAGTGCTTTTCACCTTTCCTTCACAGTACTGGTTCGCTATCGGTCTCTCGGGAGTATTTAGCCTTACCGGATGGTCCCGGCAGATTCACGCAAGATTCCTCGTGTCCCGCGCTACTCAGGATACCACTACGCTTCATTTAGCTTCGAATACCGGACTATCACCGTCTATGGTTTCATTTTCCAAAGAATTCTTCTCACTAAATTTCTTGCGACATCGTGGTCCTACAACCCCAATATTGCCGTAACAACATTGGTTTGGGCTAATCCCCGTTCGCTCGCCACTACTAGGGGAATCATTATTATTTTCTTTTCCTACAGGTACTAAGATGTTTCAGTTCCCTGCGTTAGCCTCTTGCTATGCAAGATGTCATTCCTTCAGAATGACGGGTTGTCCCATTCGGAAATCTTCGGATCAAAGGTTATTTGCACCTGCCCGAAGCTTATCGCAGCTTATCACGTCCTTCATCGCCTCCGAGAGCCAAGGCATCCGCCATGCGCCCTTGCTTACTTTCTTTCAAACGTTTTATTCTCGTACTGGTATTGGTAGTGGAATTGCTTCCTTCTATCAATATTGCGTACTCGAACACGTACGGTTTGATATATACTTTTAGCTCTTACTAAAATTTTACTTTTTGTACATCATGTCAAAGATCGTTTCTCTTTTTCAGAGATCGTGGAGAATAACGGATTCGAACCGTTGACCCTCTGCGTGCAAGGCAGATGCTCTAGCCAGCTGAGCTAATCCCCCAAGAGGTTATCAAGAATTTTGTTTTTTAGCTTTTAGCTTTTAGCTTTCGCTGTTCCTCATTCTTGAGCTTGGTAGTCCCAGGCAGAGTTGAACTGCCGACCTCTACATTATCAGTGTAGCGCTCTAACCAACTGAGCTATAGGACTAGTTCAACCTTGTCTACCTTTCGTCTAGACTCGGCTTCTTTTTTCTCTTGTTTATCTCTATCTATACTTCTATAGATGGTTGATCTATATGTTATAAATAAACAAGTACCAGTAGTACAAAAAACAGAACCTTTAAAGTCTCTAAGTGGCTGCCACGTTTTGTGACAGTTACGGCATCGCTCCAGAAAGGAGGTGTTCCAGCCGCACCTTCCGGTACGGCTACCTTGTTACGACTTAGCCCCAATTACCAGTTTTACCCTAGGACGCTCCTTGCAGTTACGTACTTCAGGTACCCCCGGCTTTCATGGCTTGACGGGCGGTGTGTACAAGGCCCGGGAACGTATTCACCGCGCCATGGCTGATGCGCGATTACTAGCGAATCCAGCTTCACGAAGTCGGGTTGCAGACTTCGATCCGAACTGAGAGAGGCTTTTGGGATTAGCATCCTGTCACCAGGTAGCTGCCTTCTGTACCCCCCATTGTAACACGTGTGTAGCCCCGGACGTAAGGGCCGTGCTGATTTGACGTCATCCCCACCTTCCTCACATCTTACGACGGCAGTCTCTCTAGAGTCCTCAGCATGACCTGTTAGTAACTAAAGATAAGGGTTGCGCTCGTTATGGCACTTAAGCCGACACCTCACGGCACGAGCTGACGACAACCATGCAGCACCTTCACAACAGCCTTACGGCTATACTGTTTCCAATATATTCTGTTGCAATTTAAGCCCGGGTAAGGTTCCTCGCGTATCATCGAATTAAACCACATGTTCCTCCGCTTGTGCGGGCCCCCGTCAATTCCTTTGAGTTTCACCGTTGCCGGCGTACTCCCCAGGTGGAATACTTAATGCTTTCGCTTGGCCGCTTACTGTATATCGCAAACAGCGAGTATTCATCGTTTACTGTGTGGACTACCAGGGTATCTAATCCTGTTTGATACCCACACTTTCGAGCATCAGTGTCAGTAACAGTCTAGTGAGCTGCCTTCGCAATCGGAGTTCTTCGTGATATCTAAGCATTTCACCGCTACACCACGAATTCCGCCCACCTCTACTGTACTCAAGACTGCCAGTTTCAACTGCAATTTTACGGTTGAGCCGCAAACTTTCACAACTGACTTAACAATCCACCTACGCTCCCTTTAAACCCAATAAATCCGGATAACGCTCGGATCCTCCGTATTACCGCGGCTGCTGGCACGGAGTTAGCCGATCCTTATTCATATGGTACATACAAAATTCCACACGTGGAAAACTTTATTCCCATATAAAAGAAGTTTACGACCCATAGAGCCTTCATCCTTCACGCTACTTGGCTGGTTCAGGCTCGCGCCCATTGACCAATATTCCTCACTGCTGCCTCCCGTAGGAGTTTGGACCGTGTCTCAGTTCCAATGTGGGGGACCTTCCTCTCAGAACCCCTATCCATCGTAGTCTTGGTGGGCCGTTACCCCGCCAACAAACTAATGGAACGCATCCCCATCGATAACCGAAATTCTTTAATAAAAATATCATGCGATATTCGTATGCTATCCGGTATTAATCTTTCTTTCGAAAGGCTATTCCGGAGTTATCGGCAGGTTGGATACGTGTTACTCACCCGTGCGCCGGTCGCCATCTTCAGTTTGCAAGCAAACTAAAATGCTGCCCCTCGACTTGCATGTGTTAAGCCTGTAGCTAGCGTTCATCCTGAGCCAGGATCAAACTCTTCATTGTAAAAGTATTTTTTATCATCAGTTAAGATGACTTTTTTTGCTCTGTTCAGGACGCCGTAAATTTATTGACCTTATTCAAATACCTATTAGTCTTAATTGTATCACTACTTCATAAGACAAGTATTGACGGTTCTATTTTTTTACTTGTACTACTTGTATTGTTTATCAATATTTCAAAGAACTAACGTGGCTTCCGCCGCGCCTGCTTTCTTTGCGAAAGCGGATGCAAAGATAAGGACTTTTTCAGATAACCTCCAAACTTTTTTCGAAGTTTTTTTGTTTTTATTTTCTGATGCCTTAATCTTGTAACAGAATGTCAATCATTAGGCTCTGTCTCTCTAGCAAAGCGGGTGCAAAAGTAGACAACTTATCGATAACATCCAAATATATCTGACTATTTTTCGGCTCTTTCTTGAAACTTTTTTTGTAACTCATTGATTGATAACGATGTCATAGAGTATGTTTTTTCAGATAGGCACATCCTTATATGAAACACCTATACATTATTATATAGTATACCCAAATGTAAGTTCTATTTTCCTATACCTAACAGAAATTCTATATACATTCAAGATTCCACGATCCACTTTTCGATATTACGAGTTTCTGCGCTAAAATTTACTCCTATTTTAAAAAGTTTTCGCCCATCCGTCTCGAAAGGTAAAGCATAATGCTTATCGTTAATCTGTTGCAAAGCCTCTTCTGCTGTGCCATTCAGTTTAAATTCCATTATATAAATAAATTTATCAGTCTGCAAGACAAGATCAATGCGCCCTTCACTCGTATGATACTCTACCTTGGTGTAGAAGCCTAGCAGTTTAAAAACGATAAAAAGAACATTTTCGTAATGTAGTTCCTGATCCCGAATCACTTCGTAAGTAGTGTCTGCAAAGAAACTTTGCAGACGGCGGAAGAAAGAGTTATAATCACCGGAACGCACTTCACGGACAAACTTCTGAATCTCAAAAGGCGACTCGACCTTATTTACGTTCGCATAAAAAGGAAGCAGGAAGCGGATAAAACCTTCTTCCACTTCGCGATTGGGGAAACCCAAGCGATACATTCCAAATTCTTCATCATACCCCTTGATGGTGAGATATCCACTCTGATAAATTACCGGGATGGGATTGGTGGATTCAGAATCTATACTGTTCAACACTTGGACATCGGTCTCTTCATGCGTCATCCGCTCCAGGTCATAATGATGTTTTTTTAGCAATTTCACCAAATAGGTAGGCGTACCCGTTTCAAACCAATAACTACCAAACTCTTTACGCTTGAAAGCGTTCAGCAGACTGAACGGGTTGTACATGCCGATTGAATTGTGCGTAAAATGATAGCCATCATAACACTCTCTCAAATCTTCACAGAGTTTATCATACGTTATTCCACGTGCTGCTGCAAATTCATGTAGTTCCGCTTCCAGATTTTCATGGATTTCACGCTCGCTGACACCACAAATTTCGACATACTCATTCCACATTGAAATATCATCCAGATTATTCAAGTCACTGAATACACTGACTTTGCCAAACTTTGTCACGCCGGTGAGCAGAGCGAACTTTATATACCCGTCCTTCGTTTTCAAAGCACCATAAAATGGCTTCAGGGTATTTCGGAATTGCTTTTGAAGTTCTTCATTGCCAATGGCTTGCAGCATAGGTTTGTCATACTCATCTACCAGAATAACTACACGTTGCCCCGTCTTTTCGCAAGCACGCTGAATGATACCGGCAAAGCGCAGGGAAAAGGATGTTTCAGACGGACGGGTGCCGTATTGGCTTTCCCAATATTCAAGATTATCATTCAATATTTTATCCAGACTTTCCGGCGTGTCATACTTCTCAATATTAAGGTCGAGATGCAGTATAGGATGCTTTATCCAATCCTTTTCCAACTTTTCCACAGCCAATCCTTCAAACAGTTCCTTTTTCCCTTGGAAATAAGCCTCCAAGGTAGAAATGAGCAGACTCTTTCCAAAACGGCGCGGACGACTCAAGAAGTAATAACTTCCGGTCTTGACCATTTGATACATTAATGCCGTTTTATCAATATAGAAATAACCGTCATTACGAATCTTTTCGAAATTCTGAATGCCGATAGGATAAATTTTATTACTCATAATCTCTGCTTTTATAAATTAACGCCAGTCACCTGTCTTGCAAAGATATATATTTTTAATAGAACTCCTTCTCACGCAAGGTTAAAAGATTCTTTTCCTCAAGCCACTATTACCTCTAATTTTCCCTACAATAAAGTTTGAAAAATAAAAAAACATCTGCCACCTGCAACAAAATCGAAATAACAAACTGACTGATAAACAATTATAGCGTTGCAGATACCGTTGCAGATACGTTGCAGATAAAGTATCTGCAACACAGCGGTAAGAAGAAATATTGCACACCAAGCATCAAAGTTTATTTTCCTATCATTGAAGCGCTCGTTTTGTCTATATTAACTTCCCGTTCCAAGGTGGGGAACTGTCGTTCCGGCATTAGAAATTACAGTTTCCACGGCAGGAAACGAGCGTTTCCAGCCAGAGATACTAGCGTTTCCCGCTAGAGACACTGGAGTTTCCATATAGAGAAACGACAGCGAAACCGTAGCTAAAGATTTTCAGAGAAGGAGATATACAAGACTAACCCCAATTATAATCCTCCACGTAACCGTCGAAATACTCATCCAGACTAACGCCAAGCTCCTTGGCTACGGCAATAATCCGCCTTTGTTCGACCGGGCTAAGGTTCATGTCTCCCCTACGTTTCAAATAATAGTTCTTTCTACCCATATATTCAATCATACGATAGCGAAAGGTATCTGCCACACGAACCGTAAGAGCACTAATCGTACGCATAAAGCCGCGCGCATAACGCACTTTCTCATTGGAACGGTAATAATCACAAGCACCTTTCATCGCTTTCAACCGGTTGGGGTTCATTATTGACAGGAAAACCCGCTCCGCCGGAGCATACTCTAAGGCGATATGCCGCAGACAAGTCGTGGCACGCGGACATTCTTCGGCTGCACACAAGCCGAAAGTATAAGGAACGATGGAATAATCGAATGGTTCTTTCATTGCTGTTTATCGGTTTTATTGTTATTAAATTCTACAAATGTACGGATAAAAAGGATAAACAGATAAAATATCCATGTTTATTTGCAAGAGCGGGCAAATATGACTAACTTAGCAGAATATTATTAACAAAACAAAAGATGAAAATTACTCAATTAAGAGACAAGGACAAAACTACTGCGCTGACTACAATGGATATGGAAACGTGGATAGGAAAAACACGGACAGAAACAAAGACACGGCCTGTGTCCGCCTTCAGAGAAGTGTTGCGATATTCCCTGCCCGACTCACGCTGCTACGAAGCAGACAAACTGCCGAAGATTCTTCCGGCTGCGGAATTCCGCAGGACCGAAGGTGGAAAACAAATGAAAAGTTATAACGGAATAGTTGAACTGACCGTCGGACCGTTGTCAGGCGGCCCGGAGATTACATTGGTAAAACAATTGGCATGGGAACAGCCGCAGACTCACTGCGTCTTTACCGGTTCGAGTGGACGGACAGTGAAAATATGGGCGAAATTTACCCGCCCAGACAATTCGCTTCCACAGAAAAGAGAAGAAGCGGAGATATTTCACGCGCATGCCTATCGTTTGGCGGTGAAATGCTATCAGCCGCAAATTCCGTTCAACATTTTACCCAAAGAGCCTAGTCTGGAACAGTATTCACGACTGTCATACGACCCGGAACTTATGTACAGACCGGATTCCGTTCCGTTTTATCTGTCGCAACCGTCAGGGATGCCCGAAGAACTGACTTATCGGGAAGCGGTACGCTCGGAAAAGTCACCGTTGACACGGGCCGTGCCGGGATATGACACGGAGCGCGCTGTATTCATGCTTTTCGAAGCGGCTTTGAGAAAGACCCATGAAGAAATCTACGAAGCGGAAGATGAAGGTGCCCCCGAAAGAGGGGAAGACTTTCAGGCTATGGTGACACAACTGGCTGTCAACTGCTTCCATTCGGGCATTCCCGAAGAGGAAACGGTGAAACGTACTATTTTCCACTATTACCTGCGCCGTCAAGAGGTGCTCATCCGCCAGCTGGTTAAGAATGTATATGAAGAACAAAAAGGGTTCGGAAAGAAGAGCAGCTTAGGGAAAGAACAGTACCTGTCACTCCAGACAGAGGAGTTTATGAACAGGCGCTACGAATTCCGTTACAATACCCAAGTGGGAGAAGTGGAATACCGCGAGCGGAACTCATTCCATTTTTACTTCAATCCTATCAACAAACGGGTGCTGAACAGTATCGCACTAGATGCGCAAGCCGAGGGTATTCCGCTATGGGACAGGGACATAAGCCGGTATATCTACTCCAACCGCATCCCCGTATTCAATCCGTTGGAAGATTTCCTCTACCATCTCCCCGTCTGGGACGGCAAAGACCGTATCCGCGGACTGGCGCAAACCGTTCCCTGCGAAAACAAGCATTGGGTCGACTTGTTTCACCGCTGGTTTCTCAACATGGTCATGCACTGGCGTGGGACAGATAAGAAATATGCGAATAATGTTTCGCCCCTGCTGGTAGGCCCGCAAGGTTGCCGTAAATCGACATTCTGCCGCAGCCTCATCCCGCCCGCCATGCGTGCATACTATACGGACAGCATCGATTTCTCACGAAAGACAGATGCCGAATTGTATCTCAATCGTTTTGCGCTCATCAACATTGACGAGTTCGACCAGATCAGCGCCACCCAACAAGGATACCTGAAACATATCCTGCAAAAACCGATTGTAAATATGCGCAAACCTTATGGAAACGCCGTGCTTGAAATGCGCCGTTATGCTTCATTCATCGCAACGAGCAACCAAAAGGATTTGCTGACCGACCCTACGGGCAGCCGCCGCTTTATCTGTATCGAAGTAACCGGAACGATAGATACAAACAAGGCGATAGATTATGAACAGCTTTACGCGCAGGCCATGTATGAGCTCGATCATGGCGAACGTTACTGGTTCGACCAGTCCGAAGAACAGATTATGACCAAAAGCAACCGTGAATTTGAGCAAGTTTCACTCGAAGAACAGTTGTTTTACCGTTATTTCCGTCCGGCCAAAGAGAAAGAAGACGGTGAATGGCTCTCACCGGCGGAGATTTTGGAAGATATAAAGAAAAACAGTGCCATACCGTTATCAAACAAGCGGGTAAGTGTGTTCGGGCGAGTCCTGCGTAAACATGAAATCCCGTCGAAACGTGTACACAGAGGTACTGTCTACCATGTTGTACGAGTTTTATAAGACCAACAGATGCGTTGCAGATACTACATCTGCAACGTATCTGCAACAGGTATCTGCAACGCTGTAATACGTTTATTCTCAACAAGATAATTCAATTTCGTTGCAGGTGGCAGATAAAACAGCACTTTACAAACTTATGTGTAGGTAAAGCTATCTTTCTGTTAAATTCTCAATGAGCCATAAACAAAAATCTCCCCTGCCTGTTACATAGACAACTTAAACATAGTAACCTAAACATAAAAATTATGGCTAGAGAAAGTGTAAAAATTCTACAAGGGAAACTAGATGTAGAAAGTTTGATCGCACAGTTGAACGCAGCATTAGCTGAAGAATGGTTGGCATACTATCAATATTGGGTAGGTGCATTAGTAGTGGAAGGTGCCATGCGTGCCGATGTACAGGGTGAATTTGAGGAACATGCCGAAGAAGAGCGCAGACATGCGCAACTGCTCGCTGACCGTATCATCGAGTTGGAAGGAGTTCCGGTGCTCGACCCTAAGCAATGGTTCGAGTTGGCAAGATGTAAATATGACGCTCCGCAGGGGTTCGACTCTGTCAGTTTGCTGAAAGATAATGTAGCTTCCGAACGCTGCGCAATCCTTCGTTATCAGGAAATTGCAGATTTTACCAACGGGAAAGATTTCACGACTTGTGACATCGCCAAACATATTCTTGCCGAAGAGGAAGAACATGAACAGGATTTGCAGGATTATCTGACTGACATTGCGAGAATGAAGAAATCATTTCTTGAAAAGTAAAATGGTAATATAATAACGGACAGCCTAAAAGCATACACCGGAGCTCAAACCATAGATTTGGTCGGAGTTCCGGTGTTTTGTTTTCTGCGGCAGAACCTTTTTAGTGCCTGATAAAGAAATGACCGAACTTATTCAGATGGATTTCTTTACCACGACTTAATGCTTCCATGATTACTTCTAACACCGGTTACAGTATGGAGGTTAACTCCCATTTGTGTACACTCCAGTTCTTTTGCAGATATATACACAGTAACATAGGGGGTATTCTTTTTTTGCTGTTGTGCCTCCTTTCTATTTCTTTTTTTCATCTTCCTTTCATCTTCCCGCATATCATTCCGTCGTTTGCGATGCCGGACGGTGTACGTGCCGTGTTATGCTATTTTATATTCTTCTTACATCCCCCCAGGCGCCACCCCCCCGTTCCCGACCTCCGAAAGGGTGTAGGACAGGCCGTAGTACCCCTCGGCACCGCCTGCGGACTCGGGCGTGAATGTCCACACTGCTCTGCCGTTGCGGGTGAGGGTGATGGGCGCGGGAGTGCCTATATTGTCCATCACCGGGAGAAGGAAGACGTCTCTGTCCTCATCGGCTACGGTGAGTAGGACGTGGACGACGGCGGTCTGCACTACGGAGTTGCTGTTCGGAGCATAACTCTCCCAGTATTCGTTAATTTTCATGTCCAGGCCGTAGCCGGCAGGGATGCGCAGGCGGGAGCAGCAGTAGGTGAAGGTGAGCGACCAATACTCGGAATTGCCTTGGAAGGATTCAATTCCCAAAGCCTGCATCACCGGGATGGAGGCGTCGCTTTCGGGAGCCGGGATAGTGATTATCCCGCTCTTGTCCGGCTTGCCATTGCCTACATAGTAGCCTCCAATGCTTACAACCTTGTATCCGTCTTTGATACTAAGGGTACGGTTGAACTTGGGATCGTCGTTGAGTCCCATCTCGTCGGCTTCAGCCTCGGTGAGGTAGCGCCAGGCACCGCCGGAGTATTTTAAGGCGGAGTAGTTAATGCGCTTAAGAGCATCCTCACTCTCAAACTCGGCATTCAGCCACACCACATCCCCCTCTTCCCACTTCGTTCCTTGTTCCGTTTGCACGGCACGGGTGGTTGGGCTGTTTTTCCCGTCGGGCAGGGTGATGGCGGCCTCGGCGAATGCGGGCTTCGGGGCGATGGTGATGCTGAGTGAGCGTTGGGCGCCAGCCGGGCGGGTGCCGGTGGTGGCGGGAGTTTGTACTATTTCGTCGTCGGTGGCGGTGCAGCTCCAGGTCAGCAGGACGAGGAGGAGTACGGCGGCGGTGGAAAGGAGTTTATGTTTCATATCGTTATTACGTTTTAATGTGAATGGATGGGTTAATTAAGAGTATTCCGGGTAAAGTGCAGGACGGGCCATGTTCCGTCGCCTGCTAACCAGAAGTTCCTTGATTTTACATCCCCAGACCTGTAGATGTCGATACCATAGGCGGGCGTGGCGAGGGGGTCGTAACCAGTGATGGTACCGTGCGTCGAAATCGAGTTCGTTATGATTCTGTATATATCGCCCTCTCCGGGGCTGGTATTGTAGGTATTTCCTGTACAATTGGATGTGCCTTGACCACCGACGCCGGCGCCGTAGCAGGACTGTACATTATTGTCCCACGTGAATTCGTCGAATCCGACGATAGCGCCTGCCATAGTTTCGGCGGTGGATGTCTCTACAGTGTTGGCTATAGCGGTGCCGCGGGCGTAGCAACTTTTGACATCTCCTCCATAGTTATGGCCTACCAATCCTCCGGCATAGATATCGATGTATGCTGATTCAGATGTAACGGAGACATCACCTTCGGCTATACAACAGTGGATAGTGGAGTTTAAATTATAATTTTTCTCATTACGCCCGGCAATTCCTCCTGCACGCATAGTAGAGTTGCCGTTAAATGCACTTCCCTTCATAGTGATGCTGCCGATGGCGTGGCAGGCAAATAGTAGGCCACTGTACTCGTTTATTCCTACTATTCCTCCGGCCTCTGCTGAAAGTTGTCCTCCAAGGTATACGCGATCTACTGTTATCTCGATGTCCGTCCGGCAACGGGTAATAGTACCCTCGTTAAGTCCCACTAATCCGCCGACAGCTGGTTTAATATCGCTCGTATTGATTATCCCCTGAGCAGAGCATAGGGAAACAGTGGGAGCACCCCTACTAATTCCAACGAGGGTTCCGACAACAGATGCCTTGTTTCGTATTGAAATCTTCACATCGCGCAGGTGAATGCCGGTCAGCAGAGCATCGTCGCTTATCATCCCGAAAAGGCCGGCAGATAATTCATTATCACTGATTTTCAGATGTGAGATAGTGTATCCGTTACCGTTATAAATGCCGGTAAATGGCCGAGGATCATAGGGGTATTGCATACCGATAGGCTTCCAATTGTCAATGCCACCCAAGTCGATGTCCGCCGTTTGCAGGGCATTGAGGTCTCGCTGTCCGTCATTCACATCGTCAGCAAACCGTGCCAGGTCTTCCGCCGTGCGTATCAGCCGGAACTCCTTGCCGTTAATCTTCGTGGTAAGGATGCCGTCCTGCCAGGGCACGTCGCTGTCGGATATCGTCACGGTCACGCGGTCCGCCTCCACGGTCACGTTGTAGACGTATTCGTGTCCGCCTTCCAGCAGGCTGCCGTTCTCTGCCACATATTCCCGCTCCTTGCCATCGGAGAGGCGCACCCGGATGAACGTTTTCCCGCTCACGTCCTGCGGAGGCAGCAGGGCTTCGTAAGCCTCGACGAAGCCCGTGGGAGTATCGGCACAACGGTGGGGCGTGATGGTTTGCGGGGGCAACTCGCCATTTTCGGTAGGGACATGGGCTGTCAATGCTCCGGTCTGCGGGTCGATGTCCGCTATTATCAAGAGGTTCTCGTTGCCCAGCAGCACGGTGGCGCCTGCCACGTCCTCATCCTTGAGAGTGCCGCCGGAACGGAGGCGGACAACGATGCGCGCCATGCCGTGGCGGAAAGTGAGCGCGGGATGGCTGCGGTGGAGTGTCTGTGCGGCATATACATAATCACTAATTTCATAATAATAATCTTTACTCTGGTCATCACCGGCCCTACATTGATAAAGATATCCTAAATTGGCACTATAGGAGATAGCCATCGCAGGTCCGTAAGCAAGGACTTCCTTTTGGGTTTCCCCGGCTTCCCACTCGGCAGGTGTGGTGTCGATGCCCGAAGCGGAAACGGTGCCGTCGTGTACAAAGCCTTGGGCCGTGCGGTAAACGAAGGCTTTCAGCTTGCCGTCCATGTGGACGAGAATCTGGTCGGCGTCGTCGAAGGTGCCGTCGGTGATGGCGCGGCTGGCGGGAGCTTTATCGTTGCCGTGTGCTTCGCGGTGGTCGATGGTGGCACCGAAGGTGACGGAGGTGCCGTCTTCCCCGGCAGCGATTTGCGGGTCGTTGTCCGCGCTGCACCCCGTGAGGGTTGCCAGCATGGCCGTCAGCGCTATCGCCGTGGCAAGCCACAGGCGGATGCTGTGCCGCCGGATGGCTTTCGGGAGGGTATGGTTTTGTATCTTCATGTTCTTTTTATTTTCTTATTCTTTTATTTCTTGTTCTTGATGAATGGTGGACATGGCTACTACTTGCGCCGAAGTTGGGGCAGGTGGCCGTCAGTGACTTCTTAGAGGGTGATGTCCTTGCTGCCTCCGTCCGTCCAGTCTTCGATATCGGCTTTCTCTATTTTGATGTAGGCACGCTCCACGTTTACATTGAAGGTATAGGAGGTGGAGGGCGCAAGGCCTCCGCCCGCCGTGCCCACCGGGAAAGTGAGCGCGGCGTCGAAGGTGGTGCCGTTCAGCGTCAGTTGCAGGCGCACGGCGTTTGCTGCCTGCGGCCAGAGGATGACGGTGCTCGTGGGCCGCACCCCGATGGTGATGGTAGTGGGCAGATTTTCGAGGGTGGACGCCGTGCCCGTGGCTTTGGCTTCGCCGGTGGAGGTGTCGAAGGTTCCCGCCGTGCTCACTCCCGTGAGGGTGTAGGTCGGCCCGTCGGCGGGAAACACAACACCGGCACCCGCCTTAAAGCGAAGGATAATGCGGCTCATGCGGTGCGAAAACAAGAAATCTACCTCCGGGCTGCTGCTTTGGGCTGTTTGCTGCGCCCAGAGGTAGTCGATGGCGGGCAGGTTTTCCGGGCTTTGGTCGGTAGCGGTGAGGGTTTTCGTGAAGATGCCGTCGCTGCCGGGCCTGGTGCCGTTTGCGCCCTCGCAGGGGTAATAGGCGGTGAACTCCGTGGGCGATGCATCCTGAAAGTAGAGGGTGTTGTCCTCGCCCGCCGCGCCGGGCACGGGGCGGAAAACACTGCCGTCGGTTTGATACCGGATATTGACATAGTTCGTTTTCCCTTTCGCAGAAGAGGCGGAGATGCCGATACAGTCGCCGGCATCCCATGCCGTGTTCGAGGCGCGGGTGGACGCCACGCCGCCTGCCTTGCCTACAGAGGCGGTGATAATGGCAGCATTCGGCACGTTGCCGCCGGGTTCATTGTTCTCCTCGCTGCATCCTGCGGCGAGCATGGCTGCTATCACGGACGTGACAGCGAAAAGCCGGGTTGATGTGAATTGCTTCATCTGCTATTTGTTTTTAGTTTATGATTCATGATTGATTATTCCACTCCGGCATTCACGTCGCCGCCGTCGGTTTCCGTCCAGCCGATAATCGTACCGCCCGTTTCAAGATTTACCGGTGCATATACATCACCGGTAAGGCGCATGGGATGGAGCTTGTCGGTATTGAAATCCTTGAACATTTCGCTGAAATCGGTTTCCACCGTGTCTGTCACGCCATCCACGAAGGTGAGTGTCACAACCATACGCTGCACCGCTCCCGGAATCATTCCCGGAACCCACACGGCACCGGCCAGTTTTCCTTCCAACCGGACAAAAGGAACCGGCACGACAGTCACTACGCCCGTCACTTCGCCCGTGCGCAGATCGACGGATGGCGCCACTCCTTCCAGCCGGGCTTCGATACCGGTAATACGCCTGATGTCTCCTCCGGAAACAGTCAGTTCGAATGCTATCTTCCGGAAGAGCTGCCGCATGGGTAATACGACGCTTACCGTATCGTCCGCCACGACGTCCGCTGTCACTGTACCGCCTAATAATACTCCCGGTTCAGGGTGTTGCATCCCGGCGTTGTCCGGGTCATTGTCCACTGTCGCCACACCGTCCTTTACCGTAACGTGTTCTGCCGGATTGTAGCCGAGCAGTTCCGTCCGTCCCGGCACGAACAACCCGGTCAGCGCTGCAACCGGTTCATGCAGAGTGAAGGATGCTCCCGCCGCTTCCGTAATGTATTCCGAAGGGGTGGCTATGCCTTCGCCGCGCTGTGTCCAGTCAGCGGTTATCACAATGGCACCTTTGTCGGGATGCGGGGTGTTGTAAATCGGGTCCTTCACGTCGCAACCCGCGAGAAATAGGGTCGCCCAGACACAAAGTAATGTAATTGTAATTTTCATATATCGTATTTTTATAGTTCTACTTATTTGCTGCCGATAGTCCACACGAGGCTGATACCTGCCTGCGTGGGCCCCCAGAAGTTGTTTGTCTTGTTCCGTTCCTTATAGACACGCATGCCGTCGGTCACCCCGAAACTGTCGTATTCGGAACGGGTGTAGCCCAGACCGAGGTTAAAGTCAATGGAAAAGCTGCGGGACAGATAAAGCAGATAGCCCACCGTCAGTCCGGCATTCCACAGCTTGCCCTGATAGCCTGTGTCTTTCGACAGGATGCTGCCGAGAGGGTACTTATATATATTGTACTCGCCGTAGCTGCCCGAAACTCCGGCGTAGAAGCGTTTGTCACGCAACAGATACCACCGTACTTCCGGATTGACGAGCCACATCTTCTGTACTTTGCCATGCTCTCCGCCCCACCACGAGAGGCTGCCGTCCAGCCGGATCCCGACATTCTCATTCAGACGCCACTCTACCCCCAATGTGGGAAGCAGCAGGGCGTCATACAATACATTCGTGCGGACGGCAAACCGATAAGGCCGTTCTGTTTCCCGGATGCGTTGCTCCGATACGGAGGCAGGCTGTTGTTCCACTGCGGGAGGTTCGGATGGTTTCTCCACGGAGGTTTCCGTTTTTTGCTCCACGTCTCCTTGTTTCTGTTGGGGAGCTTCCCGTTTCACTTTTTCTTTGGCGGGCGTCGTCTCCGACGTAACCTTAGCCGAAGGGATATGGAGCGTCACTACCACCAAGTCTTTATTATTATAATACGCACGCGCGTAATTGGCGGTGATGAAATCGGCTTCTTTCAGTCCTTTGCGGGTGATAAGTTCCGACTTCACGCGATTGGCACGGGCGAATGCCGTGTTCAGGTTCTCTTTAGTGGTGGACAGCGAAGCACAGTAGCCGTCCACATAAACGGGCATGTTACCTTTCGCAATCTCCGCCTTGTGATGGTCTATCAATCCATAGAGCCTTTCAAGTTCCGCCTCATTGCCCGCAAGGATAAACATCTCCTCGCCCGGAAGAAAACGGAAAGTGATTACTTTGTCTGCTGCTTTCTGTGCGGAAGCTGTTGCTCCAGATAATATGAATATAAGAAGCAGAGCCAGCAGTTTTTCTTGTAATTGTTTCATAAGGTTCATTTTTATTTGTTTCACTCTAAATATGTAATGTTATTTATAGGGCATTAATAGGATATAAATCACCTGACAACAAAGTTAAAGGCATGCTTTGGGTTCTCTTAACAAAAAGGTAAATAAAACCTATATCAAAAAGTAAATCTTACATTTTTCTTAGTACGTTTAGTTGTTTCAGTACGTCTGGTTGCGTTTTTTAGTACGTCTGGTTGTATTTTAGCCCATATAAGGTGTTTTTTGAGATAAATCAAGGAAGGTATTATTCATTTTATTAAATTTGCAAAACAGATACACAAACCTCATGGACAACAGAACACTTATCTTGCTTTTCACTTGTTTCATACCGCTTTTTACAGCAGTAGTGGGGACGATTATCGAAGCTATTTCCTTACAGGATAGTGTGACCGTCCGTGAAAAACATGTCAAGAGGATGCTTATGTGTTACTTCCTGATGTTTATTTTTATTGGTACCGGAGTGGCTACCGGAGTGGCATTGCCGAAGATTGCCATACAGATATTACCACTCACTGTTTTTTCTCTTTACATAGCTCCCGTCCTCTATTATCGTTTCGTTTACCTGCTGACCAATACGGAGAACAAGGAAACTTCTCATTTCAGCAGACATTACCTCTTTCCGGTTCTGTCCGCTCTCGGTTTTTGCGCCTTCTTTTATATTGTCCCGCCCGCCATCCGCCTGCAATTGGTGGTGGAAAGGACTGTTGCCGGTTATCCGGTCACTACCTTTATCTTCAAAACGATTCCGTTGGTACAGTTCGCCCTTGCCATCCTATATATGTCGCTCGTCTTCCGAAAGCTGACAATATGTTACCGTCAAAACGGGCCAAAAAGTGTTTTGTGGAAGAAATGGTTTCACATTTCCGTTTTCCTATGCAGTCTCACCATCATTTGGTCGGGAGCGTTCTGCCTGACGACGTGCCGCCAGGTAGCGGTAGCCGCTTTATCCATAGCGATTGTCGCGGCCTGGATACAGGCCATTCATCTCTGTTGCCACACCTTCAATCGAAGGTCGTTGCTCTTCCTGCCGCTCACTATTGCTCCTATTCCCCTGAAAATGCCTTCCAGGGAACAACTTTTCGAGCAAAGAAACGGTAGCGGAAGACATCGTACATATACCCGCTGGACACAAACCGGTGATCCCGTGAAGGTAGAACCGGCACCTCTCAACCGTAAACTCTTTGAACAGCAAGTCATCGGGAGAAAATTATATCTGAATCCGCAACTCCGGTTGTCCGACCTGATGGAGCTTTTCAACACCAACCGCAGTTATCTTTCCGGTTTTATCAATGAAACGTATGGCTGCGGCTTCAACGGATATATCAACCGGCTGCGGCTTCGCGAATTCGAACGGCTGATGAACCTGCCCAGTAACCGGAAAAAAGCGGCAACCAAACTCTATGCGAAAGCCGGGTTTCCCAACTACCAGACTTATCTTAGAATTAAAAAGAAGGTTTACAATCAGGAAAGTTAAATACGCAGCGATATGATTACGAAAGAGTTTTTGCAATACACCGGCTTTTGTGCCCCCATTATTTCTTCATTGGGGTGCGCGATTATGCTTGTCCTTTTCCGCCATACCCATGCCAAATCCGAAGAAGGAACACTGCACCACCTGCTGGTGTCATACTTCCTGTTGGTGAGCTTAGGGTGGATATGTTCGCTCGTCTATGTCTATCTCCCTTTGCTGTATGTGCGTATCAATGTCCTTTTTTATCTGATTGTATTTTGGAGTCAGGTAATCTTCTACCAGTTTATCTATACACTTACCCGGTTGCCCGGAGAAAAACCGTTCTCAAGAATCCACTATATTTTTCCTTTGGTGATAGTCGGCATATTCGCCGTATGGTCGGCTTTCGTGCCTTTTGAAACGCAAGTGTATATTGTCACATCGCGGGGAGAAGTTGCGCCCGGTTACGAAGCCTACTCCCGTTTCTTTACCGCCCGCCTGCTGCTACGGGGAATATGGAACATAGCCTACACCGCCCTTGCCTGGTGGCGGTTGCTGGCTTACCGCCGTTCTATATCCGACTATTCTGCCAATGCCGACCGCACTTCGTTGGCTTGGGTGACACTTTTGCTGCTGATTTCGTTCAGCCTGATTCCTCCTTCTCTGCTTTCGGCCATTTTCTCCAAAAAGATACTGATAGCGTCTGCTGCTGATTCCCCAATTGTTGCTGGTAGTGCAGCACGCTGTGGTCTGTTACAATATGGCTGTCGGGAATTTCGTGGTTATTTATTATCCGGGAGAAGAAATGGAGACAGAATCAAAGGAAGATGCCGAAATGGGAATGGAAAAAGAAACTGAATCGGAGCGGGCGCATAAACGGAAAAAGTTTGAGAAATATATATATGAACATCGCCCGTATCTGAATCCCGATTTACGGATAACGGATCTGATGCAGGCTTTTCACACGAACCGAACGTATATCTCCCGGTTTATCAACCGCGAATATGGAATGAATTTCTCCCGTTATATCAATATGCTACGCCTTCGTGAAATGGAAGCGTTGCGCAACGACCCGGCCTGCTCCCGCCTTCCCGAAGAGGAACGCGCCTGCCTGGCAGGATTCAGCAATTTTCGCAGCTATCAACGTGTAAAGAGGATGGCGGAGAAGGAAAAATAGATCATGTTTTTCAAAGACTGGAAAACAAACAACATATAAACAGTAAGCAAGATGAATAATATTACGAATTATTACGGAGACTTGGGCATATTTCTTTATTACACCCCTATCGTGAGTGCTTTTATGGCTGCATTCGCCCTACTTGCCAACCGTCGGCGAACTCCTTCGCAAACGTGGTTGGCTCTTGTCTTAGTTACATTCGGAACCGGCATGGCTGCCAGTTTCCTGTTCGACCGCTATTTCAGCGCGAGCCATAGCGAAATATTCCGCCCGGTCAATTTTATCTTTTCCACGGCAAATTCCATTGTCATTCTGTTTTACTATGTTTCACTGATGCGTCCCCAATTGCTTACCCGGAAATATATGCTTTATTTTAGTGGGGGCTGGGCGCTATTTTCTCTATTTGTCTTGTTGCCCGGCACGTTTTCTGCCCGTTTTCAACCGGTTCAGGGTATCCACAGGTTGGCGGATTTATCTTCGCTGCCGATGGTTTTCCACCTTCTGACTATCTGTTGCATCCTTGTTTTTTATACCTGGATGGGTGTTTTTATACTACGTATCTACCGTGATTACCGTAAGTTTATCGTCAACAGTTATTCTTTTGTGGGAGGGATTACCCTTTCGTGGGTGAGCATTACGATTTATTTGTTTATTATCATGGGTATCCTCGATATACTCTGGATGGTGAACACTTCCGCCGGATACAAAATGCTGTTCAATGTCGTTTCTTTGGGAGCGGTGTGGACACTGTTCTGGTATGGTTCCCGCCAGAGCGCAATTCCTCCGGTGGATATTGAGCCGAAGAAGAAGAGCTTCAAGGAAGTGGAAGAGTTATCTGTCACCACGGATGACAAGCAAGCAAAACTCAAAATACAATTGCTGGAATATTTTAATCATAAAAAGCCTTATCTGAATCCGGAACTTTCGCTGAAAGAGGTGGCACAAGCGTTGCAGACAAATCATTATGCGCTTTCCCGTTTTATCAACAAAGAGTTTGAGGTGAATTTCTATACACTTATCAACCGTTTCCGTGTGGAGTATATACTTCACCTGATCGAATTGAACAAAGGTACTATCAACTGCGATACGCTTCATGCAATTTCCGGTTTTAAGAGCCGTACCACCTTTTTTAAACAGTTTAAGGAGATTGCCGGATGCACGCCACAGGAATACATCGAAAGCCGGAAGACAGAAAAGTCCGACAATAGTACGATAAAAACAAAACTATTTTAGAGTAAATCAAGAAGAAATCTTTCTTTTTTCGTATTTTTGTCCCAATATGCACGTTTAATCCAAGTAGATAACGAACATTAGCAAAAAAAGAATGAAAGTAATTGATTTAATACATAGCAACAAGAAAACTGCTTTTTCTTTCGAGATACTTCCACCGCTGAAAGGAACGGGAATAGAAAAGTTATATCAGACAATCGATACGCTTCGGGAATTTGACCCGAAATATATCAATATCACTACTCACCGCAGCGAATATGTGTATAAAGACCTCGGTAACGGATTGTTTCAGAGAAACCGCTTGAGAAGGCGTCCGGGAACGGTTGCCGTGGCTGCCGCCATCCAAAATAAATACAATATTACGGTAGTCCCGCATATTTTGTGCAGCGGATTCACACGAGAAGAGACCGAGTATGTGTTGCTAGACCTGCAATTTCTGAATATTACGGAATTACTGGTATTGCGTGGTGACAAAGCGAAACATGAGTCGGTATTTACACCGGAAGGTGACGGTTATCATCATGCCATCGAGTTGCAGGAACAAATCAATAATTTCAATAAAGGTATTTTTGTGGACGGTTCGGAGATGAAAGTCAGCAGTACGCCGTTTTCTTACGGAGTGGCTTGTTATCCGGAGAAGCACGAAGAAGCGCCTAATATCGAGACTGACCTTTACTGGCTGAAGAAAAAAGTGGAAAACGGGGCGGAATATGCCGTGACACAGTTGTTCTACGATAACAGGAAATATTTTGAATTTGTGGAGCAGGCGAAGGCGGCAGGTATCAATATACCTATCATTCCGGGAATCAAGCCGTTCAAGAAGCTGTCTCAACTAAGCATGATTCCAAAGACTTTCAAAGTGGATTTGCCGGAAGACTTGGTGAAAGAGGCTTTGAAATGCAAGAATGACGCGGAAGCCGAGCAGGTAGGCATCGAATGGTGTGTAGCCCAGTGCAAGGAGTTGATGGCTCATGGAGTGCCGAGTATTCATTTCTACTCTATCGGAGCAGTAGACAGTATCAAAGAAGTAGCCAAAATCATTTATTGATATGTTTTTCAGAGACGTAATCGGACAAGAGGAAATCAAGCAACGGCTCATTCAGGAAGTGAATGAGGGGCGTATTCCACATGCCCAGCTTATCTGCGGACCGGAAGGGGTCGGGAAAATGCCGTTGGCTATTGCATACGCACGTTACATCAGTTGCACTAATCGGGGGGAGACTGATGCCTGCGGAACGTGTCCGTCCTGCGTGAAATTCAATAAACTGGTGCATCCCGACGTACATTTCGTATTCCCTATCGTGAAAAGCGCAAAGGGAAAAAAGGAAGTATGCGATGATTATATAGCCGACTGGCGACCGTTTGTTATCAATCATCCTTACTTTAATCTCAATCACTGGTTAGGAGAGATGGATGCGGAAAACTCACAAGCATTGATCTATGCCAAAGAGAGTGACGAGATTCTGAAAAAACTTAGTTTGAAATCCAGTGAAGGGGGATTTAAGATTACGATTGTATGGCTGCCGGAAAAAATGCATCCGGTATGTGCCAACAAACTGCTGAAGTTGCTTGAGGAACCGCCCGAAAAAACGGTTTTCTTATTAGTATCGGAAGCACCGGACATGATTCTGCCCACTATCCTAAGCCGTACCCAGCGCATGAATGTGCGAAAGATTGATGAAGCCAGCATCGACCGGGTATTACAGACGAAATATAACATTTTGCCTGCCGACAGTATTTCCATTGCCCATCTGGCAAACGGGAATTTTATCAAGGCACTCGAAACAATTCATCTGAATGAAGAGAACCTGTTGTTTTTTGACTTGTTTGTCAGCCTGATGCGGTTGTCTTACCAACGAAAAATCAGGGAGATGAAAATGTGGAGCGAGCAAGTGGCGGGCATGGGACGTGAACGTCAGAAGAACTTCCTGGAATATTGCCAGCGCATGATTCGGGAGAATTTTATCTTCAACCTGCACCAACGCAATTTGACGTATATGACGATTAATGAACAGAATTTTGCAACCCGCTTTGCGCCTTTTGTCAACGAACGTAACGTGATGGGCATCATGGACGAATTAAGCGAAGCGCAACTACATATAGAACAGAATGTAAATGCTAAAATGGTATTCTTCGACTTCTCGCTGAAGATGATTGTACTGTTGAAGCAATAATAAATATATAAACTTATGGAATATAAACTTCATAATGGAAGCGGTGGCCTTTGTTGCAAAGGATGCTCCCGACAAGATAAAAAGCTGAACACCTACGATTGGCTGGCGGACATTCCGGGCAATGCGGAAGAGAGTGACATGGTGGAAGTGCAATTCAAGAATACCCGGAAGGGATATTTTCGGAACAGCAACAAGATTAAACTGGAAAAAGGAGATGTAGTTGCCGTTGAAGCGGCTCCGGGTCATGACATCGGAGTAGTTACATTGACGGGACGGCTCGTTCCCCTGCAAATGAAGAAAGCAAACTTCAAGGCAGACACGGAAATCAAACGTGTCTACCGGAAAGCCAAACCGGTAGATATGGAAAAGTTCAACGAAGCCAAAGCCAAAGAACACGCTACGATGATTCGTGCGCGTCAGATTGCGTTGAATCTCAATCTGGATATGAAAATCGGAGACGTGGAGTATCAGGGGGATGGCAACAAAGCTATTTTCTACTATATTGCCGATGAGCGGGTAGACTTCCGGCAGCTGATTAAAGTATTGGCCGAAGCATTCCGCGTACGTATCGAAATGAAACAAATCGGTGCCCGTCAGGAAGCAGGACGCATCGGCGGAATCGGTCCTTGCGGACGCGAACTTTGCTGCGCTACGTGGATGACGAGCTTCGTCTCTGTTTCTACCAGTGCAGCCCGTTTTCAGGATATCTCATTGAATCCGCAGAAACTTGCCGGACAGTGCGCTAAGCTGAAATGCTGTCTGAACTACGAGGTGGACTGTTATGTGGAAGCTCAAAAACGTCTCCCTTCAAGAGAGATAGAATTGGAAACGAAAGATGGCACTTTCTATTTCTTCAAAGCGGATATTCTAAGCAATCAGGTTTCTTATTCTACGGATAAAAACTTCCCAGCCAATCTGGTCACTATCAGCGGCAAACGTGCGTTTGAAGTAATCTCCATGAATAAGAAAGGGATGAAACCGGACAGCTTGCTCGAAGAAGAAAAGAAACCGGAACCGAGAAAACCAGTTGACTTGCTGGAACAGGAAAGTGTTACCCGTTTCGACCGCAGCCGGAATAATAAAGAGGGCGGCAATAACGCTAACCGGAATAATAAAAAGAAGAAAAAAGGAAACAATAATAACGGAAACCGCCCGCAACAACAAGCAGAAGGCGGCAATCGTCCGCAACAACCTCAACGGGAGAATGAAAACCGCCCGCAGCAGCCAGAAAACGGCAACAGAGGGGAAAGAGACAACCGCCCGAGAAATAACAATAACAACAACCGGAACAGAGGACAAAACCAGGGACGGAACAACGAAAACAGACGTCCGGAAAGAGGATCAAATCAAGAACGTCCACAAGGACAGGAACGGTCGAACCAGGAACGTCCGCAACAACAAGACCGTCAACGGGAACAGCAAGGGCAGGAACGTCAAGAACGCCGTCCCAACCACGAGCGTCCTTCCAGACCGGAAAGAAATCAGAATCAGGAGAAACAGTCAACTAATGAAAAGCCTACTCAAGAATAGTATATTGAGTCTATTCAGCGCTTGCTTACTGACAGCCTGCAATGAACATACAGTGTATCACTCTTATCAATCCCTTCCCAACGAGGAATGGGGAAAGAGTGATACACTCTCTTTTCATATTCCCATAACTGACAGCGTTCCCACTACTCTCCGGCTTTTTGCGGAAGTCCGCAACAGTATCGAATATCCTTATCATGACCTCCATTTATTTATCAGTCAGAATCTACAGGATTCTACGGTATGGCGCACTGATACCATTGCTTTCTGCCTGGCTGACTCCACCGGAAGATGGACGGGACACGGATGGGGAAGCATTTACCAATCGGAAACTTTTATTACATCTGTTCGCCCTTTACATCCTGCAAATTATACTATTAAAATTATGAGCGGAATGAAAGATGAAAAGTTACAAGGATTGAGCGATGTAGGTATCCGTATTGAGAAGCAGTAAGATTAGAGTCTTCTGCCACGTCCTGCATCAATGCGCAGGAAGATAAACAGCAATATCGTAAATCCCCATAAAGAAGAACCTCCATAGCTGAAGAAAGGCAATGGAATACCGATAACCGGAGTTAACCCCAGCACCATACCGATATTAATAAATAAGTGGAAAAGGAAAATACTGACAACCGAATATCCATAAACCCGCCCAAAGTTGGAAGTCTGCCGTTCGGACAGGAAGATTAATCGTAAGATCAAAATAAGGAAAGCCAACAGGACAGCAGCCGAACCGACAAATCCTTGCTCCTCACCCACTGTACAGAATATAAAGTCGGTATCCTGTTCGGGCACGTACTTTAATTTTGTTTGCGTACCATTCAGGAATCCTTTTCCTGTCAACCCACCGGAACCGATGGCAATCTTGGACTGATTCACGTTGTATCCGGCACCGGTCAAATCTTCTTCCAAACCGAGCACTACTTTGATACGGACTTGCTGGTGAGGTTCGAGCACATTATCAAATACATAATTGCTGGAATACAGGAAGCCGACAGAACCGATTGTAAACAGGGCAATCAGGAAATAAGTACGCTGCCGCTCACTTAATGCCAAATAAATCAGATAGCCTATCACCACAATACAAAGCGCCCATTGCACCCAAACGAGGCTAAAATGTACCCAATATTCGGATATTAAATAAGCAATCAATAATATAGCCAAACTTCCACCAATGATATTGCGGGTAGCAGACCATTTCTTGCGATATACCCACACCATACCACCGGCAAATAATAAGATCAATAGTAATACGATAAATTCTCCCAGTGGTGTAGGAGTATCGGCGATAAAGACTTCATCAAAACGGATGCCGACCACAAAGTAGATTACCGCACATACGCCCGCAAAAAGCACTACTCCCGGCATTCCTTCACGATAAAGCACCAGAAAAAAAGCAAGATAAACCAATGCAGACCCTGTCTCCCGCTGCCCGATAATCAATAACATCGGGAGAAGAATGATGAACCCCAGGATAAAGGCACACTTTTCTTTCTTGATACTGAATGAATAAGAGTTCATGTATTTAGCCAACGCCAAGGCCGTAGCGAACTTGGCAAACTCGGCGGGTTGCAGGCTCACAGGCCCCATGACAAGCCAGGAGCGTGATCCTTTGGTATCCGGCGCTATGAAGATGGTAACAATGAGCAAGAGAATCATCCCCACATATATAATGTACGCGAACATATCATACATACGGTCTTCCAGCATCAACAGCACGAATCCGAGTCCGAAGGAACAGATAATCCATACAAACTGCTTGCCGGCACGGGTCGAGAAGTCGAGGAAGTCGCGTTCGCCATAGTCATAGCTGGCTCCGCAGACGCTAAACCATCCGCCAACAATCAGGAGCAGGTAAATAAAAATCGTTACCCAGTCCAGCGTTTTCCACAAACTATCGTTCCTCGTTACCATATAATATCACTCTGTTACTAAATTCTTCCGCCCTCAACTCGTTCTCCGGCGAAAGCTTGCCTTTCAAATACTGTTCCATCATCAGTGCGCCGAAAGGAACTCCGTAAGTAGCACCCCATCCGCCGTTCTCTACATAGACGGCAATAGCTATCTTCGGTTTGTTCATCGGCGCAAAGCCCATAAATACCGAGTGGTCATGTCCGCGGTTCTGCGCAGTACCCGTTTTTCCACAGGCTTCCAAATCCGGAACCATCACTGACAGCATACGACAAGTTCCTCCGGTGGCTGCGCCACGCATCCCTTCTACGACTGATTCATAATGTCTTTTCTCAATAGTGGTATAGCGTGGTACGCGATAGATGCTGTCCAACTGATTATCTTGGATTTCCTTTACAATATGCGGTGTCACAAAGTATCCTCTGTTAGCAATGGTTGCTCCCAGGTTAGCAATCTGAAGGGGAGTGGATAGAATTTCCCCCTGTCCGATAGAGATACTGATTACTGTCAGTCCGTTCCAATGTCCGCGATAGGCTTTATCGTAGAACTGCGCATTCGGAATCAGCCCCCGTTTCTCTCCCGGCAAATCAACTCCCAGTTTGTAGCCAAATCCTTGCGAAACCATGTGGTCTTTCCAGACCGTAATGGCGTTTTGCGGCGAACCGTATTTACGGTCGCCAAACATACGGAACAATCCCCAACAGAAATAGGAGTTGCACGATGTAGCAATAGCCGGAATCAATGGCAAGGGAGATCCGTGAGCATGGCAGCCTACTGTCAATCTTCCGTAATGGAACCCATGTGAGCAAGGGAATGCCGGACTTTGTTCAGTGATAATTCCTTCTTGCAGGAACGTCAGTCCTTGCGCTGTCTTGAACGTAGATCCCGGAGGATACACTCCCATCAGGGCACGATTCAAAAGCGGTTTAGTCATATCACGTTGCAAAGCCAGATGGTTCTTACCACGCTGGCGGCCAATCATCAAATGCGGGTCATAATTGGGAGAGGATACCAGACAAAGGATTTCTCCGGTCTCCGGTTCGATAGCCACGATACTTCCAATCTTATTCTTTAATAAGCGTTCGCCCAGCATCTGTAAGTCAATATCCAGACTCAATGTCAGGTTCTTGCCGGGAACGGAAGGACGGTCATATTCACCATCCATATAATGTCCCTGGATACGACCGTGCGCATCGCGAAGCAGAATCTCAATTCCTTTCTCGCCACGCAGATACTTTTCATACGATTTCTCGACTCCTAACTTGCCGACATAATCCCCACGGATGTAGTATCCTTCTTCATCCGCTTCCATTTCTTTTGCGGAGACTTCTCCTATATCTCCCAAAGCATGGGCGGCAGCATTGTACGAATATTGACGAATGGTACGCCGTTGGATATAAAAACCACGAAACTTAAACAGCTTTTCCTGAAAGACACCACATTCTTCCGCCGAAAGTTGCGACATAAACAACTGGTTGGTATAGCGGGAATATCCCGGATTACGGCGACGGTCTTTCATATCGCTCATAATTTTCAGGAACTGCGAACGGGTGATATTCAGCGATTGGCATAAATCGAGTGTGTCCAGATTCTCTATTTCCTTTGGCACGATCGTTATGTCGTATGCCGGCTGGTTGAATACCAATAGTTTACCGGTCCGGTCATAAATAGCGCCACGTGAGGGATACTGGATTTTATTCAGAAAAGCGTTACTGTCAGCATTCTTTTTGTAGTCATCGGTCGTGATCTGCAATACAAAAAGACGTATCAGATAAATCAGAACAATGGAGAGAGCAATACCTCCGATTACAAATTTGCGCTTCTCTAAGATATAATCTTTTGCCATCGTTACCTCTTAATTCCTTCTATAGCTATGATACAGGTTACAGTCAGAACAGTGCAAAGGAGCACTCGCAACAATAACAGCCAAATGCTGGTGAATGAGAAGAACTCGATGGAGAGTAACGCCAGACTGTGCACAAAAACACTTGCAGTAGTATATTTTAGGAAAGGACTGATTCCCATCGTCTTGAAAGAGGGAATGAGGCTGTCCGGATTATCACGGGGTGTGAACAAACGAAGCAAAGAGGGCCGGAGGAAAGCGAGCAACACAGTAGCCGCCGCATTCATTCCCGGAGTATCGGAAAAGATGTCAATGGTCAGTCCGAAGAAGAAAGCCCACAGCATCAGTTCATTGCGGGAAGTACCGGAGCTGAACTTCAGAATAAAGTAGATATAGAGAAAAGGAGTTGCGTATCCGGCAATATGCACATTATTCAGAATCAATACCTGAAGAAGCACCAAGCCGATAAACCATCCGATTCTATGTATATAAGTAATTATCATTCTTGCGTCACCTTGTTTTCAAGTTTCTTCTGTTCTTCCTGTCCCGTCCGGGCTATCACGCGAACATCACTCAACTTACCGAAATCAGTAGCCAGCTTAATCTTCAACAGATAGGAAAGTCCGTCATTAGAGTCGGACATATCATCCACCGTTCCCACCATAACACCTTCCGGGAAGACAGTCGAGAAGCCGCTGGTGACTACTGTATCTCCCAAATTAAACTCTGCATGACGAGGCAGGTCTTTCAGATAAGCATAGCGCGAATCTCCATGTTCCCACTTCAGGTAGCCGAAGTAATCGCTACCAACAATCTTACAACTGATATTCGACTTGCTGTTCAATACCGAAATCACTACCGAATAGGAAGGGGATGTTTCGTAAACAATCCCTACAATTCCATTGCCGTCCACCACTCCCATTTCGGAGCGAATGCCGGAAGAAGAGCCTTTATCGAGCGTGATATAATTATCAACGAGATTCAAACTGTTCTTTATCACATGAGCCTTGAACAGCTCATAATCCGTCTCCGATACCTGCCGGATGCTGTTGATGGTCATAGAATCGAGCTGACGCTCTTTTAATGCTTTCTCCAGATTAGTAATCTGTTGTTCGAGCACCATGTTCCGGTCCAGCAGATCGTCATTGACCGATTTCAGATGAAAATAAGAGGAAATTCCTCCCGAAACTTCATAAACTGCCCCTACAACCGTATTGGCAGAAGTGAAAAATGCACTCTGCTGATAACGGTTGAACCGAAATAACAAAACAAAACTGGCTACCTCCAATACGATGAAGAGGAACCAGTAATTGTATTTCAGAAGGAAGTTTAATAAATTCCTCATTCCCGGTTTATCTCATTAAGAAAGAGAAACGGTCTACGTTCTTTAATGCCACACCTGTACCTTTGGCAACTGCGTGCAAAGGATCTTCCGCAATATGGAAAGGAATGTTGATCTTGTCGGTCAAACGCTTATCCAGTCCACGAAGCAATGCACCACCTCCGGAGAGATAGATACCATTGTGTACAATATCAGCATACAGTTCAGGAGGTGTATTTTCCAATGCACTCAAGATAGCAGTTTCGATCTTTGAAATTGATTTCTCCAGACAGTGAGCTACTTCCTGGTAGCATACAGGCACTTCCATCGGAAGAGCTGTGATACGGTTCGGACCGTGAACGATATAATCTTCCGGAGCATCATCACCCAGTTCGGTTAAAGCAGCACCTACATTGATTTTGATACGTTCTGCCATACGCTCGCTGACCTTCACATTGTGCTGACGGCTCATGTATTCGCGAATATCTTCCGTCAGGTCATCACCGGCAGTACGGATGGAGTTGTTGGAAACAATACCTCCCAAAGAGATAACGGCAATTTCCGTAGAACCACCACCTATATCGACAATCATGTTTCCTTCCGGAGCTTCTACGTCGATACCGATACCGATTGCCGCAGCCATCGGTTCAAAAATCAAATAAACGTCACGACCACCGGCATGTTCCGCAGAGTCGCGGACAGCACGGAGTTCGACTTCCGTACTTCCCGAAGGAACGCCAATCACCATGCGAAGAGAAGGTGAAAACAAATGGTTGCGAGTATTCACCTGCTTTATCAAACCGCGCATCATCTGCTCGCAGGCATAGAAGTCGGCAATCACTCCGTCTCTCAACGGACGGATGGTACGTATGTTTTCGTGGGTTTTTTCATGCATCAACTTCGCCTTTTCCCCCACGGCAATCATCTTTTCTGTACGGCGATCCAGAGCTACAACCGAAGGCTCATCCACCACGATTTTTCCGTTCGTGATGATGATGGTATTGGCTGTGCCCAAGTCCATTGCTATCTCTTGTGTAAAAGAAAATAATCCCATTCTTAATTCTTATTTTTAGTGTTTAAAATGACGGATACCGGTAGTTACCATCGCCATACCATGCTCATTGCAATAAGCAAAGGATAAATCGTCTTTTACCGAACCTCCCGGTTGGATAACAGCCGTAATACCTTCTTTATCTGCAATTTCCACACAGTCGGGGAACGGGAAGAAAGCATCGGAAGCCATCACTGCACCATTCAGATCAAAACCGAATGATTTGGCCTTTTCTATTGCTTGCTTCAATGCGTCTACACGCGAAGTCTGTCCTACACCGCTTGCAAGAAGTTGTTTATCCTTTGCCAATACGATGGCGTTGGATTTGCTGTTCTTTACAATTTTGTTGGCAAACAACATATCTTCCACTTCTTCCGGAGTAGGAGCTTTGTCTGTCACGGTTTTCAGGTCAGCTACCGTTTCAATATTAGTATCTTTATCCTGCACCAATACGCCATTCAGTAAAGCACGGAATTGCTTTTTAGGCAATTTAGCTTCTTTACGAACGAGAATGATGCGGTTCTTTTTCTGTCCCAGGATTTCGAGTGCATCCACATCATAATCCGGCGCGATAATCACTTCGAAGAAAATCTTGTTGATTTCTTCGGCAGCTTCTTTGTCGATGACACCATTCGTAATCAATACACCGCCGAAAGCAGAAACCGGATCACCGGCCAATGCGTCTTTCCAAGCTTCCAAAACTGTAGCACGGGAAGCTAATCCGCAAGCGTTGTTGTGTTTCAGGATAGCGAAAGTGAGGTCATCGAATTCGTCGATCAGGTCAACGGCTGCGTTGATGTCGAGAAGATTGTTATAAGAGATTTCTTTTCCGTGAATCTGGTCGAACATTGCTTCCAGATTTCCGTAGAAATAACCTTTCTGATGTGGGTTTTCACCGTAACGAAGTTGCTTCTGGCTATTAACAGAGCAACGGAAAGCAGAACCTTCGCCGGCATCGAAATAATTGAAAATAGCCGAATCGTAGTGAGAAGAAACGGCAAATGCTTCTTTAGCCATCCAGCGACGTTCTTCGAGTGAAGAAGTAGCGCCGTGCTCCATCAACATATCCAATAATGGTTTGTATTGAGCTTGAGAAGCTACGATGATTACATCGTTGTAGTTCTTGGCTGCAGCACGAATCAGTGAGATTCCGCCTATATCGATTTTTTCAATAATGTCTGCTTCAGATGCACCGGAAGCTACGGTAGCTTCGAACGGATACAAATCAACAATAACCAGATCTATCTCGGGAATTTCATATTTCTCAATCTGTTGCATATCCTGTTCCAGGCCGCGACGACAAAGAATACCTCCGAAAATTTTCGGATGTAATGTCTTTACTCTACCACCGAGAATAGAAGGATAAGTGGTCAAATCTTCCACTGCCTTGCAAGGATATCCCAATGATTCAATAAACTGACGAGTTCCGCCTGTTGACAAAAACTCTACTCCCTCTTCATGAAGTTTGGTAATAATTTCATCCAAACCTTCTTTATGGTATACAGATACCAATGCAGTTTTTATTCTTTTAGACTCTGACATTGAATTGCTTATTAAGTATTTGGTGTGCAAAGTTACGAAATATTGTTTATCGTACGTAATAAATAAGGTGTGAATTAATAAAAAAAAGCGTTGACTCTCCTCAACGGAAAATCAACGCCTCTTCACATATATGTTCTCTATTCAAAAACTATTACCAGATAGATACTCGTTTTTCTTTAGGTACGAACATCGAATCCTGTTCGGTGATTTTGAATGCTTCATACCAATTCTGGATATGAGGAAGAGCACCGTCCACACGCCATTTGCCTAATGAGTGAGGATCAAGTTTGGTTAATCGGAGAATTTCTTCCGGACGGATATTTCCTGCCCACACATTAGCGTAAGCCAGGAAGAAACGTTGTTCCGGAGTAAATCCGTCAACAATTTCCAGCGGTGCGGCTTCTGTTGCATTCTTGAATGCCTGGAAAGAAACTTGCAAACCTCCGTGGTCGGCGATGTTCTCTCCAAGTGTCAGGCTACCGTTTGCGTGTACGCCCGGAGCAACTTCGATGCTGTCAAAGAAGTTAACCATCACCTGTGCCCGTTCTTCGAACTTTTTAGCATCTTCTTCTGTCCACCAGTCTTTCAGGTTTCCGTCTTTGTCATATTGACGTCCCTGATCGTCAAATCCATGAGTCATCTCATGGCCGATTACCACGCCGATTGCACCGTAGTTCATAGCATCGTCTGCATTCATATCGAAGAACGGAGGTTGCAGGATAGCTGCCGGGAAGCAGATTTCATTGGTAGTCGGGTTATAATAAGCGTTCACAGTTTGAGGAGTCATCAACCATTCATCCTTGTCTACCGGTTTGCCGGCTTTGGCAATCATTTCGTTGTAATCCCATTCGTTGGCACGCTCGATATTTGCCCAGTAAGAATCATCTTTGATCTCCAGTGCGGAGTAATCTTTCCATTTATCAGGATAACCTATTTTTACATGGAAGGTTGCCAGTTTCTCCAACGCTTTTTCCTTGGTCGGTTCACTCATCCATTCCAAACCTTTGATACGTTCTCCCAAAGAAGTTTGCAGGTTCTTCACCAGTGTAACCATACGTTCTTTGGCAGCAGCCGGGAAGTACTTCTCTACATACATCTGTCCTACCACTTCGCCAAGTACACCATCTACGGTGCTCACGGAACGTTTCCAGCGAGGTTGCATTTCTTTCTTTCCAGACATTGTTCTGCTGTAGAAATCGAAGTTTTGTGCTTCAAAATCATCGCTTAGATAAGAAGCGGCAGCATCTATCAATCCCCATTGGAGATATAGCTTCTGATCGTCCAGTGATACGGTATTAATCACATCGGCTACTTCCTTCATGGCAGCAGGCTGACCTATATTCACTTCTTCCAAATCTTTCAAACCGGAAACGGTGAAATAAGTATCCCAGTCAAAAGTCGGGAAGTTCTTTTTCAGCGTCGCCCTATCCATCTTGTTATAATTAGCATGAGGATCACGCAATTCCACTTGTGAACGAGCGGCTTTCGCCAGGCGAGTTTCGATGTTCATCACCGCTTTCACCGCTTTCTGTGCAGTAGCCTCATCATAACCTGCTAATTGGAACATTTTGGCGATATGTTCCTGATATTTATTACGAATGTTTTTAGTCTGCTCGTCATTCTCCAGATAATAGTCACGCTGTCCCATTCCGATACCACCTTGATAGGTCTGTACGATATTCATGGAACTGTTCATATCATCCGCACTTACGAACATGGTGAAGTAAGGACGGATGCCTTTCTTCTGGCTCTCTGCGATATATGCGTAGATTTCTCCTTTATCCTTGAGAGCGTCAATGGCTGCCAGTTCTGCTTTGATCGGAGCTACACCTTCCTGATTCAGCTTCACGCTATCCATTGCGATATTATAAAGATCGCCTACTTTCTGCGCAGCACTGCCCGGTGCGTTATCTTTCTTCGCTGCCAATTCGGCAATCAATGCTTTCAGTTGTTCACGACTGTTTTCGCGCAACATGTCGAATGTACCGAAACGTGAATACTCGTCTGTCAGCGGATGATCTTTCACCCAACCTCCACAGGCATATTGATAAAAACTTGTACCCGGCATAGCCGTGGTATCCAGATTAGCAAGGTCGATACCGGACGTCAGCACGGCCTCTTTCTTACTGTTACATCCTGTTGTCATAAGGCATACGGCAAGAATTGGTAAATACTTGGTTACTTTCATATTGTATAAATAATTAAATAGTCTCTCTAATCAACAATCATCCTACCCGCAGTCCGGCACCGAGGAAGAAGGTGACCGACACCGAGGAACGCCTCGTTCCTCAACGAGAAACACCTGTTTCGACACCGAGAAACAGATACCCGCCAGGAATACCTTCTACCGAGGTATAGCGTTTCTCTCACATAGTGCCCGGAAGTATGCGTTTTGTTCTAGTTTTTCGCTTCTTCCAGTTCCATCGAAACCCGCTCCCACTCTTCAACGATTGTATCCAACTGCTGTTTCAGTTTCTGATGCCGTTCATAGAGCTGCATATCCGAAGCTCCTTCGGGGGTTGCCATCTTCGCTTCCACGATAGCAATCGCGGATTCGGTTTCCTCTATTGAAGCTTCACAGTCCGCCACCTGGCGTTCGAGTTTCTTAATCTTCTTATTAAGTTCTTTCTGGGCTTCGTAAGAGAGCTTATTCTCCGAAGGCTGAACGGTTTCAGGTTCATTACCTTTAGCTGAAGCCGTAGGAGAAGCCGACAGTCCCGCTCCTTTCTGAAGCTCGTTCAAGCTATCTATCTTTTTCTTTTGCAAGAATTCATAGATACCTCCAAGATGTTCTTTTACAAGTCCACCACCGAACTCATATACTTTAGTCGCAAGTCCATCCAAAAAATCACGGTCGTGGCTGACAAGAATCACTGTTCCGTCAAATTCGCGGATAGCTTCCTTCAAAACATCTTTCGAACGCATATCCAAATGATTGGTCGGTTCGTCCAGAATCAGTAGATTTACGGGTTCCAGCAGAAGTTTAATCATCGCCAATCGCGTACGTTCTCCTCCGGAAAGGACTTTCACCTTTTTATCCGAAGCTTCGCCTCCAAACATGAAAGCTCCCAGTATATCACGTATCTTCAGACGGATATCTCCTGTCGCTACCCGGTCAATCGTATCAAATACAGTCAGGTTCTCATCCAACATTTGTGCCTGGTTCTGCGCAAAATAACCGATTTGTACATTATGTCCGATCGTTAATTTACCTTCGAAATCAATTTCGTCCATGATACATTTCACCAAGGTAGACTTACCCTCTCCGTTCTTCCCGACGAAAGCCACTTTCTCTCCCCTGTTGATAGTCAGGTTGACATCATGGAAAACGACATGGCTGCCATACGCTTTGCGTACATCCTCGCAAATCACGGGATAGTTTCCGCTACGACTGGCTGGAGGGAATTTTAAACGCAAGGCGGAATTATCTTCCTCATCTACTTCGATGCGGTCTATCTTTTCCAGTTGCTTGATACGGCTTTGCACCTGTACGGCTTTCGTTGCTTTATAGCGGAAGCGTTCGATGAAGTCTTCCGTATCTTGTATTTGTTTCTGCTGATTTTCGTAAGCACGGAGTTGCTGTTCACGGCGTTCTTTACGCAGGACTACAAACTCATCGTACTTCACTTTGTAGTCGTAAATCTGACCGCAAGTGATTTCGATGGTGCGGGTAGTTACGTTATTCAAGAAAGCACGGTCATGGCTGACTAATACGACTGCATTGGCACGTGTAGACAAAAAGTTTTCCAACCATTGGATACTTTCAATATCAAGGTGATTGGTCGGCTCATCGAGCAAAAGCACGTCCGGGCGTCGTAAAAGCAGTTTTGCCAATTCGATACGCATACGCCATCCACCGGAAAACTCCGAAGTAGGGCGTTCAAAATCTTCCCGGCTGAATCCCAATCCGAGAAGTGTCCGTTCGATTTCCGCCTGAAAGTTCGTACCGCCCATCATCAGAAACCGGTCGTTTTCATGCGTGAAACGGTCTATCAACTGATGATATTCTTCCGAATCATAGTCTGTCCGTTCGGCCAATTCCTGATTCATCCGTTCCAACTTCGCCTGAAGCTCAAATATATGTTCGAATGCCAGTTCTGCCTCTCCCATCACCGTCCGATTGTCGGAAAGAATCATGACCTGTGGCAAATATCCGATGGTTACATCTTTCGGAGTAGCTACCACTCCGCGTGTCGGTGACTGCAAACCTGCCAATATCTTCAGCATGGTTGATTTGCCGGCACCATTTTTGCCGACCAATGCAATGCGGTCTTTCTTATTAATTACATAGCTGACGTCCTCAAAAAGCGGCGTCGCATTAAATTCTACTGATAATCCTTCTACTGAAATCACTTCTGTCTCTGATTTATACGATTTTGAACTGCAAAGATAATGAATATTTATTGGATACAGAGTAGTATGGCACGTTATGAAAAACAAAAAAAGCAGCCACTCATCAGAATGACTGCTTTCTATTTTAACCAATAGTACTTCTTTAGAACAACTTGGCAGGATATTCACCGGCATCAACCAATGCCTGAATCTTGTCTACTACACTTTGACGGTCTTCCGGATAAGTAACGCCGAACCATTTGCTGGCAGTATCCAGCACTTCAACAGTAGCCGTTCCGTCATTAATCAATTTATCTACCATCAATGGAATAAAGAATTCGCTCTTCAAGTTTTCCATGTTTTTCGGGTCGCTCAGGAAAGTCTTGAAGAATTCCTGACTGTAAGCGAAGTAATCAGGAGTGAAGCCCCAGAAGTTCATACTTACCGGAGTAGTATCGGGAGTTGCAGTCCATTCGCCGTTATCATCGATATATTTCACTTCACCATCCAGACGTTGGATCTTAGTACGTTCCACTACTGAAGTCAGCAGACCTTTATCATCTGTACTACAAATACCACGAGATACCGTACCGCTTTCACTCAGCGTATTTCCTACGCGGAAACCTACCATTGAATAAACATTTTTAGAATCCGCAGGAAGTGCAGAAAGGAATTTACCCATTACTTGGAAGGAATCACGACCATAAAAGTCGTCACAGTTAATTACAGCGAACGGTTCTTTAATCACATCAGCACCCATCATTACTGCATGGTTGGTACCCCAAGGTTTTGTACGGTCTGCCGGACAAGTGAAGCCTTCAGGAAGTGCATCCAAAGCTTGGAAAACCAGTTCACAAGGAATGTGACCTTCGTATTTAGAAATAATCTTATCACGGAAATCCTGTTCAAAGTCTTTGCGGATTACAAATACAAGTTTACCAAATCCGGCATTGATAGCATCATAGATAGAATAGTCCATGATCGTTTCACCATTAGGACCCAGTCCGTCCAATTGTTTCAAGCCTCCATAGCGGCTGCCCATACCGGCTGCCAATAAGAATAAAGTTGGTTTCATAAATTGTGTAATATTAAAAGGTTAGTGATGTCAACGGCATCAGATTTCGTTGCAAAATTACAAAAATAGTTGAATCCAACAGGACAAATATCAATCATTATTTACCAAAATCGTACAAAAATCATTCATTAGAAGGGATAACCGATAGCAAAATGTATTCCCAGATTCTTCATAAAGGATCCTGTGACATTGTAATATCCGCTTCGTTCTGTATCGTAAGGCAGATGCAAAGGAATACCGAAATCAAGACGGAACACAAGAATATCCATATCATAACGAATACCGACACCGGTGCCCAAAGCGATCTGTTTCGGGAACGTTTTCAGTTCGAGTTGTGAATTGGGACGGGCCTCATCCTTGCGCATCAGCCAAACGTTTCCCGCATCCAGGAAAGTGGCTCCCCAAAAACTTTTAAAGATACGGAAACGGTATTCTACATTTGCCTCAAAACGGAAAGTCCCCGTCTGGTCGAGGTAAGAATAGCGGCTTTCTGCCGGATGGTATCCGCCCGGGCCGATGCTACGTACTGTGAAAGCGCGGATGCTGTTGGCACCACCCACATAGAATTGTTCGCTGTAAGGGGCTATCGTTGCATTACCGTAGGCGAAGAGAGCGCCCAAAGCTACACGGGAAGCAATCTTATTATTCTTGTCCATATTCCACAAATGGCGGAATTCCGTATTCAGTTTCATAAATTGAGCAAAAGGAACATTAAGCAAACGTTTGTCCTCTTTGCTGAAAGACTGACCGAAAGCACGGTAAATCACCGAGGTCAGGTTACCGGCAGAGGTTACAGTCGATTGCCACCAAATCGGATTTTTAATACCACGTGCGGAAGCATTATCATAGGTATAGGTATATTCCATTGCAGGAATAAACTGATCTTTCAAACTGATATATAATGCAGGATTGGCATCGGCAATTTCCCTGAACTCTTCCGATTGGTGTTGAAGGACGTTGAATGTCAGTTTAAAAGGGGTGATACTATGCCGGCTTGTACGTGTCGGCTGGAAATCGTAGGTAGCATTTCCGCCGAATGACAACAGTTTATAATACCTGGCACGGTTCAACTGGTCGATGTATAGACGGAATGTAGTGGTAGCCGGGAAGTCAAACTCCCTTTTCCCCCAATGCGGGAAAACCACGCGCGGGAAAGTCAGAGAGGTGGAAACTCCCATCTCCCAACTGTTCATCAAAGAACTTTTTTCTCCTCCGCCGGTTTGCCATTCATAAGAGCCTTTCAGCTTCACGTTCCAGCTTTCGCCACCTCCGAATACATTGTTCCGAGTGACGCCGAATGATGCCCCGGGACCGGTTTGGTCGTTACTTTTGGTTACGACATTCAATTCCAGTTCGGCGTCCAGCGGCTTGGCAAATGTGGCCTGCATGGTTACGTTCAGCGTATCACAAACGGCTGTCGTATCTTTCGGGGCATATTGCAAATCCAGATAACTGAAGATTCCCAACTGGCTAAGTTTCTCCTGCACCTGCTCCTGTCGATACTGACTGTAAAGACGGGTGCGATTGGAAGCCCGCATCTGTGCATTCCGCACAAACTGTTGATAGTTCAACCAACGATAAAGCATATTCGGACGTACCTGCAATTTCTTATAATAATGTATATTCAGATTCTTATACATCATGCTGTCATTGGGCGCCTCACCATTCTTACCAAACAGGTAAACAGAGGCATCTCCTACATAGTAAGGACGTTGTGCCGCAGCGGGTAATCCCGGAACGGGAATCAGACGAAGGCTGATATGTCCACCGGGAACCAATGTCGTATCTGCCTGATAAGTCATATAATCGGGACGGAAGTAAAAATATCCCCGGTTACGCAACAGCGTACTGATACGGGTACGCTCTTCATCCAGATCGACCACGTTAAACTGCTCGCCGGGACTTATATAAGACATTCGACGTCCCCGTTCCATAATGCGCAACGTTTGAGGAGTGAAACGCTGATAATAAACCGTATCTATAAAATAAGGATTCTTCATGTCTACCGTATAAAGAATACTTGCTTTCAGGCTGTCTTTCTTATCGACCAATGTTTCATAAGTCACTTTCCCATTGAAGTAACCATAATCACGGAGTAAGTTTGTAGCCACCTTAATACGAACCTCCGGATTGACAGTAGAGATAAACACCGGAGGATTGGCAGCCAGGCGGTTGAACATCCACTTTCCAAATCCCTTTTTATATTTCACAAAGTCGTTATACATCCACATTTTAAAAGGAATAGGCAGAAGGCCTCCTAACATCTTTGTACTGGGAGTTTTGTCAAGAGCCGCATCAATCTCTGTTAAAGCCGTCTCTCCTACCGGTGTTGCCGACTTATTCTCTACCACCGTTTTTCCTCCTGTATAAAGTACCTCCCCTTCAGGCAGGTGTTTTGTCACCGAACAACCCGAAAATAAGATGATACCCATCAGGCAACTTGCTAATATGTTACTATATATACCTTTCATGTTTACTTCTTTTTCTTAAAGATGAACAGTTCGCTAAGTTTATCCAGCTTCTTGCGAAGTACCAGACCGACTCCGGTTTCCGTAATCTCGCCTTCGAGTACACTCTCGTAGTTTTTATCGTAGAACAGACGAACATAACGGGTTCCGGTTCTATCCAAACGATATTCCAGGGAGATGTTATCGATAAAGGATTCCGCATCATTCGTCGCATTCTCACCTGTAGAAACCTTACCTCCGATTACAATCTGGAAACGGTTGTTAAAGAGACGTTGTGAATAACGGAAACTGTAATCCGTACGCTTACCACCCGTATCCGACAAATCGTGATCTTCGATACCGACAGAAACACTGGCATTTTTCAAATTTCCCATCAATGAGTTGATTTGGCTGCTTAATACGGAGTTCAGTGCGGAACCCATATTCAGTTTACCCAATCCACCACCTCCGCCACCAATCGGTCCGGTGCCAAGATAGGTTTTCATAACCATAATATAGAGGGCTTGTTTACCTCTCTCTTCCGCCCCCATGGCTGTCAACTCGTTTTGTATGGTTGCATCTTCGGGAGCAGATACATCAAATGCAAAGGAAAGATTATCCAACCGGTTCTTGACAACAATGGACACATCGAAATTAACCGAACGCGTTCCGCCGTTCTCTCCTTCGGAAACAGAAGCACGGATACGATCGGTTGCTTTGAAGTTCAACATCGGGTCCATGGGGTTTCCTGTCCATTCCACATAGCTACCGTTATCGATAGCAAATTCTTTGGCAGCAATGACAGGTAAAGCATATTTCATCAAACCGCCGCTCAACGTATAGCGTCCGGTCAATGTCAGATCACCTTGCGGAGTATATTTCATAGAGAGGTCACCTCCCCCTTCCAGTTCGACACGATTGTCATTGCTTGCATCCAAATCGACTTTCAAACGGACGGATGGATCGATATGTACCATCATCACCATGTCCAACCCGCCTAAAGAAACAGTCGGCACTTCTTGTTGGACAACCGTAGTGGTGTCGCTAAACGAAGTAAAGGTTACCAGACTTCCCAAACGATCCTGTACCGTCAACGGCGAGTCGGTCAAGATATAGGAAACGTCTGTATTACCCAGCAGGCTCATGTTTCCACGCATGTTCAATCCATCCAACGGCCCTTTCACTGTTGCCCGGAAATCGGCAAAGACTTTTCCGTAGACCAGACTCTCACGAGTGCGTTTGGCATCCAGAAGCGTATAGTTCTGCGCCAGCAGATTCAGATTCGCCATCGGTCGGGACATATCCCTGAAATCAACATAACCGTCAATCGTGAATGGAGTTTTTCCTGTTGTATAGATAGCGAATTTATCAAATTCCAACCGATTATTCTTTATCTGTACCGGACGGTCGTCGAACCTGAAATTAGCACCATATTGGCGGGAAAGAACAGAAACGCTATCCAATATCAGTTCGCCATTTATCAAAGGCTGCTCGGTGCTACCCGCAATATTCAGATTACCATCCATATCACCGGCCAGCGTAGCCATTTTATCAGGAATAAATACGTTAGCTACACGTAGCGGGAAATGCTCCAGAGTAGCGTTTACTTCCAGACTGTCTTTTCCTGTCTGGGTTGGAACCAGCTTACCATCCGCCACCATCACTTCCACTTTGTCATGATTCAGATAGGCGTTCAGGTATTGTTTTCCCTGTTCGCCTGGCAGCCAGGTGGCTCCCACTGTCACGTCACCAATTCGTTGACGTTCATAAGTCAATTCATCAATAGCTGCTTCAACCGAAAGTTGAAGATCCTTTTCGGTCTGTACATAGTGCGCTTCCGCAGAGAATAAACCGGTTATTTCCGGGAAGTAAGGAAGTACACTGCTCAAATCAGCCAAACTGATTCTTCGGATTTCCACATCAATATTCTGTAGAGAAACGGTGTCTCCCCGTACAGAATGTACACGGAATCCCATTCCTTCGTCATCCCACATATCTACATTGGCGTATACACGCATATTCTTATGCACATAAATCCAATTATGATTTTCATTGAAATGAAACTTCTGGAAGGCGATTATCGGTTCTTCCGGAATCAAGGTGAGAGCCAGTCCATCGCCTTTTCCTTTGCCCTCGAACAAGGGACGTGCATTGACACCGAGTAATACTCCTGTTTCTCCTTTTCCATTCTTAAAGTCTACCAGCAATTCGGCATCCCGATCACGAATTTCTCCCGTCAGTGTGGTAGAGAAGGAGAATTGCGGATTCTTGGGACCGTTAATAACTCCGGCACGCAATTTCATGAGTGTGGTATTTTGTTTGACGGTAAAGAAGATGGTATCCAATTGCAAGGTATCTACTTTCAAGGCGTGGATAGCGGCTTTTCCATTAATTCCCCAGTTGGGAGCCGTTCCGAATTTCACTGAAGCGTCATGGTAAGCTATCTTCTTGGTAGCCAGGAAATATGCCAAAGGGTTCTCTTGTCCTGCGGAGAAAGAGAAAATAGCAGTTGGCAATGCTTTGCGTAATTCAGCGTGATTCAAGGCTTTCTCATCAATCTGCTTCATCAGTACATCCACAAAATGAGTGGACTGACAAATCAAAGGATTAACACCGGAACGTGCACTCAAATCGAGTTTCATATCTCCGGAGATTAAATGGGTAAATACGCGGTTCTGACGAGCCTCTGCCGAAAAATTGAAAGTCAGCGGACGCTTCATTGGCTCCGGCATGATTCCCAGTTCATGCAAATCCAGTTGGGTGACATCAATCGTTATTTTACCGTCGGGGTAGCTGTGTGCCAGATTGTATTCAGCATCCGTTGTCATTTTCAATAAAGCATTGTCACTTGTCAGATGTGCAGTGACCAATGCGCCTTTAAGTTCTCCCGTCAGATCAAGATTGGAAAGATGGTATTTAGCATAATGAAGCTGATCTAATGAAAGATTCAATTTGGCAAATGAATGGTAGGACATGACATCTAATCCACGACCATTAGCCGCAGCCGAAAGAGAAAGTTCATAGATAGAGTCTTTCGGGAGGAAACTATGAAGTTGCAGATTGTCTATTTTCAGATCAGCCTTATAAACTTCGGTAGTGGTATTTAAGGCTGCATTCACGTCCATAGCTCCTTGTCCTTCTTTCAAACGGAGATTTGCTTTATATTCAGGACCTTTGATATCCACTTTCGCCACCAGATTCATGCTGTCAGGAATGACAAGCGTACCATTAGGCGCTTCTCCCGACAGAGCGGTCAGGAAGTTCAGGTTTTGAGTAGTCATTTTCAGGCCGATGGTTCCGGTGCGTGTGAGGCTGTCGGTGAGGTTTTCCAAAAGGCCACCGCCCTCCAATGCAAAAGCACCCGGCAGGTCTACCGTGAAACGGGAAATCTGCATTTCTTTCAGATTGCCGTCCGTGCCGGCACGGATGACGAGCGGACGAAATGGATAGGCTTCTTTGAAGCTTTCGGGCAGACCGCCGGCAAACAGCATGACGTCTTCTTTGCCGATATAGGCATTGAGACGGGCGGATAAGCGTCCCGTAGTGGGGATATTGACCAGTTCCCAATAGGTATGGGCAGATAAATCGATTTCAGAATGGGGAGTGTTCAGTTTCAAACCAGGAACACAGATAACTGAATCATTGGAGTAGGCTCTACCCGTCAGGGAAGTGACGCTCAATCCGGAACGTTCGTTCATGGTAAACTCACGAATGACTGCGTTCATATCCCTCCCTTTATACAGCAAGGAATCCAGAGCGATGCGAATATCCCGGACGGCAATATGAGAAGCGTCGAAGCCCTCTGCCGGTTGAGCAGTTCCGGTATCATAGCTGACGGAGGTTCCCGATAATAAGAACTTCTTCAAGTCGTAGTACTGATTCTTCAAATCTGCTTGAGCATCATCGATGGCTGCTTCTCCAATATGGGCCGCCATACGCATGGAATCAGCAGGAAGTTGCATACTGAACGATACATTTTTCAATTTCAACTGATGAAGAGCTACTTTCCAGTTGATCGGAGCAGAAGCTGTGGTATCTTTGGGCGTAGTTGTGGTATCATTCATCAGTAGCTGCACGTGAGTGTCGGATAGTTCGACCTGATTGATTACCGCTAGTTCATTAGACAGATCGACGCCATGACTTTGCAGGAAGAAACGTCCCAAAACGCCTTTAATATTCATTCCCTCCATCAAATCGGCTGAATTAACGGCTACCCGGCTCAAAGTGACTTCATCCACTTCTACTTTTCCTTTTATCAACGGCCATGCCTGTACACGAACATTGAGACTTTCCAAAGACAAAAGGGTATCCGGCTGTTGAATAACCTCCACGCCACGTACCAACAGATTAAGCGGGAAACGAAGGTCTATCCGCTCCACCTGAATCTGCATGCCGGTTGCTTTAGAAGCGTATGCAGTAACCTCCCGACGCAAAAGATTCTGAACGGGAGGAACATAAAGCAATACCATTAGTATTACAAAGAGTATTATAGGAGTAAGCAATATCCAGCTTACCCAACGTATCCATTTTCGTTTCATGTAAAATGTGTCAGTGTAAATAAGGTGACACAAAGTAAACAAATTATTTTGAAAAAAGGTTTGGGTAATAGTAAGAAAGATACAGATAGTAGCCAAGGAGTAGAAGAAAACGGCTTATTGGGTATTCTTCATTACCTCCAAATAATGCTCCGCTTCACTAATTATTTTACGGACAGCTTCTAATGTATTGAATGTTGTTTCTTCTATTTTTTCCGAAAATTCTTCTCCACGACAAGCCTCCAACCATTTTAACGGGGCGATAGTTTCCTCCGCTCCGATCATTGTGAAAAGAGGGAGAAGTTTATGCGCCATGGCAGCTATCCCATCCACTTCTTTTTCATTCAATGCTTGTTGCATCCGTTCGACATTCTTGCCTGTCTCTTCAATAAAAGTGTGAATGATGGAGTATGCTGCTTCCGGATCATCTTCAGAATAAGCAGTCAGTGCAGAAAAGTTGATCCCGACAGTTCCCATATCTTCTGTTATATGCGCTTCATCGGCCGAAAGTTGACCTTCATTTACTGTTAGCAACAATTCCTTTACTGTAAACGGTTTATGCAAACAACCGGCAAAACCATGTTCATGTAAAGCGGCTTTATCCATTTCACTACGGGCAGTCACAGCAATAACAGGGATTGTTTTTGCTTGTGGTATATTAGAAGCCCGTAATAGTTTTACCAGATCAAACCCGTTAATGGCAGGCATTTGTATATCTGTCAGCAATACATCGAAGACGGAAGAGCGAAGTTGTTCAATCAGCTGTTCCAGCTGTTCACAGCACACTGCATCAATACCATGCTGTTTCAACATGGCGGCAGTCAGATTCAGCTGAATCTTATCGTCATCAATCAAAAGCACACGAATGACTTTCATGGGAGGAATGGCAGCCGACTGTTTGGGAGCGTATGGACTTTCATTCTCCGAAGATTCACTTTCCGGAGATTCGCTCTCTGCAAGGGATTTACCTACCGGATAAAGAGGTAAAGTTACAGTAAAACAGCTCCCTTTTCCTAATGTGCTTTGCACGTCAATGGTTCCTTCAAGCAAAGTTACCAATTTCTTCACAATAGAGAGTCCGAGTCCGAAACCTTCTTCCCCCTGCGCACCGGAAAGACGTGTAAATTCTTGGAAGATACGTTCACGATCTTCTGATGCCATTCCTTTTCCTGTATCGGCAATGGCGATGGTTAACTTAGAAGAATCATAACTGGCTGTCAGGCTAATTTCTCCTTTTTGAGTAAACTTTACGGCATTGGACAAAAGGTTGTTCACAATTTGCCGGAGTCGCAAAGGATCACTGATATATCTTCCATTCAGTTCCGGGACGACGTGACATTGCAAGGCTAAACCTTTGGCAGCGGTCAAAGGTTCGAAACTGACATAAATTTCGTCGAATAGCTGGGAAGGGTTAAAGGTTACGCGATTCACTTCCGCTTTATTGAGATCAAGCCGGTGGAAATCAAGCAAGTCACTGACTAACTTCAATAAATGTTCTGAAGAACTTTTCATATTGTCGAGGTAGAATCGTTGCCGTTCATCTTCTGTCAATCGGGACAGGAGTTCGGTATATCCCATAATTGAGCCTAACGGAGCTTTAAAATCATGGGTAATGGCAAGCATTAATTTTTCACGGGCGATCAGCAAATCTTCCGCCCGTTTATTCGCCACCTCCAATTGCTGGCGGTAACGGTTGCTACGGGAAATATCCCGCATAATCAATATCAGGAAAAAAGCCGATAATAGTACGGCACCAACCGCGATACCGCCGATGATACGTGCCGACCGCATCCTCACTTCCTGCTGAAGTTCGGCATCCTGACGGGCACGCAAGGTCATTTCTTCCTCATACTGTTTAATCAAGCTATCCATCCGTGCCGTCAACTGCGTATTCATCCGCTGGTACTTTGTACTGGTACGTCGGATTGTTTTCCTCCGTTGCAACCGTTTTTCTTCGGTAGCCATGCGGATTTTCTGCTGAAGAGAATCTTTAGAAGTGGTCGGTTGGAGAATGGTATCAGTGGCTACTTCCAACGATGTATTTACTAATACGGCACTGTCTTGTTTAGAAGGGGAAAACACTTCGGCGAGTCGTTTGAAGAATCCCTTCTTTTTAGGAGTAGTGATTAACGAGTCACGTTTGGTGATGACCCGATGTTGTACCCGTTGCTGGGTAATCACAGAATCCTGTTCGGATATGATTTCTTCGATTTCCGAAGCAGAGAGAAGGCTGTCGTTTGCCTCACTTAGCACCCGCAACATCTGAATCGTGTTTTGATCTTTCTCATGGAGAAGGGTCAATAAACTGTCTGTTCTTAAATTCTGTTGATCGTCGGCGGCCGACAATGCTTCCATCTCACGATGTACAAACACCAGCGAGAAAAGGAGGATCGCCAGCAACAAAGTGTAACCGGCGGTTATTTTCAACTTTGTAAAACGGAAGGAAGCCATTGGGGTTAAGTATTAAGTTTTAATTATCAAGTATTTAGCATCAGGTTTTGGGGTGAGATTCGGGGAGTTTCGTCATGTGATGAAAACGCCACCAAAGCATCAATCCTGCGCTCGTCAAACCAAAAGGAAATGCCATCCAGACACCTACTACTCCCCATCCCATCACAAAGCCGCAGAAATAACCTACAGGAAGAGAAATAATGAAATAGGCGACAAAGGCAATCACCATCATTAGTTTTACATCTGAAATTCCACGCAAAGCGTTGGCGAAAGTAATCTGCAGTCCGTCGCCAAACTGGTAAACGAGGAAAGGGAAGATTAGAGAGGTCACCATAGCAGCCACTTCCTGACTGTCGGTAAACCAGCCTCCCAAGTAATTCCGGCAAAGGAAGACAATCAAAGAAAGCACAACGCCCAATGTTATCATCAGATGAAAACCTGCATAGGCAGAACGACGTACATTGATGATGTCATTCTGACCTTTGAAGTTACTGACACGAACAGCCACAGCAGCACCCATACCGTAATACATCATAAATGTAAACTGCGAAATAGCCAGCATAACCTGATGAGAAGCCAGAGCGATAGTACCCAGCCAACCGATCATGATCGCACTTAGACTAAAAGAGGCTGTCTCCATTCCCATTTGAAAAGCAACCGGCCATCCGAGACCATTCAAATGCCCAAATATAGCTCGTGACCACCCCAAACGGAAAAAGCCAATCTTATAGCGGACAAAACGCGGACTACGCATAAAGATGATGATAAATATAATCACCATCACGATACGCGAGAACAGCGTGCTGACACCTGCTCCCAACAGACCTAACTCGGGCAATCCGAGCTTTCCATAAATCAGGATATAGTTTCCTATGATATTCAAGACATTTCCACCAAGCAATATCCACATAGCGGTTTTTGTATCCGTAATTCCGTCTGTAAACTGCTTGAATCCATTGAAAAGCATGACAAACACTAGTGAAGCGAGCAAAACAAGGTAATACGGTTTAATCAGGGGAATCAATTCTTCCGGCTGTCCGAGACGTTCTATATTTAGATAAAGAACAGTCATACAGACAGTCAGCAGCAATGCAACCATCAGGTTTGCCAGCAAACTGTTGCGTAAAGCCTGTCCCGCAGGGGCATACTGGCGGGTTCCATACAAACCTCCCACAATGGGAGTCAGCCCATACGAAAAACCCGTACTGAAAATAATCGCCAGATTGAACACATTATTGACGAAGGAAGCTGCTCCCAGCTCAATCGTACTATGATGCCCGATCATTAACGTATCCGCAAATCCAAGAACGATTACTCCTATTTGACCGATCACAATCGGCAGTCCGAGAAAAATTAGTGCTTTATAATGCTCTTTATATGTACTATAAATATGTCTCATTTACTTTTCCGTACCTAAACGTATCTCCATTTTCAGGCAAAGGGACTTTTCCCTTTCACTGATAGATTATAAAAAGGGAGAATTTAATTTTGTTGTTTCTTATAATATAGTATTACTCCGTTCTCCTTACGGAAAGCAGATTGAGCTACCGCCCGCAATTGTTCAGCCGTGACAGACCGATAACGATCGACCTCTTTTTCCATGTCCTCCGCCCGGCCAAGCAATTCGTACCAAGCCAGGTTGGTTGCCACATTCAAATAATTGATGTTGCCGAATATCTGGGTGGACTCAAATTTGTTCTTCACTTTTTCCAGTTCCTGTTCGTCAACCAATTCTTGCTGCAACAGTTCCAGTTCTTCCCGCACTGCCGCTTCCGCCTGTTCCAGGGTGACACCTGCCGAAGGTTTACCACTAATATGGAATAACCCCGCATCTACACTGCCGGAAATATAAGCATCTATACTCGAAAATAATTGTTTCTGTTGTACCAAACGCTGGTTCAACCGGCTGGAACGTCCGTTGCTCAACACATCCGACAAAATATCAAATGCATAATAATCCAGATGGCAATGGGCAGGCATGTGGTATGCCATAAATAAAGAATCGAGAGGAACATTTCTCTCTACCGTCAGCCGCCGTTCTTCCGTCTGTTCCTGTTCTTGTGGCAGGTTCCGTTGAGGAACTTCCCGACGAGGAATAGAGCCGAACCATTTTTCCGTCAAAGCAACCGCCTCTTCGAAAGAGATATTACCGGTCACAGCTAATATGGCATTATTAGGAGCATAAAAACGGAAAAAGAATGCCTTCACTTCTTCCAGCGTAGCATTGGCAATATGCGACAACTCTTTTCCGATAGTAGGCCATTGATAAGGATGCGTCTGATAAGCCAGAGGACGCAAAAGATGTCCGATATCCCCATAAGGCTGATTCAAACATCGCTGTTTGAATTCTTCCATTACTACTCCCCGCTGTACCTCCAAACTCCGTTCGCTAAAATCAAGACTCAACATCCGGTCGGATTCCAACCAAAAGCCGGTTTCTACATTCTGACGAGGTACAGTGAGGTAGTAATTGGTTATATCATTATTCGTCCAGGCATTATTCTCTCCACCCGCCAATTGAAGCGGCATATCATAATCGGGAATATTCACCGACCCTCCGAACATCAGGTGTTCGAACAAATGGGCAAAACCGGTATGTTCGGGATCTTCGTCGCGAGCTCCCACATTATATAATATATTAAGGGCAACCATCTGCGTACTTTCGTCCTGCGAATGTACCAGACGTAACCCATTATCAAGAATATGCCTGTTGATTTTCATATATTTCAGTCAAGTATTGTCACCTTTGTTATTTTTACATCTTCTTCGGGACGATCGCTACGGTCGGTTTTCACCTGCTGGATTTTATCCACAATATCCAGACCTTTCACTACTTCACCGAACACAGTATATTCGCCATCCAGATGCGGAGTTCCTCCCACCGTTGTATAGGCTTCAATCTGTTCCGGAGTGAAATGAAATTCCGGTTGTTTAGCTGCCATTTCCTGTGCCTCTGCAAACAACTTTTCCTGCAAATCATAAAGACCGTTTTCGTCATTTGCTTTTCGCATCTTATAAATTTCCTTCATGTGTTTCTGTGCCAGCGTATTGAAAATAACATTAATCTTATTCTCATTCATCTGGCTTTCCATACCCAGCAAGGTAGAGTCATTGAACACCTTACCTGTCACGATATAGAACTGACAACCGGAAGATTCTTTCTTCGGGTTCACATTATCTCCCTGACGGGCAGCGGACAGGGCACCTTTCTTATGGAAATATTTAGGATATACAAATTCAGCGGGAACAGTATAACCTACATCTCCCGTACCCAGCATTTTTCCTTTCGGTGCATTCTTTGAGTCCGGGTCACCAGCCTGAATCATAAAATCTTTGATAACACGATGAAACAGTGTGCCTTCATAAACACCGTCCTTCACCAGTTTGATAAAATTATCACGATGTTTCGGTGTCTCATTATATAGTTTCACCTCGATATCTCCTACAGTTGTCTCAATCTTTACCAACGTTTCTTTATCCATGTCTCCTCCTTTTTTTGTTCCGGTTTTGCAGGCAGTAAGTCCGCAAAACGATATGGTTAATATTATCAATAGAATCTTTTTCATAACACTTTTATTTAATTTAAGTTTGCAAATATACCACTTTCGCCTAAATCCTCTTACCTTTGTGACTTAAAAGAATCAAAACCTGACATGATGAGCTCCATATTGATCGTTGAAGATGATATCACTTTTGGAATGATGCTAAAAACCTGGCTAGGCAAAAAGGGCTTTGAAGTATCATCAGTGAGTAATATTGCCCGCGCCCGAAAACATATCGAAAGCCAAAACGTCGATCTGATTTTATCAGACCTGCGACTACCCGACCACGAAGGTATCGATCTGCTGAAATGGATGAATGAACAAGGCATGGACATTCCTTTAATCATCATGACTGGCTATGCGGATATACAATCCGCCGTACAGGCAATGAAACTGGGAGCACGTGATTATATAGCCAAACCGGTAAATCCGGAAGAATTACTGAAGAAAATTTCTGAATGTCTGCAGTCTGAAAAGAGTCCTGCTACTCATAACGTTGCTAAATCTTCTTCTAAAAAAGGTGCTTCTACTTCATCTAAAGATTCAACAGAAAATCATCGTGCTTATCTGGAAGGAGAAAGTGATGCAGCCAAACAACTCTACAATTATGTAGGTCTGGTAGCTCCGACCAATATGTCCGTACTTATCAACGGTTCCAGCGGAACAGGAAAAGAGTATGTGGCGCACCGTATTCATCAACTTAGCAAACGAAACGATAAACCGTTTATTGCCGTAGATTGTGGTTCTATCCCCAAAGAACTGGCTGCTTCCGAATTTTTCGGTCATGTGAAAGGTTCGTTTACAGGTGCTCTGACAGATAAAACGGGGGCTTTCGTTGCAGCCAACGGTGGTACTATCTTTCTGGATGAGATCGGAAACCTTAGTTATGAAGTGCAGATACAACTGCTTCGTGCCTTGCAAGAGAGAAAAATACGTCCGGTAGGTTCTACACAGGAGATATCGGTAGATATTCGTCTGGTATCTGCCACCAATGAGAATCTGGAACAAGCCATTGAAAAAGGTACTTTCCGTGAAGACCTTTATCATCGTATCAATGAATTTACCCTCCGTATGCCCGATCTGAAAGAACGGAAAGAAGATATTCTGCTCTTTGCCAATTTCTTCCTCGATCAGGCAAACAAGGAACTGGATAAACACCTGATTGGTTTCGATGCAAAAGCATCGCAAGCTTTAATGAATTATCATTGGCCGGGAAACTTGCGCCAAATGAAGAACATCGTCAAAAGAGCAACTTTATTGGCACAAAGCAGTTTCATTACTTTATTGGAATTGGGGACCGAGCTTTTAGAAACTCCTGCATCCAGCAATACGAGCATTGCATTACGCAATGAAGAGACTGAAAAAGAGCATATTTTGGAGGCGCTACGCCAAACAGGAAACAATAAGAGTAAAGCAGCGCAATTACTGAATATTGATCGAAAGACTTTATATAATAAATTGAAATTATACAATATTGATTTGTAACAAGTTACGTTCTTGCATTTTCTCAAGTGTTCTCATGCCTATGAGAAAATTTTCTCAATGCGATGAGAAAAAGTTCTCATTACTATGAGTATTTATTCTCATCACGGTGAGAAATGATTCCTTTTTGTAGTGCTCGAACTTATCTTTAACCGAATCTATCGCATTACCAGATATTATTAATTTTAATGCATATTCCATAGAATAAAATGCCCCCCATGAATAAAAAAACATTATTACCCCTTGCATTTGTGCCACTCGCAGCAACCAATCTGCAAGCACAAAGCAATATGCAAATAGAACACGCGGACAAACGTCCGAATATCATTCTCTTTATGGTAGACGATATGGGATGGCAGGATACTTCACTCCCATTCTGGACACAGAAGACACACTATAACGAATTGTACGAGACTCCCAATATGGAGCGGTTAGCCAAACAGGGAATGATGTTTACTCAAGCGTATGCCAACAGTATCAGTTCTCCTACCCGGTGCAGCCTCATCACCGGAACAAACGCCGCACGTCACCGAGTAACTAACTGGACGCTGCAAAAGAATACAATGACAGACCGTAAAGATAGCATTCTGGCAGTCCCTGACTGGAATTACAATGGAGTAAGTCAAGTGTCCGGCACTAATCATACTTTCGTAGGAACCTCCTTCGTGCAACTGCTAAAGAACAGCGGTTATCATACTATACATTGTGGAAAAGCCCATTTCGGAGCGATAGATACTCCAGGGGAAGATCCGCATCATTGGGGATTCGAGGTAAATATTGCCGGACATGCGGCCGGTGGACTTGCCAGTTACCTGGGAGAAGAGAACTACGGACATACCAAAGATGGGAAAGCGGTATCACTGATGTCTGTTCCCGGATTAGAGAAATATTGGGGAACGGAAACCTTTGTAACTGAAGCATTGACGTTGGAAGCCATTAAAGCACTGGATAAAGCGAAAAAGTATAATCAGCCTTTCTATTTGTATATGTCGCAATATGCCATCCACATTCCTTTGAACAAAGATATGCGCTTCTATGAGAAGTACAAGAAAAAAGGAATGACAGACCATGAAGCTGCTTATGCCACACTGATTGAAGGAATGGATAAAAGTTTAGGTGATTTAATGAACTGGCTGGAAAAGAATGGAGAAGCCAACAACACTATTATCATTTTTATGAGTGATAACGGAGGACTTGCATCCGAATCCGGATGGCGTGACGGCAAGCTGCATACACAGAATTATCCATTGAACAGTGGTAAAGGTTCTACTTATGAAGGCGGTATCCGCGAACCGATGATTGTCAGTTGGCCGGGAGTAGTAGCTCCGGGAAGCAAATGCAACAACTACTTGTTGATAGAAGACTTCTACCCTACTATTCTTGAAATGGCAGGTGTCAAGAACTACCAGACAGTTCAACCGATAGACGGTATCAGTTTCATCCCTCTGCTGAAACAGACAGGCAACCCAGCTAAGGGTCGGAGTCTTTTCTGGAATATGCCTAACAACTGGGGAAATGACGGTCCCGGAATCAACTTTAATTGTGCCGTTCGAAACGGTGACTGGAAATTGATTTATTACTATGGAACAGGAAAGAAAGAGTTATTCAACATACCTGATGATATAGGAGAAAGCAACGACCTTAGTGCACAGCATCCGGACATCGTGAAGAAACTTTCTAAAGAGCTGGGCAACTTTCTAAGAAAAGTAGATGCACAACGACCGACTTTCAAAGCGACAGGTAAACCTTGTCCCTGGCCGGATGAAATTAAGTAAATAGATTACCTAAATAAAAGAACTGTGGCGGGGAGTGTGGAATAATTCCACACTCCCCGCCACAGTTTCCACACACTCCACACATACTTCCCCACTATCCTAATTGGCATCATCTTCCTCATTCCCTTATTTATCAATCACTTATCATACATTATCTAATTTTGGCACGCGCTTTGATCTTTAATTAGACGTTAGCGAAAAGCAATAACCGATTCCTTAACACAAAGGTAGAGAATTGAAAACATATGTCTAATAATCATTAAAGCAAACGATTATGAAAAAATTAGTATTAGTAGTAGCAATGTTTATGTTTGTTTGTGGTGGTTCATTCCTTGTAAAGGCTCAGAGTTCTGCAGAAGCTGTGACAGCCCCGACAGAAATCAATGCAACAGTTGTCAATGATACAGTAGTAAAAGATACTGTAACTAAAGAAGACGCGCCTGCAAAGGCATCACTGGTTGCACTCGCCGCCAATGTCAATGATACAGTTGTCACAGACACTACATCAAAAGACAAACCGGCTGAGCCTGTCAAGGAATAACCTTGCCAACAACATGCAGGACATAGTCTGCCGAAGAATAGTAAGCACACTACAAAAAAAGCCATCCCTACTTTCGTCTATTCCGGGGATGGCTTTTTTATTATCCTATCTTCTTACAATCATTCTGTAGGAGTACTTGTTTCCAATATCGGATCTGTTTTCCAACTTGAAACAATATTTGCCGCCTCTGCTTCGAAGCTCTTTCCTGCCAAGGACACAAATGTCTTGGTATTACCATTTCCATTATTGAATAACCAATTAGCTACCATTCCATCCTTATCCTCACTCAACAACTTGCCGCTCTGCTCGGAGATCTGTTGATCCGACAAGGCTTTTGTCCAAATACGGGCATAACTGATAGCTCCGTTCAACCGGCGTTTACCATCAGACTGGCCGATGTAGAAATCAGAAGTAAGATTGATCTCTTTCAAATCATCCGGCGTACCGTTTGATAATTGAAGCGTTTCTCTGACACCATTTACATACAATGCAATCCGTTCGCTTCCGCTCTTACTATTATCCAATACCACAGCCACATCATACCACTTATTGGTTTCTATCTTAGTAGAGCCCTCATAGCGAATACTACCTTTATCATCTGCAGCAAGCTGAAGGAAACGTTCCTCATCATTGCTTCCTCCCTTATGCACATCGACACGCAGCAAGAATTTCTTCTCTATACCCATCACCGTATTAATCCGGGCATTTCCATTGTCATTGCCATTCAACGACTCAATGTTGAAACGAGCCTCAAATGTGAGCGTACTCAAATTCTTTAGCGATTCATCTGCCGTACCATTATATTCAAACGGTACTTTAAAGTAATTACCGCTACCCAGGTTTGCCACTTTATCTGCCTGTACCACCGTTACGGTCAGACTTAATTCCTGTTCCGCTTCGTCTCTGACAAACACGGTAGTGATACCCGCTTTCTTACCTATTAAATTGAAACGAGTGTCATCCACCTGCTGAATAGCTACAATCTCTTCATTCTCTGCTGTCAGACTATAACCTCCGTTTCCTTTTTCTACCGTAATCATGATCTTATTGTTGACTCCCACTCTCGGTGTCAGATTGGAGACATCGATAGAAATCGGATTTACCGTCACCTGAACCACTGCCTGTTTTCCTTTATGGTCTGTAAAAGTCACTGTTGTATGTCCGTTCTTCAAACCTGTCAAAGTATAGAAAGGACGGAACTGATCTGTATTAACCATGCTGACAACCGTTTCATCCTCCACCTCATAAGACAATTCATCATTGCTGGAAAAGTTTCCCATGCTGACAATCAGTTGCTTTTCACCGGCAACTTCCAAGATCACCTCCGGTTCATTCACTTCCAATTCAAATACACCTACATTCACAGAAATATTGGCAACTACTCCTTCTCCATCCATTACTTCGACGGTAGTGGCCCCATTCTGTGAGCCACTTTTTACAGTTATCAATTCGCCGGAAACGGTAGCCGTTGCAATGGCAGTGTTGAAACTTCTCACGGTATAGTTTCCGTTTCCAACCACTACATTCACTTTGGCTTCCTCATTCTGCCCGATACGTATTACCGGTTTGTTCACAATCAACTCTATCAAGTCTTTAGCCACATCGTCGTCGTCATCGTCATCACAACCTGTAACGGCAAACGATAATACCGACAAAAGCAACAGACACATATATGTATAGATTCGTTTCATCTGATTTTCTTTTTAAAGTTATACATTCCTACCGGTTTACCATCCGGGATTTTGTTCAATGGTCGGTGTCTTCTGCAACTCACTCTGGCGAATCGGGAACAGATAATGCTGAATAGAGAACGTACGTTCTTCCACGCAGAAACGCTCCATTCTATATTTCACACCGTCAACCGTAATGGCCCCATTCTCATCCTGCACCGGACGCATTCCGTTAATCATTCGCTGGCAACGGGGCAATGCACCGTTATTGGCAGCCCAGTATTTCTGTGTACGTTTTGAATTGTCACTCCCGCTCGATTTCCAAAGGCTTTCCTTTGCTAGCTCTTCCTTACTGGTGGGTTCCAGATACAAGCGGCAAGTCCACGGACGTTTTCCTTCATAAAAAAGTTCCACGCGACGTTCGCGCTGAATGTATTCACGCATCAACTGTTGATTAGTCTTTACTTCCGGCGGCATCGGTTTCATAAAAGAACGTTCACGAACCGTATTCACCAATTTATAAGCTTCATCGATATCCTCGCCCAATTCATTACAAGCCTCTGCATAAATATAAATAAACTCCGGAAGACGCCAGATGGCGGGCGCATTGATACTGAAGTTACCGGATTTGTTCCATGACTCCTGTTGGAATTTACGTAAATAATAACCGGTAGTAGTTGCATTGGTAGCACCAATCTTATCGGAACCACTCGCCGTATTGATCGTTTTCGACTCGTTCTTATTATTACGGTAAGGAGCTCCGTGATAAATTACATCACGATAGAAACGCGGGTCACGAGTACCTTTCACATACGGATTAGTATCATCATAGCCACCTTTGCGGGCTTCTGCCGAATATACCGGATAGCCATAATCACCTACGATATATTCGTATTCATCCACTTGTTCCTGCACCGGTTGCTGGCGCGAACTTCCCTCACGGCTGGGCGGATAAATATCACCCTGCCATGCCTGATCCTTGCTCTTCGTCATAAAGAACACATACTCATTGGCAAAGGCATCCATATCATAAAACATATCCCACAAACGAGCATATACACGGCTGTCATTCAGATTACCGTCAGCCGGATCCTTGAAATCATTTGCATCATGTTTCGTATAGAGAGAATAACGCTTGGTTCCGACGACTTCGAAATCCAGAACGGCTTTAGCCGCTTCTTTGGCTTTTCTCCAACGAGTAGCATCATAAGCATACTCATTTTCAAACACACGACGCAAGTTGTATCCATATTGAGAAGCACCGTTCCACAACGGAGTAGCCGCTACCCAGCGAACAAAAGAAATCAATCCCAGACAGGCTCCCTTATCCACACGGCCAAAATTCTCGGAAGTTTTCACATATTTATTAGGAACCATGCCATAAGCAGTTTGCGCATCCGTCACAATCTTTTCAACCATCGAATGAACAGATTCTTTCTTGAAGTCCATATTATCTCCGGCATTAATCACACGGTCAATATAAGGAGCTTCGCCATACATACGCAATAACAGCATGTGGAAATAACCACGCATGAAATACATCTCACCGATACGGTTGCGAAGATCACCATCCTGCTGTGGGTTGTCGGGCGTGTTATACTTCTGTACATTTTCTATAATCAGGTTCGCTTTACGGATTCCTTCATAAAGAGCTTCCCAATATTGCCCTACACTACCGGGCAAAGAATTCGGGTTCCAGGCACCGTTATTGAAGTTATTCGTAATGTTTCCCTCTACGTTGGTTCCTTCACATTCGTCCGTAATGGCACTGTTGCTGAAGTGCTCGAAGAACACCAGCGGACGGTCTGCTTTCTTTGCAGCCGCGTATACGTCGGAAACCAGTCCGTTCACTTTTTCGTAACGGGCAAAAACGTCCGCTTCCGTAATATTATCATCATCGTCCCGATCCAGGTAATCGCTACATGAAGTAAAGACCAACGGCAGGACCAATAAAGCAATTGCTGAAAATCTATATAACTTTTTCATATTTCTATCTTATTTAGAATGTTATATCAATACCAAAATTGAATACCTTTTGAATAGGATACCAGGAAGCTCCGTCTCCGGATTTCGTTTCCGGATCTATATCCACATCACCCAGTTTATCAAAAGTCAACAGATTCAGACCTTGCACATAGATACGTGCCTGTTGCACATGGAATTTACGTAATAATTTGGGTGATACATTGTAACCAATTTCCACATTCTTAAGACGCAGGTAGGAAGCATCATACAAAAACAAACTACTGTTTCCATTCTTGTTGTTATCATGTGTTCCATAATGCAATGCCGGATATTTGGCAGTAGCAGCCGTTTCCGGTGTCCAACGGTCCAGATGCATTTTCTTCACACGTCCGATCTTATCTTGTTCAAATTGCGGGAAGTCAAATACAGCAGCCCCATTCAACAGAATAGATGATTTTGTCGCACCTTGCAATAATACACTAAAATCAAAGTTCTTATACTGGAAACCGAAAGGAATACCGAACATCAGTTCCGGACTACGCGGATTTCCCATTGCTGTACGGTCTTCATCATCAATCACTCCGTTACGATCCAAATCCTTATAAACAACATCTCCCGGAATTAATTGTCCCCACGGCTGATAACCGATCTTGTTCAAACGGTCAGCCTCTTCCTGATCGGCTACAAAATGATCGAACACATAGACGAAGTTTTCGTATAAACGTTTACCGGTTTCTTTACGCCAGGAGTTCTTGCGGGCAACTTCCGCTTTATATTCCAAACGGTTGCGGGAGAAAGTCAGGTTCGGACGAATATAGTAACGGAAATCCTTTCCAATCTTATCATTCCAGCTCAATTCGATATCCACACCGCGGTTGCTTACTTCACCCAGATTCTGTAAAGCTGCATCTTTACCTACAATATCCGGATATCCCATGATACCGTCACTATTCATATCTGTAATAATGTCAAAACGATATTCATAAAATGCATCTATCGTCAATGCCAAACGTTGGTTCAGGGTAGTAAAGTCGATACCGACATTCAGTTTACGGGCTTTCTCCCAAGTCAGATTCGCATTAGCCAGATTACCTTCGGAAGTACCGCCTACATTCGTACCAAAGTTATTACCGAAATCATAACCACTGCCACCACCGTAGAAAGCCAGATATGGGAAACGGCTGCTGACATTGTCACTACCTACCAAACCATAGGAGGCTCTTACTTTCAGGAAGTCAATCCAGGAAGCCTTTTTCATAAATTCCTCTTCAGAGACTACCCAACCGATTGAACCAGCTGGGAAGAACCCGTAACGTTTGCCCGGAGCGAAGTTTTCGGAACCATTGTAACCGAAGTTAAATTCCATCAGATACTTCTGATTATAATAATAAGCAAAGCGTCCGGTGATACCCTGGCTATGATAAGCCAGTTCATTGTTAACAGTACGGTTACCACGGTTTGCCAATAACATGGCGGTCACTTCGTGGCGGTTGCTAAACAAACGGTTGTAATCCAAACGTGCCTGTATATAAGTACGTCCGTCAGAAGCGTTATGACTGAATCCGTTGCCAATAGTCTGGTCAATATCATATTTGTTACCCGTTTTGTAAGCACCCGTATAGTGTCCGCCTGCCATATAAGCATCCGAACCTTCGATCGGCATAAACGTCGCATATTTCGGATATTCACGATAACCGTCTTTGTAAGTATCCAGTTTACGATTAATCCAGCGTCCTTCAGAAGCATCATAAGAGAACATCACTTCCGCTTTTAATCCTTTCGTCAGAAATTCCATATCCAGATTCATGGCAAAACTACCATTCAGATACGTGTTCTTTTCATTCAGATAACCGGTACGGCTCAATTCACCCAGAAGATTGTAACGGTAGATATTGTCACCATAAAGCATTCCACGAGGATTTTGCTGAATGTATTCCTCATTCTGCGGATGCGCATTTTCTTCCACCAGGATGGGCAGATATGGAGGCTGGGTAGCACAGATGGTCATCAGGCGACCGGCTGTTGTACCCGGTGCATTACGGTCGGTAATACGGGCCCCCAAATCCAAACGGGTACTCAAATAACGATTAATGTTGATATCGATGTTCGAACGGAAGTTGTAACGGGTGAACTTGGTTTGCGAGTCATATTCACCGGCATTCGAATATTTGTAGTTACCGCCTTGTGAAAAGTAATTGGCCAATACATAATAACGTACCTTGTCCGTACCGCCACGGATGGAGAGGCTGACATCTTCCTGCAAACCGGGTTTGAAAGCAAAATCATAATAATCCCAGTCATATCCCAAACCATCGGAGTTGTCTCCTTTCGCACGGCGAAAATTGTCAATCGCCTGTTGAGAGAAAAGGTTCAAACTGCTGATGTCTGCGCCCGTCATCTTAGCATCGTTCAATCTGGCTTCATTATATAAAGTTGCATAATCGGCAGAACCTAAATATTCGGGGAAACCGATCGGCTGGTTAATACCGATAGAGGCTTTCAGGTTCACGGTTGCCTTTTCCGCTGCCTTACCACGTTTGGTAGTAATAACGATTACACCATTTGCACCACGGATACCATAAGCGGCAGTGGCCGAAGCATCTTTCAGGATAGTGAATGTTTCTATTTCATCCGGTGCGAGGTAACTCATGTCACGTTCGATTCCATCGACAATGACAATGGCACTCTGGTTACCGTAAGTTGCCTTACCACGAATAAACAATTCACTTTGATCCACACCCGGTTCACCACCCGCATACTGGTTTACAATCAAACCCGGCAGACGTCCGGCAAGCGCATTGTTGATATTGGCAGTAGGACTCTGCGTCAGATCTTTCGTTGTGATGGTAGCCACAGAACCGATCATGGTTTCTTTACGTTGTTTGGTATAACCAACTACAACCACTTCCTGCAATGCTTTCGTATCTTCCTGCAACAAGACAGTCAGTTCTTTCTTTGCACCGGGAACAATCTCCTGTGGCTGGTAACCCAGATAAGAAAACACCAACGGAGCTTCCGCATAAGGCAGTTTAAGCGTAAACTTACCATCCATATCCGTAATCGTACCTGCATTGGCTACTCCTTTCACGACAACAGACACACCGATCAACGGATCATTTGTCGTCTTGTCCAATACCGTACCCGACACTGTTATCTTATTGCTTTGTGTGGCCTGCACCTTTGCCGTTCTTCCCGTTTGCGCCACACCCTGCAAAGGTATACCTGCAAGAAGAGTGCAAGAAACAGCCACCAGACAAATATTTCTTTTTATATGTATCATCTTTCTTTTCGATTTTCTATGTGTAATAAATCAATCTTATTCCTCTGCTTTCTTACCGAAATCCGGTCCGACCCAGTTGGCCTTTTCCGTTGCTTTACCTTGTACCCAGTCTTCATAACGAGCACGGATTTCAATCATTGTTGCTCCCGGGACTTCCGCATTCAAGGAGATTGTCAGGCGATCTTCCCTGTTGTCGCGATTACCAAAGGCCGGTGCTTTTGCCCAGTCGTACTCCCACACATAATAGCCTTCGGGATGAGCCAACGTCCAAAGCACATCAGAACAGCTGCGCAATGCAGCGATAAACTTATTCTTGGTCTTTTCCGGATAAAGGCTGTTAGTCGGCTGTTTCACCATATCCAGGAAGTAACGGACAAATATTCCACGGAATAAAAGATTATCTCCCGAATTTCCTTCACCACTGAATACCGGATAGTTAGAGTCCATTTTCTTATTTACCTGATAAGAGCCGAAAGCAACCGCATTACGAAGATATTCCTCCTCACCGGTAGCATTGTACAATTCCAAGGCAGCCGCCATAAATGTTCCCTGATTATAAGACAAGGCTACTTTATCAGGATCTCCCGGTGTACCGTCATCTTTAATACTCAAATTATCATATACCTGTCCGGTGGAAATATCACACAGATAAGCCGTCATCCAGTTGTATACCTCTTTGGCGAAGTTCAGGTAATAAGCAGCCTGCTCTTCCCAACCGTCTTTAGCCTCCTTAATGGTGAGCTGATATAACTTCATAGCCAACAGGCAACCGGGACCATTGGAACAAGACATACGCGAAGCCGGCGCATCCGTTTTCCATGCCATTCCTCCTGCCCCTTTGTAGTCATTCTTTGCTCCCTTGATATGATTCCACATCTTCATCAATGCACTGTAATAATCAGGATCACCAGTCAACTCGTATACCCGCAGGGAAGCTAGTGCCATCCATTCCATATCATCATAGAAGTTATTCCAAAAATCCTTGCCACCATAACCGCAATGCTCATTCCAGTCATCAAAAGCCGGCAGGAAAGGTTTCATGATGTTTTCATACAAATAAGTCTGATATTCGGGATTGTTCGCATGGCGGATATAAGCATCGGTGATAACATCCAATGCATGTCCCTGTGACCAACCACCGCTACCGCCTGTACTTGTTGGTTCTCCGGTTTCCGGTGTATTCGGTTTTTCCCAATAGATGCTTCCGCAAAAGGTATTCCGTCCACTGGCATTCTCATAGAAATATTTGATATATGTTCCTGTACTTTTGTCGGCTGCATCCGTCCAGTTCACATCCGACACATATTCGCCGGATGAGTTACCTTTGTAGATGTCTCCCAAATCGCCATCGTCACAAGCTGCGAATATTGCCAGTGCACCGCTTAACAGCAAAACTCTTTTTGATAATGATACTATATAGTTCTTCATATTATTATTAAGTTTTAATCTTCATTCGTTTCCGAAGCTACCCAACGGTGGGTATACGTTCCAAGCTCTGCGTTGAAATAAAGGGTTACATCGGTTTTCACCGTAGCATAATATACATTTCCCTGTATAGCACCCCACTGCAGTAATTCGTCGCAGAAACGGAAACTATAATCCCAGGCATCAGTACCCAATGCTAATTGATATAGATTATAATAACTCTTATCGGTATCCAAATTAGGCTGTCCCTTATCTCTTTCCTTATGTCCCCAACGGTAAGTCGTTCCGTTGATCTCCATCTTAAAGCTATGACGGGTTTCACCGCTTCCTGCCCAATCCTCTTTTTGCTTACGTGCTGTATAATTCTTCACACCCCATTTGCCATATCCCAGATAGTCGAAGTTTTGTCTGTACCCTCCAGACTGGTTATAAAGATATACGGCTCCTATCTCATCATAACTGATGGTTTGTTCACCCATATTGATGGTAATACGATAAATACCCGATTGAGGGACAGTCACCGTATATTCTTCACCATCGTTACGTTCACGCAGCACTCCATTATCGTCTACATAATAATAACACTTACGACCTTCGACAGTAGACATAAAGACAAACGGCTGGTTGGCTTTCAATTGAGTGAAAGTCTGATAGATTCCTTCATTCTGACGGAGCATTTGTTGTGCTTCCGCTTCATCACCATCATCTTCCGTACCCACACCCGTGATGTAAACCGGGTCATTTTCAGCAGGCATATCATCGATGCCATCCATCATGAAGATCACGAAATAGCCTTCCAGACTACTAAGAGCCTGATCCAATCCGCAATAAGCACGCACCTTCCAACGCAGTGTACCGTTGGTATTACAACGGAATTTAGCCAGTTTACCTATTGTGTTTGCCAGATAATGGGTTAAAGTCAACTGTGATTCCAAACCGTTATTGTCAGAAAAGATCGTTTCTACCGGTTTGGTAAAGTCGCCCCCGATCGTATCAATCAATACTTCATAACGATATACTGTATTTCCGTGTTTTTCGGTAGGCGTCCATTTCAGAACAATATCTGTCAACGAAGCACCCGAAAGTACTACCCGCTCGCCACTAGCCATTGCATCCATGGTTCTAACAGGTTCAGGCGGAACAATCGGTTCATAATCATCCAGATCAAATCCCGGATTCAGTTTATTGTCACAAGCCGTCAGTCCGATAAGAAAAAACAGCAGGGCAAATTTGATTAGTTTTTTTGTTATCATATTGTTTCTCATATTATTATATTCCTAGTTTTAGTATGAATGAGGACATTCAATTGGTTCAAAGCGGCTCTTATCTCCATTATAAGTTGCAGGAAGTTCCGCCTCCCCAGGCAGGTTTATTTTCGCTTATATTCTGCAAACAAACTTGCGCATCCAATCCGTTGCCGCCATTTCCCCAATTTTCAAAAACTGTAGTACCTCCGACACCTTTCGAGAATACCCAATATCCCATCAAGTCAGAGTGTTCTTCTGCATTAAGGATTTTGCACATATTCGCTTTAATTTCACTTTCGGCCAACGCTCTCTTCCACATCCGTGCCTGATAAACTTTGCAATATCCTACCCGATATGAATCTCCGGAACGTCCAATCAACAGCGCTTTATCATTTCCACCTACATCTGTCAGATTGAGAGATGAATTAGGGGCACAATCCTCATAAGAGTTATCTGCAGGAGTCAACGTTTCTCTCACTCCGTTTATATACATTTTATAAGCCTCTTTAGTACTTGATTTCGTTCCATCATATACAATGGCTATATGATACCATTTACCCGGAGTCTTACGTCCACCTTCCGAATCATCGCAATAAATAGTTTGCTGACTACGGAAACGGGGATCACTCTTACCATTAATTTTAGTGGCTATTTCAAAACGCGGATTCACATCCTTAGCTTCTGCACGAAGCAGGAATACACTTTCCAAACCTATAAACGATTGCATAGAACGAGTATAAGTCGGGTAGAACACAACCTCAAAAGTAAGCTGATTCATACTTTTTACCTCTGAATGTGATTCGGCATACTTTTTAATATCAATTTTAAAGCATACGTCATATTCCATACGATAACATACCGGATTCACATAAACTGGTAACGTCAATTTCTGACCTGCCGCATCAGACAGTTCCAGTGTGGTAGTCCCGAGCTTCTTTCCTGTTAGTTTTAACTTGGTAGCCCCGTCTTCCGTAATCAATTCAGCGGTTTTCAAATAGGTTTTATTATCATCCGTGAGTCGTGCCAATTTATAATCACCATTTCCTCTGGTAATAGCTATTTCAGTAGATGCCTCATAACCACCAATGATTAAAGAAGTTGCTTCATTTTCCAGTTTAAGGTTATATGGATTCACTTTCACCGCAATCTCCTCCACAGAACCTTTCTGGTCTGTCACAATCACTTTCACATCACCTCTAGCTTTGGGTTTCAAGGTAATCAGGTTCTCTTTTTCAGTAGCTTCCACAATCGTTGCATCTGTAGTAGGCTCGCCGTCTCCCACCTGATAAGTGAAACGATATCCGCCATTACCTCTCTCAATAGAGATATATTGAGATTCGGCATCCGGTTCGGCAAAAGTGGCTTCATTACTTTTCAGTGTCAAATCCACGATGTTCACTACCACAGGAATAGTGATTGTCTTACCTTTCTTATCTGTTATCGTAACATTTACCGGATCGGCTCCAGTCTCGAACTTGGCAGTCAACGGAATAACTTGTCCAGATAGTTCACCCACTTCCAAAAACTTATCAGCACCTTCCGGTATGGAAATCTGATAATCTCCGTTACCGGTCAAAATCTTCACCAGTCTCTTTTCACCGATAAAAAGGTCAAAACCTTCTTCCGGTGCATCTACCGTCAAATCCCAGAGTTTTGCTACCCGAACCAGCACTCTAGCCACTTTCTTACGTCCATCTACTATTAATATAGTGGTTTCCGTACGGTTATTTTCTTCCAACTGGCTATTTTCGGTAGCTTTAATAGTCACCTTATTACCATTGATTGTAGCCGTCGCCACGTTTTCATCAAATGGCTTCACATAATAATCGCCATTACCGGAGGTGATACTCACCGTAATTTCGTCTCCTTGTAGTAGTGTCACCGAATTATTATCGACAACCAGATCTGTTGCCGGTTTCACTTCCTGTTCTTCTTTATCATCACTGCACGATACCATAAAAAATGGAATGGTCAATGCTGAAAGAAATAAAAAACTAAGTTTCCTTTTCATTAGATTAAAGATTAATAAATTAATACTTTTCAAGTTTATCTACTTAAAAACTTCGATGAGACAAAGATAAAATCACTAAACTCTACCAAAAGAAAATTAACTATCCTTTTTTACCTTTTGGCACGGATATTTACTATATTAACACGGATATTTACTTCTTCTTTTTCTTTAAAAATTCCCGCCACAGGCTACTGCTGAACCTCTTCCAAATGTTTCATCCGAAACTCTTTTGGCGTGCACTCATACTTTTCACGGAACACCTTAAAGAAAGTAACTTTGTTCGAGAATCCCGAATCGAATACAATTTCATCAATCGTCTTTTTAGTGGTCAGCAATAAATCTTTCGCTATGTGCAAACGACATTCCTTAATCAGATCGGTCGGGCTATCCTCTCCTATCTCTTCCATCTTCCGATAAAGACTCCGGGGACTGATTGCCAGCCGATCGGCGATATAACGTGGAGTCAAATCTTTGTTCGTTATATTATCATTGATAATCTTCAAAACCGACTGAAGGAACTTCTTCGACTCTTTATGCGTCAACTTCCCGTCCGACTTTTCAAAAGAACTGATCGGCGAACTGAAATAATTCTTCAACACCTCTTTCCGTTCCATCACCTGACAGACAGAAATACGAAGGTACTCCGCACTAAACGGTTTCGTGATATACATTTCCGCACCGGCAGAAAGAGCTTCCATCTGTTGTTCCATCTCGTGCCGTCCGGAAACCACAATAATAGGAATATGCGCTGTCTCTTTCACCGATTTGATCCGCCTGGTCAGTTCAATGCCGCCCATTCCCGGCATCATGACATCACAGATAATCACATTCGGATAAACCTCATTCATCACCTGATCCAGCCGTTCAGGATCTTGCAAGGTTACCACATTGAAGTCAGCCGAGAAGATTTCTCCAATAAACCATAGCATTTCGATTTCATCATCGACAACCAAAAGCGTAGGACGCATCTTATCAAACTCATACTGGGGAAGTTTCAGTATCGATTGAGTATCTATCTTAGGGATGTATTCCGCTGTGAGCCGCTTGGTTTCCGACACTCCGGTAGTCAGTTTCACGACCGGCAAGGTTAGTGTAAACATCACCCATCCGTCAGGAGTATTTTCCACTTTCAACGTACCATTCAGCAACTTTGCCATATTATAAGAGATGGCTAGTCCCAGTCCGTTCCGTGAAAAGTTCTTTTCATCCTGATTCTCGAAATTATCCAAAATGGCATACCGATTAAAAATATACTGAAAATCCTTTTCCTTGATGGTACTTCCTTCATTTGCTACACGAAGAGCCAGCATATTTTCCCGGCTCGTATCCACTTCAATCTTGATACTCTGTCCGTCGGGAGTATATTTAAAGGCATTAGAAATCAGATTAATAATAATTGTATTCAGGAATCCTTTGTCCGAGTTCCACATCACCTGCTCGGGTATCTTGCTCAAGAAAGTGATGTTTCTGGATTTAGCCATTTCAACAAACGTTTTGGCTATTCCTTTCACAATGGAAGACACATTCAATGACTCAACCCGCACTTCCCTGTTTCCCGTTTCAATCCGACGGAATTCGATCAACTCATGAATCAGGTTGTTGAGACGCTCCGCATTCGTCTGAATCATCTGTACGTAGTCCACGACAAATTTACTAAGTCCCTTCGATGAAAGGATTCGTCCGCAAGGACCATAAATCAAAGTCAGCGGAGTACAAAATTCATGTGCGATATTAGTAAAGAAACGAAGTTTGGACTCAAAGACATTCTTTTGATGGCGTTTCTCTATCTCGTTCAGCAATTCCTGCTTTTTACGTTTGGAGCGCAGGATAAAGGAACGTATCAGCAAGGCTGCCAGTAAAAGCAGACACAGGGCATAAATCAAATAAGCCCACCAGGAAGCATACCACGGATCACCTATACGAATCACCAGAGAATAGACATCACTCTCTTTATCAAAGACACTATTGTAATATTTCACCAGTAAGGTATATTCGCCGGGAGCCATATTCGTAAAAGAGACTCCGCTTTCCGAACCATTGTTTACCCATTGGTCACTCAATCCTTTCAGTTTATAAAAATAGGTACAGTTATTACCATTCAGATAATCCACAGAGGCAAATGAAACAGAAAAGAAATTCTGGTCATACTGCAAATTCAAGACTTCAGTTTCTTTTTTCCGGGTGAGAAATTCGCCCAGATTGTATTGTTCACCGAAGATAGACAGCTTATCAAAATAAACAGGAGGCATATAAAGCTGCTCCGGACGGCCATCCGCCCGGATAGCTACGACTCCATTGATTCCGCCAAAGAACAGAGTACCAGTCTGGGAATCCCGAAAAGCGGCTCCGTCACTAAACTCTACCACCTTTAAACCATCTCCAAAACCGTATGAACGAAAGACATTCCTTTTCGTATCGAAATTGATTAATCCAAGATTGGTGCTCAACCAGAAGTCGTCGGACGAGTTTCTAAGAATTGCATGAATGGTATTATTCAGGAAACCATTCTTGGCATTGAAGAGCTGATAAGAGGTTTCCGATGTGTACTTTATCAATCCGTAGCTCGTTCCGAAAAGATAGTTATTGCTGCTGTCTTTACTGATAGCGAGAATATTATTCAGGGTCATGTTTTCGTATTTGTGAGTAGACACCGGTTCCAGACCATTCGTCGTTTCGTTATAGCGGAATACCCCATATCCTTTATTGCCAAACAACAGGTTGGCTTCATTCTCCGCATAAATAGTAAAGAAATAGTTCGATCCCAGTTCGCCGTCATTGATGATGTAACGTTGCGCATCCACAATCACCGGATTGTCCGGTGTTCCGGCAATACGAGCTTTCACCACTCCCATGCCGACACTCGCCAGCCACAGTTCGGAATCTGCTGTTTCGTAAATGTCATGGATGTATTTGAAATCTTTGTTACCGATCCGTATTGGTATACTCTTGATACGTTTTTCCCGATATGAATAATAAGTTAATCCTTCTTCGTCTCCTATCCAAAGCAAATTCCGGTGGCTCTTGGCAAAACAATAAACGGCATTACTACTCAAAGCACTATTAGAGGTAGTCAACACCTCCGCCCGACAGTCGGAGATGTTTTTATCGAATTCGTAATCATAGATTTTAAGAATTCCGTTTCCTTTGGTTCCCACCCAGAAAGTACGTTCATCATCAAGATAGATGGCACGCACGGGGCGTTCTATTTTCTCGGTATAATTGCTAAGCACCATTGATTTGATAGAATAAAGCGGGTTCGAATAAAGATAAACACCCTGCCCGTCGGTACCAATCCAAACAACATCCTGAAAACGGTCTTTCTTGAGACAGAATACACCGCTGTTGATAGGTAACGACTGAATTTGATAATGATTCGTCTCCTTCTGTTTCTCCAACAGCAGAATACCATCCATCAAAAAGCCCACAAAATAGCTGTTATGATAATGAACGATGGAAGAAATTTTACCACGTTCCTGTATTTCTTTACCTAGATTGGCAATAAACTCATTCTTCTGGGTCGGAATATGGAAAGCATAGAAATTAAATTCCTTGTCTATGTAATAAAGAGATTGCTCGTCATTGAAACAATAAATCAAGGAAGTCTGATAAATCAGGTTCGTTTTCTGGGGTAACAGGGTGATATCTCCCGATGCGGCTTCCTGCTGTATATCATAACAGCGGTTATATCCTTTCATGACTACCCACATCCGGTTGTTACCGTCGATAAAGAAGTTTACGATATCGGAAATCGGGATTCCCGTGATATTGATTTTCTTGAAGACTCCTTCTTTTTTATGATAATAATAAATGCAGTTACTATCCTGGATAATGAACAGATTACCATGACTATCCTTATTCATAAAGAAGAGTTTCTGAAATTCATTATAGTGAGTGATTGTATTGGTTTTCCGGTTCAAACGGTTCAGCCCATAGTAGGTTTGAATCCAGTAAATATCTTCGCCCGTATACACAATATTGTCAATCAGATTACCAGATAAGTAATCCTCCTTGTCACGAGTCTTAAATTCCTCAATCTCCTGTCCATCATAAATATTCAGCCCGTCGCAGGTCCCGATCCACATCAATCCACGCTCATCCTGGCACAGAGATGTAATCGAACTATTAGACATATACTCTTTATCTGCAACTTGCTTCAAATTATAAGCATAAGCGTTATGTATCAACAGATTAAGAAAAAAGAATAGAATAAAAACCAACTGTTTTCCCATAGTGTATTATTCTTAGATTTGCTATATGACAAAGGTAAACAAAAAAACATTCCGAGCTTTTTTTTGGCCGGAATATAAGTAAAGCTCCGTGCCAGAGTAGTTAATTTCAGCGACAAGAAACGATTTAGCCCCTCTATTACTAGAAGCACATTCCTTTTCTCCCTATTTTCGTCGTAGAAATTATTTTCAAATCTATAAATTCATTTGTTCATGAAAACACATTTGTCATTTAAACACTTGCTATTTCTTGGAGGTGCCGTGTTGTACAGCCTGCAATCTTCTGCCGTTAAGAATCCGGTAGACTATGTCAGCACACTGGTAGGCACTCAATCCAAGTTTGAACTGTCTACCGGAAACACGTATCCGGCTACGGCATTGCCGTGGGGAATGAATTTCTGGACACCGCAGACCGGTAAAATGGGAGACGGTTGGGCGTACACGTATGATGCCGACAAAATCCGGGGATTCAAACAAACACATCAGCCCAGTCCCTGGATGAACGACTACGGGCAGTTTGCCATCATGCCTATCACCGGCGGACTGGTATTCGATCAAGACCGACGTGCCAGTTGGTTCTCTCACAAAGCGGAAGTTGCCAAACCTTATTATTATAAGGTGTACCTTGCCGACCATGACGTAACAACCGAGCTTGCTCCTACGGAGCGTGCCGTCATGTTCCGTTTCACGTATCCGGAGACAAAGAATGCCTACGTGATTGTAGACGCTTTCGACAAAGGTTCTTATGTGAAAGTGATTCCGGAAGAAAACAAGATTATCGGCTATTCAACCAAGAATAGCGGCGGTGTGCCGGAAAACTTCAAAAACTATTTCGTGATTCAATTCGACAAACCGTTCACATTCGTTTCCACAGTTTTCGAAAACAACATTCTTCCGAATGAAACAGAAGCAAAAGGAAACCACACAGGGGCCGTGATCGGATTCGCCACGAAAAAGGGAGAAATCGTACACGCACGTGTTGCTTCCTCCTTTATCAGCCCCGAACAGGCGGAGTTGAATCTCAAAGAGCTTGGCAAAAACAGTTTCGACCAACTGGTAGCGAACGGAAGAGAGATTTGGAACCGTGAAATGAGTAAAATAGAGATAGAAGACGATAATATCGATAATTTACGTACCTTCTATTCCTGTTTATACCGTTCCATGCTTTTTCCACGCAGTTTCTACGAGATAGATGCTAAGGGACAAGTCATGCATTACAGCCCCTACAACGGCGAAGTGCGTCCCGGTTATATGTTTACCGACACCGGATTCTGGGACACGTTCCGCTGCCTGTTCCCTTTCCTCAACCTGATGTATCCGTCAATGAATCAAAAGATGCAGGAGGGACTAGTAAATACTTACAAGGAAAGCGGTTTCCTGCCGGAATGGGCCAGCCCGGGACATCGGGATTGTATGGTAGGCAACAACTCGGCTTCCGTAGTGGCCGACGCTTACATCAAAGGATTGCGAGGATATGATATCGAAACTCTTTGGGAAGCATTGAAACATGGAGCAAATGCACATCTTCGCGGGACTGCTTCAGGTCGTCTCGGTTACGAATCTTACAACCAACTGGGATATGTTGCCAACAATATCGGCATAGGACAAAACGTTGCACGTACATTGGAGTATGCTTACAACGACTGGGCAATTTATACATTAGGCAAGAAACTCGGTAAACCGGAGAGCGAAATCGACATTTATAAGAAACACGCGCTGAACTACAAAAATGTCTATCACCCGGAACGCAAACTGATGGTTGGCAAAGACAACAAGGGCGTATTCAATCCGAATTTCGATGCAGTGGACTGGAGCGGTGAATTTTGCGAAGGGAATAGCTGGCACTGGAGCTTCTGCGTATTCCACGACCCGCAAGGACTTATCAACCTGATGGGAGGCAAGAAAGAATTCAACGCGATGATGGATTCTGTTTTTGTCATCCCGGGTAAACTGGGAATGGAAAGCCGCGGCATGATTCACGAAATGCGTGAAATGCAAGTAATGAACATGGGGCAATATGCGCATGGCAACCAGCCTATTCAGCACATGGTATATCTCTACAACTATTCAAGCGAACCCTGGAAAGCTCAATACTGGATACGTGAGATTATGAACAAACTATATACCGCCGGTCCCGACGGTTATTGCGGTGACGAAGACAACGGACAGACTTCCGCCTGGTATGTATTCTCCGCACTCGGTTTCTATCCGGTTTGCCCGGGAACGGATGAATATATCATAGGAACCCCGCTTTTCAAATCAGCGAAGTTACATCTGGAGAACGGAAAGACCATCACAATCAAGGCAGATAACAACCAGCTTGACAACCGCTACATCAAGGAAATGAAAGTAAACGGGAAATCACAAACCCGTAATTTCCTTACACATGACCAGCTGATTAAAGGTGCTAATATTCAATTTCAAATGAGCCCCGTACCCAATAAACAACGGGGAACCACAGAAAAAGATGTACCTTACTCTCTTTCGTTTGAATAAAATATTGTACTTTTGGAGATCAATGAATTATCTACCAAACAAACTATAAAAACATGAAACTGAAAAACCTTTTACTAATTGCCCTTGTTGCGATCGTCTTTTGCGGTTGTCAAAGTAACTATCAGCCTACTTCTATCACCGTTGCCTCCTACAATTTGAGAAACGCCAACGGTGGCGATTCAATCAACGGAAACGGTTGGGGACAACGTTACCCGGTCATTGCCCAAATAGTGCAATACCACGATTTCGATATTTTCGGCACGCAGGAGTGCTTTATTCATCAACTGAAAGATATAAAAGAGGCATTACCCGGTTATGATTATATCGGTGTAGGTCGCGACGACGGCAAAGAGAAAGGTGAACATTCTGCTATTTTCTATCGCACAGACAAGTTTGACGTGATAGAGAAAGGTGATTTCTGGTTGTCGGAAACTCCCGACGTGCCGAGCAAAGGATGGGATGCCGTGTTGCCGCGTATTTGCAGTTGGGGACACTTCAAATGCAAGGATACCGGCTTCGAATTCCTTTTCTTCAACCTGCACATGGACCATATCGGCAAGAAAGCACGCGTGGGAAGTGCGTTCCTCGTACAGGACAAGATGAAAGAACTTGGCAAAGGCAAAGAGCTTCCGGCTATCCTGACGGGAGACTTCAATGTCGACCAGACCCACCAGTCTTATGATGCTTTTGTGAGCAAAGGGGTGTTGTGCGACTCTTACGAGAAGGCCGGCTTCCGCTATGCTATCAACGGCACGTTCAACGACTTCGACCCGAACAGCTTTACGGAAAGCCGTATCGACCATATATTCGTTTCTCCGTCTTTCCATGTGAAAAAATATGGTGTGCTGACAGATACTTACCGCAGCATCGTAGGCAAGGGAGAAAAGAAGCAGGCGAACGATTGCCCGGAAGAAATCGACATCAAGACTTATCAGGCGCGCACTCCTTCAGACCATTTCCCCGTAAAGGTGGAACTGGAATTTGACCAGCGTCAGCAGAAATAATCTTTGTATCTAGTTATAACCTGAAAGTTTCACCACACAACCCGATATTCCTATGAGAAATATATGTTTTGTAGCCTGTATGTTATTTTGCCTTACTTCCGCAGTGGGAAAGACACCGGGAAATACCCGTTATCTTTCTATTGCCGACTCGATTCTATCTAATGTATTGAATCTCTATCAGACGAATGACGGACTACTAACAGAAACGTATCCTGTCAATCCCAACCAAAAAATCACTTATCTGGCGGACGGAACGCAGCAGAACGGAACGCTGAAGGCTTCTTTTCTATGGCCGTATTCCGGGATGATGTCGGGTTGTGTGGCTTTATACAAAGCGACCGGAAACAAGAAGTACAAAAAGATTCTCGAGAAAAGAATTCTACCGGGAATGGAGCAGTATTGGGATAACAGTCGCTTGCCGGCCTGTTATCAGTCATACCCCACCAAGTACGGGCAGCACGGACGTTATTATGACGATAACATCTGGATTGCACTGGATTACTGCGATTATTACCAACTGACTCACAAGCCTGCATCTTTGGAAAAAGCCGTTGCATTGTATCAATATATCTACAGTGGATGGAGCGATGAGATAGGCGGTGGCATCTTTTGGTGTGAACAGCAGAAGGAAGCGAAACATACTTGTTCCAATGCACCGTCTACTGTGCTCGGCGTCAAGTTGTACCGGCTGACGAAGGATGCCAAATACCTCGAAAAAGCAAAAGAGACGTATGCCTGGACGAAAAAGCATCTATGCGACCCTACCGACCATCTTTACTGGGATAACATCAACCTGAAAGGGAAAGTTTCCAAAGAGAAGTACGCCTACAACAGTGGACAGATGATTCAGGCGGGTGTATTACTCTATGAGGAAACAGGAGATGAACAGTATTTGCGCGATGCACGGCAAACAGCCGCAGGAACAGATGCCTTTTTCCGCACAAAAACCGATAAGAAAGACCCGACTGTCAAAGTGCATAAAGACATGGCCTGGTTTAACGTAATCTTATTCAGAGGACTGAAAGCTCTGTATAAGATTGACAAGAATCCGGCGTATGTCAATGCGATGGTGGAGAATGCGCTTCACGCCTGGGAAAACTACCGGGATGAAAACGGATTATTAGGCAGGGATTGGTCGGGACACAACAAGGAGCAGTATAAATGGCTGCTCGACAATGCCTGTCTGATTGAATTCTTTGCAGAGATTTAACACTTCTTCTCCGCAACACTTTCATAATCAATACTAATCAACAAAAAAAGACTATTACCATGAATATAACTAAAGCCTTTTGTTTGTCCATAGCACTCTTGGGTGCTAGCAATATGCAGGCTATAACGAACAGTGATTTTGTCATCCAACAAGATAATACCAAAATCAACAACTATCAGACGAACCGTCCGGAAACATCGAAACGTCTGTTTGTCTCACAAGCTGTGGAACAACAGATTGCGCATATCAAGCAACTGCTGACGAATGCCCGCTTAGCATGGATGTTCGAAAACTGTTTCCCGAACACACTGGATACTACTGTTCATTTTGACGGTAAAGACGATACGTTTGTTTATACAGGTGACATCCACGCCATGTGGTTGCGCGATTCGGGTGCACAAGTATGGCCTTACGTGCAACTCGCCAACAAAGACGCAGAACTGAAAAAAATGCTCGCCGGCGTTATCAAACGTCAGTTCAAGTGTATCAATATCGACCCGTATGCCAATGCTTTCAACATGAATTCCGAAGGCGGCGAATGGATGAGCGACCTTACGGACATGAAGCCCGAACTGCACGAACGCAAATGGGAAATCGACTCGCTCTGTTATCCTATCCGTCTCGCTTATCATTACTGGAAGACGACGGGAGATGCCAGTATATTCTCCGACGAATGGCTTACAGCCATCGCCAAGGTTCTGAAAACGTTTAAGGAACAGCAACGAAAAGAAGATCCGAAAGGTCCTTATCGTTTCCAACGTAAAACGGAACGTGCACTCGATACGATGACCAACGACGGCTGGGGTAATCCTGTAAAGCCGGTCGGACTGATTGCTTCTGCTTTCCGTCCTTCGGATGATGCTACAACTTTCCAGTTCCTCGTTCCATCCAACTTCTTTGCTGTAACTTCATTGCGCAAAGCTGCCGAAATTCTGAATACAGTCAACAAGAAACCTGATTTAGCTAAAGAATGTACTACACTGTCGAACGAAGTGGAAGCAGCCCTGAAAAAATATGCGGTTTACAATCATCCGAAATATGGCAAAATCTATGCTTTCGAAGTGGATGGTTTCGGCAACCAACTGTTAATGGATGATGCCAATGTGCCGAGTCTCATTGCCCTGCCTTATCTTGGAGATGTGAAAGTGAACGATCCTATTTATCAGAATACCCGTAAGTTTGTATGGAGCGAAGATAATCCTTACTTCTTCAAAGGTACTGCCGGTGAAGGAATTGGCGGTCCGCACATCGGATATGATATGATTTGGCCCATGAGTATTATGATGAAAGCATTCACCAGTCAAAACGACGCAGAAATCAAGACCTGTATCAAAATGCTGATGGATACGGATGCCGGAACAGGGTTCATGCATGAATCTTTCCACAAGAACGACCCGAAAAACTTTACTCGTTCCTGGTTTGCATGGCAAAATACGCTGTTCGGAGAACTAATCCTAAAACTCGTGAATGAAGGAAAGGTAGACTTGCTGAATAGTATCCAATAGTCTTCTATTATGTTTTTATTGTATTCCCGCTTATGAGATAACTGTTTCTAACCTTGAAGCCTACGCTTCCAAAGTAGTTTCAAGGTTGAAGAACTTTAGTTTCAGGCCTTTGAAACCATAGTTTCAAGTAAGTGAAACTAGAGTTTCTCACCGATGAAACTAAAGTTTCCCACTGACGAAACAGAAGTTTCAAGCAATAGAACTTTTAGTTTCAAGTACTGAAACTGTACTGTACTGGATTTAGTTGACAACTTCGCTTGTTATACCTAAGTTAGTTTACTCAATATTTTTTAAAACCTAAATAAGTTTACTTGTCCCTTTGTAATTCCTGTATAAGTTGTCATTTTAGATATTTTGCAAAATTATGTATCTTCTCTTATAAGTGCAAGACTTCGGGCTGTAAACTTTCATTAAATAACAAAAACTCTTCGCTCGGGGATCGGCCTAGCGGCAAGGGGCGGGAGCACCCGTCCCGACGAGCGGGACTTCAGCTACCTTTCCACTGCATTTACGAATATATTCCATCGGAGTTCTCATTTGTATGCCTTGATGCGGTCTAACATAATTGTATGCATATATGGCATCGGCTATACGTTTATCCAATTGTTCAAAGCTGTCATCTGTACAGTCAAAAAGCCACCCATTCTTGATCGTGTTATTCATCCGTTCAGCCAGAGCATTATGTAGCGGATCCCCACACTGAGTCATACTGATATTAATATGATGTTTCTTGAGCATACCTACATACAGGTTTGAGCAGTATTGCACTCCCCGGTCAGAATGGTGTATCAGATTATTCAAATCAACATTGTATCTGTTGTAAAAGTCCATAGCCATCCTCAGTGCCTTTAAAGGACCTTCCGCTTCGAGTGTTTTGCACAGGGCATATCCGACTATGGCCCGACTGCCCGCATCGGTAAGAAGGGACAGGTAAGCCCATCCCTGGCACGTGGCAACATAGGTAATGTCCGCTACAACCATTGAACCGAATGTGTCAGCTACAAATTTAGGAGTGACATTCAGCAGGTCTGGATAAATGTAATAATTATGATTGGAATTTGTAGTCTTTGGCCTCACACGTCTGACACGTTGACAAAGGCCATTAGCACGAAAAATATTATAGCATTGATCACGTCCAATGACCATCCTGACACCAAACTTGCGAAGGCAGCATGCATAGAGTTCACGCATACCAGCCTTGGGCATAAGTTTACGTAACTCATTACAATACAACACAATGCTTGATGTGAGGATGTCTATTTCCATTTTTCTGTTGACATGCTTATAATAACCTTGTCTGGTTATGCCGAAGTAATCACAGAGGAACTGCAGACTGCCGCGCATATGAAGGGCAGAGTTCCCCTGTGACAAGGTGTCGATTACTTGGCATCGGAGTTTTTTCGAACCTTGATGTGATAGGTTGACTCCGCAAGATTAATCAATTCCTCACAAGCTTCATGACGAAGACTTTCTTCCTGAAGAGCACGTTGAAGCTTGCGATTTTCGGCACGCAATGCAGCGAGTTCTTTCTCCAGTTCATTGAGAGACTCATCAGAGTCTTTTCTTAAAGAGGGTTGTTCTGTACTCATAACTTTATCATTTATATGATACTTATCAAGCCAAAGAATCAGCAAACGACGGCAAATACCCGTACGCTTGGCAAACTGATACTTCGTTTCGGAAGTCGATAAATACTCACGAATATAAGACATTCGTTCAGATTCTGTGTAAGGAGTGTACTTCTTTTTTAATTCTTCCATGTGAATTTCGAATTTGAGAAGTGTCAACTTATTCAGTACACTACAAACTCTCTCTTCTGTAATAGTCTGATAATCCTTGAATACCGCTCCGGATAGAGAAATAAGTACCCACATAGCAGAGAAACAATAAAATCCTTGCTTTCAACAAAGTGACAGCAAAGTTGTCGTCACCTTGCCGTCACATCATGCTGTCACACTGCAGTATATTTATAATCAATCATTTATGCCCAATCAGGTGACAGATGACAGCATTTTATTTATTTTCCAATTTATATGTAGGGAGTATATGACTCCTAAAAAATAAATGACCCATATAATATGAACAATATGAAATCAACTTTTTTATTCCTACTTACTACAACCATGATGACCTGTACTGCCTACGGACAGTCTTCCAATCATAAAGAGAACAAATTACCCGATTGGGCTTTCGGTGGTTTTGAACGTCCAAAGAATGTCAATCCGGTAATATCTCCTATAGAAAACACCAAGTTTTACTGTCCATTGACCAAAGATTCTATTGCGTGGGAATCGAACGATACATTCAATCCGGCTGCTACACTCTACAATGGTGAGATTGTCGTGTTATACCGTGCAGAGGATAAATCAGGTGTCGGTATCGGACACAGGACTTCTCGCCTCGGTTATGCCACTTCTACCGACGGCACACATTTCCAACGGGAAAAGACTCCTGTATTCTATCCGGATAATGATTCACAAAAAGAGTTGGAATGGCCCGGCGGCTGCGAAGACCCACGAATTGCCGTAACCGATGACGGATTATATGTAATGATGTACACCCAATGGAATCGCCATGTACCTCGCCTGGCAGTAGCGACCTCCCGCAACCTAAAAGACTGGACAAAACACGGTCCTGCTTTTGCCAAAGCATTTGATGGAAAGTTCTTCAACTTGGGTTGTAAGTCCGGCTCTATCCTGACCGAAGTTGTTAAAGGGAAACAGGTTATCAAGAAAGTCAACGGGAAATACTTTATGTACTGGGGAGAGGAGCATGTATTCGCAGCTACTTCCGATGACTTAATCCACTGGACACCGATTGTCAACATTGACGGTTCCCTAAAGAAGCTGTTTTCTCCCCGTGACGGCTACTTCGACAGCCATCTCACCGAATGTGGGCCTCCGGCTATCTACACTCCGAAAGGAATTGTCCTTCTTTATAATGGTAAGAACCATTCAGGAAGAGGTGACAAACGCTATACCGCCAATGTCTATGCTGCCGGACAAGCACTCTTCGACGCCAATGATCCTACCCGCTTTATCACCCGTCTCGATGAACCGTTCTTCCGTCCGATGGATAGCTTTGAAAAGAGTGGGCAATATGTGGATGGAACCGTATTTATAGAAGGAATGGTCTACTTCAAAAACAAATGGTATTTGTATTATGGTTGTGCTGACTCCAAAGTAGGAGTAGCCGTTTATGATCCGAAACGACCGGCAAAAGCTGATCCGCTTCCATAGTTATAAAAATAGTCTTGATTACATTCTTTTTTAAAGGAAAGATGTAATCAGGACTAACTTATTTCTTAAAACTATATTCCCCAAAACGGCTGAAAACAGTAAGTTCTTGTTAAGGATTTGCTTTTCAGCCGTTTCTAGTATAAAATAAAGCTTTCCGAAGCAGAATTAAATGCTACAATCGGAAAGCCTTATAATACCTATTGAAAACTGAATTGAATATTGAGAACCAGCTTTATTCTTTCATTGTCGGAGGCTTCTTCCTCCTTTCAACAATTAGCTGTCTTTTATAAGTAAGCCATCTTTATCCATTTATCTTATTCAAAACAACCGGTCTGTTTGCCGGAGCCTTACCAAAATTCTTATTAGGCTTTTTCCCCATTACAAACTTCAATGTGCTGCCATTTATTATATCCTGATAAGTGATATAACTCTTATCATAAGGCTTACCATTCAAATACACTTTCTGGATATAGATATTTTCTTTGCTGTTATTGGGTGCTTCTACAGTAAAAGTGTTACCACCACGTACCTTCACTTCTACTTTCTTAAAACAAGGGCTACCGAAAACAAATACACCATCCGACGGGTTCACCTGATAGAGTCCCATAGATGAAAGAAGATACCAGGCAGACATTTGGCCACAATCCTCATTACCGATGATACCGTCCGGCTGGTCTGTGTAAAAATCGCTCATGATAAAACGAACCTTTTCCGCCGTTTTCCATTGTTCACCGGCATACGCATAAAGATAAGCAACATGATGGCTCGGTTCATTTCCATGTGCATATTGTCCGATCAATCCGGTTATGTCGCTTGATGCTCCTTCCCCCATACTGTCGGTATTGGTAAAGAAACCATCAAGCTTCGTTGTAAAAGGTTTGTCACCTCCAAACAAGGCAATCAGCCCATAGGGGTCTTGTGGAGCAAAGAAAGTATATTGCCATCCGTTTCCTTCACAGAAATCTCCAACAGTATGGATGGAACGTGCCGGATCGTAAGGAGTACGCCAAGAGCCGTCTTCCAGTTTCGGACGAATGAAATGGATAGAAGAATCAAAATAGTTCTTGTAATAATGAGCACGTTTTGAGAATGTTTCAGCATCTTCTGTCTTTCCCATCTTACGTGCCATAGCGGCAATTCCCCAGTCGTCCACTGCATACTCCATGGCTATGGAAGTAGCTTCATGAACTTTGTCGGCAGGGATATAGCCTTTTTTGACTACATAAGGTACTCCTTTCTGCTTTTCATAAGTAGCTGTAGCTATCATTGCTTGCAATGCTTCTTCCGCATCGAACCCGGTAAATCCTTTCAGATATGCATCGGCAATCACCGGCACGGAGCTATACCCCGGCATCTGATCGGTCTCTCCACTCATCAAAGGCCAGATAGGGAGTTTGTCCTGCTGACGATAGATGGAAATCATCGAATTGACTACATGGTCAACCATTTCAGGTTGAGTAATAGTCATCAAAGGATTTAATGCACGGTAGGTATCCCATAAAGAAAGAGTCGTATAGTTGGCTTTCTTCGGGTCTGTGTAAATCATGTCATTCATCCCTCTATACTCTCCATTCACATCGCAAAAAAGCGTAGGGGCAATCATAGTATGATAATGGGCGGTATAGAATACACGTTTGGAAGCCTCATCATCAGTCTCTACTGTCATCTTCTCCAGTTGCTTATTCCATCGGTCGGCACTCATATCCACCACCTTATCAAAATCCCAGTGAGTAAGTTCGGATTGCAGGTTCATCGCTGCGTTGTCACAGCTGACAGAAGAAAGGGCGACTTTTATCTTCACTTCCTTCACGTTACCAAAAGTGAGGACACTCTTCACCGATGCCACTTTCAGTTGGTCCCAAGGTTGCGGGGTATTATCATCATAGGCAGTAAACTGCTCTATCTTCTTATCACTTTTCAACACAAAATAAACTTTGCGGGAAGGACTCCAGCCTCTCACATAACGATAACCCTCTACTGTATAATCATCTACCTTACGGATATAGCTGTCGTAAGCATTCGATCCGTTTCCTTCACGTAAGTCGATTAATATGGAAGCCGGTTTTCCTTCAGGATAAGTATAACGATGGAAGCCTACACGATCTGTAGCTGTCAGCTCGGCTTTGATATTGTAACGGTCGAGAAGCAAAGAGTAATATTCGGGACGGGCGATTTCATTCGCATGAGAATATCTGGAAGCATACCCATCACGTATATCATCCTGATTGCCTCTGGGAGTACGGATCTCATTCAATGGCATGATGAGAATATCACATAAGTCAGTACAGCCCGTACCGCTCAAATGGGTATGTGAAAAGCCAATTAAAATACTATCGGAATAATGATAACCCGAGCACCAGTCCCAACCTTTATGGATATTGGTAGGACCCAGCTGTACCATTCCATACGGAACACTCGTCCCAACAAAGACGTGTCCATGATAACCGGATCCGATATACGGATCGACGTACTGCAATAATCCTTCACTTTTTGAATAGTTCTGTTGCGCTACTCCATTTCCCGCTGCAAGCAAGACACAAGAAGTAAGTGCAAGTAGTTTAAATGCCTTCATTCGTATTTTTCTTTGGTATGATTGAAAATTATAGTTAGCGAATGATGCAAATATACTACCTATTTAGGAATTAACTAACTGTCGCTAGAGTTTACAAGAAAAATGGCAGGCAGGTTTACTCTTTTGGCAAGTTCCAACCACAGATTTACACGGTTTTCCACAGAAAAACTGCGTACCGTCTACTAAATAACATAATAAATGAATCTGTGGAAATCCGTGTTAATCTATGGCGAATCCTTTCCATAAATTCCCTTCGGGAAGAGGAGCTTCAAGCTCTATCAGTTCTTTTGAGACAGGATGTATGAACCGTACTCTCCGGGCATGCAGACAAATGCTCCCATCCGGATTGGAGCGTGGAGAGCCATATTTCAAATCTCCCTTGATAGGGCATCCCATTTTTGCCAGCTGACAACGAATCTGATGATGACGTCCGGTTTTTAAATCGACTTCGAGCAAATAGTAATTCTCCGAATGACCGATCAACCGGTAATGCAAGATCGCTTTCTTGCTGTTCGGCACTTCTTTGTCGTATGCATAACTTTTGTTCTGCTTTTCATTACGTACAAGAAAATGTACCAGTTCACCTTCCGGTTCTTGCGGAGCATTTTTCACAACCGCCCAATAAGTCTTTTTCACCTCACTAGTGCGAAACATTTCGTTGAGCCTTGTTAATGCCTTACTCGTTTTGGCAAAAATAACAAGACCGCTTACGGGGCGGTCCAGCCGGTGTGTCACACCGAGGAAAACATTGCCGGGTTTCTGATATTTCTCTTTCAGGTACTGCTTCACAGTCTCCGAAAGAGGCGTATCACCCGTCTTGTCTGCCTGAACAATCTCGGAAGCGGTCTTGTTGACTACAATGATATGGTTGTCTTCGTATACAACAGTCATTCTGTTCGATTACATGTTCATACCACCATCTACCTGAATCACCTGTCCTGATACGTAAGAAGACATATCGGAAGCCAGGAAGGTAGCAATGTTTGCCACATCTTCAGGAGTACCACCACGACGCAAAGGAATTTTCTTTGCCCATTCAGCTCTTACTTCGTCAGAAAGAGCAGCTGTCATGTCTGTCAGGATGAATCCCGGAGCGATAGCGTTGGCACGGATGCCGCGAGAGCCCAACTCTTGTGCGATAGACTTAGCCAATGCAATCATACCTGCTTTGGAAGCAGCATAGTTAGCCTGTCCTGCATTTCCGTGAACACCTACAACAGAGGCCATATTGATAATGCTACCAGCTTTTTGACGCATCATGATAGGTGTACAAGCATGGATGAAGTTAAATGCAGACTTCAGGTTCACGTTGATTACCATATCCCATTGCTGTTCGCTCATGCGCATCATCAAACCGTCACGAGTGATACCGGCATTGTTTACCAATATATCGATCCGTCCGAAGTCCTTGTGGATTTCTTCAACGACCTTTGCAGTATCTTCAAAGTTAGCCGCGTTAGAAGCGTAACCTTTGGCTTTCACGCCCATTGCTTCCAATTCTTTAGCTGTATTTTCTGCATTTTCGTCAATGACAAGGTCAGTAAATGCGATGTTTGCGCCTTCGGCAGCAAACTTAAGAGCGATAGCCTTACCAATACCGCGAGCAGCACCGGTTACAATGGCTGTTTTTCCGTCTAATAATCCCATACTAAAAGTTATTTAATTAAATTTCTGTTCTATGCAGTGCGCCAAACACAATGTTGGACACATATCTATTTCTTGTATCTTCATCCAGATGTGCACCTATATGGCCTCGAATATAAGGAACTTCAATTCCTTTCACACAATAATGTATCAAGTCGGCAGTCATCTCCACATCGTCAATATGGAAAACTCCTTTTGCCTGTCCTTCCAGAAGAACGGCTTTAAAGAGCTGGACTTCCTTTGCATCAAACTTCTTGCGAACTTTTTCCACCCGCCATATATCACGGAAGAAATAAGCACGCAGTGTTCCGTTTCGATAGACCACCTCTTTTACCGCGTCCAACCGGGTATATATCATCTCCAACAATTTCTCGTCCGGTGAGATATTTTTCTCGGCCACCCGCTTCATCATATCCGACAGAATATCCAATTCCGATTCCACAACAGCCAAATAAATTTCATCCTTACTTTTAAAATAAGTATAGAGCGTTCGTCTACCTTTTTTAGAAGCAAGAGCGATATCATTCATAGTTGTGTTTTCTACTCCCATCTTCGCAAAAAGCTGACGGGCTACATCTACTAATTTGGCTTTTGTCTTGGATACGGTCATAGGTTACAAATTGCACATTGCTGAATATTTTGAGCAAAAGTAATTCTTTTCTTTAGACCATACAAGAAAATAGAGAGAATATTAACATTTGTATATTAATAGGTGCTAAGAAAAAGTTTCATCATTATTTCATTCATTCTCAACCAAATAAGAAAAAAAATGATGATTTACTCGAAAAATATTCAGCTAATTATTTGTTTGTTTCAAAAAAAGCCGTACCTTTGCACCCGTTAAACATCGCGGAGTGGAGCAGTTGGTAGCTCGTTGGGCTCATAACCCAAAGGTCATTCGTTCGAGTCGGATCTCCGCAACTAAAGATAAGAAGAATCGCAGAAATGCGGTTCTTCTTTTTTATGACGACTCTTCTTTACTGACTTTATTCACAACCTCATTTCAGTTATCAACAAGGATATCAACAAAGTTATCAACAGGTTAATTTACTTATAATAAGACAATTAACTATATAGACTCCTTTTCTATCAACAAGGCAGTATTTAGTTATTCACCATACAAAAGCCGGCTGATCCCTCATGAATCAGCCGGCTTTTATGTTCCTCGAAAAAGGGTATTCTATTGATGTTTATAGAACTTCAGTACCTTTTTCGCATAACGTTTTCCTAATAACAGTTGTGCTTCCGTATTAAAATGAGGGTCCTTCTCATCTTTATACCATCCCAATCCTTTCGATGATACCCAATCAGAATGGGGAATAAATGAAGAAACTTTTTTAATCATCTGATTAAAGGGGACTGTACCAGCTTCTCTTTTTGTCCAGTTCCATTGAGAAATCTGTCCTACAACAACCGGTAGATTCGGCATGCCCAGATCTTCCCGCAAGTCTTTCACCAAAGAAATCAGTTTCTGTTTATACGCTTCCGGATTCGAACAATCGGCTTCTCCCTGATGCCAAAGGATTGCTTTCAAAACACCTCCCTGCTTCATTGCAATCCGAACCCGGGAAAGAGCTTCTTCATAATATCCGTCTTTACTCCCTTTTAGCCAGGAGTTGATGGATGAGCCTCCACGCGCATTTACTACCAGTCCGACAGGACGTTTCGTTTGTCGGGCCATCTCTTTAGCAAAGCCGTAAGCCGGTCCCAAACGCTGCATTGACAAATCTTTCCGAACTGTAGAATAACGATTGAGAGGATTTACTGCCGGTTCAAAATTCCCCTTATCATTCAATAGATACACATTTTGGAGGGTATCCATGACTTCCGGAGTTAATGTTGCACGCCCCGCCATGTTGGATTGTCCGATGCATACATACAAGTCAAAAGAAGACGGAACATTCTCCTTTACATTCCCGGCAAAAGCAAATAAAGATTGCAGGAGGAGAAAAGACAGTAAATAAATAGACCTAAGCATATTGACAGTGTTTATGATTAATAGTTTCTATAAATACGGATAGCGTTCAGAATAGGTTCTCCTTCTTTTTTATGAAAGTCAACACTCAATCCTTTTCCATCCTTCACCGTTACTACAAATTTCTTGATAACAGCACGGGCATATCCGTAATCACGAGCTATGTTGAAATCATCCAAAACAGTCGTTCCATTCATTGAAATTCCGAAGCTACGGTTTCCGGCAAACGTCTGTTCCGAGTCAGCTCCCAGATTATAAACCAACGCTTCCCTCTCTTTGTCCGACTCCAATTCTGCCCAGTACAAATATACGGAATATTCTCCATTCGGTACATCAGCTTTAAAAGATTTTATTCCAACACGTTGAGTCTGGAAGATTGGATTCATATCCGTTCCCAGAATGTCAATATCCGAACCAAGCATACTGCCGAATCCTGTTTTACGACGATAAGAAGTTCCGCCTACAAATCCCCAGCTACCGGGCTTATACTCCTGCTCGGGAATCCATGCTACATTTGCTGTACGGTCTTCAAAATATCTCGGAGAACCCAACATTACATTTATTTCCGTAAATGGGATTGCTTCGTCTTTCAACTGTGAGCCTACCAACCGGAACTGAATCCGGAGCATATCCCGCAATTTGCTATCACCAGCCACAGCAACCGCTTCCAGGAGATTCTCCCCACTAACGAACGGTACATCGAACAAAGCATAATTATCTTCCACCTTTTTCTTCCCCAGACTCTTATTGTTCACAAACAGCTCTACTTCTTCCGCATTGGAGAATACAGGAACAGACTGAATACATTCTTTCTGTGCAGTATTCACCACTCCCCCACGGCTTTTCCACTCCCGATTACCTATAACAAGTATCGGACGACGCGACAAAGCTGTCTTATAAAACCAATAAACATCTTTCTTCTCCCTGTTTAATCCGACAACTCCTTTATTGTTTACATGAGGAACAGCATCGACACGGGATTCGGAATAAAAATCATTCAGATTCCACAGACTGGAACCGGCAATAAACGGACGTTTCATCATTTCACGGAGATAATGTTTATGATACACCAAACCATATTCCTGTGAGAAGTCGAAACGTTCCGGCTGGTAGGAATGAAGTCCCGGATCTACTCCCGGTCCATATTCCGTAACCATCAACACTTTTCCCCTGTATACCTTATGGGCACGGTCGAGCAAACGTTGAAACTCATTGATATCCGGCTCATACCAGCCTTGATACAGGTTCCACCCCTGAATCATCGGAATTTCGGTCAGATGGGCGTCTTCGTAATATTGAGGCATATTATGATAAGCCATCATGGTATATCTTGAAGGATCTTCCTCGCGGATGGTCGCTTCCAAGGCACGGGCTACTTTTTCAGTAAAGCGGTAGTAATCTTCCAATTGCTTGCCTTCGGTATAAGGGCGACGCAGAAAAATCTCATTCATATACCCCCAAATCATAACAGAAGGACGGTTGAAATCCTGACGTACCATTTCTTTAGCCATCTCAACGGAGTTCTGCAAAAACTCTTCAGTTTCCGTAACAGCATTGACAACGGGGATTTCAACCGAAGTCACAATACCCAGTTTATCACACATTTCCATGATTACAGGATCTTGGGGATAATGTGACACACGCAGGAAGTTCCCTCCCATCTCTTTCAACAACAGTACATCTTGTACATGCAACTCATCGCGCAAGGCATTTCCTTTCTGAAAATAATCCTGATGCCGGGCAGTTCCGATTAGTTTACGTCCTTTGCCATTCAGGAAAAAGCCCTTTTCCGAATCAAATTTAAACCAGCGCAAGCCTAACGGATTCACCACTTCATCCAGCAAAGTACCCTTTTTCTTATCGAGAATACGCGTATATACCATATACCGATAAGGATCGTCTATATCCCACAAACGGGGCGAATCTATTTTTATCTTTTTAGAGATGTCTGTCTTTGTTTCACCGGATGCCAGCTTTATTTCCGCATGAGTCTTTTTCACTTCCTTACCATCCGCATCGCAGATTACATTTTCCACCCTGATTTCTGCTGGTTGAAGTGTATTATTCGTCAGTAATGTAGTAATTTCTACCGAGGCTGCGGAGTTGTTCACTTCGGGTGTACGGATATAAACTCCTGACGAAGCATAATCATTCGTTGCAATGTGCACCGGATTCATAAACTGCAGATAGACATCCCGGTAGATACCGCCAAAGAAAGTAAAATCGGCAGATAAGGGAGGAATATTAGGGTTATAGACATTGTTCACATAAATGGCAAACAGGTTTTCCTGTCCATAACGCAAATGGGAAGTGATGTCAAAACAGAAACGGGTATACCCTCCTTTGTGTTCTCCCACGAACTGACCGTTCAGATAGAATCGTACTTCCTGATTGGCTCCTTCAAAATAGATCACTGCCTGACGTCCCTCCTGGCTTTTATCTACAAACAATTGTTTCCGGTACCAAGCCGGTCCCCGATAAAATCCCGGAGTTTCGTCGTCTGCATCTTTATTATTCCATGTATGAGGTATATTGACCGTCTCCCAAGAAGAGTCGTCACAGCCGGCCAGCTGCGCTTCAAACGGAGATCCTTTTGTAAATTTCCATCCGTCGTTGATTGTGTATACCACACGCTGTTGCGCCTGTGCCCATCCCACAATAAACAATAGAATAAAAATATAGAGAAACTTCTTCATAATCGATATATACTTATAATTAAAACTTTATTTTTACTTCTCTACCTGTGTAGACGCACTCTTTGCTATCAAGACCTGCACCTTCAGGCAGATATAATTTCACATGCATTTTTATTTGTTCCGGCATACCGGGATAAGTTCCCTCACGCAGTCCAATAGTCAATGTCCGTTCCGAATCTTTCCATTGCATCGGCACTTTCGAACATACACCCTCTTCATAGCGGTAGGAATCACCTTCATCCTCATACCATAAAAAAGCAGCATCCGCTCCTCCATAGATACGCAATTCCAGTTCACGATCGGGATATTCCATCGCATATTGTTTCACTTCTGCCAAAGGCAAGATAGAACCAGCCTTCACATAGAGCGGAAGTATGTCGAGGATATTTGTCTGCATTTGTTCTCTTCCTCCTTCAAAAGCTTCTCCGGTCCAGAAGTCATACCAATATTTACCGCTGTGTTCCGGCAGATAAATACAGATGTTCTTTTCTTCCGATTGCGGATGAAATACCGGACGCACCAATAAGGAAGTACCGAACATATAGGCATTATCAATATCAAATGTCCGGGTATCTGTTGTGAAATCCATTGCCAAACCTCTCAACATGGTATAATTATTGGCGGTTACCTGATGGGACATTGAGTAAATGTATGGCAACAGACGGTAACGCAGATGGATATACTTCACTTGATTATCATAAGATAATGTCCCCTCTTCACCGAATTGCCAAATTTCACGCGGCACATTCGTACCGTGAGCACGGAAGATAGGAGTAAATGCGCTAAACTGGAACCAACGGGAATATAACTCTTTATAATCATTACTTTTCAGTCCGTCGGGATATTTTGCATCCCGTTCTGTGACAAAGAATCCTCCCGTATCGGAAGTCCAATACGGAATACCGGACATAGACAAATTTAAGCCGGCAACCAGTTGTTTGTGCATATTCTCCCATGAAGCCGAAACGTCACCCGACCATACGGCTGTACCATAATGCTGTTGCGAGGCAAAGGCGGAACGAGTTAGGATAAATATACGCTTCTGATCGCTCTCGGCGCGCAGGCGTTGATAGAAGTCCTTTAGCATTTCTAAAGAATAAGTGTTCAGATAACGGTGGAAGCTACCCAGATAAGTATTACCAGCTGATTTGGTCTTTTCTTCCTGCTTCAACTGTGTGAATCCATCCCGGAAAGATGGTTCCGTTGCATCCATCCACCAAGCATCCACACCCATATCATAGAGTCCTTTCTTGAGATATTGCCAGAAAATATCCCTCGCGACAGGATTGTAGGCATCAAAAACCTTATAACCTGCCCATGTAGGTTCACTAAACAATGCACCGATAGAATCCAAAGACTGATAGACAGCCGTTTCCGGTCCGAATCCGGGCCATACGGAAAGCATAAAATGAACATGGTCCTGTTGATGCAGTTCATCAATAACCTGACGGGGATGATTAAAGTTTGCCGGATGGAAGGTCAGGCTGTTCCAATGAGGTTTGTCTCCCCAATATTCCCAGTCCTGCACAATGTTATCCAACGGAATTCCCCGTTTACGGTATTCTTTAACGACTGCCTTCAATTCATCGAACGACTTATATCGTTCTTTGGACTGCCAGAAGCCATACACCCATTTTCCAAACATCGGCACGTCCCCCGTCAATTCCCGATAACCGGCAACGACTTCGTCCATATTCTTACCATAGACAAAATAATAGTCGGAGGCATCACCTACTTCGGAAGTAAATGAGTAGCCCTCCTTCGTATCTTCAAACTTCGTAGAAGAATAATTATCCCATAAGACACCGTATCCGTTGGTCGAAATAAGGAACGGATTGACAATATCCATATTGGCCTGTAACAGAAGTACAGATTTCCCCCGATAGTTCATGATTCCATTCTGATACTGTCCCAGTCCGTAAATGGCCTCATCCTCGGTAGGAACAAAGCGTTGAGTGACTTCGAGACATTGTTCACCTCCGGCAACCGAACGTTTGAAGTTCCGTGCCTTTCTATCCCCTTTCTCTTTTAGTAATAACTTACCTGTGGATGTTTCCTGAAAAATGAAAGCCGCATCTGCCTTATCAAAAACTACGGAAAGTTCACGGGTGCGAAAGAGCAGCTTCTGTCCCGTATCTTCCCATTTATAATCTTTGAAAGCCGGCTTTTCCGAATCAACCACCAATCTTTTTGTTACCAGCGTATCACCTTCGGGAAAAGACAGAATCCGCACGCACCCCGCCGACATAAACTCGACCCGATATTGAATACTGTCAGATACGAAAGCACATCCCCTGTCATCTTCATGGACCGGAGAGGAACATCCGAAGCAGGATAGTACAGATAAAACTAATAACCAATTATTTAAACTCTTCATCCATGCATTTATTTGACTGTGTAGATCGTATAGCCCAATGACAAATTACGGACTACGACATTTCCTTTTAAATAGAAAGTAGGCATATTGAATCCATTCACGATATTATCCTTATACAATTCTACTTTTGCGCTTTTCCATTCACCCGTGTTGTCGGTACGTATCCGGGACACAATTTTAAACGGCTCTTTCGGTTCGCGCTGTGTAGATGAACGTATAAAAAGAGATTCATTTCCCTTGTCCAGGTATTCAAAATAGAGATACCCTACATAGTTATTCATTTGTAATTTGGAAACCAGCTCTTTGGGCAAAGAGATAGAGAGAGTTTCTTCGGCACTGTAACCACCGGATTTTCGCTTTCCCTGAATCTTCATGTCCGACTCACGCAAACGCATCATCTCAACCGCCAAAGCGGATTTTGCCGTCTTGACATCATTTTCTATTTGTGACAACAAGCCTATTGCCACCGGATAACGTCCCTGGCTAATCAACAATGCTGCCTTATCGAGCGAACGTTGACAAGCGGATACGTCCATCTTCGTCTTTTCCAGGAAACGGGCTTCTTTTCGCAGCCGGAAAAGCATTAAAGGTAAGGTTAATCCACGCTCGTCCGCCTGTTCGTCTTTGAATTCCGCCGCATACTTTAAAGTCGTACGTAGTTCACGGTCACCGTTTTCAATGGTCGGCTCTATTTCGTGTCCTTCGGTATAGTCGCTCCACGAAGCGATAAACATCATGTCCAGGCTGTCCTTCTCTGCCATACAGAACTTCCACATACTTTGATAAGTTTCTCCATTGTTACGAGGGATATAATAGAAGTGTCCACGTCCCCAGCCTGCACAGCCCCGGTTATCCATTCCCGGCATGGCAAATCCCGACTTAATGGTATAAGCAGGATTGTTACTATGCCAAATTGAATCACGGAAAGGTTTCATAAACTCAATAACATCATCCTGAGTGGCGTAATTATCCCATTCGGCATGTGCCTGATCTCTTGTACGGACACGGGCAGGAAGCCATGCAGTCGGTATTTCTCCCACTTCTTTCCAGATATCCATTTCATCGCTACGAGTGACGGGGATATATTTATCATTTTCCAGTTTTCCCCAATCTGCCCAACGGCGTAAAGCAACCGGTTGCTTCATTCCTTGCGGTAACTTCGCCAATGATAATACTTTCTTATATTCATCCACTTTCGCTCCGGGACCGAAATGATAAAAAACAGGCATTCCCTTCACCATAGGAGCTGTAGGACCGGTAAAGACGCTATCCACCAGATATTGGTAACATTTGGCCATGTATTCGGTCTTTGCCTCACGGGTATTGATTCCCGGATAAAGTTTAGTAATCCAGTCATAATACAACCAACCATCGCACCAGTTTACACCAATCTCAAAGTCGTACTTCGCCGCCACTTTCTGCATTTCACGCAACAAGATGTCATTTTCGTGAGGCTTGAATCCCCATTCGATAAAGAATCCATCTATCTTAGCCGCTTTTGCCGACAATATCTGATATTCGATATAATCGGGATCGAGATTGGACTGCATTCCGACTTGGGGATAAGCCACTGCCGCTATCTCATGCCGTCCTTCGCTGTCTATCAGGTCGGCATTATAACACAGCGACTTTCTTCCGGTACTTGATTTTTCCGTATTGGCATACATCTCCCAACGCCCCAGCTTTCCGTCATGCTGCCGGGTATAGCGCACTCCGTGAAAGTCGGCATACACTTTCTTTCCATTCTGCGCCAAGGCCGGTAATGCGATAGATACCAATAAAAAAAGAAGAAGTTTCCTCATTGTTCCAAACTTAATTATTCAACTTATGTACTTAATCAATCTTCCACCATACTTAATCAGTCCTCACTCAACACGAAATCATGCTTTTCCGGATAACTGAAAAGATTGTCTATCATCCAACGGCCTTTATAAATCTTGGCTCCGTCCATTTTGAAAAGTTCTTCTCCCTTCTCATTTACAAGTCCTTCTGCCCACCATTCTTCAGTCGGTTTCAGCATCAGGATTCCGTCCGGTCCGTTGCAGATGCTTTTTATATCGGCTATGCTGTATACTTTTTCACAGGTCGGAACATCCGTAGAAATATCAAACTTATAAACTGCCGAAGCCGCTGTCAACCATAATTTATCTTCTTCACCATACACCGGGAACAAATCATGTCCTCCAGATTCCTTGTCGAAGGTATATATACGTGTCTGATTAGTAAGTTGCGGATTATTCCGATTTCCATTATAATTCATACGGAACAAAGCTGTTACACCCGCCTGTATAGTAGCCGTAGCATAGATACATTCTCTTTCCTTATCCCAGACTACATTATGGGCATTACCCAGTTTTATGGTATTAGCTTTCATTCCTAATACTTTTACCGTATCTACGACAAAGGTATTGATTTCACCGGATTTCGACTCTGCCGTAACGATATTTCCATCTGGCAAAATTTCTGCAGAATGCGGGTTCTGTCCACAGTTTGCATAAAACATTAATTTATGGTCTGACAAGCGAATTAAAGCTACCGCCCCACCGGAAGCAGTCATTAGAATATAGCGTTTATTAAATACCGGTTTTACTTCGCTCGGATTAATAAACCAATCCTGATGTGCCGAAGGAACACGAGCAGTATAAGGGTCCCAACTCCATACATTACGTTGGGTTTCTGCATCTCTTATCACAATAGCACGTTTTGTTTGCTCTGCCAAAACATATGCCTTTGCAGGAAGCTGAAACGATTCATTTTTCACAATTGGAGCTGCGTCGTCATCTGAACAAGCACCTAAAGCTATATTAAAGCCTAAGAAAAGAGCTAATAAACTGATCTTCTTCATTGTAGTAACTATTTCAAATTATATTTTCTTTTTCTATCAAAATCTCAATAAACTATCCTACTCATTGCTTGGCATCATAATAATCAATCAATGGATATACAGCCAAGTTCAGTTGTCGTACATATGAGAGGAAAGACTCATAGGGTTCATATTCCAGCGAAACGATTCCTTTATTTGAGGCACTGCCATCCGAAGCATAACCATCGTTGTATTCAAAATGTACCCATCCAATACAATTCAGAGTTTCAAGTAAGCGAAGACAGAAATTCTGATGAAATTCTCCTCTGTTCTTTTGTGTACGGACAAGCCAACCACCGCCTTCAGTATTTGCATATTTAACCCCTTGATAACTGGCATCCTCTGCTTTCGTATAAAATTCTGATACCAGAAATGGCTTCGCACCACACCATGCTTTCAAATTAGCAAGGAAGTCGGTTTCGGGTTGCCAACGTCCATAGTAATTAACAGAAACAACATCACAGTAACGGGCACAAGCTTCTACCACTTTCTGGTTATATTTGCTCCAGTCATGAAGGCGCGTACCTAAGATCAGATGCTCCGCATCATGGCGGCGAACAGTTGTTGTAGCTAACTGATAATAATAATCAGATACAACTCCACGAAAGTCTTCCTGATCTTCCTTGCTTATTGCCGCCGAAGAAGCAATCCCTCTTTCTTGCATAAACTTCTCCGCATAAATCCGGGCAGCTTTATAACGATCGGGCAAGGATAGAAAATGCTTCAAATCAATTCCCTTTACTGGATCACCATTCTGGTAACTTGCAAACGGCAATTCATTATCAAGATAATATCCGACAAAATGTTTATCACCTGCAAACAATGCTGATTTCTCCTGTACAAGATTATCAATATATGCTGCAAATGTGGGTTCGAAAAGAAGGACCAGACGATTATATTTATCATCATCAAAAGCATATCCCAAATTCTTAGTCATATCCCACATAAAAGTGCGGAGTAAATACAGCGTTTCCGCATAAGCTATTTTCTGTGTCTTCGGAGTCAACAAATTGGCACGTACCGCTACGGGAAATGCTTCAATACGGTTTGAGCCATATGAGATATAGTTTATATGATTGTCCGCCAACATTTTACCAGTCACCTCACTCCATCGGACCTCACTTCCATATTTTGTACTGAAAGCTTTCTGGTGAGCTGTAGACTCCCCTGGACGAACATGCTGAATTCCGTGCAAAATAACAGCTCCATTATCTGGATCAAGCAGGTAAGCTCGTCCTCCACAATAGGCAACCCGGAAGAACCCTTCTTTTCCTGTTACAGAAGAAGGTTGTAACCCGATCCGTCCTCCCCATGAAGTCCTGCTATAATCTCCCGAAGGAGCGTATCGGTTCATATTATCAATGATACGGGTCTCACGGGAATCTGCAGTAGTCCACGACTGAAAAGTCCCATTCTGCCACTTTCTATACTCTACATTCAGATAAGTATACTCATCTGTTGGAGTAGTAGGAGTTTCTGGTTCTGAAGGTTCTTCTGCACTGCCAGAACAACTTATTGCGAACAATAATATCAAACTGGCTAAACAAAAAGAGCAAAAATACCTGTATGTATGTTTTTCCATATTACTTTCAGTTAATGTTAGTATCGTGTACGAGACATTCATCTCGTACACAACAACTAACCTCTTACCCCTATACAATCCACCTGTTTCAATACATTGCGAACGGAAGCATCTTTACTTCTTTTGGGGGAATTTGATTTCAACAGTCATTACTCGGGCAGTCGCATTACTAGAAACCAAATCTTTAGGTTCCGTTATATTAATAACTTTCATAACTCCAATTCTTCCTCCACCTGCCGCAGAAGAACCTCCTGTGCGGAAGGCTATAATATTTCCAACAGCAATAGGATCCAGCAGACTTTGAGTTATACTACTTGAAAGAATTTCTGAAGAAATAGAAGTCACAGTTGCATTCTCATAATCGAAGTTGGATAATATAGCAAAACGTGTTAAGTTTTTCACTTTTATAGCCGACAGTTTGCCAGTAGACCCGGAAAACTCACTATCCTTTCCTGTATTATCCATAGAGTATAAGCGAGGAGAACCTGCAGCTCCAAAACAATAGAACTTAAAGTCTATATTCTTCGCATTAGCCTCATTAGCGATTGCGTAATCAACAGAATATGTTTTCAAATCATTCAAAGACACCATTCCAAATGCATCCGGATATTTCTCATGTGCATTATTAGCAAGAGGCTGGCTACCGACATTTAGTGTAGCAACATCCATATTAACATACGCTTTCACATAGCCTGTTGCTTCTTTACCTTCTCTTCCATCAGAGACTACTACCTTAAGTTTTGAAGTAGCTTCGGTAAAATCTATTTCCGGAGCATAATTCAAAGTATGCTCTCCACTTCTTGTTTCACGTAAGGCCTCAACTTCCGATCCATTTTCAATACGATAAATTACAACCTCGTGCACTCCACGTACTGACTCAATCTGCATAGATACTCCTTTTTTAACATCAGTACCTGCAAAAATTGTGGATTCTGTTAAGGTCAAAGAAGGTCCAGGGATAGTTTTATAAGTTACAGGCAACGTTGAAATCGTAATATAACCATAGGTATCTTCCGCTTTTACTTTAAAACCTCTGTCGCCTTCTTTATAATTAATCATTTCGTCAAACGTGTACTCTTTCTCCCCACTCAAATTTATCGTTCCTTTCACTTCCTGTCCACTAGCTGAAACCAAATACATTTCAACTGTTTTCAAACCAGCCTCCGAAGTTATTTTAAATGTAGTACGAGGAATAGTAGGATTCTCATCCATTTCATCATAGATAATCTCTTCCGGATCAAAAGTGATAACCGGACGTTCTACCACATCAGTCACAGATATGGGCAGTGTTCCTGTGATAGCATGATTCAGTTTATCAGTCGCTTCAATAATAAATGCCTGATAATTTGCATTATATTCTAAGTTTTCCGACAAACTATAAGAGTTCGGATTAAAAAAATCCGTGACAGTCTTATACTCAACAGTACCCTCTACAGTCTGGATTTTCATCGTTACGCTCTGCAATCCAGCCTGGGACTTGATTACAGCTACTACTGGCAGATTGTCGACTTTATTCAAATCAACATCCAATTGTTCCATCGGAAATTTGATAACAGGAGCAGACGCATTAGGATCAATGCCTTCATTGTCGTCGCCGCAAGCTACTAAGTTTAAACAAAGCCCGATTAATAAGATGGTATATAATTTACGAATCATAATAAACTCATTTTAATGTAATACTGATTATTTCTGGTAATAACAATATTTCTCGAAGATATGAATGACACCATTCGTCGGCAAAATATTACTAGTTTTGGCATTACGCTGAGGTGATTTGCCATTACTACCCGTTTCATTCACCAAGATCTTGCCTACGGCAGCCTGCCACGGATTCTTCCAGACAGACATTGTCATCAATCCCTTTTCCCCGGGAAGCATTGTCAGAACAAACATAGCTTCCACCTGCAGTTGACCATAGGAACTGTATTCACCATCTACAATATGGTATAAAAGCATATTTTTCACCGTTTCTTTATCACAGTCCGTAATAGAGGCTATCCCCGGAAAGGCATTTTCACGGTATGATTGCATTGCCGTATTATTCAAAGCCAAATAAGTGTATTTATTTTCGGTTTGAGTATAATAATCCTTCAAACCTGTATACTCTATAGCAGTAGTAAATTCAGAGAACACATCCTGATGATCCTGAAAATACTCCCAAGCTGTTACATTTACATGAGGATCATCTATTGATGCTTCATAATCATAATTCTTCTGCAATTCCAAGTCACACCCAGCTAGCGCAATAACGCTCAAGCAAAAGAAAAGCGTTCTATATATTGTCTTTTTCATCGTTTCAATCTTTTTAATTGTTACCATAATATGCATTCTGAATTATCTTCGGATTCTCCAATATGTGAGAATAATGAATCGGGAACAGCTCATTTCCATCCTGACTCATGCCATTAATAGGCTTCATCACTTCTTTCCATTTCCCTGTACGTAACAAGTCGAACCAACGACGGCCTTCACCCACTAACTCTACCTGCCGTTCACGCAGAATATAATTAATGACTTCATTTTCCGATGCAAAACTAAGTGCAGTAGGAGTAACCAGTCCGGCACGGTCACGTACTTTCTTCACTAAATCCAGAGCTTCTTCCCATTTTCCTAAACGGGCACGTGCTTCGGCCTGCAATAACAACATATCCGTGTAGCGATAGATAGGATAAGCAACCTCACAAGTCTTATTTAATGAGTTACTAATATCACCGGCCATATATTTACGTAATTCGTTTCCATTCTGATAATCTTTCACAGTATAAGCTTTACGCAAATCACCCTGCATATCCGGTTCATTGAAAACACTCATCAACTTATCCGACAAAACGGCAGCACGGTTACCAGAGCCGGAGAACCATTGATACATATAACTATAACCATTGGTTCCCACTTCATCCATATTAAAATGAATCAGGAAAATAAACTCTTTTGTAGAATACTCATCATTTTCCGGAGTATCATCCGATGGCTTGTTATTCAATTCCTCTGTGAACATTGTATGCCAAGTTTGAATAGAGGGTTCAAAATCTACCAGACGCCCTTTGGAAGATTTTATATCAGCCATCTTATCAATGGTCTGATCAGCCAAATTATATTGCTCTGTCCACATATAAACATCAGCCATGATGGCCCAAACGCCACAGATAGAGATACGTTTGCGTTCGTAATTTTTGTTACGGTTAATCAGACTCTCCGCTTTCTTCAAATCCGGAAGAATTACATTATCAATAATATAATTCTTATCTGTACGTTCCTTGTAGATAGCCTCCGAATACTTTTCAGTAGGTTCTATAAACAAAGGTACGTCTCCCCAGACACGGATAGCATAGAAGTAAGCCAAAGCACGCAACGCATACGCTTGTCCAAGGTAATCGTTACGGTCTGCCACATCCGGCATACTGATATTAGGAACATATTTGATGGCCAGATTGGTCTGGTTAATCATCTGATACAAGGTCGTCCATTTCGCACATTTCTCGTCCGTAGACATCAGGTTGTTAATCACACGTGCCTGATCGGCCATCACCGGTGCTCCGGGAGCTACATTATCCGAACGGAACTCACCCCAATAAAAATAATTCTCGCGTAAAGTGGAACGCAACAATCCATAGATTTCATTTATACCTGCTTTAGCGTCACGGGCGGTCTGCCACATGTCACCTGCCGGGATTTCACTCACCGGTTCCTCATTCAGAAAGTCTGAACAGCTATTCAATGATAGAGCCAGGCATATAGCTCCAACAAAATATTTTATATTCTTCATACGATATCTTCAATTAAAAGTTTGCAGAAAAACCAATACCATATTCTCTCTTTCTCGGATAGCGGTAAGAGTCTTTACCTACCTGCAGAGGATTACTTGTAGAGAATTCAGGATCGAATCCCGAATAGTTGGTCCATGTCAATGCGTTGTTTACAAAAGCGTAGATATTTATATTCTTCAACATCAGCTTCTTTATCCAGTTTTCTGGAAGATCATAGGCTATACGTACGTTCTGCAGACGAATAAAGGAAGCATCTTCCAGATAGAACGAGTTACCCATACGTGCATTGTTATAATCATCATTATACGGACGCGGATAGATAGCCTGGTCGCCCGGATGCAACCACATATTATGAATTACTTCCGGTGAAGGAGTGGTTCCCGTATATTTGAACATGTTACGATTATGTTCAGCGGCATTATAAATCTGTCCTCCCAAAGAATAATAGAATCCCAAATACAGACTTACGTTTTTCCAGGTCACGGTTGTATTCAAACCACCGGTCACATCAGGCATGGCATTACCAATCACCATACGGTCGTTATCATCAATCACACCATCCCGGGTTCCTTCCGGTTCTTCCCAGTTGTAATCTCCGCCACGGAACGGTTTGCCGTTCGGTAACGTTTTCTGGCGAATATCACCTGCATATTCCTTTCCATTCAATAAATACTTGTATTGGAATACACCATTTTCAAACACCGGAGTCAGTTGCTCCCATTTATCTGTAAAAGCATTCGATTCGTCATAAGCAAAGACACCGGCACTTTTAAATCCATAGAAGTCACCTACGCGACCGCCTTCCTGCATCCACCAGATATCACCTTCCATATATGCCTTACCTTCAGACAGTTTCTCAATGCGGTTGATATTTCTGGAGATATTGAAAGAAGCATTCCACTTCCAGTCCTTTGTGCGGATAATATCACCGGTAACGGCAATTTCAAAACCGCGGTTGCTCATCTCACCGACGTTTGTCTTCATATATGCAAAACCGGATTCTTTAGGCAGTTGGTAGTTTGCCAACAAACCGTCTGTAAATTTATCGTAGTAATCAGCAGTGATTGTCAAACGGCTATTCCAGAAATTCAAGTCCAAACCAAGGTTGAATTGTTTGGTTTCCTCCCATTTCAGATTGTCTTTACCGATACGAGTCGGAATAACGCCACCCACTCCGTCATAGATAGAATTCGGAGAATAAGAATAAATATAATCATAGTTTCCGATCGCCTCATTACCGGTGATACCATAACTTACACGAATCTTACCATCTTCCAGGAATTTCTTCGAGAACTTCATGAATTTCTCATCAGAGAAACGCCATCCCACTGACACTGACGGGAAATTACCCCATTTGTTTTCTTTCGCAAAACGAGAAGAACCGTCCCGACGCATATTCGCTGTAAACAGGTATTTCCCCAGATAATCATACGTCACACGTGCAAAAACGGAAGCCATGGAGTGATTACTCAATGTAGATCCCGTAGAGGATAAATCCAGATTGGCAGCAAACGCGTTCATTGTATAAATAAAGTCGGTAGAGGAATTCAATCCCACAAAAGTTTCATTTTCATAACGCCATTGTTGAGCACTGACACCCACCATCGCGCTGAAATTATGTCCTTTTATCTTGCGTGCATAAGTGATGAAATCTTCATTCATCCAGTTCCAGTTGAGGTAATTATAAGAATACCCTTTATTCTGTTTCTGCCATTCATCAGTAATAAGACTAGGTTCGAGTTTTTTGCGCTTGTCCAAATAGAAGTTGGCATTTATATTGGCTCTGAACTTCAAGTACTTGTTGAATTTGATTTCAAAGAACTGGAAGAAGTTAGCCTTATAAGAATCCGTAAAGTCAGTGGTATAATTGACCTGTGCAATAGGATTCTTCTGACCATTAAACACCCCGACCAAAGAGCCATCCGGATAATAAGTATTGAAATAAGGACGACGAGTCAACACTGCGCTCAATAACGTACCTTCATTCAGACCTTTCTTTTTAGAATAAGTAAGAGAAATACGGCTACCCATATTCATCCAGTCTGTCGGTGAATAATCGGAGTTGATACGAGTATTTAATCTTTGGAAACCAGTATTGGAAATAATACCCTTCTCGTTATAATAACCGGTATTGATGAAATATTTCAGTTTCTTTGTACCGCCACCTACGCTGATATCCACCTGATCTTTCTGCGCAGTACTTGTAATCATGTCCAGATAATCATTGTCTACATTGAAGAATGAATTCAACGGATCATCCAGAATATCAATACTTTCATCCGGATTACCTCCGCCGTATGTTTCAAAATACTCTTTACGGTACTGGTCGTACAACAGACGCTCTTTACGATTTGCCTGTGGCACCTTATGAGACAATGTACCCCACGAGTGATTATACTTGATATCAATACGGGCTTTACCCTCCTGACCACTCTTGGTAGTGATAATAATCACACCGTTAGCCGAACGGGAACCGTAGATCGCTGCAGAAGCCGCATCCTTCAAAATTTCCATGGAAGTAATATCATTGGTATTGATACCATCGATACTTTCCAAAGGCACACCGTCTACAATATAAAGAGGAGTAACTCCTTCGGCGGAGAAAGTGGATGTACCACGAATTTTAATAGAAGAAGATTCACCGGGTTGTCCCGAGCCGGACACTACCTGTACACCGGCAGTAGTACCTTGCAGTGCTTCAAAAACATTGGTAGCCATCTTCTGCTCAATAGCCTCACTTGAGATGGAAGTAATAGCTCCCGTTACATCACGCTTTTTCATCGTACCATAACCCACCACCACTACTTCGTCCAACAACTTAGCGTTCTCTTCAAGCGTAATATTCATTGTTTTATCTTTCACTACCACATCTTTAGGGGTATACCCCATGAATGAGACAGTCAAAGTAACTCCCTTCTTTGAAACATTCAATGAGAAATTACCATCCAAATCCGTAATTGTCCCATTAGATGTTCCTTTCTCCATCACATTGGCGCCAGGCAAAGGAAATCCTGTTTTATCTACAATAACTCCCTTCACTGCAAACCCGCCTTGAGCATAAGCCGGATTAACAAGGAAAAAGAGACTCAAGGAAATCAAAAGGAACGACTGAAACAACCGCACTTTTGTCCTACTCTGCAAATTTTTCATAACTAGAATAAAATTAAATTGGTTAATTATCAAGGTTTTACTCACTACTTAATTAATTAGGAGAAATACATTGGTCTCTCCCGTAAGATGCTATCTTTTATTTATCACATAAATAATCGTCTTTCATAATACTATACAATAATTATTATATTAGAATAAAGATTACACAGTACCTAGTCTGCTAATTTAAAGTGTGTGCGTACACACCTAACCAAAGAAAACTCAAGTACAAGCTGGCATGATCCAACGCCACAAAAGTATCGGATTTGAGCATATTGCACCCTATCGAATTGTTCGTTTTATCTAGTCTAAAAATTCAGATGACTTATTTTAATCACTTTACAGAGGGATCGGAAGGGGCATCATGAGATTTCCTATACTGTGTAGGAGCAATATCAAAAAGTTCTTTAAAGCATTTGTTGAAGTATTGAGGATTTCCAAATCCTAACCGGTAAGCAATATCCGAAATGTTCATCTCCGGAGCATTCAGTAGAAAATATGCTGCTTTTTTCAGACGAAGATTCATGATAAAATTATTTGGCGTACTTCCCGTAATACCTTTTATCTTCTGGAATAAGACGGTACGTCCTACTCCCATCTCCCGTGAGAAAGTATCTACACTGAATTCGGGATTTTCCATATTATCTTCCACCACTTGAGTAGCTTGTTCGATAAACTTCTGGTCGAGTTCATTCGTCGCAATCTTCTCCGCTTTGCTATCCAGTTGATGGGCATATTTATTCTGTAAGAGTCTGCGGGTATTAATCAGATTATTGCATTGCATAACCAACCGCCGCATATTAAATGGTTTTACCACATAAATATCCGCTCCAATTCTCAATCCTTCCAACTCACGTTCCGGCGCACTAAGGGCAGTCAGAAGAACGACAGGGATATGGCAGGTTTCTATATTGTTCTTGATCTTGGCACATAACTCTGTTCCGGGCATTCCGGGCATCATGATATCCGAAATAACCAGGTCGGGTTGCATTACCTTTACTTTCTCGTACCCTTCCTTGCCATCACTTGCAGTTTCAACCGTATACAACGGAGAGAAGATATCTACAAGGATATTTCTGATTTCTTCATTATCATCAATCACCAGTAATTTACAATCAGTAGTCCCGCTTTCACTTTGGGCTGACTGCACCTCTTTAACCAGCAGTTCTTTGTCTTCCGAATAATAAATATATTCCTTATCCTGCTCCGGTTCAACCCGGGTGACAGAAGAATCAAAGTGAGCATCCCCTTTTTTCAGAGTGACCTTAAAACAAGAACCTTTTCCCAGCTGACTTTCTACTGTTATATCTCCCTGGTGGGCTTTCACAATACCCTGACTCAAAGCCAGCCCGATACCAGTTCCTCCATACTGTCCTATATTCTCAACCTGATAGAATCGTTCGAATATCTTAACATAGTCTTCCTCGGATATTCCCGCACCATTATCGGAAACGGAAAACATACATTCCTCCGTTCCATCAGCCAATTCCATACGGATAGTTCCACCGTCTGAAGTATATTTAAAAGCATTAGACAGCAAGTTATTAACCACCTTCTGTATTTGCATCCGGTCTCCCCACACGAGGCATTGCTCGCAGTCGGCATGCAAAACAAACGAAATATTCCTGTTAGCAGCCAACTCCTTAAACAATACATAATGCTCTTTGAGCAAAGAATATAAATCAAATTGAGAAACTTTCAGTTTCAAAAGTCCCTGCTCCTGTTTCCGGAAATCAAGCAACTCCGTAATCAATGATTTCAGGTTACCTGCATTTTTATGTATATTCAACAGTTTCGAATAAGCATAGGTAGACAATTTGCCGGAATTCAGCAACAGATCAACCTGCCCCAGGATAAGAGTGATCGGAGTTCTGATTTCATGCGAGATATTCGTGAAGAAACGAAGTTTGGATTGATTCATCTCTTCAATGTATTGTTTCTCGCGAAGTTCAAAATCCAATGAAGTTTTCAGGAACAGACGGATTCTATATTCTCTCACGATGAAGAATAGAATAGTCAGAATCACGCATACATAAATAGTATAGGCCCACCAAGTAGCATAGAAAGGTGGCGTAATCGTTATATCCAGCGATCTGATTACTTCCGGGAAGTTCTTCAGCCTGATCTCAAAGACATAATCACCCGGAGAGATATTTGTATAAGTAATGTCATTTCCCAGACGGTTCTCGCTCCATTCATCATTATACCCCATCAACCGATATTCTACCTCACCACCGCCTATATGCAGAAAATTATCTGTTGAGAAACCGATAGAAAACACATTTTGCAAGTAATTCAATTTGATCCGTCCGGTATAGGCAAAGGATTTATTTAAAATACCGGTTTGATCGCCTGTTGTTATCTCTTTGTTGTTGACATACAAATGAGCCAACTCCAGATCGTATATTTTCGGAGGATAATACAGACTACTTTCACGAATGGTTACCAATCCGGTAGCTCCTCCCATATAAATATCATGGTTGCGGGATACATGCATGGATTTCCGGTTCACAAGAGTCAGCGGGAATCCGGTTTTAGAATTGAAGTTTATCACTTTCCTCTCTTTCTGTTCCAGCATTGACAATCCATGCCCGGTACCAATCAATAAATTCCCGGAAGGGGTTTCCCCCAGTACCCTGATATTTTCTCCCGACAACACACTTTCAGGAGTATGTAAACGAAACAAACGTTCTTTCTTATCCAGCAAGAAAAGTCCGTTGCCATGTGTCCCTACCCAAATATTTCCCTTTCGATCTTCATAGATAACATTGACCAACTCTTTTTGAGATCTGACCCGTTTCTTCAGACTTATCCTATAGGTTTCAAACCGCTTTTCATCAATCACATAAGCTACACAACCGTCATCGGCAGCAAACCATAATCTGTTTTTCGAATCAAGTAATAGGGTGTTATAATTATGTGTAAACAGTTCCTTCTGATGAAACAACACCTCGGATTTCAAGGTCTGTTTATCCAAACTCACAATAGCTGATGTTGTCCCGACATACAATTTACGAGGCGTATCTGCCAAGGCAAACAGGGCCTCTCCTACACTTTCCTCTCCAAGCGGTTCAAGATTATAGATGTCGTTCCGATAGTTATTAAGATGAAAACAATTTACCTTATTGGTAAAGTCGGCTGCAATCCATAAGCAATTATTAGCCTCATCAAAAACAACATCTTTCAGATAGTCCGTACTGAAATGATATCCCGTATGCGCATTAAAATGCTTGAACTTTCCCTGTTCCGGTTGATATAAATCTAATCCCCCTCCTTCCGTACAAATCCAGATATTTCCGACTTTATCTTCTGCCATAGCACCGACCACCGGAAAAGACAATCCGGTGTCCGAAGCATGATAATGCACAAAATGCTGATATTCCGGAGAGAAGAAGTTTACCCCTCCCCAATAAGTCCCCACCCAAACAGTTCCTTGTTTGTCGGTATAAAGAGACGTCACCGAACGATTGGACATAGCACCCACCCGGTTAGGATCAGCCTGATAATGGAATATTTTCCCGGTAGCCACTTCAATCTTACTCAATCCACTTCTGTAGCCTACCCATATATTCCCTTCCAAATCCTGACATAACGCTCTCGCCATATCGTCCCGAACCGTGTAAACACTCTTATCATTATATTCATAGTGATGTATGATCGTACCTTGAGGTGAAAAACAGAAAACGCCCTGATCCTGCGAACCAATCCAGATATTCTGGTCGTTACTTTTTATCAGTTTCATCACTTTAATTCCGGGCAAGTGAAGTGACATCGATCCGCAAGTATCTACACGCATCACCCCACCCTCTTTCAAAGCAATCCAGAGACTTCCTTCGGAACCTTCCACCATCGTCGGGCCACTATCCGGCAGCTGCAAATCGGCATACATCGGTTCCAAGAGGCGGGTATTCTTATCGTATAAGAACAGTTTCCCTCCTTCTGCAATCCACACTCCCGTTTTTCCTTTGGCAAGAGTGGAGGGAGAAGTCACCGGAAGAATATAATATTTCTCTGTTTCAAGGTCGAACTGGAAAAGTCCGGTAGAGGCCAACAGGAAAAGACTTCCCTGACCGTCTTCCACCATTTGAGTCACATATAAATTACCATAACTGATAGAGTCGTTATGAAAGTGGTTGAAGACTTTGATGTGATTGCCATCGAAACAATTCAACCCGTCCAAAGTGGCAATCCATATACGCGATTTCTCATCCTGGCAAATATCGCTCACCGTTATTTGCGACAATCCATCTTCCACACCCAATGTTCTAAACTTGTATTCCTGTGACCGGAGTGGAAATACAAATCCAAAAAGAGATAGCAGAATAAAAAAATGGATCTTAGATAGTCTTTGTTCGCGCATATCAAGAATGATGGTTTATAGCACACATTAATCTCGTCACAAAAGTAACAGTTTTTATGATATTCCCAAAATCAGAGCAAAATAACTGATAGATATAGACTTCACCCTATTTTATTCTTCCCGTCCGAACGAACGATATTCCAACGGGGTAAGCCCAGTACGTTTCTTGAAAAAAGAGAAAAAATATTCGGTAGACTGGAAACCCAGAAAAAAAGAAATCTCTTTCACGGATTGGGAAGTTCCTACTAACATTTGTTTGGCTTTACGGAGTTTCAATTCCTGGAAATATTTGGCGGGAGCATAACCAGTATACTCCTTGAAAACACGTCGAAACCATGAATAACTGATGTTAAGCCGCATTGCTAACTCTTCCGGATCTACATTACCGGAAACATTTTCATTCATGATGATTTTCGCCTGTTCTATCTTCTGATCCACATCACTCATCTCGAAAACTTTATTCTTGGAGACAGAAAGAATCATACCTATCATGTGGAGCACAATCCCGGAAAGATATTGTTGCGCGGAAATCTTATCCGCTTCAGCTACAGCAAGAGCACGGGAGAACAAGGAAACCAACTCTTCATTAATACCGATTTCCAATATTTGCTGCTCCTGCGACAAAAAAGCATCATTAACGATGGCATCTATCATTGGCCCCTCAAAGCCGATGTAATATTCCGTCCAACCAGTCTGCCGTAACGGGCGGTAAGTATGCCATTGCCCGGGAAACAATACCATCAGCCGGCCTTTACAAACCTGCTTTTCAGAAGTGGAATCGGATGAAAACAAACCACGCCCTTTTGTGATATAGACCAACTGATATTCGCGAAGCACCCTTCCTTTTTCCGCATTAAAAAAGTAACCGGAGGGATGCTCTTTCAATGGATAAGGTGAATCAGGAGGGATAGACTGATAGCCGACGGTATTCACCCACAGCCCGAATTTACGGTCCATGTCATTTACAATCAGATATTTAAATTCCAATCCCAAACTATTATCCTCGATCATATCAGAGTGTTTTCATGTAATTGAGTTGGACAAAAATAGGAATTATTTTCAGAAAACACATGCAAGGGTATAAAAAAACATCCGGAGTGTACTTTCAAGTATCCCCGGATGTTTATATAAAAACAAACTTTACTATGACGAGATTTAGAATGCTTTATGATACAAGGCTTCAATATCCGCTACCGAAGTAGGACGAGGATTACCACCTGTACAAACATCATTGAAAGCAGCTACAGCCAATGCAGGAATGTCTTCTTCTTTCACATTGATTTCATGCAATTTCTGTGGGATATTAATGCTGATAGAAAGTGCTTTCACAGCTTCAATAGCAGCTTTAACGCCCTCCGCTTCACTCATTCCGGTAGTGTCCACTCCCATTGCTTTCGCAATATGGATATATTTCGGAGCTGCCGGAGATTCAGCATTGTATTCCATCACATACGGCAACAGCAAGGCATTAGCTACCCCGTGAGGAGTATCATAGAATGCACCCAACGGATGAGCCATTGAATGAACTATTCCCAAACCGACATTCGAGAATCCCATACCGGCAATATATTGTGCCTGCGACATTGCTTCGCGGGCTGCCACATCTTTACCATTGTCTACGGCTGCTTTCAGATTTTGTGCAATCATCTCAATAGCCTTCAATTCGAACATATCGCTCATTACCCAGGCACCGGGAGTAATATAACTTTCGATGGCATGTGTCAAAGCATCCATACCGGTAGCGGCAGTAAGCCCCTTCGGCATTGAGTACATCAGTTCGGGGTCTACGATAGCCACGGCAGGGATGTCGTTCGGGTCTACGCAAACCATCTTCTTACGGGCATCTTCATCAATAATCACATAATTGATAGTTACCTCGGCAGCCGTTCCGGCAGTAGTAGGCAGTGCAAAGGTAGGTACAGCTTTGTGTTTGGTATCAGCTACACCCTCCAGAGACTTCACATCCGCAAAATCCGGGTTATTCACAACAATACCGATTCCTTTGGCAGTATCGATAGAAGAGCCACCACCCAAAGCAACGATAAAATCGGCTCCGGAAGCTTTGTAAGCTGCCACACCGTTTTGCACATTTGCAATAGTAGGGTTAGCCTTTACATCGCTATAAAGTTCGTAAGGAATCTGGTTCTCATCAAATACTTTAATGATTTCAGCAGCCACACCAAACTTGATAAGGTCTTTATCTGTTACAAAAAAGGCTTTCTTAAAGCCACGTCTAGCTGCTTCCACAGCAATCACACTTCGGCATCCGGCACCGAAGTAAGAAGTTTCGTTTAAAATAATTCGATTCATGGTTGTGCTATTTGTTGTTTTATTTAGGCAGATTGAAAGCAACAGTCATTTCTTTCATCTGTTCCTGACTCATACCATCCGGCTCGAAGCCCATATTTTTCGCTGCGATATAGATGAGAGCCGATTTATTAAGTACATCGATCTGATCGAACGCCTGCATCGCATCGCAATCAACTGCAAATACACCATGTTTCTCCCACATCACAACATCATAATCCTGCAATTCCTTGATGGTAGCTTCCGCCAATTCTACAGAACTAGGCAATTTATAAGGAATGATACCCAAACCACGCGGGCAGAATGCCTTTGTTTCGGGAATCATACTCCATAACAAATTAGTAGCCACATCTTTTTCCAGGAACTTCGGACAATGTGTCATGGCAATCAGTTCGATCGGGTGTGTATGTACAGATGCTTTATAAGGAGAGTTTTTACTCAACAGGTCATTATGTACGCTCAAGTGAGAAGGCAATTCCGATGTCGGAGCCACAGCCTCGTCCGCAATAATTACGTAGCTGGCACAGTCGTCCAGAATACGGATTACCGAACCATTTTCCATCGGCCAGCGAGCTAAATCACGCATGCGTTTATTAGTTCCCTTGCAATAGAAATAACATCCTTTCAGATAAGGAAGAGTCACACCGATAGATTTAACTTCACTGATCGGTTTCATCTGACGGATTTCATCGTCTACAAACTCTGTGATATTAACAGTGATATTACCACCGTTACGTTCAGCCCATCCTTTCTGCCACAAGTATCCGGCAACTTCTGCTACCTTGTTTACTTCTTTGGCAAGTCCCGGACGATTCTCTAAAATTGATTTCATTCTATATATAATTTTAATTAGGCATGGATTACACTGATTTCGTCGCAAGTTATAAAAAAACCGCGTAATCCATGTAATCCCCACCTAAATTTTTTAAAACAAATTTGGGAACACTAATGAGAAGATAAGTACGATCAGACCAGCTATCAGCACAGTTATGGTCTTGTTTGACACACCTTTCCATTCTTTCAGAATAATTCCCCAAACATTACTAAATGTGACATTCAATGCCATCAAAATACACCAGGAGAAAGCCAACAATACCGGACTCTCCGTAAGGAAACTCTTACCCATTTCCAGTCCGAAGAACTGCATGTACCATAATACGCCAGCCAACGCACAAAAAGCTAAATTATTGCCCCATACTTTTCCTTTAGCATAGTCACCCATCGATTTATTAGCCACATTCTGTTGCAGGCAGTAAACTGCATTTGTCAGGAACCCGCCAAATGTAACCAGGAAAATCACCGGGAGACCGGCGTAAAGTCCTTCCACTCCACCGGCTAAGGCAGCTTCCTTGATAGGTGTTCCTGCATCCAGTCCCAAAGCGAAGCAAGCACTCATGACACCGGCCAGGAGTGCAACCAGTAACCCTTTTGTCAATGCAAAGTCTTTTACAGCAGCACGTTTTTCTTCTTCGCTCATGTTTTGCGCACGCAAACTACCGGCATACCCGATAATAGCAATACCTGCCAACGTGATGCAAACACCCAACAAAAGAATCAGCCCGTTACCTTCAAACAAGTTTGTACCTGCAAAAAGAGCCGGAAGAAGGGTTCCGAAACCGGCACAAGTCCCTAATGAGATACTCTGTCCCAGTGCAACCCCCAAATAGCGCATGGAAAGTCCGAAAGTCAAACCTCCTACTCCCCACAATATACCATAAAAGATGCTCATTCCAGCACCTCCCGCTCCCCACAAGTCGAACAAACTGCTCTCTTGGGGTACACCCAGTAGTGAACCCAGAAACGGGAACACTAACCAGGCAAATACACCTTGTATTAACCAGAAGCTTTCCCAGCTCCATTCCTTTACCTTTTTAATAGGCACATAAGAACTGGACTGGCAAAAGCTACCGATGGCTATAATCAATAAGCCGATTAAAATATCCATAACTTATCGTTTAGAAGTTACTTCGGCTTCGTACTTTTCGATTTCTGCGATGAAATCTTCACCTACAGGAACATTATTCTTCAAGCAGAACATATCCCAAACTGCATTCCAAGGCAGCGCTTTTTCTTCTTCGAGTAGAGCCAGACGTTGGAATCCCTGTCCGTTTGCTTCGTATTCACGCAACTTGGCAATCGGTTCGAGCAGAGCACGAGTCATACATTTCTGTGCAGCACGGCTACCGATTACGTATGCACCAATACGGTTGATAGATGCATCGAAATAGTCAAGACCATAATGTACACGATCCAGAGCACCGCAACGAACGATTTCGCTGAACAGTTCCATAGTCGGGTCATCCATGATAGTTACGTGGTCTGAATCCCAACGAACCGGACGGCTTACGTGCAACATCAATTCAGGAACATAAAGCAATAATGAAGATACTTTATCAGCTACACTTTCTGTCGGGTGGAAGTGACCGGTATCCAAAGTAATCATCTTATTGCGAGAAGCACCGTAACCGATATAGAAGTCGTTAGAACCTACCGTGTAGCTTTCCAGGCCGATACCGAACACCTTAGATTCGATACAATCTTTCATATTCTTATATTCGGTAGCGAAAATCTGATCCAAAGAATCTTTCAACAACGCACGATATTTCATTCGGTTTACAGTGATATCCTTGCTTCCGTCATGCACCCAAAGGTTCATGATACATGGATCGCCCTGTGCCTTACCCATTTCTTCTGCAACTGCACGACAACGTTTGGTATGTTCAATCCAGAACTGACGGATACCTTCATCAGGATTAGAAAGTGACAAGTCACCTGATTTCGGATGAGAGAAAGAAGTAGAGTTGAAGTCAAGTTTCATGTTATGTTCTTTACCCCATTCTATCCAACTCTTGAAATGTTCCGGTTCCACTTGGTCACGGTCTACCACCTTACCTTGGAAATCTCCATAGATTTCATGCAAGTTCAAACGATGAGTCCCCGGGATATAAGAAGCAGCTTTCAAGATGTCAGCACGCAGTTCATCAATGTTACGAGCTTTGCCCGGATAATTACCGGTTGCCTGGATACCTCCGGTCAATGAACCGGCCTGTACTTCAAATCCTGCAACGTCATCAGCCTGCCAGCAGTGAAGTGACAGATGAAAATCCTGCATAGTTTTCAATACTTTTTCGGTGTCTACACCTACTGCTGCATAACGTTCCACAGCAATTTCATACGCTTTCTGAATCAGTTCTTCTTTTTTCATGATATTCTATTAGTTTTAAAAATGATTATTCTGTCGATCGTTCTATTTATTTCCGAACGCAATTTTTAAAATGGATATAAGCCGCGTCCCAAACTTCCGTATCTTGCGGCTGATAAGTTTTCAACGGGATAGAGCGGTTGATTAACTGGCGCATACCGGCAACATCCGTTGCTTCACCTGCTGCCATTGCCTGAATCATCACATTACCGATGGCTGTTGCTTCAGATGGACCGGCTACCACAGGAATTCCTATCGCATTGGCAGTAAACTGGTTCAGCAAATCATTCCGGCTACCTCCGCCAATCACGTGCAATGTTTCAATCGGACGGGGAGAAAGTGAACGCAAATTCTCCAACACCTGGCGATAACGCAAAGCCAAACTTTCAAAGATGCAACGCACTACTTGTCCGCGTTTCTCGGGAACCGACTGTCCGGTAGCCCGGCAATATTCTGTAATAGCTTTTTCCATGTCCGCAGGATTCGCGAAACAGTCATCATCCGGATTAATCAGACTACGGAACGGTTCACAAGCATCCGCCTCACTGATTAATTCAGGATAACTTGTATCTCCCCAATTCAGACGGCAACGTTCCAGCAACCACATTCCACAGATATTCTTCAATAGACGGATAGTTCCTTCCACACCACCTTCATTGGTAAAGTTCAACGCTTCCGTTTCAGCATTAATCACCGGAGCATCCGTTTCAACTCCCATCAGTGACCAGGTTCCGCTACTCAAATAAGCAAAGTTGCGATCCAATGCCGGAACGGCAGCAACAGCAGAACCGGTATCATGGCCGGCTACCGCAATCACAGGAATTGCACCCAGTCCGGTTATCTTTTGCACTTCTTCCGTCAATACTCCCACCTTTTCACCCGGGAATACAAAACGGCCGAAATTCTTCTCACTCAATCCTACCGCTTTCAGCAACTCCGGCTCCAAACGTCGTGTCTGTGCATTCACCAGCTGGGCTGTCGAAGCAATCGTATATTCCGTCACCATCTCTCCGGTAAGCATATAACTCAACGCATCCGGCATAAACAGAATTTTATCTGCCGCCTCCAACGCACTGTCGTGATTGCGACGTAAAGTATCTAATTGGAAAAGTGAATTAAAATTCATAATCTGAATACCCGTTTTACCATACACTTTGCTACGGGAAATACGGGAGAAAAGAGCCTCCGGTGCTCCTACTGTATGCGGGTCACGATATGCATAAGGCTGGCGAAGCAAGTTACCGTCTTTTCCGACACATACAAAATCCACTCCCCAGGTATCGATACCGATAGAAGCAATGGACTCTCCACGGTGAGCAACCAACTTCAACCCGTCAAGAATATGACGATATAATGCATAAATATCCCAATAGAAATGTCCACCTACTTCAACCAGGTGGTTAGGAAAGCGATTAATCTCTTCCAGATTTAATCCGCCTTCAATGAAAGTTCCTAAGATTGTACGGCCGCTCGTTGCGCCCAGGTCGACTGCAAAAAAGTTTTGTTTCATGGTATTCTGTCTATATATTTAAGGTATCCATTTACCTACATGGCAAAGATAGGCGATTCCCTCCTCCTTTTCCTTATGTATTTTGATTGAAAGGGTATACATTTTGACACAAAACAGAAAAGCAGGCTCTCGTCGTTTAGCATATTTTTCACTTTTTATGCAAAAAAACTTTGGTTTTATGCATCTTTTCTCCAAAATAATGCATACTTTTGCGCCATTCTTAGAATAATTATACAATGAAGAAGAAAGCAAATCGGTTAGACGCCATCAAAATGATTATCTCAAGCAAGGAGGTCGGTTCGCAGGAAGAACTGCTGCAAGAGTTGAACCGCGAAGGCTTCGAACTGACACAGGCCACCCTCTCCCGCGACTTGAAACAATTGAAAGTAGCCAAGGCTGCCAGTATGAACGGAAAGTACGTATATGTACTGCCGAACAACATTATGTATAAACGTTCTACCGACCAGAGTGCCGGTGAAATGTTACGTAACAACGGATTTATCTCTTTACAGTTTTCCGGTAACATTGCCGTTATCCGCACCCGTCCCGGTTATGCGAGCAGCATGGCGTATGACATCGACAACAATGAATTCAGTGAAATACTGGGAACCATTGCCGGTGACGATACAATCATGTTGGTGTTGCGTGAAGGAGTTGCCATTAGCAAAATACGTCAGCTTCTGTCACTCATCATTCCCAATATCGAATAATTATACCTATTATTATATAATAAAGAAATGGACACTCAACAAATAGATGTTATGGTAGCCGACGCCTCACATGAGGTTTACGTTGACACTATTTTGGAAACTATCAGAAATGCTGCCGCCGTACGAGGAACAGGAATTGCGGAACGCACACACGAATACGTAGCGACAAAGATGAAAGAAGGTAAGGCGATTATTGCTCTTTGTGGCGATACTTTTGCCGGATTCACCTACATCGAATCATGGGGAAACAAGCAATATGTGGCTACTTCCGGTCTGATCGTTCATCCCGATTTCCGTGGGTTAGGACTGGCAAAACGCATCAAACAGGCTTCTTTCCAACTGGCACGTCTCCGATGGCCGAAAGCAAAAATATTCAGTCTGACCTCCGGAGCAGCTGTCATGAAGATGAATACCGAACTGGGTTATGTGCCTGTCACCTTCAACGAACTGACAGACGACGAAGCTTTCTGGAAAGGATGCGAAGGATGTATCAACCATGATATCCTGGTAGCGAAAAACCGCAAGTTCTGCATCTGTACAGCCATGCTATACGATCCGACAGAGCCGCGGAACATCAAAAAAGAACAAGAAAGAAATAACATTTAAAAGATACAGCACTATGGAAGAAAAGAAGAAAAAAGTAGTGGTGGCATTCAGCGGCGGACTGGACACATCGTTCACCGTCATGTACCTCGCCAAAGAAAAAGGTTACGAAGTATATGCAGCTTGTGCCAATACGGGTGGTTTCAGTGAAGAACAACTGAAAACAAACGAAGAAAATGCTTATAAACTGGGAGCTACGAAATATGTAACAATAGACGTTACCCAGGAATACTACGAAAAGAGCCTGAAATACATGGTTTTCGGAAATGTGCTGCGTAATGGTACTTATCCTATTTCGGTTAGTTCCGAACGTATTTTCCAGGCATTGGCTATCGCACGCTATGCTAACGAAATTGGTGCAGACGCCATTGCACATGGTTCTACCGGCGCAGGTAACGACCAGATTCGTTTCGATATGACTTTCCTCGTACTGGCTCCCAATGTGGAAATCATCACATTAACCCGTGATATGGCATTGAGCCGTCAGGAAGAAATCGACTATCTGAACAAGCATGGTTTCAGTGCAGACTTCGCCAAACTGAAATACTCTTATAACGTAGGCTTATGGGGTACTTCTATCTGTGGTGGCGAAATCCTCGACTCCGCGCAAGGACTCCCGGAAACAGCTTACCTCAAGCACGTTGAAAAAGAAGGTAGCGAACAGCTCCGCCTGACTTTCGAAAAAGGGGAACTGAAAGCTGTCAACGACGAGAAGTTTGACGACCCGATCAAAGCCATCCAGAAAGTGGAAGAGATTGGCGCAGCATACGGTATCGGCCGTGATATGCACGTAGGCGATACAATTATCGGTATCAAAGGCCGTGTAGGATTCGAAGCAGCCGCCCCGATGTTGATTATCGGCGCTCACCGTTTCCTTGAGAAATATACATTAAGCAAATGGCAACAATATTGGAAGGATCAAGTAGCTAACTGGTACGGTATGTTCCTCCACGAAAGTCAATACCTGGAGCCGGTGATGCGTGACATCGAAGCCATGTTGCAGGAAAGCCAGCGCAACGTAAACGGTACAGCTATCCTCGAGCTTCGCCCTCTTTCCTTCTCTACCGTAGGTGTAGAATCGGAAGATGATCTGGTGAAGACTAAATTCGGAGAATACGGTGAAATGCAGAAAGGCTGGACAGCCGAAGACGCAAAAGGCTTTATCAAAGTGACTTCTACTCCGCTACGTGTTTACTATAATAACCACAAAGACGAAGAGATATGATTAAAGCAGGAATCATTGGTGGCGCAGGATATACCGCAGGCGAGTTAATCCGTCTGCTGCTCAACCATCCGGAAACTGAAATCGTATTTATCAACAGCAGCAGTAATGCCGGAAACAGAATTACTGACGTACACGAAGGCTTGTATGGAGAAACGGATTTAACGTTCACCGACCAGTTACCTCTGGACGAAATCGACGTTCTTTTCTTCTGTACCGCCCACGGAGATACAAAGAAATTCATGGAAAGTCACAACATACCGGAAAACCTGAAGATTATCGACCTCTCCATGGACTACCGTATCAAAAGTGACGACCACGACTTTATCTACGGTCTGCCGGAATTGAACCGCCGCGCCACTTGTACGGCGAAGCACGTAGCCAACCCCGGCTGTTTTGCAACCTGCATCCAGCTTGGTTTGCTTCCGCTTGCCAAGAATCTGATGCTGACGGATGATGTAATGGTAAATGCCATTACAGGAAGTACGGGAGCCGGAGTGAAACCGGGTGCTACCAGTCATTTCAGTTGGAGAAACAACAATATGAGTGTGTACAAAGCATTCGACCACCAACACGTTCCGGAAATCAAGCAATCGCTGAAACAGTTGCAAAACAGCTTCAATTCGGACATCGACTTTATTCCGTACCGTGGAGATTTCGCTCGTGGTATCTTCGCGACGCTGGTAGTCAAGACCAAAGTAGCGCTGGAAGAAATCGTTCGTATGTATGAGGAATATTATGCAAAAGACTCCTTTGTACACATCGTAGACAAGAATATTGACTTGAAACAAGTCGTTAATACTAATAAGTGCCTGATACATCTGGAAAAACATGGTGATAAGCTATTGATTATCTCTTGTATCGACAATTTGCTGAAAGGCGCCAGTGGACAAGCCGTTCATAATATGAACCTGATGTTCAATCTGGAAGAAACCGTAGGACTACGTTTGAAGCCTTCAGCTTTTTAAAAACAGAAGAATTATGAATTTATTCGACGTATATCCTTTATACAATATCAACATTGTCAAAGGTGATGGCTGTAAAGTATGGGATAAAAACGGAACGGAATATCTGGACCTCTACGGAGGCCATGCCGTTATCTCCATCGGACATGCACATCCCCACTATGTAGCGATGATCAGTAATCAGGTGGCTAAACTTGGTTTCTACTCAAACTCCGTTATCAATAAGCTCCAACAAGAGGTAGCCGAACGACTAGGAAAGATTTCCGGTTACGAAGACTACAGCCTGTTTCTGATTAACAGTGGTGCCGAAGCAAACGAGAATGCTCTGAAACTTGCTTCTTTCCACAACGGACGTACTAAGATTGTATCTTTCAATAAAGCATTCCACGGACGGACGTCTCTTGCAGTAGAAGCGACTCACAATCCTTCCATTATCGCTCCTATCAACAATAACGGTCATGTCACCTATCTCCCACTCAACGATGTGGAAGCGATGAAACAGGAATTGTCTAAAGGAGACACATGCGCTGTTATCATTGAAGGAATACAAGGTGTAGGCGGTATCAAGATACCAACCACCGAATTTATGCAGGAACTCCGCAAAGCTTGCAGCGAAACAGGAACGATCCTGATTCTCGATGAAATTCAGAGCGGATACGGACGTAGCGGTAAATTCTTCGCTCATCAATATAATGACATTAAGCCGGATATTATCACTGTAGCCAAAGGAATCGGTAACGGCTTTCCGATGGCAGGTGTCTTAATCAGCCCGATGTTTAAACCGGTATATGGCCAGTTGGGAACTACTTTTGGAGGAAATCACCTGGCATGTTCGGCAGCTCTCGCTGTGATGGATGTCATTGAACAGGAAAATCTGGTAGAAAATGCTAAGGCAGTAGGTAATTACTTACTGGAAGAGCTGAAAAAATTCCCGCAAATCAAAGAAGTGCGCGGACGCGGACTAATGATCGGCCTCGAATTTGAAGAACCGATCAAGGAACTACGCAGCCGTCTCATCTATGACGAGCATGTATTTACCGGAGCAAGCGGCACGAATGTACTTCGCCTGTTACCTCCTCTCTGTCTCAGCATGGAGGAAGCGAAAGAGTTCCTCGCCCGGTTCAAAAAAGTACTCTAACCGCTCATTTGATTAATAAACAGCCAACGATAAAAGCAGCCTTTATTAGAAATTTATTTCTTATTCTGGCTGCTTTTTGTTTTTTCGTAATTAACTGTTACCTTTGTCTGTAACAACTCATTAAAAACAAGCGTATATGAAAATAGCCATTATCGGTGCAGGAAACATGGGCGGTTCAATAGCCCGTGGCCTGGCAAAAGGAAGTCTGATAGACGATTCGGATATCATTGTATCCAATCCCAGTGCCGGAAAACTAGAGAAACTGAAAAAAGAATTTCCGGGTATCTCCACCACCAACAATAATCTGGAAGCAGCCACAGGAGCAGACATTGTCATCCTTGCCGTCAAACCGTGGTTTATGGAATCGGTGATGCGCGAGTTGAAATTAAAAAGCAAACAGATACTCATCTCCGTAGCTGCCGGCATCAGTTTTGAAGAACTGGCTCATTATGTCGTAGCACCGGAAATGCCCATGTTCCGTCTGATTCCGAACACCGCTATCAGCGAACTGGAAAGCATGACGCTTGTTGCCGCGCGTAACACGAATGATGAACAAGACAACTTCATCCTCCGGTTATTTAGCGAGATGGGAACAGTGATGCTTATCCCCGAAGATAAAATAGCGGCAGCCACCGCATTGGCATCCTGCGGTATCGCTTACGTACTGAAATACATTCAGGCAGCCATGCAAGCCGGAATCGAAATGGGACTCCGCCCTAAAGATGCCATGCAGATGATAGCCCAATCCTTAAAAGGAGCGGCCGCACTGATTCAGAACAACGACACCCACCCCAGCGTAGAAATCGACAAAGTAACCACTCCGGGCGGAATCACCATCAAGGGTATCAATGAATTAGAACACAACGGCTTCACCTCTGCTATTATCAAAGCCATGAAAGCTTCCAAATAACACCATAGAATTATTAATCATAAAATACTAACCACTTGTATGAATGAACAAATTAAACAGATAGCAGAACGCCTCCGCGGATTACGTGATGTATTGGAACTGACCGCAGAGGATATCGCCCGCGATAGTGACATTTCTGCTGAAGAATACCGGCTTGCGGAAACTGGAGATTACGACATCTCTGTCAGCATGTTACAAAAAATAGCCCGTACGTATAATGTAGCCCTCGACGCTCTGATGTTTGGCGAAGAGCCTAAAATGAGCAGCTACTTTGTGACTCGTGCCGGCAAAGGTATCAGCATCGAACGTACCAAAGCTTATAAATACCAGTCACTGGCTTCAGGATTCATGAACCGTACCGCCGATCCGTTCATCGTTACCGTTGAACCGAAAGCAATCGACGAGCCGATCCATTATAACAAACATAATGGACAGGAATTCAACCTTGTCATCGAAGGACGTATGCTTATCAACATCGAAGGCAAAGAAATCATCCTCAATCAAGGAGACAGTATTTATTTTAACTCTAAACTTCCACATGGCATGAAAGCGCTCGATGGCAAAACGGTACGTTTTCTGGCAGTAATTATGTAATAACATCATGGTAGAAAGATTTTTATCACAGACCTCTTTCAGCTCACAAGAGGACTTCAACAAGAATTTGAAAATAAACGTCCCGGAGAACTTCAACTTCGGTTATGACGTAGTAGATGCCTGGGCAGCCGAACAACCCGACAAGAAGGCTTTACTTTGGACAAATGACAAAGGTGAAAGCCGCCAATTTTCATTTGCCGAAATGAAGCGTTACACAGATATGACCGCTTCTTACTTCCAAAGTCTGGGTATCGGTCGTGGGGACATGGTGATGCTGATTCTGAAACGCCGTTATGAGTTCTGGTATAGCACCATCGCCCTTCACAAGCTGGGAGCAACCGTCATTCCGGCCACCCACTTGCTGACCAAAAAAGATATTATCTATCGCTGCAACGCTGCCGATATCAAAATGATCGTAGCTGCCGGTGAAGGAATCATCCTGCAACATATCAAAGATGCTCTCCCCGAGTGTCCCACTGTAGAAAAGTTGGTCAGTGTCGGACCGGAAATACCGGAAGGTTTCGAAGATTTCCATCAGGGCATCGAGAATGCCGCTCCGTTCGTGCGTCCCCGCCATGCGAACACCAACGACGACATCTCTCTGATGTATTTTACTTCCGGTACTACCGGTGAGCCTAAAATGGTAGCACATGACTTTACTTATCCGTTAGGTCATATCGTTACCGGTAGCTTCTGGCATAATCTGCACGAGAACAGTCTGCACCTCACCATCGCCGACACCGGTTGGGGAAAAGCGGTATGGGGCAAACTTTACGGACAATGGATTGCCGGAGCGAACATCTTCGTTTACGATCATGAGAAATTTACCCCGGCAGCTATTCTGGAAAAAATCCAGGAATATCATGTCACTTCTCTCTGTGCACCTCCTACCATCTTCCGGTTCCTGATTCACGAAGACCTGACAAAATTCGATTTATCTTCACTCAAATACTGCACCATTGCTGGAGAAGCATTAAACCCTGCCGTATTTGAAACATTCAAGAAACTGACAGGTATCAAACTGATGGAAGGTTTCGGACAAACAGAAACAACCCTTACCATTGCCACCATGCCTTGGATGGAACCGAAACCGGGAAGCATGGGACTTCCGAATCCTCAATATGACGTAGATTTGATTGACCATGAAGGCCGTTCCGTTGAAGCGGGTGAACAAGGACAAATTGTAATCCGCACCAGCAAAGGTAAACCTCTCGGACTTTTCAAAGAATACTACCGGGATGCGGAACGCACTCATGAAGCTTGGCACGATGGTATTTATTACACCGGCGATGTTGCCTGGAAAGATGAAGACGGATACCTGTGGTTTGTCGGTCGTGCAGACGACGTTATCAAGAGTTCCGGTTACCGCATCGGCCCATTCGAAGTGGAAAGTGCGTTGATGACTCATCCGGCTGTTGTGGAATGTGCCATTACCGGAGTACCCGACGAGATTCGCGGTCAGGTAGTAAAAGCTACGATTGTTCTATCCAAAGACTATAAAGCACGTGCCGGAGAAGAACTGATTAAGGAATTGCAGAACCACGTGAAGAAAGTGACTGCTCCTTATAAATATCCGCGTGTGATCGAGTTCGTAGAAGAGCTTCCTAAGACAATCAGCGGTAAGATCCGCCGGGTGGAGATTCGCGAAAACGATAAGAAGTAAATTATAAACAACTCTAATCAATAGAAGAACGATATTACAGATGATGTAATATCGTTCTTCTCATATCTACCCAACAATAAAATTCAACAGAAATAATATAATAGTTCCTGTTTATTTAAAACTCTCTTTTTTCCAATAATTATGTCCTTCAATAATATGACTGTTATTAGCTTTATAAAAATCCTTCACAGGAGTCATCTGAAAACAATCATTAATAATAGCATTATCGACATCTTCAAATGTAACAATCGTTTGTTCGATAACAGGATACTTAGATCTAATATTATTCAAAACAATCTGCTTACATTTACTGAATTGCCACGGTGAACCAGTCTGCGATGAGAAATCCACATTATCAAAACGAATATCTTCAGCAATATCAACTATAAATCCAACCTCTGCCTTCATATTAATATTTGAAAAGGACAAACCTTGTACAGGCATTTCTTCAATCCCTTTAATATAACCAATTTGCTTGATATCAGAACCTGTGATATTACTCAAATGAATGTTCCGGAAAACAGGAGTCCGTTCACTGACAGGTTCCACTTTTGATTCTTTATCATAGAACAAATCAAAGATGAAGGCATTCCGCTGAATATTCTTCATGACGATATTATCTACCCGAAGCTCTTCAACAACTCCTCCTCTCCCACGAGAAGATTTCAAGCGAATACCGGAATCCGTACCATCGAAAACACAATTAGAAATTGTCACTCTCCTTACACCGCCTGACATTTCACTACCAATAACTACCCCTCCATGACCGGAAAGCATAACACAATTAGTTATCGTTATATTTTCACATGCCTTTCCATATTTCCGTCCATCAGCATCACGCCCCGATTTAATTGTAATACAATCATCCCCTACACTAATAAAACAATCAGAAATACGCACATTCCGGCAAGAAGAAGGGTTTATTCCATCCGTATTGGGACCTTTTGGGTCTTTTGAAGGGTTATATATCGTCACTCCATGCACTGTTACATTATCACAAAAAGCCGGATTTATGGTCCAAAAAGGAGAATTGACAATTTTCACATTCTCTATCAACACATTGTTACATTCATAAAACTGAATAAAAGGAGGCCGAAACATACGACGCTCTAAAGAAGGTTTATAATAATCCGAAATTTCCAGTTCTTCATTAGCCTCTTCCCACATTCGTTGTAGTTTATTCAAAGCAGGCAATTTTCCTCCGTTCTTTTTAATCAGCTCCCGTGTTTCTTTCTCCCAGCTCCACCATTTGAATCCATTACCGTCCAACGTTCCACGCCCGGTTATAGTCAAATTCTCCGCATCATGCGCATAAATCAGGGGAGACAAAGTATTCATCACTGTACCTTCCCAACGAATCTTCACAAAAGGAAGATAATCTTCAAAACGATCTGAAAAACGAAGAACAGCTCCGGACTCCACATACAAAGTTATATTATTTTTCATGTAGATAGTGGCTGTCAAATAAACACCTGCCGGGAAATAAATAGTTCCTCCACCTTCAGAAGATGCTTTTTCAATCGTTTGGTTTATTAACTCCGTACAAGATTCAATACCTCGGGGATCAGCTCCAAGCTCCTTCATATTAAAGGTACGAGACCATGCGGTTACGGCTATAACAAGTCCCACTACACAAATAAATAGACGTTTCATTTATAGTTTTCATTTAAAATTTTACCAGTTCTAATTGTCAAAACAAAAGTACGAGGTATCTTCTCCCCTTATAGGGTAATAATTGTGCTTGATAGAGGATAGACAGGTGGATTAAATATGCAAAAGCGTGCATTTTATGTTCAATCACTATTTTAAATTTCCTTTTTAATCCAGTTTTATTTATTTTTGCTCTACACATAATTTATAATATCATGAAGACACTCTATGTTTTCCTTTTATGCTTATACACCAGTCTGACTGTAGCAGCTCAACCTCTTTGCCAGATTAAACACTTCTCTGTCAATAATGGTCTTTCGCAAGGAGTAGTAGTGAATATAATGCAAGACAAAAAAGGATTTCTTTGGTTCGCCACCTGGAATGGCCTGAACAAATTTGACGGATACACATTTAAAAATTACAAAGCATTTCCGGGAGACGGCTGTACTTTAACGACTAACCGTTTCTCTTATATTACAGAAAGCAAAGACGGAGATATATGGTGCAAATCTTATGATAACCGTGCATATCTATTTGATATTCAGACAGAGAAGTTTATTGACATACTCCTTCCTATTGAATCATCCCTGCAACAAACCAACATAGTCAGCAATATCTATACCTTAAATAAAGGAATTACGTGGATCACCTGTGAACAAGGTTATGCTTTCAGAATCAATGAGCAAACCTGCAAAGAAGGAAAAGATATCATTTTATACAGCAGTTTCAACCAAAATTTAAAAGGAAACAAGATATTCGACATTTACGAAGATTCCGACGGGGACGAATGGATCATGACAGATAAGGGAGTAACCATCATCGGAAAAAAACGAATCAACAGCGATTATCCGTTCAAAATGGTCAAAGAATATAATAAGAGAATATATCTTATCTCAACTTCCGGAAAAATCGCAATATATGATCCCAAGAACGGAAATATAAAATTCCAGGAGCTACCATGTCCTGTCACAGATATCTATTCCATATCTTCCATTTCCCCTTCTAATGACAGGATCGGCTTAGGAACTGACAACGGATTTATAACATACGATACAGAAAAGAAAAAATTCCAGCATTTTAATATACAGACAGCCACCCAGCCATCCAATGAAGCTCATTTTTTTTATCAGGACAAAACCGGAGAAGTCTGGATCTTTGCCAATACCTCCGGTGTGATAAAGCTAAATCTGCAAACAGGAGATAAACAGCACTTCACAGCTCCTATACAAAACCTGATCCAATATGAACGCGACAACCGATACATGATCTTTGAAGACCATGAAGGTACACTATGGATGAGTCCTCAAAAAGGGCATTTGTGCTATTATGATCGCGACAGTAATCAACTGAAACTATACTTTGCAGATGAAAACAATCCCGCTTCCCTATTTGCCCCCTCTATTCGTTATTATTATACCGACCGGCAACAGAATGTATGGATTACCAATGACCGGGGCGTAGACAAAATATCTTTCTATCCCAATAAATACAAAATACGCCCCATAGACAATGGATTGGAAATACGTGCTTTTCTTGCCGACAAACAGAAACGTCTCTGGGTTGCTTCCAAAAAGGGAAACGTCAGAATTTACCGTCCGGATGGGACATTAGAAGGCTACCTTTCTCCACAGGGTATAATCACCCCTCAAGAGGTTACTTTCGGAAAAAGTGTGTACTGTTTTATGGAAGATAAACAAGGAAATATATGGATGGGAACCAAAAAAGACGGCCTCATCCTTCTAAAGAAGAAAAATGAGCACTCCTATCTTTTACAACAATTCGTCCATCAGCCACAAGATACATACAGTTTAAGCAACAATAGTGTCTATAGTATTATTCAGGATAGTCATGACAATATATGGATCGCATGTTATGGAGGTGGCCTCAACCTATTATCACACGCACCTGATGGTTCTACCAACTTTATCCATAGCGGCAACCGGCTGAAAAACTATCCTATTTCTACTTCACTCAAAATAAGACATATCGCAGAAGCCCCCAACGGAGTGTTATTGATTGGCACAACCAATGGTTTACTTACATTCTCCAATAAGTTCGATCAGCCTGAAGAAATTAAGTTCTATCACAGCAACCGTATCCCTAATGTAGATTCCAGCCTTAGCAGTAATGATGTCATGCAAATATTTACTGACAGTCGAAAAAACACTTATGTAATAACATTCACCGGAGGAATCAGCCAGATTATCTCTAAAAATCTACTCACGGAAGATATACAATTCAAAAGTTATACAATCAAAGACGGATTAGCTTCTGATTTGGTACTTTCAATGCTCGAAGATACTCAAAAACAATTATGGGTAATCTCCGAAAACACCATATCCAAATTCAATCCACAACAAGGAACATTTGAGAATTATGGAAGTAATTACTTTCAGAGAGAACTGAACCTCACCGAAGCAGTTCCCACACTAACCAGTCAAAAGAAAATCGTTCTCGGAACCAATCAAGGGATACTTGAAATCGACACAGAACAAATGAAAAAAAGTTCTTATGTACCTCCTATTGTATTTACCGGACTCAAAATACAAGGAAGTCAACTTCATGTAGCGCTTGATGACATAAAAGAACTGGAACTAAATCCTTCGGAACGTAATGTCACCTTTCAATTTGCAGCCATTGATTATGTAAATCCCGATGCCATCGAATACGCTTATCGCCTGCAAGGTCTGGAAGAAGAATGGAACGAAGCCGGTAATAACCGCTCTGCAACATACATAAATTTACCTGCCGGAGAATATCAACTGCAAATCCGTTCCAGCAATAGCGACGGAGTATGGACCGATAATATACGCATTCTCCCCATTCATGTTTTACCCACTTTTTGGGAAACATATTGGGCATGGTTATTCTATATTGTCATGTTCGTGTTATTCACTACTATCATTGTATACATTCTGTTCTATATCTACCGTTTGCGGCATCAGGTTGACTTGGAACAACATTTATCCAATATCAAATTACGCTTCTTCACTGATATTTCACATGAATTACGCACTCCTTTAACTTTAATATCCAGCCCTGTATCAGAAATTCTAGCGCATGAAACAATCTCTCCGACAGTTCGGGAACATCTAAATTTGGTACATAAAAACACAGAACGTATGCTTCGTCTGGTTAATCAACTACTGGATTTCCGCAAAATCCAAAATAAGAAGATGAAAGTGTTGGTAGAAAAGACAGAACTCGTTTCCCAATTACAGAAGATAATGGAAAGCTTCCACCTTATAGCAAAAGAAAAGAGAATTGATTTCCAACTTCAAACTAATACAGACAAAATATACGCATGGGTAGACCGTGACAAATTTGAAAAGATATTCTTCAATCTACTTTCAAATGCCTTCAAATATACACCGAACGGGAAGAAAGTAACGGTAAATATGATAACAGGTTCGGAGCAAGTCACCATCTCCGTATCTGATGAAGGCATTGGCATTGCTCCCGAAAAGCAACAATCCCTATTTTATCGATTTGAAACACTGGCACAATACAATATCCTGCAGCCCTCATCCGGCATTGGGCTTTCACTGGTACGCGAATTAATAGAATTACATCACGGAAATATCCAAGTGAGAAGCGAGCCGGGAAGTGGAAGTGAATTCATTGTCACACTTCCTAAGGAAGAAAAAGCATTTGCAGACGATCAACAAGCCGAATTTATTTTATCCGACAGTGACAATAATTCACCGACGATACAAGCTACTGAAGAAGATTCGGATAGTACATCCTTCAAGGCAGCATACGCAGAGAATGAAAATAAAACCGACGCAGAGGATGAAAAAACTTCCATTCTTATTGTCGAAGACAACAATGAATTACGTCATTTCCTATGGAATATCCTGTCAGAGACTTACACTGTTCTCGAAGCAGCAAATGGAAAAGAAGGATTAAAATATGCACAGCAGTACATTCCGGATCTGATAATCAGTGATGTCATGATGCCGGTCATGGATGGATTAGACATGGTGAAAGCAATCAAAGCCGATCATAACACCTGCCATATTCCTATTATATTACTATCAGCAAAATCTTCTTTAGATGATCGGATAGCAGGACTGGAACAAGGCATCGATGACTACATCACCAAACCATTCAGCTCTACGTACTTAAAAACCAGAATTTTGTCGCTGCTCCGTCAACGTAAACAGTTACAAGAGCTATATTTATCGAAACTGTCAGAGCATACTCAAGAAGAAGATCATATAAATGGGTGGGAGCCTTCACAACCTCAAGTGACTCCATACGATGAACAATTCATGCAACAAGTAATGGCGTTTATGGAGGAACAAATGGACAATACAGATATCACCATCGACGACTTCGCCAACAAACTAATGTTAAGCCGTACGGTATTCTACCGAAAATTAAAATCTATTGTTGGGCTGACTCCGGTAGATTTCGTATGTGAAATGCGCATCAAACGAGCCGCCCAGCTAATTGAAAAAAGTGAATACAGTTTCTCCCAAATTGCTTATATGACCGGTTTCAATGACCCGAAGTACTTTAGCAGGCGCTTCAAAAAAATCATGGGAGTCACTCCTACAGAATATAAAGAAAGAAAGGGAGATGCCTCATAAGCACCTCCCCTTTCCTTACCAGTTTTCTATATTCAATTACAATACACCTTTTTTACCTTGCGTTCCATATTGATTCACGGCAGATACCTTCAAAGCATAATTCACTTTCGACACCGGAAAAGAGGTATCAGTAGTCGTCCCGAGAATCTGTTCTCCATCATATACAATATATCCGATCGCATTCTTCACAGGGTTCCATTTAAGAGTGCCATGCTGATAAACCAGACTGCGCGGACTTCCTAATTTCTCCATCATAATACGCGGATTCCAGCCATCATTACCCGGAATCATATTTTCGTACGTATATTTGTCCGCCTCCTCTTTCGTTATAGTTGCCTGACAGGTACCCGATACTTCCTTACCGGTTTGGCGGTCTTTATATTGATATTCCGTTTTGCGTTTACTTAAATCCAACACATTACCCTGTGCATCACGACTATTGTATTCGGCAAAAATCCCGGGAACCGTTCCCATATTCGTCCATCCTTCATCAGCGACAGGGATAAGCATGATGGTATTGATATACACCGTCTTCGAATTATTATGCCATGGACGCCCCAACTTCAAACGTCCGTCAGCCGCTTCACTGTTTCCATCTATAGTGCAATTACGAAAAGCATAACCATATTTGGCATTTTTATGGGAAGGAGCCACTATTACTGCTCCACTCCGTACATTATAAAGCGTACAGTTTTCCAGCAACACATCACCACTACCATAAAAATAGTCTACCGCGCCTTCTATCCAGCAATCTTTCACATAGTGCCGACTGACATCATTATTGGCAGTCATCCAAGTATCTTGAAAAGAACGGAACTTACAATTATAAAAGGAAGCACAATCTGCCTGACTATTCATAGCCAAAGCCTGCGGACCATTATCTGATAAAACTCCCCAGTCATTCACATACGAAATGTTTTCCGTATAAAAGTGGTCTCCTTTTACCACCACTACCGATCCCTCGTATTTATAAACTGGAGAGGAAGGATTATGAACCGAGTGTTCCCAATAAGCTGTTTTTCCACCTATTTCTTTACCGGTCAGTTTACTACCAACATTCAAGTTTAAATGAATAATGGTCTTATCCTTATCCTGGCCTATTAAATGTACGTATGGCTTATTCTTAGGGATAATCACCTGCTCATTATACAAGCCATTCTTTATCAGAATCAACCAAGGTTTCGTCTGTCCGTCAGGAACAGCATTGATTGCTTCCTGAACCGTTTTATAATCTCCACTACCATCAACAGCTACAATAGCCTGATAAGGCGATGAGCCCGCCTGTGCATAAATCATTGCACAGGCACTCATCAATAAAATTGATAATACAATATTCTTCATGATATTCTTTATACCTAACAATTATAGGATCAATTAATACCAACGTGGATCACCAGCATTACCCGTTCCGGCAAACCCGGCTCCCGGTTTAATATGGAAATCACCGTTTAATGGATCAACGAACAAGTCATCCGAGCTTTGTTTTATTCTCGTTATTTCTTCAAACCTGTTATTGCCTTCCTGCAGGTCGGAAGTGATATAACAATTATCAGAGAAGTTCAAAATGTCATAAGCACCATTTCCACTATTCATTTTCTTTCCTTTGTTCGGACCGGAGAAAATCAAATTCCGCATTGTAGCAGATTTCGGAGAAGGCGGAGTACTTGCCGCATTATCGAAACGGAAAACCTTAGGCAATTCCTTCTTAGCATCCATAGAATTATAGAAAGTACAATTTTCCAATATCACATCACCGATTCCCCCTTTCACGTCCATCAACTGGTCACCAATATTAATCAATGTACTATTCGTTATAGAAACCTTTTCCAACTGATCGATATTTTTTCCGAAATTAATCATTCCATATCCGTCCGTACCAACTTCGGATATGACACAGTTATCAATCGTAATATCCGTCATGAACACACCACTTCCATCGCTAATACGTACAAGCGTACGTTTTATGTTCTGTATAGCACAGCCTGTGAATGAAATAGACTGGGCATAAGAACTATTTTTCCAATCCGTCATATAACTGGCCTCGCCATTTCCATTCAGGCAAACAAACTCGAATGACAGAGACTGTATCGGAGAAGCCAATGATATTTTATTAGTCACAATAAGCTGTGGACGATTATTTTCATTAGCTTCCGTACTGGTAAACAAAATATTATCCAATCCCGGAATCTTTAGTTCACTTACCTTATACACCGCCCCCGGAGTAAGTTGGACAGTTACATTGCTACATTCTTTCTCTTTCACAAAATTAGATAACAATGTACTTAAATCAATGACTCCGGTTTCCGTAGCCTCCACAAAAAGGATTTCGCTACCACCCAATCCAAGTGTTTTGAATACATACGAACCACGTAATGCATCATTATTATAAATCCGAACACGATAGGTCGCTCCATTCTCCAATTCGGAGAGTGTTTTCGAACAAGCCGCTATATCTTCCGAAGTCAAATCAATCTGTTTTTCCTCACCATATTTCGTATCCACCATTTGAGCCAACGTCAGATGAGTTACTCTGTTCGTTTCTTCCCATATCAAGGTTGCGGAATTAGCTGTAACTTCCACTCCGGTAAATAATTGCTCATCCGGAGTTTTAAATGCTACACTGACATAAGTGCTTGCCTTTCCCTGCGCATCTTCTCCTTTCATACGAACAGAATATTGCGTAGAACCGTTGAACTCCTGAAACAAAGTACGATATTCCACCCTCATAGGCGTATTACTCTCTGAAAATACAGTCAATGTATCTTTCAGAATCGTATCTGTCCTTACATAATTTTCCGCATTAAACTCCAAGCTGTCCGTATAAAACTCAAAAATATAGACTTTTGCATTCACAATCTGCGAATATCTTAATGTAACCGAAGTCGCATCGGTAGCCGACTTATCGAACGTCAACGGACGGAACAAAGCATCATAGTTCTTATTAACTGTCCAGTCATTGGCATCGTCCTCACAGGAAGACATACCCACTATCAAAGCCAATAGTACATACAGGCATGCTCCGGATAATCTATTAACTAGTCTTTTCATTTTTTCCTGCCATTAATTATTTATAACCATACGAATTAGAAACATACCCTTGCGTCTTATTGACATCCTCATAATAAATAGCGAATACATGGCGATAATTACACACTCCATTACCAACAGAATATTTACGGAACTCCGCTTCGGCTTCACCGCCCCAGTTCAGCCTGCCAAACAAATTCGAATAGTCGTAAGACGCATTCAGCCCTGTACCGCAAACCAATATTCTAGCCATTGTTTTCACATAATTAGTATTCAGGGTTGCATTTATATCACCATCCTTATTCAATGTCACCTGCATGCTGATCCAGTTGCACTCATACTGTCCTTTTGATGCAGAAGCAGTACCGGTTCCCATGTCCTCATTGAAATTAACGGACGACATATCAATGTATTCCGGATTATCAGAGTCTTCATATTTATAATAGATTTTTCTCGGTATTTCATCCACTTGATAAGTCTTCCCGAAAATAGTCACCGGCTTGTAGTCATACAACATACAAAGACCTATTTTCATCTCTTCTATTTTCTCCGCCAACAATCCCCAACGTGTCAAATCCTGACGACGAATAGATTCACAACCAAACTCCCATGCCCGTTCATTGACAATAGCCGTGAAGAAATCCGCGTCATACTGCGTGATTTCGGGAGCACCAGTACCAAATGCTCTTTCACGAACCTTTTCCAAAGCCTGTCGGGGAGACATACCGGCAATCGGACTAACTGCATCCGGCCCTGTCAATACATTTTGAGCCTCCGCAAACATCAGGTAAATATCTGAATATCGCATCAAAATCCAGTTGATACCAGTAGCAATACGTGAATTAGCTTTCGGGAAACGGACTTTCATATAATTATCAGTCATCCAATACCAACGCCATTTACCACAAGCCACTCCTAATGGGTTACAGCGAATAACTTCCTTATTTTTTCCATTCTCATTGATATATTCCTGGAAAACACAAGTAACATCCCGACGGGTGTCTGCCGGATCAAATGAATAAAAATAGTAAGCAGTAGTAGCCGCATATCCTGCCCCTCCCATACCTTGGGTGGTATTAAAAACCCCTCTGTTCAGGTTGTATCCCATCGTGGCCCCCACATCTCCATTCTGTCCTTCACCAAAAGCGACTTCAAACAGGTTTTCATTATACTTGTTGTATTCCAGATGATTGACAGTAGACCAAATATTCTCATAACTGGGATCAAGCTCATGAGGATTATCAGTCGCTCCCAAAATCTCCGCACACTGTTTGGCAGCCAGCTCATAATAATCTTTCCAATTCTTAGGGCGACCGACGAAATATCCGTTCATTTCCGGAATGGTCGGATGATGTTCCACATCCAAGTCCGGAAACTGATTTCCATCCCGTACAGACCATCCTCCGGCAAATAGCGCTACTTTTGCCAGCAGTCCTTTGGCAAAACCTTTATTCATGCGTTCTACCGTATATGATTCTTCTCCCATCCAAGGCAGATATTCAATTGCCTCTTTCAAATCCTCTATGATATAATTATAAACAATATCACGATCCACTTTTCCTATATAGACATTTCCCAATCCGCTTTCAGACGCATGCTCTTTATATGGCACATCTCCCCAATAACGGATCAGTTCAAAATAGCCTAACGCTTTTAGTGCTAATGCCTCTCCTAAATATCTACGCATGGCAGCCTTGTCCGAAGTAGATTGCATCAACGGGGACCGACGTATACCATCTACGATAGTAGTGGCGGATTCTGCCAGATAATAAAGTTTGTCCCATCTGGTATTCCGGTTATAATTATCGTCATAAAAATTGCCAGCACCTTCATCACGAAGTGTCGAATTATAGTTTTCCGTAGAAAACGCACCCGAGCCAACCTCCACGTCAGAAGCTCCCTGCCAGTTGACACACAGTTTCTGACCATATATATAGGTGTCCGTCATTGTCGCATACACACCCATCAGGGCTGCTTCCGTCAGAGCTGTCGATTTAAACAGATTCTCATCACTTGGAATAGAAGGACTTTCCGTATCCAAAAAATTATCCATACACGAAGTGCATAACACAGAGGAGGATAAAACCGCTAAAAATAGTTTCTGTATTTTCATTTTTCAAGTATTAAAAAGTAACATTAAGACCAAATACATAAGAATGTGCTTTCGGATATGCAGAATAATCCACACCCGGAGTCAAAGGGGTAGAACGTTGTGTGCTCACTTCAGGATCCTGTCCGGAATAAGCTGTCCAGCAAAATAGGTTATTGGCCGTAGCATACACGCGCAGATTCTTGACTCCTAGCTTACGAGTCACAGTAACCGGAAGCGTATACCCTAACGTCAGGTTACTACAACGCAAAAAAGAACCATCTTCAATCGCCCAGTCCGTCACAAGCGTACGCCCCATCATAGGCATCCAGATAGAGGCTTTGGAATTGATTTCAACAAAGCGCTCCGGATTAGCATCATTACCATACATTACATTGGCACCCGTTTCCGGATCAATAATCGACCAACGGTTTTCCAGGCTCATAAAATCCCTGATATTATTATATCTACGATTCGTATGAGTGGATGCCATAATCTTATTGGCATTATATACTTTATTACCATACGACCAATTGAACATAGCTGCCAGGTCAAACCCTCTCCATGCAGCATTCAGCCCGAATCCGCCAATATGCTTTGGCTGTACACTACCGATCACTTTACGGTCATTATCCGCGTCAATCACACCGTCATTATTCTGATCTTTCAGTTTGATAAAGCCCGGACCAAAGTTAGGCAAGTCGTTAGAGAACAAAGCCCTGTCGTCTACTACCCCTTTATTCAGTATCCATTTTTTCGTATTCTCATCAAACGTAAAGTCGTCTACAGAATAAAAGCCCTCTACTTCGAATCCATAAATCTGTCCTACCGCCTGACCTACAATAGCACGAAAATCATCAGAGCCGATATCCGGTCGCCAGTTGGATTGCGCACTCAATACAGTTGCCGTTCCATCCAGTTTATTCACTATATTTTTATTGAATGATATATTGAAGTTAGCGCCCAGATAGAAATCTTTACTATTGATAATCGTTCCGCTAAGCGTAAGTTCAACTCCCCTGTTCGTGCTGCGGCCTACATTCTGATACTGATATTCATATCCTGAATTTGAAGGAAGATCCATGCGTAAGATTAAATCTTTCGTTATATCATTATAGAAGTCAACCGTCACATTCAAACGGCTATTAAAGAGGCTGGCATCTATTCCCACATTAGAGGATAACTTCGTCTCCCAAGTCAGATTCTCGTTCCGCAAGGTGTTCTGCAATTTCAGGGCACTCTGTACTGTTTCATTTAGATAATATTGCCTATTGGCAGAAGATTCCATTTTATAATCCTGTCTCCAGTATGAATTGACACGCGCATTACCAACTGACCCGTAACTCACACGAAGTTTCAGATTATCCAGCCAGTCTTCCGTCTGCTTCATAAATTTTTCCTGGGAAATGCGCCATGCCAATGCCATACCCGGGAAAAATCCCCAACGGTTTTCAGGAGCGAACACATTCGTTCCGTCGGCACGGGCTGTAAAAGTGAACATGTACCGGTCTTTGAAAGCATAGTTTAAACGACCGAAGTAAGATGCCGTACGGGAAGGTTCACCAAGAGTGGTATACGTTGGTTGGGATTCTCCATAGTTCCACATAGCCAACACTTCGCTCGCCGTAAAATCCATAGGATAATATTTGGATGAGGCAATCATCTGATTTCTGTAATTACTCACCATTTCATGTCCGGCCATCAGATCAAGGCGGTGATTCTTTTTCAGAGAGAACCGGTAACTCAATATGTTCTGCAAGTTCCATCGTGCACCTTTCTCATCCGTACGTTTGGCTACGGGCTGACCGGCATTGGAGCTCGACTCTCCGGTTTTCTTTAACCAGACATTATCGGTATAATTATAAGTGTATGCGTAACTACCTTTCAGCTGATAAGTCAATCCTTTAACAATTTCCCAGTTAAATCCGGCATTATAAGTCATAGAAAACTGGTTTTGCTTCTTATACTCATTCACCGTATTATATACAGGATCATTCAATGATGATAACAATGCATCATCCGAGTAATCAATTTCACCCCCCAAAGCATCTCCCGCATCTATACTTGCAAGGCTGTTGATTGGCGAGAAAAGAACGGCATCTCTCAATTTACCTCCATTGGTACCCGCACCGTCAATCACCATTCTAGTCAGACGGCTGGAAAACTCAAACTTCAATTTATTACTTAACTTTTTATCCATCTTCACACTCAAGTTATCCCTCACATAATTGGAGTTGAGCATAATGTACTTCTCATCATCCCGCGTATAACTCAAATTATAACGCAATGTGGCATCCGTTCCTCCTGTTATACCAACGTTATAGCTTTGTTTGAATCCGGTGTTTCCATATACTTTATCCTGCCAGTTCGTGCCTTCTACCGAACGATAAATATTGCGGTCGTCCCAACGTCCATACATCGAATTAATGCTGCTGGTCAGAGAGGTGCCCGGATCAAGTTCTTTCTGATAACAATAGTATTCGTAAGGTGAAAGTACCCCCGTCAGATTATACACATTACTGACACCCCAGTGAGCATTGAATGAGATTTCTGTTTTTCCCGCCTTACCGCTTTTTGTAGTAACAAGAATAACGCCGTTCGCACCTTTAGCTCCATAGATGGCGGTAGAAGAAGCATCTTTCAAAACATCAATGCTTTGAATATCACCGGGAGGAATATCATTGATATTACTCACCTGAAAACCGTCAACAATATATAACGGTGAATTGTCCTGGGTAATAGAACCACCGCCACGTACTGTAATCTGGATTGTTGCATCGGGCGATCCATCAGTAGCCACTACATTCACACCTGCCAGTTTTCCTGTAATAGCCGCAGCCGCAGAAGTTATCGGAATATCCTTCAAAACCTTCTCACTCACTGAAGAAATCGCACCGGTCAAATCTCCGCGACGTGAGGTTCCGTATCCTACCACTACCACTTCGTCCAAAGTCTGATTGTCTTCTTCCAACACAACTTTCAGATGTTTTCCTGGTTTCACAGTCGCAACAACTGATTTCATTCCTACAAAACTAATTTCCAACTTTGTTGCATCTTCGGGAACAGACAAAGTGAAATTTCCATCCAAGTCGGTAATTGTACCGACGGAGGACTTTTTCAACACCTTCACACTAGCACCAATAATAGCATCGCCGTTGGTATCCACCACCGTTCCTTTCACAGATACCTTCTGTGCATATACTGTTGTCGCCGTTATAAAGCACAAGAGCAAGCAACATATATACGCAAAGCATCTTCTCAAAAATAAATGTCTTTGTACATCCATAGTATTATCTTGATTAATTTGTTTCATTTTTAATGTTACAAAAGTCACACTTTTACAGCTGTTTTCCACTCATTATTTATGCAAAAGCGTGGACTTTTTATATAGAATGCCTTATTTTACTGTAACAATAATCACCTCTCCTTCGCGTGTATCCACATCATACAAATAAGTATCACGTAATGCCACTCCTTTTAAAGGCGCTTTCTCACTAATCATCGGGCGTGAGATTTGCTGTACTTTAAATAATGCGTTCGGATTCGTTTCTTCTTCCTTCTTCTGTTTCAACGATGCTCCTTCAGCAGCCAATTTCCAGTAAGAACGCAGGCGCAGATTGCCTCCGATTTCCGAACGTAACACAGCTTTTACCAGCTTACCGTCCTTCCAGGTCAATTCATCAATCAAAAAACCTCCCCGGGCACGCAACCCTTTCACTGTCCCGCTCTTCCATTCCGAAGGCAACGAAGGCAACAGATGAATCGCACCATCATGACTTTGCACCAGCATTTCGGCAATACCAGCCGTGCAACCGAAGTTACCATCTATCTGGAAAGGTGGATGCGCGTCGAATAAATTAGGATACGTTCCGCCTCCCTGTCCTTTTTGTATTTCAGGGCTGACATAAGTCAGCTGATTCTTTATCAACTGATAAGCATGATCCCCGTCAAGCATACGAGACCAGAAACAAACTTTCCATCCCATTGACCAACCGGTAGAAGGATCTCCCCGTTGTATCAATGTGTTTTTTGCCGCTTCAAAAAGTACCGGAGAACGATAAGGAGAAATCTGATAACCGGGATATAGTCCCCAAAGATGAGAGATGTGCCGGTGACGATCATTAGGATGATCCCAGTCTTCAAACCATTCCTGCAATTGTCCGTACTGCCCTACCTGCATCGGAGGCAACTGCCGGCGCATATTCTTCAATGTATCACAAAAATCGGTATCTGCGTTCAGCACTTTGGCAGCTTCGCATGTATTTGAAAATAAATCAAAAACCAACTGATTATCCATCGTGATTCCTGCAAAAAGATTACTTTTCTTCTTTATCCAGCGCGGAGAATTCTCGGGTGAGTTGGAAGGAGTGACAACCAGATAACCCGTGTTCGGGTCGCGTACCAGAAAGTCGACAAAGAATTCCGAAGCACTTTTCATCATCGGATACACTTCCTCCAAATACTTCTTATCACCGGAAAACAAATAACGGTCCCATAAATGCTGACAAAGCCATGCATTAGCCACAGGCCATGTCCCACAATAAGGACGGTCCACCGCACCCGTCATACGCCACAAATCCGTATTATGATGCAACACCCAACCACGGCAACCATACATTCGACTGGCAGCTTCACGCCCATTCTCGCTCAATTCACGTACCATCTGGATGAATGGTTTATGAAGTTCGGCCAAGTTAGTGATTTCCGCCGGCCAGTAATTCATTTCAGCATTAATATTCGTTGTATAATTGCAGCTCCAAGGAGGCCCCGGGTTATGATTCCATTTGCCCTGCAAGTTGGCGGGCTGGCATCCGGGCTGTGAAGATGAAATCAATAAGTAACGTCCATACTGGAAATACAATGCTATCAATGCCGGATCATAGGATGAAGAAAACTCCTTGATACGTACATCCATCGACTTATTGGCTTGGGAAGTTTCACCCAAATCCAAAGTTACACGATTGAATTGTTTCTGATAAGCAGCAATATGAGCGGCTTTCGCTTTACTATAATCTTTCGCTGCATTTTTCAAATAAGCTTTATTCCGTTGATACGGATCGCCCGATATATCTTTATAGTTGACAAAGTTAGTCGCCATCGAGATATACAATGTAAGTTCACTGGCTCCTTGAACGCTAAGCAACGTGTCATTGGCAGTTATCACTTTCCCACCTTTATGTTTCACATCCAAATCGGCACAATAGTGCACTTTACCCGAAAAATAACGGCTGCCATGCGTAATACCTTCCAGCCGCAAACCTTTCTTTCCATAAATACTACGTTTCGGATCTCTCATCGGGGTATTAAAAAACAGTTCGCAATTGATTGTGCCCGGTTTGGATGCTTTGATATGCCTGATAACCAGTTGATCGGTAAATGATGCAAATGTTTCTTCGGTAAATTCCACTCCGTCTACTTCGTAGCGAGTCACAGCTACTGCATTGCTTATATCCAGATCACGATAGTAATTATTTACTTTTTTGTGATCTGGATAACGGATATTCAGACGACCCACTGTCTGGTAAGGCATTTCATTCCCCACTTGTGAAAGAATCTTCGTTGCCGCCATGTTCTGCGCTTCTTCGTACTTTCCTTCAAAAATCAACCGGCGCATTTCCGGCAAAGCCGTTTTTGCTTCTTCATTATAGTTCTGGTAAGGAGAGCCCGCCGACACTGTTTCTTCGTTCAACTGTATTTGTTCCAGTTGAGGATTACCGAACACCATTGCTGCAATCCGTCCATTACCAACCGGGAGCGCTTCTTCCCAATAAGAAGCGGGTTTGTCATACCATATTCTATAGATGTTTTGTCCTTCCACATTCCCCAACAGAGAAGAAAAAGCCAACATACAACTGAATACTTTACTTATCATTTTCATATTTTAAAGTTTTAATTGTCATCACTCTTCTAAAGGTTCACTCAAAGACCCATACTCACTAACGGCCTTCACCTGATATGTCTTTCCTTCCTCAACATTACAAGACGTTTCCTTGGTTATTTGTACAGTTTCATCGTTCGCAATTACCAAATAACAAATCGCATATTTCGAAGCATCCCAACTTAATATGCCGTTTTCTCTTTTCAGATTTTCCGGTGCGGATATTTGTTCCATATATTTCTTCGGGTCCCAATTATCGCCCTCACGAACAACGTTTTCGTACGTATACCGAGCTGCCTCACCTGCCGTAAGGACAGCCTGACAAATGCCTGTCACCGGATTCTCTTGTTCATCCTGATAGGTATATTGCGTTTTACGCTGGCTTAAATCTACAGTATTCCCCTCCTTATCTTTACTGTTATATTCAGCAAACATTTGAGGAATAGCTCCCATATCCGTCCATCCTTCCGGGGCTATCTTTATATTAAAAATCGTATTGAGATATACAGCTATCGGAGAATTGTGCCAGGGACGCCCCAACTTGACACTTTCTGTATCAGCCAATTCATTTCCATCCACAATGCAATTATTCAACACATATCCCCAACGTGTTCCTACTTTATGAGAAGGAGCAACAATAATTGCGCCATCCCTCATATTATAAAAGGTGCAATGTTCGAGAAAGCAATTCCCGTTTCCATAGAAGTAATCAACGGCTCCTTCAATCCAGCAATTCTGTGCATACAGTCTGCCGTTATCCGACTTAGGCCCGGTCTGCCAGGTATCTTGGTACGAGAGGAATTTGCAATTATTGAATGAGTTGCGGTCATTCTGGGTATACATTGCCAATGCCATAGGACCTTTCTGCAATTCTTTGCCATATCCGTTTACAAAAGATATATTCTCTGCGTAAAAATCCGTAGCTTTCACTGATACCATAGCGGCTTCCGTTTTTCCTAAGTTCTTATAAGAGTACTTCCACACATCCGGATCAGTCGCACTGGCTTCGGTTGAGCTGTTAATCCGTAACTTGACAATTGTCTTATCCACATCCTGTCCGATGAGATGAATATACGGTTTGTCTTCAGGAATGATAATTTGTTCTTCATACGTTCCGTTCATCACGAAAATGAGCCAGGGTTCCGTTCTTTTCGAGGGGACATTATCTACTGCTTTCTGTATACTGGTATAATTTCCCTTTCCGTCAGGACTGACCACCGCATCAAATATGCGTGCTTCCGGTTGAGGACGTTCTCTGATTGTAAACTGAATACTGACACCTTCGAATACATTTCCCTGAAAGTCTATGACTGCACCTTTGGGGAGGCTGAACTGACAGGCCTGATTATAGTCCAAAGCAGTATAAGCGTAAGACGCTGTTTTACCTTTGAAAGTCAACTCCACTTCCTCGCCATTAAAATTCGCTTTCCCTTCTCCCGCTTTCACATACTCGTTAAAAGTAAGCAGAATCGTATTGTTTTCTTCTGCCGTTTCACCATTTGCAGGAGTAACAGACACCAAAGAAGGGGCTTCATGGTCGGGAACAAAAAAGTTATTGCTACTTTCCTTGCAACTTGTTGCCAGCAAAGCTGATAACAACAATAGTCCTTGGGACATCTTCGAGAATAAATGTGCTTTCATAAATTATTTGTTATATTCTTAATGATAGATTCTTATTCCATTATTATTTGGTCGTCCTGCCTTGAGCAGTTACTATTTCACGTTACAAAAGTATACGGAACAACATGAATACTTTCTCACTATTTGTTTGTTTGCGTGGACTTTTTTAATATCATTCAAAAGTTGCGGACTTTTTGTGCAATCTGGTGCACTATCTATGCAACCAGTTGTCTATCAAATTCTATCCGCTTACATTTGTATCAGTATCACTATCATCACACTTTATAAAAAATCAGGTAAGATATGAAAAACAACAAGGTAAAATTCATTTTCGTGGCACTACTGTTTGCCACACAAGTAGAAGCGTTCTCCTCCTGTTCCACATCTTCAGTCAATGAAGATAATAAAGAACAGGAGACTCCACCGGATTCTCCCTCCGTATCTCCACCAGTGGAAGAAACAGCATATGCCTTTCCCGGAGCTGAAGGAGGAGGAATGAACACTACAGGAGGAAGAGGCGGAAAGGTATATATTGTCAGATCCCTGGAAGACTCCAAAGCACCGGGTACCCTCCGGTATGCCATCGAACAAAAGGAGCCTCGTATAATTGTCTTCTGTATATCCGGCACCATTTATCTAAAATCGACACTGGACATTCGGAACGGTGATGTCACGATAGCCGGACAGACAGCTCCCGGAGACGGTATCTGCCTGGCTCACTTTCCAGTAAATGTATCGGCCGATAATGTAATTCTACGATACCTGCGTTTCCGGATGGGAGATACGGATTTGCTGGGCTCTTCGGCTTCCGACGGTGCAGATGCTCTGGGAGGACGCCAGAAAAACAATATCATGATTGACCATTGTTCCATCAGTTGGAGCACTGACGAATGTGCTTCATTCTATGATAATACTAACTTTACTATGCAATGGTGTATTATTTCAGAAAGTCTCCGCTTATCGGGACATACCAAAGGCCCTCATGGATATGGCGGTATTTGGGGAGGAGTCAACGCTTCTTATCATCATAATCTGATGGCACACCATGACAGTCGCACACCACGTTTCGGTTCCGGAGTAAAATATCAAGGTCAGGAACGTACTGATATGCGTAATAATGTTATTTATAACTGGAGCGGTAACGGATGTTATGGCGGAGCAGCAATGGGCATTAACATTGTGGACAACTACTACAAACCCGGACCCGCTACGGATGCCAAAGTGGCCAACCGTGTGATGGCTATCGACATCAGCTCTTCTGATGGAGATTTTGCACCGATCAAAGGGGTATTGGGACAGTATCATATCAGCCGGAATTACTTCGAGGCAGGAAACCAACTGACAGAAGCAGCAGCCGCAAAAGTGAACAAAGACAACTGGACTGGTATCCGTAACAACACCGGTCACTCTCTTGATGAACTGAAACGGGATACTCCGGTAGAAGTAGATGCGGTAACTACCCACACGGCACAAAAAGCTTACGAACTGGTGTTGAAATATGCGGGTTGCAGTCTCAAACGAGATGATATAGATACTCGTATCGTTGAAGAGACACGCACAGGAACGGCACAATTCATCGGAAAGAACGAACACAACGGATTAGGAGATGAACCCTGTCCGAACGGTCCTTGTGAACATTGCGACAAAGGTATCATCCATTGGAAAAGTCAGAATTATCCTAAGGGCGGACTTATCGATAGTCAGAAAGACCTAAAGCCTTCCGGAGCTGGTAGCGACTGGAGTGCATGGCCAACATTAAAATCATTGCCACAAGTTACCGATTCTGACAATGACGGCATGCCTGACGAATGGGAAACCGCCAACGGATTGAACCCAAACAAATATGATGCAAACGGAAGAAATCTAAGTACTGCCTATGATAATATAGAGGTTTATATCAATAGCCTTGTAGAAACAATAACAAATACGCAAAATAAGAAATGAATGATGTGAGGGAAAACAACTCTTATTAACGCAAAAAACTGGTCAATTAATACAAATCCTGATTCAATGAATCATTTGTATACTATATATGAAACAATATTGCACCTCTATGTTGCTTTTCTCTCTTATCTTTGTCGCAGTAAAAACAAAAACACACTATAAAGATCATGATTACAAGTAGAAAGATTTCTCAAGTCAAAGTTTTTGCTGGTAGTCCTTGGGAGGTAGCCAGCGTAAAAAGTCTATTGAATGCAGCCTATATTCAGGTTTCAATGAAAGACAATGGTTTAAACAGTATTTTGATTTCTGTTCCTTGCAAATACTATACTGCGGCCATGCGTGTAATTAATAACAGAAAAGTTTCATAGGTTTTAGGTTTACATATAAATTGGAGGGTTCTTATTGTCAGCAGGAGTTTTAGCTGGATAATACAGTGACTAGCAACTCATTGCACCCTGACAATAAGCCATGACAATAGGCTGACAATAAAAAGATCGTACTTTTATTGTCAGCCTATTATTTAATAGATTAAATTCACGGCAGAATTATAGAATTCGTTTCAATCTCCTACATATCTTTCTGATCCAGCAGTTGCTACAAATAGCGTTGTCCGACATAGAATTCTTCTCGAAGGAGCGCAGTCTTTCGTATTGTTCCTCCACCATTTTCCATAAACCGTCCAGTCGCGAACTTTGTCCTCTAATTGCCATTAATTCCTGATCCCGCATATTCAAAAGTGAAGCATACAATCTGCTGGTTTTGTTTTTTTCCATGCAAAGTTGCTCTAACTCATCGATATATTCAGACGTAATTCCCAGCTTAGTCCGTTTTATGAATTGCTGAATACTATCATCATCTATGGAAACTGTATCGTTCTCATAAGACACTGTGATTTTTTTCATTTCCACCCAAAGCCAGATATACTCTTTTTCGAGTCGGTATTTCTCGGCTGCCGCTTCTATGCTAATCCATTGTGACATAGTGTTTGTTTTTAATTTGTTATACAACAAGGAATAAATAGTGCTCTGTTGATGTTGATTCAACAAACATTCGCGCTTTTTGTATTCCGGGCGGACAGGAGATTGGGGTTGGGGATTTATAAGGATCATGAAACCAACCGGGTACAATAAAAGCGTGAATGCTGTTGAATCATTATCTGTCCTTGAGGCCTAGCAAACCCGTCCATAAGATAATGATAACAACAGACATCCACGCTAATCGTTTATATATAACACATCTTCCATCAATATGTTGATATACGACCGTTCACGTGGAATATCTGTTGAACCACCCCTCTACGGACAGAAACTTGCTAGATTTCAAGGACGAGGGATAATGCAATAATATTCCTATTTCAAAATAAATAACGCTTCTTACCTGTTTTCACCACGCTGATGAACAGAAAGCGTATGACAAAGATATGCTTTTTTTTTCGAAACAAAGTGGAAATACGGAAATAAATACAGGAAGTTTTGTATTGAAAGAGAAGAAGTTCAATATTAGCAAAGAGCGTATAAGAAATATAAACTCGCTACGAAGCGAATGTCGCCCCCGTTAAATGAATGCTGCGCATCTGGTATCTTTCACTAAAGAAGCAGGTATTGTTCTGCTAAAGTAACAGTATTGTTCAGCTAAGGCAGCAGTATTGTTCGGCTAAAGCAGCAGTATTGTTCAGCTAAAGCTACGCAGGGAAAACGCATTATAAATCATGTAAAATAAGTTCCCATAAGAATTCATTATCCCACCCTGCTATTAATCTTTTTCTATTGATTGGTATCTCTCTTTTGTTGTTTCTTAATGTAGCCAATGCAATTTTCGCCAGTACGGAGAAGTTTAATGCTGATATATTTCTTCTTCTGGTATTATCTTCATGGAAATTGACATCTAGCTGCCAATGTAGATTATTCTCAATTTCCCAGTGTTCTCTACTATTTTTAAGTATCTTCTGCGCATCAGGTTCCAAGGAAGATATAAAACATCTTTTTTCCACTGTAGTGCCTTTGTTTGTATTTCTGGTATTCTCTATATATCCGAAAGACTGTATATTTTTCCACTTCTTTCTAATATCTGCTCCCAGAAAACCAGGATCGTTGCAGCAATAGCAGATTCTCGACTCATTCCTGCCATGTCCTTCTTCATGCGTCTCATATTTGTCAAATCGTACTGTTGTACCTTTTGATACAATACTTTCTGTTACTGACAGTACTATTTCCTTTAATTTCGGTTGATTATCTTTCACTATAAAAATGTAGTCACCTTCTCCCTTTATGACTTTCTCTGCAATTGTACGCTGGCATCCTAAAGCGTCAATTGTAATAATACAATCTTTTATACACAACATATCTAATAATTCAGGAATGACAACTATCTCATTTTCCTTTTCTTGTGTACATAACTGTCCAAGGGAGATTCCCAGTTCTGTTGCAAATGCACTGATAACATGCAATTTGTACTTTCCCGTATTCGAATCAGGAAGCACTCCTTGTTTACGATGACGCTTGTCCTGTTCGGATTCATAGGCTCCTCGTATGGTTTTACCATCAATGGCTATATGCCCCGAATAACATTTGAGAATGCTTTGGACCCATTGCCTATAAGATTCTTCAAATTTTAAAGGATCTAATGCCGAGAAAAAGCGATTAAATGTATCATGGGAAGGGATACCATTAAAATTGGAAAGCTTAGCTGCAAAAAAAGATTCTTTACTTTTACCAAAGTCTTCTATTGAATTCCAAGTATCAGCGCCACATATAACAGCAGAAATTGCAATAAGAACAATGGTACTGGCCTGATGTTTTTTACAACGGTCTATCCGGTTATCTATCAATATTAATGAATCAGCAAATTCATGTAGGTTGCTGATCTCAATCTTTCTTTTAGTTTCTTGCTTCATTTTAATTGTGATTTATAATCACGTAAATGTACTCAAATAATATTGTAAATGAAAGATAAATATCTTATTAATAAGATGAAAAGACAATATTGATGTAAGATAAATGTATAAAAGATTAAGGAAAGAGTATAATGCGTTTTCCCTGTAAAGCTACGGTATCTTTACCTTCCCACGGCCGTGGTAACTTCTTTCCACAGCCGTGACGAATTCCTACCACGGCCGTGGGAAGATCTCGTCACGGCCGTGGCGAACTACCAATACCGGTAAGTTAACGTACGAATAACGGTGTCTTTATGCAACAATACACAGTGGCGAGCATATCTTTACTTACTTGTTAATGTTTCAAGTCCGCCTTCTTGAATAGAGTATAACAAGAAAGCACATTCTTTATCGCGATAAAGCGCAAATAGTTTGTTTTACAAGTACCTTATCCGTACCTTTGAAACCAATAACAAACACTTACTCTCATTAAATATCAAGAGAAGAAAAATGAAGATTACACAAATCAGGGAAAACGGAGATACGGAGGCACTAAGCGTGACAGACATCGACCTGCTGATAGAAAAAATGAAAAAAGAAACCAAGCTCCGCCCGGTAACCGGATTACGTCAGGCCCTGCATTTTGTTCTACCCGACGAGCCTTGTTCCCTCGCCAACAAACTACCACGAGTGATTCCCGCAGCAGCCTTCGGACGAGTGAACGGAGTGAAGCGAATGAAAACCTACAATGGCATTGTAGAACTGACCATCGGTCCGCTAGCCGGAAAGACAGAAGTGGAAATCGTGAAGCAAAAGGCAGCCGAACTTCCCCAAACAATGCTGGCTTTTATGGGAGCAAGTGGTAAAAGCGTCAAGATATGGACTTGCTTCACCCGTCCGGACGGCACTTTACCGCAAACAACGGAAGAAGCCGAAGTGTTTCAGGCACATGCTTACCGGCTTGCCATTAAATGTTATCAGCCTCAACTTCCCTTCAACATTCTATTGAAAGAGCCGAAACTGGAACAATTCTCACGTCTTAGCTATGATCCGGACTTGATTTACCGTCCCACCCCTGTCCCTTTCTATCTTTCACAACCCATCGGTATGCCCGGCGAGATGACTTATCATGAGAAATCGAGCACTGAAGCATCTCCACTGAATCGAGCACTGCCGGGGTATGACACGGAAGATACAGTAGCATTGCTTTATGAAGCGGCATTGCGGAAGACATTCGAAGAAATAGAAACAGACTGGCATCGGAACGATCATGATTTGCAAACGTTAGTAGTCCCGCTTGCCGAAAATTGTTACTACTCCGGCATCCCGGAAGAGGAGGTAACCCGACGAACCATCATGCGTTATTACAAAAGAAAAAATCCGATGCTGATACGCGAGATGATAAGAAACGTATACAAAGAATGTAAGGGAGTGCCCAAAAGCAACTGCCTGACTAAAGAGCAACGCCTTAGCCTGCAGATGGACGAATTTATGAACCGTCGTTATGAGTTCCGTTATAATACGCAGATCGGGGAAGTGGAATACCGGGAGCGTTTCTCGTTTCAGTTTTATTTTCATCCTATTGACAAACGGGCACAAAACAGTATCATGCTTGATGCCCAATCCGAAGGTATTGGCGTATGGGACAGGGACATAGACCGATACTTACATTCCAACCGTGTGCCAATCTACAATCCGTTGGAAGAGTTCCTGTTTCATCTGCCTCATTGGGACGGCAAAGACCGTATTCATGCTTTGGCAAACAGGGTTCCTTGCAAAAATCCGCATTGGGAATTGCTTTTCCACCGTTGGTTCCTGAATATGGTTTCACATTGGAGAGGAGTAGATAAAATGCACGCGAACAATACGTCGCCCATATTAGTGGGCCGACAGGGAACTCATAAATCAACTTTCTGCCGTGAAATGATTCCGCCTGCGCTTCGCGCTTACTATACAGACAGCATTGATTTCAGCCATAAACGGGATGCAGAACTGTATCTGAATCGGTTTGCGCTCATCAATATCGATGAGTTTGACCAGATAACGCTGCCACAACAAGGATTTCTGAAACATATTCTTCAAAAGCCTGTGGTCAATCTACGGAAACCGCACGGTCGCTCGGTACTTGAATTGCAGCGGTATGCTTCATTTATCGGCACAAGCAATCAGAAGGATTTGCTGACTGATCCTTCGGGAAGCCGCCGTTTCATTTGTATTGAAGTGACGGGAAACATCGACACTACACAGCCGATAGATTATGAACAGCTTTATGCACAAGCCATGCACGAGATTCATCATGGCGAACGCTACTGGTTTGACAGTGAGGATGAGCAGATTATGACGGAAAACAACCGTGAGTTTGAGCAGACACCGGCTATGTTGCAATTGTTTTACCAGTATTTCAAGACTGCGCAAACGAAAGAGGAAGGGGAATTTCTTACTCCGGTTGAAATATTGAATTATCTGAAGAAGAAAAGCGGTATGTCATTGTCTGATAACAAAGTATACCACTTCGGGAGATTGCTGCAAAAATGCGGTATTCCTTCGAAGCATACTTATAAAGGTACTGTTTATCAGGTAATAAAGCTATCATAAGAGATAAAAGCAAGGCTGACAATAAAAGTCTGGATATTTTATTGTCAGCCTATTATCAATGGTTATTGTCAGGTGATAGAACGTTGATATTCATTCACTTGAATGTATTCCTGACAGTATGACAATAAAACAGGCACAAATCATTATGAGATTCAAATTTCCAGGATACTTGTCTTCCACCTTTCTGTTGAGCTATTAAGTTTTTCTAAATAGTTGTATTTGCATCCAACTCTCCATGTAACCAATAGAGCAACCAACGAATAGCCAACGGAACAACCGGACCGCCTATTTACTCTTTCTTCTTGGGAGTAACGAAGCCGATAGGATTACGCGGCTTATCTGCTAAAGCCTTTTGCGCCTGCAATTCGGCTAACGTCTGATTTATTAATTCTAACTGCGTCCGAGTGTCGTCATTGATGTCGTTATAGTCTGCAAATACTTCCTCTATATACTCCTTTAGTTCCTTGACTTCGTTTTGAAGTTCATATACTGGATCGGTCGGCGGGTTTAACAGTAACTGACGAACCGCAACGAAAGCACGCATTATACCCCTGTTTATTCCAATAGCAGTATCAGAGTTTAGAACACTACTAAGCATTGCTACGCCTAGTTCCGTAAAAGCAAAAGGCATATATTTAAAATTGCTGCCTCTTCCTTTGTTCAAGGTCACAATTTGTGATCTTGAAAGTTCGTCCCTCGTGAGTTCAAACATAAAGTCCTCACCTTCGAACCTTTTTAAATTACGTCTAACAGCTTGTTTTAGCACCCTGTTTTCTATTCCGTACATTTCCGCCAAATCAAAGTCTAACATCACCTTTTACCCGCGTATGTCGTAAATCTTACTTTGTATTACTTCGAGTTGTATTCAACTTGTCGAAATCAGACTGAAACACACGGTCCTGAAAGATACGGTATTTCTCAAATTCGGTTTCTGCATAATCTTTCGCTTGTTCGGCAGACATCTTTCCTGAATCATTTAATATGGGGCGGTCATCGCTATCCAAGAATTTATCTATACGTTTTGCCCAATCTTCCATTGTCATAGGAATATGCCGCTTTGCCCGGTCTTCTGCCAAATCCAGAAAAGCATTGACCAACCGTCCCATTGACTCCAGTTCTTCTTCTTTCAAATAATTCTTTGCTATCGACACATCTGTTTTTACAATCTTTCCGTTAGGAGCTTTCTCCCAGGTAGTTAGTCCCATGTGTTCCTTCTCTGCATCGGCACGCTCTACAATAAGTTCTGCCGCCGTGTGTCCATGAACTGCATAGTGCATTTTGTTCTGGACTTTTTTGAAAAACAAACGTGTGGTCGGGGCATTGAGGTTATAGTCTATGCTGGTAGCATAAATATCTGTTAGCTTTTGGTAGAAACGTCGCTCACTCAATCGTATTTCCCGGATTTCAGCAAGCAAATGTTCAAAGTAATCTTCATTGATGAATGATCCGTTCTCCATTCGCTTTTTATCAATGACATATCCACGAATGGCAAACTGCCGAAGTATAAATGTACACCATTGCCGAAATTGAGTGGCGCGCACGGAGTTGACGCGATAGCCGACTGAAATGATGGCATCAAGACTATAAATAAAAACTTCACGAGAAATATTCCGATTACCTTCTTTTTGAACTATCCGGTTTTTCCGGATAGTTGTATTCTTATCTACTTCTCCTTGCGAATATATATTTTTCAAATGTTCATTAATTGTGCGTATATCAACATCGAACAATATCGACATCGTCTTCTGCGTCAGCCACAAAGTTTCGTCCTGATAAAGCACTTCAATGCCTTCTTCTTTATTCTCTATCTGAAAAATAAGAAATTCAGCCGTACTATTGCGTATTTGCAGTTTCTTGCTTCCGTTATTACTTTCTTCCATATTCATCTTGAACATTCATTTCTTTTATCAGAAACAAATGTACTTAGAACATATCGAACTGCCAAAGATAATATCTCCTATTTTATCTCCACCTTCGTCTGTAATCTTATGTCATTGGAAGCAGCGCCAATCATTATCTGAGAAGTTCCCTAAAAAGATCATAATTACAGTAGAAAGCTTTCTCCGTAATATCTTCGCTTTATGGATTCAACAGATTTTATTCGTATTTTTCCGGTTTACATATTGGTTTACATGAACCGCATAAATTATATGTATAAAGGTACTGGCAAAAACATTTAGATGGAAAAGATATAAACAGGGGAAATAGTAACTTCTTCATAAAACAAACATAAATAAAAGAAACCTGCTTACCCAAAGAATATTATCTTTTCAGTAAGCAGGCTTTCACTCATATTCAAAAATGCAAAGAGCAAAATCTCTCACAAATTTGTGTGTTCCATTAATTGATAGCTATCGGAGCATCCAACGTCTTAATAGTAATTCCATTTGTAGTACCGTTTATACGCCCTGTGGCATCTTTGATAACTCCACCTTCCTGAGTCTCCGATCCGTCTAGTTTATAATAAAGTGCCAAGCCTTCTGAAGCAGGGTCAACACCCAGCATATTCTGCTTAAGTTGATTTTCCGTACGGGCTACACTCCAAACACGGACTTCACTCATTTTACCATGGAATGGACGTTCACCCCATTTAAAACCATAGATTCTACCAATATAAAAACCCATATCCGAATTCGGATCAAAACCGTCAATCCCCCAATCTGAACCAGCCCATTTCTCACCATTTACATAAATGCCTGTTTTTCCTGTCGGTTGATCATAAGTCAACGCTACATGATACCAACGATTTGTTAACAACGGTTTCGTTACACGGTAGTTCTGTCTTCCGGCCACTTCCAAATAATCTTTAGGAGTAATTCCTCCTCCCGCATCACCGATACGGAGGATCATCACACCTTCAGTTCCCATAATCGTATTATTATCGAGGAAATAATCCACATTAATCAATGCTTCGTAAGTGAATGACGAGAAGAAAGTACCGACAGGGAACTTCACAGAAATATAGTGATTACTGAAGTTACCAGCTTTGGTAATTTTCAACGGTTTGGAGAAAAAGAAATATGCAATGTTTGTTCCGGAAAGAGTCGACACCGAAGACGAATGCACCCGCATAGGCAAAACATACGAGTTCCCGGCTTTCAAGGCTTCTAACCCGGAAAGTTCGACTTCTACATTATCCGCATACAATTTTCCACTCGAAATAGAAGATGTCGTACTGCTTAGCTTTACCTGCGAAACATCAAGCATCTCATAATTTGTGCCATACTTTGCATTGTATTCGGCTACTACACTTGGTTCGGCTACACTATATGATACGTCTACCTGAGAGGAGGTTGCTGACGAGAGTCTTGAAACCAGATCAAATGTCATTACATCCATTTCATCTTCCACCGAGAAATTATATTCCTTGCTTTCGAAATAAACCTTAGGCTCCAGCAGGTCATTCATGCTGTCGTTGCAAGCGCCCAACAATAACGCCATACTACCTACCATCAAATAATAGAATATATGTTTATTCATCATCTTTTTACTGTTTTAGAATTTTATAAGTCCACTTATTCCTGCGGTTTATTTGCCGCTTCGTTTTGTTTCGCTTTCCATTCATTGAAAACCCGCTGATTGATTTGAATAGCCTGACGCATCCATTTATAATTTGGCGTATTGTCATAATCATTATCGAAGCGATAAGCTCCTACTCCACCTTTATAACCTTCTCGCGGCATAGCAGCTGCCTGCTTCAGCAATTGACCTCCATTAGTGGCATACTTTTCAAAGTTCTCTGTGCAGATTATTTTCTTAGGATCAACGCCATAACCATCAAAACCGGGATTGGAACTACCATAACTTTGTATAATCCAATAATCGACATACTCATCCAATTCATGGGTAAGCCCATAAATATTTCCATCAATACAGATCATTTTATGTCCTTTACCTTCCGGATCGCTTTTCGGGCCAATGTAATTGTTCATCTCTTTAACCAAATGAATCAAATGCTTATTCTGACTCAATGTGCCATCCATATCAAACACACCACTACCGATTTCCCAGTCTACATCATAACCGTCCCATTCGTTTGCATACAAAGAATCGCACAGAGCTTTGGCAAACTTCGCCAGACATGCATAATGGTTTTCACTTTCAAACTGACCTTCAAATCCCCAATATTTCCAACGGGCTTGTTTCTTCGCCGTTTCCAATTGAGCCGCCGACCAGCCTTCTTCCTCCGCTTGTTTTTCCACTTCGAGGTATACCGAATTTGGTGTCGCACCCTTACCAAGATAAGAAAGCAGACTTACCTGCAACAGTTTCGTTCCTTTCACCTTTTGCACAAACTCTTTATCTGCCTTCTGCTCCGGAGTGATTTCATAACGTCCTGGAGCGCCACTCCACATTGAAACAAAATCCATACTATCGGGCATAGCAGAGAGATATCCTCTTCGATAAGCTCCAGCAGGCGCCCAATTGGAATACCATCCGAAAGCTACGGGACGATTGTAATTCCAAGCAGTCGCCTTATAGGCGCGCAGATTGGCATAATATGCCTCACTCTCCGCATTGTTCATTGTGGCATACCCGCCTATATGGTCTATCTCAATATTCTCCACATCCATGCAAGAAGTTACCATCATGCCTGTCAATGGAATAATATATAACAATTTTCTTAATGATTTCATATTCTTCATCTGTATTAAAATGATACATGTAGGTTATCTCTTACAATCCCACCACAAACGGGTAGAAGACTTATCTTCGCCACCTGCACCGTTATTGAACAACTTCAAGGCTGCTTCATAAATAGCCTTTCCCTCGTTAGTCTGAGAAAAACTGGTGGGATAAATCATACGGCGAATACCGCCCTCAAGAGTTGCGCCTTGCACTGCTCCTTTCAAAGTCTTAATGACATTCAACTTCGGATAACCGGTTCTTCTCCATTCCGTCCACGCTTCCTGTCCGTTAGGAAACAAAGCAATCCACTTCTGAATCATAATTTTTTCCAACTTCTGCTCTGTTGTTCCTTCAAACTTGACAGTAGTCTCACACGGAGCAGAAAGTGTTTGCCCATACTGATAAGGGGAAAAAACATATGCCCGAGGTGACAAATTGGAATTCATATAATCGTCTACAGGATCGGTCACACCATTCTCCTGAAAAGACATATCAATGCCCTGTTTATACCATGAATCCGCACTGCCGAAACCTTCCCACACTAAAGCTGCTTCCGCACGCAAAAAATAAACTTCCGATGCACGCAGCCAATATGTAGGAGTTCCACTTTGAATATTGGGCTTTGAGCAAGATTTGTAGATGTCATTCTGCGCATTGGCATGCCCTGCCGGCACCGCTTGATACGTTTTTCCGTCGAAAGCCTCAACACCATAAGAGGCATTACCATCCATCGGCAAAAAATAAACGCTCAAACGCGGGTCTTCATATCCCATCAGATAAGAAAAGATGGAAGAACCCATACGAGCTTCATTATAGTTGCCTGCCAGCCATTCAATGTTGTTGCGGAAAGTCATACCCGCTCCTTGACTCATTTGAGCCGCATCATCCTTAGCCGTCATCACGCCGATAGAATGATTTACTGCTTGAGTAGCATACTTTTTCGCCAGTTCCGCATCAGCGAAGCGGACACGCATAGCCAAACGAAGCATCAACGAATTGCCGTATTTCACCCATTTGGTAGCATCTCCGGCATATACCGCATCATAAGCGCCCATTACATTCACCCCATTTTCCGCCTTTTCTGTTAATTCTTCAATGGCTGCGGTCAATTCTTCAAACATCGCCGTATACACCTCTTTCTCCGAATCGAACGGAATGTTCATTGTAGCGTCCGCCGCATGAGAATAAGGCATCGGACCGAAACTTTCAAGTGTCTTGTGCCAAGCGGAAATCTTCAGAATTTGAGCCAAAGCAAAGACTTCGGGTGTACCATTTTTCTCGGACGCTATTTTCAATTTCTTCCAAGGATCAAGAGCATTGGTATAAGACTGTGTATAGGTCGCTTTTATCCAATTGTCCAACAAATAATAAGTAGTATTGTTACTACCTGCGTTCCAACCGTTACTGTTGTTCTCGCCAAAAAATCCACTCCAATTATCGGCCGATAGATGATAAGCTATTTGATACTCATTGATAACATCTGTATCATCAGCCTGTGTGCCTACGGGAATCACTGTCCGTTGCATAGCTGTAATCAGCCCTCCGACTTCAAAACCATCCATCGCACCTTCTCCGTCGCTCATCTCAAATTGGTTGGTATTGATTTCTTCAAAATTGCATGAGGCAAATAGCGTCATTGCGCATATCACCGCTAATAGTTTAAAATGATTCATTTTTCTCATAATAAAGAAGGTGTATTATAATTTAAATTTAATACCGAAGCCAAAGCTACGAACACTCGGTTGCATAAAATAATCATTACCTTGTCCGTAAGTACTAGTGGAAGGAGTCAGTTCCGGATCGAACGGAGCTTCGCAATACAACATCCAAGGATTGTTGGCTATAAACGAAACTGTAACATCTTTCAACACGTTACCAAACCACTTATTAGGCATAGTATAGCTAAAGGTAAGTTCTTGCAAACGAATATTGGTGGCACTGTATACATAGTAACCGGAAGTTTCATAATTTCCCGTACCTGTCATCTGATAATAAGACTTCGCATCTACCAGACCTTGTCCCTTCAACAATACGCCTCCCGCTTCACGAGCCTCAGCCGAACGTTTGGATACACCGAAACGATCAAGCAATGCCTCTGTAGAAGAGGTCACCACGCCTCCAAAACGTCCGTTGATCTGGAATCCGAGCCCAAAGCCTTTGTATGTCAACATATTACTCCATCCCATATTGAAATCAGGAGAAGTTTTTCCCAAATAAACGGGTTCCCCCTTTTCCATTCCAAAGGTTCCGTCGCTCTTTACCTCAACATATCCCAAGTGGTCTTTCTTCAAGAAGGTGTTGGCATAAATATCGTGGATACTTCCGCCTTCTTTCAAGATGACACGACCACCATCCTTCAAAACCTCCGGAATATTAATCGGTTCATCCATCAAATCCGTATGATAGTTTTCAACCATCTCCTTAATCTCGTTTATATTACGAGAGAATGTCAATGTTGAAGAGATTCCTAATCCGAACTTAAACTGATCGGAATAGCTTAATGAAGCCTCCCAACCACGATTTTCCACATTACCGGCCTGCAAATAAATCTGCTTGTATCCGGTAAATTCCGGAAGATCACCCAAGAAAGTCTGATTGTATGTATTAGAATGATAGTAGGTTACCTCCGCACTTAATTTATTCCACAACTTCAGACTTAATCCAAATTCGTATGACTTTGTACGTTCTGCCTTGAAATCAGTAAACGGATAGATACCGGTAGGATCTAATGCACCACCCACAATAGGGGTAGTTACCGTACCCGGAGTCAGTCCCGAACGGGATACAGGCGCACCGACTTCCGTATACGAACCGCGAACTTTCAGGTAAGAGATAAATTCGGGCAATTTGACCATCTCGGAAATAATCCCGGACAGACCGATTGAGGGATAGAAGAAAGATTCTTCATCGGTATTCACCAAACGTGAATTCCAGTCATTACGTCCGGTCAGCGTCAAATAAAGCATACTCTTCCAACCAAGTTCCAAATTGGCAAAAACAGCATGATTACGTACACGACTATCACCACCCTTTTCTGAGATACGACCATTAGCCGGATCGATATTAGAAGCCGCAAATTTATTGGGCACTCCCAATAATGTCCCTTTGTATCCTCTCTCCAATGCCCAATAGTTAGAATAGTTCCAACCCGCATTGGCAGAAATACTGAAATCAGCTATATGTTTGTTTACGTTCAACATAAAGTCGGCATATTCCTGACGGTCTTCATAGTTATTGTATCCATACAGTCCTTTCTTTCCTTCCGCAAATTTATCGTCGGATGAAGCGTAAATCTTGCGTTCAAACAATACATGTGTGTCATCCATTCTGAAACGGGCTGTCGCATTCAACCAATCGGTAATATTATAAGTCAACCCTACGTTGAACATATAACGACTCTTTTCATTCGTAGCTACATTGCGATAAGCAGTCCAGTAAGGGTTCTGTGAAGCATATACCGGATCTGCCACCGGCCAATACTGAACCGGAAGTTGGCGACTTTCATCGAAATGTTCGAATGACTTAATTCCATCAAAGTCTTCACCACGAGGGAACAAATAGGCGGCCATCACCGGATTCCAATATTGTCCTTGCGATACCATATTCTTGTCTTTCTGTTTCACATACGACGCACCTAAATCGAGTTGTAATTTATCATTAAGGAAAGTTGCCGTATTACGGATTGTGAAATTCAAACGTTCATATTCATTATTAGGCACAATACCTTTGGAATTGGTAGAAGAAACAGAAGCAAAAGTCTGATTCGATTTCGTACCGGTGGTCAACGTAACCGAATTAATAAAGTTTGTTCCGGTATTAAAGAAATCCTTCTTAGGATCATAACTTGTAGGAGTCAACAGTTTCTCACCCCAGCTTTCATACATATCTTTTTTGTTACCATACGTATTTTGAAACTCAGGAGTCATATAAGCTTTGCTGAACTCTGAAGAAGAAGAGAACTGCACTGAAAGTTTTCCTTCTTTTCCTTTTTTAGTGGTAATCAAAATTACACCGTTAGCGGCACTACTACCATACAACGCAGCAGCCGAAGGACCACTCAAAACAGAAAGACTTTCAATATCTTCGGGATTGAAGTCGGCGATTCCTTCTGTTCCGGCCTTACCTTCACCCATAATACCACTGTCGGTATTTCCCATATTGGTATTGAACAAAGGAATACCGTCCACCACATACAAAGCATTGTTATCACCTTCGATAGATTTTGCACCACGCATTACAACACGTGTCGCACCACCAACTCCACTAGCACTTTTGTTAATACTCACTCCGGCTATCTTACCGTTCAGCGAGTTTACGAAGTTAGCATCTTTTACCGTAGTCAGTGCATCTCCCTTGACTTGTTGTACATTGTAAGACAACGCCTTTTCTGCACGTTTGATACCCAATGCCGTTACAACAACTTCATCGAGCACTTCTGTATCCTGCTTCATTACAACCGGATAGAAATCTTTCTTGGAAACAGGAATTATCTGTGCAGCATATCCGATATAAGATACTTTGAGAATAGATTTCTCTGCCGCCTTGATCGTAAAGTTACCATCGAAATCGGTAATCGTACCTGTAGAACTACCATCCACAGATATATTTACTCCAATCAACGGTTCACCGCTTTCATCAGTAACCTTTCCTTTGATATTTTTAAGGGTTTGTGCAACTACAGGCTTCTTTTCAGCTATTATGATGTAGTTACCTTGAATCTGGAATGAAAAGCCCGTCCCTTTTAAGATGGTATCAAGTGCGGTTTCGAGGGATGCGTTCCGCAAGTTTAACTGGGCTATTACTTTTCCTTTTAATTCGGAATCACTATAATTTATAGACTTTTTAGACTGTTTTTCCACAGTTTTTAAGGCATCAATGACAGTGATGTTCTTTTGCTGGATAGTTATTTTACTATCATTTTGAGCCAAAGCGAAAGTCTGTATAAGAATAAGACTTAAAAAAGTGAGAAAGACCCGCTTATGAGCTATTTTTTCGTAGATTTGTAGCATCTTTAGTATTAGTTAATTGGTTATTATTCTAGGATCATTCAGAATAGCGTCAATATTACGCTAATATTAAAAGAGATTGATTTCATATCCGGGAGGAACGGCCATTCCTTCCGGGTATTTTTTTGCATTACGTATTAAATTTAAAAGGTTCTACAATATATTTATTCTTTACTAGTTACATAGCACTTATTTCCCTTGATAACATAGTTTACATTTCCTACAACTTGCGATATAATCTTCATAACTTCCTCCAGATTCGCCTGTTTGGAGAAGCGGAAACTATATGTATTCTTTTTCAAGCTATGAAGGCTATATACAAAAGCATAAGGAAATTTGCGTTCAAGACTTGTAAAAATATCCTCCAGATACATATTACTAAAAACCAATTCCCCACGTTGCCATGCTGTCACATCATCTATCTCAGGCATCCGCAGATTGTGCGCTTTCGTATGTTTGTCATATACCAACTGTTCATTAGGCTTTAAAATAATATTGGACAGCAAGTTATTGAATTCAACTTTCACACTACCTTCCAGCAAAGTAGCCATCAGTTCGCTATTTTCCGGATAAGCATTTACATTAAATTCAGTACCTAAAGCAGTAACTTGATAATCATTGGCCTTTACAATGAAAGGATGCTTCTTATCCGGTTTCACTTTAAAGTTGGCCTCACCAATCAAATATACGCTTCTAGTCTCTCCTGTAAATTTTTCCGGATATAGTAGTATACTCTTCGAATTCAGCATGACATTTGTACCATCCGGTAATGTAAGTTCACGAATTTCCGCTGTCGGTATATAGCATTCAACTAAATCTTTTTCCGGCCGTTCCTTTTCCAACATCAAATAAATAGAAACGGATGAGACTGCTAACAAGAAAATAGCTGCAGCTCTCCATATAAGTAACTGGTAATTTCTACGTGAAGTGATAGACTGCATTCCCAGATTCTGCCGCATTCGTTGTATTGATTGTTGCATGCCATCAGGCACTTTCTGCTCTCCTGCTTGTTTCCAAAGCTCACGAAGAGCCTCACTCTTTTCATCAACATGCTCCTCATCAGCCAACCACTGTTGCACTTTCTTCTGTGTTCCGGCTGAATAGCTATTATGGCCGAATAATTCTACGAGTTGTTGAATATAATTTTTCATGAATCTTTTTCTTTCTTTTTTGGGCTTTATACACTAAATACAACTACTACATACATACTACTTAAAAATATTAGAGAAAAAAAATAAAAAAGAGGAGTACCTTCTTTAATTCGATCAATGCCAAATAAACCTGATGCTCTATTGTTCGGATAGAAACATCGAGTTTATCAGCTATTTCTTTATGACTTAATCCCCTGAAACGACTAAGTTCGAATATCAACCTCCGACGCTTCGGCATTTTCTCCAGGGTGAGTTGAATAATCATCAACATCTCCTTATAATATACGTTATTCAAGATCTCTTCCTTTTCTGTTAATTCATAAAGAAGAGTCTTCTCTATAACTTCCGACTGATATTCCTGTTCTACCTGTTGATGTTTAAAGATATTCAGAACTATATTTCTAGTCATTATAAAAATATAATTGTCTAGTTCTTTATCATTATCCAGCCACAACTCAGGCTGCAACCAGAGCTTACAGAAAACATCTTGAGCCACATCTTCTGCATCCGCTTCCGATTTTAGCAGCATTTGAGCAAAGTTCTTTACCTTTGGAAAATTTACAGTGAAAAACCTCTGAAACTTTAATTCAATCTGCCTGTCATTATTCTCCATCTCTCTAGTATTTTTCAGTGTTAGCGGTTAAATCAAATATTACATATATTTAGGTCTAAGGAATGATTCAATATAATATTATACATTAAATCATAATCTAAAAGCAAAATAAAAGATTAATAACACAATAAAAAAATATTATAACTCTTTTTTGGTTTATTTCTTCCAAGCAGCTATCATATAGAGCTTTCCAGAAAATAAATAAAATGTATATTATACACCCATAAAAATAAAAAGGCTTCATGAATCAATGATTCATGAAGCCTTATAAAGAATACTCGTACTCGAAGCGGGACTTGAACCCGCACAGCCGCAATGGCCAAAGGATTTTAAGTCCTTCGTGTCTACCATTCCACCATTCGAGCATCCTTTCAAAGAAAGAGCGGAAAACGAGACTCGAACTCGCGACCCTAACCTTGGCAAGGTTATGCTCTACCAACTGAGCTATTTCCGCGTTTTTTCAACGGGTGCAAAGATAAGTAGTTTACTTGTTTCTGCCAAATCTTTTCGGAGGAAAGTTTAAAAAACTATCCTCCGAAAGTTTATTTTATCTTCCAAGCAGTGCTTTCTCCGCTTTCTCCATTCCGCAAAAGTTGAATCCATCAATCACTTGCTGCATCAATGCGGAGATTTCTGCATTACAAAGGTTACCGATACTACCTTCATGAGTATGGTGTACTTCTTTAGTATGCGAGAATTTACCTGCTTCAATATCCAAACCTACCTTTTTATATGCATCACGGAAAGGCATACCTTCACGTGCCAAACGATTTACCTCTTCCACACTAAAAATAAGAAGGTATTTGTCATCATCAAGAATATGTTCATTTACCTTTATTTCATTCATGATATAGGTTGTCATCTGCAAACAGTCTTTCAATTCCTGAAAAGCAGGAAGGAAAACTTCTTTGATAATCTGCAAATCACGGAAATAGCCGGAAGGCAGATTGTTCGCAATCATCATAATCTGTTGGGGAAGCGATTGCAATTTATTGCATTTAGCACGTGTCAGTTCAAACACATCAGGATTCTTCTTATGAGGCATAATGCTGGATCCTGTGGTGCAGTCATCGGGCAACCTGACGAAACCGAAGTTTTGACTGTTAAACATACAGGCGTCAAAAGCTAATTTGGAAATTGTTCCGGCAATCGTAGCCAATGCAAAAGCAACATTGCGTTCCATCTTTCCACGCCCCATTTGAGCATACACAACATTGTAATTCATTGAATCAAAACCTAATAAGTCAGTCGTCATGGTACGGTTCAGAGGAAAAGACGAACCATATCCGGCTGCTGAACCTAACGGATTACGATTACACATTTTAAATGCTGCCTGCAAAAACAGCATATCGTCCATAAGACTCTCGGCGTAGGCACCAAACCACAAGCCAAAAGAAGAAGGCATTGCAATCTGCAGGTGTGTATACCCCGGCATCAAAACGTTTTTATATCGTTCGCTCTGACGGATCAAGACATGAAATAGTTGTTCTACCGCTTCGGCAACCTCTTTTATTTGCGTACGGGTAAAAAGTTTCAAGTCCAACAGAACCTGATCATTTCTGGAACGGCCACTATGTATTTTCTTTCCGATATCACCCAAACGACGGGTCAACATCAATTCTACCTGCGAATGTACATCTTCCACCCCGTCTTCTATCACAAATTCACCTTTTTCGGCCGAGGCATAAATACTCTTCAATTCCACCAGCAACTGGTCCAGTTCTTCTTTTGTCAACAACCCAATGCTTTCAAGCATCGTAATATGAGCCATAGAACCAAGCACATCATGCTTGGCTAAATAAAGATCCATCTCACGATCACGACCTACCGTGAAACGTTCGATATCCTTATTTACCTGTACGGACTTCTCCCAAAGTTTCTGTGCCATAAAAAAAAGTTTAATATTCAATAACTGCCAGCATATCAACCATCTTCTCCAAACCTTCCTGGAGAGGCTTCTGCACCATTGCTTTCATAAATGGATTAAGATCCATTCCGATAGTTACCTTCACTTTACACTCTTCTTCTGCAGTTTCAACCAGTTGAATCCACATATTAAAAGGAAGAGGAGAGTTAGTTGTTGCCAACTTTATACATTTACAAGGATCGCGCTCTACAATTTGCAAAGTCAATTGTCCAATAGGGGAAACACTAAAACTCAACGTGTCCGAATCAAAACTCAAATCCTGCACCTTATCTTTTGGCAAACGGTCTTTGACTGCTTCCAGATTACTTAAATCCGAAAGTTTATTATATACGCGCTCCTGGCTGTAAGGTATTACCTTGACACTACTCTCAAAATTACTCATAAACTTCTATTAGTATAAAACAAAAAAAGAACAATCCGGCCAAATATTGTCCGAACAGTTCTTTTTACCAAATATGTTTGATCAAAAAATGAATCTTATTTTCCAGCATCCCAATGAGCAGGGTCTTTACGCCATTCGTTCAATGTCTGTATGTCTTCTTTTTCAATATAACCTGTACGAAGAGCAACATCAAGCACTGCTTCATAATTGGTCAACGTTACCAAAGTCACCTTCGCATTTTTGAATGCCTCTTCTGCTACCGGGAATCCATACGTATAAGCTGCAACCATACCGATCACTTCGCAACCATCGCGACGAATTGCTTCAACAGCCTTCAAACTACTACCACCTGTAGAAATCAAATCCTCTACGACTACGACTTTCATACCCGGACGAAGTTCACCTTCAATCAGGTTCTCCAATCCATGATCTTTGGGGGTAGAACGAACATACACGAACGGCAGATTCAATGCATCAGCCACTAAAGCTCCCTGCGGGATAGCACCTGTAGCCACACCAGCAATCGCATCCACCTGTCCGAATCGTTCCAATATCAGACGTGTAATTTCAATCTTCACAAAATTACGAAGAGAAGGATAGGACAGAGTTTTACGGTTATCACAGTAAAAGGGGGATTTCCATCCAGAAGCCCATGTGAAAGGGTTAGCGGGCTGAAGTTTAATAGCTTTAATCTTCAACAGTTTCTCCGCAAATAGTCTCTCTAAGTTTTTCATAACTAAACTAACTATTAATTATTTGCCGCAAAAGTACAGAAATTGAACGAGAATAAAAAGAAGAATCCGTTTATTTTTTCAGTCAATTTGTTCCTCTTCATCGGGAATGTCGATACAACGCTTAATATCTTTCAGTTCAAAGCCACGACTCATAGCGAATCGCATCAGCTTTCCATTCAATTCATAATCGTCTGCTGCATGGATACTTTTCCGTTTGGAAGCCAGCAGGTCACGCAGAATAGAAAGGTATTCTTCTTCATCAATTTCGTTCAGATAACGCCATGCCACATCAGATGGGATCTTTTTCATATAAAGCCCTTGGGCTATTTTCATTTTCCCCCACTTGGCAAAGCGGAACTTGTCATTCACAAAAGCTCTGCAGAAACGTTCATCATCGATAAACTTCTCTGATTCCAGTCGGTCAAGAATACGCGCAATGGTATCATAGGCAATTCCCCAACGTTGTAACTTCTCATTTATTTCTGCCCGGCAATGCTCGGCAGTGGAGCAGTAAGAGGCTACGCGATTCAAAGCCTCTTCATCAGTTAATTGTGCACTCATCGGTTAGCTGTAACTATTCTATCTTTTCCAAATATGTCTTTAATAACACGAACATCACGATATTGGTTCATTTCAAGTATGTGTGCTGTTTCCCGGCCATAAGCCTGGTTGATTTCAAAATAAAGCTTGCCACCCGGCAAAAGTAAGTCGCACCCCAGACGGGCAATCCGACGATAGAACCGCAAAGGATCATCATCGGGGACAAACAGGGCAAGTCCCGGTTCCCAATCAAGTACATTGGCTTCCATATCCTGCTTCTCCGCCTCAGTTATATAAGGTGGATTGCTGACAATAACGTCATAACAAGAAGTCGCGCCGAGTTCATCAGACAGCACATCTCTCCGTCGAAACATAACCCGGGCGTCCAACTCTTTATTATTTTCACTAGCTATGGCTAACGCCTCTTCCGAAACATCCCAAGCCTCTACTTCTGCATCCGGAAGGTTCTGATCCAAAGAGATTGCGATACATCCGCTTCCCGTACCTATATCTAATAGGTGACGGGCACCCGGATTCTCCTTCACTATCAATTCTACCAGCTCTGCCGTTTCCGAACGAGGAATCAAGACACCGGGAGCAACTTTAAATTTCCTTCCGCAAAATTCAGCAAAGCCGCGAATGTACTGTATCGGCTCATTTTTCTGCAAACGGAATATAATGTTTTCTAATTCACGCTGTTTGCATTCGGATAAAATTATATCTTTGCCCATGTAAATATCAAGCGCATCTAAACCTAACATGTCGCAACAGATCAACATCGAAAGAGCTTTTACCTCTTCCGGAGGATAAATATCCTGTAATGACTGACGGATGTAAGTAGTGATACGATTCATATTTTCACAATTTCGGAGTGCAAAAGTAAGAATAATATAGCGAAGAGCACCAAAATGGAAGAAGAAAAATACATGAGGCGTTGCATTGAGCTGGCAAAAAATGGTCTATGTAACGCTGCCCCCAACCCAATGGTAGGGGCTGTCATTGTATGCGACGGACGTATTATCGGCGAAGGTTATCACATTCGTTGTGGAGAAGCGCACGCAGAAGTTAATGCGATTCGTTCCGTCAAAGACGAATCATTATTAAAACGTTCTACTATTTATGTCAGTCTGGAGCCATGTTCCCATTACGGAAAAACGCCACCTTGCGCTGACTTGATTATAGAGAAACAGATTCCACGTATTGTTATCGGTTGCCAGGACCCGTTTTCACAAGTTGCAGGAAGGGGTATCCAAAAACTAAAAGATGCAGGACGGGAAGTAATTGTAGGCGTATTAGAAAGTGAATGCAGACAGTTGATTCGTCGTTTCATCACTTTCAACACGCTTCATCGGCCTTATATTACTCTTAAATGGGCGGAATCTGCCGATCATTTTATTGACTTGGAACGAACGGACGGGCAACCTGTTGTACTCTCCTCTCCTCTGACTTCAATGCTCGTACATAAAAGAAGAGCAGAATCTGTTGCTATCATGGTAGGCAGGCGAACAGCATTACTAGACAATCCTTCTCTGACCGTACGTAACTGGTATGGACGAAATCCGATACGTGTCGTATTAGACCGTACGTTGTCTCTTCCTAATGATTTGCAGCTATTTGACGGCAATGTGCCAACATTAGTCTTTACAGCAAACAAACATCCGGAAGCGAAGAATATCACATATATCACAATCGACTTTAATCACAACCTATTCACTCAGATAATGGAAGAACTCTATCAACGAAAAATACAATCATTACTAGTGGAAGGAGGCAGCCAACTTCTTCAGTCATTTATAGCCAATGAGTTATGGGATGAAATATATATCGAGAAGTGCCTCAACAAGCTATATTCCGGTGTTAAAGCACCTGAAATATGCGATAAATTTAGTTATTCGACAGAAGAACACTTCGGAAGACAGTTTTGGCATTACATTCATCAAGATAAGCTAAAATAGTCCTATTCAGGGAGTTTTACGTCGATAAAATCGACGTTATTATCTATAATTTTATATAAAACTTGCCGGGAATATTCTTTATCGGAAAAAATGTTTCTATTTTTGCAACTTGTAAATAAACACAATCTTTCAAATGAAAATAAAGTTTTTATCATTCATTGCGAGTTTTTTCATGGTGTCATTTGTTATAACGTCATGTCTTGATGACGATAATAACATCGAATATAGCCCGGATGCAACTATACATGCGTTTGCACTTGACACAGCAGGCCTTGGGAGTTATAAATTCACAATTGACCAATTATCATGTGAAATCTATAACGAAGACTCTCTTCCTGTTCATGCCGATACCATCATTGACAAGATTTTAATCAAAACATTAACAACGGCATCAGGCGTCGTTACAATGAAGGACAAAAGCGGAAACGATTCCGTCTTAAACATCAATGATTCGATCGATCTTCGGAATCCACTTAAGATAAAGGTATGGTCGACAGAAGCCTTAGCGGGAATATCTCCTAATCAAACTAAGGAATATACTATTAAGGTAAATGTGCATCAGCATGATCCGGATTCGTTGAGATGGGAGTATATAGAAGGAGCTGGTGACAATAATATAATTGGTCTTCAAAGATCCATTATTTTAGGGTCTAATGTCTTAACATATACAGAAACGACATCAGGACTTAAAGTATACAAGAACACAGTTAGTGGTTTAAACAATTGGTCTCCTAATTCGATAGTAGGAATAGAGAATTCTATAAAAACATTACCCACCTCTATCATCGAATTCAAAGATATGTTGTATGCAACGTTTAAAGATAATAACAATACTGTATACGCCTATACATCAGAAGATGGTATTAATTGGAGTGCGCTAACTTCTTTAACCAATATTGAACTGTTCTTAGCGCCTATCAAAGAGAATTTTGACTCTGAAAAGAATACAAGGATTAGTTATATCAAAAAAGTTAATGATAATAAGTATATTTTCACAACCAGTACTGATGGAGTAAATGAGGAATACGCTCTATATGACAACAACAAAAAATATCTTGATGGAGAAACCAGAAAAAAATTTCCAAGTAAAATCACCTCATATACCAATTATGAGAATAGGAATGGAACTCAAGGTGTGCTATTAATTGGTGAAGCGGAAAAATCTACCACTCTTTCAAATGATGGCACTGACATTGCGATAGCTGTCGCATGGATGTATTCTGAAGAATCTCAAGAGGTCAACAAATTGAATGAGAACAGAGAGCCAGTTTTGGACGACAATGATACCCCTATTAAAGAAAATATTATAGTAAGCGGATGGGGAGATCTCCCTGCCGGTTCAACCTATAGATATTGCCCGGAACTAAAAAACCCTATTATTATTCATTATAATTCTCAATTTTATCTATTTGGAGACGGATTTGAAGCATTCTATACTTCACCGTCAGGACGTGATTGGGAAAAAGCTAATAAAAAGTTCTCATTCCCTCATCAAAATTGGTCTAAAGAGAACACTGGATATGATCCTATTAAGTTCCCCGAATTTAGAGGCAGAAAGAACTTTTCCATGGTAGTGGACACAGAAAAAGATGCCCAGAACAGAGCCAATAATTATTTAGTATTCATATTCGGCAAAGACGACAATGTTAGCTTTGATGAAGAAGTAGAAAAAGAAGACAGCTCACGAGCTACTACCACAGTAAAACGCCCATATAGTCATAATTCAGAAGTATGGCGTGGTCGCTTGAATCAGCTATGGTTTGATAAAGATCCGGAACATGCCGGGAAATAAAAACGTATACGTTTAAAATAAGAAGATGTCCTATATAGAACAAATAGACAAAACTCGGATACCACAACACGTAGCCATCATTATGGATGGGAACGGACGATGGGCAAAACAACGAGGGGAAGAACGTACTTACGGTCACCGTGCTGGCGCAGAAACGGTACAGAAGATTACTGAAGATGCTGCCAGACTGGGGATTAAGTACCTGACACTTTATACCTTCTCAACCGAGAACTGGAATCGGCCGCAAGACGAGATAGCGGCTTTGATGAATCTATTGCTAGAATCTATTGAAGAAGAGACACTGATGAAGAACAATATTCGCTTCAACGTAATCGGTGATTTCAAGAAGTTGCCTGTTGAAGTTCAGAAAAGTTTGACATCATGTATAAAACGCACATCCAAGAATAGTGGAATGTATATGGTACTAGCTCTTAGTTACTCATCCCGTTGGGAAATAACCGAAGCTGTACGGCAAATAGCAACACTGATAAAAGCAGGAGAAATGTCTCCCGAACAGATAACGGATGAATGTATCTCATCTCATCTGGATACTAAATTTATGCCCGATCCGGATCTACTGATCCGCACGGGAGGAGAAATCCGGCTAAGCAATTACCTTCTATGGCAATGCGCTTATTCGGAGCTTTATTTTTGTGACACCTTTTGGCCCGACTTCGATAAAGAAGAACTCTACAAGGCCATTTGGGAATATCAACAAAGGGAACGCCGATTCGGCAAAACCAGTGAACAGATCAGCTAATATAACTCGAAACATCAAATTATAACATAAATGCATTATCGTATTTCCTTTATATTCATAACGTTTGTCTGCCTGTGCTGCTTTGCGACAACAGGCATTGCGCAAAATGCTAACACTGATGAAGACTCGAAACCTGTCATCTTATACTCCGGAACACCCAAAAAGTATGAGATAGCAGATATTAAAGTCGAAGGCGTAAAGAATTATGAAGACTATGTATTGATTGGACTATCCGGACTATCGGTAGGACAGACAATTACTGTGCCGGGTGACGAAATTACTGGAGCAATCAAACGTTATTGGCGTCATGGTTTGTTCTCAAATGTACAAATCACAGCCGAGAAAATTGAAGGCGACAAAATCTGGTTAAAAATCAGTCTGACACAACGCCCGCGTATCGCAGATGTGCGCTATCATGGTGTGAAGAAGTCGGAACGTACCGATCTTGAAAGCAAGCTGGGAATGGTAAAAGGTATGCAGATTACTCCGAATACCGTAGACCGTGCCAAGACATTAATCAAACGTTACTTCGACGATAAGGGATTCAAAAATGCAGAAGTAATCATCTCGCAGAAAGACGATCCATCCAGCGAAAATCAGGTGATCGTTGACATTGATATCGACAAAAAAGAAAAAATCAAAGTACACGAAATCCAAATCGTTGGTAATCATGCGATCAAGACTTCCAAGCTGAAGAAAGTTATGAAGAAAACCAATGAGAAAGGTAAACTTCGTAACCTGTTCCGCACCAAGAAATTCGTGCCGGAAAACTTCGAGGCAGACAAGCAACTGATTATCGACAAATATAATGAGTTGGGATACCGTGATGCAATGATTGTAAAAGATAGCGTTTCACAGTATGACGAAAAGACTGTAAACGTTTATTTGAATATAGACGAGGGACAAAAATATTATCTGCGTAACGTTACATGGGTAGGTAACACTCTCTATCCGTCAGAACAGTTGAACTTCCTGCTCCGCATGAAGAAAGGTGACGTATACAACCAGAAGTTATTGAACGAACGTGTTTCTACAGATGATGACGCTATCGGTAACTTATATTACAACAACGGTTACCTGTTCTATAACCTCGACCCGGTAGAAGTAAATATCGTTGGCGACTCTATCGACCTCGAAATGAGAATCTATGAAGGCCGTCAGGCTACTATCAATAAGATCAAGATCAGTGGTAATGACCGTTTATATGAAAACGTTGTTCGTCGTGAGCTTCGTATTCGTCCGGGACAATTGTTCAGCAAAGAAGACTTGATGCGTTCTTTGCGTGAAATCCAGCAGATGGGACACTTTGACCCGGAAAAACTGCAACCGGATATTCAACCGGATCCGATGAACGGAACTGTTGACATAGGTTTGCCTTTGACTTCCAAAGCCAACGACCAGGTGGAATTCTCTGCAGGTTGGGGACAGACGGGTATTATCGGTAAGTTGAGCTTGAAGTTTACCAACTTCTCTGTAGCCAACTTGTTGCACCCGGGTGAAAACTACCGTGGTATCCTTCCTCAAGGTGATGGTCAGACATTGACTATCAGCGGACAGACGAACGCTAAATACTACCAATCATACAGTATTTCATTCTTCGATCCATGGTTTGGCGGTAAACGTCCGAATTCATTCTCTGTATCGGCATTCTTCTCTGTACAGACAGATATCAGTAGCCGTTACTACAACTCCAGCTACTTCAACAACTACTACAACAGTATGTATAGTGGCTACGGTGGTTATGGTATGTACAACTATGGTAACTATAACAACTACGAAAACTATTATGACCCTGATAAGTCTATCAAGATGTGGGGACTTTCCGTAGGTTGGGGTAAACGTCTGAAATGGCCGGATGACTATTTCACTCTTTCTGCAGAATTAGCTTACCAACGTTATAACTTGAGCGACTGGCAATACTTCCCGGTCACCAACGGTAAATGTAATGACCTTAGCATTTCATTGACTTTGGCTCGTAACTCTATTGACAACCCAATCTTCCCTCGTTCGGGTTCAGATTTCTCACTGTCAGTTCAGTTCACACCGCCTTACTCGTTGATGGACGGTAAAGACTATAAGGGATATTACAGCAACCCTGAAACAGGTAGCATTACCCAGGACAACATGAATAAACTTCATAAATGGATAGAATACCACAAATGGAAATTCAAAGGCAAAACATATACTCCGCTGATGGATCCGGTTGCTCATCCTAAATGTCTGGTATTAATGACACGTACGGAATTCGGTCTGTTAGGTCACTATAACCAATACAAGAAATCTCCGTTCGGTACATTCGACGTAGGTGGTGACGGTATGACCGGTTATTCAACTTATGCAACTGAAAGTATCGCTTTGCGTGGTTACGAAAACAGCTCATTAACACCATACGGTTCTGAAGGTTATGCCTATGCACGTCTCGGTATCGAATTGAGATATCCGTTGATGCTGGAAACAAGTACTAACATTTATGTGTTAGGTTTCCTTGAAGCAGGTAACGCATGGCATGATATCAAGAAATTCAATCCATTCGAGTTGAAACGTTCTGCCGGTGTCGGTGTTCGTATCTTCCTTCCGATGATTGGTATGATGGGTATTGACTGGGGTTACGGTTTCGACAAAGTATTTGGTTCTAAACAATATGGAGGAAGCCAGTTCCACTTTATCTTAGGACAAGAATTCTAATGTATCATCAAAAACTAAACGTTATGAGAAAGTCTGTTCTATTAATCATGATGCTATTTGCTGTCAGCATGGCAGCAAATGCACAGAAATTTGCACTGATCGATACGGAATATATTATGAAGAATATTCCGGCAGCTCAAAGCGCTAATGAGCAAATGCAAGAAGCTACGAAGAAATACCAGAGTGAAGTAGAAGCTCTGGCTAAAGAAGCACAGAAGATGTTCCAGGATTACCAGGCAAAATCTTCCACTCTTTCTGCCGCACAAAAAACAAAGACAGAAGATGCAATCGTAGCGAAGGAAAAAGAAGCAGCCGAGCTGAAGCGTAACTACTTCGGTCCGGAAGGCGAATTAGCCAAGATGAGAGACAAGTTGATTACTCCGATTCAGGATGATATTTATGAAGCAGTGAAAGCTATATCACAGCAACATGGATATGATATGGTAATTGACAGAGCCTCTGCTACAGGTATAATATTTGCAAATCCACGCATAGATATTAGTGATGAAATCCTAAGAAAATTAGGATATTCAAATTAATTTCATACATTTGCAGCTGGAAATAACTAAAAATCATTCAAATAAATTATAGAACTATGCTAAAAAAAATTGCACTTGTAATGTTGCTTGCACTCCCAATGGGTGTATTTGCACAGAACCTGAAATTCGGCCACATTAATGCACAGGAAATCATCACTGTGATGCCGGAATTCACCAAAGCTCAAAATGATATTCAGACTTTAGAAAAACAACTTACTGCCGAACTACAGAGAACGCAGGAAGAATTCAACAAGAAATATCAGGAATTCCAACAAGCTATCGCTAAGGATTCTCTTCCTCCTAACATCGCTGAAAGAAGACAAAAAGAATTGCAAGATATGATGCAAAGACAAGAGCAATTCCAACAAGATGCTCAACAGCAAATGGCGAAAGCACAAAATGATGCCATGGCTCCTATCTACCAGAAGTTGGACAATGCTATCAAAGCAGTAGGTGCTGCTGAAGGTGTGATCTATATCTTCGACCTGGCAAGAACTTCGATTCCTTATGTAAACGAATCACAGAGCATCAACTTGACTAGCAAGGTAAAAGCAAATCTTGGTATCAAATAAGAGCTGACCAAGAATAAAGAAATACCAAAAGGGAAAGAGAAAGAAGGATCATCTTCTTTCTCTTTCCCTTTTTTTGGTGTACATTTGCGTATATAAATCAAGTGTGTCATGAAGCAACATCTATCCCATACGCCCGGACCTATCGGAGTATTCGACTCCGGATACGGAGGTCTGACCATCTTAGACAAGATTAGAGAAGTATTACCGGAATATGATTATATCTATTTGGGAGATAATGCACGTGCCCCCTATGGGACACGTTCTTTCGAAGTCGTATACGAATTTACCCGGCAAGCCGTCAACAAACTGTTTGATATGGGATGCCATCTGGTTATATTAGCTTGCAATACTGCTTCCGCCAAAGCCTTGCGCAGCATTCAGATGAATGATTTACCCCAAATCGATCCTGCCCGCCGTGTGCTCGGAGTCATCCGCCCCACTGTAGAATGTGTTGGAGAGATTAGCAAGAATCAGCATATCGGCGTACTGGCAACAGCAGGCACCATCAAATCCGAATCGTATCCATGGCGAAAGCACAAAATGATGCCATGGCTCCTATCTACCAGAAGTTGGACAATGCTATCAAAGCAGTAGGTGCTGCTGAAGGTGTGATCTATATCTTCGACCTGGCAAGAACTTCGATTCCTTATGTAAACGAATCACAGAGCATCAACTTGACTAGCAAGGTAAAAGCAAATCTTGGTATCAAATAAGAGCTGACCAAGAATAAAGAAATACCAAAAGGGAAAGAGAAAGAAGGATCATCTTCTTTCTCTTTCCCTTTTTTTGGTGTACATTTGCGTATATAAATCAAGTGTGTCATGAAGCAACATCTATCCCATACGCCCGGACCTATCGGAGTATTCGACTCCGGATACGGAGGTCTGACCATCTTAGACAAGATTAGAGAAGTATTACCGGAATATGATTATATCTATTTGGGAGATAATGCACGTGCCCCCTATGGGACACGTTCTTTCGAAGTCGTATACGAATTTACCCGGCAAGCCGTCAACAAACTGTTTGATATGGGATGCCATCTGGTTATATTAGCTTGCAATACTGCTTCCGCCAAAGCCTTGCGCAGCATTCAGATGAATGATTTACCCCAAATCGATCCTGCCCGCCGTGTGCTCGGAGTCATCCGCCCCACTGTAGAATGTGTTGGAGAGATTAGCAAGAATCAGCATATCGGCGTACTGGCAACAGCAGGCACCATCAAATCCGAATCGTATCCATTAGAAATACATAAACTATTTCCTGAAATTCAGGTTAGCGGGACAGCATGTCCGATGTGGGTATCCTTAGTTGAGAATAACGAATCACAAGACGAAGGAGCAGACTATTTTATCCGGAAGTACATCGACCAATTACTGTCAAAGGATCCTCAAATAGATACTATCATCCTCGGATGTACCCATTTCCCTATACTCCTACCTAAAATCCGGCAATACATCCCGGATCATATCAGTGTAATTGCACAAGGAGAGTATGTTGCAGAAAGCCTGAAAGACTATCTGAAAAGACATCCCGAAATGGATGCCAAATGTACCAAGAATGGCAACTGCCAGTTTTACACGACCGAAGCGGAAGAAAAGTTTTCAGAATCGGCCTCTACTTTCCTGAAACAGCAGATTAGCGTAAAACATATCACACTCGAATAATTTTTAAGAAAATAAATAACCATTTCTCTCTCTTTTTTGTTATATTTGTAGATAACAACCCCTAATAAGTAAGATCATGAAAGAAGAAGATTATAGCAAGGCAATAGAAGTATTCTCCGGATCCCCCTGGGAAGCCGAGATCATTAAAGGGTTATTAGAAAGCAATAATATCCGTTGTGTAATCAAAGATGGAATTATGGGGACATTAGCACCCTATATCGCTCCTTCCGTATCCGTCCTCGTGACAGAGGAAGAATACGAAGCAGCCACCGAGCTAATCAGAAGCCGAGACGAGAAAGGTAGCGATTGATACGGTCCAGTCCTTCTTTGATATTCTCCAATGAGTTTGCATAGGAGAAGCGTACATATCTTTCACCTCCCGTACCAAAGTCCACCCCGGGAGTAATGCCGACATGCGCATGTTCGAGTACATCGAATGCAAAGCGATAAGAGTCGGTAGTAAATTTGCGTGCGTTGGCAAAAATGTAAAATGCTCCTTGAGGTTCTACTTTAATCTCAAACCCCATTTCCCGAAGACGAGTAATCATGTACCGGCGACGCTCATCATAAATCTGTTTCATCCGTTCCACATCCGAATCAGCCTGCCGCAATGCAGCAATCCCAGCCTGTTGGGCAACGCTGGACGCACAAATAAATAGATTTTGCTGCAACTTCTGCAAAGAACGCATACAAGATTTAGGTGCAATCAAATAACCCAACCGAAGACCTGTCATCGCAAAACGTTTAGAAAATCCGTTCAAGACAAAAGCCTGATCGGTATATTCAAGAATGCTGTGCGCACGTCCTTCATAGACAAGTCCATGATAAATCTCATCCGAAATAACAGGAACTCCCAGTGCTGCCACTTCTCTCAAGAATTTTTCATCCAGCAACATTCCGGTCGGATTCATCGGAGAATTAATAAAGATAGCCGCTGTATGTGGATTCACACATTTACGAATAGCTTCTATGTCGTATTGCAGATATTCTTTAGACAAAGGAACCAAAACGGGTTTAGCCTGGGTAGCCAACACAAAATTACGGTAACAAGCGTATCCCGGATTGGAAAGAATCACTTCACTATCCGTATTACAGAGCAACATCAACGCAAGAAGAATGGATGGAGAAGAGCCGGAAGTCACCACAATGCAATCCGGATCTACCGTCACTCCATATTCCCGTAGATAAAAAGCAGCAATTTCCCGCCGGAGTTCCGGGTCCCCCAAAGAATGTGTATAGTGAGTAAGATGACGATCATAAGCCGCTTTTGCTGCTTCCGACACACAAGACGGTACATCAAAATCGGGTTCACCAACTTCCAAATGAATAATATCAACACCTTGTTTCTGTAATTCGTTTGCCCTCTCCAACACATCCATTACGATGAAGGAGGTCATCTGTTCTACTTGTGGATTTGTATGTTTCATTGTTTATCTTTTCTCTATCTGGCTGCAAAGATAATTCTTTTTAGCCTGTTTAGGTAGCATATCGGCAAAAAGCTCTATATTTGTGCTTTCAAATCGTTAGTAAGGATGAAACAGGAATTTACACGAATCGCAGTAAAAGTAGGAAGCAATGTATTGACACGCCGCGACGGAACGCTGGACGTTACCCGTATGTCGGCACTTGTTGACCAGATAGCGGAATTACATAAGTCCGGGGTAGAAATCATTTTGATTTCTTCGGGAGCTGTTGCTTCCGGACGCAGTGAAGTGCATCCGCAGAAAAAACTCGATAGTGTAGATCAGCGCCAATTATTTTCTGCTGTGGGTCAGGCCAAACTAATCAACCGTTACTACGAACTTTTCCGTGAGCACAATATACCTGTCGGCCAGGTACTGACAACGAAGGAAAGTTTTGGAACTCGCCGCCATTATCTGAATCAGAAAAATTGCATGACGGTAATGCTTGAAAACAATGTCATTCCTATTGTCAACGAAAACGATACGATTTCCGTCAGTGAGCTGATGTTCACCGATAATGATGAATTGTCCGGACTCATCGCTTCGATGATGGATACGCAGGCACTCATTATCCTAAGTAATATTGATGGGATTTACAATGGTTCTCCTTCCGATCCAAACTCTTCTGTTATCCGGGAGATCGGTCACGGCAAAGACTTATCCAACTATATTCAGACAACTAAGTCCAGTTTCGGACGGGGGGGGATGTTGACGAAAACCAATATTGCCCGCAAAGTTGCTGATGAAGGAATTACAGTGATTATTGCCAACGGGAAGCGGGATAATATTCTGGTAGATTTATTACAGCATCCTGAAGAAACTCTTTGTACACGTTTTATACCATCAAACGAACCGGTATCCAGCGTCAAAAAGTGGATTGCCCATAGCGAAGGTTTTGCCAAAGGGGAAATTCACATCAACGAATGTGCGACAGAAGTTCTAAACTCTGAAAAAGCTGTCAGTATCCTCCCGATTGGAATCACTCATATTGAAGGTGAATTTGAGAAAGATGACATTGTACGTATCATGGACTTTCAAGGAAACCAGGTTGGCGTTGGAAAAGTGAACTGTGACTCCAAACAGGCACAAGAAGCGATTGGCAAGCATGGAAAGAAACCAGTAGTACATTATGACTATCTATACATTGAATAATTAATAATAAGAATTTCTGTTTTATCCGATTTTAGACTAAAATTAGCTTGTTTCTGTACGGTTTTCACCACAGAGTACACAGAGGTGAATCTTGTTCATGACTGCACGGTAATAAACTGTTTCATCCTATTCTAGCAAGGGGATATTCTCACTGCAATGAGAAAAAGTTCTCATTGTAATGAGTATTTCTTCTCATCCCTATGAGTATTTTTTCTCATAGGGATAAGTATAGTTGAGAATGTTTACGGAAGTTTTTTTGAATTATAATTGTATGAGTTTACCTCATTTCTGCACCCAAATGAAGCTCTTATTCAGGTAGAATATTAGCTTCTTTAGTGAAGATAAGCGCTTTTATTTTCAGTTATATAATGTATTATAGATAGACATCTGCAACATAAATACAGGGACTTTATTTGCAAAAAACTATTAATAGCAGTATATTTGCCCTCTAAACAAACAATATAATCCCCATGCTACTAAAACATTGGAACCTTATACTCATATTTTTAACATTCTCAATTATATCTTGTGAGAGCAGTAAGAATGAACCTGAAGTAAACAGTACACCGTCATTTCCTGTCGGCAGAGAGTTTAATGTCAGTTTAAATATAGCTCCTTTTCTTGAAGTAGCCGAACAACCTTTAAGCCGTTCCACCTCCACGGTGGCTGACGGAATATATGCAGTTAATGTTTTTTGGAAAGGAAAAGGCCTGACTTCTTTTCAGCCCTATGCTTCAGGCCTTTTCGATAATCCATATCGAGTAGAAATCGGGTTAATCGAAGGATATGTGTATCGCTTTGACTGCAGCTTCCTGGGATATAAAGACCGCCCATATTATACAATACAAAGTGACAGCATACTTTATGGACTTCCTTTTTCATCTACTCTGCAGAAAGAGGTGAACGGGTTAGTCAACAACGATTTAAAGATTTCAATCAATCCCCTGAATATCAATGGGGCATTTCACCAACATATTTACAAAGGAGAAATGCATATAAAATGCGATAGTACTAGTACTCACCCTACCGTCAAACGCTTTTTCGGCAGTGAGCAATTGGACTTTTCAAATCCCAATATGAATACCTCCGTTTCAATGACATTGAAACGTGCTTATTATTCTATACAATTCGTTACAGACGAACTTGCACCGGGTGACTCCATCAAAATTAAAGCAGCGGACGTTGCTCCATTTTATCTACTATATTCCAAAGATGGAACATCCCGGACGGAGGAACGAATTATCTCTATGTACGATATATCCGACTATTATACGGCCAAACTTAAGGAAGAAGAAACAATCGCTTTCACTATTTCCTACCGCCCGGCCAATGAAGAGAAATGGTATTCTCTATATACCAATCAAAGTATTAAAATGAAAAGAAACAAAAAGAACATAGTCAAAATAGTCAAGATAGATGAGCATATAGGGGATGCTACTATCTCTTTTGGTGAAGAAGCAGAAATGGAAGAATCAGAACAAGAAATAGGGAAATAATTATCATACTCAACAACTACTAAAAAAGATTCATATGAAAATCAAACATCTTATGATCGCAGGCTGTCTATTCACAGCTTTTACTCTACAATCATGTATTAAGGAGAAAGATCTGTATCAGGCACCTCCTACTACGTATTCCGAACTTAACTTACAACTGGACGGAGACTACCTCTCAACCGAACTGCCCATGGCACGCGCTACAACTCCAACCAAAATTAATGAAAGTGAAACATTAGTGGGAATCGCCATTACCATGACACCCAAAGAGGGACAGAATCCATCTTCAAAACCATACGCTTATGGTATTTTCCAGTTAGACAAGACGAAAGATCCCAATAACCTAAAAATAAAAGTTATTGATGGATACACTTACCGCATCTCTTGCTCTATGATTGCAAATGCAAAGGACTCAATCATAAAAGACGAAAAAGGCTTCTTCGGAGCCCCTTTCGATTTGGAACGTAGCGGAAAAATCAAAGGGGAATGCCTGAACAAATTCCTGACTGCCGAACAAGCAGATGGAATCAAATTCTTATACAATATTGAAAACCCGAGAATACAAACGAGAAACGGATCACAAGACGCCTGCAACCGCCCGTTCATCGAACGTTATCATGGATTAAACGATAAAGTGGAAGTGACAGATGGCATGCAAAATCACATCATGCTCTATCGCCGTTTTTTCGGAGTAAAATTCAAACAAACAGGTTTAGAGAAAGGACGTCTTAGAATAAAACTTGAAGACGCACCAAGCATCTATTTGAATGCTAATGCAGATATTCATAAGACTGTTGAATCTGAATTAAAAATGGTCAGCATGAGAAATCTCACTGCCAATATACCTACTGGTGATAATCAACATTTAACAGAGAATGTAAAAGTGGAAGTATTTTGGGAAGAGACTCCAGGAGCAGAAGAAAAGACAATCATCAGTAGCAGTATCACATTCAAGAGAAACTATACCCATTCTATCGCACTAACCAATATCGAACATATAGGAACACCTAGTGACATAGGAATTGAAGTCGAATCAGGAGAAATGGGAGAAGATATTGAACAAGACATTCCATGGCAATGAGATAATGCCAAATAGGAGTTCGAATAACAAGCACTATACCAATATAGTGCATAAATGAAAAATACGAGATTCAGAATTGAGTCTCGTATTTTTTTAGTATTAATCTTGTAAAAAAACCAGTGAATAAGTAAAGAGCAACATTTATTTCTATTTTCAACAAGTTTTATTCACATCATTCACTATATTTGCATAGTTTATCTTTCCATTTAATGCAAAAAAGGAGCAAATGACTACAAATTTAAACGAGACCTTTGCCGCTGTACAAGTAGCAAGTCGGGAATTAGCCCTGCTGAATGATAATGCCATCAATCAGATTTTAAATGCAGTAGCTGACGCAGCAATTGCAGAAACACCTTTCATTCTTTCAGAGAACGAAAAAGACCTCGCACGGATGGACAAAAATGATCCGAAGTACGATCGGTTGAAACTGACGGAAGAACGTTTGAAAGGTATTGCCGCAGATACACGCAATGTAGCAACACTCCCCTCTCCTTTGGGTAAAGTGCTGAAAGAGAGTGTTCGTCCCAATGGAATGAAGTTGACGAAAGTCAGCGTTCCTTTCGGAGTCATAGGAATCATTTATGAAGCGCGCCCTAATGTTAGCTTTGATGTTTTCTCCCTTTGTCTGAAGAGCGGAAATGCCTGCATATTGAAAGGAGGAAGTGACGCCGATTGTTCCAACCGGGCCATCATCAGTGTGATTCACAAAGTATTGAAGAAGTTCAAAATCAATCCACACATTGTAGAATTACTTCCGGCTGATAGAGAGGCTACGGCAGCGTTACTGAATGCTGTGGGCTACGTAGACTTGATTATCCCCAGAGGCAGCAGCAGTCTTATTCATTTCGTACGCGAGAATGCAAGGATTCCTGTCATTGAAACAGGAGCAGGTATCTGTCACACTTACTTCGATGAATTTGGGGATACAAACAAGGGAGCAGACATTATTCATAATGCAAAGACACGTAGAGTTAGCGTATGTAATGCATTGGACTGCACCATTATACATGAGAAGAGACTGGCCGACCTCCCTCTGATTTGCGAGAAACTAAAAGACAGCCATGTCATTATTTATGCTGATCCGCAAGCTTACCAGGCATTGGAAGGCCGCTATCCTGCCGAGCTCCTGGAACATGCAAAAGCAGAAAGCTTCGGCACGGAGTTTCTGGATTATAAAATGGCTGTCAAGACTGTAAAGAGCTTCGAAGATGCCTTAGGACATATTCAGGAAAACAGTTCTAAACATAGCGAGTGTATTGTTACCGAGAACGGAGAACGTGCAGCTTTATTCACCAGAATCGTGGACGCAGCTTGCGTATACACCAATGTGTCTACCGCTTTCACTGACGGGGCACAATTCGGATTAGGAGCCGAAATCGGAATCAGCACGCAAAAGCTACACGCACGCGGTCCGATGGGACTTGAGGAAATCACTTCTTACAAATGGGTCATTGAAGGAGATGGACAAACGAGAAGAAATTGAGACTATACCTATATGTTAAAAATCAAACAAGGTTTTGAGCGAAGCTAATTAAAAATTAAAAAATAAATGATATGAAGAAATTTACTTGTGTACAGGACATTGGCGATTTAAAATCAGCCCTTGCAGAAGCATTCGAAATCAAAAAAGAGCGCTTCAAATATGTAGAACTGGGACGAAACAAGACTTTAATGATGATCTTCTTCAACTCTAGTTTACGTACCCGCCTCAGCACACAGAAAGCTGCCATCAATTTGGGAATGAATGTAATGGTACTGGATATCAATCAAGGTGCATGGAAATTGGAAACTGAACGTGGCGTAATTATGGATGGTGATAAACCGGAACATATATTAGAAGCCATTCCGGTTATGGGATGCTATTGTGATATCATTGGAGTACGCTCTTTTGCCCGTTTTGAAGACCGTGACTTTGACTATCAGGAAACTATTATCAATCAATTCATCCAATACTCCGGACGTCCTGTCTTTTCGATGGAAGCGGCAACACGCCACCCATTGCAGAGCTTTGCCGACCTGATTACCATCGAGGAATACAAGAAAACAGTACGTCCCAAAGTAGTTATGACCTGGGCTCCTCATCCACGTCCATTGCCACAGGCTGTTCCTAATTCCTTTGCTGAATGGATGAATGCAACGGATTACGAATTTGTCATCACTCATCCCGAAGGTTATGAGCTTGATCCGCAATTTGTAGGTAATGCAAAAGTAGAATATGACCAGATGAAGGCCTTCGAAGGAGCCGACTTCATATATGCCAAGAACTGGGCTGCTTATTCTGGCGACAACTATGGACAGATATTAAGCAAAGATCGTGATTGGACTGTCAGCGACCGCCAAATGGCAGTTACCAACAATGCTTATTTCATGCATTGTCTTCCGGTTCGTAGAAATATGATTGTGACAGACGATGTCATTGAAAGTCCGCAATCTATTGTGATTCCGGAAGCTGCCAACCGTGAAATCTCGGCAACTGTCGTTCTGAAAAGGTTATTGGAAGGACTGAAATAACCCCAAAAAATAAAGTGCTGATAAATCAGCACTTTATTTCTCTATTTCTTTACCTGCTTCCTGCCAGGAATTAAATCCCTTATCAAGCTCAAAAACTTTATATCCCTTCTCGCTCAAAATTGCCGCAGCCTTCTTGCTTCGTTTTCCACTGCGACAATATACAGCCACCGGTTTGTCTTTTTGCAACAAAGAATCAGCCATTGAAGCAAAAGAGTCATCCATCACATTGATGTTGATCGTCTTCGTGATATGCCCCTCCGAATATTCCGCAAGTGTACGAACATCCAGACGTTGTATATCCTCATTCTGAATAAGAGAATCAAACTCCTCTATATTCATTGATTGAAAATCCCCTTTCTGCTGACAAGAGAAAAGGGAAGAGAGAAATAAAAATATTCCCACGATTAATTGATTCAATTTAAACATATACACTCCATTATTCAATTCTGTCCCGGAGTATAGTCAAACCCAGGATCACAGTACTTATCAGATTCTATCGGAGAACCATCCTTATCGTACGTATAATATTTAAACTTTACCTTTATCGTCCGACCCGGATTCTCTTCATCTATATATTGCGCCAAAGGAACAGAAATGTAAGCACGCCGATTATAGTATTCTCCATCACTGTTCGCATCATGGTATAACAACATATTCACAATGCCATTTGTTTTAAGTTCGGACACATCTTCCACTATACCGAAAACATGTCCCTTGCCCGTACTGACCTTGAGATTCAAAATCATATTCAGATAATCCCTTCCAAGCCAGATACTGACCATCTTTACCGGATCTAGCTTTATACCGTCCTTGTAAATCGGATCATCTTCCGGTTTAGGTACCGGCGTTATGAGCGATTGCAAAGAATATATAGTAGCAGTGTTCTCACCGGAAAGCACCTCATAGTTACTCATTACACGTCTGGAAGTGTTTGGAGAGATAGTAGAACCCGTACGGTCTTCCGAAACAGTCAAGACTTCTCCCTTATCAGGAATAAGCGTTTGTATGCGACCGTCTTCCCCGGCCTCTACAGTCACAAATTCCAGTTTCACCGAAGGATAATAATAGTCATCATCTCCACAGGCAGTCATCAGGAAAAGCAATCCCCACAACCAAACAACATGTAATTTTCTTCTTTTCATCGGCAAGCTGCTAAATAATTAACTAACGGATTGGAATACATTAATAACAACTTCTCACGCAAAAAGTCTTCATCCTTATTCGGAATCTTGATCTTTGCCAATTGTTGTTCAATATAGTTCATAAACTGCTGTTTCTCTTCTTCCGTGTAATTGGACACGAATTCCGTTGTGCCATTCAGCCAATCATACGCCACATAATTTCCCGGATATATCCAGTAATTACGATGGATGCGGCGATCAAGACAGGCAGAAATACGGGCAAACAAATCCGGTTTCGGCAACGAACGGTCCAAGCCTTGCAAGTCATCATTCAAACAAGGAGCAACCTGAAAATGTACCCTGCCTTTATATCCGAAAAGACCTGTCTGCATATTAATCAAATCGTCCTGTGTCGTCTTTTTATATCCTTCGATGTCTCTCTTCAGCTGAAACTCTTGCGCTTTCAGAAAATCACACGGATCATATTCGTATGAAATAGCAAGCGGAGCAATATTCATTTCCATCAGGCGGTCTATCAAATCGCCTTCACCTCCCATTGCCAACATTTTCAATACACTGTCTTGTGTACGGTCATTCGAATCTTTTGCACGTCCTTCACGCTGCGCAATCCAAATAGACTGATTCTTCTCTGAAATGGTGTAATGCATATAACGGGACATACGCGCTGAAGATTCCAACATTTGCCGCATGGTCAACGCCCGCTGTACAATAAATGATTTATTGACACGCACCAGTTTCTTAATCCAGGGATAAATAAGCAAATTGTCGCCAATCGCAATTTCTACCGTATCCATTCCCTGGTCAATCAACAAAATAGAGAGAAAGCCCGAATCAAGAATAATATCTCTATGATTCGATATATACGTATAAGCTTTACTTTTATCCGGTATGGCGGTATGATCCAGTGTCAGTCCGGCAGTATGATCTGCCGCTATCTTCCACAAAATGCCATAACAAAATGCCTCCTGAAAATCAAGCTTAGTCTTACAGGCACGCATTTTTTGCGCCAGAAGTTCAAATGGAACGTTCGGTATAGCACCGGTAGCAGCTTTCTGAAAAGCCGGATCGGCAATCAGTTCCTCAAAGATTTGAGGAAGTTCCTCATCATTGTAAGGACGAATTTCATTAAACTCTGTCAGATCCATAAGTCTCAAGTATTATGTGCTCAAGTATTAAGTAATAAGTATAAAGTATTAGACTGCGTACAAACCGCATGGTTAATACTTTATACTTGATACTTAATACTTAAAACTTGTTTTCAATAATATCAGTCATCACATCCTTTATATCCAGTCCGGCTGCACGCACTTGCTGGGGAATAAAACTGGTAGTAGTCATTCCCGGAGTAGTATTTACTTCGAGAAGATTCAGTTTTTCACCGGCAGTTATAATGTAATCTACACGGATAATGCCGGAACAACCTAATATATCATAGATAGCTGAAGTCAGCATCTGTACGCGTTTGGTCAATTCATCCGAGATACGCGCAGGAGTGATTTCATCTACCTGTCCATTATATTTAGCATCATAATCAAAGAACTCATTGTGCGTCACTACTTCCGTAGGTGGAAAGATGACCGACTTCTCTTTTGTCTTATAACAGCCGCAAGTCAGTTCCGTTCCGTCCATAAACGCTTCAACAATCACCTCTTCCGCTTCTCCGAAAGCTTTAACAATGGCCGGTTGTATTTGTTCTTTTGTCTTCACTTTCGTAACTCCGAAACTCGAACCTCCCAGACTAGGCTTGATAAAACAAGGCAGGCCAATCTTTTCCACTACTTCCTCGTCAGAAACCGATTGTCCTTGGCGCAACAACAATGATTCGGCAATGCGCACTCCAAAAGCCTTCAGATATTGATTGCAGGTAAACTTGTCATAAGTAATGGCAGCCGCCAACACTCCACAACAGGAATACGGAATACGCATCATATCAAAATAGCCTTGCAGCCTGCCATCCTCACCCGGCGTACCGTGGATGGTGATATAAGCAAAGTCGAACACAACCTTCTCCGTTCCGTTCGTAAAACTAAAGTCGTTTCTATCCACCGGCACTTTGTTTCCGTCCGGTAATTGTACTTCCCAGCGACGGCCTTCCATCTCCACGATATACAAATTATACTTTTCCTTATCAATAAAGGAATAAATACCCTGTGCGCTACGCAGGGAAACTACGATTTCAGAGGTATCTCCTCCTGCTACGATAGCGATGTTGCGTTTCATTCTAATTCTCTATTACTTATATAGCCTCTCCACTTCTCGATAAGCCGGGTCATGTCATCCGGAAGTTCGGAAGTAAAATACATCTCTTCACCTGTGACGGGATGCACAAACCCCAATGTCATAGCATGCAAAGCCTGTCGGGGACAAGTGTCAAAGCAATTATTTACAAACTGTTTGTACTTACTAAAATGGGTTCCTTTCAGTATCTCATGACCGCCATAGCGTTCGTCATTGAACAACACATGACCGATATGTTTCATGTGGACACGAATCTGATGAGTACGTCCTGTCTCAAGTATACATTCCACAAGGGTTACGTATCCCAGTCTTTCCAGTACGCGGTAGTGTGTAACGGCATGTTTGCCCACTGTCGGATCGGACATCACCGCCATTTGCATCCGGTCTCTCGGATTACGGGCAATATTACCGACAATCGTTCCTTCATCCTGTTCCATAACACCCCACACCAAAGCACGATATTTGCGTTTGGTAGTCTTATTAAAAAATTGAATTCCCAGATTTGTTTTGGCATCCGGTGTCTTGGCAATCACCAGTAAGCCTGAAGTATCTTTATCGATGCGATGAACAAGTCCCACGTGCGGGTCATTGGCATCATAATCCGGTATATCCTTCATGTGCCAGGCCAGCGCATTGACCAGCGTGCCGTGATAGTTTCCGTGTCCCGGATGCACGACCAATCCCGCCGGTTTATTCACAACCATCAGATAAGGGTCTTCATAAACGATAGTAAGGGGAATATTTTCAGGAATAATTTCATTTTCATAACGGGGACGGTCCATCATTACCGTAATGACATCCAGCGGTTTCACTTTGTAGCTACTCTTCACCGGTTTGCCATTGGCCATAACGAATCCGTCTTCGGCAGCCTTCTGAATACGGTTGCGCGAAGCATTGACAATACGTTCGAACAGATATTTGTCGACTCTGACCATCGCCTGTCCCTTGTCTACAACCACGCGGAAGTGTTCGTAAAGCTGGGATTCGTCACCGACAGGTTCTATATCATCCAAATCATTCTCCAGTTCATCCGGAAGTTCTTCCTCTATCATGCGAGTCCGTTTCTGTTATTTATCTATTAAAACCAACTATCATCTTGAGCAGGTGATGATTCCGACGTAACCGGTTTCTCCGTATCCACGGAAACATCAACCGAGTCCTCTTCTTCCGACATATCACCGGAGCCGTCTCCCACCATCAATGTCAAAGAAGCTCCCAAAGGAATCTTTTCTCCGGCAGCCAACTGACGTCCCTGATACTTCACGCCGTACACCCAGTCTTTCTCACCATTTACCAATTGAATCTGATTCAGTTTAAAACCGGCATTCAGTAACTTGGCCTGTGCCTGGCGGAGCGAGCTGTTGTCCGCCACATCGGGAATGGCACGTAAAGGGACATCCAGGGTATTGACTGTCAGGTATACTGTACGTCCTTCCTTCACTTTTTCACCGGCTCCCGGTTTCAGTTCAAGAATGATACCCGCTGCTTTATCTTTGACATATTTGGTATCAGAAATCACATATACCAAACCGTGATTCCGGAACATCTTCGTAGCTTCTTCCACTGTCATTCCCTTCACATCGGGAACTACCACGCTTTCACCATGATGTGTATGTATATCAAGCCATTTCAACACACCAAATATCATCACTACCATCACCACAATCATGGCGATAATATTCACCCAGAAATATTTATTGGTTTTAAAAGAAAAGAATTCTTTAATAGTCATACGCATTGCTGTTAATATGCGCCAAAGATACGACAAAATAGTTGAACTTTTAAAAAGTAGGCGATGAAAAATGTCCCTACCTATTATGCAAAGACGCTTATCATCGCCAGAATTGCTGCAACTATAATCCCCACTCCTATAGATTTCAACAACCTTATTATAATGATACGGGGTTTCATGTCCCGGATATACTCTACCATCGCGTATGTTCGTTTATGAGTTTTATTTAATCTCACAAAGAAAAGCAAAAAGTCATAAATAAGAGCAAACAATACCGCTTTTTAACATACTATCCCCTTGAAAAACAGAGAAACAAAAAAGGCGAAGATTAAATTCTCCGCCTTTTTTGTTTCCTGATGACAAGTGATTATCACTTTTGTCCGTTGTACTCATCAGAAACAGTCAGTTTCTTTCTGCCTTTCGCACGACGAGCAGCTAATACTCTACGACCATTAGCCGATGCCATTCTCTCACGGAAACCGTGTTTGTTCTTTCTCTTTCTGTTAGAGGGTTGAAATGTTCTTTTCATTACTGTATCTTGTTTTTTATGTTATTATTCTACGTAATCGGGCTGCAAAAATAGGCACTTTTTTTAAATTAACCAAGAGATAACTCATTTTTGCTCAAAAGTTTTTGTGTTTTTTACCGATTTAGATTACTTTTGCATCCGAATTCCTACGAAAACAATTAAATAACAATAATATAATAAGAAGAATAGCAGTATGATTAATGCTCAAGACATCAAAAACGGAACTTGTATCCGTATGGACGGAAAGCTCTATTTCTGTGTAGAATTCCTGCATGTAAAACCAGGTAAAGGTAACACTTTTATGCGTACTAAACTGAAAGATGTAGTTAGCGGATACGTTCTCGAACGCCGTTTCAACATCGGTGAAAAGTTGGAAGATGTACGTGTAGAACGTCGTCCATACCAATTTTTGTATAAAGAAGGAGAAGATTATATCTTTATGAACCAGGAAACATTCGACCAACATCCTATCGCTCACGATCTGATTAATGGTGTTGACTTCCTGCTCGAAGGTTCAGTATTGGAAGTTGTTTCTGATGCTTCTACTGAAACTGTACTTTATGCAGACATGCCGATCAAGGTTCAGATGAAGGTGACTTATACAGAACCGGGCATGAAAGGTGATACAGCTACTAACACACTGAAACCTGCAACTGTGGAATCAGGTGCAACAGTACGTGTTCCTTTGTTCATCAGCGAGGGTGAAACAATCGAAATCGATACTCGTGACGGTTCTTACGTAGGACGTGTGAAAGCATAATTTGCAAAAACATATAAAAATAGCCGGGAGTCCAAGGACTTCCGGCTATTTTTATATTCATACAGTTCTATTATTTATATCCTGCAGCTTTCGCAATTCTTTTAGGAATTTCTGTATTGTCAATCTTCTCACCAAACAGTTGAGAACCTGCACCAATAGCAAATACAGGAACATAACCGGCAGAGTGCCCGCCACTTACCCAACCTATCATAGCGATTTCATCCATCACTTCCTTTGCACGTGCAGCCATCGGTTCACTCTTAGAGTACATACTTTCAGCAAATACGACTTTATTCTTCACGAATGATTTCTCAAATTCATCACGCAACGTCTTTTCCTGTTCCCAAGAAAGAGGGAATTGTTTCCAGAAGCCCATTTCTTCGCCGAGGAATGTTTTCATGTCCTCCCAAGTGACTTTATTGCCTTTTGATTTTCTCAATTCACTGATACGTTGTGAAAGTCCGTCAGCAGAATGTTTCTGATATTGCAATGCTTTCAGGTTCAACGCATATTTTCCCGTACCGAGCACGATACCACCTGTTTCATGGTCTGCGGTAATCACAATCAGCGTTTCTTTCGGATGTTTCTTATAGAATTCATAAGCTACTTTGATGGCATTATCCATGTCTTTCACTTCGTTGAACACAGTAGCGGCGTCATTAGCGTGGCATGCCCAGTCTATTTTACCTCCTTCTACCATCAGGAAAAAGCCTTTATTATTTCCCTTAGTCAGGAAGTCAATAGCACTTTCCGTAATCTGTGCCAATGTCAAATCCTCCTCTTTACGGTCGATAGCATAAGGCAGACAAGAAGGATTGGCTCCTTCTTCCTGAATGAGGATCATCTTTTCCGCTTTTGCGGCTTTTGCCTTATAGTCATTGTAGCCACGTGCTACTGTATATCCTGCCTCTTCAAAAATAGGGAAAATGCTTGGAGCTTCTTTCTTGTCATAAGTGGTGGTAGGTTTCAAGAAACCACCGCCTGCATAGAAATCAAAGTTTGCTTTCGGCAAGTCAAGAGCGATTTCATAATTCATATTACGGTCCGGTTGATGCGCATAGAATGCGGCAGGAGTAGCATGATCTACACTGACAGAAGTCGTTACACCCACCTTTTTCCCTGCTTTTTTCGCCTTTTCGGCAATAGTCTGAATGGCATTTTTATCTTCTCCTACAGAAATAGCGCCATTATAAGTTTTCTTTCCTGTTGCCAATGCAGTACCTGCAGCAGCAGAATCAGTTACTGAATTTTTAGCAGAGAAAGTCGTTGCCATAGTAGCAACCGGGAATTGAGTAAACAACAAAGGCTCGACGCCGATACGGCCATTTTGAATTTCCGCCTGATACATCTCCGTACCATTTACTTGATTGACTCCCATTCCATCTCCGATGAAATAGAATACGTACTTTGCCTGTCCGTTGGCTACAACGGAGATAAGGACAAAGAACAGTGTGTAGACTAACTTTTTCATTCTCTAGTATATTTATTTTAGATTAGTTGTCTACAAAGGTAGAAAAAAAAGAGAGATGCACAGTGGATTATTGAACACTAAAAGTAGATATTTGCTTTATACACAAGCATTATTGGCTCGTATATTACGAAGTAATAACATATTGCTATCTGTGAATAACATTATAGGTTCATCACATTCTGCTCGAACATATCTTTATCTCCGGCAGCTTTATTACGCATCCGGCTACGATAATTATAGATAGTGGCCAAAGAATAACCGAGAAAATGAGCGATCTTGTTACTGTCTACCACTCCCAGACGGATAAGGGCAAAAATACGAAGTTCCGTTGTCAGAAGTTCATCGGATTTCGGATAAACTCTTGCTTCTTCTACCAGCAATTCATTAAAAGCAGAAATAAAGTTCGGAAATAGCTTCAAGAAGGACTTATCAAATTCATTATAAAATTCATCCCGTTCATCCCGGATAAACTGTTCAGATTTAATAGCCTTAAATAAATCTTCGATACGGGATGCCATCGCCAGTTTGGCCAATGAGCGACGGTAGGTTTCCAGTTTATCCAGATAGTTGACACACCTGTCCAGATAGCGGGCAATATATACCTCTTTTATTTTCCCCGTCTGCTCCAGTTCTTTGTTTACTACTTGCATCTGTTCATTAGCCAAACTCAAATCATGCCGCATGACAGACAGTTTCTTCATCCACCGGTACAGAAAGAAGATAGCAACCAAAAGAAACAATGACAACAAGCTGACACTGATTAACATGGTACGGGAAACCGCACGTTCTTTTTCTTCCTTCAGTTTATAAGCCTTATCAATAATCGGAAAAAACTCCGTTACCTCGATAAAACGTAAACGGGCATTACAAGCTACAGCGTCCTCCATCGAACAACTCAAATACTTGTAAGCACGATCAATATCCCCTTGCTCATACATCAGATGGGCCAGCTTCTGCAAAGAGGCATACTCTCTCACTGAAGATTCCAAATCCGCTATCGCTGTCAATATCAAATAGTATACTTCTTTTTCTGTATCTTTCTTCATACTATATGCTTCGGACAGCGTATAGTAGATATAAACTTTCTGGCGTTCATCAACAACGTCTTTCAATGCATCATTAAGCATGACTAAAGCTGTGTCGGCTTTACCATTGACTATATATTTTTCAGCTGCAACAATCGTCCTGTTTGTTTCCGGAGGCATGATACTGATAATAGAATCACGATATAAATCTGTCTTTTTCAGGTATTTCTTTTTTTCCTCTTTATTGGTAGTATAGTCAGCAAGCCAGCCATAGCAGGCACGGTAAGTCTGATAATAAGACAGTAGCATTCTTTTATCCAACTTCGCCGGATGAATTCTCTCCAACTCTTTCATTGCTTCAATATACATCCCCATCACCCCCAACACTGTTGCCCGGTTAATCATAATCTCATTCTCCAACTCCGGACGATTCAGTTGAGGTAGAATCTGTTTTCTGCTATTTATATAATGAAGTGCAGAATCTGCCTGATAATGGAGATAAGCATCAAACAGAGCACCATATAACCGGTATTTATCAACAGGATCAACCGAATGAGCAAGCTGGACTTTCAAACCATCAATCTCCTTTTCTTTCTGAAGCTGATAAGTTTCTTTCTTATTTATGATGTCGTCCAGTCTTTTAAGGGCTGTTCCATATTCCGTCTGCTTTGCAGACAATGAAACAGGATAAGCCAAGAGAAAAAATAAAATATAACAGGCTATATTTCTCATAGGGTACTTTTTAAAGATGTCACAAATATAATGAATATAGTAATGAGAATGAAATATATATTCATAACTATTTTAATTTTCACTTATATTTCTTCATCGTTATTTCGCTAATATATTATTGATTTACAACGTATTAATTCCCGGAAGCATTTATATTTATATTCTAGTTTCCAAATACAGCATCCTATCCCTCTACATTTGCAACATCGATTCGCCGAGCAAACATTTAAAATCTACGTTACCATGAAAAAGTTTTTTTTATCCGTCATCTTACTTGTATCCTTATTTAGTTGCAGCTCACTATTCGCCGCAACTGCAATAAAAAAAGTAGCCCCTGCATTCTGGTGGGCAGAAATGAAAAACCCCGAACTGCAAGTCATGCTGTATGGGGAGCATATAGCTTCTGCAGAAGTCAGCATTTCTTCTAAAGACATCATGTTACAAGAAGTTGTAAAACAAGAAAATCCGAATTACCTGCTTTTATATATGAATATTTCGGAGGCAGCCCCACAGAAATTCGAAATCATTCTGAAGCAAGGAAAAAAGCAAACTGTAATCCCCTACGAGCTCAAACAAAGAAGGCCGTCAGCTTCCGAAGTGGAAGGTTTTAATTCAAGCGACGTTCTTTATCTCATTATGCCGGACCGCTTTGCCAATGGCGATGTTTCTAATGATATAATCCCCGGAATGTTGGAAGCTAAAGTAGATCGTAATGATCCTTTTGCACGTCATGGCGGTGATCTGAAAGGTATAGAGAATCAACTGGATTACATTGCCAATTTGGGAGTGACGAGTATATGGCTCAATCCGATTCAGGAAAATGATATGAAAGAAGGCTCCTATCATGGTTATGCCATTACCGACTACTATCAGGTAGACCGTCGTTTCGGAAGCAATGAGGAATTCCGTAGTCTGGTGGAGCAGGCACACAGCAAAGGCTTAAAAGTAGTAATGGATATGATCTTCAATCATTGCGGAGATCAGAACTATCTCTTCAAAGATATGCCTTCCAAAGATTGGTTCAACTTCAAAGGCAACTATGTACAAACGACTTTCAAGACAGCTACTCCATCAGATCCGTATGCTTCGGACTATGCGAAAAAGATTGTAGTAGACGGCTGGTTTAGCGAATGTATGCCCGATTTTAACCAACGTAACCGCCATGTAGCTACTTATCTGATACAAAGCAGTATCTGGTGGATTGAGTATGCAGGTATCAATGGCATCCGTCAGGACACACATCCTTATGCGGATTTCGAAATGATGTCCAACTGGTGTAAAGCTGTAACAGAAGAATATCCCGATTTCAACATTGTAGGAGAAACCTGGATAGGCAGTAACGTGCTTGTCTCTTACTGGCAAAAGGACAGTAAAGTAGCCGCTCCCAAAAACTCGCATTTGCGTACAGTGATGGACTTCCCACTGATGGATCAGATGAATAACGCCTTCGACGAAGAAACAAACGACTGGAACGGAGGACTTTACCGTCTCTTCGACTATCTATCACAAGATATCGTCTATGCCGACCCGATGAATTTATTAGTCTTCCTCGATAATCATGACACTTCCCGTTTCTACCGTTCGGAAGCAGCTACACAAAACCTCGACCGCTACAAACAAGCTCTCACATTTCTATTGACCACCCGGGGAATCCCGCAAATATATTACGGTACTGAAATTCTAATGGCCGCCGACAAAGCCAATGGCGACGGCTTACTTCGCTGCGATTTTCCGGGAGGCTGGCAGAATGACGCACAGAATTGCTTCAACGCAACCAACCGGACCGTACAACAAAATGAGGCTTTCTCTTTCCTGCAAAAATTACTTCAATGGAGAAAAGGAAACGAAGTCATTGCTAAAGGCAAACTAAAACATTTCTCTCCCAACAAAGGAGTATATGTATACGAACGCAAATACGGCAACCAATCAGTAGTGGTATTCCTTAACGGAAACAACCGGGAACAAACCGTCAGCCTGAATGAATATCAGGAAATATTGCCTGCCTCATCTGCTCACAATGTACTGACAGGAGAAACAGTCAAATTAGACAAAGAATATACGTTTCAAAGCCGCGGAATTTTGATTTTAGCCTTCCAATGAAGTTCATAACGACTTATATTTATGAAGGGAGTGATAAATATTAATCATCTAATAAACAAAACATTGTCATTTATATACACTTGTATTTTTATTCTAATTCACAGAGCCGGCAAGGATAGTCTTTACATTTGCGATATTCCTAATGCAGAACACCTGAAAGCTCGAATTGATTAGCTTACAATTTAATACCATAGATAAAATGAAGAAGAATTTATTGATTATTGCCTTACTCTGTATTTCGTTCATCGCGAACGCACAACAGAAACTGACCTCACCGGATGGAAATCTGGTAATGACCTTCCAATTAAATAAAGAAGGTGCTCCCATGTATGAATTGAGTTACAAAGAAAAAGCTGTTATCAAACCAAGTACATTGGGGTTGGAACTGCAAAAGGAAAATGCAACCCAAACAGATTTCGACTGGGTAGACCGTAGAGATCACGGTAAACTGGATTCAAAGACCAATCTACGTACCGGATTTCAACTGAAAGACTCCCAAACTTCTACTTTCGACGAGAACTGGCAACCTGTATGGGGAGAAGAAAAAGAAATCCGTAACCATTACAACGAACTGGCCGTAACTTTATTCCAACCAGAAAATGACCGTTCTATGTTAATCCGTTTTCGTTTATTCAACGATGGTCTGGGTTTCCGCTATGAATTTCCACAGCAGAAGTCATTGAACTACTTCGTTATTAAGGATGAGCACTCGCAGTTTGCCATGGCAGGAGATCATACCGCTTACTGGATTCCGGGAGACTATGACACACAAGAATATGATTATACCGTTTCCCGCCTGTCGGAGATCAGAGGCTTGATGAAGAAAGCGGTAACACCGAATACATCACAGACTGTTTTCTCACCTACAGGTGTACAGACAGCTTTGATGATGAAAACAGACGACGGCTTGTATATTAACCTTCATGAAGCAGCTTTGATTGATTATTCTTTGATGAACTTGAACTTGGATGATAAGAATATGGTATTTGAATCATGGTTGACTCCTGACGCGCAAGGCAACAAAGGGCATTTGCAGACACCTTGCAATACACCTTGGCGTACAATTATCGTTAGCGATGATGCCCGCAATATTCTTGCTTCACGTATTACGCTGAATCTGAACGATCCTTGCAAACTGACTGATACTTCTTGGATTAAACCTGTGAAATACATCGGTGTATGGTGGGACATGATTACCGGAAAAGGCTCTTGGGCTTATACAGACGAACTGACCAGTGTAAAACTAGGTGCAACAGATTATTCTAAAACCAAACCGAACGGCAAACATTCTGCTAATACTGCTAATGTGAAACGTTATATTGATTTTGCTGCCGCTCATGGATTCGACGCTGTATTGGTGGAAGGCTGGAATGAAGGTTGGGAAGACTGGTTTGGTAACAGCAAAGATTATGTATTCGACTTTGTTACTGCTTATCCCGACTTTGACGTAAAGGAAATCCATCGTTATGCTGCCAGCAAAGGGGTGAAAATGATGATGCACCACGAAACTTCCGCTTCAGTTCGCAACTATGAACGTCACATGGACCAGGCATATAAATTTATGGTCGACAATGGTTATAATTCAGTAAAGAGTGGTTATGTAGGCAACATTATTCCGCGCGGTGAACATCACTACGGTCAATGGATGAACAACCACTACTTGTATGCGGTAAAGAAAGCCGCCGATTATAAAATCATGGTCAACGCACACGAAGCAACCCGTCCGACAGGTATTTGCCGCACCTATCCTAATTTGATTGGAAACGAATCGGCACGTGGCACAGAATATGAATCATTCGGAGGTAACGCGGTATACCACACTACGATCCTTCCTTTCACCCGTCTGATTGGTGGTCCGATGGACTATACTCCGGGAATTTTTGAAACTCATTGTAACAAGATGAATCCGGGCAACAATTCACAAGTACGTAGCACACTGGCTCGTCAGTTAGCTTTATATGTAACAATGTACAGCCCGCTTCAAATGGCTGCTGATATTCCCGAAAACTACGAACGCTTCATGGATGCTTTCCAGTTTATTAAAGATGTAGCTATAGATTGGGATGAAACGAAGTACTTGGAAGCAGAACCAGGACAATACATCACTATCGCCCGCAAAGCAAAAGGTACAAACGACTGGTATGTAGGTTGTACGGCAGCCGATAATGGACACAACTCTAAATTAGTTTTCGATTTCCTTGAACCGGGTAAGCAATACATCGCTACCGTTTACGCCGATGCGAAAGACGCTGACTGGAAAGAAAATCCACAGGCATATACCATCACCAAAGGTCTGTTAACCAATAAAAGCAAACTGAATCTGCGTGCTGCTAACGGTGGCGGGTATGCTATCAGTATCAAAGAGGTGAAAGATAAAGCAGAAATAAAAGGATTGAAGAAGATTTAAGCGTCAAGAGGTATCTGTCATTTCGAGTATGTGGGTACTCGGAAGGCAGCATGCCTAAGTTATTCTTCAAAAACAGATTAGTTTTCAATAGGTATTCTTTATAAGAGAATAGTTTTACGAACAGGATATTATTATTTATTTTGTTGATTTTAATACCATAAAAGCATGAAGCAAGTTAATCTAAGAATCTATAAAGCGATTCTTCCCCTTTTAATGGGGTTATTCATTTCATTAGGCGCTTATGCACAGCTGATTTCAGTCAAGGGACATGTAAAAGACGCTGTAGGCGAACCGGTGATTGGAGCGAACATTATAGTGAAAGGCACTACCAACGGTACTATTACCGATTTTGACGGTAACTTCACTTTAAATGCCCCCAAGGGTTCTATTTTGTCTATTTCCTATATTGGATATAAATCCACAGAAGTGGCTGCTGCTCCTTCGCTGACTGTCACACTGAAAGATGATAGTCAGGTATTAAATGATGTAGTTGTCATAGGTTATGGTTCGGTGAAAAAGAGTGACCTTAGTGGTTCGGTAGTAGCTATCAAAGCCGAAGAGATGAACCGCGGTGCTGTCACTTCACCCCAAGAACTGATTCAAGGTAAAGTGCCGGGGTTGTTTGTGGCTCCCGGAAACGGTCAGCCAGGTGCAGGTTCTACCATCCGTATTCGTGGAGGTGCTTCGCTCAACGCTTCCAACGACCCGTTAATAGTGATTGATGGTATTCCTACCTCCAATGATGCTGCTCCGGGTACGCCCAACGCACTGGCCACTATCAACCCGAATGATATTGAAACATTTACCGTGCTGAAAGATGCTTCGGCTACCGCTATTTACGGTTCACGCGCATCGAACGGTGTTATCATTATCACTACCAAGAAGGGTTCACAAGGAAAAGTAAAGATCACCTATTCGGGTAGCTTTGCAGCCAAAGATCCCTACCAACGTGTACCGACATTGGGTGCCGACGAATTTCGCAGTACACTACTCGGTCAATATGCCGAAGGGACTGCACAGGGGAATGCTGTTCGCAACATCCTGAATGTATATCCTAATCAGTCTACCAACTGGCAAGATGCCATTTACCAGACAGGATTGAGTACAGACCAAAACATAGCTGTTTCCGGTAAAGCGGGATTTTTACCTTATCGTGTCAGTTTCGGTTATAACAACGAACGTGGAACTTTGAAAACTGCTTCTTACGAACGTTATACAGGAGCTATCAACCTTAGTCCGAAGTTCTTCAACGATCACCTGAGTGTAGATATTAATGTGAAGGGAACGATCAATAACAATCGATTTGCCGATGCAGGTGCAGTAGGTGCAGCCGCTTTCTTCGATCCGACGAAACCGATGTACACGGACAATGGCAAGTATAATGGTTACTGGAACTGGTCGGAAGTGCCGGGTGCAGTACAGTCGGTTGCTACCTGGAATCCGCTTTCCTTATTATATGATAGAGACAATCATGGAAAAACCAAACGTAGTTTGGGAAATATCCAACTTGACTATAAGATACACGGACTGGAAGACCTCCACGCCAATCTGAACTTAGGTTACGACGTAGCCAAAACTACAGGAAGTAACTTTATGGCTCCCGGTTCTGTGCAGAGTATACAGGACACCAACTTTCCTAGTTTGGGAAATGGTAATACATGGAACAACCTCCGTCGTAATCACCTGCTCGACTTCTATCTTAACTATACCAAAGATATAGAATCCATCAAGAGCCACATAGACGTAATGGCAGGTTACTCCTGGCAGCACTTCTACTATGCCAACCACGATATCACTTATTCTAATGTCACTGACGGAAGCGAAGGCGACAAGGAAGGCTATACATACAACGCCGAAGAAGGCAGATACATCCGTAACGACCACCGCCGCATTCCTAATGAAAACTATCTGGTATCTTTCTTCGGACGTCTGAACTATAACTTTATGGGACGCTATCTGCTGACCGCCACTTTACGTCAGGACGGTTCTTCCCGCTTTAGCAAGAACAACCGTTGGGGATTATTCCCTTCAGCAGCATTGGCATGGACGGTAAGCGATGAAGCTTTTATGCAGGGCACGAAGAACGTATTGTCTAAACTGAAAATCCGTGCGGGTTATGGTGTGACCGGACAACAGGAGATTACAGATTATATGTATCTGACTACCTATTCATTCAGCACCAGCCCCAATAACACTTATCTTGGCTCGCTCCTACTGAAACCGAACGGCTACAGTCCCGACCTGAAATGGGAACAGACTGTCACCTACAACCTTGCCATCGACTACGGATTCCTCAACAACCGCATCAACGGTAGCATTGAATACTACCAGAAGCACACCAAAGACTTGTTGAATACCGTAAATGCTCCTGCCGGAACGAACTTTGCCAATGAGATCACCGCCAACGTAGGCGAAATGAAGAACGAGGGTGTAGAGTTCAACGTCAATGCAATGGCGATACAGACCAAGGATTTCTCATGGAACATAGGTTATAATATCACCTGGAATGACAGCAAAATAACCAAGCTTACCGCCAATTATAACCCCGAATATCAAGGTATCAGTGTAGGCGACCGCCAACGCCATCAGATAGGTTACGCACCAAACACGTTCTATCTCTATCAACAAGTGTACGACAAAGACGGAAAAGCGATCCAAAACGCTTTTGTAGACCGTGACGGCGATGGTAAGATTACCGAAGCCGACCGCTATCTGACTGGCAAAAGCCCGATGGCAAAAGTCTTTATGGGATTTAGTTCAGAGTTTACCTGGCGTAACTGGGACTTAGGTTTCAACCTGCGTGCCAACCTCGGTAACTACGTCTATAACTCCCTTGCTTCAGACAATAGTTCAGCCAACAATTACAGTGGGAAAGGATTCCTTGTGAATTACTACGATGCCATCTACAAAACCGGATTTACTCAAATCAACAGTACAGAGCAAGGTGCCAGCGACTACTTCCTGGAAAATGCCTCCTTCCTGAAGATGGACAACATCACGTTGGGATATTCATTCCAGAAACTTTTCAGCAGCCGTCTGTCGGGACGTATCAGTGCTTCGGTGCAGAATGTATTCACCATCACCAAGTATAGCGGTCTTGATCCCGAAACTTCGGCAATAGACGGCACGATGTGGGCCCGCCCCCGTACCTTCTCATTAGGCATCAATCTTAACTTCTAAAACCCGGACAATCATGAAAAAGAAATATTATATACTAGCTTCTCTACTGGTTTGTTTCATTGGTATGACCAGTTGTGTGGGCGACCTCGATGTACAGCCGCTCGACTCTACTGTAGTAACTGCCGAGAGAGCTTATTCCGACGCTGAAAGCTATACCAAAGGACTCAATAAAATATATTCTGTCTGGGCACATTCCGGACAAAACGGTGGCGACTCCGATATCCAGGGACTCGATGGCGGTGAAACCGTACTACTGCGTTGCTGGTGGACGATGCAAGAACAGACCACCGACGAATGTAAGAACGCTTCCACCGGAGCATGGATCAACGAAATCAACGAACTGACCTGGAGCACTGCCAAAAACCAAGTGATAGAAGGTGTCTACCAACGTTGTATGTTTGTCGTTGCACTGGCGAATGAGTTTATGAAGAACGTAGACAATGCCCCGGCAGAGATAGACAAGAAAAGCTATGCCGCACAGGCACGTTTCAACCGTGCATTGGCTTATTACGTACTGATGGATTCTTTCGGTCGTCCTCCGTTTATCACCGAACAGAACTATTCGCTCAATCCGTCGCAGCTCTCCCGTGCCGAACTATTCAACTGGATTGAAAGCGAACTGACCACCATCCGCACCGACCTGCCTGCTACCCGCAGCGAATACGGTCGTGTCGACCAAACGGTAGTCGATGCCCTTCTGGCTCGTATGTACCTCAATGCCGAAGTCTACACCGGACAACCCCGATATACCGACTGTATCACTGCTTGCAAACGTGTCATTCCTAATTATTCGCTGGCACAGAACTATGCCGACCTTTTCAAAGCGGATAACGGTGAGAACCCCGAGACGCTGAAAGAAATTATCTTTCCGATTATGTTCGACGGACGCCAGATTCAATCATGGGCTATGACAGCCATTATCGTTGGCTCACGTAAAGAAGCCGGAGGTGGAGTTCGCGAAGGTTGGAGCGTATTCCGTAGCACACAGAACCTGGTCAAATTGTTCGACTTCAAAGATAACACCACCCCTAAGCCTGCCGAAATAAAAGATAAAAGAGGTATTTTCGACGATTACAATGGTACATGCAACTATGAGATTACAACCGGGGTGACCGGAACCTTTGCAACCGAAGGCTGGGGGGTACAGAAATACACCAATCTTACCAGCACAGGCGAAGCCGGACAGGACGTTTTGTGGGTAGATACCGATTTCCCTCTGTTCCGTTTGGCAGACGTTTACCTGATGTATGCCGAATCAGTGGCTCGTGGCGGTGAAGGTGGCAACATCACTACTGCCGTAGGCTATGTGAACGAACTGCGTGACCGTGCATACGGCTCAACTGCCCACACACCGATTGATGCAGCCTGGCTGAAAGCCAATAATTACCGGAACCTGCTGGATGAAAGAGGGCGCGAACTTTATTGGGAAGGTCTTCGCCGTACAGACCTGATCCGCTTTGGAGTGTTTACTTCCGACTCATATACTTGGCCAGCTAAGGGTGGTATCATAGCAGGAGTCGGCATCAACGAGAAGTATAATGTATTTCCTATTCCTGTTTCAGACATCAGCGTGAACGGCCAACTGGAACAAAACGAAGGTTATAAATAATAAAATGACTCACAGATATGAAAATAGTAAAATATATATCAGCAATCTGCTTTTCACTCTTGGTATTCAGTGCATGTGATAGTGATCTGGACAAGGTGTATTACAACGAGAGCGAAGTGATACCTGCCGTACTTTCCGGCATTGCCGACACTTATGTATTAGATGCAAACAAGGCTCAAACCACTGCAATAGAGTTTAAATGGACCAAACCTCAAGCAGGATATGCAGCCAAAATTATCAATTCATTGCAAATGGACCTGAAAGGGAAGAATTTCGGAAGTGCAATCACTTTATACTCTTCTACAGAAGAGGGACCTTATGCCATCACTACAAAGGATTTGAATAGTAAAATTATGAAGCTGTTTCAATCTTATGAAATGGAAGTAACCGTAGCACCCTATGATTTTGAATTCCGTATCGCTTCTTCTATTTCAGATGCCGCTGATTCTTTCTATTCAAATGTAGTGTCTACCCAAATCACTCCATTCGTCGGTGATCCCGAATATCCAAAAGTATATTTGCCGGGGGCCTATTGCAGTTGGGGAGATCCAAATGATTCGTTCCAGCAATGCCAACTACTGTTCTCTGCCAATGATGATGGTATCTATGAAGGATGGGTAGTCTTCGGCAATCAGACAAAAGATGGCTGGAAAATTTCTCCTGAAGCGTCTTGGAACACCAGTTGGGGGTATGAGGGTACCAATGAAATGAATCCGACCTCCATCACTTTAGTTGGCGGTGCGGGCAATATTAGTTGCTATGATAAGTTCTCTTATAAGTTTTCTTTTAATAAGACAACTCTGGAACTTTTAGTAAAAGCATCAGCCGATGCGTGGGGAATTGCAGGTACACATAACGATTGGGGAAAGGCAACTGCAGACACTCCGATGACTTTAGCTTTTGAATCGGATGCTTCAGGCACCAGAGCTTATTACTTAACTGCTACGCTGGATCTGAAAACCGATAACGCATGGAAAATCCGCGCGGACAACGAATGGGTTAATTCATTCGGTACCAATGATGTTGAAGGAGAATTTGAAGAAGCGGGCAGCGATAATAATTTTAAAGTAAGCGAGGATGGTACTTATACTATTAAGTTGTACTTCAATAGAGTGAAAGCTAAATTGATCGTGACAAAAAAATAAGTCTTCCCATCACAAATTACGCAGGTTCATACAGATTATTTATATTGTTAACTAGTAAATTACAATCTAATCCGGATGAATCTGCGTTATTCTTAATGATGAACCATCAAACCTGTGTTTCTCCTTCGATATACTCTTCCAAAAAGAGATTCTCACCATCAAATACGGCATAAGAGAAAAAATTAATCCAGTCTCCCAGAATCAGCACACGCGAAGTAACACTCAACATCAAATCCAGTTCAATGTGCCGATGCCCGTAAATAAAAAAATTGATATTAGGATGACTCTTCAAATAATCTTTTGTATATAACACCAGATGTTCTTTATTCTCACCCATATAATCGGGTTCTTTTCCATCCGCCCGTTTCTGCCGACTATGCTTTGCCCATGACAAACCTAATTCCACACTCCAACGGGGATGGATAGCTGAAAACATCGTTTGCAAAGTTTTGCTATGGAACATCTGTCGGAGTAATTTAAACTTCTTGTCCGGATCGCCCAGTCCGTCACCGTGAGCAAGATAGAATTCTTTCCCGTAGATTTCGGTAGTGAGCGGTTCGCGATGCATGATAACCCCGCACTCCTTTGTAAGATAATCTCCACACCAGATATCATGATTGCCAATAAAGTAATGAACTTCCACTCCCATATCCGTCAGTTCGGAGATTTTTCCCAGAAAACGGGTATAACCTTTAGGAACCACTAATCGGAATTCATACCAGAAGTCGAACATATCTCCCAGCAAATAAACAGCAGAAGCCTTGTGCTTTATACTATCGAGAAAATTCACCAAGCGTCGTTCTTGCGTACGGCCATGCTCAATGGCACGTGAACCAAGATGCGCATCGGAAAGGAAATAAACGTTCTTCATGAGTTTTTGAATTATTAGTTATAAGAGATGGAGAATGAGGTTATCAATCGTAACTAAAGAAAACCAAGTTCGAGTTTTGCTTCCTCACTCATCATGTCTTTGTCCCACTCCGGTTCAAAGACCAGATTAATAGTAGCCGTCGTTACACCTTCCACCGATTCTACTTTCTGACGGATATCTTCCATGATAAAATCAGCCGCCGGACAATTAGGAGCTGTCAGTGTCATGTCCAGCACTGTTTCTCCATTATCGGCAACATCTATCTTATAAATCAGTCCAAGATCGTATACGTTCACCGGAATCTCCGGGTCGTACACCGTTTTCAGCATGGCTACAATCTTTTCTTCTATTTCTATTTTTTCCATAACGTCTTCAATTAATTGTGTATCGCAAAGATAGAGATAAAAAATGAAACATAAAAAATTAGGTACGGAATGAGTGTCCCGTGCCTAAAGAATATTACATTTATTCTCTACCACCGGTTCATTAAGAAAACGTACCGGAGTAGTAAATTGTTGCAATGAGTCGTCTTAATCCAATTTCTCACCGAAATCTGTCTGTTGTTGCTCCACTTCCTTCAGTTTTAATTCATTCAGTTCACGACGGAGACGTTCCAGCTCCAACTCTGCATCACTCTTCTTGTCCATGGAGAACGATTCGGATGGTTTAGGCAGCACTTCTTCTTTCTTATCAAATATCAATGGATACATTGGAACGGAAGATGTTAGTTCCAGTTCACCGCTTACAGGCATCTGTGATCCCTCAAACAAAACACTGGCTCTTACCTTAATCTTTCCGGGAGTCGTGGTCGACTGGATCAATACGGGAGCACTGCCCCATTTCACCGGAGCAGGATTTGCCAAGACATTAGCTCCGCCCAAAATACGTCCCTCTCCTTCTACAAAGAACTTGATATAATAATTATTCAAACGCTTTACATTTCCATTCTTATCCGTGATTTCTGCCACAACAGTAACAAAATCAGATCCATCAGCACGCAGTCCGATTCCTTCGTTGTCTACTCTCAAACGAATCTGTTCTGCACGGCGGGCGGGCATTACTTTATGTGTAGCCACCACCTTGCCATCCATCAGTCCCTCTGCCAGGAAATAGACGTCCGCATCATGCTTTTCACGAGTCATCTTCTTATCAACCATAAAGTCAAATATCCCGGGGAAAGTTATTACCGGAGAAGGCATTCCTTTTCGTGTCTTGTCTTTTTTATAGGTATAAGTTTGCCCATCTTTATTCACAGTCAAACGAACTTCATCGCAGTTGGAATACACCGTTACATCTCTGCTTGAGAACGGTGTCATCTCGTGAGCGATATAAACCATCGGTCCGCTTTCTGCCAAACTCTCGGAAACGACAGCCGGACGTTGCGCCTTAAACATATAATAAGAATACTTAGGCTGACGGAATACATCCATCAATCCACCATAGAACGGGTCCGGGTGGTATCCCCGCTGATGATCGAACGAATGCCACAAGCATCCGCCCACATGCCAGGGAGACTCTTTATACAAACCATCATAGCAAATGTAATTATAATAAGGAGAAGCGTAATGAGCAGCCTGTATAAGCATGGGCTGTTCTCCCCAGTTACGGGCTGTGCGACTTGGAGAATTGTGCGAACTCCAATCATCGACATTATCTCCCCACTCGCGTGTAAAGTAAGTTATTTTAGGATCACGTTTTGAAAGATCCATCGGATGGGTAAACTGCACCGGAAAATATTGCGAGCCCTTGGCTTGCACATCACAACCGGAATAGCAGGATGGATAAGGATATTCCTCATCAACAATCCCTTTCACACGCCCGGCAAAATCTTCCGGATACCATGTCTCATTCAAGATTGGTTCCCACAGCCATACACAAGGATGGTTACGGTCACGGCGAACCATATTACGTATATCATTATAAACCCGTTTGGCAAAAATGGGTTCGTCATTCCAGAATTGCCATCCCGGAGTATTCACGATAACAAACAGGCCAAGTTCATCACAGGCATCCATAAAAGCCGGGTCTTGCGGACAATGTGCATTACGGATTACTTCCAGCCCCAAATCTTTCAGTTTCTTGGCATCACGCCAGTGAATACTATTGGCAACCGCATTTCCTACAACTGCAAAATCCTGATGCCGATTAGCTCCCATCAAAGGTTTACCATAAGGTTTTCCATTCAGCCAGAAGCCATCTTTTCCCTTAAATTCGATACTACGGATACCGACGCGACGACGATAACCGTCTACTACATTTCCATTCTTATCATAAATACGTACACACAGATTATACAGATAAGGTGATTCAGGAGTCCATAAATGCGGCTGCTCTACTTTCATCTTTCCATTATGACTTGTCGCAGTCCCTTTACGGATATTCAGTTTCACATCTGACGATGCCACTTCTTTTCCTTCACAGTCTACTAAAGAATAGGAAATTTTTCCTGCAAAGCCCTGTTTGTCTTCATTACGTATATGCGCTTTCAAGAGAATATCTGCCGATTGCTCCGATACACGATCTGTGGCAATAAACAGTCCGCCTCCTGCTATTTCGTTCTCGTAATTCGGATCCGTGATAAACACATAATTATGTGCAATCAGCCAGCAATCCCGATAAATGCCTCCCAAATAGGCATAATCTAACACATCTTGTGGTTTTCCAGGCGCATAGGTCGGATCGTCGCTATTATCAGCCCACACCGCAATCACATTGTCCTCTCCCCACTTTAATGCATCAGTCACATCTACCGATACGGGAAGATAGCCTCCAAAGTGCTCTGCCAATAATTTACCGTTTACATAAATCTTACTTTTACCCATAATGGCTTCAAAGTGCAGAAACAGTTTCTTTCCTTTCAATGCTTCGGATGGAGTAAAGTGTTTACGATACCATACTTCCCCCTGATAATTGATGCAACCACTAGCCTCAGTAGGAAGATACTCGATACCATTAGGTAAAGACACCACCTGCCAGGTTTTGTCGTCAAATTCTTTTGCTTCGGCACCCACCACACTTCCTTTATAAAAGCGCCAGGCAGGATTCATCGAGTACACATCACGCCCGGTATCCGGTAACCGGAAGAAACCGGCTGTTGAAAATTCCGGCTCATGGGCATAACCCATAAAAAACAGAGATAAAAGCAGTAAGCTAACAAAGATTCGTCTCATATAAAGTTTTATTTTATAATGAATGTCATGTTGTCTGTCGCAATCAACCCAAAGATGTCTTCGACATACAAAGATAGTATATTCCAGATACGAATCCCCCTATTTGTCCTCTTCATATACAAAACAAGGATAAATAAGGGGATTCAAACTAATACCTGTCAGTTATTATTCATCCGGTTGAATGAGTAAAGGTACTCTGGCACTATCGGTTCCTGTATTTTCAACATACTTGTAACCAGAGCCAGCTACCGCTTGATTCATGGATGCTATTTTGTCAATAAGGGCAGCAGCATCGCTTACCTTAGTTGAAGTTGGTAAGTTTCCACCCGGATTCGAAACTCCGTCGGACATAAAATAACATTCGTTTGCTGTCACTGATCCCGTTGATATTCCACAAATGGTAACAGAAGCAGTGCCAGAAAGCACAGAAGTTGAATAACATCCTGTCAAAGTTCCACCATTTTTCACCAAACCGCCAATATTTCCGGACGCTTTGGCCACTATTTCACTAGCAGCAAACGAAGCGGTTACAGGTCCTTCGTTTCCTCCCACCAGACCACCGGCATTCACAGCTGTAAATGCAGTAATAGTCATCAAAGAATAACAGCCAGTTATGGTTCCCTGAACATTCCAACCCACAAGTCCTCCGATAGCACCTTCACCATTACCTCTATATACAAAGGATACCTCCTTGTCAATCGAAGAACCTTGTATTTGTGCCTTAGACCACCATCCGTTCACACCTGCCAATCCACCAGCATTTACTTTACCACCGGCAACAGTCAGTACCACATTACCTTTTACCTTACAATCCTTTATCATTGACGCACCAGTCTGATTATGTCCGGTAATAGCCCCCAACTTAGCATCTGTTCCATTGACAGTCAACGCTCCTCCATCAATGACGCAATTCTGAATCGTTCCGGTATTTATTGCTGCAAATGCTCCAGCTGCGCCTGACACTTGTTTCACCGTTACATCTTTAAGGGTTAAATTTTTAATGATACCATTATTAGTTATAAACAAACCGGCATCGTTTCCTGTTGCTTCAATTGTAAGACCGGAAATAGTCTTGCCATTGCCGTCCAATATACCTTTAAACTCCGTAACCGGTACCCATGCCTCTTTAGTCGACATATCAAGATCAGCATCTAATGTAATTACCGTAGCAGCATTCGTCATAACAGTCGGTTCACTTGCCAAATTTATCAACCCGTCTTCTTTCTTGACTAAATACTTACCCGCTTCAGTCTCCTCATATCCCAAGTCTGCCACCAGCATAAATGATATACCATATCGCTTTCCAGCCACATATTTATATTCATCTCCTGCTACCACCGATTCGGCATTATAAAGTTCACTGATCTTTCCTTTTTTCTCTATTGTTTCCGTAGAGGAAGAATCTCCCACTTTTTCTATCGTAGCAGTAAAAGTTAATTCTGTATCCTTTGTCATGTCTGCTATCGGAAAGAAACTCAAATAACCGTATGCAACTTCATTCTTTGCCATTTCCAAACTTGTCATAGACAAAGTCAGACTATTACTTTTATCACCATACGTTTTCTCTTCTCCCGAAACTGTCAACGTTTTTGGGAAAATAGCAGCATCAGCCGAAACAACCACCTTTGTCACTTTATAGGCATCCGGTCTTCGATTGGTGAATTTAAACTGATAAAGAGCTGTCAAATGTTCAAACTTAAGATTGGTGACGGTAGTCCCATTCACCGTGCCTTTAGCAAGCATGTGCATCGTATTCTGCAGCTCTGCTTTTTGGGCACTTTGCGTAGCATCTCCCAACGTAAAAGTGAAAACATTCCCTGAAGTCGGAACATCTTTTTTCGGATAGATTCCCCAAACAGTAGCTCCCTCTTCAAAGTTACCATTCCCTGCAAATTCCACATTTCCAGACGGTTCACTCTCATCATAATTTATGGTTGTGAAATCATAGCCATTTGTTCCATTCCAAAGTGTAACCTTATCATCGGCATTCCACATAAAGGAACTACCGTCATCTTGTACGTTGGCACGTGTAGACGATTCTTTGTCCGTGTTTTCATACCCCCGGATAGAAGCAACAGCCACATAAGTCTGTGATTCTCCCCGTTGCAGTTCATCCCCACCTTCAATGAAAACATCTTCTTTACAAGAGCTTAGGGTGGCTGCACTTAGCAGCCCGATCCCTAATAAAGAATAGATTTTATTCATGATTTATTTTTTTTCTGTTATCAGTTATTTAAATATCACCACCATCTCCAAAATCTGATCCACCGAAGCCAGGTTCTTTCACAGCCCCCTGTAGAATCAACGGACAGTATATATTAGTTCCGGCATCCTCATTCACTTTAAAGCTAAAACCAAATTCTGGATCCTTGGCTTCTATTGCCAGATTCACCTGACGTTTCTTATCCTTGAGTTGAGTAGCTGTTACCTTACTAATTCCATTTACAGATCCGCTTCCTATAGGATTAGTCACCGTCTCGCCTACGAAATAACACTGGTTGATTCCTGTTGAATTCGAAGCGACGAAAGCTCCCAATTTATTACTTCCAGCATTATTAGTCACATTTATCTGCGTGGTCGAGTAGCAAGCCGTCACAGTAGCATCAGCATTATTAATGGTATTCTGTGCAATGAAACCGCCAGTATTATTATAGATAGTTCCACTAATTGAACCGGCTACATAACAGGCCAGAACCGTACCGTTACTATTAGCCCCTATAAGTCCTCCTACTTGTCCGGAACAAGAAACCTCAAGTTTGGCTAATGAGTAACAACCTTTGACTTTACCGGAGTTGTTCCAGCCAACAAGTCCGCCGACACAGGATGCACCACTAGAGTTACTAGGATGCTTGATTGTTACATCTGCACCGACATACGAATTTATAATAAGAGCCGTTCCATTAAAATGCTCACCAACCAAGCCACCATAATTAGAATTACCAGCACCACTCAAATTAAGGTTAATAGTTCCACTGATAACTTGACAACCTTCTATTCTTCCTTCGGAGTTTCGACCGATCAAACCACCAAAAACTACCGGTTTTATAACGGTTGCAGTCACTCCCTTGACTGTACAATTCTGAATGACACTCGTTGAACTTTCGGCAGCCAATGCTCCTGCTCCCTCTGTGATATCAGCAGAGAAACTTACATTTTCCAAAGTCAAATTCCGGATAGTTCCCGTATTGGTAGCAATAAAACCTTTATTAGCTATTTGCAAATTGCGGATGGTAACACCATTACCTTCAAATACACCTCCAAACGCACTAATAGGTTCCCAAAGTTCATTACCCATATCAATCACTTTTATTCCATCCCCTGCCGGTTCATCGATATATTCTTTTTCTAAAGTAACAGTTGCCTTACGGTATTCATCCGCAATTTTATTCCATCCGAATAATCCAGTCTTATTATAGATATGAATATTTCCATCATCATCGATCATATAGCCCTCATCAGGAATTCTGAAACGATAATCTACCTCAAAATCCATTTTATAATGCTTGCCGGCTGCAAACTGATTGGCAGTAGCATCCATATCAAGTCCGATGTTATCCTCCAAATCTTTGACTTTTACTTTTTTCAGCAGGATAATATCCTGTTCCACTTCATTATTCAAAACGCTTACTGTAATATTCAGTTCGGTCGTACTTTTCATCAACCGGGTATCACCATAGGTTGTAGGTAATATATTCAAATACCCGTTTAATGTTTCATTCTGCGCCAATGCTTGTCCACTCATGTCAAGTGTCAGTTTGTTACGCATACCTGAAAGACTCTGTACCACTCCGTCTTCGTCGATCTTCAACTCTGCGGGAAATACATCATCATCACTCTCCAGCGTAATATAGCGAATCTTCAGTTCCCGGTCCGACGTGTTTTTCAAACCAAACTGTATCAATGCAGTCAATGGTGAAAACGTTAATGCAGGAATCTTATTATCAGTCACATCCCCGGTGGCAACCATATAGGTAGTGGCTGCCAGTTCTGCTGTTTTTCCAGTCTGAGTAAATGTCTCCGGCATAGAAAAGGTAGCCAGGTCATTAAATGTTTTTGCTTCTTTCCGTGGAAATACCGCAATCAGCTTATGGCCATTTTCTACAGCAGCTTTTCCTGTGAATTCAGCAGATTTGTCAGGTTGGTTGTCATTATACCCCGGGGTGATAGAGAAATCATAGCCGGCTCCGAAGTTGCGATTCCATAATGTAACAGCATCTCCTTTATTCCATGTATACACTCCATTCTGCAAATTGCTGCGACCCAAAGGGGCGGACTGTTTAATAGAAGCTATAAATGAATAATCAGTCAGATTCTTGTCGGTTTCGTTCCCTTCACCGTTATTTTCATTCACTATCTTGTCCTCTTCGCAAGAGGTTAGTGCCATTGCGCCCAGCAGTGCAACGCTCAATAAGTGATAAACCTTTTTCATAACTATATAAAAGTTTGTTCGATTAAATATCTTTATTTCAACAACCATTAATACATTGGTTTGTTACGCGTTGGAGTACCACTTCCAAAATAGTCGTAGGTTGGCTTCTTATAGAAACGTATCCAGTCGATTTCCATACGTGGCGTATCATTGCTAGACTTACTTTCCTGATAAGAAATATGCTTAAAGTCGTTTGCCCAACTACCATCTTTAGCAGCCTGTTCTGCCGCAGCGTCACCAAGCGCCCATTCATTACATCCGGCAAATGTCAATAGTAAATGTAACCCTTCCGTATTGTATTTGTCCGTAAACGGCCAATGTGTAGACGAGTTCCATGAAGCCGTTCCATTAGCTATTCCGGTATAGCTGCCGTCAGTCCTCATGCGTACATTCTCTTTACCATTAATACCTAAAGCAATCTCGTTATTATCTCTCCATTCCATCCAATAGATATCGAATTCATCCATATCCGATATTATCAACTGTCCTGAAGACGGTTTATACTTATCACCGGATGAAGTGGATATATCATTCCAGTGGAAAGTCTGCCAAGCGCCATTCGGATTCGCATTGGTAGCCGGATTTTCCAGAAGATCAACCTCACCATAGGTAGACCATTGCACACCTCTGATATTTCCTTGGAACCAGACTGCCGAGTTGAAAGAGTGTTTCTTTCCACGCACACGGATTCTAACTTCCACACGAGTGCCCGGCAAAATGCGTACATTGCTGGATTCCCAAGAATCAGCACCCGTAGGCACACCATCAAACTTACTTGCATAGAGGGAGGAAACTCCAAAATCTCTTGTTCCCGTAATTTCCCCTGTCACACTGATTCCCGGATCATACGCACACCACATTTTCAAATATCCATCTTGAGTCATCGTTGCATATTTCTCATTTACAACCGCTTGTACTTTCTGTGTGTTAGCCACATTCTGTGCCGCCATAAAACGTGGAGGACGATTACCATACTGATTGGGGAGTCCGGTACCTTCTGTCAAAGCATCAATCGGATGGAACTCATAAGAATTCAGGAATGTCCATCCTTCAGCAGCTAACGCTTCATTCGGATGCGGATCACCCTCCTTTATCAATAGTGCTGACGCAGCTCTGACCTCATCCCATTTTTCTACAGCCTTTTTATTGCTGGCTGATACAAATATCTGATCCGGATCTGTATAAACCCATTGCTCATTGGTTAACTCGGTGCCCGGAGTCAAACCTGCATCCGTATCAGTAACCTTAATTTCCAACTCGTCCCCATATACCGGATGAATTTCAGAATCGGTAGCAAAAGACATAGACACAGAAGTGAAAGTATTCGGTCCTTTCTCTCCTTTCACCCATATAAGTTCAGATTCAGCTGTTTTATACCCGGCTTTCACCACCAATTCGCTCGGCAGATTCTCATATTTATCCGCATCTTCACCCGCATCAATATGAACGACTACATCTTCCTTAGCTGACGCTCCTACCGTAGCGACCAGAATAAATGAGCCATACTCTTTCACCGTATTATCCGAATTGTTCTTCAATGACAAGATGGTGTAGTGTTTATCAGATACCACAATCGGACGTTCAGCCGCATTGATCTTGTATCCTCTGACATAAGCGGTGATAGTACCCGATATAGGATATTTAGCCAGATCGTTCTTTACCTTAAATTCGGTAAATCCCTGTTTCTCACCTTTCTTCATAAAAAGATGACCGGCAAAGCCTTCAAAGACATCAGATACAGGGACATCCTTTCCTTCTACATTCTTACCTGCAAAAGTCAGAACAACGTCTATATCTTCTTCGAGTGCCAACTGATTGTCTTGCTGATCTACCTTCACAGTAAAGGTCACATTATCTCCGATAGCAGCACTTTGAGTACTGATTTCGGCCACCAGATTCCGGGCTTCTCCGATAGAGATAACCGTCTCGGTGTCATTACAGCCTGTCATTACAAGGATAAACAGGCAAATTGGTAATAATCTATAGAAATATTTCTTCATAATCTATCCTATTATATCATTATTAATGATTACCATTTCGGGTTTTGTTTCAACTTTTTGTTCAATTCCAATTCTGAAGGAGGGATCGGTAACAGATAATCCCTATCTGCATGGAATTGATATCCGCTTGGCAGAGTCCCGGCCATCGGATCCGCCCATTTGTTATCATCAAGGGTCAGACGCTCTCTGATTCTTTTCTGATTATCCGGACTGTAAGATTTGAATAAAATAGATTCATCACCTACATAAGCACCTTTACCACGCTTTCCAACAATCAGTTTATCGGCTTTCCAACGCATGAGATCATCCAGCCGGAAACCTTGCAAAGCAAGTTCAGAACGGCGTTCACGACGGATTTCCTGTAAAACAGGAGTCAATGTATAACCGAAATCGGTGAAATTAGCATCCTTTGCCGGTGCCAGATATTTCACTCCTGCACGTTCACGAAGCGCTTTCAATGTCTTATTCGCTATATCATCGCTCCACATTTCCAGTTCAGCAGCAGCTTCTGCATAAGCCAAAAGACCTTCGGCATAACGAATAATAGGTAAAGCAGTCTCACCATTACCACTTACAAAGGTGGTATCTATTCCCAAACGGATGTGATAACCCGTCAAAGAACGTGTGTTTCCATCTCCTGCCAATTTAGGAGGACTAATAGTATTCTTCTTCTCATCCGTATATTCTTCCAGATGCATTGGGGTCGCAGTAGTGGCAGAAGCAAATTTGGCACCTTCATTCATCACCGTTTGAATCAATCTAGGGTCACGGCCTTCAAATGTTTCCTTAAAATCCTTAAATTTCTCATTTGTCGGATCAATAAATGTTCCATCGGCATTCAGATAATTATCCACCAGGCTTTGAGTAATTCCGGCAGCTCCTTCCGAGTCGACAACACCTGCCTTCAGATTACCGTTGACATCATGAAAGACTCCTTCATCACTCGAATATTTCCTCCACAATAGCACTTCGCCCATTCCTGACAAATCTTTGCTATTGAACAATGCCGCAAAAGCATCTCCCGGATTTTGCCCGGTTTTATACAGATCAATGCCACAACCGAACAGTTCATTTCCCCAGTTAATAACTTCACCCAAGAAATAATTTGATTCGTTAGTGGAAGATGCAAAATCATCGCTGCTGTGATACTTTTCCCAAGTTCCTTCATACAACGCCACATTCATTGCCAAAACCATGGCAGCTTCTTTATTGATACGAATTCCGGAATATTTACCGCGCGAATGCAACAGATTCTTCGCCTCAACCAAATCACTCAAAATAAATCGGGCTACCTCATTACGTGTCTTTGCGGGAATCTGTAATCCTGCGATTGTCGCATTCTCATCCCAAAAAGCATCCATTACCGGAATAGAACCGAATTTCTTCAATAAATCGAAATGCCAATAGGCACGTAAAAAGTAAGCCTCCCCTTTCAACGACAGTACATCTTCGTTTTCCTGTGCTTCGGGTACTTTATAATTATGGAAAAAATAGTTCACTTTACGCAGGTTCTGATAACCAGTCTGCCAATCGGAAGCTCCGCTAAACTGGTTATTCTGTCCATGCAAACGGGCATCATACTTTTCTGCAATAATATTGTCACTATTCTTTTCTTCACTGCGAACTCCCAAACCGAACTTACTAAAAGACGGCAACGGCATATATAGTCCGTTAATATAGTTTTCAACCTGTATGGCACCTGTCAGAAAATTACCGGCTTCCGGCTTGGTTATCGGTTCTCTATCCAGAAAATCTGAACAGGATGAAAATGGTAATATTGAAGCGGCTACAAAAGCCATTATATATATTCTTTTCATATCTTATGGTTTAAAAGGTAAATTCAATACCAAATACGTAGTTTTTATTCAACGGATATACCTTTCCGTTACCATTTTGCTTCATTGGGGAAGTCAATCCCGGAGCAGTTTCGTTACTACCCCCAGCCCATGTATTTACCTGATTCAAGGTTTCAGGATCGAATACGTCCGGCAAATTGTCAATCGTGAAGAGATTATCACAAGTGAAATACACTTTCAAGTTCTCCAATCCCATCTTCTTAACCAGTTTAGGCTGGAAGTTATAAGAAATCATCAAGTTTTTGAGTCGCATATAAGCTGCGTTCAATAAATAACGTGAAGTGTTGTAACCTACGTTCGCATTATATTCAGGACTGTCGGGTTTTGTCAGACGCGGCAGGTAAGCCCCCGGGTTGTACACATTATAATAATCCAAATGTTCTTTAAAGAAGTTGGAATCACCGCTAAACAGATAAGTACTTGCAGCCATCGGGAAATCACGTTTCATGACTCCCTGGAACAATGCGGAAACTTCAAAACCTTTATAACCGGCATGTAAGTTCAGACCGAAGGAGTAACGAGGAGTCGTATTACCGATAATTTTCAAATCACCGTGATCTTTCAATGTACCCGAACCCGGATCAATTTTACCATCACCGTTCGAATCGATATATTTCAAATCACCACGTTGCCAATCCTTATTCGGTTTGAAGAAAGACATGTCTACTCCTCTCAGATATTCATCCACTTCCTGGTTGGTGAGAAACAGATCATTTGCTTCATATCCCCAGATTTCACCTAAATCCATTCCCTGGTAATAACCTTTGTTACGAACCAGACCGGTGTGGTTGTTATAAATCAATCCTTCCGGATTATTGTATTTGGTTACCACTGCTTTGTAGTCAAAGATATTGAAACCGATTCCATAACTGAAACCATTCTTCAGCTGGTCAGACCAGTTAACCGACAATTCCCATCCACGGTTACGTAGCGTTGCATTATTTACTTTAGCACGTTGGTCAACAGCAATACCGCCAATATCAGGAATTGCTTCAGCCGGGCCAATCATGTCTTTGGTCGTACGTTGGTAAATATCCGCCGTAATCGTCAAACGATTGTTAAGCAAAGTCAGGTCGAAACCTAAGTTGGCATTATCCACTTTTTCCCATGTAATGTACGGGCTTACCATAGAAGGTGTTAAAGCGACTGTACCACGTACCGGAGTAGCCGAAGTGACACCGGAAAGCAACCATGCATTTGAATAGTCCGGTCTCAATGTCATGAAGTTCAGATAATCATATAGTCCGGCTCCATTCTGATTGCCTAAACGTCCGTAAGACAAACGCACTTTCAACTGTGAAACAGGCAAGCTCCATTGCTTGAAGTAGTCGGTACGGGCAATGTCATAACCGGCAGAGAAAGAAGGGAAAAATCCCCAACGATTGCCGGAAGCGAAACGTGACGAACCATCATAACGTCCGCTAAATTCCAGAAAATAGACATTCTGGTAGTTCCAGTTCAAACGGGTATAGAATCCCATGGTTGCCCAATGGTCACGCGCTTCACTATTATAGGCTTTTCCGTTTGCATTGTCAAAAGAGAATGTATCATCGCTCATCACTCCGTCTTTATACGCATACATGCTTGAGTTTTGCTGCACTTCCATCTGGAAACCGGCCATTGCCTTAAAGAAATGGTCACCCCATTGATTCGTATATGAAGACGACACACTGGGAGACAAATAATAGTTGAATTGATTTCCACGAGTCATTGATCCCCACAAAGAATTCGAATATTCGATACCGGGATAAGAATATCCCTGCCGGGGAGCGGTAACATTCTCTATGGTTCCGTCGGGCCGTGTGGTACGGGGCTGCTTCTGCAAGAATTCATCATTCTGCACATCAAAACGAACTTTCATCTCTCCGATAATGTCCCAGCCTTTCAGAGGCGTAACAGTAGCTGCAAAAGTCATGGCATCAGAAATGCGGTTCTGCGAATAGCCCACATTGTCCAGATACAAAGCTTCATTCCATGAAGGAAGATTATAAAGCCCGGAAATAGGAACTTCAGTCACCATATTAGGCTGCGAACGAGCTATCTGATGATAAAGAATAGACATATCGGGGAGCGGGCGGGAAATCAGATTCAACGTGATATTGTTATTGAAGTTAAACTTCAACCAGTCATTCGGCTTGATCTGAAATTTGGTATTCACGTTGTATTTATCCAGAGAGTCTTCTACACGATCCAGCAAACCACCCTGGTAAGTATAACCCAGACCGACATAATAAGTCACTTTGTCCGATCCACCGGAGATACTTAGATTGTGTGAATGACGCAAAGATTTGTTTTTATAGAAATAATCAAACCAGTCGGTATTGGCATACTGCGATTCACCGCCACGCCAACCGGTATTCTCCTGATTGGCGGTAATACCGGGCAGACCTTCACCATAGGGGTTCTGCAAAAACTGATTCATCAAATCAATAGTCTCCTGTGAGAAGTATGGAGACTCACCAATTGCCGAACGGTACGCATTTTTATAATTGGCAAACTCTACAGAGTTCATCATCTCGGGCATGTTGATAGGTGCACTCATACCCACAGAACCGCGATAAGTCACCCGGGCTTTATCCTGTTTACCGCTCTTGGTCGTTACTAACACCACACCATACGCAGCACGAGCACCATACACGGCTGCTGCAGAAGCATCTTTCAATACACTGATACTTTCTATATCGGCAGGATTTACATTCTGCAAGCTCTGTTCCACACCATCCACCAATACATAAGGCTCTCCACCATTAATAGAACCGATACCGCGAATATTAAATTTGATTTCTCCGCCAACTTCACCACCGGTACCGCTTTCAGAAGCATCCGAAGCAAAGTTCAAACCAGCCACATTACCTTGTAAGGCGCTGGTTACATCCGTCACAGGACGGGTAGCGATTGCATCCGCATTAACTGTTGCTACAGCCGCTGTAATAGTATTACGTTTCTGTGTTCCCATACCGACTACCACCACTTCATCTAAAGTTTTGGAGTCTTCCTTCATCACGAACCGATTTCCTGTTAGCTTAGTGATTTTCACTTCCAAAGGAGCATAGCCCACATAGCTGACAGTTATCGTTGTACCTACTTTACCGTTAATTTTAAAGTTTCCATCCAAATCGGTAATGGTACCATCAGTAGAACCTTTCACCATAACGGTTGCTCCGATTACGGACTCGCCACGTTCGTCTACCACCTTACCAGTGATAGTGCCCTGTTGAGCAAAGAGCTCCACAGGGAAGAACAGTAAAAGCATTGAAAAGAGACACACCAGTTGCATCCTAATCTGCATTTTCTTCATAACATTATATTAAAGTTAATACTAAAAGTTTTTTTGAGTTCCATTTGCCAATAGCCCACACTATCCGGCATTGAAATACACCACAAAAATAGATTGATTGGCAGAATGGCGAGTTCATAAAATCGCCAAAATGTTTCCAAAAACATCCATATTCCGTTTTTGAACGTCTTTGTGGCGGTTTTTGGAAATATTTCTTTTGTTTTAGCGGAATTAATCATACTTTTGTTTCACTAATCTCCCCTTAATAATCTTGACTGATGAAAAAAAGTATTTGGATAAAACACTTTTTCTGCTTACTGGCTTTTCTTATCGTAGGCACATTTCCAGCAATAAGTATAGGTAACCATTACGACTTTAAACTGATTGGTTCCCAAAACGGAATGCCGTCTATCATCAGCTGTATCTATACCGAACAAAAGGGATTCATCTGGATCGGTACTCCGACAGGACTAATCAGATTTGATGGAACGGAACTCAAAAAGTACACCGCACAACCTGATAATGAAAATTCCCTGCCTAACGACAGTATCCTGCAAATTATTGAAGATAATCAGCAGACAACCTGGATACTGACCACCACAGGAATCGCCCGTTATTCTCTTATTCACGACAACTTCTTTATCCCCAAACTAAATAATCAGCCCATCATTGCCAAATCGATCTGCAAAATAGCAGACGGACTTCTGTTCGGAGGGATCAACAAGATATATAAATATTCTTATGCCACCAACACGATTTCTCTCATACGGGAATTCAAGACCGACGAGCCGTTCATTATACGATCCATACAAATGTGGAAACCCGATACCATATTGTGTCTAAGCTGGCAACAGGGAATACTGCAAATGAACCTCAAGAATTTCGAGATAACCCCATTTCCTTTCCAATACGGGAACGACAACGTAGGAATCATCATAGACTCCCAACAAAGAATATGGCTGTCAACCTACAACAATGGCGTCAAGTGTTTCTCCGCCCAGGGAAAATTGATAGCCAGTTATACCACTCAAAACTCCCGTTTGAGCAGTGACATCGTATTGTGCATGACCGAATTCAAACAAAAAATATGGATGGGAACAGACGGGGGAGGTATCAATATCCTCGATCCCACAACCGGCAATATTACCGTACTCGAACATATCTCCGGAGATAATCATTCCCTTCCCACAAATACAATACTCTGCCTGCATAGCGACTCTGCCGGAAATATATGGGCGGGAAGTAAACGTGAAGGGGTTATCAACATTCGTGAAGTATCCATGAGAACTTACACTAATGTTGTGTTAGGGCACAACAAAGGATTAAGTCAAAGTACGGTATTACAACTATATCAGGAACCGGCTTCCGAAGAACTCTGGATCGCTACGGACGGAGGAGGTATCAATAAATTCATTCCTTCTACAGAAACATTTGTGCACTATCCCGACACTTGGGGAGACAAGATGGTCTCCATCACCGGCTTCACACCCAACGAATTGTTAGTATCTGCCTTTTCCAAAGGTATCTTCATATTCGATAAAAAGACAGGAAAGAAGCGTCCTTTCGCTATTATGAGCCCTTCATTAGAGCATCACATCCGCTATAGCGGACAGCCAATCAACTTATACCGGGATACTCCCAATTCGATCTTAATATTAAGTTCGCCTCCTTACCGCTACCATACTTCCACCCGGCAACTCACTCCTGTCCCTTGTGCCAAAGAAGTGAAAATAAAAGGCTTGTTGAGTTCCATTGGATATGATTCCACTGCCATTTACCTGAACGATCCTTATAATATATATAGACTGGATCGTAAAAAAGACACAGTGGAGATATTTGCAAGTGCTCCACAGGGATTCTTCAATGCTGTATCCAGGGATGACAAGGGCGTATTCTGGATTGCAGGCACCCGTGGCCTGTACACCTATCACCCTGATACCCGCAAATTCGAAAGAATTCCTACCACCTTATTTAATGAAGTAAATACCGTGTTATGCGACAATAAAGGAAAAGTGTGGATAGGAGCTGAACAGAAACTCTTTATATGGCTCACCGATACCAAACGTTTTGTATGGTTCGGAGAAGCGGATGGAATTTCCCCCAATGAATACTTGGCCGAGCCCCGTCTCATTTCCCCCAAAGGCAACATCTATATGGGAGGTGTAAAAGGCTTACTATGTATCAATGCAGACACTCAAATAGAAAAGAGTAGTGACTCTCCGGAAATACGCCTTGCCGAACTGACCATAAACGGAGAGAACAGGATGTATCAGCTCAATCAAGACAAGATATCCATCCCCTGGAACAGTAAAAACATTAAGATCCGTGTCATGACTTATGGTGCGGACATTCTCCGGCTCAAAGTCTATCATTTCCAAATGGGAGACCTTAAAACCGAAGGCTACAACCCTGAATTGATGATCCCATCTCTTGCTCCGGGAAGTTATCCCATCATGGTGAGCTGTAACACACAGGAAGGAAATGAAACAACTCCCCAGTTTCTTTTCACATTAAACGTACTGCCACCCTGGTACAGAAGCTGGTGGTTCGTTTCTCTCTGCATCATTGCTTGCATAGGCATTGTGGTACAAATTGTTTTCGTTCTGCTTCGACGCAAAGAAAACAAGATGAAATGGATGATGAAAGAACACGAGCAGAATGTGTATGAAGAAAAAGTTCGTTTTCTGATTAATATCAGCCATGAACTGCGAACTCCGCTCACACTCATATATGCCCCGCTAAGCCGCATATTAAAGACACTTCCTTCTACAGATGCCATTTATCCACCGTTGAAGAATATACATAAACAGGCTCAACGGATGAAAGATCTTATCAACATGGTGCTGGACGTACGTAAGATGGAAGTAGGAGAAACCAAGTTGAAACTCCAAGCCTATCCATTTAACTCATGGATAAAGGAGATTGGTGCCGATTTTACGGACGAGGGAGCTGCCCAGGAAGTGCAAATAGATTATCAGCTCGACGACAGCATAAAAGAGGTGGTATTTGACAAGGGTATGTGTACAATCGTAGTCACAAACTTATTGACGAACGCACTGAAACACAGTCCTAAAAACACAACCGTCACTATCCGTACCAGCAAAAATGACTCATACGTCCGTGTTTCCGTTTTGGATCAGGGAGAAGGTATGCAAGAGGAAGACATGGAGAAGGTATTCATCCGTTTCTATCAAGGCAAGCAGGAAATTGGCGGTAGCGGAGTCGGACTTTCATACGCCAAGATGCTGGTGGAATTGCATAAAGGTAAAATCGGAGCCATGAACAACGAAGCGGGAGGAGCCACTTTCTTCTTCGACTTGCCTTTGGGATTGGAGTCGGGCGAAGTCATCTGCCAGCCGAAACCTTACATCAATGAATTGATTACACCGGACGTAGATCATGAGATCAACGCTCCCGAGACACTCGACTTCTCTACGCAGAATTACACAGTGCTATTGGTAGACGACAATCATAACCTGACAGATTTCCTCTCCAAAGAATTGAAATCCTTATTCAAAGCAATTTATATAGCACATGATGGCCGGGAAGCTTTCGAAATAGCGCAAAAGCAAGTTCCGGATATTATAGTGAGCGATGTGATGATGCCGGTTATGAATGGATACGAACTGTGCAAAGCGGTAAAAGAGAATATCGGCATCAGTCATATTCCTGTGATTCTGCTCACGGCACGCAATGATGAACAGAGCCGACTATATGGGTATAAAATCGGGGCGGACGCTTATCTGGGAAAACCTTTTGAGATAGACACTCTTGTTAAGATTATACAGAACCGGCTATACAACCGGGAGCAAACGAAAGAGCACTATCAACATATAGGCAACTTCCCTCAACCGCTGGAGAGTACTTTCAGCCAGGCGGATGAAACGTTCTTGTTAAAGTTTAACAAGCTCATTTCCGAGAATATCAGCAATCCGTCTTTAGATATTCCTTTTATCTGCAGAGAGATCGGAATGAGTAAAACATCTCTTTACAACAAGTTGAAGGCTATCACCGATATGGGGGCAAATGACTATATCAACAAATTCAGGTTGGAGCAAGCCATTACTCTGATAAAAACCACCGATCTGACATTTACTGAAATATCAGATCAGATAGGTTTCACTACTTTACGTTATTTCAGTACTGCATTCAAACAGTACACAGGCTTGACGCCCACGCAGTATAAAAATGAATGCAGGAGTGAGAATAAATAAGATATTCTCACTTAAATAAGGTAGTATTACTAATTAGAGTAGGCCCTCATCTGCAAAGCTGAAAAATCCGTCTTCACAAACGATGACGTGATCTATCAGACGGATATTCATCGTTTCCGCCGCTTTATGGATATGCTCTGTCAAACTCCTGTCCGGTTGGCTGGGATGAATATTTCCCGAAGGATGGTTATGCACCACCGCGATTTGTGTAGCTCTTTGCAGCAATGCTTCCCGGAGAATGGTGCGCACATCGGTATAAGTTCCGTCTATGCCACCAGTACTTATACGTACCTTATCAATTAGTTTGGTTGCCTGGTTCAATAGGAGCACCCAGAATTCTTCCTGTTCCAAGTCACACATGATCGGTTGGAAAATATCATAGATATCTTTTGAGCAAGTGATTCGAAGTCTCTCTTTGGTTTCTTGCAGCTTTCTTCGTTTGCCTAATTCCAAGGCTGCCATCACTGTAATGCTCTTTGCGGGTCCCATACCTTTGAAAGAGGAATAGTCACACACTTCCCATTTTGCCAATGAATTCAGATTGTTATCACAAGACAGGAGCAGGCGTCTCATCAATTCGACAGCACTTTCTTCCGTATTTCCGGAGCCAATCAATATAGCGAGTAGTTCGGCATCACTCAATGCGGCTGCTCCCTTCTCCATCATTTTTTCCCGTGGGCGGTCTTCCAGTGCCCACTGGTTGATGGATAGTTTGTGTTTACTTTCCATTATTAATCAAATTAAGTCACAAAGATACTCCTATATAACTGAAAAAATGAATTTTGGAAGCTATAAGTCTATTTTTAGAATCCCTTTACTTCCAAATATCGTAGTTTTGCGCTATCAAGATTAATATATAAACATCTAATAAATATGAAAAAGAGAATAAGCATCTTATCCATCTTACTACTATTAGGAATGACAGTATACGCTCAAACGGATATCCCGCAGGTGATTCCCTCCTTACAACATTGGAATGGGGCAAAAGGCAAACTGACACTACCGGAAACAGGAAAGATTATAATCGCTCCGGAAGCAGAAAGCCTGTTGAAAGAAACTGCGGAAATAATGGCAAAAGACTTAAAAGATATGTTCGGCTGGAATTATCAGGTAACCTCCGGAAAACCGAAAAATCATTCTATCTATCTGTCAGTGAAAAAATCGCCTTCATCATTGGGAGAAGAAAGCTATGAACTGGATATACGCAACCATGTAACCATCGAAGCCTCCACCGTAAAAGGAGTATTCTGGGGAACTCGCACACTGTTGCAAATGATCCATAACCAGCCTTTTGGACTCATGAAAGGAAAAGCATTGGATTATCCGCAGTATGCTCACCGCGGACTGATGATTGACGTAGCCAGGAAATTTTTCACAATGGACTATTTGCAGGATTACGTAAAAATTCTCTCGTTCTATAAAATGAATGAACTGCAAATACATCTGAATGATAATGGTTTCGTTGAGTTTTTCGATAATGACTGGAACAAAACATACGCCGCCTTCAGATTGGAAAGCGACCGTTTTCCGGGACTCACATCCAAAGATGGTTCCTACACCAAAGAAGAATTCCGCAACTTCCAGCAAATGGCCGCACGATATGGAATCAATATCATCCCAGAAATTGATGTTCCGGCACACTCACTCGCTTTCACTCATTACAATCCGATACTGGCAGCCGACAAAAAAGAATATGGTATGGATCATCTCGACCTCTATAAAAAAGAGGTATATGATTTCCTTGATACTTTGTTTGACGAATATCTCTCGGGAGATCACCCGGTATTTGTCGGACCGGACGTACATATCGGCACTGATGAGTACAACCTCAAAGAAGCGGAACAATTCCGCTATTTCACTGAATACTATCTGAAGTATATCACCAAATATGGAAAAAATCCGCGATTATGGGGAAGTCTGAAACACATGAAAGGAAATACCCCCGTAAATCTAAAAGGAAAAACGGTCAATGCATGGAATTATAGCTGGCTAGACTTAGAAACCGCACTGCAGGAAGGAGCCAAAGCGATTAATACATGCGATGCATTTCTATATATCGTACCAGCCGTGAATTACTACCATAACTTTCTGGATCATCAATGGATATATGAGAGTTGGTCACCACGAATGATGCAAGAGGGAGAAATGATAGAGCAGTCTACTAATTTATTAGGAGCCATGTTTGCTGTATGGAACGACCGTGTCGGAAATGGAATCAGCCAACAGGATGTACATATACGCACCTTTCCTGCCATGCAGGTTATGAGCGAGAAACTTTGGAAAGGAGAAAACACAAGAAACATACCGTTTGAAACCTTCGAAACGTGGTGCAGGACAACACCGGAAGCACCGGGCGTAAATCTACAGGCCAGCATAGATGACAGAAAAGACCTAACGCTTTCCGGCCAGGAAATTATCCTGCAAGGTAACGACTCGGTTCTTACCTCTATACCCGAAATCGGTTATCCATATAGTGTGGAATTTGAAATCTACGCAGATCCAAAGCCCAATATCGATGCGGTCTTATTCAAAGGTCCCCATTCTGTTTTCACCGCGAACTGGCAAAATACGGGTAAATTCGCATTCTCGCGCGACGGCTATGAATTCATCTTCCATTCCTATCGTTTGCCTGTGGAAAAATGGACAAAGGTTCGTGTAGAGGGAGATGCCAAAGGGACCTCACTTTACATAAACGGAGAGCTACAAGAACGTTTGGAAGGACGAATCGGTGTAGTTTACAATCAGAAAAGCCTGCGTAAAGACAGCATTTGGTATCAGGAAACACTTATCTTCCCATTGAAACAGATAGGCGACAAATTGCTGGGGTTTAAGGGAAGAATAAGAAATGTGATTTGCACTCCACTAAATGAAAAAAGATATAGCCTATAAAAATTTCTTCGATTGCATCCATTACTTTTTTTCCATGAAAGTATAACTTGTCTGACACCCGAGTGTCAGACGTATTGAGACCCGGGTGTCAGACAACATTCCTTTTAAACAAAAATAGGAATGGTAATAGGCAAATAAAAAATGGATTACTTATAAAAATTCTTTTGGAAAGCCTCAAACTCATCCTTCCCTCTGATACAACGCTGCCACCATGCGCGCCAAAAGCCTGTACCATAGCCGATAAGCTGTATAAATGCGGCGGCAATGGAATAAACGCCAATAGACAGACTTTTATTCTGAATAGTAGAATCAATGCATACGAGTAATGCATAGAGAATGATAGGCGTGAAACTGAAGAGGCAGAAGGGGGTTCCTAATAATAGAAGCGCCACTCCCAATGTAAATACGGCTGGAAGCAAATGCACCAGTTTCAGAGAATCCGGATATTTCTTATAAAGATTAATACGGGCAATGCCGGAGTTATGCACCTGCTTGAAGAATTTTTTCAAGTCAGTCCGACGTTTATGATATACCCAGGCATCAGGAAAAAGACGACAAGTGTACCCATTCTTAAAGATACGGATACTGAAATCAATATCCTCCCCAAAACGCATCTTTGAAAAACCTCCCAAAGCCTCGTACACTGCCCGGCGAACTCCCATATTAAAACTACGGGGATAGAATTTGTCCATCTTCTTTTTTCCGCCACGGATACCTCCGGTCGTGAAGAAAGAGGTCATGGAATAGTTAATTGCCTTCTGAATATCAGTGAAAGAATCGTGTGCACGGTCGGGGCCACCAAAAGCATCGGCAGGAGAAGTGGTGAGCTCCTTCTCTACCGCATCGAAGTAGCCTTCGGGAAGGATGACATCAGAATCCAATATAATAAGGTATTCGCCTTCGCTACGTTCTGCTCCGTAATTACGGGTTTGTCCCGGACCGGAATTGGGTTTAGAGAAATATTTTATATTCAACCGATCTGCATACCGGTCTACTACTCCTTTACAGGGAATGGAAGAACCATCTTCAACAACAACAACCTCAAAACCCTTAAAGTGTTGTACAGTAAGACTTTGCAATAATTCATCCACTTCATCGGGACGATTATAAACGGGAATTATGACGGAGTAACGCATATCAAAAACGGGATATAACTATTTGATATGCAAAGTAAGACAAAAAAAAGATGGACTCGAAATCGAGTCCATCTTTTTTTTGTATATCAGCAATAAAATTATTACTTATTCAGGATATCCATTGTATCCGATGCGATCAACAGTTCTTCATCTGTTGGGATCACTACTACTTTCACTTTAGAAGCAGGAGTAGAAATGATTGCTTCTTCACCGCGAACCTTAGCATTTACTTCGTTATCAAGTTCGATACCCATGAATTCCATATCCTTACAAACTTCACGACGACATTCCATCTGGTTCTCACCTACACCACCAGTAAACAGGATAATATCCACACCGCCCAATGCAGCAGCATAAGCACCGATGTATTTCTTGATACGATAATAATACATCTTCTCTGCAAGGATAGCTTTCTCATTGCCAGCTGCACAAGCAGCCAAAAGTTCGCGCATATCGCTTGATACACCTGAAATACCGAGTACACCGCTCTTCTTGTTCAACAAGTTGGAAACACCTGTAGTATTCAAGCCTTCTTTTTCCATGATAAATGTCACTGCACCGGCATCAATGTCACCGCTGCGAGTACCCATCATCAAGCCTTCCAATGGAGTCAAGCCCATAGTGGTATCCATACATTTACCATCTTTGATAGCGGCGATAGAACCACCGTTACCAATATGGCAAGTGATAATCTTCTGTCCCACTGGATTCACGCCCAGGAATTCGCATACACGTTTTGACACGTAACGATGAGAAGTTCCGTGGAAGCCATAACGACGCACACCATACTTTTCATACAGTTCGTGAGGAATAGCATACATGTAAGCATAATCCGGCATGGTCTGATGGAAAGCCGTATCGAATACACCTACCTGCGGAATGTTAGGAAGAATAGCAGAAACTGCATTCACACCTTTCAGGTTAGCAGGGTTGTGAAGCGGAGCCAGATCATTGCAAGCTGCAAATGCCTCCAATACTTCCTTGTTCAGCAATACAGATTCGCTGAAACGTTCGCCTCCGTGCACCATACGGTGACCTACCGCATTAATCTCATCCAGAGATTTGATAGCACCATATTCAGGGTGAATCAATGTATTCAGGATAAACTCTACTCCTACTGTATGTTCAGGAATATCTTTTTCCAATACTTTCTTTTCGCCGTTCGGCAAAGTCAGTTTCAAGAAAGATCCTTTCAGACCGATTTTTTCGATACCACCTTGTGCAATCACTTCTTTGCTGGTCATATCGAACAATTTATATTTAATAGATGAACTTCCGCAGTTCAATACCAGAATTTTCATGTCGTTGTCGATTTAATACTTACTACTTTATGCCTAATACTTATTTATTTGCCTTTGCTGCAATAGCCTGATTAGCAGTGATAGCAATCATGCGATATACATCTTCGATAGAACAACCACGAGACAAGTCGTTTACCGGACAAGCGATACCCTGAAGAATCGGACCGACAGCGTCAGCATGTCCCAGACGTTGAACTAACTTATAAGAGATATTACCAACTTCCAGACTCGGAACAATCAATACGTTTGCTTCGCCAGCCACAGGAGAACCCGGAGCCTTGCTTGCACCGACTTCCGGAACAAGAGCAGCATCAGCCTGCATTTCACCATCCAGATCAAGCGTAGGAGCCATCTCCTTTGCAATCTTAGTAGCTTCTACCACTTTATCCACTACTTCATGTTTAGCAGAGCCTTTGGTAGAGAAACTCAACATAGCTACTTTCGGATTTTCGATACCGGCAACCGCCTTGGCAGTCTGCGCTGTACAAACTGCAATCTGCGCCAATTGGTTAGCATCAGGAACCGGGGTTACGGCCACATCACCCATGACCAAAATTCCATTCTTTCCATATTCGGGAGCATGAGTCAGGAGCAACATAGCACCAGATACGCAAGTGATTCCCGGAGCAGTCTTGATAATCTGCAAAGCAGGACGCAATACATTACCAGTAGTGTTGCGGGCACCAGCCAACTGACCGTCAGCATCACCGCTCTTAATCATTAAACAACCATAGAACAAAGGATCGCTCGTCAATTTGCGGGCTTCTTCGATAGTCATCCCCTTCTTTTTACGAAGTTCACACAACAACTGCGCATATTCTTCGTGTTTCGGAGAAGTTTCAGGATCAATGATAGTAGCTTTACCGATGTTTCCCAATCCCCATTTTGTAGCAAGTTCATTAATTTCTGCCGGTTTACCCAGTAAAATTAGATCGGCTACTTCGTCTGTCAAAATCATATTGGCAGCTTTCAATGTGCGTTCTTCAGTTCCTTCCGGAAGAACAATACGTTGGCGATTTGCTTTCGCACGCGCCACGATTTGGTTGATTAAATTGAGCATAGATATATTGAATATTATTATAAAACGTCCTTACAATTTGTAATTGGCGGTGCAAAAGTACTCAATTTTGCAATATCCACATTACAATTTCGGCTATATTTCTCTCCCAAGTCTAAAATATTATAATATTTAACACTGTACTCCTATTTTTCATACCTTTGCAGCGTTTTCAAACAAAATCAATAGGTTATTAGTATATGATACGTCAGTGCGCCATTTTATTTGGCTGTTTGGCTTTGGGTGAATTAATAGTTTATCTTACGGGTATCAAGCTCCCCTCCAGCATCATCGGTATGCTGCTGCTCACCCTCTTTTTAAAATTAGGTTGGATTAAATTACACTGGGTACAGGGATTGTCCGACTTTCTGGTTGCCAACTTAGGATTCTTTTTCGTTCCGCCCGGTGTGGCTCTTATGCTGTACTTTGACGTCATTGCGGCAGAGTTCTGGCCGATAGTGACAGCGACCATTGTCAGCACCGCGCTTGTACTTGTCGTTACGGGATGGGTGCACCAAATCGTCCGCAAGTTCAGGCTGGCACGTCAGATCAAACTGGCACGCAAACTTCATCTGTCAGATTTCCATCTGCCGGAGAAACTACACCTTAAAGATAAAATCAACTTAACGAATAAAGACAAATGAGCTTCTTAGAAAATAATTTCTTCCTGCTGGCCATTACCTTCGGGATTTTCTTCTTTGCCAAACTACTTCAGAAGAAAACAGGACTGGTATTATTAAATCCTATATTGCTGACCATCGCACTATTAATCATCTTCCTTAAAATGACCAATATCTCTTATGAGACATATAATAAAGGAGGACATCTGATCGAATTCTGGCTACGCCCGGCCGTTGTGGCTTTAGGCGTACCTTTATATCTCCAACTGGAAATGATAAAAAAGCAGTTATTGCCTATTCTACTGTCTCAACTGGCAGGCTGCATCGTCGGAGTTATTTCAGTAGTACTGATTGCGAAATTCATGGGAGCCTCACAAGAGGTAATCCTGTCACTGGCTCCGAAATCGGTTACGACCCCGATTGCGATGGAAGTAACCAAAGCTATCGGCGGTATTCCGTCACTAACGGCGGCAGTTGTTGTAGCAGTAGGTTTATTAGGGGCTATCTGTGGCTTTAAGACAATGAAAATCATGCGTGTAGGCAGTCCGATCGCCCAAGGGCTTTCGATGGGAACAGCCGCTCATGCCGTCGGAACCTCCACTGCAATGGATATCAGCAGCAAATATGGAGCATACGCCAGCCTGGGACTGACGCTAAATGGAATATTCACTGCACTGCTAACACCTACTATCCTTCGATTATTAGGTATTTTGTAAAAACAAAATCTCTTGATTTTCCGTTATATAAAGAGTTAAACGCAAAAAGCAATCTTATGATTCCATTTAAAGATGTCACGTTAGCAGACAGAGACACAATCACCTCATTCACGATGAAAAGTGATCGCCGCAATTGCGATCTTTCATTCTCCAATCTTTGTAGTTGGAGGTTCTTATATGATACCCAATTTGCAGTGGTCGACAACTTTCTGGTGTTCAAGTTCTGGGCGGGAGAACAACTCGCTTATATGATGCCCGTAGGCACAGGAGATTTGAAAGCAGTATTGTGGGAACTGATAGAAGATGCCCGCAAAGAGAACCAGCATTTCTGTATGTTGGGAGTGTGCAGTAATATGCGTGCTGATCTCGAAGCTATCCTTCCGGGACAGTTCACATTTACAGAAGACCGCGACTATGCGGATTATATCTATTTGAGAAGTGATCTTTCAACACTGAAGGGTAAGAAATTCCAAGCGAAAAGAAATCATATCAACCGGTTCCGCAACACTTATCCGGATTATGAATATACACCGATCACTCCGGACCGCATTCAGGAATGTCTGGATCTGGAAGCAGAATGGTGTAAAGTGAATCACTGCGACCAGCAGGAAGGGACGGGCAATGAACGTCGTGCTCTGATTTATGCCCTCCACAACTTCGAAGCACTCGGACTGACGGGTGGAATTCTTCATGTGAACGGTAAAATCGTAGCATTTACATTCGGTATGCCTATCAATCATGAAACGTTCGGCGTGCATGTAGAAAAAGCGGATACCAGCATTGAAGGCGCGTATGCTATGATTAATTATGAATTTGCCAACCGGATTCCCGAACAATATATCTATATCAACCGGGAAGAGGATTTAGGTCTCGAAGGTTTGCGCAAAGCCAAATTGTCTTACCAACCGGTGACGATTCTGGAAAAATACATGGCTTGTCTCAAAGAGCATCCCATGAATATGGTTAAATGGTAAACTCTTTATAAATATGACGATAAAGGAGCAAGTAAAAGCATTGTGGAAAGTCTGTTTTGACGATAGTGAAGAATTCGTCGAGATGTACTTCAGACTACGCTATAAGACAGAGGTGAACGTTGCCATCAAAAGTGGTGATGAGGTAATCTCTGCCCTTCAAATGCTTCCTTATCCGATGACTTTTGGTGGAGAGACTGTACAGACCTCCTATATTTCAGGAGCCTGTACGCATCCCGATTTTCGAAGCAAAGGAGTCATGCGCGAGCTTTTATCACAGTCTTTCGCCCGGATGTTACGGAATGGAGTACACTTCAGCACATTAATACCGGCAGAACCCTGGTTGTTTGATTATTATGCCCGTATGGGATATGCTTCGGTATTCAAGTATTCAACTAAAGAGATCGTTTTGCCCGAGTTTATCCCTTCTAAAGAGATAGCGGTCAGTGTTGTTTCAGAATTTCAGGAGGAGGTCTATTCCTATTTGAATAAGAAACTTTCCGAACGGGCTTGCTGTATTCAGCACACATCGGAAGACTTTCAGGTTATTATGACCGATCTTGCCATTAGTGGAGGTTATTTATTTGTAGCCAGACAGGAAAACGAAATCAAAGGAATAACCATTATATATAAAGGAGACAAACATATCATTATCAATGAGCTTTGCGCTGATGATAAAGATGTGGAATATAGTTTATTGTATGCGATCAGGCAGCACACCGGCTGCAAGCGCATGGTTCAACTACTGCCTCCTGAAGATAAACAGTCTCAACATCCGCTAGGCATGGCACGTATCATCAATGCCAAAGAAGTGCTGCAAATCTATGCCGCGGCTTTTCCTGAAGATGAAATGCAGCTGGAATTATCGGACAAACAATTGTCTGTAAACAACGGCTATTATTACCTGTGCAAAGGAAAGTGTATGTATAATACCGAGCGACTGCCCGGTGCACATATACAAATGAATATTAGCGAATTAACCAATAGAATACTTCAGCCGTTAAAGCCATATATGAGCTTGATGCTGAATTAAATTTTAGGCACGGATTACACGGATTACGCTGTTGACTTATATTAAGGCATGCCTCTAAGAGCTGTGAAACCCGTGTAATCCGTGCCTGTATTTATTTATTCAAATAACGAACCCGTTCACAGGCTGCCAATAGAAACGCACCTACTCCAAAATTCGAAGTTGAGTTTGCGTCTACCACCTGACCGGGTATCGCTTTCTCACCAATCGGTTGCACATAACCAATCTTGCCATCAGGCTGCAAAGCAACTGTTGAGAGATATTTCCATGCTTTTTCAACCACCGGCTGATATTCTGCAGCATCCAGAAAACCGTTATTGATTCCCCATTGTAAACCATAGGTAAAGAAAGCCGTTCCACTGGTTTCCGGTCCCGGTGCATGCAATGGATCGAGCATACTGCGTGTCCAGTAACCTTCCGGCTGTTGACAAGCAGCAACCGACTTAGCCAGGGTACGGAAACGATCTATATATTCCGGACGATACTTATCTGTTTCAGGAAGTTCTTTCAAGACTTTTGCCAATCCGGCCAATACCCAGCCGTCTCCACGTGCCCAAAAATCCTTTTTGCCGTTCACACTTTTGTGTTTAGGATACACGTATTTTCCATCCCGGTAATAAAGTCCGGCCTCTTCATCATACATAATACTATCAGCATAGGCGAGGTATTCATGCAGTTTCTCCAAATAGAGCGGATTCTTAGTAATGTTATACATCTTTGTCATGACCGGCATGACCATATATAAGCCATCTGCCCACCACCAATAATCATGATTGGGGGTACTCATCTGATATTCCATCACTTCGCGGGCACGGGCTATTTTCTGTGTATCCGGTTCCATATTATAGAGATCGGCATACGTCTGAAAACAAATCTGATAGTCACCGAAAAGCACATAATCATCACTTTCACCGTAACTGTACTTCCAGTTTTCCTTATGATCTGATTTTGCCCCTTTCCATTCATTATGTTCCGCCCAAGCTTTCGAGTATTCCAAATACTCCGGCTGCTTAGTCAAAAAATAAGCTTCCATATTTCCGGTGTGATAGGCGGCATTATCCCAAAAAGAACGTCCGTGTTCCGGATGATTCGTCTGCCAATAATTATTCACTTTATGAATAGTGTTTATCACTTCTTCAGCAAAAGCATCCTTCTTATCCGTACAACTTGCACAGATTGCACCGCCTAGAAAGAGTGCAGAAAAAAGAGTTGCATATAGTTTCTTCATATCTTTATTTATTTGTATCCATATTCGTTTCCAATACATATATCATTTGAGGCTCAATTTCCGCTGTGCGTTCACCGTCTCCCTGACGGGTGTGTTGTACAAAGAGATGCAGTTTCCGCTGCTTTTTCCAAAGTTCCGTATCATGAGAGGGTTCCCAGGCATCCACCGAAAAATCCGTCAGATCCGTTATCGTCCACTTACTCGTACCCACATCAGTCGCATGTGCCATCGACACACGGCTTCCCCGTTCTTCGTCACGGAAAATATAAAAGACTTCTCCACCTTCTACCACAATACGCGGACGGGCAATAGGGATCATTTTCGTACCTCCACCCTTCAAGGTAAAAGGTGTCTGGCGATCGGTTATCTGCCGTTGATGCCACATCTTCCCGTCATTCCAGACGATGCGGTATTGAGGAACATCACTATCGGGTTCCCGCCAATAAGTAGCTATATACGGATTTCCTCCTGCATCAGCACTCATGCTCGTCTGATTAATCAACTCACAGTTTTGAGGTAAACGACAGGCATACTCCGCATTGGACAATTTGATCGGGAGTTCATATCGTTCTCCACTCGTCTTATACCAAGTTACCCCATTATCAAAAGAACGGGCATAACAAATATCATGGTTTGTTTCCACATGCCAGGTCTCGCGCCATACCCATGAAAGATGAATCGTCCCTTTCTCATCAACATATAACTGCCAATAGGCATTCCGTTTATTTTCTCCGTCGATCAGTATATCCTGCACACGAGTCCATTTGTGTTCTTTCAGCGAATAACGGTTCATTACCAGATTTCCACGACCCGAAGAACCGGAGCGGTAAACAAACAATAAATCTCCTCCGGATAAAGGATAGAACTCCGGATAGGTGACATTTCCTTCGTCAACTCCGGTCATGGGCATTTTATCCCCCAGTTCCAAAGAACCGGGAGCAATGCTCCGGCAGTAATTCAATGGATGTCCGTGATGGTCAAAAGATACGTGCATGTATCCTTCTCCATCTATCATCATACTAATTATATTATGAGCATCCTTCACATTTCCCTGATATTGGGTGCGATGTAATGTCCATTGTTCCGAATCCAGTTTCCGCTTTCCAAGTACCAGATAGCCATCGTTATCGTAATAACTGATATATTGTTCATCACCGTGTGTAACCAGCGAATTATTCCGAAAGACCGTCGTATTGACCGAAGTACAGCTATACCCCTTTCCCACTTCAACCAAATGCTGGGAACAGGCAATAACGGGAACGAGCATTATTCCGCAAAGTAGTAGCAGTATCCGTTTCATATTTATTTTTTATTTGTCAAAGATAGAAAGGTTCCATTTTTCATGCCAAGGGATAGTTATTTTCCCATCTTTTACCAACACAGGCAGCCATACATAACGGGAATCTTCCAAATCCTTCTTCTTCCAACGGTCGAACATGGCAATATATGCATTCTTCTTTCCGACAACAGGCTGGACATAAGTACTCTGGGCATAAAACGTTTTATCCGCATCCGGTCCCGTACAAGGATTTCCGATTGTCTTCCATGTTCCCATAATAGAATCGGCTACTGCGATCTCGGCTATATTAGGATCCCAGCCAGTACAACCGGAACTTAACATATAATATTTACCATTATATTTAAATACTGCCGGAGCCTCTCTCGATTCTTTTACGAAATTGCGTGTAAAACGTCCGCTCGGTTTCAGATAATCATCAGTCAGAAGGCTGATATACATCGTTTCATTATTTTCTGAAGAATAAAACTGATAAGCACGTCCATCATCATCCACAAAAACAGTCTGATCGCGGCTCATCGCATTGTTCGGACGAAAACTTCCCTGATAAACGAACGGACCGACAGGAGAATCGGAAACTGCCACTCCGGCACAAGCCTTACTGTAATCAGCACTTTCCACATGGACCCACATTACAAATTTGCCCGTTTTCTTATTATAAACCACTTTCGGACGTTCCAATACTTTGGAGGGATGCAGGTCATGATTCGGATCGTCTTTAACTGCCGGAAGTACAATACCCTCAAATTTCCAATTCAGCAAGTCTTTAGAAGAGTAACAACCTACTCCGGTCACATCCGTACGATAACACTCCCACGTAGCCCAGTCAGGCAAAATGGTTTTCCCTTTCTTGTATTCGCCATACCAATAGTAAGTGCCATTATGATATAAAAGTCCACCACCATGGGCATTGATCGGATTCCCGTCCGTATCTTTCCAAACTTCACCGGGGATAAACTCCGTATACTTCTGTGCATGCACTGATACAGGCAGTAATGATATACAAACCACCCCTAATAATATAAACTTAATTATTCCACAATGTCTATTCATATTCATGATATTAAATAAGATTTCTTGTCTACAAAGATAGATGATACATAAAATATAAAGGTCTACTTATATGTCAAAAAAGGGCTAAAAACAATCATTCTCTATTAAATGTATGATATTATGGAGAATTTGTACTTCGAACTTAGTCCTCATTTATTATATAATACGATATAAACGAGGATTCCACTTATTAGCCCACTCCATAAAAGAGTTCGCTCGCTTTCAATCAAAGTCAATTCTCTGATCGAGCAAGTCATTTATATATACACATAAAACACCTTTCTTATATTCCATCCTCAAACGAACCTCCCCATATTTCTGCGGAGTATACCACTTGCCACCGGTTCCACGAGCCTGTGTTTTCCAACAATCCGATGTTCCCAATACATTTGTGCTGGTATATACCTTCCCTTTATATCTGATTTCAGGTTTCATCGTTTCTCCGTTTAGATAATATTCCAGATCACCGAGTTGCAACAAGCAACCTTGATAATTATCTGCGCCAAGAGTAATCGTCTGTTCCAGCACAAAAGGTTTTTCAGGATCAAATCGTATTTCTTTGCCGGATGCCGCTATCATCTTCTTCTTTTTTCTATCGGGGAATCCTTTGAAGTCGCAGGCTATTCCTGTAGAATAGCCTTGTGGATGTTGTAAACTGACAATCCAATCATAATAGTTGCCATACATCCAAGTCAGCCGCAATGGGGTACCCTCTGAAGCCGGTATCATATAAGGACGGACATTATTCAGTTGCGAGTCTTTTGTGACTGCCTCCTTAGAAATAACCTCTCCATCTTCACTCATGATAAATCTTACAATCTCATACACCTTACCATATTTTCCCTCTACCGGTAATGAGCAATATACCTCATTAACATTCGACGGATCGATAGCCATACCGGCACTATAACACTTTTCTAAATTCGGCGTCTGATGAAAATGTCCACCGGCATTAATAAGAAAAGTCTTTTTCCACTCGTGTCCGTTCCATTTTGCATAGTAATAATCATGAGATTCTTTATTATCGCTGATACGTACCATTGCTATCACCGGATTTCCGTTCCTGTCCGAAGCTATTTGCCATACCCAGTCACGTTCAGAAGGATTATCCACTACCGTAGACGGGTATTGTTTCGCATAATCACCTGTCTTGTTCACCTTAAATGTGCCGTCGGCAATAGTAGAAAGTACGGTTCCCCTGACATCAGTCAACTGCAATGTTTTGATATCGATATAATTAAAATAAAGGAAGTTGGGAAGTTCATTATCCGGATGTCCCGTGGTGTAAGTCAAATAAATCTTATCTTTCCCGTTAGACATGTATTTCGCATACGGACGGGCGCCGGTAGATTGTACGATTTGATACGGTCCCCATACTACATCCACCTCATCTTTGTCGTCCGGTAATGAAAGCTTGGCAATAGTCGGATGCCAACCGATTCCACGCCAGCATAAATAAATATGTTCAGGATCATCCGACAGAATAAACGGAGAAGGATAAGTCGTATTATTTTTTGTTTCAATCCTCTTTTCTTCACCTAAAGTAGTAATATCCCCCGGTATTCGGGAGACTCTGTAATAAAAACAAGGTTCATCCGTATGTCTTGAATAGAAAATCATGATTCTTTCATCGGGCAATACAAGAAAAGTGGGATTGTTATGATCGTCCGGCTGAAAATACGAACGGATCAATACTTCTTCCTGTTCCTTCTTTTGAAAGTCATACTGCATCGCCTTTATATTACCATGAATATCGATGTAACCGATATATGTCTTATTTATAGTTCCCTCCTTGTTTTCATAATGCAAGGCTCTCGGATCGGCAAACCAACACCAAGCTCCTTCAGCTGCAACTTGATACCCACCGCCAGTAGGATTATTTTCTGCATTTTGGGCATTCAAATGAAAGCTACACAGATATAAAACGACAAAAATCCAAACAATCTTCTCTTTCATGATAGCAATATGTTTCTTAATTAAATATCAGTTACTTGAATGGGATTCATTACTCAAACGAAATAGTTTTTATTTCACCGTTTGATAAACAAACCGTCACCTGTTTCTTATCCTCTGACACATGGACAGATTTCACCGGTGTCAGCTCTTTTGAAGTAAAACCTCTTTTCTCATTCTTCTTCCATAATTGAAGTGTCACATATATTTTTTCACCGGATAACTGATCGGAAACCATATTTAATGCACATTTCTCACTTACAGGATGCACTCCCTCCGGATATACCGTATATGTTTTCTCCCAACCTGTCAATGGTATCATTGCCAATTCATATTTTCCGTTAGAGAGTACCGGAATATTCTGTTTACCCACCTTACAACCTGTTTCCTTTATATCGGAATCCAGACGAGGCAGGGAATAATGTCCCAAACAAATCTCCGCCGGTTCTGAAACAGTCACCTTATCTACCCGCAGAATTCCATCCGGCAGAGGAATATCCGCCAACTGATACTTCACAGTGCTATCCGTTTCGAGCACAGCGTCACGACGATAAATTCCATTTTCGAAACTTTTGAACGTATACAACCGCAACACTTCCCATTCCCCTTTTTTATTCCTTGTTCCATAATTCATGGAAATCTCCCCATTCTTCCCATCTGCCATCCAGGGGAACTCTGTATGGTAAGCCAGTTTATTATAATTTTCGGTACTCCGGAATTTCTGCCAATCTTTTGCCACAGTCTCATGACACCATGAACGCATTTCAGATCCGCCACAATTCGGGTAATTGGTTATCAATAGATTAGTTCCCTGCTGGAACTTATTATACACTTCCCCTTTTTTCAGTTCTTTCTCCCAAGGACCGTTATTTTCTGTAGCCGACCAATAGTTAGAGTTTTCCGGCAACAACAAACTAAGAAAAGCTTTTCCGCACCAATAAACACTACCCCGGCAACTATAAATCTGAACAGCAGGAGCAAAAGGTCCGTAGAAACCCATTGTCGGAACACCATCTTCCAGAAATTCCGGACGTTCTAAAAATTGCAACAACGTAGAAGAAGCTATCCTTCTCATCCATCCATAATTCACATTACCACTTTTGTCATATTCATACAAAGACAAAGGAGCAGTAACGGCAAAACGATAACAAATACTCCGTCCCCACATATTCATCCTGCCATCACGGCTGAACAGAAATGGATAATTATCAACCATGTCATGCTGATTTTCCATAAACTGCCTTGCATATTGAGGGTATTGTTTCTTCCCGAACATTTCCGCCCAAATAGGTCCGTAAGTCTGATAAGCCCACGCACTATAATAGTCATAAGCCGGAGCGTCATTGTACCAGCCTTCGCCCCGATAGCGTGCGAGAAGTTTTTGCAGGTTCGACTCCAGATAGCTTTCATTCACGGCATATCCCTGATCTTTCAGAAAACTCAAGATAAAGACATTGAAAAACATCCAGTTGGAACCAATAGTCGGTCCCTCTCCATAACTCAACATGGTAGCAGCCAGTGAATCTTTCTGTTTCTTAGTGAGAGGATTCCATAACACTTCCTGTGCAGCTTTCATCGAGATTGCCAAAGAGCCCAGTTCCAACAATGTCTGACTGGGACCTCCCGTACGATGCGGAATATAGCTCCTACTTTCAGGGTTAGAGATATTTATCAGTTGATAACGATAATAGTCTGCCACTTTTATCCCGTTCATCTCCAGTTCTGGATTATCTTTCAAAAGAGGAGCAGCTACAAATAGAGTCCGTGCCAGACCTTCCAGCTTTGCTACCGGAATTTCTCCCGTATTTCTCGGATATGTTTTATCCAGCTGTTTCGGAAAATACATTTGATCGTCTAATGTATGTATATAGTTAAATGCACCTTTTAATAAATACTCGCCTGCCTGTATCCAGTGCTGACGAGTCATTCCCGTATAAGGGCTTTTCTGATAATCCGGCTGCCGGACGGTGAATATGTTTTCCTGCGCAAAGACCACAGAGAGTTTTAATGATAAAATAGCAAACAATAAAAATAATGCAAATCTTGCTTTCATGGTAATGATATGTTTATAATGTCAGATTCATCGCAAAAGTAAAGCTTTATATACAAACATTCGTCTGAATATCATTCATAAAAGCCCAAAATTAAGTCAAGATGCCACTTTTTATCAGCTGAATGATAAATAACTGCCTTTAACAGATAGAAAAGTCGTGCTTCATAAGCCGACTTTTTTTATCTTTGTAATCTTGAAACATAGCCATGACTACCAATAGTTTGAGAAACATACGGATTCTGCTCTGCTTATTTTTCTGTTTCAGGATGACACCGTTCATATATGCCGGTGAATTCCTGTTCACCACCATCAATGCGTCGCAAGGATTGAGTGATAACCAAATACGTTATATCCTCCAGTTGCCCGACGGAAGAATGGTATTCACCACCAGCGGTAATGTAAATCTATACGACGGTGTACATTTCAGCTATCTTCACCGCACCACGGAATACGTATATCCATTAAACCAATATAACGGGCATTACCGCATTTACCAGAGTGGGGATTCTCTGTTATGGATTAAAGATACTCACAAACTGATGTGCATTGACCTGTACAGAGAGGAATACATTCCTGATTTAGATGCTTACTTTAAGAACAGAGAGATACAAGCCCCCGTAGAAGACCTTTTTGTAGACGATTCAGGACACATCTGGCTACTCATAGCTAACGAATTACTGGAATTAAACAACAAGACCCGTATAACCTTGCCCGGCAAGTATTCCGGAAAATTGCAGGACCTGAATGCCGACAGTACCTCCCTATATTTATTCTATGACACAGGCGAAGTGTCCTGTTACCACATAGCCGACCAAAAAACCGTATACAACATAGCCGCTTATCCTGCATCCGAACAGGCTGAATATCAAAATACTTCTCTCGTCGTCAAAAGTGCAGACGGCTTCTATCAACTACGCAACGGGCGTAAAGGCGGTTTATTCTATTTCAATAGCCACAAGCGCACATGGAAAAAACTCTTCGAACAGAACTATACTCTCAACACCCTTATCATTACCCCTAATGGTGAGAAAGCCTATATCAGTTGCGTTCACGGGTTTTGGATGATTGACCTCCACACAGGAACACAAAAATACATCCCCCTATTGGAAACCGGAAACGGACAGATTGTCTCTACCGAAATCAGCACTATCTTTCAAGACCGACAAGGAGGGTTATGGCTCGGAACTTTCAATCGGGGATTATTATATCATCACCCGTCCATGCATAAACTGACTCATATAGGTCGCAATGCATTTCCCGTCTCCCCGGAAGAAGAAATCAATATTGAATCTTTCGCCGAAGATAAAGATGGAAATATCTATCTGAAAGCTCATTCCCGAATTTATCGACTGACAGCTAATGAACAAAAATCCTATGTATTAAAGTCAGCAGCTATCCCGTCTGTCTCTCCTGAAATACTGAATCGGTTGAACCCCAACAAGAACCATCATTTCAGAAATAAAGTATACAATACATTATATACCGACACACGCGGATGGACATGGGCAGGAACTCCTGACGGACTGGAACTTTTTACCAGCGAAAACGACTCTGCCCCACGTATCTTCTATCGTGAAAACGGATTGAGCAATAACTTTATCCAGGGCATTATTGAGGACAAATATCGAGACATCTGGGTAACGACCAGTAACGGTGTCACACGCATCCACATAAATCCGGAGAATAAGAACATCAGTTTCACCCGGTTCAATCAGTTGGACGGTGCTTTGGACGGCGAATACATAAAAGATGCCGTATTCAGTTCTTCCGACGGCACTCTCTATTTGGGTGGTATTGATGGCTTTAGCATATTCCATCCCGACAAGGACTCCATTCATCCGATGCTTCCTGATCCGCCGGTTTTCACAGCCTTACGCTTGTATGGAGAGAAAGTGAATACAGGAAAAGAATATGGCAACCGCATCATCCTGTCCAAGGCTGCTCCTTATACAACCGAAATCGAACTGGACTATAACCAAAACTTCCTGACTTTCGAATTTTCGGCATTGAATTATATCAATCATGAACGCACATACTACCGTTATCAACTGGAAGGTATCGACCCGCAATGGATGAGTACATTTGCAGGAAGACAGGGAAATGCGACCGTGGGGAAAGGTCTTCTTCAAGCTGTTTACACCAATTTACCACCGGGAGATTATACATTCAAAGTCATGGCTTCGGACAATCCTCTTCAGTGGAACGGCAAAGTGACAGCAATAAAATTAACCATCCATGCACCGTGGTGGAAAACAACCACGGCTTATATCCTGTATGCAGTCATTTTATTACTGATTGCTTTCACCGGTATCCGGTTGTATATCTATTGGAGCAGAAAGGAAATGGAACGCAAGCATAAAGAAGAGATTCTATTACTCCGTATCCGCAACCTGATCGAACAAAATAATTCTCTAACCTGTGGCATAGAAGAAACGTCTCCCGACCATCAGCAACAGGATACGGAAGAATCTGCATTTCTGGCACAAGCCATCAAACTGGTGGAACAGAATCTGCACGTCAATGGCTATTCGGTGGAGCAACTAAGCCGCGACCTCTGTATGGAGCGAACGGGATTATACCGCAAACTGGTGACTATGCTCGATCAGTCTCCCAGCCTCTTTATCCGTAACATTCGCCTGCAACGGGCAGCACAACTGATAACAGAGGGCAAGCTAAGCATTACGGAAATTGCGGAACACACAGGTTTTAGCAGTTCCAGTTATTTAAGCAAATGTTTTCAGGAAATGTATGGATGCCGCCCGTCAGAATATGCCGAAAAAGTGAAAAAATCAACGTGATTACTGTTTGTTTCAACCTGATTGTTGTCTGTTTTACTTGCCTCTGCCCTACTTTTGCTGCATCATAAAGCACTTAAAACCATGAAAATGAATCTTATTAGAAAAGCCGGTTTCTTGCTTGTATGTGCAACAATGGTTGCAGCAGGCAATGGTACAGCACAAAATGTACAGCGTACCTCACAAGGCATCAAGTGTGCCACACAGGGGATGGATGTCAACGTAGAGTTTTATTCACCCACCATTGTCAGGGTTTATAAGACGCCCAGTCAGAAATCTTGCAATAAAGAAAGTCTGGTCATTGTCAAAACGCCCGAGTCGACTCCTGTTTCTTTCGGTGAAAAGGGGAAAAATGTGACATTAAGCAGCCGTCTTATCCAAGTGGAAGTGAACCCGGAGACTGGTGGTATCCATTTTTTCGATTCGTCCGGCCAACGTCTGTTGACGGACAAGGATTACGGAACACAATTCACTCCTTTCAATGATGCAGGTGTTCCGTCTTTCAATGTCCGCCAGGCTTTTTTGCTGGATAAAGACGAAGTAATCTACGGTTTGGGACAGCAGCAGACGGGTAAAGTGAACCAACGCAATCAGAAACTGTTTCTCCGCAATCAAAATATGAGTATCTGCATTCCATTCATTCATTCCGTCAAGGGATATGCCCTTTATTGGGATAATTACTCTCCTACTACTTTCCTCGACAATCCGCAAGAGATGTCGTTCGACTCGGAAGTAGGCGATTGCGCTGATTATTATTTCATTTACGGCGGCAATGCGGACGGTGTAATAGCCGGAGTGCGCGAGCTGACCGGTCAGGCCCCGCTCTATCCGCTCTGGACACTGGGATTCTGGCAATGCCGCGAACGCTATAAAAGTCCGGACGAACTCTGCGAAGTAGTAGATAAGTACCGTGAACTGAAAGTACCTTTGGACGGTATCATCCAAGACTGGCAATATTGGGGATGCAACGAAAACTGGAACTCGATGAAATTCCAAAACCCACGCTATATCAACAAAATGGGTGATCCGGAATACATGAAATTCCTCCCGAACGGAGAAGACAGAAATGCTAATTATGGAACGCCACGCATCAAAAGTCCGAAAGAAATGATCGACTATGTACATAAACAGAATGCACATATCATGATTTCAGTATGGGCCTCGTTCGGTCCGTGGACAGAGATGTACCAGAAAATGGATAGCCTGAAAGCATTGCTTCACTTCGAGACATGGCCTCCCAAAGCCGGAGTAAAACCTTACGACCCGTTCAATCCGACAGCACGCGATATGTATTGGGCAGAAATGAAAAAGAACATCTTCGATCTCGGTATGGATGGTTGGTGGCTCGACTCTACCGAGCCGGATCATCTGGAAATCAAGGACAAAGATTTCGACACCCCCACTTATCTAGGTTCATTCCGCAGAGTGCACAACGCTTTCCCTTTGATGTCCAACAAGGGTGTATACGAACATCAACGTGCTACCACTTCCGACAAGCGGGTATTCCTGCTCACACGTTCGTCTTTCCTGGGACAGCAACGTTATGCGTCACATTCATGGAGCGGTGATGTAGTCTCTACCTGGGAAGTGATGAAGAAACAACTGGCGGCAGGACTAAATTACTCACTATGCGGCATACCATACTGGAATACCGACCTAGGCGGCTTCTTCGCACGGAAATATAACAATAATGTACACAATATCGCTTATCATGAATTGCACGTGCGCTGGTATCAGTGGGGAGCATTCCAGCCGATCATGCGTTCACACAATTCCAGTCCGGTAGCTGTGGAAATATACCAGTTCGGCAAGAAAGGAGACTGGGCTTATGACGCACTCGAAAAATATACTCACCTGCGCTATCGCCTTTTGCCCTATCTCTACAGCACTTCATGGGAAGTTACCAACAAAGCGGGCAGTATCATCCGACCACTCATGATGGATTTTCCTAAAGATAAGAAAGTACTCGAGATGGATACAGAGTATATGTTTGGCCGTAATTTCCTTGTCCGCCCCGTAACTGATTCGCTTTATACATGGCAGGACGACAAACAGAACGGCTATCAGAAGAATATGAATAAGATAGGAAAGACAGATGTTTATCTACCCGCAGGTGCCCAATGGATTGATTTCTGGACCGGGAAAAGCCTGAAAGGCGGACAAACCATCCAGCGTGAAGTGCCTATCGACATCATGCCTGTCTATGTCCGTGCTGGTTCTATCCTACCCTGGGGACCGGCTGTACAATATTCCACCGAAAAGAAATGGGATAATCTGACACTTCGCATTTATCCGGGCGCCGACGCTGAATTTACTCTTTACGAAGATGAGTTCGACAACTACAATTACGAAAAGGGAGCATACACTACCATTGCCATGAAATGGAATGATAAAGACCGTACCCTGACGATTAACGACCGGCAAGGTAACTACAAAGGAATGCTGAAAAATCGTAAATTCAACATTATCATTGTAGAACCGGGAAAAGGTTGTGGTGACGGTGATGCTACGACATTCGATCAATCTGTTTCTTATAGGGGAAAGAGAGTAGACTTAAAATTATAAAGTTTCAACTTTATTCCCACCATCTCACACTGGGGAAATAAACAGTAACCAATCGGTAAATTTCCCTCTAACACCTGTTTTTCAATTTTACAAGTACAGCCTTCACCCTTCACAATGCCCTATTCATCGGCATTAGCGGGTGAAGGCTGCTCTTTCATCCGCCTTTCACCCTCCGTTTTCTTACCCCTGTATAATTCTTCTCCACCTGTTACTTCTAAAAACATATCTAACCTGTTTCCCACTCATTACTAACTAACTTCTTTTTCATTAATAACAAACTTTCTTTTGATTACTAGTAAACTTCTTATTACCAGTATGTAAACTTGTTTTTCATTAAATGCAATCTATAATTGCAAGTTGCGTTTATAAAAACAAAAGCTTTGATTATATAAATGCAAGTTTCATTTATATAATCAAAGCTTGCATTTATAGTTTTCTTATGATGCAAAGAAAGTTTGGTTCCTATACAAAGGAAGTTTATCCCTTATAGAAAAGAAGTTTTCCTATAATAGTCTGGAAGCTATCTGCTAACACTTCTTCTGCCAACTATAGATAAAAGATTTAGCAGACTAGACAATCTGTGAAAACCAGGGTAGAAAGGTGAAAGGAAAGTGAAAGCCTACCCTTCACCCGCTAATGCCGATGAATAGGGCATTGTGAAAGGTGAAGGGTATTTTCTTGAATTTCCATAAGATCCCGCAACGATTCAAAACGGAACTTTCCGGGAACTATCGTTTCAAATAAGTCTTCTAAAACGAATGTACTCTTCCTTCAACAATGGCAAATCTATACAGAGAGAAATTATCAATCAGCCATTATCTTCACATCAGGCGATGGAACACGGAACCAATACTCCACCCATCGTTTTTCTTTATCGGGCATTGAGAACGATAACTTAATCAGATTGTCGTGGAGACGTTCAACACTAATTTCATTCTCTGTTCCCGGAACGAAAACAGGATCGGACGATTTTCCCAATATCTCGACATACACGCTGTCTGAAGGCAAACGATACTCTCCCTGGGAAAATATAATGGCATTCGATTTCGCATCCCTGCCACGTGTCATGATGTTTATAAATGTTTTATCGGCAGAAATTACTTTTAAGACCGGTAATAATGCAATCCGAAAATCATGTGCACCGGGCTGCACAAGACAGCTTTGCCATACTCCCTCCAGACTCTTATTAGTGACTTCCTGACCGCTAGGGACAGTAAGTTCAGGAATATTCATATTCGGAGTATTGCCATTTTGCTTTTTCGACAGGCTAAACATTACAGGAATAGTGAAACGCACTTTGACAGCCTTGCCATCCGCCATTCCGGGTGACCATTTAGGCATTGTTTTCACCACGCGCAAAGCCTCTTCATCCAACAGCGGATCAACTCCTCTCACTACCTTTCCCTGTCCCGGTGTTCCATCTTCCATCACTACGAACTGGATAATCACCCGACCGGAAACTCCTTTCTTCTGGGCTTCGACAGGGTATTTTACGTTAGTTGCCAAGTATTTCATCATGGCTTGCATGCCTCCCGGAAACTTCGGCATCTCATCGGGAATTAAATAAACTCCCTCACTATCTATTCTGGGGACTGACTCTTTCTGTGCAAACAATGGCAAACACAGAAACAACGCTATGAAAAGACTTACTAGTTTTGTATGCATGGTTTTCCGTTTTAAGGTTGAACAATAAACGAAGATAACATCTTTACGCTAAAAGACCAACAAAAAAATCGTTTATTTTCCTCATACACAGCAGTTATTTATTGCACAATAAATACTGTTGCCACCAAGCCACAAGTAAATAACAAATAAAAATGTGAGTTCGGGATAAGGGTATTTATCCCGAACTCACATCCAAAAGAAATATCATCTAGTTGTTCACCAATACAACACCTCCCTGTGGAAGGATTTCCAGTTGCACTTTTCCGCTTTCTTTTACTTTCAACGTCACAAGTTGAGGTTCTCCTTTTTTATCATCCTTATACAGAGAAACGGTTTTTCCGGCAAACATATCTAAATCCAGTTTCAACTTTACGATTTCTTTCCCGGCATTCACAGCAGCCAGATACCAGGTGTCACCGTGGCGACGTGCCAAGACTACATATTTTCCCGGATATCCGTCAATGAAACGTGTTTCATCCCACGTGGTAGGAACCGTTTTCATATAGTCCACACAAACAGGGGAAACATCTTTCAGGTTGTTGGGAGCAAGCGCAAAATTCTGTACCGGATTCTGGAATAATACGGTAGTGGCTAATTGAAATATATCAGTAGTACGGCGGGTAGTTCCTCCGTCATTGTTGCGATTCAGCCGTTTGTTCAGGAAACAACCACCGAATTCCATGCAACCCACCGCGTTGCGGATAAACGGATGCAGACAGGCATTGAAAGCCTCTTCATCACAGAAGTGCTGGCCGAAAACCATATTTTCGGAGGCCAGTACAGCCTCGCTGCCTACATAGTTCGGGTACATACGTTCCCATCCGCGAGGGATGGTGCAACCGTGGAAGATTACCATCAGACCGTGGTCGTCAGCATCACTCAAAATATCTTCATACAGGCGCATCGTTTCCTGCTTGTCGCCACCAAAGAAATCAACTTTGATTCCTTTCACTCCAAGACTTTGCAACCATTTCATTTCACGTTTGCGGATAATAGCATTGTCCATGTGATTCACCGGCCCCTGCTCAATATCATTCCAATAGCCGGAAGAGCTATACCATAAGAAGAGTTCAACTCCTTTGCTTCGTGCGTATTCTATCAAAGATTTCATGCGGTCACGGCCGATGTTCGTATCCCACCAGTTATCGATCAAGGCATACTCATACCCCATTGCAGCTGCAAAATCAATATAGCGCACCTGATCGTCATAGTTAATACTACCATCCTGCCAGAGAATCCAGCTCCATGTGCCGCGTCCGAAACGGTAGTCATGCTTCGTTTCATAAAGAGGACGTACGACATCCCAGATAACGGTTGTTTCCACAATCGGTTTCAAGGTTTCGCCAACAGTTATGGTACGCCAGGGAGTAGCCCCGGGAAGGGCAAACGCCGGAGCAGAAGTTCCGTTACCGTTATTTTCTGCTGCCATCGGGAAAGCAACCGTATACAGATTACCTTCGCTTACATCGCTCAAACGAGAACCGCAATAACGACTGTCTACACCTGTTTCGCTGACTAATACCCAACCATCGTCACCGATACGGAACAGGCAAGGGAACGTGTAGCCATGCCCGTACTGCGAACGGTCACTCATGGGAGCATCTGCCTTATACTCTTCCTCATAACTGGGTTTGGTACGCTTCCAACCTATCATGGCATCGCTTTGCGGACATAAGAAAGTAGTTGTTTGTTGCGGAAAGCGAAAGCCGGTTTCTTCGGCAGTTACCGTTACACTTCCTTTTCCATCCTGACGCGGAAGAGTATAGCGAAAAGCTACATCGTGATTGCTGACACGAAAGACTACATCTATTTTCTGCCCTTTCGAATTCTCAAAATTACAAATCAGTTCGTTTGCCTGATAATGCACTTTGGAGGTTTTAATACGATCCTGATGATAGACAGTGTCAATCGGAGTAACAGCGTGTCCTGTCAGTTTCATTCCTTTTACAAAGTCACCGATATTCGTATTCATACCCAAAGGAGATTTCTCCAACATTGTCTTTCCATTGTAGGTAATCGAATAACTTGGCTTTTCGGCTGGAGAAGCAGATACAACCAATTGCAGTTTTTCATCCGGCCCTTTCACTACCACTTCCTGTGCTATCAGAGAAGTCAGACAGCAACTAGCCAGCAGGGTACTTATTATCTTCTTCATATTATTTATGTCGTTATTATCTTCACTTTTTTCTGTTATTTCTCATTTGCCTTCTTTATGCGGATCACCGTAAAAGAATAGGCAGGTAATTGATAGTCAAACTTTTCTGCTACTTCCATTGTGTCTTCAACAGGTAGCGGGGTATCGGCCGGTTTGCCGGTCAGTACGGTTCTTTTTGCAGAAGACTGTATAGCACCGATTCCGGAAAGGTCGACATTCGTATTCACCTCTACGGGAAGTAAATTGACCAGCTTCACAATCACGTCGCCACTTGCCGAGTCACGGACAATAGAAGCGGCAATGCGTTTCCGCACTTGATCATCTCTATTATCAAGAGTGATCTTTGACGGCAAATATTCGTTTCCGGCATTCTGTCCGTAGAGTTTCTGAACATAGTAGCCGGTGGTAGGTTTCACTTCCCGGTTATTGAAGTAAATCAAATCCGGATTCCACTGGGTATGTCCTTCTTTTGCGAGAAGAGGGGCATAGGAAGTCATGTGTACAACATCTCCATTACGTTCCAAGGCAGCAAGATAAAGAGCTTCTGTCAGTGCTGTTTCGATATTCGCCTTTCGTCCCGGTATGTGAGTTGCATATTCGCCCAAGTATACTTTTGTCTTTTTCGAACGATCGTATTTGTCGTAGAAATCCTGGTTGTTCAGGAACCATCCCGGAGTCTGGTAATAATGTTCGTCGACCATCGGAATACCCAGTTTGTCCGCCAGCTTCCATCCTTCCACGTAGTCTGTACCCTCATTGAACGGTCCCACTGTACCGACAACAATCATTTCAGGATATTTTTCTTTGATGGCATTGAAGATCATTGTGAAGCGTTCTTCGAAGATATCAGTGATAAGATCTTCATTTCCGATACCGATGTATTTCAGATTGAAAGGTTTCGGATGCCCGGCTTCGGCACGTACCTTTCCCCATTTGGTCTTCTTAGCGTCACCGTTTGCCCATTCTATCAGATCAAGAATATCCTGAATATAAGCTCCCATTTCGCTCATCGGGATACCACCTTGTTGTCCTCCTCTCAAGTCGCCGTGACAGGCAGAGTTCTGGCAAGGAACACCGGCCGCCAGCACTGGAAGCGGTTCCGCACCAATATCTTCGCAAAACTGGAAATATTCAAAATAACCCAATCCCATGCTTTGATGGTATCCCCAAAGGTTACGCTGTGCTTTTCTTGCTTCCAACGGACCTACTGTATTTTTCCATTGATAAATGTTTTTCAAGCCATCACCATGAGCCACACAGCCACCGGGGAAACGGATGAAACGGGGATGAATGTCAGCCAACACTTGAGCCAGATCTTTGCGAAGCCCGTTCTTACGTCCTTTAAAAGTATTCTGCGGGAATAGGGAAATCATGTCCAGATTCAATTCACCAACAAATTGCGGAATGATTTCGAGATGAGTGTCCGCAGTAGCTTTAGCAGTTATCACTGCCTTATATGTTTTCCATTGACGGGAAGATACTGTTAGAGAAGTTTCTCCATACACATTTCCTTTTCCATCTACCAGACGAACCTGCAATTTATTCGATTTACCCTGCGGAATCCGGGCGAAGATGGAAAAATCATATTTCTCTCCGGTGTTCAGTGCGATTGCATCAAAACCTGTATTTTCTAACGCTGCTCCCGGTCGTTCTACATTCAATACGGCATAATGCGGATTATTGGCATGAACAGGGTCGATAGTGTCAATAGTGAAAGTGGTTTTATCCCCTTTCAGTGTCCAGGAATGAGTACTGTTCCAGTTCTGATCTCCTTCCCTGTCCGAAGGGTCGTACTCGAAGTCACGGTTTTGGATAAGCTCCGCATAGAGCCCTCCGTCTGCCGAATAATTGATGTCTTCAAAAAAAGCGCCCAGCAATACATCACTAATAGCTTTTGCGCCTTCCGGTTGTACAGAGACCGTTGCTTTTACAGGCTTCAAACCGGCAAAACGTTCTCCATCCTGTACCGGACGTTCTCCGTGTAATGAGTTCCGATATTGATTCCAGCCATAATTTTTATCCAATCCATCCACCAAGGTCCAAGCTACCCGGTTGATATTTCCTTTCTGCTCTTCTCCGGCAACAATAGCTTTCACTCTCACTCCGTCAAAATCCGGCGTAGTACGGGGATATTTCTGACTGGTCCAGTTGATTAAATCCTTGGAAGTAGCCTGGCCGTATCCATCACGGTCATTCAGTTTCCAGGTACAAATCCATTCGCCATCGGGCGATTGTTTCAAATAAGGATCGAGCATTTTCTTCTGTGATCCCCAGCGGCTATAATCGCACCGGAGATATCCATAGTTCCGGCCAATTTCAAACCAGTTTTCTTTATCTGTACTCCAGGCAAAACGGAGTCCGCTGCGTCCGTCGTCTCCGGAAGTTGCAAAAGAAAACAAATAAACCGAATCGGGTGTACTCGTCATTTCTTTGATTGCAGCTAAAGTGACCTGCTGAAACGACAAAAACAAGACAACTAAAAAGAGGAATAATTTTCTCATGGTATATATTGCATTAAGATTATCAATCGCAAAGTTAAGATTTTCATCATTCTAATAAGCGTATTCCATGTAATAATTGGCAATTATACACTTAAAACATATAAGAAACAAGTAAACAAAGGTAAAATATACACTTTTTCCCATATCGTATACTGTTTTCCTGGATTACAACTAGTTGAATCCATCTTATCAGAATAACTCAAAAGAAAACAAAAGGATGGGAATACTCACTGAGAAGCGAAGATTACCCGCCTGAAAAACAATTGGTTTAACAAATCAGGGACAGGTGTTTTTCTCCTGTCCCACGAGATATTTTAGTTCAGAAACCTTCGGGTTTGCCATAGGCCTTGAAGAGGCGTTTCAACTCTTTTGGGGTAATCGGTATGACAGTGCCATGGCGCGGATGGAAATCCATACTGATAGCATGGTCAATCACTTTGAAATGTTCCAGATCGGAACTTTCGGTAAACTGGTATTTACCTTTCGTATATACATCATACATCAAAATATACTTATCGGAACCAACCAGCGGGAAAATACCCGAACCTTCTACCGGATCCTTCGTCTGCTGTTTATAGTCATCCGATTCTGTCCATTGGCCGGAGGTTAGAGAGGAGGTAGTGGCCTTTTTAATTCCATTTCCATTCCCTTCCGTTTTGTAGAACAAATGATAGAGTCCATCTTTGTAAATAATGTCGCCGTCAATACATGATTTTTTGTTTTCCGGAAGAAACAGTGGCTTCGGTTCTCCTTCTATATCGGTAAAATCTTTGTTGGCATAAGCATAATAAATGATATCGGGACCATTGCCATGTTGCATGGACCAGTAAACCATGTACTTTCCTGCTTCCCTATCATAAATAGTTTGTGGAGCCCACACACGTTTCAGATCCTCCTGATTGGGATATTTTTTCTGGATATTCACGATATTGGAAGTCCAGTGTACAAGGTCTTTTGATTTCAATAATATCATGGCACGGTTAGAACTCCATCCATTGCCGGACACCATATCTGTCACCACCATATAAAATGTCTTCCCATCTTCACAGCGCAAGATATGGGGATCACGTACTCCACCTGTTGAACTAATCACACGGGAATCAAGTACCGGCTGATTTCCATTCAAGGCTTTATAATTATATCCATCGAGGCTAACAGCCATCCGGACGGCTTCTTCACTCATGCGATTGCCGGTGAAGTAAACAAACAGGTAAGCAGATTGCTGGCAATACCCAGTCAACACTCCCACAAATAGGAATGCGAAAAGAATTATATTTTTCTTCATATTCATCATCATTTCAATGCTTTTTCATCCATTGTTTTATTCTTGTTCATTCACTGTTTAGTAGTTGAAATCAGCAGGTTTCACATATACACGATATTCCTTAATCATACCCGGATACCCTTTTTCGGCACGAGGCAGATAGCGGAAACCGGTCACATTTTCCACTTTGCTCAAGTCAATTACCAATTGATGAGGATAAGGAACATTGTCCACTGTCATCCAGAAAGTGGATTCCTGCAAGTCGAATATTTTGTCAGCTGTACGGTTGCCACTACGCGTTTCTTCACTATCGGCATAACGAATCTTCCAATGTTCGCGGGATACCGGTTTACCATCAGCTCCCAGGACATCAAACTCTGCTATCGCTGCGATGTTATCATTTGCTTGTGGAGAAAGTGCTTCCAGACAGAAATAACGTCCTTTCACCGGAGTGGCAAACCGCACTTCCTGCCAGCCGTTACCCGGAGTGAAAGCTCCTTCATGGCCCACTTTCTCACCCGTCAGTTTCAGTTTTTCTCCATCCTTGCGGTGTGTTTCGGGAGCTTTTTCACGAAGCACATCGAGAATTGGTTTCTTCAAACCTTTGATGGAAGCCCGGGTAGGACCTTTCAAATCCAGAACGAGGATTTCATTCTCTCCTTCTTTCAGCCAGCACCCCGGCATAAAGAGAGTCTGCTGCGGACCGATTTCCCAGAAACGCCCCATTGCATGACCGTTCACCCAGACCATACCTTTTCCCCATGTACTCATATCCAGGAAAGTATCTCCTACTTTATCCAGTGTAAAGGTGCTCTTATAATAGGCAGGCATAGTCGGTAATATCTTTGTATCGCTATATTTCTTATCTTTTATAAAGGAATAATCTACCGGGAAGTTATATACAGTCCAGTTTTTCAATTCCTTAGTCTGGTTACCCGAAATAAGTTCCACCTTTTCAGTGATTCCTTTGCGGTCGTGGATGGATTTGTCAAAGTTAACACGTCCCATTGCTTCCACAAGAATATCCAGTTGTGTGCCTTTTTTCAGCGCGGGCAGGGTCGTTGTAAATTCTCCCTTACGACGGTCCAAGCGTGCCAGCAGTTTACCGTCGGCATATATCTGCGCCCAGTCGTGCACTTCCGTAATTTTCAAAGTGGTGCCTGCAAGAGTCGTTTCGGGCAATGTGGTACGATACAGAATCGTTCCCCATCCCTGGTTGAATTGTTCCATCGGTTGAATATCCACCGTTTGTTTTGCCTCCGGCAGATTTGAGAAAAGCGGAGCCACTTTATGGAAGTGAAACTCGGGGATTTCAATAACAGGCAGAGCTGCGGGCACTGCGGGCAACGTCTCACCTGCCGGAAGATAGTTTTTCAACAAGTCACGAAGCAAGAAAAACTTATCGGTCGTCCATCCGGGTTCGCTAATCGGAGCATCATAATCGTATGAGCTGCACATGGCGGAATAAGCCGGGTTGTTTGCACCTCCCCAATGTCCGAAAGTCGTTCCTCCGTGAGTCATATACAGACTGAAAGAGATGTTCCGGTCGAGCATATCCTTGATGCCCTGTACCATATCTTTTGCAGGACGTGTCTCATGTTTGCGTCCCCAGTGGTCGAACCATCCGCTCCAGAACTCGCTACACATCAACGGAGTTTCAGGACGAAGTTCTTTGAGTTTTTTAAATTGCTGGTCGATATTGGCACCTGTTCCAAAGTTCACCGTCCAAATCAGGTCATCGAGCGCGTTATTGGTGAAGTTACTGCTCCAGTCACATTGAAACAGAGGTACATCGGTAAAACCGGATTCACGAACCAGGTCGCGCACAGCAGAGACATAAGGTTTGTCGATTCCATAAGAACCGTATTCATTCTCTACCTGTACCATGATGATATTTCCCCCTTTATTCACTTGCAGCGGAGCCAGTTGCTTACCGACCTCTTTCATAAAGATGCCTACCCGTTCCATATAATAGGGATCGAGCGTACGCAAGGCTATATCTTTTTTCTTCAACAGCCACCAGGGAAGTCCCCCCATCTCCCACTCCGCACATACATACGGACCAGGACGGACAATGACATACATACCGTGTTTCTGTGCCGCACGGCAGAAAGCTGCAATATCATTCTGACCGGAAAAATCGAACTTTCCTTCTTCCTGTTCATGGATATTCCAGAAAATATAAATACAAATAGTATTCATGCCTAATGCCTTGCACATCTCAATGCGATGCTCCCAATAAGCTTGCGGGATGCGGGTGTAATGCAACTCGGCAGCCTTCACCACAAACGGTTTTCCATCCAGCAAGAATGTGTTCTTGCCTGCCTCAAACTTCCGTGCAGTAGTTTGCGCCTGTGCAGTACTAAAGAAAATAACTGTAAAAAGTACCAGTAAAGCAATCAATCTGTTTTTCATGGTTTATTCAAAAATAGAATTTTAATAGTATACGGCAAAGGTAGGCGATTCACCTAAAAAGGAGGGCATAATTATCATTCAAAAAGGGTTGGAAATAAAGCAAAATAGCGCCAAATAGCAGATAAAACAACAATGGTCGGAAGATGAGAGGCATTTTACCATGCTCATCTTCCGACCATTTGTCCGGTATGTGATTACAATAAAATCAGTTTTCTTTTGTCAATAGACTTTCCAGTTCTTCCGCATTCAGGCGGAGATAGAATTGTCCGCGATAGGCTACGGAGATAGCGCCCGTCTCCTCTGAAACAATAATGGCATGTGCGTCCGACTGTTGAGAGATTCCCATCGCTGCGCGATGCCGCAAACCAAGTTCCTTCGGTATATTCAAATCATGGGAAACAGGAAGGATACATCCCGCCGCCTTGATACGTTTTTTGCTGATAACCATCGCTCCATCGTGCAACGGGCTATTCTTGAAAAAGATATTCTCGATTAAACGCTGATTGATTGCCGCATCAATCAATTCGCCCGTACGAACGACCTCATCTAAAGGAGTATTATGCTCAATGACAATCAATGCGCCAACTTTTTGTTTCCCCATGCTTAAACAAGCCATTACCACGGGCATGATATCATCGTGCTTCAACGATTCTTTCTTCGATCCGCTAAAGAGACGGGCCAATGCACTGACATGCCGATGAGATCCCAAAGTCAAAAGAAAACGGCGTATCTCATCCTGAAAAAGCACAATCAACGCTATTACACCCACATTCATCAATGTGTCGAAAATAGAACCCAACAGTTTCATCTCCAGCACTTGTGTCACCACCAGCCAAATCAGAATAAAAACCAAAATTCCGGTGAATACCTTGATGGAGCCGGAAGCTTTCATCAGTTTGTAGGTATAGTACAAAACAAAAGCTACCAGCAGGATATCGATAAAATCTTTTATACCAAACTCAAAAAACATGCACCCTCCTCTTATTTGTCATATCCACTCTCTATTTTTAATTTCTCTGTGATCCGGACAGCTTCCACCGCCTCACGCACATCATGTACACGCAGGATGTGCGCTCCTTTCATTAACGCAACAGTGTCCAATACGGTTGTCCCGTTTAATGAATCTTGCGGGGTTCCTCCCAATAATTTATAAATCATTGATTTCCGCGAAACTCCCACTAAAACGGGAAGTTCGAATATGTGGAATTCTTCCAGATGCGCCATCAGTTCATAATTATGCTCCAATGTTTTTCCGAATCCGAATCCCGGATCGAGAATGATATCTTTCACTCCCAAGTCGCGAAGTTGCTGCACTTTACGAGCGAAATACAGGAAAACGTCTTTAATCAGGTTATCATAAGACGGTTCTTTCTGCATACTTTGGGGGGTTCCCTTCATATGCATCATAATATAGGGTACTCCCAAGTCGGCTACTGTCTGAAACATCCGGTGATCCATTTCACCGGCAGCTATGTCATTAATAATAGCCACTCCATATTCTTTCACACATTCTTCCGCCACATCAGCCCGGAAAGTATCAACGGAAATAATGGCTTCGGGATGATTACGGTTCAGAATCTCCAAACCGGTGCGCAGTCTTCGCATCTCTTCTTCAGCAGAAATATGTTCGGCATTCGGCCGTGAAGAATAGGCTCCTATATCAATTATTGAAGCACCTTCATCAAGTATCTGCCGGGCCCGGGCAGCAATGTCTTCTTCAGTCTGCATCCGGCTGCCGGAATAAAAAGAATCGGGAGTAACATTTAAAATTCCCATCACCTGCGGAGTAGCAAGATCGAGCAACCGCCCTTTTACATTTATATAAATAGGAGATATAGGTTTCATCATTGACAACATTCCTTTTAGATCGCCTACAAATGTAGATAAAAAAAGCAAGTATTCGTACTAAAAAGAAGAAATAAACGTATATTTGCAAACTATAGAAGAAACCGAAAAATTCATACCATGAGCCGATTAACCCTATTTCACGTAGGATTTCTTTTCCTCATTTTGTTCTTTACCACTACTGCTAAAGCTCAAAAAGAGGCTGAAACTTTCAATGTTGACTCTACTCTCTATGAATATTATCAACGTTGTCAAGAATACTTATTAGAGCCTGTTGTGCTTAGCATGTCCGACACATTGTTCAGAATGGCCGGTGAACGGCATGATGAACGAATGCAGGCAGTAGCCATAGCCACCCGACTGGATTACTATTATTTTCAGGGAACCAATGAAGATAGTGTCATCCACTATACCAACAAAGTAAAAGAATTCGCCAAAGCCACTCATCAGCCTAAATATTATTATTTTGCATGGGCCAACAGGCTAGTTACCTATTACTTAAAAACAAGCAGAACAAACATAGCACTTTATGAAGTGCAAAATATGTTAAAAGAAGCTCAGAAAGAGGATGACAAAACCGGTTTGTCCCGTTGCTACAACATTATGTCGCAAATCTACACTATCAAAAGATTCGATTCGATGGCCTTCGAATGGCGGTTGAAGGAAATCGAACTAACTGAAAAATACAATATCGAAAACTATAATATTTCCCAGACGTATGCCCAGATAGCCAACTATTACATCAGCCAGAAAAAGCAAAAAGAAGCATTGAGAGCTGTGGAAAAGGCCATTTCAACAGCCAATTCTTCTACACAGCAAATATCTGCCAAGTTGGAGTACGTTAACTATTACAGCAAGTTCAGTGACTTTCAGGCAGCCGAAAAAATATTGAAGGAATGTCAGATTGCATTCGAACAGGATAAAAGACTGGAATCGATCAAAAAGAGACTGTATAATATAGAATGTTTGTACTACCAGCAGACCAGGCAATATCAAAAAGCACTGGAAGCTGCAGAGATGCAAGAAAAGGAAGAGCACCGTTTAAGCGAAAGCATACTTAGCAGCAGTCACTATCGCACACAGGGAGAAATCTACCAGAAGATGGGGAATATGAACATGGCAGTCAAATATCTGCAAATGTATATCAACACCGATGACTCCTTAAAAATAGCCAATGAGCAAGTAGCCAGCAGCGAATTTGCCACCTTGCTAAACGTTGAGAAACTCAATGCCGAAAAGAAAGAACTAATGCTCCAGGCACAGGAAAAGGAGTTGCATAATAAAACAACATTGATTATCTCATTGATTATTTTATTAGGTATTCTATTCTTATTCCTTTATAGAGAAAACTTCCTGAAACGCAAACTGAAAGTTTCGGAAGCAGAACTCAAAACAAAGAATGAGGAACTTACGGTGTCGAGGGAAGAATTACGTAAAGCCAAAGACATAGCGGAAGCGAGCAGCCGGATGAAGACAACGTTCATCCAGAGCATGACCCATGAAATCCGTACACCGCTCAACTCTATTGTAGGCTTCTCGCAGGTGTTAAGCGATCACTACAGCAATAGTCCGGAAACACAGGAGTTTGTCAATATTATCAAGAGCAACAGTAACGACTTGCTCCGACTGGTCACTGACGTGCTCGCTCTGTCGGAGCTGGATCAATATGAGCAACTGCCCACAGATGATGAAACAGATATGAATACGATCTGTCAACTTGCCTCTGAAGTGGCCAAAGACAACAGGCAAAAGGATGTGGAAGTTCTGTTCGAACCTGCAAAAGAAAACCTGCTCATACGCAGTAATTCGGAACGCATATCACAGGTGTTGAACAACTTGGCGCATAATGCCGCCAAATTTACAACTCATGGCAGTATCCGCATAGCTTATTCCGTACTGGAAGCTGAAAAGAAAATTGAAATCAGCGTCACCGATACAGGAACTGGTATTCCGAAAGATCAGCAGGAGGCGGTATTTGAGCGTTTCTACAAAATGAATTCTTTCACACAGGGCACCGGTCTCGGACTGCCGATATGCCGGAGCATTGCCGAGAAGTTAGGAGGCAGCCTCCGGATCGACTCTTCCTATACGGACGGATGCCGAATGATACTGACTCTTCCTTTGGTATATGCCTAAGTAAAAATCTGTCCGAACTCCCATCAAATCCGAAAGAATAGCCTATCTTTGCAGCGTTTTAAATAAAAGATCAGGTTATGAAACTTTCTGCTCTTTACCAGATTTTTCTGGATTGCCAATCAGTAACTACTGATAGCCGGAACTGCCCGGACGGTTCTTTGTTTATCGCCTTGAAAGGTGAGTCATTCAACGGTAATGCATTCGCAAAACTAGCGCTAGACTCCGGATGCGCATTTGCCATTATTGATGAAGCCGAATATGCCGTAGAAGGTGATAAACGATATATACTTGTAGACAACTGCTTGCAGACAATGCAGCAACTTGCCAACTATCATCGCCGCCAACTCGGAACGCGTGTGATCGGTATTACGGGCACTAATGGGAAAACGACCACCAAAGAATTAATTTCCAGTGTTCTCTGCCAAGCCCATAACGTGCTTTATACTTTAGGTAATCTCAACAACCACATCGGTGTACCGACCACCCTATTGCGTTTGAAACCGGAGCATGACCTTGCTGTTATCGAGATGGGTGCCAATCATCCGGGAGAAATCAAGTTTCTTTGTGAAATAGCCGAACCGGATTATGGCATTATCACCAATGTAGGTAAAGCTCACCTGGAAGGATTCGGTTCTTTCGAAGGAGTGATTAAGACTAAAGGAGAGTTATATGATTTCCTCCGTAAGAAAGATGCCATCACCTTTATTCATCACGATAACGCTTATTTGATGAATATCGCGCAGGGATTGAACCTGATTTCTTATGGAACTGAAGATGATCTCTATGTCAACGGACAGATTACTGACAATTCGCCTTATCTCGCTTTCGAATGGAAAGCCGGCAAGGACGGTGAACGCCATCAGGTTCGCACACAGTTGATCGGAGAATATAATTTCCCGAATGCCCTGGCTGCCATCACTATCGGACGTTTCTTCGGAGTGGAAGCGAAGAAGATTGATGAGGCTCTGGCAAGCTATACGCCACAGAACAATCGCTCCCAACTTAAAAAGACAGAAGATAACACGCTTATCATCGATGCATATAATGCAAATCCAACCAGCATGATGGCTGCTTTGCAAAACTTCCGGAACATGACAGTCCCCCACAAGATGCTCATATTAGGAGATATGCGCGAACTGGGTGCTGAAAGCCCGGCCGAACATCAGAAAATCGTTGACTACATAAAAGAAAGTGGTTTTGAGAAAGTATGGCTCGTAGGAGAACTGTTTGCCGCAAGCGAACATTCTTTCAAAACGTACGCCAATGCGCAGGAAGTTATAAAGGATCTGCAAGCTAACAAACCCAAAGGGTATACTATTCTTATCAAAGGCTCTAACGGAATCAAACTTAGCTCAACGGTAGAGTATTTATAACGGAAAAATAAACGAGTGAACAGTAAATGATAAACGGTGAATATTGGATGCAACCATTATTCACCGTTTCTATTTTTCATTCACTGCTTATTCATCATTCTGGGGCGTACGACATAATAGGCTATTAAACTAGCCAGAATCGCTCCCGTAGTATTAGCTGCAAAATCCAACCAGTCTCCACCCCGATAAGTAGTGCAATATTCCTGCAGTAATTCCACACAACCACTAAAAAGTACAGGGCAAAGGAATGCGCCTACCCATGCATGCCATATCGGAGCATTGTCCCTGCGATGTGCACGCAAAAATTCCAGCCACAGCATCCCCGACATACCCAAATACATACAAACATGAACCAGTTTGTCGAGGTTAGGAATTTCATCTAAATCCGTCTTAGGCGGTTTAAAGAACGACAGATAAATCACTGTCAGAATGATAAAAAGCGAGATTGGATATTTCTTAATATAAGATAGCATATCTAAATAATGTTACAATTTTCGTGCAAATATAAGTATCATTTTCTATATTTGCGCTCTAATACGTATATTTTATAACGATTTGTAAGATAAAACAAGATTTATGGCAAAAAATGATAGAGCAAACTTCGGCAGTAAATTAGGAGTCATACTCGCTTCTGCCGGCTCTGCAGTCGGATTGGGTAATATATGGAGGTTTCCCTATGAAACAGGAAACCATGGAGGCGCTGCTTTTATATTGATCTATTTAGGCTGCATTCTTCTTCTGGGATTGCCTATTATGATTGCCGAGTTCCTGATAGGACGCCGTTCGAGAGCTAACACAGCTAGAGCATATCAGAAATTAGCACCTGGAACACATTGGCGTTGGGTAGGACGCATGGGAGTATTGGCAGGCTTCCTGATACTTAGTTATTATGCTGTAGTAGCAGGATGGACACTCGAATATATTTTTGAAGCTGCTACTAATGGCTTTGCCGGAAAAACCTCCGGAGAGTTCATATCCTCTTTTCAACAATTCTCCAGCAGCCCATGGAGACCGGTTGTATGGTTGGTGGCATTCTTGTTGATTACTCATTTCATCATTGTGAAAGGGGTAGAAAAAGGAATCGAAAAGTCCTCCAAGATCATGATGCCTACCCTGTTTATCATTATCCTCATACTGGTTGTTTGCTCGGTCACTCTGCCGGGAGCCGGTGCAGGTATCGAATTCCTGCTCAAGCCCGACTTTAGCAAAGTGGACGGAAATGTATTTTTGAGTGCCATGGGACAGGCGTTCTTCTCATTGAGTTTGGGAATGGGATGCCTTTGTACGTACGCCTCCTATTTCAGCAAAGAAACCAACCTGACTAAAACAGCTTTCAGCGTAGGAATCATTGATACCTTTGTGGCGATACTAGCCGGATTTATCATCTTCCCGGCAGCTTTTTCCGTAGGCATACAACCTGATTCTGGTCCGAGTCTGATCTTTATCACCCTGCCTAATGTATTCCAACAGGCATTTAGCGGAGTTCCCATACTGGCATATATATTCTCTGTCATGTTCTACGCGTTGTTGGCAATGGCTGCTTTAACTTCTACTATTTCCTTGCACGAAGTAGTAACCGCTTATTTACATGAGGAGTTCAACCTCTCCCGTGGAAAAGCAGCAAGGTTAGTCACCGGCGGTTGTGTCTTCCTCGGAATATTCTGTTCATTATCACTGGGAGTCATGAAAGGATTTACCGTTTTCGGACTGGGCATGTTCGACCTCTTCGACTTTGTAACAGCTAAAATCATGTTACCACTGGGCGGATTGTGCATCTCCCTCTTTACCGGATGGTATCTGGACAAGAAGATTGTATGGTCGGAGATTACCAATGACGGTTCATTAAAGGTACCGGTATACAAACTCATTATCTTTATATTAAAATATATCGCACCAATCGCCATCTCACTGATATTTATCAATGAACTGGGATTAATCAAGCTATAATGTGGAAAGACTTCCTTTATTATACTAAAACAGAACGACAAGGCATTATCGTCCTTGTCGTTCTTATTTTAGGAGTATATGCCGCCCCTAAACTCTTCTCCTTTTTCACACACGCTGAAGATACCGACTGCAGAGAGAACGAGAAGTTCGATAAGGAATACAACGACTTTATTTCCTCCCTCCGGGAAACCAAACCTCACCAAAAGTCCGGTCATTCTTTTCAATCATCCCCTCAAAGGGAAATCAAACTTGCGATGTTCGATCCGAACATCGCAGACTCCACTACTTTTCTTTCGCTTGGGTTACCATCCTGGATGATAAAGAATATCCTGTACTATCGCTATAAACAAGGTAAATTCCGCCACCCGGAAGATTTCCGAAAGATATATGGACTCACGGAAGAACAATACCAGACTCTTCGTCCTTATATACAAATTACAGAAGATTTCAGTTCGACAAATAAAGACACGGTACGATTGTTAACCACACCAAGCATACAACGGGACACCCTTCTGAAATATCTCCCGGGAACTATCATCAGCCTCAACTCCGCAGATACCACCGAACTGAAGAAGATTCCGGGAATCGGAAGCAGCATTGCCCGGATGATTGTGAATTACCGCGAACGGCTGGGAGGCTTTTTCCGAATAGAGCAGTTACAGGAGATTCATCTAAAGGCAGAGAAACTCCGTTCGTGGTTCTCCATTGATACCCATCAGACACGCCGCATCAATGTAAATAAAGCCGGCATGGAACGAATGATGCATCATCCATACATAAACTACTACCAAGCAAAGGTTATCATAGAATATCGAAAAAAGGAAGGATTCTTAAAAAGTCTGAAGCAATTATCTCTCTACGAGGAGTTCACTCCTATTGATCTTGAACGGCTAGAGCCCTACATTTGTTATAATTAATAAAAAAAAGATGCATTCCTATCACACCAGACAAGAATGCATCACACACAAACAAAACAAACACTCTACTATCATCTTCACAGACTTCCGTAGAGAAGCGACTATAAATATATAGCTAAAAGATAGAACACTTGCAAGGCTCTACCTTTTTGGTATACATTTTTAGAAATTAGGTTCTCTAATTAATCTTTTTTAATCATACCATCCACTATATGAACGGTCCGGTCCGTAATTTTGGCAAGCCCCTCGTCATGCGTCACAATGACAAAAGTCTGCCCCAGCCGATCTCTCAAATCGAAGAATAGTTGATGTAAATCTTCTTTATTATGTGTATCCAGACTACCGGATGGTTCGTCTGCCAGAATAACTGCCGGATCGTTGATTAAAGCCCTCGCTACCGCTACCCGTTGTTTCTCACCTCCCGACAGTTCATTCGGTTTATGAGAAGCCCGGTCAACCAACCCCATGAAATCCAGAATCTTCATAGCGCGTTCATGCGCCTCCTTCGAAGATACCCCGGCGATTAAAGCGGGAATCATCACATTTTCCAATGCCGTGAACTCCGGCAGTAGTTGGTGAAACTGGAAAACAAAACCAATATTCTTATTACGAAATGCAGATAGTTCTTTCTCCTTCATCCGACTCACCACTGTTCCGTCAATCTGTACCACACCTGCGTCCGGTTCATCTAAAGTGCCCATTATCTGCAATAACGTAGTTTTACCCGCACCGCTCGGGCCTACAATACTAACAATTTCTCCTTTGTTGATTTCCAGATCAATGCCTTTCAACACCTGTAATGAGCCGAAACTCTTCGTAATCCCTTCTAGTTTTATCATAATAGCCTTATAATCGTTTAATGACATATTCAGCCAGATAGCACCCAAACACGGCCGGCATATAACTAACTGTTCCACATGTCGATTTCTTATTCTGTTCATCCTCCGTCAACAATACCGCTTTCGGATCGGCTTGCTCCGTACTGAATACCACCGGAAGTTTCCGTTTCATTCCCATCTTCTGCAAACGCTTTCGCACAGCCTTACTCAAACCACAATGATACGTCTCCCAAAGATCGGCAAAACGAACCTGAGTAATGTCACTCTTCGCCCCTGCTCCCATGCTGGAAACTATCTTTATATGACGTTTCATCGCTTCATAAATCAGAAAGCATTTCGGACTGATCGTATCAATAGCATCTACTATAAAATCATATTTATCGGCATCCAGCAGTTCCGGTATATTTTCATCCTTCAGGTAAACAGGAAGGACAGTCAGCTCAATCGCCGGATTTATATCTTTATAACGGGCTGCCAACACTTCCGCTTTCGTCCTCCCCAGCGTGGAATGCATGGCCGGCAACTGACGATTCATATTAGTAGGCTGCACTGTATCGGCATCTACAATCGTCATCCGCCCGACACCTGCACGGCAAATCATCTCGGCGGCATAAGCACCTACTCCACCCAGTCCCACGACCAATACGTGCGCGTTCCGGATGCGTTCCATCTTTTCCTCCCCTAACAGGAGTTCCGTTCTCTGTTGCCAGTCGTATCTTTCCATTAGTTTTTCTTTAGCCATTTATAGAACCATTTGCCGACCTTCTCATAATGTTGAGACTCATTATGTCCACGAGGATCGGAGAATGACACAATTTCCTGCGGTTCGCCAAACTGGTCGGGATACAGGATTATCAAACTATTATTAGAGAAATATTTTCCTAATTGTGCCGGGAGACGTTCAAAAGAGGGATCATAAGAGATAGATCCGCGACGGGCAGAGATAACTACCAATAAATGGTCATAATTCACCTGCCCTGTCAACAGCAAGAGATCCTCCCACTCCTCCAATATGGAGAATTCCGTCGGAGTACCTGCATGTCGCTTTTTCACAAGTTGCTGAACACGCATCAATGTACGTTCATTGGCAAAAAAATGCACCCGACAGCCCAGGATACTTCCCATACGGCAGAAGTGTTCCACCCATTTAGAGAATCCCGACTCATATTCGGCCTTTGGCGGAACGGCAATATTGATTCGACGCAAGGTATTAACAGGCATCAGGAATTTGGCAATCATCACTTCACGATGCGTACCTTTCAACAGACTTTCGGCCAGATGTCCGAAGAAAGAGTCGACAATATTTGCTTTCCGGTGCAGACCGATCACAATATCCGTAGCTTCATACTCCTTGATTGTATGGATAATCCCCGAAGCAATATTCAAGTCATAGCGACTCACCATCGTAACAGGCACATCGGCAGCAGCGGCAATCATAGCCGCCTTCTCCAGATTACGTTTACCCTGCTGCTCTTTCTTCTCCGAACTGTTATTGTCATTGATAACGTTCAATGCCACCAATGCATTTTTCTGCTTGGCATCCTTTATTACTAAAGCCAGATTAATCAAATCTTCAATCGTCTCCGGGTTAGCCACCGGAATCAAGATTTGTTCCGTATTTACTTTTTTAGCTTCTTCTTCCGCCTGCACATTCTCATCCAAAGCAAAACGACGTGCCGAACGTTCGGTTACCAAAGAACTGATGACACAAGTGAAAAGTATCATCACTACCGTACCGTTCAATACATCATCATTCAGCAACCGTTCTCCATTCTCCATAATGATTTCATGACCGATCAACACTGCTGCCAGTGTAGCTGCGGCCTGCGCATTACTTAAACCGAATATCATGCTCCGTTCATTCGACTGCATCCGATAGATCTTTTGTGTGATCCAGGCAGCCAGCCATTTACTAAAGGTTGCCACCACTGTCATCACAATAGCCACTTTCAATGCTTCACCTCCGGTAAACAGGCTTCTTACATCAATAATCATTCCGACACCAATCAGAAAATAGGGAATAAACAGTGCATTTCCCACAAATTCCAACCGGTTCATCAAAGGAGATACATGAGGAATCAGGCGATTCAATACCAAGCCCGCCAGGAAAGCTCCTAAGATTCCTTCCATTCCTACAAATTCCATCAATCCTCCTCCGAGGAAAACCATCGCCAGCACAAACACAAACTGCATCACGCTGTCATCGTACTTCCGGAAGAACCAGCGTCCGATACGGGGGAAAAAGAATACAATCAGGAATCCGAGGAAAGCCACTTTTGCCACAAGAAATACCCAGAACCAGCCATCGACAGTCCCCTTAAACATGCCTCCTATGACGGCAAGAATAATCAAAGCAAGGGTGACGGTGACAGCAGTACCACCAATGGTGATATTGACACTGCGCAAACGAGACAATCCGTAACGGCTAATAATAGGATAAGCAATTAAGGTATGGGAAGCATACATACTTGCCAACAGCACCGCCGTGAGAAAACCATATCCCAGCATACTCATACTACTCCATATTCCCAACGCCATAGGAATCAGAAAAGTGAGCCAGCCGAACACGAAACTTTTCGTCCGGTTCTTCTTAAAGTCCTCCATATCCATCTCAAGACCGGCAAGGAACATGATGTAATAGAGTCCTACTTTACCAAACAGTTCAAAACTACTGTCGCGGTCGAGCACATGAAAGCCGTGTTCGCCAATCAGCACACCCGCCAGAATCATGCCTATAATATGAGGTATATGGAGACGCCCCAAAATCATCGGAGCAAAAAGAATGATAATTAGTACCAAAAAGAACACCCAGGTCGGATCAGAAATCGGCAGCGTTAAATTGAGATCAAACAGGTTCATAGGCTGTGTTTTTTAGGAATTTTCTGCAAAGGAACAAAAAAGTTTGCAGAATCCAATGAATGTCTAATGGTCATTTCACTCCAATAACCACGTCCAACTATACGGAAGCATGAGTAATCCGCCGAAAAACTGAAATATTTCTCTCAAAATCGATGTTTATATGCTAAATTGTTATAATTTTGCAGCCAAATCTTTTCTATTCGACAGGATAAGGAGAGAAATTCAATATTCACAATTTAACAAAAGAAAAAGATGATGAAAGCCGTGTTCGCCAATCAGCACACCCGCCAGAATCATGCCTATAATATGAGGTATATGGAGACGCCCCAAAATCATCGGAGCAAAAAGAATGATAATTAGTACCAAAAAGAACACCCAGGTCGGATCAGAAATCGGCAGCGTTAAATTGAGATCAAACAGGTTCATAGGCTGTGTTTTTTAGGAATTTTCTGCAAAGGAACAAAAAAGTTTGCAGAATCCAATGAATGTCTAATGGTCATTTCACTCCAATAACCACGTCCAACTATACGGAAGCATGAGTAATCCGCCGAAAAACTGAAATATTTCTCTCAAAATCGATGTTTATATGCTAAATTGTTATAATTTTGCAGCCAAATCTTTTCTATTCGACAGGATAAGGAGAGAAATTCAATATTCACAATTTAACAAAAGAAAAAGATGAAAGTAGCTATTGTTGGCGTAAGCGGAGCCGTGGGACAGGAATTCCTGCGCGTGCTCGATGAGAGAAACTTCCCGTTGGACGAGTTAGTTTTGTTCGGTTCTAAACGTAGTGCCGGAACAATTTATACTTTCCGCGGTAAACAGATCGAGGTGAAACTCTTACAACACAACGATGACTTTAAAGGGGTAGACATTGCTTTCACTTCTGCCGGTGCAGGAACATCTAAGGAGTTCGAGAAAACAATTACCAAGTATGGTGCTGTGATGATCGACAACTCCAGCGCTTTCCGTATGGATGCCGATGTGCCTTTGGTGGTGCCTGAAGTAAATGCAGAGGATGCATTAGAACGTCCGCGCGGCGTTATCGCCAACCCGAATTGTACGACTATCCAGATGGTAGTTGCACTGAAAGCCATCGAAAAGCTTTCTCATATAAAAACTGTGCACGTGTCTACCTATCAGGCAGCAAGTGGTGCGGGTGCCGCTGCCATGGACGAATTGTACGAACAATATCGTCAGGTATTGGCAAACGAACCTGTGACTGTAGAGAAGTTTGCCTATCAGTTGGCTTTCAACCTGATTCCGCAGATTGACGTATTTACAGAGAACGGTTATACGAAAGAAGAGATGAAAATGTATAATGAAACACGCAAGATCATGCATTCTGACGTAAAAGTTAGCGCAACTTGCGTACGTGTTCCTGCATTACGTGCTCACTCTGAAAGTATTTGGGTAGAAACTGAACGTCCGATTTCCGTAGAAGAAGCTCGTGAAGCGTTCGCTAACGGTGAAGGTCTGGTTCTGCAGGACAATCCGGCTGAAAAAGAATATCCGATGCCGTTGTTCCTGGCAGGTAAAGATCCGGTATACGTAGGCCGTATCCGCAAAGACCTGACAAACGAAAACGGATTGACTTTCTGGATTGTAGGTGACCAGATTAAGAAAGGGGCTGCCCTGAATGCTGTTCAGATTGCCGAATATTTGATTAAAGTAAAAAATATCTAATATAACAGACTGGATATAATATCCGGACAACTATAGATAAGCCCAATAAATCAGCCGGTTTGCAATGTGATAGTGATCACAATGCAAGCCGGTTTTTTATTCTCCAAGCCGTAATTAGAGAGAAAATACCTATTCGTAGGTAAGAAGTCACTAGTTATAGGTGTCAGCATTTACCAAAATAACTATTTATAGTGATTGATAGAAAGTCACTTTTTATCGAATTTTGCGCAAAACTTATCTATGAAATATTGTCTTTTTAATATAGCATTCTGGGGGCTACTATTTTTCAATTTATTTGAGGCCGCAGCTAATTCAAACATCTATACAATCTCGGGACGTGTGACCGAGGCAAAAACGAATTCCCCTTTGCCTGGTGCTTCTATTCTCATTAAAGGTACCTATTTGTGGGCCGTATCCAATCAGAAAGGAGAATTTACGATACAAGGAGTACAGGAGGGAAAATATAATCTGGAGGTTTCTTTTTTGGGTTATGTACCGGCAACAATTCCCGTAAATGTACGCAGCAATATCAATAACCTTCCTATCATACTCAAAGAAAATACACTTGCACTGGATGATGTAGTCGTCACTGCACAAGCACCCAAAAATGAATTAAACACGACGCTCACTATCGGAAATCATGCATTGGAACATCTACAGGTGTCCAACGTGAGCGATATCTCCGCTCTCCTTCCGGGAGGAAAAACTAAAGTGCCGGATCTTACCACCAATAATATCTTCTCATTACGCGACGGAGGGTCAACAGCCGGTAATGCCGCATTTGGAACAGCCGTAGAAGTGGATGGGGTTCGTATTGGAAACAATGGTTCGTTTGGCAATATGAGCGGAGTGGATACCCGGAATATCACTGTTGCAGATATTGAATCGGTGGAAGTCATCACCGGAGTGCCTTCGGCAGAATATGGAGACTTGAATAGTGGTATGGTCAAGATTCACACCCGGAAAGGGAAAACACCCTGGAACATATTGCTGTCCATCAATCCTCGCACCGAACAGGTTTCATTTGCTAAAGGATTGGATTTAGGAAACAATAAAGGTGTCATCAACATAAACGGTGAGTGGACCAAGGCTACTCAAAAGTTGGTATCTCCCTATTCTTCTTATACAAGAAGAGGATTCTCTGCCGGATATAGCAACACGTTCCGCAACGTATTGAGATTCGACATCGGTGTTACAGGCAATATCGGAGGAATGAATACCAAAGATGATCCTGATGCCTATTCGGGAGAATACAACAAAGTGAGAGATAACGTATTCCGGACAAACACTTCACTGGCCTGGCTGCTCAACAAATCGTGGATAACCAACCTTAAGTTCGACGCATCAATATACTACAATGATAACAACTCCCACGCGCATACGTTCTACTCCTATGCATCGGAGCAACCGGCTGTTCATGCCACGGAGGAAGGATATTTTATGGCAAACAAACTGCCATATACTTACTTTGCCGACCAAATCATCGACTCCAAAGAACTGGATTATGCCGCATCGTTAAAATATGAATGGAACAGACGATTTAAGACTGTAAACAGCAACCTGAAAGCGGGTGTTCAATGGAAAGCAACAGGCAATGTGGGTGAAGGAGAATATTACAAAGACCCATCATTGGCTCCGAACGGTTATCGTCCCCGTCCTTACACTACTTATCCATATATGCATAATGTTTCGCTTTATGCAGAAGAAAGTCTGTCATTTCCTGTGGGAAATACCATGCTTAGACTGATGGCAGGGGTACGTTGGGAACATTTGTTTATCAAGGGAACGAAATATAAGAACCTGAATACTCTTTCACCACGTTTCAATGCCAGATGGCAGTTGAACGAACATATCGCTATCCGTGGCGGTTGGGGAATTACCGAAAAACTTCCCTCTTTCTACACCTTGTATCCCAAACAGGAATATCGGGACATACAGACCTTCGGCTTTTCCTATAATAAGATTGAATCATCTTATATATATTATAGTCAGCCCTACACGTTATTGCACAATGAAAACCTACGCTGGCAACGGAATCAGAACGCAGAAATCGGTCTGGACGTCAACATTGCCCGTACCAGAATTTCATTAGTCGGTTATTTCAACCGTACCAAGCTGCCGTATAAATACGCAAGTACTTATACTCCGTTCTCCTATGATGTGCTCCAATTGCCGGATGGATTCACTATGCCGACTAACCCGCAAATCAATGTAGATAACCAGACAGGGATGGTTTACATACGCGACAATGCATCCAGTTACTGGACTCCTATGGATGTCAAAGTGACCGACCAGACTTTTGTAAAGTCAACTTCTCCCGACAATGGAATGGACGTGATTCGTCGCGGAGCGGAAATGATTGTTGATTTCCCGGAAATTATCCCGATTCGCACGCAATTCCGGGTAGATGCCGCTTATACTTATACGAAATACATCGACAACTCTTTATCGTATTATTATCAGAATGGATGGTCGCATACCAGTCTTGCCAATCGTTCTTACCAATATGTAGGTATCTACGCCAACGGCGACAACTTATCGACTACCGCCAACGGCAAACGTACCCACTCGCTGGATGCCAATATCACAGCCATCACCCGTATTCCGAAAGCCAGACTGATTATCTCGTGCCGACTGGAAGCTTCGCTTGTGAAGCGTTCGCAGAACATCTCCGAGTATCAAGGAAAAGAATATGCTTTCAATGTGAGCGAAAGCAGTAATACCCAAACCGGGGGAAGTATCTATGACGGTAACTCTTATACCGCTATCTGGCCGGTAGCATACCTCGACCTGAATAATGAGATGCATCCTTTCACATCAGCGGAAGCCGCGAATCCGGAATTCTCCTACCTGATACGCAAATCGGGCAATGCCTATACATTTGCAGCAGACGGATATGATCCTTATTTTTCTGCCAATATCAATATCACCAAAGAGATTGGAGACTATGTATCTCTTTCTCTCAATGCGATTAATTTCACCAACTCACGGCCTTATGTAAAATCTCATGCAACGGGTGTAAGCGCTCTCTTCACCCCGGATTTCTATTATGGACTTACTTGCCGTATCAAATTCTAACTATATGAAACAATTCATCTACATATTATTACTAACAGTGACTGGCATCTTTGCGGGATGCACAGATATCGATAAAGAGAATCCGTATGACAACCAGTTGCACAGCCTGCAGGTTACTGCCGTATATCCGGACGGATACACGGATCATCTCCGGGAAGGAGTGACCGTAAAGATTGAAGATGTCGACCGTGGAAATTCTTACAAGGCTAAAACCGACAAGAATGGAGTGGCGCAATTCTCTTTGACCAAAGGTATATACCGCGTACAAGTCAGCGACAAAGGCGGAAAGGATATTTTCAACGGATTAGCTGATAATGTCAAACTAACCAGCGGAGACATATCTCTTAATCTCCCGCTCATTCATTCCAAGGCCGGGACGATCATTATTAAAGAGATTTACTGCGGAGGATGCACAAAGTTACCGCTGGAAGGAAATTATCAATCCGACAAGTACATTATCCTGCATAATAACGACTCGGAAGTGCAATATCTGGATAGTTTATGCTTCGGAGCACTCGACCCTTACAATTCACAAGCCACTAATGTATGGGTGACACAGGATGAAGCAACCGGAGCAACTATCTTCAAGGACTTCGCTCCCATCGTTCAGTGTATCTGGCAATTTGGCGGTACCGGTAAAACGTTCCCGCTTCAGCCGGGAGAAGATGCTGTGATTGCCATCAACGGAGCGGTTGACCATGCGGCACAATATCCGCAATCTGTCAACCTGAACAAACCCGGATATTTTGTATGCTATAATAATGTTTATTTTCCGAACACACAGTATCATCCGGCTCCGGGCGACCAGATCACACCGGATCATTACCTGAACGTAGTGTTGAAGACTGGTCAGGCGAACGCCTATTCATTCTCGATATTTTCTCCTGCTGCGGTTATTTTTAAAGCCAAGGATACCACGATACAGGACTTCGTTCTAAAAGAGGGAAGCGTCATACAAAAACCGGGAAGCACTACGGATCAGGTGATAGCGGTACCACTCGACTGGGTGATTGATGGCACGGAAATATATTATGGCGGTTCCTCCAACAATAAAAAGCGTATTTCTCCATCCATCGATGCGGGATATGTCACTCAAAGTGCCACATACAACGGACGCAGTTTATACCGTCATGTGGATGAAGAAGCGACACAGGAAGCGGGTTACGAAGTACTGGTAGATACAAACAATTCTTCTACCGATTTTTATGAACGGGAAAAACAATCTTTGCATGAGTGAGATGAAGAAAATATATATAACAGGTCTTTGGATTCTATGTCTGACATCCGGAGTTTCGGCACAGACTTATGACATCATCGAACGGCGTAACTCCTGGAATGCCGGGGCAAATGTCACAGGTATCATGATGGACAGTATTTCTGCTTCCTATGCCGAACTGTACGGAAAGAATAACCACGGTGATTTCCGCAACTATTACGAAGCAAAAGAAGCATGGAGTGCCGGAGCGGTAGCAAAGTCCATCACTCATCTGAAAGGTTATTCACTGACGGGTTCGTTCTCATTCGATCATACTTCAGGCAAGGATATGAGCGGTTCGATGTTTATCCACCCGGGATTTTATCCCGTAGACCTCCTGGAGTTCACACCCGGACGTAAAGACTTGCAAACTTACGCTTTCATGGGTGGTATTGCAACTGATATTTCACCCAACTGGCGATTAGGAGGAAAGATAGACTTTGCCGCTTCCAACTATTCCAAACGAAAGGACTTGCGGCATACCAATTACCGACTGGATTTGAAAATAGCCCCCAGCGTCATGTATCATTCGGGAGATATGGCGATCGGCTTTTCCTATATTCTCGGTAAAAACAGTGAATCAGTAAAAGCAGAAGTCATCGGTACAGCCGAAAACTCTTACAATGCTTTTCTGGATAAAGGACTTATGTATGGAGCTTACGAAGCATGGGACGGGAGTGGAATCCATCTTAGTGAATCGGGTGTCAACGGTTTCCCCATCAAAGAATTGTCGAACGGGGGAGCCTTGCAACTTCAATGGAAAGGATTTTACGGAGATGCTGAATACATGTATTCTTCAGGTTCTGCCGGTGAAAGAGATGCTATCTGGTTTAAATTTCCAACCCACCGGATTACCTCCCATTTGAGTTATCATTTCAAACAGGGAAAGAAAGAGCATTTTCTGCGACTGAACTTGCAATGGTCACATCTGGTCAACAATGAAAATGTGATAACCAAAGAAACTGTGAACGGGATAACGACCACTCACGTACACGGTTCCAATCGTATTTTTGAGCAGGATGTTTTCTCTGCTAATCCCGAATATGAATTGATTAGTCCCCGCACGGAACTTCGCCTGGGAACGAATATATCAACATTCAGACGACTGACCACACAGATGTATCCTTATGTGGTTTCGGAAAAGAAGATTTGTAGCCAGACTTATATCTCCAGCGTATTTCATCTAGGGAAACTCGACCTGAAAGCGGCTGCATCCTTTGCCATAGGAAACTTTACCGAGAAAAACAGGACTACGGCAACAGATACGGAACCGGGTGATCCGCCTTATCGGCTGACTGATTATTACAATCTGAAAAATGAATATGCAACCGCCCCACAAGCGACATTTCATCTCGGATTGCGCTATCATTTCAACTATGGAATTTATGCGGAAGTAGAAGGTAGTTATACGCACGGTTTCAACCTGCAATATATAGATGGTTCGAACCGTTGGAACGAGACTATCAAATTAGGATATACTTTTTGAAAACAATGAATATAAATAAACTAAATTATTAAGCAATGAAAAAGAGTTTGACATTTATCTTCGCAGCAGCGCTTTTGGTATCTTGCCAACAGGAAGAGAACGAAGCTACGACTCCTGCAAACAGTCGCATTACTATCTCTCCCATTATTACACGTGCTACGGAAGTTAACTTTGAGACCGGAGATAAAATCGGTGTTACAATCACCCAAAACGGTGACTTCGTATATGCAGAGAATAAACAGATGACATACAATGACGGAGTATTTGCAGGCGATTTACTCTGGTACCCGGAAGGAAATGACAAATCGCAAATAGTAGCCTATTATCCCTATAAAGAGGGTAATACTCCGGCTTCATTTACTGTTGAAACCGATCAGACTAGTGGATATGGAGCGTCAGATTTTATGGCAGCAAAGAAATCGGATGTACTTCCGACTACCAACGTTATAAGCATGAACTTCAAACACATGTTTACTAAATTAGTGATTAATGTAACAAAGGAAGTAGAAGCTAACATCTCGTCTATCGCATTGAAAGGTTCCATCCCGACTGCAACTCTTGATTTGAGTGCTCTCACAGTGACTGCTGATGCAAACGCCTCCGCAACAAGCATTGTTGCACAAGCCGTTAAAGCGAATGAGACATACCACGCCATTATCGTTCCCCAAACAGTAGCCTTGACGCTTGAAGTAGCAACATCTGACGGCAAGACCTTGTCACAGAAGCTCACATCTACCACTTTGGCACAAGGAGGACAATACAGTGTGAACATTCGCGTGTTACCTGACGATATAGAAGTCAAACTTAGTGGTGACATTGAAAACTGGACAGATGAGGGTGAAATTGGAGCTGATAATGAGATTCCTTTCGAGGAACATCTCGATCAGAACTATTTCCTGTATGATAATGTAAAATATAAGACTGTAACTCTCTCAAACGGTACGACATGGATGGCTGAACCGCTTATTTATTTACCGAAAGGGTATACTCCTTCAAGTGATCCAACTGCTGATAGCCATGTTTGGTATCCGTATGAAATCACAGCCGACGGTGCAACCGTAGCTACAACAAAAGAAAGTGCCATAAAAGAATTAGGTTATCTATATGATTTCCAGGCTGCACTGGGTGGTAAAGAAATTACTGATAGTAATCTGACCTCCTTTGAAGGAGCACAAGGAATCTGCCCGAAAGGATGGCACATACCGACACGTCTGGAGTACTTTAATCTGGTAGGAAAAACAACGAATGATGCTGACGGCAAGGTACCGGCTGATGGTGATAAAGCTCTTTTTTATGATGCAGCTTATGATGGAGCCAAAATATCATCACTGATGGATGCAGGATTCAATTACCAATTCTCCGGTGTTCGTATGGCAACAAGTCTTACAGGCGCCGGCAGCTACCAAAAAACTGCAATAGCAGATGACGCCAAGATTCAAGCTGCGTGGCATGGAAAACCGGCAATGAATTATCTCATGACTTCGACCGCCTACAAACCCATATACAATAGTACCAGCGGCCTACTAACCAATATACAGTTCTTTGGATTAATGAGTACAATCAATGCAACCAAGTATCCGGAAGGCAGATTATCATTATCTTATGTTAGCATTAAAGCCGGTATGCAAGTTCGTTGCATAAGGGATCAAGCCGGCAACTAAAAGACTAATATTTGTTTCATGCCTTGAAACCTTTAGTTTCTCGGTGAGAAACCAACAGTTTCAAGGTTTGAAACTACCAGTTTCACACTGGGAAACTAAAAGTTTCAAGTAAGGCTACCCCCTCGCCCGTAAGGCGAACTACGATAAGCTATAAACAAACGAAAAACAGATTACAAACTATATAAAAACGAAGCAATAACAATGAAAACAAAAAAGCTAACAATCGCAATTGCCATCGTGGCAATGACTTTTATCGGAACTTCATGTGGTAACAAACAACAGAAAAGCGCATCAGAAGCGACTACAGAACAGTCTGCATCTTCCGCCTTGGAAATTGATTCTCTTCTTGCCAATGCCGAAAGCCTTGCAGGACAAGAAGTGACCATTGAAGGCGTCTGCACACATACCTGCAAACATGGCGCAAAGAAAATCTTCCTGATGGGTAGCGACGATACCCAAGTGATCCGTGTAGAAGCAGGAACCTTGGGAGCATTCGACCCTAAATGTGTAAACTCTATCGTTCGTGTTACCGGAACATTGAAGGAACAACGCATTGACGAAGCCTACCTCCAGAACTGGGAAGCACAACTCAAGGCACAGGCTGCCGAAAAACACGGAACCGGTGAAGCCGGATGCGACTCTGAAAAGAAAGCACGTGGCGAAACAGCTAACAGCCCCGAAGCCCGCATCGCAGACTTCCGCGCAAAAATAGCCGACCGCAAGGCAGAAACAGGAAAAGAGTATTTATCTTTCTATTTCATGGAAGCTAACTCGTATGAAGTGGAGTAGTAATATCCGTAAATGGAGTCGGCTCATACATCGTGACCTATCATTTTTCTTTTCCGGAATGGTATTGATATATGCCATTTCCGGAATTGTAATGAATCACCGTGACACTATTAATCCGAACTTCTCCATCACACGGAAAGAGTATAAGATAGCAGAAAAGCTACCGGATAAAGCAGGAATGAATAAGGAGAAAGTGCTCACTCTCCTGGAACCATTGGGAGAAAGCGGCAACTATACCAAATATTACTTCCCGAAAACGGACGTAATGAAAGTATTCCTGAAAGGTGGCTCCAACCTTCTAGTAAACGTAAAGACAGGGGAAGCGGTATATGAATCCGTCACCCGCCGCCCGCTTATCGGAGCAATGTCCCGTTTACATTACAACCCGGGACAATGGTGGACTTACTTCGCGGATATTTTCGCCATCGCTCTTATTATCATTACTCTCTCCGGCATCATCATGCTGAAAGGAAATAAGGGTATTATCGGCAGAGGAGGAATTGAAGTCATTGTCGGAATCTTGATTCCCATTCTTTTCCTTTTCTTCTTTTGAATAGAATAACAGATAAAATCAAATGGAACATATTATCGAATGTAACAATCTGACGCACTATTACGGCAAACGGTTGATTTACGAAAATCTTAGTTTCACAGTACCCAAAGGACGCATCCTGGGACTGTTGGGAAAGAACGGTACGGGCAAGACCACCACTATCAATATCTTGAGCGGTTACCTGAAACCCCGTTCAGGGGAATGTCGCATCTTCGGACAGGAGATTCAGACAATGGCACCGGCTCTGCGTCGCAATATCGGACTGCTCATCGAAGGTCATGTGCAATATCAATTCATGACCATCACCGAGATAGAGAAATTCTACGCAGCTTTCTACCCCGGTCAATGGAAAAAGGAAGCGTACTATGAACTGATGAATAAGTTGAAAGTCGCTCCCGGACAACGTATCTCACGTATGTCATGCGGACAGCGCTCACAAGTTGCCCTCGGACTTATCCTTGCACAAAACCCGGAACTTCTAGTATTGGACGACTTCTCACTCGGACTCGATCCCGGTTATCGCCGCTTGTTTGTCGACTATCTCCGTGACTATGCCCGCTCGGAAGGGAAAACCGTCTTCCTGACCTCACATATCATTCAGGATATGGAACGACTCGTTGATGACTGTATTATCATGGACTACGGAAAGATACTGATTCAGAAACCAATCGTCGAATTACTGGAAAAAGGACGTCGCTACACTTTCACTATTCCCGAAGGTTATGAACTTCCTGCGTCTGATGATTTCTATCATCCTTCTGTCATGCGAAACCAGTTGGAGACCTTCTCCTTCCTGCAACCGACAGAGACAGAAGCAAAACTGAAATCAATGTCAGTGCCTTACACTAATTTTCATAGTGAACAGGTAAATTTGGAGGATGCATTTATCGGCCTGACAGGCAAATACTGATTAAATTAAGAATAAGAATTGGCTACTCGTAACCCACAAATCATAATTCATAAATCATAAATCCTCAAAAATGTACGCTATATTTTATAAAGAATGGATAAAGACACGGTGGTATTTTCTGCTTGCCGTGCTCGCCACACTCGGTTTTACAGGCTATTGTATGCTTCGCATCAACCGGGTGGTAGAAATGAAAGGGGCTGCTCATGTATGGGAAGTCATGCTGCAACGCGATGTTATCTTCATTGATATGTTGCAATATATCCCCCTGATTGCCGGAATCCTGATGGCAATCGTGCAGTTTGTCCCCGAGATGCAACGCAAATGTTTGAAACTGACTCTCCATCTGCCTTATCCGGAACTAAAAATGACGGGCAATATGTTACTCTCCGGACTCATATTGATTCTTGTCTGTTTTGCTTCTAATTTCCTGTTGATGGAAGTATACCTGAACGGAATACTTGCCCATGAACTGAAGAACCACATATTGCTCACCGCTTTAACGTGGTATCTTGCCGGGATTTCCGGCTACCTGCTCGTCGCATGGATCTGCCTTGAACCGGCATGGAAACGTCGTATTCTGAATCTCATTATCGCTGTATTGTTACTCCGGATCTTCTTTCTGTCGCCCACACCGGAAGCATACAACAAGTTCCTCCCTTATTTAGTGGTTTATACTTTGTTGACAGCTTCTTTCTCGTGGCTTTCTATCGTACGATTTAAGGCCGGAAAGCAGGACTAAACAATTAAAAATTAAAGATTAAAAATTAAAAGATTGAGAAATGAGACGTTTCAGTACCATACTATTATATGTAACCATCGCTTTCCTGCTTCTTTGGCAGTTGCCTTGGTGTTACAATTTCTTTGTCGTAAAGCCGGAGAAGACTCCCTTTACCCTATATAGTTTCGTCATTGGCGATTTCGCACAGATGGGACAGGAAGAGGGAAAGGGAAGCGTGCGTCGCGACTTGGCAGGAAACATTTATTCGGAAGCTGCTTTCGACAGCATCCTGCCTATGTTTTACTTCCGCCAGTTGATGTCTGACGAGCGTTTTCCAGATACCATTCAAGGAATCGCAGTGACTCCCAAAATGGTGCAGACGGAAAACTTCAACTTCCGCAGCGTTCCTTCGGATATCAATGCGCCTTCTATCGGACTTTACCCGCTAATGGAATCCATGTCAGGACGTGTGGATTTAAAAATGCCGGATGATGTATTCCGCATCACCTCCAAAGGGATCGAATTCATCGACATGGCTACCAACAGCGTGAAGGAAGATAAAAGCCTTCAGTTTACCGAAGCTATGACTAAAAAGGAGTTTCGTTTCCCGGCAACGGAGATCGTAGGAAATCCAACGGTGAAAAAGGAGTATGACGAAGGTTATCTTCTATTGGATGCCGACCGCCGTCTGTTTCATCTGAAACAGGTGAAAGGGCGTCCGTATGTTCGTGCCATCACCTTGCCTGAAGGACTGACACTGGAACATCTGTATCTGACAGAGTTCAGAAATAAGAAAACACTTGCGTTCATGACCGATGTCAACAATGCTTTCTATGTACTGCAGAGCCGGACATACGAAGTAGTGAAAACAGGAATTCCTGTATTCAATCCCGAAACGGATGCATTAACCATCATCGGTAATATGTTCGATTGGACGGTACGTGTGACTACTCCGACCTCTGATAATTATTACGCATTGAATGCCGACGATTATTCATTGATTAAAAAATTAGAGAACGCATCGTCTACTCATTCCATGCCCGGTATTACTTTCACATCTTATACTGATAAATATGTAATGCCACGTTTCGAATAGTATTCCCATATTGAATGTAACAGTTGTAAGGGACTATCAAAAGTCAATCTATTAAATATGACTTAGGGTAGTCCCTTACTGTTTTCTTCCCATGCGTGTATAGGAAACAAAAAGAATTACAATCTTTTCTTCTGTAAGTATGGGCTTTTTCCGGCAAGAAAGTTTATCTTTGCCGACTCATTCAAATATTCAGACCGCAATTGCTTCTGCATTATACACAAACAAATACGGTAAAACGAAAAAACTCAAATTAAAAACCGTATGAAAGTTTACAAAGCATTTGCTTTCCTAAGTATCTTCATCATATTGTTCTATAATTGTTCGCTCCCTACTGATGACGAAGTAAAAGGAGATTCAGAGGGAGAGGATACAGTTACCTCCGAACTTCCCTGGGAAGGAGAGATGGACAAATTCACCATCAATTCTAAAGAAGGAATCCATCTGAATGATCCATACGAAGACGCCGGAACAGCTTATGTCACCATTCCTTCCACCTCTGTAAAAAATACCCGTTGGGAATTTGGAGTTCACCTCACCTTTAATCCTTCCGCTAACAATTATGCACGATTTTATCTGACTTCTTCCTCAAACATTCTTTCCGAGAATTTAAACGGTTATTATATTCAGATAGGAGGAGCCAAAGATAATGTAACTCTTTATCGTCAAAACGGAGACCAATCTAAACTACTGGCTTCGGGAAGAGAGTTGATGAAAGGAGACTCTTCACCGAAACTATATATAAAAGTAGAACGTGACAATAATGGTTACTGGACTTTTTGGACACGACGTGAATCCGAGAATGAATACGTAAAAGAAAAACAAATAAAAGATACCGATATACAAACTTCCCGCTACTGCGGTATATACTGCATTTACACCAAAACCCGCTGTAAAGGATTTACATTTCATCACATACAGCTATCTAATAACGTAGAAACGGACACTACACCTGATGAAACACCCGATCATCCCGGAACAGACATTCCAGATAATCCGAACACCCCCGAATTACCGAAAGATGTGAGAGGTATGCTTCTTTTCAATGAAATCATGTATAATAATGCCACTGATGGTGCAGAATATATAGAAATCTACAATCCGACTGAACAGGCTATCATTTTACCGGCACTTTATCTATATAAGATGTATAAAGACGGGGCAATATACAATACTACCATCCTTCAAAATGAAAGTCCTTCTACTCCCCTAACCATTCCTGCCAAAGCATATCTTTGCTTCACGAAATACTTCAACAGAGTCGTTCAGAAACATAAAGTCGGTGGAGAAAATATAATAATTATACCGAACTTCCCGGCACTGAACAATAATGGCGGGTATCTGGCACTTTCAAGTAGTAAAGAGACTGCACCAGGACATACTTTTGACACTTGTTGTTTTAGAGATGAAATGCACACCATTGATAAAATAACCGGCGTTTCGCTTGAAAAGAAATCTCCGGAGTTGTCCTCGCTCAACAAAAACTGGCGTTCCTCCAAACATGCCACCGGAGGCACACCCGGAATAAAAAATATGTAAGAGTATGTATATCTATGATAAATTCCCTACATTTGTAGGCAAAGTAAACAAGTTCCGGATATTTATCCTCAAACGAATTTAAACAGCAGATATGAGTCCAGCCGTTATATCTATTACTATTGTGGCATACTTTATCATCCTGTTCACTATCTCTTATATAGCAGGACGCAAAGCTGACAATGAAGGGTTCTTCGTAGGAAACCGTAAATCAGCCTGGTATATCGTTGCCTTTGCCATGATCGGTTCCACCATTTCCGGAGTCACCTTCGTTTCCGTTCCGGGTATGGTACAGGCAAGTAGCTTTTCTTACCTGCAGATGGTGCTGGGATTCATAGTAGGACAAATTATCATTGCATTTGTACTTGTTCCCCTCTTTTATCGCATGAATCTGGTTTCCATTTATGAATATCTGGAGAACAGGTTCGGAAGCTCCTCCTACAAGACGGGAGCATGGTTCTTTTTTATTTCAAAGATGTTAGGGGCAGCCGTCCGGCTCTTTCTCGTATGCCTGACATTGCAGTTTCTTATCTTCGATCCTTTCCATCTCCCATTCCTGTTGAACGTGATCCTTACGGTATTTATCGTATGGCTTTACACTTTCCGCGGTGGAGTGAAATCATTGATATGGACGGATGTTCTAAAAACATTCTGCCTGGTAGTGTCGGTTGTACTTTGCATCTATTATATTGCTTCCAGCCTCCATCTGAATTTCAGTGGTTTGGTTAGTACGATTTCAGACAGTGACTTTTCCAAGACATTCTTTTTTGACGATGTTAATGACAAACGATATTTCTTCAAGCAATTCTTGGCAGGTGTATTCACCGTTATTGCCATGAACGGGCTCGACCAGGATATGATGCAACGCAATCTTAGTTGCAAGAATTTCCGAGATTCTCAAAAGAATATGATTACAAGCGGTATCTCACAATTCTTTGTCATTCTGCTTTTTCTGATGCTGGGAGTACTGTTATATACGTTTACAGCACAGCAAGGCATTGAGAATCCGGGAAAAAGCGACGAGTTGTTTCCGATGATCGCTACCGGAAATTATTTTCCCGGCATAGTCGGAATATTATTCATTATCGGACTGATAGCCTCCGCCTATTCTGCAGCGGGTTCTGCCTTGACGGCACTGACCACTTCCTTTACCGTAGATATTTTACATGCACAAAGAAAAGGAGATGCGACACTTAGCCAAATACGCAAACAGGTACATATCGGTATGGCAGTTGTGATGGGGGCAGTCATTTTTGTATTCAATTTGCTGAACAACACCAGTGTGATTGATGCGATTTACACATTGGCCAGTTATACGTATGGTCCTATCTTAGGGTTGTTCGCTTTCGGCATCTTCACCAAGAAACAAGTTTATGATAAATATATTCCGTTGGTAGCTATCGCTTCTCCTATTCTTTGCTATATCCTGCAACGAAATTCGGAAGCATGGTTCAACGGTTACCAAATTAGTTACGAGCTGCTATTATTTAACGCTGCATTTACTTTCATCGGACTTTGCTTCCTCATTCGAAAGAAATCAACGATGGACAATACGACAGTTCTTTAATATTAAGATGAAGATGAAGAAGAAAATTAATTGCTTCATACCTTTCGGCACCCCGGAAGATACCATGCAGACAGTAAAGGAACTACAAGTGTCAGAGCTAGTAAATAAGATCTATTTATTAGGTTCGGAGCCCGGTAAGAAAGCTCTTCCGGGTTGTGAATATCTCTCTGTTAAAGGGTTCTATTCCACAGACACAATGAAAACAATTGCAGCCAATGCCAATACGGAATATACTCTGTTCTACTTGAAACAAACTCCATTAAAACTGGGACTGTATGCCTTGGAACGCATGGTGCAAATCATGGAGAACGATAAAAAGAATGGAATAGTTTATGCCGACCACTATCAGCTGATTAACGGAGAACTTAAACAAGCACCTGTCATTGACTACCAATTAGGAAGCGTCCGGGATGATTTCGATTTCGGTTCCATGCTTCTATTCAGTTCTTCTGCCTTCACTAAAATAGCAGATGCTTTGCGTGAAAAGTACAAATACGCAGGACTATATGCTATGCGTCTATTCATCTCTTACAAATATTCAATTGTGCACATCAATGAATATCTATACATCGAAATTGAAACAGATACCAGAAAAAGCGGAGAGAAACAATTCGACTATGTAAACCCCAAAAATCGGGAAGTACAAATTGAAATGGAAGCTGCCTGCACCGAATACCTGAAATGTATTGATGCTTATTTCATGCCTACTTCTTCACGGCCTGTAAATCTTCACAGCGAAAACTTTGAATTCGAGGCATCTGTCATCATCCCTGTACGCAATCGTGCTCATACAATCCGCGATGCTGTCAATTCGGCTTTAAACCAACGGACCACTTTCTCTTTTAACATTATTGTTATCGACAATCATTCCACCGATGGAACGACGGAAATTCTCCAGGAACTAAGTAGCGATAAAAGATTGATCCATATCATCCCCCAAGAAAATGATTTAGGTATAGGAGGGTGCTGGAACAAGGGTATATGTCACGAAAAATGCGGAAAGTTCGCTATACAGTTAGATAGCGACGATTTATATAAAGATGAATCCACTTTACAGAAAATCGTAGACACCTTTTATAAGGAAAGCTGCGCAATGGTCATAGGTACCTATCTAATGACCGACTTCCAACTGAACGAAATCCCCCCCGGTATCATTGACCACAAAGAGTGGACACCGGAAAATGGAAAGAACAACGCTCTACGTATCAATGGTTTGGGTGCTCCACGAGCTTTCTACACTCCTATTCTTCGTGATATCAAATTGCCGAATACCAGCTATGGTGAAGATTACGCCATAGGATTACGAATCTCACGGGAGTATAAGATCGGACGTATCTATGATGTAATATACCTCTGTCGCCGTTGGGAAGGTAACTCTGACGCCGCATTAAGCACAGAAAAAGTCAATCGGAACAACTTCTACAAAGACCGAATCCGCACATGGGAAATTAAGGGCAGAATCCAGATGCATACTATCGATGAAGAGTTTCAAGAACTTGTAGAGGAAATGATAGAAAACCAAAAAGAAAACTGGGAACTTGCGAAAAGGAACTATGAAGCGTTGGAAGAAAATCTGGAAAAGAAAAAAGTCTTGAAACTGAAGGAAGAAGATAGAGAGATGAAAGTTAGAATTTTCCCGAATCCTCAACGCATCCTCTCGACCATGGCAAAAACAGATAGTCGTTCTATCCAGGAAAGGCCTTGTTTCTTATGCGGGAAAAACCGCCCCGCAGAGCAAACATATCTACCATTCGGACATTATGAGGTATGCCTCAACCCCTACCCCATTTTTCAGCGTCACTTGACAATCATCGACAAGGAACACACTCCACAAAGCATGAAAGGACGTTTTGAAGATATGCTTCACTTAGCTGAAAACCTGGACGAGTTCTATATACTCTATAACGGACCGGAGTGCGGTGCTTCCGCCCCTGACCACATGCATTTCCAGGCAGCAGGAAAAGAAGAAGAACTGACTAACCCTTTTGCGCTGAATTTCTTGAAGAGTATATTAGAAAATGAAAACGGCGTAACAACTTATGTAGACAATGTATTCACAACTTGCATAGGTATGACATCAGGTCTGAAAGTTGACTTAATGCAACAATTTGAAAAGGTCTACCAAAATCTTTCCATCATTTATTCGGATAAGGAACCTTTAATCAACATGATAACCTGGTATGGTCTCGATAAAATAAGCCATTTCGGAGGTGACGAAATAGAAGTATGGAATTGCATCATTTTCCTACGCTCAAAACATCGTCCCGATTGCTATTATACCCCAAATGAAAAAGGGCTATTAATAAGTCCGGCTGTTGCAGAAATGGGTGGCATATTCCCGATTGTCAGAGAAGAAGACATGGATAAATTAAACGCCAAAAAACTCACAGAGATTTACAAGGAGATAAGTTTATCTCCCCAACAATTAAATACTCTATGCGATCAATTATTCAAAAAGAAATAGTAATAAAGTAGTATGCGAGTCCCCTTAATAAGTGTTGGTATTCTTTCCGGGAAAGAGATTGAATTTTCTTTCCCTATAAAATTTATCTCTTCCGACGAAACGGAAAGCTCCGGTATGCAAAAGGCTATTTACCGGGATGGGAAGATTCATTGGCAAGGGAAAGAATATAATGAATTATCTTTCACTCCCCAACAAGGTGTATCTGCTTTCTTTGAACTGAAAGATGTGACCATCGGAATCAACTTCCATTGGGAACGCAAAGAAGTCCAGAAATTCAAAGGGGAGTTAAAGATCATCGTCGAAGGGGAACAACTTACTGCTATCAATATTATTTCCATCGAAGAATATCTCACCAGTGTGATTTCATCAGAAATGAGTGCTACTGCTTCTTTAGAACTACTAAAGGCACATGCTGTTATTTCTCGAAGTTGGCTGTTGAATAAGTGGAAGACAGAGAGTAGAAAACAGGAAATGAAGAACGAGAAAATAGGAAAGTCTATACAGAAGGATAGCGCAACCTGTTCTCCATCTTTCGTTTCGGATTCTCAATTTATCAAATGGTATGACCACGAAGCGCACAAAAACTTTGACGTATGCGCAGACGATCACTGCCAACGGTATCAAGGAATCACACGTGCCTCAACACCACAAGCTATCGAAGCAGTCACTGCTACCCGGGGCGAAGTATTGATGTATGCAGGAACGATTTGTGATGCCCGTTTCTCTAAATGTTGCGGCGGGGCTTTTGAAGAGTTCCAGAATTGTTGGGAAAACGTAAAGCACCCCTATCTCATCGGTCAACGGGATTGTAAGATTGAAGACCAACTACCCGATTTGACAATAGAGACGGAGGCTGATAAATGGATTCGTACTTCTCCTGTCGCATTCTGCCACACGCAGGACAAAAAGATCCTAAGCCAGGTTTTAAACAACTATGACCAGGAAACGACAGACTTCTATCGTTGGAAAGTCTGCTACTCCCAACAAGAACTTTCAACCCTGATTCATCAACGTTCGGGGATTGATTTCGGGCAAATTCTGGACTTAATTCCTATAGAACGGGGAACGTCGGGACGCCTTGTCCGATTGAAGATTGTAGGAACCTTGCGGACACTTATTATCGGAAAAGAGCTGGAAATACGTCGTACCCTATCTACTTCCCATCTTTATAGTTCTGCCTTCGTAATAGACAAGGAATATAAAGAAAAGGGACATAAAAAAGATAAAAATCCTTCACGATTCATCCTTATCGGAGCCGGATGGGGACATGGAGTAGGACTTTGTCAGATTGGTGCTGCCGTAATGGGAGAGCAAGGTTATAAGTATGAAGAAATACTGTCTCACTATTACCCCGGCAGTACGCTCGAAAAACAATATCAATGAAAAAAAGAACAATGCCATGACAACACCCACTATAAAAAGAAATCCCTGGAGCTGGATACCAACCCTCTACTTCGCAGAAGGGCTGCCCTATGTAGCGGTAATGACGATTGCTGTTATCATGTACAAGCGTTTGGGATTATCCAATACGGAAATAGCTTTATACACTTCCTGGCTCTATCTTCCCTGGACTATCAAACCTCTATGGAGTCCATTTGTCGATCTGGTGAAAACAAAACGGGCTTGGATTATTGCCATGCAAGGTTTCATCGCCGCCGGATTTGCAGGGATAGCCTTCTTTATCCCAACTGCACATTATGTACAGTTGACTCTTGCTTTTTTCTGGTTGCTAGCCTTCAGCTCCGCTACACATGACATCGCTGCAGATGGTTTCTATATGCTCGGACTCAATAATAAGGAACAATCTTTCTTTGTCGGTATCCGGAATACCTTCTATCGGCTTGCCAACATTTTCGGGCAGGGAATTCTTGTCATGCTGGCAGGATGGTTGGAAACATCACAAAACAATATTCCCTTGGCATGGAGTATTACATTCTACCTTCTTGCAGGATTGTTTCTTGCTCTTACTATCTATCATCGTCTGATTCTCCCCCATCCTGATTCGGACATTAAACGTCCCGGACTCACACCGGGTAAATTGTTGGGAGATTTTCTTCTGACCTTTGTCACCTTCTTCAAGAAAAAGAACCTGGGTCTCATGTTCTTTTTCCTTCTCACTTACCGGCTGGGAGAATCACAGTTAGCCAAAATAGCTTCTCCTTTCCTGCTCGATGCTACCGATAAAGGTGGGCTAGCTTTATCTACCACAACTGTCGGAATGATCTATGGAACTATAGGCGTCATAGCTTTATTAGTTGGCGGAATCATCAGTGGTTTCCTCGTTTCCCGCGACGGATTCAGAAAATGGATATTACCTATGGCGTTAGCTATCAACCTTCCTGATCTATTATATGTATGGATGGCTGCCGCCACTCCGGATAATCCTATATTTATAGCCATTTGCGTAGCTATCGAACAACTGGGCTATGGTTTCGGCTTTACCGCTTATATGCTATATCTGATTTATATTGCGGAAGGCGAACACAAAACGGCGCACTATGCTATCGGAACCGGCTTTATGGCACTTGGTATGATGCTTCCGGGGATGCCTGCAGGATGGATACAGGAGCATCTCGGATACACCAACTTCTTTATTTGGGTTTGTATTTGTACCCTACCCGGTATCGTCGCCTCATTAATGATCCGCAACCGACTGGAAGATTCTTTCGGAAAGAAACAATAAACTTACTTATTAACTTAACACATTAAAAAGTGACAGTCATGAATACAACAAGTAACAAACGCCTTTTGGCACTCGATGTAATGCGAGGCATTACTATCGCAGGAATGATTCTGGTTAATAATCCGGGCTCTTGGGGACATGCATACGCTCCCCTAAAACATGCCCAATGGAACGGTCTTACCCCCACAGACCTGGTTTTCCCTTTCTTCATGTTTATCATGGGAATCTCCACCTACATCTCACTTAAAAAGTATAACTTTACATTCAGTACTCCGGCTGCCCTGAAAATAATCAAAAGAACCATTGTTATTTTCCTTATCGGAATAGCCCTCAACTGGTTTGCCTTACTGTGTTACACCCACAATCCTCTCCCATTTGAGCAAATTCGCATCTTGGGAGTCATGCAGCGTCTTGCGCTCTGCTATGGTGCTTCAGCACTTATTGCCTTGCTATTGAAACACAAGTATATACCTTATCTGATTGTGGTATTATTAGTAGGTTATTTCATTATTCTCATTACCGGTAATGGTTTTGCCTACAACGAAACGAATATTCTTTCCATCGTCGACCGCAGCATCTTGGGAGACGCTCATATGTATCAAGACAACCACATCGACCCGGAAGGACTTCTTAGCACTATTCCTTCTATCGCACACGTATTGATCGGATTTTGCGTCGGTAAACTACTCATGGAAGTAAAAGATATACATGAAAAATTGGAACGGCTTTTCCTTATCGGTACTATCCTGACTTTTGCAGGTTTCCTATTTAGCTATGGTTGCCCATTCAACAAAAAGATATGGTCGCCCACCTTTGTGCTGGCCACTTGCGGATTAGGCTCCAGCCTATTAGCTTTACTCGTCTGGATTATCGATATCAAAGGATGTAAAAAATGGAGCCGTTTCTTTGAATCTTTCGGAGTGAATCCTCTCTTTATTTATGTAATGGCAGGTGTCATCGCCGTTTTGGTAGGCGCTATCACCGTCACTTATCAGGGAGAAAGTGTCTCCATCCAACAAGTCGTCTACAGATGTGCCCTCCAACCTGTTTTCGGGGATGAAGGAGGTTCTCTTGCCTATGCTATCCTCTTTGTCTTACTTAACTGGTCAATAGGCTATATATTATACAAAAAGAAAATATACATTAAGATATGATACTCATTGCAGATAGTGGTTCTACCAAAACCGACTGGTGCATCGTTTTCAACGGCACCCCAATCAAACGAATTGGAACGAAAGGAATTAACCCTTTCTTCCAGTCAGAAGAAGAAATTCAACAAGAACTGACACATTCCCTCCTACCACAACTACCGGAAGGAACGATCAACTCCGTCTTTTTTTATGGTGCAGGATGCACTCCCGAAAGAGCTCCCGTTCTCCGACGGGCCATTGCCGACAGTCTGCCCGTCATTGGAAACATCAAAGCCAATTCGGATATGCTTGCTGCTGCCCGCGGACTATGCGGACATGAAGCAGGGATTGCCTGCATCCTCGGCACAGGTTCCAACTCCTGTTTCTACAACGGTGAAGAGATTGTCAACAACATCTCCCCTCTCGGATTCATCCTGGGAGATGAAGGAAGCGGCGCAGTCTTAGGAAAACTATTGGTAGGTGATATGTTGAAAAACCAGCTTCCACCCACCATCAAGGAAGCTTTCTTAAAACAGTTCGACTTGACAGCTCCCGAAATCATCGACCGGGTTTATCGTCAACCCTTCCCGAATCGTTTTCTGGCAAGTCTCTCCCCCTTTATAGCGCAACATCTGGAAGAGCCGGGGATACGACAATTAGTGCTTGATAGTTTTATTGCTTTCTTCCGAAGAAACGTAATGCAATATGATTACACGCAGTACCCTGTACATTTTATCGGATCAGTGGCTCACTGCTACAGGGAGATATTACAAGAAGCTGCACAAGAGACAGGAATCAGAATTGGAAAGATTCTGCAAAGTCCGATGGAGGGGCTAATTTTATATCATACCGCTTCATCTCAATCCTTGTAATTTGTATTTTTAGTCAATTGCCATTATCAATATGCAGATAACCGAACAACCGTCGCTCTACGACAATCTGGAAAAGAAATCCGTACGGGAAATATTAGAAGACATTAACCGGGAAGACCAGAAGGTGGCGTTAGCCGTACAAAAAGCCATTCCACAAATCGAACAGCTCGTCAACCAAATTGTACCCCGCATGAAACAGGGTGGACGTATCTTTTACATGGGTGCAGGTACCAGTGGGCGCTTGGGAGTGCTGGATGCTTCCGAAATCCCTCCTACTTTCGGAATGCCCCCTACCTGGATTATCGGATTGATAGCCGGTGGGGATACAGCCCTGCGCAATCCGGTAGAAGGTGCCGAGGACGATATGAGCCGAGGATGGGAAGAACTTACGAAATATCATATCAATCAAAAAGATACAGTGATTGGCATTGCCGCTTCGGGCACTACTCCTTATGTAATCGGTGCCTTACGGGAGGCCCGCAAGCATGGCATCCTGACAGGTTGCATCACCAGCAATCCGAATTCTCCGATGGCGGCAGAAGCAGATGTCGCCATCGAAATGATTGTCGGTCCGGAATATGTCACAGGAAGTTCGAGAATGAAATCAGGCACCGGACAGAAAATGATTCTGAACATGATTAGCACGTCGGTGATGATTCAACTCGGACGGGTAAAAGGAAATAAGATGGTAAACATGCAACTTAGTAATCATAAACTGGTAGAAAGAGGAACCAGGATGATTATGGAGGAACTGGGATTAGATCATGACCATGCACAAAAATTATTGCTGTTACACGGTTCTGTAAAAAAAGCGATTGACGCTTACCGATATTCTCAAGATCATTAAAATCTCTACTTACTCTTGTTTAATCAAGAGTTTATTATACGCATCATATACCAATCTTATTAATATGGAATATGACACATTAACCATTATTATTCATCCGACAGTCTCATAGATACAATACAAAAAGATTTTGAAACAAAATCAAAAACATTTATTGAACAAACCGGTTTGTTCACACTTCTTCATTTTATCCCCAAAGAAAAAAACTTCAAGAAATAGTAGATTGGTATCAACAGAATAAATAATTGAAACATACCCAAAGCCCGTTCTTATCAATACCAACTATCTTTGCATCGTGTCACAGTACAGACGAAAAATAAACCATTTCTGGAATTTAAGACACAAAGAAGATAATCTCGCTAAATATAATATTTATGAAGAAGAACATTTGCATCATTTTGAGCCTGTTGTTATATACAATAGGAATGCAGGCAGAAGTAAGACTTCCCGGAATCTTTTCCGACAAGATGGTTTTACAACGTGACACCCCTATCCCATTATGGGGTTTTGCAGATCCTAAAGAAACTGTTGTTATTGAATTCAACGGAAAGCAATACAAAACCCGGGCTTCCCAAACAGGAGAATGGGCGGTCAACCTGCAGAAGCACAAGGCCGGAGGTCCCTACGAATTGAGAGTCAACCAGAAAATAATACAAGATGTATACGTAGGCGACGTGTATCTATGCAGCGGACAATCGAATATGGAACTTACCGTAAAGCGTGTCATGGATAAATACAGGGATGAAATCATGTCGTATGAAAACAATCTGATCCGTTATACCAAAACGTCGTACGCTTACAACTTTATCGAGCCTCAACAAGATAGCAATAATGAATGGAAAATCTGTACCCGGGAGAATACGTTGGACTTCGCAGCCCTATGTTATTTCTTTGCAAAAGAAATGCAGGCAGAAAAAGGAGTTGCAATTGGCATTATCAATAGTAGCTGGGGAGGGACAAACATAGCATCATGGTCTACCCGCCAGTCACTCGAGAAATATGCCAGATTCCGGGAAAAGCTCCAGTCCCCACAGTACTTCCATCCTGATTATCCGGATTCTGTGAAGAACGCCCAAAAAGAACAAGTGAATCAATGGCATCGACAGCAATCGGCAAATGACCTTGGGAACAAAGAAAAATGGACAAGTGACGGTTTCGACGCTTCAGATTGGAAAAAAGTGGATGTATTCAACTCCAATTGGGGAGGTAGCTGGAACACTCCTCTCAATGGAGTCCATTACTTCCGCCAGCGAATTAACATACCCGAATCATTAGCCGGACAACAAGCTGTTTTACGCGTGGGAACACTAAAAGACTCGGATGCTACCTATATAAACGGTATCTGTGTAGGAAGAACAAGTTATCAATATCCTCCGCGTATTTACCAAGTCCCGACAGACTTACTCCGTGCCGGTGAAAACGAGATTGTCATCCGCCTTGTCAGCAGTGCCGGACGTCCGGAATTTGTAAAAGGGAAGCCTTACCAATTGGAAATAGCCGGTCAGACAATTCCGCTGACCGCTATGTGGCAGCATAAAATAGGCTGTACAATGAAACGTATTCCTTCCACTATCGGATTCCAAAATGAACCCACCGGACTATATAATAGTATGATTCATCCGCTACGCAACTACGGAATACGAGGCATAATCTGGTATCAGGGAGAGTCGGATACGGGTCCTGAAGGTAGCAAACATTATGAAAGACATCTGATTGATCTTGTAAACGACTGGCGTACCCAATGGAACAATAAAAACCTGCCTTTCGTCATTGTGCAACTTGCGAATTACCAACAAAGAAGCAAAGTGCCTGTAGAAAGTGGCAACGCACAAGTACGTGAAGCACAACGCAAGGCAAGTCTCCAGTTAAAGAATGTCGGACTGGCCACTGCCATTGATTTAGGTGAAAGTAATGATATTCATCCACTCAACAAAAAAGACTTGGCACACCGTTGTGTGCTTCAAATGAACAAACTTTCTTTCGGTGAGAAGAATATCGTAGCGGAAGGGCCTATGGCTGAAGCTACCGAATTAAAAGAAAACGGTCGGATCGTTATCTCTTTCAGGCAAGGAACAGGCTCTTTAAAGCAAGCTAAATCATTAGAAGGCATTGCCATTGCTGCCAATGATGGAAAATATAGATTTGTAGAGGCCTATACCGAAGGGGATAAAGTAATTGCTTTATGGAACGGAAAAGGAATACCGGCAAGCATCCGCTATGCATGGGAAAACAATCCACCCTCTTCCATCTATAATACAGAAGGACTTCCTGCATCCAGTTTCCAATTACCAATTATCAACAAATAGAATATCCGGTTACTGTGAAACATAAGATCAATGATTAACAACAAATTACTAAATATTGAAACCATGAAAAAGTTATTTCTATTCTTCTACCTCTCTGTTGTGAGTATAGCGGCATTTGCCGCTGAACAATTTGTAATATTCACACCGGCTGGTAATCATTTTCCGTTGGTTGCCAACGGAGTTCCTTGTCCGATATACATAGATTCTTCCGAAGACAAAGGGGTAATGATTGCTGCCGGCAATCTTCAACAAGACATACTGCAAGTATGCGGAAAAAAGCCTGAACTCTTAACAAGCACAAGTTCGAAACGGTGTATCATTGCAGGTACTTATGGCACTCCTTTTATAAAGAAGCTGATGTCAGCAGGCAAAATAGACAAAAAGGAATTGGATAGAAAAAATGAAAAATACATCCTGCAAGTCATCGCCAATCCTTGTGAGGGAATAGATGAAGCGGTAGTTATCATCGGCAGCGACAGACGCGGCACTATTTATGGTATCTACGAGCTTTCTGAACAGATGGGAGTATCTCCCTGGTATTGGTGGGCAGATGTTCCCGTCATGAAACAAGCAAATGTATATATTAAACCCGGACAATACTCGGACGGAGAGCCGGCCGTAACCTATCGCGGTATCTTTCTGAATGATGAAGCGCCGTGTCTTACCCGATGGGTAAAACACACATACGGTACCAACTATGGCGACCATCGTTTTTATGCACGGGTGTGTGAACTGATACTACGCCTGAAAGGTAATTTCCTTTGGCCGGCCATGTGGAGCTGGGCTTTCTATGCTGACGACCCGCAGAATAGTAAAACAGCAAGTGAAATGGGAGTCATTATCGGCACGTCCCACCACGAACCGATGGCACGCAACCATCAGGAATGGTCACGCAAGCGCAAAGAATATGGTGCATGGGATTATACAACTAACCAAAAAGTGATCGATCAGTTTTTCCGTGAAGGCATCGAACGGATGCAGGGTACAGAAGATATCGTAACCATCGGTATGCGCGGAGACGGTGACGCAGCCATGAGTAAAAGCACCAATGTGAAACTTCTGGAGAATGTAGTCAAGAATCAGCGCAAGATTATTGAAGAAGTCACCAAACGTCCGGCCAAAGAGACTCCGCAAGTATGGGCGTTGTATAAAGAAGTATTGGATTATTACGATAAAGGTATGCGTGTGCCCGATGATGTTATCATGCTATTGTGTGATGATAATTGGGGCAATGTATGCCGCCTGCCAAATGCCAAAGAACGCAAGCATCCGGGCGGTTGGGGCATGTATTACCATGTAGACTACGTAGGTGCTCCGAGAAACTCTAAATGGCTGAACGTAACCCCTATACAAAATATGTGGGAGCAACTTCAACTCACATACGATTACGGAGTAGAAAAGCTGTGGATATTGAATGTAGGCGATTTAAAGCCAATGGAATATCCGATCACGCTCTTCATGGATATGGCATGGAATCCCAAGCAATTCAACGTCTCCAACTTGCTGGAGCATCCCCGTCGTTTCTGCGCACAGCAGTTTGGCGAAGACCAGGCGGATGAAGCCATGCGAATCTTAAACCTGTACAGCAAATACAACGGCCGCGTGACGGGAGAAATGCTCGACCGGAATACTTATAACCTGGAGACCGGCGAATGGAAACAAGTATCTGATGAATATCTGAAACTGGAAGCGGAAGCTTTGAGACAATACATATCACTGAAACCGGAATATAAAGATGCCTACAAGCAATTAATCCTCTTCCCCGTTCAAGCCATGGCAAACCTGTACGAAATGTATTATGCACAAGCCATGAACCATAAATTGTATAAAGAAAACAATCCGCAAGCTAACGAATGGGCAGATAAAGTGGAACAGGCTTTTGCACGGGATAAAGCGTTGAGTGACGATTATAACAACATTATGTCCGGCGGCAAATGGAAGAATATGATGATTCAGAAACATATCGGTTATACCTCATGGAATGATAACTTCCCCGCTGATACACTGCCTAAAATCTACCGAATCGAAAATCCGGAAAAGGCTGTCGGCGGATACGTATTCACCGGACAAGACGGATATATAGCCATAGAAGCCGAACATTACTACAGCGCTAAAGCAGCGCCTGATACGGAATGGACAGTGATTCCCTATATGGGGCGTACCCTTAGTGGCATGGCTCTGATGCCTTACACACAACCAACTGACGGAGCTTCTATCTCCTACAAGATAAAGTTGCCTAAAGGAATTGACAAGGTGACTGTCCATGTGATAGTCAAATCAACTCTTGCTTTCCACGATCGCAAAGGACATGAGTATAGTATCGGATTTGAAGGAGGAAAGGATCAGACGATCAATTTCAATCATAACTTAAACGAGCTTCCTGAAAATGTATACAGCATATACTATCCGACAGTCGCACGACGCATCGTTGAGAAAAAAGCAAAACTGAATGTACCGAATACATCAGACGGTATGCAAACAATCACTTTCAAACCTCTTGATCCGGGCATCGTGCTGGAAAAGTTAGTCGTAGACTACGGAGGCTATAAGAAATCTTATCTGTTTATGAACGAATCGAAAAGTAAGAGAGAAAGTAGATAAAAAAGCTCAATCCAATCAATGCAGAGATGAGTTAATAACTACATCACTGATTGTATTTACATATAAATTTTGCAGTTCTTATCGTCAGCCGTCATTCCTATTCATTAGATAAATGATTTTCAACACTTTAGATACTGACAATAAGCCCTGACAATAGGCTGACAATAACATTTTATAAGTTTTATTGTCAGCCTATTATTTTATGATTTTGCTCTCCCATATCTCCTATCCTTCCAGCTTTACTTACCTTTCAAGAAAAGCCGCCATTAAACATCCGTCATACAACCGGCATACTTATATCATTCAATAACTATTGTTCGATCAGGATACCGGTATACTTAATTCTTCACGGCCGTGGTAGCTTCTTCCCACAGCCGTGACGAGTTCCTACCACGGCCGTGGGAAGATCTTGTCACGGCCGTGGGAAATTAATGATACCGGTACTTTAATGGAACAATACCGGTATCCCAACGCAACTATAGTGGCTTCTCTTCTTATACCTCCCTACTTAATCAGCTTGCAAACAAGCTACTTGACAAGAAAACAAAGCTGATAATAAAAAAAACACCAATCACGATGTATTACCTGAACACAAGATAGATTATACACAAAAACAGCCCTCGCGCGGAGAATAACTCTCCGTAGCGAGGGCCGTTTTTTTCAACAAATAAATACTTAATCTATTTCATCTGTCAGCACAAACTTGACAATCTTGGTTATACCTACCTTTGATTTAGCTATGAAATCGCCTGCACCTTATCTATATGTTCAAGTTCACAAACGGCTTTCGTTTTTCCGGTATCTATTCCCCCTATACAAGTGCTCTTTTCAACCCCTTCATAAAGTACATAGATTTCCACACGAGAGTCTGTAGCCTCTATCTCTAAAACAATATGATTATAAACGGAAAGATCCACATTTTTTGTATTTTTCCAGCCGTACTGTCCGTAAGCATGGTCATAAGTAATCGTCTGTGTTTCGCTGTCTCCTCTGGAGAAATACCCATACGTCCGAGGGAAAAGTTGAATAGGCTCTTCTTTTGCGTTCGCCGCTATTGCGGCGAACAGACAAAACATAAGTAAGAAACTTTTCATTCGTATTCTCATATTATCCTTTTTATTATAATTCTATTGGCACTAGCGGAACCAAACGCATATTGGCAAGTCCCATTTCAAAGTCTGTAATATTCACACAATTCCATTGAGGATCTGCAGTCTGACCATTTTTATACATGAAATTACCATTAGAGAAAGTAAACAATGACGTATAAGTTATAGCATATTTGCTCAACCAGGCTCCCAGTGTCATTGTTTCCGATTCACCTGCCGTATCCAATATGAAGTCTGTGAATCTATAAGTAAAGGTATGCCATTCTCCATTAAAGTCAAATGGTTTGTCCACTCTCCACGGAGCAATATTAATATTACGGGTTCCATTCAATCCACCTCCGTCTTTATTCACACGCCAGGCCAACATTCCGCTTATCCATGGGGTAGGCATATACATATCGACCTGCATTGCAATATCTTTAATCAGAGTTTCTCTGGTTATCTCAATATCCGTTTTCTCCAATAGCTTTTCCAATTGACTCCTTGTCGAGAATCTCAAGTAAGCCCCATGGTTACTGGTACTTACCGGAACAGAACTACTTTTAAAGTAAATAAAGTAATCGGGATTCACCGGATGAGTATCATTTGCCGGACGGTTATCTGGGCTATACAATGCTGATTTATTATACGCCATAGGACTCCCTGACGGACTACCCAGTTTCAACTCTTCATCCGTGAACTCCTGCAAGAACACTCCCTGTTTGTAGAACATGACAATTCCTTTCACTTCAACATCAGCACCTTCGCTCTCTATACGAATATATCCTGCCTTATCTCCCACACCTTCCGGCACAAGTACATCCATGGAAGTCGCATCCGATGAGGCACTCTGAACGAAGCCTTCCTTTTCACCTGTGGAAGAAGGGAAAAAGACTTTCGCCTTATCGTACAGATTGACACCTGTAAGCCGGATCACATTACCGGGTTTAGGCATCGTATATGAAATTTCCGTCACACTAGGGACAAAACCTAAAAGAGTAAATTCCCGGCTAACACCATTTTCATCATACGCATTGACAACAGTCAGTTCTCCGTCGCCCACTGTAAAATCTTCCGTATCTACCGGTACAGTGAAAGTGATACGATTGCTTTCTATCGTTGTCGGCTCTATTTCCTGGTTGTTAAAAGACAGTTTTTGAAAAGTGGCAAAGTATTTTCCTTCAATGACCACCACCGAGTTGCGCCCGGCTTCCGTAATGGCATTACCATTTGCGTCTGTAATTCGGTTGATTTCTACCTGCTTGCCCGCAATAACACAATCCAGCGTGCGATCATCATAAGCCGTCACAAGGCGCATTTTATTCCGGCTGTCCGGATTCTCGACAGCATTCCCGAAAGGCAAAGTTTCCGGAATAGTCACAATCAGGAAGGCATCGTTCTTTTCTTCGGCAGGAATACCGGCCAAATCAACAGAAGTACCATTAATATACAGTTCATTGGCTGTTTTCAGTCCGTTACCCTCAATACGTATCTTACCACCTATCGGCACTTCTTGCACGGCTTCCCACGTTCTTCCGTCATTTTCTGTCAGCGAAAAACCGGTCACAGTAATTTGCCTGCCAAAGAATTGAAAATCTTCGGCCGTACAAGTAGCGGCTCCCGCTTTATTCACTACCCGGATCAAGTTGACGTTCACCTCTTTAATCTCTCCCTCATCTACAGGAATGTCCGGAATAACAAGCTCTATCGCATTGTCCTCTGCATGAAAAGCAGAAATGAGCCCACCATTGATATAGACGGCAATCGTCTGCGCCATGTTAGTACCCTCAATACGCAAAGGGGTACCAATCCGAATTTTACTTTCTGCTCCAGGAATAATCCATTCTTCAATGTCTTCATCCCAAACACATACTTTTACAATGGTAGGAGGCAGCAAATTATCTACCGTTTCATTGTCATCGCTGCAAGAAAATAATCCCATTACAAAGGTTATTATCAGGCAAGCAATTATTCCCGATTGTATAGATTTAAAAGTTTTCATATCTAATCTGTTTCATGTTTATATTTTATTCTTCCGGAGTCACATAGGGAACCAAACGCAAGTTAGTGATGAACATACGGAAATCCGCTCCCTCTTTCATGGTCAATCCGGCCGACAGGACATCGAAGTTGAGGATAGTGAACAGTGAATGCACACCGCTCGCACTCCAAGCATCAATCGCCTCGCCCAAGTTGGCATACTTGGTATGTATCTCGAAAGTAAGCGTCTTCCAGCTGCCGTTAAATGCGTATGGCTTATTGTTAGTCCACGAAGCCACATTCCATGCACTTTCACCATTACCCTTTCCTCCATTCTTGTTCATGCGCCAGCCTACCACGCCGGTGCTCCAATCATGATTCATATAGATGTCCGCCTGCAAAGCCACCTTGCGGGCATCCGTTTCTCTGGCCCATTCTCCGTCGCTGTTGTCTATCAGATACTGTAATTGCATTCCTGTATTGAAACGGAAATAACCGAAAGGCGAATTATTATCGCTCACCACCGGAAGAGTGGCCGGAGCAGTTTCGGGTATACTGAAGATATAGGCTCTGGCACCTGCGGGTACTTGCGGCGCATCTGCCGCGTTGATTGAGTAATAGGCGCATTTCTGCGGAGAGATGACACTTCCGGACACACCATAGTTCAAAGCTGTGGTTCCTTCATGATCGTGCACAAACATTGCTTTGTCGTAGAACATATAATTGGGAGTGTAATAGTTCTCACCCAATTCTGCCATCTCCACCCGGAGGGAACCACTCCGTTCGCCCACTCCATCAGGCACCTTGACAGTTATCCGCGTTCCATCTTCGGACACTACCATATCTCCAGTGCCATCGATATAGGGAACCTGCACTTCATTGCCGTCATTGCCTGGAAAGTAAACGGCTGATGCACCATTGAGGTACTTCCCTATAAGGGTGATGTGATCGCCCGGATGGGGCAACGTGTATGACACGTCTGTAATGCTAGGCATCTTGTTCACATCTTTAAAGATGAAACGGTATACTCCTTCACCGTGGGAAGTCACCACCCTAAGGGTATTTTTCACTGATTCATCTTCTATCTCATGTGCCATCGGAACACTGGAGGGTACTTTAAACGTGAGATGGGAGTCACTCATGTAAGTTGAGTTGTATTCCGTCACCTGCAAACCGTTGCAATAAATAGCTTGCAAACCACTAAAGCCACTACCGTCCACCCGAATCCAGGTTCCGGTATAAACAGAGGTAATCTGTTTGGCTTCTTCACCAAGCATATTACTCCACACACTGTATATGCGGACATCATCGTCGTCGTCAGAACAAGAAAATACGCTAAACAACGAGAACAGCAATAAAGTGCTCAAACACAAATTCGTTAATATCTTATCTGTTATCTTCATAGTAGTCATCTTATTTGTTAAAATCATAAGCAACAGGTACTGTATTTAATAACGGGTCACGGGTACTTTCCACTTCCGGATAAGAAAATGCCCATACATTATCATCAGAGGTATTCGAATGTACGTAATCTCCTTCCGCCAACGGACTATGAGTAGCTCGTACCGCCAGTTTGGCTCCGTCGGACTGGCGGGGACTGTCAGAACTGAATGCCGCCTGAAGAGTGTTCTTGTTTATCGTATAATAGTAAGCATACCATCTGTTGCTGTCCCATTCGTCACTGCGTACCTGTTCTCCTTCATCACCTTCGGTCATAATAACCAACTCGTTATTGATAAAGTCGGTCACCCACTTTGTGTCGTAAAGCGAACGGCGTACCAGCGTAGGCCACCAAAGGCCTTCCATAAAGAACTCTACACGAAACTCTCTCAACAAATCATTACGGGTGAGATAGTTGGTGTCATAGTAGGTCAGTTCGCCACTCTCTATCTCCATCTTGTAGCCGCGTTTCCGGACATCGTCGTAATATTTCAAGGCGTCCCGGTCGGTCAGCTCATCACTGGTGCCCATGCAAGCCTCCACGTACAACAAGTACACTTCTGCAAGGCGCAACATCGGTGTGCAGAAACCGGAGTTCCCGGCAATAGCGATATTATTCGTGTCTTCAGCACTACCCACTACCTGTTTCTTGAAGGCAACTTTTCTGTTCGTTTCTAATCCGGCAGCTTTCTGTCCGCCTTTATATCCGGCAGCCCAACCACCATCCACCAAATGTGTACCGATATAGTCATAGAACTCTCCCGGACAAAGCACATTACCACGCAGACGGGAACGTCCGCCGGAATTAATCAGCATACGCAAGCAGTCGTAAGATACATAAGAGGAGTTATAGGCACTCAAACCGTTCAGCAATTCTGTGTAAGAGCACAAACCGCTTCCGTTGCTGTTACCCATTCCGTAGGAGTCGACACCTTGCAGCGGTTGCAAAGCAAACAATACCTCTTTGCAATTATTGTTCTGTACCCGGAAGATTTCTTCATATTCTTCCATCAATCCATATCTGTTCTGAGCAAGAATCACTTCTCCGGCAGCCTCCTTGGCCAAATCATAAAGAATGTCAGCCAAGTCGTGAGAACCGCTGGCTTCATAATAATCCATAGTAGCCTGTGTACAGTGTCCGCCACGCGCATACGCTGCCAGCGTTACATAATAGCGTGCCAGTAGTCCCAAAGCCGAATAGCGAGTCACACGACCGTCCGCGTCGGCAAGCGGCAACCACTCCGCAGCGTACTCCAAGTCGCGGATACCGTAGCGAATCACATCCTCGAAGCGTGTGGGAGCCATATTGAAAGCTTCCGTATGAGCAATTGGATTCTCCATAATGGGCACATCGTGCCAGTAGGAAGCCAAATAGTAATAAGCCGCCGCCCGCATGAAACGTGCTTCTCCCTCGCAAGCATTCGCTTGTGCTTCACTGAAATGTTGGCGTCCCTGTGGTGCATAATCGTTAATGATGTAGTCTGCCTGCGTAACAACAATGTAAAGTGCATTCCACGCATCGGCAAGTCCGGGTGTATTGGGTTTGTCGGTAAAGAGGCAATAAGGAGCATAACCTGTCTCGTTGTTGTTGTCACCATAGATATTGTTTCCGCGTGCATCTCCCATCGCAAACAGACGGGTACTGTGAAAACCAAACCAAGGTTTCATATAAAGATAAGCTGTTGCCAAACGCAGCTCGTCATAAGTAGTAAAGGATTTGTCCATTTCTTTTTGGCTGGTGGCACTTACTTGCAAGAAGTCATTGCAGGAAGTGAGGCTTGCCATCGCGACCATTCCACAAACCACTGATAATATAATATTCTTTTTCATGGAAGTTTTCTATTTAAAAGGTTAAATCAATACCAAATGTATAAATACGGGGAGAAGGACAACGTCCCGTATCCACTCCGTACATCAGCATACTCTGACCGGAATAAGAATATTGCGCCTGTGTAGAGCCAATCTCCGGATCGTAACCGTCATAGCCTGTGAATGTATATACATTTTTAATATTCGCATAAATGCGCGCATTCTCTATCTTCAGTTTTTTCAACCAATTCTTCGGTAACGTATATCCCAAAGCAATATTCTGTATACGCAAGAAAGAAGCATCCTCCACATAACGGCTACTGATGCGGTCGTTATCATTGGCATCATTAACAGACATACGGCACAAACCGTTAGAGCCGGGCAATATATACATATTCCAGACATCGGTATTATCCGAATTTCCATCAAGGTATCCCAAACGGGCATGGTTGGCAACGGACGCGTGTACATTACCACTCGAATTGGGGTTAGTAATACGACGGGACAAATAGTTCATCGCTTTGTTTCCATACGAACCATATAAGAATATAGTCAAATCGAAATTCTTATAATTAAAGGTATTATTAATGCCATAGGTAAATTTAGGCAACGGACTTCCCAAGAATGTCTGATCTTTTTCGTCAATCACTCCGTCATTATTCAGATCCTCAAAAATATAATCGCCAATATAAATTTGTTTGATAAGGCTACCTTTATCCGTACCCGAGTTAACCACCTGTTCACCTACCCGCAATACTGGAGTAGCAATCTTTACCGTGCTAGTTCCATCACCATTATCTATCAAATAATCGGAAGCGCTATTGATGCGGCCGATTGCCTTATAGCCATAGAACTGGCTGACAGGCTTTCCGACTGCAGTGCGGGTAATCACTTCCGTCTGACCACTATTTTGATAAGTCTTGTCGATAAAGGCATTCTCTGTATTCATACTTGCTACCTTGTTACGGTTCAAACTGAATGTAACATTTGTACGCCACTGAAAATCCCTATTGGATATATTTACCGTGTTCAATGTAAATTCAAAACCTTTATTCTCCATGGAGCCTATATTCGCCCATTGAGCTGTTGCAGCACCATTGCCCGTAGTTCCCATATATCCCGGATAATCTTGTTGCAACAAGAGGTTTCTTGTCTTTTTGATATATGCATCCAGAATAAACTCGACACGGTTATTAAAAAAGTTCAGGTCGATACCTGCATTCCAGGAACGGGTACTCTCCCATGTCAAATCGGGATTAGCAATATTGGCGGTCTGCAAACTCGTCCCCCAGATAGACTGCACATACGTTCCCATCCGTTGGTAAGCAAATGCACTGACATTGGAATTACCGACTTCACCATAACTCAAACGCAACTTGAAGTTATTAACCACATCTTTCAGCGGACGCCAGAATGACTCTTCGGAAAGACGCCATGCCACAGCTACTGATGGGAATGTCCCCCACTGATTTCCTTTGGCAAAACGGGATGTTCCGTCGCGCCGTACCGTAGCCGTTAACTGGTAACGGTTGTCGTAACTATAAAACAGACGACTGAAATAAGAGAGGTACGTTGTCTTGCTTGCCCTTCCACTATTGGTGGCATACGCAGCATCACCTGCATCCAAGTCTGTCAGCAGATTATCACCATGTGTACGTTTTCCCTGAAGATAATCTGAACTTCTGGAAGTCATCTCATGTCCTAACATCAAACTCGTCTTGTGCTTACGTTTGAACGTCTTCTCCATCGTCACTACATTCTTCCATCCCCAGTAAAGCCCGTAGTTTTTGGAGTGTTCATTAGTAGGATAAGGATTCTTTGAGTATCCCAATTCATATTGGGGAAGGAAATATTGATAATTATCGATATTGCCGTCTGCCGTAAAATCAGTACGGTAAGTCAGCCATTTCCATGGATTGATTTTCATGAAAAGATTGGCACGAGCACCTCCCTTTTCATTATTACGCTGTGTTAATGCCGCCAACGCCACCGGATTACTGTAATTGCTTAAATTCTGCTGGTCGTCCTCTTCCGGTCCGGAAAAGTTACCATTCTTATCACGTACGGGAACATCCGGTGCCTGATAAAGTGCATTGGGAATGATAGACCAGCTAGCCATGCCTGTACCTTGCTTGGTATAAGAAACATTCACCGTACCTCCGAAACGAACCTTAGGAGTAACCTGTATCTCTGTTCCCATACGGAAGGTGTAACGCTCAAAATCCGAACCGATGCAAATACCGTCCTGCCCCAAATATCCGCCGGACAGATTATAGCTGACCGTTTTTGTACCGCCACGAATTGACAGGTTATAGTTCTGCAACAGAGCATTGCGGAATATCTCATCCTGCCAGTTAGTACCGTCACCTAAAGTTTCAGGATGTCTAAACGCATCTTTCACCCTGCTGGCATTTATAAGAGCATATAGTTCATTATAGTGACGGGCATAGTCACGCAAATTCATCATGTCGATTGTTTTCGGTATTTCCTGATTTCCCACAGAGGCTTGGAAGTTAATTCGAGGCTTGCCTGTTACACCAGCTTTCATCGTAATCAATATGACCCCATTAGCCGCCTGTGCACCATAAATGGCAGTAGCCGAAGCATCTTTCAAGATCTCAATGCTTTCAATATCAGCTGGATTAATACCTGCCATAGCATTACTTGTATTCGAGCCTGTTTCACCGGAGATAATAACTCCGTCTACTACATAAATAGGTTCATTGGTACTGTTTAATGAATTCACACCACGAATCTGAATAGATGTACCTCCACCCGGAACACCGGAATTCTGCGTCATCTGCAATCCTGCCGCACGTCCTTGCAACGCCTGGTCAATGGTAGAAGCCATTGATTCTTCTATGGACTTGGCATTGATGGAAACGACCGATCCTGTCAAGTCCGAACGTTTCATGGAGCCGTATCCTACAGCTACCACCTCGTCCAACATATTCTCATCATTCTCCATCGTGATATCCAGCTTACCGCCTTTCGTCACTTTCCGTTGAATGGTCTTCATTCCGATATATGAGAATACAAGGGTAGAACCTGATGCTATATTTAGTGTATAAATACCATTCACATCAGTAGTAGCACCTTTACTAGTACCTTTCACTTGAATACTAACACCTATCAAAGGTTCTCCGGCATCATCAACCACTTTACCGGTAACAGTAATGTCTCCTTCAGAGACAGCATGTGGAAGAGGAGAAAATGCACCTCCGGTCGCATAAACAGGAGTGACTGCAAAAACCATAATAACCGAACATAATCCGGCTAGCAGCACACATCTTGAAAAATAATTGTTCTTCATATATATTACATTTATAAAATATTGCTTTATAATTTCACACCCATATTTAGCAAATGTCCGACACAAAAGTATGAACTTACATTCTACTACACTATTTGAAATGTAACATCAAGTTACACATACGTTTATTCGCTTTTTAAATACGTTTCAATTTGTTTTGAATTTGAAATAAACAGTGGTAACACTCATTTTTGGTAATACTAATTCGACAAATGGATCAGTGTTTTTCAGCTCCTGATACCAACTTTCTTTTTGAGTATCAGTCTGTATTACTTTCCTTATGGAGGATACCTCCTTACTGCCAATATTCTTCAACCTGACCGTTTTCTCCTCCTGTTCGGAGTAATTGACTAAAACGACAGCTATCTGATATTCATCAGGGTCTTGAAAAGCAACTACCTCCACCTCTTTTAGTTCATAATCCACTCCGATCCGCCGCCAACCCGGCTTGACGTACTTTGTAAAGTGCTTAAGCCCATAGAACTCACTCCTTACCACATAGCCTTTTTCCGTCGTCCAGCGGGAACTACTCCAAGGCCACTCGACAGCGATACAACCGTCACCCCCTTTTTTTAATTCATCAGCATCTGCATATCCCCATAATAGTGCCCAGTGCAAATAAACAGTGGCATTTGCATAACGGAAGGAGTTTGATATAAAATGTGCAATATTCACAGCATCTTCGGGAACAGCAGGATGATAAGAACAGTTCTCCGTCATCATAATTGATTTGTTGCCAACTTGCCGGGCTATGTTTTGAAATTCAGTTTTAAAAGCATGGGCGGAAGAATAACGGTCGTTATCTTTATAATCGGAAGTCTTACCACCATGATAACAATGGAAAGTAGCAGCATCCAATAGGTCAGGATTCAAGTCTCTGTAATAGTTACTAAAAGTACCATAGCCAATTCCAAGCACTTCCGGGCCGATTAACTTGGGACGGTCAGACACCTCTTTGAATGCTTCATAAGTGGCTTCCAATGCTTTCCCGTAATTCGCTTTTTGGGAGTCGTCGATACCGTAGCCTAAGCGGATTTTGGTTCCTGCACTGTTATCCCCATCCGGCTCATTCATCATGCTCAAGTAATCCGGTGACATATCTGCTTCCTGATAAGCTTTTAATGTCATGCGACACCATTCACCAAATTCTTTATACATGTACTTCCCTTCATTATTTCTTTTAAGTGTCGCTCCCTTTTCTTTCGGCCTATCTATCAAATCGGGTGCTACCAGCCAATTAGACATCATTACAGAGAAATTGCTACGCCCCAGTCTTTGAGTTGCTGCATCCATTATCTCTTTTTGCTGTTTAAGAATATCGGGATTCTCACCCGATATCTTCTTTTCGTACCAGTTTCCTATACGAATCATGGAAATCTCCAAATCTTTGAAAATCAAATCAAACAATTCTTTCTTATTGGGGTGTTGACAATACCAATTCTCATAATTGGCTATCCCACCGCCAATCCCTTCCACTGTCTGATATTGATCGGAAGAATTTAATTGAATAACCGTTGCATTATCAGTATGATCCCCATCTTGGATCGTACCAGATTCCGTATTTTCCTCTGACGATGAACTCTCTTCCGAGCATCCAGATAAACCGATTACCAATAAAGTAATCCATAAAAGCCTGTTCATACAACTTTGTGTTTTCATGCATTCATTATTAAAATATAGGAAAAGGAGTCAAGAGTAAAATACAAGATTGTACTTTTGCATCTGTCGATTCTTTAGATTGCCCTCAACCAGCACAAAATTACAATCTTGTATTTCAAAACGTTTGGTAAAATGTAACGTAAAGTTAGTTATATGTATAACGCAGTTTTAAATTTGTATCATTCGCCTTTATTTCTGATAGACGCAGCATATTCCGAAGGAGATACTCCATAGAACTTCTTAAAAACAGTCGCAAAATTAGCCTGACTATCAAAGCCTACCGCATCCGCTATTTCTGAAATATTCAGCTTCCCTTCCTGAAGTAGTGCTGCCGCTTTCTTCATCCGTAGATTCCGGATAAAGACAGATGTTGAAACTCCTGTAATATCTTTCATTTTACGATGAAGCTGTACACGACTCAATCCGACTTCCCTGGCAAGCATTTCTACATTGAATTCCGAATCATCCAGAAACTTATTCATCACATTCATAACCCGTTCCATCAATCGTTCATCTCCGGATTTATTTTCAGCAATTTCAATCTTTCCCACCTGATCCCTGACACCAGAGAACTTTCCTTTCAATAACAATCTTGTCTCAATCAGATTCTTGATATGTACTCTCAACTCTTCAACGACAAACGGTTTTCCTAAATATGCATCCGCACCTTTACTTAATCCTTCAATACGGTCTTTATATTCCGCTTTTGAAGTCAACAGGATAAACGGTATATGACTCACATTCGGATTGTTGCGAATCGTTTTCAAAAGTGAGATACCATCCATTTCAGGCATCACGACATCAGAAATTATAAGATCCGGTTGTTGTTTCAGAATGGTTTGCAAACCCTCTTTCCCGTTACGGCAAATGTATACCTTGTATTGCGAGCTCAATTCCGCCTCCAGGAAACGAAGAATCTCGTCGTCATCTACGATCACAATCCTATAATTCGCTTTATGGTTTCTTGTCTTAGCCGTTTCTTCTTCACTTTCTTGAGAAAGCCCCAAGACAGAAGGGACTCTTGAGGTAGTTTTGTTTTCCGCATCCACCCATTCGGATTTCTTCAAATGATCTTTCCCATAAGGAATATGAATAATGAAACGACTTCCTTGTGCATCTTGCCGATTACAAGCATTGATAGTGCCGTGATGCAATTTAACTATCATCCGGCACAGATTCAGTCCTATACCAAAACCGATACTTCCATTGAAACCATTGGAAGGCGCCTGATAAAAACGTTCGAATATCTTTTCCAGTTTATTGGCGTCAATGCCGGATCCGCTGTCAATCACTTCAATCTCAATAAAATGCTGCAAATCTCCAACAGTAAGTTCATTCACCTTCTCGCGCAGGCTGATTTTTATTTCACCTCCATCCGGCGTATATTTAAAAGCATTCGACAGCAGGTTTACCAATACTTTATCAAAATTATTAGGATCAATCCACGCCGGAAGCTCCTCCTGTTCATAATCAAAACACAAGTTTATGTTCCTTTTCTCCGCCTGATAAGTAAATAAAGAGATTAATTCTTTGATATAATCCACCATGTCCGTTTCAACGCAATGAATATTCAATTGCCCTTTTTCAATTTTACGCATATCAAGCAACTGATTCATCAGATTAATAATACGATTCGCATTCTTCTGCATCAGACGCAGCATCTTCATCGTATCGGCATCATAGTCTCTCTTTAACAAATTCTCCAACGGACTCACAATCAAAGTCATTGGAGAGCGAATCTCATGCGAGAGATTGATAAAAAGTTTGATTCTCTCTTCATTCATTTCTTTCTGGTGCCGGCGACGAACACTCAAATAAATCTGGAATGCAACAGCAAGCAATATCAACGCATAGCAGACATAAGCCAGAGACGAACGCCACCACGGTGCCGCAATATCAATCCGTATCACCTTCACAGGGGTATACTGCCCGTTCTCACAGGCACGTATTTCAAATGTATACTTACCGGAATTTAAATGATTGTATGTAATCTGATTGATTCCCAATTGAGTAGAGGTCCAGTTCTTTTCATACTCTCTGATACGATATTCATAGAAAATATTTCCAGAATTACGATAATCCAATGTGGAAAACTCAAGCGTAAACGTGTTGTCTTCATAAGCCAGGCTGATTTTGTCGGCACGTGTTACAAAAGTGTCCAAAATGGGTTTTCCACCGGATTTACTTTTAGCGGTCACTGCTTCTCCTCCCAAATAAAGATTGGATAATATCACAGTCGACTTCCCTTTTTGCGCAGTGACGCTATCCGGATGAAAAGTCGTTATTCCCTTCACACCTCCCAAATAGATAAGGCCATTCATTGACTGGTAGCTGGCACCAATAGTATACTCATTATCCACCAATCCACGTTCGGAATAATAGGAAGCAATCTTATTCTCTGCGACTTTTATCAGGTTAATGCCTTTCAGGGTACTACACCAGATATTCCCCCTCTCATCTTCTGCCAACCCATATACAAAATTATTAGAAAGTCCGTCTTCTTCATCATAGTAATGAAATTCTTTTGTTCCGGGATGATAGCACATAAGTCCCTTATTCGTTCCCGCCCAAATATTTCCACGTACGTCTTCCAATAATGAGTAAGTGATGAAATTACCCAACGATTGACTCAATACAGGGGTAAATTTTTCCGTTACAGGATCGAAATAATCCACTCCATTACAGTGGCCTATCCACAATCTTTCCCGGGAATCAAGAAGTAGAGTATAAATCCAATTGTTCCTTAACCCACCGGAGGAACTTTGATATTCCGTGACTGTTTGAGTGGGCAGGTGATATCGTATGAATCCGGAACCGAATAAAGAAAGATATAGGTTCCCTTTATCATCACCTGTGATCTTCTTTATATCCTTCAATTTAATTTCCGGTAACATAAAACGTACGTTCCCTTTGGCATCCTGCATATAAAGCCCGGAATAATAGCCTCCAAACCACAAATTACCACTATAATCCTTATAGATGGATGAAACCGTTTTACCTGAAAACAAATGATCGGTTATATTTCCTTCCGAAGTAATTTTAAACACTCCTTCGCCTTCCACACCGCTAACGATATGTCCATCATCATCTTTATACAAGGCAGTTATCACACCAGCCTGCGGATATTCACGGGTAGGAACACTCCAAAAATGGAAAGGTGTAGATTCTTTAGACACCATAACCATTCCTCTATGATAACATCCTATCCATAAGTTTTGGTTATGATCTTCATAAATAGCACGTATTTTAGCATTATCGACATCAATAAAAGGGAGAGTGATCACCTCGGAACGGAGTTCTTTCAAATCGGGTTGAATAACCTTCAGCCCTTTGCCAAAGGTTGCCAAATAACGTGTCCCTTTTTGACTTACGAGTATGGAACGTGCCGGCAGCCACGATTCATTATGTTCTATTTTGGTAAAGCGGTCATTCTCTCTATCATAATAATAAGCAGTAGTACCCGTGGAAAGGAGAAAATTTCCCGAATGGTCCTCGGCCATTCCGGAAATTGTAGAACCGCCATCTAAAACTGCCCGTGTGTATATCTTACTCGTTCGTGTAGAAGGATCATATCGAAGTAAACCGGTACCGTTTACTCCAATCCAGATGCTCCCATGACGGTCTTCATATATGACTCCATAATGAGCATGTTCGGATACATCAGGAATATCTGTCATTTGCTCACCTGTTCCTGTATCTTTCCGAATACGGAATATTCCTCTTCCGGAAGATCCAACCCATATTTCGCCCGAACGCAATTGAGTGATACACATGATATGGAAAGATGAGCTTTCTTCAAACTTAATTGTCCGAAATGCATTTTCTTCCGGAACATAATATTGTAATCCGCCAATACCTCCCACCCATAACGTGCCTTCATTATCGAGCATCAAGGCTTTTACAGAGTTATCGGATAACGAGGTGCTATCCTTGGGATTATTATAATAATGAGTAAATTGTATGCCGTTGAATTTATTAAGGCCATAATCTGTCCCGATCCAGATAAACCCATCTTTATCCTGACAAATGGAAGTAATCAGATCGCAAGTTAATTGTTTGGAATCATAGAACAATGTATTCTCGGCGACCACCTGTACAATTCCCCCAAAAAATACAATCATCAACAGTAATAGTCTTTTCATAGTAAACAGTCCTTTCTTTATGCAAAGAAAGTAATTCTTTTCAAAATCGGACTATTTAATTCGTTTCATTTGTTTTTAAATTTAGTCCCCTTTGCACCAAAAGAAGAATGAAACATATACAAAAACTATTGAAACACAGATTTTTTATCTCTCCGAAAAGATATCCTAACTTTGCCAATAGAAAATAAATCAGCTATTAACCTCTAAAAGAAAATAACATGAAAAAGTATTTAGTAGCAGCATTAGTTGCATGTCTGGGAATCTTAAGTGTCAATGCACAAGTAGACAAGACTATCGAAGTCAGTCAATGCGAAGCCAATAATAAACTGACAGTAGAAGGGCAGACCTTAATTTCCACCGGTTATGGAAACTTGGTATTTCCTGAAAATGATTACACTAATTACACCGGAATAAACTTTGAAGCGACCAACTTCGAAAAATTAGATGAAAATGCCACAAATGCCATCTGTTCATTAAAAATAGAATATACCCAAGACGGTGAAACGGTAAAAGTTTCTATGGGATTTTATACCCAAGGCAAGAAGAAGGTGCAATTCAGTGCTTTTAAAGATGAAAAAGCCGGTAAAATTGCAATTGATCCAAGTTCTATTACCAAAGTTTCCATTGGGATGGGAAAAAACAAAAAAGTAGATATCAATAATATAGTTTTAGTTGCTAAAAAGTAACATAGATCAGTATATCTGCTAGTTGCTTAAATAATAACTGCCGGTGCTTGTAAAAAGAAGCCGGCAGTTATTATTTTATCCTGTGGAACATACACCATATATATTAGTAACATTAATATGGAAAGAAGTTACTTCCAAGGTAGATTTCAGAAACAGTTTTTTTGCCTTTTGTATTGGGAAATGAGCTACCTTTGCTACAAATCCATATAATATGAACAGAAACACTTTTTTTGTATTATTCCTATTAATAAGCAACCTTGTTTCAGGACAGGATCTGAAACTGTGGTATAGTCAACCTGCACAAAATTGGTCGGAAGCTCTCCCTATTGGTAACTCCCGTCTTGGAGCCATGGTATATGGCGGAATCGAACGCGAAGAATTACAACTCAACGAAGAAACATTTTGGGCAGGTTCTCCATACAATAATAATAACCCGAATGCCGTACATGTGCTACCGGTTGTACGCAAACTGATTTTTGAAGGGAGAAACAAGGAAGCGCAAAGACTCATTGACGCCAACTTCTTAACCCAGCAACACGGAATGAGCTATCTGACATTAGGTAGTCTTTACCTGGAATTTCCGGAACACCAAAACGCATCCGGCTTTTACCGCGATCTGAATCTGGAGAATGCAACGACAACTACCCGTTATCAAGTGGATGACGTCACTTATACCCGCACCACTTTTGCTTCATTTACTGATAATGTCATTATTATGCATATCAAAGCAAGTAAAGCAAACGCACTGAACTTTACTATTGCATATAACTGCCCTCTAGTACATAAGATGAATGTTCAGAATGATCAGCTGACCGTCACCTGTCAAGGGAAAGAGCAGGAAGGTTTGAAAGCCGCACTACGGGCAGAATGTCAAATCCAGGTAAAAACGAATGGCACTCTCCGCCCGGCAGGAAATACTCTCCAAATAAATGAAGGAACAGAAGCCACCCTTTATATATCGGCAGCAACCAACTACGTAAACTACCAGGATGTCAGCGCCGATGAATCCCACCGAACCAGCGAATATCTGAAAAGAGCAATGCAAATACCTTACGAAAAAGCTCTCAAAAGCCATATCGCTTATTATAAAAAACAATTTGACCGTGTACGCCTTACATTACCGGCAGGCAAAGCTTCCCAACTGGAGACTACCAAACGAATTGAAAACTTCGGAAATGGGGAAGACATGGCAATGGCAGCTCTACTTTTCCATTATGGACGTTATCTGCTGATTTCTTCTTCACAACCGGGTGGGCAACCGGCTAATCTGCAAGGTATATGGAATAACAGTACTCATGCACCCTGGGATAGCAAATACACCATCAATATCAATACAGAAATGAACTATTGGCCGGCAGAAGTCACTAATTTAAGTGAAACACATAGTCCGTTATTCTCTATGTTGAAAGATTTATCCGTCACAGGAGCAGAAACAGCCCGAACCATGTATGATTGTTGGGGATGGGTGGCACATCATAACACTGACTTATGGAGAATCTGTGGTGTAGTCGATTTTGCAGCAGCCGGCATGTGGCCTAGCGGCGGCGCATGGTTAGCTCAACATATCTGGCAACATTACCTCTTTACAGGAAATAAAGAGTTCCTGAAAGAGTATTATCCCATCCTGAAAGGAACAGCGCAGTTCTACATGGATTTCTTGGTAGAACATCCAGTGTATAAATGGTTGGTAGTGTCGCCTTCTGTGTCGCCGGAACACGGTCCCATCACGGCCGGTTGCACAATGGACAATCAGATTGCCTTTGATGCACTGCATAATACCTTATTGGCTTCATACATCGCAGGTGAAGCCCCCTCTTTCCAAGACTCCCTCAAACAAACACTAGAGAAGTTGCCACCTATGCAAATAGGAAAACATAACCAACTACAAGAATGGCTTGAAGATGTTGACAATCCCAAAGACGAGCACCGTCATATTTCACATTTGTACGGGCTATATCCGAGTAATCAAATTTCTCCATACTCAAATCCCGAGTTATTCCAGGCAGCAAGAAACACATTGCTTCAACGCGGTGATAAAGCTACCGGTTGGAGTATCGGCTGGAAAGTCAATTTCTGGGCACGTATGCTGGATGGAAACCATGCCTTCCAAATCATTAAAAATATGATTCAACTATTGCCCAACGATCACTTGGCTAAAGAATATCCGAACGGGCGTACCTATCCCAATATGCTGGATGCCCATCCGCCTTTCCAGATTGACGGTAATTTCGGTTATACAGCCGGAGTAGCGGAAATGTTGCTCCAAAGTCATGACGGTGCCGTACATTTATTGCCGGCATTGCCTGATGCATGGGAAGAAGGAAGTGTGAAGGGGCTGGTGGCACGTGGAAACTTTACTGTTGATATGGACTGGAAAAACAATGTGTTAAATAAAGCGATCATCCGGTCGAATATAGGCGGTACGCTCCGCATCCGGTCTTATGTTCCCCTGAAAGGGAAAGGCTTAAAACAAGTAAACGGGAAAGAGTGCTCAAATAGATTATTCGCCACCACTCCTATCAAGCAACCTCTTGTAGCCAAAGGAGTAAGTGCGCAGTCTCCCAAACTGCAGAAGGTTTACGAATATGACATCGAAACAAAAGCCGGTAAAAGCTATATTGTAAATACAATGAAAGGAAAACAATAATACATAAGGAGAGGTTAATCTTTTCTCATGTTACATTTTTCACAAACGATGTTACAACATCTGATTGTACTCCCGGAGCCTAATGAAAATATTCATCTTTTATTAGGTTATATTTAGGTTTTTATTTTTCTTTGTACAACAAACAACGATCTATAACTATGAAAAATGTATTCACTTTTCTATTATTATTGTTTTCTTTGTTATGCAACGGGCAATCTCCTAAGTTATTCACTACTGACAAAGAACTCTCCAGTAGTCTGATTAATCAAATATATCAAGACCGGAACGGTTTCATTTGGATTGCAACAGAAGATGGTCTGAACCGTTATGACGGTGCTAAATTTACCATATACAAACATGAGCCCAATAATGAACATTCGTTAGCCCACAATTTTGTTCGTACTGTTTTTGAGGACAGCAAAGGTCATTTGTTTATCGGTACATATATGGGAATTCAAATGTATGATCCGGCTACAGACAATTTTACCCCACTTGCAATAAGGGAAGACAATGGAGAAATATTTGAAAGCAATATTGTTTCCTTTATCGAAAGGAGAAATGGAGAAATATGGGTATCCGGAAATATGTTGTGCAGGTTGAATATCAAAGATTACCTGTTGACTGTTCAAAAAATTGATATCCCCATGACATCAACAGGATTTATGATTGAAGACAAGAAACAGAATGTCTGGATAGCAAAAGACGAAGAAGGAGTATATCGTCTTGATTCTAATAACCAACTTACTTTATATTTATCTAAAGACAACGGATATGTCAAAAGTATATGTGAAGATTCACGTGGGAATATTTATGTAGGAAGTATGAGAAAAGGACTATTCGCCTATAACAAAAGACAAGACTCCTTTATACCTATTGATTTTAAAGAAAAGAGAGAACTTCCTATCTGTTTCCTCTATTCCGGACCGCAAAATGAATTATATATCGGAACTGATGGTAAAGGTATGAGTGTCTACAATAACCAAACTCATGAAATCTCCGAATACAATTTTGACAACAACTATTTTGATTCAAAAAATTCAAAAATACATTCTATCCTAAAAGACAATTCCGGTAACTTATGGTTGGCTGTTTATCAGAAAGGAGTCATGCAGATACCTGCCCGAACAAACAGTTTCAAGTATATAGGACATAAATCCATGGATAAAAACATGATCGGTTCCAGTTGTATAACCTCATTCTGCAAAGACAACAACGGTATGTTATGGGTTGGAACAGACAATGACGGAATTTATGCCCTGACAGAAAAGTTAGAACCGGCTAAACATTTCTCGCATACTAATCACCCTAATTCTGTGCCTTCAACAGTTATAAAACTATATGAAGATTCCGAGTACAACATTTGGGTCGGCTCCTTTATAAACGGTATGGGAAAGCTGAACAAACAGACAGGATTATGCGATTACCAGTACAAACTGGTAGATAAGAACAACAACTATATACAACGTGTATATGATTTCGCAGAAGATAAAAACAAGCGTCTTTGGATTGCGACAATGGGATTCGGTTTGTTCTACTATGACCTGAAAACGAAAGAATTTACATCCATACAATCTCGGACATCTCTAATCAACGAATGGATAGGTTGTCTGCACTATTCCGATGATAATAAACTGTATGTCGGAACTTATGACGGCGTCAACTGTATAGACCTTGACAGTCCTGATTTTCAAAGTCATAAGATACTCTCACAAAATGTTATTTATTCAATCTTTGAAGATGACGAAGGAGTTGTCTGGTTGGGCAGTTCCGAAGGATTATCCGGTTGGAATAAAAATACGAAAGAACTAACCACTTATACTACTGCAGACGGATTGCCCAGTAATACAATATATGCCATACAAGGAGATGGAAAAGATTTTCTTTGGATAAGCACCAATGCCGGAATTTCCCAATTCCAAAAGAAAAACAACAAATTTATCAATTATTATGTCAGCGACGGATTACAGGGAAATGAGTTCTACAAGAATGCCTCCTTCAAAGATAAACAAGGTATTATCTGGTTTGGCGGAATGAATGGTATCACCTATTTCAATCCGCAAGACATTATCAATCCGGCAAAAACATGGAATATCCGGATTACCGACTTTTTCCTGCATAACAATCCGGTTAGAAAAGGAATGAAATCCGGTATTCACAATATTATCAACTGCCCTGTATTCAACGCAAAAGAGTTTTATCTATCCCATAAAGACAATGTGTTCAGTATCGAGTTTGCCACTCTGGAATTAAATGCCCCCGAACACATCAACTACCTTTATTCTATCAACGATGAAAAATGGATTAGTTTGCCCAAAGGTGTAAACCGTATCTCATTCAGCAATCTGAAACCCGGTACCTATAACTTTAAAATCAGAGCAAAAGACAACACTGTGTATTCAAATATAAAAGAAATTACCATCTTTATATCTCCTGCATGGTATGCTTCATGGTGGGCCAAAGTTATCTACTCCTTATTATTACTGACCATTATATTTATCATTATTCTTCAGATCAGACATCGGTACAGAATGCATCAGGAAATGCTGCAACATATCCATGCCGAACAAATCAATGAAGCAAAATTGCAGTTCTTTATCAACATCTCTCATGAAATACGCACTCCGATGTCTCTAATCATCAGCCCTCTACAGAAACTGATTAAGAATGAGGAGAACAATGAACGCCTGAAAATATATCATATTATCTACAGAAATGCGGAACGTATTCTGAATCTTGTCAATCAACTAATGGATATTCGGAAAATTGATAAAGGACAAATGTTCCTGATGTTCCGGGAAACCAATATTATTCCTTTTATTGAGGATTTATGTACAACTTTCGGTCAACAGGCAAATACAAAAAATATCCAACTACAACTTCACAGTACGCTCCGGGAACTAAATGTATGGGTAGACACAGGCAATTTTGATAAGATTATCCTGAATATTCTGTCTAATGCCTTCAAGTTTACTCCTGAAAAAGGAAACATAGATATTACCATCCGTACGGGAGAAGATAATACACTGCCCGATCCCTTGAAACAATATGCCGAAATAATTATCGCGGATACCGGAACAGGCATTGATGAACAGGAAAAAGAACATATCTTCGAACGTTTCTATCAGATCCGTAACAGCCAACAGAATCCGAAAGGCGGAACAGGAATAGGCTTACATCTGACTCGTTCATTAGTGGAATTACATCATGGAATTATCTATGTAGAAAATAATAAAGAACAACCGGGTTGCCGTTTTATTATCCGATTACCGTTGGGTAACAAGCATCTACGCCCTGAAGAAGTTGACAACAATGAGCAAAAGGTAACAGTAGCCGTACCAACTGTTCCTGTCATCTCTCCCATTATAGAAAATGAGGAAGAAAAGAAAGTCAGGGTAAAAACTAAATATCGCGTATTAATTGTAGAAGACGACGAAGAAATCCGAAATTATATAGCGAAGGAGTTTGGGGACAAATTTCATATCATGGAAAGCCGTAATGGTAAAGAAGCATTAGAGCAAATATTTAAAAAGACTCCGGATTTAGTCATTAGTGACATCATGATGCCCGAAATGGACGGACTCACCTTATGCCGGAAGATCAAGCAGAATGTAAACCTCAACCATATCCCAGTCATTTTGCTTACCGCGAAAACGAGGGAAGAAGACAACCTTGAAGGTCTGAATACAGGAGCCGACGCCTATATCATGAAGCCATTCAATATCGAAATTCTGCAAAAGACGGTAGAAAATCTGATTAATACACGGCAGCAGTTACGCAAAGTATTTACAGGCCAGCAAAATCTGGAGAACAAGGTTCAGAAACTGGAAGTGAAATCACCCGATGAGAAATTGATGGAACGTATTATGAAAGTGATCAATGAAAACATCAGTAACCCTAACTTGACAATAGAGACAATCACCACCGAGGTAGGTATTAGCCGCGTACATCTTCACAGGAAACTCAAAGAGCTCACCAACCAGACAACCCGTGACTTTATACGTAATATACGTTTAAAAGAAGCCGCTCGTTTATTGTCCGAAAAACAGCATACCATATCCGAGATAGCCATGTTAACAGGATTCACTGATCCTAATAATTTCTCGACAACATTCAAAGAATTGTATGGAATGCCGCCTTCAATGTATATGAAAGAGCAGTTGAGTAAAAAGGAAGAGTAACCCAACTGCTCTCTAGCATGTTTATCTGTTAAACTTGTACCAATCAAAGTTAAACAGTTTGCAGCCTTTACGTCCTTTGAATACAAAATAAATATCTTGTATTCCTGTGACCGGTTTTACAATATCAGTCTGCAATGTTTTCCAGCATTCCCAACCTCCCGTTGAAGGAATAGTCAGTTCCGCAATTAATGGTCCGCTTATACTGTCTGTACGTACTTCAAGTGTTCCGCCACGAAGGGCACTGGCAACGGTAGCAGTGAACCGTTTGGGGGATTTTTTGCCGAAATCCACTTCACGTACCTTTATATAATCTCCATTATGAATTTCAGATATATATATACCGGTTTTCGCATTGGGTTCAGACTTCACACCTTCAGAAAACGCAATAGTTTCAGCTTCCACCCTTTCGTAAGGATTGAGCATACCTACCGGTGACACCCCTTCCCGGGTAGCATTAATAATCGGGAAAGTACCGTCAGCATTATACTTAAATTGCTCCACCGCCGCACTTCGCCCGAAGCCTCCACCACCCGGCAGCTTACCCGTATGATAGAAGAAATAAGAATTGCCTTTATAGTCTATCACTCCACAATGGTTAGTAAACGAACCCGTATCTTGTAAAGGCATGATTTCTCCCATATACTTCCACGGACCAAGAGGTCCGTCACTCATGGAATAGGCAATATGTTCGGGTACACCTCCGGCAGCATAAAGAAGATAGTATTTTCCTTCCCGTTTATGAAGCCATGGACCTTCTGTATAAGTATCTTTATACTTAACACCTTTGACACGCTTTTCCGGATTAGGTGCACCAAAGCTCTCAACAGTCTGTTCCAGTTTGCCCACTCCACCTTTCAAAGAAATCATATCTTCATTCAATTCTGCATAATAGATATTCGGATTTCCCCAATACAGATAAGCACGACCGTCATCATCTATATATACGGTAGGATCTATATAATCCCAGCTCCCGTCATGAAGCGGTTTGCCGATGGCATCTTTAAAAGGACCGACAGGCGAATCGCCTACCGCAACACCGATTGCCATCGTATTGGAAAGTTTGGAATGCAGGCAGACATACCAATAAAAGTTACCATTACGTTCGATGCACTGTGCTGCCCAGGCACGGTCGTCCGCCCAGTCGAATGATTCGATGGCAAGAGGAGAGCCGTGATCGGTCCAGTTCACCATATCTTTGGTAGAATACACGCGCCATTCCTGCATCCAGAAAAAATCAGCCTTATCTTCATCATGTCCCGTATAGACATACAATGTGCCATCATGCACCATAGGAGCAGGGTCTGACGTATAACAGGTTTGCACAAACGGATTTTGCGCTCCTGCCTCATGGGGTAGAGCACCTCCAAGCAGCAATAATGCCGCCACAAGTTTTGCTTTCAGATTCATATCATTTTCAATGTTTAAACAAGTGTGGAACAAACTCTTTCAGACAGCGTCTCCATGTGAGCCATTCGTGGCCGGTGCCTTGCGATTCATAATAAGCCACGTTGATGCCCAGTTTGCGGAGAGACTCCACCAACTGCTTCGTGCCCATCTGTTCGTCCGTGCCGCAGCCGAGGAAGAGATAATGCACTTTCTTGTTGAACTTACCTGCATCGGCAAACACACCGTCGAAGCACGTTTTCACGTCCAGCCCGAAAATCGCCCCGCTGAACCCGCCAATGTAGGAGAACATGTCGAGACGCGGCAACGCTGTTTGGAACGTCTGGTGTCCTCCCCACGACAAGCCTGCCATTGCACGGTGTTCGCGGTCGGTCTTGGTGCGGAATGTACGGTCTATCATCGGAATGAGGTCTTTCAAAATGACATCATAGAAAGAAGCGCCGTAAAGCGCACGCTCTTCGTTCACATCTTTCCCCGGACGCGGCACGAAGGGAGTCTCCACATCTCCGCTATCCATCACCACGAGCATGGGCACGCACTTGCCGGTGGCTATCAGGTTGTCCATGATGTAGTGCATATATCCCTGGGTGCTCCAGCCGGTTTCATCTTCTCCCATGCCGTGCTGCAAGTAGAGCACCGGATAGCGTTTTTTGGGGTGAGACTCATACTCTGCCGGTGTGTACACCATGCAACGACGAAACTCTTTCTTCGCTTCCGAATAATAGGTGCAGGAGCGCACTTGCCCATGCGACACTTGCTGCGGGCGATAGTAATCGCCCTCTGCCCCTTCGGGTATCTCGATGCCGCTCGCCATGCGGCAACAACCGAAGAAGGTGCACGAAGAGGGATCTACCACCCTGAATCCGTCTACCAACAGGAAATAATAGTGGAATCCCACCGGCAGCGGGTCGGTCTTCACGCTCCACCAGCCGTGCTCGTCCATGGCCATCTCATACTTCTTGCCGCAGACGTCTGCCTGCAAGCGTTTCACATCGGGAGCGTAGCAACGGAAATAAGCACGGTTGTCCTTGTCGATACGAGGGAAGTCGCTGCCGTGCATATTGGTGGGGGCTGCCACTGTGTGCTTCCACACATCATCGGGCGAAGGAAGTTCAATGCCCATCAGGTGGAGTGCCTGTGCCGCATAGCGGCGTCCCAGCACCCGGTAACCGGCAGCATCGAAGTGAAGATGGTCGGGAGCGCAGCTCAACCCCTTGGAGGAGACAATAGCGCAGTTCTTTATCACCTGCGGCAACATAGCAATTACCTCGTTCATGCCTGCACAAACACCACCGTGGTCGGCATTCACCACTTCACCGGCAATCAGGGGCACCTCGTCAGCCTGCAGATGAAGGTCAGCAAGCAGGTTGTCGTATACGCTCTTCACCTTTTGGGGCCACTCCTTGTCACCGGTGTTCGACTCGCCCTGATGTAGAAGTATCCCTTTTATCACACCGCTTTTCTGTGCAATGCGTGCCATCTTCACCAAACGGGTATACGGGTCGTTGTCATACTCTTTCAGCGTATTCACCATCCAGTCGGGAGCTGTTTTGATATACTCCTCGCATTTGTCTTTCTGGAAAAGCTCGATCCGGCACCCGCCTATCGCCACGTGCACCACTCCGATGCGCACATGCGGGGGCAAGTTTTCTACCAAGGTCCGTCCGAAATAATCAGCCGGTGTCAGCCCGGTGTTCGGACGGCACAGCGGAGCGCGGGCGGGATACCATTCGCCTTTCACGCGTCCCAACTCTTTATTGTCTACCGCCGCCAACACTTGGAAGCGTGCATCCACCAGCGTATCTTGTGCTTCATAGCGGGCATTGCCTTCCATGTTAGACTGCCCTAGGCACAGATAAATGTAAAAGTTTGCATCCTGTGCAACCGCGCAAAGGCTTGCACACAACAAACAACTCAACAATAATAACTTCTTCATTTACTATCTTTCTATATTATATTTATTCCAACTTCATGCTGCTTATCACAATCGGCTTGCCACCAGTCGACCAGAACCCGACAATGTAGAGGTGCGACGGGTCTACCCTATTGCCGTCAGTATCTTTCATCTGCTGCAAATCTACCACCACTCTGCGTGTCTGTCCGAAATCGTAGGTGGCGGGCTTCGTCCAGTAGTCGTTCTTGTCAAAAAGGCGGAAAGAGACACCGCACTCGTTGTCGTTGCCCAATTCCACGGTCAGCCTCCGGTAGCCCGACAAGTCAAGTCCGCCGGGGTATTTCCATCCGCCAAAGCCATATTTGCCTGTCACCAAGATGCGGGTCGTTTCGTCAAAGGTGCCTTCTTCCCATATCGAAGGGTCAAACACGTCTTCCGTCAGCACAAAAGGCGAAACCACCGTCACCTGCAATGTCTGTTGCATGCTGTTTCCCGCTGCTGTGCGGTAAGTCACCGTTACCGTAGCATTGCCTGGTACCACTGCCACCAGTTTGCCAGTCGGCTCCACCTTCAGCACTTGTTCGTCCGAGCTATTGATAGTCGCCTCGGCAGTCACCATTCGCGAGGTGCCATCTTTATACACCGCCTTCACTTTCAGGTAGTGCACTCCTCCCATCTGCAACGAGCGTGTCGCCTGCTCGCCCATCAGTTCCAGTCTCTCGGGCTCGCCATTGACGGTCACTCCCTCGGCATACTCCTTGAACCAATGATACATTGCCCACGGACAGGCTTCGGGATCGTTGAGGAACGTATAGTTGCCCTCTGTACCCGGCACGTCCTTAAACGCTGCCAGCTCGTGGCTTCTTGTAGTGAAAAAGAGCCACGACACATTTCCCGCATTGTCGGCTATATACTTGAAGTTGGCGCCGAAGCCCTTGCCACCGGCTTCGCCTGTGATGCTTTTTCCCCAAGTAGCATCGTATTTCAAAGGTGCCCAGTCTATTTCCGTCACCATGATGGGGGCAATCGCTGCCACTGGACCTACTTGCGTATCCCATCCGCGCTGGAAGGGCTCGTAGCCGCCACCGGTGGAAGAGCCGATTCCCTCGCCACTGTCTTTTTCGGCATCGCTGCCATACCATCCGGGATAGCAGTGCACGGCAAATCCGATGTTGTCTCCCTCGATGCGGTGGGTGGCATATCCGGCATACTGCGACTGGTAGCCCAAGCCCGGCACCCAGATGATATTACGGCAATGGTTCCTTATCTTGTCTACAATGGACTGAAAGTAAATCTTTGCATTGGCAAAGCAAGCATCGGAGGTGCTACCATAGGCGCCGTCGGTCCCTTTGATGTTGACCGGTTCATTGGCAAGTTCGAACATGATGTCCGTATTGTTCTTCACTTTAGGATGTTGCGAAACGATGTCCCACACGTTAAGCAGAAACTGTTGATAGCTATCGCCCACCTCTATTCCCTGATAAGGAGCTTCGTTGGGGCATACCCCGGGCGGGCGCATCACCACATACATTCCCTTAGATACAAAATACTCCGCCATCGGCACAAACAGTTCGTCGAGATACTTGCGGAAACGGGTCTCGGAAAAGCGTTCGTGTCCTTCGTATCGCACAAACGGCTTTGAAGTATCATCGCTCCAATAAGGGTCGAGATGCATCCGCACGAAGTTGAACTTCCATCCGGCAGCCACAATTCCGTCTACCATACGTTTGTTATAGCTGAGACACGACTGCACGTCATAGTTAGTCCATGCGTTATCGTTAAAAAAGGGACTGTAGGTCTGTGTAAATCCATGAAGATTGACCGTCTCGCCCTTTTCGTTTTTAAGGTAGCGCCCCTCTACGTGCAACACTGGCAACTGATGATAGTCTTTCTCCGGAGCAGGTTCGTCCTTAGGCGTTTCCGGTTCGGCAGGAATCTCCGGTTGTATAGGCAGAGAGCTTTCGTCCGAACAAGATGCCAAAGCCACACCTATCCATGCCAGCAAATAAATTATCTTTTTCATAATGATGTTGATGTTACATAATAGTTGTTGCAAAAATAACAATACTACCAATAGCGATAAAAACTATAGTTGTAAATACCGTCACCACTGATAGTTCCTTCATACAATTTATAGCCTTTTATATCACCATGATAAAAAACTAACGGAGAGCCGTTATAATCCATTTCGTAAGTTCCTTTCGTTTCCCCTTTAGGAATAGTGATTGATGCACTACTCTCATACTTTCCACCATCATTGTATGCTTCGTATGGGATTCTGCAACTTATATCTTTTTTTACGGGATAAGTTGTCGTGGCAGTAAAAATAGGATGATTGGAATACAGTTCTTTCATTGAAATCATTATGCGATTATCAATTCCATTTTGAGTAATACCAACTGTTAATGTTTTATTAGATCCCGGCTGTTTCAATACAATTTTTCCACTTCTGAGAGAGGAAGTATTGTCCTGGGCTACTACCGATAGAACATATATATCATAATACTGAAAACATATAAGATAATCCAACCATGAAGGATCGCTCACTATTTCAGGTTGCAATAATGTTTTTGTTCCATTAACCTCTACATAGGAACATAAAGTTCTACTAAGAGGTTGTGAGTCATCCTTCGGACTAATAACAAAGTCCTCCACTACATCCGAATCTGAAGCCCCAAAACAATATGTACTATCCGAATTTGCAGCCCTTGTAACTATATCTCCTACTTTATCTATATCAAACAGAATTTCATTACTACAGCTACACCAAATAATCAAACTTAAAATAAATAATATGTTTTTCATTATTATCCGACTTTTATTGAAACAATAAAGGCAGCGGATTCATGTTATATGCCCCGCTGCCTTTTCTTATCAATCTCTATTATTTACCAGCCAATCCGTCAGCAAAACCGGCATAAGTATGCTTACGGTTGTAGTTGGAATCCCATAAACCTACAGGTTCACCGCCACGCCAGTTAGAATCACCGGGGGCACCGGGAGCATCGGTAGCACACCACTGCGTGATGCCGTATTGCTGTGCCACAGGAATAATCTCGAAGTATTTCTTCACGATAAACTTATAATATTCAGCCATCGCTTTATGTTGTTCTTCTGTCATATCCTTTGTCAACACCGTAGTGCCGCTTTCATCCACATATCCCATATCCAGCTCAGATACTTTCACGAGTTTGCCACTCTTGGCTAAGATTTCAAACATTTTCACTACATGTTCTTCTTGCTTCTGCTGGTCAGCAGCATTGGCGCGATAAGCCACGTGCATCTGTGTACCGATACCGTCAATCTTTGTCACACCGTCAGATTCCCACTTCTCTATCCAGTGTACCAAGCTCTTGGCTTTCTGATTGTTATCCCAAGTGGATTCCAGATTGTAATCGTTGATGAAAAGTTTGAGAGGTTTAACACCACCGTTTTCTGTATAATATTTACGGGCGGCAGCTACAACAATACGAACATAATCTTCACTACCCAAGTAATCTTGCCAGTAGAAATTATTGGCAGCGTCAGCACCGGCATTAGATGCAGATTGCAAGACATAGAAACCTTCACCGTCGTTGCCACCACCTGAAATAGCTTCGTTCACTACATCCCAAGTAGTCACGTAACCACCAGTAGCTTTCATCATTCCTTCAATCCAATTGTTCATTGCCCGAGTAAGCGCTTCTTTTTTCTCTTCGGGAGTAAGAGGAATAGTGTTACCTTTAGTAACTATTTGCAATTTGATATTATCAAAATAATATTTATTAGCAGGTGCATTGGGCGCGCCTACATCCAAGTTCCATGCAAAAGTCTGCATGTTTCCCTCAGGAGAAAGGGTAGTGTTAATAGTAATAGTTTTTTCAAAGTGTTGCCATTCCGTAGTGAAACTAACAGCACACCCACCATCATAATGAATATAAGCTCCAGGGGCAGCATGAGCCTGAGACTCAGAATTATTGGGTGTATCTGCACGATAATCGAAAGAGATACGTACAACATCATTTTCCACCAACGGACGGTCAGCATACAAAAAGAATTGAGTATCCCAACTGTTTGTTCCTCCACCAGCAGAAGTAACAACGAAAGCACGACTACCGTCTTTACCTACTCCATCAACAATATCGCAAGCAGCATTAGCTCCTCCCACATGAGTAGAAACAAAATTGGTAGTTTCACTGCCTTGCGCATCACCATTAGTAATGATGTCAGTTAAAATCTCTACTGCCGCATCTCCCGGTGTAGGTATAATTGAATAAGAATGCGCATGCCAACTTGGTTTAGACCAATTAGAAGGCAGATTTCCTTCTTCAAAAGTTCCGTTCTTTATCATATTTTGCTCAGAACCTTTTTCAACCAGCACCATGTCATCAAACCAAAGATCTCCTCCAAACTGTCCGAAATTGAATAACAAACGAGAACAATCACTATTAGGTGTAAATTCAATGCTTATTGTGCTCCATGTAGTTCCTGCTGAAATCTGTGGTATGCCATAATGTGTATTACCAGCATTCGGTGTTTCTATCCAAAGCGGAAATGTCACAGCTGATGAAGCCTTGGTTCTCATAGAGAATACATAAGATTTCCCTTGTAAAAGAGGAGATTCCAAATCATAGTAATTTTGCCAATCCCATGGATTCGCCTTCGCTTCAGAAGTATTGATATGCAAACAATTTCCTTCTCCTACAGAGGGCGGCAATTCTTTGTCTTTAATCAAAGAATTCAAATACTTATTATTCTGCTGTGCATGCCAAGCCAATGTATGTCCATATATAGTAATTCCGGCAGCTTGGGCGGCAGTGACAAATTTATCCACAGTTTCGAAATTCATCTCCCCTTTATCGTTCACACACGAAGCATATTTCATCGCATTGCCTGCGGTCACTTCGTCGAAGTTGGCTTCCGCTAAACGAAATACCAATCCTCCTTCGATAAATTCGTTGGCTGCCAACGCTAATCCCAATTTAAAATCGGGATTAGCTGCACGGTCTATGTACGATTTCAGCGGGGCATAATCATTCAGATACTCGTATTGCGCTATCGACTCCGGTTTTGTCACCGTGACATCGGCAATCTCGGTATCCACGCAAGAAGCCAGCAAAGCTGCTACCAGCGTGCCCCATACCATATTATTTTTTCTATTCATCTTCATGTAGTTTTCTTAAATTGTTTAGATTGCGGTTCACTTCAACTTCACGTTAAAAGTTTCAAATTTGCTCTGTCTGTCGCGTGACACCAGCGCGTCCGTGCTGCTACATTTGGCAGTGCCCGTTTCACCGGTCACAGCATTCAACACATAAGGCGCATAAGTCACTTCATAGGTCAGTTCGAACAGGTCGCGGTCTTTGTCGCCCCACGCTTTCTTGGCACCATGATAGGTCCACTTGCCCGAACCGCTTGCCTGAGCCCCCGGTGTGTCGGTAGTGATGGAGCAATTGCCGTTGTCGTCAACCGTTATCACCAAGTCCATTGTCAACGTTTGCTTGGAAGATTCGCCTTTCTCATTCACCACATCCACCGAAAGCGAAAGAGGATAACGCACTTTGTTGAGGGCAATAGTTCCTAATGTACGTTGGTCTGCTTTCTCTATATTCTGCGGGTTACGGTTGAGCGTAGAAGTGTTGCCATTGATGTCGAGCTGGTCTGTGCCACGACTCAACCAAACGCCCTCATACTTGTTTTTGTAGGTCACCCCATAAAGCGCATAGTCTTTGGGAAGCACGTCCCAGTCTGCCACATTCAAGCGATTGGGAGACTCAACTTTAGGTTTGCCCGCCAAGATAGAGTCTGCAGCCTGTGCTAACCGTACCGGAATGACATAGGTGAGTTCGGGCGTGAGAGGATCATTGAAGAAAGCATCGGTCAACTGTATGTCCATACGTCCATAAATGTCTCCTTTGGGAAATACCACCTGTTCCGAAGAATAAGTATAATATTCCTTAGGCATAGGAAGTATCGGCTTGCCATTGTCGAAATAAGCATTGGTACACAAACTTTCATCGATAACAATCTGTGCTGTGCGCTCTTTGCGGTTTGACCACACACCGCCCAATGTAGCGATGATCTGCATCCGATATTCATTGTCTTGTTCGGTAGGATATACATCTTCGCCCAATGTGATGGTGCGTATAGGAGTCTGAGTAGCAAAACTGATGGTCTGATATTCGTAATCGTCGAATTCTTTGTCTCCGTTTTCACAGCCGGCAAACAACAAGCCAAGGACCATGCATTTCATTATTGTCTTATTCATAATCATTGTATGCTTTAGCATTTTATTAAATTTACACTATCGGTTTACCAACCCTGATTCTGTTTCAGTTCGTCATACTTAAGAACTTCCGAATAAGGAATAGGACCGTAATACATATACTCACTGAACGAGCGTTTGTCTACCTCCATCGGAGTATAACGGGTTCCACTGATATTCATCCCTTTAGCGGTTTCGGTCAGATTGCTCTTCCAGCGGCGCAAATCCCAGAAACGGAAACCTTCGAAACAAAGTTCGATGCGACGTTCGTTGCGGATGAGTTCCGCCATCTTTGCCTGATCGTTCTTGATGGATTCCAAGTAAGCATCACCATTGTCGCGACCGATGCCGGCACGGTGGCGCAACTTTTTCACCACATCATAAGCAGAATAGCCGTTGCCTCCTTTATCTTGCGGACCGTACGCCTGATTTGCCGCCTCGGCATACGCCAAGAATATCTCGGTATAGCGGATGCGCGGTGTGTAATGATACTGGTCGGCTTTCGCATTCGGGTCGAGGCTGATGTCCTGACGCAACAGTTTGCGCAGATAGTATCCGGTACGGGTAGAACGTCCTACCACCTTGTTCAGTGCATCATTGGTAGTTCCGTCGGCTGCCGTAAAGATTTCCTTATTCGTATTGCCTGCCTTACAACCATTATAGAGAATGTATGCTTCCAAGCGCGGGTCACGGTTGGCATACGGAAGATTTTCATCATATTCGCCGGACAGATGAGACACCGGATAACCGTTCAGCATCGGGAATGCATCCACCAGATTTTGAGTTGGGTTGATACGTCCGTTACCGTAGAGTGTGGGCGGGAAGTTATCTTCTTCGAGCGAGAGGGATTTGGCACGTTCACCACGCCACAGAATTTCAGCAGGTGATTCGGTTGGGCTAAGTTTTTCAATATCATCTACATTGCAATACCATGTCCATCCGGTAGGATCCATACCGTCTACCCCTCCGATATGATTCAGTACCTTTGCAGCACTAGCAGCAGCCGTTTTCCAATCAACGCCTGACTGGTCACTATATGCCGGACTGGCAGCAAGCAAATCCGCTTTTGCCACAAACGCTTCCACCACCTTTCCAGACATACGGCCGATAAAGTTTGCGCCAAACACACGGGTGACTTTGCCTTGGTCTGCTCCTGCATATTTAGCAGACAAGCGTTGCATTTCCGCTGCGTCACCATATTCCCAAGGCAATCCTTCGAGTGCCAACCGGGCGTCTTCTTTCAACGCCTTCATGCAATCTACAAATGTGCTGCGGGGCACATTGAAATTGGATCCGGCTGCTTCCGGTTCGGTCAGGATGGGCACCCCCATCAACACACCGTCTTCGGTATAGCCCGCATGGGCTTCGAGGAGGTAATACATATACATGGCACGCAAGCCATAGGCTTCCGCTTTCTCACGGTCGCAGAACATCTGCGCCACCACTTCGTCTTTCGCCCATTTCACCTTGTCGGCATTGGCAAGGAAAAGATTGATATACTGTATGGCGGAACGGCAGGAAGTCCAACGGTCGGCAGGATTGTTGTTTGCCGTCCACATGCCGGAGGCTATTTTACGCCAGCTGTTTTCCGCATCATTGCTCACAGCGTCATCGGTAGCCACGTCGTTGAAAGAATAGCCTGCGCAGGGTATGCGTGTATAGGCATTTGCCAGTATTCCTTCGGCATATTGCGAATTCTCGTACATATATTCCAGTCCGAGGTTGTTCTCGATAGCCGGTTCGAACAAGTCATCGCATCCGGTCAGACAAGCGGCAAAGGCACATATTGTTATAATTTTCTTCATGACTTATTTATTCTATATTTTTATATTCTACAACGAGAGACCCATCAAAAGTCTACCTTTACACCCAGTGCGTACGAACGGCATTGGGGAGAAGTCCCTACATTCATCTCCATATATTTACGCTCCTTCGCCAAGGTCAACAGGCTTGTTCCGTTGGCATAGATTTGTAAACCTTTCACAAGTTTGCCTTTCAGCATAGCAGCCGGGAAGTCGTAAGACAATTGAACACGGTTCAAATCGAAACGTGAAGTGTCGTACAACCAGAAGTCGGAAGCCACAAAGTTCAGGTCGCCACCTTGTGTTGTGAGACGCGGGTATGTGGCGATATCTGCCGTCTCTTCCGTCCAGCGTCCGCGAACCACTTCAGAATATTTGCGATCGCCATACACGTGCATATAACTATTATTCTTCAGTCCTTTGCCACCAAACGATCCGGTGCCTGCCACAAACAATGTGAAGCCTTTGTACTTGGCAGTCAGGTTGAGACCCATCACCCAGGAAGCACCCCACTTGCCCAATACCACCTGGTCTTGCTCATTGATGACACCGTCGTTGTTTTGGTCTACATACTTCAAATCACCGGGTTTGGTATTAGCATTCACCTTTGCCGAGCTTTCCACATCGGCAGCGTCTTTGAAGAATCCGATGCATTGATATCCGCGCAAAGCATCAATCGCCTCACCTTCGGCTTTCAGCCAGTCATATTTCACATTCTCGTCCCATTTGGTGTTCTTGGAGGTGTAGTACATACCCACAAGCCCCACATTCCATTCAAAGTCGCCGTGCTTTTTGCCCACATTTACACTCAAGTCCACACCCGTACGACGTTGGTTGTTCATGTTAATATAAGGACGCATATCGGACTTCGGATAATAAGTCTGGAAATAAGACGGATAATTTTGGGGCTGCGCCAGCAATCCTTCGGTATTGGTTACGAAGTAATTGGCATTGAGTCTCACCAATCCCTTCCAAAGAGAAGCGTCCAATCCTACCGTAAATTCCTTACGCTTGATGTAGCCGAGGTCGGGGTTTCCACCTTGCAGGAAGTCGGTGGTCTGCATCGAGTTGTTTACCTCGCTCCATCCCCACCACGTACCTGCCTGTGTAAACTTGGTAGCATACATGTAGTAATCACTGATATCCAAATCCTGATTGAGCACACTATAGCCTGCCATCAGTTTCAGGTTATCGAGCCAATCGGCATCTTTGAGGAAACCCTCTTCGGAAAGACGCCATCCCAACGTAAACGAAGGCGAAAGCCCTATCCGGTTGCCTTCGGGCAATTTGGCGGAATGAACCGCTGCCATGCTGAAATCGGCGTAATACTTACCGGCATAGTTATAATCGAGTTGCAAACCCAAGTTGGAATTGCTAGTGCGATGGTAGGTACCCGAATAGGTCTGCTGGCTGCCTTGAGCCAACAACAATGCATTCACATGATGATTGTCGGCAAAAGTGTTCTGATAGCCGAACTGTGCAGAGAAATAAATGGTCTGATACGCCGTACTGCCCGATACGTTTTGCGTACCGGTATGCTTGTCCATATTGTACTTAGTCAATGAAGTAATACGGTCGCCTCCGAAAGCATTGTTCCAAGAGGCTTCATACACTGCATAGTCGTCGTCGATAGAAGTGATGTAAGAAGTTCCGTAGTCTACGGAGAACTGTGTACGGAATGACAATCCTTTCAGTACTTTATACAAATCGAGGTTGATTCCCGCATCAAACTGGAAACGACGTGAAGTAGCTTTCTGATAACCGGACGCATACATGGCAGCAAAAGGATTAGTCATGTTCAACTGCGTACCTCCCAATAGATATTTGCCGTCAATAAGGTAATTGCTATTATTGATCAACGTCCACGAAGCAGCATCGTTTTTATCGACAAACTCAATGGGAATGAAAGGTACAAGAGGCGCCGAACCGGGAGCAGTCGGACGTAACGTAGCCGAGTTAGCCCAGTAGTCTGCCTTATCGTGACGGGAATCGTAGAAGATAGCATTTGCATTTACCCAACCGCTGATCCAATCGTTCATACGCAAATCCACATTACCGCGGATATTCAGGCGCGAATTGCGGTTGTTCTTACTTTCACCGAAGTTGAGCAAGTCGTTGGAACTCTCGTAACCGATGCTCGTATAGAAGTTGGCGTAGCGTCCGCCGCCCGAAAACTCGGCCACTCCGTTATAGTCCTGACTTGTCTTCCGAATATAGTCATCGGAAAAGAAGTTGATGTTCGGATAACGGTAAGGGTTACTTCCGCTTGCATAGTTGTAAATCTGCTCATCCGAGAAAGCGGGATCCAACCCGTCGTTACGCAACGCCTCGTTATACAACGTCATGTATTCGGCAGAAGCCAGATATTTAGGATAGCTTTTAGGCACATTGATACCGGCATTGGCACGCGCACTCACCCGCAAGTCTTTATCGCATCCGCGCTTCGTGGTGATAAGAATGACTCCCTTCGCACCACGGCTGCCGTAAAGCACCACGGCTTGCGCTGCTTTGAGGAATGTGATTTGGGCTATTTCGGTAGGACGAATGTTGTTTGCCTCACGAGGGACTCCGTCTACCAATACCAACGCTTCGCCCATGTTCCATAATTGTCCGTTGTAACCTCCCACTAAAGATTGCATATTGTCGAGACTGTACAGCGAATAACTTTTATTAGTCAGTTCCTCTACATTGACGGACGAGACACCACCCATCAAATCCGCCCGGTCCACTGTGCGGAAAGCCACATTCACTTTCTGAGCCAATGTATCAGTCTTCTCCACATCCGTCTGAGCCATCAGCCCGGCAGAAGCAAACAATAGTCCGGCGCTAAGAATTATATTTTTATGAATTTGTTTCATGATATTCTATTTCGTTTAATAAGTCACTTGTTTACCATCCCGGATTCTGATAGAACTCCGGATACAAGGTCACGTCAGACAATTTCAGAGGCAACCAGTAATGCTTCTCCGTGAAATTACGCGTCACGATTACCCGATATGTATAGCCGCTTACAGCTGTTTCCTGAGGGTTCTCGGCAAGGTCGCCTACCCGTTGGAAATCGACAGCAGTCTTTTCGGTATAAGGTTTCTTGTCGATAAGCAACCAGCGACGCAAGTCAGTGAAACGGTGTCCTTCGTATGCAAGTTCTACCGCACGTTCGCGGCGAATCTCACTGTTGAACAGATCGATTGAACCGGTATATTTGGCATTGACACCTTCTACTCTCGCACGTTTGCGGATGGTGTTGACTGCGGCCAGTGCCGTAAGTGTACAGTTGGTTGACTTTCCTGTAGACGAGCCGGTAGCATTTGCCGCAGCTTCAGCATACATCAGATAAATGTCTGCCAGACGCATATAGCTGCAATAGATATGCATCTGCGGACTCCATCCCCAGCCATCATCCCATTTATTGGCTGTCACCGGAATAAACTTGCCAAGCAGGAATCCGGTACGGCTTCCGAACTGGTCGTCACGGGCGTTTCCGCCTGTGTAGAGGGATGCAACGGCTAAGTCACCGACCTCCTCCGAATCTTTTTTTGCATCAGATACCATAGGCGAACCGTCGAAGCGAATATCATGATAGAAACGTGGGTCGCGTCCTTTCCAAGGATGAGTCTTGTCCCACTTGGATTCCTGGTCGTCGAGCGGCAATCCATTTGCCATACCGTAATAGTGTACATAGTTGGCTGTGGGCGAGAGTTGCGGATTGTTATCTTTCTTATAGCTGGCAGGCACAAACTGAAGAGCTAAACCAAAAGTTGAGTTTTGCCAGCCATCTGCCACCAATCCTCTGAACAATGCTTCTGTAGAACCCGGCATTTGGGCATTCTTTCCGTATGTGTAGAAGAGGTCGGAATAGTCCTCAAAGTCCACCAAGCTATATTGCGTCTGTCGGTTCTCTACCAGCGTAAGCAACTCCCCGAACGCTTCGGCAGCCTTCCGGCAATATTCCTGATTGTAGGATTCACTTCCTGTGGACACCTTGTTCATCAACGGACTTCCTGCCCACAAGTAGTTTTTACCTAAATAGCCCAGTGCCATGATTTTGTTGATGCGCAGTTGGTTGTATCCTTTCGTGCTCGGGCTGATAGATGTCTTGTCCCAATCAATAGGCAGCAGATCGGCAGCCATCCGGAAATCATCGGCAGCCTTGTCGGCACATTCGTGATAGCTGAGTCGCGGCTCGTTGAATGTTTCGTTGGGAGGCAACACCTTATCTATATAAGGCAATCCGCCGAAATATTGTATCAGCATGAAATGAAACCACCCGCGGAAGAAATAAAGCTGTCCGGCAATGGCGTTCTTCTGTTCCTGCGTTGCATCGGTAAGCAGGTCCAGATTTGCTAATCCCGTATTACATTTACGGATTCCGTACCAAGAAGCGGGCCACAAGTCGCGGTTCCATCTGAATCCGTCGTTCGGAGTAGTAAAGTCCAGATTCAGAGTTTTGCAATCCATAAATCCGGCCCCCCAGCCGTCGTGTTCAGCCTGCCACCCCCAAAAGTCGCCTTGGTCCACTTTATAGCCCATGTGATAATTGCAGTCTACACCAATCACTTCGTCTTCACCCCAGTTCCAAGAGTTTGACCAGTATTGTTTGGCCATGTCGGGAATACAAGCATAAAGCTCTTCTACAAATCCCTGAAAATTGTGGAAGTCCTTAAAGGCATTTTCCGGAGTGACATCCGATTCGGGTGCCTTGTCCAGATAGTCGGTACACGAAGCAGTCGTACCCGTCAATCCGAGACTCAAACAAGCCATTACAGCATATTTTATAATGTATTTTTTCATAATTCGATGATGTTTTAAAGGTCAAATTTAATACCCAGATTGAAACGACGTACAGTAGGATAAGCACCTTGCGAAGCCAATCCCGTACCTGCAAAGTTCGATTCGCGGTCATCCGGCATACGCGACCATACCCAAAGGTTGTTTCCGTTCAGGAATATTTTAAATCTGTTCAATCCAATTTTCTTTACCCAAGGTTGTGTAAAAGTGTAAGCCACTTCAGCATTCTTCAGACGAATAAACGAACCGTCGTAATGGAAGCGAGTACCTTCATAATAACTCGGAGTAGAATTGATACGAGGCATGGGAGCATCTGCATCAAAACGATCTTTCGACCAGAATACTCCTTCGTCGAATACAGTATTCACGTTATTGTGCAAGGAAGTAAAACCCACATAACGGTTGACGTTGGTCACTCCATAGAACTGTACAAAGCAGCTGAATCCCTTGTAATCGAATCCGATAGTAGCGTTGTACGTATTTTCGGGAGTACCCGTATAGCCGTAAGGAGCGCTGTCGTTGGCATCTATCACGCCATCACCATTATAGTCCATAGTGATATACTGTCCGGGCAATTTCTGATCGTTCATCGTATTGTGTGTAGGCATGGCGAATACTTCGTCCCACGTGTTGGCAAATCCTGCCGTAAGATGAGCGTGGTCTTGTCCGATGGCAAATCCTTCCGACTTCTGGTATGCGGGACGCAACACAGGGTCATCGTATTTGAGAATCTTGTTTTCAGCATGAGTCATATTGAAGTTACCCCACAGACGAAGACCGTTGTTCAATGTTTTATTTACACGAAGTTCCAATTCGTATCCTTTCGTACGCACGCGTCCTAAGTTGGCAGCCGGGGCGGAAATTCCTAAATAACCGGGAGTGGCACGTTTGTCGCCGGCTACAAGAATGTCCGAACGCTTGTCATAGAAAAATTCCAAACTACCGGCAAGCAAACCATCGAAGAAAGCGTAATCAACACCGATATTCTGCTTCAAAGCTGTTTCCCAATGTACATCGGGATTACCTACCGTAGCTTCCTTGTACCAAGTGTAAGGAGACTCGGTTCGATTGTTCAAACCGTGGAAAGACTTACCTCCGTAAGCCCACTGTGTAGCATATAGAAAACGAATACCAAGATTATCGTCACCTACCTCACCGATAGAATAACGTACTTTCAACATATCTACCCACTTACGGAGAGGCTTGAAGAATCTTTCTTCGCTTATCATCCAGCCCAACGCACCTGAGTTAAACAACTCGAAACGATAGTCTGGACTAAACTTCTCGGAACCGTTGTATGCACCGTTGTATTCCAAGAAATAACGGTTGCCATAACTATAAGTGGCGCGGAACGCCCAGTCTTCACGATAGTGAGGGAATTCGCTACCAGTGCTTCGTTCGGTACGGTTGAACACTCCCATGGCGCTGACATCGTGGTCACCGAACTTGCCGCTCCATGACAATTGTCCTTGATAAAAAAGATTGCGTTGAGTAGACCAGTCCCGCACAGCACCACCTGCTGTAGACCACAAGATACCTTCCTGAAAATCGAGTCCGGTTTTAGAGTCGGTTTGCGCGTTGCTATAATGCACCTCGCCTGTTTCCGGATCTATCCATTTGGTCTGCGTCCCGTGATTCAAGTCATTGACACCACGACCGGCTTCCACAAACACGTTGTCCCACGAAATCATGGCACTTGCACGTAATCCTTTTACGAGGAAACTCAAATCCTGTTCCAATACAAAGTCAGTATTGACGCGGGTAGTAGTAAGCATTTCATAGCCTGCATTGGCGAGATTCAACACAGAGTTCGGCGCACCTTGCGAATTGGGCTTGTAGTATCCCCACGTACCGTCGGAATAACGGGGCAAGAAAGCGTCTGACGGAGAACTGTAGGCAGCCTGCCACAACTGCGAGGCACCAAATGAATCGTCGGCAACTCCCCACGGTGATTTCTTCACACCGTAAGAACCGAAAATATTGGCTTTCAATACGGTAGTTTTGGTAATCTTGAAGTCCAAATTACTACGTGCATTAATACGGTTGAATCCGTAACCTGCCTGATAACCACGGTTATTGTCCCATTCGCGGAACAAGTCACCTTCATGCAGAAAGTCTACCGCAGCGAAATATTTGACGTGGCGTGTACCACCCGACAGGTTGATGCTCGGATTGTATGACATGGCATAATCTTTGAAAAGCTCTTTCTGCCAGTCAACGTTCGGATAACGTTCGGCCTCTTCCAAATTAGCAGGATGGCGATATTTGTCAATCGTCTCCATCGGCAATATTTTATTCCAAGAAGCAGGATTCAAGCCTAACTCATATTCGGCAGCCTGATTACGCACATACAACGCATCCGCCGACTCCATTCTTCCCGGCAGAGCAGAAACCACTTTAGCCGTCATGTTCATACTTACGTCAATCTTGGCCCGACCTTCGTTACCGCGCTTAGTGGTTACAAGAATGACACCATTGGCACCCTTCACACCATAAACAGCAGTTGCCGACGCATCCTTCAATACAGATATAGACTGTACAGAACTCATGTCCACACTGCTCATCGGACGTTCGATACCGTCCACAAGGATAAGCGGTTCGCTATTATTCCACGAGCTAACGCTACGAATTACAATTTTCGGGTCTTCGTCACCCGGCATACCAGTAGAGGCAGAAGTCACCACACCCGGCAAATTACCCGTCAATGCCGCACCCACATTCGACACACCACCTGCACGCTGTAATGTCTCACCAGTGGTTTGTGCAATAGCACCTACCACAGACGCTTTCTTTTGTTGTCCGTAACCCACCACAACCACTTCTTCCAGTTGCTTGGTGTCATCTTCCAATGTTACTTTAATAAGACCTTTAGAAACCACTTTTACTTCCTGCGGTTTCATTCCTACATACGAAACAATAAGGACAGACTTCTCACCGGGCACAGTCAATACAAAATTGCCATCTATATCTGTGATTGTACCTATTGAACTATTACCTTTTAAAGTTACTGAGGCTCCAATGATTGTCTCACCATTACTGTCAAGAACCGTTCCCCTCACCGTTATCCCTTTCTGTGCTGATGCTGTTACAAAACTAAACAACATAAGGAGAAACAGGTAAGGAATTTTTTGAATTTTCTTCGTTACATTTTTCATTACCATTAGTTTAAGATGTTAATTAACTACATTGTTTTCTAATCATCATTCTTTTTTAATTGCATTAGCTATCATTATAAATATCACCCATAGTTGCTAGTATTAGATTTATATAAAAAAAATAATTATTTGCAAGTAGCGTATAATCCAATTGTAGTACCGGTAAATCCACCAGCCGTTGTAGTAGAGAGATAACTGGAATCTACATCTTTACAAAGCAGTTTCCAGTTTTTTTCACCATCAATAGAATAATAGAAGTCGTAACCAATTCCTTGAGATACTAATTTCAAATATACCTCATTTGTATCTGCGTCTATTTCATCTGAAGCCAATGTCTGTTCCTTTTCACCGATTTGTTTCAGAGAAATATTTTTATTCTCACCCACTTTATTCAAGCAGAAGAAATATTGATGCGCCTCATCTTTAAACAATAACATTCCGGCTGTTTCCTTATCGTTAGAAGGATTGAACAACATACGGGTAGCACATTCAAATTTATGATGTTGTAACCGACGGCAGACAAATGCCGGAGTTTTCTTTTCCGTAGAGCTAATATCTGCACACTTCAAGGTCAGGTATCCGGGTGTTTCCGTCAATGAATATAAATCGGAAGCAGAAGCTCTCAAAGTCATCCAAGTCATATCAAGTACAGGAGAATCAAAGTTCTCTATTAACTCGAAGTTACCATAAGTAACTATCGTATCGCGTTTCGCACCTTCACGTTTTACAATCATAGGTACTAAATCATCTCCTTGTGTCATGTACGGGAATCCATCTTCACTCCATTTCACCGGCATCATAAATGTTTCACGTCCCAAATTCTCAAACTGATTATTAATAGGGCGACAAGCCAGAAAAACAGCCCACCAATCTCCCTCTTTTGTTTGAATCAAGTCTGCATGACCAGCACAGGTTACCGAATTAGGACGGTCAGAATTCAAATGTCTTTGCGTCAGAATCGGATTGTTTTTCCATGGAAGAAATTTACCCATCGGAGAATCACCACGGAAAATCACTTCCGAATGCCAGTTACCCGTTCCACCTTCGGCGGACATCAAGAAATACTTTCCATTTATTTTATATAAATGAGGACCTTCTATCCAAATTGGTTTGTCTGCCGGTTGAGCTCCTTTGTTTACAAGAATCTTACGAGGACCGATCGTCTTATCTGTTTTCACATCAAACTCTTGTATGCGTATAGTACGGTGGCCGCTATATTCAGGTTTATTATCCGGAGCCTCATCATTATTAACAATATATGCCTTACCATCTTCATCAAAAAAGAAAGAAGGATCAATACCTCCGACCTCCGGCAACATGACGGGTTCCGACCATTCACCAAACGGGTCTTGCGTCTTAACAAAGAAATTTCCGGCTCCGACATTGGTTGTTACCATATAATATGTCTTGTTATACGGATTATAAGAAATAGCCGGAGCAAAAATACCGCCACTCACTTTCTGTCCTTCCATATTCACTAATTGCGAAGCACGGTTCAACACATGCCCTATCTGTTTCCAATTCACCAAGTCTTTGCTGTGAAAAATAGGAACACCGGGGAAATAAGTGAATGTAGATGTTACTAGGAAATAATCACCTTCTCCATTTGTACAAACACTAGGATCAGAATACCATCCCGGCAAAATAGGATTATAGAAATAGTCTTCACCTGACAGAGGATTGGAAATATAAAAATCATCATTTCCTTTATAAGAAAAATAATCAAAGAGAGCCACAGATTTTCCAATAGCCGGTAATTGTTGTTCTTTCTTTGAGTTACATGACATCATTGTTATCCCCAACATAAATATGGAGAGCCGGACGATTGACATTAATTGTATTACCTGTGTATTCTTCATAATACCTCTTATTTTCTTTATAATCAAATATGAATTACTGATCTTTTTCTGCAAAGATATGCCAGCTTATAAAACTACAAACATAATTATGTTACGGGCTTCTTTTCCTAAATAACATCTTCATTTTCAATGTTACATCTATCTTTCCCCTTGTAGCACACCCAAACAATTACACTGATTATAAGCACATTACAATCTTATTTTTTTTGAATAAAAGCTATTCAAATTCCCAATAATCCAGATTGAAAAGTTTGTTTCCTTTCTCTCCTTTAAAGCAGAAATAAAGATCATGTACACCCTTTGCATTCTTTATCCGGCATGACATCTGTTTATATATATCCAGTCCTCCTGTCGGTGATATACTGACACTGCCTATTACCGGACCTTCTGTGCTGTCCAGACGAATTTCTATCATTCCGCCTTTTTCAACACAAGCTGCGCTTACACTGAATTTCTTTGCTCCTTTCTTTCCAAAGTCGACACTACGCACACACAGATATTCATTATTATCAATATCGGTTATATACAAACCACCATTCTCATGATTTCCAGTTTTAAGACCATATCCCCAAGCCATCGTTTCAGCTTCCACTCTACGGTAAGGATTAAAGTTTTCAATCTGTTCCAGTTTCGTCTCCTGCCAATAAGGAACTTCCTGAATAGTTCCATCCGGATTATAATGCATTTTTGCAACAGACGTGGAACGACGTTCCTTATGATCCAATGTTTCCAAATGAAGCAAATCATAATTTAGGCCAAATACATAAGAGCTACCTTTATAATCGATAATTCCAGGATGATTTCCTCTACTCCGCTCTGTTGGACGCATAATATATCCTTTTGTACTCCATGGTCCGGTAGCTTTGTCGCTCATGGCATAGCCAATCCCTTCCGGACAACAAGTTGAAGCGAAAGCCATGTAATAATGCCCGTTCCGTTTAGGCATTAATATACGATCTTACACCAAATAAATTTTGATAACTTTTAGTTATAAAAGTCATAATTATTATTTTGGTGCTAAGGTAAGAATAAAATGCCATACTACATTAAATATTTAGTTATAAATTGTAAATACTCGGTTCTCTAAAATTATGAGAACCGAGTATATTTCATTAATGCTTTATACATTTAATCTTAAATTCTTCACTGCCAATTTTCATATTTAGTGTACATGAATTTGAATTAAGTTCGATAATATCATATCGTACATACTCTTCACCTTCAATATAGCAAATGATAGTGTTCCCAGAAATTTTATAAGTACCAGATCCGTTTCCAAAATACCCTCTTCCATTATAAGTACCGTCAGAATTAAATGTTGCATAAGTCCGTCTTGGTATAGACGTCCATCCTCCGCCAAATTCTATTTGGGTCAATTCCCATGTGCCAATAATAGCATCCTTGTATTCACTATCATTATCATCGGAACATCCAATAAATGATATCGTTAAGATAGTGATCAGTAAAAATAATGTTTTCTTCATTGTTCCTTATTTTAAAATATGTAACCTAATTTCATTTGAATACTTCCCATTGTATATCCAAATCCATATTCTGAATTTCGTTGCATATTATAACCTACTTGTAGTGTACAATGGCTTAATTTAACTCCAACGGAAGGCGTACAGATAAACCCAGCCATTCCATCTACTCCTTTTGTTAATCCTATCCCAACACCTAAATCTAAAGAAAAGAAAGGGCTGACCGTTTCAGTAGCTGGTAAATATCCCTTCATATTCAAAAACAGCGGCAATACAAGTTCACCCTTCTCGTAAAGTTCGTGATAATAATCCAATCCTATTCCTACACCTGTAGAGAAATATTTACTAATATCAACACCTTGTATCGTGTGTACATTTACGCGATTAGTAGCAAATGTACCTATACCAACAGAATACCCAGCATTAATTTCACCGTGATATTTTACTAATGATTGCGCATTTAGTGTAAATGCAGTAACAATCATAATAACCAATAATGTAATTTTCTTCATAAATAATATATTTATATAATTTGATTACAAAAATATATATTATTTAAAGAAGCGAATTAAATCGAAGTTATTTTTACATAATGTTAACTATTTAGATGGGATAGTAGAAAGAAAAAGAGATGTTGCGACATCTCTTAATATCATTTGTAATATGCAATGTTATAGACTATTTTTTCTTACTTTTTTGCTCTTTTCCTTTGCTTCTTGGAAAATAAGATCAATCATATCCTCAAATTCCTTAGGCATATTTTGTGAAATTATGTTTCCTTCTCCATCTTTCACAACATATTTACCTTTCTTTTCTGTTTTTGGTTTTTCCTCTTTATTATCCATATTCTCCTATGCAGCATATATATATTGCAAATATAAATGAAATCTATCAGAATCTCTAAGTTTTCGAGTATTAAATCGGAAAACATATTCATCAACATACTTCTGCATATATTTTCTGCTTACATGATAGTATGTTCCGAAAATTGTTCTCTTCAAGTGGGACCAAGCATTTTCAATGCCATTATTGCATACCATTATCATGGCATCCGTTTCATCAAATTCAAAATATCCATATAGTCTTGCGGAATGGTTGACTGAACGTATTATGTAATCATCTGTTAGCCCTGAGTATTCTAATCCGTCAGTATATATAACACTCCCTTTCTTTATGTATTTCTTAATAATCGGAAGAAGATGTTCCATATCTGTCCTTTCTACTACCTTAGCTATTAATTTGCCGTTTCTTTGAAGAATACCAAATACTGGAACCTTATCTTTATAGCTCCTTCCTTGACATTTTTCTACTTTCTTATTCTTATGTCTGTTTTTGTTCTTTCCACCAATATAAGATTCATCTATTTCGCATCCCCATATTACTGCTGCAAAATCTTCCGGGGAAGATTCGTTTTGTCTTTTGGTCAATTCCCTTAGCTTATTCATCATGTACCATGCCGTTTTCTGTGTCACACCTAAATCTCTAGCAGCTTGATGAGAGGAAAGGCTTCTTTTATGTTTAGTATAGATGAAAATAAGATACAACCACTTAATCAAAGGAATTTTTGATTTGGCAAAGATAGTGTTGGTTTTTACAGTAAAATACTTCCCTGTGTTTTTACAGCGATATTTATGGTTCTTACATTTATAAACCGTAGAAGTAGAATCGAAAGGGGATATGATTCTGTCTTTCCATCTCTTCTTCTCAAGATATTGTATGCAAGAATCTTCATTTGGAAAAACCTGCATAAACTCCAAAAAGCTGTTTATTGTTGCCATAATGCAGCGTTTTTATATCATATCGCAATATACAAAAATAAATAGAATTATGCAAATGATTATAAATAAAAATCACACCTAATTGATATTATACCTAATTTTATCAATTAAAGCGGAGAGATAGATGATGTTGTTAATATTATTTATTGACCATTAAAGAAATTATCGCAATGAAGCGATAATATAAAAATTTTTATATATTATGAGTTATTCTTTTTGCGAATTAAGCATTAAGATAAAAGTTCCTCTTAATGCTGTTGGTGTCATCATTAGAAGTGATGGCACTCGAATTGAAATGAAATGTAAAGATATATACAAATATCTGAATCATTTTATTTAACAAGATCTTCTCTCCGCTTTTTTTTCAAAGAACTACTTATTATAACTTTTAGTTATAATATACAATTGATTTTATCTTTGGTGTCCGCTTGTATATCAGTGCCTCCGTTTATACACCCACGGACCTTCCTGATAATGCTCCGGTTTATTTTCTACTTGTACAATTTCCCCCGAATACGAAATCATATCTTCATTCAGTTTCACATAATAAACATTCGGATTGCCCCAATACATATACGCTTGTCCGTCATCATCAATAAATACGGTCGGGTCAATGTCATACCAATGCTCCTTTTGCCAAACCAACGGTTTGTTCAAAGGGTCTTTAAAAGGGCCGTAAGGAGAGTCGGAGACCAATACGCCAATACCATTACCGTGAATCGGACAATACATATAAAATTTGCCATTACGTTCGATGACTTGTTCTGCCCAGGCACCGTTATCACGTTTCACCCAATCAAAACTCTTCAGAGAAGCGACCGCTCCATGATCGGTCCAATTCACCATATCGGTGGAAGTATAAAGTAACCAGTCCAACATTTTGAATCCTTCGGCATCATCCTCATCATGAGTTGTATAAAGGAAAACGGTATCATTATATACCATCGGAGCCGGATCGGCGGTATATTTTGTCTGGATAATAGGATTTTGTGCCACTCCCGAAGTGACGGCAGTCATTGCCAACAGGAGTAATACACCCCAAAAATTCAAGTTTTTCATATTCTATCTGTCTAAACAGTTATTTGGTTATTAATACTCCACCATTGCAAGGAATAGTCAATTGCAATTCTTGTTTCTTTCCTATTCCTATTTGTATCACACCGCCCTGCAATACCTTATCATCACTAAATAGTCTCACCTTTTCCCCATTGGAGAACATCGGCAAATTAACTTTAAGTTTCAGTGTTTCCTTCTGCGCATTTACTCCGGCAATATACCATTTGTCTCCATGACGACGGGCAAGAATAACGTATTTCCCAGGATAACCGTCAATGAAACGTACCTCATCCCAAGTCGTTGGAACCTCTTTCATAAAATCAATTGCCCACGACGGAGCATCGGTCAGGTTATTCGGTGCCAAAGCGAAATGCTGTACCGGACTTTGAAATAGAACCGCCGTAGCCAGTGCGTAGACATCTAATGTCACCCGCCGGCTTCCCCGTGGAGCATTATCCGCATTATAATATTTGTTCAATGCACTACCGCCGAAATCCATGCTACCTACAGTGTTACGAATAAACGGGTGTAAGGTAGCATTAAAGGCCTCATTATCACAACTGCCTTGAGAGAAATGAAGATTTTCACTAGCCAATACAGCCTCACTCGATGCGAAGTTAGGATACATACGTTCCCAGCCACGAGGCAAAGTACATCCATGGAAAATAACTAAAAGACCGTACTCGTTTGCATCTGACAAGATATCCTCATACAACTGCATAGTCATTTGCTTGTCACCTCCGAAAAAGTCAACTTTTATTCCACGAATACCAATGCTTTGCATCCATTTCATCTCCTTACGTCTGGCTATCGCATTATCCATAATACCTCTCGGAGTTTGCGGAGCATCATTCCAATACCCATTCGAATTATACCACAAATAAAGAGCTACCCCTTTGTCCTTCCCATATTTAGCCAATTCTTCAATTTTATCACGTCCTATTTGTTTATCCCACAAGGCATCCACCAACACGGACTGATACCCCATTGCTGCCGAAAAATCAATATACCGGAGTTGCTCTTTATAATTAGTACTTCCATCCATACCGATAATCCAGCTCCATGAACCCCGGCCATACGTATACTCTCCTTTTGCCTGATAAAGCGGTTTTACAACATCAAAAGGAACCGTTGTCTCCACTATTGGAGCCAAAGTCTTGCCCACAGTAATAGTACGCCAAGGCGTCTCGCCCGGTAATGCTATCCCCGGAGAAACCGTACCATTCCCATTTGCTTCACCTTCTTGCGGAAATCCGATTGTATACACTCCTCCTTTGTGTCCCAACAGACGGCTCGCACAATATCCACCATTTACTCCCGTTTCGGAAACAAGCACCCAACCATTATCCCCATTACGGAATAGGCAGGGAAATGTATATCCTTCTCCCCAGCCATTTTTGCCTGCGACATCATCTGCCGTATAAGACGTCTCATAACTTGGAGAAGTACGGGCAAATCCTCCCATCGGTTTACTTTGCGGACAAAGGAAAGTGGTGGTTCCGTCAGGAAACACAAATCCTGTGACTTCTTGCTTAACCACGCAACTTAGTGTCTCACCTTGCGGATACATCTTATATTTAAAAGCAACATCGTTATTACTTATGCGGAATATAACATCATAAATTGTTTTCCCTTGTTGTGTAAACGAAAATACAGCTTCATTTGCCACATAACGAACCTTGCTCTGCTTAATAGAAGCTAACTCGTATGTTTCATCTATTTTATTTGTTGAAACATTCTTCTCCAGCGACATCCCCGATGAGAAATCTCCTATATTTGCAATCATCCCCAATGGAGATGGTTTCAAAAAGAGAACATTGTCATAACTAACAGAATAAGAAGGTCTTCCATCCACATCTGAGAGTGTTACTACCAGCTTCCCATCAGGACTTGTTATCTGTTTATTTTCTGCACTTGCAACGCTACTCCCCAATAGCATAGCCATTACTATAAAAAACTTCACCATATTTCTATTTTTTAGATTCTTCTCTATTGGCATAATCACACATTCTATTACAATCAAAACTTTACAGAAACTGCCTTCCCATTATAATCGACGTTTTTTTGAGTCCCGTCCTGAAGAGTTACAGCAAACTTACGGTTCTTCAACATTCCCTCATACGCACCTTTTCTTGCCCCTATCGTCAATTTACGAGATGCATTATTCCAAGAGATTGGAATTTCCGTATATGCTCCTTTTTCGTAATTATAATTATCAAATTCATCTTCATATAAAATGAAGTATCCATTCGCACCCGCATACACCTTCAATTCAAGATGATCCCACGGTTTTTCAGTGGCATACTGAACTTGTGGACCGACAGGAATGATACTACCCGCTTTTACATACAATGGAATAACATCCAGTGTAGTCTCTTTGGTAATTTCCTTTCCGCCTTCATGTTTCTCGTTTGTCCAGAAGTCATACCATAGCGTTCCTGCCGGTAAGTATATGTTAGTAGATTTCGTTTCCATGAAATCCACAGCAACATCAGTTTTTGTTTTTTTCGCTCCATCTCTGTTCCATCCTTCTTCTTCGGAGACTTTTACCACAGCTTCCGGTGTATATTGTGCATGAGTAATCGGAGCCACAAGGATCGATTTTCCAAACATATATTCGTCATTGATATCCCACACCTTTCTGTCATCTACAAAATCCATCATCAAAGCGCGCATAAAACTCGATTGACGATTGCTCACCTCCCAAGAAGTAGAATAAATATAAGGCAACAGAGAGTAACGTAAACCTATCATCTTCTCGATAGCATCATATACAGGCTCGCCCTTCTTTCCGAACTTATAGATTTCCCTATAAACATCCGTCCCGTGCGAACGCATCATCGGATTGAACGTTCCAAACTGCAACCAACGCACATAAAGCTCCTGATACAATGGATTTTTCGAAGCACTATCATCATTCCAGCTTTTATTATAATGTCCTGCAAAAAAGCCACCAATATCACTATTCCAGTGAGGCATACCACACAAAGAAAAGTTTAATCCGGCAGGAATCTGATTTCTAAAACTCTCCCATGTGGAAGCGACATCACCACTCCATACATTTGCACCATAACGTTGCTGCCCCAAGAATCCGGAACGGGTTAAAATAAACACGCGTTTGTCCGAAGTCACTGCACGCTGATGGTCGTAAACCCCTCCGACAGTCATCAACGGATAAGCATTGCGCACCTTACGGAACGAGCCCAGATAGGTTTTGGTATCCATATCCTCCGGCTTCCAATCCAAATGGTCGGGTTCGGTAGAGTCCATCCACCAGGCATCCATTCCCAGTTTGAAAATTCCATCATTCAGATATTTCCAATAAATATCACGCGCTTCGGGATTGTAAGCATCATACACCCTTACGCCGGAAGGATATTCCATGTTTGGGGGCCATGACTCCAATCCCGATTGCGGCCAGGTAGTGAAGTTAAACAACATCCCTTTTTTGTCCAATTCTCTATAAGGTTTGGTCATCGGTCCGAATGACGACCAGATAGATATAGCCATGTGTGCATTCATCCCATGGACATCCTCCATCATCTTTTGAGGATTATTGAAAGTCGGATTCTGAAAATCCATCGCATTCCACAAATAGTTATGCCCCCAATATTGCCAATCCTGAATAATACCATCCAAAGGAATACCCAATTCACGATATTTACGAACAACGTCTACCACTTCCTCCTGGCTCTTATATCTTTCTTTACTTTGCCAGTAACCATAAGTCCACAAAGGAAACATCGGTGCTTGCCCGGTCAAGCTGCGTACTTGTGCTATTACACCATCGGCATCCTTCCCATACATGAAATAATAGTCTACACAGTCACCTACTTCAGAACGGAAAGATGTTTCAACTTCGCTGTCCGTAAAAAGAGTCGGCGAATAGTTATCCCAAAACACACCATATCCTTTAGTAGACTGGAAGAAAGGTGACACATCTTCAACATTTCCCTGTATCAGATTTTTAGTCATGTTCCGCTGAATCATCTTTCCATTTTGCAATTGTCCCAAACCATAAATGGCTTCCTCCTTATCTAATATAAAAGGTTGATAAACCTGATAAGTTTTTGTCCCGGCATCATCGAAATCGATAAACTGCATACCGGATTTCTCTGCCAATAATGATTTGCCATCCTTTGAGAAATAAGAAACAATTCCCGTCCCGGTGTCCACACTGACACTTAGTTCACTGGTGTTCAATACAATCTTATTATCTTGTATATCAGCTTTAAAACTCACCTTTTCAGGTTTGGCAATTACAGAAAGACTCTGTTTTTCATAGGCAACACCTTCCGGTGACTTTATTACTCTCGCCACAGCAGGCGCAAAGAATTGTACTTCTATATCCACTGCATTTACAGTGGTTTTGATACCGGACGATGTTTTCTGATAGTTCTGTGCGAATAAGATATTTGTGCTGAAGCATAAACATATACCCCAAAATAGATGATGTATTTTCATAATTATAGAATGATAAGGTTTCTAATTAATAACCAACAGATGTTGCATACAGTCCAATCATTGCTCCTGTAAAGCCACCAGCCTCATTAGTAGAAAGAATATCGCCGGAAACGGTTCCTCCTAAATTTAGGAAACTCTTGCCATCAATCGAATAATTAAAACGATAATCATCTCCATTAGCTGTTACTTGCAGTGTCACAGGTTTCTCTGTTTCTATCTTCACCTCACCTAGGACACTCGCTTGTCCTTTCTCGGTTCTTTGCAGTATCAGGTAATAGTCTTTCCCCTTTTTAGTGATACCGAAAACATAGTGATATCTTTCATTTTGATAACATGTTATACCGGCAAAATCTTTCTCATTTTTCGGTTTATACTCCATGGTTGCTGCCGCTGTAAATTGATTATGCTGCTGACGGTAGAACAAGGTAGAAGTAGGTTTCACTTCATTGATATTTGAGGTAAAAGGGATGATCCGCAACCCTTTATCGGTCATCTCAACGAAATCTTCACGAGGACCTCTAAGACCGATCCATCTAAGGTCTAATGTCTTATCGGAGAAATCATCCTTAAAGACAAAGTTGCCACTAGGCAAATAACCGTTTTTCCCTGTTTGGTTCTCAACTCCCGAAGGCATCTCCAATGTAGGTTTCATAGGGATAAGCCCATTCTCGAAAACAGGAAATGTTCCGCTCCAGTCCACCGGAAGAATAAAAGTTTCGCGTCCGGTATTCACTCTGTTCTTCTCATTGGGGCGTATTCCTAAAAATACACCATAATATTTTCCGTCGGGTCCCTCCACTAAGTCTGCATGACCAGCCCAGTCTACTTTATCCGACCGGTTTGCAGGAAAATAACGTTGAGTTAAAATAGGATTATTATTTGCCGGAAGATAAGGTCCTTTCGGATGATCACTTACAAAAATGACTTCGCTATGCCAGCCTCCGGTTCCTCCTTCGGCACACATTAAATAATAACGTCCATCTTTCTTATAGATATGAGGAGCTTCAATCCATATCGGCTTTTCTTCTATATTGACGCCACCGTTTACTATGATCCGGTCCGTTCCCGGAACCACTTTATCATTCTCCACATCATAATCCCATATTTTTATGACACGGTGTCCCGAGTAACGTTCTTCTCCCTGAGCAGGAGCATCATTATGTACCACGTATGCCTTGCCATTATCATCAAAGAAAAGAGAAGGATCAATGCCTTCAAATTGAAGTTTGATCGGATCACTCCAGCCATTCTCCGGATTCTTTGTCTTTACCACCATATTTCCAAAGCCACCGGAAAATTGAGTGGTTATCATATAAAACGTATCATTATTGGGATTATATCTTATAGCAGGAGCATATACACCTGCACTAATACCGCAATCTTCAACCTTTAATTGTGACGTTCTGTCCAGCACATGACCGATTTGTTTCCAGTTGACCAAATCATTAGAATGGAAAATAGGTACCCCGGGAAACATAGCAAAAGATGAGCATACTAAATAATAATCATTCCCTTTCCGCGTTATACTCGGATCGGGATAGCAACCCTGCAAAATAGGATTATAGAACTCACCCGGCTTTAAAGGATTGTTTTGATAAATAGCATCCTCCCCCTGATAAATAAATTGCGTAAAGACAGGAGCATTTTTTGTTATTTTACCCTTGCCACTCACCTCCATATTAAAAAACAGCATAAAAAATACGACAAGACCCACGGATTGCCAGCCCGACAAAATCAATTTTAATGTTCTCATATTATCACTTTTTATTTTCTATAATTTTCTGTTCCATAGTAGTGTTTGCAAATGTATCGATTCGGTTTTATCATATATGTACAATCATGATACAGGCATCTATATACAGGTTACATTTATCACAGACATGTAACATGATTCTTTTCTGATGTAACAAAAAGCCCCAAAACAGAAAAATGGTAAGATAAATGACTACATTACCTATTATTTCAACACTTTTATCCCCCATCATGTAAAAGACTGAATATCAAGCATTAGCAAATATTCATTTTCCTTTAAAAGAAAGCCCCCGTTGGTTTAAAAGAAACGGGGGCTTGGTTTAAAAGAAACGACCCGTTCCTTTTAAAGGAACAAGGTCGTTCTTTCTTTATTCATTCAATAAATAAATCCGGATTGTCTATCTGTAAAAATAAACAAAATTCCAAAGAGGTATTACTGTACGTTCATTACAATCGTTTTCAACTTATTTCTATCAGAAGTTCCTCCATACAGTAATTCATAAGTACCTTCCAACGGACACATCGTATTCGACTCTACATCAAACCATTCAAAGTTCTCACCGGTAAGAGGAATAGCTACTGATTCAGTTTTCCCTGCCGGAATATGAACGCGTTTGAAAGCACGCAAGGTATAACGGGGACCTTCCTTATCACCCGGACGTCTCAAATAAACCTGAACCACCTCTTCTCCATCACGTTGCCCGACATTACTTACCGGAATAGTCAATACTACATTTTCACCTTTAACGATTGTATTCTTGCTCAATTTAGCTTCTCCATAAGTAAAGTCAGTATAACTCAACCCGTGACCGAATGGGAAAAGTGGTTGCTGTTGCATATATCGATAGGTACGCCCTTTCATGGAATAGTCTTCAAAGTCCGGCAATTGATTCACATCCTTATAGAAAGTGACTGGCAGACGTCCACCGGGATTATACTCTCCCCAAAGAGCATCAACGATAGCTGTACCACCCGCCTGTCCCGGATACCATGCTTGCAGAATCGCTTCACAAGTAGTCGTTTCGGGCACTAGTCCGATAGCTGAACCGGAATAATTGATAAAGACAACCTTTTTACCAGCCTTCTTCAAAGCTTTCAACAGATTACGCTGAACGTCCGGAAGTTCAATATCCGTACGGTCACCACCCTTAAATCCGGGAACTTCTACCGGCATTTCCTCACCTTCCAGACTTGGAGAAATTCCACCAGCAAAAAGAATCACATCAGCATCCATTACTCTCTTCACTGTGAGGTTCAAGTCGATCCCGACCTCTTTGCCCAAATCAAAATCAAGTGTAGCCCTTTCATTCCGTTGTTTGAATAAAATCTCGATATGATACTCTTTTCCAGCCTTCGCCTGTAACGTATAGAGGTTCGTCGGATTCTTAACATATATTTTCCGAGCCACTTGCTCACCATTTATAATAAGAGTCACTTCACCGTCCAATTGAAAACGGAAAGCAACATCACCGGACTGCGAAGGACGAAAGACAGATTCATAACGAGCCGAGAAATTAGTTATTTCCACACCGGGCGCAAATGTAGTAGCCCCTGTTGTCGCAAAATGGAACGGAGTGGAAATCTGGTCAGTAGTGACCACTTCCCCTTCACGATCACGATTATTCCAATATTCTGCCAAGAAACCGGGTTTACCATTTATGCTACATTCATCAAACAGGCTTTGGAGTGTCTTTCCGTCCACACGGTCACAACCCGGTTCGTATATGATTTGTCCTTCCGGTAGTTTGGCACGGACAGCTTCCAATAAGGTAACCGTATGTGCCGGAATACCATTATAATTTCCCCACTGCATCACGGAGTCATTGGCATTAGGTCCCATAACAGCTACTTTCAGATGGGTATTCAGAGGCAGGATGTTGTTTTTATTCTGCAAGAGCACCAATGATTCACGGGCCATACGCAAAGCCAATGCCTGATGTTCCTTACTATTCAACACAGAGGTTGGAATTTCCGACCAAGCCGGTTGTTCGTCCATTTCTCCCAGTTCAAAACGTGCCGTCAACAAACGTTTCAATGAAATATCTATTTCTTTTTCGTCAATCAAACCGGCTTTTACAGCATCCGCCAGTGAAGCATATTCACTTCCACATTCAAGGTCTGTGCCTGTCCGCACAGCAGCGGCTGAGGCGTGTTCCTTATCCGGATGAGTCCCATGCGTTCCCGGTCTATAGAAATCGGAAATCGCTCCACAGTCAGAGACTACAATGCCTTTGTATCCCCATTCATCCCGCAATATTTGCATCAACAGGCGATTGCTGCCACAACAAGGCTCTCCCTCAAAACGATTGTAGGCACACATCACTTCCTTTACATGCGCTTTCTGTACCAAATCTTTAAAAGCAGGCAGATAGGTTTCCCATAAATCCCGGGGATCTATATTCTCCGCATCAAAACTATGCCGGTTCCACTCCGGTCCTGAATGAACGGCAAAGTGCTTGGCACATGCGTGCAGCTTATCATACCCGGCATCTTCCGCTCCTTGCAAACCACGGACTACAGCCATTCCCATTTGTCCTGTCAGATAAGGGTCTTCACCGTATGTTTCCTGACCACGTCCCCAACGAGGGTCACGGAATATATTGACATTCGGTGTCCAGAATGTTAATCCCTGATAACGTTTCAGCACGCCACTTTCACCGAAAATACGCGATTTTACGCGAGCCTCATCGGAAGTGGCATTGAACACTTCATATAATAATGAATCATTAAAAGAAGCTCCCATACCGATAGATTGGGGAAAAACAGTAGCCAATCCGGCACGTCCCACACCGTGCAACGCTTCATTCCACCACTCATATTCTTTAATTCCCAGTCGGGGGATAGCAGGTGACGCATTTTGCATTAATGATACTTTTTCTTCCAAAGTCAACCGAGGCAACAAATCCTCCGCCCGTTGTTCCGCCGTTAAAGAAGTGTCCTGGTAAGGCAGTAATTGCTTACATGCCGAAAACGATAACACCAAACAAACACCCATAATCGGTATCCAACCTCTTTTCATAATATTATACTTATTAGTTATGATTAATTTGGAAACAAAAATAGCCTATTTTCCAATAAAACAATGTTTCATTGGTTACAAATACATATTTGTGTGTTACATTGACGCATCACAGAACGAATAATCAAAAGAGTCCACATCTACATAACCGCCTACAGAACGTGTAGCATAGTTAAATATGGCAAACTTACTGCCCATAAACATACGGGTGTAGTCAAATTTCATCTTGACAGGCAGACCGACAGGTATCCATGCTTTCCCATCAAGACTATAAGAAAAACGAGCCTCATCCCGTCCATTGGTAAAGTCACCTTCCACACGCAAATAGACAAGCTCTTTGTTTAGAGGTATACGGGCTTGTTCGGTCATATCCACACGGCTAATGGCACGCTTTGTTTTCTCAAACACACTTTTCTGTTCACTCATCACAAGAGACAGTTTATTTCCGTTCTTTTCAATCGTAAGCACACCGCTGTCACCATTAAAAGCCGATAATCCTGCACGGTCACCATCTTTCATCCCCCCCAGAGAGAGACTGACAGTGCCCATGCATTTCGGTCCTACCATACGTTGAGTCAACGTATTGGGAGCAACAAACAGGTTATCTACCACACGAGATGTTTTCAAACGCAGAAATCCGGGACGGTCGGTAAGGCTCCATGCCTGATCGACGGGGTTATGATTCCACTGCCAATAGAGGGAAAGCCCGGAAGCGGAAAAATCATCCGAACCGCAGATACCATCCATTGACATATACGATAAAGTGGTATCATTCGGAATGCGCCCATCCTTGTCCCCCAGCATAGGCCAACCATCTTCCGTCCATGTACAAGGCATGAGACACGGCACACGCCCTACGCCACCACGATCCTGAAAAATCAGTCCGTACCATTCACCGTTTTTCCCGTCTACGATGCATCCCTGACCAACACCGCCATGCCCGTCAAACTCCGTTTCAAGAATGACACGTTTTTCGTAAGGTCCGGTAATCTTATCGGCACGATAGCATACTTCACGACGCAGACGGCCGGGAATACTCCAATCCATAGAAATCATCAGCAAATAATATTTCCCATTATGCTTGATGACGGAACTACCTTCCAACAGCCCTTGTTCGTCAGCATCCCGTTCAAATATTTGCTGATTGATGCCACCGGGAAGTACATCAGTCAAATCGGGTTTCAACTCCGTAAGCTGTCCTGTACTGTGAAAGAGATACACCCGCCCGTCATCATCAAACAGAAGCGAACCGTCATGGAAATGCGGAGGACGCGAAAGAAGTTTCCATGGACCGGCCGGATCTGTTGCAGTATAGACAAACCCACGTCCGGGCGCGCCATTGGCTGTAAACCATACATAGAATTTACCGTCATGATAGCGGATAGATGATGCCCATTGTCCTTGCCCGTAAGCAGTGCCTTCGAGCAAATCATAACGAGGACCATCGTCAATGCGAGAAAATACGTAGCTGATAGTTTCCCAATGTTTCATGTCCGGCGAACGCATGATAGGCGCTCCCGGCATCAGGTGCATAGTAGTGGAAACCATGTAAAAGTAATCACCTGCGCGACACACCGACATATCGGGCACGTCAGCATAAAGAATAGGATTACGGTATTGTGCTCCGGCTGATAGCGGGAAGAACAATGTAAAAAGAGTACACAGTAAAATAGTGTTGATTTTTGTTTTCAGCATAATCATCGTTTTTTTATTAACTGGCTACATTATCTATTATTTGAAAGCTAATTATTTAAAATGTTTCTTGTTATCTTCCACATCACAAAAATAGAAAATGCAAACAGATATATTGCCCAAAGTATGCTACATGATTTCTTTGTGATGCTACATATCGAATGAAGAATGTTACATCTATATTTACTCATGTTACATCACCCTATCTCCCAAAGAGAGGAGACTGTATTCAGCCTCCTCTCACTTATTACATACCCGAAACAACAGGCATCAACAACTATTCTTATTACAAGAACTTATCAGAACTCAACCAGTATACGGAACACCTTTCCCGGATTAGCCGTCCATTCCTGCATAGCTTCCAAAGCTCCTTCCGGTTTGGCAATCTTCGAAATCAGTTCTTCCACCGGACAGTTGCCTTCTTTCATATAATTAATAACCGCACGGAAATCGGCAGGTAACGCATTTCTGGAACCACGGATATCCAGTTCTTTCTGAACGAAATATTTCGTTTGGAAAGCTACTTCGCTTTTGGCATAGCCAATGCAAACGACCCGTCCTGTAAAACCGACTTCATCCACCGCCATCACATAAGTGACCGGACTGCCGACAGCTTCAATCACCACATCGGCACCGAAGCCCTCCGTTATCTGTTGCATCCGTTCGTGTACATTTTCTGTCTTGGAGTTAATCACATGAGAAGCACCTACCCTTTTCGCCAGTTCCAGTTTCTCGTCATCCAAGTCGACAGCAATGACCGTTGCCCCTCTCAAAGCAGCACGTACAATGGCACCGATACCAATCATACCGCAGCCAATAACCATCACAAACTCATTATCGATTACCTGCGCACGAGATACCGCATGGAATCCGACACTCATCGGCTCAATCAACGCACAATCGCGAGGAGAGATATTACCAGCCGGAATAATCTTCGTCCAAGGTAAAACTGCATATTCGTACATCACTCCATTGCGCTGTACCCCTAACGTTTCATTATGCTCACAGGCATTGACACGACCATTACGACAGGAAGCACATTTACCACAATTGGTGTATGGATTCAATGTCACGTTCATCCCTTTTTCGAAGCCAGCCGGAACATTCGGACCGATTTCCTCAATCACCGCTCCTACCTCATGTCCCGGGATTACCGGTAACTTCACCATTGGATTACGTCCCAAAAAGGTATTCAGGTCAGAGCCACAGAAACCCACATACTTGATTCTTACTAATACTTCACCGACACCAACGGTCGGCTTTTCCAGTTCAACCACCTTCATTTCGGAGGGATTGACAATTTGAACTGCTTTCATTTGATATGTTTGATAATAAGTTTATTAATCGATTACTTTATAACCTTTCCAGCCGTAATATGCACAGAAGACAAAACAAATCATCGGCACACAATAGGCCATATAATAGATATGCTCATTGGCATGCATGAAATAAGCCGTCAACTGTGGCAGGCAGGCATTGCCGACAATAGCCATTACCAGAAATGCCGAACCGCTCTTTGTCTGACTCCCCAGTCCTTTTAGCGCCAATGAGAACTGCGTGGGGTACATTATAGACATAAAGAAAGAGATAGCCAACATTGCGTATAGCCCGATCATACCTCCCCATATCATCACTACCCCGCACAAAAGAATATTCATCAAGGCGTAAACCAGTAGCATATCCTGTGGACGGAATTTCACCATCAATCCGGTACCGATCCAACGCCCCAAAAGAAATGCGAGCATATACAATCCGAAGAAGGTAGTCGCTGTATCTTCCGGCAATCCGGCATAAGTGCAACAGTAAACCAAGAACAGACTGTTTATCGCCGTCTGTCCGCCGTTATAGAAGAATTGCGCAATCACTCCCCACCGCAAGTGTGAGTGCTTCAATACACCGAAGTCTATCAGTTTTTCTTTCTGGCTACCTTCTTTCGTTTTACCCGAAGAAGTCGTTTTATCGGAAGAAGCCGTTTCTCCTTCGTCCCCAATCTTCGGCAATTTTGAAAAGATGAAGACAACAGCTATGGCAATCAACAGTATAGCCAATATCAGATAAGGGAGTTTCATGGCATCCGTTTCCAATTGGATATAGGCCTGCCAGCCTCCCGGATAATCAACAGGTAGGGTATCGCGTGTGTAATGAGTTCCGCTAAGGATGAGCTTACTCAAAAACATGGCAGCGATAAAAGCTCCGAGTCCATTGAAAGACTGCGCCAGATTTAATCGCCGGGGAGCTGTTTCGGGTGCTCCTAAAACCGTCACATACGGATTGGCAGCTGTCTCCAGAAAGCACATTCCCGTAGCGATAATAAAGAAGATACAGAGGTAAGCCCAATATTCTTTTAAAATGGCGGCAGGAAAGAATAGTAGACCTCCGATTGCTGCTAATACCAGTCCGAAAATAATTCCCGCCTTATAGCTGTAACGTTTCATAAACATCGCTATGGGGATGGGGAAAATAAAATAAGCCAGCCAGTAGGCAGTCTCGGTAAAAGAGGCTTCAAAGGTGTTCAGTTCACATGTCTTCATCAATTGCCGGATCATTGTGGGAAGCAGATTACTGCTTATTGCCCACAGAAAGAAAAGGCAGAAAACTAACGCTAAAGGTATTGTATATGTATTCTTTTTCATGGTATAAATCTAGTTTTACGATAAGGATGTTTTCTCTATCATTCGGACATGTTCTTGATGTAAGGAAGTACGGGGAGATCCGTGAATCCATAGAAGTTCCGGGCATTTTCTCCCAAAAAGAGTCTTTTGTCCTCTTCCGTCAACTCGGAAGACTTCACCACAAAATCGTATGACATCTTGTAGGTGATTGCTGTAATGGTACGCGGATAGTCCGATCCCCACATCAGTTTCTCCATGCCAACTAAATCCGCCGCTTCCCGAATGGCTTTCACTGCTCCTTTGAAAGGATAAAATTCATCATTGAAAAGCCAGGTGATTCCTCCGGATTCAATCATCACATTGGGATGACGTGCCAGGCGGATTTGTTCTTTCCAGCCCGAACGTGTCACCATTCCGAAGTGTCCGACAGCTATTTTTAGGCGGGGACATTCCTGAATAATCTCTTCCATTTCGGAAACCTGTGTTGCTCCATCAGCCAAATCGATGGAGAGCATGACATTCCGTTCTTCCATAGAATGAAACATCTGCATCATTTCCTCATTATTCAGCATTACCCGTCCCTCTTTTAACAACAAACGCTGGGCAGGTATTTTTATAGCCTTAAAACCTTTGGCTATAAGCTCTTTCGCCTGCTCCAAGAATCCAGGTTTGCGAAACTCACACATTCCGCAGACAAAGAAACGGTTGGGATAATGGAAAACGACTTCCGACAGATAGTCATTCTGAATACCGTCGATAAACTCTTGTGTAATAACAGCCGCAGCCACTTGCGCATAGTCCATATTCGAAAGAAAAACTTCCGCGCTATTCACTCCGTCTATCATAAAGGGCGGAACCATTTGCCGGATTTCTCCCATAAATTCCGAACGGCCATTTTCCAAAGTCCGGATAGGCAGTCCGTCCACAACAGTATCCTGTCGTAACCACAGATGGGCGTGCGCATCAATAATTGTATAGTCCATACGAATGACTCTGTTTTATGAGTTTGCCCAACTTACACGTTTCTGCTCTCCGATAATCTCCTGCACTTCCCGAACGAGTTCCCAGTCAATAGGTTCTTCGATGAAAGCGATGTTCTTTTTCACATTCTCCGGATTAGTTGTACTAAATAAAGTCGTTGCTATACGGGGATTGCTGACGGAGAACTGCATAGCCAGCTTCTCAATCGGATAATTCTTAGCTTTGCAATGTTCCATTGCTTTACGGCAAGCCTCTTCCAAAGGTTTGGGAGCCGGATGCCAGGCAGGAACACCACGTTCACTCAACAGTCCCATTGAAAGCGGAGAAGCATTAATCACGCCGATTTCTTTGGATTCGAAGTAGTCCAGGAAGTCTGCTAATTTATCATCACACAGACAATAATGGCAGAAGCTAAGCACAGATTCAATCGTACCACTTGGTGAATGGTCGATTACCCATTTCAAGTTTTCGAGTTGCAAGTCGGTAATTCCAACGTGTCCTACCACTCCTTTTTCACGCAGCTCAACCAAAGCAGGCAGAGTTTCATTAACTACCTGATTCAAATCGGCAAACTCCACATCGTGTACATTTATCAGATCGATAAAATCTATATTCAGACGTTCCATACTCTCATACACACTTTCTGTCGCACGTTTTGCAGAGTAATCCCACAGATTCACTCCATCTTTTCCATAACGTCCCACTTTGGTAGAAAGGTAATAACGGTCGCGAGGAAGATCTTTAAGCGCCTTCCCTAAAACAGTTTCCGCTTTATAATGTCCGTAATAAGGAGACACATCGATAAAGTTCATTCCTGCCTCAACAGCGGTAAACACAGCCTGAATGCCTTCTTTTTCTTTCAAATCATGGAAAACTCCTCCCAAAGAAGAAGCTCCAAAACTAAGAGATGATACTTTCATCCCTGTCTTTCCGATTTCATGGTATTGCATACTTTTAGGTTTTAAATCATTTTGTATGCGACAAAAATAGGTCAGTAATAGTTTCAGTGCAGCAGAGAGCGGTCGAAAAACCAACGTAACGGTTTACGTAAAAAATATTGCTTCAGATGCTTTTAATTTTCCGGGAATGTGCTTTCTTTGTAAAAAGAATCTAAGTTGCAGACTTTCAAATGGAAAACCGGAAACATACTTCACTCAAAGATCTCGCCCAAGCATTGGGGGTATCAATTCCTACTGTATCCAGGGCACTAAAAGATAGTCCGGAAATCAGCCGTGAACTTTGTGCTAAAGCAAAGGCACTGGCTAAAGAGATGGACTACCGTCCCAATCCTTTTGCCATGAGCCTGCGGAAAAATGCGCCACGTATCATTGGAGTGGTAGTCCCGGATATTGTCACTCATTTCTTTGCATCAATTCTGAATGGAATAGAGAATATGGCTATTGCCAACGGGTATTTCGTGATTATCACGACCTCGCATGAGTCTTACGAGCACGAAAAAAGAAATATTGAGAATCTGGTCAATATGCGTGTGGAAGGTATCATCGCCTGTCTGTCTCAAGAAACAACCGATTTCTCCCACATCTCCGCCTTGAAAGACATTAATATGCCACTTATCCTGTTCGACCGTGTTTGCCTGGCCGACCAATTTTCATCGGTGATAGCAGACGGGGCACAATCCGCACAGATGGCTACACAACATCTCCTGGATAATGGAAGTAAACGGGTAGCTTTTATCGGAGGAGCTAATCATCTGGATATTGTAAAGAGAAGAAAACATGGCTATCTGGAAGCCTTGCGTGAGAATCGTATTCCAATCGAAAAAGAGTTGGTAGTCTGCCGGAAGATTGATTATGAGGAAGGCAAGATTGCGACTGAGACATTGCTATCTCTCCCCCAACCGCCTGACGCTATTCTTGCGATGAATGATACATTGGCTTTCGCGGCTATGGAAGTTATCAAGAGCCATGGTCTCCGCATACCGGATGATATCGCTATTATCGGATATACGGATGAACAGCATGCTAATTATGTGGAACCGAAATTATCAGCTGTATCACATCAGACCTATAAAATGGGAGAAACTGCCTGCCAACTACTTATCGATCAGATAAAAGGAGATAAGACTATCAAGCAGGTGACGATTCCGACACATTTGCAGATTAGGGAGAGTAGTATAAAAAAATAAGGGAAACGTCTTATTAAAAGAAGTTTTATAGACAAACGATTCTACTTTTTATTTATAAATACTTACTTTTGCAGAAACAGATAAAACTCTATGAAACCGAACTACCTAACTATTCTAATTACAACACTATGCATTTTCTTTAATGCGTGTCATAATTCAAACACTGCCCCTCAATTACAATTAGCAGATTCATTAATAGACAAACGTGCTGACAGAGCATTATGCATATTGGAAAAGCTATCTATTGAAGAAATATCTAATAAATCAGCAAAAGCCATGTATGCACTATTATTAACAGAAGCTTTAGATAAAAATTTCAAATCTCACCGCAATGACTCTCTAATTCTAATAGCAGTTGACTACTATAAAGATAACAGTAATAATAAGCTAAAAACAAAAGCTTATTATTATCTCGGAAGAGTGTATCAAGACAATAAAGAATATATAAAAGCAACAGAAGCTTATCTAACAGCTTTAAAAACAGCATCCCCAAACCAAGCTCCAATATTACAAATATACAATAACCTGGCTTTATGTTACGAGAGTCAAGAGTTTTATCTTCCAGCTATCAAAACATATAAAGAATCATACGCAACTGCAGAAAAAATGCAAGACAAATATGGGATTTTACACGCAACCCGAGGATTAGGCAATGTTTATGCAATACAAGATGAGGAAGAAAAAGCATTATCTTATTATCAAAAAGCATTATCAATAGCACAATCTATCAAAGATTCATTGTGGGAAAATGCAATTTTTTGTGATATAGCAAAGGTATATGACGACCAAGGGTTATATATAGAAGCTAAAAAGCAAATAGATTTAGCCTTGAGATATGCTCCTTCTAACATTAATTTATCTCCTACTTACTTTTGGAAAGGAAGTATATTGTATAATCTCGAAGAAACTGATTCTGCTATTCACTATTTATCCCGAGCTAGTACTAAGGCCAATATTTATACTAAAGCTTCTATTTATCAGACTTTGTATGAAATAAACAAAGAAAACAAAAATTATGAACAGGCAATTCTATATAACGATACAGCTTTAACCTGCTATGACTCTATCCAAAAGATTATTCACCATACTGAAATTAACAACCTCATCAAAAAACACTCAATAGATATATATAAAGAACAAATAAAAAAACAATCACAACAAACAAAAGTAATATTCATTATTGGTGGATTAGTTACAATGTTTCTGTTTATCTATATTGTAATGTATATAAGCAATCGCAATAAAAAGACACATATACACTGGCAGCAGCTATTAATGAAGAATCAGACAGAAAAAGCCACATTAAAAGAAGAAATCAGAGCACTATCTCATGCCAATGAAATTAATGAACACAGATATGCAGATATATTAAATCAAAGAATAAAGTTATGGCATCAAAGTCTTCAGATATGCGTACGTCTATTCAAAACGACTACATCTTATAAAAAAATTCAATCAATAGAAACATCTAAAAACAAAAAAGAGAAAGAGATAACTCAAGAAGAGTTATCACTGATTTATCAAGAAATAAACGAAGCCTTCATTGAAGCGATGCAAGAGTTATTAGAACAATACCCTAGTCTAACACAAGACGATCTCTATTACTGCATACTTAACTACCTCCAATTATCCAATAATACAATCAAAGTTTGTATGAAAGCCGGAAGCCAGTCTGCACTGACTCAAAGGAAATATCGTATAAAAAAACAATTATCTGACCTTAGTTTCTCTATAATTTTCGATGCTAAAGGAGAAGACAAATAAACGAACATACTGATCTGTTATCTCAATTAGTTTCTTGTTATATATATTTCATAATGTACTGATTACCAATAGCCATATATAATCATATTGTTATTATTTGTTATTGTAACATATAGCAAATCATCCTACTTTTGCTGAAAATCAATAACAATAAAACTATTATGAAACGAAATCTACTTTTATTCACATTCATGGCTCTTTGCTCTAGCTTTATCTTTTCAATGCCATCAGACACAAGAAGACAAATAAAAATGAAAGTTAGACAGCCGATAGAGCATCGCTCTACTAACCACCTCGATCCTGTGCGAGTGTATATAAACAATTCATTATTAGAGGTTGAATTTGAGTATCCATCCAAAGATGTAACAATCACAATCATTAATTCTGAAACAGGAAAAACAATCTACTATGAAAAAATTACATCTTTAGAGAAAGTCAGACTCATTGATTTATCCGAAGAAGATAAAAAGGCTGAATACACTCTTGAAATATCTACATCTTCGTGGTTCACAACAGGAATATTTACGATTGATTGATTTATATTATGAGACTTACCCTATACTATATATCAGCCACGCTGATAGTATTATTCTATGCATCTTGCAATTCTCATCGGAGTTCCAAATACACCGAAAAAGATATAATAGCAGAATTTGATGGAGAAGTAATATATGCCAGTGAGATAAACACAATTATAAAACAAGAGCTTTACGACGAACTTTGCAGAATTCATGAAATCAAAAAGAAAGCTCTTGAGCAATTGATAAATGTCAAACTACTACAGAAAGAAGCCAATAAGAAACAGATGACTTATCAAGAATATATAGACGATTATGTAAACGCTCAAATAGAACAGTTCGGAATAGATTCTCTTTTAAAACGGTACAGGCTAGAATCAATTACAGAATTTCGAGGAAAAAGTATATATAGCGTAGCAGTAGATTCTTCCACCGGTAAAGCCACACGTTCATTTCACTTGAAAGGGACAATTGTCAACAATTTACTGGACTCACTAAAAAGGAACAAAAAGATAACTCAATATCTCTATCCTCCAAAGAGTCCAAGAGTTGACTTAGATAACCTGCATACCTACTATAGGGGTAATCTAAAATCAGAAGTTTCTGTCATTATAATATCTGATTTTGATTGTGAATCATGCATTAATGCTCATCCTCTTTACAATTCAATATACGAAAAATATAAAGATAAAGTAAAATTCGGATATATCCACTATTCAACAATGCCAACATTCGCTGAAATAGCAAGTGACGCAGCGAACAAGCAAAATAAGTTCTGGGAATTCCAAGACTCATTATATGCATATAGAGGATATATTGATTCTACAGCCGTATTCAAAATTGCTCAAAATATGTCTATGGATATAAACAAATTCCAAAATGACATAGCAAGTAACGACGGGAAAAAAGCAATTGAAAACACAATCAATCAATTAGTGCTTCTTGGAGTGTATGCAACACCAACACTTATCATCAATGGACGCCTAATAGTTGATTCCAATTCAAAAGAGGAAATCTGTCATCTTATTGATGAAGAACTTTCAAAATAACATTATTAACGAATTTAAAAAATGTATTATGAAGAAAATTATCTTTTTATGTTTCTGTGCTTTATTAGCATCTTGCGCTTCAGATGAAGATCTGCAAGACATAAACACTAATGAGAAAGAGTTGGCAAACATGATCAACGACTATGAACTAGTCTTAAAAGGCTATTCTCTTGATGAATTAAAAAAGGAAAAAGATGAACTAACCCCAACAACACAAGAAGAAACTGTTGCAGAGCCATGGCTTATTAAAGCCATACAAGATTCTATTGCTCAAATCCAATTCTCCGATAATATTCGTACAAGGACGGAGGCAGGAGCATACACAAGGGCAGTTAATATGGAGGGAGTTTTTAAGTATGAAACCTGCGGGGGATATCGTGAATTTGTATACTTTATGGACTGTGAAGATGGTGGAGATACACATTCAACAGGAAATATAGGAGCAACTAGAGTAGATGGAAATGGGAATGTAGAGTTTCACTTTTGTGTAATACCTACAGGCTATGCAACTGGCGGAGTATTAGCATTCTATCTACCATATTTGTATACGGAGAATATGCATGTAGTTAAGCGGCATCACGATAATGAAGACCATAATAACAAAAATCATATTATAGATAATGCAGGTTTAGCCTCATTGGGTCCAAATTATTTCGATAAAAACACCGGTTTCTTTTGGAAATTTGAATGGGGAGCCTCTGGTAAATTACCTTTCAAATTTGGGGTAATTGGAACTGCTCCACTACCTGGATCCCATAATATTTTATGGATTGATGATGAAAACGGAAAAAACGCCAATCAGGCTATTAGGTGGACCGGCCCAAATAGTTCTAAAGGGTTTGATTTACCAGCAGAAAAAGATTTTTATGGCATTACTCCTGGCAGAAATACAAGATACGAAATAATTCAGATTTAGAAATAATTCATAGAATAAAAATCATACCTAAACCAGTACTATATAAATAATGAGTTCCCTTATTCTATCCTTTGCCATAGATGAAATAGGATTAGAATAAGGGAACTTTATTTTAATGGTAATAAGTGATTATTTTTCGCACTTTAACATTTGAACATCAAATACTAAAGTTGAATAACCTAAAATAGTAATTGAAGAACCTGTTGGAGTATAATCACTACTACCATAACCATATTTCCACGGAACATACACTTCCAAACGTTCACCAATTTTTCTTCGTTGCAATACCTCTGACAAACCAGTCACAAGCCCATTAATTGTAAATTCCGCAGTTCTTGAAAAATCAATGCTAGGATTCGCTTCAGTAAAAGAGCCATCAAACACTTCCCCTATAAAGTTATCTTGTTTATCAACATAACCACCAGTATTACCCCAAATGATATAAGAACCTTTATAATATACAGTAACCTCATCTGTTGCCCGTGGGACAATATCTTGAATCACTCCATCACCCACAGGAGTTTTCTTTTTAAAATAGATAGGAACTCCAGGATATGCAATCATATGAATAGAATCCAACTGACCACGTGTAGCGATATTTGCATGAACATTGGCTATTGAATCTATAAAAGCTTCATTACGTGCACGCCAGTTATCATATTTGCCCGTCTCTTCCGTTTCACTACAAGCTGTGAACGCCAAAGCCAGCAATACTAAGGAGAATAAATAGATCTTTTTACTCATTCGTCAAAGGTTTATTGTAAAGTTTTCAATAGAGAAGTGATGCTTACTCTGTCTGCAATAATGTTATTCAGTTCAGAGATAGCGACACGCTCCTGCTGCATGGTATCGCGATTACGCAATGTCACACAGTTATCTTCTAATGTCTGATGATCGACTGTTACACAGTACGGAGTACCAATAGCATCCTGACGGCGATAACGCTTACCAATACTATCTTTTTCGTCATATTGGCAATGGAAATGGAACTTCAGGCTGTCAATAACTTCACGAGCTTTTTCAGGCAGACCGTCTTTCTTTACCAATGGCATAACCGCCAGTTTCACCGGAGCCAGAGCAGCAGGCAATTTCAGAACTACACGGCTTTCACCATTCTCCAGTTGTTCTTCGCAATAAGATGCGCTCATGATGCTAAGGAACATACGGTCAACACCGATAGAAGTTTCGATTACGTACGGAGTATAAGACTCGTTCAGTTCCGGATCAAAGTATTTAATGCTCTTGCCGGAGAACTTCTCGTGTTGAGACAAGTCGAAGTTAGTACGAGAGTGGATACCTTCCACCTCTTTGAATCCGAACGGCATCAGGAATTCAATATCAGTAGCAGCGTTTGCGTAGTGAGCCAGTTTATCATGATCGTGATAACGATAGCTTGCATCACCGAAGCCAAGCGCCTTATGCCATTTCAAGCGGATTTCTTTCCATTTCTTGAACCAGTCAAGTTCAGTTCCCGGTTTTACAAAGAACTGCATTTCCATCTGTTCGAACTCACGCATACGGAAAATGAACTGACGGGCAACGATTTCGTTACGGAAAGCCTTACCAATCTGTGCGATACCGAAAGGAACTTTCATACGACCCGTCTTCTGTACATTAAGGTAGTTTACAAAAATACCCTGTGCAGTTTCCGGACGAAGATAAATCTTCATGGCTCCTTCGGAAGTAGAACCCATTTCAGTGGAGAACATCAGATTGAACTGACGAACTTCTGTCCAGTTCTTTGTACCGGAGATCGGGCATACGATTTCTTCATCAATAATGATCTGACGCAATTCTTCCAGATTACCGTCGTTCAGAGCTTTAGCAAAGCGAGCGTGAAGAGCGTCACGTTTTGCCTGATGCTCCAATACACGTCCGTTGGTAGAACGGAATTGAGCCTCATCAAAAGATTCGCCGAATCTCTTGGCAGCTTTCGCTACTTCTTTATTGATTTTATCGTCATACTTTGCCAGCTGATCTTCGATCAACACGTCAGCACGATAACGTTTTTTAGAGTCTTTATTGTCAATCAAAGGGTCATTGAATGCGTCTACGTGTCCGGAAGCTTTCCAGATAGTAGGATGCATAAAGATGGCAGAGTCGATACCGACAATGTTCTCGTGCAACAGCACCATGCTGTCCCACCAGTATTTCTTGATGTTATTTTTCAATTCAACGCCCATCTGACCGTAGTCATACACAGCGCCTAGTCCGTCGTAGATATCGCTCGAAGGGAATACGAAACCATACTCTTTGCAATGCGATACAAGCTTCTTAAAAACGTCTTCTTGTGCCATTTTCTTTTCTATATCTATTAATTTGAATTTGCTTTTTTCGTAAAAAGTGCCACAAAGATAGGGATTTATCTCATAAATAAGACAGGGAGGGTATTAATTTATCTTATTTACCCAACAACCACTTCCAAACCGGTATTACCTCAATCGCACATTTTTCCAACTCAATCCGTTCTTCATCGTCATACGTTATTATCAATAACTGCCGACATTCAAATACCTTATTCAATTTTACTAATGCCTGAACTTCCCGTTGGAAAGTCTCATCAGAGAGATTCATGGTATAACAGACCTGTATAGCCACTCCTGTATCAGGCAAATAAAAATCAACCTCTACATTTCTATTATAAAAGAATACAGCATCGTCCGTCCCATAACGCCGCAATAGTGTCACAGCAACCAAATTCTCAAGCAACGAGGTATCAGCATCCAAAAGAAGCAAATTGAGAATGCCATTATCCGCAAAATAATATTTCGGATTAGTTTCACGCTCCACCAATTTATCCGCAATATTTTGTATAGGAATCAGCAAGCAAGCATCTTTGGCATATTCCATGTAGTTAATGACAGTATTCTTCGATATTTTCACTCCGGTTGAAGCAACAATATTAGTTATACGAGTAAACGAAACCGGTTGCTTTATACTTTCGGCCAATTTGCGGAAAAGGATGCGTAAAGCAAAAGTATTTTCGATGGAATGTCTTGCAGCAATATCTCCTAAATATATCTTTTGGTAAACACTTGTCAGATAATCCCGTTTTGCGGCAAGCGATGCCCCTTCCGGAAAACCACCGGAACGAAAATAATCATTGAATATACGCTTTATTTCTGCCCGGCTCTCTGTTGCAAACAAAGAATTCTCTGTAACTTCAACCCCATTAGCATAAAGAAACTCTTTAAAATCATAAGGGTATACATGTACTGTAATGTATCGTCCCCCCAAAGTGGTAGCTACATCCTGACTAAGCATTTTAGCATTGCTTCCTGTCACATAAGCCCTATATTTATTATCAGCCAATCGCCGAACAAACTTGTCCCAACCATCAATATTCTGAATTTCATCCAAGAAAAGCATCGGCCTGTCTGTTGACATCTCGGCATGTACTTCCAGTATGAGATTTAAATCTGCCGCCGTCATTCCAATCAAACGTTCATCTTCAAAGTTCACATATAGCATTTCATTCCAAGTATGCCCATTATGCAAAAGTTCCTGTATCCGTTGATAAAGTAAAAATGATTTTCCTGCTCGCCGGATACCTACAAATACATAATTTCCAAACTCTTCAAACTGAAAGCTACGAGGTATAACTTGATGTTTGACCACCTCATTTCTATTATCTAATAGAACTTCTTTTAGTATTTCTCTTCTAATCATATTTCAAGATATTGTTCTAACCACTGAACAAATATAATCTAATTCTGTTCAATTAACAAGACAATATTGCTTTTTATTCAACTATTCGTCGATTTCCGGCTCTTCTATGTCGTATTCTGTTTGTTCCAGTTCCCGGTCTGCTTTCTTCATATTTTTCGTTAGCATACTTTCGGGCATATAATATTTAAAAGGTATGCGGGTACACTTTGTCTTCTTCAGTTCCCTGCTGAATTTTGAGTTTGCCACAAAATATACGCGTGAAATAGCAACTTTCCCCGGCGTTACCTGTTCGGGCAGCACACATCCCTGACTGGTCAGTGCCGTTTGAAAGGTTCCCAATCCCTCAATGGTCACCGAATGACCGGAGGAAAGCAGGTCCTGAATACTTTCAACCAACTCCGACAGGATTCCTTCTATCTGCCCACGATGAAAGCCTGTTGTCTTTGCCATCCGTACTGCAAGTTCTTTATTTTTCACTCCTCCTCTTCGCTGCATTTTACTAGGTACACCATACCATAACTCTTTCCGTTCTCCGGATGATAAATCCGCTTTCTTTCTCACTACATAAGGGATAGACATAATCTTACGCTCCTTTCTTTTTAAGTTAGTTATCATAATTTGTACGACACCCGGGTGTCATGCATACTGAGACCCGGGTGTCATACAAGTTTTTCTTGCTACAAAATTAAGTTTTTATTATAGGAAAACAAAGGAATTCTTCTATATTTGTGCATCCCTACATTATACTAAAGAAAAACATAGAACTATGATTAAGATTCTTCTATTGATAGACTATTCAAGCGAATTTGACAGGAAACTGCTACGGGGACTTGTCCAATACTCCAAAGAAAACGGCCCCTGGCTCTTTTACCGACTACCTTCTTATTATAGCGCAATGCATGGTGAACAAGGCATTTTAAGATGGGCGAAAGAATGGAAAGCCGACGCCATTATCGGTCAGTGGAATAATGATACGATCGATTTGCAGAAGGAGCTGAATATTCCGGTAGTACTACAAAACTACCATCACCGGAGCGTCACTTACTCTAATTTAACAGGCGACTATAAAGGAACGGGAAGAATGGCAGCCCAGTTTTTTGCCAAGAGAATGTTTCGCAATTTTGCTTATTTCGGTGTTAAAGGGGTGGTTTGGTCTGACGAACGTTGCGAAGGGTATCGGCAGGAAGTAAAACGTATCGGAGGCGAATTTTTCAGTTTCGAATCGGATAAGCAGGAAGACGAGATAAGAATGGAAGTAAGCCAATGGTTGCAGCAACTCCCAAAGCCAGTCGCTCTATTTTGTTGTGATGATGCGCACGCCCTGTTCATTTCTGAAACTTGCAAAATGACGAATATTCCTATTCCGGAAGAAATTGCTTTATTAGGCGTGGACAATGACGAACTGATGTGTAATATTTCCGACCCTCCCATTTCATCCATAGAGCTCGAAGTAGAAAGAGGAGGCTATTCTATCGGCAGACTTATTCATCAACAAATAAAGAAGGAACATGAAGGCACTTTCAATATTGTTATCAACCCCATCCGCATCGAACTACGCCAATCGACGGAGAAACACAATATTAAAGACCCTTACATTCTCGAAGTAGTGAAATATATAGATTCACATTACAGCTCCGATTTGACCATAGAGTCTCTGCTTGCAAACATTCCGCTATCCCGCAGAAACTTCGAAGTGAAATTCAAAAACGCACTGAATACCTCTATATACCAATATATTCTGAATTGCCGGTGTAATCATCTTGCAGATCTACTGCTCACAACCGACCGTCCATTGGCCGATTTAGCAATGGAAGTAGGCTTTACAGACTATAATAACATTGCCCGGATTTTCAAAAAATTCAAAGGATGTTCACCTATTGAATACCGGCAGAAAAAGACTAGACAAAGATAAAATAAACGCTTTCTGAAGACTGTTTTTCGTTTTGACATTAAGATCATTCATGAGAATGACCTACCTTTGTTTTCATACCTTTCGAAATACATTTTAGATATTAATACTATGCAAAGACATACCATAAGAGGAAAAACAAGAACGATTATCTATCCTATTATTATTTGTTTGGGGATCACCTCAATAATGGGGTGCAAAAGATTAGAGATTAACCAAACAAAAAGAAACTGGGAGAAGCTATCCGCCTACTTTACCCCACCACCACTGTATCAGGAGAAATTTGGAACTTACCGCAACCCTCTTTTATTTTACAATGGAGATACAGTCAAAAACGCAGACGACTGGCTAAAACGAAGAAAAGAAATAAAAGACAAATGGTTGAACCTGATCGGTCATTGGCCGGCTATCATCACCAATCAAAAACTGGAGATTATAAAAACCACAGAACGCGAAGATTTCAAACAACATTTAGTGCGTTTTTATTGGACTCCTCTGGAACAGACTTACGGCTATTTACTGGAACCAAATAAGAAAGGAAAACATCCTGCCGTTATCACAGTATTCTACGAACCGGAAACAGCTATCGGATGGGGAGGAAAAGCTAATAGAGATTTCGCCTACCAATTAACCAAAAGAGGATTCGTTACTCTCTCATTAGGAACTAGACAGACCACCAAAGATAAGACTTACTCTCTCTATTACCCGACTATTAACAACTCCACTATGCAACCTCTTTCAGTACTTGCTTATGCGGCAGCCAATGCATGGGAAGTATTAGCCAGAGTCGAAAGTGTCGACTCTACCCGAATTGGTATCATGGGACACTCTTACGGTGCTAAATGGGCTATGTTTGCTTCTTGTTTATATGAAAAGTTTGCCTGCACCGCCTGGAGTGATCCGGGTATCGTCTTTGATGAAACCAAAGATAATTATATCAATTATTGGGAACCTTGGTACTTGGGGTATTATCCTCCACCCTGGAAAAAAATCTGGAGCAACAACGGCAATAACTCTTCAACAAGTGTCTATGCCAGACTATGTAAAGAGGGGCATGATTTACATGAACTCCATTCTTTATTGGCTCCTCGCCCATTTCTCGTATCAGGAGGTTATTCTGATAATGTAGACAGATGGATTCCATTAAATCACTCTGTCGCAGTCAACCGACTTTTGGGTTATCATCATCGAGTGGCAATGACGAACAGGCCCAAACATGATCCTACTCCCGAATCAAACGAAACTATATATAAGTTCTTCGAATGGTTCTTAAAAAGAAAAACGCCAAAAGAAGATTAACGATGCATTATTCTTCGTTTTTTGAAGATAGTTTTTCGTTTTTGCCACCGCACATATCTTTGAAACAGAATACTTTTGTATCATTAACTAGTTAACCGGTCTAAAGAGACTATTGTTAGAAATTAAAATTTCAAATCGACGATCTAATATTTAAAAACTTATCATGCAATGAAGAAAATCAGATGGAATCCAAGGTTAGTAACCTCGTTGTTTATTACTCTTTTAATGTGCACTCTCGATTGTCTTGCACAAGAAGTAATAAAAGGGTTTGTGAAAGATGGTAATGATGAACCATTACCTGGCGTATCTGTAGCTGTCAAGGGTGCAACGAATGTCGGTACCATTACAAATGTTGACGGCAAATATAGCATTAATGCCCATAAGAATGACGTATTGGTATTCTCCTATATCGGAATGGTCAGCCAGGAAGTCAAAGTAGGTAATAAGACGAATATCAATATCACTCTTAAAGAAGATGTTTCCTCGCTGGATGAAATCGTAGTGGTAGGCTATGGAACTCAAAAGCGCGGTAGTCTGACCGCCGCCATATCTACTGTCTCCGATAAAGAAATCCTTAAAGCCCCAACCATGGGAATCAGTAATATCATCGGTGCACGTGTTGCCGGTATTTCCGCCGTACAAGCCAGTGGACAACCCGGTGCGGATAATGCCTCCTTATCCATACGCGGGCAAAGTGGTATTATCTATGTTATTGACGGCATCAGAAGAAGCGCAAGTGACTTCAACGGACTCGATCCGAATGAAATAGAATCTGTGTCTGTATTAAAGGATGCATCAGCCGTAGCCGTTTATGGTCTGGACGCAAATGGAGCATTCATTGTCACAACCAAAAAGGGACAAACAGATAAAGTCACCATTAGCTATACAGGTACTGTGGGCATCAGCCAGAATGCAGAAGAACAAGAATGGCTCGACGGACCGGGATATGCTTATTGGTACAATAAAGCCCGTCTTCTACAAGGTGATACGGAAGTGTTTACTGTCGACATGGTGCGCAAAATGCGCGAGGGTGTCGACGGATGGGGAAATACCAATTGGTACGATAAAGTATATGGAACCGGTGTTCGCCAACATCATAATATTTCAGCATCAGGAGGAAGTGAAAAGATTCGTTTCTTCACATCTATCGGTTATCTGGAGGAAAAAGGAAATATAGATAAGTTCAAATACCGTCGAATGAATCTTCGTTCTAATATCGATGCACAGTTGGCTAAAGGACTTAGTCTGTCATTAGGTGTTTCGGGGCGTATAGAAAAACGGGATGCTCCCAAATTTTCTGCCGATCCGGATGATTGGATGAATATTCCCCAACAGGTATGCTATGCTTTGCCATACGTACAGGACACTTATGAATATAATGGGAAAATATACGATGTTTCAACCCCGACTTCCGGTTCTCCGGTAGCTCCTATCGCATCCATATACGATTCAGGATATAACAGGTCCAACCAATCATATATGCAGTCTAATTTCAGTCTGAAATACGACACACCTTGGCTTAAAGGATTAAGTTTAAAATTCCAGGGAGCGTACGACTTAGTTCATGGGATGACTAAACAGTTGACCAAGCCGAATGAAGTCATGATTATGGATTTACCTAATGCAGCCACTACCACACTCACCTACCATAAGGACTACAGTGTTTTGAAAGATACACCTATATTATCCGAATCGGCATCACGCGCCCAAGAGTTCACTACGCAAACCAGTATCACGTATGATAACAAATTTGGAGATCACTCGATCGGAGTATTATTGCTGGCCGAAACACGGGAACGTAATAGCAACAATCTCGGTGTAACGGGAACCGGATTAGATTTCATTCAGTTGGATGAGTTGAACCAAATCACAGGATTCACCAAAGAGGGGAAAGAGCAACCTGCTATACCTTCGGGTAGCAGCAGCCAGACACGTGTAGCCGGTTTTGTAGGTCGTTTGAACTACAATTACGCTGACAAATATTATTTGGAGGCTTCACTACGCCACGATGGTAGTTATCTGTTTGGTGGTATGAACAAACGCTGGGTCACCCTGCCCGGTCTCTCTCTTGCCTGGAGAATCAATAATGAAAAATGGTTTCATGCTACTTGGGTAGACAATCTGAAATTAAGAGCAGGTATTGGAAAAACTGCAACCAGCGGTATCCAGCCTTTCCAATGGAGAAATACGATGAGCACATCCCCCAATTCTGTAGTAATAGGCGGAGCCAGTCAAACAGCTATCTATCCGTCCGTATTGGGAAATCCCAATTTGACATGGGCGCAATGCCTCAACTATAATATCGGAATAGATGTAACTTTATGGAATGGATTATTAGGAATGGAACTGGATGCTTTTTATAAATATGAATATGACAAATTATCTTCTGTAACCGGTTCGCACACTCCTTCTATGGGAGGCTATTATTTTTCAACTGCCAACGTTAATAAAGCAGATTATAAGGGTTTTGATGTCACCTTTACACATCAGAACAGAATCGGAAGTTTCAGCTATGGAGCCAAATTAATCTGGTCATACGCATACGGAAGGTGGCTCAAATATGCAGGTGACTCTGAAAACACACCGGAATACAGACGACTGACCGGAAAGCAAATCGGTTCGAAAATGGGATTCATTGCCCAAGGATTGTTCCAGAGTGAGGAAGAGATAGCCAACTCCGCTACCATGCCCGACCGACCGGCTTATCCCGGATATATCAAGTATATGGATAGAAATGGAGACGGTATTATAACCGTCAATCAAGATCAGGGGTATGTAGGTAAAAGCTCAAGACCGACCCACACAGGTTCTTTCAATTTATTTGGTAACTGGAAAGGATTCGATTTTGATATTTTGGCATCATGGGGGCTTGGCAGCGATGTTGCATTAACCGGAGTATATACGGCAACCGGTTCATCCGGAATCCAAAGCGCTACGGCCTTCACGCGTCCATTCTATCAGAATGGCAATGCACCAGTCTATCTGGTGGCAAACTCCTGGACACCCGAAAATACAAATGCAGAGTTCCCTTGTCTGGAAATCAATCCGAGAAGTTTGAATAACGGGCTGGCCTCCACATTCTGGTATCGTAACGGAAACTATTTGAGAATAAAAACAGCGCAAATAGGATACAATTTCCCTAAAAAATGGTTGAGTCCATTGGGAGTGGAAGCTCTTCGCCTCTATGTTGAGGGATACAACCTTCTGACTTTCAGCGCTGTGTCCAAGTACAACATCGACCCGGAATCTCCAGCTGTAAACAATGGATATTATCCGCAACAAAGGACTTATACACTTGGAGCTAAAATCACATTCTAAAATATACGCTATATGAAAAAGTTATGTATTAATATATCACTCTTCTTTATGTTGCTGACTTTAAGTTCGTGCAACGACTGGCTGGATGAAGTAAAACAAACGACTACCGTTAGTGATGAAATCATCTGGCAAGATGAAACCCAGGTTGACAAATATGTGAATAGTTTCTATCCCCTCCTGCATGATTACGGTCAATTTGGGGAGGCCCAATTCTACGGAAGTTTTACAGAAAGTCTGACTGACGCATTTAAGTATGGTTCATATACGCTGGGACACAGAGCCGGCCATCCTAATCTTTATGTACTAACACCGGATGCTATCTCTCCGGATAACTGTCTATACAGTATCTGGCTACGTTCAACAGCATACAAACAGATCCGAGAAACAAACCAATTTCTATCTCTACAAAGAAAATATTCCGAATTTTCAGCAGACAGAAATAAGCTTTGGGAAGCTCAAGTACGCTTTTTCCGTGCATTTGTATATTTCCAGTTAGCCAAAAGGCATGGAGGTGTCATCTTGTATGACGATCTGCCGGTATCAACTAATAAAGCCCGCAGCAGTGCTGAAGAAACCTGGCAATTCATAGCCGACGATCTTGATTTTGCAGCCAATAATTTACCCAAGGAATGGGATGCGGCAAATAAAGGGCGTATCACCAAAGGAGCAGCCTATGCACTGAAATCGAGAGCAATGTTATATGCCAAACGTTGGCAGGATGCCTATGATGCTGCTAATAATGTAATTGCACTCAAGTTATATGGTCTGACGGACAAATATGAAGATGCATGGAAAGGGAATAATAAAGAAGCGATTCTGGAGTTTGATTATGATGCTGCCAACGGGCCTAATCATCTTTTCGACCGATATTATGTACCACAATGTGATGGTTATGACAATGGTTCAACAGGAACTCCTACCCAGGAAATGGTAGAATGTTATGAAAGCAAAAATGGAGAAAAGATAGACTGGACACCCTGGCATGGCATTACTGATGAAACTCCTCCATACGACCAACTGGAACCTCGCTTCGCCGCAACTGTAATCTATAGAGGATGTACCTGGAAAGGGAAAAAGATGGATTGCAGCCTTGACGGAAAGAATGGTGTGTTTATGCCTTACCGGGAACAGGGTACTTCATACGGCAAAACCACAACCGGTTATTTTTTAAGGAAATTGTTAGACGAAACGCTGACAGACGTCAAAAATGGGAAAAGTGCCCAACCGTGGGTTGAAATTCGCTATGCCGAAGTTTTATTGAACAAAGCAGAAGCAGCTTATCGACTCAATAAGATCGGGGAAGCCCAAAGTGCAATGAATGAGGTACGCGCCAGAGTAAAAGTGAATTTACCGGGTAAATCCTCTACAGGCGAGGCTTGGTTCAAAGATTACAGAAATGAAAGAAAGGTTGAACTAGCCTATGAAGGTCATTTATTCTGGGATATGCGTCGTTGGGAATTAGCCCATATTGAATACAACAACTATCGCACACATGGCTTCAAAATCATTGGCGCTACCAATACATACGAATATGTTGATTGCGACGGGCAGGACCGCAAGTTTATAAAGAAATTATATGTCCTTCCTGTACCGTCTGAAGAATTGAAGAATAACTCATTGATTGAGCAATATGATGAATGGAAATAACAATAAAACTCTTAGAACAATGAAAAACAAAATTATATCAATCATCCAGGCATTAGTTCTTCTATGGGGAGTAACTAGTTGTCACAGTCCTGAAGAGTTGGGTTCTGACATTCAACGCGAAGGTATCAACAGCATCACTGCATCGTTTCCGAACGATGACAGCAGCGAAAATAGTTTCAAAGGTGAGATAGATTATACCAATCATTCAATCACATTTGTTTTCCCATACAATTATCCCAAATTGTCGGATAATGTATTGCCGACCTCTGCACTAAAACGGGTAAGATTGAGTGCCAGTTTAGCGAATAATGTCAGTGTAACTCCACCATTACTTTATATGGATCTTACCCAAGACAACTATATCACAGTGAAAGATCAGACCTCCGGGACTAGTACCGAATTCAAAGTAATAGGTGAAATCCGTAAGAGCAACGAATGTAGTATCACCAAATTCGATATTCCTGCCATAGGGCTATTGGGAGTCATTAATGAAAACGAAAAAACAATTTCATTAGTAACCATAGATAATGTAGGGGAGCAGATAGCTAACATTGATATCTCACATGGAGCAACATGCAGTCCCAATCCCGAAACAGAAGCACTAGACTATGAACAAGAACAGACCATAGTCGTCACAGCACAGAATGGTATAGATAAAGCAACATATACGGTAAAAAAAGATATTCCGCAAAAAACTGTTGCAGGTATTCGCCAAGGAAGCGGTAAGCTACTATGGTCTAAAAGACTATCTGAAATAAGCGGTATTCTGCTACCGGGTAAAGTGACCGGACTTGCAGTAGTCGACAAATATGTTGTCATCAACGAACGTGCCAATGATCGTGCCATTTACTTAAATAGCCAGACCGGAGAAATAGCAGGTTCTATGGATATCAGCCAATTTGCCGGTGATAATTCAAACTTCCATGCAACAGCAGATCGGGGAAATAATATTTTATTCTGCAGCTATACTCCATCAGGAGGTACTTTCACCGTATGGAAAGCTAATGGAGTGAATGAGAAACCACAGAAATATATTGAATATAAAACTGGCACTAATATAAGATTTGGTTGGAAGATCTCTATCCAGGGAGATTTGGATGCCAATGCCCTTATCACAACTCCGGTATTCCAAAAAGATAGTAAAGTACAATTCGCCCGCTGGCGTGTCATAAATGGTACTTTACAATCACAAAGTCCGGAATTTGTCATTATGAGTTCCTCTCTACTGACTTCAAACTGGATTAAATGGGCGGATGTGATTTATGCTGATGACACCGACACTCAAAGTGACTATTTCTTGGCCAGCCATGTCACAGACACTTCTGCCAAACGCTATTTCTACTGGTTTAAAGGAACAGACAATAGCATAAAAGCGGCAAATACAGGTGCTCCGGGTAACACAATTATCAATGCCGTAGACTATGCCGTGTTCAACAAAGTACCTTATGTCATTTACAATCATGTAAATAGTTTCAACTATGCCGTAACTGGTTCTGATGCTGTCCGTATGTATGACCTTAGCAGCGGTTCATTCGATAACCAGATAGTAGTATGTCCGGACAAGATATATGGAGGTCTCGAGAATTCCGGTCAGAACACCGAAGGAACCGGAGATGTCGTATTTAAAGTTGCCAAAAATGGTTATTATCTATACGTTTATCTCGTATTCTCTAATGGAGGCATCGCCTGCTACCAATATGACTGTATTGATATGTAATACAAACAACCAGTAATCAACCTTATAATATACCACTAAATATGAAATTAAAAAATTTATGGTTAATAGCAGTTGCAATACTCATATACGCTTGCAATGCAGAAGAAACGAGATCGTGGGAAGTCACTTTTGATCCAAACAAGCCCAAAGATCCAAATGAACAAAGCATTATTAATGTGGCGGCAGGCAAATTCTATAAAATGAATGTTGTAGCCAACAGTGCCTATGCTGATAAAGCCCCTCTTGATCCCTGGACATCCGGCACCAAACTGACAGATGAGGAGACCGGTACCCTCTTTACTAAAAACAGAGGAGTCGGTTGGGATGCACAAACTGTAGAAGTAATAATTGATTTGGGATCATTACGCAGTATCACAGAAGTATCAGTACATGCTATTTCCGATCCGACATCACAAATTGTATTCCCTGCTCAAATAGAAGTATCAACCAGCAAGGACAAAAGCCAATGGGAAAAAGCAGCCTCACCAATTAGCTATTCCGACAGTAACGGAAAGTCGGACGCTTGGGGAAAAACAGACTTTAGTAATGTAGCATGCAGATATGTGAAAGCGACTCTCAAATCTTCAGCTTCCACCAGTACGATGATGATCATCGACGAAATCAAGGTAATGGGAGAATTTCATAATGACATGAAGTACGTCCCCGAAAAAGGATGTTATCATGGAGCATTCCCACCATTATACGGATTCGATCCGGAAGACCGCGAAGGAAGTACTGACCAGTGTGCCGTTGCCTTATTTGAAAAATTGGTGGGAAAGCAACTATCTATGATCTTATGGTATCAGAATATGGAACCGGGACGAAATTTCAGCGAAATGCAAACAGTACGTGAGAAATACTGGGGAAAAAACTATCACGGCAAATACAGATTCTTCCTTTACGGATGGCTGCCCGTCATTCCCACCCAACAAATGGCAAATGGCGAACTTGACGATTTTCACAAATCATACTTCGCCGAAGTGGCTGCCCAAAAAGTACGTGACATGGGACCTATCTGGTTCAGACCAGCCAACGAAATGAATGGAAGTTGGACTCCGTATTACGGAGATCCCACAAACTATGTCAAGGCTTGGAGACGTATGTATAACATTGCAGAACAGTTGGGTGTCACTGCCTACAATGTCTTCGTATGGTCACCCAACAGTGTAAGCATGCCGGGTACGGAAGCAAACGCAATGAAAAACTATTATCCAGGAGATATGTATGTAGATTGGCTGGGAGTAAGCTGTTATCCACCATCGCTTAGTGCTACTTATCCGGAAGAAAGAAGATATCCGCTCACGCTGATGCAAGGAATCAAGCAGGTATCGGCAGACAAGCCTATCATGATTAGTGAAGGAGGATACTCCAGTACATGCGACCACCAGAGATGGGTAAGAGAATGGTTTAAGCTGAAGGATGAAGAGCCACGTGTCAAGGCCGTCGTATGGGAGAATCACGAAAATGCAGAGAATGGTGACCGCCGTCTGCAAAGTGACCCTCTGGCACTTGAACTGTACAAGGAACTCGTCCAGGATCCTTACTGGCTTGATCTGATCCCGGATGCTGTGTACAGTGAAATTGAAACAAGAAAGAATAATTCAAAATAATCAAAGACAACAAGTATTCTAGTATGAAAAGACTGACTCCATATAGCTGGCTGATTCTGATTATATTCTCCTCCTGCCTGACTGGTAATAAAGTAGCAAGTACTGATAAACAGATAGAAAGTTTATTATCGCAAATGACTTTGGAAGAGAAAATTGGAATGTTGCACAGTAACACGATGTTTTCAAGTACCGGTGTTCCAAGGCTTGGCATCCCCGACCTGCACTACTCCGACGGACCTCACGGAGTAAGATTTGAGGGAGTAGCCAATGGGTGGGAATCCGCCCAATGGGATAACGACGCATGTAGCTATCTACCTGCATTAAGCGCCTTAGCATCTACTTGGAACCGTGATCTGGCACAGCTATATGGAGAAGTTCTTGGAGCTGAATGTAAAGCACGCGGTAAGCATGTGAGCCTGGCTCCGGGAGTCAACATTCACCGTTCCTTACTCAATGGACGTAATTGGGAATATTTCAGCGAGGATCCTTTCTTCTCCGGTGAACTGGCTGTTCCATATATACAAGGAGTACAGTCACAGGGAGTAGCCTCTTGTGTGAAGCATTTTGCTCTGAACAGCCAGGCATACAACCAGTACAAAGTGAGTGTAGAAGTAGACGAACGCACCTTACACGAAATTTATCTTCCGGCTTTTGAAGCTGCCATACAACGAGGTGGAGCCATGGCAGCCATGGCGGCATATAACAAGGTCCGAGGGTTGTGGTGTACGGAAAGTCCTTATCTTCTTGATACTTTACTTCGTGATGAACTAGGATTTGACGGATTAGTCGTATCGGACTGGAATGCAGTCCATAACACAGAGCGAACAGCTCTGTGCGGTATGGATGTCGAAATGGGAACAAGCATCAAAGAAAATGGGAAATATGCTTTCAATAAATATTATTTGGCCGATCCTTTATTGAAGAAAGTACGTAATGGAGAGATTCCGGAAGAAGCCGTCAACAAAAAAGTACGTAATATTCTGAAATTGATGATTCGACTTGATTTAATAGGACAAGTTCCTTATGACACTACAGGTATGGCAGCCAAACTTGCAATACCTGCCCATACTAAGGCTGCCAGAGAAATAGCGGAGGAATCATTGGTATTATTGAAGAATTCCAAAGATATGCTACCACTAGACCCGGCACAATACAAGAATGTCGCAGTGATTGGCGCAAATGCAACCGAAGTATTTGCAGCAGGAGGTGGCAGTACAAAACTTAAAGCTAAATATGAAGTTACTCCTTTGGAAGGGCTACAAAATCTTTTAGATGGAAAAGCCCGGATCGAATATGCACCCGGTTATCAATTGAGTAAAAAGGCGTATAAGGTTGGTCATTGGTTCACGAACGAATTTGATAAATCCGATGAAGAGCTATATAAGAAAGCAATCAATACAGCTGCCCAAGCAGAATTGGTTATCTATATAGGTGGAACCTCCCACGAACATGGTTCTGACTGTGAAGGGTATGATAAGCCGAATTTAAAGCTTCCCTACCAACAGGACAGATTATTAAAAGGTATCCTGGAGGTTAATCCCAACACTGTAGTGGTACTAATCTCCGGTGGCCCCGTCGAGATAGGAGAATGGTATAATGATGCTACGGCATTACTGTATTGCAGTTTTCTAGGGATGGAAGGAGGAAATGCACTGGCACGTACATTGTTTGGAGAAGTCAATCCTTCAGGAAAACTGACTACTACCTGGTGTAAGTGTCTGGAAGATATGCCCGATCACGTATTTGGAGAATATCCGGGTATAAACGACACCGTCCGTTTCAAAGAAGGGCTTATGGTCGGCTACCGCTACTTCGATACTTACCGTGTAGTCCCCCAATTTGAATTCGGTTATGGATTATCCTATACCACTTTTACTTATTCAGACATAAAGATGAAACCTGTATGGAAAGAATCGGACACAGAGTTTGCCGTATCATTCACCATTACTAACACAGGAAAACGATATGGCCAGGAAATTGCACAGTTATATTTGCATCAAAACAAATGTTCTGTAGAACGCCCGTTTAAAGAATTAAAAGGGTTCACTAAGGTTGGCTTAAAACCGGGTGAATCCAAACAAGTCACTATCAAGTTACCGCGCCGCGCCTTACAATACTACGATACCGAAAGTAAACACTGGAAAGACGAACCGGGTATGTTTACTGTATTAATAGGCGCATCGTCACGGGACATCAAATTACAGAAAAATTTCGAACTGAAAAAATAAAAACACATGGGAAACAATAACCTTATAAGCAGCAAAAAGACATACTACATATCAATTGCAATTCTGGCAGGGATGTTCTTTATCTTCGGATTTGTGTCGTGGGTCAATGCCATACTGATTCCATACTTCCGCATATCCTGTGAACTGACACATTTCGAATCCTACTTTGTCGCCTTTGCATTTTATATCGCCTACTTTGTAATGGCTATCCCCTCGGGAGTACTTCTCAAGAAAGTGGGATTCAAGCGAGGTATTATGTATGGTTTTATGCTTACCGCCTTAGGAGCTTTCTTATTTGTTCCGGCAGCATTAGCCCGTCAATTCGAGATATTCCTGGCCGGTCTATTTTCCATCGGCACCGGATTAGCCATATTGCAAACTGCCGCTAATCCTTATGTCACTATTATCGGTCCTATTGATAGTGCCGCCAGACGAATCAGTATTATGGGAATATGCAATAAATTCGCAGGTATCGTCTCACCGCTCATATTTGCTGCATTGATATTAAATGTTACCGACAAGGAGCTTTTTGCCACTATAGAATCGGGGACTTTAGACATAGTCACAAAGAACGCTATGCTTGACGAATTAATACAACGCGTCATTGTGCCTTATGCTGTTCTAGGCGTTATTTTACTGCTTACCGGTATCGGTATCCGTTACTCCATTCTGCCTGAAATCAATACAGACGAAGAAAACAGCACGGAAGATACAGGTAGCCACCATCACACCAGAAAAAGTATTTTCGACTTTCCTTACCTTATCTTAGGAGCAGTGGCTATATTTCTTCATGTAGGAACACAGGTTATCGCAATTGATACAATCATCAATTATGCCAATTCGATGGGTATGGACCTGCTTGAAGCTAAAACTTTTCCCTCATATACATTGGCCTGTACTATGATTGGTTACCTCCTAGGAATCCTGTTAATACCCAAATATGTTTCACAAAAAAATGCACTTATAGGTTGTACCATCATCGGATTACTCCTTTCATTCGGAGTTGTATTTGCAGATTTTGAAGTAACTCTGTTCGGTCATCATGCCAATGCCTCCATTTTCTTTCTGAATACATTGGGTTTCCCAAATGCTTTAATCTACGCAGGTATCTGGCCACTTTCCATTCATGGACTGGGGAAATTCACCAAAACCGGTTCCTCTCTTCTTATCATGGGATTATGTGGCAATGCCATTCTGCCTCTGATATATGGTCATCTGGCAGATATGTATAGTCTGCGTTTCGGTTATTGGGTATTGATTCCCTGTTTTTTATATTTGGTTTTCTTTGCAGTTAAAGGTCATAAAATAGACTCCTGGAAATAAATTAAAAACGAAATAATATGGAAAGACTCATCATAACAAATGGAAAACTCATTCTACCAACAGGCATAAAAATGGGGCAAACATTGATATGCGAAAATGGAAAAATTGAGCAGATTATTCCCAATGGAAGCTATCAGCCGCTCGTCGGTGACAAGGTAATAGACGCCCGTCAGAATTATGTTTCACCAGGATTCATCGACATGCATATCCATGGAGGAGGAGGACATGACTTCATGGATGGTACTATCGAAGCTTTTCTCGGAGTGGCCGAGACACATGCCAAGTATGGTACTACCGCAATGGTTCCCACCACACTTACCAGCACTAACGAGGAGTTAATGACGACGTTTACCGTATATCGGAAAGCCAAAGAAATGAATATCAATGGTTCGCAGTTTATCGGTTTACATTTGGAAGGACCTTACTTTTCACCGAAACAATGTGGTGCGCAAGACCCGAACTTCCTGAAAAAGCCGCAAGCAGAAGAATATAATGCCATTCTGGAAGCCTCAAAAGATATTATCCGTTGGAGCGTAGCTCCAGAGTTGGAGGGTGCTCTAGCACTAGGGCAAACTCTGCAACAACATCATATTCTGCCCTCCATCGCTCATACCGACGCGATTTATGAAGAAGTTGAGAAAGCCTTTACAGCAGGTTATACACATGTGACCCACCTTTATTCGGCCATGTCATCAGTGACCCGCAAAAATGCTTTCCGCTATGCCGGAGTAGTAGAAGCCGCCTACTTGATTGAAGATATGACAGTGGAGATTATTGCCGATGGCATACATCTTCCGAAACCCCTGCTCCAATTCGTATACAAGTTCAAAGGAGTTGATAAAACAGCCCTCTGCACTGATGCCATGAGAGGAGCGGGTATGCCGGACGGTGAATCGATATTAGGTAGCCTCAACAACGGTCAGAAAGTCATTATCGAAGACGGAGTGGCCAAAATGCCGGATCGGAAAGCTTTTGCCGGTAGTGTTGCAACAACCGACCGACTGGTTCGAACCATGATATATTTAGCCGGTGTTCCTCTCATTGACGCCGTCCGTATGATGACCCTGACGCCCGCCCGTATTCTTCATATTGACAAAGAAAAAGGTTCTTTAGAAATCGGTAAGGATGCCGACATAGTCATTTTTGATAATCAAATAAATATAAATAATACAATATTAAAAGGCCATGTTATCTATACTAAATGAAACTAAGACCAAAGTTTTTCAGCAGGAACAATTAACAGTTCGAATTTTCCCGTCCATTCAAGAGATGGGCAGTGTAGCCGCAAAAGAAGTCGGCGACCAAATTTGTCGCTTATTGGAAAGCAAACCGGAAATAAATATGATTTTCGCCGCTGCCCCCTCACAAAATGAGTTTTTGAGTCATCTGATTCATGACAAACGCATCGACTGGACCAGAATAAACGCTTTTCATATGGATGAATACATCGGTATACATCCGGAAGCCCCACAAAGTTTTGGACATTTCCTTAGAATTCGTATCTTTGACAAAGTTCCTTTCAAGAAAGTCAACTATCTGAATGGTCTGGCGGAAAACCTTGAAGAGGAATGTCAGCGATATGCAGACTTGCTGACTAAGCATCCGGTTGACATCGTTTGTTTGGGAATTGGAGAAAATGGGCATATTGCTTTCAATGATCCGGATGTAGCAGACTTTAATGATCCCAAACTTGTGAAAGTAGTTGAACTGGACCCAATATGTCGCCAACAGCAAGTCAATGAAAAATGCTTCAAGACACTAGACTTAGTACCCAAAGAAGCTTTAACACTCACGATACCGGCTTTGCTAAAAGCTGAATGGATGTTTTGTATCGTCCCGTTCAAAAATAAAGCTCAAGCAGTCTATCAGACTGTTTATGGTGAAGTTTCAGAAAAATGTCCGGCCAGCATATTGCGAAGAAAAGAAAATTCTTCATTATATTTGGACCCGGAAAGTGCAGAAAGAATTAATTTATAAAGGATTATGAAAAACAGAATCTCACTTCTTCTTATACTACTGGCTATCAGCTTCAGTATACACGCACAAAAAGTTATGCGGATCGGAATTATTGGTCTGGACACATCCCATTCCACCGCTTTCACCGAACTGATTAATAGTGGTTCGGATGAGACCTTTTCCAAAGGTTTTAGGGTAGTAGCAGCGTATCCGTACGGTTCAAAGACTATTCAATCCAGTTACGAACGAATCCCCGGATACATTGAAAAGGTCAAAGCAAATGGCGTGGAAATCACCTCATCAATAGCAGATTTACTGGAAAAAGTAGACTGTGTCCTTTTGGAAACCAATGATGGCAGACTACATTTGGAACAAGCCGTCGAGGTATTCAAATCAGGTAAGATATGCTATATTGACAAACCTATCGGAGCTACTTTAGGAGATGCAATCGCTATTTATGAAATGGCAGAAAAATACAATGCACCTGTTTTTTCCTCTTCTGCTCTTAGATTTACTCCTCAAAACCAGAAATTAAGAAATGGAGAATTTGGCAAAATCCTTGGAGCCGATTGTTATTCTCCTCACAAAGTGGAGCCAACGCATCCGGATTTCAGTTTCTATGGCATTCATGGAGTAGAAACATTATACACAATTATGGGAACAGGATGCGAATCAGTCAACCGGATGTCTTCAGATAGAGGGGATGTAGTAGTAGGACGATGGAAAGATGGTAGAATCGGAACTTTCAGAGCGATTATAAAAGGACCGCAAATTTATGGTGGAACTGCCTATACTTCAAAAGGAGCAGTAGCCGCAGGAGGTTACCAAGGTTATAAAGCGCTTCTTGAACAGATTCTTAAATACTTTCAAACAGGAATCTCTCCTATCTCCAGAGAAGAAACAATTGAAATATTCACTTTCATGAAAGCATCCAATATGAGTAAAGAAGAGAATGGAAGAATTGTCACATTGGAAGAAGCTTACCAAAAAGGATGGAAAGACGCCCGGAAATTAATCAAAACCTATAATAAATAAGAAAATGAAATTTATATATAAAGGAATCGGGCTTATATCAATCTTATTTATAGTTTCTTCATGTTCTTTCTCCAAGAAACAGATTATGAATAAGGCGGAAGCCAATGATTCATGTAAAATAGAAGTAGTTGTTCTTGATCCAGGACATTTCCATGCCAGTCTGCTTCAGAAAGATGCATTAGCTGTTATTAATGATACCATCCGGATATACGCTCCTGAAGGAATAGGCGTCAATCAATACCTAGAAAGTATTGACTCTTACAACCATCGGCCAAAGTCTCCCACTACATGGAAGAAACAAGTATATACAGGCGAAGATTATCTCCAGAAAATGCTTTCAGATCATAAAGGTGATGTCGTAATTCTGGCTGGAAATAATCAGAAGAAGACACGATATATTATAGAATCTATCAAAGCCGGATATAATGTTCTTGCAGATAAGCCACTGGCTATTAACTCACAGGACTTCCAATTATTGACAGAGGCTTATCAGCTAGCACAACAAAAGGGGCTCCTTTTATATGATTTGATGACGGAGCGATATGATATTCTCAACATCATAGAAAAAGAGCTCTTACATCAAACAGAATTATTTGGAGAATTACAAAAAGGCTCACCGGACAACCCTTCTGTAATAATGGAAAGCGTACATCATTTCTTTAAAAAGGTTTTCGGTAAACCGCTGGTTCGTCCTGCATGGTACTATGATATAGCACAACAAGGAGAAGGAATTGCAGATGTAACAACACATTTGATAGATCTTATCAACTGGCAATGTTTTCCAGATGAAGCAATTCATTATCAATCGGATGTCAAAGTACTTTCGGCCAAACACTGGCCAACCCCAATCACATTAGCAGAGTTCAGCCAATCGACGCAAACAGACTCTTTCCCTATTTATCTGAAACAATACATAAAAAATGATGTATTGAAAGTTATGGCAAACGGAAGTCTCAACTACACCGTCAAAGGAATTTGTATGGGAATGAAAGTCACATGGAATTATATGCCACCAGTTCATGGAGGAGATACGTTTACTTCTATCAAAAAAGGTAGCAAAGCAACTTTAAAAATCGTTCAAAATGAGAAGAATGGTTTTGTGAAAGAATTGTATATTCAGAAAAAGCCAAACATTGACAGCCATACTTTTGAGACTCAATTGCAAAAGACGATAGAACAACTTCAAGAAAGCTATCCGTTCTTATCCGTCAAAAATAAAAGTAACGGGATTTATCTTATTGATATACCACAGGAATACAGACTAGGACATGAAGAGCACTTCAGTAAAGTAGCAAAAGCTTTCCTGCATTATATACGTAACAAAAACATCCCGGAATGGGAAAACGAAAATACATTAACCAAATATTACATTACTACAACTGCTGTAGAAATGGCAAAGAAAGAAAATAAATAAGATAATAGGTGTTAGAGACAGGATGTAAATATTATAAAGATGAAGCCATGTTTCATGGCTTCATTCCTCATATCATGGGGACACGATTCGATATCTTGCTTATTCATTCTGATGCAGAACGTTTAAACAGACTTTGGTTCCATATCATCAATGAGCTGGAACGCTTGGATAAGATTTTGAACCGTTTTGATCCCCAGAGTGAAGTCTCCGGAATTAATAAACATGCTTTGCTAAGTTATATTCAAATTAGCAAAGAACTGGAGGAAATATTGCAACTTTGCCAATATTATTATGAAAACACCTTTCATCTATTTGACATTACATTAAAAGATTTCTCCAAAATACAAATTCACGACCATCAACGCATTTCCTTTGCATCTTCCACTATTTCACTCGATTTCGGAGGCTTTGCCAAAGGGTATGCTTTGAAGAAAATCAAAAGATTCATTGAACAAGAGAACGTCAACCATGCATTTGTCAATTTCGGTAATAGTTCGATTCTGGGCATGGGACATCATCCTTATGGAGACAGTTGGAAAGTGAGTTTTCTGAATCCGTATAATCAGTCTCTTTTAAATGAGTTCAACCTTCAAAATACAGCATTATCCACTTCCGGTAATACGCTGCAATATACCGGGCACATTATGAATCCACTTACGAGTTTATTTAATGAACAACGAAAAGCAAGCTCTATCATATCTACAGATCCGTTAGAGGCTGAAATTCTAAGTACCGTATGGATGATTGCGAATAAAGAACAACAGCAATTACTCACAGAGAATTTTAAAGATATACAAGCAACCCTATATGATTTATAACATGAAAGACAATAAAAAAGAAGGAGTAGACTTAGGGCTCAGACAATTTATAAAAAGTCTGGGATATGTTGCCGGAGGAACCGCTTTATTAGCTACCACTCCCTGGCTTACCTCTTGTACCCTCGAAAAATTGAAAGAGATTAAACATGAAAAAGCACGGATTGCTTTAATTGGCACAGGTTCCAGAGGGCAATACCACATCCATAACCTCAAGGAAATACCTCATGCACAAATTGTAGCCGTGTGTGACAATTATGCTCCCAATCTTCAGCAAGCATTGGAGCTTTGCCCGGATGCCAAATCCTATACAGATTACCGTAAGTTACTGGAATCGAAAGACATCGATGGAGTCATCATATCCACACCACTAAACTGGCACGCACCTATTGTGTTGGACGCATTAGCTGCCGGCAAACATGTCTTCTGTGAAAAAGCAATGGCACGCACCCTTGACGAGTGCAAGGCTATCTATGACACTTACAACCAGTCTGAAAAAGTACTCTACTTTTGTATGCAACGAATGTATGACGAGAAGTATATCAAAGGGATGCAAATGATTCATTCCGGACTGATCGGAGATGTGGTAGGAATGCGCTGTCATTGGTTCAGAAATGCAGACTGGCGTCGTCCTGTTCCTTCACCGGAATTGGAGCGCAAAATCAATTGGAGATTATATAAAGACAGTTCGGGCGGACTAATGACTGAACTAGCTTGCCATCAATTAGAAGTATGTAACTGGGCAGCTAAAAGAATGCCGGTAAGTATCATGGGGATGGGTGATATTGTTTACTGGAAAGACGGTCGTGAAGTATACGATAGTGTAAATGTGACTTACCGATATTCCGATGGAACCAAGATTGCCTATGAATCTTTGATTTCCAATAAGTTCAATGGTATGGAAGACCAGATTCTAGGTCACAAAGGTACAATGGAAATGGCTAAAGGTATTTATTACCTGGAAGAAGATCATTCTACTTCGGGTATCCGCCAATTAATCGATCAGGTAAAAGACAAAGTTTTTGCCGCCATCCCAACGGCAGGCCCCAGCTGGCGACCGGAAACGAAAATGGAATACACTCCACATTTCATCATTGACGGAGATATTCACGTTAACAGCGGATTAAGTATGATCGGAGCAGATAAAGACGGTTCAGATATCATTCTATCCTCTTTCTGCCAATCTTGTATCACTGGAGAGAAAGCACAGAATGTAGTAGAAGAGGCTTATTGTTCTACAGTCCTTTGCTTACTTGGGAATCAAGCAATGGATGAACAACGCCATATCCTCTTCCCCGACGAATATAAAATACCCTATATGAAATTCTAAACTATGAAAGATATTATTATCACCTCAAAAAAGTTGAAACAAGAAAGGAATATCTTTCTTCTAAGTTTCCTGCTTGCATTTATCATCAATGTAATCGCAATCATTATCTATTCCCGCCCATGGATTGAAATAATATCCCAAATCGGGTATGTCATCGTGATTAGTTTTTTCTTCTATCTTATCTTATGGATTCCCCGAGGAATCCTGATATTCTTGAGTCACCTTTTCCGAAGAAAAAAATAAGAGATTTACGTTTTTTGAAGGAGAATTGACGGAAAAGCTCATTCACATATTCTAATAACAACCTAATTTTGGAGAAAAATAGATACTATGACAACAAGAAGAGATTTTATCAAAAAAACAGTAGCAGGTACAGCTGCACTTTCATTAGGAAGCATACTTCCAGGATTCGGTTCAAGCCGTTATCAAGATATTCTGGGAGCTAACGAAAAAATACGTATCGGAGTCATTGGAGTGAATTCGAGAGGTAAGGCCCTGGCGCAAGGATTTGCCAAACTTCCAGATTGTGAAGTAACTTACATTTGTGATGTGGACTCAAGAGCATTAGAAAAATGTCAGGCTGCTATCCACAAAATAACCGGACGTACTCCCAAAGGAGAAAAAGACATTCGTAAGATGTTAGAGTCGAACGATTTTGAAGCAGTGGTGATTGCCACCCCTGACCATTGGCATGCCAAAGCAGCCATTATGGCTATGCAGGCCGGAAAGCATGTTTATCTGGAAAAACCGACCAGTCATAATCCGGCAGAAAATGAAATGCTGGTTCGAGCCGCTTTGAAATATAACCGGATTGTTCAAGTGGGTAACCAACGCCGCTCCTTTCCCAATGTAATTAAAGCTATGGAAGAAATAAAATCCGGTTCTATCGGAAAAGTGAGATATGCCAAATCTTGGTATGTCAATAATCGCCCTTCCATTGGAACAGGGAAAGTTGTTCCTGTACCTGATTATCTGGATTGGGATTTATGGCAAGGTCCTGCCCCACGTGTTGCAGATTTCAAAGATAATTTCATCCATTATAACTGGCATTGGTTCTGGAATTGGGGAACAGGTGAAGCACTCAACAATGGAACCCACTTTGTTGATATACTCCGCTGGGGATTGGGCGTAGATTATCCTACAAAGGTTGATTCTATCGGAGGTCGGTATCGTTTTCAAGACGACTGGCAAACTCCTGACACACAACTCATCACCTTCCAATTTGGCGACGAAGCATCTTTTTCATGGGAAGGACGTAGTTGTAATACGATGCCGGTAGACGGATATGGAATAGGAACCGCATTTTATGGAGAAACCGGAACTCTCTTCATTGGCGGTGGCAATGAATATAAAATTGCAGATATAAAAGGTAAAACGATTAAAGAGGTAAAAAGTGATTTAAAATTTGAGACCGGCAATCTGTTGAATCCATCCGAAAAGCTGGATGCCTTCCACTTCCGAAACTGGTTTGATGCCATTCGCAAAGGAACAAAGTTAAATTCCGGAATTGTAGATGCCTGTATCAGTACCCAGTTGGTACAATTAGGTAACATTGCCCAACGTGTCGGACATTCATTACAGATTGATCCGGGAAGTGGACGAATTCTCAACGATTTGGAAGCCAATAAACTTTGGGGAAGAGAGTACGAAAAAGGTTGGGAAATACGGGTTTAAATCATGTCCCCATTTCTCGTTTTTTCATCAGGTTATAATTTTACAGAAAGGCATGTCTTTGATAGGATATGCCTTTCTGTTTTCCTTCCGTAAAGCTGATTTATACCCTTTTAACACACGGAATATTCACCGTTTTTCATCGAAATCTCTTTTATTTTTGTATTTTTGCGTGCGTATGCGTTAAAATTATAGTATATACGAATTTTATGAGTGACGAAATCAACGAGATAACGGAAGAACATTCAGACTACAAACCGGCGGACGCGCGGGACGAAAGCGTAAAACATCAGTTAACAGGCATGTACCAGAATTGGTTTCTGGACTATGCTTCATATGTTATTCTGGAACGTGCCGTACCTCACATCAATGACGGTTTAAAGCCTGTGCAACGTCGTATCCTGCATTCTATGAAACGTCTGGATGACGGGCGGTATAACAAAGTGGCAAATATTGTGGGACACACCATGCAGTTCCACCCCCACGGTGATGCTTCTATCGGGGATGCCCTGGTACAGTTGGGACAAAAAGACCTGTTAATTGACTGTCAGGGTAACTGGGGTAATATCCTCACCGGAGACGGTGCGGCTGCTCCACGTTATATCGAGGCGCGTTTATCCAAGTTTGCGCTGGATGTTGTCTTCAATCCCAAAACTACCGAATGGAAATTGTCATACGACGGACGAAATAAGGAACCAGTCACTCTTCCTGTGAAATTCCCGTTATTACTGGCGCAGGGAGTGGAAGGTATCGCCGTTGGACTTTCTTCCAAGATATTGCCGCATAACTTCAACGAACTTTGTGATGCTTCCATCAGCTATCTGCGTGGGGAAGAATTCCAACTGTATCCCGATTTCCAGACAGGCGGCTCGATTGATGTAGCCAAATACAACGACGGAGAACGTGGCGGAGCAGTGAAAGTACGTGCCAAGATCAACAAGATTGATAACAAAACACTTGCAATCACAGAGATCCCTTATGGGAAAACCACTTCAACAGTGATCGACTCTATCCTGAAAGCTGTTGATAAAGGAAAAATCAAAATTCGCAAGGTAGACGATAACACAGCTGCCAACGTAGAAATATTAGTGCATCTGGCACCAGGTACATCATCGGACAAAACAATCGATGCATTGTACGCATTCACCGATTGCGAAGTAAGTATCTCACCCAACTGCTGCGTGATTGACGACAGCAAACCTCATTTCCTCACTGTCAGCAAAGTCTTGAAAAAGTCGGCAGACAACACGCTGGATTTGCTAAAGCAGGAACTGGAAATCAAGAAAAACGAAATACTGGAAGCGTTGCACTTTGCTTCGCTCGAAAAGATATTTATCGAAGAACGCATCTATAAGGACAAAGAGTTCGAACAATCCAAAGATATGGACGCAGCTTGTGCTCATATTGACGAACGCCTGACGCCTTATTATCCGAAATTTATCCGTGAAGTCACCAAAGAGGATATTCTCAAACTGATGGAAATCAAAATGGGACGTATTCTGAAATTCAATTCGGACAAAGCGGATGAACTGATTGCCAGGATGAAAGAAGAAGTGGCCGAGATTGATAATCATCTGGCTCACATCGTAGATTATACCGTCAACTGGTATCAGATGTTAAAAAACAAATACGGTAAGAACTTCCCGCGCCGTACGGAACTGCGTAACTTCGACACCATCGAAGCTGCCAAAGTAGTAGAAGCAAACGAGAAACTTTATATCAACCGCGAAGAAGGATTTATCGGAACAGCCTTGAAAAAAGACGAGTTCGTGGCATGTTGTTCGGATATCGATGATGTCATTATCTTCTTCCGCGACGGTAAGTATATCGTTACTCCTGTTGCCGACAAGAAATTCGTCGGCAAAAACGTTCTCTATGTCAATGTATTCAAGAAGAACGATAAACGTACGATCTACAATGTAGCCTACCGCGACGGAAAAGAAGGAACGACATACGTAAAACGTTTCGCCGTGACCTCTGTAGTTCGCGACCGCGAATATGATGTCACACAGGGAACTCCCGAATCACGGATTACCTATTTCAGCGCCAACCCGAATGGAGAAGCCGAAATCATCAAGGTGACACTGAAACCGAATCCGCGTGTACGCCGTATCATTTTCGAGCATGATTTCAGTGAGGTCAGCATCAAGGGACGTCAGGCACGAGGCGTGATTCTTACCCGCTTGCCGGTACATAAGATATCCCTGAAACAAAAAGGAGGTTCCACGCTCGGTGGACGTAAAGTATGGTTTGACCGTGACATACTCCGCCTCAACTATGACGGACGAGGTGAATATCTGGGTGAATTCCAAAGCGACGACAGCATATTGATTGTTCTGAACAACGGTGATTTCTATACTACCAACTTCGACTTGAGCAACCACTATGAAGATAATGTAAGCATCGTGGAGAAGTTTGATCCTAACAAGATATGGACTGCCGCGCTTTACGATGCCGACCAACAGAATTATCCGTATCTGAAACGTTTCTGTTTTGAGGCCTCTAACCGTAAACAGAACTACTTGGGAGAAAATAAGAACAACCGTCTGATCCTGCTGACCGACGAGTACTATCCTCGTCTGGAAGTCATATTTGGCGGACACGACAATTTCCGTGATCCGTTGAATATCGATGCGGATGAATTCATTGCTGTCAAAGGTTTCAAAGCCAAGGGAAAACGTATTACTACCTATGCAGTGGAGACGATCAATGAGCTTGAACCAACTCGCTTCCCCGAACCCTCACAAGAACAACAGGAAGTTCCTGAAGAGGAGCCGGAAAATCTGGATCCGGACAGCGGCAAAAGCGAAGGCGATATTATTGATGAAATCACCGGGCAGATGAAATTATTCTGATGAAGAAAAAACTAATATACCTGGGGCTGACAGGTTGCATCCTGTTCGCCCTTTGCACAAGATTACAAGCGCAGATCGACAGTCTGCAAGCCCATCGGTATGTAACACGTGCCACCATGTATGGTATCGGATTTACTAACGTTTTCGACACCTATCTTTCACCGCAGGAATACAAAGGTATCGACTTCCGTGTTTCCCGTGAGTTGATTCGGATGACCAAGTTGTTTGATGGAAATGTATCTGTGCAGAACTTCTTTCAAGCAGACATCGGCTATACGCACAACCGGGCTGATAACAATAATACTTTCTCCGGATTAGTCAACTGGAACTATGGATTACACTACCAGTTCCGCCTGACAGATAATTTCAAATTATTAGCCGGAGGATTGATAGATGTCAACGGAGGCTTTGTCTATAATCTGCGGAACACCAACAATCCGGCATCCGCACGGGCATACGTCAATCTGGATGCCTCCGGAATGGCTATTTGGCACCTGAAAATCAAACGGTATCCGATGGTGCTTCGTTATCAGGTCAATCTGCCGGTTATGGGAGTGATGTTCTCTCCCCACTACGGACAATCTTATTACGAGATATTCTCTTTGGGAAATTCGAGTGGAGTAATAAGATTTACCTCCCTGCACAATCAACCTTCGTTGCGACAGATGCTCTCTGTCGACCTGCCGATAGGATATACCAAAATGCGCTTCAGCTACCTGGCTGATTTGCAGCAATCCAACGTTAACAATATCAAGACACATACCTACTCACACGTATTCATGGTAGGATTTGTGAAAGACCTATACCGTATCCGAAATAAAAAAGGAACTGCTCTTCCTTCATCGGTTAGAGCTTACTAAGAGAACAAAATTTAATGTTGAAACTTCAAGTGAGAGATCAATTAATGATGAGAAATAAGATTAGACAAATACTTTGGCTGCTCTGCTGCCTTCCGGTGCTGACTGGTTGCATTGGGGAAGATGACTACGCCAATGATCCCAGAGGTAATTTCGAACAACTATGGAAGATCATTGACGAACAGTATTGTTTCCTGGATACGAAAGGTATTGACTGGGATGCTGTTCATGACGAATACAGCAAACTGATTATTCCGTCGATGTCCAATGATGACCTGTTCGACATCCTAAGCCAAATGCTTTATATCTTGAAAGACGGGCATGTCAATCTATCTTCTGCCAGTCGTATTTCTTATTACGATGCATGGTATCAGGGCTACCCTTGGAATTATAGAGAAGATATTCTTTATAACTATTATCTGGGTAGTGCCAATTCAGGCTATCGCACATCCGCTGGTCTTAAATATAAAATATTCGACAATAACATAGGATACATACGTTATGAAAGTTTCAGTGCCGGAGTTGGAGATGGCAATTTGGATGAGGTCCTTTACTATTTACAAATCTGCAATGGACTAATTATCGATGTCCGTGATAACGGAGGAGGTAATCTAACCAATTCTTCACGCATAGCTGCCCGGTTCACTGATAAACTGGCATTAACAGGATATATCCAACATAAGACAGGTCCGGGACACAATGATTTCTCAGAGATGGAACCCATTTATTTAGAACCCTCCAACAGTATTCGTTGGCAAAAAAAGGTCGTGATACTAACCAATCGTCGATGTTATAGTGCCACAAATGATTTTGTTAACATAATGCGCAGCTTAAACAATGATAACGAGGATAAAAGAATCATCCAGCTGGGCGATCAGACTGGTGGTGGATCAGGGCTGCCATTTTCATCAGAATTACCCAATGGCTGGAGCGTCCGCTTCTCTGCCAGCCCCCACTTTGATAAGTATGGAAAGTCATTGGAGGATGGAATAAAACCTGATGTATACGTAAACATGGATAAGATTCTGGAAGAAGGGATAGAGCAGGGTGACATAGAATCACAAAAGAAAGATCCACTGATTGAAAAAGCATTCGAAATCTTAAGTGAATAACTTTATTGCCGAATTATTTGCCAAATCAGAAAATCTTCCTATCTTTGCACAGCTAAACAAAAAAGCTACGCATGCGGCTGTGGCGTAATTGGTAGCCGCGCCAGACTTAGGATCTGGTGTCGTGAGACGTGTAGGTTCGAGTCCTATCAGCCGCACAAACTACACTGTATTTACAGTTAAAAAGCCCCTAAAACGGACATTTTAGGGGCTTTTTTGTGTCCTCTTCGCTGGTCATCCGAAAAATGCTAACAACAATTCGGTGCCATTCTCGGTGACAGGATTCCTTTTTTTATCTTGATTTTTTGGATTCAAAGTAGGATTCACCAAAAAAAATCAAGTATGGAAAGAAAAAAAACTTTCAACGTTCTGTTTTGGCTACGGAAAAGTCGAACAAATGAAAGTCTGTCACCTCTGTTCTGCAGAGTTACAATCATGGGGCAAAGATACGAAATTCCGACGAATTGTCATATCTCCCCCGCTTCATGGTCGGCAGTCGCCCAAAAGTCACTCGGAAAAACAGCTGTAGACAAGGAAACAAACAGGTATATCGAAGATTTAAAACTGCAAATTGAAGAAACCTGTAACAAGCTCCGGCAAAAGAACTATCCCCTCAACATCGAGAACTTTAAACTCATGTTCCAATCAGAGGATAACGAATATTCTACCATTAAAACGCTGTTCGAATATCACATGATTATGGAAGGGAAAAAACTCTCCCAATCAACATGCTATCAATACGGAGTTACCTTGAAATATCTACTAAGCTACGTGCGAATCAAACACAAAGTGGCCGACTACGATATAAGTATCATCGACGCAGCTTTTGTCAATGAGTTTTTCGCCTATCTGCAAGGTTATTTGCGACAGGACAACATGAAACGATGCGATATTAACGGAGCATTGAAGCACATGGAACGCTTCAAAAAAGTCATGGAAATGGCGTTCAATAACGAATGGATAAATCGAAATCCGGTAAAAGCACTCAAAGCACATAAAGAAAAAACCGACATCAACGAACTGGACGAAGAAGCCGTAAAACGACTTTCCACTGTAATACTACCTCCTAATCTGGGCATTGTCAGAGACTTGTTCATTTTTGCCGTGTATACCGGAGTCTCATACGAAGATATGACACGATTAACGCAAAAGAACATCGTTATCGGCATAGACAAAAGCCTGTGGCTGCATTACAAACGGGTCAAAACAGGTGTCCGTGTATCATTGCCATTACTAGAACCTGCATTGGAAATTATCAATAGATATGACACCTACCACAAAGGCGGCAAAAAGAACCAGCCGCTATTCCCATATGTCAGCAATCAGATCATGAACCGTTATCTCAAAAAAGTAGCCAAACTCGCCGGAGTAGAAGACAGAGTTACGTATCACGTTGCCCGCCACACGTTCGCAACGACAATCACCCTGCAACATGAAATCCCACTCGAAACCGTATCAAAAATGCTGGGACATACCAAAATCACAACGACACAGGTATATGCACGAGTAGTCGATACGAAGGTAATGCGCGATATGGCAACACTCAAAGATATGTATTCACATAAAGAAGATAAATCACCCAATAATAAAGCCGCAAACGAATGAAAGCAACCGTAATTATCAATCAGGAAGAACTGGAACTGAAAGCCATCGACAGCATGATAGCGTATGAGAAAAGCTTCATCACCTATTCAGAAATGAAGAAGGCGGTTAGTGATGCGTTGCAGCATTATGGCAGCAGGGAAGGACACCGGAAAATTGTCCTAAAAGGGTGGATTATAAAGACGATCTACGCTCTCGACAGTAACCAACTGAAGGACCTCGACCGGATTACTTTTGAATACCTGAATGAACATTAATCACTTGAATGAATATTAACCATATAAAAAGCAGAATTATGAAAACAGAAACCAACAGCATGAGAATCGTGAAACCTGAAAAGACAGATACAGCCGGAACTCCCCAACAGGAAAAAGACCCTGAAAAATCGAAATACAAGCCCGTTACGCCCGTTATGCTTGACACCGTGCCCGAAGATGCTGTATTCATCCGATCGGCCGATGTATGCAAGCTGCTCAACATCAGCAACTCGACATTGAGAAACCTGCGCGCGGAGCGAGCTATCCCGTTCTATAAACTGGGTGGGACTTTCCTATACAGCAAAGAAGAAATCATGAATTACCTGGCATCTAATTACAGCAGAAGAATATGAGCAAGAACGGATTTTCCTATTACAAAGCGGAAACAGACCGCTTTCAGGACATCAAAATAAAACGCCTGAAAAAGAAATACGGGTGCGACGGCTATGCCGTATACCAATATGCATTGAACGAAATTTACCGTGTCGACGGTTCGTATATCCGCTGGACGGAAGATCAGCTTTTCGACTGTGCCGACTATTGGGGCATGAACGAGGAACGGGTGAAAGAGATCGTAGACTATTGCGCCGAAATCTGCCTGTTCGACCCCGTCGTGTGGAAGATGAAATGTATTCTCACCTCCCGGGCCATTCAGAGCCGATATATAGACATCTGCAAGCTGGCGAAGAAGAAAATGTATATCCCGCTGGATATTCTTCTCGTAGAACCGGAGCAGCCCATAAAGGAGCCCGTCACTATGCCTCTGTTTGAAGCTGCGACAGCCGCGAAACCGACCGGGCAAAACGTACCAGACGTGTCGGTGTCACCGACAACGGTAGAACCTACTTTCGAGAAAGTTCCGGAAGATTTCCAGAACTTTCCGGAAACTTCTGGAAACCTTCCGGAAAAAATCGACAAAGAAAAGAAAAGCAAAGAAAAAGAAAACAAAGAAAAGTCCTCCTCTATCCCCCTACCGACTATCGGAGAACTCACGGAGGAGGAAGCGAGAGCTTTGCTTTCTTCCACTCCGTTGGGGAGAAACAAGCCTGAAACGACCATTGCAACAGGTGGCAATACAGCTTCCACAACTACCGGGAAACGCCCGCCACAAGTGGAGGAGGCGGCGCGCGAACAAAAGCCACGCAATCCCAAAGGGCTGATAGAGGCCCTAAGCCCTTACAATCTTTCCCCCTGGGAGCTTGAGGAGGTGCTCAAACTGTCCGGACACGGCGAAATAGGAAATCCCGTATGGCAAATTCTAGGCGAAATGCACGGGAACAAACGCCTGCGGATGCCCCGGTTGTTCCTGTTGAAGCGGCTACGGGATGCCGTGGGGTTGATAGCGGGCAGCAGTCACGGAGATGACGGAATAAAAAAGAAATCGGCTTCATAGCCTCACAAAAAACAACAACGATGAGCGAAAACAAAAAAGCAACCGACACGCCACTCTACTACCCCCGCAAAATGCGTACAGGGTGGTGCGTGGCGCACGAAGTGACAGCCGCAGGCGTCACTATCGAGAGATACGGAATACACTGCCAGACGTATGCGGAAGCATACCGGCGGGCGGAAGTGATGAACCGGAAACAACAGGTGGAAACGGAAGCGGGGCGCGAAGGAACACAAGTCGGAGAAACCACCGGTTCGCTGGAACCGTCCGCCTCCGATGGCGAGAAAGGGGGTGAACGATCATGAGCGAAAAAGTAAGCACCATCACGCTACGGCTGACTGCAGAAGAAGTCACACAGCTTGAAATTTTGAAGAATCTTACAGGAAAGCGAACGGCCAGCGAAGCAATCAAACACGTTGTGCGGGAGTACCCCCGTTTCTGTACCCACTACAAGCAGGAAGCGAAGGAACACGGAGAACTGAAACGAAGGTACCAGGAGCAAGGCGAAGCCGTGCGGGGTTTTCTGTCGGCACTCGACAGGTTGGAGAAAGCGGGCAGGGAGAAAGAGTAGGGGAAACGATTGCTAGCAAAATACGCTCCGGAAGATCTTGGCCAATGAAATATTTGCTAGCAGATGTTTCCGGATCGTGTGCTCGAGCTGCGTAAAAGTGCTAGCGGATTCTTCCGGATCGTGTGCTGCAGATCGGGAATAATGCTAGCAACTGTTTCATCCTGGAAGAATCCGGCTGCCGGATTCTGCTAGCGGATTCTTGTTCCCGGTTCGTTCCGGAGCAACTAATTTGCTAGCAATTAACGGGGATATCAAGTTGATGGAGCCGGGATCCCGACAGGTATGTGATAGCAAGTGAAGGTAATAGGCAAGTGCCGAACCAAGCGGATTACTTTCGCGAGCGACTTATCGTCTGACAGCTCACCGTGCCGCCGTGTGGTTCGTGGCAATGCGTGCAGCGGGAATACCGCCGCCCACACAGCCCCGCTCCCCACAGCAGCACTCCGTCAGTGTTTAATCGGAACATTCCTTCACCGGCAGCGTTTCTCGGACGTTCAGTGTTTCTGTGCACCGTGCCGCTTTCCTTGCTTTCCCGTAGCTGCCCAATGGGCGCAAAGAAAGCCGCCCTTTGACAGTGTTTCTATGGAACGTTCTTGGGGGAAGTCTTCCCAAAAGTTACTCCTGTGTGTAACAGTCGAGGCTGGCAAAGTGGGTGATTACGGAAGTTACTACCGCCTGACGCATACGGCTCCGGCTTCCGCTCACACCCCGGCAAAGCCGGACTACAAGCGACAACCTATGCGGCGGAAACCCTTGCGGAACGGTAGCCCATGCGGTACGGGTGACAGTTGTGATGCCCGGTGCGGTTTCGCTCCGCCCGGCACTTGCTGCCGGGACTAAGGCGAGAATCCGCCACCTCTTTTCGGCTGACTATAGGAACGGAAGTGTTAGCCAGGAGTGCAGCCCTGCGGTGCGGGGTTCCCGGGTTTACGGTTGAGCGGGTTTGTATTGTGGAAGTAAGCACCCTTCGCCGTCCTTCGGGCGCGTGCAGACGTGATGCAGCGTGCACCGTGACAGCAATTGTTTTCCTTCCGCCTTCCTTTTTGGGGGACACCCAAAAAGAGACCGGCAGAAAAACAAAGGGGTAGCGATATTCAACATAACGGGTCATTATGCCCGCACGCCTTGCCATTCAGGCAAGTCGGGTGCATAATGCGTGGTTATGTTTAATATGGATTGTTTTATTTTTCCGCCCCCGGGCGAAAAAAGCCATGCGGACGGTTAACGCCACCACAGTGGTCAGCACCTTTACCGCCCTTTCCGTAGCGTTCGGGGTGGCGGGCGCAAAAGGCACAGCCGTCCCCGACCACCGCCCCGTAGTTACTTCTGCCTGTCCCAAGCCGTGCGGTTTTCTGACCTGTTGCGGGTGTTTGTGCTTCCTGCGGGTTGCGCCTGGCGGCGTGCCCGGCTGACTGTTTACGCCTTTCTGAACATTGGAAATTCCCGGCGGTCGGCTTCGCCGTCCGCTCCATGAAGCGGGGCGAAGCGCCCCGCCGAAGAGTGCAAATAACAAATCCGTGACAATCGGGCAAATGTCACAAAATAAAATAGTAAAAAACGTAAGTTCTTAAAACTTATATTAAACAGAATAGAAATGAAAGAATCACATACAGGTATTGGTATCTGCCGTTGCTACCAATGCCGAATGAAAAAAAAGAACTGCAGCACATCGGGACGTAAATCGCTCAAACGGGCAATCAACAAGTTTCGCCGCAAGCAATTGAAGTTAGACAAAGTAACCAGGCACAATCACTTCGGCGGATATTGGGCCTAAGACTAATACATGCTTTTATCCGCCCCACACTGCACAGGAACACATTTTTTCCCTTTTTTCATCTACCTCTCCAAGGGCATGGATGAACGGCAGACAAGAAATTTCAGATAAAAATACCGCACGACGTAGGAGCGCAGGATATTTTTATCTGAAATAGCGTAGCGGTTCTTGACTGACGGACGGCCGTGACCTATCTTTGTAGAAGAAAAGAGGAAAAATACGCTGTAAAACAGCAAACTTATCATTTATACTTTCCCGTCACTTTATAGATAATTGCGTTTCTGTCTGTGTCATTCTGTTTATTTACGGATAGAACCATACGGGAATAAAACGTAAAAACTCCCGAAAACAGCCGGAAAAGAAGCAAAAACGTACTTGAAACCCTTCGAGTTGTTTTCAAAAATTCATCAGACGTTTTTTTTATTTCGTCAGACGTTTTTTGAAAAACTCCTGATGTTTTCTATGAGACTTTCAGAAGCATATTCCGTTCACCAAATACCCGCAAATGAAAAGCCCGGTGAAATGATTTCTCATTCATCGGGCTTTTTCCTTGGTTTGTTTGCGATGTACGAAACGAGGATAATGCGCTAGCAGGCGTTTTCTTCGTTACCGGTCATTGTTTAAGCTGCCGGGTCTGGAGCTTCTCCGCCGCCTTCGTCAGGTTTCGGATTTGGTTTCTCATCTCCTCCTTCGCCATCTTCGTTCGCTGCGCTTGCTCCTGCCTTGGAGAAAGAATACATTGAAACGGCTTCCTTGATTTCAGCAGAAGGAACATAGATAACACGTGCTTTTTTCACACTGCTTGCTCCACACTTGCTGGCATCCTCGGTGCCTTTACCGGAAACGGAAGGACGGAATGAACCGAGATCTCCCAGGCGGACGGGTGAACCGTTTGCGAGGTTGCGCTTGATAACGACCATCAATGCGTCAAGAACTGCCTTGATGTCAGAGCCGGTCAGTGTACAACGGTCTGCGATCTGGTCAACGATTTGTTTTTGTTTCATTTCTGGAGCGAGCACTACCTGCGCATAGTATTTTGCTGCAGCGGCTTTGTCCTGCGGGTTCTTGCGCAAAGCGGGTTTGATTGTAATTGCCATGTTAATTAGTGTTTTAATGATTAATAATGTTGCAAATCTACATATACGTGCGTGGGCGTGCGGACGTATGTTCTTATCTGTGATGATACGTGTTTCATCATACGATTATGTACATGAAAAAAGGGCTGCGGTTTGTATTCCGCAGCCCTCCAAACAGGGGTTTTCACTCCGATCGTAAAGTTTACTCCTTAATCGTTTCTCTTTTCATCGTCTTTCACGGGACTGTCTGCCCCGGTGAGCCAAACAAAAATTTTACCGATAACTTTCAATACCTTCAACGTCGTTCTCCAAAATGGTTTCATAATGACCTCCTTTTTAATTGTTTCCCGCAAAGGTAGGGGAAATGAAGAATGAAGAATGATGAATGAAGAATTGGCTGCGCTTTCATACATTTACATCTGCATAGTAATTCTTCATTCATCATTCTTCATTCATCATTCTTCATTAAATACCCGTATTCGACGGAGACACAGAAGCAGGGGCATTGTTTGATGTACTCGCAGGGTTCTATGGTACCGTTGTGGTTGAGGTCGGGCGAGAGGTCGCGGTGACCGCAAATCTTTGCTCCGTGGTAGGTGAGCAGCAGGAAGCGGAGAAGGGTTTCAAGGCTTTGTTTTTGTGCGTCGGTGCGGGTATCGGCGGCACGTCCAGAAGCGTCCAGGCCTCCTTCGTAGGCAACTCCTATCGACGGAGTGTTGTAGCCTTTGGCGTGGGCGCCGACATGGGTGATGTCGCGCATGTGATGTATCGTTCCGTCTTTGGTGATGTAATAGTGATAGCCACATTCGGCAAAGCCTTGACGTTTGTGCATGGAGTCGAGGGCTTCCGGGGTGAGGTTGCTTGTGCAACGGGATGCGGTGCAGTGTACCACAATCAGGGTGATGTTTCTTTGTTTAATCATTGTTTTTTGTGGGTGATTATGTGGATGATTTTTAGTTGTGTATTCTTGTTCTACCCCCCTTCCGTCCCCCTTTGGGGGAGACGCTTGTCGGGGGAAGTGCTCTTCCCCCTTGCCGCAGGGCGTTCCCCTAGCAAAGAGGGTTCGGGCTGTAGCCGTAGGAGCTGCTGCGCTAGGGCTTAAAAGGGTGAGCCGAAAGAGATGGTTATCAGTTCCTTTTGTTTGGGGGTGAGGATGCGGTTACTTAACTGGTAGTTTGTTTCCTGCAATGCTTCGAGTAGTTCGGAATCGTCCTTTATCCACTGTTTGAGGCGGATAGAAGCGGATGCAGGTGCAATATTCGGGAAATAGAGAACGGCCAGTTCTTTGAAACCGTAGCTACGGTTGGTTAAACTTTGGCAGTTGTTTTGTTGGTGCATGTTGGTATACATAATTATAGTGTTGGTTTACAGATGTAAAGATAGGCTTTTTAGTGGCTGGTTGTCACCTGTATACTTGGTAGATATAGTTATATATGTTTGTTGGCAGAGGAAATTTGTGATATTTGGGCAATTGTCACGAATTTCTTTTGTCCGTAACTTTTCGGCGGGGCGTCTGCCCCGCTTCGTGAAGCGGACGGCGAAGCCGACCGCCGGGAATCTCCGATATTCTGCAAAGACTGTCCGCAGGGTGCAAACAGTCAGCCGAGTACGCCGCAAGGCGAAGTCCGCAGGAACAGGAAACCCGCAAGATGTCGGAAACCCTGCAGGGAACCGGGATAGGCAGGGGTAACTAAGGGGTGGTGGTCGGGGTGGCGGCTTGCCGCCACAGTGGTGGCGTTTACATTCCGCAGGGCGCAGTCCGCAAGGGTGAACATTAAACGGAGTAACTTTATGCCCGTTCCTGAAACAACAGAAAAGCCCGCAAACAGCAGGAATATTTGGAAGATGCTGTTATGTTGAATTAAAGCACAAAATCCGGAACGGTTTTGTGACTAATTAAACATAATTGCTCTTCCGGATTTCCTGCGCAAAAGCTGCACTCCATCAGAAAAACCGGAAGAACACGGCGCAAGCAGCATCACGTCTGCACGGCGGCGGAAGCTTGCGCCGCCTTCTATCCAAACAGCCTGAACCGCTCAATCATAAAACACGGGAACCCCGCACCGAACGGCTGCACTCCTGACTAACAGCCCGTTCCTATAGTCAGACGAAAAGAGGTAGCGGATTCTCGCCTTAGTCCCGGCGTTAGTGCCGGGCGGAGCGAAACCGCACCGGGCATCGAAACTGTCACCCGTGCCGCAAGGGCTTACATTCCGCTAAGGATATCATCCGAAAGGGTGCCCATCGCATAGGGTGCTGCTTCCTTTGCTGTATTCGGCAAGTGAGGGAGCGGCAACCGGAGCCGGATATAAGACGGGAGTAACTTCTGCTATCGTCCGCAAGGGTGTCCACCGCATAGGCTGTCACTTGTAGTCCGGCTTTGCCGGGGTGTAAGCGGGAGCCGGAGCCGAATGCATCAGGCGGTAGCAACTTCCGTAATCACCCACTTGGCAAGCCTCGACTGTTATACACCGGAGTAACTTTTGGGGAGACTTCCCCCAAGAATGTTCCATAGAAACACTGTCAGAGGGCGGCTTTCTTTGCGCCAGTCCGACGGCTACGGGAAAGCAAGGAAAGCGGCACGGTGCACAGAAACACTGAACGTCCGAGAAACGCTGCCGGTGAAGGAATGTTCCGATTAAACACTGACGGAGTGCTGCTGTGGGGAGCGGGGCTGTGTGGGCGGCGGTATTCCCGCTGCACGCATTGCCACGAACCACACGGCGGCACGGTGAGCAATCAGACGAAAAGTTTCAAGCATGACTTTTTTCCAGTTTGCTAGCACATACCTGGCAGGATCCCGGCTTCATCAACCTGTTATCCCCTGCCAACTGCTAGCAGAATCCGGCAGCCGGCTTCTTCCAAGACGAAACATTTGCTAGCACTATTCCCGAGCTGCAGTAGTTGATCCGGAAAAATCTGATAGCAAATCTTTCCTACTGCAGCCGGGGTGAGCTATACAGCCATCGGTTCCTCTTTGATAATCGAGATTTCCAGTGCGTTTTCAATCTTGGTCAAAGTTTCGAGTGAAAGGTTCTCCCGTCCTCTCAACACCTTTGAAATGTATTGCGGGCTGCAATTCATTTTTTCAGCCAATTGCTTTTGGCTCATTCCTAATTCTTCCATCCTGTCCAGCATCAGCATGGCAATATTTTGCGAATGTCGGAGCCAAGACTTGTTTGTTTCAAGGAAGTCAAACAGCTCACGCCATTTCGAAGGCGTTGGAGAAGCATGTTCTTCAAGCCTTTGTGCGATAGATTTCATACGATTTTCCATATCATTCCTCCCAAATTATAATTCACTAATATACTCTATAAACCCTTCGTCGTCAATGATTCCTTCTTCAAGCAAGTAGCGTCGAACCCTGTCTATTTTCACAAGTTCCTGCCTGGTGTGCTCTCTTTCCTGCATCGTAGCCGTCAGCTTGATGGCGCCTCCGGTGATGATGTAGTTGCCTTGAATCAATTTGATAGCGTATAGCCGGAGCCATGACGAGTGACCGTATTTACGTTTTAACCGAGCCTTTTCTTTTTGCAGCATCATATCCGAAGCCTGGTTGTTGTCCAGCGGGCGGAATATCTTGCTTAAATCGGTTTCCGGGGAGATGTCCATTATGATGTATCGAAGGCGTTCACTATCTTCAATAGTATCGCTGATAGCTTCTTTTATATCTGTTATTTTAAAGTAGGCGTTCAAGTCATCTATATTCTCCTTGAAGAAAGTGCGTAGCCAAACCACGTCGGCCCAGTTGTTGAACACCTTATAAAATTCGTTATCATCCTCGCCTTCAAAGTGTACAGCCCATAATTTTCTGTCTCCAGTAATGTCGTCAAATGTCATATCTCCTTGTTTTATAGTAAGACAAAGATACGCAAAAGTAACGAGATAATAAACTTATAGGTTGATTATTTAGCAAGAAAAATGTTTTATTTAGTTGGTTTAGTGGTTGTATGGTAGATGGTGGTGTCTGTGTCCCAGTCATTAATTTCATCATTCGTGTTTATTTGCAGACTGTCAATGAGAGTTTTTTGATGAGTTATTTCCGGTTGTTCGCAGCCTCCTATCAGTTGTATAATGAATATTATTCCTGCTATAACGATTCCTGCTATAGTGTTATTGATAACATTTCTTTTTAAGCCTTTAATATAAGAATTCTGATACCTTTTATTTTGCATAATTTATATTTTTTACGCTGTGAAGTTAATAAATTAAATGCGATATTTATCATTATTTGTCACTTTAATTAGGTTTATCCGATTAAAAACGATACCTTTGTATTACAAATAAGAGTTCATTGATTTAGATAAAAAAAGGAGTTCGTGACTTAGTCGGTGGCTAATTCGGTGGCATTGACTAAAATGAAGGCTCTGTAAATAACTGATAATAAGTGCGAAATAGCCAAAATGTTTTACGGCTATCAGCCGCACTAAAAATAAACTAGAAGCCTTCAAGATACCATCTTGGAGGCTTTTTAATTGGTTAGACATGAAGAAACATCAACTTTGCTGCATCGGTCACATCACATTAGACAAAGTAGTCACTCCCCAAAACACTGTCTATATGCCGGGAGGAACGGCTTTTTATTGTTCACATGCCATCCGCCATTTTAACGACATCGATTACGCTTTAGTAACAGCTGTCGGTGCCACTGAAATGAACGTCGTAGAACAACTACGTGAAATGGGTATTCATGTAACCGCCCTGCCAAGCAAATATTCCGTATACTTCGAGAATATCTATGGCGCCAATCCGGACGACCGTACTCAACGTGTATTAGCAAAAGCCGATCCGTTCATTGCCGGTCAGCTGAAAGATATAGATGCACAAATCTACCATCTCGGCTCTCTGCTGTCTGACGACTTCTCATTGGAAGTAATCAAAGAACTATCTCAAAGAGGGTTGATTGCAGTAGACTCACAAGGCTATTTACGTGAAGTGCGTGACACTCACGTCTATCCGGTGGACTGGACAGATAAGCGGGAAGCTTTACAATATATCCATTTCCTGAAAGTCAACGAGCACGAGATGGAAGTGCTGACAGGTCTTTCCGATCCGCATGAAGCTGCCCGTCAATTATACGAATGGGGCGTGAAAGAAGTGCTTGTCACCTTGGGAAGCATGGGATCACTCATTTTCGACGGAAAAGAATTCTATCGTATTCCGGCTTATAAACCTAAAGAAGTGGTAGATGCAACAGGGTGTGGAGACACTTACACCATCGGATATCTATACCAACGGGTATCAGGAGCCGGCATTGAAGAAGCAGGACGTTTTGCAGCCGCCATGTCAACTTTAAAAATAGAGAAATCAGGTCCTTTCAATGGCAGCAAAGAAGATGTCATTCAATGTATGACCACTGCGGAACAGATGTTTTAAAACAGAAAATCATAGAACGAACAGCGTATACATAGGATATACCTTCCCCGACGGGTAATCCTCATCCCATTATTCAGGCACGAACAACACCGGTTCGTGCCTGAACCTTTTTCAACAGTCACCTCCCTTTTAGTGTTAAAATCAACCATTCTCTCTTTTTTCCAAAATCTTTTTTGAATTTCGTTTGTTTCCTTTGTTACTCTCGCCAAAAGACGGCAGAAAAAAGACTTCAACCTAAATAATAACAAATGGAAAAATTTAATGCAATGAGGACTAGACTTTTACAACATCTTCAGAAAAAAGCCATCAGGTCAAGGAGCATCATGACGCTTGTTTGCCTGCTACTGGCCTCTGCATCAGCCTTTGCACAGACAAAGACGGTGACAGGAACAGTGACGGACGCTGCCAATGAACCATTGATCGGCGCATCGGTACTCGTACAAGGAACTTCCACCGGAACCATCACGGACATGGACGGTAAATATTCAATCTCTGTCACTCCGGAGGACGTATTGGCATTTTCATACGTGGGGATGACTTCGCAAACCATTAAGGTGGGGGCACAGAATGTCATCAATGTCACTTTAAAAGAAGATTCACAAGTACTAGCCGAAACAGTCGTTATCGGATATGGTAGTGCAAAGAAAAGAGACTTGACAGGTTCTATCACCAATGTCAAAGGAGAAGAGTTAGCCAACAAACCGGCAATGAATCCGCTGTCTTCCCTTCAGGGGAAAGTGGCAGGTGTGCAGATTGTAAACTCCGGACGAGCCGGATCGGACCCGGAAATCCGTATTCGCGGAACAAACTCCATCAACGGATATAAACCGCTGTACATTGTCGACGGATTATTCAATGACAACATCAATTTCCTGAATCCGGAGGACATCGAATCTATGGAAATCCTGAAAGACCCGTCATCTCTGGCTATCTTCGGTGTTCGCGGTGCGAATGGTGTTATCATCATTACCACAAAGAAAGCCAAAGAGGGACAGACACTGGTCAATATTAATACTTCTTTCGGTTTCAAGAAAGTGGTGGATAAAGTGAAACTGGTGAATGGTTCACAATTCAAAGAACTATATAACGAACAGCTTGCCAATCAGAAAGATGATCCTTTCGATTATACCGGCTGGGATGCCAATACCGACTGGCAAGACGAAATTTTCCAGACTGCTTTCATTACAAACAATAACATCAGTATTACAGGGGCCTCGCCCAAACACAGTTTCTATCTGGGTGTAGGCTACTCTTACGAACAAGGCAACATCGAGCATGAGAAATTCAGCAAGGTAACCATCAACGCAAGTAATGATTATAAGATTACGGACTTTTTGAAAGTCGGTTTCCAATTCAACGGTGCACGTATGCTTCCTGCAGATTCCAAACAGGTGTTGAATGCCCTGCGTGCAACTCCTATCGCTCCGGTATATAACAACGAATACGGATTATATACGGCTCTGCCCGAATTCCAGAAAGCGCAGATCAACAACCCGATGGTAGACGTCGAATTGAAAGCAAATACTACCAAAGCGGAGAACTACCGGGCATCCGGTAACATTTATGGTGAGGTAGACTTCCTGAAACATTTCACGTTCAAAGCGATGTTCTCTATGGATTATGCGTCGAACAACGGACGGACGTATACACCGATCGTAAAAGTATACGATGCCGCTGTCAACGGAGGGATCTCTACTTTGGGAACAGGCAAGACCGAGGTCAGCCAGTTTAAAGAGAATGAAACCAAAGTTCAGAGCGACTACCTGTTGACATACACCAACAGCTTTGATAATGGAAATCATAACCTGACAGCTACCGCCGGTTTTACTACCTATTATAATTCGTTGAGCCGATTGGACGGAGCACGCAAGCAGGGGGTCGGACTGGTTATTCCGGATGATCCGGACAAATGGTTTGTCAGCATCGGCGATGCAGCTACCGCTACCAATGGAAGTACTCAATGGGAACGCAGTACATTATCCGTACTTGCACGTGTGATCTACAACTATAAAGGTAAATACTTGTTCAACGGATCTTTCCGCCGGGATGGTTCTTCCGCTTTCTCCTACACAGGCAATGAATGGCAGAACTTCTTCTCACTGGGTGGAGGTTGGTTGATGTCCGAAGAAGAATTTATGAAAGACATCAAATGGCTGGATATGTTGAAAATCAAAGCATCTTACGGTACGTTAGGAAACCAGAACCTGGATAAAGCCTATCCTGCCGAACCCTTATTGACCAATGCTTATTCGGCTGTATTCGGTAAACCGTCCATCATTTATCCCGGATACCAACTTGCTTATCTTCCTAATCCTAACCTACGTTGGGAAAAAGTAGAAGCCTGGGAAGCCGGATTTGAAACGAACCTGCTTCGCAACCGCTTGCATTTTGAGGGTGTTTACTATAAGAAGAACACCAAAGATTTGTTAGCCGAAGTTCCCGGAATTTCCGGAACTATCCCCGGTATCGGAAACTTGGGAGAGATTCAGAATAAAGGAGTGGAAATGGCTGTAACCTGGCGCGATCAGATTGGTGATTGGGGATATTCCGTCAGTGCCAACCTGACTACTATCAAGAATGAGGTAAAAAGTCTTGTTCAGGAAGGATACTCCATCATTGCCGGAGATAAGCAGCAAAGTTACACAATGGCAGGTTATCCTATCGGATATTTCTATGGTTACAAAGTGGCAGGCGTTTATCAGTCACAAGCAGATATTGACGCATCACCCAAAAATACACTGGCTACCGTTACCCCCGGTGACCTGAAATTCGCCGATGTGAACGGTGACGGAGAAATCACCCCGGAAGACCGTACCATGATAGGCAACCCGACTCCAAAGGTCACTTACGGTTTTTCTCTCGGAGTAGACTACAAGAATTGGTCGTTAGGCATCGACATGATGGGACAAGGCGGAAACAAGATTTTCCGTACATGGGATAACTACAATTTTGCCCAGTTCAACTACCTGGAACAACGTTTGGACCGCTGGCACGGAGAAGGTACGTCCAACACCCAACCGTTGCTGAACACCAAACATTCCATCAACAACCTCAACTCTGACTATTACATTGAGGACGGCAAATTCTTCCGTATCCGTAATGTACAGTTAGCGTATACGTTCGACAAGAGCTTAATTTCCAAAATACGTCTGCAAGCTCTGAAAGTCTATGTCAACATACAGAACTTGAAGACATGGAAACATAACACCGGATATACTCCCGAACTTGGAGGAACTGCCACCGCATTCGGAGTAGATAACGGCAGTTATCCTGTACCTGCAGTCTATACCTTCGGTATCAACCTAACATTCTAGTGACAAGGTGCCACTGCCAGTTTTCCATGCGGAACACAACTTTAATCTTTAAAACTATCATTATATGAAACTGAATAAATATATATTTGCAACCCTTATTACTTCAACTACATTATTTCTAGGTAGTTGTAGTGACTTTCTGGATCGTAGTCCGCAAGGACAGTTCACGGAAGATGATAATCCGAACGCACTGGTCAACGGTAAGATTTATAATGTGTATACGCTGATGCGTAACTATGATGTCACTGCCGGACCTCCCGCGCTTGCCATCCACTGTTTCCGTTCCGAAGACTCGGAAAAAGGAAGTATTTCCAGTGACGGTTCTGACGTGGCCGAAATGTACGACGACTTCGTATACACACCGACCAACGGCCTGCTGGGTGCTTATTGGGGAAGGAATTATGCCATCATTTACCAATGTAATGACATTCTTACCGCTATTGCAGAGAAAGAGACAGCCGGACAGACAGAAGCTGAAGATATTATCAACAAAGGAGAAGCCTCTTTCTTCCGCGCTTATTGTTACTTCAATCTGGTAAGAGCTTTCGGCGAAGTTCCTTTGGTGACTTACAAAATCAACGACGCTTCGGAAGCCAATATCCCGAAGACAACCGCTGATAAAATCTATGAGCAGATTGACAAGGACCTGAAAACAGCAGAAGAGTCATTGCCGGAAACATGGAGTAGCGAATACACCGGACGACTGACTTGGGGAGCTGCCCGTTCATTACACGCGCGTACTTATATGATGCGCAACGACTGGAACAATATGTACACAGCCTCCACCGATGTCATCAAAAAGGGGCTCTACAACTTAAAGACTCCGTATAATGAGATTTTCACGGATGATGGTGAAAATAACGGAGGTTCCATATTCGAGTTGCAATGTACAGCCACTGCCGCCCTTCCTCAAAGCGATGTTATCGGTAGCCAGTTCTGTGAAGTACAGGGTGTGCGCGGAGCAGGTCAATGGGACTTGGGCTGGGGATGGCACATGGCAACAGAATACATGGCGCAAGCCTACGAACAGGGTGATCCACGCAAAAACTCTACCCTACTCTACTTCCGCCACTCGGACAGCGAGCCTATCACTCCGGAAAACACCAACGAGCCATACGGCGAATCTCCGGTTTCTCCGGCAATAGGTGCTTACTTTAACAAGAAAGCCTATACCGACCCGGCTTTGCGCAAAGAATATACCAACAAAGGATTCTGGGTAAACATTCGTCTGATCCGCTACGCAGATGTACTGCTGATGGGAGCCGAATCAGCTAATGAAAAAGGTATTCCGGGTGAAGCAATCGACTATTTGGAACAAGTACGCGCACGCGCCAGAGGCACCAATAGCAATATATTGCCTAAAGTGACGACTACCGATCAGGGAGAATTGCGTGAGGCCATCCGCCACGAACGCCGTGTGGAATTAGGGTTGGAATTCGACCGTTTCTATGACCTCGTTCGTTGGGGCATTGCAAAAGAAGTGTTGCACGCAGCCGGTAAAACCAATTATCAGGACAAAAACGCACTGCTTCCACTGCCACAGACAGAGATCGACAAGTCTAAGGGAGTGTTAGTACAGAACCCCGACTACCAATAAGAAAGTTCCTCGGTGCCGAACGGTTGTTTCCTCGGTGCCGAAACTACTGTTCCTCGGTGTCGAACAATGTCCTCCTCGGTGCCGAACATTCAACGCATCAGGAGGACTTTATATGAATAGAGATAAAAGTAACTATAATAATATGATATACAAAAAGTTAAGTCTATCCGTCCTGTTGTTTGCCGCAGGTTTTCTAACCGCGTCGGCACAAAAGTCGCCACAGGATATGGATCGTTTCATCGACGTATTGATGAATAAAATGACGCTGGAAGAAAAAATCGGACAGTTAAATCTTCCTGTCACCGGAGAGATCACTACGGGACAGGCTAAAAGCAGCGACATCGCCGCAAAAATCAAGAAAGGCGAAGTGGGAGGATTGTTCAATCTGAAAGGAGTAGAGAAAATACGTGAAGTACAGAAACAGGCTGTGGAAGATTCCCGACTGGGTATTCCGTTATTGTTCGGGATGGACGTTATTCACGGGTACGAAACGATGTTCCCTATCCCGCTCGGTTTGTCTTGCACCTGGGACATGACAGCCATTGAAGAGTCTGCCCGCATTGCAGCCGTAGAGGCAAGTGCTGATGGAATCTCATGGACTTTCAGCCCGATGGTGGATATTTCACGTGACCCTCGTTGGGGACGCGTATCCGAAGGTAGTGGCGAAGACCCGTTTCTCGGTGCCATGATTGCCGAAGCGATGGTACGCGGCTATCAGGGGAAAAACATGGAACGGAATGACGAAATCATGGCCTGCGTAAAACACTTTGCGCTATATGGGGCAGGTGAAGCCGGCCGCGACTATAACACCGTGGATATGAGCCGCCAACGAATGTTCAATGATTATATGCTACCGTATGAAGCAGCCGTTGAAGCGGGTGTAGGTAGCGTGATGGCTTCTTTTAATGAAGTAGACGGTATTCCGGCCACTGCCAATAAATGGCTGATGACGGATATTCTCCGCGGACAGTGGGGATTCAACGGTTTTGTAGTGACTGATTATACCGGAATTTCAGAAATGATCGACCACGGTATCGGTGATCTTCAGACAGTATCCGCCCGTGCCATCAACGCCGGAGTGGATATGGATATGGTAAGCGAGGGTTTTGTAGGGACACTGAAGAAATCCGTTCAGGAAGGAAAAGTCTCTATGGAAACATTGAATACGGCTTGCCGTCGTATTCTAGAAGCCAAATATAAACTGGGATTGTTTGATAATCCTTATAAATATTGCGATCCGAAACGTCCGGCACGCGACATCTTTACCAAAGCCCATCGTGATGCAGCCCGCAGAATTGCAGCAGAAAGTTTCGTTCTTTTGAAGAATGACAGTCCCGATGGTAATCCGAACGGAAATCCGTTGTTGCCTTTCAACCCTAAAGGAAATATTGCAGTAATCGGTCCGTTGGCAAACAGCCGTAGCAATATGCCCGGTACATGGAGCGTAGCTGCTGTGCTCGACCGTTGCCCTTCTTTGGTAGAAGGATTGAAAGAGATGACAGCCGGAAAAGCGAATATCATGTACGCTAAAGGAAGTAATCTGATTAGTGACGCAAGTTACGAAGAACGGGCAACGATGTTCGGCCGTTCCCTGAACCGTGACAACCGCACCGACCAACAGTTGTTGGACGAAGCATTGAACGTGGCCCGCCGATCGGATATTATCATCGCAGCTTTAGGCGAATCTTCTGAAATGAGTGGTGAAAGTAGCAGTCGCACGGATTTGAACATTCCCGATGTACAACAGAATCTGTTGAAAGAACTTTTAAAGACAGGTAAACCGGTGGTACTGGTATTATTTACCGGACGTCCGCTTACGCTGAACTGGGAACAGGAGCATGTGCCTGCCATTCTGAATGTATGGTTCGGAGGTAGTGAAGCCGCTTATGCCATTGGTGACGCCCTCTTCGGTTACGTCAATCCGGGTGGAAAACTGACCATGACTTTCCCAAAGAATGTCGGCCAGATACCTCTTTATTATGCGCACAAAAATACCGGACGCCCATTGAAAGAAGGCAAATGGTTTGAGAAATTCCGCAGCAACTATCTCGATGTGGATAATGATCCGCTTTATCCGTTCGGTTACGGTCTTTCTTATACGACGTTCTCTTACAGCGACATCGACTTGAGTCATTCTTCCATGGATATGAACGGTTCGTTGACCGCGGCAGTGGAGGTTACCAATACCGGAACATGGCCCGGCTCGGAAGTGGTACAGCTTTATATCCGCGACGTTGTGGGTAGCAGTACCCGTCCCGTCAAAGAGCTGAAAGGTTTCCAAAAGATATTTCTGGAACCGGGAGAAATGAAGATTGTCCGTTTCAAGATTGCTCCGGAAATGCTTCGATACTATAATTATGACTTGCAACTGGTTGCCGAACCGGGCGACTTTGAAGTGATGATCGGTACGAACAGCCGTGATGTGAAAACCGCGAAGTTCACGTTAAACTAAACTTTTATGACCTTGATTATGAACGATAAATATAAAAGAATAATAGAAATGAGCGCACTTCCGCTCATGTTACTGTTTCTATCTACCGTTGCCCTGACTTTCCAGAGCTGTAAAGGGAAAAGCAAAAGCAACAACCTTTCCGCAGCCACCGACTCGTTATCGGACGACGCCCTGATGGATACCGTCCAACGACGGACTTTCCTTTATTTCTGGGAAGGTGCAGAACCGAATAGCGGCTTGGCTCCCGAACGTTATCATGTGGACGGCGTTTATCCTGAAAACGATGCCAACGTAGTCACTTCTGGTGGCAGCGGCTTCGGCATCATGGCTATCCTTGCAGGAATCGACCGCGGTTACGTCACCCGCGAAGAGGGACTGGCGCGAATGGAACGCATTGTTTCTTTCCTCGAAAAGGCAGACCGTTTCCACGGAGCTTACCCTCATTGGTGGTATGGTGATACGGGCAAAGTGAAACCATTCGGCCAGAAAGATAATGGTGGCGATCTAGTAGAGACCGCTTTCCTCATCCAAGGGCTGCTGGCCGTACACCAATATTACGTCAACGGAAACGAGAAAGAGAAAGCCCTCGCCCAACGTATCGACCAGATTTGGCGGGATGTCGACTGGAACTGGTATCGGCAAGGCGGGCAAAACGTTCTTTACTGGCATTGGAGTCCGACGTATGGCTGGGAAATGAATTTCCCTGTACACGGCTACAACGAATGTATGATTATGTATATTCTTGCCGCCGCTTCTCCTACACACGGAGTACCTGCGGCTGTCTATCATGACGGTTGGGCACAGAACGGAGCCATCGTTTCTCCGCATAAAGTGGAAGGAATCGAGTTGCACCTCCGCTATCAGGGCACCGAAGCCGGACCGCTTTTCTGGGCTCAATACTCTTTCCTCGGACTTGATCCGGTGGGACTAAAAGATGAATACTGCCCCAGTTACTTCCACGAAATGCGCAACCTGACACTGGTGAACCGCGCTTACTGCATCCGCAACCCTAAACATTACAAAGGTTTCGGACCGGATTGTTGGGGACTGACCGCCAGCTATTCCGTCGATGGATATGCAGCTCATTCGCCCAATGAGCAGGAGGACAAAGGAGTAATCTCCCCTACCGCCGCACTTTCATCCATTGTCTATACACCGGAATATTCCATGCAGGTAATGCGCCATCTATATGGTATGGGAGATAAAGTGTTCGGTCTTTTCGGATTCTACGATGCTTTCAGTGAAACAGACAATTGGTATCCGCAACGTTATCTGGCTATCGACCAGGGTCCTATTGCTGTCATGATCGAAAACTACCGGACCGGATTATTGTGGAAACTCTTCATGAGCCATCCCGACGTACAGACCGGATTAACCAAACTTGGTTTTAACACCAACAAGCAAGACGTGAGACAGAAATAAGAGGGAATCTCGGTGTGCGGAAGTGGTCTACCGACCACCTCCACCACCGGTGTTTCCACCTCCTCCGCCGCCACCTTTCACATCGTCATTGTCGATGCTTCGTGCGGCTTTCTTCACACTGGCTTTCAACTCTCCAAGCCGATAGCTAATACTGAAACCGTAATACCGGCTCGGATATTTGCTCGAACTCTTCGAAATAAAGTTAGCTCCTTCTGTGTGATTATTGTAAGTTCTGTATTTTTCTACAATATTATTGCAAAAAACATTCAAAGAGAGACGTTCTTCTTTCAAGAAAGAACGGCTCAATCCCAAACTGTAATAATTATACCCTGACCCTTTCCCCTGTAAACTGATACGGGGCGTACTTCCTCCTCCGTTCAAGCTCAAGCGGATCTTTCCCGGTAAAGTTTGCTGAACTCCGCAAAACGCAGAAGCATTCCATCCATAATTATGCAGCTCTTGGGCAGGGCTCCGCAAATCGCTATAATTGCCACGTCCATTGACGTAAATTCTCGTTTTAGGAGAAGCGTTCCAGTTCAAATAGAAGTTCAATCCTGTTTCCCTGCTCTTTCCGATATTACCGTATGTGCTATACAACGCACCGTAAGGAGCTTTATGCCCACCTTCAAAGATTTCTCCGTCTTTATCGGTAATCAAGCGACTGATTCTTTCAATTCCATTGTTATTGAAAGAATGACGCAAAGAGAGATTGATGTTGAACTTGGACGTAAAACTGCTGTAAGACAAGTCGAACGAATGGCTCTTCTCACTCTTCAGGTTCGGATTTCCCTGATTGATAAACATCGGATTCTGATTATCGAAATAAGGATTCAAATTCCAGATACCCGGACGCCAGATGCGCATATTATATCCACCACGCAAATTTTGCGTCTTGCCAAGCTTTATGCCCAACGAAACGGAAGGAACCAGATCACTAAAATTCGAATGAAAGTTCTCACCCGGCCCCACCAGATACTTCACCTCCTGTATGGTCTGCTCATAACGCAATCCCGGTTTAAAAGTAAATCCCTTGTATTTCAGCGTATATCCGGCATAAGCAGAAAGGATATGATTCAAATGACGGTACTCACTGCTACGATTTTCATTATATGCATAGTTTTCATTTGCTCCCTCGGCTTCATAAAACCTATTATCACTGGAATTACGTCGGAAAATATACTTGGCACCGGTTTCAATCGTATGCAGTTTCCCAATCGGAGTAGTATAGTCCACCTGGAAAGTCTGCTCCATCGTATTTGTCTTTCCGTCCGAATGGAAATTCTTTAATGACAATTCTTTGATGATATCCAGTTTATTCTCATCAGGCTCGATGTCCAGATAAGTATTATATGAATCATTCGTTTGGGGTTGGGAATTGATTTTATAAGAAAACGTAATCATCCGTTCTTTATTCTTTCGGGAAGTACGTTGATAGTCTATATTTCCGTTGATAGAATACCATGACCCTTTTCCATGATTGTCGGTTCTATAACGGTACGCAAAATCCTGTCGGTCAGCTCCGTGCATAATCGTATTTCCGTCACTGTTACTTTTGTCACTGCTGCCGTACATTCCGAAAGCCACGGTCAGCAGCCTCAACGTATCAATCTCGTAACTGGCTTCCAAATTGCCATACTGGAAATTCCCTTTCGACTTGGAGCTACTTTCCGATTCCAGATATTTTTCATTCTCCTTATCCGGTTCGTAGTTTTCGCGGTAACTGTCGGAATAGCTGCGCGGGCTATTATTATAATTGTAGTTATAGTTGGCAGAAACAGTCAGTTTACCTTGTTTCACCATTGCGTAAGTGCCGGCACCTACTCCGTTATTATTAGCATTTCCTCTGAAAGTAGCCGTGTATCCTTCAAATCCGGAACCTACTGTGACAATATTCAGAATACCTCCGATACCTTCCGCATCATATTTAGCTCCTGGTGAAGTTATCACCTCAATATATTTGATTGTGTTTGCTGGCATACTTTTCAGTACTTCCTTCGGATTATTGCTCATCATATTATTGGGCTTTCCATTCACATGTATCTTGAAACTGCTACTACCGTTCACCTGTACATTGTCTTCTCCATCCACCGTTACCAAAGGCACTTTCCGAAGCATCTCCAATATACTGTTCGATTTTGAGTCCGGATCATCTTCAATATTATATTCAATCTTATCCACATCTACCTTTACCAAAGGTTTTTGTGCAACTACCTCCACTCCTTTCAATACGTTATTGGCTTCTGAAGAAATCATTGTGCCCAAGTCAACCTCCTTCACGGACGGTTTTAGAGTAAATTCCTTTACTATCGGCGCTTTACCAATCGAAGAAATGGTGATGATGTAATTGCCCGCAGCGACATTCAGTTTCTCCTGAAATTTACCATTCGCCCCAGTCACCGCCATCTTGACTGCTTTATCCGGAGCATTTTTCTTTGCTATTTTGATGGTAGCATACGGTTCTCCCTCTTGTGTTAAAGAATCAATAAGTACTCCTTTGACTGTATAAGAAGGAGCTGTGGATTTTTGTGCCCACCCCGCCACGGAGGTAGCGAATACGAATAGAATTAGTAGTAACAGTCTGTGTTTCATGACTAGAAATATATTAGTTTATGTTTATTAGACGCAAGACATTCAAAAATGCTGCAAATTCGAGAGCCAAAAGTAGTTGGTTTATCTACACTTACGAATTTTTCGGAGTTAAGAATATAAAACGAATGGATAAAAAATCTTACTACAGTATATTTCTTGCATTTTTAAACTTCATTTACCCTCCCCTTATTTTTCCCATCATGAAAAGACTTGTTATCTATAATCTTTTGGCAACATTCCGAATTTCTCTTTAAAACATTTTGCAAAATGGGAAGAAGAAGCAAAGCCTAACCGTTCTGCAGCTTCAGCTATTCGAACACCATTTGCTATTAATTCAGCTGCTTTGTTTAAGCGGAAATTCTTAACATAGTTATTAGGAGGCATACCAAACAAACTTTTCATCTTCCGGTAAAGATTAGAATGACTCATATTCATTTGATCTGCCAATGTTTCAATTGAATAATTTTCATTAACAACCTGCTCCAATAAAATTGCATTGATCTTGTCTATAAATTCTACATCTTTTTGAGAAATGGCAAAATCCGAAAGTGAAGAGGATGAACCAATTGTGATGTCCGTCATCTGTTTATGAAACGCCAATCGCAGTTTTAATAAATTCTCGATCTGTTTATGGAGCTGCTTAATAGAAAACGGTTTCTCTAGATATACATCAGCACCACTTTCAAGTCCTTCCACTTTAGATTCCAATGTCGTTTTTGCAGTCAGCAAAACAACAGGAATATGAGAATAAGCCATATCGGATTTTACATGATTACAAAGTTCAAGTCCATCCATTTCAGGCATCATAATATCACTGACAATAACATCTACACCCTGGTGTGCAAGTATTTCCAGTGCTTCTTTTCCATTACCGGCACGTATCACCTTGAACCAAACACTTAAAGCTTCTCGAGTTAAATTTAACAATTCAATATTATCCTCCACCAATAAAACTGTGAATTTCCTATTACCGAATTCAGAAACAGAAGTCACTTCTTCTCCAACACCTACAACATCCGTTTCAGTCAATCCATCAGATGCATCTTCCGTTTCTACAACTCCCAATGGTAAAGATAACACAAATGAAGCCCCCTCCTCGGAACTATCTTCCAGAAACAAATTCCCATGATGGGCTTCTGCCAAGGATCTTGCAAATGCCAAACCAATTCCGGTACCCTTAGATGATGCCACCGGGTCGTCAGGCAATTGATAAAAAGCTTGAAATATTTTATCGTGTTGGTCCTCCGGGATGCCGGGGCCATCATCAGTAACCGCTATCCTCACCTCGTCATCTACTGATAATACTTTCAATTCAATCCTGGATTTCGCATATTTCATCGCATTTCCCATCAGATTTACGAGAATCTTACTTATCTTCTCCGAATCAATCATCGTATTAATTTCTTCACGAGGCAAGCAAAGATGTAATGTCAGTCCTCTCAACTCCGCAGAACCGCTGAATTGATTAAAAATATCACTTACCAATGCATTAACATTGCATTTCCTCAAATTCAACTGCAAAGCACTACTTTCCAACTTCTGAAAATCAAGTAACTGATTGATGATTCCCAATAGATAATCTACATTCTTTTCTATCACAGAAATATACTTGTTCTCTTTCCCTTTGATTTCCTCTTCTCTCAATTTCTCCAACGGCAAACGAATCAAACTTAGCGGAGTACGTATTTCATGTACCAGATTAATAAAAAAATTGATTTTCGATTTATACATTTCTTTTTCTTTGGTAGTCTGATACTCCTCCATCCGACGTTTATACTTACGCCTGACATACAAATTCCAACGCCAACCAAGAAATACGATGACGGCAAGTAACAACAATGCATATACGACATAAGCAATAGTAGTCCGCCACCAGGGAGGAGTAACCACAATCCATAAAGAAATTGCCTTTTCATTCCAATAATGGTCATTATTCGAACCACGAACCAAAAACTCATACTCCCCCGGAGGAAGATTGGTATAGGAAGCCGTATTATTAGAAGAGTTGTTAATCCATTCCTTATCTACTCCGTTCAAAATATACGCATAACGGTTTCTAAGAGGATCTTCATAGCTAAGTGTCGCAAAACGGATGGTAAGACTGTTATTCTTATAAGGTAATCTTATCTTATCAACTGTATAAAAAGGCTTATCCAGCTGGAGCAGCCGCCTCACTTCCCGCTCATTATTCAAATTAGGAAAACTGATATCCATAACATAAACAGGAGGAAGGTAGGTGTTATCTGCAAATTCTTTCGGTTCAAAAACATTAAAGCCGTTCACTCCTCCAAAATACAACTTCCCTGTCGATGAAGCCAATGAAGATTGCGCCGTGAACTGATTCCCCTGCAAACCGTCATTTATAGTAAAAAGCCGGTTCTTATTCTTATCTGTAGGATTAAACTGATATAACCCGGAATTACAGGAAATCCAAAAATTGCCTGCCTGATCCTGCTCTATCGAATAAATAACCTTATCCGGCAACCAGACATTTTCCGGATCAAAATCAACAAAAGTTTCTGTTTCTTTGGAAAAAGAGCATAATCCTCCACCATTGGTCCCAAACCACATCGTACCTTTCCTATCTTCAAATAATGTTATCACAGAGTTACTCGTAATAGTAGTCAGGTCCTCCCGGATATGTTCAAAATGCTTCCACTCTTCACCAACTGTATTATAACAGAAAACGCCACGATTTGAGGTCGCAATCCAAAGATTATTGTACATATCCTCATAGATATCAGTTACAGAAGCCATAGCACCGACATTAATCACAGTTATAAAATTATCCGATTGCGGATTATAGCGACATAATCCCCAGCTTGTTCCGATAAAGATTTCTCCTTTACGGTCTTTAAAAAGGCTTAGTACATCATTACTACAAAGCGTATTCGGGATATTACGGGAATAAGTATAACTTTTAATATTCCCGGTTTTCAGATTCAATACATGCAATCCTTCAGCATAAGTTCCCACCCAAAGATTATCGCCCTCCAACAACAAGCTACGTACATCGTATCTTATATTCGATTTCTTCAAAGAATACTCATAAAAAGAATGAGTTTGTGAATTGAAAAACCACAATCCATTCCGGGTTCCCACCCAAACATTCTTCTCCCGATCTTCACAGAAAGGTCCTATCCCCCTATCTGCTTTTTCCATCCCCGTCAAAGACAGGGAATAAGTAGAAAAACGCTTCGACTGTTTAGACATATAATTTATTCCGCCGGAATTAGTCATTACCCAAAGCGTGCCTTCATTATCCCGCATCATCGCGTGTACAGTCGGATCACTCAAAGTCCATAAACCAAACGGAGAGTCTCCCCTACGAAATGTTTTACGCTCACGGTCAAACAAATAAACGCCATTGTCCGTACCAACCAGCATTTCTTTCTCGCTATAGTCCATCAGACAAAGAATAGAACTGAAACTCTCTGCAGATGTATCATATATTTTTAATTCCCGACTTCCTTCCTGATAACACCCTAACGAATTCGTCCCCACGCCACACCAAATCTCATGTTCAATACTATGGAGACAGTTAATCCTTTGATTGCCAATACTCAATTCGGATGAAACCGGATAGTTCTGCAGAAAAGTTCCCTCTTCATCAAAGCAAAGTAACCCCTCCTGCATAGAAGAAACATAGACAAGAGAATCCGTACCCTGGCAAATATCCCAGGCAAAAAAAGTCCGAATACTATTTTGAGTCAAAACATCTTTTGCCGGATCATAAATAAAGATGCCTTGCCCCAAGGTAGCGATCCAGATCAAGCCATTTTTCGTTTTTACAATTTTCTTGACTTCGCAACTAATAAACACTCCATATTTGGTTGTCTTATCAAAATACAAGAAATGATCGTCAGAGCGATCATAAATGTATAGTCCGGAACTTGTTCCTATCCAAAGGTCTTCACCCTCTTCCATCAGAGAACTGACAAAGTTGTTCCCTAAAGAATATTTGTCATTTAAAACATTCCGATAAATTTTATTTCCGCTACCATAATAGCAATTCAGCCCGTTACTTGTCCCTATCCATAAAAAGCCATAACTATCTTGAATTGCACACCAGGTTGTGTTATGAGACAGTCCGTTCTCTACCTGATATTTCTTAAAGGAAAACTCGGCAGATGCCATTAATGGCTCAATACAAAGAGTAATAAGACTGATAAATGCTATTATTGACTTTTTCATATTATATACCCATGTCGATTCAGTGAGCCAAATATAGCTATTTTAGTAACCTAAGCCAAATCTCAAATTTATTTTCACTTGGAGAATAGATAAAAGCAACACAGATAACGTCTGTTTATATCATCGACGTTATCTGTGTGCCAAACAATACATTTTACCTCATTGTCTTCAGACGATTAATCATGCAATCCCTTTTTTCTCAAATAATCCAGCATGAATCCCGGACGATCAGTCTGAAGAATCCGTGCCCCTAGCTCTTCAATCAGATATCCATAGTTTCCATCCGGATCTTTTAAAGCCTGATCGTCTTCATGCCCTCCTGCAAGAGAAGCCCACAACGTATTGTACCAGATCCGACTCTTTCCCAGAATCATCGATTTCACTTTTCGAGGCAAAGGATTGGAAGAATCCGAATAAACCAATTCGAAGGCAGCAGGATGCAGCTGTGTCATATAGTCCCTGACCTTCTTTTCACCATCCTTTCCGTCAAGTCCTATCACCGGTATGTAAATCACTTTATCCAGATAATCTCCAAACTCACTTTTGACAGTTTCCACCGGCTGGCTTCCTTTCATTATCACCAAACTGGCAGTTCCGGTTTTCTCGAGTACAGCGTATACCTCGTCAAACACAGAATACGCCTTATCCAAGTTAAACATAATCTGACCTTTGCCTGCCAGCAATGCCTCTTCCAATGTTGGAACAGTATGTCCTGTCAGATTTCCATCCTTATCTTTCAGTTTCAACTTCTTGATTTCTGCCAATGTATAATCCTTAATCAATCCTTTACCATTGGTTGTCCGGTCTACACGGTCATCGTGCATCAATATTAATTGTCCGTCTTTAGTCTTGCGAATATCAATCTCCACAATATCCACTCCCATTTGTATGGCACTATCAATTGCCGCTACGGAATTTTCCGGTGCACTCCTCCAGTTCCCTCGGTGTGCCACGACTAACACCTGATCGGACTTCGGATCTAAAAATGCCTTACGAATCGTTTCTCCCCGTTGTGCAAACAATATAAAAGGTTGCAAACAACAGAATATCCCTAACCATATCAGTTTGTAGTTTTTCATTGTCATTCGTTTAAATAAATTGTATCATTATTCTTGATAAGCTCCCGGCCACATCGCATTTTTATCACGCGGATTCCCCAACTGGTCAGTGGAAAAAGCATCCATCTCTTCCAACCATTTTCCAAACTCCTCACCTAAATTCTGGAAAGGACAACTATCCGGTTTAAAGCCGGTTGTGATCGCATTCTTAACAGCGTCAGAAGCAGTCCGGGTAAACTCATTCACATTCCCGTCCCAAGTATAGACAGAACGATTGGCATCCCATACGACATTTAAAGAGCTAATCGTACTGTTATACTTATCAAACTCTGATGTTGTAAACTTGTTGGTTGATGCAGGCATGATCGTACCGCCCATCAGATTATACCCTTTGGATGTCAAATGGCGAGTATCATCACCGGACATTTCAACAACCGGATTAGCTGCATTTTTATTCAGGATGATATTATTCATCAAGAATGATTGCCGGGCCGGCCAGGATTCACAACGGATAACAGCTCCGCTATTTTGAGCACCATCCTCGATAATGGTAGAGTTTACAATACACATACTTCCCGCACCATTAATGGTTCCATCTCTACCACGATTATTGGTAACAGTTGTATTATTCATACATAAATGGCCGTTTGACATTTGAATAGCATAACCGAACTGTCCGCCTTCATTGCCTGTAATAGAGCAATTATTCATAAAAAGAATACACTCACTGCCATTGACACGAATTGCGCCTCCACGCGAAGATGCCTTGTTGTTTCTCAACTGCACATGATTTAGTTTGGCTGTCCCCTTATACATGAATATACCGGAACCACCAGCCTCACCTGAACCATTTACTCCCGCATTATAGCACTTTTCAATGATACAATGATTCAACTGTAATGTTGCATTGCCACTGCTACCATTCGCAATCAGGAATCCACCGCTATAGCCATTTATTTTCTCATTGGGATGATAACCGCAAGAGAACGTACAACCTTCAAATGTAATATCTATCTGGTTTCCTAATGTAAACAAGGAATAATCACCCGCATCCGCAATGCCGTTATTATTTGCATCTCCTGTGAAAGTAGTCAGATACCGGACAGGATCACGCTTGCTTAAATCCTTCCGGGTACTTTGAGGATCATATCCACCCACAACCTTTATTTCGACTTGTTTGCTATATCCGCTATACTCTATTTTCAGACCGGCTTCCTGATCTGCTATCAAATAGGTACCGCCTGCCACATAGATATTCTTACCATCCAATTTCTTAGCATTCGCAGTCGTGATCGCACTGTTAGTGTTAGTTCTCAATAGATTGCGTAACCCGTCTACTCCCATTGCATTATCCCAATCCATACCGGTAGCATTCCCTGTAGCATGCTCTTTCACATAATAAGCGTCCAATTGCAATTCCGTTGCATCTCCCCCATTGATTGTACCAGTCTCCCATGGAGTGACAATCGGTTCACTCAATCTAATGACCGAACCTTCTACTTTCAAAGTAAATTCATAACAAAATCCGGCCTTTATTGCAGGAATGCCCGGCAATACCAGATCTTCCCCCTTGTAATTTAAAGAAACGAAAGTACTATTAGGATTTGCAGCTCCCGGAGCTACGATCGCCGTATATTTACATCCGCTTTGTCCGGCTTTCCCTCCTTCAGGAATGGTGACATACGGTGAAACAAGTGCAGTTCCCGATGAAACATTTCCGTCCGTATATCCCTGATAGGAACCGATTTTAACTCCTAGAGCTTTACTTTGTGAGTCTATATCGTCCAATGTCATGATAACTTTCGCCATTCTCCGGTTCATATTCAGATGAAGGACACCTGATCCCTCATTTATAGCATCTTCTACTGTGCAAGTCATGTAGTCTGCGCTCGCCAGATTTTCCAAACTCTGCTGATTAATAGGAAGAGAGAAGTTGGCTACGCTTGTTCCTTCAGTCACCGGATAAAAGGCAGAATAAGTAACAGGTTCATTTCCCCACCTAAGATAATAGTTATCCGTAGGAGCCCATTGCCCTCCAGACAACATATAAGTCACACTACCATCTTCGCAACTCAACAGAATCTGGTCTCCATTATTAAATTGCATTTGCTGTTCATTTGTTCCTGTAGGGTTACTACGGGTATATGCAGCATCAATAACAGCATTGATCTTGATTGCACCGGAGTCTTCATTGAACACGGCTATCTCTTTATCCGTATCACAAGCTGCCATACCCGTTAATATACATGCAGCCAATATATGTTTAGTAATTTTCATAACTCATCTCCTCCTTTTTATTTCTGATCGATAATCTGACCGGTTGCCCGATATTTCATTTGCATGGTAGCCAACCGTGCCGTTTCATTTACATTCAGTGTCAGCGTATGCTCTACTCCCTTTTGCAACTCAATGGGCTCTTCGGCAGTCCATATATACAATTTTCCGTCATAACTGAAATTGACAGAAAAGCCTTCTATTATTGTTTGCGGGAGAAGAATGCATTCATACCCATCCGTACCCTTATAGGGGGCGATAGTTGTAGCTACAGCATCTTCCCGTGGAATGACTACCGGTTCCGGCACTGACAAATCACAAATACCACCCACTATTGTACCATTTACAGCCATATCGCCCAGTTTACTGATCGCCGCATCTTCCATACCATTATTTACCGTCACTTTTATAATCAGCTTGCTCATGGCATGATCCAAAGTAACTTTCAATCTACCATCTGCGGTGAGATCCTGTTTCGGATCAACCGTTGATTTAGTCAACAGGAAATCAGAAGCAATCACATTTTCTTCAGTAGTTTGGTTGCTTTGTATGTTGATAGCTAACGGAGTGTCTAAACTAGCTTCCGAAATGTAAGGAGCATACGCCACTACTGTTACCGGAGTTCTTGCATTATCCCAAAGCATTTGTTGCCCGTCCGCCGTATTCCAGTCATTATTAGATTTTACCATTTGCGAATTATAATCATAAGCAATGTTTTCACTGTTATGAATGATCAGTCCGAAACTCTCCAGATTACTTGCATCATATCCGGCACGCGACACAGGAGCCTTCACTTCTGTTACAACACGGATTATATGATCTTCGGGAAAGTTGCCGGTCGGCTGCGTCCCGTCTTCAATGTTTGAACAGCCTGTCAGACTAATGACCAAAGCGGTCATTATATAAAATTTGTTTTTCATATCACAATTACTTTTTAAAGATTCAGTTGGACAATACAGCATCATAAGCTCCCATTTGCATCTTATCAGGATTGCGTGTCACGCCACGCTGATCCAATCCGAAAGCATCTTCACCCATCCATTCCACGAATACCTCACCTAAATTAACCATAGGAGAAGAAGCAGGATTGAAACTTTTCACAGCATTGATTACAGCTTGTTTGGTAGCATAACCACCCACCTGTCCGATCTGGTCAATATTCCACTTATAAACACCCTCTTCCGTCAGGTTGCCATTCACAAGGGTAGGATAAGCAGTATCAGAAACGCCCATTGTGAAATTATTAACTCGCTGATACAAGTTATATCCCATGGAGTAAGCTTCTTTATTCGCTCCATTCAAAATGAAGCTTGGAGCGGTAGAATTCTCGGAAATCAACAGGTTATTAATAAACTTAGTATCACCATCAATAGAGGTTTCACATCGAAAGGCGCCATACTCCTGATCAATATCATGCCCTACAATCGTACTATTAGCGAGCATGAAACTACCTCCCCCGTTTAAAGCAGCACCTTTTCCCGGATTTCCGACAATGGTTGTGTTATTCATACAAATATGTCCCGATGATATCTGAATACCGACCCCAAAAAGTTCTCTTACTGAATTGCCAGTTATCAGGCAATTATTCATAAACACAACAGCCTTATTGCTGTTACACCGTATTGCTCCGCCACGGCTATCCGCCGCATTATCCAGGAACTTCACATTGTTCAGTTTCGAGCTCCCGGAAGCAATAAGAATAGCTGTACCTCCCGCTATTCCCCCTTGCCCGTTGACAGCTTCCGTTTTACAATCCCTGATAATACAATCCGTTAATTCGACAGAGGTGCTATTGACGTTACCATTGATATAAATTCCGCTACCACACTCGTTAGACTTGGCATCATTATTAGAAAGGTACCCATATTGAAAAGTAACTCCTTCAATCCCAATAATCCCTCCTTTCACCAACAATAGTCCGCAATCACCGGAATCAGCCTGATTATTACCGTTTACATCTCCGCTGATCACTGTCTTATACGTATCAATACGACGATTAGTCAGATCTGTCCCTTCGCTCAACAAACTATATCCTCCTTTGATCGCTTTAATGTCTTTGCGGATAATCACCCCGAGTCCTCCGGTCTCGGACATCACATATTTTCCCTGGCTCATGTAAATAGTACTCTTGGACAGATCGATAGATCCACTCAATAATTTGCGAAAACCAGCTACATCCATTGCCTGATCCCATGAAGTACCATCCATGTCCCCTTCACCGAATTGAGTTACAAAATAACTTTCCAGTCCTTTTTGCAAGACAACTTCTTCATCCAGATCATCATCATAATCAGTAATCATCGGAGGATCAACCATCTCATAATCTTCCTGACACGCCTGGCTCACTAAAATAGTGAAGGCCAAAAGCCCAATCTTTGATATTGTGAGCAACTTATTTTTCATTTTTCTTCATTTTAAACTTGTACACTAAATTGAAATAATTACAGTTCACCGCTTAACGGGCAATATCCGGATAACCGGGATTCTGTTTCAGATATTCATTCTGCTCCAATTGGGTCTGTGAAAACGGGAACAATTCATAATGAGTATCTGCATCCCGTTTCTTGTCCCACCATGCATCCTGAAATCTTCCGAAGCGGATCAAATCCGTCCGACGACGGCTCTCCGCAAGAAATTCCCGTCCCCATTCATCAAGCATTTCTTTTAGATCAAGTACCACGTTACCTTCCGGCTGATAAGCGATATCTGCAGTAAAATTTTCATAGTTGCGTTTACGCACGCTGTTCAACAGCTTGCCGGCCTCGCCTGCCTGTCCGAGACGAAGAAGGCATTCCGCCTGCGAATAAATAATCTCCGCCAAACGGATTTCCGTATAATCCGACTCTATAAAATATCCTCCATCAAACGGATAGAAAGGATACTTCACACAGTAAAGCCCCGAGTTGAAATCTCCGTTTCCCAGTTTAGACTCCTGATAATTCGGGTTGGCAATATAACCGGATTCTGCGTTACCTTCAAAACGTCCCACTTGATCAAGTAGGTAAAGGACATATTGATTATCCGGATTCTTGGCATATCCCCCACTAATACTGGAATTAGCTATTTTCCCTTCCATGAAGAACATACCTTCCCGTGTATTATTACTCGTATTTACATATTGTTTATAACGTTTATCGCCTGCATATTTGGCGAATTTCTGCGTAACCATGCCCAATTCATAATCAAACAATGCACGTGGTTGCTGGTTATTATAACTTGGCGAAAGTGCATATTTGGGATTTCGGCTGCCATTTCCTTCAATTTTCAGGTATTTCTCACAACCATAAGGAAGGGCCCGTCCGTAAACAGTTCTCTTGTCATTTTGCAGATGCCAGCTAGTCAATCCATAAGAACCGGGAAAACCGAGAATTACTTCATTACACATTTCATTATTCCAGTCAAAAGGTTCGTACCAGTTATTAGCGATTGCATAATAACCGAATTCTCCTCCGGTGATACGCTCACACATATCGATACATTCCTGCCATTTGGGCTGTCCAATCCACTTTTCCGCATTCAAATAAAGACGTACCAGCAATGCAGCAGCTCCCGCCTTGGTAAATTGTCCTTGTTGACCGCCATTACCAGATTGTCCGATTTTGGAAGGTAAAGCTACCAGACAGACATCTCTCAACTCACTTTCGATAAAATCAAACATAACCTGTGGAGATACCTGCTTCCGGTTTTCCGGCTGTTCATTGACCGCTTGGTCAGAAGTCGTAGTTAAGATACAATTACGGTAACTATTAAGCAGGCGAAGATAACAATAAGCTCTCATACAACGTAGTTGCGCTTTAAAACTATCAAACTCACTGTCACTTAAATTAAATTTAGAAGGATTCAATTGAGACAAATCATCCAACACCAGATTGCATTGACCGATACCGCCATACATGCCTTCCCACTCGTTTGTCCAGTCTTCCTGATTAATGTCATCGTATTGATGATAATGATATTTTTCCCATTTACCGCCATCATACCACCAAGTTCCCCGAGTAGGCGTTATCAACTGATCCCCTGTCAGTTCTTCGTGTTCATGACGTCTGACAATGGATTCATAGATATGCTCAAACGGACGAAAAACGGCGTTGATAACATCCTGTTTGGTATTATAATAGTTTTGAGACATGACCTGATCATACACCGTTTCCGACAGATCTGTACAGGATGGCAAACTAATGACTGTACCTGCCATTATCCCTAATCCAATGATATATTTTGTTATTTTCATAATCGTCTTTTATTAGAAACTTACTTGTAATCCTAAAATAAACTGAAAAGCAGACGGATAATAGTTATATCCTCCTCCGAAAGTACCCGGTGTCAGTCCGTTCACTTCGTAGGTAGAAGGATCTACACCGGTAAACTTCGTAAACGTATAAAGATTGTTGGCCGTACCGAACAAACGTATCTTTTCAATATATTTCTTATTCAGGTTCATGGTATATCCTAAAGTGACGTTGTCTATCTTCAGATAATCACCCGGTTCAATGAAGTAGTCGGTAATCACATTCTTACCTGTCGTGATATGTGCATTCTTCGAATAAGCGGTCGTCAACTGGTTGGTAGTCATGCTCTGCAATCCGAAATAGAAATCATGCACGTTGAATATGTCAAACCCGGCAGCACCACGGAGGGCAACAGACAAATCAAAGTTCTTATAAGTGAAGTTATGCGTCATAGAGCCGGTGAATTTCGGCAAACCGTTTCCGGTCACAGACTTATCCTCTTCCGTACCTTGGGCTACAGGAATCACATTCCCCTTTTTATCATAAATCAGCCAGTCACCTTTTTTATCCACTCCTGCATAACGATATGTAAAGTAGTTACCAATACGTTCCCCCTCTTCAATCCGCTGCAAATATCCCGGATTATTCGGATTCGCCATGCTACAGGTAGAGTAATATTTTTGTCCTTTATATATATCGTTGGAAAAACTGACAAACTTATTGTTATTAGTAGCCCCCACTAATGTGAAACTATAAGTGAAATCCTTTGTCCGGACAGCATTTACTGTAACATCAAGTTCGAAACCGGTATTACGTAATGTACCTACATTGGTATAGATGGTGGAGAACAAGTTAGGTGGTACCGGTACAGAATAGTCTCCGAGCAAATCACTTTGTTTACGATGGAAATAGTTAAATGAACCGGTCACTTTGTGTGAGAAGAGTGAGAAGTCCAAACCCACATTCTGATTATGTCCTTTCTCCCAGCGCAATTCCGAGTTCGTATTTTTGCTCGGTCCCCATACATGAAAACGGTTACCATTGTATTGATACCAACCGAAAGCCCGGTAAGTAGCCAGAGAATTATAATTTCCTATTTCCTGATTACCTGTCACCCCATAATCATAACGTACTTTCAAGTCATCAATCCATGAAAGTCCTTTCATAAACTTCTCATCCGAGATACGCCAACCGACAGATACAGCCGGGAAATTACCCCATTTATGATTCTCGCCAAAGCGGGAAGACCCTTCGTGGCGTAAAGAGAAAGTAAACAGGTAGCGCTCTTTCCAATCATAATTAACACGTCCGAAGAAGCTGATTAACTTATGGTCATTCTTATAGGAGCCCATCATTGTTTTTCCATCTTTTGCCGCTTCCAGCCCGGAACCCAGATTATTATAAGTCAATCCATCCGAAGAGAAATTCCAGTTTTCAGCAGACATTCCGGAATTTACACCATAATTATAGCTATACCCCACCATTGCACGGATCTGATGGTCCTTGATACGTGTAGAGAAATTTGTTACCCATTCCAGATTGTTAGTCGTACTTTTGTCGAAGTCACGGCTGGCTTTTCCGGTGACACCATCATTTACGTTAGAACCATAAGTAGACGGTGTAAACCATCCGTTAAATTTATCAACTTGATATTGAGAAATAGTGACCTGCGACTTCAATACCATGTCCGGATTCTTCGGATTAAACAGAGGCAGCAGATTAACGGCAGCCGTAGCATTCCATTCCAGCAACTTAATTTCCGTACCATTCTCTTCTTCATTCAATTGCTCTACGATATTAGAACCTTCCGTTCCACTGGGAAAACGATAGTACCCATTAGCCGATTCCGAATCATAAATAGGCATTGTCGGATTGTTTTTAATAGCATTGCTATATACATTGGCTGATTTGTTCCGGTCGATAACACGAGGAGTTATATTAGCAGAGAACGTGAATAGCCCGTCTTTGGTTGTATGGTTAATATTGGCACGTGCTCCATATTCACGACGGTCGGAACGCAAATCAATACCACGGGCATTACGATAGTCGGCGGTCACCCGATAGTTGGTTCTCGCATTACCGCCGGAAAATGTCAATGTATGCATGTGAGTCACCCCCAATTGAGTAACGGCATCAAACCAGTCTGAATCAGCTCCCATATCGGAAAGCGGATTAGACACTGTGCGATAAGCACGGTATTCTTCCGCATTCATGATGTCGAGTTCTTTTTTAGCTTTATTAAAAGTAACGGAAGTACTATAGGTTGTATGAACCTGTCCATCTTTGGTTCCTTTCTTTAGATTAATCAGGATAACCCCGTTACTACCCCGCGTACCATAGATCGCAGAAGCAGCACCGTCTTTCAATACATCAATCGATTCAATATCGGCAGGGTTAATATTCGTCATATCACCTCCCGGTACTCCGTCTACCACAATTAACGGTCCTAAACCTGCATTACGGGAAGAGACACCACGAATCTGAATACTTCCTTGATTGTTCGGATCGGCCAGAGCTGTGTTAGAAACCGAAACGCTGGAAACTTTCCCCTGCAAAAGCATGGAGGCATCGAGGCTGGATATCTGATTCAGATCTTTCGCACCTATATGCGAAATAGCCGAAGTCATTTCTTTCCGTTTCATCGTACCGTAACCCACCACTACCACTTCATTCAAAGCGGTCGATTCTTCTTTCAATATGATCTTCAATAACTGGCGGTTTTTAACAGCCACTTCTTGTGTTTCATAACCGATATAAGACACTTTCAGGTGTCCATTCTTAGGTACGTTCACCAGAAATTTACCGTCTATATCTGTAATAGTACCCTGTTTCGATTCTACGACTACTACGGAAGCGCCAATAACTGGTTCGCCATTTTCGTCCGTCACCGTACCTGATACCTTACTTTCCTGCTGAACTTCCAAAGAAGCTCCCTTTACCTGTATACCGGAAAACAGTATCAGCAATATACCTAACAGACAGGTACACGTTTTGAAATGAATATTCTTCATAAATAAATGATTTTATGTTAGATGATAAAGTTAACGCAATCCTCTTGCTTGTAAAGCGGAGATTAATACTTCCGGTGCATCTGTCTGTATCATACGTACTTCAGGATAAATCTGAAGAAGCTCATCCAGATAAGTCGCATTTATATCATATTCAGGTATTAATCCGGATAATACATGAAGCATATTGACTGTAGGAATCATCCCCTCACTGATAGCAGTCCCTATGGGAGTACTTTGTCCGTTGGGAGCATAAGAATATTGCACGAAGTAATTGCCCGGAAGCCCAACCAGAGGTTTATAAGCGCTTTGTGCCCATGTGTACACGTGTGCCTTTTTAGAAATAGACAACACTTCTTCTGCTTTCTGGCTACTGTTACAATAGAAAAAGACTTGTTCCATCATATCCAGTTCCTTGACAACATTCATCACCTCTTGGGTAGAGGCTGTACGTGGAGAATAATCCAGATTGAAATATATTTTTCCACGCCCTGCTTTCAGAAACTCTTCCAATGTGGGCATCTTCTCATCGGTCACCCTTCCATTCCGGTCCAACAGATTATATTGCTGAATTTCAGCATAAGTCATTTTCGTAATATCCCCTGTGCCGTTAGTCGTAGCATTGATTGTCTGGTCATGGCACACCATAACTACTCCATCGCTTGTGAGATGAGTGTCACATTCAATCACATCCGCTCCTGCATTGATGGCAGCTTCTACAGCAGATACCGAATTTTCGGGAATAGTCTTGTCTGTTGTATGAGAGCGATGCGTCATAGCCCATACCATTTTGTTATCTGCATCCCTGAATTGCTTCATGGCTTCTGTCAGTGCCAATAAGTCGTAAATACGGATCCTTTTCTGTACTGCATGCTCACCCGCTGTCACTAACATCGTGTAGTCACCACTTTGTGTATAAGCATGAGTGATAGGCGTAGCTGCTTTCCCTTCCTTGACTGTTCCGTCACCAAAGTCGACAGTAACGTCAGTATTACTGTCGATATTGTTAAACACCACTTCCACTACCTCTTTCAGCATAGCACGGGTGCTCGTTTGCAGATAAGGATTCTTTTTTACGGGATCATCATCTGAACATGCCATAAAACTAATTCCGCATAAAACAATTAAACTGTATGCATATTTTATAGCCAGTAATTTTAAAATTCTTCTCTTTATAAGAAGAAAGGACAATAGATTTTCATTTCTCATTGCGCGTTTTACATTAGTTGATTTATTTAATAGATTACGTTGCAAACATAAGTAATACGCACTAAAAAAAAGGAAAAAAAACATTCAATAAAAGATGAGAATTTTTCTTTTCGTGAAAAAGAAGACCATTTGAATAAGAAAAGAAAGAAACGGGCTCTTTTTGAATAAAACGGGCGTATTGCAAAAAGTACGCCCCCTATTTTCATTTGCGTTCAGGAGTGCCTGACGGTTTGCGAAGCGGGAATCCTTCTTTCTGCGGAATTCCTAAAACAGGGATTCCTTCCTTATCCCACTCTATTTTCTGCATACGCGGCGTCCGGCTATCCAAAACAAGCATATCATACAAACTCTTACGGGCGTGATAAAGCATATACCATTCCTTACCGTCAGGTGAAGGAATAAAACAGATACTACCGGGTCCATATACATGATTTTCCGGTGCTTGCTTAAACACAGGCTCCGGTGCCTTTTTCCAAGAAGCCGGATTCAGCAGATCGCTGTCAGTATCGGCAGTCAGCAGTCCTACACAGTAGTAAGGAGTCCAATTACCACTTGCCGAATAATAAATCAATAACTTATCTTTCTTCAAAGAATAGAAGAATTGCGGTGCTTCATTGACACGAATCGGATAGGCAGTTTTATTACCATCTATACTGATCCACTGACATTCCCATTCATATTCTGGTTCGGAAATCAAAATACGGTCAGAAGCCAGAGTCCATGGATTTTCCATTTCGGCAATATAAATACATTGATTTTCCTGATAAACTCTACGTTTCTGCCATCCACACCAGATTAAATAACGCTTTCCTCCATGTTCAAAAGTACTGGCATGAATTGCCCAATTATTATCTTCATCAGTTGATATTCTTCCCTTCATGACAAATTCCCCTTTCATCGGGTCAGCCGACTCATTCTCAAGCACATAAATCTGACGATTATCAATATTTCCATCATCCGCACAACAATAAATATACCATTTATTATTAATGTAATGTATTTCAGGTCCCCAAAGATGAAATGCGTTTGACGAATTTTGAGGTACCCACACATCTTTCTGGGATGCTTCCGCCAACCGGGTTATATCATCTGTTGCCCATAAAGTGATGCGGTCGCTCATACTTTGGGTATAATAATATATTCCGTTATGGAATACCGCCCATGGGTCTCCTCCTCTTGACAAAAGCGGATTCGTATAAACAGGTACGGAATCGAGGTCTACCCGCTCATGTGTTTTTTTATTCTGACCGGATGAGCAACCCACTAAAAGAATAAGGAGAAAATACAATAAAATTCGCATAGTAATACTTATAATATATATAAATAATAGCCTGTTAAATGACCAATTAAGAAATTCAAGACAGATACAACGAAAATGGGACGGCAATATATAACAAAAGTGTTGAACCTGCAAACAAAGAAAGTGAAAAAACAAATCAAAACAGCCCTTTACAAGCAGCAATATATGAAATAATTATTTTTCCGGCAATTTGGTTGATTCTCGCTATTTATTGGCAAATAATCAACCTTTATTTCATTGATTTTTCATCATTTTTGTGGCATAACTTTAATATTTATAGACATGAATTCCAAAATAGTATTCTTTTTCATGATTATGTGTTGCTGTTCAGTAACCTTATTTGCTCAAACAAATACGGGCAAAAAACAGACAAGTACTAATCCGGTTTTTGACGGTTGGTATGCAGATCCCGAAGGAGTCGTTTTCGGTGATAAATACTGGATTTATCCGACTTATTCAGCTCCTTTCGAACAACAATTGTACATGGATGCCTTTTCTTCCCCAGATTTGGTACACTGGAGAAAACACCCGAAAGTCCTTTCTGTCGAAAATATCAGCTGGTTAAGGAATGCTTTATGGGCACCTGCCGTGATAGAAGCAAATGGGAAATATTATTTCTATTTTGGAGCAAACAACATATATCATGAGAGTGAAGTGGGAGGTATAGGTGTGGCTGTAGCCGATCGTCCGGAAGGTCCTTTCAAGGATGCGCTCGGAAAGCCGCTGATTGGCAAGATCGTGAACGGAGCGCAACCTATTGACCAGTTTGTTTTCAAGGACGATGACGGTCAGTATTATATGTATTACGGCGGTTGGGGACATTGCAATATGGTGAAGATGGGATCTGATCTAATCAGTATCGTACCTTTTGAAGACGGAACAACTTATAAAGAAGTGACTCCGGAAAATTATATAGAAGGACCTTTTATGCTTAAACACAATGGCAAATATTATTTCATGTGGTCAGAAGGCGACTGGACAGGCCCCGATTATTGTGTAGCGTATGCCATTGCGGATTCGCCTTTTGGTCCGTTCAAAAGAGTCGGAAAGATTCTGGAGCAGGACACTAAAATAGCTAATGGTGCCGGACATCATTCCATTATCAAAGGTCCGGGAAAGGATGAATGGTATATTGTCTATCATCGCCGCCCTTTGGGTGAAACCGATGGGAACTACCGCATTACTTGCATTGACCGAATGTATTTTAATAAAAACGGTACTATCAAACCTGTAAAAATGACCTCCGGCGGAATAAAAGCCAGACCATTGCGCTAACCTGTTATTTATTATAGAGATGAAACTTAAAATAATATCCATGAAAAAGTCCTTATTAGTCTTAGCTTTATTGTTTTCATTGGTATCCTTTGCTCAATCTCCGGCCGATAAATCTTTTCCTCCGGAAGAGTTGTTTGCTCTAGGATCTTACTATTACCCCGAGCAATGGGATTCCTCCCAATGGGAACGTGATTTGAAGAAAATGTCGGAGATGGGAATCAAGTTCACCCATTTTGCGGAGTTCGCCTGGGCCATGATGGAGCCGGAAGAAGGAAAGTATGATTTTGAGTGGCTGGATCGTGCAGTCTCTTTGGCGGAGAAATATGGTTTGAAAGTAATCATGTGTACGCCTACTCCTACACCTCCTGCCTGGCTGTCGAAAAAGTACCCCGATATATTGATTCAGCGGGATAATGGAGTTTCCATTCAGCACGGACGGCGTCAGCATGCTTCCTGGAGTAGCGACCGTTACCGTCGTTATGTAGAAAACATTGTTTCCCGTCTGGCAATGCGTTATGGCAATCACCCTGCTGTTATCGGCTGGCAGATTGACAACGAGCCGGGACATTACGGAGTAGTGGATTACAGTGAAAATGCACAAATAAAATTCCGTGTCTGGTTACAGAAGAAATACGGCACCATCGACAAACTGAATGATACATGGGGCACCTCTTTCTGGAGCGAAACCTATCAGAACTTCGAGCAGGTTCGCCTTCCCAACCAGCAGGAGGTACCTGAAAAGCCCAATCCTCATGCCATGCTCGACCTGAACCGTTTTATGGCGGACGAATTGGCGGGCTTTGTTAATATGCAGGCAGACATCCTCCGGCGGCATATCCACAAAGACCAATGGATCACTACCAACCTGATTCCTGTTTTCAATCCGGTTGATCCGGTACGGATCGATCATACGGACTTCCTGACCTACACCCGCTATCTGGTGACTGGACATAATCAGGGAATAGGTAGCCAAGGTTTCCGGATGGGGATTCCCGAAGATCTCGGATTTTCAAATGACCAGTTTCGTAACCGTGTCGGCAAAACATTCGGAGTGATGGAACTACAGCCCGGTCAAGTAAACTGGGGAGTGTATAACCCTCAACCCTTACCCGGCGCTGTGCGTATGTGGGTGTATCACGTTTTTGCAGGTGGTGGGAAGTTTGTGTGCAATTACCGTTTCCGTCAACCTCTGAAAGGCAGTGAGCAATACCATTACGGCATGATAATGACCGATGGGGTGACTCTTTCTCCGGGCGGTGAAGAATATGTACGTATTACGCAGGAGATGAAAAAGCTTCGTGCCGCCTACGATAAGAAAAGCCGTATGCCCAAACAGCTGGCTTCCCGACGCATTGGACTGCTTTTCGATATGAACAACTATTGGGAAATGGAGTTCCAGCGTCAGACAGACCAGTGGCGGACGATGCCGCACATACATAAGTATTACAACCTGCTAAAGTCCTTCGCCGCTCCCGTCGATGTGATCTCGGAGAAGGAGGATTTTTCAGATTATCCCTTCCTGATTGCGCCGGCTTATCAGTTGCTTGATAACAATTTGGTAAAACGTTGGACTGAATACGTGAAGAATGGGGGACATCTGATTCTGACCTGCCGTACCGGTCAGAAAGACCGTGACGCCAAATTGTGGGAGGCTCCTTTGGCTGCTCCTATTCATCAACTGGCCGGAATAAACAGCCTGTACTATGACCATCTGCCTCACAGTCTCTACGGAAAAGTAGATTTCGGCAGTGAGGAATACGCCTGGAACAATTGGGCGGACGTACTAACCCCGGCTGCCGGAACAGATGTGTGGGCTGTGTATGCGGACCAGTTTTATAAGGGAGCTGCTTCCGTGATACACCGTAGGCTGGGTAAAGGAACGGTCACCTATATCGGAACGGATACCGATGACGGCAAATTGGAGAAAGAAGTAGTACGTCGTGTATATACGGAAGCCGGCGTACCGACTGAAGATTTACCGTACGGAGTGGTGAAGGAATGGCGTGACGGTTTTTACATCGCCTTGAATTATACGTCGGACATTCAGGAAATAGTCATTCCCGATGAGGCAGAAGTACTGATTGGCAGTGCACGCCTTGAACCTGCGGGAGTAGTGGTGTGGAAAGAAAAATCGGACAACAAGTATAAATAACCCAATAACAAGAAAAATGAAGATAAGAAATCTTATATCTTGCGCCCTTTGCGGGCTTACTCTCTTTGCCTGCTCACCATCCGGGGGAGGGAAAGATAGGGAAATGGACCGTTTCATTACCGACTTAATGGACCGGATGACTCTCCGTGAGAAACTCGGACAATTAAACCTGCCTTCGGGCGGTGATCTCGTGACGGGTTCGGTGATGAACGGTGAACTTAGCGATATGATTCGCAAACAGGAAATAGGCGGCTTCTTCAATGTCAAGGGGATCCAGAAAATTAATGCCCTGCAACACCTTGCGGTAGAAGAAAGCCGGTTGAAAATACCTCTACTTGTAGGTGCAGACGTTATCCACGGTTACGAAACTATTTTTCCAATCCCATTGGCACTATCCTGTAGTTGGGATACGCTGGCCGTCGAACGTATGGCACGCATCTCCGCCATTGAGGCCAGCGCAGACGGTATTAACTGGACATTCAGCCCGATGGTCGATATTTGTCGTGATGGCCGTTGGGGACGTATCGCAGAAGGGAACGGAGAAGATCCTTACCTGGGTTCTTTAATGGCAAAAGCGTATGTGCGTGGTTATCAGGGAAACAATATGCAAGGCAACGATGAAATTCTTGCCTGCGTGAAACATTTCGCACTTTATGGAGCGTCCGAATCGGGACGCGATTACAATACAGTGGATATGAGCCGACTACGTATGTATAACGAATATCTGGCTCCTTATAAAGCTGCCGTTGACGCTGGTGTAGGCAGCATCATGAGCTCGTTTAATATCGTTGACGGTATTCCAGCCACAGCCAACAAATGGTTACTGACCGACCTGCTCCGGAATGAATGGGGCTTCGGAGGACTATTGGTAACAGATTACAATTCGATAGCCGAAATGTCCTCCCATGGTGTCGCCCCTCTGAAGGAAGCCTCCATTCGCGCTTTACAGGCAGGAACGGATATGGATATGGTTTCATGCGGGTTCCTCAATACATTGGAGGAATCCCTGAAAGAAGCGAAGGTAACGGAAGAGCAGATTAATATGGCTTGTCGCCGTGTATTGGAAGCCAAATATAAACTGGGACTGTTCTCCAATCCGTATAAATATTGCGATGCCCTGCGTGCCAAAGAGAAACTTTATACGCCTGAACACCGTTCTGCTGCACGTGCGATTGCAGCTGAAACATTTGTTCTGTTGAAGAATGACAACAACCTGCTTCCACTTGAACAAAAAGGCAGGATTGCCCTGATCGGTCCAATGGCAGACGCACGTAATAATATGTGCGGTATGTGGAGCATGACATGTACGCCGTCTCGTCACAGAACATTGTTGGAAGGAATTCGTGCGGCAGCGGGTGACAAGGCTGAAATTCTATATGCGAAAGGCAGCAACATATATTATGATGCGGAAACAGAAAAAGCAGCTACGGGCATTCGCCCGCTGGAACGTGGAGACAACCGGGAACTGTTGGACGAGGCTTTACGCGTGGCTTCCCGTTCAGACATCATTGTTGCCGCTTTGGGTGAATGTGCGGAAATGAGCGGTGAATCGGCTTCACGCACCAGTCTTGAGATACCCGATGCACAACAGGATTTATTGAAGGCTTTAGTGAAGACGGGCAAACCTGTCGTACTTCTTCTGTTCACGGGACGTCCTTTAGTCTTAAACTGGGAGGATGCGAATGTTCATTCCATATTGAATGTCTGGTTTGGCGGTAGCGAAACAGGGGACGCGGTTGCCGATGTATTGTTTGGCAAGATCACTCCAAGTGGCAAACTGACAACTACCTTCCCGCGTTCGGTGGGACAGCTGCCATTATTCTACAATCATTTGAATACAGGTCGTCCTGATCCCGACAGTCATATATTCAACCGCTATGCCAGCAATTATCTGGATGAGAGCAATGAACCTCTGTATCCGTTCGGATATGGTTTGAGTTATACGGACTTTGTTTATGGTGAGTTGCAGATTAGCTCGGAAACCTTGCCTAAAAATGGTGAGTTGACTGTGTCTGTCACTGTAACAAACAAGGGGAACTACGATGGTTACGAAACTGTACAACTGTATCTTCGTGATATTTATGCGGAGATCGCCCGTCCAGTGAAGGAGCTGAAAGGTTTTGAACGCGTCTTCCTGAAGAGCGGGGAAAGTCGCGATGTTAAGTTTGTTATTACGGAAGATGACTTGAAATTCTATAATTCCGAATTACATTATGTTTACGAACCCGGAGAATTTGATGTTATGGTAGGACCGAACTCCCGTGATGTACAAACAAAAAGTTTCCAGGCAAAATAAAATAACATCTGATAAGTTACACCTATAATATTTATCATCTTCCACGTACAGATGGTTTAAGTTCCGGGTAAGATAAACATGAAACATTTACCAGATACGGATTATGCGGTCTTTTGATTGGCTAAAACTGTGTAATCCGTACCTGAAAAATAGTTATTGGAAATTTCCGGTACAACTCCGATATACTTTTTATCAGATGCTTGCCTCCATTCTTTGTCATCGTATCAGGCGCCTCAAGCCAGCACACAACCTTCCCATCCAACAAACACTAAAGTTTTTCTCATATTTTGCAAAAAATTTCTCGCAATCCCGAATCCGGTTATTTTGTCTTTTCATGACTATTTGTATCTCTTTCATTCGAGCGATTTGCTCCCTTTGATTCAGGAGTTCTTTATCCTGATAACCAATGATTTCAGCATATAAAATACAAATCTTTGTCTTTCCAATACACAGGTCCTCTAATGTGTCGATATACTCGGCTGTAACTCGATCCTTATTCTGATGCAGGAATCCGATAAGGCTTTCTTCATCGACAGTGGTGATACCTTTCTCATACGACATCGGGAATCTTTTCATATCCGCCCAAAGCCAGATTACTTCTTTGTTGATTCCATACTTGGCCGCCGCTTCTTCTACGCTAATCCATTTTGGCATAATGCTTTTGTTTTAATGTGTTCCACAATAAAGATTGAATATTATTTTGTTTATGTGGAGCAACGGGCATTCACGTTTTCTGTATTTCGGGCGGACGGGAAATTGTTTAGGTTAGACTTTTTGGGGTAATCATAACCGACCGGACACAAAAAAGACGTGGATGCTGTTGCACCATTATCTACCTCCTAAGGCTAGCAATACCCTTGTACTAGACAATGATAACAACAGACACCCACGTCAATCGTTTATATATAACACATCTTTACCGGATATGTTGATATACAGTCGTTAACGTGGAGTATCTGTCGAATCATCTCTCCGTACAAAAGTTGCTAATTTTAGGAAGAGAGAGATAATACACATATACTCAATTAAGTAATATATAGCGCCTTCTACTAGTTTCATCACGCTGATGAGCAGAAAGCGTACGACAAAGATATACATATTTTTTTTTATGTGGTGGAAATATGGGAATAAATGCTGGAAGTTATGTATATTCAGCAAACCGGCCCAATTGTAATTCCTGGGAGATTTGGTTCAGGACAGCCATATCCCTGAAATTTGATTCATTCCAGACTGTTTTGAATAAAATAATGGAGTATTCTGAAAACGTTGTGATAAATCTGAAAAAGACGATTGAGTTTTTAAGATTCCCCGTTATCTTTTTATTATAAGATATGGGTCAAGGGTGAGGGATGGTGAGGGTAGATTTATAACTTTCGTATTTTTTTTATAGATAAAAAAGGAGATAGTATAGAAAATAATAAAATAAAAGGTTATAAATCTACCCTCACCATCCCTCACCTTTGACCCATTCATTAGCGCAACGTTTAACTCGTTTCTGCACAAACAGTACGTACTGTTTTCTACACCTCATTCAGTTAAAAGCAACTATACTTATACTTTCCTTTTTTTAAAAGCTATGAAGTACCCGGAAATTTATTACCTTTGTGTAATTGATTTATAAAACCGGAGTATATGAGCACTAAAATTTATCCCATTGGTATACAGAATTTCGAAAAGATTCGTAATGACGGTTATTTCTATATTGATAAAACGGCATTGATGTATCAAATGGTAAAAACCGGTAGTTATTATTTCTTAAGCCGCCCGCGCCGCTTCGGAAAGAGTCTGCTCATCTCTACTCTTGAAGCCTATTTTCAAGGAAAAAAAGAACTGTTTGCAGGACTGGCTGTAGAAAGGTTGGAAAAGGATTGGATTAAATATCCGATACTACATCTGGACCTTAATATCGAGAAATATGACACTCTGGAGAGCCTGGATAATATACTCGAAAAATCGCTGACTGCTTGGGAAAAGCTCTATGGAGCCGAGCCATCCGAACGGTCATTTTCCCTGCGTTTCGCCGGCATCATTGAACGCGCCTGCAAGCAGGCAGGACAGCGCGTAGTCATTCTGGTAGATGAATATGATAAACCTATGCTGCAAGCCATCGGTAACGAAGAGCTACAAAAGAAATTCCGGGATACTTTAAAACCTTTTTATGGGGCACTTAAAACAATGGATGGGTGCATAAAGTTCGCGTTCTTGACCGGTGTCACCAAGTTCGGCAAAGTCAGCGTGTTCAGCGACTTGAATAATCTGGATGACATATCAATGCGGAAGGATTATGTTGAAATCTGCGGTGTCAGCGACCAGGAAATTCACGAAAATCTGGAAACAGAACTTCATGAATTCGCAGATGCACGCGGAATAACATATGATAGGCTCTGTACAGAATTAAAAGACTGTTATGACGGTTATCACTTCACGCATAATTCTATCGGCATATATAATCCGTTTAGTCTGCTCAATGCTTTCAAATATAAAGAGTTCGGTAGCTATTGGTTTGAAACGGGCACACCTACCTATCTGGTTAAGTTACTAAAAAAGCATCATTATGATCTGGAACGGATGGCACACGAAGAAACTGATGCACAAGTACTGAATAGCATCGACTCCGAATCAACCAACCCGATTCCAGTGATTTACCAAAGCGGATACCTCACCATTAAAGGATATGACGAACGTTTTGGCATATACCGTTTAGGTTTCCCCAACCGTGAAGTAGAAGAAGGATTCATTCGCTTTCTGCTTCCTTTTTACGCGAATGTGAATAAGGTGGAATCCCCATTTGAAGTTCAAAAATTCGTCCGTGAAGTAGAAACGGGAGATTATGATTCTTTCTTCCACCGCCTGCAGAGTTTCTTTGCCGATACGACTTACGAAGTAATCCGGGAGCAGGAACTACATTATGAGAACGTACTTTTCATCGTTTTCAAGCTGGTTGGCTTCTATACCAAGGTGGAATACCACACTAATGACGGGCGTATAGATCTCGTGCTACAGACAGAGAAGTTCATTTATATAATGGAATTCAAGCTAAACGGAACAGCAGAAGAGGCTTTGCAGCAAATTAATGACAAACGCTATGCGCTACCTTTCGAAGCGGATGGACGGAAACTATTCAAGATAGGAATTAACTTCAGTGAGAAAACCCGCAATATCGAAAAATGGGTGGTAGAATCCTGAAGTATACCCCGCCTTGAAAAGAGACTGTTATTATTAACGTGGTGATCTTATTCCAATCCCGGCCACGCTTTTGTTGAATACGTAGACTCAAGCGCATTTTCTAAATTATCATTCAGACTCGGAAAGAAATCGATTCCTGTCTTTTCTTCCAGTTCGTCTATTGATAACGCATAGTCAACAAGTTTTGTCGATTTCGGAGTATCGGAGTGCTCCATCCAAAAAGCTATGGCTTTAAATGAATCTCCTTTTTTAAACAATAAAGCCATATAATAATATTTAGGAATAGGCTTGCTTAGGTCGCTACTAATGTATCCCCTTATCTGATCTTCCTTATCAATCGTTCCACCTTTTACCACATATAAGGTATCTGAAGATGTGCAGCTACGTCCCCATGATTGCACCTGTCCCTCCAAAGTCAACCATATACCTGTATTAAATTTATTTCGTTGAGGGCTCATATTTGTATAGTAGAAAGTTTGTTCATTCACCTCACGCGAATAAAGTCTGTCGGCAGAGGCACAAAGATGCCCTCTGTCATAACCTTGTTTTCCAAAATCTGCTTGCACACGTTGGTACTGTGAACCAATAGCCGGATCAGCATCAAAAGGCTCATCACTACGTGACACATTTTGTTGTTTTGTTTGATTGTCAAACCTAAATGCAATCCAACGGGAATGTTTCTTACTCTTATCGTATTCCATACTAAAAGAGGTTACTTTCTGCCCATTGAATGTGGTGTAGTGTGTTACAAACACATCGTTTGCACCATTGCGAAGAGCAGGGAGTTCTACGATGCCGGTGGCAAAATTATTGGAGTTGTTATTCTCGTCTTTATCACAAGCACAGAAGCTTATACATAATAAACTTAATACTATAATATTACATTTCATTCGATCAGCCATTTCTTCATTTCATATAAAAAGAACAAGAGAGGTTGCAGTTTATGACAACCTCTCTTGCAGTCATATAGATAATTTATATCACTTGATATTAATACCAAAAATTATAGCTCTTTTATCACTAGTTGCCCCTTCAGTAGTAAACTTAATTGTAGTCGAAGCAGTAATTCCAGTCATTGTATACTCATAAAAGTCTGTATCTGCCGGAGTGATTGTAAATGGTGAATTACCCGTAGCGCCATCATTTCCAACTAAAGAAACCACTTTACTTGTTTCTCCTCCTTCAAACGTCCCACCATTTTCTATTACGACTGTCAATTGACCAGTTTTTAGCCTTCCAGCCAACTGCATAAAAAGATAATTTACTTGCGCCTGCTTGCAACGTCGGAGAACTCCAAAAGCCCAATGCACTACTTGTTCCAAGTTTTAAAATTGAGTATTCTGTTTCTTCAACAATAACCTTTCCTCCAGATGCTTTATTAGCATCAGTGCTTGTACCTTCCGGCAACGCTATATTGCTAGTATATACTTTACCCGGTTCAGGTTCATCTCCACCTACAAACTCATGTTCAGTAATTGTCTTCATACCTGGGGCAGAGAATGCATATTTCAATACACCTTGAAGAAGAACTTCCTTTCCCAAATTTTCAGGATGGTCTACTAAGTTCAGAGCTGTTTTTGCAGCTTGGCTATCACTACCGAATCCAATAACCATGCATTTTTTATAATCAGTTTCATTGGTAGAACCCGCAATTACAAGTGCTGTTGCACGAATACCAGTTACTCCGAAAATAATATCTTCCGGTCCATCAACCGATGATGAAGCATTATCTGAATTTACACTTCCTACAATATATCCTTTTACCCAAGCAACAGTTGTACCGGTTGCAGTTGAAAGAGATAGAGCAGTAGCAACATCATACGGATTTTCTTTAGTGCCATCACCTACTGGATCCGGACCAGGTCCAGGACCTTCACCCGGCTCTACACCTACATATAAATTGTCAATCTGATAAGTTCCACTCGCTGTTTCACTACCGACAAATTTAAAGCCAATAAAACCAACTTTATCACCAATACTTGTAAGGTCGCCAGTTAAAGTTTTAGCATCTGAATAACCTTCTGCATTTTGAGGTAAAGTGCCCACATTCAATAAAGTCTGTTTCAGATTATCACCATCTTTCTCAAGGAAATAAACTTCCAATTTATTACCATCTTTATAATATGCAGAAATACAGTCGAACGTAACCTTTTTCACTTCCATTTGAGCTATATTCACAGCAGGAGTAACAAACCATGAAATAATAGAGGGCTCTTTACTACCATAAGCTGTTGCCTGAATAAGACCATTATTATTAAAAGGTTTACCTCTCCAAGTTCTACCTCCTACTTCTGCCAAATTCACATACCCTTCTTTTACATAATCTTTATCAGTTTCAGCATCATCAAAAGTATTAACTACTTGATTTACTGGATTAGACGGATCAAGTAATTCAACCAAATTACCACCCGGAGTCGGTTCGCCACTATCTCCAATCTCTTGTCCATTAAGAACAGCAGCAGTAGGAGCTTTTACACCAGCTTGCTTAAAGTAGTTTTCTAATGTACCTTTAATAATAACAACTTGTCCCAGATTAGCTGCATTATCAACCAAATTCAGTTTAGCCCGCAAATCTGTTCCGGCAACTAACTGCACTGGAATGCATTTCTTGTAATCCTTTTCATTCACATCATCTGCAATCAAAATATTTGATGCGCCAACAAAAGGAGCTTCAAACTTAGAGCCATCAGCCAAGGATGCACCATCTGCAGAACCTACAATATATCCCTGTACCCAAGCTACAGAACCATCTTGTTTCAATGAAGCAGTAGCTATATTATATGGATTCTCTTTCGTACCATCACCAGTCAACCCCGGAACATCACCTTCTCCCAATATATCATAAGGAGCCGGTACATCACTACATGAACTAAATGTGAACACTGCAAGCAGTGTCATGAATAAAGCATTTAGAATCTTTTTCATAATTATATGTGTTAATTGAATTAATTATTTCGTTTGATATCGCTTAAAGTACGGACAACAACCTCCCATTGGTTATTGTAACGCAATAAAATACCTGTAATATTTACACTGCCCTGCGGCATCACTTCCATTGAAAAATTAGCATAAGCGCTGGTATAAAGGAATAAGTTACTTCCACTCTGCGTACCGTCGGCATAAGTAAAATAACGTTTTACCGAACCTTCATCACCCGGAGCGTAAGTTGCAGATCCATCCGCTTCGGTAAGTTTCACGTTTTTGAAGGTTACCAATACCGGAGCTTCTTTCAAGTCTATAGCAGCAAGATCAGCTGGAGTAGTAATTTCAATCGGTGTCAGTTCTGGATAGTATAATTTAGGTTCATTAATCAGACGTACATGTTGTTTCCATACATATTCCGGCATACGGCCTACTGCATTATTATAAACAGTTCCGATCTGTGCCTGTTTACGATAGCTACCTATCTGCAAACCCTTACAGTCAATCACTACTTTCTGACCTACCGGGCAGAATGCATACAATCCGGTTGCATTAACACCAATAACGATCGCTCCTGTTTCATCTGCCACCACGAGCTTCTTATACAAGTTTCCACTTTCATCATCGCAGGTAATTACCCCTTCAATACGTGTCTCATCTTCAATAGTCGTATAAGTATCTTTGCTCGTATCAATGAAATCATTATATTTCTCTTTCAATGCCGCTATTGAAATCGTACGTCCTTCCGGGATCGAATTATTGCCATAAGCATTTCCCGTCACCGGATCATCATAGTTCTCACAGGAAGTGAGACCTGCGCCACATAGCAGTAATCCGATACATAATATAGATAGTAATTTCTTCATAATTGTTTCTTCCTTTCTTTTTGTTTTGGATTGATAACTACACATTCTTAAAATCTATAACCAATGTTCAAGAAAGCATTGAACGGGAATGCGTAGAAATACTTAGAATTCTTGGAAAACTTGTAAACACGTGCGTCACCGTCTTTGTAATTATCATCACGGTTTTGTTCGAAACCACCTGTACGCAAATCTGTATTGTTCAGGATATTAGTCAAACTTAAATTGAGACTAATGCTCTTTCCATTGCGCAAACGGATATATTTTCCAATAGAAGCATCCAACATAAATCCGCCATCCAGTTTCTCCTGACCCGGTACATTGAGAACCGGATTTCCGTTAGCATCTACACCGGCACCATTCTTATCCAATACACTGCCAAGACGACGATAGCTTGAGAAATCGATATATACACGATCATAATAATTTCCTGTCAAATTGAAGAACCAACCTTTTACGTTATAATCCAAAGCAAGACTATAAGCAGAAAGCGGAGTGCCATTGGCACGCATACCTTTAGCATAAACACGGTCGAGGTTTGACTCATTCTCACTTTCATACGTCAACACAGCATCCGGATTATTGGTATACTTAGCTTCGCTCCAAGTACCGATAGCTGTTAATGACAGCTCACTTGTCAATTTAAAGGTAGCAGCAGCTTCTATTCCCCAATGTTCCTTTTCAATACCGTTCATAGAAAGATAAGTGAAACGTGCTTCGCTATCGTTATAGAAAGCATCCATTTCTACTTGATTCTGGAAACGAGTGTAATAACCCGTCAAACGTCCCATCACCCAAGGAGTATTGAAGTTGTAAGTCAAATCACCACCAATGATACGCTCTGTTTTCAAATCTCTCACAAAATCGTTCTTAATACGCGGAGCGATGAAAGAGTTGTAAGCCAGCGGTGCACGTTCTTCATATCCGGCATTCAACGTAAAGGAATGATTGCCATTGATAGCCCAATTCAGACCAGCTTTTATACCGCCTTCCAGGAACTTCGCCGTACCGCTACTACCTAGTGATTTCAATGGCGCACGTCCGTTTCTCATCAAGCCATCACGGAACATTTGTGTAGATCCGATTTTACCGGAAGCAAAATAATTTAATGATCCACCATTATTACCCTGATAACGTACCCATGCGCTCTGCTTATTCACATAGATGTTATAGTCATAACCAAATTTATCACCTTCACCAATACGACGGTTAGGATTATCGAGGTCATTCTGCACCATGCTGGAACTAGCGCCATGGTCACGTACTGCGAACTTGTCGACATCCGTATAAAGTTGTCCACCCAGCAAGTCTTTCATTTTCTTATAATGCATACCTTTGGTTGTATTCACTGCAATTCCGGCAACATAGCTATTGCGCTCATTCCATTGATGATTGAATACAGAACTTAAGTTGAAAGCTAACTGGTCGTCGTGACGTTCTTCCACATAATAAAGCGTCTCTTTACCTAATGCATTCGCTTGTTTATTGGCAAAATAAAGAGCATCCCAATCCAACTGACGATAAGCTTTATTATTCTTCCAATTATCAGTAACCTCATTAAACTGCTGCAGTTCATCGGCAGTAGGAACGGATTCCCACACGTCGAAGATAGAGCTAGGCAACTTTTTATAATAATCCGGACGTGGATCGGCTGCATTACCATTCCAGCCCAAAGCACTTTTGCCATAATTGGAATATTTGAATCCGGCACTCGTCACCAGTTTCTTATTATCATCAATGGTGAAATTCCATGAAGCGATGGCTGATGGCTCGAACTGGCGTACAATACGCGCATTTCTTTTTTCTCCATTCTGATATCCCCAGTTCGGATTATAATAATGACTGTTTGCTAAATAATAGGCTTCTTCAGTTGCCGCCATTTGCTGCCCTCTCTCTGTAGGTGTTCCCCAAGTTGCCAAAGAAAGACTATGGCGATCATTGAATACTTTCTCTGCACCGAGGAAGTAAGAAAAAGAGTTATACTTGATTCCTTCAATATTTCCCTCGTTACCCCAACGATATCCCAATGAACCGGTAAAGGCCCATCCATTATTCATCAGACCTGTAGAATAAGTATACATTCCACGCAAGATATAGTTGCGGTTACTACCTGATAAGGTTAGTTTTGAACCGGCCGCATATTGGCTGGCACGTAAATTGATATTGGAAGCTCCCCCTATGGCTCCGAAAGTAAAGTTGTTAATTTCAAAAGGACCGATCCCCTCCTTATTACGGGTAGCATCGTTTAATCCTCCTATTAATCCGTAACTGAAACGTCCTGTTTCTGCATCATTAAACTGTACCCCATTGATATACATGTCACTATACTGGGAATCATATCCCCTCACACGAAATCTCATTGGGCTAAACAGATAACCTACATTTGACAGATAAACATCATTGTTAGAAGTGACCAATGCAGATGTGCTCTGTGCTGCATCATCATCCTCATTCAATTGTGATTCTGTAAACATGAAAGAAGCATTGTCCTCACGGGCGTTTTGCTTTGCCTTTTGCTGAGCAAAAAGTGCTGGCATTAAGCAAAATAGCACGATCGCTAACCCTAGTCGTTGTTTCATAATTTAATTTATATTAATGTTAATTGGTCTTTCGCTTTGCAATACAAATGAAATAAGCTGTTACGCAAAATAACAAAGAATTTTATAAATAACAATGTTTTTTACAAAAAAAGTAACTCGTAAGGGTGGGTTTTTCGTTTTCTTTTTAGATATTTGTCATACAAATGACAAATTACCCACTTTTAAAATCAATTTCAAAGATGAAAAAAAGCTTAATGACTTTAGGTGTACTCGCTCTTTTCGTCCTCATGGCCTATGGACAGGAAAAGAAATTTGCCCTCTACAGTGTAGCGTTCTACAATATGGAGAATTTGTTTGATACCATTCACGATGAAGGTAAGAATGACTACGAGTATCTTCCTAATGGTACTAATCAGTGGAATACGATGAAGTATAAGGCTAAGCTGAAAAACATGTCGGAAATATTAAGCCTGTTAAGTACCGACAAGTTGCCAATGGGTCCCGCCATTATCGGCGTTTCTGAAATCGAAAATTACAGAGTATTGGAAGACATACTGAAACAACCTGCTTTAGCGGACAGAGGTTACCAGTATGTTCACTACGAAGGAGAAGACCAACGTGGTGTGGACTGTGCTTTTTTCTATAATCCCAAACTATTTGAACTGACGAATAGCAAGCTCGTACCTTATGTATATATCAATGACACGATACATAAGACGCGCGGTTTCCTGATTGCCAGCGGTAATATTGCAGGAGAGAAGATGCACTTTATCGTCAATCACTGGCCTTCGAGAGCAGCGGCTTCTCCAGCACGTGAACGTGCAGGAGAACAGGTAAGAGCTATCAAAGACTCACTGTTAAGGGAAGACTCCGCAGCCAAAATTGTTATCATGGGGGATATGAACGATGACCCGATGGATAAAAGTATGGCTGTAGCACTTGGAGCTAAACGGAAACCTGTTGATGCAGGTCCTACAGACTTGTACAATCCATGGTGGGATACTTTGAAGAAAGGATATGGAACTCTGATGTACAAAGGTAAATGGAATTTGTTCGATCAAATTGTATTCACCGGAAATTTGTTGGGCACTGACCGCAGTACACTGAAATTCTATAAACATGAAATCTTCAGCCGTGATTTTATGTTCCAAAAAGAAGGAAAATATAAAGGATATCCTAAACGGACACAGGCAGGTGGTGTATGGCTAAACGGATATAGCGATCACTTGCCTACTATTATTTATCTAATTAAAGAAGTGAAATGACAAAAGCATTATTTAAACTATTCATCCTGTTCATAACTTGTAGCACTGCAATCTCATGTAGTGAACAGGATTCGCCTGAACTTCCAGACAACTCAGGCAATACCAATCAAGGAATTGCCTCTATTGACCAAACACAAATCAATGCCAATGGAGGCGGATTTATCATTCGTGTAAAAGCTGATGGCACATGGCAGGCTTCAAGTAGTGAGACTTGGTGTACATTGAGTAGAACATCCGGCAATGGAAATGGCTCTATCAGTGGATATATGAAAGCAAATACCGGAGCTGAACGAAGTGTCATTATTACAATCACAGCCGGAAAAGAGGAGGCCAAATTCACACTCAAACAATTAGCAGGCAATGGTTCAAATCCTGTTCCAGATCCGGAAAAACCTTCGGGATATGCAAGCATGCTTGAGATTCCAGCGTTAAAAGGTGGAAGTATGAACCAATTTATCACTCATACAACTAAACGGAATGGCAAAGATTACCCAACTTATAGTTTGGAATACAGTTACAAGTATAAACATTCTTATTGGATAGCTTATCGTTTCGACAATACAACAGACGGAAATGTTGGACGTAATGAAGCATACAAACCCGATCCTGAATTACCATCACAATATGCGGCAAAGCACAACGACTATACAAATTCCGGATATACTAGAGGGCATTTATGCGCATCATCAGACAGACAGTACTCCAAAGAGGCCAATCAACAAACATTCTATATGTCAAACATAAGCCCGCAATCTGGTAACGGATTCAATCAAAGTGGAAGTGCCTGGAATACGGGAGAAGACAAAGTACAAGCATGGGGATATAACATTTCAAGATCAACAGATACACTATATGTTGTAAAAGGAGGAACTATTGGAGAAGGCATGATAAAAGGATATATAAAAAATGAGATAGCTATTCCAAAATATTTCTTTATGGCAGTACTTTTCCGTAGCGGAGATAATTATAAAGCAATAGGATTTTATATGCCTCACGAAAATCTTAAAGATGATCCTGACAAAAAAGACCCAAAGAAATATCTCATGTCGATTGATGCTTTGGAACAAGAAACTGGCATAGATTTCTTCCATAATCTACCCGACAATATCGAAAATACAGTAGAAGCAACTTATAATGTAAATGATTGGCAGTGGTAAAAAACAAGACACGTTACTAGCAATCATTAGATAAAAGATTTCATGTGATTTTTAAATATAATAAAAAAGAGGGGTGCACATTAATCTGGCATACCCTCTTTTAATATTTAGTCCTGAATTTTTATTATCCAGGCATCTTTACAAATCAGGAATAGCTTATTCATCCTTCATCATCCAGCAACCACCTCCACACCGGCACAACCCGAATCGTCTTCTCTCCTTCTACGATCATTTCCTCTTCGTCTCTGGTAATAATACACAGATCATCCACTGCCACATTTTCTGCAAGTTTCAGTAAGGCATTCACTTCTCGTTTTCGAGTCTCCGGATCTTTTAAACTATATGATACTTGTATGGCCTTATGCCCTTCATCCAGATAAAAGTCTACTTCTATATTCCGATGATAGAAATATAAATCATCACCATACCGTTTCTTTAATGTAACTGCCACGAGATTTTCCAATAAAGAAGTTTCCGGATCCATTAAAAACAGACTAAGTATTCCATTATCCATAAAATAATATTTTTTATTGGACACTTTATCGGCTAACTTACTAGCGTAGTTTTCTAAAGAAAACATGATCCAGGTATCTTCCAGATAATTCAAATAGTCTATAATAGTATCAGTGGTAATCTTCTTGCCTGTGGAAGATACTAAATTAGCCAGACGAGTGAAAGAAGAAGGCTGCTTCACGCTTTCAGCCAGTTTTCGAATGAGTACCTTTAACGCCATATCATTTCGAATAGAATAACGAGCCACTAAATCACCGAAGAATATCTTATTAAAAAGACTACTCAGCCATTGTCGTTTCTCTTGTCCCTCGGCCACTAACAGTTCAGGTAAACCACCAAAACGAAAGTAAGTATCGAAATGTCGGACTACCTCCGAACGGTTCTTATAAATCCAAAGCTTATCTAATTGAACACCGTTAGATGACAAATACTCACGAAACGAGAAAGGATAGACGTATTGAATCATAAAACGTCCCCCTAGAGTAGTAGCTATATCCTTACTCAACATCTTAGCATTGCTCCCTGTTACATAAACCCTGTACTTCTGATCGGCAAGCCGTCGGACAAATTGTTCCCAATGCGGTACAATCTGTATTTCATCTAAAAAAAATATAGGACGATGAGAATACATCTCTTCATAACATCTCTTTATCATATCAAGATGTTCTGTATCCATACCAGCTATTCGCTCATCCTCAAAATTAAAGAAAAGAATCTCTTCCGGTGAAATACCTGTCTCTATTAAATGATGTATCTGCTGATACATCAAATAAGACTTCCCAACCCGACGTAAACCTACAAAGACATAATTGAAGTTATCAGATAGAGTCACCGCACGTTTCACGAATGACACGCTCTTTACAAACTGCTGATATTCAGCTATCAATCCTTTTATCAGTTCCTTATCCATTTTACATTATCGATTATATTCGACAAATATAGGCTATTTTTGTCGAATATAATCGATAAAAACATCTCTATTTTATCGATTATATTCGACAAAACAATAAATTACTAGAATTTGAGCCTATGAAAAAGAACCTATTACTCTATTTTTTAAATATAAAAGAACAGTAACAAAACGAGATTACAAACAATTACCACACCGAATCCTCCCAAAATCCAAGGACGAAGTTTACTTCCCTTCCCTGCAAAGAATAGAGCATAGAACATATTTACCATTATATTGCTAATGATAGCCTGCATACTACAAGCAGTAATTATCAATGCAGCCACACTGCCTGTATTTTGCAACAAATTTAAGATGAAAGGAGTTATATCACTAAAACCGGAAACAAAAGACAAGAGATTTAATCCGCCTGTGCCCGCATACACTAACGTATAGTGAGTTAAGAAAGTGAATATCACAAAGAGTATGGCAAAAATCAAAGCAACTTTAAATTCCAACGGGTTGCTACTATCATCCTCTTCTGTTTCAGCAGACTGGCCTTCCGGTCGTTTTTGCCGGGAATGGATAAACCAGGCAACAATAGCCGCGACTACAGCCATAGTCAACAGATATGGATAAATAGACAGGAAGATTTCTCTACTGAAAATAAGTATCAGTATCATAAATCGCAGAAACATCATGCTAACAGCCAGCAACATGGCAGCAACATAATCAGTCGCTTCCTGCTCTGATGCTTTTCGGCTTTTACGGGCAAGTACCGAGATCGTAGCCGTACTGCTGTATAATCCACCAATAATACCAGAAACTAACGTTCCGGATTCATGGAATACATATCTCTTTAATAGGTAAGAGAGATAGGAAATGCCGGATACTACTACCGTTGCCAACCAGATAGAATAAGGAGTAAGATTAATATCCGGAATCAGATTCTTATGCGGAAGCATCGGTAATATGATACCGCTGATAGCCAAGAACTTGGCTAACGTAATCATTTCATCATTCTTCATCCGTTGAGCAAACTCTGTAAAAGTATGTTTGAGTTCAGTCAGCAGGAGCACAGTCACAACTACCATGACATAAAACCAGGAAGGTTGGGTAGCTACGATAGGAGCCATACAATAAGTAATCAGGGCAATAATGATGGTAGTTACACCAAAAACATGAAATTGTGATTGCTTTACATAATAGTTTAATCCCAACAGCAATCCCAATACCGCTCCACCTCCCATAAACAGACGCATATCCGTAGGGTCTAAGATATAAAGCAAGTAACCCAGTATACCAATAAAAGTAAAAGTGCGGTCAGTTCCGAAAAGAGTAGTCTCCCCCTCACGCTTCAGACTGATTCGACGTTGCGAAAGTCCAATTAATAAAGAAAACAAGGTTACTAAAACAAAAGTAACCAATTCACGCGGCACATAGCTGTACAACTGTTCCATATCCATACACTGCTCTCTTTTTTATATAAGAACAAATATACGGTTTATTTGTTAACGCTCACCACGTTTTATACGGTTTTTTCATTAGCTGTGAATTATAGTAGCGTATGTCGCCCGTTACCTCCTCACCAATAAAGTCGGGTTTTACAAAAGCCTCATCTTCCGATTCCAACTCTACTTCTGCCACAATAAGTCCTTCATTCTCACCATAAAACTCGTCGATTTCAAATACATGTTTGCCACTACGTACCAAATAGCGGGTCTTGTCAATAATCCCCGGTTCGCAAAGCCTCATCAATTCTTCTGCTTCTGATAAGGCCAGCTCCTTTTCCCATTCATAACGACTGGTACCGGAAGCATTAGAAGCTCCCTTTATTGTCAGATAACCTTTTTCATCCCGAATACGAACCCGGACAGTACGCCCGCGAGCACTACTGATATACCCCTGCACAATATGACTCTGCGCAAAAGCCGAAGACTTGAATTCACCGATAACTAAAAATTTACGTTCTATTTCCTGTGCCATGGCACAAAGATAAATTAAAAATTGAGAATTAAAAAATGATAGTTTGATACCTCACATCATGTATCAGAAAACTACAATTCTTAATTCTCAATTTTCAAGTCTCTATTTATTTCAGAATCTCGTCATGAACTCAATCACGATTTTGTCCCGTTCCGATTCTTTTGGAACGCCGGAGTTCTTATAGAAATATTTCTCGAAGTTCAGTCGGAGGTCGGCAATGAAAGCTTTGGAAAGACTTAATGTGATTCCGCCTGTCACACGATGTCGGGCATAATCATTTATAATCAAAGCTTTTGTCGTTTCATCCATCTTACCATCACTATGATCGGTCATCATATCATAGCGAGCCAGGAAGGAGATTTTATTGAATACTTTCTTTAATGGTAAATCGTAATTAATAAAACTATTCACCGCATGAACATCTTTAAATGCTTCGTGACCGTACATTTTATATAAATATTCCGCCTCAATATGAAAACGGTCATTCTGATAATAGACACCGGCATCGTACATATTAATCCGCACATTTTCCGGTTTTATCATTTGGGTGCTAAGTGTCAGATTCCAGTTCTTATTAGGCAGTAACTGCGCTTTTATGGAGTAATTCAGCGTTTTATGCCATTCTTTCTGATTTGTCAGACCGGAGCCGTTAAACAATCCCCCTTCAAGAATAAATGGGAAACCGTCTTTATTCGTATAACCAGCCGTCAAACCGACATCACGCACATTTCCTACTTGCTTGGCAATGAATGAACGGTTGGCAAAATACTGCTGATGTGGTGAGCGGTGAGCATCTATCGTGAAAGGAACGCGCATCTGACCGATCGTAAAATTCAGGTCTTTCACCGGAAAAACACGTGCATACGCATCAAGCATCTTGATAGAGCCTTCATCGGAAAGGTCGATTTCCGCTTTATAAGCAACTATCGGATGCACATTTCCCGAAACACTGAAGCGTGCATTACGTACTTCAAAACGGCTTTCACTTGTTTCTGTCTGGTATTCGTACTTTCCCCGGATTGTTCCGTGAATCTCCGGCAGATAATCCTTAAACTCCATGGTCTGTTTATCCAGCATCTTACCATCCCCTGCATCTTCTTTTGCCTGTCCAAAGGCCATTGTCGCCAGCAAAAGCATAACGACGGTTGTTCTGATTCTACTCATTTCAGTTGTCTGCTACTAAATTCACGGCAAAAGTACAACTGTGAGGATACACGGAGATGACAAATTAACTACGGGAAAATGACAGAAAAGTTACATTTATATTACAGAGAACACAAATGCATTACAAAACAAAGAGTTCGCCACAAATTACGCAGATTAACACAGATCGGATTTGATATTTATCCTATCAATAACCAAACAATCTGGGTTAACCGTATAATTTGTGGCGAACTTATCAGCCGAAAAAGGAAAATGCGATCAGCATAATCAATGCCAAAATAATTAATGAGACGAACACTATTTTGACAACCTTCTGGGCTTGTTCTTCTTCTTTCTTACTAATTGCTACTTTTTTCTTCACCTTACCCATAATAGTTAGCTTTAAAGTTCAACGCTAACAAAGTAAGTACAAATCTATTAACTTTCCAAAAATAATTCTTGCTAATTTTATTTTTTATGATTCTTGTGAAGAAAACTCCATCAGATAAGCTTTGATAAAGCCATCTATTTTGCCATCCATCACACCGTTCACATCCGAAGTCTGATAGTTGGTACGATGATCTTTCACGCGACGGTCATCAAATACGTAGCTACGGATCTGGGAACCCCACTCGATCTTCTTCTTACCGGCTTCCACTTTCGCCTGTTCTGCCATACGATGCTGCAATTCCTTATCATACAAGATGGAACGTAGTTGACGCATTGCATTCTCACGGTTCTTCGGCTGGTCACGGGTTTCGGTATTTTCAATCAGAATTTCTTCTTCCTCACCGGTATAAGGATCTTTGTATTGATAACGCAAACGGACACCGGATTCTACCTTATTTACATTCTGTCCACCGGCACCACCGCTTCGGAATGTATCCCAAGAGATGTTGGCAGGCAAAATATTTACCTCGATACTGTCATCCACCAGCGGAGTAACGAATACAGAAGCAAAGGAAGTCATACGTTTACCCTGTGCATTGTATGGAGAAACACGAACCAGACGGTGCACACCATTCTCTCCCTTCAAATAACCATAAGCAAAGTCACCTTCAATATTGATCGTGCAGGTTTTGATTCCGGCTTCGTCACCTTCCTGAAGGTTGGCAATGGTAGCTTTATAACCGTTCGTCTCGGCATAACGCAGATACATACGCATCAACATGGAAGCCCAGTCCTGACTTTCCGTACCACCGGCACCAGAGTTGATTTTTAACACACAATCCATCTGGTCGGCTTCGTCACGAAGCATATTTTTGAGTTCGAGTGCCTCTACCGCCTCACTGGCTTTTGCATAAGCAGCATCTACATCTTCCTCAGTCACCAGTTCTTCTTTATAGAAATCAAATGCCAGTTCGAGTTCGTCTGCCAGCGTTTTGAGTTCGTTGTAACCCTCAATCCACTTTTGCAGGTCTTTCACCAGTTTCATTTGAGCTTCGGCTCTCTTCTGGTCATCCCAGAATCCCGGAGCTTGTGTTCTTAATTGCTCTTCTTCGACTTGAATTTTCTTCCCGTCGATGTCAAAGATACCTCCTCAGCGCATCAGTGCGCTCTTTCACGTCTTTAAGTTGTTCAATAGTAATCATTTGATTTACAATTTTATTATTTACAAATTTCAGATATCGGGGACAAAGATAAGCAAAATTCTGCTACCTTTGTTTTTGTTATTAAAATGTTGTCATATTATGAACAAACGATTGAAACTTTCTTGCTTGTCACTCTTCCTGGCATTAGTGATTTGCAGCTGTAGCTCACAAAAGAAGTATAGCTACGAAACAGTGCCCAATGACCCGCTAAAAGCCCGCATTTACACACTGGACAACGGACTAAAGGTTTACCTCACCGTAAACAAGGAAACTCCGCGCATACAAACATTTATCGCAGTAAGAGTGGGCGGGAAGAATGACCCGGCAGAAACGACGGGACTTGCCCATTATTTCGAACATCTCATGTTTAAAGGCACCGACAAGTTTGGCACAAAAGACTACGCGACCGAAAAGCCTCTGCTGGATGCAATCGAACAACAGTTCGAAATTTATCGTAAGACTACGGATGAAGCGGAACGTAAGGCGATCTACCACACCATCGACAGCCTTTCTTACGAAGCTTCCAAGTATGCTATCCCTAATGAATATGACAAATTAATGGCAGCCATCGGATCTACCGGCAGCAATGCTTATACCTGGTATGACCAGACGGTCTATCAGGAAGACATTCCTTCCAACCAGATAGAAAACTGGGCGAAGATTCAGGCAGATCGTTTTGAAAACAATGTAATTCGTGGTTTCCATACTGAATTGGAAGCTGTATATGAAGAGAAAAACATGTCACTCACCCGTGACAACAGCAAAGTACAGGAAGCTATTTTTTCTTCTCTTTTTCCCAAGCATCCTTATGGAACGCAGACTGTGTTAGGTACACAGGAGAACCTAAAGAATCCTTCTATCACGAATATCAAGAACTACTATAAACAATGGTATGTGCCCAACAATATGGCAATCTGTATGTCCGGCGATTTAGACCCGGATGCAACAATTGCATTAATCGATAAATATTTTGGTGGATTGAAACCCAATCCGGAACTCCCGAAACTGGACCTTCCGAAAGAGGCGCCAATCACGCAACCTGTTGTAAAAGAGGTGTTAGGTCCGGATGCCGAAAGCGTTGCATTGGCTTGGAGATTCCCCGGTGTATCCGACAAAGACTTTGAAATCCTGCAAGTCGTTTCGCAAGTATTATACAATGGAAAGGCAGGACTTATCGACCTTGATCTGAACCAGCAACAGAAGGTCTTGAATAGTTACGGTTACCCGATGGGACTGGCAGATTACTCTGCATTGCTGTTAGGAGGACTTCCTAAACAAGGACAAACACTGGAAGAGGTAAAAGACTTGCTACTCAGCGAAATCAAGAAGCTCCGTGCCGGAGAGTTCGACGAGAAAATGCTGGAAGCGAACATCAACAATTTCAAACTCGGTGAACTGCAAAACATGGAAAGCAACGAAGGACGTGCCGATATGTTTGTCAACTCATTTATTAACGGCACAGACTGGAAAAATGAAGTTACTGCCATCGACCGCATGGCCAAACTGACCAAAGAAGACATCGTAGCGTTCGCCAACAAATACCTGAAAGAAGATAATTATGCCGTTATCTACAAAAAGCAAGGAAAAGACCCGAACGAAAAGAAGATGACGAAACCGGAGATTACTCCTATCATAACCAATCGTGATGTAGCCAGCCCGTTCCTTGTGGAGGTACAGGAAAGCGCAGTCAAACCGATTGAACCAGTGTTTCTCGATTATCAAAAGGATATGAGCCAATTAAAGGCAAAATCGGATATTCCGGTTCTTTACAAACAGAATGTAGCCAATGACCTGTTCCAATTGATTTATGTCTTTGATATGGGAAACAACCATGACAAAGCTTTGGGAACAGCATTCGATTATCTCGAATATCTCGGTACTTCGGACATGACACCGGAAGAACTGAAAAGTGAATTCTATCGCCTGGCTTGTACTTTCTATGTTTCTCCGGGTAACGAACGCACGTATGTCGTACTTTCCGGACTGAATGAGAATATGCCTGCTGCCGTACAATTATTCGAAAAGCTACTGGCAGATGCGCAGGTTAATAAGGAAGCCTATACTAATATGACCAGCGATATACTGAAAGCCCGTTCGGACGCCAAACTGAATCAGGGACAGAACTTCTCCCGTTTGATGAGCTTTGCCATGTACGGTCCCAAATCCCCTGCCACCAATCTACTGACGGAGGCGGAACTGACAAATATGAATCCACAGGAACTGGTAGACCGGATTCACAATCAGAACAGCTACAAGCACCGTATTTTATACTACGGCCCAAGCAGCAGCAAAGATTTACTGGCTACCATCAACCAATATCATCAGGTTCCGGCAGCCCTGAAGGATATTCCTGCCGGAAACGAGTATGCTTATCTCGAAACTCCCGTTACTAAAGTTCTAGTAGCTCCTTATGACGCCAAGCAAATATACATGGCACAGATATCCAATCTCGATAAGAAGTATGATCCTGCCATTGAACCTATCCGCGCATTATATGATGAATACTTCGGAGGGGGCATGAACTCTATCGTCTTCCAGGAAATGCGTGAAACACGTGGATTGGCTTATTCCGCCTGGGCTAGCATAATGCCGCCGAGCTACTTGAAGTATCCCTATGTACTACGTACACAGATTGCCACGCAAAACGACAAAATGATTGATGCCGTCACTACATTTAATGACATCATCAATAATATGCCGGAATCCGAAGCTGCTTTCAAACTGGCTAAAGACGGATTAACCAACCGTCTGCGCACCGAACGTATCATCAAAGGTGACATTATCTGGAGTTATATCAATGCACAAGATTTAGGGCAAAACGTAGACCCGCGCATCAAGCTCTACAACGACATACAGAACATGTCGCTAAAAGATATTGTCGATTTCCAAAAGCAATGGGTAAAAGGACGTACGTATGTTTATTGCATCCTGGGAGATAAGAAAGATTTGGAGCTGGATAAATTGAAAGCTGTAGGTCCTATTGAAGAATTGACCCAAGAACAGATTTTCGGATACTAAAAAGAAACGAGCCGACCATAAATAATTAGCAGGTGTCAAAGCCCCCCTAAACACAAAGTTTACCCCTGTTACAAATTGAACTGTAACAGGGGTAATACTTTTAAAGAGAGCTCCAATACACTCTTTATTGTTTCCGATTTATTATTTACGGTTTATCGTTTCATTTTTAACGATAAACCGCTTATCGCCTATTTCTCACTTTCTTCGTACATCTTCTCTATCTGCTCACTATAATTCTTGGCAACCACCGCCCGTTTCAGTTTCAGTGTATTAGTCAATTCTCCACGTTCCATGCTGAATGGCTCAGGCAGTAAAGTGAAACGTTTGATTTGTTCATAGTGCGCAAATTGCTGCTGAAGTGTATCGATCCGCGCACGGAACAATCCTACAATCTTCGGATGCTGCAACAGTTCCGTCATATCCTTATATTCAATACCCTTTTCTTTGGCATACTCTTTCACAAATCCATATACAGGAACAATCAGAGCCGAGACAAACTTACGTTGATCGGCGATAATGGCAATCTGGTCGATATAACGGTCAATGACCAACTTCGTTTCCAAAGCTTGCGGAGCGACGTATTTGCCGTTTGATGTTTTGAATAAATCTTTAATACGTTCCGTCAGGAAAAGCTGTCCATTTTTAAAGTAACCGGCATCACCTGTATGGAACCAGCCATCCGGCTCAATAGCGGCAGCTGTGGCTTCCGCTTTTTTGTAATAGCCTTTTGTGATCGTCTTACCCCGAAGCAGGATTTCATTGTCTTCACCGATTTTCACTTCAATCCCCGGCAGTACAACACCTACCGAACCGATATCATAGCCAACCGGCAGTGTACAAGATACAGTAGCCGTAGATTCCGTCAGTCCATATCCTACCACCATATTGATTCCTACCGAATGAACGAATTCATTAATCTCATCGGGAACGGCAGCACCGGCAGTCGGGAAAAAGTTACCATTCTCAATACCGATTGTTTTTTTTAGCAAAGAATAGATAGTCTTTTCGTAAAACTTATATTTCAGTTGATTCATCACCGGAGGAGTCTTTCCCAGACGCAGATAATCCAGATTATGGATTCTACCTACCCGGATAGCATCCAGCATCAGTGCCTTCTTCAACCCTGTAGTTTCGTTTATTTTTTCCTGTACCCCTGCATACACCTTCTCCCAAAAACGGGGAACACTGCACATCAGTGTCGGGCGAATTTCCTTAATGGTTGTTTGTATATCTGCCGGACGGAGATTGATACAAATCTGCACTCCTTTATGAATACAGAGATAACACCATGCTTTCTCAAACACGTGTGTTAATGGAAGGAAGTTCATCGATACATCCTTATCCGACATCGTCGTCAAACGGTCATCATGTGTATGAAACTGTTCCAGATAACAAGAATGATGAAGCATAACCCCTTTCGGTTCCCCCGTTGTGCCGGAAGTATAGAGAATATTTGCCAAGTCATCATAAGAAGCCCGCTCCGTACGTTCTTCTACCGTATCATTATGAGGCAATCCCTCTCCCGTCGCCATAAATTCATCAAAATAGATAGATGATACGTCACGAGGGTCTTTTACCACCGAACGGTCAAAGATTATCAGTTGTTGCAAAGAAGAACAGAAACCAAAGATACTGAAAGCGGCATCATACTGGTATTGCTCACCGACAAAAAGAAAACGAATCTGCGCATCATTAATGATATATTGCGCCTGCGCAGGTGAACTCGTTGCATAAAACGGAATGGTAACCGCCCGGTTGGCAAATGCACCAAAGTCTACATAGAACCATTCGGGTTTATTCTGTGAAAATATACCGATATTCTCTTGTTCTTCCACTCCCAATGCCACGAAAGCATTAGCTGCTTGCCGTACTGTTCCGGAGAACTGCTTCCATGAAATAGGAATCCATTGAGCTGTCTCATAGTCACGGTATTTTAAGGCTACCTTGTCGCCATATTTTTCGGCCTGACGATGGACCAGGACAGATAAATGATGATAAGTCATACTCTTTGTATTAGTAAATATGGTACAAAGGTATTAGTTTTATTTGATTTAGGCAATATTAATACTGGGGTTTTGTAGCATAATTGAGAACCAATCATTTGGCCATAAAATCAAGATTTTAGCCCTAAAAACTACTCATTATGGATGATTGTGAACAAATTCTTCTTGACTTCAATTTAAATTTTAGTATAGAATCAATACAGATGTTAAGGTTTATCCAAACCTATGGAATAAAAAAGGCAACTAGGTCACAATGGAGTAGTTGCCTTTTTTTATTTAATGAATATCCCTTTTAGGGAAGATTATGTAAGCCAGAGTAGGCTTTTTATATTTAAGTTTGGTGGGGTTTCAGAAAATTGCTTTATTTATACCTATTTAGATAAATCTACTTACTCTACTTTTCTTCCATAGTTTCCATTTGTGCATTTATAGTACAGATGCTTACCCGGTTCCAGTCCGGTTCTTCAAACATATAACCGACTCCCTGACCTTCAGCAACAATCCGGTTCCTGGAAATTCTATATTTATTAACCAGTACATTTTGCACTGCTTCTGCACGCTGGCGGGCAATACGTTCATTGACTTCCGCACTGCCTTCGGGAGATGCATAACCTTTAATGACAACGCCCGCTTCCTTATGATTTTTCAGATAGGTAGCAATACGTTCGACATTGGGCAATTGAGAGTTGTCAATTGTCACCCTGCCTTGACGGAAAGTAATCACAGACTCCAGCAGTTTTTTGCTATTATCAATGGTATCTTTCACTATCGTAGGCTTCTGGTTCCGGCACGCTTCCAGTGCAACCTCCAATTCTTCAACTTTCCGGTTAGCCTCTTGCAACACCTGGACATTATTCCTGTTTTCAGAACGGAGCCGGTTAATCCGGGCATTCAAATCATCAATTTCCGCCTGGTCATAAGGCCGCACTTTGGTAAAATGATGTTCACCGTTACTGCATCCGAAATGATAAATCAAACCGGCACCGATCTCCCACATAGCACGATTTGAATGGAAATATACAGGTTCGGTACCCATAGAGTTCATATCATATACCAAAGCAGGTTTTAGAGCCAGGGTCCATGCCTTGCTTTCCCCCAAATTAAAATTGAAGTTCAGTCCTAATTTGGTGGACATGCCATTCTGATCTTCTCCCATACCGGAATTTACATAATAATGCAACCAACCGATACCTGCTACAGCTTCAATTTCAAAACTTCTAGGAACACCATGATAGCCTGCAAGTAAATTATTGAGATTCACCAAACCAAGCAGGCTGACATTCGAACCGTCAAAGGCCGTTTTACTTTGAGTAGTATTAAAACTGCCCATGGCTTCCAGACTCAAACCGAAAGTTGGTGTCAAATATTTATCAATATGAATACCGACTACAGGGCGCATATTCTTAAAAAATGAATGATGCATCAATGGGGTGGTTCCACCGGCATTAATACCCACCGACCAATTATCTGCAAATTTATTTCCCGTTAAAGCCATCTGGCCATTTACATGACAAATTGCAATACTTGATAGCAATAGACTTACAAAAATTTTCTTCATACAATTTCTATTTAAATTCAACTTAATATAAACAAGGAGGGAATAGCGATATCACAACCACCCGTGTTTATTTTTACTTTACTGATTATCAATATATTTATTATTTAATTATAGAATTATCCAATTGAGTATAGCTTAACTGTTAATTACTACCCGCTATTGTAAAATAGCCGAAACAGAGAAGTATGAAAAATACAAAAAGATTTTACGACCATATATCATTTTTTTGCAAAGAAAAGACTAAAAAATATAACTCATGTTATAAAAAAAAGACTTATTATTTTATATAAAAGACAAACAGAAGTATTGTCCAGTTGAATATTCCTGTAAGCTTTTAATAATAGGTGATATATTGCAATATTTTATTCTTATGCATCAATGGCTTATTTTTGCATAGCCTGTATGTATACAACAGAGAAAAAAGAGCCTTGAATATATCATAAGACGAAAATAAACAAAATTCACGGCAAATAAATTTTGCCGTGAATTTTATAAAGTTAGTTTTCTACAAATCTTTTCCTAAAGCCTCCCAATAGTTCATATTAGTGACCTTTTCCAGCAAGACTTTTCTATCCCCTTCCCGGATGTTGTCGGCAGCTGCAGGGGAAATCAGAGCGGCATGATTGCCGACTCCACGCCATTTAATCATATGACCGGGAACTCCACGTTCAAGCAAGGCTGCATATACCGCTTTAGCACGGCGTTCCGACAACCCCAAGTTATACTGTGCACTTCCACGGGCATCTGTATATCCCGTAACTAGAAAATGACTATCCGGGTAACTCTTCAGCAAGGCTGCCAGTCTATCCAGAATCTTATAGGAAGCAAGAGTAATCACGTCTTTGTCAAATTCAAAATGAATGTTATCCAGTAAATCGCAAGCTAGCGTATCCACAACAGTAGGAATCTCCACTCTTTTTTCAACAATCCGCTCAACGACTCTTTCCACCTCAACCGGTTTTTCGATCTCTACGTACTGCACAACTGGAGCAGAATGTTTGCTTTTCCCGCCGATACGCCAAATGACGCTGGCGGAAACCTGTACGAAGTGGGGCAAGTTCTTTTGCACGGGCAGAAGGTATTCCCCTTGTAACCCCAGCCCGAACGAGTTGCTTAACCAGGCTTTTACTCCCACTCCGAAAGAGAGAGGGATAAAAGAGTTCTTGTCCGACGAACGTCCGTCAGGATTCCATACGTCGGAAGATTCCCAATGTGCCTCTCCCGTAGGATCATCCACGAAATTTCCCCCATACACGGAAGAGTAGTTCTTATGCAGGTAATTCACCCCCACCCTAAGATAGGGCTCCACCCATTGGGATTTGAACAAGGGGGTAAAACGGAATTGCAACCCCAAGCCTCCCATGTACAATAAATCATGTTTCCTGTCACTGCCTGCAATACGGTTGTTGTTCTTTGCCACGCCGACAGTCCCCTGTAAATCCAGGTAAAACCACCGGTTCAACTCCCGTGCCACATACAAATTGGCTCCACCCATCAGATGGTTGTCTTTCAGGTTGTACAAATAATTTTCCGACGTGCTCTGGAAGCCGGTAATTGAAACACGACTCCAGTTGATCAGTGAACCGCCGACACCGATCTCCCAGGATTTCGATTTCTTTTCCGGCCGGCCGTCGTGCGTTATCTCTTCCTGGAAAGGCGCACGACCGGACGTTTTGGTGTCCTGACCTCTCACCGCCAGAGAACTTGACAGAAAGGAGAGGAACACAAGACATATCATTGTTTCTATCTTCATATTCATAATATTCATATTCAATTATCCAATAAATCAATTCATCCAGTTGTCCGGACAATCCTTGATCTCCAATGACATTTTCTTTGACCTGTCCGCAAAATCAACTAAAAAATAATTATCACCCTCCTTTATCAGGTAATAGGCATAACGCCCACGATACTCATAAGAAAGGCTATACGTCACCTTATCCTTATTCTCTGTTCGTGATCTGATATCCAAACCAATCCAGTTATTAGGATAAGCACTTGCCAGTTTGAAGCGTTTACCCCCTTCTGAAAGCGGCTTGGTTCCGGTATGTACAGTTCCTCCCGTTCCATTGATGAAAGTACGCATTTCTATAAATACAGCCCGGTTATCGGCCAACTCTGATGCGGGAAGCTTTCCTGCCGGATGCTTCCATATATTGGTTCCTTCCTCTTTTTCGAAACGACTTTCTCTTGAAGGATAACTGTAGGTTTTATAAAAATCCGGTAAATTATCCGTGTCAATCTCCCCCCACAAGGAGGTAATACCCTGCTTGATTTCAACAAATACACCGTTTTCTTTAAAAGACGGGGCCGGGTATACTTCCGGTACGTGTATCTTATCCTGCAAATATATAGTCTGTCCATAGTCATTATAAGTACCCGCACCATCACCGAAATAAAGGGCCACATAACCATCTGTCTTGTCCCATTCATTTTTCACCAACTTTTGGACAGTGTCATTCTTTGCCACATTGGCCTTCTCCATCTCTGTCAAAACTATCGGGCGACATATCTCCATTAGGTTATTTGCTCGATAAGAGAATATAAATTTATCTTTATCTAAATTCTCTTCGTTAACAGGCTGGTTTATATTCTTAACCTTAGCCGATGCCATGGAGTAATAGGGGGTAGTAATTAATGTTGGATACTTGCCCCATTCTCCGTCAACCTGACGCTCAAAAGAGTATGTTATACGTAGTACTTTATAGTCATCTATATTAGTATTAGAGTAATAATACAAATACGCAGATGTAATAGTAGCTCTAACATTGACCCTGTTCGGAACCAGCGTGTTTCCTGCACTTGTTTCCTGTACTCCATTAACCGTTACACTCACGCTGCCTTTCCTTTTTGACAACTCCACCATATCTGGCAACTGGTTCCATGCGACCTTAAACTGCCCCTCGGCATTCGTCGTAAATGTCTCCGTAGAGGATACACCGGGTAATCCGCTCACCGTTACACCCGCCGTGACTTTCTTACCAGCCTTGTCATACACGGTATAGAGAACCGATCCGTCCGAAGGTATAACATACTCTTTCAGTGAAGAGTTCCAATATTCAGGAATAACGTTATATTTACCGACCTCTATCTCTATAACCGAAGATTTACCTGTCAGGAAATCCCAGAAGTCTGTCTGTTTGTTCCGGTCTGCCGGCCATTTCTGATCCGGATTATGCGGATTATCCACGTTTCCGGATGAAATATATTCCTTCCAGAGTTCATAAGCGCTCTTTCCATTGGTTCCATTCGTACCATCCTTACCGAAAGCAGGCTTACGCGTATCCTTTCCGTCAATATACCAGTTTCCGTTAGCGCCGATGACTACCTCCGGAGATTTTCCATCCTTGCCCTCGGCTTTTTTACCCGTATCCACACCATCAATGATCCAGTTGCCGTTCTCGCCAATGGTGACGGACGTCCCATCCTTTCCGTCTTTTCCGTCCTGCCCCACGGCTTTCTTTCCCGTATCTACACCATTGACAAACCAGTTACCATTGTCACCGATGGTAACCGTCGGCGGCACGGCATCCCTACCGTCAGAGCCGTCTTTTCCATCCCGGCCACGTGCGGAAACACCCGTATCCTCATTTCCAATGAACCAATGTCCATTATCACCGATATGCGGAACCTGGCCATTCTCGCCACTAGCTCCCGTCAGGAAACGCCAAAAATCCTGCACCGTATTATTTCCGGCAGGCCATTTGTTTCCGGGTTTGTGTGGATCATCCACACTACCATCGACAATCATGTCTTTCCACTGTTCGAAAGCACTTTGGCCATCTTTGCCATCGTTCCCGTCTTTTCCTTTGAGATACTTGAAAAAGTCAGCAACGCCCGTCTGGTCTTTCGGCCAGTCGATCGTTCCGTCCGCTACTTTTTCCATCCAAAACTCATAGGCAGAAAGCCCCGTATCACCTTTAGGCCCCTTAGGCATGGTGATATCCACATCTGTACAGGAAGCCATGAATAATAACATGACAACCACATACCACTGCATAATTTTTAATTGACTCATTTAATTATTAAGTATTTAGTTGATATAAAATCGTTCCTGTAATTTTTATTATATAAATAACGGATAATTTCAAACTCCGAATAATAAAAATGTATCTATTTATATTTTTTATTTTGTTTGCAAAAATAAAACTATATCAAGGATAAAGCATTTCAAAAAGCAGACAACAAATATCCGATTTCAGACAAATATTAAACAATTAAAGCCTAATCTGTAGAATCTACTAAAGTTCTATTCGAATAGTGTAGATACACTCCCTACCATATTGATATAAATCCTAGCACTGAGTAATGAAAAAGTATCAGGAATTGTACATGAAAGAATACAGCCTTATCTTCGTCCCGGAATATTATAATTATTCTTTCAGGTTAAGAGTTTAAAGAGAATGGGGAAACAGCTTGTCCCTTTATTTATTATATATTTTTCATAAAACAAGACAGAACGAAGAGGATATTTTTCAGAAGCTAATAAAACGAGACTGAACTATATTCGAAGCAACCCCGTTTGTAAGTAAATGTAAAAATACACATGAGCATTACATTTAAAGCATGCTCTTTTGAAATAAGCTTAACTGCAGTCGTCAAAAAATTCTTTACACAAAAGAAATAAACAAGAATATTTCGATCTTGTATATTATTCGACTACTCGATTTTTTCTTAATTTCTCCAGCTTTATTTTCAGCCTTTTCTATTGAATCCTCAGCATTATCCCAAGCCTTTTTACATCATTCACCCCGTCCTTTATTTGATCCTTTATATCGTCCAAGGCATCCTCTTCCGCATCTTTAGCTTGTTCTACCTAGTCTTTAAGGTCTTTTTTTCTCGACAAGAGACCATAAACACGAAAACCGCACATACTAGCACAACGAATAATACTGTTTTTTCATTTTTATAGTTTTTTTATTTGTTTAAAATCAATGAGAAGGCAAGCTTTTCATCCTACAGTTTAGAAGCTTCCCTACTTTTATTTTATAAAAAAGGACTTTATTTTTCACATTTAAGCCAATAGCAAAATAATTCGAAATCATCAGTTTGCTTTTTATGATCTTAACAGCACAGAATCAATATCCTAGTTTTTAAAAATGTTTTATGTGATTATCACTATCAATCAATAATGAAAAATCCCTGGAAGGTTTAAATACAGGCTTATCATGAGCAGGAACAATTATGGTCGTGTTCTCCTCAATATTACGCGCCATTTTAGAAGCTCGATGTTTCATAATAAAACTACCGAAGCCACGCAAATAAACTCCATTTCCATCAGAGAGAGATTTTTTTATACACATCATAAACTCCTCCAATATTACACGTATTTCTGTTTTATCTATCCCTGTTTGCTGGGCTATTCTATCTATAAGCTCTTTTTTAATCATGATTACATTCAATTTAATATGAAAAATTTCGTATCATTAAAAGACCAATCCTATTTATTGGTATAAAGGTATGAAACAAACAATTATTTACCCATAGCATATTTTATTTTGGCTTTTATATAAAAAAGAATGTCTTTTTTATATAAAGACATATTGAAACAAATAGCAATTATCTTTGTTCTCTAAAATATTTTTCTGTTTCAGAATCAAATATAAATCTTCGCATGATTTCGCACCCACACCATATAATTTACCTAACGCATCAAAACCATTCTTCTTTATAAAACGTAGAAGGTCTTCCAATAAATAAATATTATATCTCCTGAGCCTACGTAAGATTCTTGGTTGTATCTCAAGATTTGCAAGAGGCATTGACAGTATTTTTATACATTCAGCGGGTATATCACATTCTTTGAAAGGAACAGTAATCCTTACCGGTGTGCAGCCAATATTCTCCCCAGATAAAAGAGACTTATAGTTTCTATACTGCACCTTGACCGACTGAAGTTCCTGTTGCGCCTTGCGCATATTATCCCAACCATTAATAATCTCTGTTACAGCTACTTCACAAAGAAAAACGACCTTTTCAATTGAAAGGTTATATTTCTCGGCGATCTCTTGTATACTGTCTTTGCCCGTTAACAAGGAGTAAAAAATATCTTGTTCCCTTTCCTCTTTTATCTGCATGGACATCCGCTTGACCAATCTTTCTAATAGACGCATGTTATGTACTGACAAATTACGTGTATACAAGAAAAAGGCTGCCTTGTCTTGCTTATTACTATTTTCTCTTAAAAGTTTCATATCACTAGAACTATATATAGAAGATTTTACAATTAAAATTATTTTTTCACACGGTTGTTTTCCCGTAATCCGGTCGGAGTCGTGCCAAAGTGTTTTCTGCAGTAACAAGTCAGATGGGCGGAAGAACTAAATCCAAATTCTATGGCTATCTCCCGAAAAGTGAGATCCAGATCACTTATTTTTTCACGGATAAGTTCAGCCTTCCGATCTTGCATCCACTGATAAGGACTTTGATTGAAACAATGTTGGAATTTACGATTAAAAGAACGTTCTGAAACACAACATAAACTGGCAAACTCTTTAACGGTTTTAACTTTCTGATAATTTTCTATAATAAAATCCTCAAATTTTCTTCCAATCCCAGAGACACCGGCAAAAAAGAGAGCTAATTCAGACTTAGTATAAAAACCTCTCAATATCAGTATTATTTCCTGCTGCTTCAGAATATGCATATGCCTGCATAACAAATCCGTTTCCAAATAAAAAAGTATCTGCTTCAACACATGTAACAGCGGCTTGCGGATCGGTAGAATATAACTGTTATCATTGATTGTTTTTTCACGGGGAATAGAATCGAAGTACATCTTGTCACAGACCGTTATTTCTTTGTTCCAAAACAATAGAAGGCATTCTGCAGACACAACACTTTGTACTCTATTTTTTTCATGTTGGGGAATGAGAAGCATTCTATTGGAAGAAACTAATATATTATGTTCCTTACCCAGACTGACTCGCAGTTCTCCCTTTAGCAAGAATAAAATACAAAAACTATTATCATTATTAATCCGACCACACTCTTGTGCGGATAATTCATAGCGAGAAAATCCATTATCATACTCTAATTGATAATTAAGACAAGAGCGATGCTCTGATAAATAAAGAAGTTTCATGATATATTTTAAAATGTTTTTATTTTAAAACATATCATTTCCGATGTTTGTTTTTTATAAAAAAGACATACATTTATAGATATCAGACTATTATGTCTTTTTTATCATTTTTGAGGGAAAAACAGACCTTTCCGACATTGACCTCTTACAATCTTCTTGCCCATAAGATTTCGTATTTAAATGTTTTCATAATAAGTTAAGGTAACTAATTTTGTATATATTTTTAACACACCCCTACCAAGTGCAATCAAGGCACGTCTCGGACAAATATCCATAATAAAAAAAGAGACACGGTTCAATTGATGCCGAAACACGTTAAAAACCGGAAACAAAATTAATGTTCCCGATGGCTGCCGCCACGTCTTTTCCATCTTCCACCCCGCCTGTTTTCCCATCTCATTACAATATAACAAGCCACAATATAAAGGAGAACGAATATAAGGATACCCATTTTCAAGATACTGTATTTGTTCATATTACTAATCGGAACTAAGATTTTCCGTCCTGTCCGGGAAAGGACAAAACAGAAAATCAAAATGGGGATGATTCATCCGATATACCCATTTACACATAGGACCAGCAGGATCAATGCCGCAACAAAAGGTCCCCACAGGAAGATAACCAGATTATACTTTGCTCTTGTGATCTGTTTCGGGGTGTATCTTACGTCATCCATCACATTCGCCTGTAATTTCTTTTCTACATTGTTTATTTTCATAACTTTTACTCTTAATTTGTTAGTGAATAAGACCTACCTGCATACAGGTCAGAAACTATAATAAATACGTGCACTGAATACGGTGAAATTTCCGTTCCCGTCCGGGCGTGTCAGAAGCCGGATGAGAAAAACAGGTATCGCCGCAGGAGGATTTTTGATTCGCGCCCTCCACGTTCGAATATGGGGGAAGCTTTACAACGAAAGTAGCGCCCTTTCCACGTTACGAATGTAGGATTAAATAAAGACAGCTATTAGATGCCAATCCCCCCTAAAAGTAATGCAGACGAAGTCGTGCTATTATGCGATTTGTAAAGCATAAAACAAATAAGGAGAAATTAGAACAGACAATCCAACATATATTTACATAAATCACTGACAATAAATATTCAATACAAATATATCAGTTTTATTTGAACCTATTCCTCAAAACGACTATCTTTGTGCAAAGATTAAGATATAGATAAAAGATTTGCACTATGAAATATGATATTCCGTATATGTCGACAGAGGCTGTAAGCCTACTTAAATCGCTGATTAGTATTCCTTCAATCAGCCGGGAAGAAACCCAGGCTGCGGATTTCCTGCAAAACTATATTGAAATGGCAGGTATGCAGACGGGACGTAAAGGTAATAATGTATGGTGCTTTAGTCCGATGTTTGATCTGAAGAAGCCGACTATTTTACTTAACTCCCACATAGACACAGTGAAACCTGTTAATGGTTGGCGGAAAGATCCGTTCACTCCACGTGAAGAGAATGGCAAGTTATATGGGCTAGGAAGTAACGACGCCGGTGCCAGTGTTGTCTCCCTATTACAGGTGTTCCTGCAACTATGTCGTACTTCACAAAAATACAATCTGATTTATCTTGCTTCCTGTGAAGAAGAAGTTTCTGGAAAAGACGGAATTGAGAGCGTATTGCCGGGACTTCCTCCTGTTTCATTTGCCATAGTGGGCGAACCGACGGAGATGCAACCCGCCATTGCCGAAAAGGGATTAATGGTATTGGATGTTACTGCCACAGGTAAGGCAGGACACGCAGCGCGTAATGAAGGAGACAATGCTATTTACAAAGTATTAGATGATATTGCTTGGTTCCGTGACCATCGTTTCGAGAAAGAGTCACCCTTGTTGGGTCCCGTAAAGATGAGTGTCACTGTCATCAATGCCGGTACACAACACAATGTGATTCCCGACAAATGTACTTTTATCGTCGATGTCCGGAGTAACGAGCTTTACTCGAATGAAGAACTGTTTGCGGAGATTAAGAAACATATTTCCTGCGAAGCTCAAGCTCGTTCATTCCGCCTCAACTCTTCACGAATTGACGAGAAACATCCGTTTGTTCAAAAAGCTGTGAAGCTGGGACGTGTGCCTTTCGGTTCTCCAACATTGTCCGATCAGGCATTAATGTCCTTTCCATCGGTGAAAATAGGTCCGGGACGCTCGTTACGTTCACACACGGCAGAGGAATATATTATGCTGAAAGAGATAGAAGAGGCTATCGGGCTGTATTTGGAATTATTAGATGGGCTTCTTATTCAATAAAAGTCATTGGTGAATTGATAGTTGAAAGCTATTAGTATGATAACAACTATCAATTCACCCATACAATAAAAACAAGACTACGATTATTCAAACAACTTCGATAAAGCTTCCTCCAGCTTTTCACCCCTTAAGTTCTTGTCTATAACTATGCCTGTAGGATCTACAAGAAAAGTTCTAGGTATAGCATAGATACCATATATATCAGAAGCATCCACATCCAACAATTGTACCCAATTCATTCCAAGTTCTTCAATAGCCGCCCTCCAAGGTTTCAGTTTCCGATCTGTAGATATGCTAATCACCTCAAATCCCTTAGAAGCATATTTTTCATAGGCAGCTTTCACATTAGGCATTTCATGCCGACAAGGTCCGCACCATGAAGCCCAGAAGTCAATCAAGACATATTTTCCTTTGCCCACATAATCAGACAAGAGCTTCATGTTGCCAGCATTGTCTTTCACTTTAGCATCCGGGAAACGTTCGCCAATCTTTATCTTGGCATCCATTTCCTGCCGTTTCTTTTGTTCTTCACGCTGTTCCGGAGTCATTTTATTTTCAAGTTCCGCCTTCATTCGGAGCTCTGCTTGGTTCTTCTTTTCCACAATATTTCTCACCAAATTATTTTGTGAAAACAGAGGCGAAGCTTCTTTCATCAAAATTTTCATATCCTCAAAAGGCATCATCATACCTCCAACGGAGAAAAGATATACACCCACTATACTATTCTTATAATCCTTTATACAATGTGATACTGAATCCATTTGTGCAAGAAAATTCTTCTCTATTTTATCATATCTTGCTCTAAATGCAGTATCATTCACCATCTTATCAGCAAATTCTTCAGATTTCATTCCAGTCATTAACTTATAAATACTATCTGATGTTTTCAACATATTATCCATTATTAGCTGCATACGACTTAAAGCTATATTCAATGAATCATTTAAAGGCGTTCCCCCTCTCTTATTCGCAGCAATATTTACTGATATTTCTCCTTTTTCGAAAATCAACGGATAGGTTTCTCCATCCATATCCTTGATGATTGCAATATCCGGCATCTGATGTACACCAGAAAAAGAGAACTTACCTTTTTCCACTGTTGTACTGTCCAAAACGACTTCTTTGGCTTTCTCTCCATCTCCCATCAGGCATAAATACAACAATTGATTATTCAATTCCTCATTAGCAATACCTCGGATAGAGAATTTCTCTTGGGCAGAAGAAAATATAGCAATAGCACAAAAAGTGCATAAAATCATAATTCGATTTCTCATATAGAATAAATTTATATCAAAAACAGTAAACACTCATGTTCAATACCTGCTATTATCATTTCAAATTCTGATAATCATTTAAACTAATAATAGATCTTCTTATTTTTCTTATCGGAAATGGTCTGATAATCTTTCACCTTTATATTAAAATATGATTTAGACTTTCCATCATCATTAGAAGGCAACTGTTCTTCATCTTTTTTGTGTGGCAACTCAAGAATATCTATTTCTTTCACACTCTTCTTCAGTTTCGGGAATAAAAGACTGATATAAATATATTTATGATTAAATCCTTTGACAGCCAACAGCCTACCTATCGGAGCTCCACCATCATATCCTCGTACATTATACTCATCGCCACTTTTCTTATCGATAATCTTAAATCCCGGACTATAATACAACCATTGCCAGTCCCAATAAATAGGTTGTATAAATGTCACTTTAGTATCATTCTTTCTCCTTTCAATCGAATATAAAGAAGGACTTGTAGACATCCCATTTTCATACGCTTTCTCATACACTTCTTCAGGAACTATAACTATACTATCGCTTGGAAGCATATAGGCTTGTGCATATAATTCTTTATCACGTTTCTTCTTTTGCTCATATTCTTTCAACCGCTGTTCACCTCTTTTTACTCGTTCACTTTTCTCTGATCTAACCACTTTGAATGTCTCTGTCTGGAGTTGCTTCACTAACAACGGCATTGTCTCACGCATAACAATCAATGAAGCCTCTTTATATTTCTTACCTACGGGAGATTCATAAAATGCAGCAACAGCTTTTAATTCTTCCAAAGTTAAATGCTTCTCATAAACAGGCATATACATTTCAAACACCTTACTTTCTATTTTCTCTTTCCAGTTTTTAGAAAACTCATTCCAATAAGCCTCATCCTTTTCCGGCGCATTTAATTTCATCACAGATGTGATTTTTTGGAAGAAGTCATCCGTAGTAGCCGAAGCACCGGAAAGTACCATAATCTTTTTCAACGTTTCTTTGTACTCATCTGTCGCATTTGTATTTTGTGCAGAAGCTGGTAAAATTAAAGTAAACAGTGCAATTATGCACATCATTACTTTGGGAAGGAAAATGTTTTTCATAATTATCTGATTTTATTTATTTTGATTCCATATTTTATTTTGCATTTCCTACAAAGATACACATTAAATCTATATCATTTAATAGAATAGTACAATCAATGAGGCTACTATCCGGCTGCCCTGCAATGTATAGATAAACGAAATACCCCCTATTCATCCCTAATTATAACATTCATCCCCCTCTCTTATCAAAATGGCTTTGAACAATTCATTTCATCTTTTGATATGATATTATTATCTTTTTCTCACATACTTCGTTCATTTTTCGTAATTAACGCTATCTTTGCAATAGGTCGCTAAATCTAAATAAGGCTTTCAAAATACATAATATACGAATATGAAAAAGATTTTATTTTTATATATCATTCATCTAGGATTTGCCCTACAACCCATACAAATTCAAGCTTGTTGTCTCGACAATGAGGTTGTTCTCGCCAATGAAACTGCCATTATTCTACAATCACCTAAAGTGGACAATACCAAAACCATTCAGTTCATCAAAGATTTCTACGCAAACTACGTTTTTGGAGCAAAAAATTATGTTCCGGCAGTAAAAAAGCATTGTACAGCCAAATTGCAAAAGCAGCTGAAAGATAACTACGAGTATGACGGCGAAGGATATGCGATATGGAACTTCCGAACAGGTATGCAAGACGGACCAAGCGACATATCTAAAGTAACATCAGTAGCTGCATTGGGAAATGGTTTATACAAGGTCAATTTCATTGATATGGGAATAAAGGGTAACCGAACTTTGAAAATTATCGACGTAAACGGGACACTGAAGTTCGATGCTATTAAATAATCCCCTCTAAGCAGATATATTATCAATTTAACAGATAACTAAAAAAGCCTTACTATTCAATCAAACAATGAAAGTAAATCATCTATAAGACTACATCCTTCACCGCTTTCACCTTCTTCCTAAAACCTCCACCCAAAGCAGGAAAGCGGGTGAAAGCGACCATGAAAAGCCCTTCCATCCTACTTTCAAAGGTTTCACCTACACACTTCAAATAGTTCCGCTTACCGCCGGAGCACATCACGAGACACCCCGTAATAACCTGCTGAAGCCACATAAATCGGCTGCATACGTTTGCCGATATTTTTCAATTTGCCTTCTTCCAGTAATCGCCGGAGGTGACGGTTCGCCGTAGTCCGTGTCATGCAGCATACCTCCTGAAAATCGTAACGAAGCATTACGTCATGATCGGCGAAATATTCCTTCAGCCGCATATCTATCTCCACTACCGACAAGGATTCCGAATGGCATGCATACCTGCTCCGGCTGCCCTTAACACCTACCAGTTCCCCTCGCAAACGAGCGTCGGGACGAAAACCGATTGTTTTCAACTCCATTTTCAACCATTTGTTCTTAGTGCTGCGAGTCACTTTTTGTGTACTCCGCAAGATTGGAGCAAAATAGCCAAGTCCCTCAATATGCACCTCACGTCCCTCGCGCAGTTCTTCACCACAAATTTGGGCAAGCATCTCGAACGCATTTTTTACATCACCTACGGAAAGCGAACTGCGCCCGTGAATCATCCGGCACAGTTTATCCGTTCCCACCTTACCATTCAAAAAAATGCGGGGATGCAAACCTTTCTCTTCCGAATCGTCGGACTCACCGGGATTCTCATACCAATCGTAAAGTATAGCCATTAGTAGTTAACGTTTTGATAGTGAATATATTTCATGTAAAAACTTTAAGTTTATCATCAAACCACTATTGTGGTTCATTTAAATCACGATTGTTATCCAATAAGATCACTCTTGTCATTTGATTGAACCACGAAAGTGAATCAACAATAACTCTTCGTCAAAGATACGATAAAAAATAGAGAAAAGGACGATAAGAAGCCGACTTCTTCAGGTACGTAGAAATTAATCTTTTTTCCGGAGAAATACTTGCAAACCGATATCATCCTATAGTACATTCGCAGTATCAGCGCTGAACAATAAACCGATTTTAATCACTTAAAAATAGAAAAAATGATGAATGCAATAACATTGATATGGAAACAGGTATTGAAGGAACTAAAATTGTTTCAAACGAAGGGGAACAAAGAAGATGCAGGTGAGAAAACGGACAAAGAGCTACAGAAAACGCTAAAATGTCATGAAGATAAATATACCGTTCTCCTGCCGGACACTGCACCGCCTACTGGAAGGGAGAAAGAGGCAGAGCGAAAACAACCGGTTCGGTTAACCCAAGAGGTACGTACATTCCTGCAAAAACAGTATGATTTTCGTTACAACCTATTGACGGAAGAAACGGAATATCGCCCTGCCAACAAACGTGCCGTTCCTTTCGAACCTGTAAATAAGCGGGAACTGAACACTTTCTGCATGGAAGCACACGACCAGGGCATATCCTGCTGGGATAAAGACTTGAGCCGTTACATTTATTCCACTTGTATTCCTGAATACCATCCTTTCCGGCTTTACATGGAAGAACTGCCCGGCTGGGATGGGACAGACAGACTGGAGGCTTTGGCGCAGCGTGTCTCTGACAATCAGCTCTGGATAAAAAGCTTCCATACCTGGATGCTGGGACTCACCGCCCAATGGTTAGGCATGACGGGAATACATGCCAACAGCGTAGCCCCCATACTTGTCAGCAGCGAGCAGGGACGACAAAAATCCACATTTTGCAAGGCACTGATGCCGCCGGCACTGTCACGTTATTACATGGACAACCTGAAACTGTCTGCACAAGGAAAACCGGAAAGGTTACTTGCCGAAATGGGACTCCTGAACATGGATGAATTTGACAAGTACGGAACGCAGCAAATGCCATTATTGAAAAATCTAATGCAAATGGCAAACCTAAATATCTGCAAAGCTTATCAAAAGAATTTCCGCAACTTGCCGCGCATCGCTTCTTTCATCGGTACAAGCAACCGCTTTGACTTGCTCACCGATCCCACCGGTAGCCGGCGATTCATCTGCATTGAAGCAGAACATCTGATCGATTGCGAAGGGATCATGCACGATCAGATCTATGCCCAACTGAAAGCTGAACTGCTCTCCGGCATCCGCTATTGGTTCACAAAAGAAGAGGAACGGGAACTGCAACGCCACAATGCTGCTTTTTATCATCCGTGTCCGGCAGAGGAAATCTTTCATGCCTGCTTCCGGATAGCTAAAGATGATGAAGAGGGAAGCGAACGGCTCTCGGCTTCGGATATATTCAGGAGACTGAAGATGTATAACCCCGCTGCCATGCGAGGAAGTAATCCGGCTACATTCGCGCAAGTTTTACTTGCGGCAGGGGTCACCCGCAAACATACCAAATATGGGAATGTGTATCTGGTGAAACCGATGAAAGCGGCATAAAGCTTCAAATAGAGGAAGGGTTCACCCGTAAGGATCTGGGGAGTAATGGTTTATAATAGGAGTGAAAGAGGTGAAAGAAGTAAAAAGAAAAAGAGGACATTAAGAGGGAAATAAGCTATAAACAGTAAGATTTTGAATAGAAAATCAGGAAAAACTTGATTATCTATTCAATATCTTACTGTTTATAGCCTAGGATCATCTGCCTGAAGTCAGTAGTATATGCTACTTTGTTTCCGGATATTTATCCTACTATCCATTTACTGCCCGGTATAAACGAAATGATCTTAGTTGTTACAAAACAACAGATAAACGTAACCACTGCGATACATGGTATAGCGGCAACAGTGGGAAGCGCCAATGTATCTTTGAACACAGTCACCCACAGTCCGAGCCAGAATATGTGCATAAGATACATGCCATAGCTAAGTTTCGATGTTTCCGTCACCAACTTGGGAGCTTGCGGACGTTTGATACATGTAAACATAAGGAATGTACCCGTTGTGAGAAGCACACAGTTAATGGTACAGAAAGCCCATCCTATTTCTATTACAGGTGTGGAATGGAGTTCGCCGGGTATAGCCTGCACATAGAATGAATAAATAGTCCATACAGCACCGATCACCATTAAAATGGTTCCTATAATGAAACGTTTGGAACGGTTCCAGGTAAGGTGTACACGAATGTAATGCGCTAGAACAAGATAGCCCAGATAACCGGAGAAGTACCACAACATGTGGTATTCATTCCAGAAACATTGTCCCCACACTTCACCGCACCAACGATTGAGATAAGGCATACAGGTTGACAACACGAACAGCCCTATAAAGAAACGTTCTTCTTTAGCCGTGGCTTTTCTCAACCATGGGGATATAATTGGGATAAACAAATAAAGGCTTATCAGAGGATACATAAACCACAAGTGTCCGGCTAGCGTCGGGAAATTCAGGAATATCCGCGACAAGTCCTTCATAGATGTTTCTCCGTCTATCTGTCCCCACAACATAGGTAGAGTGCTGTACAGTAGCATGAATATGAAAAACGGTGGAAGGATGCGAAGACAGCGCTGGCGATAGAATTGCCACATAGACTGCTCTTCCTTCATCGGTGCAAGCAGGAAGGCAGAGACTATCATGAACAGGGGTACTGCCATACGTGAAAAACCGTCGTACACTGATACCCATAGCCGGTCTACTTCATTTGCCAAAAAAGACTGCGGACCTGCCATATCAGTGGCTCCGGGAGCACAGTAGAAATTCTCACTGGCATGAACAAGGATGACGAGAAAGCATGCAAACACACGGATGTAATCTAAAAAAACAATACGTTTCATTTATTCTAAGTTTTCTAGTTATTAATTTATTCTTTTGTGTTCGGGAACGCAGAGATTCTCAACCGTGCCGCCCCCATAGGGATCAATGTTATTTCTTCTTTATCACCTTTCACCGCATCTTCTTCCGGCAATACGCCACACAGTCCTGTTTCGTCTATCTTCCATTCAGGAACCGGACGACCGATAGCTTTTACTTCTAAAGGTACACTGGCTACTGTGAAAGGATAGTTGTCAGCCGGCCAGGATTTACGGATGACCTTGAAATTTTTCAAAGGTTCTTTCTTATCCAATACCAATGAATAATTCCAGGGGCTATCCGGATAGATTTCAGTAGTAGGCCATTTCTGGGGATCAGCACCTTTCTGCCATTTTGAATCACCGATAGCAGTCTCGCGACTGTCTTTCTCTACATATTTCTCTGCAATCTTGAGAGACAAAGTCAAAGGTCCGTAATCTACGCTTACGCTGTTTTTATTGACCTGCCAGGTACGCATAGACAAAGACATCGGAAGAGTCAATTCCACACGGTCACCATTCGCCCACTCGCGATTGATGCAAAGATATTTTCCCGCTACAGGAGCTGCACTTACCTTCTTGCCATTCACCCGCACTTCCGCTTTTTGAGTCCATGAAGGAATACGAAGATAAAATGGAAAAGCAACCTTTTCATCGGTAGAAACAGTGAAGGCAATGCCTTCTTCAAAAGGATAATTTGTCTCTTCGTGAAGAGTGATTTCCTTGCCGTCACCCACTTTCACTGTAGCTTTGCAAGCTGCATAAATAGCTGTTGCCACTCCGTTGTCGGGAGTTGCCAGTACCAGATGTTCGGTGAAGTAAGGCCAGCCCTGTGCATGATTGTGTTGGCAGCAACGACTGCTGAAAGGATTCATCGAAAGGAACGGGCCACGATTGTCAATGCCCGGATGATGATTCTTCGAATCACTGATGGCATGGTTCGGACAAGTGATATAACGCAATGCCTTGAAGTCCGGCATCACGGCAGCCGGATAAGAGTTGAACGCTACTTCTTCGCAGTGTTCCGCCCACATGGGATCTCCTGTCATACAAAGCATGATTTCATCGGAAGCCATTTGTTCTACCAAGCCGCAGGTTTCCACTCCCTGTCGGGGATCGATATATCCCAGACGAGCATTTTCATCTGCACCGAACATACCTCCGGGAACCTGTCCAAAAGTACGCCGTATCAGATGATGGACATTATAAGAGGCTTTCAGCATCGCTGAATCTCCGGTCTGCATATAATAAGTGGCAGGTTCACGGAAACATTGGGCGATATTTACATTGTGCCAGTTAGGTAAGGAGGTGGATTTCGTCCAGTCGGCTGTGTTACGGTGAATCTTCTCGGCCAGTTCGAGCAGGAAAGCATCCCCAGTATGGTTGTAAAGCCAGTAGATACTGATGATGTTATCACCGCCACGGCTTTTCTCCCAATAATCTTCCAGAAGTTGGTCATCGGGAACAGTCATCTGCCACTTGAAGTAATTCGTCATCAGGTCAATGACACGCTGATCTTGAGAATACTCATAATAAGATTGCAGACACCAGAGCATAATCATCTGTGCCCAAAGTTCGCGTTTGCCGTTACGTTCATTGACCGGACCGAAATAGCCATCCGGCTGGCGACTGGCAAATACACCTTCAATCCAATATTTGGTTTCTTCAATCATCTTCGGGTCATTCAGGATATATGCTAGATTGCCATACCCTTTGAGCCAGTAAGGGACTTCCTCCCAGCCGTGATCGCCACCAGTTGTCAACCAGGCATTATTATCCTTTTCCAGCCAAGCGCTGATTTCTCCCAAGTGTCCGGTCAGACCGTCACGCTGCAACTCCAGATACTTCTTCACCCATCCTTCAGGCTGAATACTACCTACCGGCAACTTTATAAAATTCAACGGTCGAAGCGGAGCGCGATACCCGATATAATTGGTATTGACGGACTGTATGTCCGGTCGGTCCACTACCGTCACCGTACCACTAGAAGAAGCAGACGCACAAGCTGTAACCGCCACTCCAAGCACTATCGATGCAAAAAGTCCTTTCGTTTTATTTTTCTTCATTTCGTCTATTCTATTCTCATTTAGATTATTTCAACTCTCATTGCACTGCTTCAAGACGCATATTGTCAAGGTCCAGCAGCACTTTCTTTCCTATTCTCCGATAAAAGCCATTGCCTATAACTCCATCAAAGAATATACCGGGAACTATTTGGCCAAGAGGATATGTTTTTACAGCTTCCGGACCAGGAGGCTGCATTAATTTATCATCAAATATTATTGCAGGATCTTTTAACGTTTTATATGTGATCGCCCGTGCCTGATGCAGCATAGCTACCCCGAATGTATTCTTTTTACTGGTAGAACCAATCAGCAGTTCTTTCTGATGTTTCTCGTAAAATGCAGAATCTACTGTAATATATTCATCAGAACCCGTATCCAGATGAGCCGTAAAATCAGTTCCATTAAGTTTTATACGCATATACAAATCGTATTTGTATGCATAAACATTGGGGGCTTTAGAAAGGTGAGCATTGGGCACAGAGACGGGGAAACACATTCTGTTATGTTCGTAATCAGTCTGTATCTTCCCTATCAATTTCATTACCGGCAGTCCAAGAAACACACAATCCGTAAACAATGTACGCACCGAATCTACAACAGTATGAGCCTTCTTCCTCTTCTTTCTTCTCTTAATTGATAAACCGGATACAAATGGAACACTCGCGGTGTCCGAGTAAATGAAGGCTGGAATATTGTAAAAAGTTATATTTCCAACTTCAATAGAATCAATGATACTCCGGACAGAAATCAAGTTCTCATTGATCGTTACTTTATTCTCGTCAATGCTGTCATATCTAAAGCCCATCCCATCCGCCAACTTTCTACTTAGGATACAGTAGGGGCCCACCCCTGTATCAAAGATAGTGTTCTGTGATATTCCATTATATTTTGCCTGGAAAACAGACTTATCACCTTCTTCTATATCAACAAAAGAAGACGTTTCGTTCCGTTTCACTTTTATAGGAGGCAGATTCACTGCATTTTCAGCATAGGATAAGAAATTCTCTGTAGCAGTTCGCCATTCCTCATATTCTTTTCCGCCTATATTTGTCTTTGTAAGACTTTCATTCCAAATTCGTTTCATCTGCAGATAAGTATCCAATGCCTTATCCGTATCCCCTAGTTCTATGTACGCATCAAACAAATTAGAATAAAAAACAAGTGTTTTCTCCCCAAAAGTTGCATAATGGTGAGGTATAAACTGCTCTAAATAGTAAGCGACACTGTCTGTCTTGTTTAAAAATTGCGCCATTCGAAATTTATAGTATAACTCTAAATCAGAAGGGATTGTCGTTGTCTCTGATAGATTCTCGTACAATTCCTTTGATTCAAAATATCTTCCGCTAAACATTAACTTGTCCAGTTTCTGCAACTGTTCAACATTCTCCTGCCCGTACAATGTAAGTGGAATCAGCACAAAAATAAAACAGGTGATATAATATGTTTTCCAATATTTCATAATTTATTTCTATTTTCACCTTCCGCCAAAAGCAGTCTGATAACAGACTTATCAAGCTCCGCTACTCCCGCAACCGAGAGCAGGGAGCTCATTCATAAATCCATTATTTGTCTACAGAGAATTTGAAGATACATTGGCTTGTATACTTTTCGCCCGGACGAAGTACAGCCGACGGCCATTCCGGTTTGTTCGGAGTATCCGGATATTTCTGTGTTTCGAGACATACGGAAGCGCGTTGGTTGTAAGTAATGCCTTTCTTTCCGGTCAGTGAACCATCGAGGAAGTTACCTGCATATACTTGAATACCCGGTTCGTTAGTATAAACGTCGAGTACGATACCAGTCTTCGGTGATTTCAAAGAAGCGCATTTACGGGTTACGTCGCCTTTCGTGTTCAATACCCAGTTGTGATCGTAACCATTGCCGTTTTTCAGCTGTACGAAATCATAGTCGTTGATACGTTCGCCTACCGGAGTCGGGGTGCGGAAATCCATCGGGGTTCCTTCTACCGGAACGATCTCGCCAGTTGTCATGAAGGTGCTGTCCACCGGAGTATAATAGTCCGCATCCACCATCAACAAATGACCGGAGTTGTTGCCGGCATCACCTTCAAGGTTAAAATAAGAGTGGTTAGTCATATTTACAATCGTCGGTTTGTCTGTTTCCGCTTCGTATTGAATATCGATGGCATTATCGTCCGTCAGTTTCATCACCACTTTACAAGTGATGTTTCCCGGAAAACCTTCTTCACCGTCTTCTGCACGGTAAGTCAACTGCAATTCCTGCGGATTCAACAATGCTGCATCAAACACCCGGTATTGGAATCCTTGCGGTCCGCCGTGCAGACAATGACCGTAGTTATTGCGGGGAAGCTGATATTCCACACCATCCAAGGTGAACTGTCCCTGATTGATACGATTGGCATAACGTCCGATAGTCGCACCGAAATCCGAAGGCTTGCTGATATAGTCCTGAATAGAATCGAAGCCAAGCACTACGTCCTGCATTACTCCGTCTTTGTCGGGAACCATCACTGAAACAATACGTCCACCGAAGTTCGTGATACAAACTTCCATGTTGTTCTTGTTACGCAGAGTGAACAAATCAGTCTTCTTTCCATCTACTTCTGTCTGGAATTTACTCTGCAATAAACCGGAATCTGTAGCCTTTTCAGCTTTCGGAGTACAAGCTGCCATTAAAAGGGCGGCAACTGCCCATACACATAACTTTTTCATGATACAATTGTTTTTTAAATATTAGTTTTCAGCTATTCATATTTAGATGCAGACGACGCGGATAACGCGTTTTTTCTAATTTTGCATCAGAAAAAGAGCCGCATCACCCGCGTTATCCGCGTTCAAATTACTATGTCAGCATATTACTGTATACTATTCAATAAATCTACCTTTCCTTCATTAACCAACTTCAAAATCAACTCACCGAAAAGAGTATTCTGCCAGGCAAACCATGCGCGGGTAAATTTCTTCGGATTATCCTTATGGAAAGATTCGTGCATAAAGCCGGTGTCAGCATCCGTGTCCATCAACATCTTAATGCAAGTCTTGATTTCGGCATCATTCTGACTTGTGAAGGCTTTCATCATAATACTCATCGGCCATACCATATCGTAACCGATATGCGGTCCGCCGATTCCTTCGCCTGCCTTGCCTTTAAAGAAATAAGGATTGTCCTCACTCCACACAAAACGGCGGGTATTCTGATAAATCGGATCGTTTACATTCACATCACCCAAATAAGGCATCGCAAGCAAACTCGGCACATTGGCATCATCCATCAGATGATGATTTCCAAAACCATCTACCTCGAATGCATAGATTTTACCATATTTAGGATGGTTATACACCGCATATTTCTTTAAAGCTGTTTCCACCTCCTGCGCCAAGTCCTTACATTCTTTAGACAAAGCTGTCTTCTTATTTACCGTCTCCAGAATCTCGGCAGCCTTGCGCAACGAAGATACAGCGAAGAAATTGGAAGGTATCAGGAACTGAAGCGTAGTAGCATCGTCCGAAGGACGGAAACTGGAAACAATCAAACCGACAGGTTTCACCGGTGCTCCCAGACCGTCATTACTCACAGTATCCAGTGCACGTTCCGTCTTACGTTGGAATTTATAAGGACCTACTCCGTCTTTGCGTTGTTGCTCTTTGAATGTTTTCAGTACATTAGTGATTGCTTGAATCCATTCTTCGTTGAATATGCTCGCATCTCCGGTAGTCTTCCAGTAATGATAGGCCAAGCGCAAAGGATAACACAAGGAGTCAATTTCCCATTTACGTTCGTGCAATTCCGGTTTCATGTCTGTAAGGTCACTCATCCAATGACCGTCAGGAATAGCGCCGTCATTAAAAGCATTCGCGTACGGATCGATATTGATACATTTGAACTGGCGGAGAATAACACCTGCCAGCATTTCTTTCAGTTCAGGGTCTGCATTAGCTAATTGCACATAAGGCCATACCTGTGCACCGGAGTCGCGTAGCCACATAGCATGAATATCACCCGTATATACGAACGTATCCGGTTTGCCATCGCTTCCTTTACGGAAATGTACGGTTGTATCCAGTGTATTCGGGAAACAGTTGGTAAACATCCATGCCAACTTCGCATTCTTCAAAAGTTTCTGTACACGGAGAATCTCCTTCTCTACCGCATTGGAACGGAACAAACGATTGGATATTTCCGGGCGGTTATCTTTCTGAATAGCATCCGCCAGACATACATGCATTTCCGTCATACGGTTGGAGGCTTGCAGCTCCCCGCCACAGAGAAGCATACCTGCCAGCATACCTGCGCTGATATATTTGATCTGTTTCTTCATGATTACTTCTTCTTTTTAAATTCGTTAGAGAAAGAATAAGGGAAATCGGATTCTTTGGTACCACGTTGCTGATTGGGTTTCGCGTCCATTTTGTAAGAAATGCTAGCGCCATTCAACAAATCCTGATGAGTCAGATAGTTTTTGGTATATTCTTTACCGTTCAATTTCATCGACGAAATGTAACGTTTATCGTCTCCGTTATTCGGAGCAGAGATAGTCACCGTCTTTCCGTTTTCCAGATGCAGCTTCATCTCCTTGAAGTAGGGAGTACCCAAAACATATTCATCCGTACCCGGACATACCGGATAGAATCCCATTGCCGAGAATACATACCAGGCAGAAGTCTGGCCGTTGTCCTCATCACCGCAATAACCGTCGGGAGCAGGGGTATAAAGTTTGTCCATCACTTCACGAATCCAATGTTGCGCTTTCCAAGGTTGGCCGGAATAGTTGTACATATAGAGCATGTGCTGAATCGGCTGGTTGCCATGTGCATAGTTGCCCATGTTCATAATCTGCATTTCACGGATTTCATGAATAACGGCTCGATAATAACTTTCATCGAAAATCGGAGGCAGGATAAATACAGAATCCATCATTTGGTTGAATCCGTCTTTACCACCCATCAAATCGATCAGACCTTGAGGATCGTGGAATACCGACCAGGTATAATGCCAGCTATTACCTTCCGTAAAGGCATCCCCCCACTTCAACGGATTGAACGGAGACTGGAACGTACCGTCTTCATTCTTACCACGCATCAGTTTGTGTTCGGGATCGTAGAGATTCTTATAATTCATTGCACGCTTTGCAAAGATTTCAATCTCTTTTTTCGGTTTCTTCAAGGCTTTACCCAATTGATAGATACACCAGTCATCGTATGCATATTCCAGTGTACGGGCTGCATTCTCGTTAATACCTACATTATAAGGTACATATCCCAACTTATTATAATACTCATGTCCTAATCGTCCGGTAGAACGAACATTCGGATGTACTGCATTCGCTCCGTGTTTCACGGCTTCCCACAATGTCTCGATATCGTATCCTTTCAATCCTTTCAGGTAGGCATCGGCAACGACGGAAGCGGAGTTGTTTCCAACCATGCAACCTCTGTGTCCCGGACTTGCCCATTCCGGCAGGAATCCGCTTTCTTTATAAGTGTTCACCAATCCTTCCTGCATCTTTGTATTCATGGATGGATACATCAGGTTAAGGAATGGGAAAAGACAACGGAACGTATCCCAGAAACCGGTATCGGTAAACATATATCCCGGAAGTACTTCACCATTATAAGGGCTGTAGTGCATCACATCTCCTTTAGCATCTATCTCGTAGAAACTTCTGGGAAATAATACTGAACGATACAGACAAGAGTAGAAGGTACGCAAATGATCGATATCATCATCTTTCACTTCAATACGTCCTAAAACATCGTTCCATACCTTGCGGCCTTTCGCAGCAATCTGTTCAATGTTGTCCGTACCCAGCTCTTTCAGGTTCAGTTCCGCCTGTTCAGGGCTGATAAAAGAGGAAGCCACACGCACATTTACCTGTTCGCCCTTGCGGGTTTTGAAACCGATCAGTGCACCGGCATGATTGTCTGTCGCTTCCAGTTTGTTGGTGTCAATCACACCACTGGCTACGGCAGCCGTATAAGTAAACGGTTTGTCGAATACTAGTACAAAGTAGTTTTTAAAGTTGACAGGAACACCACCGCTGTTTTTAGTGGTATAACCGATAATCTTGTTCTCCGAAGGGATTACTTTCACAAACGAACCTTTATCAAAGGCGTCTACCACTACATAAGAGTGGTCGTTTTCGGGGAAAGTGAAACGGAAAGCAGCCGCTCTCTCTGTCGGAGCAATTTCGGTCACTACATCATGATCGGCAAGATATACTTTATAATAATAAGGAGTAGCCGTTTCAGCTTTATGAGAGAACCAACTGGCACGCTCATCCTGATTAAATACTGCCTTACCGGTTACCGGCATGATGGCAAATTGACCGTAATCATTGATCCAGGGACTTGGCTGATGGGTTTGTTTGAATCCTCTGATCTTGTCAGCGTCATACGTATAGGCCCATCCATCGCCCATTTTACCAGTCTGCGGAACCCAAAAGTTCATTCCCCAGGGCAGCGCAATGGCAGGGTAAGTATTTCCGGTAGATAATGCGTGCTTTGACTGCGTACCAACCAGCGGACTAACATAGTCCACCGGTCCGGTAATTGTTTTTGCAGTCATAGCCCATGCACTAAGTAACGTAAAAGCGAATAGAGCTAGTTTCTTCATGGTATTTTTGTTTTATTTAATCAGTTTTCCTTCAAGCATTTTGATATAATATCCACCTACAACGGAACGTGCCTGGAAGCCTCTTTGATTCGGTTCGTCTGTAAATACCCAGTCGGACATCGGAACACGGTTAGGTGTAACGTTCATAAACAGATATACGGGTTCGATAAATTTCTCAAAGGTAGCTTTGTCATTTGCCAATGTAGCTGTCCACATGATCCAGTCGGTCTTTGTGTATGTTTCACGGTTATCCAACGGAAGACCATATTTATTTTGCTTCGAAAGATAGTAAGCTATTTCCGTTTCTGCAACATTTTTAGGGAAGATTTGCAGATTCAACAGTTTATCCCACACCAGGTTATACTTCTGGCTCCATGTTCCCGGTTTGTCAAATGTAAGACGATAGTGGTCACCATCATCAGCCATTTTCACCCATTCGGCAGCCATTTCTTTCGCTTTCTGTGTGTACTTTTCAGCCACATCTTTTTTGCCCAGCATATCTGCCAGATAACCGTATGAAGCAACACCCATGATTGCTTTGATAGAAAGGTTGGCATTGTGTGCAAAGTGACCTGCAAAGTCATCGGTACAAAGTTGGTTGGCCGGATCAAGTCCGTTCTCTACCAGATAGTCTGTCCACGTAGTCAGGGTTTCCCAATGTTTCTGTGCGTAATCTGCATTACCTTCTACCTTTGCAATGGCAGCAGCCAATACTACCATATTACCCGATTCTTCTACCGGCATATCACCGCCATAAGTCTGGCCGTTAGCCAATGGATAAGTACCGACATCATGCGCAGCAAATGGTTTCGCCCATTTTCCGCTTTCGCTATAATAGAAGATATGGTTCATGGTAGCTTTCACCAATTCCGGATTGTAGTATAAAAGCAGCGGAGCTCCCGGATAAGTCAGGTCGACTGTTCCGATGGAACCATTACTGAAGTTCTCCTTAGAAAGGAATATCAAGTCACCGTTCGGAGCCTGTACCAGTTTATGTGCAGCCAATGCCTGACGATAAGCCAATGCACAAAGTTCGGCATATTTACGTCCACCGGCAGCAATAGCTTCTTCCATCAGTTTCTTGTCGAAAGCAGCACTGTTCTTCATTTGTGTCTTGTATTCTTTCTCCGCTTTCTGGAATTGGGAAACAATCGTTTCATTGCCCTCACGGTTCCAGTAAGGACGCAGGTTATCACCAAAGTATTGGATAGAATAAATATCATCATATCCGATCAACAGGTGGCCATCAGCTTTTTGTGTTTCGCCCAATGAACGTACCAAAGCCAGTTTATCATAACCGTTTGTGGTAGGAGCTTCCAGTTTATTGGCTACGAAGTTCTTGCGCAGCTCTCTGCCGTCGCCGATTGCAGATGTGCTGTTTTCCTTTTCAGCTGCCAGATAGAAATGTCCCCAATCGATACGTACATCGTCGCCTTTCTTCTTCAGGATTTCCTGATTACGGCTTCCGGTACGAAGGAATAACAAATCACCGTCAGTAAAGCTGTCGGCCACAGATTCCTGGTGAGGTTGGTCGATTGCCCATTGCGGAGATGCTTCGAAATACAGCTCAACCTGATGTTTCTTTCCGTCATTGGAGGCTACTTCATAAGAAATATAGTTGACCGGACGTGACAACAAGTCCAGATTATCCATGAACATAGGAGCGGTAAATGTCAGTTTCAGATCTACCGGACCGCAAGTAAATGTATAATAAGTCTGCATAGGTTGTACGTCTACAGAAGTTTGTTGTGCTGTTTGATGGAAAGAACGGTAACCGTCCAATTCTACCAGCAATCCGAAATCCAACAGTCCGTTTCCTACCCGGTTATGACAATAACCTGCAATCAGATTTTCACCCGGTTTCAAAGAAGCTACTACTTCTTCCGACAGTTTCACCCGTTCGTTCTTTTTACAAGCATTACCTGTATCCACTACCTTGATGCCGTTGATATAAATAATAGCATCATCGTCGTGAGAGAATTCAAGATATACATTCTTTCCTGTCAAGTCTTCCTGAATATCAGCTACCCGGCGTACCCAGATAAATTCTTCTCCCCATTGGGTTTTGGCTGTATGCTCATTCTCCATGGTTCCGAAGGCAGCTTCGCCTTCTTTCCATGCTTTATCATTGAATCCGGCATTCTGCCATCCGTCAGCAGGCTGTTGAGTGGTATACTTTCCTGTCCAGCTACCTTGTTCGGATGTCTTTACCAAAGGACGTAGTTCCAGTTCTTCCGTTCCCATGAAACGGTAGGTTTGTCCGTCTACTTTTGCAACACCAAGTAAAGAAAAATCCTTGCCTGTCCAATGTTTTACAGGACTGTCGTATAGATTGTCCGTAGTAGACCATGCACTAGTATAAGGATCAATTGTCACCAGCGGATATGCCGGAGCACGTAATTCATTCTTCTCGTGCTGTTCTACCTGGGTCTCACAGCTACAAAATACAGAAGCTGTTCCCAGCAACAGCATCATCAGTTGTTGTTTCATAATTTAAATCACCTGTTTATTTAATCTATTTTACGCAAATTCCGTCGTTTTCTATTTATTTCTTAGCCGGAAACAAAAGCATCAATGCCGGTATACCGGAAGCAGAATAACTGTCAATTTCCGCACCTTCCGGCAACTTTTTATAGTATTCGCCTCCACATACATTCCGTGTCTTATCTCTGTTTGCCCAACCTATTTTGATGGTACGTTTCAGGAACGGGAGATATTGAGTTTGTCCGCAATCATACACCAACCATGCCATGTATTCCGCAAAGATAGCAGTATAGATACCCTGTTCAATACCACCTTCGAAAGGTAGCACTTTATGTTCTGCAGACATATCTTTCACTGTATAGTCTGCTGCCAGAATAGCATTGTCCAGATAACGTTTCTCTCCGGTCGCCTTATAAAGCAGTATGGAAGCTCCGATAAAGGTTGCCTGATTGTATACATGTGCCTTCCAGGCGGGATTGCCATTTCCATGACGGCTATCGGCAATCTTTCCTGTTGCTTTATCCAAGAGATTTTCCACTCCCCATTCATAGATTTCTTTACCTTTGGCAAGATATTGAGCTTTCGTCTGATAATCCGGCCGTTTGTCGGTCGATTCTTTTCTATTTTCAGGCACGTTATTGTAGAGGGTTAATGCTGCAACAACTGTCGGAAAGTTGATACATGCCATCTTTCCATCACCGAATTTATTCGGTTTCGGATTTTGAATGGGTTGCCATTGCCAGAACATACCTCCGTTTTCTTTGTCATACGAACCTGTATCACCCACTTTTTCCGAGCCATACCATACCCGTTTGAAACTGGCTTCCGAGAGTTTCAGATATTCATCCACTCCAAAAAGCTCGTAACCGCGTGCCAGGCTGATCGTCCACCACATGATGTCATCGTAGATGAACCAGCCGGTATTTTCATTGTTATCATCAAAATCAAACTGACAATATTGCGCTTTGTTCCCTGCGAATATTTTCTCGCAGAGTGTTTTATAATAACTTGTCTTCTTTCTGTCTTTCTGTGCTTTTGCCAGTTTATAGGCATTCATTGCCATATCCCAATAAATAGGTTGACACCAGATAGCCGCTGCTCCATTGCCACGGTCAACAGCACTTGGATAGGACGAATTTGTCTTGTAAATATATTTATTGGAGTCTAGTAGTGTATTATTAAATCCTTCATAAGCTGCCCATACATCTTCGTTCGTATACGCATGCTTCTTCTGGTTTGCTTTTCCTAAATTACCGACTGCCCATGTGGTAGTTGATACTCCCAATAGTAGTGTCAGAGCCAAAAGAATTTTGCTTTTCATGATAGTTTATAAGTTTATAGTATTTTTCCTGTTACAAAGATTGCAGAAATAGCTGAAAAAAAACGATAATATTTATTCAATAAAGAACAAATACAGACCAAAACACTTTTCTACAATAAAAATAAAGGATTAATAAAGGGTTATTGGAGAATAATTTCCCCTCACTCTGTCCTTATGACAGAGATAAGGGGAATATTTAATCTACCTATTGAAAACTCATTCCGGTAAACAATTATTTGTTATCTGTAATGTCTGTGGATTCAATCCATTGCCAGTTATCACCAACTAATGTTGCTGTATGACCTTTCAAACCTGTAATTGTTCTGGTAGCACTTTGAGTAGGCTGATCACCTTTCACTTCAAAATCCCAGGCTTCTACCAAATTCGGATTATCGGCACTTACACCTTCTTCATTACCCATATAAGAAGCATATACCTGATTTTCTGTCCGGTTTGTTTTCCAGATACGGATCTTCTTTATGTAACCGGAGAACCATTCGTTACGATTTCCATTATTGTCTTTCATGCAGAATCCGGTCATATGAATCTTCTTAGAAATAGAGTTATCGTTGATATACGTTCTCCAAGATTCGCCCACACGAATGATTTCACCTTGTCTCGTACCGTCAATCATAGAATAACACTTCACATCCGTCGGGGTATCAAATCCTGGCAGCCCTTTATCTCTGAATAAGAATGCATAATGAGTCCAACGATCTTTAGTCCAGTTGTCCGATTTTTTCCATCCCGGTTCCCATTCTTGTGGATTTGTATGATTATTATCTTGCCAGTGAGCAACCATTGTTCTCAACAATCCCTTTGTACGATCCTGGGCACGCCATCCGCTCCAATGAGGATCGTTTGTCATGGTAGAAAGGAAAGTACAGTTGTCTTCTCCCTGTTTATTGCAATATTCTTTGATATTCACCCAAAGTTCAATCGTAAATGCCTGATTGTCATCCTCTCCAAACTTCACATAATCCTCGCTATAACCAAAGTCTATATAGGAACCGGCATTTCCATCTACAAACAGATTCCAGGTAATCTGACTGTTATCCGGCCATGCAGAATCTTCGACTTCTTCTACTTTCTTATCGGCAGCAGCAATAGCCTCATTATAAATCTCCTGCGTCATATCTGTGATGGAACCGGATTTGATTCTTTCAGCCAGACTTTCCAAGTCTTTAGCTGCACTCTCCAAAACCGACTTATTTTCTACCGGATATTGTCCCTGATGATTTCCCCACTTCGTTTCATCATTAACGATCGCAAGTATTTCATCCGCCTTAGCCAGTAAATTATTGATATATTGCTGTGCTTCCGGAGACAGATTATAATATTTTGAATTTTTAAACTCGTCAATCGCTTGATTTACCTTTGCTACAGCAGCTTCCAAAGTTGTTTCATCCAGTTCTTCGCCAGCTTCTACCCGTGTTATCAGTGCATCCAACTCGGTAATAGCAGCATTTAATATATCCTTTCCGGTTTCAGGATATGTTCCGGGAGCAGTTCCGTAGGTTGAATTTTTCAATAAATAGTTCAATGACGTACGGCTTTCCTGTAAGATACTCAACTGTGTATCTGTTATATACTCGTCTTCAATATCGTCACAAGCGGTAAATATCCCTGCCAGACTAGAAATCAGGAGGAAAGAGAGGAGCATTGCTCCCTCTCTCCATTTATTAGTTAAACATTTCATGTTTTTCATCGTTTTTACATTATTATTCAACAATACGTTGCCACTCGTAAGTACCGATAATCTTAGCAGTATGACGGCCTGTCAGGTCTATTACTTCATTACCCGCACCGGAAGGTTTGGTCATGAAATCCCATGCTGCTGCCAAGTCTGCTTCTTTACCCGTCACTTCAGCCGTTCCATTATAAGAATTCTGAATATATTCGTCATCCTTTGCGCTTTTCCAGATACGGATTTTCTTCATATAACCGGCAAAACCTTCTTCAAACAGATTATCACTGGTACGCATATAACGTCCGAAAGCGGTCATCGGTGCATTATAGTTAGCATAGTTGCTCGAATTATAGAACCTGTTACCCACGCTTCCCTCGGTTGTTTTCACTTCTCCGTTCACATACAACTTCGCACGAAGCTCCGGACTGCCCGGCAAGCCTTTATCACTGTACACAAACAAGAAATGTTGCCATTCTCCATCTTCCGGTGCCTTTAGTGACGGTTCACAGATATTTCCTCCTGTTTCGCCCCAAGTTGCACGATAAATACCACCGTCTGCATTACGCCAGTACATCATCCAGCCATTACGCCATCCGTCACCGCCCATGTAAGTTGACAGGAACACATTCTGGTCTTTTCCACCACCTTTGGTTACTTTCACCCAAAACTCAACAGTAAAGGCTTGATTTCCTTCGGTTCCGAAATTGACATATTCTTCGCTACGTCCGAAATCGATATAAGAACCACCATCACCACGTCCGTCCACAAACAGTTCAGCCGGTGTTGTTTCAGCATCTTCTGTACGGATCGTACTCTTGAACTGTTCTATAGACGCCTTGGCTTCTGCCACATAGCGTTGTTTCTCACTTTCCGACGGAGAGGGTTGCTGATATTTGATTAAAAGTACCGCACGATTGGCATCATCTATCGCATCTGTCAGAATTGCCCGGCTTTCGGTGGGGTACTGTCCTTTCTTATCTCCGTAGTCTGAATTTTGCTGCAAATCGGTCATTTCAGCAATCAATGCATCCAGTTGGTCGATATAGGTATCTTCTATTTCAGGAGCCGCAGTATACTCGTCATGCGTTTCTTCAGAACAAGCCGCCAATTGAAGTGTCAGTACCATGCATAACACATAATACCACATTTTCCAATTTGAATATTTCGTATTCATTATTCTTCTTTTTTATGGGTTACAATTATTTATCTGCCGGAAACAACAACATCAATGCCGGTATTCCGGATGCACTATAGCTGTCAATAGTAGCGCCTTCTATCTGTGCCTTATGATATTCGCCACCACACAAATTACGTGTCCGGTCGCGATTAGCCCAGCCGTAATTAATGTTACGTTTCAAGAACGGTACGTACTGGGTCTGGCCACAATCATTTACCAGCATGGCCATGTATTCCGCAAAGATAGCGGTATAAATACCCTGTTCCACGCCACTCTCGAACGGCAGTAAATCATACGTTCCGGACATGGTATTCATTGTATAGTCAGCTCCCAAAATTGCATTGTCCAAATATGTTTTCTCACCGGTAGCTTTATAAAGCAATAACGAAGCTCCGATAAAAGTGGCCTGATTGTATACATGGTCCGACCATGCCGGATTGCCTTCACCATGCTTGCTGTCGGCAACTTCTCCGGTATTGCTGTCTACCAAATTCTTCACAGCCCATTCATAGATTTCTTTTCCTTTTGCCAGATAAGCTTCCTTCGTTTCATAATGCGGACGGGTAAAATCACCGTACTTATTACTCCAGCTTTCCGGATTCGGATCAGCCACACGATCGGCAGGAACATTGTTATAAAGGGTCAATGCAGCTACCACAGTCGGGAAATTAATACAAGCCATCTTACCATCACCGGCAGCATTTTCATTCGGATTGCCGATAGGCTGCCATTGCCAGAACATACCTCCACCCAAATTCTTTTCAGGATCTGCATAAGAACCCGTATCACCTACGCGGGGAGAACCGTACCATACACGTGCAAAACTTGCTTCTGCCAGACTGCGATACTCTTCCACTTTAAATAATTCGTAAGCACGTGCCAAAGTAATGGTCCACCACTGTATATCATCATAGATAAACCAGCCGGTATTCTCATTATTATCGTCGAAATCAAAGTTTACATAATGTGCTTTATTTCCGGCAAACAAATCATCACACAACTGCTTGTATTTGTTTTCTCTTTCCGTATCTCCTTCCGCTTTTGCACGTTTATATGCGTTCATAGCCATATCCCAATAGATCGGTTGGCACCAGATAGCGGCAGCTCCGTTATTACGGTCGGTAGCAGCAGTATAAGCGGTACTTGTTTTATAAATATTCTTATCGGGGTCCAGTAAGTTATCATTAAATGCTTCATAGGCAGTCCAGGTATCCGCATTGGTATACTCCGGTACAATCTCGTAATCCGGAGTATATGGCTTTGCCTGTTTATCCTCATTGCAAGAGGACATACAAAGGACACCGGACATGAGACAAACTGCAGAGAAAATATATTGTTTCATCATCATTTCTATTTTATAATCAGTATTTAGAATCCTGTATTCTGAACCAAGTTTTTATCAATATCAATTTCGCCCTGTGGTATGGGGAAGAAGTACTGACGGTCAAAAATACGCTTCACAATCTCCGTACGCTTGAAGAATTCATTTCCGTCATAATTGACATTCATACCGTGAATTGCCTTGTTGAAATACTCATTTACCAATCCCCAGCGACGTACATCAAAATAACGGCAGTTTTCAAAACTCAACTCAATGCGTTTCTCCTTACGAATCAGCTCCATGACTTCTTCCGTTGTAGTCGGTTTAGGCAGATTGACTGTTTCACCGTAGCCCGGAATGCCCGCACGCTTACGGATCATGTTCATATACGTCCAGATGTCTTCATGAGTCGGGCTGACATGAGCAAGCGCTTCGATATAGTCAAAATAAATATTAGTCAGACGCAAGAGCACACAAACCAGATTCTGGTTACGGTCACCGGAATCCATACATTTACGTACTAAATAACCTGTACTCGTATAGTCATTGCTACCTTGTTCCTTACCACAGCTTCCGCTATAAGTGAAATCTACTATATAACCGCCTTCTGTTCCTTCAAACCATTTTGAATTACTAAAGGTTATGTCTGCATAGAAACGAGGTTCACGATTAACATACATCATTCTGGTTCCTACCGGTGCATATAAAGTACCGTCTATTCCTTTGTATTCTGCTGTAGAGACTCCTTCTTCTACATAATCGGATTTTTCGTTGATAATCGGAGTGACACCGTCAGCACTATAACCGGAAATAGGGGATTCTCCGTTTGACATGAAATAGGCATCTACCATTTCTTGGGTTGCTCCCAACAAGCTACCACCCCTATAGTTGGTCGTATTACCGGATCTATTCGGCATACGGTCGTACTGCATGGTTCCGGCAGCATTATCCAAACGGTAGAAAATCATTTCTTTATTGTTACCCATTTCAGAAAACAAGGTTCTTACTGCACGGCGATAAGATTCCGTCGGACTGAATCCTTCCGAGTCCGGACCGGAAACAGCAACACCGTCCTTATTGGTATACATCAAATGATAACGACTTCCGTAATTAGAGAAGAAAGTGTTACATTCATCAATCACTTTCTGCCAATTGGCACGTTTGGTAGCTTCATCCGGTTTGTTAGGGAACAGCTTTGTTCCGTCCGTATTAGCCAAGCCTGAATAGTAAGTGCACTCTCCGTTAAACAACCAGCTGGCACGATAAGTCAATGCTTCAATGATAAACGCCTGTGCAATCGCCTTGTCAATACGGCCATATCCGGACACTTTGTCGGTAGAAGCATCGTCCAATAAACCATCGTTTTGTGCACCTTTCAGTTCTGATACGATAAAATCAAAACACTCATCTACCGTATTGCGCGAGAGTTGCAACTCATCACTCGGAGTATCCATCGGAAAATCCTTTTCAAGCAAAGGAACCGGACCATAAGTACGTACTAAATAAAAATAATAGATCGCCCGCAAAGCTCTTGCCTCCGCTTTCCATTGATTTCTTTCTGTAACAGTCAGCGGTGCCTGATCTACATTTTCTGTAAATACTGCCGCTTCATGAATACCTGAAAACCAACTCTTCCAGCGATATAATACCATTGTTCCTTCAGTCGCATCGATAGAGTTGTTATTTATCAGTTTTTCCTTTTTGTCATTTGTCCACTCCGCCTCATCGCTAGCGCCCGTCCAAGGACCGGGAGTACGGTACAGACTTGTTTCATGCACCTGACGTTGGTTAAATTCATCCGGTAAGAATGTGTATACATTCGAAAGATACCGCAAGGCTCCATCTCTGGTTGTGAAAATCTCCTTGAGTGATAAACGGTCATCAGGCACCTGGTCAAAATAGTCATTACAAGATGTCGTCAAGAGACACGCCAGCAAACTTACGATTATATAATTATATTTTTTCATTATCTTTTTGTTTAGAATGTGAAATTAATACCAACTGAATAAGAAGTCGTATTCGGATAAGAAGCACCATTATCGGTATTCAACTCCGGATCCCACAATTTGAAGCGACTCAAAGTGAACAGGTTAGTTCCCATTACATATACAGCCGCATTCTTCAGATGAACTTTATTCACCCAGGGTTTCGGCAGATTATAAGAGAGCTGCAATGTCTTCAGACGCAGGAAGTTCATGTTACGCACCCACCAGGTACTTTTCTGGAAGTTATTAATGCTACTGGTTGTTTCGCTTCCATAAGACAAACGCGGATAAAAGGCATTCTGATCCGGATTTTCCTCTGTCCAACGGTCGTCAATGTTAGAGTAGAGGTTACCGCTACCACCACCGCCATTAAACGGATTAATACTGCTACCGTTCAATACACGTTCGGCTCCCGCTACGCCCTGAAACATCATGCCCACAGACAAGTCTTTCCAGCCTACTGTAAATCCGAAACCATAGACAGTTGTCGGCACATCTCCACGAGAAATGTAAGTCTGGTCGTACGCATCAATCTGACCGTCATTGTTCAAGTCCTTGTATTTGATATCTCCGGCTTTCACTGTTCCAAACTGTGAAGCAAACGGTTTGGGAGTAATGGCTTTATTGGCAGCCGACAAAGATTCCCAACGTGCCATATCATCTATTTCAGCCTGAGTGAACAGTCCCTCGGCAACATACCCTTTCGCTCCATTGATGTTACGTCCATATTGGTTCATCCATTCGTATTTCTGTTCCGGCAATTCTCCCTGAATCCATTTATCCTTATTAAAGGTGACATTACCCCGAAGCGCAATTACCCAGTCTTTATTGATACGCTTGTTATATTCGATTGTTCCGTCAAATCCCTTATTTTCTATGATACCGATGTTTCCGTAAGGAGCAGATGTGTTGTACCCCAAGAATGAAGGCATAGAATGTTCACGCTTCAACAGAATGTTTTCACGACGTTCCTTAAACAAGTCGAACACAATAGACAGGTCGTCATTAAATAGCTTAAGGTCAATACCCAAGTCTTGTTTGCGAGATTCTTCCCAGATCAGGTCAACAGCCATATTCACTGTTTCATAACCGGCCCACTTAGTTCCATTCGGTCCGAATTTATAGCCATAGTCTCCATTCTCTTTCATCTGATCCAGATACATGAAACGACGGTCGGAAACTTCGCTATTACCCACTTTACCATCCGTATAACGTATCTTCAAGAAAGAAACTGCCTTCGACAGAGGTTGCCAGAATTTCTCATTTGAAACAACCCATCCTACACCAAATGCAGGGAAAGTTCCGAAACGATGTTTGGGCGAAAAATTCTCGGCACCGTTATAACCGATGTTGAACTCTGCGAAGTAACGGTCTTTCCATGAATAAGTGGCACGACCGGCAATACCCATCATACGATACGGAATCGCATCTTCCAGTGTTCCTTTCGGATATAATAGTTTGGATTGCTGATTGAACAGGAATAACGCACTGACACGATGATCGTCGTTGAATGTCCGGTCATAGTTCAAGGAAGCCTCCAAATAGGTCTTTTTGTTACCACTCGTTTCCTGTTTATAGCTTAACACGTTACTTCCTTCATAAATACGTTGCAAAATAGGCTGCCCATTCATATCGTAAGGAACACTAGTGTCCAGGAAGTTGTAGGTAGACTCCGCACGGTCCTGATGTACATGTATCTCATTGTATACGTCGAATGCATACATAGCAGTCAGTTTCAGTCCTTTCGTGAGCATATCCAAATTCTGTGTGACGCGCAAATTAGAGTAAATCTGATTTTTCGTCAGGTTGTCATAGCCACGACGTGTAGCCTGCGAATAAGGGTTGTTAAAGTTGTTATTGGTTGAAGTTCCCGGTACATAGGCTTCTCCGTTAACAAAGAACATCTTCGGATATTCAACCGGTGAGATAGACATTGCCGCATTATACAAATCGGCAGAAGAGATGGCCGGATAATTTCCTTCTCCCAGATAACCTTGCGCACCGATCTCGACCTTAGTAGTAGGAGTTACATCGATATTCAAATTGGTAGTAAAGTTATAACGGCTATATTTCATTTTGGAGTCATAGGTGTTGATATTCTTATCAGTCACCGTCATACCTGTCTCATTAAAATAGCTGACTGATGCATAATAAGCGACTTTCTCGCTACCACCGCGTACATTTACATTCACACGACGATTATGTCCCCAATCATTAAAGATTTCTTTCAACCAATCCACATTCGGGTATAGATAAGGATCCTTGCCGGCAATCGTGTTACGTATTTGATCTTCTGTATATTTCGTAGCAATACCGTCATTACGCATTGCCTCGTTGGCTGCATTCATATAAGTGATACCGTCTGCCAAATCGACCATCTTCGTAAAACGGGTAAACGATTCATAATAATCCGCGCTCACTGTCGGTTTTCCTACCTTTCCCGGTTTGGTTTTAATCAAAATTACGCCATTGGCACCACGTACACCATACACAGCTGTTGCTGATGCATCTTTCAGCGTTGTCAACGATTCAATATCTTCCGGATCGATGTCATTGAACGAACGTTCCACTCCATCCACCAATACCAGCGGAGAAGAAGTGTTGGGAGTGGAAATACCACGAATCCAGATATCAGCAGCATCTTTTCCCGGTTCTCCTGTACGTTGTACAGCCACAACACCCGCCAGACGTCCCGCCAATGTAGTTGTCAAACTGGCAGAAGGCGTCTTAATATCTTCCATCTTCATGGAAGACTGTGCACCGATATTACTTATTTTACGCTGGGTACCATAACCCACAATAACAGTCTCTTCCAATTCGTTGACCTGTTCTTCCAAGGTGACATCATAAATGTTGGTGGAGGCATTGGTTCGTATTTCAGAAGTTTTAAACCCGATATAGGTAAATTTAAGCACTACACTCTTCTTGGTTACGAATATCTCATACAAACCATCCATGTTCGTAATCGAACCATTTGCATCTCCATCCACAGTGACGTTCACCCCAATAAGCGGCTCTCCTTTTATATCAGTGACACGTCCGGATATTTTCCGCTTATTCTGTTGCTGTTCGGTTGAAGCAGGGGCTTTTCCGGAAATAAATATTTGCCTGTCAGAGATCCGATAAGTACACGAAGTACCTTCGAAAAGTTCAGAAAGAATTTCTTCTATATTCTTATTCTTACTGTCGATAGATACCTTACGTTCTAAGTTGACAGCGTCATCTAAATAGAAGAAAACAAATTGACTACTTTTCTCTATTGTTTTAAGCACTTCTCTCAACGTCGAGTTACTCATGCTGACCGAAAGAGTCTTAAATTGAGAATAATTGTTGTAACTTGCGAAAGAGTAGTCTATTCCGAGAAGTAAAAAGCACAAGAATAGCCCGAGAACCTTACTCTTTCGTTCTCTAATTGCATTTTTCATATTAAACATGTTAAAAATTTCTCATAATATTATTTTCTGTATCTAAACATTTATAGGCACACAAGTCCCATCTGGATGATAGTTCGTATCATCCACTCTCTTCAATAATTACCATAAAATACGGGAGTTAGATTAGTTTATTATCTTATTTTTTATATCTATTTCTTTACTACTCGATACGTTTTATATTGTTCATCATAGGCATAAGAAATTGGTGCAACAAAGGTTAATCCATTAATAACTGTTTCAAAGTTGTCTTTCAAATCGATTTTTCCGGAACATTTTATTTTACTTAGCGCTGGGTCAAATTCTACATTCACACCATAATAGGTAGACAAGCGTTGCAAGACTATTCCCAAATCGGCACTTTGGAAACAATAGAGTCCATTTATCCACGATATTGCCTGTTCTACATCTACTTGTGATATATTTTCCTTTCCATCGGCAGAACTGAACATCTGATTAGGAGCCAAAATCGCTTTCGGAGTCCGGGCTGTCTCTACCTGAACACATCCTTGCGCCAGCACTACACTTCTAATTGCTTCCGACTCATACGCCGTTACATTAAATTTAGTACCAAGCACCCTGACATTCATATCTTTGGTCCGCACATAGAAAGGGCGGTTTTCATCTCTGGCTACTTCTATGTAGATTTCTCCGTCCACATAGATTTCACGTTTATCTTTTTCAAACTCTACCGGATAAATCACTCTCGTGCCGGCATTCACCCAGACTTTAGATCCATCGGCAAACGTCAATACCGATCGCTTTCCACGCGGAATGACCAATTGATTGTAAGCAGCCGATTTTTCCTTTTGTATACTTTCCTGATTTGTTTTGATTTCTACGGAATCATACGTAATCTCCGTTTCTTTTTCTTTCAGGCTCACTACGTTATCTTCCGCCAAAATCAACAGTGTTTCTTCCGTCAGAGGCAAATCAGCTTTGGTATTCACTGCAAAAGTGGCAATATCCGGATCCAGCACCGAAGAATAACTCTTTAATAAGAAGAAACATCCCACAAGAATAGCAACACTGGCCGCCGAGCTCAATCCTATTAAGAAATAGTTCTTACGTTTCGCCTTCTCCTTATTTATATTGGTTGCCTGAATACGAGTCCATAAATCATCCGTTTCCTCGTTTGAAAGTACTTCTTCTTTCTCTTTTGAAAAAACCTCCAAATATCTTTTTGCTGCTATATATTCATCTATATTAGAAGGATTCATCTGTTCAAATTCATCCCAGAACTTCTGTGTTTCTTCCGTAGGATAATTCATGGAAGAAATAAAGAAATCATTCTGAAGGAATTCTTCAAAAGTATATAGGGAAAAATCTGTATGTTTTTGTTCAGAGTTCATCATTTTCATTGTCTTTACGTATGAATAACAGTTGTACTTTCATTTTATACTCACCTTTTCCGAAGTTTTTTCCACTTTTTTTTGATTGACAGGAAAAATAGGCTGATTATTCTCTCTTATTTTCTCTTAAATAAGTCCCGGATACGTCCCAAAGCCCGTTGAATGGAGTTAGAAACAGATTGATTATTCATGTCTGTCACCTTACTTATTTCATCGATACTCATCTCTTTGATATATCGATAATAAATAATTTCACGCTGTCTGTCCGTCAATACAGACATCATAGTATGCACGGTTGCCTGAACTTGTTTTTCCTGTTCATTATTAATATATATAGTTTCCGGAGTGGAAGGGGATTCGTCAACCGTCTCTTCTCTCTCACCTATTTCATCAAATGGAAAAGAGTCTGTTGTTTTTTTAAGCGCATTAAAAAGAGTGTTTTTCAACGCTACCGTCAAATAAGCTGCAATATTATCTGTTGGGGCTAACTTTGCACGATTCATGTGGATTTTCACAAACACATCATGTATGCAATCTTTAATTAATTCTTTGTCTGAAGTATATAATAGTCCGAATCGAAACAGATCTTGCACCGTTCGATTATAGATTTGGGTATACGCACTCGAATCTCCCTCGAGAAACCTTTTCCACAAAAGGGAGTCGGAAAGAGTGTGTATATCTGGTTTCATTATAATAAGTATATTTGATTTACAAGGACAAAAATAAAACAATAAATCAAAAAAAGCCCATCTTTATTAAAATATTAATTACGGATGGGCTGAACTTTTCAGATTTTACTTCAATGGGCTTGCCTTTACTCCCTCGAAAGTCATCTTTATGGGTTTTATTTTTCCATCTTTATCAAAGTACATACGGTCAACGCAGGTCACACGAGCGTTTCCATCCGTTTCACCCAATGGATGGCGATGATAAATGATGTACCATTCATCCTCTCCCGGCCCTTTTATAACTGAATGATGACCGGCACCTGTTCCAATATTGGGATCTCTCTGTAATATTTTTGCTTCTCTTTTGAAGGGTCCGAACGGTGAGTCGGCAATGGCATAAGCAACACAATAATCCGGTCCGGTCCAACCGCCTTCCGACCACATAAAATAGTATTTTCCGTTACGTTTCAACATAAAAGGTCCCTCTACATATTTTTCGGGGGTTACTTCCTTATAAAGGGTACCATCTTCAAACGGTACAATACTCAACAAGTCCGGGGCCAGTTTCACCATATTACAATGTCCCCAGCCACCATAATACATATAATATTGTCCGTCATCATCTTTGTAAACAAACTGATCGATCGGTTGCGCACCATTTACAAATTTATCAATCAGAGGTTTGCCTAACGCATCTTTAAATGGTCCGGCAGGATTGTCGGCCACAGCTACACCAATACCGCCCAGTTCATTATTGCTTTGGATATCATTCGCACCGAAGAATATATAATATTTATCATTCGCATGAATCACGGCAGGTGCCCACAAAGCACGTTTAAACCAACTAATATTCTCTTTTGATAACACTTTCGGGTGCTTTGTCCAGTTCACCAGGTCTTTAGACGAGAAGGCGTCCATGAAAGTCTGTTCGTCATAAGGCGCCGAATACGTAGGATAAATCCAGTATTCATCCCCAAATACAACTCCTTCCGGATCGGCATACCATCCCGGGAATACAGGATTGCCACTCGTCTTCGGTTGTTGATTGGCTTTTTGTCCAAATACAGACTGGGAACAGCAAATAACACTAAGAAGAATAAGGTGTTTCAGTTTCATACAATATCAATTTTAAAGTTCGTGCTGCAAAGATGAGAAAAAACAACTAGAAAATTCAATAAATACGAACCAATTAAGGATAAATACTAACCAATCTGCAAAAAAAAGATGATTTATCAAGATTTTATGCTTTCTTTGCAATATCATTATTAAGTAAAAAATACCATGAGAAGCAGATTGTTATTCTTAACCGTACTTTTAATAATTATTTGTGCATCCTGTCAACCCAAGAAGAAAACAGAACCGGAAAAGGAAACCGTAACAGGAGCTACTTATACAAATCCGCTACGTGAAAGAGGAGCAGAGCCATGGGCTGTTTTTCATGAAGGAAAATATTATTATACGCAAGGCTCTGAAAGTAGAATTATGCTTTGGGAAACCAGTGACATAACAAATTTGAATGATAGTCTTAGAAAACCTGTATGGATACCAACCGACCCAAGTAATTCCCATCACTTATGGGCCCCCGAAATGCATCGCATCAACAACAAATGGTATATTTACTTCGCAGCAGACGATGGCAATATGGACAATCACCAGATTTATGTGATCGAAAACGAGGCTGATATTCCTACAGAAGGTAAGTTTGTCATGAAAGGGCGCATACCGACCGACAAAGATAACAACTGGGCAATTCATGCGAGTACTTTCGAACACAACGGACAGCGTTACATGATTTGGTGCGGATGGCAAAAACGAAGAATTGACAGCGAGACACAATGTATTTACATCGCTTCGATGGAAAATCCGTGGACTCTTTCTTCCGACAGAGTTCTGATTTCCAAACCTGAATATGAATGGGAGTCTCAATGGGTGAATCCCGATGGCAGCAAAACAGCCTATCCGATCCATGTGAACGAAGCCCCTCATTTCTTTCAGCCGAAGAATAAAGATAAAGTATGCATTTTTTATTCCGCCAGCGGTAGCTGGACTCCCTATTATTGTGTAGGATTGCTAACAGCAGACGCCAATGCCAACCTGTTGGACCCTGCTTCCTGGAAGAAACATCCGACACCCGTATTTCAGCAGGAACCGGAGAATGAAGTTTTTGGCCCCGGCGGCAGTTCTTTCGTCTCTTCACCGGATGGAAAGGAATGTTATATGTTTTATCATGCCCGTCAGATACCGAATGATGCTCCGGGTGCAATGGACTCACGTACTCCCCGTTTACAAAAAATAGAGTGGGACAAAGATGGGATGCCTATACTGGGAATACCGGATAAAACCGGAACAATATTGCCCAAACCATCAGGAACAAAAATAGCTGAAAAATAACAAAAACATTGATTCATACGATTCAGCAGTCAAACGCTAATTAACATGAACCCATAAAGGACAAAAACTGACCATCACTTCCATTCTCTATTACCCAAAGCCGCTTTATACGGGACTTTATATAAAAAAGAAGAGAATTTGCTGTTTTTTGAACGGTAATTTTCCTTTATTCTCTTTTAATTCCCCTTTCTTTGCAATATCCTTTTAATAGAATTTATATCTAATAACTAACTATATTTTTATACCATGAACATGAAAAAGAATTTTCTAACAATGCTGCTTGCATTGGCTTTATGCAGTTCGACTTTTGCTCAATGGAAACCTGCCGGTGACAAAATCAAAACATCGTGGGGAGAACAGCTTGACCCTAAAAACGTATTGCCGGAATATCCGCGTCCTATCATGGAGCGCAACGACTGGAAAAACCTGAACGGGCTTTGGAAATATGCAATCACTCCCAAAGGTACTCCTGCACCTGCCGCTTACCAGGGTGATATTCTTGTTCCTTTTGCCGTAGAATCGTCTTTATCAGGCGTAGGCAAAATGATAAACGAGAAAGAAGAACTGTGGTACCAACGCACTTTCGATGTTCCTTCTGCCTGGCGTGGTAAACAAATCCTGTTGCATTTCGGTGCGGTAGACTGGAAAGCAGAAGTTTGGGTGAATGATGTAAAAGTAGGCGAACACACAGGCGGATTCACTCCTTTCTATTTCGATATTACTTCTGTACTTAATAAAGGAAATAATGACCTGGTAGTAAAAGTATGGGACCCTTCAGATCGTGGCGAACAACCCAGAGGAAAGCAAATAGCAAATCCTCATGGCATTTGGTACACTCCGGTTACAGGTATCTGGCAAACAGTGTGGTTGGAACCGGTTGCAACACAATACATCACTAATCTGAAAACTACTCCTGATATTGACAATAATTCTGTTAAGGTAGAAGTTGCCGCCAATACAACTTCTGCAGATAAAGTGGAAGTAAAAGTATTCGATGGCAAGAACCTTGTAGCCAAAGGCGCAGCGTTGAACGGAGTACCTGTTGAACTGGCAATGCCTGCTAATGCTAAACTGTGGTCTCCGGACTCTCCTTTCCTCTACAACATGGAAGTGACTCTGTATAAGGACGGAAAAGCAATAGACCAGGTAAAGAGTTATACGGCTATGCGTAAATATTCTATCCGCAAAGGTCAGAATGGCATCACTCGCCTGCAATTGAACAACAAAGACTATTTCCAGTTCGGTCCGCTCGACCAGGGATGGTGGCCTGACGGTTTGTATACTGCACCAACAGACGAAGCATTGGTTTATGACTTGAAGAAGACGAAAGACTTCGGCTACAACATGGTACGTAAGCACGTCAAAGTAGAACCTGCACGCTGGTACACTCATTGCGACCAATTAGGATTGATCGTATGGCAAGATATGCCGAACGGTGGTCCTAGCCCACAGTGGCAGGCACGCAACTACTTTAACGGCAGAGAAGTGATTCGTTCCGCTGCTTCGGAAGCTAACTACCGCAAAGAGTGGAAAGAAATCATCGACTGTTTGTATTCTTATCCGAGTATCGCTGTATGGGTTCCTTTCAATGAAGCATGGGGACAATTCAAGACTCCGGAAATCGTAGCATGGACTAAAGAATACGATCCTAGCCGCCTGGTGAATCCTGCCAGCGGTGGTAATCACTATACTTGTGGCGATATTCTCGACCTTCACCACTATCCGGGCCCGAACATGTTCCTTTACGATCCGAGACGCGCTACCGTATTGGGTGAATATGGAGGTATCGGCTTGGTAGTAGAAGGAAACACTTGGGTGAATGACAAGAAAAACTGGGGTTATGTGAAGTTCAATACATCGGACGAAGTAACGAACGAATACATTAAATATGGCAAACATCTGTTGGAATTGATCCAGAAAGGATTCTCTGCTGCCGTATATACCCAGACAACAGACGTAGAAGGTGAAATCAACGGTCTGATGACTTATGACCGTAAAGTTATCAAGATGAATGAAGCTAAAGTCAGAGAAATCAACCAACAGATCTGTAACTCTCTGAATAAATAATAAATAGAATAATACTCTTTTCCTTGTTGAAACTAAAAACAGCACCTATGACGTCTATTCAGGGTGCTGTTTTTTTATATTCATATTCTTTTTCAGAAATGCTTATTCTTCCTGCATGAAGATCTTTACCTGATTCCAACTATTCTTCGTATCATTCGATACTTTTTCACCAGGAGTAGAACGACCATTCTCTACATATTGCTTCATAGCCCGTTTCATTTCTTTCACCTCATTTTCGTAACGCTTATCACCGATAATGTTTTCTTTTTCCGAAGGATCTTTCACGATATCAAACAATTGCATCGGAGGGAACTTCGCCACATCAGAAGGTTTGACAGGATAAGAAAAGCCACCCGAACCTCCGTAGAACACCAATTTCAGTTGGGAAGTACGCAAAGACAAATACCCCTCTCCCGCTTCGTGCACCAAGTCTTTACGCGCAGAAGCACCTTTCTTACTCAATATCGGCCACATACTGTAACTGTCAACAGCTTCTTCTGTCTCCAAATTGTGGTTAAGCATTTGGGCAAAAGTGGCATAAAAGTCTATCAATGAGACTAAAGAGTTGTTTGTCTCTTTCCCATATTTTCCTTTCCAGGAGACAATAAGGGGAATTCTGTGTCCACCTTCGTAAATATCGCTTTTGTAGCCTCTGTAGATGTAACTAGGAAAATGTCCTTTCTTTTCCATATCTTTCACGCCGATATAACCGGCACACCCATTATCCGAAGCAAAGACAATGATGGTATTATCCAGTTGCTTGTTCTTCTTTAATGTTTTTACGATTTGGCGCACCATGTCGTCTATCATAACTACGAAATCGCCATAAGGACCGATACTGGTTTTACCCTGAAACTCTTTCGAAGGCAATATAGGTGTGTGGGGAGCAGTAATAGGCAAATATAAGAAAAACGGCTTCTTGCTGCCTTTTTGTTCATTGATATAGTTCAGGCCATGACGAATGATGTTGGGAAAACATTCTTCCGGCTTGAAGTCGGCTCCTGCCATTCCTCCGTGCATCAATAATGCCAGATTCTTTTTCTGGGGTTCTATCACATGATCGGGGATAGAGGTTGCTTTGTTATTTTCTACATAAACATAGGGAGAAATATCCAATGACGCGGGTATGCCGAAGTAGTAATCAAATCCTCTGTCGGTGGGTCCGTTCTTGATCGGAAGCGAGAAATCTATATCTTTCATACTTCTGCCATTGTTCGTATATCCCCAGTCCCAGCCTAAGTGCCATTTACCGATACAAGCGGTATTATAGCCATTTGCAGAAAACATTTGCGCGATTGTGCGACGTTCAGGATCAATCATTGCAGGCGAATCGCCATCAAGACCACCTCGTTTCAGCTTGGTTCGCCACGGATACCTTCCGGTCAGAAGAGAATATCTGGAAGGAGTGGATAAAGCGGAAGAAGCATGGGCATCCGTAAAGGCAATCCCGTGCTCGGCCAGTTTGTCAATGTTAGGAGTATGGATTTTAGATTCGGGATTAAAGGCCGAGATGTCTCCATAACCCAAATCATCCGCCAATATAAATACGATATTGGGTGTTTGCGCTTTTACAGCAGCAGTTGTAAGAAGTGCAGAGGAGATTGTGATTAGTTTATTCATATATTGAATGTATTAAAGCTATAGTTTATGTATGATATAACCTATCTCTTCATGTTTTCCAACCGACATGCCCGGATTATCTGACTGACATCTCAATCGTTCCACTCCAGTAGACAAGTCTTTTCACTCCAGTGAACGAATCTATGCACCCTAGTGAACAGCCCTCGTCACTCTAGTGGAACGATGGAGATGCTCTATCAATAACTGGACGATAACGAATGAAAAACATGCTGGCATAGGGTTGTTTGAATGATAAGTACCTTTCATCTGTTTTCAATGTAAATAAGATCAGCAACCATCGTCTATGCAGTCATCATAAGAAATGTATGAGAAATGCAGGATGAATGCAGGGCAGATGTATGAGAAATCATTGAAAAACGAATGAGAAATAGCCGTTTTTTCGTTAAAACATCTGTAAAAAGTATGAGAAATGCCTGTATGGAAAGCATTTCTCATACTATATATTATTGATTATAAACTCATTATCTAGATTTTATGAGAAATGAGAAATAAAAAAGATAAATCTCTTTCAGCGAGCAACAAGCGGTAGCATTACGAATATTATACATTGGCTGCTTTCTTCTGCCTATTCTTAGGAGCACGCGGCCGGTCTTTATCAGCTCCGGTATCATTTTGCTGTTTCATCCATTTTTGCAGTTCCATCGTTAGTTCTGCCTTCTTCTTACTATATTTCTTCACATCCGCCAGATTGTTCATTTCAAACGGATCTTTCTTGATATCATATAATTCGAACTCGGGACGATTCTTATAGCGGTTCATGATTTTATGTGCCTGATCCGTGTCCTGTGCTTTCCACGAGAGATACCATTCTGCCTTTTCAATATGCTTTTCTACGTATGTTTCCTTCGGAGTCAAGTTCCAGATTAGACGATAGCGTCCGTCTGAAATAGAACGGATTGGATATGCCGGACCTTCCGGAACATTGTTGTGAACATGATAAGCATACTTATGGTGTGTCTTTGTTTTCCCTTGAAATACATCTACCAGACTCTTTCCATCTATTACGTCAGGCACCTTTCCGCCTGCAACATCGATAAATGTAGGAAGAAGGTCTTCATATTGCACAATAGCGGAAGTCTCCGTACCGGGTTTAATGACACCCGGCCAGGAAGCCACCATCGCCGACTTGACACCGGCACTCCAATTGGTCCATTTGGCTCCGGCAAATTGCGTACCCTGCTCGGATATGAAAATGACAAGAGTGTTCTGCAGCAGATTCTTTTCTTTCAGAATCTGCATAGCGTCACCCACCTGTTGATCGAGCAAGCCGACTTCTGCCAAATATCTGGCATAGTATTCACGTGTTACTTCCGTGTCGATAAACTGTGGCGGCAACTGAAGTTTCTTCCGGTCGAAAACGGAAGCGTCACCACCTGTCCAGGGAGCATGCGAATTAATAGAAGCCAAGACAAGGCAGAAAGGTTGGGAAGCATCACGCTCCATAAACTTCTCGATACCTTTGGTATGATAGTCAGTGTTTGGGCTTGTACATCCTTTGGGGAATCCCGGTACATCTTCGAACGGGAAGTTAGCCAAAGGTTTGATATGCCACTTCCCGGCCAATCCAACCCGATAACCCAGATTTCCTAGATAAGTAGGGAGAGATTTTACATCGGCATTGACCGAGCTATGGTTGGCGTAACCGCCATGATGCATCGGATACATACCTGTATAAACACAATGCCGGGTAGGCGTACTCATCGAAACAGAATTATACGCACTGTTGAATTTTATCCCCTGTCGAGCCAATGCATCTATATGGGGAGTCTTGTTATTGACCGCTCCAAAACAGCCTATATCGTAATAGGAGCAGTCATCGGCTATGATTAATAATATATTAGGCTTTGAAGGAGTTTGGGCAAACCCGTTTCCTATCGCCAATCCGCCTAAGAGGCATAAACTAATCATTGATTTTTCCATCTTGTATTATTTTCAATTCATAGGGTTAACAGATTCAACGTACTACTTTCCATTCTTTAGGAGCTTTGAATCCGTCACGACCTTTACCGTAAGGTACTTCCGGTACACAAGGAGTGATCGTGTCATATTTCAGGGCAACCTCATACAAAGCTTTCACAATTTTCTCGTTTCCTGCGCTGGCATTTTTCTTTTCGTAAGGATCTGTTTTATAATCAACCAAGAAATCCTGTTTCAAATCCAGTCCCGGTTTCATACCTTTTCTTATCAGTTTATAGTCTTTATTGACTACTGCTCCGTGTCCCAAATAAAAATCGCGGTCGATACAGGTCTTTTTACCGTTTAATACAGGGAGGATGCTGATGCCGTCATATTCACGTTTCGGACGGCTGTGATCTCCGACCAAATCTTTCAATGTGGGAACAAGGTCAACAAAACCTGTCACCTGTGAACTCAAGTTCTTATATTGTTTCTCTGCCTTCTTCCAATAAAGAACAGCCGGTGCATGTACCCCTCCGTCCCACTCGTCGAATTTATGTCCACGCAAAGGTCCTGATGAAGATCCCGGAACACCGGCAGTGCCGTTATCACTAAAGAAGATAAAGAAAGTGTTGTCCATAATTCCTTTCTTCTTCAAGGCATCTACAATAGCACCGATTCCCCTGTCCATACAAGAAACCATTGCACTGTAAGTCGCTTTTTTCTGTTCTTTCGGTGTCAGGCTGTCGAAATTGTCTGTATAGAGTTTTATATCTTTTTCCTGTGCCTGCAAAGGTGTATGAGGTGCATTATAGGCCACATACAACATAAACGGACCTTCTTTCTCGTATGCATCGATACAGCGGATGGCTTCTTTGGTTATCAATTCGGTAGAATATCCTTTGTCGTGGCAGGTTTCCCAGTCGTTGTGCCAGTCCAGTTCACCTTCACGCGTCAGGTCGAAATAATCTATCGCACCGTTCAGATGACCATAGAAATGCGAAAAGCCCCTATTCATCGGATAATGCACTTTCTTGGTATGTCCCAGATGCCACTTACCAATAATGGCTCTGTTCTTATATCCGTTACGTGCCAGCATATCGGCCATCGTTTCTTCATTCTCATCCAGTCCGTCCTCACGCCAGGGCGGAATAACAGCCGAACGGACACCAAACCGGTTCGGGTAACGTCCCGTCATCAGTCCCGCACGGGTGGGCGTACTGATGGGAGAAGTGTAGAAGCGTTCGAGTTCCACTCCTTCGCCCACCAAAGCATCCAGACAGGGAGTCTTGATTTCACTACCATGAAACCCTACATCTCCCCAACCCAAATCGTCGGCCAATACAATCACAATATTAGGACGCTCTGTCTGCGCATGAAGAAATGCCGGAAGCAGAGTACATCCACAAAGCAAACCAAAAAATTCTTTTTTCATGATATACGATTTATAAATTACATTCTGTGTTTTATTCGTTTTGATGTGTGACGGCTTATTTTCTCTTTCCCGGCATGTGTTCGAAGGCACGCATCTCGGTAGGTTGTCCTTCGTCTCCACAATCCTTCATCCAGCGTTTCAACTCTTTATCCAAGCGGCTGATGGTAGAAGCTTGTTTCGCGTCCTCCGCCAGATTTTTCATACAATACGGGTCGTTCTTCACATCATACAATTCGATAGCCGGACGATGCTGGTATTTAGTCGTCATCGCTTTTGCATGACTATCCGTTTCCGCCAGACTTTTCCACTCTTTAAACAAAGGAGATTTTGTTTCAACATTCTGGAAAGTAGCTTCCGGGGTGAGATTGACAATATATCTGTATCGGCCGTCGTATACCGAACGGATGCCATAATAAGGCGATCCGGCATTGATGCCTCTCGTGGTCTGAAGGGAGAAAGAATATTTCTTGTGTGCTTTCTTCTTGCCTGTCAATACCAGTTTAAAGCTTTCGCCATCTACTTTTGCCTGCGGCTTTCCTCCTATTATGTCGACAAAAGTAGGGACAATATCTACATATTCCACCAACGCGTCACTTACGCTTCCCGGCTTAACCACTCCCGGCCAACGAACGATACAGGCAGAGTGTACCCCCGCATCATAACAAGTCCATTTGGCAAAAGGCAGGCTGTTGCCTTGTTCGCTCAAATATACGACAACTGATTTATCCGTCATTTTTTCCTGATCTAAAATAGAAAGGACATTGCCGAATTCCTGGTCCATATAATTGATCTCTGCCAGATAATGGGTAAACAACTCGCGAGTCTGGGGAATATCTACATACATAGGAGGCAGTGTCAGTTTGTCCGCATTAAATTGAGAGGCATCGCCTTTATTCCAGGGAGTATGCGGTTGATTGGAGGCTACAAACAGACAGAAAGGTTCGCCTTTCGCCTTGCAATCGGAAATAAAATTCTGAATTGCTTCAAAATTCAAGTCCCCACCTTTCAAAGGAGGTACATAAAGGTCGAAAGGAAATACTGATTTCGGGGCAATATGCGATTTCCCGATCAACGCGACTTTATAACCCAACGGTTGCAGATGATGTACAACGCTCAATGTGCCTTCATTGGCACAAGTATGGTTAGGGTAAGCCCCGCTACGTACAGGCCATACACCAGTATATAGATTATGGCGGGTAGGCGATGACATCGGAACAGCCTGATAGGCTTGTGTGAAGCGTACTCCCTGTGTGGCAAAATGGTCGATATTCGGAGTCTTCGAATCAACACTGCCATAACAGCCCAAGTCATAATGAGAACAATCGTCGGCTATGAACAATAGGAAGTTCGGTTTTTCCGTTTGCTGGGCGAAAGACAGGCTGGTAGCTCCCAAGGCTACGGATGCACTTACTAGTAATTTATTCATTTTGTGTTCCTCCTTTATTTATTTCTTCGGATGTTTAGGTAATACAAAGTTTGAATTCGCCCATTTCTCCCATTCGGCAACTAACTTGGTAAGCACTTCAGGGTGCTGTTCTGCCAGATTGTTACGTTCGGTACGGTCTTTAACCACATCGTACAATTCCCATTCTTTTCCTTTTTCGTCGCGGATTGCTTTCCAGTTTCCCCAGCGGATCGCTCTATTGTTCTGATGTTCCCAATACATATATTCATGCAGAGAGTCTGCTTTCTTCTGAATGGCAGGGAAAAGGCTGCTACCTACTAATGGATGTATTTTGTTTCCACCGTGATAAGTTTCCGGATAGGCGGCTCCTGTCGCTTCCAGAATAGTCGGCATAATGTCCGGCAGATAACCGGGAACACGGCACCATTCACCTTTTTTATTTTTCAGATTGCTTTTCCATGACACGATGAGAGGAGTGGAAATACCTCCTTCATAAGAGCGACATTTATATTTGCGGAACGGAGTATTGGAAACCTGTGCCCATGCTCTTCCGTAAGAAGGGAACACGCTACAAGCCGGATTGTTGATTTCAGACACTTTCCCGCCTCCCAATTCAGCGTATGGCTCGGCACAAGCACCGTTGTCGGACAAGAACATGACAAGCGTGTTATCCAGTTTATGATTCTTCTTCAGGTAGTCCAGCAGTTTTCCTACATTATAATCTACACAATGCACCTGCGCTGCATAAACGGCCATCCGGTAGGCTACTTCATCTTTTTCCTTCTCTGTCAGTTCGTCCCATTTCCGATTTTCCCATTCGGCAAACTCTGTATTCGAGTCGATAATTCCCAACTTAGCCATCCGCTTCCGTCTTGCTTCACGAATTTCATCCCACCCTTTCTCACGATAGATCTTCGTGAATTTTTGAATATCTTCTTCTTTTGCCTGCAACGGCCAGTGAGGAGCGTTGAATGCCAGATATAGGAAGAAAGGTTTGTCGTCTTTCTGCTCATCAACAAAGCGGATTGCGTAATCGGTAAATGCATCTGTTGTATAATAAGGTGCTTCCGGCTCCGGAAGTTTTGTATTGTCAAGGGTTAAGCCGCGTCCTCCCGATGGACGGAGATAACTGCAAGCTCCTGCCAAAATTCCGTAGAAGCGTTCAAATCCCCGTTGCAAGGGCCACTTTTCTTCTCCATGCATTCCCAGATGCCATTTACCTGCCATATAGGTATGGTAGCCGCCTTCTTTCAGAACTTCGGCTATTGTGACACAATTGCGGTTGAGGAATCCTTTGTATCCCGGCACTCCCCAATCATTCGGACTCTTTTGACCAGGATTTTTAAACGGGTCCTCGGACATCTGGCCGATACCTGCCTGATGTTGATATAGTCCTGTCATTAAACTAGCCCGGGCGGGGCAAGAACGTGAAGTGTTGTAGAATTGTGTGAAACGTACCCCTTTGGATGCCAGTGCATCAATATTAGGGGTCAGTATTTCTCCACCGTAGCAGCCGATATCGGAATAACCCATATCATCTACCATAATCAGTACGACATTCGGCTTTTCTTGTGCCGAACAAAACGACGCCATCAGTAGGGGGGCGGTCATTAAGAAATTCTTCTTTACCATAGTATTATCAATTATCTGGAAAACAAAAGTAGAGAAGTTTATGCAAAAGGAAGGAAAAATGCTAATCAATAAAGAACAAAATCAGGTATATATGATACTCAAAAAGAAAATTCCCTATTTAAAAGACAATAGAACCCTGCTGTTTTCGACGTTTAATTCAAGGTGATCACAAATGTTCTTTTAGAATGAACAGCTTTTTTCTTTTATTGAACAATATGTTTCCTCTTTTGTATTTTGAATGTCATATCTTTGTATAAAACTAATACACTAAAATTTGCGCACAAAACGCAAAACAAAAAAAACAGCATAATGAAAAAGACACATCTGATTTTGGTCGGTTTATTGTTATCCTTTACATTAAACGCAGCCAATGATATTCCTCGCCCGGAATATCCGAGACCTCAGTTTGAAAGATCCGAATGGATCAATCTCAATGGCCAATGGACATACGAATTCGACTTCTCCAATTCGGGAAAAAGTCGGCGGTTGACAAGAGCCAAGCAATTCAGTAATACGATTACTGTCCCTTTCTGCCCCGAAAGCAAGCTATCAGGAGTAAATTATACCGATTTTATCAATCAAATGTGGTACCAGCGTTCCATATCTATACCTTCCGGCTGGGAGGGAAAGAAAATCATACTGCACTTTGGGGCGGTAGACTATTACACTGAAGTTTTTATCGACGGACACCATGTAGGTAATCATTATGGAGGAAATTCTTCTTTTTCAATGGATGTGACTCCTGCCGTAAAAGCGGGACAAAAGCACAATCTGGTTGTTTATGTTACCGATGACGCCCGTTCGGGACTTCAAACCATCGGTAAACAATCTACCCGGATATCTCCTTATGGCTGTTTTTACTCCCGTGTTACAGGTATTTGGCAAACAGTGTGGATGGAGGCTGTTTCTCACTATGGTCTGAAATCAGCTGTAACTACCCCGGATATTGATGAAGAACAGCTAATCATTACGCCTGAATTTTACCGAGCTTCTAATGACAGGATGCTCCAAATTACATTGTACGATAACCAAAGAAAAGTGATTCAAAAAACAGTAAAATGCAATAATGGAGTTCCTATTATTCTTCCCGTCAAGAACATGAAACTCTGGAGTCCTGAAGATCCTCACCTTTATGATATCGTTTACAGTATCAAAAACTCGACCGGAGAAATCATAGATGAAGTAAAATCCTACGTAGGTATGCGTAAGGTGCACACATCGGATGGAGTGATCTACTTAAACAATGAACCTTACTTTCAACGCCTCGTCTTGAATCAAGGCTATTATCCGGATGGACTCTGGACTGCTCCGACTGACGAGGCTCTGAAAAATGATATTCTACTAAGTAAAGCTGCCGGATTTAACGGAGCACGCCTTCATCAAAAGGTTTTTGAAGAAAGATTCCATTATTGGGCCGATAAATTAGGATTTATAACCTGGGGAGAATCTCCCAATTGGGGTATGAGCATCAAGAGTGAAATAGCATCGCGCAACTTTATCAGCGAATGGACAGAAGTCATTACACGGGACCGCAATCACCCATCAATCATAACTTGGGTTCCCTTCAATCAGCCTCTTGAAGATGCATTAGCTCTCCTGACGGGTACCATGATGCGCCTGTGTATCGACACCTATCAACAAACCAAAGCCATAGATCCTTCACGCCCCGTGAATGGTATTGCAGGTGACGTACATTTTATGAGTGACATCTGGAGCATCCGAAACTATGAATCTAATGCAACACGCTTCGCACAACAATTGAAGCCTAACAACAGAATGGCATTTTACAACAATCAGCCTTTTTTCATCGGAGAATTCGGAGGAATACTTTGGACTGAATCCACCAACCGGGATAATTCGTGGGGATATGGTGGAATGCTTACCAATGAAGAAGGATTCTACGAACGCTTGGATAATTTGATGGACGCGATAGCTTCCTCACCGGACGTTACCGGATTCTGCTACACTCAATTGACTGACATTGATTTAGAGAAAAATGGAATTTATTATTATGACCGACGTCCTAAGTTGGATATGCAACGTATCAAAACGATCTTTGAAAAGATTCCAAGCAGACCGAAAAAAATAAAATAATGAGCCATCATGAAGAACAAACTATTCTTATTGATATTTACACTATGTAATCTCCTGACCGCGTATGCGTCAGGAGAAGTACCTCCCGCCAAGGTTGTATTCCAACAATACATGAACCAGGCACAAACATTCTCCAACAACTTTCCGCGGGAGAAAGCGTATTTACATTTTGATAATACGAGTTATTATGTCGGTGACACAATTTGGTTCAAAGCTTATGTCACCCTTGCCGAAAAACAGACTTTCAGTCTAATCAGTCGTCCTCTGTATGTGGAGTTAGTAGATCAGACGGGGCATATAGCAGATAAACAAATTATCAAGCTGACACAGGGACAAGGGAATGGACAATTCATTCTTCCTCATTCAATGTTATCCGGTTATTATGAGGTACGTGCCTATACGCGCTGGATGCTTGCTTTCAATGAACCGCAGTATTTCTCACGGACTTTCCCCATTTATCAACTATCCAATAGTGATAAGCTGGAACGTAGTATCACAACTTATGAACTTAGTCAATCAATGGAAAACCGTCCATCGGAAACGGAAGAGAAGTTGAATGTGCGCTTTTTTCCTGAAGGAGGACAACTAGTAGAAGGAATTACCTCTCAAGTCGCTTTCAAAGCGGAAAGTAAAAATGAAGGGAATATAGAATTATCGGGAACAATCTATACCAAAGAAGGTACAGAGATCACTTCCTTCGAGACTTTACACGATGGAATGGGGCATTTTGAATATACCCCTTCCGCTCAGCCTGCCATTGCTAAAGTCAATTTTCAAGGAAAGAAATATGAATTCACACTCCCACAAGCATTACCTAACGGATATGTTTTGAGCACTGTCAGTAATGCCGGCGCCCTTTTGGTGAAAGTTTCCTGCAATGCCGCTACTCCTCAAGATACACTGGCTGTATTTATCAGCCATCAGGGGCGACCGTATGTTCATCAACTGATTAGTTGCCGGGCGGATGCTCCACGGGAGTTCATTCTACCCACCCGTAAGCTACCGGCAGGTGTACTGCAAGTCAGCCTCATCAACCGGGCAGGCAATACATTGTGCGAACGTTTTGTCTTTGCCAATCCGCGTGCTCCCCTGCAAATATCAACGGAAGGATTGAAAGAGGTATATGCTCCCTACGCTCCCATCCGTTGCGAATTGCAAATAAAGAATGCTAAAGGGGAACCTGTGTCCGGAGAATTGTCGGTCAGCATCCGGGATGGTGTCCGGTCGGATTATCTGGAGTATGACAACAATATTTTCACTGACCTGCTATTAACCTCCGATTTAAAAGGATATATCCATCAACCCGGTTATTACTTTGCGTCTCCGTCTCCGCGGAAGCAAACCGAACTGGATGTTTTATTGATGGTGCACGGATGGCGTAAATACGACATGAGCCAGGCCATCTCTACCGCTCCTTTCACTCCGCTTCAATTGCCGGAAACACAATTGGCACTGAACGGGCAGGTGAAATCAACCATTCTCAAAAATAAACTGAAAGATATTGCGCTTAGCGTGATAGTGAAGAAGAACGATCAATTCATAACCGGAGGAACCGTGACCGATGAAAACGGCCGTTTCACCATTCCTGTGGAAGATTTTGAAGGAACGACGGAGGCAGTGATCCAAACCCGGAAAGTCGGTAAAGAACGTAATAAGGATGCTTCTATACTGATCGACCGCAATTTCTCCCCCGCTCCGCGGGCTTACGGCTACAAGGAGCTTCATCCGGAATGGAAAGACCTGGCCTACTGGCAACAGAAAGCCGAGAGTTTTGATTCTTTATACATGGATTCCATCCGGAGGGTAGAAGGACTTTATGTATTGGATGAAGTGGAGATAAAAAGTAAACGCCGGCAAGGAAGCAACATGGCTACCAAAATCAGCGAAAAGAGTATTGATGCTTATTACGATGTACGCCGTTCGGTGGATGTATTACGCGATAATGGAAAGATTGTCACCACCATTCCCGAATTAATGGAAAAATTGAGTCCGCAATTTTATTGGGATCGCACCAATGACAAGCATACGTATCGTCAAAAACCGATCTGCTATATCATGGATAATCACATTTTGTCTGAAACAGAAACTCAAATGATGCTGACTGAAGTGGACGGATTGGCTTCTATCATCATTAGCAAAGGCACCGGAGGTATCGATGACGACATTATCCAAAATACAAAGATGTCCGAGGTGACCGATAGCACGGGAGTCGATATAAGCAAACTGGATAAATATAGTGTTTTCTACCTGATTCCCCTGCCCAGACGCGATGTGTTAAATAAAAGCCAGAGTGCCGTACTTGGTACCCGACAAACCGTTATCCAGGGATATACCCGTCCATTGGAATATTATTCTCCTGCCTACCCGACCAAGGAACTGTATATGGATAAAGTAGATAAAAGACGGACGTTATACTGGAATCCATCCGTACAAGCAGATGAAAATGGAAAAGCGGTAATTGAATGTTATAATAACCAATATTCCACTCCGTTGATTATTCAAGCGGAAACGCTGGGTAAAGATGGACAGATAGGAAGTATGAGGTATTCTACCATTGGACAAATAGAATAATAATCCCTATCGCAGATTGGTTAAGTTGATATGTGAAAAATTTAATGGGGATGAAGTTGTTCCTGATCCAGAATTCTTCATCCCCATTATTTATTCAATTCTCTATTAATTCAGTTTTATATAAAGCCAATTCTACATGAAATAATAATTATTTCTTTTTCTGTCCCGGGTAAGGTTCTACCATACAACGTTTCGCCCATGCTTCGTAAGCTTTAGCCATCTCTGTCACCTTTTCCGGATATTTAGCAGCCAAATCGTGTTGCTCGCTACGGTCTTCATTCAGGTTGTATAATTCCCATTGAGAGTTATTTTTCGGACGAACTAATTTCCAGCCGTCATTAGACAAGAAAGCACGTTCATTGAAGTGTTCGAAACCTAAATAATCATGTCCTTTACGATGTCCCGTCTTAAAGATCGGGAGTAAGCTCTTCCCTTCCATAGGAAGAATATCATGTCCTTTATACGTTGCCGGATATTCTGCATCCGCCAAATCAACACAAGTAGCCATGATGTCCATCACATGTCCGATTTCAGATGTCATACCACCTACGTTCTTCTTGATGCCTTTCGGCCAGTGAGCGATCATCGGTGTACAGATACCTCCCTCATAAGATTTAGCCTTCCAGAAACGGAACGGAGTATTAGCCACATTAGACCAGCGAGCTCCTAATGAAGCATATGTAGTCTGTGGTCCAGGCAATACTTGTTTATTACGTGGGTAAATGATTTTCTTTCCATCACGAGTCATATCCGGACGGTCATTCTCTCCACCAGACATATTCTGGCAGTCTTCGTTACTACAACCATTATCAGAAAGGAAAAGAATCAGTGTATTGTCAAGCTGTCCGGTCTTTTCCAAGGCTTCGATAATTTGTCCGATTCCCTGGTCTACACGGTCGATCATGGCAGCATGAACAGCCATCGCACGGGCATCCCATTCTGCGTGCGGGTTATCTTCCCATTTGTCATGGAACTGACGTTCGGACAAGAAGTTATCCATTCCCGGAAAAATCCCCAACTGCTTCTGACGTTCGTAACGGGCGTTACGGATAGCTTCCCAACCAACTTTATAGGTGTCTTTGTACTTCTCAATATCTTCAGGAAGTGCATGCAGCGGCCAGTGTGGTGCTGTATAAGCCAAGTACATAAAGAATGGTTTATCATCCTTTGCATATTCTTCCACTTCCTGTACGGCACGGTCTGAAAGAGCCTGGGTTATATAATATCCTTTAGGAACTTCCTTTACAGGTACTTCACCTTCTACCAAGCTGAATGGATCAAAGTAATCCACCACTCCATAAATAACTCCATAGTGAGAATCAAAGCCACGATTAACCGGATAATGACATAAATCAGAGAATGTATCATGGAAGACGCGATGTGCCAGCCATTCGCGTTGGTCCTTACGTAGAGGAGTCTCGGCAACATGCCATTTTCCAACCATACTGGTGGTATATCCTGCTTCCTTCAATACCTCGGCAATAGTAACGGCATTGCGAGAAAGTGTTCCACGATAGCCTGGTAAGTGAGCATCAAAGGTCATTCGTCCGATTCCGGCCTGATGTTGGTAAAGTCCTGTCAATAGGGAAGCACGAGTCGGGCAACTACGGCTTGCATTATAGAAATGATTGAATCGTACTCCTTTTTGTGCCAGTTTGTCCAAATTAGGAGTATGAATCTCGCTACCATAGCATCCCAAATCGGAATAACCAAGGTCATCTGCAAGAATGACCAGGATATTAGGACGTTTGTCCGACTTTTTCCCCTTCGCCTCTGCTGCAGAATGACCAGCAACCATCAAGGCGGTCGGTAATAGTAATAATTTAGAATTCATAAGTTTAATATTGGTTTATAATTTGTTTTTCACTGTATTACTCTTTTCCTTTATCTTTGTTTTTCTCAAACCATTTACATACTTTTTCGCCCAATTTAGCTACGATTTCCGGATGCGACTGCGCTACATCATTTTTCTCAAATTTGTCTTTTGCAATATCGTACAGCTGTGCATCGCTTCCGTCGCCATTTATCAATAGCTTCCAGTTGCCACTGCGTATAGCCAGATGAGGACTCCTATCGTTTGCATTTCCCGGTTTCTTAAAGAATTGGTTTCTACCGAAATCCCACATCAGGTCTGTTTTACGTTTAGCTTTCGATTTACCCAGAAGAACTTTATCATAATTTTGTCCGTCTCCCTGATAACCTTTCTCAGTTTCAATTCCGGCTATCGCACATAGAGACGGATATAAATCGACTGCACACAACACACTCTCGTTATTCACTTGTCCAGCCTTTATTTTCTTGGGGTATTTTATAAGGAACGGCATGCGAATTCCACCTTCATAAAGGCTATTCTTCGTTCCTCTCAAATAGGCAGCACGAGCGGATTGGAAACTGGGTGCCGGTCCGTTGTCACTAGTGAAAATCACGATTGTATTTTCCGATAATCCCATATCATCCAGTGCTTTGATAAAACGTCCGATTTGTTTGTCCATTTCAGCAAGAACAGGGATGAAGGCTTCTTCCGTGTTCCAGCTTTTGTTATCCTTTTGCTTAAATTCCGGTACCCAAGGAGTATGCATATCATCCGGCCAAAGATTCAAGAAGAAAGGCTGGTCTTTATGACGTTTGACAAAGTCAATACTCTTATTTACAAAGTATTCGGTACGTCTCCAGCGTTTTACACTGTCTTTAGCCGACCATATCCAGTTCGTAGCAGTAATTGCCGGTTCCGGATCCGGACTTTCATACGTTGATATATATTCGTCAAAACCATAATTCTTAATAGAAGGTGCATTGTGCACGTCGCGTCCACCTCCCATATGCCATTTACCTATATGTCCGGTAGCATAACCTGCATTTTGAAAAGCACGTGCCATGGAAGGATTCTTGTCACTCAAAAAGTTACGTTGTTCACACTTTTTGTTGCTGGCTTTATTATTTAAAAAGGTATTAATTCCTACTTCTATGGGAAATTTGCCTGTTGTCAATCCGCAACGTGAAGGTGAGCTGACTGGTGCGGACGAGTAATACTGATTGAATAACAATCCGTCCTGCGCTATCTTATCAATATTCGGAGTAGGAACAAACTTACCCCCATAACAACCGATATCCCCGATTCCCATGTCATCTATATAAATGACGACTACATTAGGTTTTGTCTCTGCCTGCATACTAGCTACGGGTAATAAAGCTCCCAACCAAGGCAAATGTTTTTTGATGTTCATAATTATTCTGATTTAATTAACTGTACTTTTTGTCGGTTTCGTGTGACTGACTTACAGAACAAAAGTAGGGAAGTTTTTTAAGAGAAAGGGAAAAATACAAATCAATAAAGGAAAAAAACAGGTAAACAAAGATGAGGAACAGCTAATCTAAACCCATATATAAACAAAATAGGGAAGATATTATTCCTATATCTTCCCTATCTCCACTCATTTATAAGATTACCATTCTATTTGCTGGTCTTCGTCCGGAATCTGTGTATTGATATTCCGTTGTAGCGTCATGCTTCCTTCCACTCTATATTTGATAGGGATAACTTCCGTATCACTTCCACCATAGGTAAAATCCTGGAAATCATATTCAAACATGATTTGAACATAACGACGTTCCAAATAAGGGCGTGTAGCATCCATAATCGATGTACTACTATAGATAGGTGTTCCTATTAATTCAAATTCCATTTCATTATTGGGATCGTCCGGCTTCATATCCAATGTTCCATCTTCTCTGAAGTGTACATTGATTTTGTACTTCTTACGTATGTCTTTATCCATATCCTCATTAATCAGACCGGCATAAAAGAATACGGAATTGTTATCTATCACATATCCTGTACGCTTGTTCGTCGTTCTTGCATTCGTATCAGGCTTACCATTTATATAAGTGTACACTTTCATGGAAGAAGCCGTGTACGAACCGGAATAATCATTAAAAGGTACTACCTTCAACAAAGCTTTTGCATAGTTCTTACGTGGATGACTTTGATAATCATAGGCTCCATCATCAACAATGGTTAACGGTAAAACCCATTTCTCCAACATATCAATGCCTTGTAGATTAAAATCAATATTTAATTGTTCTACGCACGAACCGGCAGGAATATGTACCGTTTCGGGAAATTCATATTTATCTTCCTCCATTTCCGTATACCACAATTCCGGACGATAAAGACTAAAGCGCTCGATATTCAACGTTTTCAATGTGTCCTTATCCACTGCTATATGTATATCTCGGTCTTGTCCATTCACTGTAGAGCCACTGATAATGACAGGCAACTGATAAGTCACTTTTCCATTATCCTTATATCTGACGTAGATGGTAGTAACACCATCGCCTCCTGAAGCGATAGGTGCTTTGAAAGATACGTATTGTTCATACTGCTCATCTTCCCACTCATTATTACAAGCGGTTCCCAAGACGATGACAGCCAATAAACTTAAATAAATATATATATTCTTCATATCATATTCTTATTAGGAGATTAATCATTGTATGTCCATCCCGGGTTCTGCGTCAACCGTTTATTACGTTTCAGCTCATCGTGGCTGATAGGCCAGAAATAGAGCTTACGCGAGAAGGCAGTAGGCAAGTCTGCAATTTCAATCGGAGTATAGAATTGTTCTCTCTGCTCCTCCGTATCCGACATATAGAAATTACATCCGTAGTTTTTCTTGGACTCTTCCACTTCTGCATCTTTCCATCTACGTAAATCAAAATAGCGCTGCCCTTCGGCCATGAGTTCAATTTGACGTTCACGTTTCAGCTTCTTGCGGAATACATCCCGATCTTGGTACTCCGACATGGTATAATCGGGTACACCCGCACGGCGACGTATCTGTCTGATACCTTTTTTCATTTCATCAATATCACGTTTGACGGAATAACTGGTAGAACCATCCCATGATGCTATGTCATATGAAGATCCATCCTCCAACTCATTCAAGGCTTCGGCATAGATCAATAAAATTTCGGCAAAACGAATGGCAGGTTCTGCTTTTGCTTTTATTTCCTTACGATTCGTATCATCCGGGTGTACATACTTCATGATACCGATGCCAGATCGTAAATAAACACCAGTACCGGAGAAACCGTCCGTATTGATACCATAATAATAGTTGACTTGTTTCTCAACGTCATTCTTATAATCAACGGTTTCTGCATTTTTCAGTAAAGGCCACACGCAACCATTGAACGAAACGGAAGCATAGAAACGCGGTTCACGCCATGCATACTCTTTCCACACCCCATTCTTTAAATGAGGATATGTTCCTGCTTCCCCTTCCTTTTTAGTTACAAAACGATTTCCAACCTGACAGGTATCCAAAAAGGTTTGGCGGTTAAACTCCGAGCCATCACACATATAGTAAGCATCACACATCTTTATTGTCATACCATAAGTATTGCTTCCATTACCTAATGTTCTTGGCATTTGAAGTTTCACCATTTCAACCAAACTGTTCCCCCCTTGGTTACGTCCACGGCTGAAAATCAGCTCCGGGTTTTGATACATCGCTAACGCACCGTTGAAAACCGATCGATAAGATTCGTAAGGATCTATATCGCTATAACCACCTTCATTCCATGTCTTTGTTGAGAAATCGCCATCCTGATACGGGGCAATGGTAGCAGGATATCCAGGTTCGGCAATGTCAGTAGCTTTCTTATGATAAAGTTCATAACGACGTCCGTTATTTTCCCCGGGAAGTTCCATTACATCTCTGGCCGCAGCTGCTGCCTTTGCCCATTTATATTCATTATATTCTTGAGACATCAGACAATTTCCATCGTAGTCTACCATATCCGAAAACTTATCTGCCTCACCCGGACGTGGGTTATTAATGGGGCTTGCCGAATACAACAACGCTCTGGCACGAGCCGCCAATGCCGCTCCGCGTGTAGGACGCGAGCCCTGATTAAGAGCTCGATTCAGAGGCAAATCTTTGGCAGCCAAGAGCATCTCCGATTCGATATATTCTACGCATTCATCATACGAACTACGTTGGATAGCCAAATCATCATAACTGGCAGTATAATCCAGTCCCTCATCAGGCAGCAAAGGCACAGGACCATATTTACGCAACAATAACCAATAATGGTAAGCACGCACAAAACGTGCCTGCGCCTTCAGATCGGCCCTCTCCTCTTCGGTAAATTTCGTGTTCATATCAATATGCTGGATAAAGATAGATGCTTGACGAATACCTTTATAGCTTTCATTCCACGAATGCCGATAGCTTTCATTGTAAGTACCAGTCTTAAACTCCTTATACCCAGCAAGACTATTACCTCCGAAATAGATATCATCGGCAAAATCAATGATCGCACTCAACACAATACCAATACACAGTTTATATATCTTTCTCATTTTTCATGTATTTAATTAGATATTCACAGTCAATCCTAAAGTAAATGTCTTGGCAAGTGGATACTTCTCCCCATTAGTACTTCCCATTTCCGGATCCCATTCTTTAAATTTAGCAAACGTCAAGAGGTTTGTACCGATAAAAAATACGCGTATTTTGTTAAACCGTATTTTGTTCACTATTGATTTTGGCAATGTATATCCTACTTCCAATGTCTTCAAACGTAAATAAGAGCCATCTCTGAGCCAGAAAGTAGAAGCTCTATAGTTATTATCGTTTCCTCCATAACTAAGCCGAGGATACGAAGCATTCGGATTCTCATTAGCTGGAATGCCCAAGGTAGCTGCCGTCTCTGCATCGACATAGCGGTCTTTCACCAAGTTTGTCAGGACATTCCCCCACTGGCTGCCACTAAAAGCGTACACTGTAGGACCATTAATGAAAAACGAAGACTTGCCTGCCCCTTGGAAGTGTGCATTGAAATCGAATCCTTTCCATTGCGCAGAGACACCAAATCCATAAATTAAATTCGGTTTGGTTGTCGCACCAATAGCCACTTTGTCTCCGTCATTTACAACACCATCTCCATTTACATCTTTATATTTGATATCACCCGGTTGTACTTTTCCCCATGCTGTCTGTTGAGGACTATTCCGTATATCATCGTAATCTTTGAATAGTCCCAAAGCAATCAGTCCTTTTGCCTGATTCACCCGATAACCAGCCTCCTTTTGATAAGGGTAAACAGAGTTCATTTCATCTTTTTCTAAAATCTCGTTTTTGCTGTAAGTGAAATTACCACGAACAGTCAGATTAACCTTTCCTATTTTCTGCTTGTAAGCAAAGTTACCGTCAAAGCCTTTCGACAGAACACTTCCTACATTAGCTTTCGGATTACTATTCACGCCCACAATACCAGGTAAATATTGACGTTCCATATAGATACCGTCACGCTGTTCATGGAAATAATCTACAGTAGCTGTTAATTTATCATTGAATAAGGACAAGTCCACACCCGCATCGTGCTTGGTTGCAATTTCCCAAGTTACATTGTTAGAAGCTAACTGCGTATAATGCATTCCTGTATATACATTGTCCGGAGAACCGTAATCACTCCATGTCCACCCATTCCCATCGTCTTTGATAGTATATAAATAAGGAAAACGATGTACTGTATCACCTATTTTAAGTTTATCACTACCAACTTTACCATATGAATAACGCAACTTAAACATATTCATCCATTTCAGATGTTTTTTTACCAATTTCTCTTCCGCTATGTTCCAAGCCAAAGAAAAGGCTGGGAAAAAGCCAAAGCGATGTCCGTCGGCAAAATTCTCCGAACCGTTGTAACCGAAGTTGAAATCTACGAAATAACGATAGTTCCAGTTGTAGTTGACACGTCCCGCCAATCCCATGTGCCGTTTGGCAACACCATTTTTTACATCCGTACCAATATCAACTGTAGTCCGATAAGCATCCTGAGTATATTTCAATATACCACCCACATGATGCGCTTTGAAGGCCCGATTATATTGTAAAAATGCTTCTAAGAACTCACGACGCTCACCACTCGAAGAGCTAGTCTGTTCCATAGGCTTCTCAGCATTTTGTTGTTTAAAAACCAAATTTCCGTCATCATCTCTGTCTCTTTGGGCACGCCAAGTTTCCGGCATTCTGATGCGGTTTATTTCGCTCTGGTTATTCGTATCAAACCCAAAACGTCCCTCAAAACGCAAACCTTTCGTGATAAAATCCAATTTTTGCTCCAAAGAGATATTAGTCTGAATCTTATTATTCCAGATTTCTTTGTAACCGGTCTGTGTAGCAAGCACCCAGGGGTTGTTACGGTTATCGTCTGTCCCATGTGCAGGAATGTAACCATTAGAGTACATCACAGGAATACTGATTGGACTCTGCCCCATTAAGGATGTCCAAACGTTAGAGCCTTGTCCCGGTGCATTACGTTTCTTCAAAGAACCGGATACCCCCACTCTGACAAGCGTACTTTTGGTTATATCAATATCAGTATTCAAACGATAGTTCCAACGCTGACTACTGGGGTTGGTATTATAATCCTTACGCATAGCCTCGTCCGTCTTATACATACCTTCTTCATTAATATAACTGAGAGATACGAAATAACGTGCCGTGCTGCCACCTCCACTCATATTCAGATTGGCACGATAGGTCATGGCTCCATCTTTCATCAACACATCCATCCAATCTACATTCGGATACAAATCCTGATCAAGTCCCAATCGCAGAATTTCCATTTCATCATTCTGGTACATTCTCTCCTGATTACGGGTAATCCGCGCTTCATTCATCAGCATAGCATAACTATAACCGTCTGCAAATTCGGGTGTGATAGTGCGCGAATTATAAGAACTCTCCACTTTAGCATTGATCTTGATCTTACCTTCCTTACCACGTTTAGTAGTAATCAAAACCACACCATTTGCACCGCGAGAACCATAAATTGCTGTAGTAGAAGCATCTTTCAAGACAGTAAAAGACTCAATATCTTCAATATTGATTTCATCCAAATCACGTTCAAAACCATCAACCAATACCAATGCAGCACTATTGGCACCAAAAGTGGAGATACCTCGAATCCAGAACTCTGAAGTGTTCACACCCGGTTGTCCAGAAGTCTGCATAGCAAGCACACCCGACACATTTCCCGCCAGCGCATTAGAAAGATTGGCTGTAGGGTTAGATTTCAAAACCTCAACATCTACATTCGTCACGGCACCAGTCACGGTCAACTTTTTCTGTGCACCAGTTCCCGTGATTACAACTTCATCGATTTCCCTAGCTTCCGATTCTTTCATCGATATATTAACCAAATTCTGACGTTTCACCAGTACCTCTTGCGTATCGAAACCAATATACGAGAATACTAAACGAGAAAATTCCTCAGTTTTAATCTTGTAGCGTCCGTTGATATCCGTTATTGCACCTAAACCCGGTTTGTCCTTCACTGTCACATTAACACCTACCAATGGTTCTTTATTCATGTCTGTCACGACTCCTGTTACCTCAATCGTTTTTTCTTGCGCAAAAAGAGAGACGGAGATTAACAACAGACAAATCGTAATAAGTTTTTTTATTCTCATGCGTTCTGCTTTTTATTAATTTTCTTGGTTTTGATTATCACCGGATGCTTCTATGCCTAAATCGTCAGAAACTTGTTCTTTAGCAATCTTCCGAATCTTATGGTTCCCCCAATCACCTACATAAAAAGTCTTTGTAGCCTCATCATAGGCCAAAGCTGTCGGTTGATTAAAACGAGCTCTCTCACGCACCTCTCCATTTTGCTTACCCCATTTATAACTGGTTGAAGAAGCGGAACCACGTCCGGCAAATGTAGAAACCACTCCATCCGGAGTCAACACTCGAATACAATGATTCTCTCTATCTGCAAAATAAAAGTCATACCAATCAGCTTTATTGGCAGCCTTATACTCTTCATTGAGAACAAAAACACCTTGACCAGGTCTATTAATACGTGCATTAATGCCAACAAGATCTTTATAATCAGCCTGACCGGATTGTCCACACACGATGTACGGAGTCACCAATTTTTTTGTTTCATCATCATAATTGGAACGAAGTATATAATGTGATTCATGCATAATGATGTACACATATTTACCTGTTGGATGAGGCACCATACTAAAGTCAACAGTTTGATCAGGTACGCTAAATGCCAAAAGCTCATCCAGCCCTTCTCCTTTAGGAACCTCCGGATTGTTATTATAACCATTCTCTTCAAAATTATATCTGTACACTTTACCTTCTGCACGATAATTGAAGTAAAGCTCTCCTGTCTGTGGAAGGACCATAGAACCATTACAAGCATTACCACGTGACAAAGCAACCCAACTAGACTCTTTGAAATCCAGTCCATCCTCACTGCTTCCACGCTTTAAAATAATATTGTTTCTATTCTTAGAATTACCTGTCTGAGGAGTAGCCAATACCATATCACCATCATTAGTCCATGTGATAGTAGTTGCACGTTTAATATCATTTAGTTTTTTGGAATAGATCATTTTCTTTTTCAAGTCCAGTATCCTCAAAGGTCTTTCATTATCATTTTGAGACAGGTAAAGGATATGAGGATGTTGAGGATCAAAAGAAAACCAAAAAGGATAATCAATCTTTCCGCAATTATCAAACGGTCCAGTCTCTACAATATCGCCCTGACCCAATTCATCTACGTCACCACATAAGTCTGTCACCACCAATTGTGGTTCATACTGGTATTTTTCAGGTAATATCACAACTTGTTCACCAACTTTCACTTCCACAGTTCCTTCGAAACAACTCTCCGGTGTAGAACAGTAGATACTAGTACCTTTAGCACTGATAACAATAGCTTCTTTCCCGCCTACCTTAACAGAAATAATAGAACGATCTATCCCAAAGTTGCTGCCATAGATAATCATCTTCTTCTTTCCGCCTCCCGACTTGGGTGTGAAATCTGTTACCTCTACTGGCTGACTCGGTTCATAAGGTGCTGATGTCTCGTCTTTGCTATCTTTGCAGCTACTAAAACAGACTGCAAAAATAAATGCCAACATCACACACTGTAGCCCTATGCTCCCATGTTTCATAGTTTTACATTTCATAATACTAGATTTAAATTATTGATTATTTTGAACTTTATCCATTAACACCTTCATCCAGTATCCTCCGATCACCGAACGTGCTCTAAATCCTACCCATTTTCCACTGTCAGTATGATGCCAGTCACTGATAGGTACACGAGACACTGTTTCATTGATGTATTTATAGACAGGATCAGAGAATTTCTGGAAAGTTTCCTTATCTGATGACATAGCTGCCGTCCACATGATCCAGTCGGATTTTGTGTATTCTTTACGAGAGTCCAGGGGCAGTCCGTAAGGATTCTGTTTTGTTAAATAATAGCTAATTTCTTTTCCGATTACATTGTTAGGGAATAAATTCAAATTCCACAACTTATCCCAAACCATGTTATATTTTTGGCTCCAAGTGTTCTTACGGTCAAAAGCCAAACGGTAATGGTCGCCTTCATTTGCCATTTCTTCCCACTTCACCGCCATTTTCTTGGCTGTCGCTGCATATTTATCTGCGACATCATTCAAACCGAGCATACGAGCCATTTCGCCGTATCCGGCTACACCCATAATTGCTTTCACTGAAAGATTAGCATTATGAGCCCAATGTCCGGCGAAGTCATCCGTGCAAAGTTGGTTTTCCGGGTCCTGTCCAGACTAAACTGTCATTCATCAATCATTTGAAATACAGGTAATTATCTTTAGTCTGTATTGTCTTTGTGTTGTTATGGCTATTAAATGAAGTACAAAATTCTAACTTATGAGCAGACTTTTAATAAATAAAAAGTTAATGGATAAATGTAGTGGTAGTCTAAGATGAGAAATGGACTAATCTGAAAAAATGAATATTTTTCCTCTCTCTTTTTTCATTTATCCATGTAATTTCTTTTATGACATAAAAACTAGCAACATTTTAAGATATTAAAAATCAAATAGATTGAATAATTGCTCTTGTTGAATGAATTCGACGTAAATAAAGCTTCCTGGAATGATTTATCTATCTTTTTATGCTATTTTGCAGAGAAATGTTATTGTGTGATAGCTTGAGGTTATAAGGAAAGTAGATGTTAGAACCCCATTCAGGAGTCCATAGTGTGGTTTATTTTAAACCAATAAGTAGTTTCTTTTAAAGGTAGGCGATGTTCCTTTTAAACCAACGACTTGTTTCATTATATCAAAACATCTTTTCGATAGTAGGAAAAAGTACATATTTATAAAGAATTATGCTATATATATTCAATAAAAAGAATATATATGATGTAAATGTGACTTTCTTTTTTCTATTTAGCAACTCAATAGAATCTTAATTCTTCTGCATATATGAAAAATAGAACATAATTTGAAATAACTAAGATAAAATATTTCAATCTTTACCTGGCAAGTTTAGCTCGAAGTTCTTTTAGCCTTTTTGCAGCCTGTAGATTATCAACCTTTATATATCTCATGAATGCAGATGGACTCTTATGCCCGGATATGCGCATAAGCTCTCCGGCAGGAAAGCCGGATAAATACATATTTGTGCAAAACGATCGTCGACAAGTATGAGAAGAGATCATCTCCCATTTTTCATAGACTCTCTTTTCCCGTTCTTTTCCTTTTTTCCGAACAACTTCGATTTTCTGTTTTAGTTTTGCTCTTCGCCCTAATTCTTTAACCCTTTCGTTGAATATATATCTAGGAATTTTAGGTAAATCATAGTTGTACTTCTTGAGTATTTCCGGCACATAATCGATCATAGGAATTATGACAGCTTTATGCACTTTTCTCTGTTTGAGATTTATAATCTCATTATCTAAGTCAATATGTTCGGGACTTAATGTTGAGAGGTCACTATATCGTAGTCCTGTAAAACACCCAGTAATAAAAACATCTCTAATCTCTTCCAATTGCTTATCATCTGACAAGTCTAACTCGTGTATTGTTGAAAGTTCCTTTTCACTTAAATAAATAGCATCAGTTTCTTCTTCTACGACCTTAAAATGCTTCAAGTCAATTGGAGGAATAACTCCTTTATCTATTTGATAATTAACAAATCCCTTTAACAAACGTATAATTTTTCCTGCAGAATTAGTGAGCAAGCCAACACTCCCATCGGGCTTTATAACCTTATAAAATAAATAGTCCATGAATTCATTGTAAAATATAAGATTCAGGTTATGAAAAGTAATTGGCTGCGATGAATGTTCTTTGAAAGCGATCAGATGTTTACGAAGTGTTCGGTAGTCTTTTATTTGGTCTGCAGAAACAACAAGAGCTTTTTCTGTAATATATCTTTCTAATGCGTCAAATATATCTACCCGATTAGGACGTAATTCATATTCTCTATTTTTTTTTAATTCAAGTAAAACAAAATCTACGGTTGGACTTATTCCGTTTATCTTAGCATATGTAAGAATTTCTCCAAGCTTGGACGTTATTCTAATCAGGCAGGCATCAATTTCATCATAGTTTGGACAAGCGCGCTTAATCCATCTCTTTTTAGAATCCCAGTGTTCCGGTTTAATACTGTATCCAGTAGAGATGAGCGTACGCTTAGTCCGATTGTAGTTATATCGAACATAAAGGACAGTAGTCCCTTCTCGAGTGACGTACCTAGGTTTAATATATGGAGTATATTTTGCGATAGTAAAATCTGTATTGCTTTCGTATTGCAAAGTTACAAAAGCTATCCGAAATGAGCAATATCTCACCGTTAAAAGCTAGAACCTCCAAAAACATTGTACTATCCTAAAAAAGTGGATAAATATTGCTCAAAAAGGAAAAAAACTACTCAAATCACATTGTAGGAGACTTATTTTACACTTTAAAAACATTCGAAACATGAAAAAAGAATAGATTTTGTCCTTTCTTGAACACAGATTTTCCTAATATTTAGCATTAATTCCATTATTTTGTAGCATCACAAATGAAGTGCTATAGAAAAACAAATGGATTTGTATGATTCCTAGGTCCTACCTGAAACACACAATTCTATATAAACTTTTCCTCTAGCATTTACAAATATTCGACAGTACTGATTTTAATATATTACTTAGGTATAGCGACAAGAAAGGTAAGATTGCATTTAAAAGGTAATAGTAGGAAGGTAAAAAGAAAAAGAAAAGAAAAGAAAACGTAGGGTTTGTTTTTCTTTATAGGTAAACAAGATTGTAGATGGGTAACCTTAAAATTGTGGATTAATTAGAAAATATTTATGAAGAAACTACTAACAGTAATGGCCTTTTCGGTCGGTTTATTTGCAAATGCTCAAACCGACAACTTATTTAAACCAGTAAAAGAGATAGCGCTACGTACTCCATCGGTACCTATCGTTGTTTCAGATCCCCACTTTTCTATCTGGTCTCCTTATGATAAATTAATGGAAGGAAGTACAGAACACTGGACTACAGCTAAGAAGCCATTAGTAGGGGCTTTACGCGTAGATGGTAAAGTGTATCGTTTCCTAGGTAAAGATCAAGTAGCTCTAATACCTATTGCTCCCATGACAAATGTGGAACGTTGGGAGGCTGCATATACTAATAGTCAACCTGCAAATGGATGGCAAGAATTCCAGTTTGATGATAGTAGTTGGAAAAAAGGTAAAGCAGCTTTTGGTAGCCGAGATATGCCGCGTGTTCGCACAGAATGGAAAGGAGATAATACGGATATTTATATCCGACGTACATTTGAAATAAATGATTTGGATTTAACAGAGAATATTTTTCTTATTTATTCTCATGACGATGTATTCGAATTATATTTAAATGGAGAAAAACTGGTTGCTACAGATCTCGTATGGAAGAATAATGTAAACCTAAAACTTTCAGATGAAGCCAAGAAAAAACTTCGTAATGGCAAAAATGTGATTGCAGCGCATTGTCATAACACAACTGGAGGATCTTATGTGGATTTTGGTTTATATCGTGAAAAGAAAAATGCAGTAACATTTGAAAATGAGGCTGTACAGAAATCGGTAGATGTACTAGCCACCTCCAGTTACTATACATTCACCTGCGGACCTGTTGAATTAGATGTTGTATTTACAGCGCCTCAATTGATAGATGACTTGGATTTGTTGTCAACTCCGATTAACTACATCTCCTATCGCGTGCGTCCTCTTGATAAAAAAGAGCATGATGTACAATTCTATATAGAAACGACTCCGGTATTAGCAGTGAACGAGACTATCCAGCCTACTATTGCACGTACATTATCGAAAAATGGTATTAGTTATGTAGAAGCTGGCACCATCAACCAGCCGATATGTGATCGTAAAGGTGATTTGATTTGTGCTGACTGGGGATATGTATATCTTGGTAGTGTAAATGGAGCAGGAAAATCTATAAGTTTGGGTGACTATAGCGGAATGAAGGAAGCTTTTGTTAAAAATGGAACTTTAGCTTCAAGTAAAACCAAATGGGTTACTCGTCGGGAAGAAAATACTCCTGCAATGGCTTATGTACATAATTTTGGAACTGTTACCAAAGATGGTAAAGATGGTTTCTTGATGATCGGTTATGATGACATTTATTCCATTGAATATATGTATGAGAAACGTATGGGATATTGGAAACATGATGGTAAAGTGACGATTTTTGATGCTTTCGAAAAACTAAGAGATAACTATCAATCCATTATGGAGCGTTGTCGTGCACTTGATGAACTTATTTATAGCGATGCAGAAAAAGCAGGTGGTAAAAAATATGCAGAAATCTGTTCTGCAGCCTATCGTCAAGTTATTTCTGCTCACAAACTATTTACAGACAAAGAAGGCAATCTGATGTGGTTCTCTAAAGAGAATAACAGTAATGGTTGTATCAATACAGTCGACCTGACCTATCCGTCTGCTCCCCTGTTTTTGGTCTATAATCCTGATTTACAAAAGGCAATGATGACTAGTATCTTTGAATATAGTGCTAGCGGTCGCTGGGATAAACCTTTCGCAGCACATGACCTTGGCACTTATCCAATAGCTAACGGACAAGTTTATGGTGGTGATATGCCGATTGAAGAAAGTGGTAACATGGTGATTCTAGCAGCAGCCATTTCTAAGATTGAAGGTAATGCTGATTATGCTAAGAAATATTGGGACATTTTGACGACATGGACTAATTATTTAGTAGAGTATGGACAGGACCCAGAGAACCAACTTTGCACAGATGACTTCGCCGGACATTGGGCGCATAATGCCAATCTTTCTGTGAAAGCTATCATGGGGGTAGCCGGATATAGCGAGATGGCCCGTATGCTTGGCTTGAATGATGTGGCAGACAAATATGCCGCGATAGCCAAAAAAATGGCGGTAAAATGGGAAGAAATGGCGAATGAAGATGATCATTACCGTTTAGCTTTTGACCGTAAAAACACTTGGAGCCAAAAATATAACATGGTTTGGGATAAGTTATGGAATTTGAACTTGTTCCCTAACAATGTAATCGGAAAAGAAATAAACTACTATTTGACCAAGCAGAATCCTTACGGATTACCTCTTGATTCTCGCAAAGAATACACCAAATCCGACTGGATCATGTGGACGGCAGCAATGTCTTCAGACAAGGAGACTTTCCAGAAGTTCTCTGATCCTGTCTATAAATATATCAATGAAACAGTATCTCGTGTACCTATCAGTGACTGGCATCATACTGACAGCGGTAGATGGGTAGGTTTCAGAGCACGTTCGGTGATCGGAGGATACTGGATGAAGGTATTAATGGATAAAGTTCAGAATAATCAATAAAGTTACTATGACGTTAACTTAAAAATTGTACATATGAAGTTCTTAAAAAAAATTTTGTTGGTTGGGCTACTCCCTGGCTATTTGATATGCCAGGCGCAAAATGTCCAAAACAAAGAGGATGTACCCTTAGATTTAGGATATCGTGTACTTCCTATGGGAGATTACAACGGTTCAGCCTACACAATCTCGGGTAAACAGTTACGCAATCTACCTGTTACAAATCTTTCGGCAGTATTAGCCGGACTGGTACCTGGTTATTTTGCCCGACAAGTGCAAGGTGGTGGATTAGTGAATGAACAGAATTCATTCTGGATAAGAGGACAAAGAAGTAATTCGCCCGATGTATTAGTACTGGTTGATGGACAGGAACGGGATTTTGCTGTTTTGTCATCACACGAAGTAGAATCAATTACCGTATTGAAAGATGCTGCAGCAACAGCCTTATATGGAATGCGTGCAGGCAGTGGAGCTATTCTGGTTACAACTCGTAAGGGAGCCAAGGGGAAACCGCAGGTTGAATTGACAGCTCAAATTATAGCTCAACAACCACTTAAAGAATTAAAGTCATTAAACGCAGCCGATTATGCAAGACAGCACAACATAGCCCGCCATAATGACAATCTGGATCCCTTGTATTCGAACTATGATATAATGAATTATGCTAAGAATGATCCTAATTCCATTTTATATCCCAATGTAGATTGGGCTGATAAATATTTGAAGGATATCCGATGGAGTCAACGCTATAATCTTAATATTCAAGGAGGAACAGAAAAAAGTACATATTTCGTGAATGCAATGTATACTCGTAACAATGGCTACTTCAATACAGATGATTCACATGATTATAATACCAATCACTCTGCTGAACGGTTTAATATCCGTTCCAATATCGATTTTGCCGTAACTCGAACTACCCAACTGGATGTAAATCTGTATGGCTGGTATCAAAGTCAGAATGGACCTGGCAGCGGAGCCGAAAATATCTATAAGAATCTAGTCACATTACCGCAAGGAATTTTCCCAGAATGGTACAATGACCAAGGATATACAGATCAATACGGCAATGTTATTAATGCAGAAGATGGGAAAATTGTAGCAGGAAATGCATTCCGTGAAAATCCATGGGCAATGCTAAATCGCTCCGGCTACTTCCAGGACAAACAATTGTATGGTTCTTTCCGTACAAAACTCTCACAGGATCTTTCCTTCATAACAGAGGGATTAAAAGCTTCTGTTGCTCTATCCATGGATTCACGTACAATTTCTTCTATCAGACGTACAATAACTTTCGCATATTACGAAAAGGATGCGACGAATGAGAATGTTCTCCGCCGGACCCGTGAAGATGACTCAATGATAAACAAGGTAGATAATACCAGTTCTTTCCGCCGGACCGGTATCGTGGCTCAATTAGATTATAACCGTACCTTTGGAAAACATGGAGTTTCGGCTTTAGCTTTCTATGAACAATATGAAAGCAATGATGAAATGGTATTGCCAACCCGATTCCAAAGCGTAAATGGTTGGTTCGGCTATAATTATGATAAAAGATATGGCATCGATGTTATCGGAGCTTATCAGGGATCTCATAAATTTGGTCCGGGACACAAATTCGGTTTCTTCCCTACAATATCTGCCGGATGGACTGTTTCTAACGAATCTTTCTGGAAAGATACAAAAAAAATAGTGCCCTACCTGAAGCTAAAAGCATCTTATGGACAAGTCGGCAACTCATCCGGCGTAGACGCCTTTTATTACAGGGGACGTATGTGGCCGCAAAACGAAGTCTATATCACAGGGGTAAACATGGGAACAAAGCTTGGAGGATACATTCAGGATATACTTCCAAATCCCGGATTGACTTGGGAGAAAGCTAGAATTCTGAATATCGGAATAGATACCCGACTATTTTCAGACCGGTTATCTGTTACAGCAGAATTTTTTAAAGACAACCGTCATGATATGTATGTAGTAAATAACAAAATCAGTTCTCTTGTCGGCAATGTAAAGGAATTTAAGCAGAATATAGGCAAAATCAATAGCCATGGAGTAGACTTATCTGCCATGTGGAATTCAAATATTGCAGACTGGAGCTATTTCATAGGTGGTACATTCTCTTATTCTACGAATGAACTGATTGCAAACGGTGAAGTAGATCAGCCATACGAATGGTTGAAGAATCAGGGACGGCCTTTAGGAGAAAATCGAGGATACATTGCAAAAGGCTTTTTCAATTCTTGGGAAGAAATAGCAGCCTCTCCTGTACAAACATTCTCTGATGTCCAACCAGGTGATGTACGTTATGAAGATATAAACAAAGACGGACAGATTGATGTAAACGATATGGTACCTATCGGTTACGGAGACATTCCCAGAATCATGTATGGTATTAACTTAGGAGTCGGCTACAAAGGATTTTCGATCACCGCATTATTTCAGGGAGCCGCAAAAGTCTCTCATCAATATTCGGACATTGTGATGAATCCTTTCACAGATAACGGAACCATATTTGAGCATCAACTTGATTACTGGACACCCGAACACCAGAATGCAACATTCCCACGTTTAACAACACTGGACAATGCCAATCTTAATAACAGGCAGATAAGTACATTAAATGTGAAAGATGCTGATTTCTTAAGATTAAAAACGCTGGAAGTTGCCTATGACCTTCCTACAAAAATGATACAGAAAATCCATCTTAAGGGATTGAGACTTTTCCTTAGCGGAACGAATCTGATTACCTGGACAAAATATAAATGGGTTGATCCTGAAGCTCCTTCACTGGCAGCTCCTTTGACGAGAAACATGAGTATAGGTTGTTCCTTAAAATTCTGATAGCATGAAAAAATCGATAATTTATTTGACAATAAGCGCAACACTAACATTTTCCGGTTGTGATTATCTGGATGACATGCCCTATGACTGGGCACAACCTGATGATATTTTTACGAATGAACAGAACTATCTGAAACCGATTAATCAGGTGTATGCATATATTCCCGAAGGCTTCAACCACGTAGGAAATGCCTTTTTAGATGCAGCCACCAATGATGGAATAAGTACAATCATAGATTCGGATATTCATAAGTTGTCTCGTGGGTATGTCACTTCTTCAAATCCGATTGAAGAATGTTGGAATAAGTCATACAAGGGAATTCAACAGGCCATTTTTGCCCGCAAATATTTGCGTGAGGCTGACTTGGTGTTACAAAATAAGACAGAAGAAGACATCCAGACATTTAAAGATACCTATTGTGCGGAAACTGAATGTTTACAAGCCTTATTCGAGTTTAACCTGTTAAGACACTACGGAGGCTTTCCTATTGTCGATCGTATTTACGAAGTCGACGATCCTGAACTGCAGACAAAGGCAAGAGACTCTTTCAAAGACTGCGTCAATCACATCGTACAGTTATGTGAGAGTGCTGCCGCTGTATTGAAAGTTGATCCGGAAGGTGGGAATGGTTCTTATGGCCGTATGACTAAAGGAATGGCACTTGCTATTAAAGCCAAGACATTACTCTATGCCGCAAGCCCACTCTACAACAGAACGGATAATAACGATCCACTACTAGGCTATACTGACGGCTCGGATGTGACGGAACGTTGGAAACTTGCAGCCAAAGCTTGTGCAGATGTAATCAATCTAAATGCAGACGGAACAATATCTCCGAATGGAAATAAAAAATATAATCTGATAGCTCTTACTGCTGCTAAAACGTACGACAAGATCTTTATCAATGCCAATCCTAATCCGGAATATATCCTATTCTATACAGCTGCTAAGGACAATGGTCTGGAAAACAGACATTATCCCCCTACAATCTCAAAAGATCAGGGAGGAGGTACAGTACCTTCACAGCAATTGATCGATGCATTTACCATGAAAGATGGAAGCGATTATACCCATTCTTCTGACGGTGCAAGCATGTATACTAACAGAGACCCGCGTTTGACAGCAATTATCGGATATGACGGTTCGGTTTATGGAAAGAATACCATTTATACGCGAATTAGTGATAACACAACCATAGACGGACTCAACCAAGTGAAGAACCGTTCGACCAATACGGGATATTACTTAGCTAAATTCCTGGACAAAACACTGAACTTCGGACAGGCCAATGTGGGTACCGTTTTCCACTTATTCCCGATGATTCGCTTATCTGATATCCTACTTTCCTACGCAGAAGCCATGCACCACGCTTACGGCATGAATGCGGATCCAGAAGGCTATGGTTTGACAGCAATAGAAGCCGTACAAAAAATACGTACCAGAGCAGGATTCGGAACAAATGATAAATTTCTTAATGGAGTAACAGATGATAACTTCATGGAAAAGGTAAAGCAAGAACGTCGTATCGAACTCTGTTTTGAAGAACATCGTTACTTTGATTTGCGACGTTGGATGGATGGCAATCAACTAAGAGAACCTATTATCGGAATGAAAGTAGAAGAAAATGCTTCCGGATTTCATTATACTCGCTTTACAGTAGATGAAGCCCGTAATTTTAAGGATTACATGTATTATCATCCTATTCCTCTGAAAGTAATCAAGGAAAGCCCTTCCATCCAACAGAATCCGGGTTGGTAACGGGTATCAAAACTATTTAATAGATAGAAAACATGAAAAAGATAATAATATTATTCATATGTTTAACTAGCTCCATCTGGCATGTCTGTGCACAAACCAAAGTCAGCGGAATTGTCAAAGATGCCCAAGGAATGGAGATGATTGGAGCTACTGTCCTTCAAAAAGGGACTAATAATGGCATAGTAACTGGCTTGGATGGTAAATTTACTCTTACATTATCCAACGAAGCAGAGCAGACACTTCTTATATCAATGATCGGCTTTATAGAACAATCTATTGCCATTAAAAAGAATCATCCTTTTATCAATATCACTTTGGAAGAAGATATTGCACAATTGGATGAGGTCGTTGTTGTGGGATATGGAACACAAAAAAAGGTCTCTCTGACCGGTTCTATTTCTAATGTTGGTACTGAAGACTTAAAAAGTATGCCTGTATCAAGTGTTACAAATGCCTTAGGAGGCCGTATTCCAGGATTGGTAACCCGTCAGGAAAGCGGACGTCCCGGAGGTGATCAGGCTACTATGTTTATTCGTGGACGCGCTTCATTGAATGATTCTAGTCCTTTGGTACTGATTGACGGAGTAGAACGGCCTATGGCACAAATCGATCCTGATGATATTGAAACCATCTCTGTATTAAAAGATGCTTCCGCAACTGCCGTATACGGTGTACGAGGAGCAAATGGTGTGATATTGGTAACTACCCGCCGAGGTCGTGAAGGAGAGACTCGAATATCCTTCTCATCTGAATTCGGTATTACTTCCTTCAATCGTATATCTCAAACACAAAATGCAGAATCCGTTTCAAGATTCATGCGCGAGGGTGCCATCAATGATGGCTTTGACCCTTCCGATACCGGCAATACCCGTGGTATTTTCCTATCAGAGTATGATAACTATCTCTATCGTACCCAGAAAAGTCCGTTTACACACCCGGACAATGACTTTGTAGATATGTTTACGAAGAACGGTTTCCAACAAAAATACAACGTCAACTTATCCGGTGGAAACAAGACAGTACGTTACTTTGTCTCTGTGGGGTACTTCACTCAAACTGGTATGTTTGAGACAGATGTAGACAAAATTAAAGAACATGAAACGATACAAGCTCTTTTAGCAGCCTCGCCCGATGTAGCTAAAGGCTTATACAAAGAAGGGTATGATTCAGAATATAGGTACAACAGGCTCACTACCCGTTCGAATATTGATATCAACCTGACTGAAGATTTCAAAGTATCCGTGAATCTTGCTTATCGTTTCGGGAGTCAGAACCGCCCCTATGGTTATGATGCCAACGGAGATGAGGCACTACGACTATTTGGTATGTTCTATCGTAATTCTCCCCAAGCTTTCCCAATCTTGAATGCAAACGGTACTTATGCCGCTGCCGATGGTATATGGAGACAAAACCCACTCGTAACATTATGCTATTCAGGATTTTTTCTCAATTTTAGCAATAAACTCGAGACAGATTTCGCTTTCAAATATAACCTAAGAAAACTGTTGAAAGGATTAAGTATCGATGGAAAGTTCTCTTACGATGCCGGCTGGAACAATAACCGCAGCATACAACAACGTCCAAACATTTATCAATATAATCCGATAACCGAAACTTATAAACAGGGACTTGAAATGGTGTTGCCAACAAAAGCCACTAATAAAACTGCAGCTACACATCGCAAATATATTGAAGCAGCAGTTCGTTATAAACAATCCTTCTCAGGACATAACATATCCGGATTAGTTCTTTACAATATGAGTTACACCTCCACTCCCGGCGGACGTTATTCTTACGTGCCCCATATCTATCAGGCTTTAGTAGGACGTGTGAACTATGATTATGAGAATCGTTATCTATTCGAAGTCAACGCCGGCTATAACGGTTCAAACCGTTTTGCAGAAGGACACCGCTATCAGCTTTTCCCTGCAGCATCGATGGGATGGGTACTCACTAATGAACCTTTCTTTAAAGAAAACCCAATCTTAAGTTTTACCAAACTACGCTTTTCTTATGGTGAAGTTGGTAATGACAAGCTGGGAGGTTTCTCTTACTATTATCGTTCAGGATATGATAATGGATTAGGTTATACTTTTGGAGAAACTCATAATCCTGCAATTACAGGTCTGATTCAAGGAAAAAGCGCGAATGAAAATATCACATGGGAAATTGCACGGAAATACAACTTAGGACTTGAAACTAAATGGTTGAAAGACAAGCTATCCGCCAATATCGACTTTTTTAAAGAACGTCGTAGTGACATCCTATGTGAGCCGGAAAGATATTCTCAGGCAGCCGGTTCAAACGGACTGGCTCCCATAAACTATGGTGTCGTAACAAATCAAGGATATGATCTGGAAATAGGCTATCAAGATCAAAAAGGAGATTTTGGATATTCCGTAAAAGCAATTTACGGATATGCCCATAATAAGATTATAGAGAAAAGTGAATCAGTGAAACCCTATTCCTATATGTCACAAACCGGCAATCCTATCGGACAGTTCATCGGCTATATTTCCGACGGATTCTTTAGTTCTTATGAAGATGTAGCAAGTTCCCCCGTTCAGTTCGGACAAGTAAGCCGACCAGGAGATATTAAATATAAGGATTTGAATCATGATGGAGTGATCGACTCCAACGATCAGGCTCCTATCGGCTATAATCCGGTACCCGAGATGACTTTTTCTCTTACCGCCGGTTTGAACTGGAAAGGATTTGATTTCAGTGTATTACTTCAGGGTGCTACCCGTTCATCCATTTATCTGCAAGGAGATATCGCATGGGATAATTCCTGGGGTAACTATTTCGAAGAACATATCGGAAGATGGACACCGGAAACAGCTGCAACAGCGACATATCCACGTTTCACCAAAGCAGCCACTGCCACACATCCTAATTATTATAAATCGGATTATTGGTTGAAAGACTCCAAATACTTGCGTCTGAAAAACATTCAGTTAGGTTACACTATTCCCCGCAAACTTTTGAAAAAATTTGGAATACGTTCACTCAGAGTATATACTAATGCCTATAATCTCCTTACATGGGATAATGTAAAGAAGGTAGACCCTGAATCACCGAACAATAGTAACGGGCAATTCTATCCACAACAAAAAGTAATAAATTTTGGTATCAACCTGAATTTCTAATGTTTGAAATAAGTAATTTATGAGAAAACTATTTATATCCTTTGTAACGGCTGTTCTGCTTACCAGTTGTAGTGCAGATAGCCTGATGAAAGAAACCGAGCTGGATCTCACAGATACAGAGAAGGTTTATTCGGACATTACATTGACCCGCAAAGTTGCATACGACTTATATGCACGTATGCGCATGGGAAGAGATCGGCAGGGAAGCTTCGGATTCTTAGGAAATATAGGACAGTCGCCTTGTATGCTTGACAATGCGACGGACGATGGAGCAGGAAATACAACCCGTGCCGGAGGTGCAGTCATACCCGAACTTGAAAAATTTATTAAAGGAGGAATTGATGCCTCTAAAGGTTTGATTGGCGATGCCCATCCATGGACATTCTACTATAAGGCTATCCGCTCTGCAAACACATTTCTAAATAACGTAGACCGTTCACCGCTGGAGGATTCGGAAAAAACAGCTCTGAAAAACCAAGTACGTTTTTTGCGTGCACTGTATCATCATGAACTATTTCGCTTTTATGGAGCATTAGTAATCGGAGACAAAGAACTCGATCCATTACTTTATGATGGGATCAAGCGTGAATCGTTAGAAACCACAGTCCGTTGGATTGCTAATGAGTTCAAAGAACTTTCAGAACCGGGAGTATTACCCGATAAATACGATGCCCCAGATTACGGCAGAGCTACCCGAGGAGCGGCTTTAGGATACTTAGCACGTACATTACTTTATGCAGCAAGTCCCTTACATAAAGCTTCCGGAGTAACTTGGAAAGAAGCTGCAAATGCAGCTTATGATATGATTGAATATGCTGATGGGGGAGACTTCTATCGTTTATATGAAGATCCAACTACTCCGGAAAAAAGCTACACGCGATTATTTAATACTCGTACCAATGGTGAAACGATTATGGGATTTCTTCGCGCACCAACAAACGACCTCTACGGAACAATGCCTGCTTTTGACCCTTGGAACGTAAACAAAGAGTTAGTGACTTGCCCTAATCAATGGCTGGTAGATTGCTATGATATGCTTGACGGTTCACAACCCATCCTCGGTTATGAATCAAATACGAAAGCCATCATCAACCCGAACTCCGGTTACGACGAAAGTTCTCCTTACGCCAACAGAGACCCCCGCCTGGCACAGAGTATTCTATGCGATGGTGCTACTTGGCCTCTGGTCAATGGCAAACCAGCTACCATCGATTTGTCAAAATCATACAGATGGGGAAGCGGGTACTTCCTAGCCAAATTTCTGGACGACCGTATCGATCATCGAAAAAATGGCACCACTTATATGGACTTTCCAATGATGAGATATGCAGAAATCCTGCTTGATTATGCAGAAGCTGTAAATGAAGCTGAAGATACGAACACAGCCAGAGAAAAAGCAATAGCCCAGCTTAACAGGATACGTCGCCGTGCCGGTATCACGACAGACTTACTGGCCGCAGATTATAATCAGGCAACCCTTCGGGAACGCATACGCAAAGAACGCCGTGTAGAACTTTGTTTTGAAGATCATCGATTCTTTGATATAAGAAGATGGCTGATTGCAAAAGATGTAATGAGATTACCTGCTGTCGGAATAAAGAAAATTAATGGTGAATATCAACGGGTAACTTTAGATACACGAAACTATAACGAGCGTATGAACTTGGCTCCAATACCACAGAATGAAGTTAATAACTGCCCGAATATCTATCAAAACCCGGGCTACTAATCTAAATAGAATGTTTACTTAAAAAAAATAAAGTCATGAAAACAAATAGTATAATTGCATTAATTGTGTCAATCAGTTTATTCGGACTATTCGGTTGTGCAGATAAATATGAAGTTGATTATGAGGCACCCGTCAAGATTGAATTTACAGGTGTCGATCAGAACAATAGAGTATCGTTAGAGAAAGGAGTTACAGAATACACGGCGGCTGTCAAAGTACAGGGAGAGATCATGAGTTTTGAAATTTATCAGGCAGACTCCAAGACTGGAATACAGGGAAGCCTGATAGAAGAAACTGTCCAATCTTTTGAAGACGGAACCGCTAATTATGAGACAACTTATAAATTTACTTCTTTAAAAGAAAACGCCTGCATTACAGTAGTCGTTTTAGGTGCCGACGGTCATACTTACCAACGCAATTTATTGGTAGAGATTACTCCTTCTGTTTTATTCTCCGATCCGGATTACGGAAAAGATGGAGAAATAGTAGAGACAGCTTCAGCTTATTATGGTTGTTATTATGCAACATGGCTTCTTGGACGCACCTATATGGCTGCTGATGCCATGAAATATACAAACGAAGTCGATTTCTCACTCGGAGATATTATCTTGCCTTCAGGAAGCGAAGCTGTACCAGCTCTTGTTTCACCTGCTAAAAGAAGTGAGTATGGCTTGATGACAATTAATGGTTTGCAACACACATTATTTGCTGAAACCTCTTTATCACAAGCAGAATTTAATGCAATCTCCCAAGTAGATGCAACTCCGATAGAAAATCTGGCAGATCCAACCTCCGAAGTCTTAGCTATTCAGGCAGATAAAGTTTACCTGTTCAAAACAGCCAATGGAAAGAAAGGATTGATTTGCATACAAAAAATAACAGCAAAAACTGGTACTATCGAAGTCTCACCGGATAATTGGGTAGAAAACACTAAATACTCATGGGTACAATTACTGACTAAAACCGTGGCGAAGTAAAGCTCCCATTCAAGATACTTTCTCCAATGATCGTATCATAGAATAATTAGAAGAATAGAGAAGTTTTCGGTTTCTACGAGCTTCTCTATTCCTGTTTTCCCAATTAGAAGAAAGAAGAAATCTATCATTCTACCATTTTTTTTCCTTTATTGATTAGTATTTTTCCTTCCTTCTCTGATATCTTCCCTACTTTTGCGAAAAGTCATCATGAAAAACTGAAGTTAATTAAATCACAATAATTATGAATCTGAAAAAACATTTACCCTGGCTGGGAGCCCTACTCCCTATTGCTAACACACAAGCAGAAACAAAACCTAATGTAGTAATTATCTATATCGATGATATGGGTATCGGTGACATAGGTTGTTATGGAGGTAAATTCGTTCCTACTCCTAATATTGACAAGTTGGCACAGGACGGACTATTATTCAATCAATATTACTCTTCTGCGCCGGTTAGCTCTCCATCCCGTTGTGGATTAACCACAGGTCTCTTTCCTCTTGAAGTGGGAATCAACACTTTCCTGAACGACAAAGCTGCTAATAAGAGATGCGAACAACGTAATTTCCTGGATGACAAGTTGCCTTCAATGGCACGTGCCTTCCAAAATGCAGGTTACTCAACAGGACACATCGGAAAATGGCACATGGGAGGCGGACGTGACGTGCATAATGCTCCTTCTATTAAAAATTACGGTTTTGACGAATACATATCAACCTATGAAAGTCCGGATCCGGAACCAGCAATCACTGCTACCAAATGGATCTGGTCGGATAAAGACAGCGTGAAACGCTGGAGACGTACCGAATACTTTGTAGATAAAAGTATTGAGTTTGTAAAAAAGCACAAAGACGAACCCTTCTTCCTAAACCTATGGCCGGATGATATGCATACCCCTTGGGTACCGGAATTCAAACAAAAGGAAAGAAAAAGCTGGGAAACACAAGAAGCATTTGCTCCTGTACTTGCAGAAATGGACAAACAACTCGGACGTTTCATCAAAACCCTGGATGAGCTGGGAGTGGGAGAAAATACAATCATTATTTTCACTAGCGACAATGGTCCTGCACCCAGCTTTAAATCTGTACGTTCCGCTTATTTGAGAGGAACTAAAAATAGTCTTTATGAAGGTGGTATTCGTATGCCGTTCATCGTTAGATATCCAAAGAAAATTAAAGCCGGACAGGTAAATAACGAGTCTGTATTATGCGCAGTAGATTTATATCCGACTTTGTGTTCTATAGCCGGAATCAAAACAGAAAAAGGTTACAAAGGCGATGGGCAGAACTACTCAAAAGTTCTTCTCGGTAAATCGGAAGCCAAACGCAAGACCGATTTAATGTGGGATTTCGGACGAAACAAACATTTTGGCTTTCCAGGAAACCCTTATGACAGAAGCCCCCATTTAGCTATACGCAGTGGAAAGTGGAAATTATTAGTGAACGGTGACGGAAGCGATGTGCAACTATATGATATGGAAAAGGATAAGTTCGAAAAGAATAATATCGCAAATGAGCATCCTGATTTGGTTGCAAAGTTGAGCAAGAAAGTATGTAAATGGTTTGAGGAAAACAAAGACAAAGGAAAAGAGTAATACAGTGAAAAACAAATTATAAACCAACATTAAACTTATGAATTCTAAATTTTTACTATTACCAACCGCTTTGATGGTTGCTGGACATTCTGCAGCAGAGGCCAAAGGAAAAAAGTCCGATCAAAGACCCAATATCCTGGTAATTCTTGCAGATGACCTAGGCTATTCTGACCTGGGATGCTACGGTAGTGAAATTCACACACCTAATCTGGACAAACTGGCAAAACAAGGAGTACGCTTCAATCATTTCTATAACACCAGCCGTAGTTGTCCGACGCGTGCTTCCTTATTGACAGGACTTTATCAACATCAAGCAGGAATCGGACGCATGACCTTTGATGATCACCTTCCGGGGTATCGTGGTACGCTTTCACGCAATGCTGTTACCATCGCTGAAGTATTGAAAGAATCGGGATATGCTACCAGCATGGTAGGTAAATGGCACGTCGCTGAAACTCCCCTACGCAAGGATCAACGCGAATGGCTGGCACATCATGTTTTTCATGACACATTCTCCGACTTATGTCACTATCCTGTTAATCGCGGATTTGATTCTCACTATGGAATCATTTACGGAGTGGTAGATTATTTTGATCCATTCAGTCTGGTAGAAGGAGAAGTACCCGTAAAAGAAGTACCGGAAGGATATTATATTACACAGGCACTTTCGGATCGTGCAGCAAAAGAAGTGGAAGAGTATGCAAAGGAGGATAAACCATTCTTTATGTACCTGGCCTATACAGCACCGCATTGGCCACTACAGGCACTCCCAGAAGACATAAAAAAATACGAAGATACCTATAAAGTAGGTTGGGAAGCTATCCGTAACGCCCGTTATGAACGCCAAAAGCAACTGGGTATTTTCCCGGGAATGGATAATTTCCTGTCTGATAGACAGTTCAAAGATAAATGGGAAGATAACCCACATGCTGAATGGGATGCTCGTGCCATGGCTGTTCATGCTGCCATGATCGACCGTATGGACCAGGGAATAGGACAAGTAATCGATGCTCTGGAAAAGACAGGACAACTTGAAAATACACTGATTTTATTCCTTTCCGACAATGGATGCAGCAATGAAGATTGTCAGAACTACTCTCCCGGAGAAAATGACCGTCCTGATATGACACGTAAAGGGGAGAAAATGGTTTATCCTCATAACAAAGAAGTGCTGCCTGGCCCGGAAACAACTTATGCTTCACTGGGAGCACGCTGGGCAAACGTAGCCAACACACCGTTCCGTTTCTGGAAAGCCAAATCTTATGAAGGAGGCATCTGTACTCCAATGATTGCCCACTGGCCAAAAGGTATCAAGAAGAATGTCGGCAAAACGACTCCCGAAATCGGACATGTGATGGACATCATGGCTACTTGTATCGATATGGCAGGCGCCACTTATCCTACCAAATATAAAGGAAATGACATCATCCCATTGGAGGGTAAGAGTCTGGTTCCTATCTTCAAGACCGGACATCGTGAAGGACATGACTACCTTGGATTCGAACATTACAATGAACGTGCATTCCTCTCTTATGACGGTTGGAAACTGGTTCGTCCGGGAGAAAACGCTAAATGGGAATTATACAACCTGAATGAAGACCGGAGCGAAATGCATAATCTGGCAGCACAATACCCTGAAAAAGTAGCTGAAATGACAAAGGCTTATGAAGCATGGGCTAAACGTTGCATGGTAGAGCCTTACCCGGGACAAAAAAAGAAATAAAGCCTACTCAATTAATAAGAAAGAGTACTCGATTAATTATTTTATATTTGACTCCTGTCGGAAAATATCCAATGATATTGCACGACAGGAGTTTTTTTATATGCTTTTATCCCTTCTTTATCAAGCCTCACCTGAAATCGGAGGCTGACCTGTATATTCCTTAGGCAGTACACCATATTGCGCTTTAAAACATTTCGCAAAATAAGAAGAAGAAGTAAATCCTACCTGCGCTGCCACTTCAGAAATCCGGGTACCGCTCACAATCAGTTCAGCAGCTCTATTCATGCGAAGTGTCTTCAAATAATCATTAGGTGACATTCCGGACAAAGCCTTGATCTTCCGATAGAAATTGGAGCGGCTCATATTCATCTGTTCAGACAGGGTATCTATCGAAAAGTTCTCATCTGCCAGCTGTTCGGCTATCACCCCTTGTATCTTCGCAATAAATTCACAGTCTTTCTGCGACATCGCAAAGTCCGTTGTCGAAACAGCCACCGTATCCCCAGCCAGGCTCACCATCAATTTATGGAAAGACTGCCTCAACTTCAGCAAATTCTCAATCTGCATATGAAGCTGTTTGATAGAGAATGGTTTCTCCACATATACATCTGCTCCACATGTAAGTCCTTCGACTTTAGACTCCAAAGTGGTTTTTGCCGTCAATAAAATGACCGGAATATGGGAATAAGAGATTTCAGACTTCACTTTGCAACAAAGTTCCAGACCATCCATCTCCGGCATCATAACGTCGCTTACTATGACATCTACGTTTTCCTGCGCAAGCACCTCAAGTGCTTCACGACCATTGGAAGCCCTCAACACACGGAACCATTCAGCCAACGACTCACGAGTCAGATTCAGTAAATCAACATTATCCTCAACCAGCAGAACCGTAAACTTCTTCCCTGAATACTCCGAAGATACAGCATCAGAAGCATCCACATGTTCCGGATGCATTTCTACAATATCAGCTGTTTTCTCCGTCTCCCACTCTTTGACCGGAAGAGACAATACAAATGAAGAACCACCACCAACATTATCTTCCAAGTACAAATCCCCTTGGTGAGCCTCTGCCAAAGACTTTGCAAAAGCCAATCCTATACCGGTACCTACAGCCGTGGCCACCTTATCATCAGGCAGTTGATAGAAAGCTTCAAATATCTTTTGTTTCTGTTCATCCGGTATTCCGGGACCATCATCGTTCACTTGTATCTCATACCCCTTATCAGTGACAACTAGTTTCAGGTCAATATGCGCATGAGCATATTTGATGGCATTTCCCATCAAATTAACAAGAATCTTACTTAATTTCTCCCTATCCACCGTAGACACCAACTCTTGTTCAGGAACAGTCAATTGCAAATCAATCCCCTTCAATTCGGCAGGACTTGTAAATTGATTATAAACATCACTGACAAGCTCCTTTATATCACTCTTCTTCAAATTCAAATGCAGCGTACCGCTCTCCATTTTCTGGAAGTCAAGCAACTCATTAGTAATTCCCAACAGATAATTTACATTCTTATCTATCACAGACAAATACTTGAGATCTTTCCCTTCACGCTCCTTCTCCAACAGTTTTTCCAAAGGAAGACGTATCAAACTAAGCGGAGTACGTATCTCATGCACCAAGTTGATGAAGAAACTAATCTTCGACTTATAAACTTCCTGTTCCTTGGCAGTCTGATATTTTTCCATCCGCCGTTTATATTTGCGTTTAACGCGGAGATTCCATCGCCAGGCCATCCAGCCGATCCATCCCAATAGCATAAGAACATAAACAACATAAGCCAAAGTACTACGCCACCAGGGAGGAGTAATCACCACCTTTAAAGTGGTAGTCTTCTCATTCCACTGACGATCATTATTAGAGCCTCTGATTTCAAACAGATATTCACCGGGAGGCAAATTTGTGTAAGAAGCCACATTGTTCTCGGTATTCAGAATCCACTCCTTGTCCACTCCCCGAAGTATATAAGAATACCGGTTCTTCCCCGGATCTTCAAAACTAAGAGCGACAAAACGGATGGAGAAACTATTGTTTTCGTAAGATAAAGTCACCTTATCAGCCATATAAAGCGGTTTATCCAACTGAAGCAGTTTCTTTACTTCCAGTTCGTCAGTCTGATAAGGCAACCGGATGTCAGTCACATAAACCGGAGGAATATATTTGTTGTCCACAAATTGTTCCGGCTGAAATACATTAAAGCCATTGATCCCACCAAAATACAATTTTCCTTCGGATGATTTCAATGAAGATCGAGCTATAAACTGATTCCCTTGCAAGCCGTCATTAATCGTGAACTGGCGGAAATGATCTTTGGTAACAGGATTAATCTTAAAAATTCCGGCATTGCTGGATACCCAGAAATCACCTCCCTGATCTTGCTCAATCGCATAAATAACCTTGTTAGGTAATAAAGTATTATGCGGATCAAACTCAATGAATCTTTTCTCTTTAGCATCAAAAGAACACAGTCCTCCCCCATTCGTTCCAAACCACATGGTTCCTTTCGCATCCTCAAACAAAGTAATGACCGAATTACTGGTGATCGTAGTCGAATCTTCCCGTTCATGCTGATAATGTTTCCAATGGGCATTCATTGTATTGTAAGAAAACACACCACTATTGGAAGTCGCAATCCAGAGATGATTGTACATATCCTCATAGATATCGACAACAGAAACCATTGAACCGACACTTGTGATGGTCATAAAGTTATCTCGAGCAGCGTCATAACGACACAATCCCCAACTCGTTCCTACATAAATTTCTCCTTTTCGTCCTTTATAAATACACAACACATCGTCGCTACAAATCGTATTGGGGATTCCACGAGAATGAGTATAGGCTTTCACTGCCCCTGTGCGTAAATTGATAACCCGTATTCCTCCGGCATAAGTACCGATCCATAAATAGTCGCCATCCAGCATTAAAGAACGGATGTCATACTTTTGATTTTTAGCTCCTCCTATTGCATAAGGAGAAAGTTCCCGGGTGGCAACATTGAAGAAATACAAACCGCTTTGAGTTCCAATCCAGATATTCCCATCTTTATTCTCACAGAAAGGAGCAACGACCTCCCCCGCTCCCGGCACTCCGGACAGATAGGCAGGCGAATAATAATCAAAACGTTTAGTCTGCTTGGACATATAGTTGATCCCACCCAAATTGGTCAACACCCAAAGAGCCCCTTCGGCATCCCACATCATTCCATTGATAGTCTGGTCGCTCAAACTTCTCGGATCGGCCGGATTATCCGCCCGCTGAAATGTGTTTGTATTTTGATCGAATAGATAAAGCCCGTTATCCGTTCCTACCAACAGCTCTTTATCCGTATACTTCAGCAAACAATGAACAGCTCCGAAATTAAACGCCGAACCACTATAATTGTCTATAGCTTCGGTTCGTTCATCCAAACGGCTCAACAGATTACTTCCCGCACCAATCCAAATATCTCCATCGATATTCTGAATACAGTTCACTTTATAACTATCGGAAGCATTTATATCTAATGAGATTTCATACGTCCGAAGAAACTTGCCGTTTTCGTCAAAGCACAAAAGTCCTTCCTGCAAGGAAGATATATAGACTCTCTTCCGATCAGCGCTCTGACAGAGGTCCCATACAAAAGACGTCTGAACACTATTTTGAGTCAGCACCTCTGTTTTCGGATCATAAATAAAAAATCCCTGTCCCAAAGTCGCAATCCAGATAAGACCGTTTTCCGTCTTGATAATCTTTTTAATCTCACTGCTAATATACACATTATACTGCGTCGTTTTATCAAAGTAAGAGAAACGATCGGTATCTCGGTCATAAATATAAAGTCCGGAGTTTGTTCCAACCCAGAGATTCTTGTCCACCTCTATCAAGGCTTCTACAAAATTGTTTTCTAATGAGAACTTTTCGTTGAGAACATTCCGATACACTTTATTGCCCCGCCCGTCATAACGGTTCAGTCCATCACTGGTACCCAACCAGATAAAGCCATAACTATCTTGAAGGGCGCACCACACGGTATTATGAGACAATCCATCTTCTACCTGATATTTCTTGAACGAAAAATAAGGAGACGCGGATAGTGTTCCGGTCCAGAAGATCAGCAAGCATATTAGTATTTTAGTTAACTTCATTCTACGTGTTTTTTATTCAATTATCGGTTCAGCCAAGGTTCAGGATTCAACTTTTCTTTCTCCCTACGCAACTGGAAGTGCAATACCGTCCGTCCATTATCCGTACCGTCAGAAAAGACCTGACCGATGGATTGCTTCGTCTTCACCGTGTCACCGGCTTTGACGGATGCAGAAGAAAGATTGCAATAAACAGAAATATAATTGCCATGACGAATGAGGACATTAAATAATCCGTTCAATTGGAATACAGCCGCCACCTTCCCATCAAAAATGGCACGCGCCTGTGCACCCGGTTTTCCCTGAATATCAATACCCTTGTTATCCAGTTTCACGTTGCGCAACCCCGCTACGGCATATTGTCCATAACGGCTGGTGATAATATAAGCACCGGATATAGGCATTGGCAATTTCCCGCGATTCGCGGCAAAGTTACCTGATAATTCCCGATCCGCCTTACTCATGGTATAAGCCTCAAGAGGTTTCGATTTGGCGGCCGTTTCCGTTGCGGCGGATTTTCCCTCCTTGCTTTCCTCTTTCTTACGGGCAGCCGCTTCACGACGAGCTTCTTCCTGCGCACGCTTGCGGGCACGCTCTATTTCTTCTGCAATTAATTTATCGATGCGGGCATTCAGCTGATTGGCTTCCCTGCGTTTTTTATTTATCTCATTCTGCAATCCTTTCTGCTTCTTTTGCAGATTAGTCACTAGCGTGCGTTTCTCTTTTTCCTGCTCTTCCAACTTCACCTTTTCGCTCTCACGTTCTTGCAGCAGGTTCTCTTTGGCGGCTTTCACTTGCTGACGTTCCGCTTTCTTCTTGCGTATCTGCTCCTGTTTCTTTAGGATTTCTTCCCCTTGCAGACGTTGATAAGTGGCATATTCACGAACATATCGCATACGCCGATAAGTCTGCCCCAGATTCTTTGCCGAAAAAATAAACATGAGCTTCTCCTCTATCGACTTATTCTTATACAAGTACTGGACAGAAGCTTCATATTTCTTCTTTTTATCTTTCAAATCCTTCTCCAGCCCGTGCAACTGGCGCTCCAATGAAGCCAACTCACGCTGGATAGCCTCCACATCATTGTTGATAGCCATGATATAGCGTTTCCGCTCTTCAATCTGTCCGGTCAACACAGCCAGACTATTCAACTGGCTTCCCACATCTTTCTTTGTATCCTTCAATATAGATTCCGATTCGGCAATCTGTTTTTGCAGCGCACCGCGTTTACTTTCCAGCTCACGAATCAACTTGTTCGATTGAGCGAAAAGAGGAACTGCCAACCAAAGGCAACTGATTAGAATAACAAAGAAACGTTTCATCATAATAAAGCTACCAGCATTTTTACTAATTCTTCCAAGGGAATCTGGTTGTATTTGGACGTCAGTTCCGTCGGAGTTATCGAAAACTCTTGTGTGGAGAACTCATAAAGTTGGACTTTTGCCTTTTCTAATGAAGGAATTCCTATATCTTTTCCTGTCAGCTCTGTCTTTCCACCAGGAAGAGAGGCATCCATCAATATCTTTTCCAAACGGGAAAACTCCACATTCTTCGACAATACATTTTTCAATTCAGCTTTAGTGGCACGAACAAAGCGTTTATTCATCCTGTCTACCAATAAAACTTCATCGGGAGTAACTTCTATACGTGCCACTTCCGTACGCAGAATAGGCATCAATAAGGAGATTTGTACCCGCTCATGAGTTTTCATCTTCATGGTTCCCCCTACAGACATGCTTCCCTTCTTGCTGGGAATAGTCAACTGAAGCTTGGAAGCCAGGTAACTGGATGTCGGAGCCTTTGTTGAAGTCTTAGTTTCCGAAGTTGCCAAGTGTTTCGAACTCTTACAACCGGCCAACACCACTACCACCAACAACAGTAGATAAACGATTCTTTTCATTCCGCAATATATTTCTTCTTCTCTATTTTCTGTTTCAACGTTTTCGACTCGCTACCCATTTCCAGTGCCTTCTTCCAATATTTCAACGCACCTTCCACATCGCCGGTCATAAAATAAATATCTCCGCAATGCTCCACAATCACATCGCTCTTCTCGCCGTCGTTCTTCATTGCATTGTCAATATAGATACGGGCTTCGGCATAGTTTCCCTTTTCAAAAAGAATCCATGCATAAGTATCGAGATAGGTCGAATTATTAGGTTCGGCTTTCACCGTTTTGTAACTCATCTCCTCCGCCTTGTCCAAGTCACGACGTTCCACAGACAGATAATAAGCATAATTATTTAATGCGCCAATATTGGAAGGATTATATACCAAAGCCGAATCGTAAGCAGCATAAGCCTCCGTCATTTGTTTCTTGGTATGATAAATATCCCCCATGATAGAATAAAAATCTGAAATGACTTCTTTTCTGGTATCGGGAGTTATATGTTCCAATGCTCTATTACAAACACTCAATACACTATCTCCCTGTTCTGCCTGATGATAAGCGATAGCCAGATAATAATAAAGTTCCAACGCATCCGGAGTAGCTTCAATGCCCGGTTCGCAGACCTTGATAATTTGCTTGTAATCTTCCTTCTTCACCGCCGCACTAACCAGCATCAAACGGGCCGCCTTATTGGTAGGATCCAGATCAACCACCTGCTCCAATACCGGCACAGCCTCTTGTTCCATATTCTTCGACAACAGGTATTGAGAATAAAGCATCGGTATCTGCGGATCATCCATATCCTGCTTCATCATCCGGTCAAACAAGGCAATCACCTGAGTGCTATCTTTAGCGGACGACTGTTCATTTTCCGCAATCACCTGTCTCATGACACTGATTTTAGTATCAGAAGTCACCTTTTTGTTCAATAACAACGTATCCAGTTGCTGTTGATACAATTCTTTCTGCCCGGTCTGTTCATAGTAAGAAGCCATCGAGAAGAGAGCCATCGGATTATCAGGCTCTACAGCCAGTACCTTCTGGTATGCATCATAAGCTTCCTGCTTTTTCCCGTTCTGAAGATATACATCTCCCAGTATCACCTGATAACGCATATCCATCGGATATTCCTGTACCAGACTTTCTATTTCCTGAAATGCCTTCTTATCATCTTTCATCTGAAGATAAATCCGGAATTTCTCCATAGACAGCTGCTCATTCTTACCCAAACGTTTCTCTAAACGATTCAATGTAGAAATGACATCATTATACTTCTCCTGGCGACTGTAAATATCAAGAAGGCTGAACAAAGGGTCCTGTTTCGACGGGAAACGGGTCACCATCTTCTCAAGCAAAGCCGCAGCCTTATCCAATTCATTTTGTTGCTGGTACAAACTGACCAATCCCTGACTATACCAATAGTTATCAGGCGCAAAAGCCACTGCCTGCTCCAAAGCAACCTGACCTTGCGGCACCTGGCGAAGGAACATATAATATTGCGATATTTCATAAAGCGCAGAAGAAGCAGTGGGGTTGATATCCAGACAATGCTGTAGCAATCCAAATGCCGCATCATACTCATTCTTTCCTTTCATCCGCATGGCTTCCAAGAAGAAGTAGTCATATTTACGCTGTTGTTCAGCAGAAAGCAATGTTTCCTTCATTAAAGAAGCTCCATCTGCTTTCGCTGTTGTTTTTGCTGTACGCACAGACCGGATTCCCCCACATGAAGTGAGCATCAATACCGTCACGAACAGCCATCCTATTTTTATCTTCATTCTATTTTCTCCATTAAGCATTCATCATACTCCGGTATGTCCGAAACCACCGGCTCCCCGTTCTGTTTCATCCAGCACCTCCACTTCCTGCCATACAGGCTGTTCGTGCTTTGCTATCACCATCTGCGCGATACGTTCACCGTCTTCAATCACAAACGTTTCAGAGGAGAGATTGACTAAAATGATACAAACTTCCCCACGATAATCCGCATCAATCGTACCCGGAGAATTGAGCACCGTAATTCCTTTCTTGATCGCCAGTCCGCTACGTGGACGAACTTGTGCCTCAAATCCCTTCGGCAAGGCAATATATAGTCCTGTCGGCACCAGACAACGTTGCAACGGTTCCAGTGTGATAGGTTCAGAAAGATTAGCACGGATATCCATTCCTGCGGACAATTCAGTGGCATAAGCCGGAAGCGGATGCTTCGATTTATTGATAACTTGAATATTCATAAATGCATGTTTACTATTTAACGGGCGAAAATACACATTTTGAACTGAAAAATAGTTAAGTTTGCAGTTAAATAATGTACCTGTAGCCAATTTGCGAATGGTAAACACTAAAATTATAGATAAAATGATGAATTGGAACCAATTAATATCAGCGAAACGTTTCGGAATGGAAGAATTCCATGAGGAACGACAGGAAAACCGATCCGAATTCCAACGGGACTATGACCGTCTTATTTTTTCGGCTCCTTTCCGCAGATTACAGAACAAAACGCAAGTATTCCCTCTACCGGGCAGCGTTTTTGTACACAACCGACTTACGCACAGTCTCGAAGTCGCCAGCGTTGGCCGTTCACTCGGGGACGATGTTGCCAAAGCACTTCTGGAACGTCATCCGGAACTTCAGGATTCTTTCCTGCCGGAGATCGGTTCTATCGTTTCGGCTGCTTGCCTGGCACACGATTTGGGTAATCCGCCTTTCGGTCATTCAGGCGAAAAGGCCATTTCCACTTTTTTCTCTGAAGGGAAAGGAGTTCGCCTGAAAGAGAAACAGCCCAACGGAGAGCAACTTTCTCCGATGGAATGGGAAGATTTAATACATTTTGAAGGAAATGCAAATGCCTTCCGAATACTTACACATCAGTTCGAGGGACGTCGCAAAGGCGGATTCGTTCTAACATACACCACTCTGGCTTCTATCGTAAAATACCCCTTTTCATCGAGCCTTGCAGGAACAAAATCCAAGTTTGGCTTTTTCGTCAGCGAAGAAGAAAGCTTCCGCAAAATTGCAACAGAATTAGGACTGATATTGCTCAACGAACATCCTTTAAAGTATGCACGCCACCCGTTAGTTTATTTGGTTGAAGCGGCAGACGACATTTGCTATCAGATGATGGATATTGAGGATGCATATAAACTGAAGATTCTCACCACAGAAGAGACTAAAGAGCTATTAATGGCCTATTTCAGCGAAGAGCGGCAGGAACATCTCCGAAAAACATTCCTGATTGTTAACGATGTCAACGAGCAAATCGCTTACCTGCGCTCTTCCGTCATCGGTTTATTGATCCGGGAGTGTACCCGTGTCTTTTTAGATCATGAACAAGAAATCCTGTCCGGCACGTTCGAAGGATCACTAATCAAGCGCATAGCCGAGCGTCCGGCAGCAGCCTATAAACACAGCGTCGAAGTATCTATCAATAAAATCTACCGTTCACGGGACGTACTGGATGTTGAACTGGCGGGATTCCGCATCATCAGCACCCTGCTCGAATTGATGATAGATGCCGTAACCTCACCCGAAAAGACTTATTCCAAACTCCTGATCGACCGGGTTTCCAGTCAATACAATATAAAAGCGCCCGTACTCTATGAAAGAATACAGGCGGTACTTGACTATATATCGGGAATGACCGACGTCTTTGCTCTTGATCTTTATCGTAAAATTAACGGGAACAGTTTGCCTGCGGTGTAACCACTTTAGGAGTAAACACCTCTTCCCCTTCACAAGAAGACAATCTCAACGCATCCGGATGGCTTTCAATAAACGTCTGGATGTGTCGAATCCGCTTATCTTCGAGAATTTCGTCTACAGCAATCAGAATACCGGTTTCTTCCACATCACCGAATTCATAATTGATAGCTGTTCCGAACATACGCATAGTAGGGCTTAGGCTCATATATGCATTTACCAACGGAGGAATATTATATCCCAGTTTACGAATTTCACAATTCAATATTTTATAGTCTTCCTTGAAGGAATGCTTGCAAAACAAAGCACTCAGCTCGTCTTCGGAAGTCTCAAGTTTCAGAGGCTCGATCGGAGTGACAAGTTTCTCTTTGTCATAAAAATGTTTCTTAAGGAAATGAAGAATCATATCACGGCCACGACGGTGATAGCTTGGATACATGGTCACTTTGCCAAAGAAATATTTCACATTCGGCATAACAACAGTCAACGCTCCCAATCCATCCCACAGATTATCTAAAGCGAACAATCCTTTACTTCCGGCACGGGTAGACTGATATTCAAGCGTAACGAACGAACGTCCCAACTCAATTGTCTGTGGCAAATATTCTTTAATAAAAGCATCGGAGAAATGAAACATATGGGAAGTAGCCAGAATCGGAGCACCTTTTTCATCAAAACGCACGTCCGTACCAAGCAGATACCGGTAACCACCCAGAATTTCTTCCGCTTCCGGATTCCATACGATCAACTGCTTGTAAGGGTGTTCCATCGTGTCGTATTCATCAATATCCATTGACAGGCCTGTACCTCCACCAGCAGCACGGAAAGCTATTTCACGCAAACGACCAATCTCTCTCATCACATTAGGAGCATTCTGATGAGTAATAATATAAATCTGATTATTACTCTTATTCGTCATTCGTAAGCGTCTGTCTTCCGTCAATTCTGCCTTTAGCAGTTCTTTGCTTACCGGTTTAATAATCTCTTCCATATTCCTTGTTATAGTTGTTCTATCAGTTACAGTTTATAAACAATATCCTTTACGTATTCAGCCCACTGCGCAGGAGTTTTCGATTTATCAAAAGTCTGCCAGGGTATAGGTTTGCCAAAAGTGACAGTAAAAGTTTTGTGGCGATTCTTAAACATTTCATCCGCAAGATACAACATAGCAATGTTAAACTTAATGCCCAGTGCCTTACAAACATTTGCCAGATTGTAAAAGAAGTCAGAATTCCTGCCCCCAAAATGCACGGGTATTACATCACGTTTTGCTTGTATGCTCTTTACTACAAATGTCTTTTTCCATTCCAGGTCGCGAATCACTCCATTCTGACGGCGCGAGCACAGTCCGGCAGGAAACATAATCAGCTGATCGTCGGACTGAAATCCGGCTTCCACCATCTTTGGGAAGTCCTTTGCCTGCTTGCCGGTTTTATTAATAGGTATGCAAAGGGGAGCCAACCCGCGTAGATTCATCAATAAATCATTCACCAAGTATTTCACCTTCCCCTCATAGTGCTTACCTAACACATAACCAAGCGCAACACCATCCTGTCCACCTAACGGATGATTGGACACAAAAGTATACAATCCATCCTTAGGCAAATTCTCAATGCCTTTTATGTCCACTTTCGCATCCAAAAAGCCCATACATGCCTCCAGAAAGTCCACACCCAATCTATCCTTCGACTCATTCAGGAATACATTAATTTCATCCTGATGAACAATTTTCTTCAGATAAGAAACCACGAATTTAGGGATGTACTTATAATGCTTCGGAGCCTTTGTCCGAAGTATCTTATCGACATCAATCAAAAATAAAGAGTCATCAGTCATTCTTTTCAAATAAAAATGATGGCACAAAATTAACGGTTCTTTTTTATTAATCGCAATAATTTGGTAGAAAATGCAGGATTTAAGTTCAGAACATAAAAAAACACCACCCAAAAACTATCAAAAATGACCTAAAAACTATCCGCGGATAGTTTTCGGGTAAAAAAACGTCAGTTTTCCCCTACCGGGTTTCAAAAATTCATGTAAACTTGCAACATCGAAAATAACAAACGAATATTCACCTTTAAAAAGCAACACATTATGAAAAGTTTAAGCTTCAGAAAAGACTTAGTAGGAGTACAAGATGAATTACTACGCTTCGCTTATAAACTGACAACTGACCGTGAAGAAGCAAACGATTTGTTGCAGGAGACATCATTAAAAGCATTAGATAATGAAGATAAATATACCCCTGATACAAATTTCAAAGGATGGATGTATACCATCATGCGCAATATATTCATAAACAACTACCGCAAGGTAGTCCGCGACCAGACATTCATCGACCAGACTGATAATCTTTATCATCTGAATTTGCCACAGGATGGAAGTTCTGAAAATACAGAAAGAGCATACGACCTGAAAGAGATGCACCGTGTAGTTAACAAACTCCCCAAAGAATACAGAGTTCCGTTTGCGATGCACGTTTCAGGATTCAAATATCGTGAAATTGCGGAAAAACTGAACCTCCCGTTGGGTACAGTGAAAAGCCGTATTTTCTTCACGCGCCAGAAATTACAGGAAGAGTTGAAAGACTTCCGCTAAACCTTAACTATATAAAACTTAGTGATTTTGAATCACATATTTCTTCAATGCAGATTTTTAGTTTTGATAATGATTAAAAGGCAGAAATACTCCGGTATATTCTGCCTTTTCTTTTATTGCAAAGATTAATTGTCTGACACCCGGGTGTCAGGCATACCAAGACCCGGATGTCAGGCATACCGAGACCCGGGTGTTGGGAGTACCGAGACCCGGGTGTCAGTCAACTTATTATTGCATAGAAATAAAACTCTTTTCTCTATATTATCAAATTTTACCTATACAGACATTTTTTTCGTTCTGCGGACACAAGTCCCCCACCAGTAAAGCATTCTCAAAGGCACATCATTTTCAAGCAAATAGACATTTAACATTCTGTTGAAAACTTCTCTGAAAGTTTTTTATGGAAAGTTGTGGGGAATTGTGGGGAATTTCATACTTTTACGGTCGCTTATTATAATAAGGTAATGATACGTTTTTTAGGAAATATTGAAGCCAGGGCGGACGCCAAAGGAAGGGTGTTCATACCCGCCACCTTCAGGAAGCAATTACAAGCCGCTTCTGAAGAGAGGCTTATTATGCGTAAAGACGTATTTCAGGACTGTTTAACCCTATACCCCGAGAGCGTGTGGAACGAGGAGTTGAACGAGTTACGTAGTAGACTTAACAAATGGAATAGCAAACACCAACTTATTTTCAGGCAATTCGTGAGCGACGTTGAAATAGTGACACCTGATAGCAACGGACGCATATTAATTCCGAAACGGTATTTACAGATTTGCAGTATCCATGGGGATATTCGCTTTATCGGCATCGATAACAAGATAGAGATCTGGGCGAAAGAACGGGCAGAACAGCCTTTCATGTCACCCGAAGAGTTCGGTGCAGCATTAGAAGAAATTATGAACGATGATAATAGACAAGATGGAGAAAGATGAATTGACATATCACGTACCTGTATTGCTGAAAGAAAGCGTTGACGGTATGAATATCCAACCGGATGGAACGTATGTAGACGTTACATTCGGAGGAGCGGGACATTCGCGCGAGATCCTTTCACGGCTCGGAGAAGGCGGACGTCTGCTGGGGTTCGACCAGGACGAGGACGCTGAACGGAACATTGTCAACGATACTCATTTCATCTTCGTGCGCAGTAACTTCCGCTATCTGCACAACTTCCTGCGTTATCACGACATCGAACAGGTAGACGCGATCCTGGCCGACCTCGGCGTATCTTCCCATCATTTCGATGATAGCGAACGTGGCTTCTCCTTCCGTTTTGACGGGGCACTGGATATGCGTATGAACAAGCGTGCCGGTATGACAGCAGCAGATATCGTGAATACTTATGATGAAGAACATCTTGCAAACATCCTCTACCTGTACGGGGAATTAAAGAATAGCCGCAAACTGGCTTCCGTCATCGTTAAAGCCAGAAGCGGACAGAATATCCGGACCATCGGTGAGTTTTTGGAAATCATCAAACCGCTTTTCGGCCGTGAACGCGAAAAGAAAGAGCTGGCAAAGGTGTTCCAGGCACTACGAATTGAAGTAAATCAAGAGATGGAAGCGTTGAAGGAGATGTTGCTGGCTGCTACGGAGGCATTAAAGCCGGGCGGCAGACTGGTAGTTATCACCTATCATTCGCTGGAAGACCGAATGGTGAAAAACATCATGAAGACAGGCAATGTAGAAGGAAAAGCGGAAACCGACTTCTTCGGCAATCTGCAAACGCCTTTCCGCCTTGTCAACAATAAGGTAATCGTTCCCGACGAGGCAGAAATAGAACGGAACCCGCGGTCGAGAAGCGCCAAATTACGAATTGCAGAAAAGAAATAAAAAGATATGGAAGAAGAAGTAGTAAATAAGAAAGCAGAAGAGGACAAGAAGAAAAAACGTACCTCACTGAAGAGTATTCTGGGTGGAGACATTCTGGCTACCGATTTTTTCCGCCGTCAAACGAAGTTGCTGGTACTTATCATGGTATTCATCATCTTCTACATTCACAATCGTTATGCCAGTCAACAACAACAGATTGAGATAGACCGGCTGAAACAAGAATTGATAGACATTAAATATGACGCGCTGACGCGCAGCTCGGAACTGATGGAAAAGAGCCGCCAGTCGCGCATTGAAGATTATATATCAAGTAAAGAAAGCGATTTGCAGACATCGACAAATCCCCCCTACCTTATTAAATAGGTAAGAGTGGATAGTTGATAAATGATAGTTAAGAGTTTTAAAGGACAAATGCTGTGGCAGTTAATAAAAAGAACATAATGACCCGTTACTTCTTCGTCATCCTGTTGATGGCGTTGATAGGAGTAGCTATTGTTGTAAAAGCAGGCATCACCATGTTTGCCGAACGACAATACTGGCAGGATGTGGCTGATCGTTTCGTAAAAGAAAATGTGACGGTGAAACCTAATCGTGGAAACATTATTTCTTCTGATGGTAAACTTATGGCCAGTTCTCTGCCCGAATACAGAATATATATGGACTTTATGTCCGGTGAAAAGGACGAAAAACGCAGGCAGAAAGATCAGGCACGCCGGGATTCTATCCTCAAAGCAAACATGGATTCTATCTGTATCGGACTTCACAAGATATTCCCGGACAAGAGCGCGGCACAATTCAAGGCACATCTCAAAAAAGGACGCCAGGCAAAAAGCCGCAATTATCTGATTTATCCGAAACGTATCTCCTATATACAATATAAAGAGGTAAAGAGACTGCCTGTGTTCTGTTTGAACCGTTATAAAGGCGGATTCAAAGAACAGGCTTACAATCAGCGTAAGAAACCGTTCGGTTCACTGGCTGCCCGTACACTGGGAGATGTATATGCAGACACAGCCAAAGGAGCGAGAAATGGTATCGAACTTGCTTTCGACACCATCCTGAAAGGGCGGGACGGATTGACACACCGTCAGAAGGTGATGAACAAATACCTGAACATTGTCGATGTGCCACCGGTTGATGGTTGCGATCTGATTAGTACTATCGATGTAGGTATGCAGGATATTTGCGAGAAGGCGTTGGTGGATAAGCTGAAAGAGCTGAATGCGAGCGTGGGTGTGGTGGTATTGATGGAGGTAAGTACCGGAGAAGTGAAAGCCATCGTCAACATGATGCAAGGCAAAGACGGTGAGTACTACGAAATGCGCAACAATGCTATTAGTGATATGCTCGAGCCGGGGTCTACTTTCAAAACGGCCTCTATCATGGTAGCTCTTGAAGACGGAAAGATTACGCCGGACTATGTGGTAGATACCGGCAACGGCCAGATGCCGATGTACGGACGTGTCATGAAAGACCATAACTGGCATCGCGGAGGATATGGAAAGCTGACTGTTACGGAAATTCTAGGGGTTTCGTCCAATGTGGGTACCTCTTATATTATAGACCATTTCTACGGCAGCAACCCACAGAAATTTGTAGACGGGTTGAAACGGATGAGCATCGACCAGCCGTTACACCTGCAGATTGCGGGAGAAGGAAAACCGAATATACGCGGTCCGAAAGAACGTTATTTTGCAAAGACAACTTTGCCGTGGATGAGTATCGGCTACGAGACACAGGTTCCACCAATCAATATTCTCACATTCTATAATGGGATAGCCAACAACGGAGTCACCGTGCGTCCGAAGTTTGTCAAAGCTGCCATGAAGGACGGGGAAGTAGTGAAAGAATATCCGACAGAGGTAATCAATCCCAAGATTTGTTCGGATAAGACTTTGGCACAGATCCGTGAGATTCTCCGGAAAGTGGTTGGTGAAGGACTTGCCAAACCTGCGGGAAGCAAGCAGTTCCACGTTTCAGGAAAAACAGGAACGGCGCAGATTTCACAGGGAGCAGCCGGATACAAAACGGGAAGAACAAATTATCTGGTTAGTTTCTGCGGGTATTTCCCGTCAGAAGCACCTAAATATAGCATGATTGTCTCTATCCAGAAACCGGGATTACCGGCTTCGGGAGGTTTAATGGCAGGTAGTGTATTCAGCAAGATTGCAGAAAGGGTGTATGCCAAAGACTTGCGGTTACCGCTGACCAATGCGATTGATACTAATTCCGTAGTCATTCCGAATGTAAAAGCCGGAGAGATGCGCGAAGCGCAACGAGTATTGGAAGAGCTGCAGATTAACGTACAAGGCAAAATCGCTGATTCGGGCAAAGAGGTTTGGGGAAATACCCATTCTGCCCCACAAGCTGTGGTTCTTGAGAGCCGGAGCAATATGCAGAATTTTGTACCGAGTGTGATAGGTATGGGAGCGAAAGACGCTGTGTACTTGTTGGAAAGCAAAGGATTGAAAGTCAATCTGGTCGGCGTAGGCAAAGTAAAAAGCCAGTCGATAGCCAACGGAACGATTGTTAAGAAGGGACAGACAGTGACGCTTACGCTTAATTAAAAATTAAAGATTAAAAATTGAATAGAGTGATGTTATTAAATGAGTTACTGAAAGCAATCCAACCGGTAGAGGTAGCCGGAGATTCAAACATAGAAATCACCGGTGTCAACATCGACTCCCGTCTAGTGGAAGCCGGACAGCTATTCATGGCAATGCGTGGCACACAAGCCGATGGTCATGCTTATATACCTGCTGCCATCGCAAAAGGAGCAATCGCCATCCTTTGCGAGGATATGCCGGAAGAACCTGTAGCGGGGATCACCTATGTACGAGTAAAAGACAGCGAAGATGCGGTAGGAAAGATTGCCACTACCTTCTACGGAGACCCGACTTCCAAGTTGGAACTGGTCGGCGTTACCGGGACGAACGGAAAAACAACGATCGCTACCTTATTATATAATACATTCCGTTATTTCGGCTATAAGGTGGGATTGATTTCTACCGTTTGCAATTACATCGATGATGAATCGATTCCGACAGAACATACTACTCCTGATCCAATCACGTTGAACTGTTTGTTGGGACGGATGGCAGATGAAGGATGCAAATATGTTTTCATGGAAGTCAGCTCCCACTCGATTGCACAGAAACGTATCAGTGGACTAAAGTTTGCAGGAGGGATCTTTACCAATCTGACCCGCGACCATCTCGACTATCATAAAACAGTAGAGAACTATCTGAAAGCGAAGAAGAAATTCTTTGACGATCTGCCGAAAAATGCATTCAGCCTGACCAATCTGGACGATAAAAACGGACTGGTAATGACGCAGAACACACGTTCGAAGGTCTATACTTATTCATTGAGAAGTCTTAGCGACTTTAAAGGACGGGTATTAGAGTCTCATTTCGAAGGGATGCTGCTCGACTTCAACAATCATGAACTGGCAGTTCAGTTTATCGGAAAGTTCAATGCTTCCAATTTATTGGCGGTATTCGGGGCGGCAGTTCTGTTAGGCAAGAAAGAGGAAGAGGTGCTTGTAGCTCTTAGCACACTTCATCCGGTAGCCGGACGCTTCGATGCGGTCCGCTCACCGCAGGGAATTACGGCGATTGTTGATTATGCACATACCCCGGATGCTCTCATTAATGTACTGAACGCTATTCATGGAGTGCTTGAAGGAAAAGGAAAAGTGATTACCGTGGTAGGCGCCGGCGGTAACCGCGACAAGGGCAAACGCCCCATCATGGCAAAGGAAGCTGCCAAAGCGAGTGACCGCGTCATCATCACTTCCGACAATCCGCGCTTTGAAGAGCCGCAAGACATCATCAATGACATGCTTGCCGGACTGGATGCGGAAGATATGAAGAAAACACTAAGCATTGCCGACCGTAAAGAAGCAATTCGCACGGCTTGCATGCTGGCAGAGAAAGGAGATGTAATTCTCGTTGCCGGAAAAGGACATGAGAATTACCAGGAGATAAAAGGAGTGAAACATCATTTTGATGACAAAGAAGTACTCAAAGAAATTTTTAAATAATGAATAGACTGTGCTAATATGCCGACCGGCTTCGTTATCTATCCGACAGCAACCGGCATAACAACACATCAATAAATTGGCAAATTATTTATGTTATACTATCTATTTGAATGGCTACATAAGCTCAATTTTCCAGGAGCGGGAATGTTCGGATATACTTCATTCCGTGCTTTGATGGCGGTTATCCTCGCATTACTTATTTCAAGTATCTGGGGAGATAAGTTCATCAACCTACTCAAAAGGAAACAAATCACAGAAACGCAGCGTGATGCTAAAACCGACCCGTTTGGCGTCAATAAAGTAGGCGTGCCGAGCATGGGAGGTGTCATCATCATTGTAGCCATCCTGATCCCTTGTTTATTGTTAGGTAAACTGCATAACATATACATGATACTGATGCTGATCACTACCGTATGGTTGGGATCGCTCGGATTCGCAGACGACTATATCAAAATCTTCAAAAGAGACAAAGAGGGTTTGCATGGCAAGTTCAAGATTATCGGTCAGGTCGGTTTAGGTTTAATTGTCGGAATGACCTTGTATTTAAGTCCGGACGTAGTGATCCGTGAGAATATCGAAGTTCATAATCCGGGACGGGAGATGGAAGTGATACACGGAACGAATGACCTGAAATCTACCCAGACAACGATTCCTTTTTTCAAGAGCAACAACCTTGATTATGCTGATCTGGTTTCGTTCATGGGAGAACATGCGCAAACAGCCGGATGGATATTGTTCGTCATTGTCACAATCATTGTGGTTACCGCCGTATCAAACGGCGCCAATCTGAATGACGGTATGGACGGAATGGCAGCCGGGAACTCGGCAATTATCGGTGCAACGTTGGGGGTACTGGCCTATGTATCATCGCATATCGAATTTGCAGGCTACCTGAACATCATGTATATTCCGGGCTCGGAAGAACTCGTAATCTATATCTGCGCCTTTATCGGTGCACTGATAGGTTTCTTATGGTACAACGCCTATCCGGCACAAGTATTTATGGGAGATACAGGCAGTCTTACTATTGGCGGTATTATCGCAGTGTTTGCCATCATCATCCACAAAGAGTTGCTGATACCGATTCTTTGCGGTGTATTCCTGGTAGAAAACCTGTCGGTAATCCTGCAACGGGCTTATTATAAGGCGGGAAAACGAAAAGGTGTGAAACAGCGATTGTTCAAGCGTACACCGATTCACGATCACTTCCGCACTTCGATGAGCCTGATTGAACCGGGATGCACGGTGAAATTCACCAAACCCGACCAACTGTTTCATGAATCAAAGATTACCGTCCGGTTCTGGATTGTAACGATTGTATTGGCAGCAATAACGATTATAACGCTTAAAATAAGATAACCGGCAAGGTGCCGGAGCCAAGTTTCCATACGGGAAACAAGTTTTATAGATAGAGAGTATTAACCCGATTATTAACTTTTAAAGATGTGCACAGCTAATAGATAAATCAATCAATTAGAAAATAAGGGCACATTATTGTAGATGAAAAGAATAGTAATTTTAGGAGCTGGCGAAAGCGGCGCAGGTGCAGCCGTACTCGCTAAAGTCAAAGGATTTGAGACGTTTGTTTCGGACATGTCCGCTATCAAGGACAAGTATAAGGAACTTCTCGACAGCCATCAGATTGCCTGGGAAGAAGGACACCATACCGAAGAACTCATTCTGAATGCCGACGAGGTAATCAAAAGCCCCGGTATCCCGAATGATGCCCCGATCATCCTGAAACTGAAAGCTCAAGGCACACCGGTGATCTCCGAGATAGAGTTTGCCGGACGCTATACTGATGCCAAAATGATCTGTATTACAGGTTCTAACGGGAAGACCACAACGACTTCCCTGATCTACCATATTTTCAAAAGCGCAGGTCTGAACGTAGGTTTGGCAGGCAACATCGGCAAAAGCCTTGCTTTGCAGGTAGCCGAAGATTACCACGATTACTATATTATCGAACTTAGCTCTTTCCAGCTGGATAATATGTATAACTTCCGTGCGAACATCGCCGTATTGATGAACATCACTCCGGACCATCTTGATCGCTACGACCATTGTATGCAGAATTACATCGACGCTAAATTCCGCATCACCCAAAACCAAACACCGGACGATGCTTTCATCTTCTGGAACGATGACCCTATCATCAGACAGGAACTGGCAAAACATGGTCTGAAAGCTCACTTGTATCCTTTTGCCGCTGTAAAAGAGGATGGAGCGATTGCATACGTAGAAGATCACGAAGTGAAAATCACCGAACCGATTGCCTTCAACATGGAGCAAGAGGAACTGGCCCTGACAGGACAACACAACCTGTACAACTCTTTAGCCGCCGGTATCTCGGCAAACCTTGCCGGCATCGCCAAAGAAAACATCCGGAAAGCCCTCTCCGATTTCAAGGGAGTGGAACATCGGTTGGAAAAGGTGGCACGTGTGCGCGGAATTGATTTTATTAACGACTCTAAAGCCACGAATGTCAACTCCTGCTGGTATGCCCTGCAAAGCATGACTACCAAAACGGTATTGATTCTCGGTGGTAAAGATAAAGGAAACGACTATACTGAAATTGAAGACCTGGTACGCGAAAAATGTTCAGCACTGGTATATCTGGGACTTCATAACGAAAAGCTTCACGAATTCTTCGACCGTTTCGGTCTGCCGGTAGCCGATGTGCAAACCGGCATGAAAGATGCCGTAGAAGCAGCCTATAAACTGGCAAAGAAAGGTGAAACGGTATTATTAAGTCCTTGCTGCGCTTCTTTCGACCTCTTCAAGAGTTACGAAGACCGTGGCGACCAATTTAAAGAATGTGTCCGTGCCCTTTAATTTCTAATTATTAATTTTTAAATTCTGCAAGATTGGATTTATTAAAGAACATATTCAAAGGTGACAAGGTAATCTGGATTATCTTCCTCTGTCTCTGCCTCATCTCGATCATCGAGGTGTTTTCGGCAGCGTCGACGCTGACTTACAAAAGTGGCGACCATTGGGGACCGATTACGCAACACTCCATCATCCTGATGGTGGGAGCTGTGGTAGTCGTATTTCTACATAATGTTCCCTACAAATGGTTCCAGGTATTTCCGGTCTTTCTATATCCGGTATCTCTGGTTCTACTGGCATTTGTCACGCTGATGGGCATTATCACAGGCGACCGTGTCAACGGGGCCGCCCGTTGGATGACCTTTATGGGATTGCAATTCCAGCCATCGGAATTGGCAAAGATGGCGGTAATCATTGCCGTCTCATTCATCCTGTCCAAAAGGCAGGACGAATATGGGGCCAATCCGAATGCCTTTAAATATATCATGATCCTCACCGGACTGGTATTCCTGCTCATCGCACCGGAAAACCTTTCGACAGCAATGCTGCTGTTCGGAGTGGTATGTATGATGATGTTCATCGGACGGGTATCTTCCAAGAAACTGTTCGGGATGTTGGGGATATTGGGGCTTGTAGGCGGTGTTGCCGTAGGCATACTGATGGCTATTCCCGCCAAAACACTGCACAACACTCCGGGACTTCACCGTTTCGAAACGTGGCAGAATCGTGTTTCCGGTTTCTTTGAGAAAGAAGAAGTGCCGGCAGCCAAATTTGATATTGACAAAGACGCACAGATTGCACACGCGCGAATCGCTATTGCTACCAGCCATGTAGTAGGCAAAGGTCCGGGAAACTCGATACAACGTGACTTCCTTAGCCAGGCATTCTCCGATTTTATCTTCGCGATTGTGATTGAAGAAATGGGATTGGTAGGAGGAATATTTGTGGTGTTCCTCTATTTATGGTTGCTGATGCGAGCCGGACGAATCGCCCAAAAGTGCGAGCGAACCTTCCCCGCCTTTCTCGTCATGGGTATTGCGCTGTTGTTGGTATCACAGGCAATACTGAATATGATGGTTGCCGTCGGGTTATTCCCCGTCACCGGACAACCCCTGCCTCTGGTCAGCAAAGGAGGTACAAGTACGTTAATCAACTGCGCTTATATCGGAATGATATTAAGCGTAAGCCGATATACCGCTCATCTGGAAGAACAGAAAGCGCACGATGCACAGATCCAACTGCAAATAGAGGCGGATGCCGCAGCCAATTCGGAAGCACAGGCCGCAGCCGAACCGACAGCGCAGATTCTGAACAGCGACGCCAAATTTGAAGATGAGCATGATAGCAGAAACAATGAACGGTAAATGTTGAGAAAGGACAGAAGAAAACAGAATGATGGAAAAAGAACTTAGAATTATCATCAGCGGTGGAGGAACAGGAGGACATATCTTTCCTGCCGTCTCTATCGCAAACGCTATAATAGAGCTACGCCCCGACGCAGAAATTCTCTTTGTAGGCGCTGAAGGACGTATGGAAATGCAACGGGTTCCCGATGCAGGCTACCGGATTATCGGACTTCCGATAGCCGGATTCGACCGCAAACATTTATGGAAAAATGTATCCGTATTGATTAAACTGATGCGCAGCCAATGGAAAGCGCGCAAAGTAATCAAAAACTTCCGCCCGCAAGTGGCGGTAGGTGTAGGCGGATATGCAAGCGGGCCAACACTAAAGACTGCCGGAATGATGGGAGTCCCCACATTAATCCAGGAGCAAAACTCGTATGCCGGAGTAACTAATAAACTCCTGGCACAGAAAGCTCGTAAGATTTGTGTAGCTTATGACGGAATGGAAAAGTTCTTCCCCGCCGACAAGATCATCATGACGGGTAATCCCGTCCGCCAGAACCTGACAAAGGATATGCCGTCAAAAGAAGAAGCGCTAGGTTCTTTCCACTTACAGCCCGGCAAAAAGACAATCCTGATTGTAGGTGGCAGCTTGGGTGCACGCACCATCAACAACACGCTGACAGCCAGTCTGACAACCATCAAGGAAAACACGGACGTGCAGTTTATCTGGCAAACGGGCAAATACTATTACCCGCAAGTAACAGAAGCCGTAAAAGCGGCAGGAGCACTTCCGAATTTATATGTAACGGATTTCATCAAAGATATGGCAGCCGCTTATGCAGCAGCCGATCTGGTTATCTCCCGTGCGGGAGCAGGTTCCATTTCTGAATTCTGCCTGCTGCACAAACCTGTTATCTTAGTGCCCTCGCCCAACGTGGCAGAAGATCACCAGACGAAGAACGCCTTAGCGTTGGTGAACAAACAGGCAGCTATCTACGTCAAAGACAGTGAAGCGGAAACCACTTTGATGGACGTAGCCCTGTCCACTGTCAACGACGAGCAGAAACTGAAAGAACTAACAGAGAATATCGCCAAACTGGCTTTACCCGATTCAGCGAGAATCATCGCACAAGAGGTCATTAAGCTGGCGGAAGCAAAGAACAGATAAATGGACGATCGGATTACGCAGATTGAAGTAACGGCACAATGCCCGTATCAAACAACGTAATCTGCACTAAAATAAAAAGACAGAAGAAATGAATATAGAAACGATAAAATCAGTCTATTTCGTAGGTGCCGGCGGCATCGGCATGAGCGCACTTGTACGCTACTTCCTTTTCAAAGGAAAGGTAGTGGCAGGATATGACCGTACTCCTACTCCATTGACTGAAACGCTAATCTCCGAAGGCGCACAAATACATTATGAAGAAAACGTCGACCTGATTCCCGAAGCCTGCAAAGACAAGGAAAGTACGTTAGTCATATACACTCCGGCCGTTCCGCAGGAACACGAAGAACTCGTTTATTTCCGCAACAACGGATTCGAAATACAGAAACGCGCCCAAGTATTGGGAACGATTACCCATTCGAGCAAAGGTCTGTGCGTAGCAGGTACTCACGGGAAAACAACCACATCGACGATGACAGCTCATCTGTTCCACCAGTCGCACGTGGAATGTACCGCTTTTCTCGGAGGAATCTCAAAGAACTACGGCACCAACCTGCTACTCTCTCAAGCAAGCCCTTACACTGTGATTGAAGCGGATGAATTCGACCGTTCTTTCCACTGGCTGTCACCCTATATGACCGTAATCACGTCTACCGACCCCGATCATCTGGACATCTACGGAACAGAGCAAGCCTACCTGGAAAGTTTCGAACATTACACCACGCTAATCCAACCGGGTGGCGCACTGATTATCCGTAAAGGCATCTCTCTGCAACCCAAAGTGCAGCCGGACGTTCGTGTCTACACTTACTCACGTGACGAAGGCGACTTCCATGCAGAAAACATCCGTATCGGAAACGGGGAGATATTCATCGACTTTGTTGCTCCGGACACCCGTATCAACGACATCCAACTGGGAATTCCGGTAAGCATCAACATAGAGAACGGCGTAGCCGCCATGGCATTGGCACACCTCAACGGGGTGACCGATGAAGAAATTAAAAGAGGTATGGCAAGTTTCCGAGGAGTAGACCGCCGGTTCGACTTCAAACTCAAGAACGACCGGATTGTCTTTCTAAGTGACTACGCACACCACCCCTCTGAAATCAAACAGAGCGTGTTGTCTATGCGCGAACTTTACAAGGACAAGAAGATCACAGCCATCTTCCAGCCTCATCTCTATACCCGCACCCGCGACTTCTATCAGGATTTTGCCGATAGCCTGTCGCTACTCGACGAAGTGATTCTGGTAGACATCTACCCGGCACGTGAAGCACCAATTCCGGGCGTTACCAGCAAACTGATTTATGATAATCTCCGTCCGGGTATCGAAAAAAGTATGTGCAAAAAGGAAGAGATACTGAACATTCTGAAAGATAAAAACATTGAAGTATTAATTACTTTGGGAGCCGGAGACATCGACAACTATGTCCCCGAAATAAAGGAACTATTAGAAAAAAGATAAATGAATAATCATCCGGCAGCCTGTCCGAAACAGTGCAAGCTTTTTAATTTTTAATCTTTAATTTTTGATTTTTGATTATGATTAAAAGAATCCTTCTATCCATCGTCATGCTGGTGCTTATAGCCTACCTCACCGTAGCTATCACCGCATTCAACCGCAAGCCTGCCGACCAGACCTGCCGTGACATGGAATTGGTTATCAAGGATACCGCATACGCCGGCTTCATCACCAAAGAAGAGCTGAAAGGTATCCTTCAGCAGAAAGGGATCTACCCCATCGGGAAGAAAATGGAACGCATCTCCACCAAGTCACTGGAACGGGAACTAAGCAAACATCCGTTGATTGACGAAGCCGAATGCTACAAAACACCCAGCGGCAAAGTGTGCGTGGAAGTGACACAGCGTATTCCTATCCTCCGGGTCATGAGCGCCAACGGCCAAAACTACTACCTTGACAACAAAGGAACTATCATGCCACCGGAAGCAAAATGCGTCGCTCACCGGGTAATTGTCACCGGAAACGTAGAAAAGTCGTTTGCAATGAAGGATTTATATAAGTTTGGTGTATTTTTGCATAATAATAAATTCTGGGACGCCCAGATAGAGCAGATCCATGTGTTGCCCGACCAGAACATCGAATTGGTGCCGCGTGTGGGAGACCATCTGGTCTATCTCGGAAAACTGGAGAACTTTGAAGATAAACTGGCACGTTTGAAGGAGTTCTACAAAAAAGGACTCAACCGGGTAGGCTGGAACAAATATTCACGTATCAATCTCGAATTCAGCAACCAGATTATCTGTACAAAACGAGAGTAGTTGATAAGTGATAGATGATAAGTAAACAGTCTCTCTATATAGTAAATTGTAAATAGTAAAATAGTAAATAAAATAACCCTATGGCAACAACAGAATTTATCGCCGCTATTGAACTTGGTTCATCGAAGATAACCGGTGTGGCCGGAAAAAAGAACAGTGACGGAAGCATGCAGGTATTAGCGTATGCCCAGGAAGACTCTTCTACGTTCATTCGTAAAGGAGTGATCTTTAACCTGGACAAGACAGCGCAAAGCCTGACTTCAATCATCAACAGACTGGAAGGTGAGTTGAAAAACTCAATTGCCAAGGTATATGTAGGCATCGGCGGACAATCACTCCGCACCGTCCGCAATGTAGTAAGCCGCGACCTGGAGGAAGAAGCTATCATATCCGAAGAGCTTGTAAGCGCTATCGGTGATGAGAACATTGCCATCCCGGTGGTCGATATGGATATATTGGACGTAGCTCCACAAGAATATAAGGTAGGTAATAACCTGCAAGCCAATCCGGTAGGTCTGGTAGGAAGCCACATCGAAGGACGTTTCCTCAATATCGTTGCCCGTGCTTCCGTACGTAAGAACTTGGAGCACTGTTTCCAACAGGCTAAAATTGATATTGCCGACCAACTGATCGCTCCGTTAGTAACCGCAAATGCCGTACTGACAGAAAGCGAACGCCGTTCGGGTTGTGCACTGATCGACTTCGGAGCAGACACAACTACCATCTCTGTATATAAAAATAACATTCTCCGTTTCCTGACTGTATTGCCTTTGGGAGGCAACAGCATCACGCGTGACATCACCACCCTGCAAATGGAGGAGGAAGAAGCCGAACGCCTGAAAAAAGCCTACGGTGACGCCCTCTATGAAGAGGACCCCGAACAGGAAGAAGCAACCTGCAAACTGGATGATGACAACCGTATCATCAAAGTGGCGGATCTTAACAATATCATCGAAGCCCGTGCCGAGGAAATCGTTGCCAACGTATGGAACCAGATACAACTATCGAGCTACGAGGACAAATTGCTGGCAGGAATCATCTTGACAGGAGGGGCCGCCAACCTGAAGAATCTGGACGAAACCTTGCGCAAACGCAGCAAGATAGAAAAGATACGGATGGCGAAACTCCCACGCAATACGGTTCATGCGCCCAACAACATACTGAAGAAAGACGGTTCGCAGAACACTTTGTTCGGGCTCCTGTTTGAAGGTAACCAGAACTGCTGCCTGACGGAAACTGCTCCGCAAGCTGCTCCTGCACCATCAGTCTCCAAACCGGAGCCGGAAGTGCATAAGACAGTGGATATGTTTGAGGACGATCAGGAACTGAAAGAACAGGCCCGCATCGCCCGTCTCAAGAAAGAAGAAGAAGAGCGGGAAGCCAAGCTAGCCGCCAAAGAAGCGGAAAAACTTCGCAAGCAAAAGGAAAAGGAAGAGAAAGAAAGACGGAAAAGAGAAGCAGGTCCGAGTTGGATTCAACGCAAGATCGATTCGTTGACGAAAGAAATCTTTTCCGACGACGATATGAAGTAACCTTCAGCAGCTTGTTAATCAATATTCATAATTCGTAATTCATAATTCAATCAAGATATGGACGAGATAGTACAATTCGATTTCCCGACAGATTCACCGAAGATCATCAAAGTGATTGGTGTAGGTGGTGGTGGTGGTAACGCTGTAAACCACATGTACCGGGAAGGCATCCATGATGTAACGTTCGTTCTTTGTAACACGGACAACCAGGCATTAGCCGAATCACCTGTCCCGGTGAAACTGCAACTGGGCCGTAGCATCACGCAAGGGCTTGGAGCCGGCAACCGTCCCGAACGGGCACGCGACGCCGCCGAAGAAAGTATAGAAGATATCAGAAACCAGCTGAACGACGGCACCAAGATGGTATTCATCACCGCCGGAATGGGAGGAGGAACCGGAACAGGAGCTGCACCGGTCATCGCCCGCATTGCGAAGGAAATGGATATTCTGACTGTCGGTATCGTCACCATCCCCTTTATCTTCGAAGGAGAAAAGAAAATTATCCAGGCACTGGACGGCGTAGAGCGTATCGCCCAGCATGTTGATGCCTTGCTGGTTATCAACAACGAACGCCTGCGCGAAATATACGCCGACCTTACTTTTATGAACGCCTTCGGCAAAGCCGATGATACTCTTTCCATTGCTGCCAAGAGCATTGCCGAGATTATTACCATGCGGGGTACAGTCAATCTTGACTTTGCCGATGTGAAAACCATCCTGAAAGATGGTGGAGTAGCAATCATGAGTACCGGATTCGGCGAAGGAGAAAATCGTGTGACGAAAGCAATCGACGATGCCCTGCATTCTCCGTTGCTCAACAACAATGATATCTTCAATGCCAAGAAAGTAATGTTGAACGTATCTTTCTGCCCGTCGTCGGAACTGATGATGGAGGAAATGAACGAGATACACGAGTTCATGAGCAAATTCCGCGAAGGGGTGGAAGTGATTTGGGGTGTTGCCATCGACAACTCACTGGAAACAAGAGTAAAAATCACCGTATTGGCAACCGGATTCGGTGTGGAAGACGTTCCCGGAATGGACAGCTTGCATGCTGCACGCAGCCAGGAAGAGGAAGAACGTCAACTGCAACTGGAAGAAGAGAAAGAGAAGAACAAAGAACGTATCCGCAAGGCATACGGCGAAAGCGCCAGCAATATCGGAAGCAAGAGCCTCCGCAAACGCCGCCACATCTATCTTTTCAATACGGAAGATCTGGACAACGACGACATCATCGCCATGGTAGAAGATTCTCCCACTTATATGCGTGATAAGACTACTCTTACCAAAATCCGGACGAAAGCCGCTCTGGAAGAGGAAGTAGCCACGGAAGAAGCTACAGATGACAACGGCGTGATTACGTTCTAAACAAAGAACTAAGAACGAAAATTATAAACTCGCAAAATCAGGCTTCAGATCTAATTTTTAATCTTTAATTTTTAACTATAATAGTATGGATTTATTCGATCAAGTCAGCGAAGACATTAAAACCGCAATGAAGGCGAAAGACAAAGTAGCCCTTGAAACTTTGAGAAATATAAAGAAGTTCTTCCTGGAAGCTAAGACTGCCCCGGGAGCTAACGATATATTGACAGATGATGCTGCTCTGAAGATTATCCAGAAACTTGTGAAACAAGGAAAAGATTCTGCTGAAATCTATATCGGACAGGGTCGTCAGGATTTGGCTGACGTAGAATTAGGCCAGGTAGCCGTTATGGAGAAATACCTGCCGAAACAAATGACCGCCGAAGAACTGGAAGCTGCATTGAAGGAAATTATCACTGAAACAGGTGCTACAAGCGGTAAAGATATGGGTAAAGTAATGGGAGTCGCCTCCAAGAAATTAGCAGGACTTGCAGAAGGACGTGCCATTTCTGCAAAAGTGAAAGAACTTTTGGGATAATCCTCCGGGACTTCCACAGAAGTTTTATTTCGATTTTATCTTGCACCCTACACTAACCAGAGTTTATCTATTTGATTAATAGCAGTATAAACCTGTGCAAGATACCGTTGCAGATGCGTGCAAGATGTTTTATCTTACACACATCTGCAACTTTTCTTTAAACATAACATTCACCTCCTTCACCACTCTGAAACATCGATGAATAAAGGGATTTCGGGTGAAGAGCTACCTTTCACATAGGTTTCACCCGATTCACTATACCTTTCTGCCGAATTTTGATTAATAGACTGATTCCAATCTATTAGATATAAACTTATTCTCTATTAATGCCAAACTTCCTTTTCACTAATGGAAAAGATTACTTACATTAAAGGTAATCTATAAATGAAGCTTTTGTTTTTATAAACAAAGCTTTCATTTATAAAATCAAAAGCTTCATTTATATAATTACAACTTGCAATTATAGATTACGATTAATGAAAAACAAGTTTAGAATTATAGTAAAGTAATTTAGGTATTAATAGAAAGGAACTTTTCTCACTATAAATAAGAAAGAGTCTATTAATAGCTGGGAAATAATCAAATTAGATCACATGAACTTAATAAAATAAAAGCACATTTGAAATTAATATGATGTATGATATAGACAGTACTAATATTATTTCCCGAACTAAAATAATCTCCCTATAAAAGAGCATAATATAGAAAATAAAGATTACTTTTACAACGAAACTAAACCACGACAGACAAATGAGAAAGAGTATTGCTATAATTATAACATCTATATTAGTGCTATCAGGATGCAACAAACAACAATCCGTATCTGACAAACTGCTAAATGAAGTAGAAAAAGCCATTGCCATAAATCCTGACAGCGCATCCAACCTACTAAAAAGTATATCATCTCCTGAAAAACTAGACGACAAAGCTTTTGCACGCTGGTGTATGTTATCAGGTAAGATTACAGACGAAATTTTTAATAGCATCCTACCAACTTACCAATTAGAAAGAGCTTATGACTGGTATTCCTCACATGGTAGCCCTGACGAGCAAGTGCAAATTTTGATTTATTTAGGTCGTTCCTATTTTGCTGATGGAGATTATGATAAAGCAATGTCTATTTATACTAATGCGCTGGACATTGCAGGAAAAAACAAGCTCAATAACCTCATTGGATATACCTATGACTATATAGGCGATCTATATCGAGAAAAATTCATGCGAACAGAGGCTATCAAAAGATATGAGATTGCTGCCGAATACTTCAAAAAAGAAAAGAATACAGATAGTTATGCTTGTGCATTAAGAGATATTGGACGTGAATATGCACAAATGGATTCATTATCACATGCTTTAAATATTCTAATTATAGCCGATTCTGTAGCAGCCAATACTAGTAATATTAATGTTACTGCATCAATAAATAACGCCTTAGGCAATATCTATTCTATGCAGAACAAATACGATAAAGCTGAAGAATACCTCCTCAAAGCATTGTTGACGGGAAGAGAAAAAATGCCCGATTATGTAGCATTGATTGACTTATATACGGCATCAAATTCCATTAATAAAGCTAAAGAGTTATTATCCAAGATACCACAGGATACCCCCCAATATACATGTAGCATTAAATATCTATATTATCAAATTTATAACGCAGAAAAAAACTATAAAGAAGCTCTTGCTAATTTAGAAGAATATGTTAACATGTTAGATTCTATCATATATGCGGACAACCAATCCAAAATACTAAATATAGAGTCTAAATATAACCACCTAAAAATCAGCAAAGAAGTAGACAGGTTAAAGATTAAACAACAAAGCTACATTATAATTTCAATTATCAGCATTGTAACGTTACTGTTTATAACGGTAGGATACCTATTATATCGCAAAAAAGCAAAAGAAAAAATTCAAAGACAACGGGATGAATTAAACCAGATAAAAGAAAATTTGCTCTATGTGTCATTAGAATTGGAAAAGAAAAAAAGATTGTCAAACACACTCAAAGAGAAAAATGAGAACTATAATAAAATGCAGGAAGAAATAAATCTTCTAAGTGCCAATTACAAGGAATTACAAAATAAATCTCTAGAGAACTCACCACTATTCAAGGAGCTAACATACCTGGCAAATAAAAATAAACCAAGAAATGATAAGCCATTAATAACAGAAAAACAATGGAAACTTATCACAGATGAAATAACACAGATCTATCCAAGTCTTTATAAATACATATATAGTCTATGTCCGGATTTATCAGAACAAGACTTTCAATATTGCTGTCTTTACATGTATGGGTTCGACACTAACACTGAAGCAAAATTATTAAATATAACAGTTGATTCAGTAAGAAAAAGACGCCTTAGACTTAGAAGAAAACTAGATATCACATTACCGGATAATAATGCTACATTATATGAATACTTAATCGAAAATATACATTAATAATCATGTTTTCAGTAGAAACAATCTATAGCATAAGATAATGTCCACGTAAAAAGCCATAAACAACTGATTATCAAAGTCTGTTTGTCCACGTTCAAAAACGTACTTTACTTGCTTCCCCCCTCATCTCTCCGTAAATTTGCAAAAAACAATTAAAGATATGAGAAAACTAAGTATTACACTATTATTAATTAGTATTTCATTCATGACAATGAAAGCTTACAATCTATCAGAGTATAGATCTAAAGGAAGTATAACTTTTACATCTATATTTGTTAAGGTTGATAATATAGCCTCACGACTAAATGCTAATTTTAAATAATATTTACCAATGGATTGGACAAGCAACCTATCTAATCCATTTCATATTTAACTTATGCTCAAATTAATATCTATTTTGATAACCAATGGAATCGTTTTATTCATGTTAATCAGTTGTCATAATAAAACAAGTAATTCAAGAAATACTGTGAACCTTGATTATGAGAATAGTATCGACTCTCTTAATTCATATAAAATGGATATATCACATTTCATTAATTCCATCGAGCCAGGAGAAACGATTGTAGAAGAAAAACAAATGCAAGGGAAAGAATTTATTACAAGAGAAAATGAGCATATAAAAGTGTGCTTTTTATTAAAAGCCCCCTGCTCAAAAGACGGATTCTTGAAAACAGAAATTACTAATAATACAAACGATACAATTACCTATATTAGTAATACTTTCTTGCGCTATAGAGAAAGTAATAATTCATGGATTCCTTTAGTTTATCCGGATAATTATGTAAAAAATGATCTAGGATATTTAATACCTCCTCATGAAAGCGTCAAAATAAGATTCTTTTTACCTTCTCAAGAAGAATATCCTAAAGGGAAATACAAGCTTCAACTATTATTCCGCAATGCTTCAAAGAGTATTGACTATTATATCGATAAAATATTTGTAAGCACCAAGTCAAACTAAGTTCCTGATAAATCAAAAAATTAAAAAGAAATGAATACAAAAAAAATAGTTGGGATTTTCTTGTTATCCCTTTGTACTATGTGTTTCGTTAATTGTAGTGATGATGACACGCCAGATGATCCGGCAGATACCATCACACTCAATATGCTTAATGAGCATAATGGAAAAACCTATTTAGGTGAATCAAAAACTTATATCAATGAAGCTAATAACTTCGTCACATCTTCTAATTTTATTTCTGACGTAGGAAATGGCGCAGGAGTTGGAGCAGATATTCTACCCTCATTAACCAACCTCACACACGAAGTAGCGGTTACGCCCGGACATATTTATCAAATTTTTGATAAAAATACACTTATAGATTTCCCGTCAGGCAATCACGCTATTCAAGTAGAAGCAAGTTATTATCAAGCCTATGTTGTATCTAAAATAGTAAATAGTGACATGACTATCGGTGCAATTGTAAAATATATATCTGTTTTCCCTAACAATAATGGGTTGCCTGCATATAGGTATGGTATTGGAAGTCTTCACCGTATAGGTGAAACGGTTGAATTAGCATTACCCCAAAATATTGAGTTTTTCTTGAAAGAACATAGCGCAGGGAAAAAAGGATTAAATGTAACATCTGCCAATAACAAATTAAGAATAACCCTAACTAAAGCACCTGACATAGTCAACGGACCTTATGGAACATTTGACCTTTATATCCGTTCAAACAATATCTTTACGGTCGTAGAAGTCTACGTGGAATAAGCAATAAAGACTTTATTATCCGGTAAAACAAAGGGATTATCTCCCATATTACCATATATTTGTAAAAAACATTTAAAAGTATGAGAATCAGTAGACTTTTGCTAATTGTATTATTACTGGCATCTTCGTATGGTTGCTCTGAAGAGGAACCATACGAAGTTGAAAAGAAATCAGTTTCTATATGGGCAGGAGACACATGGCATGTCATTATAGAAACAGACTTAACAGAGTACAACTATAGGTTAGAATCAGAAAATCAAGAAATTGCGACTGCTATTCTTGACGAAATGAGCGTATGCATCACTACCTACAAAAGTGGAAGCACCATGATACGACTTATCGATACTGACAATAATAAGATAGCATGTGAAATCTCCGTATATGTCAAATACTTCAACAGTCCGGAAATTGTCAATTGGGGAATTCCGCTAAAAGGTAACCCTGATTATCCGGGAGTAATAATAAAAGCAGTGGATCTAAGAATCCCCCCAGAAATAGAAATTGAGTTACGAGAAAAAGATAAACCATTCATTGGTGCTACTTATACATTCAATCAGGAAACCAAAAAGTTTACAATGAAAACTGATTCGGGAATATTCAGAGAAGGCACATACGAATGGAATATTACCTTTTTAACCTTAATGTATGACGATAAAGCAGAGAAGTTCGGTTTTAAATTTACTACAGGAATATCATTGGGATACGGATATATCCTACAGAGTGATAAAACAGCAGAATATCAGCAACGATATCCTGACGCCGGTATCACAGAAGTAAAAGTTAATTATATTTGGAAAGATAATGGAATAATCCAATTAGGAGGACTTACATTTTAATTAAATTGAGAAAAGGAGGTTATTAACAAACGAAGATTGCCCTTTCATCGTTTATCATGAAATCTATATCCAAGCCCCAGCATTAGATTGTTGGGGTCTTTAAATTTGCTCAACTGATACCCCACGTGCAAAAACAAATGGCGTGTGACGTAAGTCTTGAGAGCCAGAATTTGGTAGAACCCTTTCATATCACCACCGCTGTATATCAGGTTCCGACCGACGCCGACATTGATAGAGAAAACAGGCATCACCAGTTCTGCCCGAAGAGATAACCCCATGGCAAATTGCTTACGGAAAGGAGGACGATGAAACTTCAAATCGCCCGAGTAAAACTTGCCCACTCTATACTCCTTAAGATTGGCACTCTCATCATATTGCGCATCCGCAGAAAGCCCTGCCCGAAAATAGTTGTTGAAATTATACATCGGGGCGAAATTGATGCCCGCCACACCGAACAAACCGGGAATCATACTCGACACATCGTCTCCAACCAGTCCCCTTTTGCGGGTAGCTCCGTAGATCACCAGGTCATAGCTGACGTGAGGCTTTATAAAGAGCCGTCTAGGAGTGATGGGACCGGGCGCCTCATCCGCGTCCAAAGTGCGTACGATGCCGATTCTTCCTCCAATAACATTAAGACCGCCATTAGGATAATGCGTGTTTCCATTGGAAAAATGGGTGAGATCTACACCTGCCGCCAATTTCCAGTACTTGTGAACTTGCCAGTTCAGCAAAAAGCCGAGATTGATGTACGCATTGATCTTGGAGCCAATCAGTACGTTTTGCGGATTGGATAGTTCGTCATATTTTTTCCAGCCAAAAGAAGCTCCAAAGTTCCATTCGTAATCGAGCGACAGACGGGGCGACAGTTGCGCGATACGTGACCCTTGAAAAGCGTATACCGACACCGGATTTCCCAATTCAACGGGACTAAAGAAGGTATGGTAGGAAACGCCAATGCCCTGATAGGTATGAGGAAAGAGCCTGCCGAGATTGGATTCTTTGCTAAATCTGAAAGCGTACTTGAGATGGAAAGAAAGCGATTGGTCGATTTTCTTTTGCTGCATATTGTCTCCTTGCAGAAAACTATGGGTGGAGACGATATAGCCCGGACGAATGTCAAAGCCAAGCTGATGGCGGATCAGGGAATGGCTGACGCTGTCGTTCCGTTGTCCGATGATTGTCTGGGCTTCCAGATTTGCGTTGATTGCCGGATATACCAGAAGGCAAAAGAGGCACAGCAACCGTATGGCGTTCCTATTTCTAATCATTGATATGCTAGTTGTTGAAAGGTATATCCTTGTGTGTTATATAATATTTTACAGGCATTTCGCTATGCAACGTGCCGGTTACGATTCGTTGTTTCTTGGTTTTGGAGTGAGAAACATAGAGGGTATATCTCGTTTCCAACCAATCATACATCATCGATAAGGTGTAGTATCGAGAAGTCCGAGGAGGAATTATGTCTTTGTTCTGTTCCGTACTAGGGCAAGGCAACATTTGTTGCTCAGAAATGAATGGCGCCCGTTTGCCGTTCATCACTAAATATCCGTCTTTCATACTTGGTATTTCCACTGTCAGACCGGCTTCGCCCAGTAATTGAAAAGCTTCGGGCACATCGCTTTTGAACCTCATAAAATGGTAAAAAGACTCGAAAGGAAAAAACGTGTATGTAGACGAAACATCTGTTAAGTTATGAAAGGAGACGCCTTCTTTTTTCTCTATCTTGTTTTCCGGATCGTAAGAATATGCATTCAAAGAATAAATGATACTATCCATCACATATCTGTCTCCCGGAGAAATCTCGACGTGTATCTCCTGCCACTCATATTCGTTGCTTGCCGTGAGCAGGAATTGAAAAGGAGCGGAAAGGGCATTCTCGCCCACCGTTATCTTCACTTCTTCGGGATGAACACGTTCGATGGTGAAATCAATCATCTCTCCGGTGCACACAATCTTTCCCAATCCGTTCAGCGATGGACCTTGGTCATTTGTTACCAAGCGATTGTCCGCATCATATACTTTATATTGAACGGGAAGACTAGAAGCTGTATACATTGCTAACCAATCCCAATTGGCAGCTGCAAATTGAATAGTGGCAACATCCCCGTTCCCGTCCAGCGCCAGTTCGGAATCGGAAGGACGGAAGTCGTCGACAAATACGTCTCCGTTACAACCATAAAACTCCCCCAGGATGAGAAGACAGACCGTCAGGTATAGGAATCTTTTCATATTGTTTTCTCTCTTGTTCATTCTCTTTTGTTCTCTACGGACAAAAGTAACATATATTTTCAGGAACAGCATACAAACCCGCATTAAGAAGTGTTATTATCACCTGATTAATTGCCGCATACAGTGGCGGACGCTAAAACACTGCTAAAACAATATATGGCAAGTAAATGGACTCGACACGACAAGGGAACGACAGAATTGAAAAGCATCGCACTCGTGTTTCAAGAATGAAAACTAGCTAGAACAGTTGAATGGAGAAAAGTTACTAATTAATCAAACAGTTCTTTCAATACCTCCAGTGATTTCAATGCTGGGAAGTCAGGCAGATGCAAACGATAATAATCATTCATAATCGTCAGGCAACGAGTACGCTCCGCACGGCTCATACCAAAAAGATGCATGGTCTCATAGTTCATGCGCATCAACTGACGGAGACGGGCGGCCTCTTCAGGATTGATATAAGAAGAATGTAATTGGGGACGAATGGAAGTGAAACAGGCATTCAATAAATCGAAGTAATCGCCGGTATGATAATCTTCCAGGTTCGGGTAAAGCCCCAGAAAACGCGAAAGACGCATCAGAAAAACCAGATGAAAATTGGCAAATCCCTCTCCACACTCATCCAGCCAAATGATAGAATGTTGCAGATAGGCGAATAACGGACGGTTTTCTGCCTCCTCCCGGATAGCCCTGTAAAGAAACTCCGACAGGAAAAGTGCCATCGAAGACTTATATGGATCATAAGGTATGGAAGAAAATGGATAAAAAGATTTCGCTTCCTTCACACGATAAAGTGTCGCATTAGGCCGATAGTCAGCCTCGAACTCAATAAAAGATAACGGTTGGAAAAGTACGGATTTCACAGCCGCTTTTCGCGAACGAGGCACTGTTACAAGAAAAGAAGCTCTGCCGGACAACTCCGTATACATATCTACAATGATAGAAGTATCATTGTATTCCAACGTATGAAGAACTATTCCTTTCGTTTTCTGCAGCATAACTGAATAACCTCATTTCCAAATCCGAAGCAAAGCTACAAAAAATACAAGGTAATCGGAGAGATTTTAAAGGCATTAACAACAAAAAAGATAACTACTTTTGTTATAGTCCCTGAATAACAAGTAAAGATAAACAAGCTTATGAAACGAAAAAGTAATAAAAACGGATTTACCGGATGCGCCAAAGCATACATCCGGAATTTACAGGAAGAAGGTCGTTATTCGACAGCACATGTGTATAAGAATGCAATTCTGTCATTCACAAGGTTCTGTGGTACTCCCAGCATAACTTTCGGGCAGATCACTCGCGATAGTTTGAGACGATACGGGCAGCACCTACACGAACATGGGTTGAAGCCAAACACAGTTTCGACCTATATGCGTATGTTGCGCAGCATCTATAATCGTGGTGTAGAAGCAGGGGTAGCCCGCTTTATCCCCCGGCTGTTTCGTGACGTATACACTGGCGTAGATGTACGACAGAAAAAGGCGCTCCCGGTCAGCGAACTGCATACACTTCTCTACAAAGCCCCTCAATCCCAACACTTAATCCGTACGCAAGCTATCGCACGGTTGATGTTCCAATTCTGCGGTATGCCGTTCTCTGATTTCGCACATTTAGAGAAATCGGCATTGGAAGACGGAATCCTTAGATACAATCGTATAAAAACAGGCACACCAATAAGTCTTGAAATCCTGGACACCTCCAAGAAAGAGATAAACAAGCTGCGTAACAGCAATCCACCGAGAGAAGATTGCCCAGACTACCTATTTAATATAATGAGAGGAGATAAGAGACGAAAAGAAGAAGGCATATATAAGGAATATCAGTCAGCCCTCCGCCGATTCAACAATCAATTAAAAAGCCTGTCAAGAGAACTAAACCTAAAATCACCTGTCAGTTCATATACCATCCGGCATTCTTGGGCAACAAATGCCAAATACCAGGGAATCCCTATTGAAATGATCAGTGAATCACTAGGACATAAATCTATAAAAACCACACAAACTTATCTGAAAGGTTTTGGTTTGAAGAAAAGAACAGAAGCCAATCAATTGAATTGTTTTTACGTAGAATCTTACAACACAAGTCATCAATAATACATAAACAACTATCTATCAGCAATCTGCCTTATCCATTACTTCTTAGGTAACGGATATAAATACTGCACAAAGATATATAAAAAGAGTATTACATTCCAAATTAATTATACATTATTTTATTCAATTTCTTTCGAAGAATAAAATAAGATATGAGAACACGAATCACTTTTAGTTCATGTTCCAACTATCTATTGCCAATCATCGGACCACTTTTTCTGTCCGAAAGCTTCCAGAGACATATATCAATAAAAGACCACCGTCTTTTTTACTTTTCCCCCATGTGTTCCTGTCATTAAACAGGAGTTCCGTTACCTAAGAAGTAACAGATACACATAAACAAATAATTATGACACACAAACCCAATATCAGCAAAAATGAAAGGTCTGCTGCCAGCAACAGGTGGAGACATGCAGCAAACATTAAACATGGGCTAGCCATCATTGCCTTTGTTGCATGTATTCTGCCTGCTTCGAACCTTTGCGGACAAAACATAGCCATTAAAAGCAATCTGCTTTACGATCTAACCACTACTCTCAATATGGGAGGAGAAGTGCGATGTGACGATACGCATACCATCAGCCTTTCCCTCAATTACAACCCCTGGAACTTCGGAGGGAACAAAAAGATGAAGCATTTCCTGTTGCAGCCAGAATACCGTAAATGGTTTAATGAAGTATTCACAGGAAGTTTTATCGGCTTTCAGCTACACTATGCTTTGTTCAATTTTGGAGGAATGCTCCCCTGGGGATTCAACAATGGGAAAATGCTGGGTATTGAGAACAGGCAGATTGCTCACAACAGATATCAAGGCAATCTGGCGGGTTTCGGCATTTCCTACGGTTATCAATGGATAATCAGCCCTCAATGGAATCTGGAAGCTGGAATCTCACTCGGATATGCACACCTTAACTATAAACGCTACGGACAGTCTGAAGGTGCAGCCCTATTGGAAAAATCAAGCTGCAACTACTGGGGACCTACACAAGCAGGAATATCAATTATATATTTCATCCGATAAATCAACCTAATAATAACCACATAAAATGAAAACGAAAGCATTCATATTTTTCAGCTTATTGATATGCAATCTACTCCCGGCACAAAACATTAAACTGGATATTACTCCACACTTTCTCGGAGTGCGGGCAGATTCATTACTTCTCTCCATGGATGTATCGGTAGAGATAGAAAATATGGAGTCTAAAAATGCCGTCAGACTAACGCCCGTCTTAACCGGACAGGAAAGAAAAATCTTACTACCTTCCATCTTATTAAACGGCAAACAAAAACAAAAATTATATCTGCGTAACCAGATATTACGAAAAAAAAGCGAGCATAAGGAAGAGAACGCAACCTACCTCGTTGCCGGTATCGACGAAAGTCATTCCCGCACCATCGCTTACCGAACTTCGTTGCCCGCAGAAGATTGGATGAACCACGCAACTCTCCTCCTTCGGAGAACAATCATCCGTCCTGAAGGTGAACAAGCGTTGAAAGATACTTTACTCATTACATCTCAACCTGCTGCACTCCCATCCTCCCAAAAGAATCCGGACGAGGTTACGTCAACAGCAGAAAACACGTCTCCAGCTGATATGACAACCACAAAAATGAAATATAAAGGTTCGTATGTTTCCCCGGCTACGGATGATGTAGATATACGAAACCAGAAAGAGTTGAATTTTAATCTTGAAGAAGCTAAGATTATGGCTGATGTCAATCCACAAATGTTGTCGCTCCGCGAACTCTATACCGTAGCTCTGTCGTATGCAGATAACAAAGCTAAGTTTTACCAAATTATTAACATCAGTGTCAAACTGTATCCTGTACACCCCATCGCCAACCTAAACGCTGCCGCTGCTGCCATCGAACAAGGAGACACTCAATCAATAAGCAAGTTTTTATCGATGGCTCCTCATGACAGCCTTGCTTACAAGAATTGTCGGGGTGTATATGAGCTGATGACTGGAAACACATACGAAGGTATTCGCATGTTAAAGGCTGCTAAGACAGAAGGTTCCGAAGAAGCTTCTTACAATCTGAATGTATTTTTTGAAAATAATAAACGTCCTTAACAAACAGACACAATGAAATATTTCTTACTCTTATTCCTATTCTTATCAGTTGGTTGGCTCCACTGTCGCTCACAGAGAGTAGCAGTCAGCGTGAATGCGCTTCCGGCAATAGATGGGGCTTTCGAAGCCGGAGTCTCCTATGCCATAGGAAATAAAAGTACAGTTGAACTGACCGGCAGTCTGCGACCATGGAAACGGGAAGAGAAATATGTGAACCGCTATTGGCTGATACAGCCAGAATATAAATACTGGACTTGCCAGAAGTTTAACGGCTTTTTCTGGGGTGCTTACCTCAATGGGGCACAATTCAATATCGGAGGGAAAAAACTGCCTTTCGGTATATTCGCCGGGTTGAAAAAATACAGATATGAAGGATGGCTGGCAGGTGGAGGTATCAGTGCCGGATATCACTGGATGCTGGATAATCATTGGAATATAGAAACAAGTCTGGGAGTAGGATACGATTTTATCCGCTACAAGCAGTACAACTGCGTCAAGGAATGCGCCGGATTACGAGACAAAGGTGATTATCATTACATAGGGCCTAGTAAGGCTTCAATAAGTTTAGTTTATCTATTTTAAAATAAAACAGGATGAAAAGTTTATGGAAAGTCTGGTTCTCCAGAAGAAGAAGTATCTACATACGAATAGCACGTCAATGCCATTCTACCCCATGGAGAGTATATTATCTAGGGCATGGAGGCATCAGCAGATCAATAAAGGACATAAAGATATTGAAAGCATTGCAACAGCAAGGAATCATCTCACGAATTTATCCATGGTGAGTTATGATTGCTTTTGTTACAGATAAGAAGTCATTTAGTTATAAAATTATGAAAACAGGAGGAACTTTTATCATTGCAGCCGTCTTATTTCTTTCTCTTCAGGCACAGACACCTGTAGCAGGAGATGATGGCACTGTTCGAGCCACTTCCTCCAGCCTGCACAAGGCCGGGAAAGAATTACTGGTTTCTATTGAAATAGAAATCACCCGTGACTTCCTGCCCAATGAATCAATGACATTGGTACCTGTTGTCAGTGACAGTTTGGAACACCGGTTGGAATTACCAGCTATCTATATCAACAGCCGAAAACAACACATCATATTTTTGCGCGAAGCCGGCAAGAAGGAAAAAGAAGCCGAAGCATTGCAAAGAAAAAACGGAAGTCGGCAGACAATGCATTATCTGCAATCTGTACCTTTCGAAAGTTGGATGAATCATGCCACTCTCTCACTCGTTGAGAAAAGCTGTGGCTGTGGGATTCCGGGTGAAGAAAATCTCACTTGTATCGCCCGTTTACACCCACAGCCAACCCCTATTCCACAACTCGCATTCTTGACTCCCCAAGTGGAAACCTCGAAAATCAGAGAAGAAAAAGGGTGCGCGTTTATTGATTTTCCTGTCAATGTGACTGCTATATACGAAACGTACAGCAACAATACAGTAGAACTGAATAAAATTATTGAAACAATCAACACCATTAAAAATGACACCAACGTTACCATCACACACATCAGCATTCACGGCTACGCTTCACCCGACGGACCTTACCGACTCAATGAGAAGTTGGCCCGTGAACGTACTCAATCTGTGAAAGAGTATGTAAATCAGCTATATGCATTCGACGGAGCGCATATCCAGACAGACTATACTCCTGAAGATTGGGAAGGATTTGAAGCTCTTCTCTGTGATACGACTTTTCAAGAGAAAGAAGCGATAATAAAAACCATAACAAGCGATATTCACCCCGATAGCAAGGAGAGAAAGCTAAAAAAGCACTTCCCTGCATTCTACGATTTTGTCCTGAAGCATTGGTTTACTCTACTTAGACATTCCGACTACACTATTGAGTATCGTGTACGCCCGTTTACTCTTGCAGAATCCCGGAAAGTCTTTACTACAAACCCTAAAAATCTGAGTCTTGAAGAAATGTTTCGTCTCGCACTTGCCAGTACACCTGGAAGCGAAACTTATAATCAGATTTTCATGACTGCCGTACAACTATTTCCCGATAATCCCACAGCCAACCTGAATGCCGCCTGCATAGCCTTGATGCAAAGAGACGTCCAAACAGCTGCCACTTATTTGGAAAAAGCTCCGAAAGTACCGGAAACAATATTAGCAAAAGGAGTTCTATGCTTTCTTAAAAACAACTATGAAGAAGCAGAGTACTTATTCAGACAAGCTCAAAAAGCAGGACTATCACAAGCGGATAATAATCTGCAATTAGTCCGTGCACTAAAATAAACACTCATTAAAACCAAATGTAAAATGAAAAGATTCAGTAAATTAATGTCACTGCTTTTATTCGCAGCAGTCACACAGTACAGTTGCATCAATGATGCAGATGTTGTCATCGCCGATGATACTCATTCAGAGTCAAATGGCAATCTCGCCTTGTTCTTCGAGATTCCAAACGTTGCTACCAGTCGAAGTGCCGAATCGTCCGGCGTTACCACCGAAGGTTCTAAAGAAGAATATGCGGTAAAGAGTCTCACTGTTTATCTATTTGACTCGACCACAAAAACGCTCAAAGATCAGCAGGAACTGAAGAACATCAACCGGACAGTTACGAGCGGTCAAAATATACAGTACACCGCCGACAAAATCACTGTAAATCCGGGAACTTATAACATCTTTGCCATAGCTAACGGAAAAGCAATCACAGGAAATATCAGCACACAAGAGGCTTTTCTGAATGCAGTTGATGCCGTAACTTACAGTGCAGGAAAAATTCCAAGCGTACCCGAAAACGGTTTCGTTATGACCAATCGTGGAGCTGCCAATCTGAACGTTGAAGTGAAAAAACCTACAGACTCCGATAAAGTGACTAGTGTATCCATCGGTCTTGAACGCGTGGTTGCCAAAGTTGAACTGACTCAAACACAAGAAACTTTCCCACTAACAGACCCATCCGGAAAGACCTACTGTACAATCAAACTGAACAATTTTAGAATGTTGAACTTGGCAACCCAGTTTTATACTTTCCGCCATACAGCAGTACTGAACAGTTTTCAGGAACCAGACTCATATACTGATGAAAACTTCGGTGATATCAACGACAACAATGGTTATGTTATCGATCCTTATTTCTTCAAGAAAACAGTGGAGAACGCCGGGGACTTTACAAACGCCGACGGTTTCTTTGCACAAGCTCTAGTACAGTTGGATATCAACGACGGCAACTGGGCAGGCATGGCTCAAGCTAACAGCTGGTCACATATCTACTGCCTGGAAAACTGTATGTTCCTTGACGCCCAACTGAATGCATACAGCACGGGAGTTATGTTCAAAGCCAACATGGATATTGCCCCCGACCGCGTTTTCAATGAAAATGGCGATGTAGTTAGCAATCAGTCCAACTGGCCGACTAATATGTTCTACTTCAATTACAACTTTTATACCAGCGTAGATGCAATCCGTAAACTAGTCCTTAATAATTTGCCGGACGATGTCACTGACAACTCGACAACAGAAGAGCTAGCTCGATATAGTATCAAACGTTTCAAGAAAACGGAAAACTACTCTTGTTATTACAATTACTGGATCAAACACCTTGATAATAATTCTCCGGAAATGGGTGTTATGGAATTCGGTATCGTACGCAACAATATATACAGATTGTCAGTCAACAAAATTGCAGGACTCGGTAGCGGCGAACCTTTCATCGACCCGGATCAGCCGGATGAATATAAAGCCGAACTAGACATCAATTTCAATGTTTTTCCGTGGGCCGTACGTAATCAAGATGTAGAACTTGAATAAGTATTGGCCACCCGAACTAAATTTATTATAAATGCGTCCATTTTTACTCTATATTATCAGTGCCATCGCCTTGTTCTCATCCTGCAACTGGGTGAACGACGACTTGTCAGACTGCCCTTCCGGGACTTGGCTGAAAATCTCGTATACCTATAATATACTAGATGTGGACGCTGCCTCCACACAAGTAAGCGACATTACCATCCTTGCTTTCGACAAGGATGATAAATATGTGGATCGAGTGGACGTAGACAGCATTACATTACATCAAGGCTACTGTATGGTAAGAGTACCGTTTCCCGAAGGAACTTATCGTTTGCTTATATGGGGAGGGACATCCAACCACATGTACCAGCTCCCTAATCTCAAAGCTGGACAAACGGAACGAAGGTCCCTGAATATATCATTGGCATGCGATAATAAGAATCAGTCGAACAAGAAACTGAATGCACTCTTTTACAGTAGCCTTGAAAATATTACTATTAGTCAAAAATATCAGGTTATTACCGCCAATTTAGTGAAAGATACTAATTATTTCTCATGCATTCTTCAAGATGAAGCAAATGCCCCTCTAAGCCAAGAGGACTTTTCCTTTACTCTGGAATCTGCCAACGGAATAATAGACTACACAAACACACCGATCGGTACAACTCCAGTCTACTATCTTCCATACCAGAAGGAAGTGGCTGTAATGTCCGAGCAAACTCCGGTCATCCATGCGAGATTAAATACATTACGTATCATGAAAGGAGATCAGACAACCTTATCGATCAAACATATACCAAGCGGCCAGAACATTCTTCGTCTCCCACTCACTCAATATCTGTTGTTATCCAAAATCTACAATGATATAGGTGAAATGAGTGACCAGGAGTATCTCGACCGTCAGGACTCATATACGCTTTTGTTCTTTATCCAGCCATCAGATACCGGAATTCCGCATATATGCCCAAGAATGCAAGTTAACGGATGGATTATACGCCTGAACAACTCCGAACTGGAGTCTTAAAAACGTGTGACGAAATAGTATGTGAACAATATTTAGGTGAGATGTATTTACAAAGGCTACTGCGAAGTACCCTAGTGGGCTCTTTTGCCCTCTGCTCATGTAATGTTTCCCACTACATGTAGCGTCTTAATAAAACGGTTTTTCAAAGAAAATATCGTTTTATTAAAATTGTTTGTTTTGTTTGTGTTTAGTGCATTCTGTCCAAGCGAGGAGAGAATGCACTTTTTTTGTTACAAGAGAAATCACAAAAATAAGCAGCCTTTTTATTCCACTATAATATAATAAGGTATATGGAAGAGAACACCTTCCAGTTTTTTTTTCACTGATAAGATTTTTTTATAAAAACTGAAACCGTCTATTTTATTGAATATCAGCATAAAAGAATGGTCACTTTGAAAAAAAACACATATTCAATGAAAAAATTCCTATAAATCATTTGCCAGTTTCAAAAAAGTTCCTACCTTTGCATCCGCAATCGAGAAACAAACACAGATTCGAGAAAGCAAAATGCAGAAATGCAACAAAGGATGGCCCGTTCGTCTATCGGTTAGGACGCAAGATTTTCATTCTTGAAAGGGGGGTTCGATTCCCCCACGGGCTACAAGTAAAAAGAATAAAGAACTAAAAAAATAGATTAGTCGAAATGGCAAATCATAAATCATCACTGAAAAGAATCAGACAAGAAGAGACTAGAAGACTTCATAACAGATACTATGGTAAGACCATGAGAAATGCTGTTAGAAAGCTTCGCGCAACTACAGACAAAGCTGAAGCAGTTGCAATGTATCCGGGCATTACAAAGATGTTGGATAAGTTGGCTAAAGTGAACATTATTCACAAAAATAAAGCTAACAATCTGAAATCTAAGCTCGCTCTTTATATCAACAAGCTCGCTTAATACATAGGAATTTAACAATTCTATATAGCATCAGGCTGAACTTTTAAGTTCGGCCTTTACTGTGTATAGACACTTGACTATCAAGTCTATCGTAAAAGTACAGAATCCACTTTCATTCTTCATTTTTCACGGTTTATTCTTCGCCAAGTCGACAAATTTCACTATATTTGCTCTGTTATTAAAGTTAGAAAGGCAATTATGAGCGAAGAACAAATCACTCCCAATAACGGGTCTTATTCTGCGGATAGCATCCAGGTATTGGAAGGTCTTGAAGCAGTAAGAAAACGCCCTGCGATGTACATTGGTGACATCAGCGTCAAGGGACTTCACCATTTGGTATACGAAATCGTTGACAACTCTATCGACGAAGCATTGGCCGGTTATTGCGACCACATCGAAGTAACAATCAACGAAGACAATTCAATCACAGTACAGGACAACGGACGCGGTATTCCGGTGGACTATCACGAGAAAGAAAAGAAGTCGGCACTGGAAGTTGCCATGACCGTACTGCATGCCGGAGGTAAATTCGACAAGGGTTCTTACAAGGTATCCGGAGGTTTGCACGGTGTAGGTATGTCTTGCGTAAACGCGCTGTCTACCCACATGACTACGCAAGTATTCCGCGATGGTAAAATCTATCAGCAGGAGTATGAGATCGGTAAACCGCTTTACTCTGTAAAAGAAGTCGGTACAGCCGACATCACTGGAACCCGCCAACAATTCTGGCCGGATAATACCATCTTTACAGAAACGGTATACGATTACAAGATTCTGGCTTCACGTCTGCGCGAATTGGCTTATCTGAACGCTGGTCTCCGCATCACCCTGACGGACCGTCGGGTTGTGAACGAGGACGGAAGCTTCAAGGGTGAGCAGTTTTATTCAGAAGAAGGTTTGAGAGAGTTTGTACGTTTTATCGAGTCTTCACGCGAGCACTTGATTAACGACGTTATCTATCTGAACTCGGAAAAACAGGGAATTCCTATTGAAGTGGCTATCATGTACAATACCGGATTCTCCGAAAACGTTCACTCATACGTTAACAATATCAACACTATCGAAGGTGGTACACACTTGGCAGGTTTCCGCCGTGCGCTGACCCGTACGTTGAAGAAATACGCCGAAGACAGCAAGATGCTGGAAAAGGTGAAGGTTGAAATCTCGGGAGATGACTTCCGTGAAGGTTTGACTGCCGTTATTTCTGTAAAAGTAGCTGAACCACAGTTTGAAGGACAGACTAAAACGAAGTTGGGTAACAACGAAGTGATGGGTGCTGTTGACCAAGCAGTGGGTGAAGTATTGGCATATTATCTGGAAGAACATCCGAAGGAAGCAAAAACGATTGTAGACAAGGTGATTCTCGCGGCTACCGCACGTCACGCAGCAAGAAAAGCCCGTGAAATGGTACAACGCAAATCGCCGATGTCGGGTGGTGGTCTGCCGGGTAAATTAGCCGACTGTTCGGATAAGGATCCTTCAAAATGTGAATTATTCCTTGTCGAGGGAGATTCGGCAGGTGGTACTGCCAAGCAGGGACGTAACCGTATGTTCCAGGCTATCCTCCCATTACGCGGTAAGATTCTGAATGTGGAAAAAGCCATGTATCACAAGGCTTTGGAAAGTGATGAAATCCGCAATATCTACACAGCTCTCGGTGTAACTATCGGAACTGACGAAGACAGCAAGGAAGCCAACATACAGAAGCTGCGCTATCATAAGATTATCATCATGACCGATGCCGACGTCGATGGTTCTCACATCGACACACTGATTATGACATTCTTCTTCCGCTATATGCCACAGATTATCCAGAATGGCTATTTGTACATCGCTACTCCCCCGCTCTACCTCTGCAAAAAAGGTAAAGTAGAAGAGTATTGCTGGACAGATGCACAGCGCCAGAAGTTTATTGACACTTACGGTGGCGGTTCGGAAAATGCAATTCATACACAGCGCTACAAAGGTTTGGGTGAAATGAACGCCCAGCAATTGTGGGAAACAACCATGGACCCCGAAAACCGTATGCTGAAACAAGTAAATATTGACAACGCCGCAGAAGCTGATTATATCTTCTCTATGTTGATGGGTGAAGATGTAGGGCCACGCCGCGAGTTTATTGAAGAGAATGCAACGTATGCAAATATCGATACATAATTAAATAATTACGTTTTATAAACCAACCTCACATCTTACAACGAGGAAACGCCGATGGCGAAGGAACATCCTTCGATCGGTGTTTTTCTTTTGCCCAAAGGGGCTTTCATATTCAAATCGATCAACCGTCCATCTCTTAATAAAACCTAACAGCAGAAACGTTTTCCATACAAAATCACTATCTTGCATAAAAAGCAAAGAAAACATAACTATGAAAATGAAAACTACTGTTCCTAATCCGTTATTTGCAAAGATCAGGTTGTTTCTTATTGTATTGACTTCCTGCGTAATCGCCACTTGTATTTTCTTGATTATTATTCATCCGGAAGTATGGATGATACCGGCATGCGGAATTATTATCGCATTGTGTATTTTACTATATCAGGTATATTGCATACGCAAGAACCGGAAGAGAATTTAAATGTACTGTTGCTTTTTCAGTTCTTCGGCAACAGTGACCAGCTCTTTGTACCATTCTTCACCGAACTTACGGATTAAAGGCTCTTTCAAAAACTGATATACGGGAAGATTCTCTTTTTTTCCCAGCAAAACCGCTGCTTTGCATACGTCCCAACGATTATAATTCACCGCTTTATAAGGTCCGTAATCTCCAATCCGGATAGGATAAAGATGGCAGGACACCGGTTTATAGAAGGCAGTCTTTCCCTCTCGATAGGCCTTTTCGATCGCGCAATAGCAGCAACCATTCTCATCATAACAAGTAAACACACAGTCCTTATTATTGACAATAGAAGTCACCAAATCACCTTCCTGATCCGTATATACCACCCCTTGCTTTTCAATCACCGCACGTGCTTCCGAAGCCAGTTCGTCCCAGATAACCGGCAAAACCTCTTCCAGCTCCATCACCTCATCCAGCTCTACCGGAGCACCGGCATCACCTTCAATGCAACAAGCGCCCTTGCAGGCACCCAGATCGCAAAGAAACTTCTCCTGAAATACATCAAGAGACACTACTACATCACCTATTTGTATCATTTTAAACCTTATGTGAGACAAAAAGGGCGGAGTTCTACTCCGCCCTCCCAATTATAGAAATTTAAATTACTTAATCAAAACGTTTCCGTCCATTTCAGCCGGAGCAGCCAGACCCATAATCTTGAGAATAGTCGGAGCAACATCTGCCAGACGACCGTTTTCTACTTTCGCAGTTTTGTTCTCTGTTACATAAACACAAGGAACAGGGTTCAAAGAGTGAGCAGTGTTCGGAGTACCGTCTTCGTTCAAAGCGTGGTCAGCATTACCATGATCGGCAATGATAATTGCTTCGTAATCCTGTGCTTTGGCAGCTTCGATTACATCTTTCACGCAAGCATCTACAGCAATAACAGCTTTCTCGATTGCTTCATAAATACCGGTATGACCTACCATGTCACCATTAGCGAAGTTCACTACGATGAAATCATATTTGTTCTCGTTGATGGCAGCCACCAATTTGTCTTTTACTTCGAAAGCACTCATTTCCGGCTTCAAGTCGTAAGTAGCCACTTTGGGAGAAGGAACAAGGATACGATCTTCTTTATCAAACGGAGTTTCACGTCCACCATTGAAGAAGAATGTTACGTGCGCATACTTTTCTGTTTCAGCGATATGAAGTTGGCTCAAGCCTTTAGAAGCAAGATATTCGCCTAATGTATTAGATACATTATCTTTGTCGAACAGGATATGAACGCCCTTGAAAGAAGCATCGTACGGAGTCATACAGTAATATTGCAGCCCTGGGATGGTGTGCATACCTGCTTCCGGCATATCTTGTTGAGTCAATACAACAGTCAACTCTTTGGCACGGTCATTACGGTAATTGAAGAAGATAACTACATCACCTTCTTTGATTGTTCCGTCGCAGTTGGCATTCACAATCGGTTTGATGAATTCATCTGTAACACCTGCATTATAAGACTCCTGCATAGCCTGAACCATATCGGTAGCTTTCTCACCTATGCCGTTTACAAGCAGGTCATAAGCTTCTTTTACACGTTCCCAACGTTTGTCACGGTCCATAGCGTAATAACGGCCGATGATAGAAGCAATCTTGCCTGCTGATTTCTCACAGTGTGCAGAAAGTTCTTCGATAAAGCCTTTACCACTCTTCGGGTCAGTGTCACGACCATCCATGAAGCAATGGATAAATGTATTGTCAATATTATATTCTTTAGCGATATCGCAAAGTTTGAAGAGATGAACGAGTGAGCTGTGTACGCCACCGTTAGAAGTCAGCCCCATAAAGTGAACACTCTTTCCGTTTTCTTTTGCATAAGAGAAAGCAGAAACGACTTCAGGATTTTTCAGGATGCTATTGTCAGCACATGCACGATTGATTTTTACCAAATCCTGATAAACTACGCGTCCGGCACCGATATTCAAGTGACCTACTTCCGAGTTACCCATCTGCCCGTCGGGCAAACCTACGTTTTCACCGCTTGCCTGAAGTTGAGAGTGAGGATAAGTAGTCATCAGATAATCCCAGTAAGGAGTGGGAGTGTTGAAGATTACGTCATCTTTCTTTTGGTCACCTAATCCCCAACCATCGAGGATCATTAAAAGGGCTTTCTTACTCATAATATTTCAATATTTAAATTATCACTCTGATTTTCGGGCGCAAAGGTACAAAAAAGATGGTTACGTAAACGTTTAATCTATGTTAAGTTACAGGGCAGAAGTGCACCAGGCTATGAATATTTTTCTTACTTTGTAAAATTACTTTCAATATGTTGATCGAAAAACTATTATTATGAAAACAACTTTATTTTGTATCTTACTTTTGTTATCGGGTATAGTATCCGCACAAACAATCGACCATCCTCCTTTCAAAGCCCGATCAGGAAGTATTTCCAACATCACCCGCATAGAGCGCACTCCCGAGAACACAAGAGTATATATTCATGCTATCTTCCGCCCGCACTGGTGGATCATGGAGGATGGAGATACCTATCTGGAAGATGCCGCAACCGGCAAGAAATATCTGTTCAAAAGTGCTGAAGGTATCGAACTCAAAAAAGAAGTCTATATGCCGGATTCAGGAACAATGGATTATGTGCTGGTTTTCGAGCCGTTACCGTCAGAAACACAGACCATTCATTTTCTCAATCCTACTGATCCCGAAGGCAATATTTATGACATATCGCTAGTCCTGCAAAAGAAGAAAGATTCTTCTCCACTAGCCACCATCAAATGCAATTGGTTCAAGACAGACGGTTCCGGTTCATGGGAATATGGAGTTTACGACTCCATCAGCATTCTGAATAACCGGATATACATCAATGAAAATATCCGAAAAAAGGGAAAGCGGATTGAAATGACTTTAAAAGATAGAGAGAGTCAGGAGGAAATGACTTTATCATTCACCCCGCAAAAAGACGGCACGTGTAAGATTCAGCAGAAAGGAGCGGAAGAATTAGTGTACAGCAAGGAGAGAACTCCGATTACACAGGTTGCTGCAGAACCTGATTTTAAGCAATTCTTCCGCCAGGATTCAACTTATCTGCAAGGGTATATAAACGGATACGATCCTCGTTTAGGATTTGACACCGGTCTTATTTATCTGTCAAATGAACTGACCCGTGAAGATTATCCGACCGTCATCCAGATAGCCCCGAACGGTAGTTTTAGCTGTCGATTTATCATTAATCATCCGATAGAATCATCGGTAGTACTAGGACACAACTGGATTCCATTCTATATTGAACCCGGACAAACTCTCACCATGTATATCGACTGGGAAGCTGTAATGGCACGCAGCCGTGCACGCGATCATTACTTCCCTATCAGGAACACAGCATATATGGGTCCATCCGCCTCTCTCTCCTACCTGCTGAAAGACTTTGATAACCTGATAACCTATCGCTATGAGGACTTATCGAAATCACAAAAGACATTAACTCCCGACCAATACAAGGAGCACATGAAGCCTATCATTGCACAATGGAAACAGGTTGCAGACTCTGTAAGCCAAATCTATCAGCCCTCTCTCAAGGCAGTTCATCTGATAAAGAACAAGGTAGATTTGCAAGCCGGAAGTATGCTTTTTGATTTCTTGATGAGCAGAGATTATTACGCAAAGCAAGATAGCACCAATCAGGCGCTGAAAGTAAAGGAAGACGATTCCTATTACAGTTTCTTGAAAGATATGCCACTCAATGATGTAACCGTACTTGCAAACACAAACGCAAGTACATTTATCAACCGTTTCGAATATATGGACCTGTTCCGGAAAGCATATTCCGACCAGTCTTTTTCTCCATCAGACAGCATTGATTATACTTATCCGAAGAAACCTCTATTGACTTTCCTTAAAGAAAAAGGTGTGAAACTAAATAAGGAGCAGGAAGCAATAAGACTTAGACAGGAGAAGTTGGCCGGAACTACTGCCAAAATTATAATGAGGCAGTTAATTGCAGAGAACGAGAAGATGGCATCGCTCTATGAAAAAGAACAAAAACTCATACAAGAATATGTGGCATTATATTCCGAGAAAAAGGAAGAATCCCAGCAGGATAAGGATAAAATCTTTATAAAAATGAACCAGAAATATGATTTCAAGAAAGATTCCATCATTGCACAATTATATCCTACTCCCAACCCTTTGCTCTGGCAAATAGCCAAAGTGCGGAGCCTTAATTTTAATTTAGGAAATATCAAAGACAGCCAAATAGCTCATGAATATGTGGATAGCATCAAACAAATATTCACCGAACCGTTTCTCGCATCAGAAGCTGAACGAGTGCTGGAAAAGACACACCCGAAAGATAGGGCAAGATCTTATCAGTTGCCTGATGGAAAAGCGACTGAAGTATTCCGCAACATCATAAAGAATCATTCAGGTAAGGTTCTGTTTGTCGATTTCTGGGCAACGACTTGTGGCCCTTGTCGTGCAGGAATAGAGGCAACTGCCGATTTACGCAAAAAATATAAAGATCATCCGGAGTTTCAATTCATCTATATCACAAGTCAGAAAGATTCGCCCGAGAAAGACTACAAAAAATATATAGAGAAGAATCTAAAAGGAGAAGCCTGTTATTATGTTTCGGAGGCAGAGTTCAATTATCTGCGTCAACTATTCCAGTTCAATGGTATTCCACACTATGAACTTGTTGAAAAAGATGGCAGCATATCCAAAGAGCGTTTAAGCAGTTACAATATCAGGAAATATCTGGATAATCATTTCGAAGGAAAAGCAGAATAGGATCGGAGCCTCTAAATAAAGGGCACAAATAAAAGAATATCAAAAAAAGCGATACAAAGGGCGGAACCCTCTTCATTTTTCCGTACCTTTGCATCGCTTTTAAATTAAAATCATAGAAATATGGACGATTCAAACCCGCGAACGTGCACAACTAGTATTAATTAAAGCGAACAGAGTCATTGAAACCTGATGCCTCTGCTCGTGTAAAACAAACGAAAGGAGGCAATAAGATGAGAACGTATCTTTATTGTGAAGCCGGCTTTGTGGAAAAAGCTCAATGGCTTCCTAACAGCTGGGTAAATGTAGTATGCCCAAATAATGATGACTTTGAATTTCTAACTCAAACTCTCAACGTACCCGAATCATTTCTTAATGACATAGCCGATACGGACGAACGTCCGCGTACGGATACGGAAGGTAACTGGTTATTGACCATTCTTCGTATCCCTGTGCAGATTGCGCAAAACAGCACTCTACCTTTCAGCACCGTACCAATCGGTATCATCACCAATAATGAAATCATTGTGTCCGTCTGTTATCATAACACTGATCTATTACCGGATTTTATCGAGCATACCCGCCGAAAAGGGATTGTTGTGCGCAACAAACTGGATCTGATTCTCCGGATCATCTATTCTTCTGCCGTATGGTTCCTGAAATACCTAAAGCAGATAAACATAGACATCAGCGCCGCAGAAAAGGAACTGGAACGAAGCATCCGCAACGAGGACCTGCTCCGGCTGATGAGACTGCAGAAAACATTGGTCTACTTCAATACTTCCATCCGTGGAAATGAAGTAATGATAGGAAAATTAAGGACTATTTTCCAGGATACGGATTATCTGGACACTGAACTAGTGGAAGATGTGATTATCGAATTGAAACAGGCACTTAACACGGTGAATATTTACAGTGACATTCTCACGGGAACGATGGATGCTTTTGCCTCCATTATCTCCAATAACGTGAATACAATCATGAAACGCATGACAAGTCTGTCCATCGTCCTGATGCTCCCGACATTGATTGCCAGTTTCTATGGTATGAATGTGGATATTCATCTGGAAGAGGTACCCTTTGCTTTCTCTTTGATCGTACTATTTTCCATCGGATTGTCAACTCTTGCGTTTGTGATATTCCGGAAGATAAAATGGTTCTAATACAAAAAACAGCTTACCATCTGTGATCCTTTAGAGGATTCTAAGACGGTAAGCTGTAAATTATACGTTTTTTATTCTATAGAGAATTAATTAAAAGAGAATGTTTAGAGAGAGAAATTAAAATATCTTATCCTTCTTTACTTGCTTTTCTTCCGCCCAACGGAATAGAAACTCCAACGAATCCATTCACAGAGTTAGAGTTCTTGCCTAAGAACATATAGTCAGTTCCGACAAACAGAGGACCTAATTTCAGACCCAGACCGAAAGATTTACCGGCTGACTGGATAGCTGAGTAACTAAGTGCTACATTGAACCAGCTTTTCGGACGGTAGTTTGCAGAGAATGTTAATTCTGTAAGAGCATCAGGCTGTACAAAACGAGTGGTTGACAATACACCCACTGCTAATTTGTTATTGAAGAATCCATATTCTGCACCTAATACTAGGGTAGAAGCAAGACGAGATTTACGAGATTCTTTAGCATCGCTTACTTCGAGTTGCAACATGTCATAGTCAAGTACATCACCATTTGTTACACGGTCCATATATCCTTGAGCGTCATTCTGCAACTGATTTACAGCGTTCATAACAGTATTCGGATTATTCGGATCAACCATATTTGCATAGGTACTTCCTTTAATATCAATCGGATCCGGATTAGCAGATGCAATCTTTGTACTTGATTTTGACCAAGAGATAAAACCTAAGTCAAGAACAGAAGCAGATACAGTCAGATTATCCAATATTTTATAAGAAGCTCCTAAATCGATACCAAAACCGTACCCAGCTATACCCAATTTACCGCTATCGAAATCAAAGTCAGTTACATAATCTTTACCCTCTTCTTCTTGCAATTCCAAGCCTTTGAAAGAACTTTTCAGTTCGGCACCAACAGTCAAGTTTGCATGATAGTTATTAAACTTATCCTTTAATTCTTGTGCTGCCTGTGCTGCCTGTGAAGGGGTCATAGAATTCCAATAGCTCTCACTTGACCACTGATTTATTTGTTGATCACTAGGTAAATTAGCGCTCATTGCAACTCTATTAAGTTTCAACTCCATGTTACCAATACCCAATAAAGCTTTCACTCTAGCACCAACTGTCAAACGGCTATTAATCTGACGTGAAAGTCCTAAACCAATTTCAGTATAAGCATTAATGTTCAATTGCTGACCACTAATATCATAGTTACTATTTCTCCAGTTTTCTTCAACTGTTTCCATCTCATTCAAGAAGGTAAACATATTCTTTGTCAGGTTAGCACCGATATCTGTACGAAGACCGATATTGAATGACCAAAAGTTTTTTCCTTTATACCATCCTGCAGAAAGAATTTCTGTACTGAAGTTCACATTCAATTTATTATTATCTTTCAGACGATTCATGAAATCCGGTTTGGTGTAGAAATCATCGCCATCATCAATAATATCAATGATATCCTGATAGCCTAACGAAGTAGAACCAACCGTTGCATTAACAGCACCGATCACTGGAAGGTTAAAGTAACCTTTAGTCGGTGTTAAAGCCGGATTCAGTTGTTGACGATAGTGAGTACCTTCCATGAAATAGGAAGTACGTAAAAACTGTGCATTTGCAGAAAGAGTGCAAACCAACATAATAAAAAATACCCCAATGAGCTTAGAAGACCATAATAGCTTGTTCGTTGCCATGATTTTAAACTTTTTAATTCTTATTATTGTTCGCAAAGATATAGCATTTCAATAACAAATAAAAGCACTAGGCAACACTTTTTTAGCCTAAACGGAACAATTTCACGGTTATCCGTAACAAAATCGTGCTTATTCTGCAAAAAAATGTAGAAAATGTGTGTAAAATGAAACAAAGCGACTTTAGAAGCTCAAAGTCAACTGGCCATCTCCCAACAGATTGAACGTCATGCGATGGTAAGGAGTAGTGCCACGTTCGGCAATGGCGGCACGATGTTTTTTAGTTGGATAACCTTTATTGTGGTCCCAGTCATAATATGGAAATTCTTCGTGAAGACGGTTCATATAATCGTCTCGATATGTTTTGGCTAAAATTGAAGCTGCTGCTATCGAAAGATATTTCCCGTCTCCTTTCACTACTGTAGTATGGGGAACACCGGGGTATTTAGTGAAACGATTACCATCGATCAGTAAATGTTGGGGACGGGTGGTCAACTGATCCACTGCACGATGCATCGCCAGAAAAGAAGCCCGCAGGATATTTATTTCATCAATTTCTTCCGGTGACACAATGCCAACCGCCCAAGCAATCGCTTCTTTCTCTATTACCTCGCGTAATGCATAACGTTGCTTTTCCGTCAGTTGTTTGGAATCATTCAACAGTTCATTTTTAAAATCTTTCGGAAGAATAACTGCAGCAGCATAAACCGCTCCCGCCAAACATCCACGACCGGCCTCATCACATCCGGCTTCAATCAGATTCTCGTTCAAATAAGGTAATAACATATTTATCGCTTCTATTTTGATACAAAGGTAATTCAAATTAAAAAAGGAGACTTGTATTGTCTCCTTTTTCTTACTTTCCCTTCTGCTTTTTTAGAATAAACTCCAGGCCACAGTAAGTCCTGCCATCACAATGGCCACCATACTCATAAGTTTTATCAAAATATTCAAACTCGGACCGGAGGTATCTTTAAACGGATCACCTACTGTATCTCCTACTACGGTTGCTTTATGCACTTCACCGCCTTTTCCACCAAAGTTACCTTCTTCCACATATTTCTTTGCGTTATCCCATGCACCTCCGGCGTTAGCCATAAAGATAGCTAATACGAAACCACTGCTCAAACCACCAATCAGTAGGCCGAGTACGCCGGGAACGCCAAAGATAAATCCTGTAAGAATCGGAGCAATAATAGCAATCAAGGAAGGAATAACCATCTCACGCTGCGCACCCTTTGTCGATATTTCAACACAACGTTCGTAATCCGGCTCGGCTTCTCCAGTCAGAATACCCTTTATGTCACGGAACTGGCGACGCACTTCGTCAACCATGTGACCTGCCGCACGTCCTACTGCATTCATTGTCAAACCACAAAACAGGAAAGCCATCATTGAACCGAGGAACATGCCCGAAAGTACTTTTGGATTCATCAAGTGTACTTCGTAATAATCCATGAAGTCGATAAAAGTGGCATTTGCTACGTTGATAGAACTTCCATCTGCAAAAGTCAGATCTACATTACCAAGACGTGTCAGACCGATTCGGATTTCTTCAATATAAGAAGCCAGCAAAGCCAGACCTGTCAGCGCAGCGGAACCGATTGCAAAACCTTTTCCCGTGGCGGCAGTTGTGTTACCCAATGAATCGAGCGCATCAGTACGTTTGCGAACTTCAGCACCCAGGCCGGACATTTCCGCATTACCTCCCGCATTATCCGCAATCGGACCGTAAGCATCCGTTGCCAATGTGATACCTAAGGTAGAAAGCATACCAACAGCTGCAATACCGATACCATACAATCCCATGCCGACATTACCGAAATCACCTGCGGAAGCCAACAGATAGGAAGCAATGATACCAATCACTACCGCAACTACAGGAATAGCTGTAGAAAGCATACCCAAACCGATACCGGAAATAATGACAGTAGCAGGGCCAGTCTTACCGCTTTCACTTAGTTTCTGGGTAGGACGATAAGATTGAGAAGTATAATATTCCGTAGAACGTCCGATGATAATACCTACTACCAGTCCGACTACTACGGCACAAGAAATCCAAGTCCAGTTATCTAGTTGCAAAAGCCACAGGATTAAGAATGTAGCTGCAACAATAAGCACGGAACTAAGGTTTGTGCCGAAAGCCAATGAACCGAGCAAGTCTTTCATGGTCGCATTCTCTTTAGTACGGACAGCGAATATCCCTATAATAGAAAGGATAATGCCAACAGCTGCAATCAACATCGGAGCAATAACTGCCTTGAATTGCATCACTGTATCTGCCGAATGGATAAAAGCAGCAGCACCCAGTGCAGCTGTTGCCAGAATCGAGCCACAGTAAGATTCATATAAATCGGCTCCCATACCGGCCACGTCACCTACATTGTCACCTACATTATCGGCAATAGTAGCAGGATTACGAGGGTCATCTTCCGGAATTCCGGCTTCTACTTTACCTACCAAGTCGGCTCCAACATCGGCTGCCTTCGTATAGATACCACCACCTACACGGGCAAAGAGTGCTTGCGTAGAAGCACCCATACCGAAAGTCAGCATGGTAGTAGTAATCACACAGAGTTTATGAGTAGGTGTCAGCGCATCAGCAGGAATCACTGCATTCAACAACAGATACCAGAAAGATATATCGAGCAATCCCAGGCCAACTACAACTAATCCCATCACCGCGCCGCTTCGGAAAGCAATCCTCAACCCTGCATTCAGAGAATTACGGGCGGCATTAGCGGTACGAGCCGACGCATAAGTCGCCGTCTTCATCCCTAAAAATCCGGAAAGCCCGGAGAAAAATCCGCCTGTAAGAAAAGCAATGGGAACCCATGCGTTCTGTACATGAAAGCCATAGGCCATAATTGAAAACAAAATAACCAATCCCAAGAATACCCAGCCTACTATTTTGTATTGCTGTTTCAGATAAGACATAGCTCCTTTGCGCACAGCAGCAGCTATCTTTATCATTTGGGGTGTACCTTCGCTCTCTTTCATCATTTGCTTATGAAAGTAATAAGCAAAGCAGAGGGCTAACACGGAAGCGACTGGAACCAGCCAAAAAAGAATGTTGTCCATAGGATCAATTTTTAAAGGGTTTACGGAGGCTAAAAGTATGGAAATCAAATGAAATAAGCAAGTAAAAAAGAAAGAATTTATAAAGCTGAATTATTCTATCTTTTAATCTCTTTAAACAAAATGGGCACACTGTAGTTATTTACTTCATTCCCTCATTTCTATACGGAAATGAACTAATTTCGAGCTTGTGCAGATTTATTTTTGATACCTAATGGGGTTATGGCTAATGATACATGAATTTATTCGTCTGACAGCTGTTTCTTTTTCGTCTGACAATTGTCAGACGAAAGAACAACAATTGTCAGACGAAAGTTCAACAACTGTCAGACGAAAGTTCAACAACTGTCAGACGAATAAATCTATGTATGATGAATATTAAATCATCGCATATTACCAATTAAATCTTAGAAGAACTAAGATTAGTTCATTCCAGTACCGAAAGGAGCTAAAACCTGTTCACCACCCCATGATAAAATAATGAATAATAGCCCATAGTTACTAATCCTCTGCCATTCTCTGCTTATTTTGTTGGACAAACTCTGTAGGAGTAACTCCGAATTGCTTCTGAAATATCTTTGCGAAGTAAGAAGGCGACTGGAAACCTACTCTGTCAGAGATTTCGTTGATGCGCAATTCTCCCTCCTGCAATAGTTCTGCCGCACGTTTTAATCGGATGATACGGATAAAGTCGAGTGAAGAAAGATCGGTCAGCGCCTTAATCTTACGATGCAGGCTGGAGCGGGACATATTCATGGCTGCAGCCAATGCTTCCACATTATAATTGGCGTCGGAAAGATTCTCACGCACTTTGGCTATCAGTTGGGACATCAGTTGTTCATCAGTCCGTGACATCGCACCCCCTTGCGGAGTACAAGCTCCGTAAGTGATCTGATTAATAAACATCTCATGCGTACGATGGGATTCACGCTCACGCGCCAGTTCTGCCAATAATTGCTGCTCACGGATCTTTTGTACTTCCCGGCGGCGATAGGCGCGAAGAGTCAAGACAAAGCTGCCGGACACTACAATGATATAGATAAGGTAAGCCCACACTGTACGCCACCAAGGTGGAAGAATACGCACTGATAAAGTAGCTTCTTCCTGATTCCAGACACCATTATTATTACTGCCCCGCACACGGAACAGGTAGTCTCCCGGCGGGAGCTGGGCATAAGACGCTGTATGCACATCAGATGTATAATTCCAGTCATTATCTATCCCTTCCATTTTGTAGGCATAGCGATTTGCACCCGGTGAGGTATAACTTAAAGCTACAAAATCAAAGCTGATGTTAGAACGGTAAGGCAGTTGCACACCATCTGCCGTGAAAGGAGTTTCACGTCCCTGCACGTACATTTCGGTGATATAGACTGGAGGCACAAAAGTATTCGGGTGAACAATTTGCGGATTAAAAGAGACCAATCCATTGATAGTTCCCATCCAAATAGTACCATCAGAGGCAGCCAAGGCCGATTTATAGTTAAACTGGTTATCAGGTAACCCGTCATTTCGGTTGAAGACTTGCAGGCTGTCTGTTTCCGGATGAAGACAAACCAGCCCACGGTCTGTTCCGAACCAGATACGATGTTGCCGGTCTTCCACGACTTTATATGTTACGTTGTCCGGAAGCCCGTCCGCTTTGGTGTATGTCCTGAATCTTCCGGTTTCGGGGTTAAAACGCAACAATCCACCCCGGTCTGTAGAAAACCAGATAAAGCCTTTACTATCCTCCGAAATACCTGTCACTTCATTCGTTCCGATAGAAGTGCTGTCCCCCGGTATACATTTATAGCTGACCATCTGATCTGTCTGCGGATGATACCGGAATATTCCACTACCCATCGTTGCCACCCATATATTGCCGGATTTATCTTCGAGAATATCACGCATATAAGCATACCCGAATTGCTCCATTTTCTCAAAAGTCTGTCCTTTGTCGGCCGAACGGAAGATGTTCCAGCCATCACCCAACCAGATTGCTCCCCCACGATCGCGGTAAAGGGCAAACACGGAACCTTCACTGATACCAAGTTGTGCGGGATAGAACATCTGAACCTGATCTTGAGGAACAATCAGGTCGATGCCCCCTTTAAAGTAACCTGCGCCAACCAAATCATCCGAAGCGAACAGGCTTAATACATTCTGACGGTCAGGCGACTGGGGAATTTTAGTGAAAGTCTGTGTTCCCGGATTCCAGTAGCAAACACCGCCATCCTGTGTACTAACCCACACCACTCCGTCTTTTCCTTCCGCCAATTCACTGATGCGTCGTCCGCTGACTGTACCGGGCGCTCCCGGAAGGTAAACCGAAAAATCGAGCGTACGTACAGGCAGATAGCTGGCTCCTCCAAATTGCGTACAGATCCAGGTTCCCCCTTCACGATCACGATAAATCTTATCGACGATAGCATCTCCAAGCCCATACTTCCCTCCGGCATCGGCAGGAATATGTTGCACACTGTTGTGTTTCTCATTAATCACATAAACGCCATTCTGCGTACCCACCCACAGCTCGTCTCCGAAGCAAACAGCGTAGCGAATAATTTTTCGATGTACTTCGGGCGCAGGGAATATACTCACTTCTCCGGTCTTTTTGTTGAACCGTTTCAGTTCCTCTTCATGTACTCCGACAATCAGTTCATCGCCATAATCGCACAGAGTAAAGATGAAATCCCCTTTAAGGGCTTCTGTTGCATAGGGCACAAACTTATCCTGCTCCGGACTGTAACGGTAAATTCCCGCTCCATACGTACCCACCCAGACCGTACCTTCTTTATCTACACAGATAGACTGCGGAAAGTCCTTGCTTTTATCCTTACTGGGACAGGGAATATAGCGGAACAGTTTACCCGTCTCCACCTGATAGCGGAAAACTCCCTGATTCGGTGCATTCACCCAGATATTTCCTGAATGATCTGCCAGAATATCTTCAATCCAGTTGTATCTGATTTGCTCTCCGCTCTCTGTGCGGGCATCAAAGAACGAAAACTTCCCGGTAGCAAGCTCCTGAATATAAACACCATCATCCGTACCTACCCATAATTGACGGTGATTATCCTCAAAAAGAGCGGATATGACCTGATTGCCATGCTGCAAAGTTTCGTCATAGCAGTTATAAAGCTTCATCGACACGCCGTCATAACGATTAAGACCGTTGCGCGTACCCAGCCAGATAAAACCGTAACTATCTTGAATAATGGACTTGACATGACTGTTCGAAAGACCGCTTCCTCCATCTACACGGATAAAGTTATACTGTCCCGTCGCGGCAAAATCCGGAAGGAAAAAACAAATAGAAAGGAGAAAAAGCAGCAATTTCCTTTTCATACACAGATATTAGATAGCGACAAATATAGTTTTTTTTACGCTAAATGCATAGGAAGGATGAAACATTTGTTGCACGGATGGCAATAAATGTCGCACTGCAAAGGGCTATCGCACACTTGAAACATCTCTTGCACATCTTGACAAAAAAGAGTATAGCCACTTGTTTCTCCTCCTCCTATCTTTGCCTTCGTCAAAATGACACAACCGATGTGAACTTCCAAATCTTTAAATGAATACAAGTGATGAAAAAAGTAACCTTTAGTTGCCTTACTCTAGCAACCCTGTTGCAACTGATTCCTTCCAACGGGAATGCAGCGAACATTCAGGTGAACAAGAAAAAGACGAACCGAACCGAAATGAAGCAGGATACGATTCCTGCCAACTCTACTAAAAAAGAATCAGAAGAAGGCGAACGCAATGTGATGCTGAATGCTTCTGACGCCAACAAACCCCGCGAAATTCAAATCGGACTTCCCAGCGAGGACGTTAATGTCTATGAGAATGGACTTCCTGCCGTATATTCCTCTACCGTTCACAAACTTGCCGCTCATTGGCGTAGCGACAGCAGCCTGGGAGAAGTAGGACTTTTATCTCCTTCCGAATCGGCCATCACGACCGGTAATATTGCTTACTCCGTCAACTCATTCAGCAAACTGGGACAAAAGGATTTCCAAGGTATATTAAACTACCGCACCAATCATTTCGGTATGCAGAACTTCGACTTCAATGTTTCAGGAGCCATCAATGACCAATGGCTTTACACGGCAAGCATTTACCAGAACTTCGACCCGGGAAGTTTCGACCTGGAATATACGAACTATGCAGACCGCACAGAGATTTATCATGCCGGCCTGACCCGTCTCTTCAACAACGGACGCGGCAAAATATCTTTGCTCTACAAACACTCCCGCAGTGAAAATCCGGCCAGCTATGCCAATGCAGCTCCTTTTATCTATGTCGGCGACGGCTCGGTCAAAGAGATAGACGGTTTCAAACTGGGAACAAATTCTTATGTTCCGCAGAACGGTTCTTTCCCATACATGGACGTAAGAGACGGAAAGATGAAAACATGGAACTTGGGCAATGGTTCTGAAAACCGTGCCAATGAGATTGCATTGATCTCCGATTATCGTTTCAGGAACGATCTGCTATGGAAATTCAATCTGAAATATATGGATGCTCCACGTGCCAACTATGTCGACTTCGGAGGCAGCACCATCAGCGAAGTAACCGCCAACGATGGTTTTACGTTATCAAACGGTGATCCGTATGAGGGACTGGCAGAAGGTCGCCGCACCTGGTTGCACGTAGGCAAAGTGAAAAACTTCCTAATCACTTCCGAGCTAAACAAGACCTTTGGCAACCATGATCTGCGTCTGGGAGTGAACGAATGGCATTACCATCTTGATTATTATTCCTCTTCTCTGCAATGGATGGCCACCGTACAGAACTATCCACAGTTGCTGACTTCCACAACTACAAGTTCCCTGGACCCTACTCTGACCGGTCAACGCGTACAGACATACGGGTACAACGAACTTAGTCCCGAATATACAAAGGGATATGAGAACAAACTCGCCCTTTACTTTACAGACAACTGGCAAGTAACTCCCCAATTCAATATCTATTATGGCGGACGCCTGGAATATTACCGGATGAGTGCCGATCAAATATCCGCTTCCCGTTTCCCGGGTTTCCGCATCGGCGACTTTACCACTTATAGCAAAGAGGAAGAAACAGGAAATATCATTGCCACACAACGCAGCATTCATCCCGCCAAAGTGGTAAAGGATAAACTGAACTATGCCGCCACGCTCCGCGCCACTTACAACGTAAGCGGGCAATTCGGCCTGACTGCCGACGGAACAGTAGCCACCCGCTTCCCACGTATCAACGAATATGCCGGAACAGGTCCTACGGAAGAGCAATACAAACGTGTCACCATACCGTTAATCCGTGGCGGTTTGTTCTACAAGAACAAGTGGATCAACCTCACCTCTATGGTTACCTATATCTCTAAATCTAATAATATTGACCAGCAAAACCTGACGAAACCGGGAACGGAAGAAGGAAAGACCGTATTGCTTATTTATAATATCAAAACACTGGGATGGACCACATCTGCCGAAATCGACCCGTTCAAAGGTTTTCACCTGCACGCTCTGTTCACGTATCAGAAACCTGTTTACAAGAACTATAACGCAAGCGTCACATTCAACGATGGTTCGGAAATGTCTGTCAACGCCAATGGGATGATTGTAAAAGAGATTCCGCAGATTCTTGTCGAACTCGACCCAAGCTATAATATCACGAAGGACTTACGCCTTTGGCTTAGTTTCCGCTATTTCGGCAAGACTTACGCCAATCTCCAGGAAGCCCTCTATTTCAACGGTCGCTGGGAAACTTTCGGGGGGATCAACTGGAATGTAAACAAGCATCTTTCTTTAGGGGCAACAGTCATCAACTTCCTGAATCAGAAGGGGGCCAGCGGAACCATCAACGGTTCGGAACTGATTACCAAAGAAGAAGCTGCCCAGTATGCAGGCAACTATATGAGTGGAAATTATTTACGCCCATTTACCGTAGAATTTAGCGCAAGCATTAAATTCTAGTTCATTCCTGACGAATTATAATTATCTTTGCGGCATTCTATGCCCACAAACTAACTAATACCTAATTAATTATTAAAAAACCATGAAGAAACTTTTCGTATTACTTATGGCATTGTTTACCCTGACGCAAGTGGACGCCCAGGAAAAGAACGTTATCCGCATCGCAACGGACAACACAGACTTAATTCTCCAAGTAGCTCCTAACGGACGACTCTATCAGGCTTATCTGGGCGATAAGTTACTGAACGAGAAAGACATCAACAACTTTTCTCCTTACGTAAAAGGAGGAAGTGACGGTAGCGTATCCACCCGCGGATGGGAAGTATATCCGGGCTCCGGCGCCGAAGATTATTTTGAACCGGCTGTAGCTATCACGCACAATGACGGGAACCCGAGTACGATTCTCCGCTATATATCCTCCGAGCAGAAGGCAGTGGCGGGCGGAACGGAAACGATTATTCAACTAAAAGATAATCAGTATCCGGTAGAAGTCACACTGCATTACATCGCTTATCCGAAAGAAAACGTCATCAAGACGTGGAGCGAAATCAAACATGCTGAAAAGAAGCCTGTGACCTTATGGCGTTATGCTTCCACCATGCTTTATTTCTCCGGAAACGAATATTACCTGACAGAATTCAGTAGCGATTGGGCAAAAGAAGCACAAATGAGCACACAGCCTCTGTTGTTCGGTAAAAAGGTGATCGACACCAAACTGGGAAGCCGTGCTGCCATGCACACCCACCCGTTCTTTGAGCTTGGTTTTGAACAACCGGCACAGGAAGCGCAGGGACGTGCCATGCTAGGTACTATCGGATGGACAGGAAACTTCCAGTTCACTTTCGAAGTGGACAACGTAGGTAACCTCCGTGTAATCCCCGCCATCAATCCTTATGCATCTGATTATGAACTGAAGCCGAATGAAGTGTTTACAACTCCTGAATTCATCTTTACTTTCAGCAACAACGGTACGGGCGAAGCCAGCCGCAACCTTCACGCATGGGCACGCAACTATCAGCTGAAAGACGGACAAGGCGACCGTATGACTTTATTAAACAACTGGGAAAATACTTACTTCAAATTCAATGAGGAACTGCTTGCCGAACTGATGAAGGAAGCTAAACATCTTGGTGTAGATATGTTCCTGCTGGATGACGGCTGGTTTGGCAACAAGCACCCACGCAACAGTGACAATGCCGGACTGGGTGACTGGGAAGTGATGAGATCCAAACTGCCGGGCGGTATTCCTGCCCTTGTACAGTCTGCCAAAGAAGCCGGAGTGAAATTTGGTATCTGGATTGAACCGGAAATGGTTAACCCTAAAAGTGAGTTGTTCGAAAAACATCCCGACTGGGCTATCCAACTGCCTAACCGCGAAACATATTATTACCGTAATCAGCTGGTACTCGATCTTAGCAATCCGAAAGTACAGGACTTTGTATATGGTGTAGTGGATAAGATCCTGACAGAGAATCCGGAAGTGGCTTTCTTTAAATGGGACTGTAACTCTCCAATTACAAATGTTTATTCTCCATATTTAAAAAATAAACAGGGACAGCTTTATATCGACCATGTACGTGGTATATACAATGTATTGAAACGTATCAAAGACAAATATCCAAACGTGCCAATGATGCTCTGCTCCGGCGGTGGCGCCCGTTGCGACTACGAAGCTCTGAAATATTACACAGAATTCTGGTGCAGCGACAACACAGACCCGATAGAACGTCTGTTTATCCAGTGGGGATTCTCACAAATCTTCCCGGCAAAAGCCATGTGTGCACACGTAACCAGCTGGAACAAGAACACAAGCGTGAAGTTCCGTACGGATGTGGCAAGTATGTGCAAACTGGGCTTTGACCTTGGACTGAAGGAACTGAATGCAGACGAACAGACTTACTGCCAGAATGCAGTTGCCAACTGGACGCGTCTGAAAAAAGTGATTCTGGACGGCGATCAATACAGATTGGTTTCTCCCTACGATGGCAATCACATGTCTCTCATGTATGCCTCACCGGATAAGAACAAAGCTGTGCTTTATACCTACGATATCCACCCACGTTTCGGTGAGAAACTGCTCCCGGTAAAACTTCAGGGACTGGATGCGAAGAAAATGTATAAGGTGAAAGAAATCAACCTGATGCCGAATTCCAAATCGAATCTGGCTGCCAATGAGAAAACTTATTCAGGAGATTATCTGATGAAAGTGGGAATCAATGCTTTCACAACAAATCAGGCTTTCAGCCGCGTAATTGAGCTGACTGCTGAATAAAAAGGAAGGAAATAATCGATAAAAAAGGAGGATTCGCTGTTATCAGCGTTTCCCCTTTCTTTTTACATACAATAATATTCAATTCATCTTCAATCGCAACAGCTGTTTCAATGGTTACAACTATTCTATTAGACGGAGGAAATCTCTAAAAAAGTTGCAGCTACACCGTAACTTTTTACGATATAGCTGCATTAATGTTAAAGAGAGAGAATTTATATAATATAAGCATGGTCTCACGACCCTCCTGATATTCAATGAACATTTTGTTTCTTTACCTATTAGACGCACGAAAGCTCAAATCACTGCACTCGAGGCCCTCTTTTTTTAGTTAAAGAATAAAAAAAGCCGCTACTCCACAGGAATAGCAGCTCATATCTTTAAAACATCTTGCTGACACGTTCAATTCCTGCCACCAAAGTGTCTATTTCCGATTTGGTATTGTACATGGCAAACGAAGCACGTACAGTTCCTTCTATGCCAAGACGTTGCATGAGAGGTTGTGCACAATGATGCCCTGTTCTCACGGCAATACCTAGACGATCCAGCAACGTGCCGAGGTCGAAATGATGGATATCTCCCACCAGGAAAGAAATGACCGCTCCCCGTTCGGCTGCTTCACCGAATATACGTATATGGGGGATTTCTTTCAGACGTTGCAAAGCGTAAGTTGTCAGTTCATGCTCATGGGCGGCTATCTGTTCAATGCCATGTCCGTTCACATAATCAAGGGCTTTTGCCAGTCCGGTAGTTCCGATATAGTCGGGCGTACCGGCTTCAAACTTGAAAGGAAGTTCATTAAAAGTGGTCTTCTCGAAAGAGACATGCTGAATCATCTCTCCTCCTCCCTGATAAGGTGGAAGGCGATCTAACCATTCTTCTTTTCCGTAAAGCACTCCGACACCTGTCGGGCCATATATCTTATGGGCGGAGAATACCAGAAAATCGGCATCCAACTCCTGTACATCCACTTTCATGTGAGGAATAGACTGTGCAGCATCTATCAGGCAAGGTACACCATGCGCATGAGCTGTTGCGATCATCTCCTTCACCGGATTCACTGTACCCAGTACGTTCGATACATGAACTACGCTGACTATTTTCGTACGTTCGGAAAATAGTTTTTCATATTCATCCAGCAGAAGTTCACCTTTATCATTCATCGGGATGACTTTTATGGCAATTCCTTTACGGGCAGCCAACAGTTGCCAGGGAACGATGTTGCTATGATGCTCCATCACGGAAACAATCACTTCATCCCCTTCTTCCATAAACTCGTCGCCGAAGCTGGAAACAAGCAGATTGATACTTTCTGTTGTTCCGCGTGTAAAGACAACTTCATTCGTGCTACGGGCATTGATAAACTCACGTACCGTTTCACGGGAGGCTTCATGCAGTTCTGTAGCTTGCTGGGAAAGATAATGTACGCCACGATGCACATTGGCATTGACGGAATAATATTCATCCACCAACGCATCAACCACCAGACGGGGTTTCTGTGTTGTCGCACCGTTGTCGAAATAAACCAAAGGTTTACCGTAAACCGTACGGCTCAATATCGGAAAATCTTCACGTATCTTTTGAATATCCACGTTCATTATTTTTTAGTGGTTACTTACAAATGGCACAACCCTGACATCTATTCAACTCGCCACGGAAACGTTTCTCTACCAATAGATGCAAACGATCTTTCAGCGCTTCCAAACGAATGGTATCGATCACTTCGTTGACAAATGCGAACATCAACAGCAGACGGGCTTCTTTCTCTGCAATACCGCGCGAACGCATGTAGAATAATGCGCCTTCATCCAACTGACCTACTGTTGCTCCATGCGAACATTTCACATCATCCGCATAAATCTCCAATTGAGGTTGTGTATACATTCTTGCATCACGCGTAGCACAAAGATTCCGGTTAGTCTGTTGGGAATTCGTATGTTGTGCATCGGGACGCACGAGTACCAATCCGGCAAACGCACCTACCGACTGGTCGTCGAGCACATACTTGAACAGCTCATTGCTGGTACAGTTCGGTACGGCATGGTCAATACTTGTATGATTGTCTACGTGCTGGTTTTTATCGGCAATCGCCATACCACAAAGGTTTATTTCGGCTCCTTCTCCTGCCAGCAACACTTCGGTCGTGTTGCGGGTAGTACCATTATGCAAAGTCATTCCGTTGAGCAATACATTGCTGTTGGCCTCTTGCTTTACATACAGGTTACTGATACGAACTGTGCTTGTATGTGTTTCTTCCAGTTCATACATATCGAATACCGCATTCTCACCAGCAAATACTTCAATAACTTGTGTCGCCAAGAAGTTCACATTATCCATTGCATGGTCACAAATCAGCAAACGGGCTTGCGCGCCATCCTCCAGGATAATCAGTACGCGACGGTTCACCATAAAGTTAACATCTGCACGCAGGATATTTACCAACTGGATTGTTTTTTCCACCACCACATTCTTCGGCACATAAAAGACAACGCCATCTTGTGCAAAAGCGGTATTAAAAGCAGTCACACCATCTTTGGAGGTATCTGCCAGTTGACCGTAATATTTCTTCACCAATTCCGGGTGTTGCTCGGCCACTTCTTTCAGACTACCGAAAATCACACCTTCCGGCAGATTTCCTGTGGGAAGCGCTCTATTATAAAATGTGTCATTTACCACAAAATACAAGGAGGTACTCATATTCGGCACATCACACTTAAACACTTCATACGGATTGACCGGAATAGCCAAACGATTCAAGTTCAAACCGAAATCCGGTTCAAAGTACTTGCTCACATCCGTATATTTGTACTTCTCCATCTTACGGGTCGGAAATCCGAGTCGCTCAAAATCGGCAAATGCTGACGCACGAGGCGCATTCAGCACTTCGGCACTATGCTTACAGATCATCGCTTCCGTCTGTGAGAAAAGTTCTATATATTGTTGTTCAACCATCATCGTTTTATATTTGTCATTCTCCTACTTCTTTCTTGATCCAATCGTATCCTTTTTCTTCCAGTTCCAGAGCAAGTTCCGGTCCGGCAGTTTTTACGATACGACCTTTATAAAGGACATGCACAATATCAGGCTTGATATAATCGAGCAAACGTTGGTAGTGGGTAATAACGATTGTACTTGTTTCAGGAGTTTTCAACTTGTTCACCCCTTCCGCAACAATACGGAGCGCATCAATATCCAAACCGGAGTCTGTCTCGTCGAGGATGCTCAAACGCGGTTCTAGCATAGCCATCTGGAAAATCTCGTTCCGTTTCTTCTCACCACCGGAAAAGCCTTCATTCACCGAACGGTTAGCCAGTTTATTATCCAACTCTACCACCGCACGTTTCTCACGCATCAGTTTCAGAAACTCACTGGCTGTCAGTGCAGGCAGACCTTTATATTTACGTTGCTCATTCACAGCAGCACGCATAAAGTTCACCATGCTCACACCCGGGATTTCCACCGGATACTGGAAACTAAGGAAGATTCCTTCATGGCTACGATCTTCGGGGCTCAACTCCAACAGATCCTTTCCATAAAAAGTGACCGAACCTTTTGTTACCTCAAAAGCCGGATTACCCACCAATACGGAGGAAAGCGTACTTTTACCGGAACCATTCGGTCCCATAATAGCGTGCACCTCACCGGGATTCACCGTCAGGTTAATACCTTTCAATATCTCTTTGCCATTAATGCTGGCATGCAGGTCTTTTATTTCTAACATGATATATTTACGATTTTACGATTTACTATTAAAAAGTCAACATCACCCCACGCTTCCTTCCAATGAGATGGTAAGCAGCTTCTGTGCTTCTACCGCAAACTCCATCGGAAGTTTATTCAACACTTCCTTTGCATATCCGTTCACAATAAGTCCGATAGCATCTTCTGTCGGAATACCGCGCTGGTTGCAATAAAATATCTGGTCTTCACTAATCTTGCTTGTCGTAGCTTCATGTTCTACCACTGCCGTCTCATTGTGAATATCCATATACGGGAAGGTATGTGCACCACACTTATCTCCCAGCAACAGAGAGTCACACTGGCTATAATTACGGGCATTATCCGCTTTCTCGGCCACGCGTACCAACCCACGATAGGAGTTCTCACTATGTCCGGCAGAAATGCCTTTACTTACAATCGTACTACGAGTGTTCTTACCCAGATGAATCATCTTCGTTCCGGTATCTGCCTGCTGATAGTTGTTCGTTACAGCTACGGAATAGAATTCAGCGGTCGAGTTATCGCCCGTCAGGATACAGGAAGGATATTTCCAGGTGATTGCCGAACCGGTTTCCACTTGTGTCCAGGATAATTTACTGTCCACTCCTTTACAGTTACCGCGTTTAGTCACAAAGTTGTATACACCGCCCTTGCCTTCTGCATCTCCCGGATACCAGTTCTGAACGGTACTGTATTTTACTTCTGCACGGTCGTGCACAATGATCTCAACGATAGCGGCATGCAGCTGATTTTCATCCCGCATCGGAGCCGTACATCCTTCCAGATAAGAGACATACGAATCATCATCCGCTACAATCAGCGTACGCTCAAACTGTCCCGTGTTACGGGCATTGATACGGAAATAAGTGGAAAGCTCCATCGGGCAACGTACTCCTTTCGGAATATACACGAAAGAGCCGTCAGAGAACACTGCGGAATTCAACGCTGCAAAGAAATTGTCCCGATAACCTACTACCGAGCCCATATATTTCTTCACCAGATCCGGATGCTCCCGCACGGCTTCACTGAACGAGCAGAATATAATTCCTTTCTCCATCAGCGTTTCCTTGAAGGTAGTCTTTACGGAAACAGAGTCCATAACGGCATCCACTGCCATTCCACTAAGAGCCATTTGCTCTTCCAAAGGAATTCCCAGTTTATTAAACGTCTTTATCAGTTCAGGATCGACTTCCTCTATGCTCTTCGGTCCTTCTTTCTTCTTTGTCGGATCGGCATAATAAGAAATCGCCTGATAATCAATTTCAGGGATACGGAGATGTGCCCAGGTAGGCATTTCCAGCGTCAGCCAATGGCGATACGCTTTCAGTCGAAACTCCAGCAACCACTCCGGTTCGTCCTTTTTCGATGAAATCAGACGAATGACATCTTCATTAAGTCCACGCTCAATGATGTCCGTATGCACCTCTGTGGTGAAACCGTATTTATATTTCTCCTCCGCAAATTTCCGGACAAACTCATTATCAGTCTTCTTTTCAAGTTCGTCTTTCTGATTGGGTTTCATTTTATTGGGTTCTTGTTGCATCTTTATCTTTATTCTCTAATATATATTGTTGCGTCATATTCTTCGCAGCAGGGAAAAAGATCCCCGCAAACGTTTCCATCGGATAATATAACAAAGATTCTTCCTTTTTTGTTGCACTAATTAACTTATTATCGCTGTCCACAAACTCTATCGCACCAATCACTACACTCGTTAACAACAGAAACTTAAGTGCTCCCAGCCCACTTCCTAACCAGCGATTCAACCAGTTCAACGAAATAGCCTGCATTGCTTTTGTCAATAGCGAGGCAATCAATACAAAGATCAATGGTACGGCAATCCAGATCATGATAAAAGCCAACACTTGCGCAACTGTCATTGAATCCGTCACTGTCGGGCAAAGCTTTTCCGCCAAAGAAGCATACAGAGCTTTCGCTGCCAACAGACCGACTATTAACCCCAAAATAGAAGCCAACTGACGAATGAAGCCTTTTACAAAACCTACAATCGCTCCGGCGCCTATTACAATAAGGATAATTATATCAATCGTTGCCACATTTATTATGTTATAAGCTATAAACCAATAAGTCGTATATAAGCTGATTATAATGAGAAGGTGCCGAATGATAAAAAATAAGGTGGTAAGGTGGTGTTCTGCAAACAGTACCACATTACCACCTCTTTATCAATCATGACCTCTGCTATATTATAACATTATAATACACTTATAACCTTACTATATTTACAGCGTCTGTTTCACTTCTATTTCTTCGAATGTCTCGATCATATCGCCTACCTTCATGTCGTTGCAGTTCACCAGACTGATACCACACTCGAAGTTTGTACCTACTTCCTTCACATCGTCCTTGAAGCGTTTCAATGCGTTGATGTTTCCGGTAAAGATTACGATACCATCGCGGATCAAACGAGCCTTGTCGCTGCGTTTCACCTTTCCGGTCTTCACCATTGCTCCGGCTACAAGACCGACTTTCGTAATATTGAATACTTCGCGGATTTCGATGGTTGCAGTAATCTGTTCCTTTACTTCCGGAGCCAACATACCTTCCATAGCAGCCTTTACCTCTTCGATTGCATCGTAGATGACAGAATACTTACGGATGTCAACACCCTCTTGGTCGGCCATCTTACCGGCAGCACCCGAAGGACGTACCTGGAATCCGACAATAATCGCATCCGAAGCAGCAGCCAGAGAAACATCAGATTCAGAAATTGCTCCCACACCCTTATGGATAACATTTACCTGAATTTGTTCCGTAGACAACTTAATCAACGAATCGCTCAACGCTTCCACAGAACCATCCACGTCACCCTTAACGATGATGTTCAATTCCTGGAAGTTACCCAAAGCAATACGACGACCCAATTCATCCAATGTAAGGATCTTCTGCGTACGCAAACCTTGTTCACGAGCCAGCTGCTCACGTTTATTAGTGATCTCACGAGCTTCCTGATCGCTTTCGACTACATGGAATGTGTCACCTGCGGCAGGAGCACCATTCAATCCCAGAATCAATGCCGGTTCGGAAGGTCCTGCTTCCTTGACGCGTTGGTTACGTTCGTTGAACATAGCCTTCACACGTCCGTAGCTGGTTCCCGCCAATACGATGTCTCCTACTTTCAAAGTACCGTTAGATACCAATACAGTAGCTACATATCCGCGTCCCTTATCCAGTGAAGATTCGATGATGGAACCCGTAGCATTACGGTTCGGATTTGCCTTCAGGTCGAGCATTTCCGCTTCGAGCAATACTTTTTCCAGCAAGTCTTCCACACCCATACCTTTCTTGGCAGAGATATCTTGTGACTGATATTTACCACCCCATTCTTCAACAAGGTAATTCATTGCAGCCAGTTCTTCTTTAATCTTATCCGGATTTGCAGTCGGTTTATCTACCTTATTGATTGCAAATACAATAGGTACACCGGCAGCCATCGCGTGATTGATCGCTTCTTTCGTCTGTGGCATCACGTTATCATCGGCAGCCACAATAATGATAGCAATATCCGTTACTTTGGCACCACGTGCACGCATAGCGGTAAACGCTTCGTGACCCGGAGTATCGAGGAATGTAATACGACGACCGTCTTCCAATTGCACGTTATAAGCACCGATATGCTGGGTAATACCTCCGGCCTCACCGGCAATTACATTCGCCTTACGGATATAGTCAAGCAAAGAAGTCTTACCGTGGTCAACGTGTCCCATCACCGTTACAATCGGAGCGCGCGGTTGCAAATCTTCCGGAGCATCTTCTTCTTCAACGATAGCTTGTGCCACTTCCGCACTTACATATTCAGTCTTGAATCCGAATTCTTCAGCCACCAGATTGATGGTTTCAGCATCCAAACGCTGGTTGATGGAAACCATGATACCAATACTCATACAAGTAGCGATAACCTGGTTAACAGAAACATCCATCATCGTTGCCAATTCGTTAGCCGTAACGAACTCGGTCAACTTCAATACCTTGCTGTCTGCCATTTCCTGATCTTCCAGTTCCTGCATACGGTTGGAAGCCATTTCACGTTTCTCTTTACGGTATTTGGACGTTTTATTCTTACCTTTGGTTGTCAGACGTGCAAGGGTTTCTTTTACCTGTTTTGCTACGTCTTCCTCGCTCACTTCCTGTTTGATAACCGGTTTCTTGAAGCGATCTTTATTGTTGTTATTTCTTCTGTTGTTATTTCCCTGTCCGTTGGCCTGGCCACCCTGACCGTTACTATTGCCGCCTTTACCCTGTACATTAGGTCTTGGAGCAGCAAAGTTGGAAGTTGCAACATTGTTAACGTCCACCTTCTCTTTATTGATACGGTTACGTTTCTTCTTGTTAGCAGCCGCTTCCGCACTATCCTTAGGTCCGCTCTTCGCCAATTTAGAATCATCCTTACGGATTTCCTTGATGATAGCTTCCTTCATCAACTTCTTCTGATCCTGACGGATTTTTTCCTTTTCTTCACGTTCGCGACGTTTCTCTTCCTTCGATTTCTTCTTGGGACGAGTAGACTGATTCAATGCAGCCAAGTCGATCTGACCGATCACATTAATCTTTGCGCCTAATTCCGGTTGACGGATTTTGAAAACACCATCATCCTCCGGAGCCTTTTCCGCTACCGGGGTTACTTCAGCCTGTGCAGTTTCCACCTTTTCTTCTTCTTTATGTTCTTCCGCCTTCACAGGTGCAGCTACTACTACCTTCGGCTCTTCTTTTTTCACTTCTTCTACTACTTTTTCAACTTCTACCGGCTTCGTCTCCACTACAGGTTCCGGCACTACTACGGGTTCAACCACCACTGGAGTAGGCTCTACTACAGAAACAGGAGGTGTCACCACCTCTTCCTCCTTCACCTCGGGTTCTCTCTTCTCGGGCTCCTTTTTCACTTCGGGTTTAACGACAGGCCGTTCCACAACCGGTTCTTCCTGTTTCTGTTCCGGTTCTTTCTCTACCTTTTCAGGTTTACGACCGTTCAATTTATCCAAATCTATTTTTCCGACAGGTTTAAACTTCGGACGTGCATCCTCAGGTACGACTGTCTTAATCACATCTTCCGACTTCGGTTTTTCGGGCTGCTTTTCGAAGCCCTCAATCGATACCGATGCCTTATTACGTTCCTTATTCTGACGTTCCTGTATGAAACGCTCCGATTCAAGTCTAAGGTTCTTATCTGTACTAAACTCCTTTACGAGTATAGCATATTGCTCCTCGCTAATTTTAGTATTAGGATTAGCCTCAACGGTATGCCCTTTCTTTTGCAGGAACTCAACTACCGTCGCGATTCCTACGTTCAAATCTCTTGTAACTTTGTTTAACCTTATCGTCATATTTTAAAATTAATGAATAAATGGAGCTTGTTTAATTGAAAATTGAGAATTAAGAAATAAAAGTCTGCTGCATTATATTGTATCGCAACTTTTAATCTTTAATTTCATCTTTATTTTCAATTGAAGGATCTTCTTCTTCAAACTCCGATTTCAAAATGCGTATTACCTCGTCCACTGTCTCTTCTTCCAGGTCCGTCTTTTCAATCAACATCTCACGAGGAGCATTCAACACAGCTTTTGCCGTATCAATACCGATAGCCTTGATTGCATCAATCACCCAACCATCGATTTCGTCTCTGAACTCGTCAAGATAGATATCTTCATCAGCTACATTCTCATCCAACTCACGGAACACGTCGATAGTGTACTCAGTTAACATACTGGCCAGTTTGATATTCAAACCGCCTTTACCGATAGCCAGCGAAACTTCTTCCGGTTTGAGGAATACCTCTGCTTTCTTCTCTTCCTCGTTCAGACGAATAGAAGAAATCTTAGCCGGGCTTAAAGCGCGCTGTATAAACAATGAGATGTTCGATGTATAATTGATTACGTCGATGTTCTCATTGCGAAGTTCACGAACAATGCCATGAATACGACTTCCCTTTACACCTACACAGGCTCCTACAGGGTCGATTCTGTCATCGTAAGATTCCACCGCGATCTTGGCACGTTCGCCGGGGATACGGGCAATCTTCTTGATGGTAATCAAACCATCATTAATTTCGGGTACTTCCATCTCGAACAGGCGTTGCAGGAAAACGGGAGAAGTACGTGACAAGATAATCTTAGGATTATTATTCTTGTTATCCACGCGGGCAACTACTGCACGAGCCGTTTCACCTTTACGATAAAAGTCGCTCGGGATTTGTTCGGTCTTAGGTAACAGCAATTCGTTTCCTTCATCGTCTAAAAGCAACATCTCTTTTTTCCAGATCTGATATACTTCTGCATTGATGATAGTACCTACCTTATCTATATATTTATTATAAATACTGTCTTTTTCGAGTTCCAGAATCTTGGAAGCCAGTGTCTGGCGAAGATTCAGGATCGCACGACGTCCGAACTTGGCAAAGATAACCTCGTCAGTCACCTCTTCACCTTCTTCGTAAGAAGCATCAATTTTCTGTGCTTCGCTCAACGAAATCTGCATATTCGGGTTAGTCAAATCTTCATCGGCCACAACTTCACGGTTACGCCATATCTCGAAATCCCCCTTATCCGGATTCACGATCACATCGTAATTTTCATCGGTGCCAAACATTTTCGCGATTACGCTACGGAACGACTCCTCGAGTACACTAACCATTGTCGTTCTATCGATATTCTTCAGTTCCTTAAATTCCGAAAATGTATCAATCAAGCTGATTGTTTCTTCTTTTTTGGCCATAACTATTTAAAGCTAATTAAGTATTTAGTATATTTTATTTGCTCATAAGTGAAGGTTTCGTCCTCTTCTACCAATTTCGGGCGCTTTGATCCTTCGGTTTTTACTTTCTTTTGTACGCCTACCGTAAACTTCTCTTCATCGGCATCTTTCAGTATACCGGCCAGCTTCCGTCCGTCTCCGGTCAGCACTTCCACCTCTTGTCCGATGTGGATATAATACTGTTGCAGAACTTTAAAGGGTTGTCCGATCCCAGCCGACCCTACTTCCAGTTCATAATCTTCCTCTTCGCGGTTCAGTTTCGACTCTATGAAGCGGCTAAGCTCCACGCAATCTTCAATCCAAACACCTTCTGCATGGTCTATTTCAACCACAATCTTGTCATCCGGGCTCACGGTTACCTCTACTAAAAAGTAGTCTTTTCCTTCCAGCCACTCTTCTACAATCTGACAAACAGTTTTCTTTTCTATCATTTATTAGCTATATAAGAACAAAAAAAGGAGCTTAATTGCCCCTCCACCTTTCATCCGTTTTCGGTTGCAAAGATATAAATAATCTGTTCGACTACAAAACATTAAAGAAAAAAAGTATGAATTAACAGTGCTATATTCGTATCTTTACGCCGTAATTCAAAAAATAACGACTATGGCACATCGTCTCAACACAAATAAACAGTTTATGGTAGGTAACGGAATTCTTGCTTTTGCCGTCATTTTTGTCGTGGTTATTTTTGTCTATATGAGCATGCGGCTACAACGGGAAAAGCAGGAAGAACGTCATTTCATCGAAAGCTATACGATCAGTCTGGTAAAAGGTTTTGCCGGAGATTCTATCTCTTTATTTGTCAACGACAGTCTGATCTCCAACAAAACCATGTCGGAAGAACCTTACACTGTAGAAATAGGACGTTTTGCCGAACAGAGCGCCTTGTTGATTGTAGATAATAACACAGAATTAGTGTCTACGTTTGATCTTAGTGAAAAAGGAGGAACTTATCAGTTCGAAAAAGAATCAGACGGGATTAAACAATTAGCCAAGTAATAAAGGTATTAACTAAGTCTGTGCCACCATATTGGCACAACCATGCCATCGCATTGTCACGACTGTGCCAGCGTGTTGACACAAGTGTGCCAACACGATAGCACTATCCTGGCAATAAAGTATTCTAAATCTCCGTACGATACTTTCTCAATTCCCCCCGCAAAGCCAATGCTTTTCCTTCTGTAAATTGATTGAGCAATACCCAAAATCGTTCGCTATGATTCATCTCGCGAGTATGACATAATTCGTGCAGCAACACGTAGTCTATCAAATGAGAAGGTAACAGAACCAGGTAATAGGACAAATTAATATCCTTTCGAGCCGAGCAACTGCCCCATCTGCCCTGACTGGAGTTTATTTTCACACTCGAATAAGGAAGTCCGCATTGCTTGGACAAGGAAGCCAAACGTGAAGGAAGGATACTTTTCGCATTCCGCCTCAACGATTCTTCAATCACCTTATGCAACCAGCTTTGCAGTTTCTCGTCCGTAAAATCCGCATGAGGCGGACAAACAATTTCCATAACCCCCAACCGGGAATTAGCCAGAAACTGATCCTTTTCACCGGACACCAAGGACAACTTAAAGTGTTCCGCATCAATTTTATAGTCCAAATCAATCAATGGCCGGGCTAATTTTTGACGGGAGGCCAGAAGTTTACCACGCAGATTCTCGATTGCCTGCTTCACTTCTTTCAATGTAGTGCCGGGAGGAACTGAAACATAAACAGCATCACTCTTTGTACGAAACACAAGACTCCTCGCACGTGAATTGACACGCACTATCAGACGTCCTAATTCGTCATCTTCTACGATCTTATCCATTATAATCCTCCTATCAACAGCCACAAAAGTAATAAAAAAGAAGATTCCAATGAAAAACTTCGCGGAAGATGCAACTTTATATCAGTTTCTTCCGTCTAACTGTCATATCAATCATAGAAAAACATAATTATGAAAACAAGTTTATTGCTCGTATTAGTCACCGGATTGTCTCTAGTACTTACTGCCGGCTCTTGCTTGCAGGGAAAACACGTAGTAGGCAGCAAAAACTACATCTCCCAAGAAGTAAAAGCCGATCATTTCAATGAAATCAAACTATTGGGAAGTGCCAATATCAGTTATCACCAAGACACACGCAGTCACGTGGAGATACATGGTTCCGACAACATTATACCACTTGTAGAAACGTATGTAGACGGTAATACATTAATGATAAAATTCAAGAAGAATGTCAGTATATGGAAAGGAAAACTGGAAATAAAAGTTTTTGCTCCGGAACTGAATAAGCTGTCAATCAACGGATCGGGAAATATAAAATTAATCAATGGAATACAAACCTCTAAAGATATCGAGTTCCATATAAATGGTTCGGGGAACATTCAGGGAGAAGGGCTTAATTGCCGAAGAATGGCTGTTTCAATTAACGGATCGGGAGATGTTAGACTGCAACAAATAGAGAGCCAGGAATGTCAGGCAGGAATTTCAGGTTCGGGTAATATTAATCTTAAAGGTAAAGCCATTCAAGCAAAATATGCTATTGCCGGATCGGGAAACATTCAGGCTGCAGATTTAGAAGCAGAGAATACGGATGCAAGTATCAGTGGATCCGGAAACATCAGTTGTTATGCAAGTCAAAAACTGGTTGCCCGCGTGAAAGGAAGTGGCGATATTGCCTATAAAGGCAATCCACAAGAAGTGGATGCTCCACGGAAAAACATACGGCAGATCAAATAAAGACAATTTGAACAAATACAGTCTAAAAGCATAAAAGGGCTACTGCATCGCGCGGTAGCCCATTTATTTAGTTAGTTTTATTATAAAAATTTGAGAGAATTGAAAACTTCACAGTTTCGCCTTCGTTGTTGTTTTAATTAAGCACACTAACTATATTATATGTTTAAAGCAAATGAAAATGTCTATTCGTTTATAACTTGCACCTTGTGGTTAACCCTCGCCAAACTATCGGCTAGAACCTGTTCCGCTTTCACATCATTTGAAATAGCGACCGATGGTGCTGTTACTTGTTTACCAATGGTATCCGTTGCCAATACACTTCCGTCATCTCCGGAGAAAGAATGTTGTGCCACATTCCCCAAAGAAAGGATGATTGCAATCACGGCAGCGGCTTTGAACAGAGGAATAAAACGACCGGTCAGTGTCAAGCGTTTCGCTTTTACGACCGTAGGCTCCACCTCTGCCAGAATACGTGTATCAAAGTCTTCGCCCAGTCCTACTTCCTGCTGAACCTGTTGATAAACAAACAGGTTTTTATAGCGAAGCAAATGAGCAGGAACTTCCTCCTTTGCGAAGAAGTCGCGCAATGTTGCTTCCTCCTCAACGGAAGTTTCGCATTGCCAGTATCGCTCCAGGAGCTGTTCTATATCCTTATAATCCATATTCGTCAATTTCTAAATACCTTTGTTTTACCTTTTGCCTGGCTCTGAAGAGATTCACTTTGACTTGTTCCTCTGTCAGATTCAGCAGGGTTGCAATTTTTTTATAGCTTTCACCTTCAATGTCCCTCAGTTGCATGATAAGCCGCTGTTTTTCGGGAAGTTCGTTGACCAACCTATTGATGATGTTCATTTTTTCATCATGAATCATCCGATCGTACGGACTGTTTGCATCAGGTTCTTCCTCCATTTCGGGGGTGAGTTCCACGTTTTGAGCCTCTTTCTTCTGACTCCGGTCTATCGCAAGGTTCTTTGCCACTATCAGGCAATAGGCTTCAACCGATTCAAATTGCGACCACTCATCCCGCTTGCTCCACACTCTTATCATGGTGTCCTGAACGACATCCTCGGCTTCTGCCCTATCCAGGGTGATTCTGAGCGCCAATCGAAAGAGTTTGTCCTTCAACGGCAAAATATCGTTTCGGAAGCTGATTTCTTGCATCTCTATAATAATGACGGGCTAGGATTCGAAAAGTTACAGTCGCCCACTACTTTTTTTTGAATTATTTTTTTATCCGGGTTCCTCCGTTGCCGTTAATCGCTGATGCTAAGGTAATTATCACTTCAGACACCCCAGCATTTATTGCTTCAAAAGAATTCTCCAGTTTCGGAATCATACCTCCTTGAATAACGCCATCGGCTACGTATTGTTCAAATTCCGCACGGGTAATCTGAGGAATTACACTATCGTCATCATTCTCATCACGCAGTACACCTTTTTTCTCGAAACAGTACACCAATGTCACATCAAACAGGCCCGACAAGGCTTTTGCCGTCTCTCCGGCAATAGTATCCGCATTCGTATTCAGCATATTCCCTTGTCCGTCGTGTGTCAACGGAGCCATAACCGGCACCACACCTTTGTATATCAAGTCAGACAACAGAGAAGCATCCACCTTCTCCACATCGCCGACGAAACCGTAATCAACTTCTTTCACCGGACGTTTCACCGAACGTATCACGTTCATATCCGCTCCGGTCAATCCCAGCGCATTGACACCATACGCCTGCAACCCGGCAACAATATTCTTATTCACCAAACCGCCATACACCATTGTCACTACCCTCAACGTTTCCGCATCAGTAATCCGGCGGCCATTGACCATTTTGCTTTCAATTCCCAGTTGTGCGGCTATCTTTGTAGCCGAACGGCCTCCGCCGTGCACCAGCACCTTATGTCCTTCAATAGCGGCAAAGTCGTTTAACAACTGACGAAGGGTGGCTTCCTCTTCTACGATTTTGCCACCCACCTTAATTACTGTTAGTTTTTCTCTCATTTCTTGATTTCTAATAAGTTCACCGAATGGAGAATCCGGCTCCGGCACCTTGCCGGTTATTCCAAATAAGTATATCCGTAAAGCCCTGAACGATAGTTGGAAAGGAATTCTTTTCCTTCTTCCAAAGAGATCTTTCCTTCTTTCACCGACTTCGTCACCCAGGTTTCGAGTGTACGTACCAGCTTCTTCGGATTGTACTGTACATAGTCCAACACCTCCGCTACCGTTTCTCCATCAATAATCTGTTCGATATTATATCCTTTCTCGTTCACCGAAACATGCACGGCATTCGTATCACCGAACAAATTATGCATATCTCCCAGAATCTCCTGATAAGCACCGACCAGGAACACAGCCACATAGTAAGGTTCCGTTTTCTTCAGTGTATGCACAGGCAGATAATGAGCCACGTTACGGGTAGAAATAAAATTAGCAATCTTACCGTCCGAGTCACAAGTAATATCCTGCAAAGTAGCCGAACGTTCCGGTTTCTCATCCAATCGCTGGATAGGCATGATCGGGAATATCTGGTCAATCGCCCAAGAGTCGGGAAGCGACTGGAAGAGCGAGAAATTACAGAAATATTTATCGGCAAGCAACTTAGACAGCCCGCGGAATTCATCAGGCGCATGCTTCAAACCGCCGGCAATCTGATTAATCTCACGTGTAATAGACCAATACAGACGCTCGATTTGTGCACGGGTTTTCAGATCTACGATTCCATGACTGAACAAGTCTAGCGCTTCCTCTCTGATCTGCTGCGCATCATGCCATGCTTCCAACATCTTGTTCTGATTCAGCGAATCCCAGATCCCATATAACTCCTGCACCAATTCGTGCGCATCCGGAGCTATCTCTTCCTCGTCATCCCATTCGGGCAAGGTAGCGGTTTCAAGTACCTCAAAGATAAGAACAGAATGATGTGCCGTCAATGCACGTCCACTCTCCGTTATGATATTCGGGTGTGGGATACCATTTTTATCGCTCACGTCCACCAAAGTAGAAATAGAGTCGTTTACATATTCCTGGATGGAATAATTCACGCTGCCTTCGCTATTGGACGAACGGGTTCCGTCATAATCCACTCCGAGTCCACCGCCAATATCTACAAATTCCACATTGAATCCCATCGAATGCAACTGCACGTAGAACTGTGAAGCCTCACGCAAAGCCGTTTTGATACGACGTATCTTTGTCACCTGACTGCCGATATGGAAATGAATCAATTTCAAACAATCCTTCATCCCTTTGCTCTCCAGGAAGTCGAGCGCTTCGAGAAGTTCACTGGAAGTCAAGCCGAATTTGCTGGCATCACCTCCAGACTCTTCCCACTTTCCGCTACCGGAAGAAGCGAGTTTGATACGTATACCGATGTTAGGCTGCACATTCAGCTGTTTTGCCATCTTTGCAATCAGCTTCAGTTCGTTCATCTTCTCTACAACGAGGAAGATACGTTTACCCATTTTCTGGGCAAGCAAAGCCAGTTCGATGTAACTTTCGTCTTTATATCCGTTACAGACAATCAATGAGTCAGAATCCGTATTGACCGCAATCACTGCATGAAGTTCCGGTTTGGAACCGGCTTCCAGTCCGAGATTGAACTTCTTTCCGTGGCTGATAATCTCTTCCACCACCGGGCGCATTTGATTGACCTTAATCGGATAAATTATAAAGTTCTCGGCTTTATAACCATACTCTTCGGCCGCTTGTTTAAAGCAGGAAGACATCTTTTCAATACGGTTGTCCAAAATATCCGGAAAACGTATCAACATGGGAGAAGCCACATCACGCAATTGCAACTCATCGACCAGTTCTTTCAGATCGACAGTCACTCCGTCTCTACGAGGTGTAACAACTACATGACCTTTGTCATTAATACCAAAGTACGAGGTACCCCAACCTGTGATGTTGTAGAGTTCCTCAGAATCTTCAATACGCCACTTTCTCATTTTCTGTTATTCAGTGTTTTTAGTAAATAATTGGACGGCAAAAATACGGATTAATCTACATGTTGGCAATTAATTAGACATTAAATCTTTCAAACGGTCCATATAACCACTATTTCCGTTACGGGCGTCATAGCGACGTGCCAGCTCTTCTGCCTGTTGATAGAAATAATTGCGAAGTTCGTTTACCTGATAAATTCCATCCGGACGATAAAGCGGGAACTCTTCCGGCAAAGACAACGAGACTTCCGGACGGGTTTCATATTTCAGAGCCTCTACCATATCACAGGAGAAACGATAACTCTTCAGCGTATTAGTACGCAAACTCCAACCAATACAGCGTTCAGCATATTCCCAAGCTCTTTCCGGCTTCGTCATCATATTATAGGCAATAAACAATCCCAGATAGAGCAAAAGATATTCATCCTTCTCTCTTCCCACCAATGCTTCTTCGGCACGTGCACACATATCGGCGGCAATCTCCGGTTTACCTGCTTTCTGTGCATAATAAGCAAGCTTCAAATAGGCCCGCAAATTGGCTTCATAACAAGTGATCTGCTTATTAATCAACGGTTGCGCGCGGCTGTAAGCCTCATCAAACTGTCCCGTTTCCAGATAATAATCCAGCATAAAGTTCAATTCACAAGCCTCACACGACTGATCGTCTATCTTCTCATTCAACATTTTATCAATGTATTCTTTCGCCTTGTCATACTGCCGCATCCAGACACATTCCACAGACCAGCGGTGATAATAACTCCGCAAAGAATACCCGTTCCGGAGGATACGGGTTTTATAATCCTCCCCAATTGCCTGTACCTGCTCCATCGGGATCTCCGGAAGATCGAACGTACAAGCCCATATCCACTTATATTTCCACAACAAGTCATCTTCCTTAATCACATCCTTGTGGTTCTCGTAATCATCCAGAATTTTAGAGAACACGGTAATCTCTTCAGCATCCGCCGAAAGAAGATTCAGTTCATAAATAAGATCCAGTCTCAACTCCGTAGCCCATTCCACATCTTCGTTCTCATCGGCGATGCGGATAGCTTCTTTCAATAGATTGGCTTTTTCGCGGGGATGCAGGTTGTTATTCTGTGTCTGCAACAGCAATTTTTGTATTTCAAGTGTGTATCTCATACTCTTTTTTAATTCAGGAAATTTATAAAATCATTCATTTTCGAAGTCATCAGTTCACTTAGCGAATGGTTGAAAAGCTCCATTTCTTCGCTGTTTACCGGATATTTACCTTGCAGAAGCGATTGTACATACAATATATGCACCACATGCTGAAACAGTTTATTGTCTCCTTGTATTTGCAATAAGGTCTGCACCATTTCATTATCCGCATTGAAAGTGAGTGTCGGCGGAATCTGCTTTGTAGTATTCACAGCTCCCAGTACAGCCGCCAACGGATTATTAGCACTTTTAGCGGCATTCTCCTTTTCCTCCGCCACAAAAATAACCGGAATATCCACCGGAGTAAAATGCTTCAGACGACAGATACAGCCAAACCGCTTCAACAACTCGTTCGCTTTCACCTCAAAAGCCTGAAACTCCTGGTTCGCCTCCACTTCACCAAACTGCTCCAGCAACCGTGAAGGAGATATTTCATCCAAAGTAAGTTCCGGATTCAGGCGGACATACTTTTTCAATAACGTTTCATCAAACGTATAAGCAGCATTCACGACCAGCCAACCCTGTGCTCCGGCTATACGCCGCACTTGCCGGAAATCCTCCAGATTCTTGGTATAACATATCACATTGCTTGCCGAACGAATACTTCCAAAGCTACGCAAACCCTTATTGGTTTCAAAAGGAAGATAATCCATAAACAAACGAAGCAATTCATTATCCTCCGAAGCAATCGCCTTGATATGAAAGTGATGAACATCCAGAATCCGATTGAACATGGCACGGTCATTCTGCACCAATCCCCGCAGATAATCCTTGATAGCCACCCCGATCTCTTTCCGGGCATCTTTCAGTTGGTCATTACTCACCAAAGACTCCCGGGAAGCGGTAGACAGCAACCCGTCCGCATTCACCAGACAACGGATAAAGAAAGCCCACGACGGCAACAGATTGCAATCATCCTCACTCAACAGCATACGTTTGAGATAGACCTTATGAGAGTTGCGCACTGAAAATTGTGTACGGAAAGGCAGGACATAAAGCACCCCTTCCACCTTGCCGCTTTCAGTATAGATCCGGAAAGCATCGAGAGCAGACGACTGAAACACTTTCGCCCCATAATCCAGCAACTCCTTACGAGTCGCCTTCGGGTCAAGCCATACAGGCGAAGGCGTATTTACCAACTCCTCTTCCCCCTGATAATGCAGATAGATAGGATACGGCAGCACTTCTCCGTAACCGACCAGTATCTTCTTAAATGTTTCATATTCAAAAAGATGCATCCAATCTCCTTTCGGGTGCAATACCACCTGCGACCCGATGGGCCGTTCTTCGTCTGATAAAGTCAGCAGATACGTCCCATCCACTTTTCCACACCAGCAAACAGGCTGTCCGCCCATTGCAGAACGACTCTCTACGGTGATTTCATTGGTCACCACAAAACAAGATAACAATCCGATACCGAACCTTCCGATAAAATCGTCCGCATCGGGAGTATCCCGCTTTGAACTCTCCCCGATAACAGTCAGAAAGCGATAAACTTCCTCCTCTTTCAGTCCGATACCATTATCCCGAAATACCACTGTCTTGTCCTCATTCAGAAAGACATCGATGCGACCTTTATAATTCTCGTCAATATTGCGTAGTGCCGTGATGGCATCTACGCAATTCTGCAACAGTTCGCGAACAAAAGTATTCGGGTTACTATAAATGTGCTCTGATAACAGGGCAATCATACCTTTAAGATTGACCTGAAACAGATTATTCCCTTCTTTTTCCATATTCCTCTTTTACTTCCTCCTCCTTCCGGTGATTTTAAGAGCTTTCTCATTGCCATTCTCTGCGGCCTTTTCGAACCACTCCATTGCAATTTCATCGTTTTCTTCCACGCCATTTCCTGTCAGATAGGCATTTCCAAGTTCAAATTGTGCTTTATCGTTATTTTTCTCGGCAGCTTTCAGCAACCATTGCACTGCAGCTTCCGGATCAGGGTTACAACCTTCGCCATACATCATCATCTTGCCCAGATAATAAATTGCAGCGACATTCTCATTCCCCGCCGCATCCGTGAACCAGCGATAGGCCTCGGCATAATTCTGTTTCACACCTACTCCGTTATAATAGCAAAGTCCGGTACGATACATACTTGTCGTATTTCCATTATCCGCAGCCAGTGTATAATATTTAAAGGCTTCCGTTTCATTCTCTTCCACTCCGATACCCATTTCATAACAGATACCCAGTCCTTCACTATACCATTCATATTCGGCAGCTTTCTTGAAATAAGCAAAAGCCTTTTCCGACTCATTCAGGCTATCATAGTCATACAGATAATACTCACCCACACGCAGCATAGCCATCGGAATCTCATTAGCCACTGCCTTTTCATACCATTCCACTGCCGTTTTATTATCTTCCAGACAGGGACCGCAACCGAAGAAATAATAATCTCCCATCTTAAACTGAGCATAGCCATAATCCTGTTCAGCAGCCTTCATCATATATTCCACTGCCTTCTGTGGATTCTCTTCCACGCCATTACCATTCTCATAAGCCATCCCCAGTTCCGTCAGACAACGGGCTTCATTCTTTTCCGCCCCTTTACTAAACCATTCGAGTGCCCTATCCCAGTTTTCTTCCGTTCCGATACCTTCTCTATAGCAACGTCCCAAAGCAAAGATCGCATCATTATCGTCCGCTTCAGCTGCCTTTGTATACCAGGCAAAGGCCTCTTCCGGTTTCACTTCACCAAGAACACCCTTTTCCATATAAAGACCTACACGGAACATTGCATAAGGATAACCCTGTTCGGCAGCCTTGCTAATCAGTTCAAATGACTTTTCATAATTCTTCTCCACTCCATCGCCATTCTCATATAAGAATGCCAGTTCCACAAGGGCAAAGCAAGCACCCAGTTCGGCCGCTTTTTCATAATATTCCCTTGATTTTACAGGGTCCTTCACACCGCTATATCCATTAGCCAGATAAAGAGCCACACGGCAATACCCATCGGCATTATTCAGTGAAGCCGCTTTTTCATAAAACTCTAAGGCCTTCACATAATCCGGTTCTTCAGACAAGAAGCCACGTTCATACATCCAGCCCAAACGATAAGCTGCACTTCCCGAACCCAACTCAATGGCTTTCTCCAACAACTCTTTCGCGCGATTCATGTCTTCCGGCACCAAATCACCGTTGAAATAAATATTGGCCAGTCCTTCGATACCTTGTATATAATCATCCTCCACGCAACGGTTCAGACACATCAGTCCACGTTCCACGTTCTTATATTCATCATTATACAGGTAGATCAATGCCAGTTCATACGCACTGTAGGGTTCACAATAAAGCATGCCCTTTTCCAGCCATTCAATCGCCTTAGGCATATCCAGCCATTCCTCCTCCTGATAGTTATATCCCAGGAAATTGGCGGCAGACCACACACCGGCATGCCAAGCCTTTTCCCAAAGTTCAAAGCTCAGTTCTTTCGGTTTATTCAGTTCCGGGTAACGGAAATAAAGCGTAGCCAGATTTTTAAGACTATAAAGATTGGGAACTATTTCCAGGGCTTTTTCGTAGTAAGCAGCTTCCTCTGCCACGTTACCTTCCGCTCTGTCGAGCGCATCTCCTAACGATGCATATACATGAGCACGCAAACGTTCACCTTCAGGCAGTTCGGCAAGCAGTTCATTCCGTATCTGTAATGCCTTTGCTTTATCCCCTGCAAATTCTTCGGCAAAAGCACGATAATGCTTTCCCCATAAAATAGCTTCGGGAGAAGTGAGAGCTGCAAAACGCCGTTCACCCTCTTCTTTATCTTGTTCGCAATAGAATCCCATGTATCGCCAATAGGCAACAGTTGCTTCCGCTTCAGCCCACCCCATATCGGCGGCCTTCTCGTAGTATGGAAACAAATAACTCATGTCCCGCTTTCCATAACGGGCTTCGGAATATTGTGCACCCTTCTGCGCCCATCCCGCACCGCTAAACTCTGCCACACGGTCGCATACCTGCATCACCTTTTCCCACCAGAATTCATATTCTTCCGCGTTGAGTTCCACCTCTACGTTACAGTCAAAAGCACTGAATATCAGTTCAAAAAAATCTTCTGTTAATTTCTCGTCTTCTTTTGTGTCCAAAGCATATTCACATACAGCCAATGCTTCCCACCAGTTTTCCGCACTTAACAATGAAGCCGGTGTATACTGCGGAAACCATACCCTTGCAGGCTGTCCGGATGCTTTAATTTTAGCGGATAACTCCCCAAATTTCTCTTTTAAAGTTTTCATGATATAGAACTTTACCTTAATTTTGTGTTACTAGTCAATAAAAAATCTCATAACGAGTGCAAGGTACAAATATTGACCGAATGCACAAACAAGAGTCTCAAAAAAAACGAAGTTCCAACAAAAAGAGAACATTACAACTACCTGATTTCTGAATACAGCAAAATTCCTCCCAATAATCATTCATTATCAGGCACAAATTACACACATTTCACAGCTTTCCAAATGACGATTACACAAAATATAACGACTGTTACTTCTACAATCCCAAAAGTTGTCGCAAACATTGCACCGATGTTTCAATCTGCCAACGATCTTCCAATTCGTCTGCATTAAAGATATATTGTGCCTGATGATAAAAAGGAGCACGCTTCTCGAGTGCCTGAACAATGAACGCTTTCAGTTCTTCATCCTCTTTACCCTGAAGAATAGGACGTTGTTGTTTAGCCACACGCAAGCGCCTGAACAACACATCCGGATGCACCTTCAGAAAAACAGTCTTTCCGGTCCGGTTCATAAAATCCATATTATCATAAAAACAAGGCGCTCCACCCCCCGTCGAAATTACCACATTCTCAAACTCGGCTACTTCATGGAGCATATTTCTCTCCAGCTCCCTGAATCCTGTTTCGCCTCGTTCAATGAATAATTCTCCAACGGTTTTGTGAAAACGCTCTTCAATATACCAGTCCAGATCGATGAACGGTATATTCATATATCGGGCAAAAGCCTTACCCAACGTCGTTTTTCCGGCACCCATATAGCCGGTAAGGAAGATACGAACCATAAATGATTAATTTTGCTCACAAAATTAATCATTTAATGAAGAATGAAGAATGAAGAATGAAGAATTTTAGCCATTATGCCATCCAATTCTTCATTATTCATTCTTCATTCCCGATTTATTTAAAGATTCTCACCCGTTCTTCAAGCGGCTGGAATTCTTTTTCACCCGGTTTGCCGACAGGAAGTCCGAACGGCATTTCCGCAATCAAATGCCAATGTTCCGGCAAATCCCATGCACGGCGCACTGCTTCATCAATCAACGGGTTATAGTGTTGCAGCGATGCTCCGAAACCTACATCTTCGAGCATTACCCAGATAGCTAACTGGTGCATGGCAGAAGTCTGCAATGACCATCCCGGGAAATTCTCCTGATAAGCCGGGAAAGCCTCCTGAAGCCCTTTCACAACCTTCTGATCCTCAAAAAACAATACAGTGCCATACCCACAGGCAAACGAATGATCTATCTTCTCCTCTGTCTTGACAAACGCTTCAGCCGGTACAATCTTCTTTAATGCGTCCTTCACAATCTGCCACAATTTCTTATGCGATTCTCCCAATAGAAGTACCACACGGGTAGATTGCGAATTGAATGCCGACGGTACGTGGCGCACGGTCATATTAACGATACATTCGATCTCCTGATCGGATATAGGTGACTGATTAGTAATTGAATAGTAAGTTCGACGTTGTTTCAAAGCTTCACTAAAAGATCTTTCCATAATAGTTCCTTTCTTATTTTATATTCTTAAAACTCTCTTTTTTTTATAACAAGTAGCCCCCCTAACTTGTTCAGTTAGAGAATATATTTGTACCTTCGCAGCGTCAATTCATTGACTATCTAAAATTATCGTCAGAAAAAATGGCTAAACAGAAATTTTATGTAGTATGGGAAGGTGTCACCCCCGGAGTTTATACTTCCTGGACAGACTGCCAGCTTCAAATCAAAGGATATGAAGCTGCCAAATACAAATCATTTGATACGCGCGAAGAAGCGGAACGCGCGTTGACAATGTCTCCCTATGCTTATATCGGCAAGAATGCAAAGGCTAAATCAGGAGGTCCTAAACCTTCTTCGGATACTTTACCTTCTTGTGTGATCGACAATAGCCTGGCTGTCGATGCAGCCTGTAGCGGTAATCCGGGACCGATGGAATATCGCGGCGTACACATTGCCAGCCGTCAGGAGATTTTTCATTTCGGCCCGATGAAAGGCACGAATAATATCGGTGAGTTTCTAGCCATCGTACACGGTTTGGCGTTGCTGAAAAAGAAAGGTTTCGATATGCCCATTTACAGTGACAGCGCGAATGCCATCAGCTGGGTGCGACAGAAGAAGTGCAAGACCAAACTCCCCCGGACCCCGGAAACAGAAGAACTCTTTCTGTTGATTGAACGGGCAGAAAAATGGTTGCAGGGAAACACCTATACCACCCGTATTCTGAAATGGGAAACGAAAGAATGGGGAGAAATTCCGGCCGACTTCGGCAGAAAATAAAAGAACATAAATTTCAATATAAGATAAAGATGAAAACATTGACTTCAAACAAAGCTTTCTGGCTGTTACTAGTCATTTGCGTAGTTACTATCCTGCCTTTCCTCGGTTTATCGGAGTACCACACCAAAGGGGAGCCTCGCGAATCTATTGTCTCCTACTCCATGCTGGATAGCGGAAACTGGATTTTACCCAGAAACAACGGAGGAGAAATGGCTTACAAACCGCCTTTCTTCCACTGGAGCATAGCCGCTGTTTCGGCAGCAGTAAACGGAGGGCAAGTCACAGAAATGACCTCCCGCTTGCCGTCTGCCATCGCCCTGATCGCCATGACCCTCTGCGGCTTTCTGTTCTTTGCCAAAAGAAAAGGAGTGGAACTGGCGTTGTTGGCCGCCTTTATTACCCTGACTAATTTTGAGCTGCACCGGGCCGGAGCAAACTGCCGGGTGGATATGGTATTGACAGCACTCACCGTTGGCGCTCTGTATTGTCTCTACAAATGGTATGAGAAGGGACTCAAAGGTATTCCCTGGCTGGCCATTCTCCTGATGAGCTGCGGCACACTGACTAAAGGACCGGTAGGTACTATCATTCCATGTTTAGTGGTAGGCATCTTCTTGTTACTCCGGGGTGTCAACTTCTTCAAAGCATTCTTGTTACTTTCCGCCTGGGCCATTCTTTCACTCATCCTGCCTTTCTGCTGGTATGTCGCTGCTTACCAACAAGGTGGAGAAGAGTTCCTGGCATTAGTTATGGAAGAAAACTTCGGTCGTATGACTAATACCATGAGTTACAATTCATGCGTGAACCCCTGGCATTATAATTTTGTGACCCTATTTGCCGGATACGTTCCCTGGACACTGTTAGTCGTGCTCTCCCTGTTCAGCCTGACTTACCATAAATTCAGCATCCAACCGGCAGCCTGGTGGAAACGCTTCACCACATGGATAAAGAATATGGACCCGGTGGATTTATTCTCTTTCACCAGTATCGTTGTAATCTTCGTCTTCTACTGTATTCCGCAGAGCAAACGTAGTGTATATCTGATGCCGATCTATCCTTTCATTGCTTATTTCCTTGCCAAATATCTATTCTATCTGGTCAAGAAACAATCTAAAGTCATCAAGGTATACGGAAGTATTCTTGCAGTAATCAGCCTGCTACTGTTCACCTGCTTCATCGTATTAAAATGCGGACTCATCCCTGAAACTATTTTCCAGGGTCGTCACGCGCAGGACAATATTAATTTCATGCGTGCAATACAGAATATCAGCGGAGCAGGGGCCTTATTCCTGATTGCCATTCCTACCATTCTCGGTATCTACTGGTGGTTCTATCAACGGAAAAATGCATTGAACAACCGTTTCCTATACGCTCTCGTTGTGCTTACAATGGGATTATACCTTGCATTGGACGGTGCTTATCAGCCGGCAGCATTAAATTCGAAGTCGGTCAAATTCATCGCTACAGAAATAGAAAAGGTTGCGCCGGAAAGCGAAGGAACGATGTACGAATTCATTGAAGAAAGTCTGCATGCAGCAGGTGACCCCGTACATTATTTCGAACTCAATTTCTATCTGCACAATCGTCTCGACAACTTCTATGAGAAACGTCCTTCGGAAGGTTTCTTGTTAATCGGCACGAATGATGCAGAGAAATATCTTCCCGAATTCGAGAAAGAAGGGTATCGGTTTGAGGAGGTATATGAATCCCCTAAACGAGTACTCCGGCAAATAGCCAAGATATACAAGTTCGTTAAAAACCAACAGCCTGAAAATACCGAAACGACTCCTATTGTTGAGTAAAAGGTATAGAATTAAGCGTTTTTCCATGCTTCACAAGGAACTCCGCCGATTGGAGCATGGAAAAACTATATTCTTTCAAAGGCAAAAAGCTATCATCCATCGGAACGGCATTCAATTTGCCGTTACCGATATGATAAGTAAGTTCCTGCTGAGTCTCGTAATTATAAAGATAGAGTAACGTATCATTGCGTCCCACCACCATATTGTCAGCAGTATAGAACATACAGGGACGTTCTTCCTTCAGCAAGTCTACCCCAAAATTATTCTGTAAATAATCAATATTCAACAACCCTAATATCGTTGGCTGTATATCTACCTGACCGCCAAATGCAGTTTTCTCTTCCGGCTGAATACGACTGGAGTAAATCATCAGTGGAATATGATTATAAGATTCCGGCAGTTCACATTCGGCGTCTCCCACCAGTTTGCCATGATCCCCTTCCAATACGAATATCGTATTATCAAACCAGGGTTGTTTACGCGCCTCTTCAAAGAACTGACGCAAAGCCCAATCCGCATACTCAACGATCTGCATCTCCGGTTCACTTGTTTTCGGATGGAAGAAAGGAGGTATCACATACGGTGGATGATTACTGATGGACAGTAAAGTAGCAAAAAACGGTTGTCCGGTGGCAGCCCGCTGATTCAATACCGGAATTGCGTAGTCATACAAGAAATCATCCTGCACTCCAAAGCTATTCACAACCTTATCAGCCGGATAGTCTTCTTGCGAAAACACTTCATCATAGCCGTTCGTCCGGAAGAAAGCGTTCATATTATCATACTGCCCTTCATGCGTCATAAAGAAAAGGTTGTAATAGCCGTTTTCTTTCAGTACGGTAGGCAGTCCCGAATAGCGGGGAATGACAGAGCCTTTCATCAGGTTCCGTTTCATCATAGCCGGAAAAGAATACAAGGTGGCATACAAACCATGGTTCGTATGGATTCCTGCCGAATAGAAATTGCGGAAACTGATAGAACGGGTATACAGGCTATCCAGGAAAGGAGTCAAAGTCTCCGATTGCCCGAAATGCTTCATAAACTTGGCGGACATAGACTCCATCATAATCAAGACGACATTAGGACGGCGTTGTTGCACGCTATCCGCTTTTGCAGCATGCCTGTAAACAGCCAACGGAGAAACATTCGCATCTCCCGGACGGTTGAGCAGAGCTTGCGCCTTGGTGATGGCTTCCTGTTCATCCATCAGATGCAAGTATTTATTTTCAGGCCTCATATCATCCATCACACTCGTCAGCAGATTAAAAGTAGGGCTTACTCCCAGTTGATTGAGAAAAGCATCCTGACAGAAATATGCCGCACTCACTTTGATCGGATTATAACCTGTACGTCCCCGGATTCCAAAGATACAAAGTCCAATTAAACAAGCGCCGATCAGAACCGCTCCTCCTCGCTTCCAATAAGGAAACGGAGTGGAAATAGTGAGACTACGATGATGGAAATAACGCGCCAGATAGATAAGCCAGACTACGAATCCGGCCAGAAAGAGAAGGAATAATCCGATGGACAGATAATAGGCACTTTCACCCAATATCATTCCGGCAGTAGTTCCTGCATAACCGAACCATTCGAATATGGAAGAGTTGATATGTTTAAAGAAATAGGCAAAATAAGGAATGTCCGACGCACTGATTAAATAAACCAATCCATAAAAGACACTGAAAAAGATCGTAAAGAAACGGAACAACGCTTTCCCATAATAGTTGCAAACTCCACACACTACCGCAACCACCAGAGGCAACAGAAGTATGTAACAGCCTATCACATTGTCAAACCAGACACCATGCACAAAAGCAAGCATCGGAAGTGTCTTATCCGACAAGGCTTCAGAGGTCAACTGATGATAAGATGAGATAAAAAGTACCAGGCGAAACAGTCCTGCGATCAGTAAAGCCGAAACATGTATGGTAAGAATATATACAACAAGATTTAGAAAACGTTTCATAATAGCCTTTTCTTTTTATGAATTAAATGAAAGGGATTGAATAGTGTTATTTCCTCCCTTTATAGATATAAACGAAATGAAGAATCAGGAAATTGATAGGCACCACGATAATCATTACCAGTATCGGTGCAAGCAGTTCACCCGCCCCTATCCAGAGGAAGAGATTCAGTAAGCCGATCTCAAGCAGGTAATTAATCAGATGACTAAAACCAAAGCCGATCGCATTATGCGAGGATGGTTTGGAACGAAAGGTGAAGAAAGTAGTCAGGAAGTAGTTGCAGACAAATCCTACAGCATAACCGACCGTAAAGGAGATATTGGCATTCGCAACCAACAAGACCAGGCAATATACGCCGTAATGAATGGCTGAAGATATAGTGCCGACAACTCCAAAACGAACAAATTGCCAGAACTTATCCCGCCAATCCGGGTGCTTCTCAAGTATAGCCTTACTTATTCTGATCATCGTACAACACTTCTTCCACATTATAGAGCGGACGACGTTTTACCTCTTTATAAATCTTGCCAATATACAGTCCGACAGCTCCTATGGATAATAAAACAACCCCGCCAACAAACCAGATAGACAACATCAAAGAGGCCCAGCCATGTTCCGCAGTACCCGAAATCAATGCGTAAAGAACATAGATTCCAATCAAAATACTGATAAAAACAAAGATACCTCCCAGATAAACAATTCCGTAAATGGGCTTTACCGAGAAAGAGGTTATCCCGTCCAAAGCCAGACTGAACATCTTTCTCACTGTATATTTGGAAGTTCCGGCTGTCCGTTCCCGAATCACATCATCTACCGTAGTAGAAGGGAAACCCAGCAACGGGATAATACCACGCAGATAGACATTGCGTTCCTGATAATGAGACAACTGTTCCAGCACTCTCCGGCTTAGAAAACGAAAATCCGCATGATTGTAGATAGTCTCCACTCCCATCCGGTGCTGTAATTTATAAAAGGCTGTTGCAGAAAGACGTTTCAACACGGGGTCTGCCTGACGAGATACTTTCACTCCATATACAACATCATATCCTTGCGTATAAGCATCGATCATCTCCTCAATCGCATTCAGATCATCCTGCAAATCGGCATCAATGGTAATAACGGCATCACTCCAGTCTTTAGCGGTCATCATACCGGCCATGATCGCATACTGATGTCCCACGTTCCGTGCCAGATTCATTCCTTTTATATAAGGATTCGTCCCGTGCAATTTCTTAATGATGCTCCATGTACGATCTTTGCTGCCATCATTCACAAAGAGCACAAAGCTGTCGGCACTGATTTTTTCTTTCGCCACCAACTCATCAAACAAGGCTGTCAAACGGGCGGCCGAATCTTCCAACACTTCCTCCTCATTATAGCAGGGGGATACAATAGCCAATTTTATCATTTTTCGTCCGGTTTATTTAGTTCAGCCAGTTTTATCTGTGCAAATTCCGAGTAAGTCATAAAAGCATATCCTTTTTCTTTCAGTTTGCGGATAAGCATATCCAGACGTTCCTCCATTCCTTTACCGGAATGATTGCGGATAATAAAAGGCATCTTAAATTCAGGATGTTCACCCAACGGGTAGAATTCCCACGGGTGGAAATAAGTCACAAAATATCCGTCATGCTTCAATACCCGATTTACCAGGAGTTGATACAGCCACATCGGCAGATTATGACAAGACAACCAGAATAGCGGGAAACGAATCCACGGAGTTACAGAAGCCGGAATTTGAAGTAACTTACCCGTCATAAAGCAGGTACGGGGCTCCGACAAATGCATATATCTTCCGGGGATAAATGCGGGATTCAATGAGGAGTTATATACATACCCCATCCGTTCAAGTTCCGTATCTGATACGGGGAACATACGCGGTTGGCGATAACCTTGTATCGTCCTGCCGGTAAGGCGTTCCAGAATTTCTTTTGAACGACTGACATCCGAAGCCTGTGGCTGCCAATGGTCACATCCATGCGCAGCAACTTCATGTCCTTCGTCCATAATGCGCCGCATCACTTCCGGCGCATTTTCTGCAAAATTGCTTGTACAAAAGAAAGTAGCTTTCACCCCGTTTTTTTTCAGGCAGTCCAGTATCTTGTTCGTACCATAGACTGACACTTTCATCGCTTCATCCAGCGGAAAGTCTACACCATGCTCACGAGGTACATCAAATTCTTCTGTATCAAAACTTAATAATATCATTGCAATATCAAGAATTACAACTGCTGCATATCATGCAGACGTTTATAGTAACCGTTTAACTCAATGAGTTCTTCATGCTTACCACGTTCCACAATCTCACCCTCATACAGTACACAGATTTCATCTGCATTCTTAATCGTAGAAAGACGGTGGGCAATAGCTATCGTCGTACGTGTTTTCATCAAACGTTCCAATGCTTCCTGTACAAGACGTTCTGATTCGGTATCCAAAGCAGAAGTAGCCTCATCAAGAATCAGAATCGGAGGATTCTTCAAAATAGCACGCGCAATACTGATACGCTGACGCTGACCACCGGACAATTTTCCGCCACGGTCACCGATATTCATATTATATCCTTCCGGTTTCTCCATAATGAAATCATGCGCATTGGCAATCTTCGCCGCCTCTATAACTTGTTCCATTGTCGCATTCTCCACACCAAAAGCAATGTTATTGAAGAATGTATCATTAAACAGAATAGCCTCCTGGTTTACATTACCAATCAAACTGCGCAAATCTGCAATACGTACATCACGAATACTTGTTCCGTCAATGGTAATATCACCTTCCTGCACATCGTGGTAACGCGGCAACAAATCGACTAATGTAGATTTACCGGATCCCGATTGACCAACCAGTGCGATTGTTTTTCCTTTGGGAACTGTCAGGTTTACATGCTTCAACACCTCTCTTTTACCATCATAGCTGAAAGAGATATCTTTAAATTCGATTCTATCATTCAAACCTTTCAACGGTTTCGGATTCGGAATTTCCTTAATCTTATTCTCTGCCTTCAGGATTTTGTCCACACGTTCCATGGAAGCCAACCCTTTCGGAATGTTGTATCCCGCTTTAGCAAAGTCTTTCAATGGATTGATTACACTATATAAGATAACCATATAGAAGATGAATGTAGGAGCATCGATGGTTGCATTCTTTCCTAAAATCAATGTACCTCCAAACCACAATACAGCTACAATCAGAATCGTTCCTAAGAACTCACTCATCGGATGAGCCATAGCCTGACGTATAGCAACCTTGTTTGTCGCATCCCGGAGCTCGTTGCTACATTTGGTGAAGCGGTTAATCATTTTATCTTCCGCAATAAAAGCCTTGATGATGCGCAAGCCTCCCAGTGTTTCTTCTAATTGTGACATCGTATCACTCCACTTAGCCTGTGCTTCCAGTGATTGACGTTTCAGTTTTCTTCCGACGACTCCCATCAACCAACCCATTCCCGGTAATACAATGATAGTAAAAAGAGTCAACTGCCAACTAACCGTAACCAATGTCACAAAATATATAATAATCAGAATCGGGCTTTTCATCAACATATCCAATGAACTGGTAATGGAATTTTCCACTTCCCCCACATCACCACTCATACGAGCTATAATATCTCCCTTTCTTTCTTCCGAGAAGAAAGACATCGGCAGACGCATTACCTTAGCATACACCATAATACGAATATCACGTACCACTCCTGTACGTAATGGAATCATCACGGCTGAAGAAGCAAAGTAACAACCGGTTTTAAACAATGTCATCACCATCAGGAATAGTCCCAAGAAAATAAGAGCTACAGTGGGACCATTATCCACAATCATCTGAGAGATGTAATAATAGAAGTTATTCTTGGCAACATCTGCTAAATCGCCACTACCCCATTCCATAAAATGGTACACCTTATCTGCTCCTTCTGTTTTAAACAGAATACTCAAGATAGGAATCAAAAAAGTAAATGAGAACACATTGAATACAGCAGACAAAATATTCAGCAAAATAGCCCAGCCGATATACTTCTTATAAGGCGACACAAAACGTCGCATTAGTTGTAGAAATTCCTTCATTATTTACCATTAAAAAAGTTAAGACCGCAAAGATACAATAAAACAGATTAACAGGCAGCAGTTTCTATTAATTATTAACGCGATTTATCGAAAAGCCCTCTTCAATAAATGAAATATGACTTAATAATTCTCTTTCAGCCAAATACCCAAGAAACGATCATATATTTGACAAATACCCATTTCCTGAGTCACAAAATCCTTTTCCAGCAACCCTTTTAGTGCTGCCTGAACTGAACTAGCAGAAGCCAGTTTGTATTTTTTAATAAAAGTGCCGGAAGTGAGAGCTTTAGCCCTTCCTTCTTTAGTGATAGCAATTAGCAGTTCCTTTTGTTTCTCCGGCAAACGAAAAAGAATTTCCGAATAAGTATATCTGAATGAATCAATAATCTGCCGAATAGCCCCTGACACCATTCCCACTTTACAAACTCCGTACTCCGGGGTCATATCATAAAGTGTATTCAATACTTTTTGTATATACCATGTGATTCCTTCAAACTGTTGATAAACTGTGGTAACAGCACTTTCCTCTATTTCTTTGCCTGCACGTTTGAAATGCATACTTGCAAAACGAATATATTCTTCTAAAGGAATACTTTCCAAATGCATCATTGACACACTTTGATAAAAAGGTCTGGAAGGCGTCAAAAACATATTCCCCATCACATGTCGCTGGCTCCCGGCAAAAATGAAACGCGCATTATTACAATGCTGCACATAAGTCCGGAGAGTAGCCTCTACATTTTTCTCCACATATCCAGTAATCTGCTGAAATTCATCAATAGCAATCAAACAAGGCTTATCCGCTTGCTCTAAATACCGGAAGATTTCATCAAGCGTAGTAGCCGGAGCTTGTATATCTCCTAATCCCAGATTCAAAGAAGGCATACCATTCACATCAAAAGAGATACTAGCCTGCAAAGATTTTACACATTCCCAAAAGCCATGCAAAGCTTTCTTCCCCATAGGTTTCAGTACTTCCAAAATCTCCTTACTAAGTGCAAAGACCAAATCACGCAATGAACGGCTATCATATATATCAATAAAAAAGGTATAGTAACCCTGTTTAATTTCAGGAAACTGAAAGCAATGACGGATCAGCCCTGTTTTTCCCATTCGCCGGGTAGAGACAAGAGCCAAATTATTCCCATTCATCACCTCGCGCACCAACTGTTCGCTCTCAAAACGGCGATCGCAAAAATAATCAGCAGAGACATATCCGCTTGTTATAAAAGGATTTCTTATCATAGTCTTCATACATCTCACGTTATTACGCAAAGATAATTATTATAAAATAATAAAAGCCATCTACTATACATTATTTCATCATCATCCTTACTCTACAGGCATCACATGATAATAAACCCCACGTGTTTTCCTAAACGACTTTACTCTCAGCCTCTGCAATATACGTCCGAAATAATTAACTTGTCCGGCAGAGAATTTCATTTTACTTGCCTTTTGTATCCGCTGCAATATATCCGCAGCAAGCAACCATTCTCCCTCTTCTTCCTCTTCCGCTGCCCGGTAATATACCTGAAACAATTGTTCAATCGCCGGCGACTGTTCAAACTCCCGGTTAGCCTCCGTCATAATCGCCTCCTCTTTTTCATCAAACCAATAGCGCTCATTACTCCGCAATGCAGCCATTGCCTGTGCATATAACTGCTCATAATCAATAGGGCGGACCACATCTATCACTCCCGTCACCTCGACACCGATAAAACGGCGACTGCCGGAAGTATCCGTCAACAGATCCTTATGATTACTTGTGCCTATAAAAGAAGCGTACCGGCGGAGTTCCTCCACTGCCGAAGCATTCGGACGTCGCGTATTGACAACAGGCTTTTGCAGAATATGCTTGAGAAAAGACTGCTGACTGATGCCAATCTGATCGAACTCATCCATATTAATCAATAAAAAGCGATTCAAATACAGTTCAGCATCCCGTTTCCGACTGAAATCGATACTGTCCGTATAATATGCCTGTAAACATGGTGGTAAGATCAAGCGGCAAAATGTAGACTTACGATAAGCTTGCGGGCCTATCAATATAGGCGAAGTGCTATTCGCATGATTCTTACCCATCCCACGCCAATGTGCGACCATACTAAGAAACCAACGACGAAACAATTGAGTCCAATAAGGATGGTCACAAGGAACCCGTTTGGCTAAATTGCCAATATAATCCTTACCGTTCCAACGAGGAAGGTCATAAAGAAACTCTTCAATAGGTTGATAAACCGGTACATGATCCGAATTCAGGAAACGCACGACATCTTTATCCCAAAGTTTAAGCCCCTCATATTGTGCATTCATTGTAATGCTTGCCATCAACCGTTTATCCACCGGAAGAAAATAAAAATTAAAGCTATTCCGTTCGCGACATTCCACTTGTGACGTTAGTTGGTTGAAACGGAAATCATAACGCCGTTTCATAAACTCATCCATCTGCATGACAAATAATTGTTCCGGCAACAGGCTGCTCTTACTCGCAAATCCCTCTGAAGTCCGATATACATTCCGTACAGTCCCCCGAACCAATGTATCATCTTTTGGCAAACGATAATGCGCCCGACACCATCGCACCGTATCTTCTTCAGGAATACCGGCGCGAAAACAATACCCGGCCAGATTTATCAACAAAGACTGTTTATCACCTTCTTCCGGTTGATAACCATCCTCCTCATCCAGTGCACGTGCGAAGGCTGCTTCAAAAAGAACAGAAAGCGCATCACATCTTTCATACCCCGGTGCAAGCCGTTGCAATGGTGAAGTTTCCGTTTGCACCCGTTCACGATAAGTGGTTTCGCCCGGCATAGCCACAGGTTGTTTCATATAAATAGGCATCGCTTCGGGATTAAAATACAAATCCGGATCAAAAGTCCAGCGACAATATTGTTCCAATGAAGGTTCTTTCAGTTCGATATCAAAAGGAAGTTGGGGCTGATAGAATTTCACAGCCAACCGATAGGCGTGTGCATGAAAAAGCTCTGCCTGTTCACGGGTTTCCGGTAAAAGGTCATTGGGATAAGTAAAACGGACCCATATCTTCACTGACTTTCCGGAAGAACCGGTGAAAGCTAAATAAGTTTGCGGCAGCTCCCTCACCCGCTCTTTCACTTCATCCGCTTCCATATTCCCGGATAAGTTATTCACCTGAATCATCACAATTCCGTTGTATTCACTCATGGTCGTTATTCCGTCTTTGCGGAAAAAGGCCGCTGCAGGTATCACCTTCTGCACTTTCTGCACATAGTCATTTTTATCACCCGGAAGCATAAAAGGCAGGACTTCTCTCATTTTTGAAACAGACTGTGCTTTGGTTTCCACTTTCATTTGCTCTACGAGCTGTTCGATTCTTAACGTACGCATAGTGTTCACCTTGCCATCGTCTCTTACCAATGTTATTCTCATTGCTTAATTAATTTATTTGTCCTGCATGTGTTTGTAGGGCGATTATTACCACAGACAAATGTACGGTTAATATCCCGTATAAACAAATTTGACACCTCCCAAACGCACGTCCACTAGTAATGATTTGCAATTCTTATTCTCATATTCTCATAAGTTTCAGATAAAACACACAAAATCAGCATAGTACACCATGAGAAATGTTTTTAAATCCAGTATTTCTCATACTTTGTCTTTCATTTTTGCTCAAAAAGTGTCTATTTATCATAGTATTCCGGATCATTTCTCATAGTCAAATACCAACCATTCATTTCGCTCATTGGCCAACCTTATTTTACACAACCCTCATCTATTATTTACATGTAAACAACCGTGTAATTATTTGTTTTTCAGTTAATAATGTCGTATCTTTGAAAGAGGATCCCAATCGTTCCACTAGAGTGAACGGTTCTGTTCACTAGAGTAGAAAGATCTGTCTACTAGAGTGAAAAGAACCGTTCACTCTAGTGGAACGAACTAGCTGGTAGTTAAATAATAAAAGAATAAAGGCAAGATACACTAAGCGCATCAATTACATAATATATAAACAACCATTAAATTAGAACAAAGATGGCAATACAATTCGAGTTTTATAAGAATCCCCAACCGGAGAAAGAAGGAGAAGAACCTAGTTATCATCCACGGGTAGTCAACTTTCAACATGTGACTACTCAAAAATTGGCAAGAGAAATCCACATGGCAACCACTTTCGGAAAAGCGGAAGTAGAAGCCATGCTAATGGAATTGAGCAGATGCATGGGCAACCACCTATGCGAAGGAGAACGAGTACATCTGGATGGGATCGGCTATTTCCAGATTACATTACAAGCGACCGAACCCGTGCACTCGCTTACCACCCGTGCAGATAAAGTGAAACTAAAATCCATTAACTTCCAGGCTGACAGAAATTTAAAGAGTTTGTGTATGAGTAGTCACTTACGACGTTCGAAATACAAGCCACATTCGGCTTCTCTTTCAGAAGAAGAGATCGACAAGAAACTCACTGCCTATTTTGCAACCCATCCTGTATTGACCCGTAGTAATATGCAGTCACTCTGTTGTTTTACCCAAAGCATGGCCAGCAGACAGATTCGTCGTCTAAAGGCACAAGGAAACTTACAGAATATAGGCAAACCCACACAGCCTATTTATGTACCAACTCCAGGGCATTATGAGAAATGATTTCAACGGGTATGAGAAATAAGCCAAATTAAGGTCTATTTGTGAATAAAACTATGAGAAATACTAAATTTAAAATCATTTCTCATAGTTTATACTATTAACAATCTGGCACTTAGGTCATATTTATGAGAACATGAGAAATGAATATTTTATATCCATTTCAGAGGCATCAATTCTCCACCAACCACTTTTCTATATTTCTTGTTTCAGCACTAAAGTTAACGCCAATCTTGAAAAGTTTCCGCGAATCCGTTGCAAACGGACGAGCATAATGTTTATCCTCTATCTGCCGCAAAGCTTCTTCCGCCGTACCATTCAATTTAAATTCCATGATGTAGATAAATTTATCGGTCTGCAATACCATATCCACACGGCCCTCACTCGTATGATATTCCGCTTTTACATAGAAGCCTACCAGTTTACACACGATATATAGTACATTCTGATAATGTAATTTCAATTCGCGGGCAAGCTCGTATGGAATATCCGAAAAGAAACTTTGCAGGCGACGGAAAAAAGATTCGTAATCACCAGACTCCACTTCACGAACAAATTTTTGAATCTCAAAGGGAGACTCCACTTTATTGACGTTCGCATAATAAGGAAGCAGAAAACGGACAAACCCTTCCTCCACTTCACGATTAGGAAAACCCAAACGATATATTCCAAAACGATCATCATATCCCTTAATAGTGAGGTATCCGCTCTGATAAATAACCGGAATAGGATTGGTAGATTCAGAATCTATACTGTTCAGTACCTGTTCATCGGTCTCTTCATGGGCCATTCGGTGTAGATCATAATGATGCTTCTTCAGCAACTCCACTAAATAAGTGGGAGTACCTGTTTCAAACCAGTAGCTTTTAAACTCATTCCTATCAAAAGCTAGAAGCAGACTGAAGGGATTATACATTCCTTTGGAATTGTGCGTGAAATGATAACCATCATACATTTCTTTCAACCTGGCACATATCTCTTCATACGTCACTCCCTGCACATTGGCAAATTCATGAAGTTCGGCATCCAGATTATCGTATAGCTCCTGTTCGCTCACACCACAAATATCTATATACTTATTCCACATTGAAATGTCATTCAGGTTATTCAAATCACTGAACACACTGACTTTACCGAACTTGGTAACTCCCGTCAACAAAGCAAACTTGATACACCCATCCTGACTTTTCAATGCACCGTAGAAGGCTTTCAATGTATTGCGGAAACTCTTTTGCAAAACATCATCACCAATAGCCTGTAACATCGGCTTATCATACTCATCCACTAGAATCACCACACTTTGCCCCTCTTGCTGACAGGCACGCTTAATAACACCCTCAAAACGCATCGCCAAGGATTTTTCCGATGGCTCAGCGCCATACATCTTCTCCCATTCCACTAATGCCCCGTTCAGCTTATTTTCCAAACTTTCCGGAGTATCGTATTTTTCCGTATTAAGATCAAGATGTAATACAGGATATTTTACCCAATCTTTTTCCAGCTTCTCCATAGCCAGTCCTTCAAAGAGTTCACGCTTTCCTTGAAAGTAGGCTTCAAGCGTAGAAATAAGCAGACTTTTGCCAAAACGGCGCGGACGACTCAGGAAATAGTAACTCCCGGTTTTCACCAATTGATAAATCAATGCAGTTTTATCAATATAAAAATAGCCACCTTTACGAATTTTTTCAAAATTCTGTATACCGATAGGGTAAATCTTACCACTCATATTTCAATCTGTTTAAGTTCACATCGTACAAATATACATATTATCTCAATATAAAAAACCAAATGTCCAAAGAGGAATCACATTCCGCATCCCGTACTCAATATCATCTTTCACGATATACGCATTCTCCACATCATGCACCTGCTTCTGCGATTTATTCTTCCCACCTACTTCAAAGGTATAACCACCTATTGTAAAATCAGAGACCTCTGATGTAGTTACCGGACGTACAACTCACAAAGTAGAAAGAAATTAAAAATGAACGATAAGAAGAAATGCCTAAGGCGATGCTTCCGCATCGCTACACACGAATATAAGGATTTTTATTACAATAACAAGCGATAAACAATATTTCTTAAATGAAAAGCCGTGCTCCACTCAACATAAAGTGACACATTTTACCTAATAGATTAGTGACTGAAGCATTTTTTTATCACAGCAGTATCGCAATAAATATAGCTTCTCTGAGAATTTATAATAATGACTAGGCTTTCGATTATTCTCATTAATAATATAATTCATAGTTTGAAGATTGTTCTTCTCTAAAACTCTTCTTTCTTTTGCTGACACTGGATAACTTACTATCGGCAGACAGTTTTTCCATTTTGTGAAAAATATTCGTGCATTAGTCAGCCATTCATTATCTAGCTTTGAATTACTAATGTGCTCTATTAGAATATCATATACACATAATGATTTCAGTCCCAGCATATAAACCTGCAATGAGATATCAAGATCATAAAAATGAAATCCTTTGTAATTTATTTCATCAAATCTTATTTTATCAAAAACAGATTTCCTCATGCAAAAAAAACATCCATCCACTGCTACCACTTCTATGGCATTCGCATCTGCAATGGGTTTAAAGCAAGTATTATAAGTAATGGTTGGATCAGCTCTATTAGTGTCAATAGAATACTGGCAAATTGCATCCTTTCCTGCATCTGTACTTCCAGGTCCCCACCAAATACCCGGTATTTGACTAATAAAACGTGGTCCAGAAATTCCAATAAGCCCTACTTTCAAATCTCTGAAATGATTTATCAGAAGCTTTCCCCAATCACTAGTGTAATGTAAAATATCTTCATGCATAAAACATAGAAGTGGATATTGGCTCCTTTTGACCCCTTCGTTATAAGCACTAAATATATCATATTGACTTTTACTGTTATCAATACATATAATCTCATGAACAACCCCAACCGTATTCTCAATATTATCCTTCAATTCCTTAGAGATGGATTGAAACCTACTGCATATTATAATAGAAATCATATTTATTCAAATCAATTTTATATATTAAGATACTTTTATACGAATATCTCTAATTCATAAAAAAATAGTTCACAAAACTAAGGATAAAATCCTGTAAGGACAAACTTAGATTTAAAAAAATAAAAAACTCCAGACTTCCAAAGCTAACAGATAAATATAGAATGTAGATCATCCATCCTTAACTCTTCGAATTCAATTCTTCAGGAAAGAAAATCCTAACATATCACAATTATTTAGCAAAACGTCTTAGTAAAAGTTTTTTTTGCTTATTTTTGTAAGATACAATACAATTCTAACAGTTTGGCAAGGACTATTGTATAACTTACAGTTATGATAGCTTTGAGAAACATATTAGTATAATTTATTTTATATATTCTATAAATTATGAAATGTTATATTTGTTTGACAGACTCTATTGTCAACAGAAAAGATTACTTTAACATGTTAAAGGTAACCTTAATTAGTGCTCGTAAAAACACATCTCTTCGATTAATTTGCCTATATGATGGTAAAATTGGCGATCCTGTTTACAACTTACTAAAAGATTTTAAAGTTGAGATCATCATCCATGAATTACCATATAAAAAGGAACTAATGGAAATATATTCTCACGAATGGATGGAAACAGAACTAGGAAAAGATATAGAATATAGTCGAATATTCGGCACATTCATGAGAATGGAGATTCCTATAATAGAAAAAGAAGACGAATATGTATTATACACCGATATGGACATAATCTTTAATGATGATATATTACTGAAAGATCTACCTCATCCTGCTTATTTAGCTGCTGCTCCCGAATTTGAACGCGATACAAAAAGAATGAGTTATTTCAATGCTGGAATATTAGTCATGAACATCCAAGGAATGAGAATCAAATATCAGCAATTTGTAGAGATGATGAAAAAAAGGCAAAGATCTACTTCAGGACTTTTTGATCAAGGGTACTTAAACGAGCTGTGTTTCAAGGACATGGAAATTTTACCTATTGAATATAACTGGAAACCGTACTGGGGAATTAATGGGAATGCTAAGCTTATCCATTTTCATGGAATGAAACCATGCAGCAACCTCGAAGAAGCAGGATTTGACACCAGAGAATCATTCTTTCGGACTATATTTGACAATAACAGTCAAGGCTATGCAGGGTATATATACTATTTTATTCTCTTTTTTAATTACCTAGGTCAAAAACAAGACCAATGGTTATGCTATCATTTACAATACATCCTTGACCTATATAAAAAACCTTTAATAGCCCTTGCACAAAAAACAGACTATAAACCAAAATACAGAAAATACAAACGTCTATACTCAATATTCGTAAGTATCTCTATACTATTAGCAATTCTACTACTTACTGCTTTATTTTTAGTATAATCAATATAAATAACACTCTCAAATGGACAAAACCGAAGGTCTAAAATTAAAACAATAAACATGAGAATTGGTATATTATATGTTTGCACTGGAAAAAACTTGCAAAGATACAGAGTAAGAACTATAGAAAAAACGGGGTTCACCGAATGCTTACTACCCATTTGCAAGACACTCATGACCAGAAATAAATAGAATTCACTTTTAAAAAGCTCCTGCTACCGGTAATTCACAGAAAATAAAAACACCTCAAACAAATAATATAAAATAAATCTTTATATATTTGCCAATAATATGAATCAAAGCAATAAATAAAATGAGAATTGGTATATTATATATCTGTACTGGCAAATATGACATTTTTTGGAAAGACTTTTATCTAAGCGCAGAACGTTATTTTATGCAAGACCAATCTTTCATTATCGAGTATTATGTATTTACTGATAGTCCTAAACTATATGACGAAGAAAACAACAAACATATTCACCGGATCAAACAAAAGAATTTAGGATGGCCTGACAACACATTAAAACGTTTCCATATATTCCTTCGTATCAAGGAACAGTTAGAGCGAGAAACCGACTATCTATTTTTCTTCAATGCCAATCTCTTATTCACCAGTCCTATTGGCAAAGAAATTCTACCACCATCAGATAGTAACGGATTACTAGGAACTATGCACCCTGGATTCTACAATAAACCGAACTCCGAATTTACATACGAGCGAAGAGATGCTTCTACTGCCTATATCCCAGAGGGAGAAGGTCGATATTATTACGCTGGAGGGCTTTCAGGTGGATGTACAAAGGCCTACTTGAAACTCTGCACAACAATTTGCTCATGGGTTGACAGAGATGCCACAAACCATATAATACCAATTTGGCACGACGAATCTCTAATCAATAAATACTTTTTAGATAATCCACCAGCTATTACATTGTCCCCTGCATATCTATACCCAGAAGGTTGGCTCCTTCCTTTTGAACCAATAATCCTCATTCGAGACAAAAATAAACCCCAATATGGCGGGCATGAATTATTGCGAAGAAAAAACTCTTTATGGGAAAGGATTAAGCTAATCTGCCAAAAATTTAAATCGGCTGATTAGTTATCCAATTTTTCTCTATTATAAAAATACAGAATTATGGAAAACTCCTTTCCACTGATATTCAACTTTATCATCACAAAGAATCACTATTTTATCTGCACTATCTCTCAATAAAGCACCATACTTTCCCAAAGTACCTTTACTTGTTATCTGATGTTTGCAATAAGCTATCAAAAACAAATCCATATACCCCTTATCTGAACCATTTATATCCACCACCTTGTAATTCTCATTTGCAAATTCAAGATAGGGAATAAGTTCTGATGCCACCCATTCCGGCTCATCTGAGAAAAAGTAAAAAAAAGGCATAACAGTCTCTTTTTCCATATAATCAACAGCCCTTTTAAAATAGCTCAAAGAAGCAGGCTTCCCATACGCTCGAACTTCAACACTTAAATCACCCCGTCGAACATGCACTGCTACAGGATTGATATTCTGTTTTATTTCTGACATTAACATTTTGCTACCCTCATCAAATATTTCAGATGAGATTCTATAAGTAGACATAAATGCGGGTACCCAAATATTTATCGGCAAATGATAATATCCACCTAAATAAATAGGGGGATTTTTTTCCAAAAATGAAAAATCATCTATCCATTCCGATGTATTATTCCCAACATAATAAAAATGTCTCTTATAATAGGAGATTTCGAACTCTGTTGCAATTGTCAGCCCCAAATAAGGAAACACTTTCAACAAATCAAAATTGCGGGCAAATTTATAATCCATGTCACTTCCCCATTCCTTATAAAAGGATAGATCATACACAACCTTACATCCACGCTTTCTAAAAAATTCTCCCAACAAATATTGGAGCATTTGAGAACAAATACCACCATCCATCAACACTACAACCTTAGGAGTAACTAAGCGAGCCTTCAACATTCTTTTATAACAACTTCTTTGCCACCTTCTAATAATACTCATTTCTTTATATCTTATTTTACCAACTATACTGCAACAGATTCAAATCCTCCAACCAGCTAGATTATAAGCGATAAACAATATATGCTTCATTTCTCAACGCCTTAATTTATCTGAGCACATTACAGTTTATGGCGCATATTATAATATCTAAGTTTCAAATCTCCCCAGAAACCTGATACTCTATAAGCATTCACAATCTTACGTTCTCTTTTTGACAAGTTGTTTATTAAACAAGGATAGGATTCCATTTCATTAACAAGCCGTTTCATTTCCTTCCTAATATCAGCAAAACGTTTCCAATAAATTCTTCTAAAGGCATTTTCAAGATGGAAATGAGCAAGTGCTTCCTTCATCTCTTCCCTCAACCCTTTTTTATCAATATAATTTTCAATCCATATTGTATAATTCACAAAGTCTCCATACTTTTTATCATCAAAAGTTGCTGGATGTGACATTGACGTATTGGTAAAATTATAGTCAATAATTATATAATCAACTGAAACGACTTTTTGTAAGTATAACAATAATTGTGTGGAAAGAACGACATCTTCACCAAATGATATATCTGGCCTTTCTATTTCATTCTGATATAATGATCGAAGATGAAATTTTGACCATACACACCAATAAGCCTTTTTTAAAAGAATATTTTTCAAAAACTCCACGCCTGACAACTCTACAAAATCAAAAAAAGTTGATTTATGAAACTCTCCATCATAGCAAAACATAAAAGGGGCCACTACCATATCCGCTTGCGTTTCCTCTGCTTTAGCAACCAGCCTAGTTATTGCATCCTCATGCATAATATCATCACTATCTAAATATTGGATATATTTGCCAGTAGCAATATCTATACCCGATTTACGCGCCTGCACTAATCCTTCGTTTTGTTTATTAAATACAACAATCCGGGGATCTTCAGCCGCATACGTCTTTATTATATCTAAACTATCATCTGTACTTCCATCATTCACTACAACAATTTCAAGATTAGTATACGTTTGATTAATAACACTCTGCAACGTTTTAGTTATCGAATTGTGCGCATTATAAACAGGAATAATAACCGAAACTAAAGGGTATTCTTTTTCCATTATATCATTTTTTAATTCTTTTTCTTGGCAAAGTGAGTCCAATAATAAATTGGCCAAAAATAAGTTATCTTACGTAATCGTTTATAATATTTAGAAGACAATTCTTTTCTTGACAAAAAACGCCATCTACTCAACTTGTTCCTCATATCTTTAATTTCAACAGGATACGACTGATGATTAGGATCCGTCATAAACCCTTGAAAATGATTAAAGCAATTTTCCACAATCACATTGACGGCATCAAACCAATCTCTACCTTCAAACAACCGCCGCTCCTTTGCAAACTCCAATCTTGAATATTCAGCCAAGAAATAATGATAACGTTTTATAGGATTGATTGTATGGCAAATACTATCACCTCTCTGTATATAATGATAATAAGCAGCATCAATCCAAACTATTTTATCGCAAATACTTATCCAGCGATAAATAGTCGCATGATCCTCAAAAAACATACCTACAGGAAAGCGATAAGAATCAAAAAAAATCTTATCAAAAAGTTTAGTACAAGCTGAACTACTTACTCTCTCAAAAATAATATCTCGCTGAACATCTTGACTAGTACGTACATACACATTAGCTGTATTAGGATACATTTGTTCTATACGGCCATCTTCATACTCAAAGCAAAAGTTGCAATATACCATATAAACTTTGTTCTGTACCATGACTGACAACATGTTTTCATACATTGTCGGTTCAATATAATCATCGCTATCTATAAACCCAATATATGGAGCAGTCGCTATTTCAATTCCTGCATTACGAGCTATAGATAAACCTGCCTCATCAAGATGCAACACTTTTACTCTAGAATCAATATTAGCATATTCATCACAAATAGAAGGGGAATCATCGGTCGACAAATTATCCACTAATATGATTTCTATATCTTTCAACGTCTGATTACGTACAGACTCTATACAACGTCGCAAATACGGAGCTGTATTATGAACAGGGATGATAACGCTTACCGAGTATTGAGATTCCATATTTGAATATTCATTTTCTACTTGCAAAAATAAGGAATAATATCCATAGGAAGTATCTAAAAAGAGATTGTTTACAAATAGAGCAGAATTTCACGCTTGCAATTAATCATTATTAACAATACGTATATATAACTGAAAAGCCAAAAGAAAAAATTCTATGGGGTATTTTGCATTCAGCAACTTGCTAGTATAGTTTTCCATCACAAAAGTTTGCAAATACAATATTTAAACAAACTGAATGTGTATATTTGCAAAACCTAATTGATAGCAATAAAAATGAAAAAATTAGCAATTATTATACCAGCTTATAAACCACGTTTTTTGCAAGAAACACTTGATTCTATCGCTAAACAAAACAATCACGAATTTACCGTATATATTGGTGATGATGCAAGTCCCTACCCATTAGAGACCATAGTAGATCGTTACAAGAACAAGTTTGACATTATATATCATCGTTTTGAACAAAACATGGGCAAAAAAGACCTACCCGGTCATTGGGAACGATGTATATTATTGTCAGCAGAAGAACTTATATGGCTTTTTTCAGATGACGACTTAATGCCCTTTGACGGAGTAGCACGTATAATTCGAGCCTCACAAAAACATTCTGAAGGAAAATATATATTCCGTTTTCCTTTAGAAGTCGTTGACGAGTATGGTAAACTAAAGTATAAAAACCCTCCTTTTAAAACCTATTTAACTTCTGGATATGAATTCCTATTAGATAAATTATCTGGGAAAATTAGTTCTGCCGCCTGTGAGTATGTATTTAGCCGAACAGTATGGGAGCAAACGGGAGGATTTATTAAATTCCCTTTGGCTTGGTGCACCGATGATGCAACATGGGCTAAATTTGCAGAATTTACAGGAGGAATCATATCTTTACCAGGCAATCCTGTCAGCTGGAGAAATGCTGAAGGAGAGAATATATCAAACTCCACTCATTTCAATAAAGAAAAGATTAGAGCAACAATACTTTTCATGGAATGGATTAGTATAAACTACCATTCCCATCTTCACGAAAGAAAATTCAAAAAAGCAATCAAACGTTATATATATAAATTCCTACAGCATTCGCTAAAAAACGACTTTAGCTTACACGACCTTTTACTTTTATGCAACGCTCTAAGAAAACTCACACTAAATGTATCTTTGCTAGTTTTAGTTCATCATGTTGGGAAGAAAATAAAAAGGCAATTAACTCGCAATAAATAAATTGCCTTATATTTTTGAATTTAAGGAATACCCTTGCTAACAATATCCTTTAAGAATTTTACTATAATAACTGTAAACGGCCATACTCTTCAATTACTTCAATAGAGATGACAAGCTAACACAATAATTATCGATAGAAAACTGCTGTGCTTTTTTCAAAGACATTTTTTTTAACGAATTGAGCAACTCTCGATCATTTGCTAAGATCATAATATTCTTTATAAAATCATCGGGAGAAGAACAGAAACATGCATTAGTCTCATCGCAATAGTCCCGTATAGATCCAACATCACTAACCACCATCGCCAATCCTGTTGCCATTGAAGTACAAATTACATTACTTCCAATAGTATCCTTCATCACATTTAATGAAATATCAGAATCATTCATATAATGCTTTAATTCCGCCTCCGGAACATACCCCACCAATGTTGCATTCTTTAAACCTGAAAACAAATAATCAATATTCTCCCGCCCTTTGCATATATAAAAATGAATTTGCGGAAGTCTTGAAACAATATAAGCAATCTGTTCAAAGTCACGTGCCAAAGCACCCATTACTATTACCTTGACATCACCACCTCTGTTATAAAGATTTGCAGAAGGAGTATAATAATTATTATCGACATAATGAAAGGAAGTATAAACATTCTCTATTCCTAAATTATTGAGATAGCATGTCAAACTACTTCCCAATGTTACAATTTCTGTAACAAATCGCGAACTCTTCTTTATTTGTGCTTTCGAATATCGCCTTTCCAATTTTTCAGGAACAAGATGCACCATAGCATATATAGGTGCTTTAGGACATATAAAGCGTATTATTTTTGCAAACAATATTTGATATGAATCTCTATGTAAATATTCAGTAAGAACAAACTTATCTCCTGATTTATATGTCATTGCTAATTTAAGTGCCGTAAAAAGCACAGAGATTTTCTTCCCCTTTTTTCCCTTATCCAAAAAACGCCTACCCATATTGAAAGTATACATTTTATACAATTCAGGATTTCCTTTTTGAATATATTCATAAAGATACCTCATTCCTGTATGATTACCAGATGTTGAAGGCCAATCATAACAAATAATATATATCATATTATTAAAATTTAAATTAAAGAACAATAGTCTTAAACAATAGAGGAATTGCAGAATTTACATCAGTCCCATTATTTAGACAAACACAATATTCTGAACAAAGGTAATGAAAATAATCCAAAGTTTTATTCTAATGAAATTATTCTTTCTATATATAGGGCAAGCTCGGGATAAGAAATCAATAAAAAACGAAATAACTTTCATCATTACAAATATTAAAGTAACTTTGTAATCACCTAATATTATTTTGTTATTAATGATTGAAGAAAAGTATGTGCTTAATAACTCTCTCAATGCCTATTTATAATGTAGAAAAGTACATTGAACGTGCCTTATTATCTGCATTAAACCAAACCTATCAAAACTTAGAGATTTTGATAGTAGACGATTTAGGGCATGATAACAGCATGGATATAGTCTACCAACTTAAAAGCACACATCCTAGAGGTAACTGCATCCGTATAATTACACATAAAAAAAATCTTGGTTTGGGAGGAACAAGAAACACAGCAATTGAATCTGCTCAAGGGAAATATCTATACTTTATGGATAGCGACGATGCTATTGTTCCTGATTGCATTGAAACTTTATATAATATTATTTCACACGAGAAAGTAGACTTTGTAGCAGCCGGAATCAATCAAATTGATGAGAATGAAAATTCACTCAAAATTACTAACTATCCTAATATTACACGAAAAGGTAAATTATGTATGGCTCAATACTTTTATGAAGAAAAAAATGAGATATGGGTAACTACATGGAATAAATTATATAATCTTTCTTTTTTAAAAGAATTTCATATTCATTTTTTGGAACACGTGTACCACGAAGACATAGTAATGCATGCCATGCTCGCTCTAAATACCAGATCATTTAGCCTAACCAACCGGACAACTTATCTTTATAATTGCAAGAGAGAAGACTCTATTACAAATATAGAACAAGGCTACACCTTGAAGCATCTAAATGATCTTACCATAGTTTTTAGTGAGATCAGGAGATTGATGCAAGCAGACAACAACCTTAGCAAACATCTTCAAAAAGAAATAAACTTATATTATTTATTTGAAATTTATCATCGATACCTACCAGCGATGTACTCAAATATTAAAAGGGTTGATTTAATAAAAGGATTAGCAAGGCTCTCTCAAAACTGTATCCCTCCTATTTTGGAAACCCGACTAACATTCAAATCTATAAAACGTTTTTTATTCCTAAAACTTCCTTTTAGCATTCAGTATCTAATTAAAAGTCATAAATACAAAAAGGACAAAACTTAGGCGGAAAAACTATCAACAAATAATATACTATAAGAAGGTTCATAGAAAATATTATTTTCATTTACAAAATTTACAGTCTTATACTTCTTAAAAACATGGAAAAGCATCTCTTCATTCTTAGTCATTTACAAGAGAAGTATCATCATAATGATATTTTGTATGTAAGAGGATGAATATAGTCTTTTGGAAAGAAGATTTATACAAAGCCAATAGTTATAATGAAGAGATGACTTACTAGAGCCGCAAAGACAACGAACTTGCATGTAGACTTATTAATTCCAGAACAAAAAAAAGAATCATAAAATTTGATGTAGCTATCCTGAAAAAGCCTTTAACGCTTGTTACAACCAAATAAAATGTATACATTTGTAGAATTTTAGTGCAAGCCCCCTTAACTATTTAACTAACTTAGTAATAATTATATGAATAAACCCATGGCGAGCAACATAAGTACATCGCTAATTATATCCACCTATAATAGAAGCGACGCATTAGAATTATGCGTTAAAAGCGTGCTACGTCAATCTCTCCTTCCTGATGAAATTATCATTGCCGATGATGGTTCTAAAGAAGATACAGGAGAGCTAATTCATCAATTGGCTGCTTCTTCCGAAGTCCCCATTATTCATGTTTGGCATGAGGATCTAGGCTTCAGACTGGCTTCCATCCGTAACAAAGCTATTGCGAAAGCATCTAAAGAATATATTATACAAATTGACGGGGATATCGTCTTACACAAAGATTTCGTCAAAGATCATGTACATTTTGCTAAAAAAGGCAGTTTCGTAACCGGTAGCCGTGTATTAATCCGGGAAGGTTTAACCAAAAAGATGCTGGCAGAAAGGAACTGCATTATCTCTATTCACGACAAAGGTACTAAAAACACAATCAACGGAGTACATTTGCCTTGGCTAAGCCCACTACTTCAGCATTATCGCCAATGGGATATTTCATATTCCAGAGGATGCAATATGGCTTTCTGGAAAGAGGATTTATTAAAAGTCAATGGGTACAATGAAGCTATTACCGGATGGGGAAGCGAAGATCATGAATTAGTGTGCCGCCTCATCAATAACGGTGTACGCAAGCGTACCATCAAATTTGCGGGAATTGTGTTCCATCTTTATCATGAGCTACATGGAACGGATAATTTGAGCAACAACCGCAGTATTTTGAACGAAACGAAAGTCAGGAAGCTAACCTGGTGCGATAAAGGAATCATACAAAACTAATATGGAAAAGAATTTGAACTTTTTAGATCGAAACGAATTTAACTACAGTCCATCAAAAGAAGTAGTAGAGGCTTTAAAAAACTTCGATATAAATAAACTTTGTTTTTATACCCGCATTTATGATGAAGGAAAGAAAAGTATATTATCTGTTTTCTTATCCGAACTTTACGATATAGATGAAACACAAGTCTTATTAGGATACGGCGGAGAAGATATTCTGAAGCAAGCTGTACACTACTTCCTGACTCAAGAAGATGGAAATAAAACGATGTTGATTCCCAAGTTCTCATGGTGGTATTATAAATCAATTGCAGATGAGGTGAATGGCCATACTTTGCAATATCCTCTCTACGAAGACGGAAATACTTTTAAATATGACTTTGAGACGCTAAAAGATATGATTCAGAAAGAGAATCCGAAGATTCTTTTACTAGCTTCTCCCAATAACCCTACCGGCAATGGTTTAACTCCGAAAGAATTGGATGAACTGCTTGCAGAAGTACCCAGTCAAACAGTGGTATTGATAGACGAAGCATACGCTTCTTTTGTTTCAACTGATACCAGTTATATCAAAAAGCTGGTTAATAAATATCCGAATTTGATTATTTCCCGTACTTTATCCAAGTTTTATGGATTGCCCGGTTTACGTATGGGATTCGGATTCATGAGTAAGGAGCTGGAAAAATTCAGCAGATACAGCAATAAATATCTGGGATATAACCGGATATCCGAAGATATCGCCATTGCGGCTCTTAAATCGGACGCACACTATCGAAACATCGCCAAACTGATGAACGAGGACCGTGAGCGTTACGAAAAGGAAATCGGCGTGTTACCCGGATTCAAAGTATATGAATCGGTTGCCAATTTTATTTTAATCAAATACCCGATAGAACTGAAAGAGGCTTTACAAAAGGCTTTTGCTAAACAGAGTTATAAAGTGAAGTTTATGAATGAACCGGATATCAATACTCATTTGCGTATCACATTGGGACGCCCAGAGCAGAACCGGATCGTTATAGATACAATCAAAAAAATAGCATCCAAATGAAAGCAGTAATATTAGCCGCAGGAATAGCTTCACGCTTACGCCCGCTGACCGATACGACGCCCAAATGTCTTCTCAAAATAGGAGAACGATGCCTTTTGGAAAGAGCTTTTGATGCTCTGATACAAAACGGAATTGATGAGTTCATCATTGTCACCGGGTATCGCCAGCAGCAAATCGTTGATTTCCTACAGGCACATTATCCAACCCAAGATATTACTTTCATCTATAATGACAGGTATGAATCAACCAACAATATCTATTCATTATGGCTCACCCGTTCCTATACAGATGGGCAGGAGATTTTATTATTAGACAGCGACATTGTATTTGATCCGCAGATTGTAGAGAAACTGCTTCATTCGGATAAGGACGACATATTGGCACTGAATCGTCATGAGCTCGGAGCAGAAGAAATAAAAGTCATCGTGGACGACGCACAAAAGGTCGTTGAAATCAGCAAAGTCTGCTCAATATCCGATGCTATCGGAGAATCTATCGGCATTGAAAAGATGTCAGCTGAATATACCAAAGCGCTATTCCGGGAACTGGAAATTATGATTACTACCGAAGGGCTGGATAATATATTCTACGAACGGGCTTTTGAGAGACTGATTCCGCAAGGATATAGTTTTTACGTTATGGACACCACCGAGTTCTTCTCGGCCGAGCTGGACACAGTAGAAGACTTTCAACAGGCACAGAAGCTGATTCCAGCCAGTCTTTATTAATTAAAATCAGATAGAATGGCTAATTACGACATCCGCCCTCTACAGCTTCGCATATTAAAGAACTTATTAGCTGTTGACAAAGTTTGCAAAGAACATAATCTGCGATATTACATCATGGCAGGCACCATGCTGGGAGCTGTGCGCCACAAAGGATTCATCCCCTGGGATGATGATTTGGATATCGGAATGCCAAGAGCTGATTATGACTTACTAATGGCTAATGCCAAAGAATGGTTACCGGAACCTTACGAAGCGGTATGCGCTGAGAATGATAAGGAATATCCTCTTCCGTTCGCAAAGGTGCAGGATGCCAACACAACCTTAATCGAGCGTATGCATCTCAAATATCTGGGAGGTGTATATATTGATATATTTCCACTAGATGGAGTTCCGGAAAGCCGTATGGCGCAAAGAATGCATTTTGCGAAGTATGAGTTCTACAAACGAGTACTTTATCTTATTCATCGCGATCCATACAAACATGGGAAAGGTCCCAGTTCATGGATACCGCTATTATGCAGAAAGTTTTTTACCCTTACCGGAGCACAGGAAAGCATCAGGAAGGTGATGAAGAAATACGATTTCGACCAATGCGCATTAGTCTGCGATTATGATGATGGAATGAAAGGAATCATGTCGAAGGATATCCTGGGCACTCCCACTCCTATCCGGTTTGAAGATGAAGAAGTATGGGGAGTACAGAAATACGACGCTTATCTGTCACAGAAATATGGAGATTACATGACCAGACCTAAACAAAGTGGACAAAGACAACATAATTTCCATTATTTAGACTTGAATAAACCTTATCGGAATTTTGAAGTCTAATTATAATCACATAAAGGTAAGAAGAAGAAATGAGAATAGGTTTTGACGGAAAACGTGCAGTACAGAATTTCACCGGTCTGGGTAATTATAGCCGCTATATAGTGGATATCCTATGCCAATTCTATCCGGAGAATGAATATGTGCTGTATGCCCCCAAGAAACGGGAAAACAAGAGACTGGACAAATTAACGAAGCAGTATCAGCAACTACAGCTTTCTTATCCCACTACTTCTTCCTGGAAAAAGTTAAGTTCATTGTGGCGAGTATGGGGCGTTACCCAACAACTGGAAAAAGAAAAAATCGATATATTCCACGGACTTAGTAATGAGTTGCCCCTGAATATACATCAAAGCGAGGTAAAAAGTATTGTAACGATTCACGATCTGATCTTTCTGCGCTATCCGCAGTATTACCATTCGATCGACAGGAAAATATACACATACAAATTCCGTAAAGCTTGCGAAAATGCCGATAAAATCATTGCTATCAGCGAATGTACCAAGCGTGATATTATTGAGTATTTCAGGATTCCCGCCGATAAGATAGAAGTTGTTTATCAGGGATGTGATCCTTCATTCATGCATCCTGTAGCAGCAGAGAAGAAAAGAGAAATCCGGGCTAAATATCAGCTACCGGATCACTATATCCTTAACGTAGGAAGTATTGAAGAACGCAAAAACGCCCTTTCAGCGGTGCAGGCACTAACGATGCTTCCTGAACAGATTCATCTCGTCATTGTAGGACGCCACACGGAATATACTGATAAAATTGAACGTTTCATTAAGGAGAATAAGCTGGAAGAAAGGGTACATATCATCAGCAATGTTCCTTTTGATGATCTACCGGCTTTTTATCAGTTAGCAGAAATTTTTGTATACCCTTCCCGTTTCGAAGGTTTTGGTATTCCCATTATAGAAGCTCTATACTCCGGTATTCCGGTAGTGGCCGCGACTGGATCTTGCCTGGAAGAAGCCGGAGGTCCCGACTCTATCTATGTACATCCTGACGATATCAAAGGAATGGCCAATGCTTTCAAACAGATATACTCCGATACTGAAAGAAAAAAGGAGATGATTGAAAAGGGGCAAAAATTTGCCAAAAGATTCTCTGAAGAAAAGCAAGCGGAAGAAATCTTAAACATCTACAAGAAACTAATGAAATGAACGTACTTAAACATACAATAAAGAAATTTATATATGGCACTCTCCCATATTATTTCATGAAAGGATATAAGCCTGGCTCTCCTTATCTGAAATACTATGAATATATTAAAGAACATGGATATTCAAGACACCTGTATGAATTCAAGGATGAATACGCCAATATGCCTGTTGATGTACAGAAAGATGAGGAAAAAGGCTTATACTATGTTCAAAAAGAAAAGAAGCGACTCTATTTCAGAAAAAGCACTCCAGCCAAGAAAATTCAAAAATATTATAGGGCTTTGAGTATGGAACAAGACAGGCGCTCACCGCACCATTACTTCAACAGCGTTAAAGAAGTGACAGGGAAAGTATTTGTGGATGTCGGTTGTGCCGAAGGCTATTCATCATTGGAAATTATCGAAGAAGCCAAACATGTTTATTTGTTTGAGCAGGACGAGCAATGGTTGGAAGCCATCAGAGCTACCTTCGAACCATGGCAGGATAAAGTGACGATTGTCCAGAAGTATGTGAGTGACCATAATTCTTCGAGAGAGCAAACACTAGATGATTTCTTCAACAACCAGACGAATGAACATCTATTTCTTAAAATGGATATAGAAGGAGCCGAACGGCACGCATTGGCCGGATGCAATAACTTATTCCAGAATTGCCAGAAGCTGGATTTTGCCATTTGCACATACCACTTGCGTGATGACGAAGAAGTTATCTCTGCATTTCTGGACAAACATAACTGCACATATATTAATCAAAAAGGGTTTTTCAGGCATAAAATCCGCAGTGTAGTGATGCGCGGAAGTAAGAAGTAATCATTGATAATCAGCAGAAAGCAATTCACAATAATCATACTTGCACAGGTATGTATCATAGATATGCTTTTCCTTTTTCAATAAGAAACGTGAGATATGCGGTTCCCAAGAAAAGAATTTACGTACGGAACGGTATAAACGGAAGAATAAAATCAGGGATACAATATGCTTTTCTTTCTCTTTCCGTGCCGCACGACGATAAATATAATGAGTAAAAAACTGATCGCTGTAACGAAGGGCCAGACTGACCGTAGATTCGACGTCCCATCCACGCAAAGAAGCATATTCTGTCATGATGTAAGTCAGTACCTCACGCGAAATACACAAACGGCACATATTACGGCATACCATATCACAATCAATATCCGATAGCAACTGCATGCGATTCACGTCGACCAGAGAGAAACTGTATTCATTCGTTTCATTCTGATGAATCAGTATATTACCGGGAGAATAGTCCAAATGGAGAATACCTGCCTGATGCAAAGCAGCAGTGTAGCGCGCAAAAGCAGAAAGTTTATCTTCATTTCCCTCTACTTTCCCATCCATCAGGGAACGGACAGTTTCGCCACCATCATAACAACAAATATAATAGCTATGTGAAAGAAGACCATTCTGAAATTGTTCAATCATAGCCACTGGCTCCGGAGTGTCAAAACCATGCTGTTGGATCTCCATAGAATAAATATAGGAACGTTCTGCTTTTGATTGCCGGAAAAACGAATATACAACGCGGTTGATGATGTGAGGCTTCTTAAAGCTCTTCACCACAACATCAATACTGCCCAAGCCAATTCGTTTTAAAACATTACGACCATCATACACCACATCTCTTTCTTTCTGGAAGGACCTTGGAATTTCTTCTATCTCCTTCTGCAAATGTGCGTACTTGGGATTTACAATCACTCTCATTACACTCTCCTATATAATACTAATTACAAAGATTGAGCAAAGATAAAGAAATTAGGCCATATTCCGACTATATTTTTCTCTTTTCTCACAAAGATTGGCTAACTCTCTCTACATATAAGTCCTGTTACGAACCGCTTTAGTCATTTTTTCTTTTTTCTTTTCATTTATATTTAGACATAAATGCTTTTTTTTAGTTATGTTTGCACGATAAAAAGCATAAGGAAGTTTAAGCATGAAACCAATCAAAAGAATTCTAATTATTCGATTTAGACAAATAGGCGACTCAATTCTGGCTGTTGCATTGTGCAGCACGCTGAAAAAAAGTTTTCCCGATGCAGAGATACACTTCGTGCTTAATAAAAATATTGCTCCACTCTATGAGGGGCATCCGGATATAGATAAAGTCATTACATTTGACAAGAATGAGAATAAACCATTCACTGCTTATATAAAAAAAGTATGGCAGGTAATGCATAAAAACAGATACGATGTAATCATCGATATGCGCTCTACTATCCGGACCCTTTTTTTCTCTCTTTTTTCATTAAGAACTCCTTTCCGGATAGGACGCATTAAAGGATATACACATTTTCTACTGAACTACCGGACAGACACTTACAGTAAGAATCTGACAACTGACATGGTACAACGCAATCTATTGCTTGCAGCACCATTAGAAAAGATCAGACCTATTCAATACACAAAAGAATTCAAGTTATATCTGACTGACCGGGAAAAAGAAGATTTCCGATATTATATGGAAAAGGAAGGGATTGATTTTGCACGCCCTGTGTTATTAATAGGAGTCACAACCAAACTCATCCATAAAAAATGGAATACGGAGTTCATGGCAGCCACACTGAAAAGAATATTAGAGGAATACAAGGACATACAAATGATCTTCAACTACGCGCCGGGGTACGAAGAAGAAGATGCCAGAAATATCTACAAGGAATTAGGATGTCCGGAACGTATCAAGATCGATATACAAGCTTCTTCATTACGACAACTGGCAGCACTTTGTGCCAACTGTTCATTTTACTTCGGGAACGAAGGAGGAGCCAGACACATCGCCCAAGCTCTTGGAGTTCCTTCATTTGCCATTTATTCACCAAGTGCGTCAAAGTCAATGTGGTTACCCGCCAATTCCGTACTCGCCGAAGGAATTAGTCCTGACGACATTCTTCCACCGGAACAACAGGCGACATTACCCTATGAGGAGCGTTTTGCATTAATTACTCCCGAAAAGGTATACGAGCAATTAATTCCAATACTAAGGCAATTGAGCTAACTCCCGATATAAATCAAGGTAGGCTTGTATATGCTTCTCGTAACTGAATGAAGCGGCATGTTCCTTGATTTTCTCCAAGCGTTCCTTATCTTTATAAAAATCAGGTAGATGCTCCCGGATACTTTCCACCATAAATTCTGTATCCAAATGTTCCCACATGATAGCGTGTCCATTACAAACTTCCGGCAAACTAGTGCGATTAGCAGCAAATACAGCCTTCCCAAATTGCATAGCTTCCACCACCGGCAATCCAAAGCCTTCTCCCTCACTAGGAAACAGGAATGCCTCACAGTTCCGATATAACCAGATCTTCTCGCTTTGAGAAATAACATCCGTCAAAAAGACATTAGTGAGCTGATTCTCACGGATCAGATTGCGCACTTCTTCAGCATAAGCAAAATGAGCATCGCCACAAATATATAGATCATATTCCGGGAAATAACGCATTACGTCAACCAAGAGATGGAAGTTCTTTTTTCTACGGATTTGTCCAATCGTAAAAAAGAAAGGACGCCCTGTAGCAAACGACGGCTTTATTCCTTCCAATGTATCGATTCTCTCCACTCCATTATAGATGACCCGGATCTCCTTCCCTTTCAAATCTACATGCTGCCGAATGACATCTGCCACATAATGAGAGATCGTAGTCACGACCGCTGCTTTATTGACCTTATTCTGCATCCGGCGAAGATACATTTTCGCCTTCCAGGGCTTTTTCTCTGTTAAGAAATTAAAGTCGTGTATAGTAAAGATAAACTTTGTACCACCGGCAATACGCAACATCTTGCGCTGTTGATTCACCGCATGCCATACATCTACCTTGGGAAGGGTAAAAGGAAAAAACTTATTGATACGACGTACCGGAACAGAGGTCACATTCGGACCAAATTCCTGCATATATTTCTGCCGCAATAAATATACAAAATGAAGATCATCTACCGGCATAGACGAAAAGGCGGTTGCATAGTTGGTCGCAATCTGCCCGAAGCCGGCTGTGAGACTACCATAATTCGTAAGATCTATCAGTACCTTTTTCTTTCGTTGTATCTCTTTCATCATTATTTGATTCTACGCTCTTTCGGCTCAATAAACAGCTAATTTGAACTTCAGCAAGGATTAATCTACAAGCCCTTCTATTTTCGCAATGACCTGCTCCGGCTTTATATCCCTCAAACAGGCATAATCACCTCGCCAGCAAGGCTTCTGACCATATACAGAACAGGGACGGCATGACAAATCGAGTTGCACGGTATTGACCGGCAATTGTTTCCAACCCATAAAACCGGCATAAGGATGGGTGGCTCCCCAAATAGAGACAACCGGAATATTGACCAGGGATGCCAAATGCATATTGGCAGAATCCATTGAAAGCATCACGTCCAGATGACTCATCAGATTCAGTTCGGTACGCATATTCAGTTTACCGATCATTGAAACGACAGAAGGATATTTAGCAATCCATGCATCAAATACGTCCTGCTCGCTTTTACCGCCTCCAAAGAGGAAAACCTTTACTTTGGGATTGGCAGCAAAATGTGCTATAACTTGCTCCTGCAGTTCTAACGGATAAATCTTACCTGCATGTTTGGCAAAAGGAGCTATACCAATCCACTTTTGATCTTCTTTAGGCCCTGTGACTGGTTCTATTTCCGCAAAGTTTCCTTTTCCTTCGCCATAAATAGAAGAGAAATTTAATAGTACCGGTAAACCTAGCTTCTCAAGTACATCGGCATAACGACGAAAAGAACTCTTCTGATTTTCCATCACCTTATCATGACGGCGAACCAGCTTCTTTTTGCCTGCCCTTCCTTTACAAATGGAAGCTACCGGTTTATTGGCAAGACGGAATCGCAAACATAAATACTTAGAACGAAGTACATGATGAAAATCAGCAATGTAATCAAAATGCATTGCTTTCAATTCCGAATAAAGGCTATTCAAGCCCCAAAGCCCCTTGTGCTTGCCTGTTAAATCAGCTCCGACAAAACCCACATTGGCAGGCAACCCCTGAAAGAGTGGCTGCCATACAGCACGACTTAACACTGTTATTTCATGCTGCGGGTATTGCACAGCCAGCGAATGTATTACCGGGATTGTCATGGCTACATCGCCAAGAGCTGAAAAACGAATAATGAGAATACGCGCCATTCGTTATTTTTTCGCATAAAGCACCGGATTTAATGCCGGGTCATTATACATCTTCATCTGTTTATATACTTTCATATATTTTCTTCCGGCTTCGATATCAGCCAACAGCTGTTCAATAGCCGTAGAAAGGTCTTTGCGTTGTTCCAGCAGGATATTCAACTTAGTCTGGCATTGAGCACGGTGTTCCTCGGTAGTGTCCGTACGTTCCACCTCCTGCTGCATGTGGTAAATTTTCAATGCAAGAATTGACAAGCGGTCAATTGCCCATGCAGGGCTTTCCGTATTGATCGTTGCGTCAGAGAGAGGTTTCACCTCTTTGTATTTGTCTAAAAAGTAGCTATCAATTAATTCCACCAGGTCTGTACGGTCCTGATTTGATTTATCAATTCTTCTTTTCAAGGCCAATGCTTCTACCGGATCAATCTGCGGGTCACGGATAATATCCTCAAAATGCCATTGCACAGCATCAATCCAGTTCTTTAGATATAAATAATACTCAATAGTTTTCAACCCGTAAGGATTGTTCATCGGAGCATCCACACTATCCGTTACATGGTAATCTGTTGTCGATTTCCAAAAAATCTCGTTGCAAAGGTTACTAAATGTCATAATCTTAACTAGCTAATAGATATATAATAGGGCAAATCTATGTAATATTTTTCAGACAAGCAACCGTTTCTTACTTTTTTATTTGTTACCTTTGTGGGTATAAAAGATGAATTGTATATGAAAATTATTATCGACAATAAAATACCTTATATAAAAGAAGCGGTACAGAGAATAGCCGATGAGGTAGTTTATGCACCGGGGAAAGATTTCACTCCGGAGCTCGTACGGGATGCGGATGCACTTATTGTCCGTACCCGCACACATTGCAACCGGGATTTATTGGAAGGTAGTCGAGTGAAATTCATAGCGACGGCAACCATAGGTTTCGACCATATTGATACGGAGTATTGCAAACAGGCCGGTATCGAATGGACGAATGCACCGGGATGTAATTCGGCTTCTGTCGCCCAATATATACAGTCATCGCTTCTTGTATGGAAGTCCGTCAGGAATAAAAGACTGAATGAACTGACGATTGGAATCATAGGAGTAGGAAATGTCGGAAGTAAAGTAGCTAAAGTTGCCCAGGATTTTGGCATGCGTGTTTTATTGAATGATTTGCCACGGGAAGAAAAAGAAGGTGCAGAACGATTCTCTTCACTGGAGAAAATAGCGGAAGAGTGTGACATCATCACTTTTCACGTACCTTTATATAAGGAAGGAAAGTATAAAACGTTCCACTTGGCGGATGAAGTTTTCTTTCAGTCACTCAAACGGAAACCTGTTATCATCAATACCTCACGGGGAGAAGTCATCCAGACTGATGCTCTTTTAAAAGCCTTGAACAGCCGGATGATTTCGGATGCCATCATTGACGTATGGGAGCATGAACCGGAAATCAACCGTGATCTACTGGAAAAGACATTTATCGGAACTCCTCACATTGCAGGTTACTCTGCAGATGGAAAAGCAAACGCCACACGTATGTCATTGGATGCCATCTGCAATTTTTTCCAAATAAAAGGGGATTATGAAATTAACGCACCCGCACTTGTCTCCCCCATTATTCATGCAAAAAACCACGAAGAAGCAGTCCTCCAAATGTATAATCCAACCGAAGACAGCAACCGGCTAAAAAATCAACCGGAGCTATTCGAAACCCTACGCGGAGATTATCCTTTGCGGAGAGAAGAGAAAGCATACATTATTAAGTATTAGGTATTAAGTTTCAAGTAAGTATCAGACATTAATCGCATCGACTGAAAAATTTAATAAAATTCTGTCAAAGGATTATCTGTACGACGTAATACTTAATACTTAATACCTGATACTTAATTCTTATTATTTAATACCTGTTCTATGATTTGCGGGAAGTGTTCATATTCCAAAGCATGCACCTTCTTAGCTACATCATCCGGAGAATCAGTCGAAAGAACAGGGCAAGTAGCTTGAAAAATCGTATTTCCTTCGTCGTAATGCTCATTTATATAATGTATAGTAATGCCGCTTTCTTTCTCACCGGCAGCCACTACCGCTTCATGAACCCGGTCACCATACATCCCCTTGCCTCCAAACTTCGGCAGAAGAGCAGGATGTATATTTATAATTTTATCGGGATAAGCATGCAAAAGTAAATCAGGCACACGAACCAGAAAGCCAGCCAGCACGACAAAATCAATGCGGTACTCCTGCAAAATAGCCAAAATTTCATCTCCGGCTATCCAATCCTCCTTTGGAAACACGTTAGAAGGCACTCCCAAGCGATGCGCACGTTCCAAAACATAGGCGTCACTTTTATTAGAAAGCACCAACGAAACCTGAACGGAATCGTTTTTTTGGAAATACCGGATAATATTCTCGGCATTTGAACCGGAACCGGAAGCGAAAATTGCGATGTTTTTCTTCATAACTCTCAAATTCGATGCACAAAACAGTGAAAAATGTGCAAAACATTGCATTTATTTAGTCAAATATTTGCGCAAAACGATAAATATTCATTCCTTTGCACCGCAAATTTAAAGAAATAAAACTAATTATTAATTAAAAACTTAAAGTTATGTCTGAAATTGCATCAAGAGTAAAAGCGATTATCGTTGATAAATTAGGCGTAGAAGAATCAGAAGTTACTAACGAAGCAAGCTTCACTAACGACCTGGGAGCAGATTCTCTTGACACTGTAGAACTTATCATGGAATTCGAAAAAGAATTCGGTATCTCTATTCCTGATGACCAAGCAGAAAAGATTGGTACTGTAGGTGATGCTGTATCTTATATCGAAGAACACGCTAAGTAATTCGATTTCATCAATATGGAATTAAAAAGAGTGGTAGTAACAGGCCTTGGCGCCATTACTCCCGTTGGCAACAGCGTTCCCGAATTTTGGGAAAACATTGTGAACGGGGTTAGTGGAGCAGGGCCTATTACTCATTTTGATGCGTCGTTATTCAAGACCCAATTCGCATGCGAAGTGAAAGACTTCGATGCAACGAAATACATAGACCGCAAAGAAGCAAGAAAGATGGACTTGTATACTCAATATGCCATCGCTGTTGCTAAAGAAGCGGTGAGTGATTCCGGTCTTGACGTCAAGAAAGAAGACTTGAACAAAATCGGTGTTATTTTCGGCGCCGGTATTGGTGGTATACATACATTTGAAGAAGAGGTAGGCAACTACTACACTCGTCAGGAAATGGGTCCGAAGTTTAATCCGTTCTTCATTCCAAAGATGATTTCGGATATTGCAGCCGGACAGATTTCTATCATGTATGGTTTCCATGGTCCTAACTACGCGACTTGTTCAGCATGTGCTACTTCAACCAACGCTATTGCAGATGCCTTCAACCTGATTCGTTTGGGTAAAGCAAATGTAATTGTATCCGGTGGTTCGGAAGCAGCAATCTTCCCGGCAGGTGTAGGCGGTTTCAACGCTATGCACGCCTTGTCAACACGCAACGACGAAGCTTCTAAAGCTTCACGTCCGTTTAGCGCAAGCCGCGATGGTTTCGTTATGGGCGAAGGTGGCGGTTGCTTGATCCTGGAAGAATTGGAACACGCTAAAGCTCGTGGTGCAAAAATCTATGCAGAAGTTGCCGGTGTAGGTATGTCTGCAGATGCACATCACTTGACTGCTTCTCATCCGGAAGGTCTGGGAGCGAAACTGGTGATGATGAATGCACTGGAAGATGCGGAAATGGATCCGAAAGAAGTAGACTATATCAATGTACACGGTACATCTACTCCGGTTGGTGATATTTCAGAAGCAAAAGCAATCAAGGAAGTATTCGGTGATCATGCGTTCGAGTTGAACATCAGTTCAACCAAATCAATGACAGGTCACTTGCTGGGAGCTGCCGGTGCGGTAGAATCTATTGCAAGCATCCTTGCCATTAAGAACGGCATTGTTCCTCCGACTATCAACCACGAAGAAGGTGACGACGACGAGAACATCGACTACAACCTTAATTTCACGTTCAATAAAGCACAGAAACGCGAAGTTAATGTTGCCTTGTCCAATACATTTGGATTTGGTGGTCACAATGCGTGCGTTATCTTCAAGAAATACGCAGAGTAATATCGTGTTACGTAACGAAATAGATAAGATAAGGCTCTTGTTCCGCAAGGATAGAGAGTCTTATCTTTGTTTTTACCGGATACTCGGGTTCTACCCGCGCAATATCCAGCTTTATGAGCAGGCTCTCCTGCACAAATCGACTTCTGTCCGCTCCGACAAGGGACGTCCTCTCAACAATGAACGGCTGGAGTTTTTAGGTGACGCCATCCTCGACGCCATCGTGGGAGATATTGTCTACAAACGTTTCGAAGGGAAACGGGAAGGTTTCCTAACCAATACACGTTCCAAGATTGTACAACGGGAGACGTTGAACAAGTTGGCCGTTGAAATCGGCCTGGATAAGCTCATCAAGTATTCTACCCGTTCTTCCTCTCACAACAGCTACATGTATGGAAATGCTTTTGAGGCGTTCATCGGAGCTATTTATCTGGATCAGGGATATGAACGCTGCAAACTGTTTATGGAACAACGGATCATTAACCGTTATATCGATCTGGATAAAATATCCCGAAAAGAGGTTAACTTCAAATCCAAGCTTATCGAATGGAGCCAAAAGAACAAAATGGAGGTTTCCTTTGAATTAATCGAGCAGTTTCTCGATCATGACAGTAACCCTGTATTCCAAACTGAAGTACGTATTGAAGGACTTCCGGCAGGAACAGGTACGGGGTATTCCAAGAAGGAATCTCAACAGAATGCCGCCCAGATGGCTATAAAGAAAGTAAAGGAACCGACATTTATGTCAACCATCGAGGAGATTAAAATACAACATTCGGCAACTGAAACGGAAACAGAAATGGAAGTTGAACTTGCGACAGGTTCTGATACTGAATTGGCAACCGAGCTTGAGAATGAACTCGAAACCGAACTGAATGCAAATCCCGGGATAAAACCAGAGAATGTTTCAGAAGAAAACATCCTCGTCGATGAGATTTCCACAGTACAGGACACAGAAGCTCCGGCAACTAACCAAAACAAATCCCCATGCGACGACCCTGAATCACCAAATCGTGATCTTCAGTAACCAATTTCAGTTTTCCTGCAACTTCTTCAAGAGGAATAGATGCTATATCGTCTCCTTTTAAAGTCACCATACGCCCGAATTGGCCATTGGCTATCAATTCTGTTGCATGCCCGCCCATGCGGGTAGAAAGATTGCGGTCGAAAGGAGTAGGCGAACCACCACGCTGAATATACCCCAGAACTGTTTCGCGAGTTTCTATACCAGTTTCATATTCAATTTCCTGCGCGATATATTCAGCAGCACGTTTACGCCCGTCAGTCTGAATTCCTTCCGCTACCACTACAATAGAATAGGGTTTGCCTTTCTTTAGTCTTTCCAGAATCGTATTGCCAATATTTTTAATGTTATAAGCGATTTCAGGAACGAGAATCACATCCCCTCCTCCTGCCATACCGGAATACAAAGCAATCCAGCCAGCCTTATGCCCCATCACTTCAATCACCATCACCCTTTTATGAGAGCTTGCGGTGGAATGTAGACGGTCGATGGCATCAGTAGCAATACTTACCGCCGAGTCGAAACCAAAAGAGATGTCCGTGCCCCAAATATCATTATCAATGGTTTTAGGAACAGATACGATGTTAACTCCCATTGCAGCAAACTTGGCTGCAGTCTTCTGCGTTCCATTTCCACCGATACAAACGACACAATCCAGCCCAATTTCATGGATATTCTGAAGAATTAAAGACGGTTTGTCAACATCAGAGACAACGCCTCCTTTTTTGAAAGGCTTCTCACGAGAAGTTCCTAACATCGTTCCACCCAGATTGAGCAAACCGGAGAGCGACTTGTCTGTAATAGATTCGACATCTTTAGTCAGCAAGCCCTGAAAACCGCTGTGAATACCTACCACTTCCATTCCGTAATAATTGATGGCAGTTTTGCACACGCCACGAATCGTGGCATTAATACCGGGACAGTCCCCGCCGGATGTTAAGATTCCAATTCTCATTGTCGCATTTTTTAGTCTAAAACTCGGGATTTATATGAAAGTCGTCAATTTTTAACGATTATTTCCGTCGTAAAGATAGAAAAAAAAGATAAATAAGTTACTTTTGCACGACTAAACATTATTATGTTAAAGCAGAAATGAATATTACAAAAATTATTAGTAAGACTTTCGATTCCCGTTTAAAACAGATAGACCTATATGCTAGTCAGGCTAGTGAGATACAGCATCGTGTGTTAAGCCGCTTAACACGCCAGGCCGCTCAGACTGAATGGGGAAGAAAGTACGATTATTCCTCTATCCGTAACTATGAAGATTTCCGAAAACGTGTTCCTATCCAAACATACGAAGAAATCAAACCTTATGTAGAACGTTTGCGAGCCGGGGAACAGAATCTGCTTTGGCCATCGGAGATACGCTGGTTTGCAAAATCCTCCGGAACGACTAATGATAAAAGTAAATTCCTTCCCGTCAGCAAAGAGGCACTGGAAGACATTCATTACAGAGGAGGAAAAGACGCGGCAGCTCTTTATTTCCGCATCAATCCGGATAGCCATTTTTTCTCCGGCAAGGGACTGATTCTCGGGGGTAGCCATAGTCCGAACCTCAACTCCAACCATAGTTTAGTAGGAGATTTATCCGCTATTCTGATTCAAAATGTGAATCCGCTTATCAATTTCATTCGTGTACCTAGCAAGAAAATTGCATTGATGAGCGAATGGGAGACCAAAATAGAAGCAATCGCCAACAGCACTATTCCGGTAAATGTGACAAGCTTGTCCGGCGTACCGTCGTGGATGCTGGTACTTATCAAACGTGTTCTTGAAAAGACAGGAAAACAGGCTTTGGAAGAAGTATGGCCCAACCTGGAAGTTTTCTTCCACGGTGGAGTGGCTTTCACTCCTTATCGTGAGCAATACAAGCAGGTAATTCAAACACCGAAAATGCATTATGTAGAGACTTATAATGCTTCGGAAGGATATTTTGGAACTCAAAACGACCTCTCTGATCCTGCCATGTTATTAATGATCGACTACGGAATCTTCTACGAATTTGTTCCGCTAGAGGAAGTAGGAAAAGAGAGTCCACGAGCTTATTGCCTTGAAGAAGTCGAGCTCAACAAGAACTATGCAATGGTTATTTCTACTTCTTGCGGCTTATGGAGATACATGATTGGGGATACAGTGAAGTTTACCAGCAAGAATCCCTATAAGTTTGTCATCACAGGAAGAACAAAGCATTTCATCAACGCATTTGGCGAAGAGCTGATTGTCGATAACGCTGAAAAAGGATTGGCAAAGGCTTGTGCCGAAACCGGAGCACAAGTTAGTGAATACACCGCGGCACCTGTATTTATGGATGAGAATGCCAAATGCCGGCACCAGTGGTTAATAGAGTTCGCTAAGATGCCGGATTCAGTAGAAAAATTTGCAGCGATACTTGATGCCACACTGAAGGAGGTCAACTCCGATTATGAGGCGAAACGATGGAAAGATATAGCTCTGCAACCATTGGAAGTAATCGTTGCCCGTGAGGGATTATTCCATGATTGGCTGGCACAGAGAGGAAAGTTGGGAGGACAACACAAAGTCCCCAGATTAAGTAATACGCGCGAATATATAGAAACAATGTTAGCGCTGAATGACAGCATTCTTTCGGAAGAATAACCAAAAACCAAGACATAACCGACACAAGTTATCCTTATTACAGAGATTGCTTGTACAAGGAGAGCGTTTCGAAGCACCTCTCCAATTTCTTCCAGGCACGGATTACACGGATAAACACGGAAAGAGAATAAACCTTATCCATGTAATTCGCATAATCCGTGCCTAAATTATGTCGGCTAATTACCGGGCGTTGACTATTATCCCTCCTCCCAATAATAAGCCATCTTTATAGAATGCAGCAGCTTGTCCCGGAGCAATGGCGGTTAAAGGCTCATGAAGTTGCACATGCAGTAGATGATCTAGTGTAATGGTAATCGTAGCATGGTTTTCCTGTTTGCGATACCGTATTTTCACAATGATGTCAGAATGCCCTAAAGTACGCTCCTGATTGACAAGATTCCAGTCTTTCAACCACATTTCTGTTTTCTCCAGAGCTGAAAGAGAAGCTAATACTACTTCGTTCTTTTCAGGATTAATCTTTTTCACAAATACGGGACGGTTCAAATGAATGCCCAAGCCACGTCTCTGTCCAATGGTATAAAAAGGATAACCCTCATGCCAGGCAATAAAATCTCCCTTTTCATCGACAAACCTTCCTCGTTTCACTTTATTGAGTCCTGCCTGATTGCTTCCAACCAATACTTGCCAATCTCCAACCAATGCTTGATTCTCCCCCATCATCTGCTCTTCTTCTGCCAATGCCTCATTATTTTGAGCCAACCAGTTCTTCAGAAAAGTTCGATAGTCCATTGGGCAAAAACAAACGCCTATACTATCCTTTTTAGTTGCCACCTTCCGGAACCCATGTTCCGCAGCCCAGACACGAGCTTCCACTTTCGTAATATCCCCCATCGGCAACAACATCCTGCAAAGAATATCTTGTTTCAATCCCCATAGAAAGAAGGTTTGATCCTTATCCGAGTCGGCAGCGTATGTTATATAAAAGGTATTATTTAGTTGTATATTCTGTGCATAATGCCCGGTAGCGATGTAGAAAACGCCCATTTCATCGGCAATTTTAGCAAGCAGAGGCCATTTCAGGTAATTATTGCACAATATACAAGGGACTGGAGTCCGTCCTGCCAGATACTCCTGCACAAAATATTCAATAATCTGTTTACTGAATATTTCACGGGCATCGTATGTTATATGCCGTATTCCTAAACGTTCTGCCAGATTACGGGCATCTTCCAGATACTCTGTCGAGCCATTCAATTCATAAAAACGAAAGGTTACTCCGATCACTTCATAACCGGCTTCCAGCAATCGCATAGCAGCAACAGAACTATCTGTACCGCCGCTCATTCCAAGCAATACTCGTTTGTTTTCCTCCATCATGCTGCAAAATTAAGTATTTTCCCGTATCTTTGTCTGTTAAAGCCTAAAAGAGAATGAAAGAGAGACCAACTAACGGACAAGTTATAATCGTTTTCACAGAACATCCGATACTCGGCATATTGCTGATTCCCTATATTGCGGAAAGGCTGGACGATGGTACCTTGCAATTGGTAGAACAAGCATTTCACGCCTCTCCCGAAGCTATGAGCAAGATGAGTGAGGCAGAAAGACAAGCTATTCATATCGCCTCTTATTATACAGAGAAGCATCTTATGAGCGTTTACTCCCGCGAAAAAACAGTATCGCGTTTTCTACATAAGTTATCCGAAGATCCGGAACGAATTAAAAATGATATCCGTCCGTCTATCGAAAAGAAACTGTTGGAGATGCTGACACTGATACGCGACAATGGACTGCCTTTTTATCAGAAACAAGCCGGCAGTAAAATACTATACGCCCATCATGCCTATCACATAAATCCGCATAATGTAGAAATTCGTGTAACGTTTCATGTTGACAATAAAACGTTCCGTTATCAATTGCAGTGCTATTATGAAGGACAGCCATTCTCTTTGAGCGAGTTGAAACCTGTGGTTGTACTGACTTCCGCACCAGCCACGCTATTATTGGGAATGGAACTATACTTCTTTCCGCACATTGAAAGCGCACGCATCTTACCTTTTACAAAGAAAAGATCGATCAGCGTAGACGCTTCCCAAATTGAAAAATACATAGATAACATTGTTATCCCGATTGCTCGTTATCATGAAATCGAGACTCACGGTTTGAGTATAATGGAAGAGAAATGCCCCTGTGAAGCAATTCTCTCATTCGAAGATACCACGTACAACGGACAAGCATTGCAGCTTGGTTTCCGTTATGGAGATCAGACATTTACATCGGATAGTGCCCTTGAAATGAAAAAAATCATTTATCGGAAAACATCCGGTGAAATCTTCTTTTTTCGCCGGAACATTACTGCTGAAGAACAAGTCGTTCAGCTCTTAACGGATGCAGGCCTGCGACAACTCAATAATACACATTTCAGCCTATCCCCTGAAGCTCCGGAGAAAACGATCGTCGAATGGATCAACAGCCATCGGGAGATGTTGCAGCAGTCCTTCCATCTCACCAGCAATATGGGAAACACACCTTATTGCCTGGACGAGATACGCATCGAGCAAAGTTGCGACGATGAGGTCGACTGGTTTGAATTGCACATCACCGTTGTTATCGGCAGTCTGCGTATTCCTTTTTCACGCTTCCGCAAACATATCCTGGAGGAAAAGAGAGAATATCTGTTACCTGATGGCCGCATGATTCTCCTGCCAGAGGAATGGTTCAGCAAATATGCGAATTTACTAGAGATGGGAATTCAAACGGAAAAAGGAATCCGCTTGAAACATACATTTGTAGGTGCCGCACAGACCGCCTTAGGTGAAGAGGAATTAAAGAAATTTCCGGTGAAGCAACAGATACAAAATATTGCCGTACCCAAAAACCTCAAAGCAACGTTACGTCCCTATCAGCAGAAAGGATTCTCATGGATGGTACATTTGCATAAACAAGGATTTGGCGGATGCCTGGCAGATGACATGGGGCTTGGGAAGACACTCCAAACTCTTACTCTATTACAGTATATATATAAACCATCTACCCCCAGACAACCGGCTACCCTGATCGTTGTCCCCACATCGCTACTTCATAACTGGCGACGGGAAGCCAAACGCTTTACAGCACTCTCGATGGCGGAATACAACAACACCATGGCTATAGACAAGGAACAACCGGAAAAATTCTTCGGTCATTTTCACTTGATCTTTACGACGTATGGCATGATGAGGAATAACATTGATATACTCTGTTCATACCGTTTCGAATACATCGTGCTCGATGAAAGCCAGAATATCAAAAACAGTGAATCGCTCACCTTCCGGTCAGCCATTCGACTACAAAGTAAACACCGGCTTGTACTTACTGGCACTCCCATCGAAAACTCATTAAAGGACCTGTGGGCTCAATTTCACTTTATACAACCAGACTTACTGGGTACGGAAAATGCTTTCCAAAAGCAGTTTATAATGCCGATTCGTCAGGGGAATGCCCGTGCAAAAGTATTATTGCAACAACTGACAGCCCCATTTATCCTCCGTAGAAGCAAGAAAGAGGTAGCCCCGGAACTTCCGGCACTTACCGAAGAGACCATCTACTGCGACATGACTGAAGAGCAGAATACTTGTTACGAACAGGAGAAAAACAGCCTGCGCAACATCCTTCTTCAGCATCCTCAAAGTACCGACAGGCTTCATTCGTTTAGTGTATTAAATGGCATCTTACGTTTACGACAACTATCTTGCCACCCGCAACTTATCCTTCCCGACTATACCGGAACATCCGGAAAAACGGCACAGATAATCGAAACATTCGATACGCTACAGAGCGAAGGCCACAAAGTTTTAATTTTCTCCTCATTCGTCAGACATCTGGAGGTGCTCGCCGAAGCTTTCCACGAACGGGGCTGGAAATATGCCTTATTAACAGGATCGACCAACAACCGTCCTTCCGAAATCGCCCATTTCACCGATCAAAAAGACGTCCAGGTATTCCTGATTTCACTAAAAGCAGGAGGCGTGGGACTTAATCTGACTCAAGCCGACTATGTATTTATCATAGATCCCTGGTGGAATCCTGCCGCCGAATCGCAGGCGATCGCCCGCGCCCATCGTATCGGACAAGACAAGCAAGTAATTGCTTACCGCTTCATTACCCAAAACAGTATCGAAGAAAAGATTCTTCACCTACAAGATGAGAAACGGAAACTGGCAGAAACATTTGTTGCCGATAGTGAGCCATTACCAATGTTAAGCAACGAGCAATGGGTAGACCTGCTCTAATAATACATAAAGTCGCAATCTATCACAGAGGCGTGTAAAATGTATTATTTCATCGTATTCCTGAATTTTTTTATCCATATACTCTTATTTTATCCGGTTATCTTTGCCATTGTGAAAATTATAAATAACCCGAAATAATAAACGTATGAAAAACAGGAGCATTACCTACCTATTACTATTTGGAATTTGCAGCATGTTATTCGTTCTGCAATCTTGCCAAGAAACGGATGACCTGCGTTCTGAAATTGATTCGCTAAAAAATCGCGTCCAAGCATTGGAAGAAACAGCTAATCAACTGAACACTTCTATCGAAAGTTTACAGTATCTATTAAATGATCCGGTCATCGTGGGTATCACACCTATCGAAAATGGCTATACTGTAGAATTAAGTGACGGAAAAAGTATCACCGTCATGAGTGGAGAAAACGTTAATGCACTAGTCCCCACTTTATCTGTGGATAACGAAGGATACTGGATTTATAGCACTGATGGAGGCACCACCTACATGCCCCTAAAAGATGCTAATGGCAATAAGATATATGCCATTCCAACCAGTAAGCCGACCGATCCTAACGGGCCGTCCAACCCTATTCAATCTCCTAAACTAAAAGTAGATGCAGAAGGCTATTGGCTAGTTAGCTATGATAATGGAAAAACTTATCAGTATCTGACCAATAATGACGGCAGCAAAATTGAAGCCATTGAAAGTGCCGGAAAAAATTCAATCTTTGACAAGGTAGAATATGATACTACCAGCAAGAAACTAACCATTACATATGGTAGCGATAAGACCATTGAACTTCAAGTGATCGATACATTCTATCTAAAGATAAAAGGTATGGAAGATACTCCAATTTTCCCGTTAAACGAAACACGCCTTTATGAAGTGGAACAACAAGATGTTACAGGAGCGGTGATTAAAGCTCCACAAGGATGGAATGTCGTTTTAAAAGATAATGAACTTTCCATTACTTCACCGAAAGCAAATGATATAGAGAATAAAGAAGAAATAATCAATATTATTATTACTTCTTCTAAAAACTATATCCGCATAATATCTTTCAAAGTACGACTACTGACAACAGGCTACGATGCCAACGCATGTGATGCATGGAACAAATTTAACTTAGGACAAGCAGACAATGTACTGCTAGATTTCTCTTATGCTGGTTATAAACATGGTGAAGTCGCACCTCCCGATGTATGGTCTTTAGGTTACACTGTATATAATGTAAAAGATTACGGTGCTATTCCCAATGACGGCAAGTCCGACCGGGAAGCCTTAACCAAAATATTAGCCAAAATAGGTTCAAAAGTGGACAATGCCAAGGCGATAATCTATTTTCCTAAAGGAGAATACATTCTGCATACGGCAGCCGATGATGTAGATGGAAAGTCACAAACAATTCAGTTATTAATGGGAGGAGTAATCCTGAAAGGTGACGGACGCGACCAAACTGTCATAAAAATGGATGCCCCTAACCAACCGACCAATCCAAGTGTTATGTATTCCTCACCTGTCATGCTGGAAATCAAGCATAATAGTGGATTATCCCCTATTACTGAAGTTACGGGGAACGCCGAAAAGGGGACTTTCTCAGTAGAAGTGGCCTCCACCACAGGTATTAAAGTCGGAGATTGGGTATGTTTACAACTGGCTGATAATAGTCCGGAACTTATCAAAGCAGAATTAGCACCTTACCAACCCACTTCAAACATGACTAATCTACATGAAGATGGCGCACAGGTCTTCGATTATCATTTAGTAGCAGCCATCGACGGGCAAACTGTTACTTTCAAAGAGCCAATCATGCATGCTGTAGATCCACAATGGAAATGGACTATCCAAAAATATCCCCACTATGAGAATGTAGGTGTGGAAGATATGACCTTTGAAGGAAAAGCCAAAGTTGACTTTACTCATCACGGTTCATGGGAGGACGATGGAGCCTACAAGCCTATCAATCTTATTCGCCTGACAAATTCATGGATGCGCCGCGTGGGCTTTCGTAGCGTCAGCGAAGCAAGTTCGATCGTCAACAGTTCCAATGTATCCGTATACGATGTGGTCATTGACGGAAACCGTGGTCACGCAGCTATCCGTTCGCAAGCCTCGTCACGCGTATTTATAGGCAAAGTGACGGACAAATCAAACGGATTCCTTATAGATAACAAAAATGTATACGAACAAGGAGCAGGCCAATACCACGCATGTGGTGTATCCAAGCAAAGTATAGGTGCTGTCATTTGGAATGTAGACTGGGGAACTGACGGTTGCTTTGAGTCTCATGCCACACAACCTCGTGCAACGCTGATTGACCGTTGTACAGGTGGTTTTATGAGATTCCGCCAGGGAGGTGATTACAACCAAATGCCTAATCACTTAGCCGATTTGACTTTGTGGAACTTTAATGCCAAGAACAATGTTGCGGATTCTCCATTCATCTGGTGGGACAACAATTCTCTTTGGTGGAAGTTCCTTCCTCCTATCGTAGTGGGGTATCATGGCGGTAGTATTCATTTCGATGAAAGCCAAATGAAGTTGAATGAAGAACAGGGTAATACCGTTACTCCATATTCACTCTATGAAGCCCAATTACGCAAACGTTTAGGTGCAGTTCCGGCTTGGTTAAATTCACTCCAGTAATAACTTTAAAAACAAGATACAATTATGAAGAAACTTTGGTACGTATGTATGTTACTGACTGTATGTCTGGTAGGATGCAATAAGACAGACGACTTATGGGACGACGTTAACGATTTAAAGACTCGTGTTACCGCCCTTGAAAAAACCGTTCAAGATTTGAACTGGAACATTGAAGCCGTACGCGAACTTTGCAAAGAAGGCGCTACCATTACTGATATTGAATTAAAGGATGGTATATATGCCATTACATTAAGTAATGGCAAGACACTCAAACTCGTTGAAGAAACCGGAGCGGGTGCCTTGATTCCTCAAATGGGCATCGACAACGATGGTTATTGGACGGTAAGCTATGACAACGGAAGCACTTTCACACAACTGAAAGATAAAAGCGGGAATCCTATAAAAGCAACGGCTGAAAATGGAAAGACTCCTCTTTTCCAAATCGATGCAGCAACAGGATACTGGCAAGTCAGCTACGACGGTACTACTTATGAGAACGTAAAGGACTCTGCAGGCAATCCTGTAAAAGCAACCGACGGGGAAGCCGTAAAAGATAAATTTTTCAACTCTGTAGAAAAGGTTGGTAACAACTTCAATATTGAATTAAGAGATGGCACAAAGTTATCTATCCCTATCATCAGCAACTTCTACTGCAAGTTTGATGAAAGTATTGTAGGTATACAAAGAATCGCAGCAGGATCTACGAAAGATTTCATTGTACACATGAAGGGCGTAGAATCTTATATCATTACCGCTCCCGAAGGTTGGGAAGCGACTTTGTCTGAACCGTCCGCAGATAACGATGAAGGAACATTGACAATAAAAGCTCCTGCAACAGCAAAAACTCTATCGCGTGCCGTCGCTGATAATACCAAAGACGTATCTATTCTTGCAACTTCAGGAGCATATGCTGCCATCGCAAAAATACAGGTAGAGCTTGGAGAAGCAGAAACACGGATTGACTATAAAGCAAAATTCGATAACGGAGAAAGTATAACAATCGGTGATATCACATTTGATAAAAATACTTATCCCGATGCAGAAGTAGTAGAGTTGGATGGAACAGAACCAGAACTTGACAGCTATATCAATAATTCCAAGAAAGTCAAAATCTTATTCTTAACAGGAGATAATGATTTTACAACAATCAATCCTGTAAACCTTAATAATACAATTATTATCATTGGGAAATATTCTGATTCTAAACCTGTCATTAAACCTAGTAGGGTTTGGAAAACAGTCTCTGGAAATATCTTCATAAAGAATATTCATTTAGATATGAGTAGTTTCACTACTGATGGACAATATTTCAACAATTCGAATACTTCAAGTGCTACTGATTTCACAGCTTTGATCATAGATGAATGTAAGATCAGCGACGTTAAAAACCCAATTTATCAAGATACAGCAAAAGACAATTTGAATGGTATCAATACGATCATTATTAATAGAACTCGTATTATGGTCAATGCAGACAACAAAGCTCTCATACATCTATATACAACCAAAAACTTGGCTCCATACAAGAAATTTGCATTTACCAATAATATAGTATACAGTAAAACACCTTATGTGGGTCAAATATTGAATTGGGGATTACAAACAGACTTTACAGAAGGAAATCTTACTGCAATAATATCTAATAATACAGTAATTAATATTGCAGGAAACAACCCATATTTCAGACATAATAAAGGTAGTCTCACGATGACAAAAAACATCTTTTATGTAGACTCAAGTTTTGCAAAGAATAGCAACCTTTATACTTACGTGGGAAATGATACTCATCCTGTAAGTGTAACTACAGTAGATGTTAAAGATAATATCGTATATGGATTAACAAGTAACAGTAAATGGTATAATTACCATAGCAACTGTGATGCAAGTGCGAAAGTTGACCCCTATGTATTGACTCCTCACGCCACTGCACCACTGACCATTACTGATGTAGAAAACGGTATATTTGTCTTGGCAACAGATATGGATGGATACGGAGCAAACATAGAATAAGAAAACATTCCAACATCAATAAAAAAGGATATCCGAATTTGGATATCCTTTTTTATTGACTAATATCCCATTCCGAACTGCCACAACGGCACCATATTCATAAAGCCTCTTTCAATATCATCCTTCACCACAAATCCTTTCTGTACCCCCTGAATCTGCTTTTGTCCCTTTTTCTTTCCTCCCACCTCAAATCTCATATCATCAATCAAGAAATCAGAAACAGGAGAAGCTACTACATCCGAAAAAATACGGGTCTAGTTCAAAAAGAAAGTCTCCCTGATATTTCCAATATTAGAATCATCTTGAGCCAGACTATATATCAAATTGGTATTATCCAGATAAATTTTATCTACTTTCCCTAACCCGCGTATTCCGCCGGTAGCATCTCTCAACTGCGCTATCAACCCTGCCTCTTCAATATAAAGGCAATAATCGGATATATTATTACGGCTCACTTCAAGAATTTTAGCTATACTGCTAAAATTAGGCTTGAACGGCACACTCTTAGCAATGATAGCAAGAAGTTGCTTAAGTTTACGCCCAGTGGAAACATTCATATCAGCAAATTGAGGTATGTCCGACTCCAAAGTCAAATTGATGATCTGTCGCAAACGTATATCAAAATCTTCCTCCAATGCAAAAGGATAGTAGCCTTTCTGCAAATAGTCATGAAAGAGTGGAAGCGGATGCTCCAAACCCGGAATTTCCACTTTGTGCGCTACAATATCCTGCAAACTGCATATTCCAGAAGGAATACGATGAAATAAATACAAATACTCACGAAAAGAAAGTCCCTGCATCTGATACATGATAGCGCGAGGACTCGAATATATCCAATACAGATGAACCTGTAAAAACAATATCCAACTTTGAATGATAATCGTAAATCAAATTAAGCTCTTTCGACCAATCTTTATATTTATAAATTTCATCAATAAACAAGTACTTGCCTCCCATCTTCACAAAAGCATCTGGTAAGGATCTCCGCGATGGCATCTTAGCCAGTTTTTTCCCTTGTCTAGTCTCATTAATCTGAGCAATCCCTATCTATCTGAAGTTATAGTTCTTTCTAAAGTTATAGTTCTTTCTTGCACCATTTGTCTGGCAGAAGTTCTCTGAGTATTTCCTGATTCCTTTCTGGATCGGGTAATTTGGCCAGACTGTCCAGTATATCTTTGAAGTATTCGAATGTATTAATATTATGCAATTTGCAGGAGCATGCCAGGGAATAAAAGAGCGCCGAACGTTTGGCTCCCTGGTGGCTTGCAGCAAAAAGCGAACTTCTTCTGCTCATGCTTATCGCTCTCATAGTTCGTTCAATGGCATTGTTGTCCAAGTCATATTCCGCTCCCTTGATATAGGAGCATAACGGCTCGAACTGGTTCAGCACCTTGTTGCATGCCTTGTACAGCGCACTCTTAGGTAATGTTGTAGGTTTAGCCAATACTTCTTTTATCATATTTTCTATTTCCTTGAAAATGGGCGGAGCGTATTCCTGTCTGTATTCAACTATTTTCTCGGGTGACCATTTTTCTCCCATCCTGTGGTCCTTTTGATAAAGCTTGTTGATTTTCCTCACTATCCTTCGCGCGTCCTCACTTTCCTTTATGTCCAGGAAATCCCTTTTGCAATGCTGCCAGCATGTGAGGTGTATGGCATCCGGGTAGCCTTCGCCCTCTATCTCCCTGTAACTTACCAGCCCGTCCGTCTGTACAGCCCCGCGATAGCTGCCCGGCAGATAATCTGTGAATACCTCTTTCCCTCTGGAGCCTTTATTATAGAACATGTGGACGAGATTCAGGTGGCGGGCCTGGGCGCACCAGATGTATGCTTTTGAACTGTAAATGCCGCTGGTGGAACGGGAACCCTGCTCCAGCACGGTAAGAAACGATTCGTCCATATTGATGTACGTATCCTCCAGTATGGCTTTTTTCATCGCTCCATCCATAGATTGAATCAGGGCGTACGCCTTAACGAGCAGGCCGTCAAGCGTTCCTTTACCCACGTCAAAGCCGCATTCATTGAAGAGACGGGCTATGCGTTCCACTGGCAGGAAGTATACGTAGCGCAGTTGCAGGATGGCGGCTATGAACGAGGAATCGAAATTGGAGTTGAAGACAGGCGCCTGGGGTACGAGGGGCGTTACCGCTTTTCCGTTCACCTGGCAGACGTTTAGCGTGTAAATATGCTTGATGAATTTCCCGGGGATATACTCATATCTGATGACCGTCCTGGCCCGAAGGACCTTGGCAGGCTTCCCGCCTGTTTCGCCGACGGATTCCGGCCACACCTCATGATGGCGGACTTCCGAACAGAAATACTCCTTGCGTTTGGCATTATTGTTGCCACGACTTTTCGCTCCCGCCCAACGGGATGGCCCCGTTGTTTCACTGACTGTCCCAGTGACTGATTCATCCCCAGGAACAGACGTTTCTTTCACCACACTTTCCGGGAAATCTTCACCGTCCCTGATTTTTTCACATTTCTTCGGGCTGTACAGCCTGAGTTCATTAGCCAGTTTCTCGGAAGTCTCGTTGCTTTTTTCAAGCAGGGAGATGACGTGGGACAACTGCGCTTGAAGCTCGCTGACCTGCGCGCGCAATCCGGCAGACTCCGTCTCGGCCTGCTCGGTGCGCTTCGCGGCCGCCATTTCCCTTTCATGGGAATCGGCCAGCAGTTGTTGCAACAATTGTACCATATCTATCTTGTTCATATGGAGACAAAGGTACATTAAACCAACCGTTTTCACAAAGAAAAGAGGAACTATTTCAAAATGCAACAAATTGGCACACAGTGTGTTATATCGTTATATCCAGCCTCTTCCTGAACTTTGCATACTTCAACGGGATGCCTGACATTATCATCAGAAAATGCCTCCATTCAAGCTCTATCCATCTCTGGCCGGGCTTAAACCGGGGTAGCTCAAAGGTGCCCCGTTCAAGACGCTTTTCGTATAAAATATATCCATCAATATTCCACCTAAGTATCTTTACACAGGTTTTATCCTTGCTGAAAAACAGATAAGCATCACCCGCAAGCGGATTTGAACCGGGCTTTTCGACAGCCAGTGTAGATAGTTTTTCCGTTCCGCTTCCCAGATTTATGTATGAGCCATACAGGTGGTATTTCAATGTTTCATCCAATCCGAACATCCTGGCTGTCTAAAAGGTGATTATACCGGTTGATGAAATCATAAAGAGCGGCGGAACTGGATTCCACAATATTCACCACCAGTCCATCCGGGAAGGTGATGCTGATTTTACGCAGGAGCTTGTCTTCGGATATGCCACACTTACCTTTTAGGGTGATGGGCGGTATCTCCGGGTCAGGTTGCATCTTAGAGGCTAATTGTGCGATGACTTCAGACCGGTCCGTGCCACACTTTTCCAACAGTGCATCGTATTGGAGCTGTTGGACGGAAAGACCGTGACGGCGCATCCATTGGGTGAGACTGGCGTACCGTACATGGTAGGGCTTGATGAACTGAAGAAAGGAGAGAGCGGGAGGTACACACTTACGTAAATACTGTTTATAGTCTTCAACTATCTGAGGGAAAATGGGTAAAGAGTACATGATGTTTTTTGAAGGCAAAGATAACGGGAGCATGGAGAAGATACAAGATGCCATCGCGGAGACCCTTACAGCATCTGCTAAGTCGAACAAACGATGGCTGGCTTAGATACGATTATTTGCACTATAATAGTGCAAATAACAAAATAAATTGCACTATCACAGTGCAATTTCAGCTAAAACCACATCTTTTCCCCCACCACCTTGCAGAAAAACTTTTTTAATTTATCTTTGCATCCAAAACAACCCTACATGAAATACAAGCTTATCGTGCTCGATCTTGACGGCACACTCACCAACTCTAAAAAGGAAATCACTCCCCGCAACAGGGAAACTCTGATACGTATGCAAGAGCAAGGAATACGACTGGTATTAGCTTCCGGGCGACCTACTTATGGTATTGTGCCATTAGCTAATGAGTTACGTATGAATGAATTCGGTGGATTCATCCTGTCCTATAACGGAGGAGAAATCATTAATTGGGAAACACAGGAGATGGTATATGAAAATGTGTTGCCTAATGAAGTTGTTCCGGTGCTTTACGAATGTGCCCGTACCCATCAACTAAGTATATTAACCTATGACGGAGCAGAGATAATAACCGAAAACTCTCAAGATCCATACGTATTAAAAGAGGCCTTTCTCAATAAAATGGCAGTTCGGGAGACAAATGACTTCCTGACAGACATCACGCTTCCCGTAGCCAAATGCCTCATCGTAGGAGATGCCGATAAACTGATTCCACTTGAAGCCGAACTTTGTCTCCGGTTACAAGGTCGCATTAATGTTTTCCGTTCAGAACCCTATTTTCTCGAATTAGTCCCGCAAGGTATCGACAAAGCTCTTTCTTTGGCCGTCCTGTTAAAAGAAATAGGACTAGCGCGTGAAGAAGTTATAGCCATAGGTGATGGATATAATGACCTATCTATGATTAAATTTGCAGGACTGGGGATTGCCATGGGAAATGCTCAAGAACCTGTAAAGAAAGCAGCAGATTACATCACTCTAAGTAACGAAGAAGACGGTGTAGCAGAAGCAATCAATAAGTTTTGCAATCAACAATAGCCAAACATTTACTGACATGCCGGCAGAGTTTTAGTTTCTCGGTGAGAAACCTTTGGTTTCAAGGAATGAAACTATTGGTTCCTCGGTGTGAAACTGTTAGTTTCATACCGGGAAACAAATCACATTACTGGTAAAAACGACCCGACACTTAAAATCAACCGATTAAAGATAGGGCGCATATTCAGATTTTATACTAACTTTGCGATTCCAATAAAACAAATATAAAATGTTATGGAACATCAACTTACCATTTACAACACCTTAGATAGAAAGAAAGAGTTGTTTGTACCGCTTCATGCGCCTCATGTAGGCATGTATGTGTGCGGACCGACTGTTTACGGAGATGCCCATTTAGGACACGCCCGTCCGGCTATAACCTTCGATGTGTTATTCCGCTATCTCACCCACCTAGGATATAAAGTACGCTACGTACGAAATATTACCGACGTAGGTCATCTGGAACACGATGCCGATGACGGAGAAGACAAGATCGCCAAGAAAGCACGTCTGGAAGAGTTGGAACCAATGGAGGTTGTTCAATATTTCCTGAACCGTTATCATAAAGCAATGGAAGCGTTGAATGTACTTTCTCCAAGCATTGAGCCACATGCTTCAGGACATATTATTGAACAAATCCAACTGGTACAGAAGATTTTGGATGCCGGATACGCCTATGAAAGCGAAGGCTCCGTTTACTTCGATGTAGCCAAATACAATAAAGATTACCACTACGGAAAACTTTCCGGACGTAATCTGGACGACGTCTTGAATACCACCCGTGACCTCGACGGACAAAGCGAGAAACGCAATCCCGCCGACTTTGCCCTTTGGAAAAAGGCACAACCTGAACATATCATGCGCTGGCCGTCTCCATGGAGCGATGGTTTCCCCGGATGGCACGCCGAATGTACCGCTATGGGACGCAAATACCTAGGTGAACACTTCGATATTCACGGAGGAGGAATGGACTTGATTTTCCCTCACCACGAATGTGAAATCGCACAATCGGTAGCCTCACAAGGTGATGACATGGTTCACTACTGGATGCACAACAACATGATTACCATCAACGGAACCAAGATGGGTAAATCACTTGGCAACTTCATCACGCTGGACGAATTCTTCACCGGTACTCATAAGCTGCTGGCACAAGCCTACACACCAATGACAATCCGTTTCTTCATCCTGCAAGCTCATTACCGCAGCACGGTAGATTTCAGCAATGAAGCACTGCAAGCATCCGAAAAAGGCCTGCAGCGTCTGATGGAAGCCATTGACGCATTGGATAAGATTACTCCCGCATCGGCAACTTCAGAGGGAATCAACGTGAAAGAACTGCGCGCTAAATGCTACGAAGCAATGAATGACGACTTAAATACACCGATTGTCATCGCACAGCTTTTCGAAGGCGCCCGCATTATAAACAATATCATTGCCGGTAATGCTACCATCTCAGCCGAAGACCTGAAAGACCTGAAAGAAACATTCCATCTGTTCAGTTTCGACATCATGGGATTGAAAGAAGAAAAAGGCTCTTCAGATGGTCGTGAGGCAGCTTACGGCAAGGTAGTAGATATGCTACTGGAACAACGTATGAAAGCGAAAGCCAACAAAGACTGGGCTACTTCCGACGAAATCCGCAACACACTGACAGCACTCGGATTTGAAATCAAAGATACTAAAGACGGTTTCGAATGGAGACTGAATAAGTAACAAGAAAAGAAAGTGCTCAACGCACCGTGTAAATACAAAGAAGACCGGCTCCCCCACGAACCGGTCTTCTCTTTTTTCATAGAAACATGATAACTAATACCTCTCTTTAAATTCTTGTTTTCTCTTATCTTATTCACTAATTATTTATTTTCCATGAGCATTTCGACCGGCTGTCCATGCTGACAGGTTACTGTCAGTACGGTCTGGGCTCCCTGCTGTTCCAACCGGACATTTTCCATCGGGCTTGTCAATGTCCAATGCCCTTTAAGCCGTATCTCCTTAGTAATAGGACGACTGGGTTCTTTCGTTGTATACGTCTTCTCTTCTATATTCAGATTCGGATCACAGATGCTTAAACGGATCCCCTTATCAGATTCCTTTGCATACATCACCATTGTTTCCGCAGGAATAGCCACGAACACTTTATCAGTGGCAGGCTGATAAGCTTCAAAAGCGGCATACGCCGTGATACCTGTCTTTTTATCATAAACAACGTGAGCAGTCTGATCCCGTTGCAACACCTCGTATGCAGGAGTTTTGCGCAGTTCATCGAGATCGGAAGCAGAAGGCTGTATCAATACCATATATTCATAAGTCCCCTCTTTCGGCGCTTTGCCATGTTCTATCCAGGCAGAAGAGAATTTTCCCTTAGTTACTTCACGCGTCTTTTCGTGCCGTGATTCCTGTTCTGCCACCTGTGCGCGAACGGTTCCGTCCACTACATGATAATAATTGTCATAACCATCATGAAGCCAATAGTTATCCTCTCCTACTTTGGGCTCCTTACCATTATATTTTGTCTGGAAAAGAGTTGTTTCCGTAGGATAATCTACATTGGAGTTCGAAATACCTGTTCCCAGGCAAACCATCCGGTTATCAAAACAGAAAACGGATTTACGGGCCACAAAGTCTGGTGTGAAATTCTCATAATCCCGTTCTGCCAATTTCATAGCGAACATTCCATTTTTACCATCTAAAGAACTGCTTCCGGAGAAATTCTCTTTGGAGCGTGCCATAGTCGTTCCTTTCAATGGGCTATCAAGCAAGTCGAAAGGCAAATGAATGGTAGTTGTACCCGGCAAACGATTCCAGTCCCATCCCTCCTGCACAAAGCCACTTCCGGCACGTGACACGGGATTTCCTTTCCCCATAATCTGCACGGAGCCATAACTCTGATAACGTCCGTAACGGTTATCTTTCGTATAAATTTCAGAGCCCCATACGTCAGTGGTATACCCTTTCAATGTCACCATCCAGTCCGCACGACGGAAAATGCCTGCCGAACCATAGTTGTAAACGAAGAATCCCTGTGGAGCCTGTGCCGGTTGAATACCTTCCTTCTTGAAGAAACGCGCATTCGGAGTATCACTATTGCGTATCAGACGTAAATAGTCGGCAGCCAGACCACGATCAAACGTATTTCCCTGACCGGACAAATCGCCGGATAAAGCGATATTGGCAAATGCTTCGATATCATCGCTTCCCATCTTCCCTCCAAAAGGATGACGGCCACTGATTCCGATGCCCCATTCATAGAAATTGCAATAATTACGCATAGCAATAAAGGCTGATTTCATGTGTTTGCACGCATCTTCGGTCAGTTCAAAGCTTGTACCATTGGTAAATGCAATATATTCTCCTACAGTCGCAAGTACTCCAGTGGTATATCCCGGATAGAAACCGCCATGATGGAAAGTCGTACCGTCTACCTTTATACCACCGATCGTTCCCGGAGTATAACGCAAAGAAGAAGAAAGCCAACGTGACAAGCCGCTCAACGCTTGCGCCTGTTCTCTTGCATCGGGAAACATCATAGCGGAAATAAATTTCGCCATCAATAACGTATGCCAGGAATCCAACAATTCATCACGTGTTGGAGAGCATGGCTGACGAGTTTCTTGCAGAGCCGCCCAAAAACGCAATGTGGAGAGATAAGCATCCCGATGAGGATGTTTATAGATTGCATCACGCATCAGCCAGGCAGTTGTATATATCTTACGTACCTGATAACCATAATGATGATTGGTACCCATACCGCTACCGTATGCAAATCCCTGATCGATAGCATAGTCGAATACGGTAAAGTAGTTTTTCTTTGATGTTTCGTTCTGGTTATAATAAGCATCATAGGCAAAGCCGGAAAGCATCGTTTCAATATCGTTCCATGACATTTCTCCTTTCTTCTTGTCCTGTTCATCAGGAGCAACAATAGGAGTTCCTATAAATCCCGTTCCGGCGATGGATGGACTGATAGCCGCTTTCTCAAATGTTTTATAGGCAGCATTAATCAGTCCTTGCGGAGCCTTTTTCACTTCCAGAAAGTCAGTCAAACGTTGTTCGATAGTCTTCAATTCTTTCTTTTGTTCGCTTGACAATTTAGAAGGCAGAGGGATATCATACGACTGTTGTTCCCATTTCCACACGAGACACCAATGCCATAGGTCACGATTAGACAATCCATTATTGGCAGGCAACTGCTGGTCGGGAGTAGTACGAAGATTCATTTTCTTTTCGGGGAAAGTCAAACGATCAAGAAAGATACGTCCTTTCCGTTGCGGGGCAACCAGTCGATAGGCTACGATTTTCTTATCTTTCTTATCTCCTTGCATATACTCAAAAGAGATCCAACAAGCCCGCCAACCTGCTGCCTGTAAACGATAAGAGAACCAATAAGAGACTTCTCCTGCCTTATTCAGAAACTCAAAACGAATAGAATCCTGCTGCGGTTTCTCATTATAAATCCACAAGGTAATGCCGAATTGCTTCTCATTTCTCGCATTCAACGATAAAGGAGCAATTTGAATGTCCAGCGTAGAACCAGGCTGAAAGTCCCATTCCAGACTACTTTCACCCTCCTTGTAAAAAAGAGAAGAGATTTTCACTTCTCCCTTTCCGGAAACTGTAAATGCTTCGGGCACTTCTTCTTCAAATCCGATGAGTTGAGCGAAAGCTGAAGGAATGATTCCCAAAAGGAATAATACTATAAAACAACTGTTTTTCATTACTATTTTCAATTTAAACGCGGATGCGGATTAACACCTATTATTGTCGCAGAGATTTACTCCTAAAATTGACACTTATTTGAGTTAATCAGCGTTTTATAAATTACTAATCGCTAATAAGGAATCCGATCCGACAGAATCTTTTCCGTATACCAAGGATCATTAATTTCCTTCAACATAGCTCCCATTTCACCGCAAAGTTGTGCCACAATCTCCTTATTTTCTTCCAAAGGCAGGTTATGCAGTTGATATGGATCTTTTACATCATCGAATAAGAGACTTTTCTTCAATTGCTTCGTATCACGGTCGATATATAAAGCCAATGTATATTGAGCAGTCTTGATACCTCTTGAAGAAGGGAAGTAACTCTGCACCAATCCATTATCATCTTTATCACCATCAACATTCTGTATATACAGCGCACCGGTAGGACGAACAATTTCCGCCTTTTCATCGAAGAAAAGAGGAGCAAAATTACGTCCCTGCACTTCTGCCGGAATAGAATCACCCAACCCGCACAGGCCAAGCACCGTAGGCATAATATCAGGAGCGGAAAGCAATAAATCATCCACCCTCGGCTGAATCTTACCGGGGAAACGAACCAGGAACGGAATATTCATAGATTCGGAATAAGGGGAATTCTTCGGATCATCAGTGCGCTGGCTACACATCGTCTCACCATGATCGGAAGCAAAGATTACGACTGTATTCTTATCCAATCCCAATTCTTTCAATGTCGTCAAAATCTGTCCGAAAGCACGGTCTACTCCGGTAACGGAAGCGAAATAATAACGTGCAGACTCCGCTTTCTTCATCTTCAAATCGACATTCGGACGAATCAACAGACTATCCAGAGGCTGATCTTTATAAAGATTAAAATCCTGCTCTTCACAGTCATTCAAGGAGCGATACGGGCTGTGAGGAGGATTCATGCCCACCATTATGAAGAAAGGTTTCTTGGTATCACGTACGTTACCGTCATTTTTCAGATAAGAAATGACTTTGCCTGATTCGTGCAAAGGTGACCATTCCTTCGGATCGTGTCTCTTACCATCCGTATCCCAATAATGCGGGTTCTTGTGTTCGTCAAATGTTCCGTAAGAATACCAGTAGTTAAAGCCGTGCCGGCGTTCTTTCGGTGTATAGGCATCCCATGCCGGACGTTTTTCTTCCACATACTGTCCCGGATGTTCGGGATCGTTCGGAGTCGGGAAGTCAGCGTGAAGTTTACCAAAATAAGCACAGTCATAACCTGCTTTGCTGAACACATCGCCGATACATTCCGCATCCTCGCGTAAGGAACTGATCGGACGTGTAGAATTGCAATTCAATGGTACACCGCTTTTGTTCGGATACATACCGGTCAGTAACATTCCACGATGAGGGCTGCTCAACGGACAGTTACTCTGTGCAGACGACAAGACCATAGATTCACGTGCAAAGGCATCCAGATTAGGAGTATGCACGGGGTCTCCTTCAAAGTTTACTTTATCCCGGAATCCGTCCTGCCTCCAGAAGCCCATCGCCTGGTTACGGTATTGATCGGGAAATACATAGATTATATTAGGATGCTCCGCTTGTTGGGACGCTTGCTTCGGAGCCTTGCAACCTTGTGCGGCAAACAGCGTCAAGCCTCCTACAAGAAGGTTTATAGGTTTATTCATGATGATTTATGATAAATGATTAAAAACAGGTAAATGACAAACGGTCAATAGAAAGTTATAGACAGCAAGTAGCGAATGATAAACGGTAAACATGTTCCGTCAGAATCCGCTAAGCATTCACCGTTCACTGTTTACCGTTCATTATCTATTTCTTATTTCTTTTCCAAATCTCTTTTACGCATCAGTCCTTCCAGGAAGTAATAGTCAGCATAGTTCAGAGGAACGTCAATTTCCTGACCGTGAGGAATACTGCCAACCGAATGCATCAGAATAAAGTTTCCATTTGTTCCAACTTCTGCGCGATAAGCAGGTGAGCCCAAACTTTCCATTATCTTATCAGCCGTTTCCTTGTAGTGGTTGCCCGGCAGATAGCCATCCAGTTCATAAAGGGCAGAGGCTGTACAAGCTGCTGCAGAAGCATCGCGCGGTTCGTTCTGAATATTCGGAGCATCATAATCCCAGTATGGTACGAGGTCTTCCGGCAGGTTCTTATTATTAAAGATGAAGTTATAGACCTTTTGTGCCTGGTCGAGATATTTCTTGTCTTTGGTATAGCGATAGCAGGTAGTATATCCATACAGAGCCCATGCTTGTCCGCGAGCCCAAGCCGATTCGTCGGCATATCCCTGTGCAGTTTGTCTCTTACGCACTTCTCCTGTCTCCGGATCGTAATCTACCACATGGTAGCAGCTGTTGTCCGGACGGAAGTGGTGAGCCATTGTTGTATCAGCATGTTTCACTGCAATATTGTAGAAAGTAGAATCTCCGGAAAGAGCTGTTGCTTCAAATAAGAGTTCGAGATTCATCATATTATCAATAATCACCGGACATTTCCATCCCCGTGTTCCCTGCCAACCTTTATCGGCATCCCATGACTGGATAACGCCTGCATTCGGACGAAAACGAGTGGACAATGATTTGGCAGCTTCTATAATAACGTCTTTGTACTCTTTCTTATCTGCCATGCGATAGCCGTTCAAATAACTGCAACCGATCATGAAACCTACATCATGATGCCATTTCAGATATTTCACAGAATCAAGAGCTTCTGTATATTTCTCAGCCAGCGGCAACCATTTCTTATCACCCGTCAGATTATAAGTCAACCATATACTACCGGGAAAGAAACCGGAGCACCAGTCATCAATAGGTATGTAAGAAATGCTACCGTCTTTGTTGATAGTTCTTGGATTCAGGATCTTACCAGATTTTTCAATAATATCCGTTTGAATCGTGTTTTGTGCAACTGCGTTGTCGATGTTGTCCTGAATAAAGTCTACTTCAACCTTTTTTTGTCCACCGCAACTCGTTAAGATCAAAAGGGAAAGTCCTAATGCGCTAAGAATTGTTTTCATAATACATGGATTGTTTATTAAGTGATTAATTTTCCTGATGGCAAAAGTAGTGCATTTAAAGAGAATAGACCGACCCAAATAATCCAAATGAGGAACTATTTTGGTACATTTTACTGAAAAAATTATTTGCACAAGCATTTCCAAAGACTTTCCAACTCAGTTTGGTCGTCTTAACACAACTGACCCAACAAATTAGTCAGCACAGTATTTATTATCTCAAAACTCATTCATTAAATTCATTTCTATTCATTGTTATTAAAGATATAAAACTATATTCTACCGCTATAAGACTAGTGTAAACTCGAAGTTTAAATGACAACAACACCTTATTTCAAGTACATTACAGATAGCTTCTTTCACGCCAAAAGGCAATACTTAACCTTTTTTAATTCTATAAGAAGCCAATAAGACATCGTTTATAGGAAATTAGTGTATATTTGCAGAGCATAACTATAAAACGCATGTTCAATAAAAACAATTACACCAACAATTTCAACCAATTTTTCATTGACTATCAACGCCGCTTCATTCATTTTGCCTCTACGTACGTGCATGATGAAGCCGTGGCCGAGGACTTTGTCATTGAATCAATTATGTATTATTGGGAAAACAAGGAACGATTGCCTTCAGACATAAACATACCAGCTTATGTTTTGACTGTCTTGAAGCATAAATGTATAGATTATCTTCGAAATCAACAGGTTCGTCAAATGGCTTCCGATAAAATCTTTCAAATCTACTCTTGGGAGTTATCTAATAGAATCGCAACTCTAGAAGAACTTGAACCTAATGAAATTTTCACAGCTGAGATTCAAGAAATCGTAAATAGAACCTTAGAAACTTTACCGGAGCAAACCAGACGTATTTTTGCCATGAGTCGATACGAAAATAAATCCCACAAAGAAATAGCAGACCTATTGAACATGACAACAAAAGGTGTCGAATATCATATAAACAAAGCCACAAAAGTTCTACGAATAGCTTTAAAAGACTATTTGCCAACAACGCTACTTCTTTTTTTCTTAAACTAGAAAACCACTACAACTCCAATCATACTTTTTCACTTCCCATGTATCCTATATTCTTGAACCAAAACCTTTTGATCAATAAAAGCACAAAAACGTAAGTATGATATGACAAACATCCACATGGTTTCCTCTCCGCACGAAAAAGGTGCTGCAAGCCGGAATGAAAGAAAAAACACAAATACTTAAAAGAAGAATCTAAAAAAACACTTTCTTACTAGGGATAAACTTACTCTGTTCGTTATTACTATAAATACATCAAAAAATAAAGTATTTATGAATAAGACCTTACTCTATTATTTTCGCAATGAAAGAGCCACCATATATGCGAACATGAAAAATGGAAAACACAGCTATTTATATTCGCAAAAGTGAAGAGCGTTCTTACTCAACCTATATAATTTGTATTTATAAACACTTTTATTCATCTAATCAAATTTATTATGAAAACGACTTCAGCATTCATGGCTGTTTGTACAGCCTTACTTATGTTCAGCTGCTCCGGTGATGATGAAAATTCGCAATCAACACCTCTCCAACTGAAAACAACAACCAGTTCTCCCGCAAAAGGAGAAATAGGAACTAAGATAACCATTATCGGTGAAAATTTTACAGATCAAGCCAAAGTATATTTAAAAAATGCCAAAGCTACTATTACATCGGTAACAGCTACCCAACTACAGGTAATTGCCCCGGCAAATGAAGCAGGAGAATGTATTATAGAAGTAATGGTAGGTGCCCAAAAGACAGAGAACTTAAGATTTACTTACGTAGACTACACTCCTGTTGTTAGCTCCATCAGCCCAAGCTCCGGAACAGAAAACACGGAAATTACTATCATCGGTGAGAACTTCAGTACCACCCCCGAAGAAAACATTGTAAAAATAGGAGATGCAATAGCAACTGTTAAATATGCCACAGAGACCGAATTGAAAATTATCGCACCTCAAAACGAAATAGGAACTTATGCAGTAACCGTCTCTGTAGGTGTAAAAACAGGCAAAAATCCGGCTCTTTTCACATACGAAGATACAAGAGAGAGGATTTACGAATGTACACAAAATTTCATCACTGTACCTAGTGATATTAATACCCAGGATTTAAAAAGCGTTACATTCTTAAAAGATGGCAGATTAGCTTACAGTACTAACGGTGGTAGTGCTACAGAGGCTTGGGCAATAGATTTAAGAACAATGGAACGAGAAAAAATCGTCCCCAATGGCACAGGAACTGTTCTGCTGAAAATCACCACTAATCCTACTAATGGAAAACTTTACCTCGCATATAAAGGAGAAGATAAAATTAGCGTATGGGATCCTAATACAAAACAAGTTTCCGATTTGTTAACTCGCAACGGGTTGGACAACCTTATGGATGTAAAATTTGACCAATACAACAATATGTATGCGGTTTGCCGTAATTCCGGAACGATCCAAAAATATCCATCAGGAAATTATAACAGCAGTTCAAGGTTGGAATTTGTTAAAATTACCGGCCGTCAAATACAAGCCATAGCTTTTGATGCTGCTGGTAACTTGATAGCAGCAGCAACAGACGGATCAAATGCCGGCTATATTTATAAAGTAGACTCTAGCGGCGCTTATACATTGATTGCAGGTGGAGGTAACAAAGTTATAACGGAGGATATAACAGAAGATCCTAAAACAGCCAAATTGGAAAAAGCAGAGGGGCTAATGGTAGATAAGGATGGCTACATATGGTTCAGTGACGGTAATAGTGGCACCCGTAAAACCAAGATCCTAAAACCTGGAAAGAATGGTTATCAGGACGCCACAATCATCCTCGTTTGTAAAGCCGAAAATGGTTGGAAAGATTCAGGCACCACTAGTCCGGTTGACTTTGTACAAGATACAGATGGAACCATATACATAGCAGACGGTCCTAACAAAGCTATACACAAAGTTACCATCGGCTACAAATAACATGTATCAAATTTACCCAAATTAATTAACGACTCAAATAACCTGCACACACAGCTTCTATAACCTGTGTGTGCGGCTAAACTTAAAAAATTGTACAATTGCAAAAAATGAGTTTTCCACTAGGGATAAACCCTCTTTGTTCGCTATCATTATAAAAAACACCTATGGACAAAAATTCATTATACCGATTTTTCGAGGGACAAGCATCTATTGAAGAAATGAAAGCAGTGAAAGAGTGGGCTGAAAGTTCAGAAGAACATAGCAAACAGTTTCACCGAGAGCGCAAGTTATTCAATGCAATGATTCTTATAGGAAACCCTAAATGGACAGCAATAAATACAACAAAAAGAAACAGATATTTCATCAGGGAATTCTTAAAGATTGCTTCTGTGATAATCATTGCGGTAAGTATTACAGCTACTATCTTTTCAATAACGAATGAGCATCATAAGCATGTTGACATAGCTATGCAAACAATAATAGTCCCCGCCGGACAACGCGTAAATATTGAATTGCCCGATGGATCAAATGTTTGGCTAAATGCAGGAACACAAATGCAATATCCTGTTTCATTCATGGAAGATAAACGTGAAATAATATTAGACGGAGAAGCCTATTTTGATGTTGCCCGTAACGAAAAGTGCCCGTTCATAGTACATACTCATGCAATGGACATAGAAGTATTGGGCACAAAATTTAATGTAGAGGCTTATGCTAAACAACAAAACTTCGAAGCTTCTTTAATACAAGGAAAAATAAAAATCAAATCACCTTCCGACAATAATATTTCACAAGTTTTATTACCTGACTATAAGAGCACCCTAAAAAATGGCAAATTAGTGATAAGCAAAATTGAAGATTATAATATATATCGCTGGAAAGAAGGATTGTATTGCTTCAAAAACAAATCGTTCATAGAAATAATAAAAGACTTGGAGAAATATTATAACCTGAAAATTATAGTAGACAAGCCTAGCATTACCAACATAATATTAACAGGAAAATTCAGAATCTCTGACGGCTTGGATTACGCCCTTCGGATATTACAAAAGGATGTACCTTTTATTTATAACAAACATACAACAGATGACATCATTTATATAAAATAATAAGAATATTAACTCAATAACACGGGAGAAACAAGCCTATGAAATGATACTAATTGAAAAACAAAAGAGCTAACAGATATTTGCCCTATCTATCAGCTCCTGCCTAACACAATTTTTATAAAATCGTATTAATAAATCAGTTACAAATATATGAAAAATATTTCTTTATTGGATTTTTACTGCAAAAAAAATCCAAATTCAAAACAATTATTTAGAATTATGCGAACATCTATATTCCTTTTGTTATTCTGCTCATTTAGCTTAATGGCAAAGAATGCAAATTCTCAAAATGCCAAAGTTACAATTAATAAGCAAGATGTCAGACTGGAATCTATATTGAGTGAAATTGAATCTCAAACCAATTACTTATTCATCTATAAAAAAAATGTAGATGTAAATTTGCACAAAAGCATCAGCGTGAAGGCCAGACCCGTTTCTGAAGTATTGTCCATATTACTACATGAATCTCCTATTATTTATAAAATAGAAGGAAACCATATAATACTCACTAAAAAAGAAATTACCCAAACCCCGACAATAAAGAAAATCACCGGAGTGGTAACAGATAGAGCCGGGGAGCCTTTGATCGGAGTTACAATAACAGTAAAGGGTATATCACAGGGATCAATAACTGATATAAACGGGAAGTTTTCATTATCAGCCGACATTGGTGATGTTCTTCAATTCAGTTATATAGGATACATTCCACAAACAATAAAATTAAAGAACTTGAATAGCTTAAAAGTCTTTTTAGTGGAAGATGTTAAGACCTTAGACGAAGTAGTGGTGGTTGGTTATGGCTCTCAGAAACGAACTAATCTAACAGGAGCAATTTCGACCGTTACATCTCAAGAGCTTGTAGACAGACCGGCCAGTAGCGTTACACACATGCTACAAGGACGTGTACCCGGTCTCAATATCACCACTTCTTCCGGTGTACCGGGTAATACTGCAAGCTTTAATATCCGTGGTACGAACTCAATCAACGGAGGCTCACCATTGGTGTTAGTCGATGGAGTTGAAGGGGACCTTGACCGTGTAAACCCTAATGATATAGAATCAATTTCAGTTATAAAAGACGCCTCCGCCGCTGCTATTTATGGTGGACGTGCTTCATTCGGAGTTATTTTAGTCACAACAAAATCCGGTTCTTCTGATGGGAAAGTACAAATTAGCTATAGTGGGCGTGTTGGTTGGACAGAACCCACTACATCTACGGATTACGAAAACCGTGGTTATTACCATGTTTCTTTGGTTGACCAGTTTTACATTCCCAATAACGGGCGTCGCTATACCTCGTATACAGAAGAAGACATGAAAGAGTTATGGGAAAGAAGAAACGACAAGACAGAAGATCCTGCCCGCCCTTGGACCGTATTGGATAAGAGAAACGGACAGAATGTATACTTATACTACGCCAATACGGATTGGTGGCAATACTTGTTCAAAGACAAGAAACCATTGCAAAGCCACAATATTTCCATATCCGGAGGAACAAACAAATTGAAATTTTACCTTTCGGCAGGTTATAATAGTGAAGAAGGAATGTATCGAAGAAATACTGACAAATTCAGAAGAATAAATTTCCATTCAAGGATTTCCGCAGATATTACTGATTGGCTTAACATTAGTAACAATACTGAATTTTTCAATTCTAATTATACTTATCCTGGATTGGGAGGCATAAATTCGAACATATCTCAAGCCCAGAACCATGGTTTGGCAAGTTTTCCTACCCAAAATCCTGACGGGACAAGCCTTTATACTACTTCACTGACCGACTATGCCATTATGGACGGCTTATTAGTCATATTAGACAGCGAAGGGTTCAGAAATAAAACTCGTAAAGATAACTTCAAGACCACTACAGAACTTACATTAAAACCATTGAAAGGGTTGGAGATAAAAGCTAACTTGACATACATGCTCTATAACCAATACGACATACGCCGGCAATCTAATGGAACATATTCCAAATATCCGGGAGAAACATCCATACTTAATACCGGTAATTTCCAAAATCAAATGTTTGAGCAATTTGCCCCCAATGAATATTGGGCAACGAATGTATTTGCCACATACCAAGGTTCTGTATCCAACAAACATAATTATAAAGTTACAGGTGGTTTTAATTATGAAACTCGTTACAACAAGACTGTTCGTGGCACAGGATATAATCTTCTTTCCGATGTTTTGGATGATTTTAACCTGATAGGAGTAGATCCTGCCACAAACCAAAAACGGATGGAAGTGACAGGAGGGCAAAATGAATATAAACTTGCAGGTTTTTTCGGACGTATAAACTATGACTACAAAGGGATATATTTACTTGAACTAAGCGGACGTTATGATGGTACCTCTCGTTTTGCTTCTGGTCATCGCTGGGGATTCTTTCCTTCTATGTCTGTTGGTTGGAGAGTCTCGGAAGAAAAGTTTTTCAGCAATATGAAAGACTGGTGTAACAATTTAAAGTTCAGATACTCTTTTGGTAGTTTAGGAAACCAACAAGTTGGCTATTATGACTATATCCGCACTATCAGTATAGGAACTACCGGATATTTATTCGGAGGTGCGAGACCATCTTACGCAGATATTTCCGCTCCCTCTGCCGACAATCTGACATGGGAGACTGTACAACAACATAATGCTGGTGTGGATATGACTTTTTTGGACAACAGATTAACTTTCACCGGAGAATATTATATTCGGGATACAAAGGATATGCTTACCGCCGGCATCACATTACCCGCCGTATATGGCACTTCCGCTCCTAAAATGAACAGTGCAGATATGCGTACAAAGGGCTATGAACTCTCTGTTGCTTGGCGAGATCAGTTTAAGTTAGGCAACAAACCTTTCTCTTATCAACTGAGTTTTACATTCAGTGATTACATCAGTGAAATCACCAAATTCGACAACCCCGACAAACTATTAGCTAAGACTTATTATGAAGGAATGCGGATTGGTGAAATATGGGGATATCGCGTCGATGGCTTCTTTGCGACCGATGAAGAAGCTAAGAACTATGAAGTAGATCAAAGATCTGTAAACACCACTATCAATAGTTCATCGGGTGAATACCGGGGAGTACGTGCCGGCGATTTAAAATACCGGGATCTGGATGGTAACAAAACTATAAGTATCGGTGAAAACAGAGTCGGAAGCTCCGGTGACCGCGAAATTTTAGGAAATAGTTCTCCACGCTATCAATATGGCACTAACTTGGCTTTCCAATGGTATGGATTTGATTTTAATATATTCTTCCAAGGTATCGGCCACATAGATTGGTATCCAGGAAGAGAAGCCCAAGCATTTTGGGGATATTACAACCGCCCCTACGGAACATTTATTCCGAAGGATTTTCAAAAATTATGTTGGTCAGAAGATAATCCCAACGCTTACTTCCCCAGACCTAGAACAGCTGTTGCCCTTACAGAAAATTCGGAACTTTCAACAGTGAATGACCGCTATCTTCAAAATATTGGTTATTGTCGATTAAAAAACCTGACAATCGGTTATTCACTTCCTAAGTTTCTGACTAACAAAATAGGCCTTGACTTAGTTCGTCTTTATTTTTCCGGAGAAAATCTTGCTTATTGGTCACCGATAAAAACCGACTATGTCGACCCGGAACAAGCCAGACAAGGCGGAACTTTGAAGGTCTATCCTTGGCAAAAAAGTTTCACATTTGGTGTTAATATTAACTTCTAATTAATTTTGACTATATGAAAAATAACATATTCTTACTCATCGCAGCTTCAATATTTATACTGAGCTTTAGTTCATGTGATGATTTACTTGATGTAACGCCGAAAGACAAAATCACTCCAGAAACGTTCTTTTCTACCGAAGCTGATTTACAGGCTTTTAGCACAAATTTCTACAATTCTCTCCCCAAAGACAGAGATCTTTATAAAGATGATGCCGATAATATAACTCATAGTACTCCCAATAGCGCGGCAACAGACTCCCGTACAGTTCCAGCTTCAGGAGGAGGCTGGGAATGGGGATACTTACGGCGTTTCAACACTCTATTGCAATACTCTGTCAATTGTAAGGATAAAACGGTCAGGACACGTTATCAAGCATTAACCCGTTTTTTCAGAGCATATTTTTATTTCGAAATGGTAAAAAGATTTGGGGATGTCCCATGGTATGACACAGAATTATTCGTTTCTGAAACAGACCAATTAAACAAACCGAGAGACTCTCGAGAATTGGTCATGAAAAATATATTGGAAGATCTCGATTTTGCCATCACCAATCTTTCTACAACGCCTTCTGTTTATACAGTAACAAAGTGGACAGCATTGTCTCTTAAATCCAGAGTTTGCCTTTTTGAAGGCACATTCAGAAAGTACCACAATTTAAATCTTAGCACTAATGCCGATTTTTTCTTGCAAGAATCTATAACAGCCTCTAGAGAATTAATGAAGGAAAGCAATTATACCTTATATACAGAAGGTGGAACGAACCAGGCATACCGAAAACTCTTTACTTCACAAAATGCTCCAACAACGGAAGTAATTATGGCAAGAAATTATAATTTAACGTATGATATATACAATACAGTTGGTACATATCACACAAGCGTAGGTGAAGGACGTCCTGGAGTGACTAGAAAAATTATAGCTAGTTATCTGATGAATGATGGTTCCCGGTTTACAGACAATCCCAATTGGGAAACTATGACTTTTGTAGATGAATGCAAAAATCGTGATCCACGTCTTGCACAGTCTATTTGTACCCCAAGTTATCAGCCCATAGTATCAAACAGAAAAAATATTCCAGACCTTAATGCTTGCGTGACCGGATATCAGTTAATTAAATATGAAGATGAAGCAGTAGGAGGAAAAAGTGATATTGATCTCTTCTATTTTAGACTTGCAGAAGTTTACCTTAACTATGCAGAAGCTTTAGCTGAAATCAACCAATTAACTCAAGACGATTTGGATATTTCTATCAATAAATTGCGCGACCGTGTAGGAATGCCCCATCTCATCATGAAAACAGCCAATGCAAATCCAGACCCCTATTTATTAGCAAACACTACCGGCTACCCAAATGTCTCCGGCGCTAATCAAGGGGTAATCTTGGAAATTCGTCGTGAAAGAACAATCGAATTGCTTTCTGAACATTTTCGTTATGATGACATCCTGCGCTGGAAAGCCGGGCAAAACATGAAACAAGCCATATTGGGTATGTATTTTCCATCTCCCGGCGAATATGACCTTAACGGTGACGGACAAAACGATATTTGTCTTTATACAGACACAAAGCCTGGTAATGCACAAGGTATAACATACTTAAAGATAGATTCCGACATTAAACTTTCTGATGGAAATAAAGGTTATCTATCTCCTCATAAAGGCCTCACGCTTTTCTGGAATGAACAACGTGATTATTTTTACCCAATACCCTCTAATGAACGTCTCATCACAAATGGTGCACTTACGCAAAATCCGGGCTGGGATGACGGCTTAAATTTTTAGTCGAAAATATTCAATAGGAAATCAAGTGGAGCTATTGCAAGGATGCAAGTTTTAACTCTCTATTTATGCAATAACTCCGCTTTTTCACCTGAATTCATTTTCAAACTTACCATCTCACTAATATATGGAATTATAAAATACTAATAATTAAAACAAGACCTATGAACTCTAAAAGAAATTTCATTTACAACTTCTTTCTTCTTTCATTTTTTTTTATTGGTTGCTCCAATTCAACAATAGAAGATGAACCAGAAATGCCTCCATTTAACAATGAAACGCCATCCAACTCTCTTTGCGTAGCCCAATTCAATATTCGCTATGACACACCTGAAGATGGACAATACGTTTGGGCAAACCGAAAGACAATGGCAAAAGAAATCATCACATCACATGATTTTGATATCTTTGGCGTTAATGAGTGTCTTTTAAACCAACTGAATGATCTGTTAGAATTAAAACAGTATGAATACATAGGTACAGGTCGTGACGATGGAAAAGAAGCTGGAGAGTTCTGCCCTATTCTTTACAAAAAAGAAAGAGTGGAATTATTATATCATGGACAATTTTGGTATTCAGAAACTCCGGACAAGCCGTCTAAAAGTTGGAACTCTTTTTGCAACCGAATCTGCACATGGGGTAAATTCAAAGATAAAAAGACGGACAAAGATTTTTTCTTCTTCTCATCGCATTTTGATCATGTCAGCAATGAAGCACGCGTCAACTCCGCAAAGTTACTTGTTCAGAAAGTACAAGAAATAGCAGGAGATCTGCCTTACTTTTGTACCGGTGATTTAAACTGTGACCCAGATGAAGAACCTATTTCCTTTATTCTAAATTCCGGACTATTCAAAGATTCTTATAGCATATCAGAGACTACCCCGAAAGGTCCTGCAGGCACTTTGCATTATTGGAATTTCGATTTCAACCCAGAACATCGAATCGACTATATTTTAGTGGAAAAAAGCATTAAAGTTCTCTCCTTTGAAACCATTACGGATGATGCGCGTCAAGGACGATTTTCTTCCGATCATTATCCTATTATGATAAAAGCAGAATTATAATGAGGACAAATTAACGTGAGCCTGACATAGTGAGTGCCCATAGACTAGCAAACGTCTGCATACCAAGAAGGGGCCTCACTTCTGTTTACACATTCGATTGCCGACAGCTGTTAATAGTTAAAAACAGTTGCCAGTATAGTTTTTGTCAAATTTGCACACAAAAATATTACCATAACACAATACATATGACAAATGAATTTGCAGAAAACAATTAATACTCAAAAATATATGAACTATAAAAAATGGATTATCGGATTATGTATACTCAATATACTACCAGCTCTCTCTCAAGAATATAACATAGAAAATATTCATATTGATGGCTATATCGGCAATCGCATTAACACCTGCATAGAACATCGAGTAAAATCCCAAAATACAGACCACCTAATCGAGCCTTTCAAGCATCGAAACGAGGATCATCTCTGGCAATCTGAATTTTTCGGAAAATGGCTACTCGGGGCAATAGCTTCATACCAATATACAAAGGATAAAGAATTGTATAATTTGATAACAAACAGCGTAGAAAAGCTCATGAACACCCAAACAAGTGATGGATATATAGGAAATTACAAACGAGAAGCACAACTGACCAATTGGGATATTTGGGGAAGAAAATACACTTCGCTCTCCTTGCTTTCTTATTATAGGCTCACCGGCGATAAAAAAGCCTTGAATGCAGTTGAACGACTGATAAACCATCTCATGGAACAACTACAAATACATAATATTAATATTGCTGCAACCGGTTATTATTTAGGCATGGCCAGTTGCTCCATTTTGGAGCCTGTGGTTTATTTATACGATATTACCAGAAATCCCCGATATTTATCTTTTGCCAAAAGCATTGTTTCTTCTATCGAACGGGAAGGGAGTTCTCAACTGATAACTAAAACATTGAGAAACATTCCTGTTTCTGAGCGTTCCGCTTTTCCAAAATCTTGGTGGTCATTCGAAAATGGTCAGAAAGCTTATGAAATGATGTCATGTTATGAAGGGCTGATAGAACTTGGCACCATAGTAAATGATCCTTTTTACATAAGAATTGCAGAGAAAGCAGTAAACAATATCCAAGAAGATGAGATTAATATAGCAGGTTCAGGAGCCGCTTTTGAATGCTGGTATAAAGGAAAGGAGAAACAAACATTGCCTACATACCATACCATGGAAACTTGCGTCACATTTACTTACATGCAACTATGTCATCGCCTGCTATGCAAAACCGGCAACTCGTTCTATGCAGAAGAATTTGAACACACCATGTACAACGCTTTGATGGCAACCATGAAAAATGACGGCAGTCAAATCTCTAAATACAGCCCATTGGAAGGTCGAAGACAACCCGGCGAAGAGCAATGTGGTATGCATATAAATTGTTGTAACGCCAATGGACCAAGAGGGTTTGCTCTAATACCCAAAACGGCTTGTACAATAAAAGACAACCACATTTATCTCAACCTCTATTTACCTTTACAGGCCACTATTTCACTAAATAAAAAAAATAAAGTTCATTTAAATGTAGAGAGCGATTATCCTATACATGGTAAGGTAAATGTAAACATAGGAGTACAAAAAAAGGAGAAATTCACGCTTGCGTTACGTATACCGACTCAAATAGAAAAGATGAAAGCCTATATAAATGGAGAGGAGCAGGAAATAACGCATAAAGGAGGCTATCTATACATAGAACGTATCTGGGAAAATGCGGATAAGGTGACACTTGATTTCAAGATAGAAACCAAAGTCGTAAAACTAAATAATTCTCAAGCCATAGTACGCGGTCCTTTACTTTTCGCACGAGACAGTCGTTTCAACGATGGTGATATAGACGAATGTGCAACCATTAAGTGTAACAATCAAGGTGTAATACAAGCGAAAATTAAAAAAAACAAAACAGGAACCTTCCCTTGGATCACACTTACAGTTCCTGCTGTATTGGGTACGGATTTAGAAAACGTAGAAAACAAGACTCCCAAACTTATCAATTTTTGCGACTTTTCTTCTTCTGGCAATGATTGGAATCCCAATGGGCGTTACAGGGTATGGATACCACAAACATTCCATGCCATGTCCGAACCTTATAAAAAGTACTAAATATGATAGCCTGGCTTGAAGGAGAACCAGCCATTACAGAATATTAATCGTGTTATAACAATGAAAAAATACAATAAAATAAAAAAGATACTATTTGCAGCTATTTGTGGAGGGTTATTTATCGCCTGCCAACAACCACATAATGTCAATGACCCGCTACAGGTCCTTTGTTTAGGAAACTCTATTACAAAACATCCGATAAAAGAAGATATCGAATGGTTTTCCGATTGGGGTATGGCTGCTTCCAATATAGAATATGACTATTGCCATCAATTGGAAAAGATGCTTTGTAAGTATCATCCGAACTCAACTGTCACCCCCTTAAACATTGCATCTTGGGAGCGTAATCTATCATGCGATATTGACTCCCTAATTGGATCTTATTGCAAAAACAAAGATATCATTATTATACGTTTAGGTGAAAATGTACAAGATGTTACCACTTTTCCAGATGCAATTTCACGACTTGTGAAATATTGTCAGAGCAAAGCAAAGCGTGTTATTATTACCGGTTGTTTCTGGAAAAACGACAGTAAAGAACGGAGCATCATTCATGCCGCACGAACCAACGATCTTACTTACGTGCCACTCTATTGGATAGATAATCTATATAATGTCCGCCCACAAATAGGCGATACACTTTATGACATAAATAAGAAGCCATATGTAATCACTCAAGATTTTATCATAACGCATCCCAATGATGAAGGAATGCAAATGATTGCAGAGACTATTTGGGGAGTAATACGTTAATTTAACACACCCCTCTACATTTTATGTGATTCATGTTTCTTACAGAAAAAGCACTTCTTCTTTCTGCGAGAAACTTAGAATTTCAAACATACTTTTAACGATTATAATAATATGAAACACTTTAACAATATCCCTATAGTAACAATACTCTTGTTTTCTTATATCCTATCCTTATATTCAATAAAGACACACGCATCTGCTTTGACTTCCGAACACGAAATCTACAAGGGATTTATTAATCCACCACAAGAAGCAAAACCAAGAGTATGGTGGCATTGGATGGACGGTAATATTACGGAAGAAGGAATCTATAAAGACTTATTATGGATGAATAGGATCGGAATAGGAGGATTTCATCAATTTGACGCTTCCTTGTATACCAAACCGATTGTCAAAGAACGGCTTGTATACATGACTCCCAAATGGAAAAAAGCCTTCCGCTACGCCATCCATCTAGCAGACTCTTTAAATATGGAAGTCGGTATAGCCAGTGCTCCAGGATGGAGCTCAACGGGAGGTCCTTGGGTAAATCCTAAAAATGCTATGAAAAAACTAGTGTGGCGAACATTCACGGTAGAAGGTCAAAAAATGTTTTCCGGGAAACTACCAAGCCCATATACCACGACAGGGGAATTTCAAAATATCCCCATACGAAACATGAACAACTATACCGAATATTACGAAGATATTGCCACTATTGCCGTACGATTGCCAAGCGAAGAATTATCGTTAAATGAGTTAGATGCTGAAATAACTTCAAGTGGCGGTAATTTCTCACTACATAAACTTACAGACGGAGATTTTACAAATGCCGAGCTTCTACCGTTCAACCCATTTGATAAATATGGTTGGATAGAATATTCTTTTCCCAAACCGCAAACGATAAGAGCTTTATCTTTTGTCAGTGGCCGTTTGCGTACAGAATGGCGTTCAGAATCTCCTCAAACAGTAAATTTTCTACAATGTAGTGACAATGGGGTTGATTATCGGATGGTTTGCGGAATTCCGGATGGAGGTAATGCTCAGCAAACCATATCTATTCCGGAAACAACAGCACGTTATTTCCGGGTACTTGTTCCTAATCCTACAAACAATGCTCCGGGTACTCAAATACCAGAATTTGTATTACACCCGACTGTAAAGATAAATCACACAGAAGAGAAAGCGGGGTTTTCTTCTCCGCACGACCTGATGAACTATCCAACACCGGAAACAAATACTCCCATTGATAAAAAAAATGTTATTATATTAACGGACAAGCTCGACTCGAACGGCATTTTAAAATGGAATGTCCCAGAAGGGAAGTGGCGCATTTACCGTTTCGGCTATTCACTTACAGGTAAACGCAATCATCCTGCCCCAGCCGAGGCTACCGGTTTAGAAGTGGATAAACTTGATCCGGAAAGTTGGCTTTCATATTTTCGCACTTATATGGATATGTATAAAGAAGCTGCCGGCGGTTTTATGGGAAAACGCGGAATCCAATATATTATAACGGATAGTTACGAAGCGCATTGGCAGACTTGGACCCCATCGTTACCTAGCTTCTTTAAGCATAAATATGGATATGATTTATTACCTTGGTTGCCTGTTTTAACCGGCGAAATCATAGAAAACACAAGTGAAAGCGAGTGTTTTCTTCGCGATTGGCGCCTGGCTATCGCAGAATTGTATCGTAAAAATTATGACCGCATAAATTCTATTGTAAAAGAATATGGTTTAAAAGGACGATATACAGAAGCTCACGAAAACGGAAGAGTATATGTAGGTGATGGAATGGAAATAAAAAGAACGGCAACATTCCCCATGGCAGCACTTTGGATGCCTAATTCCGGTGCCTGTTCATCACAACAGATGGGACAAGCGGATATTAGAGAAAGCGCTTCAGTCGCCCATATCTATGGACAAAACATTGTAGCAGCTGAATTTGGCTCTGCTATAGCCCACCATGCATATGCATGTTGTCCGGAAAACATTAAGCCTATCGCAGATAAAGCTTTAGCAAACGGATTAAATCGTTTTGTTATTCATGAGACATCGCACCAGCCTGTGGATGATAAAATACCGGGACTTGGATTAATACAATACGGGCAATGGTTTAACCGCCATGAAACTTGGGCTGAACAAGCAAAAGTATGGATAGATTATCTTGCGCGCAGTAGTTATATGCTTCAACAAGGTAATAATGTGGCAGACATTTTATACTATTACGGAGAAGATAATTGTATTACAGGTTTATATGCACATACTCTTCCGGACATACCTGCAGGATATGAATACGACTTTATTGACCCATATGGATTTGTGCATGATATCAAGATGGACAAGAAGTGCTTGTTAGCTCCTTCCGGACGAAAATATTCTATTTTAATATTAGGAGAGAATACCAAAGTAATGTCACTCAAAGTATTGAAAAAAATAGCATCTTTGGTAGAAGAAGGTGTTGCTGTTTTAGGCAGAGAACCTATTTTTCGCGGAAGCAATTTGGATAATGCTGATGAATTTAAAGCGTTAGTAACTTCCATCTGGCATACCAACCGAAAAAACGTCTATACCGATACTCCTATAGAAGAAATCCTGGAATCAACAGGTGTGCAACCGGACTTTATATACCGCAATAATAAACATATAACTTTAAAATACAGACACCGCTTGCTTGATCATGGTCATATTTATTGGGTCAGTAATCCTTCTGATAAAGAGTTATATACGGAAGTTTCTTTTCGGGTATCTGGATTGAAACCTGAAATTTGGCATCCTGAAACCGGACTTTCAGAGGATGTTTCTTATGAGATGAAGGACGGACGGACTATTGTTAAATTCTCAATGGTACAAAATGATGCTGTATTCGTTGTATTTATAAAACCCACTAAACGTATAAAACAAGAGATTCCTTTACCTCACAAAAAAGAATTAACTACAATTGATTCTAACTGGACTGTAAAATTTCAACCTAAAATAGGAAATTCCGAATCTCTTTTAATGGATAGTTTAGTTTCCTTCACCGACTACTCATCTCCTTCCATCCGATACTTCTCTGGAACTGCTACTTATACTAACTCTTTTATTATCAAACCGGAGAATTATAAAAAATCGGATAAGCTATTACTTGATATGGGATCAGTTAAAAATATTGCAGAGGTTTATGTGAATGGAAAAATATGCGGCACATTTTGGAAAGCTCCTTTTATTGTTGATATAACCGCTGCAATCAATCCTGGAGAAAATACTCTGGAAATAAAAGTCACCAACCTTTGGAGAAATGGACTAATAGGTGATCAACAAAAAGGTGTAACTCCCCAATATTATACATCCTACCATTTTTTCAAATCTGATTCGGCATTACTACCTTCTGGATTATTAGGGCCTATAAGATTAATAAAATATTGACACATCTCATTCTTTAAGAGAGTATCTGAAAATGAAGTGACCCCTAAAAGTTAGACAAAAAATTTTAGGAGTCACTTCATTTTCAGATACCCTCTTCTCAATTATATAATATTGCAAACAGTATCTATAATTCGAGTTACTACAGATGAGTTTTTTGTTCAGCCAAATAGCTAATCCGGCTTCTTACTTTAAACTTTCACAAATTTCCGTATTTGCCCTCTTCAATTTCTGTTCATCCAGTTTTATTACTTTGCGGTCGTATGTCATCAATCCGTTCACTTCGATCTCAACATCTGTAGTCTGTGTATAAACAGCAGCCGAGAATCCACGTGCAATCATATCCTTCAGCATATTAGCATACTTCAGATACTCATTGGTAGCTTCTTTGGAAGTACTAAACTGAACATACCCCCAATTACGATTCGGCTCCCAAAGATGCTCCTTCAGCACTAAACCAATTCCTCCATACTCTCCGAGTACAGTTGCACGCTGTGCGTCATATAAATACATCTCCGGACCGGGATAATTATGCAAATCGAGCATATCACCACAGGTATAATGATTACCTCCACTGGCAGGATTCACTAAACGGGAAGGATCATATTGCTTTGTCCATTCTGCTATTTCAGGGGTTTTAAACTGCCCCCAAGCCTCATTGAAAGGTACCCATGTGCCAATACAAGGATAAGAGTAAAGGCAGTCGATAATTTCTTTCCATTCTTTACGATAAATAGCCTCTGATTCAGCAGACCGTTTAAATTCTGTTCCCTCAAAATACTTCCGATTCTGCCACTCGGGATTCTTATCGCCACTCGGCATGTCCTGCCACACAATAACCCCTAAACGATCACAATACGTATACCAACGGGCAGGCTCTACTTTTATATGTTTGCGAATCATATTATATCCAAAATCTTTTGTCTTTTGAATATCATATACTAAAGCCTCATCCGAAGGTGCTGTATACAAGCCATCCGGCCACCAGCCCTGATCTAAAAGACCAAATTGAAACAAGTCTTTATTATTCAGTTGCAGACGCACAATTCCATTTTTATCACGCTTCGTTGAATATTTACGCATGGCAGTATAGCTCTTAACCTTATCGATCAACTTATTTTCTGAATATAGACAAATTTCCATATCATATAAAAACGGAGAATCCGGAGACCACCACTTTACATCAGACGGCATAGCAATCTCAACCGGAATACCATTTACGGAACTTCCTACAGCCACCAACTGCTTTCCTTCTAATACCTTCACCTCCAATTTATCTGAAAGCATCTGATGATCTGTCATAACCTCTACTGTCAACTTATTCCTGTCAATATCAGGAGTCGTTTTGATATTGACAATCGACCGGATTGGCACGGGTTCTAGCCAAACTGTTTGCCAAATACCACTGACAGGAGTATACCAGATACCTCCCGGCTTACTAACCTGTTTTCCTCTAGGCTGAGGACCTTTATCAGTCGGGTCCCACACTTTCACGATCAATTCATTTTCCCCATTCAGCAAGGCAGGCGTGATATCAAAAGAAAAAGGAGTAAATCCTCCTGTATGTTGTCCCACCTTTACCTTATTTACCCAAACATCCGCTTTCCAGTCAACAGCCCCAAAATGCAATAAGATCCTATGTCCTTTCCATTTGGAGGGAACCGAGAATTGACGCTGATACCAAAGTTCATTCTTCTCCCCAAGACTTTTCCCCACTCCGGACAAGCTTGATTCTACAGCAAAAGGAACTAAAATCCGACCATCATAACTTTGTGGCATAGCTTGACCTACCGGAGAAATAGCATAATTCCACAATCCGTTCAGATTTATCCAGTCAGCACGTTCCATAATTGGGCGGGGATATTCGGGCAACACGTTTTCAACATCTATTTTCGCCGCCCATTCCGTCATAATTCGACCGCCAACCGGTTTCCACTGTGCAAATAGATAAACACTATTAATAAGTATCACTAAAGAACATACAATTTTTCTCATCTACATTATTTCTATTAAGAGTATTTTTACTAGGTCAAGTTATTCCAATATAATATCAAACTGATCGTAAGGTGCCGTACGATGTGCCAGATGCCTGGTCAATTTTGAAATCCCAAACAAGGGAGAATAAGTACGTACTTTGATCGTTTTACCATCCGGCATAAATTCCAGAATGCGAAGCCAACCATCCCCTCCGTTCCCTTCCGGACCGCCTCCTACATATTGTACATTAAACGTCATTTGTGATACATCTTTCCCGGCACTGTTCTTATCCACCCGATAAGCCACATTATTCTCATATTCACCGGTGCCTCTTCCCACATGTCCGCAAAGTACGAGACGGATATTGGAAGAAGGATAAATAAGTTTCTCCCAAATAGCCTGCCCCGAGTTTTGTGGAGAAATCTTATACCCATCTTTCGTAACGCGCTTATTACCTATATCAAGATAAGAATGAGTGATAAAAATCACCTTATGATTCTTGTATTCCGGCTTGTTTACCAAATCTTTCGCCCATTGCAGAACTTCATCACGAGGCACAAACTCTACTGCTATAACCAAAATCTTTCCCCATCCCGGCTCATCAAACTCAAAAGCCGAATTCTCTAAAGACGCCCTGCCTTCACGATTAGGAAATTCACTGACACAGATATTCCGCCAGGTAGAATTTCGTTCAAAAGGAATATAATCAGGAAAATAAGTACGACCGTTTTCTGCGGCTTTGTATCCATAATCATGATTGCCTGCGGCAATAATATAAGGTACTTTGTTATCCAGTCTTTTCAAAGCCTGCGATGCTGCCTCCCACATTTCACGACTGGTCTGGTTCAGCATCTTACGGTTTAATACATTATTATCATTCTGCTCCACCAAATCGCCTGTACAAAGGACAGCTTTAATTTTAAGCGACTCTATATTGTCCGCAATCCATGCGGTACAAAGATCAAAAAGCGGCTGGTTAATATCATACTTGGTATATCCCTGTGGATCACCGAGCAAAATCATAGAAAAGGATTCCGGATTGACCAATTTCTGGGGATCAGCCCGATGCTGCGCCGGGAGACAAGTGACAGAAGCACACAATATCCCGGCCAATAAATAGTTGAATAGTTTCATAGATTACTCTTTTTCTTCTTCGTTTTTAAATACAGGTGCACGAGATACGGATGCCGGTGTGCCATTAGTAATATAAGGCCAGCCATCACTGCTCCATTGTATGCGGTCACACATCAATTGACGACCATTATCTATTTTCGCTTTCTGCCAGGCATGATAGAAGAACCAGTCATTACCCTCGTCATCCGTGATAATTTCGGAATTGTGTCCGGTTCCGGCAAACAGGTTATTACCCTGTAGAATTACTTCATTATAACTACTATTTTCTTTCATCACAGTACCGTTTTTACCCACATAAGGACCTTCGATATTTTTAGAACGCCCCACCACTACACGATACGTACTTCTTTCCTCTTCACAACAACTACCCGTAGAGCCAAATAGATAATAATAATTCCCGCGTTTATGAACCATGATGCCTTCTATTGAAGGACCCGCTATCTTTTCGGAAACAGCCCCTTTAATGGATAGACCGTCAGCACTTAACTCTACATAACGGATACCTCCTTCATAGCCTTTAGAAGTACTATTATAACTTCCCCAGAAAAGATACTTCTTACCATTATCTTCAAAATAACAAGGGTCGATGCACTGCATAGTACCAGAATTGTAGTCAAGAAGTTTTCCGTGATCCGTAAAAGGCCCTACAGGAGAGTCGCTGACCGCCACCCCGATACAACTATTCTTAGGCAAGTCCCAGTGCCCGAGAGTATAATAGAGCACATATTTGCCATTGATATAGTTAATGTCCGGAGCCCATAAGCGAGTGTCCGGCTGCCAGTTCGGTTTTTGCAGAAAGGCTGCCCCAGCATAAGTCCACTGTGTCATATTAGTAGATTTGTAAATCGGAATATAGATATTATCCTGTTGGGTAACATACAAATAAAAGTTCCCGTCTGCCGCATGAATTATTGTCGGATCAGGTAACTGTTTGCCGACTATAGGATTGGAGAATGAAACAGGGTTAGGTGTACTCCCCCCACCCCCATTTCCATTACCGTTACCCGGCCCATCCGGTTGTTCGTCAGAGCCACCGGAACATGCCATGATACACAATGCTGTTGCAATTAAAAAAGATAATTTTTTCATATATACTTTATTAGTTAAAACTAAGATTAATTTATCCAACCTTCATTCTGTTCCAAATTCGAGTTCATTTCCATTTCTTTAGCAGGAATAGGCCAGCTCCAGCACTGATCTCCCAACCAGTACCAGGTATAAGTCGTTTCACCCCACATCTGCATCAGACCGTTACGATTATTATCAAACTTCTTATCTTTCCACGTTCCCCAACGCAATTCATGGAAATACATGGAATCTTCGCCACCGATTTCCCAGTAATACTCATTCCGGATACGTTCACGCAAATCACTCTGCCCGTTAACTTTCGTAGCAGGATAAGTTGCATTATTCAATTCGACATGCCCTGCACGACGTCTTACTTCATTAACACATCTGATTGCTTCGCTTTCATGGGTACTTCCCCATTCATTTAGCGCTTCTGCTTTCAGGAGCAATACTTCCGCATAGCGTATTAATGGAATATCCAATCCATAAGTATCACGTTCTGTCTGTTCCAGACCTTCAGGTACAAACTTTCTCCATAGATAGTAAAACTTATCGTTTGTATCAGTACGGATATCAAAAGGCTCTGCACTGTCGGAGCCACGATAAGGCCAACGCAATGTATAAGTATGAGCTATTCCAGAAGAAGCACCATTGTATTGTGCGTAAGGGGTAATGACAGCCATTTGCAGACGTGGATCACGGCTCTCGTAAGCTTTTTTGATACGTGCTTCATTGCCACTATCCAGATATTTGCTCATATCGGCCCCATAGGCAGTCATACGTTCCTTTTCTGCCGCGGACAGTCCGTCACGTAGAAAAAATACCACACGTTCTTTTTCTTTCATCGTACTATAGCCCGGCAAGTAGTTATCCCAATTAAATTTTTCTCCGGTCGCCGTTTCAAAGGATTCTACAAAATGCGGATTAGGCAAATAGTTATTCCACATAGAACCTGCTGTACAACGGTTGCCGTAAGTGATGTTCCTTGTATTGGAGTAGCCGTATTGCTTGATGCATTGCACAGAGAATATCATTTCTTCACATTGTTCATTTGCTATTTTCAACAACTGCTTATAACTGGTAGCACCGGCCTTAGTATATAACCCGAAGCCACAGTCAGCCACAGAATTAAAATCATCAACCGCCGCCTCCCAATTCTTCTGCCACATATATACTTGTCCGCGTAATGCATAAGCAGCTCCTTTGGTTACCCGTCCATAGTTAGAGTCACCCGAATTATATTTACCCGGTAGATTGGGTTCATTCACACAATCTGTCAGATCCTGGAGTATAGCCGCCCAAACATCCGCTTCTGAAGAACGGGCTTTGTTACCGTTTTCAGGACTCGTGATTGCATTCATATATAACGGCACTCCTTTATACAAGATATTCAAGCGCATATAAGCAAATGCACGCAAGAATTTACATTCGGCGATAGCCCGTTGCTTCTCTCCGGTCGACATATCAGGAACCTGACCAATATTATCTATCACATCATTAGCACGATAGATAAAAGTATAAAAACGTTTATAAATATCACTGAACAGGCCACTTGAGGGAGTAGCTGCTCCTGTACAATTAGGCATTCGCTTAATCCAGTTCTTGTCTGTATCCATCACAGAAGAATAAGCATCCCATGGAATCCGGTGCGAATCCAAAATGCCGGAGTTAGGACAATATTGATCCAGAAAGACATTATATACGCCGATAACAGCCTGTTCGGCCAAAGTTGCTTTCGTCCAGATACTACTACCGCTTATGTTATTGGTAGGAGTAGTATCTAAAAAGTCCGCACCGCATCCAGCCATAGAGAAAGACAGCAAGGCAATAGATGCACATCTTACTAATTTCCGAAATATTTTTATTTTGTTTTTCATCATAAAATCGTTTTAGAGTAAGTTTAGAAAGTGATATTTACACCGAATGCATATTGTCTCATAGTAGAATATCCCACTGCGGTACGCATTTCCGGGTCCATTCCTTCATACCCAGTAATGGTAAATAAATTTTCACCGGAAGCGAAGAAACGGATATTCTGTGCATATACTTTTTTCGACAGGACAGCAGGCAATGTATATCCGATAGTCAGGTTCTTCAGTTTAATATAATCCCCTTTTTGCAAATGTACTGATGACTGTGTCATACCACTTTGGTCGTTACCGGAGTTATTTGTCAAGCGAGGATTCTTTGAACTCAAGTTCGTGCGCGGATCATTGGGATTTTTGGGATCAAAGAAATAGTGATCGTTTGCTATTGCTTCCCCAATAGCATATCCTTTGATGGTAGCACTGCTGTTCAATGCCAAACGATAGTAGTAAATCTTGAAACCTGCCGCACCGGACCAGTTCATGGAGAAATCGAAGCCTTTCCAATTAGCGCTTGCCTGCAGACCGAAGTTATACTTGGGCACATTGGAGCATCCCTGAAACTCATTATCAGCGTCATTACCATATACACCGTCGCCATTTAAGTCAGCATAGATGTAATCACCATACCAAATGCCACTCTTACTGACGTTCTGACGCGGATAGAACTTATACCCTGCCCCTACCATGGCATTCAACCATTTCATGTCGTCTACTGTGCGGATCATTCCGTCTCTCGGACCACCGTTGATATTGACTGTTCCATCTGCGTTAAAGCCGTTTCCATTACCTTTATATGGTTGCAACATATAGTATTCATTAATCATTTTACCTTCTATTACACGGGTAGATCCTCCGGTAGAGACATCGCCGATATTGGTTTGATAAACACGGTTCCCGTTTTCATCTGTCACCCAGCCACGCTGCAACTCTCCTTTGTATTTACTGACCTTGTTCTGGTTATAGGCAAAGTTACCGGATACACGATATTCTACTTTACCGATACGGTCTTGCCAATTCAGGGTCATTTCAATACCGCGGTTAGTCACTTCCGCAATGTTCTGACGAGGGCCACTGGCTGTCCCGAGAGACATATACATATCAGGGCGATATAAGATTCCATCCGTTACTTTATTATAAAATTCAGCCTCAAACGTCAGACGGTTTCTTAAAGTTGCAAAGTCGATACCAATATTCGTAATGGCAGTACTTTCCCACTCCAACAGGTTGTTGGAAATAGAAGTAATTGCCAAACCATTATTAAGGCTACCTCCAAACGCGTACTTTGCCGAGTTGTACACAGCCTGCCATTCATAGTTACCAATCGCATTGTTCCCTAACTTACCCCACGAAGCACGTAATTTCAGGTTGTCGATAGGAAGTCCTTTCATAAATTTCTCTTCACTGATCCTCCATCCGGCAGAGAAAGATGGAAAAAGTCCCCAGCGATTATCCGGAGCAAAACGGGAGGAACCGTCATAACGCATATTAACCTCGAATAAATAACGGCTGTCGAAAGCATAGTTAATACGACCGAAGTAAGAACGGGATGTAAATTCCTCACCTGTACCACTTATGGAAGAAGGAGTAGTAGCTGAACTTGGATCACCCACAGACGAATCTATTAATCCAAGTTTTGCGGTGTCGGTAGTCCGTTTGGCAAAACGTTCTTCTTCAAAACCCAGCAACATACCAATATCATGTTTGTGGAAAGTCTGGTTATAATTGAGCAAGTGCGTTAATTTCCAGTGGTTCTCACGGACATACGCCATACGGGTATACAAATCGGCAGGATCTTTTGGGGCAGCTATCCACTGATCTGTACTAAAACTATATTTCCCATAATCCGTATTTACGGACATCGATTCATAACGATAATCCTTATAGTTCAGATTAACATCGTATGAGAAGTGTTTCAGAAACTTCACGTTGGCATAGAAAGTAGGGTTCTTCGTCAAATTTGGTGGTACTTCTTCTATTGTGAATAAAGAATCTTGGCTCTCAGTAGTTTACTTCCTGCCCTATTGTACATCTGCCTTTTTAGCGCTTTAATTTTATTCACTGTCCCCTCCAGTAATCCATTACTGAAGGGGATATCAATAGCTGCCTGTACTGCCTCCCAGTCTTTTTCAATACCATATGCAAAGTTCGTCAGTGCCATATTCCGTGTTGCCTTCGCTTTTTCAATCCACTTTCTAATATCCTTATCATAAGTGTTCCCATTAATCATATCTCTGAAATCCTGACACACGCTTAAGAGTTCTTTTATCTGTGGTGAGGACTTATATAGTTCCGCCAGTTTAGGATTATCCGATTCTCCCTTTAGAATGTATTTGCGTATCTGATTCTGTGAAACTCTCTGTGTTTTACTTCCGTTTTCAATGCTCTCATTATGCTCCTTGACTTCCTTCCTCTTTTGTTGATACATTTTTCGCAAGCTGGATGTTATCCTTCCAATAAGTGCGCCACTGATTTTACTCCCCATTTTTTGTGCCAATATATTTCGGGTAATACAGCCCGCACTAATGATTGTAGCCAGTTCGGATACATATTTAAGAGCTGTCTTCTGTTGCTCATTCAAGTATGCCCCTATTCTCCTGTTGTGAATGAGCTTATAAATGTAGCGACTTTTCTTGCCCAAATGTGCGGCTGTCTGCTCAATGGTCATCCCCTGCATTTTTAAGTTCAGGCTTTCCCTGTATATCTTCAATTTTTCTCTGTGTCGGACATCTCCCATGTTAAATATGTCCTGAAGAATTAACGAAGAAGCCGTGTCTCTGTCAGGATATTCGTATTTGAGCTTTTGCTTGGTCTGACGAATCATTTTCTCTATTTCCGGTATCATCGTGTCCGTCATATTCTTGGTTAGATGGAACCGGTCGCAGATTTGTGTAACACCAGGGATTATTCTGTTTATAGCCTCTGTGAAACATCTTCCACGGTCTCTCGTTATATATTGTATTTGAGGATTCCGGATGAGCCAGTTATCAAGTGCTTCTCCGCTTCTATCCTCTAACAAAGCAATAGGCATGTGTGTCATCTGGTCTACGACCACACTCATATAATCCTTACCTTTTTTATAGGCAAAATCATCAATACCTACATAAATACTTTTATTATGCATAGGATTATGTTGCCCGTACTGTTGTAGAATGCGTAAGCAGGAAGAGCTACTGGCCGTTATATGGAACAGCTGCAAAAGAGAAGAGGCCTTTCGGGAAGTAAGTTCCAAGCTTATCGATCTGATGCGTTCCTCAACAAGATAGCTCCGTCTACCATACCGACGAGCCAGAAAAGACAACGGTTCGCAGAATATTTTTTGCGGACAAGAAACATTGTCACAATAATATTTGCCAACCTTTATGACTAACTCCAAAGTATGACCGTAAACTTCAAGATCCTGAATATGACGGGAGTAGTAACTGTGCAACCGGTGACTGAAATGTCCGCAATAAGGACAGGAAGCCCCCTTGCCAGCCGTATGTAAAAAGACCGTCAATGAGCCAACAGCTTCAGAGATACCATCTTGTTGCAGATTATCGTAACCAAGACTGAATCTGAAATCATGAAATAATCCCCTATTTGTAGGAGTATTTTCTTTTTTTGATGTATATTTGTACGTTGTAGATATGGCTTGTTGCATTGTAACTCTTAATGATGTGGTGTCTTTAAAGTTACTAAAAAGCAAACATATCTACAACTTTTTATAGGATTAAGAAAGAAGAAGAGGAAAACCGTCGAAATAAAAAAGAGATTACCACCAAATTTGACGAAGAACCGAAAGTAGTGAAGAACTGCGTGTTCTTGATATGCCCTTCCGATTGCGCCATGTCCCACAGAGGATTGTGAGATTGCGGATCTTCCTCGTTCGCTTCCGGCGCACCATATTTTCCATCATAATATGGATATACGCCCGGTATCATTTTTTGGGTATTGATATTGGTGAGTGAACCGGTATCGCTTTTCTTCTGGTCGGTGTGATACCCCCATACACGAGTACCGATACGTAACCACTTAGTAATATCCGAATAAACATTGGCACGCAGAAAATAGCGTTGGTATCCGGTATCTTTGATTAATCCCGGGTTGTCGGTATAAGATATAGAAAGATTATATCCGGTACGTCCCTCCTGTCCAGTGACGGAAAGCGAATGTTTCATCATCCAGTCGTTACTATATATCTCATCGTACCAATCTGTATTAGGATAAGCTACATAATTAGGATAGCCGGAAGCCGAAATGCCATTCGGATCTTTTTCCGCCTCACGCCATTGATTGATGGTAATGTCGCTGAAAGGAGCAGATTCTCCTATATTAGTAGCAGCTTCGTTCATCAATTCCATATACTTGGCGTAGTTAGATACCGTTTTTATCAGTTTGGTAGGTTGATTCAGTGAAAAAGTAGCATTGTAGGACACGCTGACCTTTCCTGTTTGTCCGGTTTTGGTAGTAACCAGAATAACCCCATTTGCCCCTCGGTTACCATAAATAGCACACGAGGCCGCATCTTTCAGGATGGAAATAGAAGCAATATCGTTGGGATCTACATTATTCAGACTTTGTTCCATCCCATCCACCAACACGAGTGGTGAAGAACTGTTCAGGGTACCTACTCCCCGAATATTGAAAGAAAAGCCTTCATTATATGGAGTCCCGGAGCTTTGCATCACCTGCAAACCGGCTGTCATACCGCTCAACGCCTGCGAAGCACTGACCAAAGGACGGGAAAGTGATTCCTTTTCCAAATTTACCGTAGCAACCGAACCGGTCAGGTTCACCTTCTTTTGCGTGCCATAACCAACCACTACTACTTCTGAAAGCATTTTCACATTCTCTCCCATTACAATGTTGAATGTCGTCTTACCGGGCGACAATGAGATTTCCTGTGTATCAAAACCGATATAAGACACTTGCAATTTCTTAGCGTCCTCCGGTATTTCCAATTCAAATTTCCCTTCCATATTACTCACCGTGCCAATATTAGTACCGGGAATTGATACCGATACTCCAATTAACAATTCATCATTGACATCGCTGATGACACCATTGATACGCCGTTTCTTATCCGATTTCTGAACGACAGGCCGGGTGATAATAATATGATTATCTTTTATTTTATAAATCAACTCCTGCCCTTTCAGAATCTGATCCAGTGCCTTGCTTATCGGTTGATTATCTACCTTTACAGTTACCTTACGGGTCAGGTCCACATCATTTTTCTCATATACTAAGGATACATTTCCTTTGACCTCCAACTCCCGGAACGCTTTGCGCACCGTTACGTCTTGCAAATGTAAGGTCACCTGTTGTGCATGAACCGACAGTGGAAGAACTGCAGCTAATAGCACGAAGAACATGCATTTGATGATTTTACTCATTGATTTAAGTTTTTATGTGTATATCTTTTGTTACTAACTCATTGTTTTACAATATTCTTATTTAAACATTATCCAGGATTGCGAACTAGCCTCATTATCCGCATTTTTAACATTGCCGTTCGTTTCCCAGTCGTATCTACCGGCTACCTTTCCTAAAGGCACCCCTCTACTATCATCCCGAATAACAACAGGACTATGATAGTTCTCACCAAACACAATGGCATCCGTACAACCCACTTCCTGCAATGCCACAGCAACTTCCCGTAAAGAAGAGCCATCACTAAAGACATTCCAAGCTGCTTTTACCGAGTTATAAGAATTCGTAAAACGATTACTTACAAAAATGACCAAGTCTCCTTCTTCCGTGATACCGACAGCCCGGCGTCCTACAGGCTTGCCATCAAAAGTCCAAATGCTTACCGGATTAGCAGCCCATGAATTACTTCCTGACAATGCTCCATCCATTCCTCTGTTACGGGTCGAAGTATTTCTTCCTTCATTAGTGGCAAATGTCTTGTAAAGTTCTGCATTTTCTCCGGCAATCATGATCTGCCCTTTTTGCAACGGATAGGAATATCCACTGACAGCACTGGTTGGAGACCACTGTACCCCATTGGCAGCTTGTTTGCCGGCTCCGCCGCTGGTAAACTTATACAAGTTATTATCTATCACTTCTGCATACGAAATCTCCGCTTTTCCATCAGCTGTAATTCCCAGAGTTCCCGGACAATACTTCAAAGAAGTAGATAGGTTATATCCGAGACGCGGTGCGGATAGCAGCCCACTATCATTCCACCCGAGACTATAAAATATCGGTACCCAGAATTGCCCGGACAATCCCGGAACAAACAATGAATAATCCATATTATCATTCATGATAGCTGTTGTACGATGTTGAGCAGTGGGTTCAGCCCATGTTACATTGTCTTTATTCATATCCCAGCTAACCTTCATATTTATTCTACCGGCAGGAATAGTTATCAACCATCCCGTATTACCGCTCCTTCCATGCAAGTTTTTATTTTCATAGACAATCATGAAATCAGGAATACAAATACTACTGTGTTGGCTTTTTAGATCAGCAGTAATATTTTTCCAGTTTACCCCTGCGTCAATAATTCCATTTACAGCACTCAAGTGATATTTTTTAGTCATGTTGTTCGTATTGTCTTTTACAGTAATAGTAAGTGTGCTACTTAGGTCAACAATCAGGTTTCCGTTTTCATCCTTTTGACTGACGGGATCCGTAGAGATGATTTCTGCGTTATCTGCCAAGGTCGGCATCAACACTACGTTTACAAATGCAGTGTTTTGTTTGAAACGTAACGAAGCGATGCCATTAATAAAGTTAGCACTAACCTGCTCTGTGTTACAAGTAGCCGTTACGCCTCGAAGTAGCTGAGTAGAAGTGCTGAAAATGGTATATTCGATATCATCTGCTCCATCATTCACTTTAATACGGGTGATACCGCTGCTCAAGTCCAGTACAGCATCAGTAGTGAGCGGATCAATGGGCTTTGCCCATTCATCCGCCAGTTTGAGTTTCACATTCACCGCACTTTGGTCGTCCAAAATGCGAAAATCTAAGGCTATGACCCTACTGTTCTGGTCAATAAGACCATTTATCCAGTTCCCTGTGCCATCTTCTGCCTGTATGGCTACCAATGGTTCTTTTACGTACCCCGGATCTTCGGATAAGACAACACCTTTCAGTTCATCTTCTCCGCATGACGTGAATATAAACACAAGGAATGTGCTTAATAGAAAATGTAGTTTCTTCATACAATATTATTTAAATAAGAAATAGCTTATTTTCTGTTATTCCTGAAAACAATCTTTATCCTGCATGACTAAACTAAAACAGCTGTTTGTATACCTTATAACTTAAAAAAGAGTGTCGCGCTATGCTCTTTTACAATCCTTCTTTTTACCATTCATAGAGATTCAGGTTAAAATATGCTTTATTGCCCTATTCATTAATATGACAGCCAGATTAATAAAAAGTATAGTGAGAAATGATTTTTTTATTCGTTCAGCCCTTCAACTCATCTTTTTATTAGTGAGTTTGGTCATCTTACATTTTTTCAATACCTTGCCCCCGAATTATCCATCGGAGAAACAGAACCTGTGAGTATTCACCTTAATATATTAACTAATAAATCAAATATACGATTTCTGAAAGACATAATGGAAAAAAACCTGGAAACAGAGATTATCGAGGCCCTGAAATCGGGTAAAGAGGAGGCATTCCGATACATCTATAAAACTTACTATACAGATCTTTGCCGGATAGCGAGAGGGTATTTGACAGACTCTTATCTATCAGAATCTATAGTAGAAGATTTGGTGTATAGCCTATGGGAAAACCGCTCTAAAATAGCAATTAACACCTCATTGAAGAACTACCTTTTCAGAAGTGTAGCCAATAAGTGTATCAATTATCTTCAGCTTGAATATGTGAAAAGGGAAACGGCCTGCTCGTCAGAAGACCTGGTCATTTACAGCGATTTATGGTCCTTGGGTGAAAATCCGGTTGAGCATTTAGAGGGTAAAGAGCTACATTCTATTATCCAGAAGACGATTGACGGCTTATCTCCGGAAACCCGGAAGGTATTTTTATTAAGCCGTTTTGAGAACAAAAGACAAGAAGAAATTGCCGAAATCATGGGAATCACTATTCATACAGTGAAATATCACATGCGAAGTGCACTGGATAAACTGAAGGAAGCAGCAAGATCTTATCTTGCCCTGATTGTAATGTTTATTACGAATATATTTAATTAATATTAAAAAGCAAAGTAATTCACTATACTTCTTCTATTGACAAACTGTCCTGATGATAGCGCAGGTATATGATTTTCAATAGATATTAAGTTTAAGATGGTATGAAAGAAGAATTTGATAAACTGATATATGATTTCCTCTCGGGAAGTATCGCTAAAGAGGACTTACATAAGTTGAACGAATGGATATACTCCGATCCGGAGAATCAGAAATATTTTGAACAGCAGAAACGAATCTGGCTTCTGTCTGCCGAGTATAAAAATGTATCTGTACACGAAGAACAAGCCTATAACAGATTTGCGAAACGAATCCGCAAACATAAGATTGCCGGGACAAGAAAGGTAAGAAAAAACTTATTTGTGAGGTATGCGGGTTACGCAGCGGCAATCATTATATTACTGTTTACCACCCCTCTTATAATTAACAATTTTACAACACCGGATGATTCTTTGATTTCCGAAGTATACGCTCCAAGAAAATCGAAATTAAAAATGAAGCTTCCTGACGGTTCTACCGTGTGGTTAAACGCAGATTCCAGACTTTCTTACTCAGAGAGTTTTGGTCGGAAGAATCGCAATGTCCGACTGGAAGGTGAAGGGTATTTTGAAGTAGAGCATGGAGAGCATCCATTTGTTGTACAAACAGACTCTGCACAGATTAAGGTACTGGGCACCAAGTTTGACATAAAAAATTACAGCGATGAAAATTATGTAAAGGTATCACTCTTAGAGGGTTCCATTGCCCTATCATGCATCAATAAAGAGTTTATAATGAAACCTAATCAAACAATGATAGTTAACAAACTTGACCAAACTTATAAACTGACCGAGAGCGCTGATTATGCAGAACAGTGGATCAACTGCAGAGTTTTTTGGGATGAGGTTCCCATGTCGATCATTTCTAAAGAGTTGGAACGCCAGTTTGATGTGACATTCGCATTTGAATCAGAGCAGCTCAAAAATTTGATTTTCCACGGAAGTTTTATTATAGAAACAAATAACTTGGAGAAAATATTGGATATTATGTCCGAAACAAATAAATTTAGCTACTCAATTGAAAAAGATAAGATATATGTCTATTCATTAAAAAAATAAGAAACGATTAAAGAATCTTCAAAAATAAATATCATGACCGCACAAGAGTTTTTTAAGAACGATCTATTTGCTGAAAACACAGGTGTAGTATTACTGGAAATACGCAAAGGTTACAGTAAAGCCAAATTAGAAATAAAACCTGAACATCTTAATGCAGGTGCCCGCACACAAGGAGGAGCAATCTTCACGTTAGCAGATCTGGCGCTTGCCGCAGCAGCCAACTCGCACGGCACGCTAGCTTTCTCTCTCTCGTCCACTATTACTTTTCTACGCGCCAGCGGGCCCGGAGACACTCTTTATGCCGAAGCACGTGAACGCTATATCGGCCGAAGTACAGGGTACTATCAGGTAGATATAACAAACCAAAACGAAGAGTTGATTGCTACTTTTGAATCTAGCGTGTTCCGGAAAGATCAGAAAGTACCATTTGAAATTCAGGAATAAAAAACAGAGAGAGCTGAAAACGACCAGCAAAGGTGCCTCCTTCAGCTCTCTCTGTTTTTTCTCTATATCTATTTAACGATAGAAGTCAGCGGATGCCGGTTACCAGTCACATTATTCAGGAATGCTTTTGCCGAACCGAAGTTCAGGAATAAATCCAGGCGGACAGGAAGATGGTTCAAGTCATCCGTTACGAAGAAAGTAATCACCTCCTTTTCTTTTCCTTTCTTATCATATTCTACCAATGAGAAGATCAGGCAACGGTAAGTAACTCCATTCTCCGCTTTCACATTTTCTTTTCCACGGTAGATAAGCGTTTGTTCTTCCACTTTACGGCCCGTAGCCATCGGGAACTTGATTTTGTCTCCCACCTTATAATCTGCAGGGTCGTAAGAACGTGCCTGCGCCAAGATGCTTAACATATCGTATATACAACGGCTATCGCTAGCTTCAGATTCATCAAACGCTCCATCCCGATAAGTACGTTTCTGGTTTACGAGGCAAAGACCGTCCTTATAAGAAAACCAAGCCTCATCAACCGTGTAACGTTTTCCCTCTTCAGCACCTTTGCGGAAATAGCGCGGTTCCAGTTTTTCACCGATCACACAAGTCAGCGTATCGCGCATCTTGAAAAAGAAGTCTGCCCGTTTACTGCCCAAAGCAAGCAGATTGATCCGGTAGGCTGGCTGCGAATGATAAGTGGTCACATTCGTTGTCAGACTGGCGAGTCCGGCTTTCACCCAGACAAACTTCCAGTTGAAGTATAAATCATACATTACATGTTCGCCGGATTGAAACGCATCATTCTTCGCTTCACATTGAGCACTGGCAGGGAGGGCGAAGATTCCCGTCAGTAATGCCACCAATCCAATAATAAGGTTACGTCGAACGTCAACGACGGCGGTTCTGATTATTTCGATCCCTATCTTTCTTTTTCTTGTCTTCATCTGGTTTTTGTTTTTTAAGTTCGTCCGGTTTCTGCTTATCCACTGGAGTCGCATGAATATCCCACGGTTGGGTCACATCCCACAACGCTTTATATTCCAATATCGTCGGATAGTAGTAAACAGCCTCCGGCTGGATGCCTTTAGCAAAGTCTCCCGTGTCCCATTCACCATTTCCATTTGTGTCATTGATTAGTCGGGCTGCATATTTTCCCGGATTCAGGAAGTAGAAATCGACCATTCCGTCCTCTTCCACTCTCCGCTTACGGACCACCTTGTCCTGGGCGTCAAGCAATTCGACAAAGGCCAGTGAATCTGCTCCCGTCACATTGAAATGAAGTGTGAAATATTCATCTTCACTACGCACCTTGAATCCTTGTTTTATCTTATCGGTAAACAATCCGTATATTCCGTGGAAGGCAGTCGAGTCTACCGAGAATTCATATTCCAATGTCGGTTCCCAGTCATAATACAGATTAAACTTCTTCAGATTCACTGAATCCTGCTCAAATTCGAATGGTATATCTTTCCAGAGCGTATCTACTTTTTGCCGCAGATGTATGGCAGCAGTGTCGAAGCTGGCTATCGGTTCTTCAAAATTCAAAGAAATAGATCCGTATACATCCATTGACGAAGGGGCACTAACATTCACCGGCAAGAATTTCGTCGGTTCGGGTTCATCCTCTTCCCCTTTCTTTTTCTTCTTTTTCTTTTTGTCCTTATCCGGCTCCTCTTTCTTATATTTCTGCTTCGAAACAAGGTTCAGCGTATCCGTACGGGGCACTAGCTGATTCAAGGTATCCGTATAAAGATAAGTCAGACTCATGGCCAGCGTATCCTGCTTGAAGAGCAGAGAATCTTTCACCCAATAATGGATCGTATCGTTCCGCTGATTCTTCTCGATGACAAAAGCATCCTTTTCATCGAAGTTCAAACCTTTCAAGACAGGCAAAGTGTCCGCCTTACCGGCAAAATAGAAAGTGAACTTTTGAGGAACCAGTCTTTCCGACTTGATAAGATATTGCGAATAGTTGAGCTCTTTAAAAGCACGAAGAATAACATCATCCGGCAAATAATGCATATATTTCTTCTCAACAATCGTGTCGTAAGTCAATGAGTCCACCCAAGCCGTATCCATGCGGATGCGTTCTTCCATGCGGGGGATAATCAACGAATCGTGGAAAGCGATCATCTCACTCTTCTGGTTGAAGGTAAAATTCTGGTCGGCATCCATCAATCCATAGATACGATATTTGCCGGGAGCTACACCACGGATGGAGAAACGTCCACGGCTGTCTGTACGTGCCACACGGTCGAAAGGCAATTTGTTGAAAGCCGAATCGTTCAGGTTGGAATGTAGTCCAACAAGCATACCTTTAATAGGCTCCAGGTTAGAGGCATCGAGCATCGTTCCTGCTACTTCCATCGTATCGATTTCCGTACCGGTAGAGAACGTAAATGCAAAGTTACCCAACGGATTACCTTCATTATTGTCGACAATTGCATCCGAAAAGTCAATCGTATAGGTCGTGTTAGGCTTCAGAGAGTCGAGCAGGTTGACTTGTATTCTCTTGCCGGAAGCCTTGATTTCCGGTTGCTGTATTTGGGGAGGGGAAACAACGACTTTCTCGGTCGCTTTCTCCAGCTTAATAAACTCGTCGAACATCAAAGAGACTTTAGTCCTTTTATTATTCAAAGCCCCCGCCTCCGGAGTACTGCCGATGAAGCGGGGCGGCGTCTCATCGTATGGTCCACCGTCTGGCCGTCCAATACTGGCGCAGGAATATAACATCGCCCCCAGCGTTACTACCGGAAGCACCTTGCGAACTATTTGTTTTATCTTTTGATTCTCAAATTGTAACATGCTGCAAAAATAAGCGTTCTTATTCAATAAACACCACACTTTCTAGCTAATTTATTAAAAAAGGAAAGGGTGACTTAAGGTAATAAACAATATTTGCGACGTTTTTATTTTTTTCCTGCTAATATAATTAGTTTTATTGCCTAAAGAGATTACCTTTGTTGCCTAATCTTTTTTCATTTAACTATAGTTATACGCAAAGATAACTATAGTCTCCCTTGCGTATAACTATAGTCATACGAAAGGGAAACTATAGTCAAACGAAGTAAGAATAACGAATGAAACAAATCCGCGCAGGCAATCGGATAGATAAAAGTGCCGATATAAAACAATTCTGATTATGAGTATACATTACGACCTTTACGACACGCCCGACATTCAGAAGAAAGGCGAAGAACAACCGCTTCATCCCCGTGTTGTTTTCAACGGGACGATCGATCAGGAAGAATTTCTGGATCGTGTTCACAAATTCACCGGAATAAGCCGTAGCCTACTGGTAGGTGCCATGCAGTCTTTCCAAAATGAATTAAGAGATTTGCTTGCAAACGGATGGATTGTAGAACTGGGTAACATCGGATATTTTTCCGTATCTCTACAAGGACCTCCCGTAATGAAAAAGAAAGATGTACATGCACAATCCATCAGCTTGAAAAATATCAATTTCAGGGCAGGCAAACAGTTCAAGAAAGAAGTGAGCCAACAAATGAGACCGGAGCGCGGAGCATCGTTCACCCGCCCTCACGGGAAAGGACGCAGTGAAGAAGAATGTCTGACACTAATCAATAAACATCTCCAACGATTTCCCTGCCTGACCCGTGCAGATTATTGCCGAATGACAGGACATGACAAACAGCGGGCGATCAATGAGTTAAATATCTTTATTGAACGTGGATTATTGATCCGTTATGGAGCGGGTAAACTGATAGTATATGCGAAAAAGACAGAAGAGTAAATAATCGGAAAATGAGATAGCATTATTATAATCTCATTTTCGCACAAAAAGTATGACACATTTTGTTTATTTAATGTAAAGCAGTAACTTTGCGCCCGAATTTAAACGTTGTACAACATATATGAAATATTTGTCTTACATACTAGCTTTATGGGTGTTGTTATTATCAACAGCTCCTTGCTTTTTGAAAGATGAATGTTTATTCCAATGCAAAAATGACACGCAGGAGGAGACATCCACTGATGATGACGGATGTTCCTGCACAGATTGTTGCTGCTCACCTTTCTTACATTGTAACACCTGTACGGGCTGCCCTGCACCCAAACTGTTTCATTCGCCATTTGTCACAATGATTCAGCTCAATGATACCCCCCTTTCGTTTTACAAGGAGAAACTGATTCCGCAGTTCTCATCTTCTATCTGGCAACCACCCAAGATAATGAATCTTTAATCATTTATTTAAGAATATCTCTTCAATGGAGATATAACTATTTATTTAATTCACGACGGCGAAGATTATACTTCACCGTAGGTTTGCTGCGTATTTATTCATACTGTGAATAAGTGTGCAACGGTAAATTATCAATAATAAAAATATGAACATAAGAATTATAACACTAGCAATAGTTACATTGCTGGTGCAAAACGCATGGGCGCAAAACACATTTAAAGCAATCGTTAAAGACGGAAAAAACAAAGAGATATTGATTGGCGTAAACGCTGTTCTTAACAAAACAACCAATGGAGCCAGCTCGGATGAGAACGGAATAATCACTATATCAAACATACCAAACGGAGTGCAACATATTACATTCAGTTATCTAGGGTATGAGTCTGAAACAAAATCATTTTCGTTCCCCCTCTCTTCAACAGCTCCGGTGGAGATTTTCTTAGAGCAAGATGAAGAAATACTGGAAGAAGTAATTATTTCATCGACCAGAGGAACACGAAGCATCCAAAATATACCTACCAGGGTTGAATTCATCTCCAGTGAAGAGCTTGGAGAAAAAGGAAGTATGAAGCCAGGAGATATCCGTATGTTGCTGAACGAAAGTACAGGTATCATTACACAACAAACCTCTGCAACATCAGGAAACGCAGCTATACGCATACAGGGTTTAGACGGCAGATATACGCAGATATTGAAGGACGGATTCCCCGTTTTTGCAGGTGCGGCAAGCGGACTGGGACTATTACAAACTCCTCCCCTCGACTTGAAGCAGGTTGAAATTATCAAAGGCTCTACATCTACCCTATACGGCGGCGGAGCAATAGCCGGATTAATCAACCTCATCTCAAAAACTCCCGAAGAGAAGAGAGACTTAAGCCTGCATCTCAACGGGACATCAGGTAAAGGCTTGGACGTAAGTGGATTTTACGGGCAACGATTCAACAAGGTCGGTACAACAATCTTCGCTTCTTATAATAGGAATTGGGCTTATGACCCTTCGGATACCGGTTTCACGGCAATCCCCCAGTTTGACAGGTATGTCTTTAATCCTAAATTATTCCTCTATTTAACGGAACACACGCAGATAAGCATAGGGCTTAATGCCATGTTCGAGGACCGCTTGGGAGGAGATATTGAATATATAAAAGGAAAAGGAGACGACACCCACTCTTATTTCGAGAAGAATAAGACACAAAGACATTCTACCCAATTAACCTTCGGCCACAGATTTAATGAAAAAGACAGATTGGACTTTAAAAATAGTGTCACTTATTTCAAAAGAAACATAGGCGTACCAAGCTATTCTTTCGAAGGTGTTCAAGTATCTACATTCAGCGAACTATCATACACACATACGAATCAAAAAACAGAATGGGTAGCCGGACTGAATTTGTGGACGGATAAGTTTGATGAAAAGAAACTGACCGATTTTCAACCAAGAGACTATAACCAAACAATACTGGGAACTTTCGTACAGAACAACTGGGAAGCGACAGAATGGCTTAACCTGGAAACAGGATTACGAACGGATTATGTTCCTGATTATGGAACTGCCATACTTCCACGCGTCTCCGCCCACTTCAAGATTACTGACAAATTTTCCTCCCGGCTCGGAGGAGGGTTTGGCTACAAAGCACCTACTATCTTTACAGAAGATAGCGAAAGGCTTCAATACCAGCACGTATTACCGGTCGACAAGGATAAGAATAAACTGGAAAGAAGTTACGGGTTAAACATAGACTTTAATTATGCGACTTCCTTCTGTGACGGCAACATTACATTCAGCATCAACCAATTATTCTTTTATACCTATCTCGACAATCCCCTCCTGCTACAATCAACAACAGACGGTCTGTACAGACTCAACAACATAACCGGCCATACAGATAGCAAAGGCGGAGAAACGAATGTAAAAATCGGATATAAAGATTTCCATCTATATTTAGGATATACATTTACCGATACCGGCACGAAAGAAAACGGTATAAGACAAGAGAATATATTAACTCCCAAACACCGGTTGAACAGCATTTTGATGTATGAGGTAGAGGACAAATGGAAAATTGGTTTAGAGGCATATTACTTTAGTCCGCAGAAATTAGGAGACGGACTGAAAGGGAAACAGTATGTGGTATGCGGCTTTATGATTGAGAAAATATGGGAAATGTTTTCTTTATATGCCAACTTTGAAAACTTCACGGATAGACGCCAAACCCGTTTTGACACGATATACACCGGCAGCATCTCCAATCCCGTATTCAGGGATATTTATGCACCGCTTGACGGTTTCGTCATGAATGCCGGAGTTAAATTAAGATTTTAGGTTACAAAACATTTTCCATAATAATAAGAAGAAATGAGGAATCCTGCACTAAACTTTTTTATTTAGTGCAGGATTCTCTTATATAGTTATAGAAAAAGAATCTATAATATGTACCTATTAGAGTTGTTCTATCTCTTCAGCAGACAATCCTGTAACCTGCATAATAGTATCAACAGGAATATTGAGAGATTTCAACTTACGGGCAGTGATTGTTTTTTCTTTTTCGATACCTTTTTCGATACCTTCCTCAAGCCCTCGTTGTCGTCCTTCTTCAAGTCCAAGCTGGTGTCCTTCTTCATGCCCTTCTAATTTAGCAGTACTCAACACATCATTCTGTATCATTACCGCATCTATATGGCGATCGTATGCCAGCTTTTCAGCCTTATCCATATTATAATAAACCAGTTTCTTACGAGCCTCTTCAAGTCCGGGTGCCTTTGTATCGGGACGTATGCACCCTGTCTTCAGATATTCGATCCATTCTTCCAGAGGAGTAACAGCGACTTTATTAAACTCATTCACACGAATAAGGAAATATTCTGGAAAGATTTCAGCAGGCAACTTACGAACAATAGCTCCCTGTTCTTTGGTAGTAACTTTCAGATGATCGCCCGTGTGTACACCTAAAAATGTATTCTGTCCATGATAAAGGTAATCACTTCCTTGTCCAATGTCGAAATAAAGAATACTGATAGAATATACTTTCTTTACATTAGAGTAGATTTCACCCAAATCGATATGTTCGGTAATAGTCTTAGCTACTCCATACAGGATTCGTTCCAGATAATAGAGTTCACGAGTATTTTGAACTTCGACAAGAATTATTTCATTTTTACTATTGCGGGCTTTAATATCAACACGATTAAATTTATCATCTTCCCGTTGCTGATTACCTTCACTTTCTAAAATTTCAAGAATATGAATTTCCTCACCTAATAATACTGTGAGGAAACCTTCAAGCACGCCAAAGTTAGCCTTATTGCGTAAAAGGCGCTTGATTGCCCAGTCAAAACGAATATATTTGTCTTTCTGTTCCATAAGAATACGTTTTTAGCAAAGGTAAGCATAATATTGGTAAAAGGGATAAATTTCAGCCAAAAGTATTGCGTATATCCACTCACACATGATAATAAAGTATATTTGCACTGACCTTAGTTAATTCAGAGCTATCTATGAAATTATAAAACAAGATTACTTGCTTTATCAATATTTATTGCTACTTTTGTAGCGGTTTCCTTTCATACGTAGAGAGGAACATTTTATTTTTTTACAGAGAACGATTATTTATTGCATTCGAACATAAATTCGGCAAAAATTTACCGCGAATGGCAATAAGTGATGTCAGGTCTCGCGCACACTTCTGTATATAATTTGTTTATATACTCAATGGGCGTGGGACTATCACTTATGTCGCGGAGGGTCTTTGCCGAGCCTATGTTCAACATACAGTGGTAGTTTCCCCACGCTCTCTTTTTTAAACCGCGCACCACAGGGAAATGATGCGACAAACATAACAAAGATATGTACGATGACCTGAAAGAAAACATTATTCTAGTAATGCAGCACCCTATCGCGCGCCGCCCTATCTCCAACTTATCAGGTGAAGAACGAGAAAAAGCATTCGACTTGTTGAACTATCTTTCAACTTTATCCGTTGACGAAAACTATACCTTGTTAGATTACATCCAAATGGCACGTCTTGAATATGCACTTGGAGAACTTGAGTATAAAACAACCAATGATACAGAAAAAGTAATACGACACTTTAGAACCGCCCTCCAACATCTGGAGAAAGGAGGGTTCGACTTAAGTATAAGCAAGTGGACAGAGTTAGTCAGCCTGCGAACCAAAGAAGACACGGAATAATTCAGAATCATAACCCTTACCAGTATATATAGAAGATAGACAACAAAGCGAAAAAGATTGCTTGTGCAAGTAGTCCTTTCGTTCTATCTTCGAAGAGGATGCCTTCCCCACACTTGATACCCCAATATCTTGATCGGCATCCTCTTTTTCTACCTTTCTTCCGAATCTTTCTTTTACATAAAACACCCAATACAGCAGTATTCTACTTATTAACTAATTTATTAACGCACAATTCTTTTTCAGCTTGGTCATGAATTTCGGAAACCATATCTTTGCGTCGTGATCACAAAACAACAATAAAACAGATTAACTAACTATTAAAAGAAGAAAGACTATGGCATTAAAGTATGTTGTCAAGAAAAGAGTTTTCGGTTTTGACAAAACAAAGACTGAAAAGTATGTAGCACAGAATGTAATTACCAATACGGTAAATTTCAGAGACTTATGCAAGGAAGTATCCATGTTCGGTATGATTCCCGAAGGTGCAGTGAAACACGTGATTGACGCACTGATTGATGCGTTGAACACGAACCTCAACAAAGGATTGTCAGTGCAATTAGGTGACTTCGGATGTTTCCGTCCGGGCATGAACTGTAAAAGTCAGAATGAAGAAAAAGATGTAGATGCCGATACCGTTCGACGAGTGAAAATCGTATTTACTCCGGGATATAAATTTAAGGATATGCTGGATAATGTAAGTATTTACAAGACGGAAGGAAACGGCGGCACCTCTTCCGGAAATGGAGGGGGAAATAAACCGGAAAATCCGGACGAAGACGGTAGCGGTGAGGCTCCGGATCCTGCAGCATAACGTATGAATCATATCTATATATGTATTAGTTATACGCAAGTCTACGTATAAACAGCGTATAAGAACTGACTAATATAACAGCCAATTTTTATTAACGTGAGATACAGTTTTCCACCGCGGTGGAAAACTGTATCTCACGTTTTTACTGATTAGAGTAAGTAAAATACTCTATTTTCTAGCTAATTTATTAAAAACTAGCCTTAATTGAATGATTTTTTGACCTTCACTGAATAAAATATTCCCTATCTTTGACTCCCGAAATTCAAACCTAATACAAAAACCCATGAAGAAACAACTACTCTCTTGCTGCTTGGCTGCATTGGGACTGACAGCAATTCAAGCACAAAGCTTCAATGAGTGGAAAGACCCGGAAGTGAATTCCGTAAACCGCTCCGCTATGCACACTAATTACTTTGCTTACGCATCGGCTGATGAAGCTAAAGCCGGCATTAAAGAAAATTCAACGAATTTCATGACCCTGAACGGTCCGTGGAAATTCAACTGGGTAAGACATGCAGATGCACGACCGACCGACTTTTATCAAACTAATTTCAACGACAAAGGTTGGGATGACCTTCAGGTGCCTGGCGTTTGGGAGTTGAACGGTTACGGTGATCCTATCTATGTCAACGTAGGATATGCCTGGAGAAGCCAATTCAAAAACAATCCCCCGCAAGTACCGACAGAAAACAATCATGTAGGCTCTTACCGGAAAGAAATCATCCTTCCTGCTGACTGGAAAGGCAAAGAGATTTTTGCACATTTCGGCTCGGTAACTTCCAACATGTACCTTTGGGTGAACGGACGTTACGTAGGATATAGCGAGGACAGCAAACTGGAAGCCGAGTTCAACCTGACCAACTACCTGAAACCGGGTAAAAACGTGATTGCTTTCCAGGTATTCCGCTGGTGCGACGGCAGTTATCTGGAAGATCAGGACTTCTTCCGCTACTCTGGCGTAGGACGTGACTGCTATCTTTACGCACGTGACAAGAAATACATCCAAGATATTCGCCTCACTCCAGATTTGGATAGCCAATATAAAGACGGTACGCTGAACATAGCCGTTGATCTGAAAGGAAGCGGCACAGTTGCCTTGGACTTGACAGATACTCAAGGTAACAGTGTAGCAACTGCCGACCTGAAAGGCTCTGGCAAATTAAACACTACCCTATCCATCTCCAACCCGGCCAAATGGACTGCCGAAACGCCTAATCTCTACACGCTGACCGCTACACTGAAAAACGGCAACAACGTAGTAGAAGTAATCCCCGTTAAAGTAGGATTCCGCAAGATTGAGCTGAAAGGCGGACAGATACTCGTCAACGGGCAACCGGTACTCTTCAAAGGAGCCGACCGTCACGAAATGGACCCGGACGGCGGTTATGTCGTTTCTCTCGAACGTATGTTGCAGGATATCAAAGTGATGAAAGAATTGAATATCAACGCTGTACGTACTTGTCATTATCCGGACGACAACCGTTGGTATGACCTTTGTGACCAATATGGTCTGTATGTAGTGGCCGAAGCCAACGTAGAATCTCACGGAATGGGTTACGACGATCAGACACTGGCAAAGAACCCGAGTTACGCTAAAGCTCACATGGAGCGTAACCAACGCAATGTACAACGCGGATACAACCATCCGTCCATCATCTTCTGGTCACTGGGCAACGAAGCCGGCATGGGACCGAACTTCGAGGAATGCTACACTTGGATTAAGAACGAAGACAAGACACGTGCCGTACAGTATGAACAAGCAGGAACCAGCGAATTCACCGATATTTTCTGCCCGATGTATTATGACTACGACGCTTGTATCAAATATAGCGAAGGCGACATCCAAAAGCCGTTAATCCAATGCGAATACGCGCACGCAATGGGTAATTCACAGGGAGGATTCAAAGAATACTGGGACATCATCCGCAAATATCCGAAATATCAGGGTGGATTTATCTGGGACTTTGTAGATCAGTCCTGCCACTGGAAAAACAAAGACGGAGTAAATATCTATGGTTATGGCGGTGATTTCAACAAATACGACGCTTCGGACAACAACTTCAACGATAACGGTTTAATCAGCCCCGACCGCGTGCCTAATCCGCATGCTTATGAAGTAGCTTATTTCTATCAGGATATATGGACTACTCCTGCGGATCTTGCCAAAGGTGAAATCAATATCTTCAACGAATATTTCTTCCGCGACCTCTCTGCATATTATATGGAATGGCAATTACTGGCAAACGGGGAAGTAGTGCAAACAGGCATTGTATCCGACCTGAAAGTTGCACCCCAGCAAACTGTGAAAGTGCAAATTCCGTTTGACGTGAAGAATATCTGTCCTTGCAAGGAATTGTTGCTGAATGTGAGCTATAAACTGAAAGCCGCCGAAACGTTGCTGCCGGCAGGAACGACTATCGCTTACGACCAGTTAAGCATCCGCGACTACAAAGCACCGGAACTGAAACTGGAAAATCAACAGGCTTCCAACGTTCCGGTTATCGTGCCCAGTATTTTGGATAACGACCGCAATTACCTGATTGTGAAAGGTGAAAACTTCTCTATGGACTTCAATAAGCACAATGGTTACCTTTGTCGCTACGACGTCAATGGTATGCAAATGATGGAAGACGGCAGCGCATTGACTCCTAACTTCTGGCGTGCACCGACCGACAATGATTTCGGAGCCGGACTGCAACATAAATATGCTGCATGGAAGAATCCGGAGCTGAAGCTGACTTCTCTGAAACATGCTATCGAAAACGATCAGGCAGTGGTTCGTGCTGAATATGATATGAAATCGATAGGTGGAACATTGTCACTGACTTATACTATTAATAATAAAGGTGCAGTGAAGGTTACGCAGAAGATGGTGGCAGACAAGAGCAAGAAGGTTTCTGAAATGTTCCGCTTCGGTATGCAAATGCGTATGCCTGTCAACTTCAACGAGGTAGAGTACTACGGCCGTGGTCCGGGAGAAAACTATGCTGACCGTAACCACGGAGCCATGCTAGGCAAATACCGCCAGACAGTAGAAGAACAATTCTATCCTTACATCCGCCCGCAGGAAACTGGAACCAAAACGGATATCCGCTGGTGGAGACTTCTGAACATTAGTGGTAACGGATTGCAATTCATATCGGATGCTCCTTTCTCTGCTTCTGCCCTGAATTATACCATCGAGTCATTGGATGACGGTGACGGTAAAGATCAACGTCACTCACCGGAAGTAGAAAAGGCAGACTTCACCAATTTCTGTATCGATAAGGCACAAGCAGGGCTTGCTTGTGTGAACAGTTGGGGAGCTATACCACTGGAAAAATACCGTCTTCCTTACCAAGATTATGAGTTAAGTTTTATTATGACTCCTGTATATCATAAAATAAAGTAAAAAACATAGTTAAAAAACACGGTATCAGAGAACAAGAATACCGAATTTAAAGTACTTTTGCAGCCGGAAACTAATTTAACCGAATTAGTTTCCGGCTTTTTCTTCCTTAACCCCCTTAATCTATATGGACGAACAGCACACTGGCAACAAACGCATTAAATTAAAAAACAGATATTTATTAAGTATGAAAAGTAGAATTGTTTTATTTGCATTTTGCGTAGCCCTCTTGTCTAGTTGTGGCAATAAGGGCAATGACACAGGAAAGGCTCCTGAATATGCAGTACAAGAGTTACAAAAAACAACTGCCAATTTAACAACCGCTTATCCGGCTACAATCAAAGGTAAACAAGATGTAGAAATCCGCCCCCAAGTATCGGGCTTCATCACGAAACTGTGTGTAGACGAAGGAGCAACTGTACGTAAGGGACAAGTGTTGTTCATTGTTGACCCGACTCAATATGAAGCAGCCGTACGCACTGCCAAAGCAGCAGTTGCTACAGCCGAAGCAGCAGTGAGCACTCAACAAATGACGTATGACAATAAGAAAGAGTTGAACAAGAAGCAAATTATCAGTGACTATGACCTGGCAATGGCAGAAAACTCTCTGGCACAAACCAAAGCACAGTTGGCACAGGCAAAAGCACAACTGACCACTGCTCAACAGAACTTGTCATTCACACAAGTTAAAAGCCCGTCAGATGGTGTTATCAACGATATTCCTTATCGTATAGGGGCACTAGTAAGCCCTTCTATCGCTACACCGATGACTACCGTATCCGAAATTGACGAAGTATACGTATACTTCTCAATGACAGAAAAGGAATTGCTGGCAATGACCAAGTCCGGTAGCACAATCAAAGAAGAAATCAGCAAGATACCGACTATCAAACTGCAACTAATCGACGGTTCCACATACGATGTAGATGGAAAAGTAGACGCTATCACAGGCGTTATCGACCAATCTACCGGTTCGGTAAGCATTCGTGCTATCTTCCCGAATAAGGAACATGTATTGCGTAGTGGAGGCACGGCAAACGCTCTGATTCCTTATACCATGGAGAATGTAATCACTATACCGCAGTCTGCAACAGTAGAAATCCAGGATAAGAAGTTCGTTTATGTTCTGCAACCGGACAACACAGTGAAATATACAGAAATCAAAATCTTTAATCTGGATAACGGGAAAGAGTACTTGGTTACTTCCGGTTTGAATTCAGGAGATAAAATTGTAATCGAAGGAGTACAAAACCTGAAAGATGGCCAGAAGGTTCAACCTATCACACCAGCGCAGAAAGAAGCAAACTATCAACAACATTTGAAAGACCAACGCGACGGTAATTTAGCCACAGCCTTCAACTAATAATCAGATAATCATATGAAATTAGATAGATTTATTAACCGTCCGGTACTATCAACCGTTATTTCTATCCTGATAGTCATCCTGGGGGCTATCGGATTGGCGACACTGCCTATCACGCAGTATCCGGACATCGCGCCTCCTACCGTTTCGGTAAGAGCCACCTATACGGGAGCCAGTGCATCGACCGTATTGAATTCCGTGATTGCTCCATTGGAGGAACAGATCAACGGTGTAGAAAACATGATGTATATGACCTCAACTGCGTCAAACACAGGTTCCGGTGAGATATCCATATATTTTAAACAAGGAACAGACCCGGACATGGCCGCTGTCAATGTACAAAACCGTGTCTCTATGGCACAAGGTCTGTTGCCTGCCGAAGTAACTAAAGTCGGTGTAACCACTCAAAAACGCCAGACTTCCATGCTGGTAGTATTCTCTCTATATGACGAGACAGATACATATAGCGAATCATTTATTGAAAACTATGCTAAAATCAACCTAATCCCACAAGTACAACGTGTTCAAGGTGTAGGTGATGCTAACGTTTTGGGTCAGGATTATTCTATGCGTATCTGGTTACGACCGGACGTCATGGCACAATACAAGCTCGTACCTAGTGATGTTTCCACTGCTCTGGCAGAACAAAATGTCGAAGCAGCTCCAGGACAGTTCGGTGAACGAAGTAACCAAACTTTCCAATATACTATCCGCTATAAAGGACGTTTGCAACAGCCTGAAGAGTTTGAAAATATCGTTATCAAATCTCTTCCTGACGGTGAAGTACTCCGTCTGAAAGATATAGCAGAAATTCAGCTGGACCGTTTGGGATATAACTTTACCAACCGGGTAGACGGCCACAAATCTGTGACTTGTATCGTATACCAGATGGCAGGAACCAATGCGACACAGACCATCAGTGATATTGAAGCATTGTTGGATGGGTCAGGATTATTCTATGCGTATCTGGTTACGACCGGACGTCATGGCACAATACAAGCTCGTACCTAGTGATGTTTCCACTGCTCTGGCAGAACAAAATGTCGAAGCAGCTCCAGGACAGTTCGGTGAACGAAGTAACCAAACTTTCCAATATACTATCCGCTATAAAGGACGTTTGCAACAGCCTGAAGAGTTTGAAAATATCGTTATCAAATCTCTTCCTGACGGTGAAGTACTCCGTCTGAAAGATATAGCAGAAATTCAGCTGGACCGTTTGGGATATAACTTTACCAACCGGGTAGACGGCCACAAATCTGTGACTTGTATCGTATACCAGATGGCAGGAACCAATGCGACACAGACCATCAGTGATATTGAAGCATTGTTGGATGAAGCATCAAAAACGTTACCTACCGGATTGAAACTGAACATCTCCATGAATGCCAACGACTTCCTCTTCGCTTCTATCCATGAAGTATTGAAGACGTTGATCGAAGCATTTATCCTGGTGTTTATCGTAGTGTATATCTTCTTGCAGGATTTACGTTCGACATTGATTCCGACTATCGCCATTCCGGTAGCTCTGATCGGTACTTTCTTCATCCTGTCCCTGGTAGGATTCAGTTTGAACTTGTTGACGTTATGTGCGCTCGTGCTTGCTATTGCGATTGTGGTCGACGATGCGATTGTGGTCGTCGAGGGTGTGCATGCCAAGCTTGACCAAGGTTATACATCTGCCCGTCTGGCTTCTATCGATGCCATGAATGAATTGGGTGGTGCTATCGTATCTATTACGTTGGTCATGATGGCTGTATTCGTTCCGGTAAGTTTCATGGGAGGTACAGCAGGAACATTCTATCGTCAGTTCGGTATGACTATGGCTATCGCTATCGGTCTGTCTGCATTGAACGCATTGACTTTGAGTCCGGCTTTGTGCGCCGTTCTTCTGAAACCTCACAAAAAAGAAGATGGAACAACGGAAGACTCCACATTGAAAGAACGTATGAAAGTAGCCTATACGGCAGCCCATACAACTATGATCAACAGATATACCGAAGCTATCGGGAAGATGTTGCATCCGGGAATTACACTTACTTTCACGCTTATTGCCATTCTCGGCATGATCTTTGGTTTGTTCAGCATCAATCCGATAGTTACTGCTATTTTCGTAGTGCTTAGTATTCTGGCACTGATTGGAATGAGTACGAAGAAGTTTAAAAACAGATTCAACGATACATACGAATCAATCCTGAAACGTTATAAGAAACGAGTACTGTTCTTTATCCAGAAGAAATGGTTGTCTATGGGATTAGTTGTCGCTTCCATTGCGATACTTGTATTCTTCATGAACACCACCCCGACAGGTATGGTACCTAATGAAGATACCGGAACACTGATGGGAGCAGTAACATTACCTCCGGGTACTTCTCAAGACCGTTCCGAAGAGATTTTGGCACGTGTAGACAGTCTGATCGCTTCCGATCCTGCGGTATTGTCACGTACAATGATTTCCGGATTCAGCTTTATCGGTGGTCAGGGACCTTCCTATGGTTCTTTCATTATCAAACTGAAAGACTGGGACGAACGTTCCATGATACAGAATTCAGACGTTGTGGTCGGCTCCTTATATATGCGTGCACAGAAGATTATCAAAGAAGCACAAGTATTGTTCTTCGCTCCTCCTATGATCCCGGGTTACTCGGCATCTACGGATATTGAAGTGAATATGCAGGATAAGACCGGTGGTGATCTGAACAAATTCTTCGATGTGGTTAATGATTATACGGCAGCATTGGAAGCACGTCCGGAAATTAATTCAGCAAAGACTTCCTTCAACCCGAATTTCCCGCAATACATGATTGACATTGATGCGGCAGCTTGTAAAAAAGCTGGCATCAGCCCGAGCGATATCCTCACTACTATGCAAGGATATTACGGAGGTTTGTACGCATCCAACTTCAATCGTTTCGGTAAGATGTATCGTGTTATGATTCAGTCAGATCCGTTATCACGCAAAAACCTGGAATCTTTAAAAAATATCAAGGTGCGTAATAGTGCAGGCGAGATGGCCCCGATTGCCCAGTTCATTTCTGTGGAGAAAGTATATGGTCCGGATATTATTAGTCGTTTCAACCTTTATACCTCTATGAAAGTAATGGTAGCTCCGGCAAGTGGTTATACATCCGGTCAGGCATTGACGGCTCTTGCCGAAGTTGCTCAAGAAAACCTGCCTACCGGTTATACGTATGAACTAGGAGGTATGGCGCGTGAAGAGGCTCAAAGTAGCGGAAGTGCTACCGGACTGATTTTTGTACTCTGTTTTGTATTCGTTTACTTATTGTTGAGTGCACAGTACGAAAGTTACATTCTTCCATTGGCCGTATTATTATCCATTCCGTTCGGTCTGTTAGGCAGTTTCCTGTTTGTGAATGGTGTAAGTGCTATCGGTAATATTTCGGCATTGAAGATGATTCTGAGTACGATGTCAAACAATATCTATATGCAGATCGCGTTAATCATGTTGATGGGTCTGTTGGCGAAGAATGCCATCTTGATCGTAGAGTTCGCCCTAGATCGTCGCAAGATGGGTATGAGTATCACTTGGGCAGCTGTATTGGGTGCCGGTGCTCGTCTCCGCCCGATTCTGATGACATCATTGGCGATGGTAGTCGGTTTGCTTCCGTTGATGTTTGCCTTCGGTGTAGGTGCCCACGGTAACCGTACACTAGGTACTGCCTCTATCGGTGGTATGTTAATCGGTATGATTTGCCAAATTTTCATCGTTCCTGCCTTGTTTGTTATCTTCCAGTATCTGCAAGAGAAAGTTAAACCGATGGAATGGGAAGATATTGACAATGCAGATGCCGTAACAGAGATTGAACAATACGCTAAATAATGAAATTCGATATGAAGAAACAGATTCTATATATGTTGTGCGCAACTGCTCTCTTGAGCAGCTGCCACATCTATAAGTCGTATGACAGACCCGAAGATATCACTACTTCCGGCCTGTATCGCGATCCGGTAGCGGATAATGATACACTGGCTTCGGATACAGCTAACTTCGGAAATCTGCCGTGGAGAGAAGTCTTCACCGACCCGCAACTCCAGTCACTCATCGAAGCAGGACTGAAACAAAATACGGACCTCTTGTCTGCTGCACAGAATGTGAAAGCGGCAGAAGCATCCCTGATGTCGGCACGTTTGGCTTATGCTCCGTCACTGGGATTGTCTCCGCAAGGAACGATTAGCAGCTTCGACAAGAACGCAGCTACAAAAACTTATTCATTACCTGTCACAGCTAGTTGGCAAATTGATTTGTTTGGTCAGCTACTGAATGCTAAACGGAGTGCCCAGGTTACTCTGAAGCAAACTAAGGCTTACCGCCAGGCAGTACAGACACAGGTTATCTCTAACGTCGCCAATATGTATTATACATTAATGATGTTGGACCGCCAGTTGGAAATAACCAAGGCTACAGCAGAAATTCTGAAAAAGAATGCAGAAACGATGGAAGCCATGAAAGATGCGGCCATGTATAGCATCAATTCAGCTGGTGTAGAACAAAGTAAAGCCGCTTACGCACAGGTACTTGCCAGTATTCCTGATATCGAGCAGAGTATCCGCGAAACGGAAAATGCACTGTCTACTCTTTTGGGAGAGGCTCCCCATGCCATCAAGCGTGGTGAATTGGAAGCACAAGTACTTCCAACCGAACTTTCCGCCGGTGTGCCTATTCAGCTATTATCCAATCGTCCGGACGTAAAAGCAGCCGAAATGTCATTGGCTAGTTGCTATTATAATACCAACTCGGCTCGTGCCGCTTTCTATCCGCAAATCACACTTAGCGGTTCAGCAGGATGGACAAATAATTCAGGAGCCGGAATCGTTAATCCCGGCAAATTGTTGGCCTCTGTTGTCGGTTCACTGACACAGCCATTGTTCTACCGCGGACAGAACATCGCTCGCCTGAAAGCTGCTAAAGCGCAGGAAGAACAAGCGAAATTATCTTTCCAACAAGCCTTATTGAATGCTGGTAGTGAGGTTAGCAATGCGCTAAGTTTATACCAAAAGACCAGTGAAAAGGTAGAATCTCGCCAAATGCAGGTAGAATCTGCTAAAAAAGCTTCGGAAGATACAAAAGAATTGTTTAACTTAGGGACTTCAACTTATCTGGAAGTACTGTCGGCACAGCAATCTTATCTGAGCGCGCAAATCTCACAGGTTTCCGATTGCTTCGATCAGATGCAGGCCGTAGTCAGCCTTTACCAGGCTCTAGGTGGTGGAAGAGAAGAATAACTTTAAACATATACTATTATGATTAGTCCGTTAGCTTACGTAGATCCCGAAGCAAAGCTGGGCAAGAATGTAACTGTTCTGCCTTTTGCCTACATTGAAAAGAATGTAGAGATCGGAGATGACTGCGTCATCATGTCCTACGCTAGTATCTTGCAAGGTACTAAAATGGGAAAAGGAAATAAGGTACATCAGAATGCCGTCCTCGGAGCGGAACCGCAAGATTTCCACTACACAGGAGAAGAAAGTAACCTGATTATCGGAGATAACAACGATATTCGTGAGAATGTGGTAATCAGCCGCGCTACATTTGCCGGCAATGCTACCAAAATCGGAAATGGAAACTACCTGATGGATAAGGTGCATCTTTGCCATGATGTACAAATCAGCAATAATTGTGTAGTAGGTATAGGTACTACCATTGCAGGAGAGTGTATGCTGGATGACTGCGCTATTCTAAGTGGCAATGTTACCCTACACCAATACTGTCATATAGGTAGCTGGACACTGGTACAAAGTGGATGCCGTATATCTAAGGATGTACCTCCATACGTTATCATGTCAGGAAATCCGGTGGCATATCACGGTGTAAATGCTGTGGTTCTCTCGCAACATCGCAATACATCGGAAAGAGTCCTCCGTCACATCGCCAACGCATACCGTTTGATTTATCAGGGTAATTTTAGCGTTCAGGATGCTGTACAGAAGATCATCGATCAGGTTCCTATGAGTGAGGAGATCGAGAATATTGTAAATTTCGTGAAGAACTCGGAAAGAGGCATTGTGAAATAAACAAAGTGACTTCATATAAAGAAGGTTGATACTTTTTCAAGTATCAACCTTCTTTTTTTATCTTCAAATTCAGAGATTCAATTCATTATTCAAACTCCAATGTTCCGAAGAAATCGGGGCGGTGGAAATCCGGCTGTTCAATCTGTATCGGATTCCATGAAAGGAAATGAGGGGTTTGCAATTCATCGCCACACTTATAGAAATTAGCTTTTATCTCCTTTCCATCGAGCGAATCAATCTGGTGCTTAAAGAACACAGAATACGGAATAATAAGAGCCACTTCCCAGTCGGTTTCACCGATGCGTTCAGCAAAAGGCTGATTACCCAAACTAGACCAGCGTTGTACGTGAGCAGTCACTTCTTTCGGTGCATGTTCCCGGTTGTTACGGACAGGACCGGCACCCACCAAGATTGTTCCGATGCAATTGCATTCTATATTATAATAGATCCCGTCGCCTGCAGGTATGGAAAAGAATTCCACGCAGGAGTCAGTCCATACAGAACCGTTATCTTCTCCATACTTGGCACGTACACTCTCCTCTTTCACTTTAAAATGTAGCAAGATCGAGTTCTGTGTGTGAGCAATTCGAAAATTCACTTTAGGTTTGTAAGGATATTCAGCCCAATTGACACACTGGATCGGCTGAAAATCTATTTTTTCTTCATCGAATAGTTTAGGAAGCGAACAAGCCTCCACGTTAGCCGCACTAATTTTCTTTACTTTCATATATCTTTCGTTTGAATGATACAAATATAGTTACTTTCTTTGGTTTACACCTTATTTCTATGTTATTTTTAAATTGCAAATTATTATATTAAAAAATAATATTTAGTTAAATATTGCTCAACTATTATATAATGAGATATTTTTTCATATATTTGCCATCACTTAACCGATTAAATAGATACTGTTTATGAAAACATCCCTTAAAGACATAGCAGAAACCTTAAAATTATCCAAGACAACAATCTCTTGGGTACTTTCTGGTAAGGGGGATGAAAAAGGTATTAGTCTTGCTACACAAGAAAAAGTCTTTCAATGCGCCAAACAGTTGAATTACCAGCCTAATTTATTAGCCAGAAGCCTAAATACGGGTATATCAGGCACAATCGGATTAATCATACCGGATATTACAGACTCTTTTTACTCCAAAGTTGCCCGTTCTATAGAAAAGGAAGCGGAAACACAAGGCTATTCATTAATGATTTGTAGCTCTGAATCTGAAATAGAAAGAGAAAACAGAATGATCCGGTTATTCAAAGCGAAACAGGTGGATGGAATTATAGTAGCCCCCACAAAAGTTTCTAAAATTGAAATACAGAATCTAGTCAAAGAAGGCTATCCATTAGTCTTATTTGACCGCTACTTTCCTGAGATGCAGACAAACTACATCATTATTGACAATGAAGGCAGTAGCTACGAGTTAGTAAAGAAAATGATCGATAACGGTTCATCTAAAATAGCTATTATTACCACGAATCCTCATCTCCGCACAATGAATATGAGACGAGAAGGGTATGCAAGAGCTTTAATTGAAGCCAACCTACCCGTTGATCCTGATCTATATGGAGAGGTGACCTTTGTTGATTATGAGAAGAATGTTTTCAAGACTCTTGATCAAATATTCAGCAAAGTACCTGATGTAGATGGGTTCTTCTTCACAACCCATATTTTGGCTCTGGAAGCATTCCGTTACTTTTATGAAAAAGGAATCAATATAAATAAAGGATATGAATTGGCTTGTATTCATGGAGTATCAGCATTCCGTGTCTTAGCACCTAATATGAACATCGCAAGAATGCCAATAGAAGAGATCGGTAAGAATGCCGTAAGGATTCTACTTGGCGATATCAAATATCGCTTGGAAAATTCGACCGAAAAAAGAGAAGTAGAAACACTTGTCCTGCCATGTTCATTACCCTAGTCATGATTTTACATTTTTTCTTCAATCACTTAACCGGTTTAGTGAAAATAAATAATGATATCAAATTAACAAATGTAACAATAAAGAAAATAGCCCTCTAATTATTAACATAAAGATACAGAATTATGAAGTTCCAAATTAAAAATGAAAAATACATGCTGGCTCTATTAGGACTTCTAGTATGGGCATGCAGCAGTAACAACATTGATATTGAAAATATGCGATGTGAATATCAAATTTCTCCAATTGGCATTGATTCACCAGCACCGCGTTTTACTTGGAATTACACAACCAATAATGAAGATGCAACAGAGTTTTCTCAAGACAGCTATCAGCTATATATCGCCACCCGGGAACAAGATTTGAGAAACTCATCCGATAATAGCTGGCAATCTGACACTATTTACTCTGACACTCCTCATGCGACCTATCAAGGATCAGAAAAATTGAAATCCAGAACTCGTTATTACTGGCAAGTAATAGCATGGGATAAAACAAAGGAACATAAGATTATCTCTCCTATATCCAGTTTTGAAACAGCTCAACTCAACCAAAGTGACTGGACAGGAGTATGGATTACTGATAATCATGATAAAGATTATACGCCAGCGCCCATGTTGCGCAAGTCGTTTATCGCTCAAGATGATATACAACAAGCAAGATTATATGTAAGTGCCGCTGCATATTATAAAATGACATTAAATGGTAAATCAATAACATCATCACATCTCAATCCGGGTTTTACTCATTATGATAAAAGAAATCTGTATAACACATACGACGTCACTTCACAACTGCTCAAAGGAGAGAACGTACTATCTGCAATACTTGGGAACGGATTCTACAACGAATCGGCCCCTGTAGCAACATGGAGCTATGAGCAAGCCCGCTGGCGTAACCGCCCAAGAATGATCTGCGAAATGGAGATATTATATAAAAATGGAGAAAAGCAAACCATCCATTCAGATTCTACTTGGAAAACGAGTACCGGTCCTTATATACAAAACAATATTTATAGTGGTGATACCTATGATGCATGTCTTGCAATTGCTGGATGGGACAAACCGGGTTTTGATGACTCTAAATGGACAAATGCAATTCAGGTGGCTGCCCCTTCTCCCCTACTAGTATCACAAAACATGCCTGCTATTGAAACGGAACAATTTATCACTCCAATCAATATGCGTTCTTTTGGTGATACAGTCTATGTATACGATTTTGGAGTTAATATGTCAGGGGGCTGTACTCTTTCTATCAATGGCAAGAAAGGCACTAAAGTCAGTATGCAACACGGCGAATTGCTAAAAGATAACGGACGCTTGGAAATGCGCAACTTAGATATTTACTACAAACCATTACCTGGCCTCGCTTTTCAAACAGACACTTATATATTGGACGGAAAACAAGGTACATTCACTCCAGATTTTACATATCATGGATTTCAATATGTAGAAGTTCGTTCAGATCGTCCTGTAAAACTTACTAAAGAGAGCTTAACCGCTCAATTCATACATACGGCTGTTCCTCCTGTTGGTAAATTCAGTTGTTCAAATGAACTATTAAATAAAATATGGAAAGCTGCTAATCAATCATATTTATCAAATCTGATGAGTATCCCGACTGACTGTCCCCAACGAGAGAAAAATGGATGGACTGCCGATGCACACATAACAATGGATTTAGGATTATTAAACTTCGATGGTATTACTTTCTATGAAAAATGGCTGGATGATATGATTGATAATCAAAATGAAGAAGGACGTATATCGGGAATCATTCCTAGTTCCGGATGGGGCTATGATGACTGGATAGGTCCTGTATGGGATGCTGCCATGTTTATCGTGCCAATGGCAATTTACCACTACTATGGAGATACAAGAAGCATCGAAAAACTATGGCCTGTATGCACCAAATACCTTGCCTACCTCGCAGGACGCGAGGACGCGGAAGGAACCGTAACTTACGGAATTGGTGACTGGGTATTCCATAAAACACAAACCCCTACAGAATTCACCACTACCTGCTATTATTATTTAGACAATCTGTATATGGCTAAATTTGCAGAACTCATTGGAAAAGATGGTAGTAGTTATGCTAAGAAAGCAGAAGAATTGAAATTGCTTATCAATCACAAATACTTCGACACATCCAAAGCTATTTATGCCAATGGTTCGCAAGCAGCACAAGGAGTTGCCTTATACCTTGGAATCGTTCCTAAAGAATACGAACAGCAGGTTGCAGATAATCTTTCTACGATGATAAAAGCCAATAAAAACCTGCTCGATTTTGGAGTTTTAGGCAGTAAAACAGTCCTGCGGATGCTTTCCAAATATGGATATGCTGACTTGGCATATCAGATGGCCGCACAAGAAGAAGCTCCATCTTGGGGCAATTGGATAAAACAAGGTTTCACTACACTAGCAGAAACATGGATACTTTCACCTGAATTTAGAGATGCCTCCGTAAATCACATGTTTCTTGGAGACATTAATGCATGGATGTACAATATATTGGCAGGCATTAATTATGATGAACAGAAACCCGGATTCAAACATATTCTTATCCAACCTCATTTCGTAAAAGGTCTTGACTGGGTAAAAGCAGAATATAAATCTGTAAACGGAATCATTCGTTCTGAATGGGAACGTAAAGGAGAACAAGTGATTCTCAAAGTCACGATCCCAGTCAATACGAATGCAACAGTAGAATATAATGGTAAAAAGATAGATTTAAGGTCAGGAAAACATCAACTCACATTTTAATTGAAACAAAAGAAAGGAGGTTTAATAGAAGTATATAAAGAAGCAAAAATGAGACCGTTATGTAATACTATAAAAATATAACACTAGTTACTTTGTCACACCATCAATCAAATCTATTAACAATGAATAAAATCAGTACACTGCTATTTTTGATATTTCTCACTTGTACAAGTGGTGTTTTTGCCGATTCCGGTAGTTCCATCTCCTTAAATGGAACATGGGAACTCTCTTATTGGATGCAACCTGAAGAACCTATAACTTCGCCCAAGGACATGCAACTAGCTGAAGTGAAACATCTATCAGCCCAAGTCCCCGGTAATGTAGAACTAGACCTAATGGCTGCCAACTTAATTAAAGATCCGATGATTGGCAGTAATGTAAATGAATTACGCAAATGGGAAGGCTATCAATGGTGTTATTCCAAATCATTCGTAGCGCCACAACTAAAACCAGGACAACAATATCAACTCTTCTTTGCCGGAATAGACTGTCTGGCCGATATATGGCTGAATGGAAAGCACATTGGCAAAGCAGAAAATATGATGATTGAACATGCTTTTGATGTAACTAAAGAAATAAAAGCAGGAGAAAGCAATCAACTCCAAGTGATACTCCGTTCATCTGTTATTGAAGGACAAAAACATCTGTTAGGGACATTCAGTATTGGAAACTTCCCGTCTGAAGAATCCGTATTCATCAGAAAAGCTCCGCACACCTATGGATGGGACATTCTGCCACGATTAGTCAGTGCAGGTTTGTGGAGAGATGTAGAATTACGCGTATTGAATCCGGCACGTCTCACAGATGTTCACTATATGGTCGCCAATGTAGACACTGCTACCAGAAATGTACGTTTGTATACTGATGTACAAGTAAAACTACCTTTCGAAAAGTTCGACAAAGTGAAAGCCGTATATACATTAAGTCGCCATGGGAAAGAAATATATAAAGGAAGCTCTGTTGTCGTTTCCCCAGCATTCCGATATATAATGGAAATCAAGAATGCTGATTTATGGTGGCCAAGAGGATATGGAGAACCGGCTTTATATGATGCAAAAGTAGAGTTAGTAGATTCTGACGGCACTATTTTATCAACAGATAATAAACGGGTAGGCCTCCGCACGATTCAACTAGACATTACAGACATCAACCTCCCACCGGATCATCCGGGTAAATTCTGTTTCATAGTCAATGGAGAACCTATTTTTATTCACGGAACCAATTGGGTACCCATGGATGCACTCCATAGCCGGGATCATTCTTTCGTAGACGAATCTATCCGCATGGCTGTAGAATTAAACTGCAATATGATACGTTGTTGGGGTGGCAACGTGTATGAAGATCATCATTTCTTTAATTTATGCGATGAAAACGGCATTATGGTATGGCAGGATTTTACGATGGGATGCACTTTCTATCCTCAACGCAGCTCATTTACACAAGCATTGGAAGAAGAGGCCATTTCCGTTGTATGCAAGTTACGCAATCATCCATCACTCGTTTTATGGTCAGGAAATAATGAAGACGATTGTGCACTGCGCTGGTCTTTGCAACCATTTAATATTAATCCAAATCAGGATGTAGTAAGCCGCAAGGTCCTTCCGGCAGTTATTTATGAGTTTGACCCTACTCGCCCTTATCTTCCCAGCTCTCCTTACTACAGCCAAGCGGTATATGAAAGAGGAAGTGCTGACCAATATTTACCCGAAAACCATTTATGGGGTCCCAGAGGATATTACAAAGACAAATTCTATACGGATGCTACCTGCTGCTTTGTCAGTGAAATCGGCTATCACGGCTGCCCTAATTTAGAAAGTCTCCAGAAAATGATGACGAAAGATGCCGTATATCCCTGGACAAAAAATCATGAATGGAATGATGAATGGGTTACCAAATCTGTTCGTAGATTCCCAGAATGGGGAAAGACATTCGATCGCAATAATCTTATGATTAATCAGGTACGTTTACTTTTTGGTGAAGTTCCCTCCAAACTGGATGATTTTATATTCGCTTCTCAATCCGTACAGGCAGAAGCTATGAAATATTTCATAGAAATGTGGCGTGGAAAGAAGTTTGACGACAAGACTGGTATTGTCTGGTGGAACCTGCGGGATGGATGGCCAGTGATCTCTGATGCGATTGTTGACTACTACAATTCAAAGAAGATGGCATATTATTTCATCAAGAATGTTCAACAGGATGTTTGTGTACTAATCAATGATGCAGAAGGCGGAAATTACCCACTGATAGGAACGAATGACACACGCAACGTACAAAGTGGTAATGTAACGGTAACAGATGCATCCTCGGGACGTAAAATCTATGAGAGCACTTTCCGTATTCCAGCCAATCAAAAGGTCAGAATAGCCTCACTACCGGAAGAAAGCGGTCAAGGAATCTATCTGATCCAATACCAGATCGGTAATCAGAAATTCATGAATCATTACCTATACGGCAAGGCACCTTTCAACTTGAAAGAATACAAGCGGCTGTTACAAAAAACCGGATTATACGCTAAAAAATAATAGTTATGAAAGAGAACTTGTTAGGAATTGACGTAGGAGGCACCAAATGCGCCATCATCTACGGTATCAAAGAAAACGACGAGCTACATATCATCGACAAAAAGAAATTTGATACGACCACAGTCGACGAAACAATAGACAGAATTCTCTGTGAAACCGAAAAGATGATGAACCTCCACCAGCTAACCCCTACTAACACAAAAGCGATTGGAATCTGTTGCGGAGGTCCTCTCAACAGTGAAACAGGCATCGTGATGTCTCCCCCTAACCTACCGGGATGGGACAACATCCCCATTGTGGCAATGGTGGAAAAAAAGACGGGCATTAAAACCAGTCTACACAATGATGCCAATGCCTGTGCTTTAGCCGAATGGAAGTTCGGAGCAGGAAAAGGAACTAAGAATATGGTCTTTCTCACATTCGGTACGGGACTGGGAGCAGGATTAATATTAAATGGCAAACTGTATACGGGCACCAATGACAATGCCGGAGAACTGGGACATATCCGCCTGTCGGATTTCGGTCCGATAGGTTACGGTAAAAAGGGCTCTTTTGAGGGATTTGCCAGCGGTGGAGGTATTGCTCAACTCTCCAAAATGTATGTGATGGAGAAATTGCAGACCGGACAGAAAGTTGAATGGTGTACCTTACAGGAACTAGATCAGCTTACTGCCCGAAAAGTGGCTGAAGAAGCTGCCAAAGGTGATAAATTAGCCCAAAGCATATATGAGACGTCTGCTATTTATCTGGGAAAAGGATTATCCATGGTGATCGATATCTTGAATCCGGAAGTCATTGTGATAGGTGGCATCTATACCCGGAATAAAAATATGATGGAACCCATCATGCAAAAGATAATCGATCAGGAAGCATTATCCTGTGCAAACAGAGTATGTAAAGTGAAACCAGCCGCCTTGGGAGAGCAGATAGGAGATTATGCAGCTCTTTCTGTAGCCGCTAACTTAACCGATTAACTATTATGAAAGAGCTTATTGAAACAACACTGGAAGAGGCTCGGCAAACGTTGGAGAGCTTTCTTGAGGAAACAACAACAGTCGGGATTATTTCACAGGCAGCCTCTACCTGCGCCGAAGCATTAAAAGCCGGAAATAAGATTATCAGCTGTGGTAATGGAGGTTCTTTATGTGACGCCACCCACTTTGCAGAAGAACTAACCGGACGTTACCGCAACAACCGCATCCCGCTACCGGCAATTGCAATCAATGACCCGGCTTACATGACCTGTGTGGGAAATGATTTTTCGTTCAACGAGATCTTCTCCCGCTATGTAGAAGCTATGGGATGTAAGGGAGATGTATTATTGGCCATCAGCACAAGCGGACATTCCGAGAACATACTGAAAGCTGCCGTACAAGCACACAACAATGGAATGAAAGTGATAGCGCTGACTTCAAAAGGAGAGAATGAACTGTCACGACTGGCAGACATTGCAGTCTGCGCGCCACGAGCAGCACATTCCGACAGAATACAAGAAATTCACATCAAAGTTATCCACATTCTGATTCAGGCAATTGAGGCAGAATTAGGCTTTGAATAATAACCTACTAAATTTAATCAATATGGCAATGAAAATGACACATATCAGTAAAACTCTATTGAGTATTGTTTGCACACTTTGGGGAATGTCCGCCTGCTCGGATGATTATAACAAATATGACGATTGCCCGGCTTGCAACTATTATCCTGTTGCAGTAGGGAATTCAACAGGAACTCCGGTTCATGCTATCGGTGTCGAGATGGATCCACACTTCTTCTCACAAAACATCACCCGCAATGATGGTTCAAAGGCTGAAGATTGGGAAAATATAGTTGTACAACGGGTAAAGAAAATGAAAGTACAACAATTCCGAATCATGATGCAGCCACAATGGTGGGAACCCTCCAATGACAACAACGATCCTAATGTCGCGGATATGAGCAAATTCACTTTTGATTCGGAAGAAATGCAATCTGTATACAAAGTATTGGATCTGGCCCAGGAGAATAATATCGGAGTGACATTAGTCGTATGGGGAGCCATTACCAATATCGACTTACTATCAGGCATTAACAATGGTCAAAAGCATTTCTTGTGTGATGCACGAAGTTATAACGTTAATCCGGGTTGGATTGCCGGTATAGATAACTATGAAGAATTTGCTGAAAACTTCTCCACAATGGTGAAATACCTGATTGAAGAAAAGCATTATACCTGTATCAATCAAATTACTCCATTCAATGAACCTGACAGTCATATAGCAGGTTACGGCCGCATCATGTGGCAAGGTGATTTTGAAACCATGGGTTGGCAGGACACCTACGCCCCCATGGTGAAAGCACTGGATGCCAAGTTTAAAGCAGATGGAATACGCAGTAAGGTACACTTCAACCTTTCTGACAATACAGACGGTACACCCGGATATATCGCTGCCTGTGTTTCCGCTTTCACAAACGATGAAGCCGACCTGTATAACTCTCATGTATACAAGTTTGACTACAACACCCCTAATTCGACTCTCGTAAATTGGGAACGTCAAAATATAGCTTCTGCAGGAGGTAAAAGACATTTTGTTGGAGAATTCGGTTTCCCTGGATACGGAAGCGCCCGTCAATATGGTATAGACACATATACGCGAGGGGTACAGCTAATCCGCGTTGCTCTGAACTATCTGAATGCCGGTGCTTGCGGAGTAAGCTACTGGAGTCTGATCGATCAATATTATAACCGTAATGCCTCCTATTCGGAAATGCAGCAACTCGGTTTATGGAAATATCTAAAATCCGCTTATACCGAAGACCCAGATGTATATGCCAAAATCAAGGAAGACTACGAGGTACGTCCTCAATACTATGCATATAGTCTGTTGACACGTTTTGTCCGCCAGGGCGACGAAGTATATCCATTGGATCTCGGCGACGAGTTGATAGCCGGAAGTGCTTTTCTCAACACAGAGGGAAAATGGACGTATGTACTTTCCAACGCTACAGACAAAGACAAGATGATACAGTTGGAAAATGATAAAGAAGGTGCCAATGGAGAATACAATGTCTACAAATATATGGAAGGACGCCTACCGGAAGGTGATAATCTGATAGAATCAACAGAAACGGTCAACACGCAAGAGAATAACCTAAAACTTAAATTATCTCGTTCATCAATCAGGGTATTAGTACAAAAATAGAAGTATATATACCCCATTTAGTGGGGATATATATACACCGTATTGGGCATATATATTCACCATACTAGCCATATATATCCACCGTGCTGGATATATATGCCCACCAACCAAGTAATTTATCATCAAAAGTATACGAATGAAAAAAGAAATATCCATAGTAAAAATGCTCTCCGTCATGTTCGGATTCTTCGTTATGGGATTTGTTGACATTGTCGGAATAACCACGAGCTATGTGAAGAATGATTTCAGCCATCTCACCGATACGATGGTTAATCTCATCTCTCTATCCTGTTTCTTGTGGTTCCTGGTGCTTTCTATTCCCACCGGAATGTTAATGAATCGCATCGGACGCAAGAAAACCGTACTACTTAGCTTCGCATTCCATGTATTAGCCATGTGCCTTCCACTCGTTGCATACGACTTTACCGCCATATTAATCGCATTTGCCTTGATAGGTATCGGTAACACTCTATTGCAAGTTTCACTCAATCCATTAGTAACGGATGTCGTTGCAAATGATAAGTTGACAGGTACATTAACTCTGGGACAATTTGTCAAAGCAGTCAGTTCATTCCTGGGTCCTATCCTGGCAGCTTGGGTGACTGGTAGTTTTTTCGGATGGAAAATGATATTCCCCATTTATGCCGGACTGTCACTGCTCGCTTTGATATGGCTATGGCTTACCCCTATACAAGAAAAACAACAGGAACGGAAGAACATTTCTTTCAAAGTCACTCTTGAATTATTCAAAGACAAATACATTCTTGCTTTCTTTATCGGTATTCTCGTGCTGGTAGGTGTAGACGTAGGTATCAATATGACTTTCCCTAAATTCCTGATGGAACGTTGCGATCTACCACTGACAGATGCAGGAATGGGAAATAGTGTGTATTTCTTCGCCCGCACTGTAGGAGCCTTTTTGGGTGGTCTCCTACTGATGAAATATTCAGAAAGCAAATTCTATATTTATAGCGTCTGGATAGCTCTCGCAGGATTGATACTGATGACCATTAGCACTAATCTCTGGTTTATCCTCGGATGTGTAGCAGTTTTCGGGATAGGATATGCCAATCTGTTTTCCATCATCTTCTCTCTGTCTTTGAAACGTGTTCCCGAGAAAGCGAACGAAGTATCTGCACTTCTTATCGCCGGTGTATCCGGCGGTGCCGTCCTCCCGCCTATTTTAGGAGTAATCACTGATTCATTCCACAGTCAGTTATCTGCAATTATAGTACTTGCCATTGTATGGTGCTATCTGATCGGAATAATGAGAAAAGTAAAAACCACATAAACCTATATTCTAATGAAACATTTCAAGAAAATCGAATCGAAATTCCTGTTCTCATTACTGATTATGAGTGTGTGGAGCATCATAGCCGTGGGTCAGACGACGGCTAAAATCTCCAAACACATTCCTGAAATCGAAAAATGGATTCAGAAACAATTCGCTAAAGGAAAAACACCTCCGTTCTCGTTTATATGTGACGGGAAACCTTCCGCAGAATTTATCCGCCAATGGGACTATTCCCAGCAAAAGATAGAATCCGAAGAAGCGGATGTGATAAAGTATCTCTTTACCTACTACAATCCTACCAACGGACTGAAAGTAGAATGTACCGTAAAAGGCTATCCCAGTTATCAAGCTGCCGAATGGGTATTGAACTTCACCAACAAAGGTACGGGCAACTCTCCCACTCTGGAACAAGTGAAAGTAGTGGACCTTGCCATGCAATACGCCTCTAAAGGAGAATTCAAGTTACACTATGCAGACGGAAACCATATCTCCAAATATGATTTCCATCCACGTTCAGTTACTCTGGCAACAGGTGAAACCAAACAGATGTCTCCACAAGGAGGACGCTCTTCAGAAGGGGACTATCTTCCTTTCTTCAACATTGAATCACCTGCCGGACAGGGAGTCATATTAGGAGTAGGCTGGTCGGGCACCTGGTATGCAGATGTATGCGCACAAGATAATCGTACAATATCCATGGCTTCGGGAATGAAAACCATGAAATTATACTTACGTCCACAGGAAACAATTCGTACCCCAAGTATCAGTCTGATGTTTTGGGAAAATATCGACCGGATGGCAGGACACAATAAATTCCGTCGTTTTGTACTGGCACACAAGTCACGGAAAATCAACGGAAAATTTGCCGAATATCCTCTTTCCAGCGGATTCAACTATCGGGACCCCGCACCTTGTACGGAATACTCATGCCTGACAGCCGATTATGCCATTGCCATGGTGAAACGTTACATTCAATTCGGATTGAAACCCGAAGTATTCTGGCTGGATGCCGGATGGAACACCGATGCTGCAGACTTCGAACATGGTAAGACTTGGGCCAACACAGCCGGTAACTGGACTGTAGATACATTGCGCTTCCCCAAAGGACTTCGTCCTGTAGCCGACGAAATACACAAAGTAGGAGCTAAATTCATGGTCTGGTTCGAACCCGAGCGTGTCATCCGTGGTACCCAATGGGCGGTAGAACACCCCGACTGGATGCTCGACATTCCCGAACACAACAATGACACCTACCTACTGTTCGATCTGGGAAATCCGGAAGCCTGCCGCTGGATGAGTAAATATATAGGCGATATGCTCGAAGAAAACGGCATAGACTATTATCGTCAGGATTTCAATATGCAGCCGGATATCTACTGGACAGCCAACGATGAGCCCGGACGTGCAGGAATGAAAGAGATACGCCACATCGAAGGGCTATACTACTTCTGGGATTATCTGCTGAACCGGTTTCCGAACCTGCTCATAGACAACTGTGCCAGCGGAGGACGACGTATTGACTGGGAAACAATCGGCCGAAGCGCACCACTATGGAGGAGTGATTATTATCATTACGACGATCCGGACGGCTACCAATGTCACACGTTTGGCCTGAATTTCTTCCTGCCTTTACATGGAACGGGTAGTTTACAGACCGATCCGTATTCTTTCCGCTCAAGCGTCAGCACCGCTTTGATTTATAACTGGAAAATAACCGATAAAAATGCCTCCGTTTACGAAATGCAACGTTGTCTGAAAGAATTCCACGAAATCAGACCTTACTATTACGAAGATTATTACCCGCTGACGGGTACAGAAGACATGACACGGGATGATATCTGGCTAGCCTATCAAATGCATCGTCCGTCGGACGACAGTGGTATTATCGTTGCTTTCCGCAGAACCGCCTCCAAAGACAAACAAATCACCGTCAGACTTTCAGGAGTGAATCCGGAAAAATACTATACAGTGACAGACATGGATAGCCGACAGAGCAAAATCTATCAGGGAAAAGAACTGGCCAGTCAGTTGCCACTGATCCTTGAAAAGCCACATAGTTCCTTATTACTAAAATATGAAGTTACCAACGAAAAACCGAATAAAGAATGAAAAAAAGAATACTATATTATCTATTCATTCTGCTTCTGTTCCCTCATAATGGAACAGGACAGACGGTAGCCCGCATGAGCGACCGCCCGGTAAACACCAGCCAATGGATAACCACCCGTTTTGCCCGCGGTGTGGTCCCTCCTTTCTCTTTCGAATATGGAGGTAAACCTTCACAGGAATTTATCCAAAGCTGGTCTTATACGGCTACGCGTCAGAAAAGTGACGATCCCAAGGTTCTGAAATACCTTTATACCTATCGTGAACCATCCGGAGGATTAAAAGTAGAATGTGAAGTGAAAGGCTTTACCGACTTCAATACGGTGGAATGGGTACTCCGTTTCACCAATCAGGGAAAGAATAATACGCCGGAGATTGCCAACGTAAAAGTGTCTGATATCACATTCCGCTATCAGCATCCGGGAGCATTCAACCTTCATCATTCCGAAGGCAGCCATGCATCCAAATCAGATTTCAGCCAGCAACTTACAATCTTGTCTCCGGGTGATAATCTTTATATGAGACCGGAAGGTGGACGCTCTTCACAAATGCGTATGCCATTCTTCAATATTGAATCTCCGGCCAATCAAGGAGTTATCGTAGCCATTGGATGGACAGGAACCTGGTTTGCCGATGTGCGCTGTACAGACCAGCAAAGCGTAGCACTTACCTCCGGAATTGAACGTTTGAAAACCTATCTGTATCCGGAAGAGAGCATCCGCACTTCTAGTGTATGCCTGTCATTCTGGAACGGTTCCGACCGGATGAAAGGACACAACCAGTTCCGCCGTTTCGTGCAAGCCCACCACACTTGGAAAGTAGATGGTAAACCGACCGTATATCCAATATCGACCAGTTTCAACTACGGTGATCCTACCCCCTGTAATGAGTATACCTGCCTGACTACAGATTATGCCATTGCTATGGTGAAACGGTATGAACAATTCAAATTAGTACCCGAAGTATTCTGGCTGGATGCCGGATGGTACAATCACTCTGCAGATGTAGCCAATCATAAGAATTGGGCGAACACCGTAGGAAACTGGACCGTCGACTCTATTCGTTTCCCCGAAGGATTACGCCCCATCGCCGACGAAGTGCATAGAGTTGGTTCCAAGTTCATGGTATGGTTTGAACCGGAGCGTGTTATGAAAGGCTCATCCTGGGCACTGCAACACCCTCAATGGATGTTGGATGCCAGAGGAAAAGCCAAACAGGAAGACTGGACTAAAGATGGTGAGCACGACTCTTATCTATTCAATCTCGGAAATCCGGAGGCATGCCGATGGATGAGTAAATATATCGGAGACTTCCTCGAAGAAAATGGCATAGACTACTACCGCCAGGATTTCAATATAGAGCCGGAAGGTTTCTGGGCTGCCAATGATGAACCTGGCAGACAAGGTATCTGCGAAATCCGATACATTGAAGGACTTTATTCTTTCTGGGAATATCTACTGAACCGCTTTCCGGGCTTGCTGGTTGATAATTGTGCCAGTGGCGGACGCCGTATTGACCTCGAAAGTATCTCACGCAGTGCACCGATGTGGAGAACAGATTACAGTTATGGAGAACCAATCGGCTATCAATGCCATACTTACGGATTGAACTTATACCTTCCCCTGCATGGTACAGGAACTGTGAGTGCCGATAAATTCACTTTCCGTTCCAGCCTCGGAACCTCTATTATCTACAACTGGAAAATAACCGAAGCTGGACAATCCATCTATGATATGCGCGACCGCCAGGCAGAGTTCAAAGAACTCCGCCCCTATTTCTATGAAGATTACTATCCGTTGAGTGGAATAAACAACATTACTTCGGAAAATATCTGGCTAGCATACCAACTTTATCGTCCGTCGGATGACAGCGGATACATCGTAGCTTTCCGCCGCAAAGACAATCCGGACAAGAGCTATACTGTCAATTTATCAGGGCTACACCCTGACCACACTTATATACTCACCAATAAAGATACAGGAGAAGCTATAAAGAAAACCGGTAAAGAACTGGCTAACGGCTTCACGCTGACACTGGATAACCCGCAAAGTAGTCTGATAATCAAATACCAAAGTTCAACAACTGCCATACAGAAACTTTCTGTAGGAAAGAAAACCGGTGTAAAGCTCCGTGCTATAGGTGCAGAACTAGATCCCCACTTTCTCTCACAAAATGTGACCCGCAATGATGGAGCTAAAGCTGAAGACTGGGATCGCATCGTTGTGAAACGTGTCAAAGAAATGGGACTGCAAAGCTTACGGGTGATGGTGATGCCACAATGGTATGAGCCAAAGAATGACAATCCGGATGCATCCAAAATCGACTGGCATAATTTCACTTTCAACTCTGTAGAAATGCAATCACTCTACAAAGTATTGGATATGGCACAAGAACAGAAAATGGAAGTCACCCTTGTACTTTGGGGAGCCCCTCCGGGACATTTCCTGGCCGAAGGGAATTATGGTAACTGGGTAGTAGCCCCGACTAACTATGAAGAATGGAGCGAGAACTTTTCCGCACTTGTACAACACCTGCTCAACAACAAAAAATACACGTGCGTCAAAGAGATTACTCCGATCAACGAACCAGATTGGTCATATATCATCAAAGGTAAAGCTGCTCCCACCGCCAACTATATTGAAATGTGTAAAGTACTCGACAGACGTTTCAAAGAGGATGGAATACGAAATAAAGTACATTTCAGTCTTTCTGACAATTCAGACGGAGGTACAGGAACGCATAAATATCTGGCAGCCTGCACGAAAGGACTGGCGAACGTTGCTGACGTATTCAACTCCCACACCTATATCTTCGGCTACGAAACTCCGAACTCCACAATTCTGGATTGGGAAAAACAAAACTCTCAATTGGCCGCTTCAGTTGGAAAAGCCCATTTCATCGGTGAATTCGGAGGTAATCAATGCGTAGGTGCCACCAGGCAAAAAGATATCGACTTGTATGAACGAGGAGTACTCATGACACGCATAGCCATCAATCTACTCAATGCAGGAGCAAGCGGTGTTAGCTATTGGAGCCTGATAGACCAATACTATGGTAAGGATGCAGACTACGGAGCAATGCAGCAACTGGGTTTATGGAAGTATGTAAAGAAAACATACGCTTCGGAACCATACTACAACGATATCAAAAGTGATTACGAGGTACGCCCACAGTACTATGCCTATTCTCTGTTGACACGTTTCATACGCCCGGGAGCTGAAATCTATCCGATAGCAACACCGGAAGAATGGTATGCAGGAACTGCTGTTCGAAACACAAATGGCAAATGGGTATATGTTTTCGCCAATGGAATGGACCAGGAGAAAGCAATAAGCCTCATCAACCAACATACGCAAACCAAAGGGAATTATCAGGTTTACCGTTATATCAAAGACGGTTTACCTACCACAGACCAAATGTTGGCTCCGGACGCCCAGCCTCTCAAAGTGAACGATAAAATTCTATGTTTACTTCCGGCTCATTCTGTGATCGTCTTAAAACAAGAATAACTATGTACTCTATTTATTCATTAAACAAATAGTATTTATGAAAACACATTTCTACATTTTATTAATGCTTGGAATGGTATTCCTTTTGGGATGTGAAGACGAAAAGTTAGGCACAGACCTAGGAGTAACCAATGTAGTGCTTCCGGATATTTCGGAAGAATCCCTGGGCACAGAGATTACCATTCAGGGAAATGGCTTTATCGACTGTGATGTACTGGCTCTTTCTCCCCTTTCAGGAGGAACCGAACAGCCCATCTACATGGAAACCAGAGAAGTAGCATCCGATCATATCACGGTACTTTACCCCTCTACGGCCACCAAAGATTCTTATGGACTTGTATTGGTACGCGGTAGCAAAATGCGAACATTAGGCGTCATCAACAGTACTGTTGGAGTTATGCCCGACGAAAACCTGCGTAATGCCTTGTCTGCTCTTTTCCCTGATATATTTAAAGGAGAAAAGATATCTTCCAGTGCTAAATATGTCACTTTCACTGATGGCACATTAAATATCAGCGATAAAAATATCACTTCTCTGGAGGGACTCGAATATTTCAGTAACATTCGGAAACTGATCTGCAACAATAATGATATCAGTGAAATTCCTGCAGAAGTACTATCCAGACTGTCTGAACTGACTGCACAAAACACTGGTCTGACCAAACTGGAACTAGCCACTTCGGAACAGCCGAACACGACATTGGTATCTCTCAACATAGATGGAAGTACCAAACTAGAATCTGTCGACCTGTATTATTGTTATAACATTGAGAAGTTCTCTGCTCTAAACTGTAAACTGGTATATCTGGATGTACGCAATTACCACAGTATCTATGGCGGATGTCTGAACTACAACAGCACAGACTTCAAATTTACTTTCAGCGATGACGCAAGTAAAGAACGACTCCTGAAAATGGAATCCTGGTGGATGGACTCATACTACAGCAATAGCGGTTCTATCGTAGATGCCATCAATAATGGAGTGACAGTGGAAGGGTACGACTGGATGCACGACTATCCCGATGGAAACAACAACTATTATTACAGTTACGGAAAATATCAGAAGACAATGAAAAAGTACGGAGAAATTCCTGATATCAATCTGCGAAACGCACTCAAAGCATTGGTTCCGGATGTATTCGATGGAGATAAAGTTCTGACAGTGGCTGCTCTGAATACTGAATACTTCAAGAATAACACGACCCTTGATCTTAGCAATAAGGGAATCACTAATCTGGAAGGACTACAATACTTCTGCGGATACAAAAACCTCATTCTGGATGGAAATAATCTGGGAGAAATCGATCTTAGTAAATACGCAATCAGTACCAGCTACACGGCAGGTCCGGTAGATGAGAAAGGAATTCAGACTTTCAGTGCCAAGAATGCAGGATTAACCAAATTCATTTCTGGCGATCAGTATATGATAACCTCTATAGATGTGAGCAACAATCCGGGATTAGCATATCTGGATATAAACCGGTGCAAATCCATCACATCACTAAATGCATCCGGTTGTCCGCTCACTTATGTTGATCTGCGTAATCTGGCAGGTACTTATTCCGTACTAGGTTACTCCGGTGGAGCTGTAGATGCCTCAAAAGTTCAGTTCTCATTTACCGACAGCTCTTCAACTCAAAGGAAGCTACTAGTAGAAGAATGGTGGATGGATAGCCCATGGAATGGCACAAGCCCATGTATTACCGCAAAGAATCAAGGTGTCCGGATAGAACGCTATGAATACATAGGATACGACAAGGATAAAATGTTGAGTTCATTTAATTAGACAGAAAACAATCTTAAACGTTATAGTTATGAAAAAAAGTTATTGGCTATACAAAATGTGCCTGTTGCTTGGGTTGGGAATCTGTATTCCCGTTACAGGAAATGCATCGGATATCGGAGATGCTACCCTGACACAACAACAGTCTAAAATAACAGCCTCTGGAGTCGTCGTAGACGAGTCCGGTGAAAGCCTGATCGGAGCTTCCGTCATAGAAAAAGGAGCAGCAACGAATGGTACTATTACAGACATAGACGGTCGTTTCTCTTTATCGGTTGCCCCCAACGCTATACTGGAAATCAGTTATGTAGGTTATCAAAAGCAGGACATTCCTGCTAAAAAAGACATGCGTATCATCATGCATCCGGACGTAGCGAACCTGGAGGAAGTTGTAGTGGTAGCTTACGGTACCCAGAAAAAGGTTTCTGTCATCGGTTCCGTAGCTTCCATTGATCGAAAAGATTTGATGAAATCCTCATCGCCCAACCTAAGTTCCGCTTTATCCGGAAAACTCCCAGGATTGACAACTATCCAGACCTCCGGTGAACCGGGACGTGACGAAGTCACCATGTTCCTGCGTGGTGCTGCCACTACAAACGGAACAAACCCATTAATTATGGTAGATGGAGTAGCTGTAGACGATATGCGATCTATCGACCCGAACGAGATTGCTAATATCTCCGTATTGAAAGATGCTTCCGCAACAGCAGTATTCGGAGTACGTGGTGCCAACGGAGTGATAATGATTACCACTCGTAGAGGTGAAAAAGGAACTGCCCGTATCAGTGCCAATGTAGAATTCAGCATGCAGGAAATCGCTTTCAAGCCCGAACGTCTGGATTCATGGGACTGGGTCAGACTTCGCAATGAAGCACTCGTGAACGACGGAAATTCCGCTGAATTCCTCGGGCCGGACATTGATAAGTTCGACTCATGGAAAACAGGTAATCCTGTAGACCCGGATTTTTATCCGAATAATAACTGGCAAGATATCTTGTTCAGAGATTATGCTCCCATGACCAGAGCCAACATGAACGTTTCGGGAGGTTCGGACAAACTTCAATACTTTGTAAGTGCAGGCTATCTGCATCAGGGAGGTATGTTCAACGTAGAACCTAAATCCAAGTTGGGATACAATGCCCAGTCTTCATTAGACCGCTACAACTTCCGCTCAAATATCGACTACAAAGTCAATAAGTCGGTAAAGATTAACTTAAACGCTTCCTCTTATCTGGAACGGATCAACGGAACTTCCGCAAGTATGTCAAGTGTATTCAACAGCGCTTTGACCTCACGCCCTACTTCCATGTATCTCACCCCGGAAGGTGCATACGCTACTGATGCTATACGTACTTTCCCTATTGGTGCCGGATTATCCGTAGAAGATCCCGCCAACAATTCATTGAGTGCATATCCGCTAATCAACCGTTCGGGCTATCAACTGGAAACCAGATCGGGAATCAATGTTATCGGAGGAGTAGAAATAGATTTGGGATTTATCACTAAAGGGCTCTCTGTCAAAGGCCAGGTATCTTTCGACTCCAAAGGATTTGGGAAAACAATCGGAAAACGTTCCTATACCTGGTATACGTATCAGACATTAGCTTCAGGAGAGCATTTGTTTATCAATCGCCATCCTAGCCTGGAGGACGAAGACGGCCCGATTGAACTCACAAAGTCTTCCGAATCTTATTGGGTTATGAACTTACAGGGACAAATCAACTATAACCAGACCTTCGCCGGAAAGCATAATGTCACTGCTATGTTTCTAGCTCAACGGGACATCAAAGAATCCAAAGAAACATCCGGTGACCTACTGCTTCCTTACAACGTCATCGGTATTGCCGGACGTGCAACTTATGACTATGACAGACGTTATTTTGCGGAGGTCAACGTAGGTTATAACGGCTCTGAACAATTTTCACCGGACAAACGATTTGGTCTCTTCCCGGCTGCCTCTTTCGGTTGGCTGATTACTAATGAGGGCTTCCTTCAGGATAATCCGGTTTTGACCAATCTGAAGTTAAGAGCTTCTTGGGGAAAAGTTGGTAACGACGCCTTCGGTTCAGCCCGTTTCCTTTATCTGGATAATATCAGTCAATATTCCGTAGTCACCGACAGTAAAGGAGATCATTGGTTATCCCCAAGCTTGGGATATGCTTCCAATGGTTCCGGTTGGGGACAAGGTTACAAGATAGCCGAAAACTACATAGGAAACAAAAGCATCACATGGGAAACAGCTGAAAAACAGAATTATGGTATAGACATATCCTTGTATCATGATCTTTCCTTCTCATTTGACTACTTTGTTGAAAAAAGAAAAAATATTCTGATTATCCCGCAGACTACTCCTATGATTCAAGGTCTTCCCTCATCCGCTCTTCCACTGATGAACGATGGTGAAGTAAAGAATCAGGGATTCGAAATGGTCCTCGGATATCAGAAACAATTCAAAAACGGGCTATCTGTTTCTGCTAATGCAAACTTCAGTTATGCCAAAAACAAAGTATTGGAATATGACGAGCCACTATTAGGTAAGGATTATGCTTATCGCACCCGCACCACCGGCTTCTCATTAGGACAAAACTGGGGATATATCATCGACCACAGCTATGATCCTGAAAAAGGGCGTGACGGCACAGGATTCTTCTATAGCGACGAGAGTATTGCCAAGAGCGGACTGACTTATGAAGGTGTAGGAACACCGGAACCCGGAGACTTTATTTATAAAGATCTCAACGGAGACGGTGTCATCAATGACCGTGACAAGGCTCCCATTGGCTATTCCTCCCTATTGCCTCGCATCAACTACGGTTTCTCTTTATCTGCCAACTGGAAAGGATTCGATGTTTCTATCATGTTGCAGGGAGTAGGCCAATACAGCAAGACTTATTCAGGAGCCGGTATTTATGAAAGCAGCGGCAACTTTTACAAGATGCACATGGAACGTTGGAGCGAAGAACGCTATAATAATCACGAAAAGATTACGTATCCTCGTCTGTCCAGCAGTGGCGGCCCGAGCTTGCAGCCCAACGACTTCTTTATCATGGATGCCTCATATATACGTCTGAAAAATGCAGAAGTAGGATATACATTACCGGAAAGCATCAGCAAGAAAATCGGTGCTTCCAATGTACGTTTCTATTTAAGTGGTAACAACTTGTATACATGGACTCACCTGAAGACTGACAGCTTCGATCCCGAACAAAACAGTCCGGCAGCCTATCCAACAATGCGTACGTACAATGTAGGTTTAAATATTACATTTTAACGGCTAAAACAAAACCGATATGAAAAAAAAATTTATTTATATATGCATGTTTGCTTCCTTGCTCACATTCAGTTCTTGTAATGAAGCGTTGGATGTAGCTCCCGACGGAAGATTATCACTGGACGAAGTATTCCAAGATCCCGATCTGACTAAAGCTTATTTCAGTACTTGCTTTGACTATCTGCCTAAAAAGAGTTTACGATATCATTTCTGGAGCAACTATCCCGTAGCACTTAGTGATGAAGCGTGGGATTGCACGGATGGTTCCGGTGCCGGCTTTGCACATGCCGCATCCGGCAACTGTACCACCACCGACTTCTATCTCGACGTTCGCAGAGATATGGGTGACACCTACTCAGAAGGAGGATACTGGCAGTTATACTGGGGGCAAATCCGTATTATCAACACATTCCTCCAACGGGCAGCCACCGCCGCCATACCAAGCGAAAGCGACCGTGACCGTTGGGTAGCAGAGGCTCATGTACTCCGTGCTTATTTCTATATGGAGTTACTGAAATGGTATGGTCCTGTGCCTATTGAGAAAGAGCCATACGGGTTAGACTATGATTATTCAACTCTATCACGTCCTACTTTCGAAGACTGTGCCCGATTCATTGTAGATGATTGCGAAATAGCTTTGCAATCCAGCAACCTCCCTTGGCGACTGACAACACTCAACGAGAAGATCAGAATGACCAAAGGTATCGCAATGGCTATCCGTTCCGAAGCATCTCTATTCGCAGCCAGCACTTACAACAATGGCGGCAAAGATCTTTGGGAATGGGCTTACACAATCAACAAAGACTGTCTGGAACAGCTGAAAGCCAATGGATATGAATTGTATACTAAATGTGCGGATACTGAAAAGTACTATAACAATGCTTATATGGAGTACTTTACGCTCAATAACTATATCGGAACAGATCCCAGTGATAAAGAAACAATCTGGCAAAGTACCGAAGGCTATTGGCCCGACCCATACACCAATCCTTTGTATGACGTTATCGGAGCTCCGGTATTGGGAAACGCTCAATTAACTATTGTTCCTTCCCAAGAATTAGTAGACGCCTATGATATGCTAGCAACAGGAAAGCCTGTACTGGATTTATCGAAACCTTATAACGATGAGAAGCATCTGTCACCTAATTATAACCCTAATAGCGGTTATGACCCAGCCAACCCTTATAAGGGACGTGATCCTCGTTTCCAGGCTACAATTTTTTATAATAACAGTCCTGTGCTGTTAGGAAAGGAACCGGCAGTAGTAGAAACGTACGTGGGAGGAAATAGCGAAATCCGTACAAGTGGAAATACGAATACACGTACCGGTTATTATTGGAGAAAAAGAATGGTAAACGGTAACTGTAAGGCAGCCGGAGTGGCTGGATATGATGGCCGTTTCCGTTTTTACCGATTAGGCAAAATTTATCTGAATGCCGCCGAAGCCGCTATTGAAAGCGGACACCTTACCGAAGGCCTGGAATGGATCAATGAAATCCGTCATCGCGCAGGTTTTGATCCTTCGGTTGATCTGTCGACAAACGACAAGAACGAAGCTCGTTTATTGGTACGCCACGAACGCCAGATAGAGCTGGCTTGTGAAGAAGACAGATATTTCGATATCCGCCGTTGGACACCCGCCAATGAGAATATGGAAAATGAGAAGTTTACCACAGGTATGAGAATCACCAAAAATGGAAACTCATTCTCTTATGAAAGAATCAATCTAGGAACAGACGGCAGCAAACCGAGCAAAATGAGTTATGAAAAGAAATGGCACGTATATCCTATCCCTGCCAATGAAGCAGCCGTATTGGAAGGCACGACAGGACAGACGTGGCAAAATGCAGGATGGTAATCATAAAACAGAATGTATATGAAAAACAGAATAATCACATTTTTGTGCATCGTATGCCTGTTCACAGGCAATGAAGTATGCCGGGCACAAGTGCAAGAAGTTATATCCGGTGTGGTGCGGAATGAGAGCAACGAACCTTTAGACGGCGCAATCATTTCTGTCCCGGACAATCCCGAATACACCACAAGCAGTGATAAAGACGGAAAATTCATCATGGAGATTCCGTCGGGAGCCAGTATGGTCATTTGTAAGATTCCGGGATATCGGAACCAGACAATGAAATTCACTCTGAATAAACCGGTAGAGTTTTGTCTGATATCAGACATCGCCGGTCAGGATACATCTCTCGAAGTAGCCATGCTGCAGAAAGAGAGAAAAGGAGGTTATACAGGAGCAATCTCTACCGTTCAGGGAGAAGAGTTAGTTAAAACACCTAATAGCGGATTTTCAGCTACGCTGACCGGACGCTTGGCAGGATTGACTTCTATCCAATCCACCAGCACACCAGCCGATGATGCAACAACGATGTATATACGTGGTCTGAATTCCATAAACGGTAATTCACCTTTAGTTGTACTCGATGGAATTCCGGCTCCATTATTCGATATGAATACACTCGATGCCAACACTGTAGAATCTGTCAGTATTCTGAAAGATGCCGCAGCTAAAGCATTATATGGTCCGCGAGCTTCTTCCGGAGTAATTCTTATTACTACAAAAAGAGGCGAAATAGGACGTACTAAAGTAAATGTGAACATGGACTTCTCCATACAACAGGCTACCCAGCGTCCTAAAATAGTAAGTACCGGTGAATACGCACAAATGCGTAACCAGGCCTTACTCAATGACGGTGGCACTCCACTCTATTCTTTATATGAAATAGCCGGGTTTACAGATGGAACTATGCCGGGACACGACTGGTATGACACTTTCATGAATGATGCAGCCAGTATGCAACGTTACAACGTAAATATCAGCGGAGGTAACAACCGGGTTAAATACCTTGTTAATGCCGGTTATCTTCACCAAAACAGCCTGATTGATGCAGAGAAGAATGATAATTATAATCCTGCACTCAAATTGCATCGCTTCAACATTTTAGCTAATGTGGACGTCACTCTGCATCGTTATCTAAACTGTTTCCTTAACACAAATGTCACTATCGATCGGATGAATCAAGGATACAACGGGACAGGAGATATCATGAATTCGATCTATCAGATGGCCCCCACCGTACCTGGCCCTATCACCGAAGACGGAAAAGTGATTACTGCAGAATACAATGAATATCCTACTTACGGACTTATCAACCGCTCCGGATATAGCCATCAAACAGGTATCAATCTGAACGTCGCTTATGGAATGAATCTGGATCTGGGATTCCTGACTAAAGGATTGAGCGTAAAAGGAATAGTAGGTTATGAAGCAAACTATGACGGAACAATCTATGGTTCTACCGACTACGCACGTTATGCAGCCAATGGCAGCGGACTTTTCGGTACTCACACCACTCTTCCTCTAAGTTTAAGCAAGACCGCTAATATGCGCTACTTTATCAACTTCCAAGGATTCATCAACTATAATCGTATTTTTGGAGGCAAACATGAAGTAGATGCATTTGTCAGCTATTTCAATGAGAATATGATGAAAAACGGTGATCTCCCATACGATCGTTTGTCATTAATGGGACATGTGAAATACGGCTATGATTCACGGTACTATATACAGGGAGACTTTACCTATGATGGCACAGAACAGTTCAAACCAGGTAACCGCTTTAAATTCTTCCCGACAATATCTGCCGCTTGGGTGGTATCCAACGAAAGTTTTCTGAAAGACACAGATTGGTTGTCCTTCCTCAAAATACGCGCATCTGCCGGCTGGCTGGGTAATGACCAGATATCTGATACCCGTTTCCTGTATGCTACAGATGTACGTTATAAAGATGCAGGTTACTTACTAAGCAACTACTATGGCTTTCATACTGTAGAAGGTATGCAAGGTAATCCGTATATCCATTATGAAGAATCTTTCCAGCAAAATTACGGAATAGATATTACCTTATTCAACTCACTAGGTATCACATTTGATTATTGGAACGTGAAACAGACCCAAATGGCTATCCAAAATAACAGTGTATCTTCTGCACAAGGTATCGCCAGTGAAAATCTGCCATTTGAAAATCTGGGTAAGATGAACAACAAAGGATTTGATCTTGAACTATCTTATATCAAGAATCTGAAATGTGGATTAAGAATGACTATCAGAGGGAATATGGGATACAATAAAAATGAAGTAACTGACATAAAAGAGTTGAACCGTACCGCCAGCGGATATTACTATCCATATCGTAAAACCGGCTATTCTGCAGGACAACAGTTCGGATATCTGATTGACTATTCCAACGGAAACGGCTACTATAATAGCCAGGAGGAAATAGATAAAAGCGGTCTGCGATTCTCTGGTGCTTCTCCGCGCCCAGGTGATTTCATTTACAAAGACTTAAATAACGACGGAAATATAGATGAGCGTGACCAGGCACCGATGGACAAAGCCCAGACACTACCTACACTTTCTTATGGTGGTTCTATTCAACTGGAATACAAAAACTTTGACTTGTATGTTCAGTTACAAGGTGTATCAGGTACAGCAGCCTATTACAGTGGATGCGGTATCTTCGATAATGCTTACCAAGGAGTGTACACAGACCTGCACCGTAATGCCTGGACAGCAGATCGCTATGCGGCAAATGAAAAAATCAGCTATCCGGCTTTGACCACAGGAAGCTCTTCAAGTCTCCAATCGAATGAATTCTTCTATTCCAAAAATAACTATATGAGATTGAAGAATGTAGTATTAGGTTATACACTTCCTAAACGTTGGAGCAGTAAGCTGAAACTGGAGAAAATGAGATTCTATATCAGCGGAGCCAATTTGTTGACCACCTCATCTCTCAAGTTCGATAATCTGGACCCGGAACAATATTCCTACTCTGTATACCCCATTTACAGAACATTTAACATAGGACTTAACCTGAATTTCTAAAGACTGAAGTTATGAAAATAAATAAAATCATATCAGGAGTATTCTCCTTGCTCATATTATCCTCATTCATAGGATGTACTGAAATTGAAGATCATCCGGACGGCCGTACGGATTACAGCGATTTGTTTACCACGAACCGTAAAACGTATACTTATATGAATCAATGTTATGGATGGATTCTGAATTACGGGATGAACTATAACTATACCATGCTAGCTGGTTGTACGGATGAAGCCAAAGATTCCTGGGAACTACAGAACGGAGTTACCCGCAAATGGAATGAAGGACAATTATCTCCCTTCAGCAATCCGCTGGAGGGCATCGAAGGCAATCCGGAAAACTACAATTATTATTATCAAGGGATTCGTGCCTGTAATATCTTTCTTGCCAATATCCCTACTGCCAATGTCTACTCGGAAGATATACGTAACAGTTTCAAGGCACAGGTACTTACATTACGTGCTTTCTATTATCTTCAATTGGTGAAACGTTATGGAGGTGTTCCTATCATAACAACTCCCGACTACGATTATACCAAGGTTAAGAGAGGTACATTTGGCGAGTGTGCCCGCCAAATATTGGCTGATTGTCAGGCTGCTATTGATATTCCCACTGTTGAAGAATGGGGATGGCGTTCATTAGATAAGGAGAACTACCGTCACGTTATGACAAAAGCCATCTGTGCAGCCATCCGTTCGCAGATATCACTCTATGCAGCCAGCCCTCTGTACAATGACGGAACAATCACTTGGACAGAAGCCGCAGAAATTACTAAAAAATCTCTGGATGACTGTCTGGCGAACAATTATGAACTTTATAAGAAACAGCCGAATGCTACAGCTGGTTATTCTCCTTATGATGTGTATTTCTATTCGCGCACTGACTTGCCAGTAGTTAATGACAAAGAAACCATTATGGAAGTTGGACAGATGTATATGTGGAATTATGCTGGCCTGCCAACTACCGACGGGCAGACAGATGCCGGTGCGTGTCCGTCGCAAGAGCTACTTGATGCCTATGAAGTTGTGAACGGTGACATGACAGAATCTTATCCTCTGCTCAATTTAGAGAGCCCTTATCTAGATGCCAATCATCTGCAGCCTAACTTGAATTCGGCTGTTCAAGGTCTCTACAATCAAGCCAAACCGTATGAGAACCGTGATCCGCGTCTTAAAGCTTCTATTTATTATGATGGTTCCAAACTAAACCTGGAAACCGGTGCACTACTCTCAACCAAGACAGGAGGAAACTGTGCACTTGATCCCAGTAATGCACGTTACACCTGTACCGGCTATTATACACGTAAGTTCTCGCATTATAAATCCGGACGTTCCGGCAATCTGGATGGCTACTTCAAAGAGTTCCGCCTGGCTGAATTATATTTGAATTATGCAGAGGCAGCTAATGAAGCATCCACTACCGGAACTGTACCCAATGATGCGGTAGACGCAGTCAATGCAGTACGTTCCAGAGTAGGTATGCCAGGCATTCCTTACGGATTATCCTGTGATCAGTTTCGTCTGCGAATCAGGAACGAAAGACGCGTAGAACTTGCTTTTGAAGAACACCGCTTCTTTGATGTACGCCGTTGGAAGATACTGGATCAAACAGATAAAGTAATCACCGGAATGAAAGCAAACTCAGATGGAAGTTACTCCCGTTTTGTAGTAGATAATAACCGAAAAGCATATAGTGAAAAATTCCTATTATATCCAATACCGGGTGACGAAGCAATCCGGTTACAGAATGCTTCAGGAACTAACTGTCAGAATCCGGGCTGGTAATCAAATCTAAAAAATACAGATTATGCAAAAGTGGTTATTAACTATTATTATTGCCATACTTCCTGTTATCACTGCATGTTCTAAAACCGATACGGAAGCATCTGTACCGGAAGAAGAAACAGGAAAGAAAACAGAGATTAAGTTCCTTCAACTCAACTTATGGGTGGAGTGTACCAAGGTGGAGCATGCTCCGGAATATCTGATAGAACAGATTGCTACCCTACAGCCAGACATTGCTACATTTTGCGAATTATATAAAGGTCCACAAGACGATCCCGTGATGCCTAAACTAATGCAAGGGCTTAAAGATAAGGGACTCATCTATTACGATGCACGAATAGACGGAAGAGCGGTCATATCAAAATATCCGATCAAAGAGACAGAACGCATCAACAAATGGATGTTCAAAGCGATTCTGGATGTCAATGGGAAACGAGTGGCCGTTTACCCGGCACATTCAGAGTATCGTTACTACACCTGTTACTATCCCCGGGGATACAATGACGGTAGCGTTAATTGGGATAAACTTCCGGCTCCTATCACTGATGTAAACAAGATACTTGCTGTCTGCGAAGAATCAGACCGTATAGAATCCGCCCAAGCTTTTATCAACAACGCTGCCAAAGAGCTAGAGCAAGGAGCACTCGTGTTTTTTGCCGGAGATCTGAATGAGCCTTCTTATCTGGATTGGCAGGCCGATACAAAAGATCTATTCGATCATCGCGGATGTATCGTCAATTGGGGAACTTCCAAATTGTTGGTTCAACGGGGATATAAAGATGCCTACCGGGTAATTCATCCCGATCCGGTGAAATGTCCGGGATTCACTTTCCCTGCAGACAATAAATCTGTCATTCCAGAGAATCTCTCATGGGCACCGGAGGCAGATGAACGCGAACGAATTGATTTCGTTTACTATTATCCAAATAAAAATCTACAAATAAAAAGTGCCCAGATAGTAGGTCCAACAGGCTCTATTGTACGCGGACAAAGAATAGAAGAACAAACCAAAGATCCAATCATTCCGCCCGTAAACAATCAGTGGCCAAGCGATCATAAAGGAGTGCTGATTACGTTTTATATCAAAGAGTAATTACAATGATTAACAGGATGCAAAAGTGGATATACATCATTATACTCCTGACCGGATACTCAATAAAAAGTTATACACAGGAGACCATAAATCTCAATATTCCTGTTGAGCAAAACTGGATGTTCGATAACGAACATCCAGTACGCTTCATGCTGGAATTGACATCTGCACAGTCAAGTTTTTCGGATAGGATACGTATGGACATTGCAACAGATTTCGGCAATGCTGTATCGTCTACCTTTATAACCTACTCTTTCGGAACAGATTCGATGGCTCCCGGTGGAGGCTTTCGCAGTCGTGCACCAGTCAGTCTCACGAATCTCACTCCCGGGTTTTACCAGGCTTGTTTCATTGCCGGCACCGACACTCTGAAACATTTCTTCTTTGGATACGAAGCCGAACAGATTTTATCCAAACCGGATGGTCCCCCTAACTTAAAAAGATTTTGGAATAAAACCATCACCGAACTTAAACGTGTACACCCTGCCTATAAAATGACACGTCTACCTGAATCTTCGAAGCCAGAGCGTGATGTTTACGAAGTAGAAATGCGCTCGCTTGAAGGAGAAATCTTACGGGGGTATTGGGCAGTCCCTACAGATGGTCAGAGTCATCCGGCCGTAGTGGTTTATCAAGGTTATGATGCCGTCACCTGGATTCCCAGTCCCGACGACTATCCCGGTTGGTGTATCTTGGTCATTCCACCCCGTGGACAAGGCCTCAACAAACCTTATAACCGCTTTGGTGAGTGGATTGCTTTCGGACTGGATTCACCCAAACATTACTATTACAGAGGTGCTTTTGCTGATACAGTCCGCAGTATTGATTTTATTTTTGCTCAGCCATGCTTTGACGGACAAAACCTTTTTGCTACAGGTATTTCGCAAGGTGGAGCGCTCACATTAGCAGCAGCGTCACTCGACCATCGTATTTCCGCAGCTGCGCCTATCGTACCCTTTCTGTCAGACTATCCCGATTATTTCCGTTTGGTTCACTGGCCTGCCAACTTGGTATTCGAAGGAGCTGCCCGGCAGAATATTGACAAAGATAAAATATTCTCATTACTAACTTACTTTGACTTGAAGAATCTGACCGGATGGATCAAATGCCCAGTATTAATGGGATTCGGACTTCAGGACAACATTACACCACCACATACAAATTTTGCAGCATACAATCACATCCGTACACCTAAACGCTGGATATGTTACCCTACATCAGGACACTTTGCAGCTTATGAGAACATGGACTCATGGATTGCTGAAAGTACTCGTTTTTTCAATCAGTATGTAGTGTGGTAATAATCTGAACTGATAAAAACGAAACAGGCACAAACACTATAACAAGAGGTTAGTTAGGTTAGAAACCGGAAGAGTAATTCTGTTAAATAGAATTCTCTTCCGGTGTTTTATAGTTACTTTCTTCTAATAAGATTCACTGAAATCGAATAAAAACAATATATTTGCATAGATGTAAACACCTTAAAAAATAAATTAGTGAGAAAAGTAATTCTTTTATTTCTGCTATTTTTAAGCGTAGCTGGAGTCCGCACACAAGGTCAAAACATCACTTTTAGCCACTTGACCACGGACGACGGACTCTCCCAATTTTCTGTCAATAGCCTTTATATTGATGAACGGGGAATTATATGGATCGGCACGCGTGAAGGACTGAACCGGTATAACGGTAACGATATCAAAAGTTTCAAACTTAATAAAAACGATCCGAACAGTTTGTTCAGCAATACAGTGCTGCGTATCACCGGAAACAAAAACGGGAAGGTATACCTGCTCTGTACGGACGGGGTAGCAGAGTTCGATCTGACCACACAAAGATTCAAAACGTTGCTGCAAGGCAATGTGGATGCTATTTATTTCAACGAGAAATTATATATCGGGAAAAGAGAAGAAGTGTTTGTATATAATGAAAGTACCGGAAACTTCGATCTCTACTATCATCTTGCCGGAAAAGATATCACCCTCTCCTGTCTCCACCTGGACGAAAAGAAAAATCTGTGGATGGGAACTACCAGTAACGGACTTTACTGTTTATCGGGAGACAAAAAGATTTCCCAACCCGTCACAAGAGGTAATATTGCGAGTATTTACGAAGATTCGTCTAAAGAATTATGGATCTGTACTTGGGAAGAAGGACTCTACCGGATAAAAACAGACGGTACCATCGAGAACTTCCGTCATGATCCCAAAAATCCAAACAGTATTTGTGCTGACTTCGTAAGGAGTTGCTGTGAAGATAATGCAGGAAATCTGTGGATAGGAACCTTTCACGGGTTAAATCGCTATGAAAAGAGCACAGGTAAATTCCAACTTTACACTGCCAACGCGAACAAACCTGACGGACTTACCCACTCCTCCATCTGGTGCATCGTCAAAGATGAACAAGGAACAATTTGGCTGGGTACTTATTTCGGAGGTGTCAACTATTTCAATCCGGAATATGAAATCTATACCCGCTACAAGACGGGAGATACAGAAAAAGAAGGTTTAAGTAGCCCGATTGTCGGCAGAATGACTGAAGATAAAGACGGAAACTTATGGATCTGTACTGAAGGCGGTGGCGTGAATGTGTACGACCGGAAAAACAACACCTATCGGTGGTATCGCCACGAAGAGGGCAAAAATAGCATTTCCCATAACAATGTCAAAGCAATCTACTACGACCGGACTAATGAAATCATGTGGATAGGTACACACTTGGGAGGATTGAACAAACTCGACCTGCGTACCAACCGTTTCACTGTCTACCGGATGAAAGCCGGAGATCCAACCTCGCTACCTTCGGATATCGTCCGAGACATTGTACCTTATAAAGACAAGCTGGTTGTTGCCACACAAAACGGTGTTTGTCTTTTCAATCCGGCAACAGGTGCTTGCCAACAACTCTTCAAAGAGACTAAAGAAGGAAGAGGCATTGGCATGGTAGCCAGTCTTTGCATTGATAAAGACGGTACATTGTGGATTGCGGCTACCGGGGAGGGTGTTTATTCTTACCGGTTCGACAGTGGTAAACTTACTAATTATCCACACAATCCCGTTAATCCGAACAGTCTTAGCAACAATAACATCAACAGTATCATGCAGGACAGTAACGGTAATCTGTGGTTCTGCACCTCCGGAAGCGGTCTCGACCGTTACCGTAAGGCAAGTGATGACTTTGAAAACTTCGATGTACAGACAGATGGTTTATCCAGTGACTGTATCTACGAAGTATGCGAATCGTCCATACAGAAAGGTGACTTATTGCTGATTACCAATCAAGGCTTCTCACAGTTCGACTATCCAAGCAAGAAATTCTATAATTACGGTACGGAAAACGGATTCCCGCTGACCGCCGTCAATGAAAACGCACTATTTGTGACACATGACGGAGAAGTATTCCTTGGCGGTATTCAGGGAATGATTTCTTTCTGGGAGAAGAAGTTACATTTCACTCCCAAATCATATAATATCATTCTTTCCCGCCTGCTTGTCAACGGAAAAGAAGTAGTTCCGGGAGATGAAAGCGGCATCCTGGAACAGTCGATCTGTCATACTCCGGAAATCAGTCTGAAAGCGAATCAATCGATGTTTAGCATCGAATATGCCACTTCCAACTTCATCCCTGCCAACAGAGATGAAATTCTCTATCGCCTGGAGGGTTTCTCAGACGAATGGAACCATACTTACCGGAAGCAAACGCTGATTACTTATACAAACCTGAATCCGGGTAAATATACCCTTGTCATCAAATCACAGAGGGAAGGAATAAAAGAGGCCAGACTGCTGATTATCGTACTCCCTTCATGGTATGAGACATGGTGGGCTTACCTGATTTATACCATTGTCACTATCAGCCTGTTATGGTATCTTATTCAGAACTATAATTCGCGCATCAAACTCCGTGAGTCTTTGAAGTACGAAAAGAAGCATATTGAAGACCTCGAAGCATTGAACCAGTCGAAACTCCGTTTCTTCACTAACATCTCGCACGAATTCCGCACACCGTTAACGCTGATCGTGGGACAAGTGGAAACTTTGTTGCAGGTGCAGACATTTACGCCTAATATATATAATAAGGTATTGGGAATCTACAAGAACAGTCTCCAATTACGGGAACTGATTACGGAACTACTTGATTTCCGTAAACAGGAACAGGGTCACATGAAGATCAAAGTTAGCCAGCACAATCTGGTTAACTTCCTGTATGAGAATTATCTGCTCTTCCTCGAATATGCGAGCAGTAAACAAATCAACTTCAAGTTCAACAAACAGAAGGATGACATTGAAGTATGGTATGACCAAAAGCAGATGCAGAAAGTAATAAACAACCTGCTGTCTAATGCAGTGAAGCATACCAAGGCCGAAGATACAATTTCGATTAATGTATCGCAGGAGAAAGACCATGTCATCATTGAAATAAAAGATACCGGGACAGGTATCGCCGCTGCCGAAATTGATAAGATATTCGACCGTTTCTATCAGACCGAACATCTCAACTCGCTGAATACCGGAGCCGGTACAGGCATCGGACTGGCACTGACAAAAGGTATTGTGGAACTTCATCACGGCACAATCCGGGTAGAAAGCGAACCGGGCAAAGGAAGCAGTTTCATTATCACCCTCAAACTAGGCAAGGAACACTTCACAGAAGAGCAAATAGCGAAAGATGATACGGAAACCATCCAGCAAACAGAGACTATTGTTCCTTCAGTAGAAATAATCCCTGATTCGGAATGGAAAGAAGAAGATAACAAGCGCATCGAAGACGCCAAAATGCTGATAGTGGAAGACAATGAATCTATCAAACAGATGTTAGTCGGTATTTTCGAAACATTCTATCAAGTCAGTACGGCTTCCGACGGAGTAGAAGCATTAGAGATGATACAGAAGGATATGCCGAGCATCATTTTAAGTGATGTCGTAATGCCACGCATGTCGGGTACGGAACTTTGCAAACAGATCAAGACGGACTTTAACACTTGCCATATTCCGGTGGTATTATTAACCGCACGTACTGCTATAGAGCACAATATCGAAGGTTTGAAGATTGGTGCGGATGATTATATCACGAAACCGTTTAATACCAATCTTCTGATTTCCCGCTGCAATAACCTGGTTAATTCCCGCCGGCTATTGCAAGAGAAGTTCAGCAAACAACCACAGGCTTTTGCCCAAATGTTGGCTACCAACCCGATGGATAAGGAGATGCTCGACCGCGCGATGGCCATTATCGAACGTCATCTGGACAATACGGATTTCAACGTTAATATCTTCGCCCGCGAAATGGGTATGGCACGTACGAACCTATTCACTAAACTGAAAGCAGTTACAGGCCAGACCCCGAATGATTTCATCCTAAGCATACGTCTCAAAAAAGGCGCTGTCATGTTAAGGAATAACCCGGAGCTGAATATCACGGAGATCTCTGACCGGATTGGGTTCTCCTCCTCCCGCTATTTCAGTAAATGTTTCAAGGAGATTTATCACGTCAGTCCGCTGGCTTATCGTAAAGGAGAAGAGAGCGAAGAAGAAGGGGACGGAGAAGAAACAGATTAGCAGGCAACTATACAAGCACTCTTGCAAAATAATCTTATATTATTAGGCACGGATCACACGGATTTCACGGATTAAAAAACGATGAGTATGAAAACAACAGCGTTAATCCGTGTAATCCGTGCCTAAATTTATGATATAAACGGTTTTTTAGTCCGGACATCTTCGCCCGAATAAAGAAGGTAACTTCTTAAGTGTACTATTTTGTACTTCACTTGTACATTCCTACTCATTCTTTTTGTTCCATTCGCTTATCTTTGTGTTCATTACATTATTTCCTAAAACATTCAGCATTATGAAAAACGTTTCGCGTCTAATTCCCCTATTGTCCGGCATCGTCACGCTGTCAGGATGCAATCATGCACCCCAAAAGAACAATGGGCAGAATAGCCAAAAGCCTAACATTATTTATATATTTGCAGATGATCTCGGCATTGGTGATTTAAGTTGTTATGGAGCAACAAAAGTGAGCACTCCCAACATCGACCGGTTGGCAGGACAAGGAGTACAATTCACCAATGCTTATGCAACTTCTGCCACCAGCACCCCTTCCCGTTTCGGACTCCTGACAGGTATGTATCCTTGGAGACAGGAAAACACAGGAATCGCTCCCGGCAACTCTGAACTCATTATCGACACTACCTGCATCACCATGGCAGATATGCTGAAAGATGCAGGATACGCAACCGGTGCAGTAGGCAAATGGCATCTGGGACTCGGTCCGAAAGGTGGAACCGACTTTAACAACCGGATTACCCCTAACGCACAAAGCATTGGTTTTGACTACGAATTTATTATTCCGGCTACCGTAGACCGTGTACCTTGTGTATTTGTAGAAAACGGACATGTCGTAGGACTTGACCCCAATGATCCTATCACCGTAAGCTACGACCACAAAGTAGGCGACTGGCCTACGGGAGAAGAGAATCCGGAGCTCGTCACTTTAAAGCCCAGTCAGGGACACAACAATACAATTATCAACGGCATTCCCCGTATCGGCTGGATGACCGGAGGAAAATCCGCCCTTTGGAAAGATGAAGACATAGCCGATATCATCACCCATAAGGCTAAGAATTTCATTGCATCCCATCAGGAAGAACCCTTCTTTTTATATATGGGTACGCAAGACGTACATGTACCGCGCATCCCCCACCCACGTTTCGCAGGCAAAAGCGGACTCGGCACTCGTGGCGACGTCATCCTGCAACTGGACTGGACCATCGGTGAAATCATGCACACACTGGACAGCCTCCACATCGCAGACAACACCATCCTGATCTTTACCAGCGATAACGGTCCTGTTATCGACGACGGCTATCAAGACCAAGCTTACGAACTTCTCAACGGGCATACTCCGATGGGGATCTACCGTGGTGGGAAATACAGTGCTTACGAAGCGGGGACACGCGTTCCATTTATCGTCCGCTGGCCTGCCCGAGTAAAGCCGAACAAGCAACAAGCTCTTTTCTCTCAAATAGATGTGTATGCATCGCTCGCCTCCCTTTTGGACCAACCTTTACGTAAAGGAGCTGCTCCCGATAGTCAAGAACATCTGAACGTACTCCTCGGCAAAAATAATACAAACCGTGAGTATGTCGTTCAACAGAATCTCAATAACACACTTGCCATCATAAAAGGTCAATGGAAATACATCGAACCGAGCGACGGCCCCGCTATCGAGTATTGGACGAAAATGGAGTTAGGCAACGACAAACAGCCTCAACTTTACGATTTATCCTCCGATCCATCGGAGAAAACGAATGTATCAAAACAATACCCCGACATAGTGAAAGAATTATCTGAATTACTAGAATCCGTAAAAGAAAAATAGTTTATGAGAACAGGAAAATTGTATGATTTTGCACCAATCTTGAATAATTCTATCCATATTAGAATATTCAATCCATCTATCTTTGCAAGCGTAGATTCAATAAAATCACTTAATTTTTAATATATGAAAAAACATTTATCCACTCAAACTAGAAAAAGGATGCTCTCCTCCATCGGACTGATCCTGTTTTCTGTTTCTTTTGTACTTGCACAGGTACTTGTTAAAGGTACAGTGAAGGATAACTTAGGAGAAGGAGTGCCGGGAGCCAGTGTCCAGGTAAAAGGTACTTCGCAAGGAACAATCACTGACCTTGACGGTAAATTTGCTTTTAACGTGCCCAATAAAAATTCGATATTGGTTATTTCTTTCATTGGTTATGTCACAGTAGAAATGAAGGTGGACACTCAAAAGCCAATGGTTATCACATTAAAGGAAGACACAAAGACATTGGACGAAGTGGTAGTAGTCGGCTATCAGGAGATACGCAAGAAGGATCTGACTGGCTCTGTTGCCAAAGCCAGTATGGCGGAACTGCTTAGCACTCCGACTGCTTCTTTCGGCGAGACATTGGGCGGACGTATTGCCGGTGTCAACGTAAGTTCGGGCGAAGGTATGCCGGGCGGACAGATGAACATCGTCATCCGTGGTAACAACTCTTTGACACAGGACAACTCTCCTCTTTATGTCATTGACGGTTTCCCGGTGGAAGACCCCTCCATAGCCGCAGCCATTAATCAGAACGATATCGAGTCACTCGACTTCCTGAAGGATGCCTCTGCTACCGCTATCTACGGTGCCCGTGGTGCCAACGGTGTCGTGATGATTACAACCAAGAAAGGAACAATCGGCCAACCTAAAATTAAATACGACGGAAGTTTCGGTATTCAGCATATCACCAAAACGATCCCGATGATGGATGCCTATGAATTCGTCAAACTACAGGCAGAACGTAGTCCCAAAGATATGGAAACTACCTACTTCATGAATTATGACGGTAAGAAATGGGGACTGGAAGATTATAGAAATATCCCGCAATATAACTGGCAGGATGAAATCTTCCGCAGCGCATGGATGCAAAGCCACAATGTCAGCCTGACCGGTGGTTCGGAAGGAGTTCGCTACAATGCTTCTTTATCTTATTATGACCAGGACGGTATCTTGTTGGAATCAAACTACAAACGTGTACAAGGCCGTATGGGTACTACCATCCAAAAGAAGAAACTGAAAATCTATCTGACGACCAACTATTCCAGTACTACAACTACCGGTGGTTCTCCTTCCCAGAACTCATACAGTGGTATGAATAACCTGTTCTATAGTGTATGGGGATATCGCCCTGTGACCGAACCGGACAGACCATTAAACTCGTTGATGGATAACATCATGGACGACGCGATAAACAATACCAACGACTATCGTTTCAACCCTATCATGTCTTTGAAAAATGAATATCGCAAGACGTACGCGAACTATATCCAGTTCAACGGATTTGCAGAATATGAATTTATCAAAGGATTGAAGTTGAAAGTTTCCGGCGGTTACACATTCGATACCCGCAAAGGGGAAACATTCAACAACTCGAAAACTCGTTATGGTAATCCGAAATCATCCGATAAGGTGAATGCAGAAATCTACCATTCTCAACGTGCAACGTGGTTGAACGAAAATATTCTAACCTATCAGACCAATATCAAACGGAAGCATTTCTTTAATAGTATGGTAGGTGTAACTCTGCAAAATTCTGACTATGAATACTATTCATACAAGACAGTGCAAATTCCAAACGAAGCACTCGGGATGGCAGGAATGAGTGAAGGAACTCCCAGTACGACCAAATCATTAAAGAGTTCCTGGTCTATGCTCTCTTTCCTGGGACGTTTGAACTATAACTACAAATCATTGTATTATGCAACGGTTTCTTTCCGTTCCGACGGTTCTTCCAAATTCCGTGGTGATAACCGTTTCGGCTATTTCCCTTCCGGTTCATTGGCATGGGGATTCATGGAGGAAGATTTTATGAAACCATTGAAGTCTGTTGTTTCTTCCGGTAAATTAAGAGCAAGCTGGGGATTGACCGGTAACAACCGTGTAGGCGAGTATGATACGTATGCTTTATATCAGATATTAAAAGATAAAGTTGGAGATTTTATTTCGATCGGTAGCCTACCGAGTGGTGTATATCCGTTCGAAAACAGCCTGACAAGTGTAGGTACAGTGCCCACTTCCTTAAGAAACAGAAAACTGAAATGGGAGACTACCGAACAGTGGAACCTAGGCCTGGACTTAGGCTTCCTGGACGAACGCATCGGATTAACCGTAGACTGGTATCGTAAAATGACTCGTGATTTGTTGCTGAATACTGCACTTCCCACCTCTTCCGGTTATTTCAGTGCCATGAAGAATGTAGGAAAGGTACGCAACCAAGGTATCGAGCTCACATTGAACACAACCAATATCAAGAACCGTCATTTCTCATGGACTACTAACTTTAATATCGCATTCAACAAGAACAAAGTATTAGAATTGGCCGAAAACCAATCTTCTCTGTTGAGTGCAGCCAAATTTGACCAGAACTATAACTCTCAATACAGCTACATTGCCAAAGTGGGTTATCCGATGGGAATGATGTACGGATTCATCTACGAAGGTACATACAAATACGAAGATTTCGACAAAGTAGGTGATACATATACACTGAAACGCAATGTTCCGTATTTCTCTTCCGAAAGTAATACACAACCGGGTATGCCGAAATACGCAGACCTGAATGGTGACGGTATCATCGACGATAACGACCGCACTATGATCGGTAACGGTATGCCGAAACATACGGGCGGATTTACCAACAATTTCGAATACAAAGGATTTGACTTGAGCATCTTCTTCCAATGGTCGTATGGAAACGATGTATTGAATGCCAACCGCCTGTTCTTCGAGAACAGCAATAAAACACGTGACTTGAACCAATACGCAAGTTACGCAGACCGCTGGACACCGGAAAATCCGGAAAGTAATATTCCGAGAGCTACCGACTCCGGTTCTAACAAAGTGTTCTCTACACGTATTATCGAAGATGGTTCGTTCCTTCGTCTGAAGACCGTGTCTTTAGGATATACACTGCCGAAACAACTGACCAAGAAATGGAAGATAGACAATGCACGCGTATTCGTTGCCGGTCAGAATCTATGGACATGTACAGGGTATTCCGGTTACGACCCGGAAGTATCTATCCGTGAAGGCGCACTGACTCCGGGACTGGACTTCTCCGCTTATCCGAGAGCCTACTCTATCAGTTTTGGTATAAACTTAGGTTTCTAATCAATCATCCTTCAAACAATTACGTATATGAAAACAATAAAAATAATCATCATATCACTTCTTGTCGGACTTAACCTGACTTCCTGCGATTTCTTGGAAAAAGACCCGACATACACCACTCCTGAAAACTTCTTCAAAAATGAAGCGGACGCTACCTCTTGGCTGACAGGAACCTATGCCATTCTGGGACAAAGTTCCTTCTACGGAAATGAGTTCTTATACCTTGTAGGAGGTGACGATCTGGGACACTATGGTGGTGCCAACCGCGGACCTAACAAAAGTGGGTTGATCTGTAACAATGCCAACACAAGTGATCCGGCCGTTGCAGCATTGTGGTACACATTATACTCCGGCATCAACAGAGCCAATATTTTCCTGGAAAATATTGATGCAGTGCCCGATATGAACGACGATACCCGCAAGCAGTACAAAGCCGAAGCCCGTTTCTTACGCGCATTCTATTATTTTACTTTGGTAGAATGTTGGGGAGATGTACCTTTCAAGACTACTTCTACAGAAGATGCCTATAACCTCTCCATTCCACGTACGGACAAACAGACGATTTATGATTTTATCATCAAAGAGATGTATGGTTCTGCCGAGGATCTCAAATCTGCTCAAGATTTGAACTATTTACCGGGACGTGTTTCCAAATCGGCTGCTTGGGGAATGTTGGCGCGTGTATATATGTTCCGGGCCGGTGAACCTAAACGTGACAAGGAAGTGGGTTTGGCTAACAACACGACTAGTGCCGAGATTACAGAATATTTCAAAAAAGCAAGTTACTATGCACAGTTAGTCAAGAATGAGGGTCATTCACTAACTGCCAAATATTGGGACTTCTTTATCGACATTTGTTCTGATAAGTATAACACTGCTCTCAATAAGGATGGTGCCAAGGCTAATGAAAGTATTTGGGAAGTAGAATTTGCAGGTAACCGTTCGACGGATGTACGTGCAGAAGGTAGAATCGGTAATATTATCGGCATTCAGGGTAAGGACCTTTCTTCCAAAGCATCCATCACTGGTAAAGGTGATCCGGGCTATGCATACGCTTTTATCTGGAATACTCCTAAACTGCTGGAATTATATGAAGCAAACGATGACATTGACCGTTGCAACTGGAATATTGCTCCATTCACTTACACCCAGTCAGCAGGAGAAGGTACTCCGGTGGACGGTCGTGAATTTGTAAAGGGAAAAAGAGATGAAGTGGAACAACAATACTGGGATAAATCCTTCAGCTATGGTAAAACAGAGCCGGGGTCTACTTACGGTGATCGTGAATCGAAGAACGATGCCAATAAGAACCGCAACAGGGCTGCCGCCAAATATCGTAGAGAATATGAAGCAGACAAGAAGAGTAAAAACGATACTTCCATCAACTTCCCTCTTCTCCGTTACTCTGACATTCTGCTAATGATTGCAGAGGCAGAAAATGAAGTCAACCATGGCCCTAATGATTTGGCGTATGAATGTATCAATGCAGTAAGAGAACGTGCAGGAATCAAAAAACTTGCAGCAAATCTGGATGAAGAGAGCTTCCGCAAAGCGATCAAAGACGAACGTGCAATGGAACTCTGCTTCGAGTACACACGTCGTTTCGACCTGATCCGTTGGGGAGACTATTACAAACTGATGCAGGAACAAGTGGACAAGGCACAGGCTGACGAATCCTGGAAATTCGGAATCAATGTATATACTTACTTCAATATTCCGAAGTCTTACAATTATTTCCCGATTCCTGCCAATGAAATAGGATCAAACGGTGCTATCAAGACGAATAATCCGGGTTGGTAATTCTCTTAATAACTTTAAAAAGAAAAGGACATGAAAATAATATATAAAAGTTTGATGACTATCGCTTTTGCCGGACTATCCCTGGCTTCATGCGACAAGGAATTAAAAGAAGAAACAGCAATGGAAGTGGGTGTGGTGACAGACAGCAATGTCAGCTTCGATGGCAAAACTGTGACTGTAAAGAAAGGAAGTCCGGTAACGTTCAGCTTCGATGGTGACCCTGATTTTATCAGTTTCTTCAGCGGTGAGATAGGGCACGAATACAAACACCGGAACAGAATTGAAATGCAACCGGAAGACGTAGAAAAATGTGAAATCAACTTCTCCGTAGTATATGACTATGGTAGTGCGAAAACCATCGAAGGTTCTACTCACATATTAATATCCGATCAATTCGAAGGAATTAGTGGCAACAATGTGGAAAAAGACAAAGAAGCAGTTACCAATTGTGAATGGACGGAACTTGTCAGTCAAAATGAGCTTCCTAAAGCAACCAAAGATACTAAAGACTATTCTTGTCCTTTAATATCTTACTTGGGTAAAGAAATCAACATTGCTTTCCGCCTCAACCCTCTTGATAATAGCAGCACAATGCCTGTAATACATATTAAAGGCTTACAGCTTAATCTGGAGTTCAACAATGGAAAATCAACCACAATTAATGCAAAGAACTTCGAATTCTCGGCTTTAAATGTAACCTATAATTTAGATGATCTTTCAAAAAACAACACTCATCTTACCAAATTGAAGGAAGCATTAGGAAATAAAAACCTCACACTTGAAGAAATGAAAAGCGCAGAATATGCAGATAAAATAGCATATGCTACTGTAGACGGTAATATTCCTTATTTCTGGAGAATTAGCCAGCCAAGCGATTTCGTAACCAGTGGCGGAGCAGCAGGGTATACAAAAGGAGATACTTGGCTTATCTCCAATCCCATCCTCCTTAACGGTTCCTGCGATCCTGACGCTGGTGTAGCTATCAAGAATATCTCGCAATCGTTGGAGATATACTCACATACCTATGAAGAGGCCGGTACATATACCGCTACTTTCGTAGCCAACAATGCAAACTACGTCCATCAAGGTGGTCAAGTAGTACGTGAACTGACTATAAACGTTGTAGAATAAAAATATATCCCCCAATTTTTCTAACCTTCAATCATAGAAAACGTTTATAAAAATCAGACTTTAATCAATTTAACATCAGAAAGAGAGGGACCGCGAGGTTCCTCTCTTTTACTTTTTCTGTATCTTTGCACAAAAATAAAAATAATGCCAAAGACTCTTCCTATTCATTTTGCCCCATTACAAGGTTACACCGAAGTGTTTTACCGTAATGCTCATGCTGCCTGCTTCGGAGGTATAGATACTTATTATACCCCATTTGTACGACTCGAAAAAGGCGGATTCCGCCATAGAGATGTCCGCGGAATCGACCCCGGGAATAATCAGGTAGCCCATCTGATTCCCCAACTGATAGCCCCTTCTTTTGAGAAAGCAGAAAAAATCTTATCCCTATTCATTGAAAAGGGATATAAGGAAGTCGACATCAATATGGGATGTCCTTTTCCCATGCTGGCTAAACGCCACAATGGTTCCGGCATTCTTCCTTATCCCGAAGAAGTTCAGGCGTTACTTAGCCTGATTACAGAATATCCGCAAATAAGTTTCTCCATCAAAATGAGGTTGGGCTGGGAAGATCCGGAAGAATGTCTGAAACTGGCTCCGATTATCAATGAGCTACCCTTGCGACAAGTGGTTATGCACCCCCGCTTGGGAAAACAGCAATACAAAGGAGAAGTTGACCTTAAAGCGTTTGAGGCTTTTCAGAATGCCTGCAAGCATCCGCTCATCTATAATGGAGATATCAATAGTGTAGAAGATATTCACCGCATTCAGGAACAGTTTCCCGGACTAGCCGGAATTATGATAGGACGGGGATTACTTGCCAACCCGGCATTAGCTTTGGAGTATAGACAAAACCGTGCACTCGAGTTCGATGAAATGAGAGAAAAATTGCAATCTATGCACAAATGCGTATACAATCAATATGCAGAACAGTTGGAAGGAGGAGACGAACAACTTCTGAACAAAATGAAAACTTTCTGGGAATATTTAATGCCGCAAGCAGACAGAAAATTACTGAAAGCAATTCATAAAAGCACAAGTCTCAACAAATATAATCAGGCAATCCTTGCCTTTTTTAATCAACGATGAACTGATAACCAGTAATTTTACGTAATTTTGCGCCCGTTTACAAACATGCACATTATGAAAAAATACATTCTAATCTTTCTTTGTCTGATAACCGTATCAGGCAGTTTCGCACAAATGCAGGATTTCAAGTTCAAATTCTATGGACAGATTCGTACTGACTTCTATTATAATAGTCGTGCTAACGAAGAAACCGTAGACGGATTGTTTTATATGTATCCAAAAGACAAAGTGCGTGATCCGAAGGGGAACGATTTGAACTCAACACCCAACAGTAACTTCTATACTTTATATTCGCGCCTTGGAGTAGACGTTGCCGGTCCAAAACAGGGAACAGCCAAGACATCTGCCAAAGTAGAAGTCGACTTCCGCGGCACAGGCACTTCTTATTCGGTCATTCGCCTTCGTCATGCTTATTTGAATCTGGATTGGGGAAAATCAGCTTTATTACTCGGACAGAACTGGCATCCCTTATTCGGAGATGTGTCTCCGCAGATTCTTAATCTCTCCGTAGGAGCACCGTTTCAGCCCTTCAGCCGTGCGCCACAAATTCGTTATCGCTATACAAACAAGAATTTCCAACTTACCGGAGCCGCAGTGTGGCAATCACAATATACTTCACAAGGACCGGAAGGGAAAACACATAAGTATCTGAAGCAAAGCTGTATTCCCGAATTTTATGTCGGAGCTGATTATAAGAATGGCGGTTTGCTGGCCGGCGTAGGCATTGAGTTGTTATCATTGAAACCACGTACGGAGTCTATAGTAAATACAGATAAATACAAGGTAGACGAACGCATCACAACTCTTTCATACGAAGCTCATGTAAAATACACCAACAAAGACTGGTTCATCGCTGCGAAGAGTGTATTAGGATCCAATCTGACACAAGCTTCCGGTTTGGGTGGATTCGGGATCAAGTCTGTCAACGAACAAACGGGAGAACAAGAATATACTCCGATACGTTTCTCCAGCTCTTGGTTCAACGTTGTCTACGGACAGAAATGGAAGCCGGGAATCTTCGTAGGCTATGCCAAGAATCTGGGAACAAGTGATGCACTATATGCTCCCAAAGGAAATGATGCAAAACTTTATGGAACAGGAACAGACCTTAACCAATTAGTTACGGCAGGAGCAGAACTGACCTACAATGTCCCCCACTGGAAATTCGGGTTGGAATATACATTAAGCTCTGCATGGTATGGTTCGCTCAATACGTCCAATGGGAAAATTCAAGATACCCATGCCGTATGTAACAACCGTATTGTTGCCGTTGCCATGTTTATGTTCTAACCTCTCTATACAATTATTTTAATTATATATCTGTCACCTGTCACCGATTGCTGCTTAACGGTTTGATTATTAACAATTAACACCGTGACAGCAATAGGTGACAGCAGTGTGACAACAATAATGCTGTCACCAGAAACAGATAAACTACATTTCACAACGCGGAGGTATTCACTCTGGAAGCTCCAGGCAATCCTATTTATTTCATGAATGCATTACCTTTGTTTCTCGTGGGGAAACTTTTAGTTTCAAGGCTTGAAACCAAAGGTTTCGTACCGGGAAACTAAAGTTTCAGCATTGGGAAACTGTAGTTTCAGCACCGAGAAACAATAGTTTCAACGGCATGGAAACTATGGTTTCTCCAAGAGAAACTAGTGTTCCCTTATGTACAAAAAGCAAATGATCTCCTATTGTCTGACTTTTATCTCCTTAACTCCACTTCAAAGCTAGCACCATCTTTACAACTGAACTGCAAAACTGTTTGCTTCTTATCAGAAGAAATCACCTTGCAAAACGGAGTTTCTTCTACATTCCATTGCCCTTTTATCGTTACAGTCACAGGTATTTCACTACTGGCATTTTCAATCCATGGTCGTGAATAGATACTACGTTCGATGCGTTTCCCATCTTTATCAAACGCTTCATCGCTTGGACCGCGATACAAAGCTAAATCCGGTTGTGCCACCGTCAACTTAATCTTATCAGCAGATCCTTTATGAATCATAACCAGACAGGAAGTATCCACACGTTGTAATAAACCACCCGGCAATGTCGTTTCAGGAGTTTCAAACAACACATAAGAAATGATCTGTTCGGAAACGGACTCTACAATATGTGCATTCCGGTCTTGCTGTAATACCTTATAAGTGGGCTTCTTTGCAAATTTCTTCATCAGAGTTTCATTCGTCTGAGGCAGAACAGCGTATTCATAACTTCCGTTTTTCGGTGCCTTTCCATGATCTACAACCAAAGAAACCCAATCACCCTTTGTTTCCTTTCCTGTATTTTGCATTCGCGAGTATTGAGGAAAGTTCTTCTCAAACCGGATGGGAGTTGGAACATAATAACCCGTTCCCAAATGGTCCACCCATACTTTCTTATCTCCTTGATAATTTTTCCAATAATCATGCCCTGCTTTATCAGTAACTGCCAATTGGAAGATAGTCGTTTCTGTCGGGAACTCCGTATTTGTATTTTCAATATCCGAACCAAGACAGACAATCATTCCATCGATGAAATGGTAAGATTTACGTGCCCGATGTGATCCGTTGTACTTATCATGCTCATGTAACTTCATTCCGAAATTACCATTCATCTTCTGTTGAGACAAACCACCGGCAAAAGCCTCGTCGGAGTAAAGCATCTCTTCCATTCCAGAGTAACTATCCACATTGAGCACCTTAGCCTGCAATTGCTCCAATGGCAAATGAATAGATGTCACTCCCGGAATACGGTTCCAGTCAAAACCTTCCTGCTGCCAGCCGCTAGTGGCGGGAGTTACTGTCTGTCCCGGTGCAGCAGTCAATATTTGCAAACTGCCGTGTGCCAGGTAGCGACCGTATAGATTTGCTCCCAGATAATGTTCTGCCGCCCATAGATAACGGGAATGTCCACGTGCCACAGCCGACCAATTGCTACGACGTTGAACAGAGACGCAACCATATCCCATCGCTATATTTCCCTGCGGGTCCGGCTCCGGACGGAAACCTTTCTCTATAAGAAGTTTTGCCACCTTACGTTCTTCAGCATTTGAAACCTTAGGCATATATTCAGGAGAGTCATTTTCAATACTTGGGTCTGAAATCAGACGGAGGTAAGAAGAAGCCATTTCACTATCATATTCCTCCTTTCCATCGGGAGAACCGGCTAAAGCCATCATAGCAAAATGCATAGGAACCAGTTTACCTTTTCCATCCGGATGACGACCGGACATGGAAAGAGGGAAGTTCAGCTTATTGCAATAGAAACGCATGGTCAACAGTACATTTTTCACTGTTTCATGAGCTAACTCGGAAACAGCAAATTCCGTCCGGCTGAAAAGATAGATCATATTGGTTGCTCCATCGAGTCCGCCCACAGCATAAGCCGGATAGTTATTTCGATGATGGAAAGCACCTCCGTCTACTTTAAACGAACCGGACAATCCCAATGCAGGACGGCAACCAAAATCAATCCAACGGGAGAAAGACCGGAGATATTGTAGTTTTTCCGGTGTATCTTCCATCATTAAAATGCTGGCAATGCGTCCTGTGGTCTGTGTATTGAAAGAGTCCATATCAATTCCATTAACTTCCGGTTTAGGGTATACTTCGTTAGTAATCGCATACCAGCGTAATGTCCGTTCGGCTTCCTGAAGTTTCCCGGTTTCCCTAAGCACATCTTTCATCAGAAAATATGCCAGGTACAGACCGCGAACACTATAGCCATAATGATGGATGTTTCCCCAACAACTACCATAAGCTACTCCCTGATCGGTTATATGATCGTACATTGCTAAGAACTTCTTCTTCATTTCTTCCCGAATCACCGGATTTGCCGCATTATTATATGCAACGGCAATTCTTTTCATCAGGTCGAAATAAGCACGCATTTCCACTCCCATTTTAGTCAGCATATCTTTATCCCAGTTTGGTATGATCCGTTCATAAGCTTCTGAAGCACGTACCATGTAAATAGGTACTCCCGATACTTGGCCGTTCTTGTAAGTTATCTGATAGAAATCATATTTCTTGCGGATGGTTTCTACTTCTTTATCAGTCGTTTTTCCTTTCGTGTAGATCATATCACGAAAACGCTTTTCCAACAGTTGCATTTCTGCTCTTTGCTTATCGTCTACAGGAGTCAATTCAATATCCGGTTTCAAAAGCGAGTGTTGATAGACAACCAGCCAATGGTTGGTGGTCCCGGCATTGACAAAAGGAACTTGCAGATCGGCCGTCTGTTGACGTGCATCAACTTTAGTAGCCGTAATCAAATGATCGATGAAAAGGCTTCCTTTTGAATTTGGAGCAATAATCCGGAGTTCATTCATGCCTTCTTCCGGTGTGCCTTGCATATCACGTTCATAGCAAACCCATGCGGCACGCCAACCACTGAAATTAATACCAAAAGGGAAAGATGTGCATCGTTTGCCGTCTTTCAGAAACTGAAACTCAATGGTCGCATCTTGGGGAACTTCATTATAAACCCACACAATAAAAGCCGAAAGATATAAATCCTTGCCGGTCGGATCTTTCTTCTCAAACTTCAGGTCTTTCTTGAGTTCCAATATTCCACCCGGTTCAAATGTCCATTCCAACGAATGTTTTCCATCTTTATAATGCAGATCAGATACCGACAGGCGGGAATGAGTAGCGGTGATACAATCCGGTATTTGCGGTTCTTCAAAAGAAAACATCCGTTCATCTGTTACAACTTGCGCATGAAGGAATGCTGAACACAAAAGAGAAAACAGAGTTGTCACTCCAAATTTAGTAAAAGGTTGTTTCATCATGGAAATATAGTCTTATTAGGTTTTCAGTATATAAGTCAAAGTATAGTCGCTTTAAAATCTGTAAAGAGTACGTGATTCTGCAAAAGACGTAAACCGAAGTGTCCGTCACCTTCACTACCCGCAAGGGTATAGCGGAACAACTCTTCATCATTCACAGAATAAGTTGTGATTCCCTTTTCCACTCGAATCCGAATCTCATACCACTGATTGGGGACGAGTAAATGAGAGGCATCGGTATATTCTTTCAATAAAGGTTTCACCTTGTCATCTGCCACTCCATAATATTCTCCTTTGTATCGACGGAAACGGGTCGTTGAATTATCATTTCCTCCGTATCCAACGTAGAAAAGGTTTAATGTGTTATAGTTTTTAAAGATGCCGTCACGCCACTGACTACGGGCAAAAAGATCATCAGGGTATTTAGGATCATTGGCAGCCCAGAAGCAGTTCAGATCACTCAAGCGGTCATACTTTCCACCTTGCATCACCATACAAATACGATAACTTATTTCATAATCGCCCGTCAATCGTTGCCGATACCACATAGTCAGTCCGTCCGGAACTATCAATTCTAATGTATCTGCACGTTCTATTATCTGCAAAGCATGGGATGCATCTTCTATTTTCCATTGCTGCACAAAGGAAGCTTTGTGTTGTGCCAAAAGCACCACACTATTTAAGAGAAAAAAAGTAATCAAACTGTAGCCTATAAAAAATCGCTTCGTCATTACGGTATTAGTTTAAAGATTATTCTTCCGAATACAAAGAAACCCCTCTTTTCGAAAAAAGAGGGGTTCAAATTGTACAAAATATCTCAAATAACGTATTGACTGATAATTTGCATTACCAATATCTTATAGTTTTTTCATCAACAAAGTTCTCATACCATTTCTGGTTTGAAGCACCCTTACTATCTACCCATTTAGTAAAATCAGGATATGCTTCTCTAAATGGTACACGTTCATAAGCATGACGTGTGCCAACCGGAAGTTTAACTCCCCAAGTGGAACCTTTGGTATTTGAATAATAAACATTTGCATCCAGTGTAGTGTCACCCGCAACCAATGCTTCATATTCTGCTTTGTAAGCAGAAGTCGGTGCATAACCCCTCATGTGTATTTCTTTACCACCGTTCACCTTAATAAAGAAATTCTGTCTATTAGTATCTAAAATCAACTCTCTAAATGCTGCAAGCTGAGCATCTCTTTCAGCTCCAGTTAATCCTTCTTTACCAATCAGTCTAACTTCAGCACGCAACATAGGTAGTCCTTCTCTTACTTTTCCTTGTGTTACCTGAAACATATCCTGATTATTATCCATCAAAGAAGTTAAACCATCCAGTGTAATAACAGTTCCTTCCGCTTGTGCTTTATCCACTGTCAATATTGCGAAACGCGGTTCTTTGCGAGTATCATTACTCCAATTCCAATTTTTATTTTCAACTTTCACTATATTTTTTGTAGAAAGTTCCTCTTTAGCTAAGTCTGTCATTGTTCCCTGACCACCTTTTAGTACAAGGCTTGCAGTAATCCGATCAACATACTCGCTTTTCAAACCATCCAGTACAACACCTAACACAGTCGGGTATATACCACCTACAGCACGAACATCCAAAGTCAACAACAATTCTTCTTTACCTCCTACAGTCTCCATCATCTGTTGACTATGACATTCAGTCACCTTCAAGTCATACTCGAATACAACATCGTTGAAATCTTCATCATACCATGAATCCAGTTGAATAGGCCAACCATCTTCGAACATCACCACACCTGTGTTATGATAGAAAAGATAGCCTTGGTCCGTTTCATTTGTCGGCTGCACTGCATCTTCAGGAAGCGCAAGAGTTACCGATGCCAGACGGTTTGTTTCAAAATTGAAACCAGTACTCTGATCTACACCACGACTAACAGGAGACAAAGCAAATTCTTTTGTAGCTTCTGTTCCCGAAACTGTATTGTATTTCATATACACTTTCTCGCAAGCAGCAGGAACATTCAACGTAAGAGTACGGGAATCTTTCACTAATACATCTCCCACAAGCAGACTCGCTTCAGAACCACTTTTATCGGAATATACATTCACAAGTGCAGAAGCATTTACCGGGTCAACAGTTCCCGAACCATCGTTACCTTTTTCCAACTCATTATCAGAGCAGGAAGTAGTAACCAACATTGTCCCCATAAGGACATACATCAAACTTTTAATTTTCATCTTAATTTAATTTTTAAATTTATTGTTTGTTTTTGTTTCGCATGAGAACCTGGCTTATCACACTTATTTTCAGGCTCCATTTGTTAACTTATCAAAAATATATTTAACTCCTAATAGCTTTTTGCTTGCCTTTATTTGTAATTTCAATCCTTTCCATCGAGAATAATCACAAGAGCTAAAATAGGGCTCAAAAGGCCTGTTCATGAACACTGGATAATATATACAAGTTATTTCGTATATTTGCATTAGACAGAACATTCAATACAACAAATATAGAGCTTTTATTCCGAATATACAAGTTCTATATATAAATATATCAAGGGAAATGGATCAAGTACTGTATGGTATAGATTACATAGAATATTATTTCTATTGGATATATTACAAGTTTATTGGCTATCCTTTAATCATAAGAATATGCTCAATTGCTGTAATGTTTTGTATTATTGCGTACTTATTTCTCCTATTCCATATTATATATGGTATATTTAAAAGGCGAAAAGAGAAACGGAAATACAATAAAGCATTTGATAAGTATTATGAAGAAATGAAATCTATCTCACTAGATTCCAACACATTGAGTGAAGAAGAGATAGCTGACAGATTAGAATATGATACGAAAAAGCGCCCGAAACCTAACGAGTTACGCATTATCACTCAACTATTAACAGAAATCAAGAGTGTGCATGAAGATGAGATCAATGAACTAAACTATCAAACGATTCAAACCGTATTCCAAATCACACGTTTCCTTGAACGCGAACTTCAATTCGGTTCCAAAAGATCAAAGATACAAGCTCTGAAACTTATTCAGTCCATCAATGGGTATGCCTCTGAAGCGGTATTGGTGCGTTTCCTCTATCATCGTGAACTAGAACTAAGAAACTCGGCACGCTACACTTATATGTGGTTAAGCCAGGGTGACCCGTTCCGCTTCTTTGACGAAGATATCGGCATGAAGTTAAGGCAATGGGACATGATGGAGTTACACGCTATCTTGGAACACCGTAAGAAAGTGGGATATAACACACCCACCTTTATTAAATGGGTGAATACTTCAGCTGAAGAAAACGTTAAGATATTCTTTATCAACGAAATCCGGCTATATAATGAAACCGAAAGTGCCCCAATTCTCGCGAAGCAACTCAATGCCCGTTCTGTGGAAATACGAGGTGAAGCGATCAAGACTTTAGGTAAACTAAAATACAAAGAGGTTGAACCTAAGCTGATTGAAATGTATAATGTACAACCGGAAGAAGTCAAACGACAAATCATTTCGGCTATTGCGGATCTAAAGACCGATAAGGCTTTAGGATTTCTTTACAATGCTTATGATGAAGCAGATAACTGGGGAACCAAGAGAGTCATACTCAAAGCCCTCTATGAGTATAGTGCAATGGGAAGGAAAACATTCGATCAATTGGAAAGAAAAGCAGATTCCCACACAGCTATATTGTTTGCCCACACCAAGCATCCGTTAATCAACCAGTTAAACTAGAGAACATGAGAGATATAATATTTACATTCTTCAATTATTTCGTATTCTTTTATACGAGCATGCTGGCGATATTCTTCGTCACATTCGCCTTCCTCTCTTTCATTTCTCTAAAACGGAGAAAGGATTACTATGTGGAAAGCTATATGCGGAAAACAATCAAGGAATCCCCCTATACACCGGGCATTTCGGTAATTGCTCCTGCCTTCAATGAAGAAAAGACAATCATTGATAATGTGAACTCCATGCTTGCATTGGAATATCCGCTTTTCGAGGTGGTTATTGTAAATGATGGAAGTACGGACAGTACATTGGAAAAGATGACCGAATATTATGAACTGGTAGAAGTGCCCTATGCTTATATCGAGCGAATCAAAACCAGACCGTTCCGAAGACTCCTCAAATCCTCCAACCCGAAATACAGCCGACTCATCGTTGTAGACAAAGAAAATGGAGGAACCAAAGCGGATGCATCCAATGCGGGTATCAACGTTGCTTCTCATCCTTATTTTATCTGCACGGATGTGGATTGCATTTTGGAAAAGTATGCTCTTTATCGTTGTATCTCGCCCATTATATCTTCAGAAAAACAAGTAATTGCAGTCAGCGGAACGATGTTGATGGCTAACGGATGCGTCGTGAAAGACGGACAAATCATAGACGTTAGAACTCCCCGTACACCGATTCCACTTTTCCAGAATCTGGAATATATGCGCTCTTATCTGATTGGTAAGATGGGATGGTCCGCTATCAATGGTATGCCGAATGTTTCCGGTGGATTCGGTCTTTTCGATCGTTCGGTAGCGATTGCAGCCGGAGGATACGATGCTCCCTCTTTTGCCGAAGACATGGACCTCATTACCCGCATGGTAGGATATATGTGCGACTTCTCCCGTCCTTATAAGATCGTACAGATTCCTGATACTTGTTGTTGGACGGAAGGACCTCCCAACCTGGCAATGCTTTACCGGCAACGTACCCGTTGGGCACGGGGATTGTTCCAGACACTTAATATCCATCGTAAGATGATTTTCAAAAAGACGTATAAACAGATGGGACTGTTAACTCTGCCTTATATGTTCGTTTTTGAGTTTCTAGCGCCGATCATCGAGCTCGTCGGTTTGATAGTATTTATCTATCTGGCCTTTACAGGAGCAGTCAACTGGAACACGGCATGGATGATTTACCTGACAATCTATACGTTCTGCCAGTTCCTTTCCATCGTTGTTATTACCTACGACTACTATGTCGGGATGCTATATAAAAGAGGATATGAATACCTGTGGATTATCATTGCGTCCATATTGGAGCCCATCTTCTATCATCCCATCATCACTTTCTGTTCATTGAGAGGATACCTCAGTTATCTGACCAATAGAGACTTCAAGTGGAAGAACATGGAACGGAAAGGATTCAAGCAGAAAGAAGAAAGTGCAGACGGTACTGATATAACGGCAATGAAGCCCGAACCTGCTACGATTTAAACAAGAAAGATTAAAGACAAGATAGAATGAACAGAGAATTTCTCCATAAGATCACCATATTAGGTTGTCTGTTTTTACTGATAACCTCTTCCTCCGGGACCGACAACGGATTCCAGACACCGGAGCAATATGCCCAGATTGTACAGGAGCATTTTGCGAACGAGGAATGGGAAGCAGGGAAAGAGCTGTTGGAGGAGGGCCTTCAGAAATACCCGAATGTTTCTGACCTTGAATGGCTCATGGGAAAATACTGGTTCCACGAAAAGAACTATGACCAGTCGCGTTATCATCTTGTCAAAGCGATAGATGACAATTACAACAACGTCAATGCCAAACATCTGCTGGTAGATGTAGAAGATATCACCGAGAATTATTCCAGTGCTATTTGTTACGTTAATGAGTTGCTGGAAGTGAATCCGTATTGGAGAGGTTTATGGCGAAGAAAGATTGAACTGTACCGCAAGCAGAACAACGATGTGGAAGCAGATCGTCTGTTGAAACGAATCAATCAGATTTACCCGAACGATACCATTCTAAGGAAGGATTATATCTACAGCATGGAGGTAGGCTACCAGCAAATGAAAAAAGGTGGTAACCGAAAAGAGGCTATCGAAAAGCTGACGGAGCTCATCAAAGTATCTCCTCAAAACGAAGAATATTATCTGGACATCATTAACCTGCATTTACAGGAAGGAAACCGGGAAGCTGCTCTAGGCTGGTCCTCCAACGGTTTGGCTGCCATACCGGGAAGCGGTGCGCTTATCGTCAAAAGGGCGAGTATCCTTAGTGAATTGGCACGTTATCCGGAAGCTCTGGTGTTTATACGCGAGCAAATGCGAAGAAACAACAGCCCTGCCATACGGCGTATGTATAACGACCTGTTAATGGAGGCTGCCCGAGCAGAGAAGCAGCGGGATCCTTATGTATTATATGGCATGGCCTACGAAGGAGGTAATAAGAACAAGGAAGCATTAGACTACCTGCTGAACACTTCCGTCACCCGGGGATATACCGATGACGCACTCTTCTATATCAGAGAAGCTAAAAAACAATATGGCAACAATGATAAAGGAATTCTTTATAAAGAATATATGCTTTATCGCCAGATGAATGAGGATGATCTTGCCTATTCAACGCTGAAAAAGATGTATGAGATGTATCCTGATGATTATGATATTACGCTTGCCATGAGCGCACAACACATGAAGAAAGCTGAAAAACTGATGGAACTTGGTCTGTACGCAGAAGCATTGCCGCACGTATTGTTCGTTTCTCAAAAACATGTAGACGACAATGAAGTGAACGGTGCCGCATGGGAAAAAGCCTTGAGTTGCTATATCAATATGAAACGTTACAATGAAGCACTTGCCACATTGGACACCATCACTCTTCACTTCCCTGATTACGAAAACGGCACGTTGAAAAGGGCATTTATTCTCGATAAAATGGATAAAACCGAAGAGGCTTTGCAACTGTATCTATCTGCCATCGAGCAGAGTGATGAGGATATGCGCATTTTCTATGTTATCGGATACGAGGAACTAGCAGTGCCGTACATCAAGAAATGTATGGAAGCCGGAGCTACGAAGAAAGCATACGAGGAATCTGTTAAGCTAATTAGCCTGAATCCATCGAGCGATCTCGGATTACGGTATGCCATCAATTCGTCCGGTTTACTCGGAAAATACGATGAATTCGAGAAATATACAGCACAAGGAATCAATTATTATCCTGAAGAACCATTCTATCAGGCTAAAAGAGCTACCGTGCTTGAACGTGACAAGAGATACGAAGCTTCTTTGGAATTTCTGAAGCCGATACTCAATAAATACCCGAGCAACAAAGAGATTATAGGTGCATTCTCACAGAGCAGTGAATACCGTGCCCTGCAACTGACAAAAGCCAAAGAACCGGAAAAGGCTCTCGCTGTTCTTGATACAGCTTTGCTTTACGACAGTCAGAACAAATCATTGAAGTACACCAAGGGAGTGGTATATGAAGCCAACCGTCAAGCGGATTCAGCCTATTATTACCAAAAGTACTACGAGCCATCCATCATGGAATATCGCTCTTTCCAACGACATTTATCGGGCCTTAGAAGCATGATGCTCAAGAATGAGATTGCTTTGACCTATCTCCGTGCACGCTACGGAGAAGAAGATATCATTACCTCTGTTGCAACAGCCGAATATACCCGAAAAGGCCAGAAGAACAGCTACACAGGACGCCTCAACTATGCAGGGCGAAGTGGCTCGGCAAGCGACAGCATGGAGGCTGAAGAACAGACACCAGGAGGGGTTGGCATTCAGGTACAAGGTGAGTGGACGCATCACTTCTCACCGAAGTGGAGCCTCACGGCCAATGCAGCCTTTGCGACCAAATACTTCCCGGACATAACGGCTGATGTCGCTTTACGGCATTATCTCAAGAATGATTGGGAAATAGGCGCACATGTGGGTTATAGACGGGTAGCCGCCTACACAAAGCGTTATGAATGGAACGATGAATTCTTTGCAGGCGGCACCGGAGACAATGGCTATCTGTTTACGGGTTGGAATGAGTCAAAGACTAACCTACTCACTGTAGGCGGAGAATTAGCCAAGACCATTGAAGTGGTTCGTCTCAACACGAAGATCGATATGCACTTCTTCAACTCTAACTTCTATTACAATGCGCAGATTGGCGCCAAATACTTCCCGGCGAGCGATACAAAGACAAATATCAACGCCATGGCAAGCATCGGATCGGCACCGGAAACGGCCGTACTGGACTATGCGCTGCCCGGCTCTTTCTCTCACACCAATACCATGGTGGGATTGGGAGGTCAGTATATGGTCAGTCCCAACATTACCATAGGCTTGATGGGCACTTGGAACACCTATTATAACCAAACCAATACGGTGCGAGGGACAAGTCTGTCCAACCAGATAGAATCCATATCGACACGCTATAAAAACTTATATAACATCTATGCACAAGTTTATATTTCATTCTGATACGCTTGGCCCTGTATTGGCAGGAATGATATGTATTTGCTGCCTTTTATCCGGCTGCCGTATGCAGGCACGCACGGAGATGTTCCCATCTAAAGAAGGGTATCTCGTCACCATTGGTGAGGATCCGACCGACAGAGACACCCGGTGGGCGAAATACCTGTACGAGCATCTCAAGAAGCGTGCAAACGACGATGAAATAGTAGCTTTTGGCGTTTCCGAAATGGACATGTGGCGCATCATCATACAGATAGACCCAACATTGCAGAGAGGATTCAAAGTAGCCTGCAAAGGCTCTGATATCAGACTGACCGCAAGTGACGACAAACAAATGTTATGGCTGCAATACCAACTGATAAAGAAGATCAGCAAAGAAGACCCGCGTATAGACGGTTCGGATCTTCCTCCCGCCCTTATCAATCTCAACGATACTTGCGGAGCTTTTGCATTTGAGTATCAAAGTATTTATTCTCCATACGGCCTGAACGCCGATCATACAGGCGTTATCGGCCTGGACAACTTTGACGACAGCTGGGGAATATGGGGACACAACCTGCGAAAAGTATTGGGAAAAGATGTAGAGAAAGTATATGCCACCATTCATGGAAAGACAGATGACTCACAACTATGTTTCTCTTCCGAAGACATGTACCGCCAGATAGAAAGTTATATTGTAGATAACTTCGGTGAAAAGGGGAATTCCCGATTTGTGATAGCACCGGATGATACTCCGTATGCCTGCACGTGTGCCACTTGCACCGCTTTGGGAAACACGGAGAAAAATGCCACTCCGGCTGTTACGGAACTAATCATCCGCCTTTCCCAACGTTTTCCCAAACATTTCTTCTTTACGACTTCTTATCTGACCACACAACAGGTCACGGACAAACAACTACCCTCCAACGCCGGAGTAATCGTGAGCGCCATCGACTATCCACTCCGCCGGACAGACGGCAAGAATGAACAAGACAAGAAATTTGCCGACCAACTCGACAACTGGAAGAAAGTGACGAATAACATCTATATATGGGACTATATCAACAACTTTGACGACTACCTCACTCCTTTCCCCATATTAAAGATAGCCCAACAAAGACTCCAATTCTTCAAACAACATGGAGCCAGCGGCATATTCTTCAACGGAAGTGGATACAGCTATTCTTCTTTCGATGAAATGAGGACTTTTGTACTATCCGCCCTCCTTATCAACCCGGAACTTCCAGTCGATGACTTAATCAGAAGTTATTTTAATCAGGAATATCCGGCATCAAAAAAATGGCTATACGATTACTACACTGAATTGGAGAACAACGCCCAATCCGGAAAACGGCTCGGACTTTATGCCGGTATCAGAGAATCAGAAAAAGCATTCCTCTATCCGGATCAATTCATCAAATTCTATGATGAAATGGGCGATTTTGTTTCCGAAGCAAAAGGGAAAGAGCGTAAAAAGCTGCACGAACTTCAGACCGCTTTGTCTTTCACACGCTTGGAATTAGGACGTGACCACGGCTTTGATGCTTACGGATATGCCAAACGGAATGGGAAAGAGATACAGCCGATTCCCCAGGCCCGGAAATGGATTACCCAGCTCAAAGAACACAAAGCATTTACCGGAATGGAATATTATAATGAGTCAGCCTATGAAATCGACTATTATATAAAAGAATGGGAACAATACCTACTTGCTTCCGACATCAAGAAAAGTTTGTTTTTAGGACTCAATCCTTCAGCAACTCCTAAACTGAATAAAATTGATTCCAAGAAACTGACTGATGGCACTCACGGTTTACCCGGAGACTATCATTGCGGTTGGGTAATCATTCCGGGAGAAGAATGTTCCATCAACCTGCCAGTGAAAGGTATCAACGCATCAGGAACATTCTATATCAGCTTTCTGAATCTTCCCCGGCATCGCATCTATGCTCCACAGCAAATTCAACTGTTGAAAGACGGAATAACCTATAAAACAATAGACCTGAAACCGGAAGACGCCCCGGAAAAAGGGGAAATGATAAAAGCCACCGTTTCGGCAGACCTGAACGGAGCAGAACAATTAAGCATCAAAATCAGTTGTTTAAAGAAACCGGGAACGCAAATGGGCATCGATGAAATTGCATTCATCCCCTAAACGCTGAAAAAAGTGACATAACAAAAAAATAAATGGCAACTATGAATAAATCTATATTCTATATTTTCCTACTGACGGCACTTCCACTCTGCTTAACAGGGTGCAGGAAGGAAGTACGTCCCACAAGTATGACGATAAAGGACTCGATCAGGCACTATTACCCCATCAAGCAAGGTCAGCAGCTCGATATCATGTTTACTATCACTAATACAGGAGATGCTCCGTTAATCATTTCAGAAATGCAACCTTCCTGTGGCTGCATCATTCTGGATAAAAGTTCGCATATCATCATTCCCGAAGACGGAATCAGACAATTCAAGGCAACCTACAACAGTATTAAGAATGTAGGCGAGGTGGTTCACCGCATCCGGATTTTCGGTAATATGCTCCCCGACGGAAGAGCCGAACTTAAATTTGATGTTAACGTAGTTCCCGATGCAGACTATACACGTGATTATGAAGAACTCTATCAAGAGTTCAACACCAAAAATGGTATTGTCAGAGAGATGGTGGATGGAAAAGAGTCCGAACTGGGATATTATGTCGGAGAACCCTAATAAACCACAGAATTCAAATATTGTAAGTGATAGGCAATTAGTTGTTATCTATTGCCTATCACTTATCACTTTTTAAGGATGTATTTCTTTGAATGCGGCATTTTCTTCTTTCACATTCTGAATAGTCTGCTTTAACTCTCCAATCGGCAAGTCATATCCATACCAGCCTGTATAGCAATCTACCACATACCATTTCCCGTCCTGCAATTCGAACTCCACACGCAAATCAACCTCGGATTCTTCATAGCCTGCCTCAAAAATTTTATGCTTCGGTTCATTCAACGTAAACTTGGAAACATAAATACCTCCCTCTTCCTGGGTGATACGCTCTTCCTTCATAGTTTCACTATCCAGCAACGGCCACTTTTCCCGAGTGAAAGGGAATGTTTTCTCGGTTTCTCCGTCATCTGCCAACAAAGTGATCGGAGTCTTTAATGGGAACTTGATACGAGTATACTGGAAGGCTGCACTGGAAGTAAATTTATCCAAAAAGGATTTGAAATCTTCACCGTCTTGTGTAGTCAGTTCACTATCGGCTTTTGCCTTGGAACTATTACCGCAGGAGATAAACGAAACACCTGCGAGCAGCATCATAGCCAGCAAGCAGCATACAAACTTTTTAGCTCTCATAATACTATATAAATTAAGAGTTTAATTAACGGCGCAAAGATAATGACAAGTTTGGCATCTTGGTTATTTTAAGAACTAAATCTTTGTATGTTTCAAATATTCATAGCCGAAGCGGCAGTACAGACATTTCCGCTTATCGCAATACTCTTTTTGTAACTGTATCAGTGCCTGACTATCCGCCGCACTGACTACCGGAAGTCCGGCATCGCTCCACGAACGAATGATGTGATTACTCTCCGCCTTCAATTCTTCCAGAAAGCGTGCGGCACGTTCACACATTCGTTCATCTGCCTTGTGCAAACCATAGGTATAAAGAAAAGGAACCACCGTATTAATGACAATCAAATCCTTGGAACGCTCTCCCATCGTCTTTTCCTTTTGAGAAGATAGTCGTCCGAATAGATAATGATTCTCCCAATAGGGAGACGTACGGGTATCCAGTAAAGCTCTCACGTCCGCCAGAGTTTCCGCTTCCAACAAACGTGAAAACAGCTTGTCTCCTTTCTGATAAAGATAAGCCAACTGCGCCAGGCGAATATGCGGAAAGTTTTCCGGACGAAGCCGGAGAAAACGCCATAAAGTAGCATCCATCCCCTGCCCGATTTCAAATTTATGCTGTAAATAACGAAACTCTTTACAAAGACGAAGACTATATTCGTCTTCCTGTTCTTTTTTCAGAAATGTTTCTTCCAACAACCCAGCCAAACCATAGAAAAAAGCTTCTATCTGAAACAAATCATTCCGGTGCTTACCCAACGCACGAAATGGCAACAATCCCGCCCACGTTTCAAAAGTATCTCCATTCAAGCCGAAACCGAAATTACGGGCAAGGGTGATAAAGAAAGCATCTTCCCAATTACTGTTACAATGTTTGAGACGCTGTGTGATTAATTGCGCTTTCTGCTCCAAACGTTCCGTTTGCAAAGCGGTCAGCCAAGAATGAATGGTAAGTTTGGGAAGAGAGGCAAGGATGGGATGGCAAGCCGGATACTGATCGGCTACACAAAGTTCGTGGTAATGTAATTGCACATTGTCCGGACAGGTAAGTAATAGTTGCGGTATCTGTTCACCGTTGGAACGGGTTATTTCCGTATCTGCTTCACTCACCACATGGAGAATCACAGAATCATAGGCTTTGTCGCAATCATGCCCGTGGCGAAACCAGTCGGAAGAATGTGTATGTATTTCTATATTCCCTACCCATAAGGCACCGTCAATCTTTAGTTTCGCGTTGAAAAAGTCGGGACCGGCGTTGGGGTTTTGCAGACCGGGGTCAATCACTTCTACCGGTAAGCCGTTGGTGGTTTGCAGTACTTTCAGGGGAAATAATTTATGTTTCCACACGTAGTGGAGAAGATGTTCCATGTTAACAAGACGTTAATGTGCGCTGCAAATGTAATAAAAATCTTATCTTTGCGACTATTATTTTGAATATAAGTCAGAAAACAATGAAAATAGCACTGATCGGTTACGGAAAGATGGGCAAAGAGATAGAAAAGGTTGCCCGTAGTCGCGGACATGAAATCGTCTGCATCATTGACATCAATAATCAGGATGACTTCGAATCGGAAGCATTCAAATCGGCCGATGTGGCCATTGAGTTTACCAATCCGATGGTAGCTTACAGCAATTATATGAAAGCGTTCAAAGCCGGTGTGAAACTGGTATCGGGCAGTACCGGATGGATGGCCGAGCATGGCGAAGAAATCAAGAAGCTCTGCACGGAAGAGGGCAAAACACTCTTCTGGTCGTCCAACTTCAGCCTGGGAGTCAGCATCTTCTCCGCTCTCAACAAGTATCTGGCTAAAATCATGAATCAGTTCCCTGCTTATGATGTCACCATGAGCGAGACACATCATATCCACAAACTGGATGCTCCCAGCGGAACAGCCATTACATTGGCGGAAGGTATTCTGGAAAAGCTGGACCGTAAGGACAAATGGGTGAAAGGCACTTTCCTTGCACCGGACGGAACCATTAGCGGAACCAACGATTGCGCCCCTAATGAACTTCCTATCGCCTCTATCCGCGAAGGAGAAGTGTTCGGCCTTCATACCATTCGCTATGAATCTGATGTAGACAGCATAACTATCACGCATGATGCCAAAAGTCGTGGCGGATTTGTATTGGGAGCCGTACTGGCAGCCGAATATACTGCCACACACGAAGGTTTTTTGGGCATGAGTGATTTATTCCCATTCTTGAACGACTAAGATTTCAGAAGCTAGTTCTAAACAAATATAACATTATGAGACAAGCCACACGCGCACAATGGATCAAATGTGCCATTGCTATTCTACTTTACCTCGTCTTCCTCCTCTGGGTACGGAGTTGGTGGGGATTGATTGTTGTTCCTTTCATTTTCGATATTTATATCACAAAGAAAATACCTTGGTCTTTTTGGAAGAAGTCGAAGAATCCGGCTGTCCGCAGTGTGATGAGTTGGGTGGATGCCATCGTATTTGCGTTGGTTGCCGTCTACTTCGTCAATATCTACATCTTCCAGAATTACCAGATTCCTTCCTCTTCGCTGGAAAAATCATTGCTGGTAGGCGATTTCCTGTATGTAAGCAAGATGAGCTACGGTCCCCGCGTACCGAACACTCCCCTTTCTATGCCGTTGGCACAACATACGCTGCCTGTCTTCAATACTAAATCGTATATCGAGTGGCCACAATGGAAATACAAACGGGTACCGGGCTTCGGCAAAGTGAAGCTGAATGACATTGTGGTTTTCAACTTCCCGGCAGGAGATACGGTGGCAGTGAACTACCAACAGACAACGGACTTCTATACGCTGGCTTATGGTGAAGGACAACGCATCTACTCCAAACAGATTGAAATGGATAGCCTGACACGTTCACAGCAACGTGCAATCTATGACCTCTACTATGACGCCGGACGTAAACAGATTCTAAACAATCCTCGTACTTACGGTGAAGTACTGTGGCGTCCGGTAGACCGTCGCGAGAATTATGTGAAACGTTGTGTCGGCTTGCCCGGTGATACATTGCAAATTGTAGACGGACAGGTGATGATTGACGGTAAGGCGATTGAGAACCCCGAAAACCTGCAATTCAACTACTTCGTACAGACTACCGGCCCGTACATTCCGGAAGATATGCTCCGCGAATTAGGCATCAGCAAGGATGACACCATGCTGATAGAAGACTCTGGCTGGGAAGGCGGATTATTGGATATGGGACTGGACAACCGGAATGCGCAAGGCAAACTGAATCCGGTATATCATCTTCCATTGACTAAAAAGATGTATGACACTCTCCTTGGCAATAAAAAGCTAATCAGCAAAATAGTAATGGAACCGGAAGAATACGCCGGACAGATGTATCCGCTGAACCTTTATACCAAATGGAACCGCAACAATTACGGTCCGATCTGGATTCCTGCCAAAGGAGCTACCATTACCCTCACAGAAGACAACCTGCCTATCTATGAGCGTTGCATCGTAGCCTACGAAGGCAACAAGTTGGAAGTGAAACCGGACGGTATCTACATCAACGGTGAAAAGACCAATGAATATACCTTCAAAATGGATTATTACTGGATGATGGGTGACAACCGTCACAACTCTGCCGACTCCCGTTATTGGGGTTTTGTACCCGAAGATCACGTAGTGGGCAAGCCGATTGTCGTATGGCTGTCGCTTGACAAAGACCGTGGATGGTTTGACGGTAAGATTCGCTGGAACCGCCTCTTCAAGTGGGTAGACTGATAAGTGTACGGATAGAATAGAGTGATAAGGTGATAAATATTGATGAACATTCGTAAATTCAAATGGATACTAGCATTTGCCGGAGCAGTAGTCGTAGTGCTTCTGCTCCGGGGATTTGCTTTTACGTCCTGCCTTATCCCTTCCACCGGTATGGAAAACTCCATTTTCCAGGGTGAACGTATCTTAGTGAACAAATGGAGTTACGGATTGCGAGTTCCTTTCATGTCGCTCTTTTCTTATCATCGTTGGTGCGAAAGTCCTGTACGGCAACAAGATATTGTAGTGTTCAATAATCCGGCTGGAATCCGGGAACCTATCATCGACCGCCGGGAAATCTATATCAGCCGTTGCCTCGGAGTTCCGGGAGATACATTATTGGTCGATTCTCTTTTCTCCGTTATTTCTCCAGAGGCACAATTCAATCCGGATAAGAAAAGGCTTTATTCGTACCCCGCGTCAAAAGAAAATCTGATTACCTCACTCATGCATACTCTTTCCATCACCAACGACGGATTGATGGGAAGTAATGACAGTACTCATGTGCGTAGTTTCAGCCGTTACGAATATTATTTGTTGGAACAGGCAATGAATGGGAAAGAGAGTTTTGTCCAACTTTTGTCAAACAGGGAAGATGCCGAACCGAATCCGCTGATTGTTCCCGGAAAAGGGAAATTTATCCGGGTCTATCCCTGGAACATAACCTTACTGCGGAATACCCTCGTGATACACGAAGGCAAACAGGCAGAAATAAAGAACGACACTCTCTACGTAGACGGCAAACCTACACAACACTGTTATTTCACTAAAGATTACTATTGGATGGGGTCTAACAATACCGTCAACTTTTCCGACTCACGGCTCTTCGGGTTTGTCCCGCAAGACCATATCATCGGGAAAGCCTCCATCATTTGGTTCTCCAAAGAAAAAGAGACAGGCTTGTTTGACGGATACCGATGGAACCGTTTCTTCAGAACGGTGAAATAATCTTCCGGAACATAAAAGAAATAACTCCTTAATAATATCCTTAATTAATATCCTTATTATAGAGCCCCCTAAACGTATTAAAATGAAAGAAATGAAAATAGCTTATTTATCTTCAGCTTATCTCGCTCCCGTCGAATATTATACCAAACTTCTGGCTTATGACAAAGTGTTTGTAGAGCAACACGACCACTATATCAAACAAACCTATCGTAACCGATGCACCATTGCCGGCCCATCCGGCGAATTAGCTCTTTCTATCCCAACCGTAAAACCCGACACATTGAAGTGTCCGATGAAAGATATCCGCATCTCCGACCACGGCAACTGGAGACATCTGCACTGGAACGCCATCGAATCAGCCTACAACAGTACTCCTTTCTTTGAATATTACAAGGACGACTTCCGTCCCTTCTACGAAAAGAAATACGAGTTTTTAATCGATTTCAACGAAGAACTATGCCGGATGGTCTGTGAATTGATAGATATTCACCCCACTATGGAGCGTACTAGCGAATATAAGATGAAGTTTGCTCCCGGAGAATTCGATTTTCGGGAAGTCATTCATCCCAAAAAGGATTTCCGAGAAGTGGATACAGAGTTTATTCCGCAACCTTACTATCAGGTTTTCGAGCCCAAACTGGGTTTTCTTCCTAATTTGAGTATCATAGACCTGTTGTTCAATATGGGACCGGAAAGTCTGTTGGTACTAGGCAAGTAATGACTCCACTCTTCTATACGTATGTAGCCAACAAAGGTGCACCATGTCGTCACATTATTTATACTCGTACAGTTTGACGTGTAAAATACTGAATTCTCCGACAGGAATACGTACATGCCTTCCCTGATGGTCCTGATCGCCATTCAGGCGCCGGATATATTTCAGTGAACCATCTTCGTTCACATTAACTTCATCTACAGAACCGATACCGGCTCTCATACCACCTTGCCAGCTATTTTCCGTTTTTGATGCCTTTCCGCCCACACTGGCAAAACCATCCTCGCCCAATGCCGGTGAACTTTTCATTTTATTTTCCCCCTGTTTCTTAAATTCAAGTACCAAGCCACTGCCGGCAACGATATACTCATCTGGAGCCAGACGTAGCAAAACACCTCCCCCTTCAGGCCATACAGTGCCATCCCGGGCACGTGGGTCCCATGGCAGAGTGAAGTAATGACGGCAGGTAATCTCCAAATCATCGTATGAAAGTATTCGTTCTTTATTCTCTTCATCAAACAAAAGACCGTTCATCACTCCTTTACCCTGATATTTTGTCAATAAAGGCATCAGTTCTTTCAATTTAATATAGCTCTGTACCAAAGGTGCATCTGCTCTATCCGAACCGCTTTCAATAGAGAAAGGACAGAAGCCAATCGCATCATGCTCACCAAACACATAGAAAGCACGTACTCCATCATTCTCTTCCAACCGAATTTCAGGTATAAAGAGAGGATTATTGTGCAGTTTATACTTTGCCACCCAATCAACGAAACCTTTATCATATAAATCCGGAGCCAGAAAATCAATGTTGGGTGCTGCATAATGCCATACATCTATCAAATGAGCCAATGGTCCTGCCGACGGATATTCTCCCGGTTTCCGCCCCCTACTGTTCATTGCTGCATTGACATACAACGGAATATTATAGATAGAACGTGCTAACTTTGCCATTCGTTCTACATACTGCGCATACGACCAGGCCATAAAAATTTCATCCGTATACACGTCTGCACCAAACACTTCCTGCCACGTACCTTTCTTCTTGAATCCCTGGCTCTCCCATTTTGCCAACATTTCGGGATGCAGAGATCTCTTGTTCTTTTGCAAATAGCCGATGAAAAGGGACGGAACTGGTGCATAAAACAGTTTATCCGCTTCTTTGGAATAATCGCGGGCATCTTCCAACATTCCGATTTCGTTTTCTATCTGAATCATGATAACCGTTCCCTCTTCCTTATCCACAGAAGCAATGTGTTTCATCCATTGGGAAAAAGCACGGCTATCCGCCTGAAACACATTCTCCGAAAAGGAACTGGCTATTTCGAGGGGCTTCCCTGCTTTCGTATAGGCACGCGGGTATTTCTTATAATCTTCCTTAAACCAGATCGGAGCGTAGCAACTCATTGAGTTTTTCCACGCACCGAACCAAAGGAAAACCACCTTCAAATCATTCGCGCGAGCCTGTTGAATCACTTTATCCGTCAGAGTAAAATCAAATTTACCTTCCTGTGGTTCTGTTAAATCCCAATATGCAGGAACCAGTACCGTATTCAGCCCCATACGTTGCAATTTCGGGAATATACGTTCAATATCTTCAATAGAGGAAGCTGAAGAATTTCCCAATTCACCGCCAATCACCAAGAATGGCTTTCCATCTACCATAAGTTGTGTGGTACTTCCCTGTTTCTGCAAATACGGAAGTTTCTGATGTGCCTGAAGAGGCAAAATAAAAAGGAATAGAATCCCAAAAAGTGTGTTTCTCATAACAATCAGCTTTATCATATTATCTGAAAGCAAAGTTACAACAATATAAAAAAGGAGCACAACGTCTTGTGTTCCTTTTCTATCGGGCAGGTTACAGATGCTTTATGTTACGTTACATTTGCCTTTATCTATACATTATCTCCGATTCTTATACCCTCTATTTGCGTTTCCTAAGTAATTTTTAGAGAAAACTGTTTATATCGCTACTTCTTCACAGTTCTTCTCTTCATTAGATTCTGCCGCATCCAGCCGATTCAACAAATAGCGTACATTTTGAAGATGTATATCATTATTCCGATCCATTTTCTTAAACTGCCAACTGTTTTTAGTGGTATTCAGTATGCAATTCATTAACGTTCCCACGGCATCGGCACTTTGGAAACGATTGGTATTGGAGATTAGCGTATTCATCATGTGCGCCCCGAATCCTCTAATCACCTCTTTCACACTTATCGACTTATAATTACGGATGGCTTCAAAGGCTGCCACATTACTACAAAGCGTACTAGCTAAATCCTCCAGTCTCTTTCGATCTGTTCGTTCCACTAGATAGCTTTCAGGATTCATAAAACGATTGAGAGTCAGATAAAAAGACATCATTTCATCATCGGATGAAAAGATAACGTGCATGAGTTGCGTCGCGTCCCCCGGACGAGCCTGCTGGTTGCTTAAAACTTCTTCCATAAGAATTTTAATTAAATGGTGAATAAATTAAGTTCAATGGGGCGATACAGAAGGGTAGTTTTAAGAAATAAAAGAAGCGGTTCCGCCTGTCCCATTGCTCTTCACCATCCACAACAGGCAGTAGGTGCATTAACATCCTACATGGGGGTACGAAACCGCCATATAGAATGATAGGACAAGCATAAAAAAGCCTGCCACATTGATACAGCAGGTTCCCCTGCTGTGGATTTTGATAAAGAGCATTGCAAAGATAGAATATAAAATCAGAAAAGAGAAAAGAAAATCAATATAAATTGAAGTTTACAGCGATCAGCAAAAGACAAAATCTTCTAAAGCTACTTGTAACTATAAAATTCATTTAGGAGGTTCACCGGTTTCACCTTTAGTTGAATGAGTATAAATCAGATGTTTATGGTGAAAGAGGTACATAAAATAATAAAGAATCATCCTTCACCTCCTTCACAAAATAAAAGTAAGCGTCTTTTAGTTTTGCACTCGAAAGAGAGACTTCTTATAAGCTTTAAGATTGTTAACGAAGAACTAGTAAGCCCCCAAGTTTAGATAGCTTTTTATCGATATAGCTCCTTAGCAGATATTAACAAGATTGTTTCTCTTTCTTTCAAATAACCAGACTAAAAGACGCTTATATCGTATAGATTAAGGGTCTATACACCCTATTTGTTGGGCATATAGATCCAATGTATTGGTCATATAGATCTAACACGTTGGATATATATATCGTGCGTCTTGGGTATATATAGCCAACAACTCAAGTATTAATAGCCTAAATACAAAGTATTAATAGTCGATAGCTCAAATGTTAATACTTGATGGAGCGTTTGCTATGAGCTTATGTAAGCGTCTCCGCGATTCTATCTTGTCGCCCTTTTTTCATTCTTATATTTTTGCTATGTATAAAAATGAAGCATTATGGATTTAGCAGAAAATCGATTTGGAAAAACTTGGAAACATTTCCTTGAAGTATTGAAAGTAGACTACAATTGTTCTTTAGCCGATGTTTGCCGCGATCAGCATACCACTTTTGGTGGTATGAGTTCCTGGATGTCCAGACGGGGCTATAGCGTTAAACAAGCCAAGGCAGATGTGGTCCGTGATTATTATGGCGGCGTTGAACCCTCCCAACCGACAACTTCCTCTCCTTCATTCACTCAAATAGCACCCGCCATGTTGTCGGAAGAAGAGTTTAGTCTTGCCGGGATCACAATCACCTTTAACAGTGGAACCACCATTTCGGTCAAACGGGCCACACCCAGTGGTGTTATTAAAATGTTGCGCGATTACGAAAGAAAGGAGGGAGATCCATGTATTCTCTAACATCAGCCAATCGATACTATCTGTACCAGGGCTTTGTTCGTATGAACCTTGGCATTGACGGTTTATTCAAAATTATACGATCGGAAATGAAGGACTTGTCTCCCGTTTCCGGAGATATCTTTTTATTCTTTGGTAAAAACCGACAAAGTGTAAAAATACTGCGTTGGGATGGCGATGGCTTTCTTCTGTACTACAAGCGCCTCGAAGGTGGAAGTTTTGAGTTACCGACATTTAACCCCAATACAGGCAATTACGAGATCTCTTATCAGGTTTTGTCTTTTATCTTAAATGGAGTGTCATTAAAGTCTGTACGGTTGAGAAAACGTTTCAGGATCTAATTCAACATTCTGATTATTAGTTATTTGCACTAAAGATATCATCCGGTTTATTTGGCCAATTCGTTGATTTTTTATATCTTTATGCCATGAAAAAGGATGAGATCATAGAGTTATTGAAGGAACAAATCAAGGGATTACGAGATGACAACAACAGACTCTTGGACCAAATAGATGCTTTGATAAAGGAGGTTTCTTCCCTTAAAGAGGCACTCCTTCAAAAAGGCGAATCTCTTAGCAAGCAACAGCGCCTTACTAAGGGACTCGCCAAATTTGTATCCAACACATCCGAACGGCAACAGGCTCCCCAATCTGCCATATCCGAAGAAGAGCGGCAGAAGATAGAAGCGGAAAAAGCAGATAAGCGTAAAGCAAGAAAGAACAATGGGGCCAAACGTGACATGCATTATGAGATGGAGGAAGAAGAACATGTCGTTTATCCCGATGATCCCGATTTTGACATCAATAAGGCCCGGTT